>Ga0207670_10000001_pt1:0-947500 | contig 949312 bp, 754 predicted proteins | sample KBSS23HmetaG_FD_184339 | JGI IMG/M metagenome (GOLD analysis project Ga0207670, IMG submission 184339) | Switchgrass rhizosphere microbial communities from Kellogg Biological Station, Michigan, USA - KBS S2-3H metaG (SPAdes) (version 2) | ecosystem: Host-associated > Plants > Roots >...
TCGCACAGCGGTGGAGGGATCGCCCAGCCAACCGCGAACCGCGGCGTCAGCTCGATCCGCGCGTGGCGGCTCGAAACAAATGGAGCCGGATCGAGGCTCTGATGCGCAACCGCGACTTCAGGGCTGCATACGCCACCGCGAGAGCAACATTCGTCGCCGGCGTGCGCGACGTGGTGTTCCCGGCCGGCACCTACTGGCTCCGTCGCTTCATCCAGGCCACCTGCGCTACTGATCCGGCACTCGTGCCGAGTTGACGGAACGCCAAGCTTGCTCTCCTAGGCACGTCGACTGCGACGGACGATGCTTCCGGTGGGATAGCTGCGCACTGACCGTTGTCCGGCGGTCCTGAGGGCCCCCAGGAATCACACGAACCACCGCCCGGTTGGCTACACGCCGCCCTCGAGCGGCCCTTAGAAGTCGCCTCGGGGCGACCGGCCGGGTGCGGCGTTCGTCCCTTCGTTGCCTGTTATCAGCAACCTTGGTGCGGCCTCAGCAACCTTGGTGCGGCCTCAGCAGGGCGTGTTAGGAAGGCTCGATGTTCGTCGGACATTTTGCCGTCGCGCTGGCTGCCAAGAAGGTGACGCCGCGGCTGTCGTTGCCCTTGCTGTTCGCGGCGGTGCAGCTTCTCGATCTGTTGTGGCCGGTGTTCATCCTGTTGGGAGTCGAACATGCGCGCGTCACGCCGGGGTTCGCGGCGGCGTCGCCGCTGGACCTCTACGACTTCCCGATCTCGCACAGCCTGGTGACGTCGCTGGGATGGTCGGTGCTGTTCGCTTCGCCGCTGTTCATCAAGCGGCGGTTCCACGAAGGGGCGGTGCTGGCGGCGTGCGTGTTCAGCCACTTCATCCTGGACTTCGTCAGCCACACACCGGACATGCCGCTTTACCCCGGTGGCCACGCAAAATTCGGGCTGGGCCTGTGGAACAGCCTGGGCGCCACGGTCGCGATCGAAGGCGGGCTGTTCGTCGCCGGGATCGTCATCTACCTGCGGGCGACGCGGGCGACCAGTCGCGCCGGCACAGTCGGGTTCGCGGTGCTGATGGTCATGCTGGCCGCCAGTTGGCTGAGTGGCGCCCTCGCCCCCCCGCCACCGAATATCAAGGCGGTGGCGGCGACGATTGTCGTGGTCATCCCGGTGATTCTTGGCGCCGCCTGGCTGATCGATCGCCGACGGCTGCCGCGCACTCCGGGGTGAAGACCGATGGCAGCTCGGTCTCCTACGACCCCATCCGGGCCCAAATTGTAGAGCGCTCGGGATCGCGGTGACACTTTCTCGGGCGGGCGGTGTTTCCCCCGCATGCCGCCCACTTTCCGCCCGATCGCACGAGCCCGGACCTGGCTCCTGGCGACGACGCTGCTGGCCTCGCTGGCTGGCGCCGCGCAGGCGCAGCCCGAACCAACGCCCCCGCCGCTCACGCCCCCCCGCGTCCTGACCTTCGTCGAAGCGGCCCGCCCGGCGGGCGTCGGGGACGAAGGCGCCGCCGTCGAGTTGGACCTCACCATCGGCGCCGACGGAACCCTGGTCGACGCCAAGGTCGCCGTCTCTGCGGGCCCGGCCTGGGACGAGGCGGCGCTGGAGGCGATCCGCCGCTTCACCTTCGCGCCCGCCCGGCGCGGCGACCGCACGCTGCCGGCCCGCATCCGCTATCGCTACACCTTCGATCCTCTGATTCCCGTCTCGACCGCGACGACGACGCCCACCGACGAGAGCGCGGCCGCCGCCCCGCCGACGCCACCTCCCCCCTCGCCCCCGCCCGCCGAGCAGGCGACCGCGTCCTTCGGTGCCACCGCCCAGATCGCCGCGCCTCCGCGCAGCGTGACCAAGCAGACCCTGGGCGAGAACGAGCTGACGCTGGCCGCGGGCACCCGCGGCGATGCGCTCCGGGTCGTCGAGCTGCTGCCCGGCGTGGCGCGCTCGCCGGGCCTGGACGGCGTGCTGGTGGTGCGCGGCGCCGGCCCGCAGGACTCGCAGGTGATCTTCGAGGGGGGCCCGGTCGATCGGCTGTATCACTTCGGCGGCATCACCAGCTTCACCAGCGCCCGGCTGCTGGAGCACATCGACCTTTACCCCAGCAACTATTCGGCCCGCTACGGCCGCAAGGTCGGCGGCATGATCGACGTCGGCCTGCGCGATCCGAAGCGCGACGGGTACCACGGCATGCTGGACGTGAACCTCATCGACACGTCCATCCTGGCCGAGGGCCCGGTGGGAGAGCGTGGCGCCTTCGCCATCGCCGCCAAGCGCAGCACCGTCGATCTGTGGTTGCCCTCCCTCGCGGCGGAGAGCGACGCGCTGAAGATCACCGCGGCCCCCGTCTATTACGACTACCAGGCGATGTACAGCTACCACGCGGAAAGCGGCGGAAAACTCCGCGTACTGCTGTTCGGTTCCGCCGATGTGTTCAAGTTGACCTTGAAGGATCCGATGGACGGAGATCCCGACGTCCGGGGGGCCTTCGGACAGGCGACCTCCTTTCATCGCCTGCAGGCGACCTGGAAGCAGGCACTGTCCGCGCGGGTCGACGAAGAGCTCACCGCCGGCATCGGCACGCTGGGGTTCAACAACGCCATCGGCGCCTACGCGCTGGACGTCGCGGGCTTCGATGCCTTCGCGCGGGCCGAGTGGCGCTTCCGGCTCGGCGACGACGTCCAGCTGATCTCCGGCTTCGATGGGTATGCCATCCGCGCCGACGTCAGCTATTTCGGCCCGCGGATTCTGCAGGAGGAAGGAAATCCGTCGTATGCGAATGGTCCCCTGACCGGCCTGCCGCTGGGGGGGTTCAAGGGGCCATTCACGTCCCTGCGGCCCGCCGGCTACGTCGAGGCGCTGATTCACGTCGGCGAGCGCCTGCTGCTGGTGCCCGGCCTGCGCGCCGATGGCTTCACCGAGGACCACGCCTGGGCCATCAATCCTCGGCTATCGGCCCGCCTGCGGGTGGCGGCGCAGACGACCCTGAAGGCGGGGGCCGGGTTCTTCTCGCAGCCGCCCCAGTACGGCGAGACCATCTCCGGGTTCGGCAATCCCAAGCTGGGGCTGACCCACGCCCAGCACTACAGCCTGGGCGTCGAGCAAGGCCTGGGCGCCCACGCCAGCCTGACCGTGGACACGTTCTACAAGCGGCTCCGCGATCTGGAGGTCAACGGCGTCGATGACGGCGGCCAGGCCACCCAGGTGAACGGCGGCACCGGCCGCATCTACGGGCTGGAGGTGCTGGCCAAGCTGAACCCCAGCTGGCTGACCCGCGGGTTCGGCTTCCTGTCGTACACGCTGTCGCGCAGCCAGCGCAACGATCACGGCACGGAGTGGCGCCTGTTCGATTACGACCAGACGCACATCCTGACCGTCGCGGGCGGCTACCGCCTGCCGCGCAACTGGCAACTGGGAACGACGTTCCGGCTGGTCAGCGGCAACCCCAACACGCCGGTGACGGGCTCCATCTACGACGCCAACCGGGATTACTACACGCCCAGGTTCGGAGCGACCAACAGCGGCCGCGACCCGCTCTTTCATCAGCTGAACGTGCGGGTCGAGAAGGCCTGGCAATACCGCGCCTGGCGGCTGGCCACCTACCTGGACGTTCAGAACGCCTACAACCACCGCAGCCAGGAAGGGCTGCACTACAGCTACGACTACGGGCAGAGCGCCCCGATTCCAGGCCTTCCCCTGCTGCCCAGCCTCGGCGTGCGCGGCGAGTTTTGAGGAGACCCTCCATGACACAGCAACGTGAAACGATCCGGTTGGGTGTGGCCACGGTGGCGGCGGCGACCCTGGTGGCAACCCTGATGGCGACCGTGCTGGCGACGATGTTCGCCGGTTGCGGCGGCGACCTGCCGGCGGCGTCGCGCCTGGAACGCACCCGCGTGCTGGGCGCGCGCGTGCAGGTGGCCGATGATCCGGGCCGGGCGGAGGCGCGGGCTGGCGAAGCGGCGGTGGTCGAATGGCTGCTGGCGGGGCCGCGCGCGCCCGGAAGCCTGGCCTGGTCGTTCTCGATGTGCACCGCCATCAACGGCGCCTGCGAGGGCGCGCCGACGATGACCGGCCAGGGAACGACCCCGCCGATCGTGGTGCCCTTCCTCATGCCGGCCGCGATCGATGATGTCCGCCGCCCCATGCTGCTGGGAGCGATCTGCGAAGGTGGCGCGCCCGCTGTCGACAGCCAGGGGCTGCCGATCTGCGGGGCCGGAACCACCAGCGCGAACCCGGCGCGCTTCCAGCTCCCGCGCACGACCGCGGACCAGGCGGCCAATCGCCACCCGCAACTGGCCGACGACGCCATCGAATTCGACGGTGTGGCGTGGACCGCCCGCGCCATCGGCGACGCGGGCATCCCGTGCGACGGCAGCGCGGGCATGCCGCTGGTGGCGCCCGGCGATACCGAGCACCGCCTGCGCGTGGTGACCGACGGCAACGATCGCGATTCGTTCACCCCCGACGGCGCGAACGTGCCCCAGCTGGAGGAACTACAGCTCTCCAGCTTCGCGACCGAGGGCGAGGTGCTGAACCAATACGCCACCGTCGACGCCATGCAGACCGACCTGACCGGCAAGTGGACGGCCCCCGCCGCCAAGGCCGTCCCGGCCGCCGGCCTGACCGTGAACTTTCATTTCGTCCTGCGCGACGGCCGCGGGGGCCTGGACTGGACGGACCGCGCGCTGTGCGTGCGCCTCCCCTGACGCTTCGCCCGCCTACCGCCCTCAAACACTCTCGAACGAAAGGATCTCACCGTGACCATTCAAGACAAGCTCACCGGTTTCGCAATGCTCGGCGCCACCTGGGTCATGTGGGTGCTGGTCGGCCTGTCGGTCGGCGGCCTGGCGGTGGCCCTGGAACGCGCGCTGGCGTTGCTGCGCTCCCGCGATGACGTGCATCGCCTGAAGCTGGACCTGCTGGCGTTGCTGGCCCGAGACGATCTGCCGGCCGCCCGGGCGCGCCTGGCCCTGTCGCGCTCCTTCGAAGCCCGCATCGCCGACGCGGGCCTGACCGATCCGGGCGCCGGCGCCGCCTCGGCCGAGGAACGCATCGCCGCCGCCACACAGCTGGCGCGCTTGCGCATGGAACGACGGCTGGCCTTTCTGGGCACGCTGGGCAACAACGCGCCCTTCGTGGGCCTGCTGGGCACGGTCATCGGCATCATCCGCGCGTTCCACGAGCTGGACGGCTCGGCGGGCAAGGTCACCGCGGGCCTGATGTCGCAGGTGGGCGAGGCGCTGGTCGCGACTGCCATCGGAATCCTGGTCGCGCTGCCCGCCATCGCCGCGTTCAATGCCTTCCAGCGCGCGATCAAGGCGCGGCTGGGGCAAGCCGACGCGCTGGGGCGGGAAGTGCTGGCTTACCTGAAGGACGAACGCCGCGTGTCCTCCGCCGCGCGCGCCGCCTGAGGAGACGACCATGGCCACCTCCGCACACAACGACGACGACATCATCACGGGCATCAACGTCACGCCGCTGGTCGACATCACGCTGGTGTTGCTGGTGATCCTGATGGTCACCGCCAGCTACGTCGTATCCAAGGCCATCCCGGTGGAACTGCCGAAGGGCGCCACCGCCGAGACTTCGGCCGCCACGCCGACCACGTTGACGGTCTCGATCGACCGAGCGGGGGCTTTGTTCCTGGACGCGGTGGCCATCGACGACGCCGCCCTGCGCGCGCGCATTCATGCGGCACGTAGCGCTGATCCCGAGACCCGCGCCGTCATCGCCGCCGACGGCCGCGTGACCCACGCGCACGTCGTCCACGTGATCGACTTGCTCCGTCGCGAGGATGTCACCAAGTTCGCCATCAACGTCGACCCCGAGGACCTGGCGCCCCGCGCGCCCGGGGCGCGATGACGGTCGCGATGGCACCCGCGAACGTGAGCCCGCGTGGGCATGCGATGGTGGGGCTCGAGCTGCCCGACGGGGCGAGCGGGCGCTGGCTGCTGTTGCTGGGCGCCGCCAGCCTGGGCGTGCACGCGGCCCTGTTCTCCGCGCTGGGGGCCGTGCGCGACGGAGCCACGCACGCCCGACAGCGCGCGCCCGTGCAGGTGACGATGGAGGTCGCGGCGCGGGCGCCCGCGCCACCGAAGCCACCGCCACCGACCGTCGAGGCGCCGCGCCCGCGTGCGATTGCGACCAAGACCAAGGTCGCCCCGCGCCGAGAACCCATGCCCGTGCCTCCACCTCCCGAGGCCGAGACGCCGGCCGATTTCTCGGGCGTGACCCTCACCAACGATGGCAACGGTCCCGGGTGGGCCTCGGCGGTCGGGAACGGCGCAGCGATGCGTGGTCCCGTCGGCGCGCCCGGCGCCAAAGTCACCGCGCGCGCGGTCGCGGCGCCGGCGCAACCTTCGGTCGTTCCGCTGGCGTCGCTGTCGCGCCCACCCGCGCCTCCCGATCTGGCCGGCATGCTGGAACGGCACTACCCCGAAGCCGCACGCCGCAACGGATTGGCAGGCCAGGCCCTATTGAAAGCGCGCATCCTGCCCGACGGCCACGCCCGCGATCTGGTGGTGGTGTCGGAGAGCGCGCCGGGCTTCGGCGACGCCTGCCGCGCGACCCTGCGCGACTCGTTGTGGACGCCGCCGCTCGACCGCGACGGACACCCGGTTGCGACGCTGATCAATTACACCTGTCGCTTCGAGGTGCGATAGCAGCGAGACATCGCGCGGGTGCCGACCCATCCGTGACCGAACGCTGTCGCCGTCGTGACCGGGCGTTCCCGATACTCCCGCCCATGACCACGACCGTTCTGCTGGTTGCCGGCATCCTGCTCCTCACCCCGGCTGCGCTCGCAGGCTTCCTGCAAGCCCGCGCCAAGAACCCCGCCACCGTGGCGCGGTGGCGCGTGGTCCACGCGGGCGGCACCGCCGGCGCGGTTCAACTGCTGGCACTGGCCGCGGTCTGGTCGCGCTTTCCAGGAGGCGCATTGGCCTCCGCCGTCGGCATCGGCATCGCGGCCTCCACCTGGGCTTTCTTCCTGGGCCCGCTGGCACGCGCCCTTGGCAAGGACCGCCTGGCCAGCGCCGTGAACCTGACGGGAGCGCTGGTGGCGGGTCCCGCGTACCTGGGCCTCCCGCTGCTCCTGCTTCGCTAGGGTCAATTCCTATCAGCGCACGAAGCTCGATTCACCCTCGTTCACCCCGCCACCCGCGTCGCCGCCACGCTTAGCTCAGGCCGCTGATTCAACGTCTGAAAGACCACGCAGTAGCGCTCGGTCAGCTTCAGCAGCGTGTCGAGCTTGTCCTGCGGCGCGTCCGTATCCAGCTCGAACGCCAGGCGGATGGCCCGGAAGCCGACCGGCGCCGCGCGATCGACGCCCAGGGTGCCGCGAAAGTCCAGATCGCCTTCGGCCATCACGGTGGCGTCGCGCAGCGGGATCTCCAGCGCGGTCGCGACGGCCTTCATGGTCACACCGGCGCACGCCACCAGCGCCTCCAGCAGCAAGTCGCCCGAACACAGCTCGGCCCCCGTCCCTCCCGTGGCCGGGTGAAGGCCGGCGACCGCCAGCGCGCGTCCCGTCTCGACCTTGCAGGCCACCTTCGCGTCATCCAGCCGTCCGCGGGCGCGCAAGGTGACCAGCGCGGCCTCGGGCGATTGCTTGTACTGCTCCTTCAAGGGCGCCTGCAGGGCGCGCAGCTCGTTTGCGTCCATGGGCGGCATCATGCCGCACGGCTGGCTTCTCCGCACCTCCGCGACCCATTGGCCCGCGCCGCCCAAGTGCGGTAGGAAAGCCGGCTGCCATGGCCGACGTCCCCGCTTCCGTGAAAGGTATGAACGACATCCTCCCGCCGGAGGTGTCGAAGTGGCACTTCGTCGAGGAGAAGGCCCGCGGGGTGCTGGAAGCCTTCGCCTACCGCGAGCTGCGCACGCCGATCCTCGAGTACACGTCGCTGTTCGTGCGGTCGGTCGGCGAGGTCACCGACGTGGTCGAGAAGCAGATGTACACCTTCGACGATCGCGACGGCCGGTCGGTCTCGATGCGCCCCGAGGGCACCGCGCCTGCGGTGCGCGCCTATCTGAACGCCTCGCAATGGAACCAGGAGCCGGTCACCCGCTGGTACTACATGGGGCCGATGTTCCGCCACGAACGCGCGCAGCGCGGACGCCTGCGGCAGTTTCACCAGATCGGCGCCGAGCTCTTCGGCGTCAACGAGCCCACCGTCGACGCCGAGATGATCGCCATGCTGGCGACGTTGCTGACCGACATCGGGATCCCACCCTCCAAGTTCACCGTCACGCTGAACACCCTGGGTGAACCCGAGGAGCGCCCGGCCTATCGCGACGCGCTGGTGGCCTTCCTCCGCCAGCACGTCGACAAACTGGACGAGGATTCCAAGCGCCGGCTGGAGCTGAACCCCCTGCGCGTCCTCGACTCCAAGAGTCCCGAGGTGCAGGCGCTGGTGGCGCAGGCCCCCGTCATCCACGATCACCTGGGCGAGGCATCGCAGCGCCGCTTCGCACGGGTGCGCGAGTGCCTGAGCGCGCTGGGCGTGAGGCACGAGGTCGATCCGCGGCTGGTGCGCGGCCTCGACTACTACACGAGCACGATCTTCGAGATCAAGGTGACGGCCGGCGAGCTGGGCGCGCAGAACACCGTGTGCGGCGGCGGGCGCTACGATCGGCTGGTGGAATCGCTGGGCGGCCCCAAGATCCCCGCGCTGGGCTTCGGCCTGGGTATCGAGCGGGCGCTGCTGGCGATCCCGGAGCCGGCGACCAGCTTCGAACCGTCGCTGGGCGTGTTCGTGGCCGCGCTGGATCCCAGCGCGCTGGCGTTCGTGTTGCCCATCGCGCACCGCCTGCGTGCCGCCGGCATCCGCGTCGAGGTCGAGCACCGGGGCGCCAGCCTGAAGGCGCAGCTGAAGCGCGCCGACAAGCTGCGCGCCCGGCTGGCGTTCATCGTGGGCGAGAACGAGGTCGTCTCGCGCCGGGTGCAGATCAAGGATCTGGCGGCCGGCCAGCAGTTCGAGGTCGCCGAGGCTGACCTGGAAGCCAAGGTCCGCCAGCTGCTGGATTGAGGCGAGGGCCTTCAGACGGCGTCGGTCGGGCCAAGGCTGCGTCGGTCGTCGCTCAACGAAGGGTGCTGCCGATCAGGCGGCCAGCCGCCACATAGGTCCCCGTGTCGGAGGCAGGCAAGATGTCATACGTGTGGGAATACTTGTAAGGCACCAGGCGGCTTGAAAGGATCAGGACGCCGTCCAGGGCGTCTCCCGCGCGCAGCTGACCGAACAACCTTCCGTCGGCCGTCGGATGCCCTGCGCTGATCTCGAGGACCGCGCCGTCGACCGTTCGTATCTCGACGACCTGGTGGTTGCTAACGGCCGTCTTGCTCACGCGCAGGATCGGAACCGGTCGCAACGAGAGACCATCGGCGCTGTAGACCAGATCGCCCGGCGATAGATCGGCGATGCGGCGCTCTCCAGTCGGTGTGGCGACGCGTGTCTCGGGCGACGCGCACACCGCGTAGAAGGCACAATCGAGCCTGCGATATGAGGCAAGGGCGTAGCACGTCGAGCTGTACATTCCGCACGCGGTCCGGCCGCAGTCACAGGACACCGGTGTGTTGCCGCAGGGATTGGGCTGACAGGAATAAGAGACGGTCGCCGGTTGAACGTGGTCCGGATCGACGTTGTTCGGGTTCCACGTGGCCTGGCGGCAAAGCTGATCGCCGGGGCAGGTCAGGCCATCGGGACCACAGGCCACAGTACCGCCTGCGCCGCCGGCAGCCACCGCTCCTGCAGCGCCTCCGGGTGCCCCCCCCGCGACTCCGGAGCCGCCCCCCACTGGCGGCCCGTCCACTCCGGCCGCGCCAGCAACACCACCGACGCCCGTCGCGCTCCCTCCGAAGCCGCCGACTAAGGCGGTGCCCGCTCCGCCATGCCCCCCCTCCTCCATGGCGCCGCCGCTGGCGCCCCCGCCGCCTCCCACGCCGGAGGCGTGTCCCCCGGTGGCCCCTCGGCCGCCATCGGGCGCCGCCAAACGAGTGCTGTCGCTGCAGCCCAGGTTATCCGCGACGGCAGCAAGGACCAACAAGACAATTCCCCAGCAACGTAGCCCGTTCATCGGCTTTCTCCTGTTCGCACGGTTCGCCGGAACTAGCAATACACGGACCCGCCCGGCCGAAGGACCAACGCCGAGCGGTCCCCGGTGAGGCGGTTAGCCCGAACCACGACAGCATTGTCCTTCCTCAGACCAGGGACCGTGACGCCTCGTGGCGCCGGCCAAGGTACCAAGGCTAATTTCCCGCGCGCAACTCCGCCAGCGCAGCATCGATGCGCGCGAGCGCCTCGGCCGCCCCGGTCATGATCGCGATGGCGTGGCGGGACAGGCCCGGGTCGCGCGGGTTGATGCGGACGATCGTGGCGTCCATCCGGCGGGCCAGCGCCTCGCCGGTGGCGCGGATGGTGGGCACCGCCGTCCCGGCGCCACACTCGATGATCGCCAGCCGACCGTTGGCGGCGCCCACCTCGACCAGCCACCGCTCGAGGCCCCGCTGCTGCTTCAAGGTGCGTGATTCATCCCAACCGTCGTCGCCGAACATCAGCACGTTGGGACGCGCCAGGGCTCCGCAGCGTCCACAGGTCGGCAGCGGCGCCGCCGCCCGGAAGCTGACCGGATCGACCGACAGCGTGTCGGCCGGCGCCGCGAACAAGCCCACCCCACAATCGTCCAGGCACTGCCAGGTCTCCAGCGTCCCGTGCGCCTCGACGATGCGTTCCGGTTCCCAGCCCGCGCGCTGAAGCTGGTGGTCGACGTTGGAGGTCAACGCGTACGCGCCCATCGGGCGGGCCGCGCACCACGCGCGCAGGCGCGCGAAGCCGGCGTGGGGCGCCGTCGCGCGGTACAGGTTCAAACGGTGGCCGTAGAACCCCCACGCCAGCGCGGGATCGTCGCGAAACCAGCGCGGGTTGGCCAGCTCGGCGAAGGAAAGCCCCAGCTTGCCGAACGCCGGGTAGGCCCGCCAGAACCCTTGGTTGCCGCGAAAATCCGGCAACCCCGAATCCACCCCCATCCCGGCACCCGCCGTCACCAGCAACGCATCCGCTTGCGCGATCGCCGCGGCCGCGTGAGCGATGGGATCTTCGTCCGTCACGTCGTCGGGCCTTCGGCGCGCTCAGATGCGGTCCAGCCGGACCGCCGTGCCGTAGGCCAGCACCTCCGTCGCGCCCTGGCTGAACTCGGTGGCGTCGTAGCGCATGGCGATGATGGCGTGCGCCTCCAGCAACTCGGCGTGCTGCACCATCTCCTCGTAGGCCTCGTGGCGCGCCTCCTCGCAGACCTGGATGTACTCCTGAATGTTGCCGCCGAAGATCTGCTTCAAGCCGCCCACCACGCCCTGGCCGATGTTCAGCGATCTGACGACGATGCCACGCACCACGCCCAGGTATTCGACGATGCGGTGACCCGCGACGTCGTTGCCGGTGGTGACCACCACCGGCCCGTTGCGCTCGATGCCCTTGCGGTAAGGCCCACGGCCGGCATCGTCCCCCTCGCCTCGTTTCGCGTTCGGCATGTGCGCCATCCTGACCGCCGCCGCGCCGATGTCAACGCGGTCGCTGGGGCTCACGCCTGCGGTGAGGGCGACGAACCTGAGTCCGCGATGACGTAGAGGTGCGCGTCGTAGCCGGCCAGCGCCTCAATCGATGTCATGTGCGCCTGGGTCGCTGGATCGGCCATCATCGCCTCGAAGTCCTCGGTGCTGCGCCATTGCGCATAATTGACGACGCGGACCCCGTCGGGGCTCTTGTGTATGTTGGCCGATACGAATCCCGGCAGGCGCTTCATCACCTGGTCCTTCACTTCCACCAACATGTCGACCAGACGTTGCTGCAGGTGGTGAGAGACAGTGAAAACATTGATCAACGTCACGGGCGCATCACTCTTGGCAGTTGTCGTCATGAAGAGCCTCCTCCTCGCTGAAAGGCCACCTCGGCGCGGAGGCCAGCTGCAAGGAAAGGACCGCCAGGTTGCGGCAGCAAAGGTGCGGTTTCTTCGCGCCTTCGGGTTACGCTATCCGGACAACGCGACCAGCAAGGTAGCGTGCGGGGATCAAGTGACCTAGAACAACCGGTTCAGCCCGTTCAGCGCGGCGACCCGATACGCTTCGGCCATGGTCGGGTAGTTGAACGTCGTGTTCACGAAGTACATCAGGGAATTGGCGTCGCCGGTCTGCGCCATGATGGCCTGACCGATGTGCACGATCTCGGCGGCCTGATCGCCGAAGCAGTGAATGCCCAGGATCTGCCGCGTCTCGCGGTGGAACAGCAGCTTCAGCATGCCGACGGTGTTGCCGGTGATCTGCGCGCGCGCCAGTGACCGGAACAGCGAATGTCCCACCTCGTACGGGATGCCGGCCGCCGTCAGCTCGCGCTCGGTGCGGCCCAGGCTGGAGATCTCGGGCGAGGTGTAGATGCCGGTCGGGATGTCCTGAACCAGTCGCTCGTCGCTCTTGCCCTCGATGGCGTGGCCGGCGGCGAACCGTCCCTGATCGTAGCTGGCGCTGGCCAGGCTGGGGTATCCGACTACGTCGCCCACCGCATAGATGTGTTCGCGCTGCGTGCGGTAGTACTCGTCGACCTTCAGCTGTCCGCGCCCGTCGGCGGTCAGGCCCACCGCGTCCAGGCCCAGGGCCTGGGTATTGCCGGTGCGGCCCTGCGCCCACAGCAACAGATCGCTCTTCAGCCGCTTGCCGCTCTTCAGTTGCAGCACCACGCAGTCTTCCTGCGCCTCGACCCGCTCGTACTCTTCCGTATGGCGAATCAGCACCCCCTGATCGCGCAGGTGATACGACAGAGCGTCGATGATCTCGTCATCCAGAAACGCCAGCAGCTTGTCGCGGCTGTTGATCAGGTTCACCTTCAGGCCCATGTTGCGAAAGATCGACGCGTATTCGCAGCCCACCACGCCGGCACCGTACACGGTGACAGTGTCGGGCGTGCTGTCCATACGCAGCACCGTGTCGCTATCGCGGATGCGCGGGTGGGCGAAGTCGACATCCTTGGGGCGATACGGGCGTGAGCCCACCGCCAGCACGAAGGCCTTTCCGCGCAACGTCCGGCGCGAATCGGGCATGGCGATCTCGAGGGTGTGTTCGTCCACGAAGCGCGCGGTCCCGTGCACGACCGGAATGTGGTTGCGATCGTAGAAATCGCGGCGCATCGCCACCTGCTTGGCAATCACGCCCTCGGCGGCGCGCAACAGCGACGGCAGCGTGACCTCGGCGCGACTGGTCCGCGCCCCGAACAAGGGGTTGTTGCGAAACGCCATCAGCTGGCTGACCGAGTGGCGCAGCGCCTTGCTCGGGATGGTGCCGAGGTGGGTGCAGGCGCCCCCCACCGCGCGGTCCTTTTCGACCACCACCACCCGCGCGCCCGCCTTCGCCGCCCGCATCGCGGCCCCTTCGCCCCCCGGCCCACTGCCGATCACCACCAGATCGTGTTCCTTGTCGAACGGCAAATTGTCTTCCCCCCAGCGGACGTTTTAGCGCAGACCGCGGCGGCCAGGAAAATCCGCGACACGCATTTGTCGCGACAAACGGACGCGCGGCGGTTTACCCTGGCTCCGGGGAGGGAGGACACTCATGCGAGCACCCAGGGTCCAGGCTCAGGTCAAGACCAACATTCGGTTCGGGGTTGGTTTGGCGTGGTTGATCGCCGTCGCATCGTGTGCCCAGGGAGACCGCGGCGGCGCGGCGGCTTCGATGGGTCGGGCGCTGATCGCGCCGCCGACGGTGCGATTCAGCGAGCTGCACTACGACAACGCCGGCACCGACGTGCAGGAGGCGATCGAGATCTCCGGACCCGCCGGCACCGACGTCACCGGGTGGACGGTGGTGCTTTACAACGGGCAGGCGGGCGGCAGCGCGGTCTATGACACCAAGCCGCTGACCGGTCCGATCCCCGCCACCTGCGGGGACCGGGGTGTGGTGGTGGTCAACTATCCGTCGAACGGACTCCAGAACGGCGGGACCACCGTCGCCGGCACCAGCGATCCGGATGGCATGGCGCTGATCGACGCCACCGGCACGGTCGTCGAGTTCCTGTCCTACGAGGGCAGCATCAATGCGACCACCGGGCCGGCCACGGGGACCGCCTCGACCGACATCGGTGTTCGCGAGCTGGGAACGGCGGCCGAGGGGACCGGCAAGTCGCTGCAACGGAACGGCACCGGCGCCTGGACCGGCCCGATCGCCAGCTCCTTCGGCGCTTGTAACGACAATGACGGGCCCCCCGCCCCGGAGGTGGCCACCGTCGTCGTGACCCCCGCGACCGCATCGCTAGCGGTCGGCAGCACGCAATCCTTCGCCGCCACCGCGCTCGACGCGGGCAACCAACCCATCGCAGGCGTGACGTTCGCCTGGACCAGCAGCGCGCCGACCATCTCGACGGTGGATGCCTCCGGCGTGGCGACGGCCATCGCCGCGGGATCCGCGGTGATCACCGCGACCGCGCCCAGCGGCGTGGGCGGGACGGCGACCCTGAACGTGATCGGCGCGCCCCCGCCGCCGCCGCCGCCGTCGGATTTGCCGGACACCCGCATCAGCGAACTGCATTACGACAACACCGGCGCTGACGTGAACGAGGCGATCGAGATCGAAGGCCCGGCCGGGACCGATCTGAGCGGCTGGACCGTCGTGCTTTACGACGGCAATGGCGGCGTTCTGTACAACTCCACGCCGCTGGGCGGAGTCATCCCAGCGACCTGCTCCGACGGCCGTGGGGTGGTGGTGGTCGGCTACCCACAAAACGGGATTCAGAACGGCGGCCCCGACGGGCTGGCGCTGGTGGATGCGGGCGGCCAGATTGTCGAGTTCCTCTCGTACGAGGGGACGTTCACCGCCACCAACGGTCCGGCGGCCGGATGGCTGTCTACGGACATCGGGATGGCCGAGGTGACCTCGTCGCCGGTCGGCGCCTCGCTTCAACGCGACACCACCAACCAGTGGGCGCTGGGCACGGCGACCTTGGGCGGATGCAATGGCAGCGGAGCGCCACCCCCGCCTCCCGCCAACACGCTGTCCTTCAGCGGGCGTTTGCCCACCGATCCACCGTTGCCGATCGGCTTTCAGGATCAGCTGTTCGCGACCGAGCGGGACGGCAGCAATGGGGTCGTCCCCACGACGATCACCTGGTCGTCCGAGACGCCATCGCTGGCCGACATCGATCAGAACGGCGTGATGACCGCGCTGGCGGCCGGCACGGCCACCTTCCGCGCCACGGCGGCGGATGGCACCACCGCGACCTATGCGCTGCCGACGCGCCTTGCCGTCGCCAGCACCACCGCGGTGTACGCCGGCAACGCCGAGTTCGGTGAGCCCGCCGACGCCGATCCCAGCGACGACTTCATCGTGCGCCACTTCGCCTATACGGCGTCGTACAACCCGAACCGTGGTACGCCCAACTGGGTCAGCTACGAGCTAGAGGCCAGCCACTTCGGCACCGAAGATCGCTGCGACTGCTTCACGTTCGATCCCCAGTTGCCGGCCAGCTTCGCGCGCTACACCACGGCCGACTACACCGGGGCAGCCGCCATCGCTGGTTATCCGATCGACCGCGGGCACATGACCCGCTCCTTCGATCGCACGTCGGCCAGCCTGGACAATGCCCTGACCTACTACTTCTCGAACGTGGTCCCGCAGGCCGCCGACCTGAATCAGGGACCGTGGGCGATCCTGGAAAACGACCTCGGCGAGCTGGCGCGCGCGCAGAACAAAGAGGTGTACATCATCGCCGGGGTGGCCGGGAACAAGGGCACCTTGAAGAACGAAGGCAAGGTCGTCATCCCAACCAGCACCTGGAAGGTCGCGGTGATCATGCCGCGCGATCGCGGGCTGGCGGATGTGGTGGACTACCGCGACCTGGATGTCATCGCCGTCAACATGCCGAACAATCCCGGCGTGCGAAACGTCCCCTGGCAAACCTACCAGACCACGGTGGACGCGCTGGAAGCGTTGACCGGCTACGACTTGCTGGCCCTGCTCCCCGACCCGATCGAGGCGGCGGTGGAGGCGGGACTGAAACCGCCGTTGGCGGCGATCGACGGACCGTTCACGGGCACCGAAGGCGGAGCGGCCATTGCCCTCAGCGCCGCCGCGTCGCTGGATCCCAACGGTCAGGTGGTGGGATACGCGTGGGACTTCGGCGACGGCACGGCAGCGACGGGGACCGCGCCCACCGTCACACACGCCTACGTTCAAGAGGGCGCTTACACCGTCCGCGTCACCGTTACCGACAACGATGGGCTGACTGCCACGGCCACCACGACCGTGACGATCGCCAATCTGGCGCCCGTCGTGGCCGCCATCGCGGACGCGACGCTGGCGGCGGGCCAGATGTACGGAGCCGCCGGCACGTTCGCCGACGTGGGCGTGGGCATTGCCGATGTCTGGACCGCCACCGTCGACTACGGCGACGGCACCGGGGAGAGCCCGCTCCCCCTGGTGGGCCAGACGTTTGTGCTCTCCCACGCCTACGCCGCCGTCGGAACCTTCACCGTGACCGTGCAGGTCAGTGACGGAACCGCCACGGCGGCCACCACCGCGACGGTGACGGTCGTTGCGGCTCCCCCGCCGCCTCCGCCGCCGCCGGTGGAGACGCCGGCCGAGTTGCTGACGCACGCCATCGCTCTGGTGGACCGACTGGTCGCCGATCACAAGCTCAGCCGCGCGCTCGGAACGACGCTGGACACCGAGCTGGTTCTCGCTCGAACTTCGCTGTCGCGGCGAAGGCCGACGATCGCGTCGGCGGCCGTTCGCTCGGTCGCGGTGGAACTGGATCTGCTCGCTCGCCTGCGCATCCTGTCCGCGGCCGACGCGCGCCCGCTGCGGTTGCTGGTCGATCAGATCATCCAAGCGCTGTAGAGTCCGCCCGCTTTCCGGGGCCGGCCGTATCGGCGTGGCCCGGGCGCAAACACCCACAGCCAAGGAGCCATCGAAAATGAAGAAAGCCACCGTATTTGCCCTGTCCCTCGCCGCCCTGGGCCTGCTCAGCCCGCTCAATTCTTTCGCGGCCGACAAGACCTACCAGGTGACCGGCCCCGTCCTCGAGGTCACCGATGCGTCGGTCACGGTGCAGAAGGGCAAGGAGAAGTGGCAGCTGGACCGCAACAAGGACACCAAGGTCACGGGTGATCTGAAGGTCGGCGCCAAGGTCACGATCGAGTACCGCATGACCGCAGTGACCGTCGAGGTCAAGGGCGGCAAGGCCGACGCCAAGGCCCCCGCCGATCCGGCTCCGGTGGCTGGCAAGCCCGCCGCTGGCGCAGCGCCGGCGGCTCCTCCCGCGCCTGCCCCGCCGCCCCCCGCTCCGAAGAAGTAACACCGCCAACGGTCAAAACGCACGAAGCCCCCGTCGATGAATCGCGGGGGCTTCTTGTCAGGGGCTGAGCCCCTGCGCGTCGCGGGTTTGAACCCGGTCAGGTCTGCGCTTCGTCCAGCTCGTCGCCGTTGCGCTTGGGCCGGCGCGCCTCGCGCGTGGTCTTGCCCCCCGCTTGCTTCTGACTGGCCATGTAACGGTCATTCAGGGTGATCAAGATCGGGCTGGCAATGAAGATCGACGAGTAGGTACCCACGATGACGCCCACGTTCATGGCGAAGGCGAAGTCGCGAATGATGCCCACCCCGAACACGTTCATGGCCAGGGTCACGAAGAAGACCGTCGCGCTGGTCCAGATGGTGCGCGACAGCGTCTCGTTGATCGAGATGTTGACGATGCGGTCGAACTTGCGATCGCGCATGCGGGCCGCATTTTCGCGGATGCGGTCGAACACCACGATGGTGTCGTTCATCGAGAACCCGATGATGGTCAAGATGGCCGCCAGGGTGGTCAGCGAGAATTCCTTGTACGTCACCGCGAAGGCGCCCACCGCGATGACCGCATCGTGCAGCAACGCCACGACGGTGCCGGGCGCATAGCGGAAGTCGAAGCGGAACAGGATGTACACCATGATCAGCAGGATGGCGGCCAGCAGCGACCGCACACCGTCCAGCTGCAACTGCTTACCAGCCTTGGCACCGACCGACTCGACCTTGGGGATGCCGACCACGGTCCCGGCGCCCAGCTTCTCATCCAGGTGCCGCCAGATCTCCTTGTCGATCGAGACCAGGGTCACCTCGAAGCGGTTCTCGTCGAGGCGGCCAAACGGCTGGATCTGGGCGGCATTGACGCCGACGCCCTTCAGGGACGCCACCAGACCTTCTGCGGTGACCGGGCGGTCGTACCGTACGTGGACCTTGTCGCCACCCTCGGTCCATTCGAACTTTTTCAGCGTCGCCTCACCCTGCTTGGTCAGGGCCGACTCGGCCTGCTGGGCCTGCTCCGCCGACAGCACCGATACTGCGCCAATGCGGACGAGCACCTTCACCTTGCCCGACGCATCGTCGTAGCGGACGACGTCCGCGTTGTCGTGGCCAATCTCCGCCAGGGTCTGGCGCAGCTTGCCCGGATCGACGTCGTGCGCGAACTCGATCACCATCTCGGTGCCGCCCCGGAAATCGACGCCCCAGTTCAGGACGTGCCCACGGCTCTTGAACACGAAGGCGTTCAGGGGAAGCATGATCAGGGTGAGCAGGGTCAGGACCACGGAGGTCCCGATCCAGTACTTCTTGTTCCCGATGAACTCGTAGGTCGAGTGGGGCTTGATGATTTCGAAGAACTTCTGCTGATTGCTTTGCGCCGCCATGATGTCCTCGCGACCTCAGATCGACAGCGTCGCCGGAGCCCCGCTGCGGCGTCCGACCATCAGGTCGAACATCCAGCGCGACAGCCAATACGAAGTGACCAGGTTGGTGATGATGCCGACGAGCAGGGTGACGGCGAACCCCCGGATGGGGCCCGAACCGTACGAGTAGAGCACCACGCCTGCTACGAAATTGGTGACGTGCGCGTCGAATACCGTCCAGAACGCGCGCGAGAAGCCGGCGTCCACGGCGCTGCGCGGGGACTTCCCGCCGCGAAGCTCCTCGCGAATGCGCTCGTAGATGATGATGTTGGCGTCCACCGCCATGCCTATCGTCAACACCAGGCCGGCGATGCCGGGCAAGGTCAGTGACGCTTCGAAGGCCGCCAGAATCGCGATCATGAACAGCATGTTCAGGGTCATGGCCACGTTCGCGATGATCCCGGACGCGCGGTAGTAGATGAGCATGAACAAGATGACGGCGGCGGCGCCGATCATCATCGAGAACTTGGCCTTGTCGACCGAGTCCTTGCCCATCGTCGGGCCCACCTGGGTCTCGAAGGTCTTGGACAGCGGCGCCGGCAGCGAGCCAGACTTCAGGACGGCCACCAGGTCCTTGGCCTCCTGCTGCAGCTGGAACGGGTCGCCGAAGCCACCCAGGGTGATGCGGCCGCGTGAGCTGATGATGCCCTCGATGACCGGCGCGCTGTTGACCTTCTCGTCCAGGACGATGGCCATCTTGCGACCCATGTTCTCGCGGGTCATGCGCTCGGACAGAGCCGCCCCCTGGTGATCGAACTCGAAGGTCACCTCGGGGCGACCGGTCTGCTGGTCCCAGGTCTGGTCGGCGTTCGACAGGTACTCGCCGGTCAGGACCGCGCGCTTCTTCAGATACAGGGTCCGCCAGTACTTGTCCGGCGTCGCGTCGCCGGCGTCATTGCGAACCGCATTCTCCTCGTAGCCGATCTCGTGATCGGGGGGGACCGCGTTCTCGCCGGTCAGACCGGCAAAGAACTTCTCCAGCGTGTCGCGGGTCTTGGCCTTCAGGTACACGTCCTCGTGCGGCTTGCCGGAGTCCTTTTCGTTCCAGGATTCGGGGACGAAGTCGATGCCGCTGTCCTTGGGCACCAGGCCCACCACGCGCCGCATGTACTCCGAGCCGTCGTCGACGATCTTGAACTCCAGCTGGGCGGTCTTGCCGATGATGTTCTTGATGCGCTCGAAGTCGGCGGCCTTCAGACCGGGGAGCTCGACGACGATGTCGGTGCCCTTCTTGATGATGGTCGGCTCCGCGACGCCAAACTTGTCGACGCGGCCACGAATGGTCTCGATGCCCTGGCGCAGCGCCGAATCGCGGACCTCTTCGACCTGATCGGGATCCAGCTTCAGCCGAACCACGCCCTTGGCGGGATCGCGGCTCACCAGGTCCAGCTGCTTGCGGAACTCGCGCAGCAGATCCTCGCTGACCAGCACGTGCTCGGCCGGGTTCTTGAAGAGGACGACGATCTCGTCGCGCCCTTCCCGGCTGATGGTGACGTCCGCCGTCTTCTTGGCGTCGTTCTTGTCGTCCTTCTTGCCGTCGTCCTTCTTCAGACGGTCTTCAATCTCGGATGCAATCCGGTCGACCTTATCCGAGACCGCCTTGTCGACGTGCACCTCGTAGACCAGATGCAGGCCGCCCTGAAGGTCCAGGCCCAGCTGGATACGCTTCTGGAAGTACTTCTTGATGAAGGCCGGCTGAGACTCGGGCGGCACGACCGTGGGAACCAGATACAGGCCAGCCAGCACCACCAAGGCGCCGTAAAGGAAGGCCTTCCACCACCAAGAACGTTCCATATTTGTTGGTCCCGATCGCGACTACGAAGCCTTGGCGTCCGCTTTCGCGGGTTCGCCAGGCGTGTGTTTGTTGGTGACGTGCGAGCGCAGGACCTTCAGGCGGACGCCCTGCTGCACCTCGATGGTCACCTCGAGATCCTTGATCCCCGTGATCTTACCGATGATGCCGCCCTGGGTGACGACGATGTCGCCCGCCTTCAGCTGGCTCAGCATGTTCGAATGTTCCTTGGCCTTCTTCTGCTGGGGGCGAATCACCAGCAGGAAGAAGACGCCAAAGATGAGAGCGATCGGCAGAAAACTACCGAGCGCACCAAAGGGACTGGACGCACCACCAGCCGCGGGAGCGGCCTGGGCAAGACTGAAAAGCGCGGATGTCAAAGCTGGGCCTCCAAGGGTCCGAACGCATAGCAGACAGCCGATCCGGGGTCAAGGTTGGCGGGGTGATATCACCCGACCGATGTCGTCTTGTCGCTACACCTCATCATCGGCGAACGCGACGATGTCACGCAGGGAGGGCGCGCCCAGGATCAACATCACCAGGCGGTCGAACCCCAGCGCCACCCCGGCCGTCGGTGGCATGGCCGGCAGCGCCGCCAGCAGCGCTTCGTCGACCGGATACACCGTCTTGCCGCGGGCGAGGCGCGCGACCGTCTCGGCCTGAAAGCGTGCGCGCTGCTCGTGCGGGTCGGTCAGTTCGCCGAACGCATTGGCCAGCTCTAGACCCTCCGCATAAAGCTCGAAGCGTTCCACGAAGCGGGGATCGTCGTCCCGGCGCCGCGCCAACGCGCCGAGCGGCGCCGGCCAGTCCAGGACGAATGCCGGGCCCAGCACGGGCAGGTGAGGCTCGACGCGGTCCAGCCACAGCTGAAAGAAGATGTCATCCCATTCCTGCGCGCCGCGCAGGTCCACCCCGGCGCCACGCGCCTTGGCGGCCAGTTCCTGGGCGGTCTCGTCACCGGCCAAGGTGACGCCCGCAAAGCGATCGAGCAACTCGCGCACGGACACCCGCGTGAAGGGCCGCTCGAAACGACCGGCCAGCGAGGATGCCGACTGATCCCACGACCAGCCCCGACAGGCCTCCGCCGCCACCCGCACCAGCGCTTCACAGTCCTCAGCGATGCGCGCCAGCGGGTCGTTCGCCCGATACCATTCGATCATGGTGAACTCGGGCTCGTGATGGGGTCCGCGCTCCTCCGCGCGCCAGCACTTTCCTATCGACACGATGCGCTGGTAGCCCGCGCCGCACAGCCGCTTCATGGCGTACTCCGGCGACGTGATCAGCCAGCGGTCACCTGACGGCAGCGCATCCAGGTGCACTTCCTGGCCCGGCGCGCGCACGCGGGCCGGCGTGTCGACCTCCAGAAAACCTTCGGACTCGAACCAGCGGCGGACGGCGGAAAGAATCCGCGCCCGTGCTTCGAGCGCCGGGCGCCGACGGGCGAGGCGTAGACCCTCGTCCGTCATGCGGCTCATCTTCCTTGGACCGCCCTAGGCGCGGCCCACGCGTTCCAGGTAGTCGCCGGTCCGCGTATCGATCTTCACGACGTCGCCCTCGTTGATGAACAGCGGCACCTGAACCGTCGCGCCGGTCGAGATCTTGGCGGGTTTGGTGGTGTTGGTCGAGGTGTCGCCTTTGAAGCCGGGCTCGGTGGAGACGATCTTCTGCTCGATGAAGTTCGGCAGCGTGACGTCGACGGCGCGATTGTCGAAGAACAGAACCTCGACGTTGATGTTCTCGGGCATGAAGTCCTTCGCGTCACCGATCTTGGACTCGGGGATCATGACCTGATCGTAGGTGGTCGTGTCCATGAAGACGCACGAGTCAGCATCCTTGTACAGGTACTGCATCGTCTTGATCTCGACGTTCGCCTCTTCCAGCCGCTCGCCCGAGCGCAAGTTGCGCTCCAGCACGGCGCCGGTCAGCAGATTGCGCATCTTGGTTCGCGTGAACGCGGCACCCTTGCCGGGCTTCACGAACTGGAACTCGATGACGGTGTAAGGGGCGCCGTCCATCATGAACTTCAGCCCCTTGCGAATGTCGGACGTATCGTAGGACATGGGAGCGGGGATTTAGCCCGCCCGGCCCACGTCGTCAAGGCTGCCGAGCGGCGTTAGGCTTTGGAAGTGCCCTGGCGGCCGTACGCGTCTTCCAGCCGAACCACGTCGTCCAGCTCCGTGGTGGAGACCTCGAACACGTCGCAGTCCTCCAGGGCCTCCATGCGGTGGCGCAGGCCCGGGGTGATGTGAATCGCCTCGCCCGGCTCCAGATCCCGCACCTGGGGTTCTTGGCCCTCGCTGAAGGAAACGAAGCGCATGCGCCCGGACCAGACCATCACCGTCTCGTCCTTCTTCTGGTGATATTGCAGCGACAGCTTGCCGCCCTTGTTGATGTGCAGAACCTTGCCGACGTAACGATCCGTCACGGCCCAAATGATCTCGTGTCCCCAGGGCTTGTCGACTCGGCGCATGATTTGACCTTCCGTTGTGGCGGCTCAGGGACTCGAACCCCGGACCCGGCGCGTATGAAACGCCTGCTCTAACCAGCTGAGCTAAGCCGCCATCGACCCGCGAGAATAAAAACGCCCCGATGGTCGCGGGCGATTTTGCAGTTGGCGTCTCTCCTGTCAAGCGGAGATTCGGTCCACCCGCGCCCGCAGCGCGAATCCAGCGCGCGCGGGATGCGCGAACCTTCGCTTGACGGGGCAAGGGGGCACACCTATAACGCGCGTGAAGAAAATGCGCCTTTACAGTGGGAAGATCCCGATGATCGCGACCGAGGTCGTGAAGGCCTTGACCGAAGCGGGAGACATTGCGGTGGTCGATCGCGGCGAGGCCGAGATGGACGCTCAGGCGGTCCTCAAAGAGTACCTGCGCTTGGATCGGGAGATCACCGAGAAGGCCAAGGACATCCTTCAGAAGAAGGGCCTCCCCTACGAGCAGTTCGGCAAGGTGAAGCGCACCTTGGCGCATGAGAAGGGGCTGGGTCTGGGCGAAGAAGGGCTGGAGTGGATGACCAGCCAGATGATCGAGTCGTTCATGCAGTCGCCGCACATCGACGAGATCTTCGGAGACGACGCCATGCTGCGGAAGCGGATGGCCGACGTGCTGAAGAAGCACATGCAGGTCGACGAAGAACTGGACGAGGACGTTCGCCGCAAGATCAAGAATCTGGAAGAAGGGACCGCCACCTGGGAAATCGAGTACCAGAAGGTCCTCGACCAGATGAAGCGCAACCGCGGCATCGGCTAGGCGGCGTCTTCTCTGGTCTGCGCCGCCAGCAGGAGCTTGCAGACTCGTCGTGGGTTATTTCGGGAACGATGGTCGTGGCCGATAGAGGCTCGAGTTAGTACGCACGGGGGCGACCGAGCGCGCGAGAGCTCAGTTCTTGGGCGCCCCCTCGCAGATCCATCCGGTGATGCTGTTCAGCGACGCTGCCGACAGGCCTCCTGCCTTTGGCATCTGCGAGCCGGAGCAGAGATTGGTGCCGAGGAGCTTGTTTACAAGGTAGCTCTCCGAGACTGCGGCCGGTTTGACGAGAAGCTTGCCGGCGCAGGAGGAAGCGACATTGACCAGAGACGCGAAGGAGACGCCGCTGGCGAGCGAGAGGCCCGCCGCAGGACGCGTGCCCGCATGACATCCCCCGGAGGCGCAGTTGGCGGTGAAGATCGGTTGAACCGTGGCCGCGAACGAAACCGGTGGGCCGCAGCCGGTGGTGCCACCCGTGGCGGTGACGCCGCCGGTGGTGGTGACACCGCCGGTACTGGTGACTCCACCCGTGGCGATCGCGCCGCCCGAGCTGATGACGCCGCCCGTGCTGGTGACGCCGCCCGTGCTGGTGACGCCGCCCGTGCCTATGATCCCGCCGCTGCCGGCTCCGCCGGACGAGGTCGCGTTTCCTCCACCCGAGCCGGTGTTTCCGCCCGAACCTGGTGACGCGTGACCTCCCGTGCCGGCGCCCGCGTCAAAGGGGGGCGCAAGATCGACGACCCACTTGCGCAGACAATCGAGGTTCGCCGCGGAAAGAGGCGCGGCCCCGATCGGCATACGATCCCCACATGTCGGCGCCAGCGCCGTGAGCTTTTCGAGCAGGTAAGAACCCGCCGCATCACCCGCGACAACCAACGTCTTGTTGCCACAGCCATTGGCCGTCGCGCCGACCAGCCGTTGTTCAAGCCCGGCGGAAACCAGATCGAGATCCAGCGCCGCCGAGGCGGAGCCGTGGCAACCAACGCCTCCGCAGGAGGGCGCCAGGATCCGGGCCTGAATGTCGGTGGTCGCGGACGGACAAGCCGACGGCGCCATCGCGGTGGGCTCCATGACGTCGCCCATGCAGCCGACAAACATTCCACCGACCAGCACCAGGGCGCCAAGACGCACGAGGGCATGCCTCACAGAGCTCCAATCGACGGGACATCCGGAATTCTTGATGGGAGATAACGACCCGAGCTCGTATTCCCACCGAGCGGGACGCAAGCCCGTGCGGATCGAATGGGGCCCGATCCAAACCATCATCCGCCCTTGAACCAGGGCGACGCGGAATATCCAATCCCGATAACAACGATCAAATGAAAAAATCCTGGGCAACCGCGGACCGAGAGGTCTGGGTTGCCCAGGAGTAAGCCTGCGTAGGGGCGCTAAGCCGGGTGCGCTAGCCGCGGTCGGGTACTAGCTGGGACCAGCGACGCAGCATCCGCTGATGCACAAGGTTCCCGTCTTGTCGCAGATCGACTGATCGGTGCCGCAGCTAACGCTGTTGAGGCATTCGATGCCCCGACTTCCACCCGCGCCGTTGCCGCCCGCCCCGCCCGCCCCGTAACACTCGGCCGGAAGCGTGGTCTTGCCAAGACACAGCTCGCACGGCTTGCAGTCGTTGACGCAAGTCGGGGTCTGGGTGCAGGGCGCGCACGCCGTCGGATCGTCGGCCTTGGCCGCGGTACAGGTGCTGGTCAACCGGACGGTCTGGAGACCGCTGGTGGTCTGAATCTGACAGCAGCCGAAGCAGTCGCACCCATTGGGCGTCAGCGGCCGACAATAGTCGAGGCAGGACTGGGGCTGAGACGCCGGGCAGTTGTTGTAGTTGGGGTCGTACTCGCACTTCTTTTCAGCCGTGGCGCCCACGTTGGACGAGTCGCATTTCAGCTCCCAGTTGCAGTGGTCATCGCCCATACCGGAGTTGCCGTCGAAGAAACAATCTTGCTTGCACACGTCGACGTTGTCGCCGGGAATGCCGGTCGCGAAGGAACCCTCGTCGTTGTCCAGGGCACTGACGCATTCAAAATCGGCGAGATCGACCTTTCCATCTCCGTCGTTGTCGATGCCGTCATTGCACTGGGTCTTGCCAGTACCGGCCACCCCACCCTGGCCGCCGGAACTTCCGCCACCGCCGACCGTGCCGCCGCCGCCGGGGATGCCACCGCTGCCCGGAACTCCGCCGCTGCCGGACGGGCCGCCCCCCGAGGAGGTCCCGCCGCCGCTTTGTCCGCCCGTGCCGCTCGTGGCGCCCTGGCCACCCTGACCGGCGTCCACCCCGTGTCCTCCGCCCCCGTCAGTGGTGGTCGCGTGGCTTCCCCCGCAGGCGCTCCACTGGATTGCCGAGACGGACAGCGCCGCCAGAGCGACCGCCGAACCAATAGTGGTGAACGCTTGGTGCTCTCGGGCCAGACGGATCTTCTTCATCGGTTTCCTCTCAGATGGTAGTGCGACGCGCTTCGGCCACAGCATCGGCGGGTTGATTCGAAAACTGTGGACGACCGCCGCCGTCGCAAAGACGAACCCAGCTCCAGATCTGAATCGACTCTTCGATCACAACGACTGAATCGAAGGAAGGGATACACCGCGCGAACGGGAATCTTTGCGTCACTTCCACGTTACAAAACGCCCACTCGGACGTACCTCCGCTTGCTAAAGCTCGGTCCAGCCCAGGATCTTGAACGGCTCAGCCGCCACGCCGTTGTTGGCCGGGGTGGAGGTCCCCACCACGAAGTTCGACAGCACACTGCCGTTGATGACCACCGGCCCGCTCGAGCTCATGACCATGATCTTGCCGCCCACCACGATCGGCGCGCTGACCGGCTCGTCGCCGACCTTCAGCGCCTGCTTCAAGATGGTCTGCCCGGCGGTGTACTGGTGAATCTGCATGTACGACGACCCCTTGCCACAGCCCGACGCCGCCGGCACGTACCACGACGACATCACCAGGAAGCCGCTGCCGTCCTGGCGCAGCACCGCCAGCGGCGTGGACATCGGACGCGCCGTCGTCGGCAGGTTCAAGATGCAGTTCGAGCCGCTGGCGTCGGTCTGGGCGCACATCGTGGATGCGTCCCCGACCGTCATGGTGAGCTTGCCGTTGGTACCGAAGGTCGTGTCCAGATACGGCTTTCCGTTGGCGTCCAGCACCTCGCGCATGAACACCATCTGCGACGGCGCGAAGTTCTGCGTGACCGAATCCATCGGCGAGTTGCTGACCTGCACCAGGTAGATCTCGTGAGGATGGTTGTTGGGATCGTCCCGATCCAGCTGCACCACCGTGGGCGCGAAATGCAGCGGATGGTTGCATCCCAATGATGTGACCAGGCTGGGCGTCGAGGTCCCGTCGAACTGCCACAGGTTGCCCCAGGTATCCCCTACAAAGCCCGCCAGCAGCTTTTGTCGCTCGTCCACGCCGGTGCTGCTGTTCAGGTTGTAGTCCTTGGCGGTGCCAATGTCCGTCAGCAACGTGTACTCCTGCCCGCAGGATCCGCCAGGTGGGCTGACCTGCGCGCGGGCCTGAATCGCACCGGTCGATGCGCCGATCGAAAACACCGACAGCCCCTGGGCCGCGCCACTGCTGGTCATGTCCGAGCGGTACCCTGATGCCAGCAGCAGGCGAAAGTCGTCCAGCGTCGACGTCTTGTTCAGATAGAACGCCGGCACCGATACCGTCAGGCCCAGGCCCGCGTCGTAGGTGGTCTTGCCGCTGGCGTTCGCGGTCGACCACATCACCTGGATCGGCGGATTCGCGGTGGGATTGCTGATGTCCAGCGCGAACGCATCGGTGCCCCCGAAGCCGTCGGTCATGATCAGCTCGGTCTTCCAGACAGCGGTGTCCTGCGACGTGCAGTTGGCGACGCAGAAGTTCTTCACCTTGGGCGAGCTGGCCAGACCGAAGACATGTTTGGTGGGATCGGGCAGCTGTCCCCCCTGGGCATAAAGCTTCGTCACCACCGGCAACATCTCGGGTGGCAGATAAGCGAACGCCTCGGATCCACCGGCTTTCGCAACGCCATTCACCGTCTGGTTTTGCGACCAGAACGCGTGCAACAAGCCGTCGTCCGAGCCGACATAGGTCAGTCGCGGACGGTTCTGTTGCTGCGTGTAGAAGGCGTGGCCCCCCGGCAACGGACTGTCGCCCGGCTGACCGACGTCGATCGGCGTCGAGTTGACCAGGGCGCCCAGGACCGCGTTGTTGCCTTGGAGCGGATCGCCCATCAGCCAGCGCGCGATCAGGCCCGCTTCGGTAGCGTTGCCGCCCAGCCCGAGGCCGTAAAGGGTTGACCCGTTGGTCACGTTTCCGGCGGCGTCGACCGCGATCTGCACCAGCTGATTGGAAGCGTTCGAGGTGTAGATCTTGCGCGTCTTCCAGTCGACGCTGGCCAGCTGCGCGGCGGCGTCCCAGGCGAGGGTCGGGGGCGTCACCGAGGTGTCGTAGGCCAGCAGGTGCCCCTTCCAAGAGGGGAAGTCGGCCCGCGAATCCAGCGAATAGCTGCCGCTGGTCACCCCGTTGGTCTGTTGCAGGCCCGCCGACTGGGTCGGGGGCGACGTGGCGTAGCTGCCTTTCACCGCGTCGTAGATCGCATCCTGGATGGCCGTCGACAGCTCGGCTTGGCTGGTGGCCAGGAACGCGAAGGGGGACACGCCGTCGTTGCCCCGATCGGTGCCGCCCGCCTTGGCGATGTTGTCGTTGGTGACCCGTCCCGAACCCGCGCTGACGTCGCCCGAGAACCCGATCACGAAGGTCTTCACGCCCAGGTTCTGCCGCAGGTCATAGGCGGCCAGCACCGCGCGGCACAGGCACCCGGCCGTGCGCGGATTGGCCGCCGAGCACGCGGTTGCATTGCAACTGGTGTCGCCGGGACCATTGGCGTCTCCGTCGGTGACCAGCAGGACGAAGTTGTTGCGGCACGACAGCGGATCCATGGCCTGCACTGCGCGCATGTAGTCGTAGGCGCTGCTGGAGCTGGCGTTGGTCGCGTCGTTGCGAAGCGTGCACCCCGTGGGCGTTCCGCCGTAGGAGATCAGGCCACCGTACGATGCCGGCGCCAGTCGATCGCTGATCGCCAGCGCCATCGTCTTGGCCTTGACCGGATCACCGGTCGGATCCAGGAAAGGCGCCAGCTGGGTGTCCCAGCGCGCGCCGCACTTGGTGCTGCACGTGGCACCGCAGTTGGGGACCTCGATCGGGGGCGCGGCGCCGCCGTTGTAATACGACGGATTGGAATCGTAGTAGCGGTAGTCATTGCCGCTCGAGGTGATCTGCTTGCCGGTGTAATTGCTCTGCACCACCGCCGACCCCGAGGTGGTACCGGTCTTCAACGAATAGGTGTAGTTGCTGCCCTGGTAGCTTCCGGTCCCCAGGCCGGCGATGTTGCAGGTCGTGCCGCACCAGTTGGTGCTGACCATCTGGCCACCGTTGCCCCGGATGGTGTAGCGGCTGTTGTTGGTGGCGGCGAGCGAATACGTCAGGCCGTCGATGACACAGGTAGCGCTGGGCCCCGTGTTGGCGTTGAAGCAGTTACGCCCATCCAGGCGCGGCCGCGAGTAGTAGATCGACGCGGTCTGCGTACCGGTGCTGGTCTGCTTGTAGTAGGGAAAATACAAGCTCTGGTAGAACGTCATGAACCCGAAGTTCACGATCCCGGTGTTGTTGTTGACGATGTCCGACAGCACTCGCTTGGCAATGACGACGCGAGACGTGGCGGGGCCGCAGTCGTCACCGCTGGTGGGACAGTCGCTGTCTTTCTGGCACTTGAGCAACGTGATCCGGCACATGCCGATGGCGGTGGTGGTGTTCGCGCCCAGGTTGCAGGTATCGGTCGGCGAGCCGGTCATGCACGGGTTGGACGGGCCAGGCGTGCAAGTGTTGGCGGGGCCGACGCAGCCGTTGGTCTCCTTGCATGGGTTGGTGGGCTGCTGGATCTGGCAGGTGTAATTGGGGAACGCGCACTTGTTGTTGGAGGTCGTGCACGTTCCCCCGGTCACCTTGCAAGTGCCCTTCGAGCAATCGCTGGTCTGGGTGCAGTACGCCCCCTTGCTGGACACGCCACCATTGGTACAGGTGGCGCAGGTCGAATCGGACGTGCAGGTGGTGGCGTGATCGCCACACAGCTTGACCGTGCAGTTCGCGACGCTGGTGCAGGTCTGGCCACCGAACGCGCAGGTCCCGGTGCTCTTCAGGGGGCAGTCCGAATTCTGGCTGCAGGTCTGGGACGTGGTCTGGTTCAGGGCATTCAGGCACTGGCCGTACGGCGCACAATTCTGGCCCAGCGTGCAGTTCGCGCCGCCGTATTGACAGCGCGGCGTCGACGTACAGGGCGAACTCGGGCTACACGACAGCTGCGAGATCGCGCACTTTCCCGTGGTCACCAGGGGACAGTCGGGGTCCGAGAAGCACGCGGCATTCACGCAGTTGCCGCCCCAGGCGTCGCAGGTCTTCTGGTTGCAGGAACCCGCTTGGGGCGCGCAATCCGACGTCAGCAGGCACGCCGCGCCGTCCATCTTGCAGGTCATCGATTGACACTGCGAGTCCGAGTAGCACGTCTTGGCGGCCTGGTAGCAGGTGCCCTTGGCCACGCCGCCGCGACAGTTCACGCCGTCGTCGCAATCGACGCCGACCTCGGTGCTGCTCTGAAAGGTCCCCCCGGGGACTCCCGTCAACGAGCCCGAAGTGTCCAGCACCACCAGCACATTGGGGGGGTGGATCTGCCGCGAGATGATCAGCAGTGGATCCACCCGGGCGTCGGCGGTGCCGACGGTGGCCGCTGCCACCAGGACGGCCGCCAGCATGGCCTTGGCGATCAGGCCGGCCGGACTCGGGCGATGGAAACGATTCGGCATCCTCGGGCCTCTCGGATACAGGGGCCCTGGCCGATCTCATCGACCGATCGCCAGAGAAACTGGAGTCAGTTGGCGACGACGCCCGACACCGTCGAGCTGTTGTCGTCGCAGCCGTTCTTGCCCGCCGCGCACAGCACCGGTGGAATGCCCGGGGATGCCCCCGGGGCGCCGGGCACCGCGGGTGTCGCACCCAGCGCCACCTCCACCACCACCGCGGTCAGGTTGTCGGCGGCCACCCCGCGCGCACGCACCAGGACCGTCCCATTGCCATCGGCCGTGTACTTCCCCGCGCGGCATTCGGCCGTGTCGTTGCGGATCCACACCGTGTACTGCCCCATCGTGCTGGCGACCGGCGCGATGGCGGTGCCCGAGGTGCGGCCGAAGGACGCGGGAGGAAAGGCCACGTTCGCCAGCGTGACCGCGCCGTCGACGAACAAGGCCCCCACCCCGTTGGGCTTGCCGGCCGCGTCCAGTCCGGTCGGAACGTCGTCCTGTCCGGGGGTCTTGCCGGCCAGCATCGCGTTGACGTCGACACCGGCGTTCAGGGCCGCCCGGGCCCGCTCGACGCCGGCCTCGGCCACCACCAGCGCCTGGGCGCGCAGATTGGTGTTGGCCTGCACCTGCAGATTGCCCGAGGTCAGCCACAAGCCCGTCACGCCCAGCCCCAGCAGCCCCAGCACCAGCAGCATGACCACCAGCAAGACCGAGCCACTGTCGCGCTGACGCATCATCTTTCGTTTCTTGGGTGTCTTCATCGGTTCCTCAAGCTGACCGTGGTGGTCAGGACACGGTGACGAAAATTGTCCTTGGCGCCCGCCACGCCGTCCTCGGTCGCCGGCTTGGCGTTCAGAGCCAGCGCCGCGAGGTTGTCGTCGCTGACGGTGGTGCGCGCGATGATGCTCAGCCGCACCGCTTGCGGCCGTACACAGCCCACCGGCGGCACATCAGCCGCGACGTTGTAGGTCCATTCGTCGGCCAGCCGCGACGGTCCGTCGGTCCCCTCGGACAGAACGCCATCGGGCCCGGCGGGGGCGGCGGGGTTCAGATCGCAAGCGTAGGCAATTTGCAGATCTTCGATGCCCTCGGCCAGGACCTGCGGCGCCGTGGGTCCGCCGAAGCCATCCAGGCGCGCCATCATCAGCCGGGGCGAGGGCCCGGTCGCGTCGATCGAAAATTGTACCCAGTTCAGCGCGCCGAAGTCGCGGATGCCGGCCTTCGGGGCGGCGCCGCCGATGTAGTCGTACGGGATGAGGCCCGCGAAATCGCCGGGCGGATTCCAGGGGGACGTGGGGGCCCGCAGCAACGTGTTGGTGCCAGCGTTGATGCCGGTGATCTGAAACAACGTGCAGCCACGATCCGCCAGCGGCGGTCCCGCCGGTAGGCCGCTGGTGTCCAGCAGCATCGCGAACTCCCCCGCCCGAAACGAGCTGGTCAGGCCCGCCGGCGTGGTCACTGGATCGCTGGCCTTTTGTACCGACGCGCCCAGCGCCACGTCGCTGAAGTTGCCGAACGTGCCGGACCCGAACACCACCGTGATGCGATCGGGAGTCCCGTTGACCCCGTTCTGGATCCAGATCGGGGCCAGGCGGATCAGCGCCACTGGCGGTCCCGCGACGTAAGCGCGCAGCCCCGTGGCGGGTGCGGTGGCGCCGGCCGGCGGCGGATCGGTCGTGTTCACGCAGCCGATCATCCCCGTCCCGGCGGCGCGCACGAAGCGCGCCAGGGTGTCCATCGACGCCCACAGATTTTGCTGCACGCCCAGCACCTTCATCTGGGTATCGTAGACGCGACGCTGGCCCGCAAAGAACAGGAACGCCGACGAGGTGACCATCCCGGCGATCACCAAGGTCACCATCAGCTCGACCAGCGTCAGCCCGGCGCGGCGGTCGCGGCACGGGTTGGCCCGCGCCGCGTGCGTCACCACGTCTTGTACCTTTGGCCATCCAGTCGGACGACCTTCGGCGCCCCCGTGTCGAGCGCGTAGGTGATCTGTACCGAGATGTTGTAGGGCTGCGACGGTCCCAGGTTGGTCACCTGAACCTCGCGACGAAATCGAAAGTCGGCGCTGCTGGTGGCGCTGGCAGCGCCCAGCGCGTTCTGGTAGTCGGGCGCGGACCAGCCGCCCGTCACGGTGGCCGCGATTTGATCGACCTGGGGCGGGCCGGCGGTGACGATCTTGGTGTCGAACTCTTCCATGGCGCGCATGGCCAGCCGGGTCGCCACGGCTGCGTCACCAGCGTTCGCCGTGGCGTTGAACATCGTCTGCTGCACAGCCACCGTGCCCAGCAGGCCAACGGTGGTGATGACCAGCGCGATCATCACCTCGAGCAGGGTGAACCCGCCGGTTTGTCCCGAGGGTCGTCGTTGGCGGCACCTGCTCATGTCGTCGAGTCTTCTGTCGGCGCAGGGCGCCGACATCTCCGCTATCGACCCCTGGCGGCGCTCGCTTGAGTCGGCGGGGACGATGCCGCTAGGCGCGCATCAACAAGCCGTCATCGACCCAGCGCGCCAGGACCGCGAACGCCTGGCCTGCCAGCGCCGCCGCCTCGGACGAGGGGGACACCCCCACGAAGCTCTCGCAGAGCTGTCCCAGGGTCGCCCCCATGGCAGCGCGCGCCAGCATGACCCGCTCGGCATCGTCTCCGACGACCCGGTGCCGGACCGCGAACCCCTGGCGCCACACCAGGACCACCTCGGCGTTCAGGTCCGGTTCCACGAAATCCCCGGCCCCCAGTCGCTCCCACACCGTCGACCAGGCCGGTTGGTGCGCGAGCAGGGCATGACAGGGATGGAGGCGTACCGCCAACGCCACGAAGTCCTCCGGCGCCAGCGCGCGCAGGTCCTCCATCGTGAGCGGCAACGCGTCCGGCCCGTCGAACAGCTCGCGGTGCGTCCGCTCCAGACGCGCCAGCGACGCGATCCCGGGTGCGCTGGCCGCCAGCCCATGGGTGGCCAGATAGTCCGGCAAACGGGCGCCCACCTCTCGCAGGGAAGGGTGTGCGGGTCGCTCGGCCAGCAGATAGTCGGTGATCAGATTGTGAAACGCAGCGTCCCCGACCCGCGTGACCACACGGGGGAACTCGTCGCGCAGCACGTCCAGAATGCGGAAGAAATACATGTCGGCGTAGACACCCAGGCGAGACGTGGCCGACAACCGCGCGTCACTGACGATGATGCCGCTCAAGGCCTCGGACGCCATTCCCCGCGCCGCCAGGCCCGATTCCACCCCGGTCGGCGCGGTGATGAGGTCGTACAACAATTCTTGCAAGGCCCCCAGGGATGGCCCCGCGGCACGTCCGTCAGAGGCCACCGCGTGCCTCCAGCACCTGCTGCTCGATGGCGGCGGCGCGACCAGATTCGGCCACCAAGGTGGCCAGCGGCGGGATCGCGTCGTCGCGTTCGATCAGCGTGGCCACACCACCGAAGCGCGTGAGGGCCGCCGCGTACAGCTCCCACACGCCATCGCAGATCGGATGGTCATGCGTGTCCAGCAGATGCGTCCCCTCGTCGCGGTGACCGGCCAGGTGAATCTGGCCCACGCGCCCCACCGGAATCCCGTCCAGGAACGCGCGGGCGTCGAAGCCATGATTGTGCGCGCTGACGAAGATGTTGTTCACGTCCAGCAGCAACCCGCAGCCGGTCCGCTCGGTCAACGCCGCGAGGAACTCCCACTCGGTCATCGCGGAGTGCGCAAAGCGCAGATAGCTGGAGACGTTCTCGACCAGGATCGGGCGGCGCAACCGCTCCTGCACCGCGGCCACGCGGGACGCGACGTGGGCCAGCGACTCTTCGGTGAATGGCAGCGGCCACAGATCGTGACCGGTGTGCCCGCCGAAGCTGGACCAGCACAGATGGTCCGAGACCCAGGCGGGTTCGATCTCGCGCGCCAAGGCATCCAGGCTGTCGAGGTACGCCCGGTCCAGCGGATCCACCGAACCCAACGACAGCGACACGCCGTGCATGACCACCGGCATGCGCTCGCGCACCTGGCGCAGGACTGCGCGCGGGTTGCCCCCGGCAACCAGAAAATTCTCGCTGATGATCTCAACCCAATCGATGGCCGGCCGGCCGGTCAGGACCGCCTGGTAGTGCGGCGGGCGAAGGCCGATGCCGTGACCGATGTGGGGGAAATCGCGCATGGGCGGCGAACGAAGCTCGGCGAGGCTGCCAGGGTCCAACCTCGCAGCCTCGGAAGGCGAACGCTACTTCTTCTCGGCGGACGCGGCGGCCGGTGCCGGCGCGGCGGGAGCGGGAGCCTTCTCGCCCATCACCTTGCCGCCTTTATCCTTGCAGTCCTTCTCGGGCATCATGGTCCAGCCCTTACCCTTGCAGCCGTTCATGCCCTTGCAGGCGTTCTCGGCGCTGTGGCAAGCGCTCTTGCCCTTGCACGCGTTGACGCCCTGGCACTGGACCGAACCTTCGGACTTCGCCGAAGCGGTGAACGGCGTGGCGGCAGAGAACAGCCCGGCAACGGCCGCGGCAACAAACGCACCCTTCGTGGTCATGGTGGATCCTTTCGATGTTGGTGATGGGCCAAGACGGCGCCCTGAGGGTCGCGTGTCAGATAGCACGCCCCTGTCCTACGGGATACCAGACGATCCGGATACGATTTTTGTTCGCCTGGCCATCGCCCAAGCGCCGAGCGCCATCAAGGGAAGCGCGGGGGCCAGGTGCCCCAGCAGGGCGTGCGTGGGTCCGCCGATGTCGCAATGAAACCGAATCACGGCGTGCGCCAGCGTGGCTGCCGCCAGGCCCAGACATGCGCCGGTCCACCCGGGACGGCCCAGCGTCAGACCCGCCAGGGGAATCAATCCAAGGCCCAGGAACGCCAGCGCCAGTCCCACGACGATCAGATCGCACCGCATCGCGCGGGACCATTCGTCCGCCCCGCTGAAGAAGCGCGTCGATGTGCCCGTCGGATCCACCGACAACACCAGCACCAGCAGGACAGCCAGGCCCACGCCGCTGACGGCCCACAAGCGTTCCGTTCCCGCGCCGATCATCGAACGGCCCCGCCCGAGCGACGCCACGGCCGCAGCCGCGGTCACCGCCAGCAACCCTGTGAACGTTGCCACCAGCGCCCCGGCGGGCAACTCGGCCCAGTCCGCTCGGGCACGCATGGCGGCCGCCCCGGCCACGGCCAGCGCCAGCGCCGCGACGACAGCCCCCGCCAGCCGACGGCGCCAGGCGAACGGCCGGCTGGCCGGCGTACGTGCCGCCGCCGCCAGAAACCGCGCACGCAACTCGGGGCTGGGCTGCTGCTGGGGATTCATGTCACCTTCCGCCTTTCGTCGTCGCCGGCGCTTCGCTGGCTGTCGGCGACGCGGCCTTCCGCCGCCCGGGGGACGCCCGATCGGATCGCCAGTTCACCTCGCAACAGCAAGCGCAACGCCTCGTAGGCGCGATGGGCGCGCAGCTTCACTGCGCCCTTGGTGGTGCCCAGAATGCCCGCCACCTCGGCGACGGACAGCCCTTCCCCCTTCAACAATCGAAACGCCGAGGCCTGCGCCTCCGGTAGGCGCCCGAGGGCCGTCTCCAATGCCTGCGACAGCTCCCGATCCGCGAACAGTTCCTCGGCCGAGGGAGCGGCGGCCGCGGTGTCGGCCAAGCCGTCGCTCTGACCGCCGTCGGCGTGCGCGTCGGGCGAAGCAATCTTCTCGGTCCGCCGCGCCCGCACCTGATCCAGGAACAACCGGCGTGCGATGGTGTACGCCCAGGGCAACACCGGCGAGCCCACGCGAAACAGGCCACGCGCACGGTGAATCCGCAAGAACGTCTCCTGGGTCAAATCCTCCGCCAGCTGGCGGTCCCGGCAAAGTCCCATCAGGAAGTTGAACACGGGGGGCGCTCCCAGGTCGTAGACGGCCGCCAGCGCTGCGTCGTCCCCGGCAGCGAACCGCTCCATCGCTTGTTCCAGGGGCGGCCGCGGGAGGACGGACATGACCGGGCCCAGAATGCCTTCGAACAGGCCCCGTCCACAAGGCAGAAGTGCCGCCGTCATCTAGGCTCTACGGAGCGAAGACAACGGCGGTTTCGGTTTTTCCGCCCAGAGGCGGCGCGTCGCCGGTCGCTTACGGGGACGGGACGGTAACGAAGCGCGCGCCCGAGGGACCGCGTACGCGGACCAGGTGCCCCCCCGGCCGCGCCGCGCGCAGAGCCGCCACGGCCTCTTCGGAACTCCCCACGGCCTTTCGATCCACCTCGACGATGACCTCGCCCTCCTTCAATCCGGCCCGTTCGGCCGGACTTCCGGGCACCACGTCGGAGATCACCGCGCCCTTCGCCCCCTTCGGTAGTCCCATCGAATCCGACAGCTCGGGGGTCAGGGTCTGCAGGCCCAAGCCGAGCTTTCCCGAATCGGCGACGACCGCCTCGTCCGCCCCGGGCAGTTCACCCAGCGTGACCAGCGTCGACTGGGGCTTCCCCGAGCGCAGGAACGCCAGCTTCACCTTGGCGCCGATGTTCTGCGATGACACGTAGTCGACGACGTCGGAGCCCGCCTCGATCTTGTGCGCGTCGATCTGGGTGATCAGATCGCCCGCCTGAAGCCCGGCCTTGGCGGCCGGCCCCCCCGGCGACACCTCGCTGACAAACGCTGCCTTGGCGGGAAGGTTGCTGCCCAGCGACGACTTCTTTGCCGGATCGAGCTCATTCAGATCGCCCACCATCACGCCCAAGTACGGATAGCGAACCCGGCCTTCCTTCACCAGCAGGGTCTCCACACGCCGCACTTCATTGATGGGGATCGCGAACCCGTACGCACCACCCGGTCCGGCATTGATGAGCGTGTTGATGCCCACCACCTCGCCGTCCAGGTTCACCAGCGGTCCTCCCGAATTGCCCGGGTTGATCTTGGCGTCGGTCTGAATATACGCGCGCACCCGATCGCCGGACATGCGCACGCGTCGCCCCGCGCGCCCCATCCCGCTGACGATGCCGGCGGTGACGGTCTGCTCCAGGCCCAGCGGGCTGCCGATGGCCAGCACCCACTCTCCAACCTCCAGCTTGTCGGAATCGCCCAGCCGCGCCGCGGTCAGGCCCTGGGGAAGCTTCTCGAGACGCACCACCGCGACGTCGGTGCGGGGATCCGCACCCACCACCTTGGCCGACAGTTCGGTGCCGTCCCAGAAGGTGACGGTCACCTTCGACGCGCCTTCGACCACGTGGCGATTGGTCACGACATTGCCTGCCATGTCGATCACGATCCCGGAACCGGTTCCGTGGCGGGCGCCCCCCGGAGGCATGCCGGGGCCTTCGCCCGGCTCCATCTCGAAGAAGTGGCGGAAAATATCCGGGACGTCGTTAGGGACATTGTTAGGCCCTTGGGGGCGCCCGCGCCGCTCGCCCCGGGCCACGCGCGGCGGCCCCGACTCGACGTCGATGCGAACTACACTGGGACGCAGGGCCTTGGCGGTGGCTGCAAACGCCGATGACAAAACCCGAGCCTCGGCGGGCTTCTGAATCTTGGGCGTGATGGCGGCGGGGGCGGCGGGGGCGGGTTGAGCCGCCCTGGCCTGGGTGCAGCCGGCGCTGGCGCCGAACAGAAATACCAGCGCCCAGGCCTGGCGGGACAGGCGCATGTTCGCGGTTCGAAGATCCGATCGATTGGTCATGGTGATCGCTCAACCTTTGCGTGAGGAGTTTTATTCGCGATCGAAGTGATTGAATAGGACCCACGCACGGCCGGACGCGATGCCCGCCGGGCCGGGCCCGTTCGATGCGAGCAATTTTCGATCAGTGCCCTCGGATGGTCGGCGCGATCCGTCCCCCTCCACGAAACCCGCCACCTCCGCGAAATCCGCCGCCCCCTCCGTAGTAGCGAGGCCCGCCAATACCGCCGTGGACGCCGACGCCAAAGCCCAGCCTCGGTCCGTAGCCATAGCCGTAGCCACGATAGTAAGGCCCGTAACCGTAGGCCCAGGCGCCGCCGTACGGCCCCCACCAGAGCGGACCGTACCAACCCCACCACCAAGGGACCGGTGCGCCGACCGCCACGTACCGGCGGTTGGCGGCTTCGTAGTCGACGTAAGGCTCGCGCTGGAAAGGCGTGTGCTCGGCGAAGACAGTGCCGCCCACGTCGACCTGCCAGGCGAAATCGAAGGCCGGCACCGTGCGGGCGTCGGGCGCTTCGCCGGGGACGCGGTAGTACAGGTCCAGCACCTTTCGCTGTCCCCGGGCGATCTCGGTTCCGCCGTTCTGGCGGCCGTCGATCTCCATGAAATCCGGGCGCTGCGGCGCTCCCCCGGCCGGGGTCAGCGTCAGCTGGCCCGGATCGATCGACCAGACCGCGGCGGAGGATTGGTTCGACACCGCCAGGCGCACGTGGATCAGCTGCTTGTCGCCGGGTGCGCCCTGCCCCAGGTCGCGCGTCCCGAAGGACGTCACGAAAGCCTCGCCGCTGGGTGCCTGCGCGGGCACCCCATAATGGGACGCGGGAAATCCGGCCTCGCTGGAGACCGCCACGGCTGCCGGACGGAAACCATAGCGGGTCGTTCCGCACCCCACCGCCGCCAGGGAAAGCGCGAACGAAAGCGAAACCAGCGTCGATTGTTTCATCGTCATGGGAGTGCCCTCGCCGCTCAGTTGGGATCAGGATCAGGCCAAGGTCAACTCGAATGTCGAGCGCAGCGCGGCGGGGGGCGGCTCAGGCGCGGCGCAGATGCCACGCCTTGGGCTGCACGAAGGTTCGAATGCCGTGGGTCGAAAGAGTGGAGCCCATGCCCGAGTGCTTGCGCCCCGTCCAGGGCAGGCGGGGACTGACGCGATCACAGCAGTTCCAGTAGACGCTGCCCGCGTCGACCCGCCGAAGGATCGCGCGCGCCCGCTCTTGCGAGGGCGAGTAGACCCCCGCCGTCAAGCCATAATCCGTGTCGTTCATCAGGCGCACCGCCTGGTCGTCATCCGCCACCGGCGCGATGCCGATGACGGGGCCGAAGCTCTCCTCGCGCATCAGCGCCATCGCGTTGGTGGCATCGGCGATCACCGTCGGTTCGAAGACGTTGCCTGCCAGCCGCCGGCCACCGCACAACAGGCGCCCCCCCCGCGCGACTGCGTCGGCCACCTGCGCCTCCAGCACGGCCAGCTGATCGCGGCGCGCCAGCGGACCGATGTACGTCGCCGGATCTTCGGGGCTGCCGACCACGAACCCGCGCACTGTCTTTGTGAAGGCGTCGATGAACGCCGCGTACACGCCCTGGTGCACGTAGATGCGTTCGACCGAACAGCAGCTCTGGCCGTTGTTGTACATCGCCCCGTCGGCCAGGCCTTCGGCCGCCGCCTTCACGTCGACGTCGTCGCAGACGTAGGTCGGATCTTTGCCCCCCAGCTCCAGCTGCAGCTTCACCATCCGACCCGACAGGGCCTGGGCGATGCGCTTGCCGGTGGCGTAGCTGCCGGTGAAGAACACACCGTCGACGGCAGCTTCCACCAACGCCGCGCCCGCCGCGCCGCCGCCCACCACCGCGATCATCGCGTCGGCCGGGACACCGGCCTCGTGCAGCAGCCCCACGATGCGCAGGCCCGTCAGGGTCGCCAGCTCGGAGGGCTTGTAGACGACGCTGTTGCCGGTCAACAACGCGGGCACGAAGACGTTCGACCCCACGAAGTACGGATAGTTCCAGGCCGACACATTGGCCACAACGCCCAGCGGTTCGTGGGCGACGATCTCCTCCAGCTTGGGCGCAGCCGCATCGCCTTCGCGGAAGACTGTTTCATCGGCCAGCACGCCGGTCGTCTCGCGCAGGAAAAAATCCAGCCGCCCCGGCATGGCGGACAGCTCGTTGCGCGCCTGCGACAGTGGCTTGCCCATCTCGCGGGTCAACAGCAAGGCCAGTTCGTCCTTGTGAGTGACCAGCGCGTCGCGGAAGCGCGCGATCGTCGCCAGCCGCTCGGGAAGGGGCGTCGCGGCCCAGGCCGGTTGCGCCGCGCGGGCGCGCGCCACCTTGGCCGCTATCGCCGCGGCGTTGTCCTCGGGAACGTCTTCCAGCACGACCTGATTGGCGGGATTGATGATCTTCATTTTTTCCTCTTGCGAACCTCGTCGAGAAAGCCGCGCAACAGAACCTGCGGATCGAGCGGCGCGCGATCACCCGGGTTGCCTTCGGCCGCCAGCTGCGACGCCAGAAATTCCGGGTGCCACTGAACCCCGTAGGCGAAGGGTCCCGAGGTCAGCCGCACCGCCTCGGGCACACCGTCCGGAACCGAATGCGCCTCCACCACCAGATCGCGGCCGAGCTGGCGCAGGCCCTGGTGATGAACGCTGTTGATCGTGCCAGCGGTCGCGCCGCCGTACCAAGAGGACAGCTGCGAACCAGGCTCGATCGTGACGTCGTGGGTGTGACGATCGTAGACGTCCCAGTCGCGGTGAACCCGTCCGCTGGTGTGCTGGGTCGCGAGATCCTGCCACAGGGTGCCGCCCAACGTGACGTTCAAGACCTGGGCCCCCCGGCACACGCCCAGCACCGGCTTGTCGGCGGCCAAGCACAGCGAAATCAGCTCCATCTCGTAGACGTCGCGCGCGCGATCGCCCGCCCATTCGGGACGCGCCGGCGTATCGCCGTAGCTCTCGGGCGCCATGTCGACGCCGCCTTGCAGGATCAGCCCGTCGATTCCCAGGCCTTCGAGCAGGTCCTTGGCCCACAGGGCGCCGGACGCGCGGGGCAGGAGTATCGGCAGCACGCCCTCCGCCATCAGCCAGTGCAGCATCGATTCTTCGGCGTAGAGCAGCGTCTTTCCTTTGAACAGATTGCGGGTGGGATCGGCGTGCATGATGCACGCCGAGACACCGATCCGCAGCGGAAGCGGTTTCGCCGCGCCGACGGTCATGTGCCGGCGAGCGCGCGTTCGAACAGGGCGTGGAAGTCCATCTCGACCACGGCCCGGGGATTGTTGGGGTGACAGGCGTCGGCCACGGCGATCCCGACCAGCCGATCCAGGTGCGCGCGCGTGACGCCCACCTCTGACAGCGTCCGCGGGATGCCGACCTTGGCCTTCAGCGCCGTGAGCCAAGCGATGAAGCCATCCGCGGTCTCTGCTTCGGCGCCGGCCGCGTGGGCCAACTCGGCGAGGCGTGGGCCCGCGACGTCCTTGTTGAAGGCCATCGCGTACGGAAGGCAGATCCCGTTCACCAGTCCATGATGCAGATCGCACACCGTTGACAGCGCGTGCGCCAGTGAATGTGTGACGCCCAGGCCCTTTTGAAAGGCGACGCCTCCCATCAGGGCCGCGTTCAACATGCCGGCGCGGGCCTCGGCATGCGCGGGAGCCTCCAGCAAGGCCTTCTCCCCGGCCTCGATCCGCCGCGCGTGCTCGACCGCGGGGACCAGACTTCTCGACAGGATGCGCACGCCTTCCAGCGCGATGCCGTCGCACAGCGGTTGAACGCCCTTGGCCAGGTAGGCCTCGATCAAGTGCGTCAGGGCGTCCATGCCGGTCGCCGCGGTCACCCCAGCGGGGAGTTCCTTGGTGAGGTCCGGATCAGCGTACACCCGGGCCGCCATCAGGCGCGGCGAGAACATGATCTTCTTCACGTGGGTCTGATCGTCCGAGATCACCGTGCTGCGTCCGACCTCGCTGCCGGTGCCCGCGGTGGTTGGAATCGCCACGTAGACGGGGAGCTTCTGATCGATCGGGCTGGCGCCGGGCTTCTCGTCTTCGTAGTCGAAGAGATCGCCCGGGTGATAGGTCATCAACGCGATGGCCTTGGCCACGTCGATGGCGGCACCGCCCCCGATGGCCACGATGGCGTCGGCCGCGTGCGCGCGAAACGCCGCCACGCCGGCGGTCACCTGCGACTTGACCGGGTTGCCCCACACGCCCGCGAACACCTGCGTCGGCAAGCCTGCCCCTTGCAGCAGCGCCTGGGTGAGGGTGATCGGCGGCAGCGGAGCCAAGCCCCGATCGGTGACGATCAGCGGGCGCGCCACGCCCAGTTCCTTCAGGCCCGCCGGCAGCAGGGCGACGGCGCCCGCGCCGAAGTGGATGCGCGTGGGAAAGTTGTATTGAACGATGGCCATGTGGTTGTCCTTGTCTCGCGCGGGTTTGCTCAGATGATCTCGAAGTACCGCCTTCGCTCCCAGTCCGTGACGGCCTGACTGTACTGTCGCCATTCCCACCGCCGCGAGGTGACGAAATGGTCGACGAAGGCATCGCCGAACAGCTCGCGCGCCAGCGCGGACTGGTCGAGGCGCTCTGTGGCCTCGGCCAGGTTGCGCGGCAGCCGCGCCGAGCGTTCGTCCGCGTACCCGCTGCCCACGATGGCGGACGCCGTCAGCGGGAGCTTTTTTTCGATGCCCAGCAGGCCGGCTCCGATGGCGGCGGCCAGCCCCAGGTACGGATTCGCGTCGGACCCGTTCACGCGCGTCTCCAGCCGCGTCGACTTGGCGCTGCCAGGAATCACGCGCAGCGCGGTGGTGCGGTTGTCGACGCCCCAGTTGGCGCGGGTGGGCGCCCAGGCCCCTTCGACCAGACGCTTGTAGCTGTTCACCGTCGGTGCGAAGAGCGCCAGCAACTCGGGCAGCGCCTGCAACTGTCCCGCGATGTAGCTCTGAAACGTCGCGCTCATCTTGGCCGGGTCGCGATCGTCGTGAAACAGGTTCCTCTTCCCGGCGCGGTCCCACAAGCTCTGATGAATGTGGCCGCTGCACCCCGGAAGGTCCGCGTTCCACTTGGCCATGAACGACGGCATGATGCCGAACCGGTGCCCGATCTCCTTCGCGCCGCTCTTGAACAGCACCGCGCGATCGGCGGCCTCCAGCGCTTCCGAATACTGGATGGCGGCCTCCATGACCCCAGGCCCCGTCTCGGTATGCAGCCCCTCGATGGGCACGCCGAACGCCGCCATCTCGTCCGCAAGCGCGTTCACGTAGTCGCGGCTTTGACCCAGCCGTACCAGCGAGTACCCGAACATGCCCGGGGACAGCGGCTTCGGATCCGCGTACCCCTTGGCCGCCAGCGAATCGGGGGTCTCACGAAAATGAAAGAACTCGTACTCCAGCGACGCCAGCATCTTCATCCCGGCATCGGCGGCCCGGGCCAGCACGCGCTTCAAGACCTGCCGCGGACAGATCGGCAACGGTCCCCCGTCGGCGTCCACGAAATCCCCCAGCAGGAAGGGAACACCGCGATCCCAAGGCACCTCGCGATACGTGCCGAGATCCAGGCGCGCGTGCGCATCCGGATAGCCGGTGTGCCAGCCGGTGTAGTCGGCCTGGTCGTAACAGGCATCCGCGGCGTCCCAGCCAAACACCACGTTGCAGAATCCGAAGCCCCCGTCGACGGCCGAGCGGAACTTGTCCAGGTTGACGTACTTGCCGCGCAAGATGCCGTCCAGATCGGTGATCGCCACCTTCACCTTGCCGGCCTTCGACGCCTCGACCCGCGCAATCACCTTGCGTGAGGAGTCACCCGCGGAGCTCACCTTCGCCATGCGCCCCCCTAGTATCGAGGATCTCGTGACCCCGCGAAAGGGGCATCCCGGTTTCGCTCGTAAAGGTCAGTCAGCATCGATGCGGCGGCCCAAGATCAGGAGGTCGCGCTCGATGCCGTCCAGCACCGCCACCTGGGGCAGGAGTCCCCAGGTCTGGAAGCCGAATTTCTGGCACAGCGACACGCTTCGGCTGTTGTGCGCGAACACCAGCGCGACGAAAGTGGTCAACCCCAGCGATGGTGCACGCGCCAGCGCGGTGGTCATCAGGAACGTCGCGATGCCCGAACGTTGCGCGTTCGTCGCCACGTAGATGCTGACCTCGGCGGTGGCAGCGTAGGCCGGGCGCGCATGGAACTTGCCGAAGCTCAGCCAGCCCACCACGCGTCCGTCCCGTTCCGCGACCCACAGCGGATGGCGCGCCGGATCGCGGTCCTGGAACCAGGCCCGGCGTGATGCCACCGAGACCGGATCGATGTCGGCCGTGGCCAGCCGGCCCGGGATCGAGGCGTTGTAGATATCGACGATGCTGGGCAGGTCGCCCTCGGTGGCGTCCCGCAGGGTCGGGGCGACGGTCGGGGCGACGGTCGGTGCGTCGGAATTTGCGGATTTCGGCGGGCTCACGCGGCGAACTTACTGCGGAGCTGCGACCGCGCGCCACACCGCCAGGCGGCCAGAGTGCTATCGTGCCGGCGTGGGATTCCTTCGAGCACCGGTCGCCATCTCTGTCGAGGTGCGCGTCGTCGGCGACGCTGACCGCCGCGTGTTTCGTCTGGCATCCGCCGTCGGCGAGGACGGCATTCGGCTGGAGCGGCCGGCGCCGTTCGAGTTGGGCCGCCCCGTCGACGTCCGCTTCGTCCTGCCCGACGCGGCCGAGGCGCTATCGCTGCGCGCCGAGGTCGCCCCGACCGACGACGACGGCGAGGGCGAGCACGGAGGTCGCGAGCTGACCTTCGTCGCCGCCCCCAGCGAATCCCGGCAGGCCATCCACCGCTATGTCGCTGCGCGACTGGGGCTGCCGGCGCCGCGCGGATGACGGGCGTGTTACCGTCGCCGGCGTGATGACCTTTCGAGCGTCAGCCCTGGTTCTTTGCGGCGCGCTGGCCGGCTGCGGGCCGTCTCTGGCCACGCTGCAACCAGCCCAGGTCGGCCCGCAAGGGCGCCTGAGCGTGGCCGCCGGCACCGAGATCGCGCTCCCGACGGGACGAATCACGGAGATCGTCGACACCGGCGAGACGCTCGCGAAGCGGTGCTCGAATCAAAACTGTCAGCTCACCGACGAGGAGAAGCGCCAGATCTTCGACGCGGGCGTCAACCTGGCCGCCAATCCGCCGTCCGTGGGCCATCACCTGGCGGTGAACTACACAATGGCCGATGGCATGGAGCTGGGGCTACGCTGGGCCGGCCCCAACTGGCGCGTGGGCGGCCGTTACCAGCTCCTGCGCCACGAAGACGGCCCCTTCGATCTGGTGGCGGGGCTGGGCATCGCGCGGGGCACCACCGCGATTCCGCTGGGCGATGTGTTGCCCGTCCTGCACATCGACGACTTCACGCGCTGGACGTTTGATCTGCCCGTGCTGCTGGGAACGTCGCGCAGCTGGTTCCGCGCGTGGGGTGGCGTGAAGCTGGCGTATTCGCGCTTCGACACCAGGATGCACCTGGACGCGGGCGCGGAAGAGCAGATCCTGGCCTCCTTCGATGGCAAGGCGCTGTATGTGCTGGGCCAAGGCGGACTGGCGCTGGGGTACCAGTGGATCTTTCTGGCCGCAGAGCTGACGATGGGCGAAGTCTCGGGCACCGCCCGTGCCAGCATTCCGGCATTGACCGGCGCGATGCGGAATCCTGATCTCAGCGGGTTCGTCGTCTACCCGGCCGTCGCGGTGCTGGGCGAGTTCTGACGTCCGGGTCGCCGGGCGCCCTCTTGGCGTGCGGTTCAGGGAGCCGGCAACGTGAACGTGAAGATGCTGCCCTTACCCTGCGTGCTGTCGACGCTGACCGTGCCCCCCATGGCCTCGACCAGGTGCTTGACGATCGAAAGCCCCAGGCCCGTGCCCCCCATGTCGCGCGAACGGCCCTTGTCGGCGCGATAGAAACGTTCGAACAGGCGCGGCAGATGCTTGGGATCGATCCCCGGCCCCGTGTCCTCCACTGACACCCGGACCATCTCGTCCCGGCGGGCGGTCCGCACCGTGACTGCAACCCCTTCCCCGCAGTACTTCACCGCGTTCTCGATCAGGTTGGTCAGGATCTGCTCGACGGCCCGCTTGTCGCCCACCCCGGTCGCCGCTTCCGGCGCGACCGCCATGATCAGCCGCACCTTCCGCTTTTCGGCGGCGTCCCGCAACAGCGCAAACACGTGTTCGACGATCGGTGCGATCTCCAGCGTATCGGTCTGCGGCCGGAACTGCTTCGATTCGATGCGCGACAGCTCCAGCAGATCCTCCACCAGCTCGTGCAGGCGTAGCGCGTTTCGCTCGATCATGTCGACGAACCGCACCGCCGCGTCGGGGTCCTTCTGGATGGTCCGGCGCGCCGTCTCGGCGGCCGACCGAACCGCGGTGATCGGGGTCCGCAGCTCGTGCGATACGTTGGCCACGAAGTCCTTGCGCATGCTCTCCAGCTTGCGAATCTCGGTGACGTCGACGAAGACCACCACCAGCCCGCGCGGCTCGCCACCCAGCGGGGCCGCGTGCACCATGAAGCGGCGGGCCCCCAGCCCGACGATCTCGACCTCGCCCGAGGCGGACGTCCCCGTCGACGCCGCGTTGTCCAGCACGCTTTGCAGCTCGGTGTTGCGGATGGCCTCGATGGGCAGCCGGCCCACCACGTCGCCCCCCAGCAGCAACATCTCGCGCAACGCCCGGTTGATCAGCAGGATTCGCAGGTGCCGATCCAGCACCAGCACGCCCTCTTGCATCGACTCCAGCATGCGACCGAACAGGTCACGCTCACCGCGCAAGGTGGCCAGGGTCTGAGAGAGGTTTTCGGCCAGGCCATCCAGGCTGCGCCCCAGCTCGCCGATCTCGTCGGAACTTCCCAGTCGCACCCGGACGCCCAGATCGCCGGCGGACATTCGCCGCGCCGCCAGGGTGATGTCCCGCAACGCGCTCGACATCAGCCGCGCCGCCACCACCGACATCGCGATCGCGACCGACAGCGCCAGCCCCGCCGCGAAGACCAGGGTGCGGTGAAACCGGGCGATGGCGTTCTCCAGGCGGTCGAGCGGCTCGGCCACCCGGATCACCGCCGCCACGCCAGCGGCCGCCTGGAGCGGGATCGCCACGTAGACCATCCGCCGGCGAAGCGTGTCGCTCCACCGGATCGCGAAGCCGTTCTGGCCCCGCAGGGCCGCGGCGATCTCGGGGCGATCGCGGTGATTCTCCAGACCGGGCAGCGCCGCCTCGGCCACCTCGGAGTCGCCCACGACCGTGCCATCCGGACGAATCACCGTCACCCGCAGATGCGCGTGCTGGCCGGCGTCGTCGGTCCAGGGATCCCACGCCGCTCCACTACTTCCCGGCCCTAGTCGTTCGGCATCGCGGCCGATCAGCGCCAGTCGTTCCAGCAGATCGGCACGAACGCTGTCGACGATCTCGCTCTCGATCTCACGCCGGACCACACCCTCGAGGATCAAAATCGAAACCGCGATCAGGCCCACGGACACCAGGACCAGCTTGGTCCTGATGTCGAGCCTCATGGTGCCTCCCGGAGCTTTCCGGCCTCCAGGGGGCTGCCGACAAACCGATAGCCGACGCCGCGGACGGTCTCGATATATGCCCCCACCGGGCCCAGTTTCTCGCGCAGGCGTTTCACATGGGTGTCGATGGTGCGCGTGATGTTCTCCTGGCTGGCGCCCCACACATCGTCCAGCAGCGCGCCCCGCGATTGAACGCGGTTGCGGCGGTCGTAGAGCGTGGTCAACAGCTTGAACTCCAACGGGGTCAGCGACACCTCGTTGCCGTCGACCCACACGCGATGCGCGGCCACGTCCAGTGTCAGCGCGCCAAAACGGATCGGAGCGGTCGCGGGCGCGGCCTCTTCGGCGGGCGACACTCCCCGGCGCAGGACCGCGCGCAAGCGCAGCAAGAGTTCCCGTACGCTGAACGGCTTCACGACATAGTCGTCGGCGCCCAACTCGAAGCCCACCACCCGATCAATCTCTTCGCCGCGCGCGGTGACCATCACCACCGGGACCTCGCGCGTGCGCGGGTTGCCCTTCAAAGTGCGGCAGACCTCCAGCCCGGAAATGTCCGGGAGCATCAGGTCCAGCAGCACCAGATCCATCGATTCGCGCTCGGTCCAAGCCAACGCCGGTCGCCCTTCGGCGAACGACGTGACTTCGTGACCCGCGTCCCGCAGGTTGTATTCCAGAACTTGCCGGAGATCGGGCTCGTCCTCGATCACCAAGATGCGCGCCATGACGCGCGTGAGCCTAACATAGGGTCCCAAGAACGACGGTGACCGGCGGCGTCCGGCTGTGTGTCGTTTGTGTGTCGGAGACGCGTTACGCGAACGGGTGGCCGCGTCGTCGCGCGTAGGCCTCGCGATACAGATCTTCGTAGGCGCCGGCCGCGCGCTCCCACGAAAAATCTTGCCGCATGGCGGTCCGGCGCATCGTCTCGATGTGGGCGGGCCGATCGAAATAGGTCGACTGCGCCCAACCGATCGTGTCGACCAGAGCGCCCACCGAGAGATCGTCGAACATGAAGCCGGTGCCTCCGGCGGTCGGCTCGTCATAGTTCTTCACCGTGTCGCGCAGGCCGCCGGTGGCGCGCACGATCGGCAAAGTCCCGTAGCGCAAGCTGTACATCTGGTTCAGCCCGCACGGTTCGAACCGCGACGGCATCAAGAAGAAGTCGCTGCCGGCTTCGATCCGGTGCGCCAGGGCATCGTCGAAGCCGATGTAAGCGCGAAACTTGTCGCCGCGCTGGTAGGCCAGCGCCGCGAAGAAACGCTCGGCCTCGGGATCACCCGAGCCCAGCAAGACCACCTGCAGGTCCCAACTCAACAGTTGTTCCAGCGCGCGCGCCAGCACATCGAAGCCCTTCTGCGCGGTCAGCCGACCGATGACACCGTAGACGGGCGTGTCGGGGCGCCCGGGCAGTCCCACCTCCCGCTGCAGGGCCGCCTTGCAGACAATCTTGCCGGCCAGATGTTCGGCATCGAAGTGCCCCGGCAGTGCGGGATCACTGGCCGGGTTCCATTCCTCCGGATCGATCCCGTTCAAGATTCCGCGCAGATCGGCTTGCCGCCCCCGCAGCACGCCGTCCAGGCCACAACCGTACGCCGGGGTCTGGATCTCGGCGGCGTAGCTGGGACTGACCGTGGACAGCAGCGTACTGTGGGAGATGGCCGCCTTCATCAAGTTGAGGTCGCCAAAATGTTCGAACTCGCCCGGGTTGAAATGCTCGTTCCCGAGCCCGGTGATGAACATCGCGCCGCTCTCGAAAATGCCCTGATACGCGAGGTTGTGAATGGTGTAGACGCTGGCGGCCGCGTGCAGCGGCTTGGCCCATTCGACGGTGTTGATGTACGGAGCCACCAGGCCCGCCTGCCAGTCGTTGGTGTGCACGACGTCGGGCATGAACCCCAGCGCCTTGCACAGTTCCAGCGATGCGCGCGAGAAGAATGCGAAGCGCTCGAGGTTGTCCGGGTAGGCCTGTCCGGGCGGACCGTAGGGGTACGGACGATCGAAGTAACGGTGATACTCCAGGAAATAGATCGGCACATCGCTCTGGGGCAAGCGCCCGCGCCGGACGCCGCCCCGCGCGGTCCCGTTGTACATCGGGACCGCCAGCATGCCGTCCAGGACCTCCAGCTCGGACCAGTTCATGCCGCCGTAAAGGGGCATCACCACACGCACGTCGATGTCGCGCTGGCGCAGCGCGCGCGGCAACGCCCCCGCCACGTCGGCCAGTCCTCCGGTCTTTCGGAAGGGGGCGACCTCCGAAGCGACGAACAGGACCTTCAGCGGCGGCATCAGGTCGCGTAGATCCGGTAGTCGATATCGGGAAAGATGTTGTCCTGGGCTTCGAGCCCGGCAAGGAAGTTCTCTTCGACGGTGCCGGCGCGCAACGAATCGTAGAGGCGATTGAAGCGCACCACGTGCTCGTTGAATCGACGGGTCGCATAGGGGACGGTGGTCCCGGTCGACATGATGAAGCTCCAGTCGCTCGACTCGGCCAGCATCAGCTCACGGGCTGACTGGTTCAGCGCGCGGACCGTCAAGGGATCGGAAGCCCCGGCCTGGGTCCGTGCCAGTTCCACCATGCGTTCGGCCGCCACGTGCAGGTGGCGATAGGTCCAGGCGTTGGTCTCGTTCAACCACTGATCGTTGTAACCCTTGCGTCCCCACGACGAAGCGCTGGGGGTCGCCATCTGGTTGGTCGGGAAGCGTTCCAGGTAGTCGCCCGGGGTGATGGCCTCGATCGAAGACTGATCGTGGTGAAGCTGGCGAAACAGATCGCCCAGGAAGATCGGACCTTCGTACCACCAGTGGCCGTAGAGCTCAGCGTCGTACGGGCTGACGATCAGCGGCGGCCGATCCATGCCGGCGGCCAGCCGCGCCACCTGCTTCTCCATGTTTCCGCGGAAATGCGACGCGTGCAGCCCCGCCTTCCCGCGCGCGATGTCCGGATCGTAAACCCACTTGTCGTGCAGCTTGCCGTGGGTGATCGCGTGGTACTTGAAACCGGTGTACATCCGATGACCTTCTGGATGCACGTGCGGGCCGATGTAATCCATCGGCAGGTCGAAGCCGATGTCGCGATAGAAGTCGCGGTAGTGCGGATCGCCCGGGTAGCCGTGCTCGGCGCTCCACACCTGCTCGGACGATTCGGCGTCGCGTCCAAACGCCGCGACGCCGGTCGGACAATAAAGGGGCGCGTAGACCCCGTAGGCAGGACGGCGATCGGCGTTCAGGATGGCGTGGGTATCGACCAGGAAGTAGCGCACCGCCGCCTCGCGCAGCAGCTCGTCCACGCCCGGAATGTAGCCACATTCGCCCAGCCACATCCCCGCCGGCCGGTGGCCGAAGTGCCGTTCGTACAGATCCGCCGCGGTGTGGATCTGGGCGCGGATGGCGGCCCAGTTGCGGTCCATCAGCGGAAAGAACGCGTGGGTCGCGGTCGACGTGATGACCTCGATCCGCCCCGCCTCCTGCAAGCGCCGAAAGGCCTGGACCAGGTTGCCCTCGTGGCTGCGCCAGGTGTGACGCAGGCTCTGGAACCGATCGCTGTACATCTGCGCCAGGCGCTGGTAGTGCGGTTCGGGTCGCGTGCGCACCAGCTCCTTGGCCGCCAGCGCGATCAGATCGTCCAGGTACTCGGCGTAGCGCTGCTTCAGCAAATCGTCGGTGAGCATCGTGATCAGCGGCGCCGACAGGGACACCGTGCAGCGATAGGGAACCCGGTCGGTGACCAGCCCTTCGAAGATCTGGATCAGCGGCAGATACGTGCCGGTGATGGCCTCGTAGAGCCAGTCTTCCTCCATCACCGTCGGATCTTCCGGGTGACGGACGAACGGCAGATGGGCGTGCAAGATCAGCGAGAAGTAACCGGCGGTCATCGCGAGCCCTCGGGCTTCGAAGCGGTCGGTGGGCTGATCACCGACGGAAACGCGCTTGGCGGCGGGGCCGCGCCGTGGGTGCCCTGGCCGGAGGATCCTCCCAGCCGACCCTCGCTGGCGCCCCCCAGCCGGCGTTCGCTGGCACCCTTCAGCATTCGCTCGCTGGCTCCCTTCAAGAGTCGTTCGCTGGCCCCCGCGTACATGCGCTCGCTGGATCCGCCCAGCCTTCGCTCGCTGGCGCCCACGTAGAAGACCTCGGACGATCCCCCCAGGCGCATGTACGCGGGGCTGCCCCAGCGGCGTTCGCTGGCACCCAGGAAGCGCCCTTCCGAACCACCGCCCGACGCGGCCTCGGCTCCCGACTCATTGGACACGCTGAGAATCTCGCGACTCTCCTCGGCCCCCCAGGATCGATAGACCTCCCACCGCGAAATCACCGCACGCTTGCTGGTCGCGCCCAGTCCCCGAATGGTCACCTGCCAGGGGCCGTAGACGACGTGCGTGCGGGTTCCCTGCTTGAACACGCGGGTGCGCCCCAGGCTGGTCTCGCGCACCGGATCCGGGACCTCGACGGGATAAGGGAAAGGACCCTCTTGCCAGGACGACACCAGACCGTGCTCTTCCCAGGTCAGCGTGCGCTGGGCCTCGAAGCCCGTCGACACTTCAACCTCCGTCCAGCCGTCCACACCCACCACCTCGACGCTTTCGCCCAGCGACGTGCGAATGATGGCCTCCCAGGGCGCCACCGAGGTCACGCCCGCCGCAGACACCCCGTCGCCCGGCTGTCCTCCCTCCGGGGTCGCACCGCCGAGATGATTGGTAGCGTGACCGACTGCCGGCGCCGCGCCTGCGCGCCCGCCACTCGAGATCCAGGCGCGCTCGACCTTGCCGCTGTCGGCCCGCACGGTCAGCCATTCGGGCTCGGACCACTCCACCGGATCGCGCCGCGGGAACTGAACACGGCCCGACCGAGCGATCTTCTGGAAGCCCCCGTCGGGTGCCTTCATTCCCAGTTCGACGATCGCCTCCGACGTGGGACGTCCCAGCGTGAAGAACCACTGCCGCGCGCCGCGATCCAGCCCCTGGTCCGAGATGCTGTGGGCGTTCGTGCCGTCGAAGATACGCCCGGTGGTGTCGTAGATCCGGAGGTTCAACCAGGCGCCCGCCCCCGCCTTGCCCAGCCCGCTGACTGCCTTGGCGATCGATTCTTCCAGCACCTCCCAGTAGACGAACAGGCGATCCGGGTCCACCGCCATCGCGGTGATCCGATCGCGTCCGTACCCCCAGGGGATATCGCGGGATGGTTCGGCCTTGGTCTCCCCCGCCGCCGGACGGCCGAGCTCGAACTTGTGGGCGACCGGCGTGACCGCTTCGCCGATGGTCGACGCGCCGGATTCAACCGCCCGGGCGCCGTGCCCGTTGGCGCCGTCCGCGGGGGCTCCGGCCTGCTGCTGCCAAGCGGACCAGATCGCCTCGACCAGCGCATCCTTTTTCAACTTCGAAAATCCCGACAACCGCAGCGTCGTCGCCGCCTCCTGCAGCTGTTTCAGCGTCAGCTTGGCGAACGCAGCCACGTTCACGCTGGCGGGTGTGGCATCCGCCTGGCCGGTGACTGAGACCGCCAGAGCAGCAAAGGGGTTATTGGAAGTTGAGGAATTCGAGGGCACGTCGGTCATTACGTTAGCCATTCTTCGAGGGAGATGTTGGTAAATTCTTCGTTTCCAACTTCCCGGCCACCCGAAACCTTCGCGAGAAACACCGCGGCCGATTCGAGGTCGAGACCCTCGGTCTTCGGTCTCCCGTCGACCACCGCGATTGGCTTGACGATGTCAGCCAGATCGCCTAGGTAATTGCCCTCTCGAACGGGCGCTTAACTCAGCGGCAGAGTGCCACCTTCACACGGTGGAAGTCGCAGGTTCAATCCCTGCAGCGCCCACAGCCCCGGATGCCCCCTGGTCGGGGTTCGGAAAGGTCAGACGGCGTCGGCGACGAACCGCGCCACCACGCCTTCAGCGCCGCGCACCGACGCCGCGTAGAAGCGCGCCCGCAACGCCAGCTTGGCGGCGTCGTCCAGATCGCCCGCCCGCCCCAGCGCCGCGCGCCGCCGCTCGGCCGCATGCGACACGATCACCGCGGTCGCCACCGATAGATTCAGGCTGCGCGTCATGCCCGCCATCGGGATCGAGAAGCGCTGATCGGCCAGCCCCACGGCTTCGTCGGTCAATCCCGCGTGTTCGTTGCCCACCACCACCACCGCCGGACGCGAGAAATCCAGCTGCTGCAGCGCCATCTTCGCGTCCGGCACGGCGGCGTACAGCACGAACCCAGCCGCGTGCAGCCGCGCGGCCGCCGTCGCGAAGGTGGCGTGGCGTTCGACATCCAGCCACTTCTCGCACCCCTGGCTGACGGCCGGTGAAAATCGAAAGCGTTCCGCCGCCTCGACCACGTGAACCGTCTGCAGCCCGAACGCCTCGCAGCTGCGCAGCACCGCCGCCCCGTTGCGGGGATCGTGCAGGTTCTCGACCATCACCGCCAGGCCGGAGAGCCGGCTTTCAAGGATGGCTTCTATGCGTTGCCGCCGTTCCTCGGCCAGCAACGGCGTCAACGCCTGGCACACCCGCGCCGGGTCGTCGTTCACCTTCGACAGCGCGCTCATGGCCGGCGCCCGCTCTTGGAGCCGCCCGCGCCGCGCTTGGCCTCCTTGGAGAACAGCCGGCGCAGCTTGCCCACGGGCAGCGCGCCGTCAGCGTCGTGGTCGCCGACAGCGTCCAGCGCATCGGCGTCCACGGGCACCTCGGGCTCGGGGCGCCGCGCGGTCATCTTCTTCACCCAGTCGAGACACTGCCGCTCCGACAGGCCGTCTTGGTGGTGCTGGAACACCAGCTTCTGCCCCTGGGCGGCGGCGAAGTCTTCGTCGCTGATCCGACCGCGTTCGTGGGCCTTGGCCAGAATGCGCCGCACATACTTCTCCCAGGGCGGCAGCAGCGTGCCGTGGCAGTACTGGATGTAGCGCCGCTTGGGGCTGGGCAAGATGGACGAGAAGAAGGCGGCCTCCATCGGCGTCAGCTCGGAGGGCGGTTTGCCAAAGTAATGTTGCGTCGCGCGTCCGATGCCATAGATGCGCGGTCCGAATTCAATCGCGTTGAAATACAGCTCCAAGATCCTTTCCTTCGGGACTTCTTGTTCCAGGTACCACACCAGAAACAGCTCCTGCAGCTTGCGTGACAGCGTCTTCTCCTGGCTGAGGAGAACGTTCTTCACCATCTGCATCGTGATCGACGAGGCCCCACCGCGGAAGCCGCCGCGCGCCAGGTTCCGCTTCAGGGCATTGCGAAATTCCGACGACACCCACCCGCGGTGCTTGAAGAACCCGTTGTCCTCGGTGGTCAAGATCGACGCCACCAGAAACGGCGAGATCTCTTCGTACGGGACGAAGTCGGGATTCTCGGGCCCGATGATGAAGTCCATCAGCTCGGTCTCGTCGCTGCCCTTGCTCCCCGGCGCGACCGGCACCTCGACCGACTGCGCGATGGATTCGTTGGCGACCAGCGCCTTCACGCCGGGCGGCGGCTTCAGGACCTTGCAGCCGTCGATGCCAATCTTGCCTTTGAGCTCAATCGCCTCGAGATCCGCGTAGTCGATCCGCGTCGACAGCTCGGCGCCGAAGGTGCCCTGCAACACGAAGCCCTGTAGCCGCGGCACCAGCGCCGGTGGCAAGCTGGCCAGCGCCTTGGCGCACGGGAGCTTGGGGATCTCCAGCGTCAAGTCCAGGCGCGGCCGAAAGCCCAGCTTCGATCCGTCGGCGAAGGTCACGGTCCCCGGACCGAGCTCGACGAACCCGCTGACCTTGCCGCGCAGCTGGCCAAGGCTGCCCTCCAGCCGATCCAATGACACCCGCCGCGCGGCCGGGAAGGCGGTTCCCCGCACGATCAGCCCCACCTCGACGTCGCGGACGGGCTCGGTCGCCAGGGCCTTGTGCTCGAAGCTCAGACCGCTCACGCGGAGATCGCCGCCGAAGCGCACCGCGCCCTCGGCCCAGCTGACATCGAACGCGGCGTCGACGTGGGTCTTGGCCGGCGTCAGGATGGTGTTGGGCAGGACGTCGGCGATCTCGCCCAGAGAAAACCGCTCGGCGCGCAGGGCCACCTGCCCCTCGTGCGCGGCCGGCTCGACGCCCCCGCGCGCGGTCCACAGGGTCTCGCGCGCGCCCCCGTAGCTGCCGCTGAGATCGACAATCAACTCCTTGGCCTCGGTGGCGGGATGGTCCTTCGATTCCTTGGGAAGGACGCGACCGTGGATGCCCGTCAATGACAGCTTGGGCAACGGCGTCGCGAAGCCGCCGTCGATGGTGACCGTCGGATAGCCGCGCGGTTTGATGCCCGCCAGCGGCTGCGCGATGGTCAAGGTGCCGGCGCCGAACCGCGGCCCCTGCCCCGCATTTCCCATCGACACCACGCCATCGATCGAGCCGGCGCGGACCTCCAGCGCCGCGTCCGGGGTCAGCCGGCCGGAGATTCCGTCCACGGTGACCGAGAGCCCCGACGATGCGTCGTCCAACGTCACCTTCGCGTTCGAGAGCTCGAACGCAGGAATACGGGCGGGCCCGGCCGCAGCCTCGCCGCTCGCGGGTGCACGCTTGCGTTGACGCAACGTCTCGACGATCGCGGTGACGTTGTCGCCGTCGCCTCCGTGGCGCACGGCGCCGGTCACGCCATCCGCCGTGATCACGCCGGTGCGAAACAAGACCGTCCGAAAGGGCACCCGCAGCACCCTCACGCGGACCAGCGCAGGCGCCGTCTCGGTGCCGGGCGGCCCCAGCTCGACGTTGCGGAAGACCACCCCGGTCAGCCCCGCCCGGGCTTCCCCGATTCGAGCCGCAATCCCCAGCCGTTCCTGGATCAGCGTGACGGCCTTGCGCGCCGCCATCGCGCCCCCGACGCGGGGGTACACGATGACCAGGGCCACCAGGGCCAAGCCGATTCCGACGACGCGCCGGTGGCTCCGAACCCACGACCAGGCGACAGCGATGTTCAGACGTGGTCGGTCCAAGCCAAGGGGGGCCACGAGCCAGAATGTACCAGACGCTCACTCCCCGGCGACCAGACCGCTTTCTTGCGCCGACGGATGGGCGGCGGTCCCGCCCTTCAGGCCGCCTGGGGAAGCAGGTCGCTGAAGTTCTGGGAGATCTCCTGTGCGAAGCGATGGCGGGCGTGATGGAGCCGCGACATCACCGTGCCGATCGGACACTTCACGATCTGCGCGATCGACTCGTACGACTCTCCGTCGAGCTCGCGCAGCGCCAGCGCCTCGCGATGAACCGGCGACAGGACCCCCAGCACGCTATGGACGCGGCGGCCGATCTGGGCTCCCCCCACGATGGCCTCGGGGGTCTCCGGCGTCGACGCCTCCACCGGGCGCTGATCGTCGCTCGCATCCGTGCCGGCGGTCACCAGGGCGGCGTCCCGCTCCGGGTGTCGCGCGCGCAGGCGATCCAGGGCGGCGTTCACGCAGATGCGGTGAAGCCAGGTCGAGAACGTCGCGCGACCCTCGAAGCGCGAAACGCTTCGCCAGGCCTTCAGCATCGCGTCCTGAACCACGTCTTCCGCGTCGTCGTGGTTGCGCATCATTCGCAGCGCTACCGCGTACATCCGCGGGCGAGCCGCCGCCAGCATCGACCCCAGGTCGTCCGCAAGATTGTCGGGCGAGCCACCCGCCTCCTGGGTCGGAGGGGGGGTCAGAATCGCCTCGCTGCGGTGGGGCGATTCTGCGTGCGCGCCGTGTCTCACCTTCGCTTCCCGGCCGGAATCATTGGATTTCGTCATGGCGAAGGGGGGATTCTGCAAACGCGATACCGGAGCCCGCGGGTGGCTCGGCCTTACCCCCAGTCACGCACGGGGAGACGGAGGCATCATCGCGGTCAGTTGAAAACGTCCAGCGGGATGGCGTTGGCGATCGCGCTGTAGCCCGCCTGGTTCGGGTGGACCCGGTCGCACGTCAGGCCCGGCTGCAAGGCCCAGGCAGGATCGCTCGGGTCAACCACGACGGGCTCAAGATCGATGACCGAATCGTAGCTCGGCTCGGCGGCCCCAAGCCGTTTGTCGTGCGCGCGGATCCAAGCGTTGACGTCCTGGGCGACCTGCTTGTTGTCGCCCACGTCCTTCCCTGAACGCCCGAAAGGAAGGATCGGGATCCCGACAATCTTTTTGCCGGCCGCGTGCGCCTTCGCGATGGCTTGGGCGTAGGCGCCTTCGAGGAATGCCGCGTCGACTTCTTCGTAGGAAATGTCGTTGACGCCCATCAGGAGCGTTACCCAACGTACGTTTGGAAGCGTGAGCAGCTCGTCGAGACGGGTCAGCCCTCGAAGACCGGCGCCGTCCGAAGCGGCGAACCGGCCCGATCCGATCCCGGCGTTGAACACCGCCACCGACGTCCCGTCCGGGAGGGCCGGCAACCTCGACGCCAGCAGGTCCGGCCAATCCCCGTTCGCGTCGGCGTTGGAGCACGCGCCTTCGGTGATCGAATCTCCAAGCGTCACGATCGACGCCGCCGCACCGGGCGAGAGCACTTGAACCTCGTAGACCACGAACACCTGACGCGTGGTGGACGGGGAGGAGAACGGCACCGAAGAGACTTGGTTCCCCGCCTTGTAGTAGGAGGTCTTGATTTGACCGCGCCCGCCCTCCGTCGTCGGCGTGAAGCTGCCGGGGATGTAGACGGAAATCGCGACGTCCTTCCCGCCGCTCACGGTGAGCGCGATTGGATCGCTCCAGACGTCGCCGCCGGCCGGCACGGTGACGTGGAAAGCTCCACCGAATGTGAGCGACCGATCCGTGCCCGAGACGATGCCACTGCCCGAGCCCCTGAGCGCCACATGAGCGGCGCCGACGGAGAGCGGTGAGCTTCCGAAGCGCTGGCTCAGACGCACGCGCACCTGCGAGCCCCCGGTCGTCAGGTGCGCCATCACGCGCAGCGTACGACCCGAGAGGTTGGGTGCCGGATCGGTAAGCCGGTGATTGGTTGTGATGGTGGTCGACAAGGGTCCGCGGCCCCCCCAGGCCGAGACCCACGTCTGACCCATCGCCGGCGTCGCCCACAACGCAACCAGCACCATGCCACTCACAACCTGCAACGCTGACGGCAGCGAACGACTCATATTCGGCTCCTTGGAGGGGTTCGGTTCGGACCAAGAACGGGGAATCGGCGCGATATTCCCCCGAGTCGCCCGACAATCCAAACCTGCCTGCATCCGGCGCCCCCGACGGCGATACCCACGACCTTTGAGGGTCCTCAGATGTCGTCGACTCCCGTGATATCGTCGCGGAGGCAATGACCCGATCCTCTGTAGTGGTGCAGGAAAGCGATGTGGCGACGCTGACCGGAGCCGAGCCGGCGTGCAGGCTCCACGCCTTCTCGTCGGCAAATGCACTACTTTGTCCCACACGGTCATCGCAAATGATTGGATTGAGCCAGCGCGAGCGGACCTTTGATCGATGCGCATGGACGACGACGTTGAGCTAGAATTTGCCCCGATGGTCGCGGGCGTTCCGAAGGGCGTTTTTCCGGGAGCGATGATCGGCGACAAGTATCGGATCGAGCGCGAGATCGCCCGAGGAGGTCAGGGCATCGTCGTCGAAGCCACGCACCTTCGATTGCGCCAGCCGGTGGCCATCAAGTTCCCGCACGTCCAGGTCGACGAGGCGCTGGAAGCGGAATGCCACGAACGAATGTTCCGCGAGGCCCGCGCCGCCTTTCGCTTGCGCAACGAGCACGTGGCGCGGGTCATCGATGTCGACATCGTCGACGGCGCGCCGTTCATCGTGATGGAGCTCCTGCGCGGCACCGATCTCAGGAAGCTGATCGCGACGCGCGGTCCCCTTCCCTGCGACGAAGCGGTCGGCTTGATCCTCCAGGCCTGCGAGGGACTGGCGGAAGCCCACGATCTGGGCCTGATTCACCGAGATCTCAAGCCGTCGAACCTGTTTCTGGTCGACCGGTCCAACGAGCCCCCGCTGCTCAAGATCCTGGATTTTGGCCTCGCCAAGCAGATGACGGTTGGCTTGCCGAGCGCCGATGATCCCGACCTCACCGAGCCCCTCATCATGATCGGCTCGCCGCGCTACATGTCGCCCGAACAAGCGCGCAACCCCCGCCAGACGGACGTACGTACCGACATCTGGTCCCTGGGATTGGTCCTCCAGGAGCTTCTCACGGGCCGTCCCGTTTTTCGCGCGCGGAACAAAGCGGATGTCCTCGCCTTGGTGCTGCTCAAGAACCCGACGCCCATCTCGTTGCTGCGGCCCGATGTTCCCACGGGCATCGAACGGGTGCTCATGCGTTGCCTGCAGAAGCTGCCGGAGCACCGCTTCTGGTCCATCCGCGATCTGGCCGAGCAGCTGACCGAGTTCGCGCCCCCTTGGGCCGCCGAAAGTGTCGAACGCTTGCGCCACAAGCTCCCTTTGGATTCGGCGCCGTCGTCCCCGATCTCGGCCCTCTCGATCCGGATGGCGCGGACTTCAGACGAAGACGATCTCACGCCCGTCCCTTCGTCGCTGAACGGCGCCGACGCCATGTGGAAGGCGGCCACGGTACGCGCGACCGAGCCGGCAAGCGCCCGCGGTGGGAGGGCCTTCAGGTCCGCAGCGGCGATCGGTCTGGCCGCCGGGGCAGCAGCGGCGTTCGGTCTGTGGTGGAGCCTGGGAATCCACGGACGCGGCATCGCCCCGCTCGGATTGGACAGAGACGGGATCGGCGGCCAGCGACCCGCGTCGCCGCCCTCTGCGGCCCTGACCTCACTCTCGTCGCCGGGCGCGTCCCCTCCCGCCTACGCACTCCAGCCATTGCCGACGCTCCCCATCGAAGCGACGCCCGCGACGAGAGCGCCCGTCGCGGTTGCCGACCCCGTCGAGCTCCCGAGCCAGGCCGCGGGCGGGGCGACGCCCCCCGCTGCGTCACCGCCCCTCGCGCGCGTCGTCGCGTCTCATCCCATCGGAAAACGCGCGCCGCGGGGCGGACGCGTCGGGCTGACGCTGGCCTCGCGCGGCCACGCCAGTGCTCGTCACAAGACGACCGCAGCGGCGTCGCCCTCGGCGGGGCCGGGAGCCACCGAGCCTCGGGATATGAGTGCCGCGGAGAACCCCCTGGATGGCCGCAAGTAGACCACGCGTGCCCGAACTGCAACGATTGAACAGGCTCCGCCGCGCCCGGACCTCGCGTCCATGGGCGCCGATACTGACCGGCCTGCTGGCTATCGTGACGATCAGCGCATCCGCCCGGGCCACCGAACCGACGACGGGCGAGCGCGCCATCGCCGAGAGCCTCTACGATCGTGGCCGCCGTCAAATGGACGATGGCCAGGTGACGACCGCGTGCGAAACCTTCGCCGAGAGCCAGCGCCTCGATCCGGGAACGGGCACGCTGCTCAACCTGGCTTCCTGTCACGAGGCCGCGGGAAAGCTGGCCAGCGCCTGGGTCGAATTTCGAGAGGCGATTGCGACCCTGCGGCACGAAAAGCGCACCGATCGCCTGCGCTACGCCCTCGACCACCTGGCAGCCGTCGAGCCGCGGCTGGCCTACGTGACGATCTCGGTTCCCGAAGCGGCGCAGGGCCACGCTCCGGTCGTCACCCTCGACGGGCGGATCCTGGGCCCCGCCGCCTGGGGCGTCGCCATCCCGGTCGATGCGGGCTGGCACGAGGCGCTCGCACAGTCCGACGCAGGCGGTCCGTGGCGCGCGACCATCAAGATCCGGGACGGCCAGCGCCGCCGGCTCGATGTCCCTTCGCGCATCGAGCTGGCCGGGACGACGATCGTCGACGAGGATGACGGCGTCCCGGTCACCACGACGGCCCGAGCCGCGGCCAGCCTCGAGCCCCCACCTTCCCCCGAGCTGCGCGAGGGCTCCACCAAGAGCCGCGCGCCGTCCAACCGCCGGCGCGTGGCCGGCCTGGTGGTGGCGGGTGCCGGCGTCCTGGCGCTGGGCTTCGGGGCATACGCCGGATGGAGAGCGCACGATCTTTGGGGCCAGCGAAACCTGGAATGCCCGATGGACGCTTGTACCGCCGAGGGCGTCAGGTTGGGCTCGCGCGCGGTATCGACATCGACGGTGGCGACGTGGACCATCGTCGGCGGTGTCGTCGCGCTCGGCGCCGCAGCTCTGCTGCTGTTGTGGCCCGCCTCGCCTGCGCCGGTGGGGGGAACGACCGCGCGCGCGGATGCGACGCCGCGGATGCGCGTGGGCGGCGCGCTCGGCGCCAACGGCGCCGCCCACCTCACGCTGGAGGGCACGTTTTGAAAGCCCGATTGACGGCAATCCTGCTCCTCGGCGGGGCTCTGACGGGGGCCCTCACCAACACGGGATGCCAGAGCATCCTCGGGATCCACGACAGCCAGAGGGCGCCGGTGGATGCCGCCGCTGACGCGACGGAGGATCTGTTGGACGCAGCTGCCGAGGTGACCTCTTCGGGTGGCGTCGCCGGAGGTTCAGGGGGCCGCGGCGGGCAGGCCCCCGCCAGCGGCGGTGCGGGCGGCAGGGATACCGGCGGATCGGCGGGCCAGGGTTCCGGCAGCGGGGGCAGCCCCGGCAGCGGCGGCAGCCCCGGCAGCGGCGGAACGATGGACGCGCAGGCACCAGATGCCCCGGGCCTGGACGCCTCGGCTGGGCAGGGCGGCGCCACCGGTGGCACCGACGGCGGGGTCACCGACGCGGGCAGCAAGGGGGGAGCCGGCGGCGGCGTTGCCTGCGCCGCGCCCTGGCACGCCGACAACGTTGATGCGCGGCTGTTGACGCCGAATACCACCGGGATGACCGCCTGTAGCGTGCCCGGCAGCGCGGTGCCGAAGCTGGCGGCCGCCGTCGACGCAACGAACTTCCGCGACGCGCTGGCGTGCGGCGCGTGCCTGCGCGTCGAGAACATGCTCGGGACGACGTCGGTCGTCGTGCCCGTCGTCGAGAAATCGGGCGCGGCCGGGGTCCTGCTGACGAAGGACGCAATGGATCAAATCTCCCCTGGCGCCAGCTTGATCAAGGTGAACTGGATGCTGGTCCCCTGCGCCGTGCAGGATCAGCCGGTGAGCTACTACATCAAAGAAGGCAGCAACAGCAGCTACGTGGGCATCCAGATCCGCAACGCGCGCTATCCGGTGGCGACCCTGTCTGCCGTCGGCACCAAGACCTCCGTGCCGCTGGCGCTGCAGTCGTACAACTACTGGGAAAGCACGACGGTGGGAGGCGGTCCCTTGACGCTACGATTGACCGACATCAACGGCCAATCCTTCGACGACCCGGGCGTCAAGATCGCGCCGCAGGTCGAGGCGGCGGGTCACGGCCAGTTCCCGCTTTGTCGCTGAGCGCGCGCGACCCGTCGAGATACCGAACTTGACTTGATGTACGCTGCCGCATCATGGCCTGGGTGAAGGTTCCGCCAGAAAATCATCCCATTTTTCACGCCGCGCTTCCGAAGGATCCGCGCATCGAGAGCTTCAAGATGTTCGGCGGCGTCGTCGCGAAGGTGAATGGCCACATCTTCGCAGGTCTGTTCGGGCGATCGGTCATGATCTGGTTGCCCGAAGCGGAGAGAGCCGCGGCGCTTGCGCTGGAAGGTGCGGCGCCCTTCGATCCCATGGGGGACGGCCGAGCCCGAAGCGACAAGATCATGTTGCCCGAGAGCTTGATGGTGGATCCGCCCGGCCTGCGTCGATGGATCGCGCGCGCGTTCAAAGGGACCGCGGCGTTGCTTCCCAAGGCCGCCAAGCCGCCACGGGCACGCAAGGCCCCCAAGCGCCCTCGTTAGTGGGATCGAGGCGCCCCGAACGCGCACGCCTGGAGTTCGAGAGACAGCCGACCCGGTCGTGGGATCGCGGCACGGTGAGCCGGTCGAACTCGTTGCCGCCTTGTCGCGGCCTGGTCGCCAATCCGCCTCCGTCCCGTTGTTCGTGCGTGGTTCCGTGAAGGCGGAGGTCCACCATGAACCTGTCGGCACTCCGCAGCAAGGTGACAGTCGGGGTCGTAACGCTCGTCCTGACGGGCACGGTCTGGCAAGCGTGCAGCGGTAGGGACGCACCGGAGACGCGCCAGTCGGGGGCGCTGTCTTCCATCCAAACGTTGAGCCTGCAGGACGGGGTCAACGGATATCCCGGGACCCGCGACACCATCACGTATGCGGCCGCGCCGGCCGACGCGGCAACGCAGGAGCCTCCGTCGGGAAGCGGGGGCTCCAGCGCAGGGGGCGGCGTGGAGACCGATGCGGGAGGCGCGGCGGGAAGCCCGATGGGCACGGGCGGCGGCCTGGCCGCGTGTTGCGCCGGCTCCGGGGGCGGAACACCGTCCGCGGTGCTGTACGCTGCCGGTGACGTGGGCGACTGCGCCGAGACCGGTGACACGGCCACGGGGAACCTGTTGGATGGGTCGACCGATCCCATCGCGTTGCTGGGGGACATCGGCTATCCGAACGGAAGCGCGTCGGATCTGGCCACCTGTTTCGGCCAGCCCTGGGGACGACACAAGCCGCGCATCCATCCCGCGCCCGGCAACCACGAATACGTGACCAGCGGCGCGTCGGCCTACTTCGCGTACTTCGGCGCGGCGGCGGGCGATCCCAGCAAGGGCTACTACAGCTACGAGGTCGGTCCCTGGCACGTGGTCGCCCTCAACAGCAACTGCTCGAACGTCGCCTGCGCAGCTGGCTCGGCCCAAGAACAATGGCTACGTCAAGATCTGGCAGCCCACCCGACGACCTGCACCCTCGCCTACTTTCACCACCCCCGCTACAACTCGGGTCACCACGGCAACGCCACCAACATGACCGCGATCTGGCAGGCGCTGATGGACTTCAAGGCCGATGTGATCCTGGCCGGGCACGAGCACGGCTATCAACGCTGGAAACCCATGAATGCCATTGGCACCAGCGTCACCGAGGGCATCACCGAATTCGTCGTCGGGACGGGCGGAACGACCTTGGTTGCGTTCTCGGGCAGCAAGCCTTCCAACGTCGTCGTGCGCGACGCCACGACCCCCGGCGTCCTGAAGTTGACGTTGCACGCCAGCAGCTTCGACTGGCACTTCTTGCCCATCGTCGGCAAGACCTTCACGGATCAGGGATCTGCGAGTTGCCATTGATGCAACACGCAGGAACGACCTTGATGGCGCCGAGTTCGCTGGCGGCGGGATCGCTGCTGTTCCTGGCTACGCCCAGGCAGGCCTCGCCGCGTTCATCGCCATGTTCGTAAAGCGGTTCTTGGGAACGAAGCTGGCGGCCGTCGACATTGCGACGTCTTGGAGCTTCTTTCCGCGCGCGAGGGCCAGGCCGGCGTCGAAAGCGGCGCGGGCAGCGGGACCGCCGGGGAGCTGGTTGCGGGCTGCGCTGAGGGCGGACTCGGATAGGCTCTGGCCCTTCGCGAGACCGGAGGCGACGTCGAATGCCGCGGCGGCGATGGCGCCGCCGGGCAACGCGCCTTTCACCGCGCTCATGATGGCTTCGGTGATGGGGCGTCCCTGCGCGAGCGCACCCGCGGCGCCGAGCGCGGCGCCCACGCCCGTGCCGAGACCGGGGACGAACGAGGCGACGGTCGACGCCGCTTGCATTACCTGGCCCACGTCCTTGAGACCGGACTTCACCATGTTGCCCGCGACCTTGAAGATGTTCTCGCCCGATGCCACGCGTTTGAGGCCCTGGGCCGCGCGCAGGGTCATGCCCATGGGCGTCAAGCTCATCAGTGCCTTCACAGGGACGAACTTGTTGACGGTGTCGACGACCTTGCCGATGGCCTTGCCGGCGCTCGACACGGTCTTCGCGACGCCCTGGGCCGCCTTGCTGACGCGCTTGAAGACCTTGCCGAGGAACTGATCGAGCTCCTCTTCGGTCTCGGCCCCGAGCAGCTCGAAGGCCAGCTCCATCGCTTCTTGTTCGGAGAGGATCGCCTCTCGCTCCGCCTCCAGAAAAAGCGACTCCGTCTCTTGTTCAAACGACAATGAGTGGCGCGCGCGTCCGTCCGCCCCTGGTGCGCAGCGCACGATGCCGACAATGCGTCGACCGCGGGTGATCAGTTCCAACGGCGTACCCAACAATGTGACGCGATAGACGAACAATCGAAGGCCGACCAAAGGAATCACGACGTTGCCCACGCGGCGGGCGCGGGACGCCGCGGAGACCAGCGCGCGGCGGACGCGAGCCACCGTGCCCACGCGTGCCGTCGCTTGGCCGCGCACGGCGGCGGCGAGTTGATAGGCCATCTTCGAAGACAACGTAAACTGCGGCTGGGAACTGGGCATGCGCGCTCTCCTTGTTGACGATCGCGCCCTGCAAGCGCAGGTCCAGCGCCCGCGCGCCTTGATGTCTCGCGCGGACATCAGACCATGAACCCTGCGCGCGCCGCTCATTCAAGGCGCGGGTGAAGGCCGCTTCACCCCGCCGCGCGCCGAACCGCGCCGCGACGAAGCGCGCTTCGCCTCCGTTCCGCGAAGGACGCGCGCCTTCCGGGGGTGCGCGCTGGCCCGCTTGCTGCAATTCGGGTCATCCGCTGGCGGTGTGAAACAACCGCATCGGATCAAACCCCTCGCAGGAGAGCTCACATGCATGATCTAGATAGAACCCTCGGGCGCACTCAAATGGAGGACGAGTCCGTCTTCGAGTTCAACGCCGAGGACGAATACACGGGCGAGTACAACCAGGGCGAGTCCTTCGAGTTCACGGCGGAACAGCAAGAGGTCTTCGGCGAGTCCGAGGTCAACGAACTGGCTGCCGAACTGTTGAGTGTCGGCAATCAGCAGGAGCTCAACAACTTCCTGGGCGACCTCATCAAGAAGGCGGGCAGCGCCATCGGCCAGGCGGTCAAGTCGCCGCTCGGTCAGCAGTTGGGCGGCATGCTGAAGTCCGCCGCCAAGACGGCCCTTCCCGTCGTGGGCAGCGCCATCGGCAACGCCATCCTGCCCGGCGTGGGCGGCGCCGTCGGCGGCAAGCTGGCCTCCATGGCCGGGTCGATGTTCGGCCTGGAGACGGAGGGACTATCGCAGGAGGACCGCCAGTTCGAGGTCGCGAAGCAGTTCGTTCGCTTCGGTGGCGACGCGACCCAGAAGGCCCTCGCACTCTCCTCGCAGGGCGCGCCCGTCGCTGCCGCAGCCAGGACCGCCGTTCAGCAGGCCGCCGAGCGCTTCGTGCCCGGGCTGCTGTCGGGGCCGTCGTCATCGTCGTCGGGCGTCGGCGTCCGGCACGGGCGACTCCCCCGCACGGGAACCTGGGTTCGGCAGGGCAGCAAGCTCATCATCAATCTCGCCCGGGACTAGCCCACCCATGGACCCAACCAGCTTCGGATTGTGGATGCTCGCCGAAGAGGCACGCGCTCTGCTGACCCGGCTCGGGCGCGTGAAGCCCTTCGCGCTGCAGGAGACGATGGTCCCGGCAGCAGCGCCCACGAACGAAGCCCAGGCGGCCTTGGAGAAACATCTCGGGACACTGCGGCGGGGGCTCGCGCGCAAGATTCATGTGTTCTTGCGCTGGCTCGAGGCGGGACCTGGTGCCCACGCCAGCCCGGAAGAGGCGCAGCGGCGGTTCACGCTGCTGCGCCTCGACTTCAACCGCGTGCTCTCCCACGTCGACATCTTCAGCGAGGCCATGAGCCAGCGCAGTGAGGCCGACACGGGCGTGTGGCTCTCGGGGCTCGACCTGGTGGCACGCGACGCGCTCGCGCTGCCGGGGTACTTCGAATCGCCCCCCGTGATTTGTTATCTGGCGCGGGGCGCGGGCGCGGCCATCCGGCGGGCGCGCACGCGACTGCCGGGCGGGGGCGACAATCCGGTTGCCATCATCCGCATGCCCCGCGAGCGCATGATCGGCAGCGGCCTCGCGTCGTCCCTGGTGCACGAGGTCGGACACCAGGGCGCCGCGCTGCTGGATCTGCTGCCCTCGCTGCGTCGCGATCTGGCGGCTGTGCGCGTGACGGGGGAACTGCCGAAGCTGGCCTGGCAGATGTGGTCGCGGTGGATCTCGGAGATCGTCGCTGACCTGTGGGCCGTCGGAAAGGTTGGCATCACCTCGACGCTCGGTCTCATCGGCGTCGTCAGCCTGCCGCGAGCATTCGTCTTTCGCACCAATGTCGACGATCCACACCCCACTCCGTGGATCCGGGTGAGCCTCAGCGCCGCCATCGGCCAGGCGCTGTACCCCGATCCGCAGTGGGCGCGCCTGAAGTCGTTGTGGAGCTCGTTCTATCCGCTCGAGCAGCTCGACAGCCAGAGGCGCGCCGTCATCGACGGGCTGGAAGCCTCGATGCCAGCCTTCGTCGAACGGCTGCTTGCGCACCGCGCGCCCCGGCTGCTTCTGCGCCCGCTGGCGACGGTCCTGGCGTCAGCCGCGCGGGCCCCCGAGCGCCTGCGTGCCCTGTATCGCCTGTGGAGGCGGGCGCCAGCGCTGCTTCGAGCGGCGGCGCCATCGCTGGTGTTTGCCGTCGTGGGCCAGGCGCGATCGGACGGCGCAATGACCCCCCGAGAGGAGAGCGACGTCCTGGAAAAAGCGCTGCGCTTCTGGGCGCTCGAAAGCTCGACCGATGCCGCAGCAGCCTACGGAGCGCCGAGAGGGTCTCGGCTCTACGTGCGGCCCGACGTTACCAGATACCCGGCACATGCCGCGTACTAGAAGGAGGAGTTCGATGCCAAAGATCCAATGCGAGATTGTGCGGGAGAAGACGACCACTGGCGATCAAATGATGTCCTTGTACCTCAGGTCACAACACGATCTGCCGCAGCACCTGGAAGCGCTGTTCCTGCCGCACGATGCTGTATCGGGAATTCACCAGAAGTTCGAGATCTGGCGCTCGCCGGCAAACAACAACCAGATCGTCGTCATCGGGCCGCGCAACCGGGGAATCCTCACATTGCGGGGCCACAACGCCGAGGGTATCGCGTCCGAAGGCAACATCGAGGTCAACCACGAACTCTGGGTGGCCGGCGCCGCGCACGGGGCGGCTGCCGCCGCGGCGATGGCGGGGGAACCGGAGGACGGCGGCACCCGCGGCGGCCGCGGCGGCGGTCGCCGCGGCGACGACCAGCCCCCGAAGGTCGAAGTCACGGGTTCGCTGAGCCTCAACCGTGCCGCGGAGGTCTCGACACGAGGTCGACACTTGCGGGACGCCGTCAAGCGCACCTCCGAGGCCATGTCGTTCCCGCGCTTCAGTCGCTTCGTCGACCTGGCGTTCTGTGACGATCCCGTCGGAGCGCGCGAAACAGACGTGAAGAAGAGCCTGCTCGATGTTCTGGCCGACCGCGAAGGGAGCAGTGCGACCTATCGCGTCGACTCGTTCGAGCGTCTCAAGGTGGTGGCGGAGATCTTCGTGCTGGCCAACTCCGCCGCGATCCCGACCTCCGACGAGGCGAAGCTGAGTCTCGTCAATCCGACACCGAAGAGCCAGGACATGGCCGCGTACCTCGGCGACGACACCGTGTTGCCGTACCTCCGCATCATTTACGATCGCCTGGGCATCCGCCCGCCCCGGTCCCTCCAAGAGCAGTCGGACGTGAGGGTGGAACGATGCCGCGACATCCTCGAGCGCCGCAGCCAGCAGCCGTGCTTCATCGAGCTCATTTGGTCGTACTGGCACGAGGAGGCCATGCAGGCCCAGACCATGGCGGCCATCAGCCAGCGGTTCCAGAACCGTCGCGCGCCCAACGAGCGCGATCCATTGCTGCAGCTCGAGATCGATCCGCTGCGGCCGCTGAACCACCTGTTGTGGAAGTACGCGCAGGGTGATGACGATCGCCTCAGCGTCTTGCGGCGCGCGCATGAGTACGAGCACGAATACGGCTTCCCGCTGCAGGGCAAGGCGGTGTCGCCGCTGCGTGTGGCGGATCGACGCTCGAAGTTCCTCGAGGCCTTCCACAACCTGCTGTATCGGTGCGTGCAGTTCTACAAAGAGGACGACGACACGACGCACGTCGCCGACGGGTTCGCCGTCCTCAACTCACTCAAGGAGACGCACTACGTGCTCTCCCACGGCGCTCACAATCAGTTCGGCGATCTGCCCACGACGGCGCGGCAGGAGATGCTCATCGAGCAGTGGATCTTGAGCCGACCCGAGATGCGCGAGTTCCTGGGCGGCCGGCCCATGGTCGCCTACCCCGAGACGTGGATGGACAGGGTCGACACGGTGAAGACGCTCAAAGGATGGAACGACGTTAGCGTTGTGCACTTTCACGATCTGGCGGTATTCGGCGAGATTCTGCTGCTGACCATTCGCTGGGACCGGTGGTCCGAGATCAGCGATCCCGACGAGGGCAAGCAGTGGGCCCGTGAGCTGCGACCCCAGGTGCAGGGCTACATCCACGCACTGCGCGCGACGTTGGGCGTGGACCTGGCCGCCGAGATCACCAGCTCCCGGGAGGAGGGCGATCGCTACTTGCCCCCCTCGGTTCATCTGCTGCGACGGTTGAAGGCGCAGACGGCCGCCCGCTGAGGGAGGTCGCCGTGGTGGACTTCACCTCTTCGTTGTACCTGGGCCTGGATCATCCCAGCGCCGCGGTGGCGCCCTGGCGTCACCTGACGTCAGGTGTCCCCGCGGCGCTGGCGGACCCGGAGGGCGCGGTCGAGCTCGCGGCGGCCCTGGCCGCTTTGATCGGGGGCGAGCGGGCGCTGCTGATGCCCTCGACGCTGCACCTCTTCGTCGACTTCTTCACCAGCGCGCTGTCGAACGCGGCCCTCTTCTGGGACGAGGCGCTCTACCCGGTGGCCCGGTGGGGCATCGAGCTGGCGGCCCGCCGGGGCATACCCGCTACGCCGCTGCCTCATCTGGGCGAAGGGCTCGACGCCGCCTGGTTCGCCCGGCGCACGCCGACGGGGCGGCGGCCCGTGATCGTGACGGACGGGTTTTGCACGGGGTGCGGGCGTGAGGCGCCGCTGGGCCGGTACGTCGAGGTGGTGCAGAGGAGGTCGGGGCTGGTGGTCCTCGACGACACGCAGGCGCTGGGGTTGTTCGGCACCTCGCCGTCGCGGGAAGAGCCGTTCGGCGCAAACGGTGGCGGGTCGTTGCGTCGGCAGAACCTGGCCGGCGCCCCGATCGTCGTTGGCGCTTCGCTGGCCAAGTCGTTCGGCGTACCGCTGGCGGTGGTGACGGGACCGGCGCGCGTGATCGCGGCCTTCGCCGAGGGGAGCGCGATGCGCAGCCACACCAGCCCGCCGTCGGCTCCCTTGATTCATGCGGGGCGCGCCGCACTGGCGCTGTCAGCGCGCCGTGGTGGTGAGCTGCGGCGTCGGCTGGCGCGACGGATCGATGAGTTTCGACGGGCGACGGCGGCGATAGGCCTCGCGCTGGCGGGCGGAGCGTTCCCGGTTCAGTCGGTCATCGGCCCCGTCGACGACGGAGAGACAGACGTCGGCCCGGACGACGATACGCTCCGCGCGCACGAGATACTGCAGGCGCTCGGCATTCGCACCGTGATCACGCGGCCGGCGTGTCGACGGCGTCGCGCCCTGACCTTCGTCCTGCGCGCCAACCACCGCCGGGACGAGCTCGAACATGCGCTGCGCGCGTTGGGGACCACGGTGCGTCCGCGGCGTGGGAGCGCCCCCCTTCCCTACCCTGCTCGACAGCTCTCGCCAGGAGGTTTTCCATGAATTCGCGTCGCCCTTCCACTAGCCCTCGCATCAACGCAGCGCCGCGCCTCCGCGCGGGAGGCCTATTCGCGCGCGGGCGCGGGCGCCCCCACCGGCGCCGACAGCCGTGGATCTTTGGGCCATCCTGGAGTTGGCCCGAGCCGTACGTGTTCACGAGGCCCGCCGCGCCGGACGGGGCGGGCGTGGGAGCGGCCGAGCCCGCGGATCCGCAGCCTGACGCGGCGGCCGACGCGAACGCCGCCGACGGTGTGGCCGAGCCCGCGGCCGGCGGTGGTGATGGTGCGCCGGCCGACAACGAGGACTACGACAAGCGCCGCCCACCGAAGCGGCCCCCCTCCCCTCGCGGCGTCGTCGGTGTCTCGACGAGCCTCGAGTGGCAGAGGTGCAAGCTGATGCACTATCCGATCCCCGCGCTACCGTTCCGCGCGACCAGCGTCCCCGACGGCTCCGTCCCCAACGGAGGTGGCGTCTACATCGTGGTCCGCGACAAGGTCCCCATCTACGTCGGCGAGACCGGCTCGTTCCGGGAGCGCTGGAACGCCCGGCTTCTCGAGGCGTACCAGGCCGGCATCATCGACACCACTTTGGACAGACCGGTGGAGCTCTGGTGTGGCGTGAGCAAGAAAGGCCTCACCCGCGAAGCGCGCCGCACCGTCGAGTCCGCGATCATTCGGGTCCTCATCAACGGCCAGGTGGGCGGGAAGCTTCGTCAAGGGACCTCGTTCAACGAGATCCGGCCGAGCGCGCAGATCGACGTCGTCCAGGTGCTGCCCGAGGGCATCAAGCTGGCTGGCTTCCGGAAGGGTATGAGCGCCGACGCGCGCAAGGCGGTGGAACAGGTCAAGGGGAGCGACCAGATCCCCAAGCATCTCCACAACCAGCTCACCCTCCCCCCGAACAGCGTCTTCGAGGCCGAGTTTTACGAGGTTGCGGCCGGGCCATGATCATCGACTGTCACTGCCATGCGGGCGAGGGCGACGGGTTCACGGGACCGTGGGACACCGCGGCCCCGTTGGGGCCCTACCTATCCCGGGCCGGGCGCGCGGGCATCGGTCGCACCGTTCTCTTTTCGGCCTTCCACACTGACTACACCCGCGCGAACCGTGTTGTGGCTGACATCGTGGCCCGTGCGCCTTCTCGCTTTGCGGGCTTCGCCTTCGTCAATGCCAAGTCGTCGCCGGCCGAGGTCGCCGACCTGCTGGAGGAGGCCATTGCGGTCAACGGCTTCGTCGGTATCAAGGTCCACGCCCACGATGGACGCCTCACCCGCGGCGTGTGCGAAGCCGCTCGGCGGTTCGATGTCCCCATCCTTTACGACGTCATGGGGGACGTCGCCTCCGTCGAACTGATCGCGCGGGAGTATCCATCGGTGCGCTTCATCATTCCGCACCTTGGGAGCTTCGCCGACGATTGGCGGGCGCAACGAACCTTCATCGATGTGTTGACGAGGGTGCCCAACGTACACACCGATACGGCCGGCGTCCGCAGCTTCGACTTGCTCGCCGAGGCCGTCCGGCGGGCGGGGCCGACAAAGGTCCTGTTCGGCAGCGACGGACCGTGGCTGCATCCCGGTCTCGAGCTGGCCAAGATCCGTGCCCTTCACCTGCCAGTCGCCGCCGAGCGACTGCTCTTGGGGGGCAACTTGCTCCGTCTGATTCGCGCCCCGAGAGCCTGGGCGACGAGTGACGATTTCAACTTTCATCAGAGCGTCGGGAAGAATCACGCGCGCCCGCGTTGTTTCGACGGCGGGTGAGGTGGACGAGACGCGCTGGAGGCTCATCGACGTGGCATCCAAAGCCTGGTTGTCGGAAAGCGGGAATGGGGCGACGGACTACACCGCTAACCTCAAGGAGGCCCTCCTGCGGGCGGGCGTCGAAGTGGCGGCGCAGCAGGGTGAAGAGGGCGCCATCGGCGTTCTGGTCGCGCACCACGCGAGCACAGCCCTCGCCGATCTCGTAGCGAGACTGAGCCGAGGGGGGTTGGACCGCGTGGTCGTCGCCATGCCGACCGACATGGCCGCAGCGGGCGCGATCGCCTGGCCCCTCCGTCGTGCAGGGGCAGTCGACGTGCTGGCCGATAGCGACCCCACTCGGATGGCCGAAGCGGTCCGGGTGCGCGCCGTACGCTGGTGCGCCATCGATCGGATGATCGCTTCGCCCGCTGTGACCGAGTCGCTCCTGGGCAAGAGTCCGGCGTGGGTCCTCACGCTACGACAGATCGTCGAGGCGGCCGCATTCAGCCAGGGTTCGTTGCTCTTGCTGGGCGAGAGCGGGACCGGCAAAGAGCTGATCGCGCGCGTCGTCCACGCGCTCGATCGGCGCCCGGCGCTCAAGAGCCTGGTCGTCCTGGATTGCACGACCGTCGTGCCCGATCTGGCAGGCAGCGAGTTCTTCGGTCACGAGCGTGGCGCCTTCACCGGCGCGACCTCGGCGCGCGACGGCTCGTTCGCGCTGGCCGACGGCGGGACGTTGTTTCTCGACGAGGTGGGCGAGTTGCCCGCGCCCATGCAGGCACAACTGTTGCGCGTCATCCAGGAGCACACCTACAAGCGCGTCGGCGGGAACGACTGGCTGCGGGCCAACTTCCGCCTCATCGCAGCGACGAACCGGAACCTTGACGAAGAGGTCGCCGGCGGTGGGTTCCGGCGCGATCTCTTTCACCGCATCGCAAGCCGCGTCTATCGCATTCCTCCGCTGCGTGAACGTTCCGAGGATATCCTGCTTCTCGCCCGACACTTCTTGCAGCAGCTTCGCCCGGGAGAAGGGCCGGTCGAGTTCGACTCCGCGATCCGAGAATTCCTGATCTCGCGCCCCTACCTCGGCAACGTGCGCGAGCTGCGCCAGTTGGTCTGCCGCATCTCCGATCGGTGGGTGGGCGGCGGCCCCGTGACGGTGGGCGCGATCCCGCCCGACGAGGTGCCGGTCACGGCGGCCGAGGTCTCTTGGAAAAACGAGGACCTAGATCCCGCGATCGGACGCGCCTTGCAATTCGGGGTGGGGCTGCACGAGATAAAGGAGGCGGCTGGCGTGCGCGCCCTCGCCCTGGCGCTGCGGATGGAAGCGGGCAGCACGCGCGCGGCGGCGCACCGGCTGGCGGTCACGGAGCGCACGGTGCAGACGTACCGAGCCGAGACGCGGGTCGTTGCGAGCCACTGATGGCCGATCTGTGCGCGCAGCGAAATGAACTTCGCGCGGGACCAGGTCGCCGCGCCCAAACCGAAGGCTGTTTCGCGCGCGGGCTGCGACCTTTCGGATGCGCTCGTGGTTCGGGGCTTGGCACGCCTGCTGCTGGAACAAGCTCCTACGATGGCAACGAATCAATTCGACGCGTTCGAGTGGGAACTGGATTCGGAGACGGACTTCGACGGCCTCTCGCCTTCGGAGCTCAAGGCTGTGCGCATCACCAGCACCTTCGAGACCGGCCACGCCGGCGGCTTCGGCGGCCTAACCGCCAACGTCGATGGCCAGGGGCTCTCGTTCGGCCTCATGAACTGGACGATCAACGCCGGCAGCCTGATCCCGCTGCTGCAAGATTTCATCAAGAAGCACGGCGACAGGTACCAGCGCCTCTTCGGACCTGACGCCGCGGCTTTCCGCGAGATGGTCTTCGCGACCAAGCGCGACCCGAAGACGGGCATCGCCGAGCGTGACGTCGCCGCGCAGATGGCCTTCGTGCGCCAGAAGATGAACGACGCCGCCCAGCGCCACATCGTCGAGCCGTGGAAGACCTACTTCCGCGGGCTCGAGACCGACCCCGAATTTCGACGGATTGAGGTCGCCGCGGCCCGCCGGGGCCTGGCCCATGCCCGGCGCTGGTGGCAACGCTTCGGTTTCAAGAGCGAACGCGCCTTCGTGTTCATGTTCGACCTCGTCTCGTCGCACGGGGCGTGGTGGCTGAATGCGCCCAAGTTCGGCGGTGCGCGTGAAAGGGCGCTGGCTACCCGGCTGAACCAGAAGCAGGCGCAACTTGGCCGCGCGCTGACCGAACGCGAGACGTTGGAGGTGATTGCCAACCTGATCGCCGATCTCTCGCTTGCGCGGTGGCGCGAGCAGGTGCGCACCCGCAAGCTGTGGTTCGTCAATGGCCGAGGGAAGGTCCACGGCACGACGTACGATCTCGCCAGGGACTTCGGCGTCACTGACGGGCCCGCGCAGCTTGGCGCGATCTCGAGCGGGGGCGGGGCGACGGTGTCGAAGCAGGAGCCGACGTCGAAGACGCCGCCCCCGCCGAGGGCGGCGCCCGATCCGAAGTCGACGACCGCGCCAACCGGCTCGCCCGCAGTCCCCAGCAAGCCCAAACCCACCGTCGACGCCCCCGCGCCGGGGGAGATCGCCTTCGGCCTCGACACGGCCAGCGTCGGCGGCAACAAGAACCCCAACTGGACACGCGCCAAGAGCGAGGGCGGGATCAGTTACGCCATCATCCGCGGTGCGTGGGGCACCTGGAAAGACCCGGTCTTTGATCGCGACTGGCCCAAGCTCCAGGCGGCCGGCATCGTGCGCGGCGCGTACCTGTTCCTCCGCTTCCCGCACCACAAGTACGCGGCCTGCCCCAGCCCGGCCGCGCAGGCCAAGGCCTTCATCCTCGCCGTGGGCAAGCTCGAGACGAAGGACCTCCCGCCTTCACTCGATGTCGAATTTCCAGGGGGGCGCGCGGAGACGAAGATGACGGCGCGCCAGTGCCTCGACCATGTGCGTGAGGCCTGGAAGGTGCTGAAGGACCACTACGGCGTCGCGCCCATCATCTATACGAGCGCGCGTGTATGGCACGAGGACCTATCCGATCTGGCCGCGCCGGATCTGGTCGAGTCGCCGTTGTGGCTGGCTCGCTACCCCTTCAAGAAGGGCACGGTGGTACGCGATCCGAAGGTGTTCGCGGGCGGCCGCCACAATCCCCCTGTGCCGCCCCCCTGGGGCGACGCCACCAACTGGTGGATCCACCAGTACCAAGGCGACGCTCTCGGATTGCCGGGATTTCCCACCGGCAACATCGACATGAACCGCCTCAACGTCACCAAGCCCGGTATCGTCGGCGACCGCGTCCGCTGGGTCCAGCGTCGCCTGGGCGTGACCGTCAGCGGCACCTTCGATGCTGCGACGACCGCAGCGCTGAAGTCGTTCCAAGGCAAGGGGGGACTGCCCGTCGTGAGCTCCATCGATGCGCGGACATTCGCGTCGCTTTGTTGGTCCCGGCCGTGAGCCCATGACGCGGCCGGCACCACCGACGGGGCTGGCCGACCGCGGGCGATGGGCAGGTTCGAACCCCGTTTCAGATCGGGTCTCAACCTCTGGAGCTGACGGGCCGATGCATTCACCATTGCCCTCGTGACCCTCTTGCATCCAAGGGCGGATTGGCGACGCCGTCCGTGGGTCGGGATGACACCTTATGCGCTTGCCACCTACCGTCGGATATCGCAAGAATTCCGAAATAGGGTGAGTCGTAGGAAGGGCGGTCGGACACTATTACCTGCAGAAAGGCACGGATGTCCCCCCGAACCACGGCAACAGCTCTCTTCATTTTTGGAATCGGCCTAGGAGCCGCAGGTTGTGTAGGGGACGTTTCGACGGGTGTCGCGACGGGCGGCAGCGATGGCCACCCGACGGGGGGCAGCGCCCCCACGGGCAGCGGCGGCAGCGGCGGCAGCGGCGGCACCGGCGGTGTCGGCAGCGGCAGCGGCGGCAGTTCGGGCACCGGGGGCACGGCAGCGGGCGGCAACGTCGGCACGACGAACCCGCTCTTGCCCGCGCGCATCCGCCGCCTGACGAACGACGAATACGACGCTTCGGTGCGCGCGTTGCTGGGCTCGTCGTCGACGATGGCGGCGACGTTTCCTCCCGATTCGCGCCAGGGCATCTTCGCCCGCGGCGGGTACACCTTGAACGATGCGCAGCGGGTCGATCCGGTGCTGGCCAAGCAACTCTCGGAATCGGCGCTGGCCGCGGTCACCGAGGCGCGCAGCGCCGGACGGTTGGCCAACCTGTCCCCGTGCGCCAATGCCAGCACCGGCGGTGAAGCCTGTGCCAAGACCTTCATCAGTTCGTTCGGCGCCAAGGCGTACCGGCGCGCGCTGACCGCCGACGAGGCGACCACCCTGCTGACCGTCTACAAGACGGGGGCGACGGGCGGCACATACAATGACGGCATCGACCTGGTGACGCGCGCCCTGCTGCAGTCGGCGGGCTTCCTCTACATCACCGAGATCGGGGATGGTGGCGCGGCCGCTGGCGCCGACATCATCCTGACCAACGATGAGGCGGCCAGCGCGCTGTCGTATCTGCTGACGGCGTCGCCTCCCGACGACGCGCTGCTGACCATGGCCCGCGCCGGGGGTCTGGTCGATGCCGCCGGGCGAGAAACCCAGGCCCGTCGCCTGCTGGCCACCAAGCCAGGTCAGGACGCCATGGTGCGGTTCGTGCGCGAGATGTTCAGCGTCGATCAGATCGCCATCACCGACAAGGACACGACCGCCTACCCCCAGTTCGCCAACGCCAAGAACTCCATTGTCAACGAGAGCAAGGACTTCGTGCGCGAGGTGCTGACCAAGGGCACCGGCAACATCGAGGAATTGCTGGGTGCCGACTGGACCATCGCCGATGGCACTCTGGCCGGCATCTACGGAGTGACCTCCGCCGGGGCCGGCCACACCTCGCTGGCATCGGTGAAGCGCCGGGGCATCCTGAATCAGGCCGCGTTTCTTTCGGTGTTCGCGCACGCCAGCGAAAGCGGCCCGGTTTTGCGCGGGGTGGCCATCATGCGCCAGATCGCCTGCATGAAGGTCACGTCTCCTACCGAGCTGAACATCGATGTCACGCCACCGGCCTTCGATGCCACCAAGACGACGCGGCAACGCTTCTCGGACCACTCCACCGATGTCAAGTGCGCCGCCTGCCACAAGAACATCGACGCTTTCGGCTTCACGTTCGAGACCTATGACGGCATGGGCGCCGAACGGAAGGTCGTGTCGGGCAAACCCACCGAGAACGGCATCAACGTCGACACCTCCTCGACCATCGCCGCGGGGATGGACTTCGACGGAACCTACGCTGACAGCAACGCGCTTGCCGCCGCTCTGGCAACCAGCGCCCAGGTGCGCAATTGCCTGGCCCGTCAGGCCTTTCGCTCTTCCACCGGCCGCAGTGACTCCAGCGTCACCGCCAGCGAGGAGGCGTTCGTCAACTTCTGGAAGCAACTTCCAGCCAACCAGCAGGGCAACGTGATTGAGACATTGATCGCCTACGTGAAGAACCCCACCTTCCTCAAGCGGAGGGCGCGATGAGACGCCAGGGCCGCGTCGCGCTCAGCAAGTCCAGGCGGTCGTTCATCAGCGGCGTGGGGGCGGGCTTCGCCTCGCTGCCCTTCTTCAAGCTGCTGGAGGACTCCTTTGCCAAGGCGGCGGGCGAGACCTTGCCGCTCAGGTTCGTCACCATGTACCACCCGCACGGCATCGCCGCCGAGCACTTCGTGATGCGGTCAGGTGACACCGAGACGAACTTCGACCTGGGGTTCGCCAACTCGACGTTGAAGGCCTTCGACACCGCCGCCCTGAAGAGCAAGCTGCTGATCATCGAGGGCGTCGACCTGCTGTCGAACGCCAACGGCCATGACTCGGCCGGCACCATCCTGACCGGGAGCCGCATCGACTCCTCGGGACAAAAACCGCTCAACTCGTCGCTGGATCAGTTCCTGGCCGTGGAAAAGAAGCTGGGGGCGATGACGCCGGTGACCAGCATCTCGCTGGGCGTGGGCGTCACCGACACCAAGTCCGGTACGACGCTGTCGTTCGGTCCAGGCGGTACCGCCCTGCCGAAGATCATCGACCCCGTGCAGGCGTTCAACACCTTGTTCGCCAACGTCGTCGCGCCGAATGATTCGGCGGCCCAGGCGGCCGCCACGCGCCAGCGGATGCTGGGCCAAAGCATCATCGATTTCGTTCGCGCCGATGTGAACCGACTGATGCCACGCCTGGCCCAGCCCGAGAAGGACAAGCTGGACCAGCACCTGACATCCTTGCGCGACCTCGAGAAGCAGCTGGCCCCACCGAGCACGTCCAGCAATTGCGCGGGCCCGGTCAAGCCAGATGCTTCCAAGTTTCCCAAGCTGCAGCAGTACAACGGCGGCGAGCCCTACTTCGACGCCATCACCGACGCGCACATCACCTTGATCGCGCAGGCCTTCGCCTGCGATGTCACCCGGTTCGCGACGCTGTACATGAACGACTTGTCCTACGACAACAACCCCCTGTCGCTGCCCAAGGACAACCACGGCTCGGTGGCGCACCCGTACAACGGTTCGCCCGTCGGTCAGGACGGCCACCCGGTGGGGGCCGGCGATCCCGCCAGCTGGGACCTGCTGGGCAAGTTCAACGGCTATGCCTACGGCAAGGTCGCGGCCATGATGACCAAGCTGGCGTCGATGGGCGTCCTCGAGAACACGCTGATTTACGCCACCAGCGACATGGGCAACCCGGCCCTGCACAGCACGCGCAACGTGCCCACCGTGCTGGCGGGTGGCGTGAACGGCAAATTTCGCATGGGCCGTCGTCTGAAGATGAAGGCGGACTGCCCCGCCAGCAGCCCCTGGTGCGCCCCCGGGGATGCGGGGTTCTCGGCCGCCACCAACAACCACATTCTGGTGTCGATCGCCCAGGCCTTCGGCGTCGACATCAATACCTTCGGCAGCCAGCCGACCTCGGATCTGACCACCGGCCCCATGGACGGCTTGACGTAAGACACAGGGCGGCCGCGCGGGGCGGCTCAGCGACGATCAGCTCCGGGGCCGGATACTATCTGTCTTATCGCCGGGGGGGTCTCATGAAGAATCTGTCGCTGATCTGTTTCCTGTCTGCGTGTGCAGTCGTCGCGGAAGGTTGTTCAAACGGCGCCAGCGTGACTATGAACACGAGCGCCGGCGGACGTGGCGGCGACACGGGCGGCAAAACCGGTGGAGGCGGCGCGGGAGCCGGCGGGGCTGCCGGGCGCGGCCCGGGCGGCGCGAATGGCGGGGTCTCGGGGACGGCAGGGTCAGGCTGTCTGATGCCACCCCTGACGGTCGGCTGCCGGTCGCTCAGCGACTGCTCCCCGAACCCGAACCAACAGCGCGAGTACTACTGCGTGACCAATCCGCAAGATGTCATGAATTGCACGTCGCCTTGCCCGACGCCTCCCGCCCACGAGTGCGACATCGATACCGACTGCCCGATAAACGACCTCTGTTTCACGGGCCCGCCACCGTGTTTTTGCACCCAACCCACAAAGACGTGTCATCTCTCGTGCAAGGCGCCCGGGGTCGAGCCGTGCGCGGCGGGCACGATCTGCTCGCCGGGCACGAAGGGCGCCGACGGCCATGGTTGCGCGCCGGTGCTCTGCAACGCCGGGTACACGTGCCCGACCGAGTCCGAATGCGAGGTCGGTGCCGCCGCGGCCGACCGGCACGGCTGCGTGAAGCTGCCGTGTAGCCAGACGGGCTGTCCGGCCAACTTCGTCTGCCAGACGACGTTCACGATCGGCGGGTGCACCCCGAAGCCGTGCTCCAACGACTGTGGCTGTGACTCCGGGTTCTGCGTCGAGGGGTTCTGCTCGAGCGTCCTGGGCACCTGCGTGAGGGCCTCGATATGACGTCGCGACCTTCACGCAACGCCTGAGGACAGTGAATGCGCGGCGGGTCCCCTGGTACGGTGGGAACCAACTTACGTCGACCTGCGGCGCCAGGTCTCCCCGGCCCCGTGCCCCCGCGCCTGGTACGATGAGGCAGCGCCATGGTGGCTCCCGATCGGATTCAAATCTTCCTGCACGCACTGCGCAGGCGCCTGGTGCTGCGCGCCGCCCTGCGCACGGCCGCGCTGGCCACCGTCGCGCTGTTGATCGTGTTGCTGGGGTTGGCGCTGGTGGCGGCGTCCTTCGGTCCCGCCGGCTTCTGGCGGCCGGTCACCACCGGCGCGATCGTGCTGGGTTCGTTGGTGTGCGCGACCCTCGGGTTGTGGCGACCGTGGCGCGCCACACGCGACGACGCGCAGGCAGCGCGCGCCGTGGCACGCTTGAATCCCAAGCTGGCCCGCCTCTCCGATGATCTGGTCTCCGCGGTCGAGCTTCATCCGGTTGCGCAAGCCTCGCCGGGAGCCGGGGCGCTGGTGTCGACGCCGTTGATCGCCGCCTTTCGCGATGGCCTTTCCGAGACTCTGGTGCCGCTGGATCCGAAGCGCCTGGTGTCGATGCGACCCGTCGCCCAAAACGCCGCGGCTGCCGCCGCCGCCCTGATTGCGCTGACCGTGGCCGCCCAGGTGTGGCCGCACGTCGTGGGCAAGGGGCTGACCACGCTGCTTCACCGGCCGAGCCGGTTCGAGGGAGCGGCCGTGTCCACCATCCCGATCGTCGGCGATGTGCGCATCACCTACGAGTACCCGCCCTACACCGGCTTGCCCGCCCGCACCGTCGAGGGCTCCACCGGCGACGTGATCGCGGTGAAGGGCACGCGCGTGAAGATCGAGACCACGCCGCTGCGCCGCGCCCGGGGCGCGCTGCTGTTGCTGGGAGAATCTGGAGAAGGCGGAGAGATTGCGGTGCGTTTGTTGAAGGGAACGATGACGGCGCACCTGACGCTGACCGAGAGCGGCAGCTACCGTTTCTGGTTGCAGCCGATCATCGGCCGCGCCGTGCGCGACGACCGTAGCCATCGCCTGGAGGCCGAGGCTGATCGCCCCCCTCGCGTCGAGATTCACGGGCCGGCTGATCGTCTGGAACTGGTCACCCCGCGTCCCATCGAGGTGGGCTTCGCGGCCGACGACGACTTTGGTCTGGGTCTGGTCGAGCTGGTCTTCCGCGTCGACGATGGCCCCGAGCATCGCCAGCTGCTGAAGGATCCGCACGGGGCGCGCCGCGCTGAAGGACGGACCGTGTGGGATCCGTCGCGGCTGCCGCTGGCGGCGGGCGCGCGCATCGCCTATCACGTCGAGGCCCGCGATCGCGACGAGGTCTCGGGCGCGAAGGTCGGGACATCGCGAACGTTGTATCTGGTCATCGCGCGTCCGCAGGAGACGATCGAAGCGCGCCTGGATCATCAGCGCGAGATCCTGGAGAGGGTGATCACCGATCTGGCCGATCGCCTGGAGCTCACCAGCGCCGACGACGCCCGGCCGGCCGCCACGCCGGAATCCCAGCGCGCGGCGCACGCGACCCTGCGCGAGAGCGAGGAAGGCCACCTGACGCAGCTGGGACGTCTGCTGGACGAAGACCGACGCGCGGGAACCCTGGGCAAGTCGCTGCGGACGGCGCTGGCCGGCGTGGCCGATCGCCTGGGCAAGCTGTTGCGCGAGGAGAAGGATCTGCTGGCGAAGCGCGCCCTGCCCGCCCGCAAGCTGCGCACACTGGACCAGCGCCATGTGGCCGAGCTGGAGAAAGATGTCTTGCTGATCGACGATCTGATCGGGCGGCAGCGCCTGGACGATCTGGCGTCGATCGGGAAAGAGCTGACCGACGCACACCGGCGCCTTCAGGATCTGTTCGCGCGCTACGCCGCCACCAACGACGAGGCGCTGCGCCGGCAACTGGAACGCGAGATCCGCAACCTGCGCGCGCGCATCGGGGAGCTTGCGCAGAAGGTGGCCGAGATCAAGAGCCGCAACGACGTCGGCGAGGAATGGCAGAACATGCCGGATACCCGGGCCCTGGCCGAACAGGCCAAGAAGCTGGACGATCTGCTGAACCAGGGCGATTCCAAGGCGCTGGGGCGCGCGCTGGAGAACCTGGGGAAGGACCTCCAGAGCCTGAAGCAGCAGCTGGACGACAACGCGGAAGGCTTCGGCGGCGAGCGGTTTCCCCAGGAGAACCGCGCGGTCGCCGAGATGGTGAAGAAGATTGGCGAGCTGGAGGGTGACGAACGAGCCCTGGGGGGCGAGACCAAGGCCCTGTCCGAACAGCAGGAGGCGCAGGCCGACAAGCGGTTGCGCGGCAAGCTGGCCGAGTGGACCAAGGCCGAGAACGAGAAGCTGGAACGGCTGCGGCAAAAGCTGGGCGAGGTCCACGTTGGTAGCCCCGGCAGCGCGCTGGCCGAGGAGGCTGAACGGGCGCGCGAGAGCGCTCGGCAAACCAAGCGCTTGCTGGCCGAACGGGACCTCGCCGAGGCAAAAGAAGAAGCCGATCGGGCTGTCTCCAGCCTGGGGCGATTGGGCGAGCACCTGGACGCCGACGGAACAGCGGGGCGCAAGCCGAACGAGGCCCGCGACAAGGCCCGCGCCAGCGCGGCGCATTCGGCGGCCGAGGCCCAAGCGCTGGCCCAGGAGATCTCGGACGACATCCGCGCGTTTCTGCCGACCCCCGAGGAGACGCTGTCGCCCCAGGAGCGGGAGCGCGCCAACGGCCAGGGCGAACGCCAGTCCGCGATCGGCGATCGCACCGACGAGGTGGCGCGCGAAGCGGGAGGCAAGGGGATGGGCAACGTCCCCGGCCTGGATCATGCCGCCGACGATCTGAAGGGCGCGGCTCAGCAGATGCGCGAAGCGGCCCGCCACCTGCGGCGCGGCGAAACCAAGCAGGCCAGCGGCGCCCAGCAGAACGCCGCCGAACGCCTGGCCAAGCTGCGCGACAGCCTGCAAGAGCGGTCGAGCGGCGGGGGCGCCAAGCAGCGCGATCCGGTGCGCATTCCGGGCTCGGACGAATCGAACGCGCCGCGCGCCTGGCGCCAGGACTTGATGGACGCGATGAAGGAAAAGGCGCCCGAGCACTTTCGCGACGACGTCCGCCGCTACTACGAGGAGCTGGTCCGTTGAAGCGAGCCGTCGCGCTGATCGCGCTGGCGACCGCCCTGGGACTGGGCGGTCGACCGGCCGCCGCGGAGTCCACCGCGCCGCAGTCGCTGTTTCTGTCGCCGCTGGGGCGCGACGCCGAGCACAGCCTGGACGAATGGCGCTTCACCGAGGGACGCGCGCGCCTGGCGGAGCTGGCCGCCAAGTCGCCGGGCAGCACCGAGGTCGCGTATCTGGAAGGCTATGCGCGCTTCCTGGAGGGCGACTATGCGGGCGCCAGCGTCAGCCTCGGGTCCGTCACCAACGAGGCGCCCGGCGACGTGAACGTCAAGGAGCTGGTGGCGCTGGCGCGCGCCGCCGAGGATGCCGTGAAGGATCACAAGGAAGCGCGGTCGACGCATTTTCTGGTGCGCTATCCCGCCGAGGACGGCGTGCTGGTGCCGTATGCGCTGGAGACGCTGGAAGCCGCGTACGCCGCCCTGGCCAGCGATCTGGGCTTCGCCGCCGAGATGCCCATCCGCGTCGAGTTCTATCGCAGCCCTTCGGATCTGGCGGCCGTGTCGTCGCTGTCACCGGCCGAGGTGGCGCGCACGGGCACCATCGCGCTGTGCAAGTGGGCACGTCTGATGGTGACCACGCCACGCGCGCTGTCCTACGGGTATCCGTGGCTGGACAGCATCAATCACGAGCTGGTGCACTATGCGGTGTCGCACCTCAGCCGCGATCGCGCGCCGGTGTGGATGCAGGAAGGCCTGGCCAAGTTCATGGAACGCCGCTGGCGAGAGCCGGCCGGGGGCCGCCTGGCGCCGGCCATGGAACACCTGCTGGCCAAGGCGCTGCACGGGGGAAAGCTGATCAGCTTCGATGCCATGCACCCCTCGATGGCCAAGCTCCCGTCGGCCGAGGATGCATCGCTGGCCTTTGCCGAGGTGGCGACGGCGATCGCGACGCTGCACGCGCAGGGGGGGATGGCTGCCCTGCGTGCCGCGATCAACGCGGTGGCCGCCGGCGTCGACGCGCGCAAGGCGGTGGCCGCGGCGGCCGGCGGCGGCTGGCCCGAGTTCGAGCGCGCCTGGAAAGCCTACATGGTGGGGCTGAAGCTGAAGACGTACGCAGGGTTCGACATTCCCACGGCGCACATCCGCAAGTCGGCAGCCATCGCGTCCCGGCGCAAGCCCACCGAGGACGAATCGTCGGCGGGGTTGAAAGCGCCCATCCCGCTACGCCACCTCCGGCTGGGAAACATCTTGTTGAAGCGCAACCGCCCGCGCGCCGCCGTGCTGGAGTACGAAAAAGGCGCGCTGGCCGCCAGCACGGGGAAGGGCACGCGGAACGGACCGGACGTGGCGGCGGCCCAGTGGCTGTTCCCGGTGAAGCTGGGACGGACCTATCTGGCGCTGAATCAGCCCGACCAAGCGCTGCGCGCGGTCGAGCGCACCCGGGCGACCTTCCCCGATCTGCCGTGGCCCAACCTGATCGCGGGCCAGGCCCTGCTGGTGAAGGGACTCCCGCGCGAGGCCATCGAGGCGATGCGTGCATCGCTGGCAACGAATCCCTTCGATCCGGCGGGGCATTGCTCGCTGGCGACGGCCTACGAACAGCTTCCGGCGGCGGAGCGCCCCCCTGCCGAACGCGTGGCGCGTGAACGTCAGTTCTGCGTCGAGCTTTCGGAATGACTAACGTTGTGACTGCGGCGGCGCGCCTTCGACGGCGCTGATCTCGTAGAGCCCGAGCGCACGATTGGCCAGGAACTGGATCTCCTCGCCCAAGCCACCCGGCACACTATCTTCCTGGCTGCGCGAGAGGATGTGCAACAGTGCCTCGCGCGTGCGACGCAGCTCGAAGATCAGCCACCGGATCTCGCCGTCCGCCGCCTCCGTGGTCCCCTGGTGCGCGCGCTCGATGTCGCGCAGGCGCCATTCCGTACGCTCCAGCGTATCCAGCTGCCGTCCCTCGCCGAAACAGTCGTGGCAGACCGTGGGCCCATTGTCGGTCCCGATCTCCCCGGTTCCGTAGCAGGTCGTGCAGTTCGTGGCGGCGTCCCCCTGGGCAGCTCGTTCGCTCATGGCGGAACAGTCTGTCCGATCGGGGGGCCGGGCGTAAAGGGGGGGTATCGCCCGCTGGAGGCTGGCTTGCCACTGGCACCCAGGGCCCGATAGGTCGCGCCAGTCCGGGCGCGCCGTGATAAATAAGGTGTTCTCGCTTGCCCTTTCCGTTTCCCGTAATGCCGGGCACCGCCGTTGGCCCTGTCATAGTCATGCTCCCCTCGACTGGCGACGGTCGTGCCGTCACCGCCTGCAGGAGGTCCCGATGTCCCCACGCCCCCGACCCGGCCCTCCCCACCTTCACGGAGTCAGCGGGCTGGCCTTGGCGCTCGTGGCTGCGGGTCTGGCCTGGCAAGGCGGCTGCAAGGCCGGCGACGCCGGCAACAGCGGATCGGGCGGGTCCAGCGGCACCGCCAGCGGCGGCTCAAAGGGTAGCGGCGGTTCCTCGTCGGGAGGCAGCAGCGCCAGCGGCGGCAGCACGGCTTCTGGCGGCGCAACAGCGAGTGGCGGCATGACGGCATCCGGTGGCGCCACCAACACCGGCGGCGTCACCAGCAGCGGCGGTGCGACCGACAGCGGCGGCAGCGGTTCGGGCGGCAGCGCCCCGCCCACCGACGCCAGCGTCTCGGACGCCGCCTGTCAGATGGCCACCGTCGCGTTCGCGCCGAAGATCCCCAACGTGCTGGTCCTGCTGGATGGTTCGGGCAGCATGTTCGACACGTACATGGGCACCACGCGGTGGGATGCCCTCAAGAAAGCCGTTCTTCCCATCATCACCAGCCTGGAGACGCAGGTGAACTTCGGCCTGGCCACGTTCTCGGGTCTGATGCCGAACATGTGCCCGATCTTCAAATCAGTGCCCATCGCGCCCATGAACGCCACCGCCATCACCAATGCCTACCCAAGCAAGATGACGCTGGATCCCTCCAACGGGAGCATGGGCTCCTTGCAGACGCCGATGACGATGGCCATGCCGAAGATCCCGCCGCTGTTTGCAGCCGCCAAGGGCGACGGCAGCAACTACATCCTGTTCGTCACCGACGGTGAACCGGACTTCTGCGATAACGGCAATGTCACCTGCCCGGTCGATGGAGTCATCGCTGGCCTGCACGACCTGGCCGTCAAGGGCATCACCACCTACGTGATCGGGTTGGCCGCCGACATCACCAAGAGCACCTGCCCGGGGATCCTGCAGGGGTACGCCAACGCGGGGCAGAACCTGGGCATCGGTAACCCGTGCCCGGGGCACAACATCGGCTCCGAATGCGGCGGCGTCGCGCCGTGGAAAGCCCTGGCCACGGCCGCCGGCCGCCCCGCCGGGGCGGCGCTGGCGGACTACGTCGATCTGGTGGCCGGCACGGGCGGCGCCGGCGGTGCCGGCGGTGCCGGTGGCGCAACGGGCGCCGGTGGCGGAGGCGTCGTCCCGGTCGCCGGCAAGGCCAAGGTCTACGAACCCAACGTCGCGGATCAGGCGTCGCTGACGTCGACGTTGGCGGCGCTGTTCAACGGCGTGAAGAGCTGCACCTTCGACCTCGGCAATCTCAACGGGCAGTCGATCAAGGTTGACCTGAAACAGCTGACGATGGCGCACGTCTGCCTGGGCAAGACCTGCACCGGAGGCGTCGGGGAGCTGCCCCAGGACGCCACCAATGGCTGGTCGATGGCCAGCGCGACGCAACTGACGTTGAACGGTACCGCCTGCGAGAAGTGGCGCATGCCCAACAACAACGACATCTCCTTCGATTTCCCGTGCAACTCGATCATCTTCGAATGACGTCTCGGCCAGACCCCACGCCCTCCAACCGAGGAAACATCAGCATGCGCGGCATTCGCTTCAGGTCGTTCTTCTTCGCGTTGGCGACGCTCGCGTCGTTCGGGGTCGGCTGCAAGACGGTGGTGCCGCCGCTCGAGACGGGCAGCGGCGGCAGCGGCAACGACGGTGGCGGCAGCGGCGGCCAGGTCGGCGGCCCCGACAGCGGCAGCCCGGCCGACATGCCCTCGGAGAAGTTCAGCGCGGGCGATATGCCCGAGGACGGTGCCTGCGCCGCAACGTCGTCCTCCGCGAAGCTGGTACCGCTGGATCTGTACGTGATGATGGACAGCTCGAAGTCCATGACCGACATGGATTCGTCCGGCAAGACCAAGTGGGACGACCTGAAGAACGCGATGTCGTCATTCTTCAAAGACGCAAACTCGGCCGGCTTCAGCGTGGCGCTGAAGTACTTCCCGGACGAGCAATCCGGCATCCCGGAGACCTGCGCGGCCGACGCCGATTGCAAGACCGCCGGCCCTTGTGATCAGCGCAAGGCCTGCGTGCCCAAGGGGACGTTCAACAAGACCCCCTCCACGCTTTGTTCCACCGCGACCGACTGCGGGTCCAATGAAGAATGCGTCGCTGTTCAGCACTGCACGATGGGCCCCGACTGTCACGCCATCAACTGCGTGGCGGCGTCTGATTCGGCCACGGGCTGCCCCAGCGACTGCGCCCCCTTCATGGGCTACTGCCGCGGCCGCGATATCTGCGACGCCAACGTCTACTCGACGCCGACGGTCCCGTTCGGCCTGTTGCCCGACGCCGCGGCGGCCTTGATCTCGTCGTTGAACGGACATGCTCCGGGCGGTTACACGCCGACCGGACCGGCGCTGACCGGCGCGTTGAAGGCCGCCCAGCAGCGCGCCAAGGACACCCCCGATCACAAAGTGGCGGTCGTGCTGGTGACCGACGGCTTGCCGGGCGCGTTCATTCCGGGCATGGCGCCCGCCGCCTGCACGCCCGCGGACGTACCCGGCGTGGCCAGCCTGCTGTCGGGGCCCATGGGGTTCGGCGCCACGCCGGCGATCCCGACCTTCGTCATCGGCATCTTCGGGCCTTGTGACCTGCAGCAGGGCAACCAGCAGATGCCCAAGGAAAAGCTGAACATGTGGGCGGCCGCGGGCGGAACCAAGGAGGCCGTGCTGGTCGACACCAGCCAGGACGTCACGACCAAGATCCTGGAAGCGTTCAAGATGGTTCAGTCCAAGGTCATCGCCTGCGAGTACACCATCCCCAAGCCCAGCGTCGGCGGCCTCGACTACAAGAAGGTCAACGTCGCGTTCACGTCCGACAACCAGACCGAGCCCATGTACATCCACTACGTCGGCAGCAAGGACAAGTGCGACGGCGCGGTCGGCGGCTGGTACTACGACAAACCGCCCGAGATGGGCGGCACACCCACCCAGATCATCGCCTGCGACCAGACCTGCACCATGTTCAAGGGTGCCAGCGGCGCCCAGGTGAAGATCGCGCTCGGCTGCGCCACGATCGGGTGAGGCCGTCGTCCTACGGCCACTGCAGGAAACGCTGTCTCTGGATGTTGGTCGGCCTCGTCTCGCCGGGGGCCGGCGTGTCCTGGGTCAGTGAATAGGCCTCGAAGCTGACGATGGTGTCGTCGAGGTGGCCGGTGCGCTCGGGGTAGCGCAGGATCCAATCGATCAGAGCCTGGTGATAGATCCCGGCGTTGGGGATCTGATTGGTGTAGTCGCACCAGAATGAATCGTGGCCCAGCCTGACCGGGACCGCATCGACGGGAAGCGTCGCGACGCGGCTGCCGAACTGGTTGTAAGGATCCACGTGTCGGCCGTCGCGTGTGACGGCGTCGACGTACACCATCTGATCGGAGGTCGGGGCGTCCGGCGCGAACAATGACCAGCCGCCGAACAGATGCGGATACATGACGGCGGCCACCATCCAGTCGGGACGATGTTCGACGCGGAGCCAGGGCGGTACGGCCCGGTTCGCGATCGAGATCTCGGCGCCGACGACGATGAACACCAGGGCGACCAGCGGCTGGCCCAGGCTGCGAACGCGCTGCCGGATCCACGCGCGAACCGGCGGTGCCGTGCGCCTCGGCTGCGACGACGGTCCCCCACCCGCCCCGGAAAGGCCAAGCCACCCCGAGATTCCCACCCGCTGGCGTGCCAGCCGCTCGAAGGCCCGGCCCCACAACCACCGCACGCCGGGGACGCGCAAGGGCCACGCCACCCACGGTCCGAGCGGCAACGCCCTCAGGATCTCCGTGGCGGCGTCGGCGCCGGTCCAGCGGGGTCGGTCGAGCTCCGGGGACGAGACGACCAGGAGGGTGCGCTCGAACAACGAAGAATCGACCTCCATCGGCCACGCCGCGACGTCACGGCTCGAGATCCAGCGCAGCCGGCGGTAGACGTCCAGCCGCGCCACGATGCGCACGGCCCAGTAGCAAAGGCCGCAGTCTGCGTCGTAGTAGACCGTGCGGTCCCGCCCGCGCACTGGGATCAGGCGCGCGAACAGGCGCCATTGCGCTGCGCCCAGCAGGAAAGGATCGAAGGCCAGCATCGCCGCCGAAAAAATTCCGAGATTGAGCAGCGACATGATCCCCAGGTGGAGACTCGCCAGCAGCATCGCCGCCAGCGGCCGCGTCCAGCGCCAGAAGATCGGCGTCAGCACCAGCACGGGCGCCGTCCCTTCGATCACCAGGGTGGCGACCGTCAGCGCCTTCATCGCCGGCAGCGGCAGATGCTCGCGCAACCAAACTGCCAGTGGGGTGACGATCCTTTCCTGGTGAAGGACGTAGTAGATGGCGGTTCCCTCCCGCCAGGTGGGCCCCGACTTGTGGACGAAGTTGAACCCGTAAATTGCAGCGATCTGCAGCAGCAGACCCAGGACCGCCAGGGATTCCACGGGCCGGCGGTCGGGCAGCGGTACGCCAGCTTTCAGATCAGCGGGCGTCTCGCCGGGTCGCGCCCGCAGGCTGGCCAGGACCGCGTCGACGGAGAACCGGCGGCCGAGCGGCAGGAACAACGTCCACAACATCAACGTCCCTATCGCGACCCCACCCCAGTTCTCCGCCATCAGGATCCGGTTGTGCAGGCTGGTCGTCATCGCGAAGGAAAGCACGTGAAAAAGGCGCGTCCGGTACCCGACGAGAAGGCACAGGAAACACGCGCACGCGACGACAAACCAGACCGCCGATTCCTCGGGCATCGAGGCCATGAAGAACACCGAGAACACGCGAGGGAACGGGGGCCGCCACAACATCGTGTGATTCGGGATCAGGCCGGCGTTGCTGTAGAAGGTGCTCAACCAGGGAATTCGGCGCGCAAGGTCCGTGAGGAGGACCAGGGCGAGCCCGATCCGGCCCAGGCCCAGCGTCCGCGCGTCGATGCAGAAGTAGGCCTCGCGCAGGGCCCTGGCAACGACCGCGCGGTTGACGCATTCGCGCCACCTCCCCGTCACGCGCGCCTTCGGAGGGATCACCGTGGGGGCCGCGCGCGGCGACGCGATCGGGATCGAGATGTCGCGATGATGCATGGGCCTCCGGTTGATGAGCGATAAAGCGAACCGTTCGGAGGTCCCAGCAAGACCCGCACCGCTCGACCGCGGCGCACGAAAAGTCCGATGGGACGCAGGCGAGACCGGCGACCCGCGCCACCGTCAACTGCGATGGCGATCACGCCGCGCACGGCGACGGCCATCGCCCGCTGGCCATGTAACCAATAGGTCGACGCCGATGCTCTAGTGCGTTTACATGAGCTCGTCTAGCGTCGCCGGAATGAGACCTAAATCAAGAATCGCGTCAGGTATTTCCCGGTTTTCCTTCCCCATCCTGGGGTCCCTCGCCTTCATGGCGAGCGTCGGCTTGGCCCTGAACCTTGCCGGCTGCAGTAGTGACAGCACTCCCGGCGTCGGCGGCAAGGGAGGCGCAGCCGCGGCCGGCGGCGCAGGCGGCAAGGCCGCAGGCGGCGCGGGCGGCAAAGCGGCGGGCGGCAGCGCGGGCGGCAGCGCGGGCGGCGGCGCGGATGGTGGCGCCGGCGGCGCGGCAGGCGGAGCGGGCGGTGCAACCGGCGGAGCGGCTGGCGGGAAGGCCGGCGGAGGGGGTGGAGGAGCCGGCGGAGGCGGTGCGGCTGGCGCCGCCGGTAAGGGCGGAGCGGGCGGTGGCGCCGGCGCGGGGGGGGCGGCTGGAAAGGGCGGCGCCGCAGGCGGCGCGGGCGGTGGGTCCGCGGGCGCGGGTGGCACGTCCAGCGTCGGGGGCGCCGGCGGTGCCGCGGGAGCCGGTGGCGGTGCAGGCGCCGCCGGAGGAGCCGGCGGCGCAGGCGGCGCAGGCGGCGCAGGCGGCGCGGGCTGAGCGCCCGCAGCCTGGACGAGCGAACGGACAGAGCGCCCCTCGTGTCCCGACCGTGGCGTACGCAAACGGCGCCGCCACGGCGCTCGGGCGATCGCTGGAGGGTCCTTCGAGGGTGAAGCCGGCCGCGTGAACGCGGCCGATAACCCCCGACTAGGCGACGAGGGCGTTCCCGTCGACCGTACCGTTCCCTGCCACGGGTTGCGCCAGCCGCGCGCCCTCGACCTTGCGGTGCTGCTTCGCGATCAGCACGTATACCGAAGGCACCACGAACAACGTGAACAGCGTGCCGATGGCCATCCCGCCCACCAGCACGATGCCGATCGAGTTTCGCGCTGCCGCGCCCGGACCGTGGACCAGCGTCAGCGGGAAGTGCCCCGCGACGGTGGCGATGGTGGTCATCAGGATCGGACGCAGCCGCGTCTCGGCCGCGGCCTGCACCGCGGCGACCTTCGACAGCCCCGTCTCTTGCTTGTGGTTGGCGAACTCGACCACCAGGATGCCGTTCTTGGCGATCAGGCCGACCAGCGTCACCAGCCCCACCTGCGAGTAGATGTTGAGGGTGGTGGTCCAGCCTTCGGTCAGCGCGAACTTCATACCCGGCGGGCCCGAGAACTTCAGGAACGTGAAGATCATCGCGCCGAACATCGCCAGAGGCACCGACCCCGCCAGCACGACCAGCGGGTCCCGGAACGAATTGAACTGCGCCGCCAGCACCAGGAAGATCAGCATGATGGCCAGGCCCATCGCGGGCAGGAACTTTCCCGCTTCCTGACGCAGTTGACGCGACTCTCCCGTGTAGTCGAAGCGGGAACCAGGGGGCAGGACCTTGGCGGCGGCCGTCTCCAGGACGTGCAACCCTTCCTCAAGCGAACGCGGAGCCACGCCCGAGATCTTGATGGCGTTGAGTTGCTGAAAGCGGTTCAGAGTGCGCGGCTCGACGTCCGTGCGGAACGTGGCAATCGAGGACAGCGGAATCAGCGTGCCGCCCGGTCCGGTGACGTGGATGTCACCCAGGTCGGTGGGCGTCAGCCGCCCCGAGCGCTGCACCTGCGCGATGACCTTGTAGCTGCGGCCCGCCATGTTGAAGCGATTGACGTAGTTGCCGCCCAGCATGGTGCCAAGATCGGCGCCCACCTGCTGCATGCTCAGCCCCATCGACGCCATCTTTTCGCGGTCGAAGACAATCTCTGCCTTGGCCTGATCGATGTGCACGTCCGTGACCGGGGGAAATGCGAACTGGCCGCTCTTGAGGGCCTCCAAGACAATCGCGTCCGACGCGCGCAGGAGATCCTCGTGGGTGCCCGTCGATGCGATGACGAACTCGACCGGGAAGATCCCCGGGCTGGGCAACGCGGGCGGCAAGAACACCGGCGCCTGCACGCCGGTGATGGCCATCATCTTGCCGAAGACCTCGTGGTGAATCTGGAAGATGCTGCGCTTACGCTCGTTCCATGGGTTCACGATCATGCCGCCGAAGCCACCGCTCGGGAACGTCAGCTGGAAGCTGTGGCTGAACTCCGGCGTCGACTTGAAGGCGCGGTAGACCTGATCGGTGAACGGCGTGATCTGCTCCATGGTGGCGTTGGCCGGCACGTCGACTTTGCCGAACACGATGCCCTGGTCCTCGGTGGGCGCCAGCTCCTTGCCGGAGAACATGTACAGCGGCACCACCAGCAGCGACAGGACGCCCCACACGATGTAGACCGCCGGGCGGTTGGCCAGCGTGGAGGCCAGCATCCGGGAATAGCGGTGCTTGATGCGCTCGAAGACCCGATCGACGAACTTGGTGAACCGATGTTCGTGCTGCTGTTGCTGCAACAACTTCGATGACATCATGGGCGACAGGGTCAGCGCCACCACGCCCGAGATCAGGACCGCCCCCGCCAGCGTGAACACGAACTCACGGAACAGCGCGCCGGTCAGCCCCCCCTGAAGACCGATCGGGGCGTACACCGCGGCCAGCGTGACGGTCATGGCGATGATCGGCCCCACCAGCTCGCGCGCGCCCAGCATCGACGCTTCGAAGGGCGAGTGGCCTTCGCGCATGTGTCTATCGACGTTCTCGACCACGACGATGGCGTCATCGACCACCAACCCGACGGATAAGACGATGGCCAGCAGGGTCAGCAGGTTCAGCGAGAACCCGAACACCTGCATCAGGAACACCGCCCCGACCAGAGACACCGGGATGGCAACCACCGGAACCACCACGGTGCGCAGGGACCCCAGGAACAGGAAGATCACGACGATCACGATGCCAATGGTCTCGATCAACGTGCCGCGGACTTCATGGATGGCGTTGTCGATGTACTTGGTGGCATCGAAGGCGATGGCACCGCTCAGCCCCGAGGGCAGCTCGGCCTGGATCTTGGTCAGCTCCTCACGGACGCGCTTGATGACATCCAGCGCGTTGGCGTTGGGAAGCACCCACACGCCCATGAAGACCGCGCTCTCGCCCGACATGCGCACGTCCATCTCGTAGTTGTCGGCGCCCAGCACCACGTCGGCGATGTCCCCCAGGCGCACCAGGCTGCCCCCCTCCTGCCGCACGACCAGGCGGCGGAAGTCTTCGACCGACTCGATGTCGGTGGTGGCCGACAGGTTCAGCTGGAGGAAGGTCCCCTTGGTCTGGCCGATCGCCGACAGATAATTGTTGGCGGCCAGCGCTTGCCGGACCTGGCTGGGGCTGATGTTCAACGCCGCCATGCGATCGGGCTTCAACCAGGCCCGCAGGGCAAACGTGCGCCCACCCAGGATGTCGGCCTTCTGCACGCCCGCCACCGCCGACAGCCGCGGCTGCACCACGCGGATCAGGTAATCCGTGACCTGGTTGTCCTGCAGGATCTTCGAGTTGAAGCTGAGGTACATCGACGCGAACTGGGCGTCAGACGGTTCCAGCGCGATGGCGGGCACCTCGGCCTCGGGGGGCAGATCGCCGCGCACTTGATTGACGCGCGCGCTGATGTCGGCCAGGGCCCGGGCGGCGTCCACGTTCAGCTGCAGGCGAACATTGATGGTGGATAGGCCCTGGTCGCTCTGTGATTCGATGTAGTCGATACCGTCGCCGGCGGCGACCGAACGCTCGATCGGGGTGGTGATGAAGCCGCGCACCAGATCGGCGCTGGCACCCACGTAGGGGGTGCGAATGGTGATGGTCGCGCTTTCCAGTCGCGGGTACTGGCGGACGTTCAGCGTGCGGATGGCCTGCAAGCCCGCGATGACGATGATCAGATTGACGACGATCGACAGGACCGGCCGCCGAACGAAAATATCGGTGAGGCGCATGTCAGCGGTTCTGGGGGGTTGGGGTTTGCGACGGCGACAGCGTCACCTGGTTGTTCACCATGACCGGCGCGCCATTGCGCAGCTTGAAGGCGCCCAGCATGACCACCTCTTGCCCGGCGGTCACGCCCTCGTCGATGGCCACGAAGTCGCCCCGCGAAACGCCAACGCGCACGAACTGCTGGCGCGCCATCTTGCCCGGCTTGCCATCGGGGCCCTTGACCGGATGGCCTTGCTCGTCCTTCCGATCCTCGACGATGAAGACCGAGTTGCCGTACGGCGCGCGCAGGATGGCGGTCGCGGGTATGGACACCACGTTGGCCCGTTCGGGCAGCACGACCGAGACATTCACGAACATTCCGGGCCGCAGCTTGTCGCCGGTTCCCTTGTCGTCCTGGACGCTGGCGCGCAGCTTCACCGCGCGGGTCACGGGATCGATGTTGGGATCGACGGCGACGACCTTCCCCTGCAGGGTCACGGGTGGCTGCGAGCCGGGCAACCCGATGCGGATGGGTGTGGCGACCGGGATGCGGGCGACCTCTTGCTGGGGAACGGTGAAGTCGATGTAGACCGCCTCCAGCGATTCCAGGACGGTGATGGCCGTGCCCGGGTTCAAGTACTGTCCCAGGTTGATCGAACGGATGCCCAGCTTGCCGGCAAAGGGAGCGCGGATGGTCTTCTTCGCGATCTGCGCCTGCAGCGCCTCGGCGTCGGCGCTGACCGTCTTCAGCTGGGCCTCGTCAGCATCCAGCTGGGCCTTGGTGGTCGCGCCGCCGGCTTCCAGCCGCCGGGTACGGGTCGCCGTGGACGTGGCCAGCTCACGCCGGGCCCGCAACGACGCCAGCTGCGCCTTCTCGACGCGGGCGTCCAGCTCGACCAGCACCTGGCCGGCGCGGACCCGGGCTCCGGATTCGAAGCGGATGGCGCGGACGACCCCCGGGATCTCGTTGCTGATGGTGACACCGCGCCCGGCGGCCACGCTGCCCACGGATTCCAGCACCGTCTCCCAGGCGCCCCCCTTGGCCACGGTCGTTCCCACCGCTTCGGGGGGAGGTCCGGCCGCCTGGGCGGCCTTGCCGAACCGGATCAGAGACGAGATCTGCGCGAACTTGGTACCCGCGAGAACAGTGATAACAACTAATGAGAGACCGATCGCGATCACGAAACGCATGACGTTCGAGATGCTTCGAGGGGCGGATTGGTCGCGCAAAACTTTCGTTTCCGTCGTGTTGTCGTTGGATGGCAAGGTCATCTCTCCTGTGGCCGAGCCGATCTAGCACGACTGCCTCCAAGATTTGTGATCTCGGGGCGTGGATATCCTGGGACCCTCCGGGCCACGGGCGGCGCCCCCGACAGTGACCCTGAACGGGTTCCGAGCCGCGCGAACGTCTCGGTCAGACCGTCGCCGAGAAGCGCGCCGGGGTACCGGGGCCAACCCCGCGGCGGTGGGCGTCGAATTCGCGGGCGACGTTCCGCACGAACACGGAGCCGAGCGGCGTGAGCGCGAGCTGTTTCCGGCCCAGGTCCAGGTGGAGCAGACCGTCCTGCTCCAGGCCTCGCAGGGCCACGACTTCGGGCGCGAAGGCCTGAACGAAACACAGGCTGAAGCGTTGTTCGATGGCCGCCAGATCGAGTCGCCCCTGACACATCAGGGTGCGGATAATCTCGCCGCGCACGACATCGTCCGCCGTGCGCAGCACGCCCCGCTCGGTGGCGAGCCCTCCGGCGTCGGTCGCGCGGTGGTACGCGCCCAGTTGGCGATGGTTCTGGAAGTATCCGCTCGGCAGGTCGCTGATGGCCGACGTTCCGAGGCCCAGCAGCGCCTCGGTGCGGGTCACCGTGTACCCTTGGAAATTGCGATGCAGCGTACCCGCGGCGGCTGCCCGCGCCAGCTCGTCGGCGGGCAACGCGAAGTGATCGAGGCCAATCGCGACGTAGCCGGCCGCCTCGAAGGCGGCGCGTACGGCGGCGATCATGCGCAGTCGGAGCCCGGCGCGGGGCAGTGAGGACGCCGCTATCAATCGCTGCATGGGCTTCAGCCAGGGCACGTGCGCGTAGCCGAACAGGGCCACCCGGTCGGGGCGCAGCCCTATGACCTCGTCGACGGTCGCGGACAGGGTTTCCTCGGTCTGTCCGGGCAAGCCGTAACACAAGTCGAGATTCACGCCCGTGAACCCTGTCTCGCGCGCCAGCTGATACGCCCGCAGCGAGACCTCGCGGCTCTGGTGTCGTCCGATGGCGGTCTGAACGCCTTGGTCCAAGTCCTGGATGCCGAAGCTGATGCGGCTGACGCCCAGGGCGCGGTAGCGCAACAGCTTCTGTCCATCGATGGTGCGCGGATCGGCTTCCATCGACACTGCCACGTCGGGTGCGAACGGGAAAGACCCGCGCAGATCGTCCATCACGCGCGCGAAGTCATCCGCAGCCAGAAACGACGGGCTTCCACCGCCGAAGTGCAACTCGACAACGGAACGCCCACCCCCCCCTGTGCGTGCGGTGGCCGAGATCTCGGCGCCCAGGCACGCGAGATATCGTTCGATGCGATCGGGGGTGCGCGCGACCAGCGCGTGGCAACCGCAGAAGTGACAGATCTCGCGACAGAACGGCAGGTGAACGTACAGTGCCACCGGCAAGAGCGCGGGAAGACGTTCGAGAGCGTCTCGATAAGAAGCAGCGCCGACGGACGGCGTGAACTCCGCCGCCGTCGGGTAACTGGTGTAGCGAGGCGCTTCGATCGAGAAGCGCGCCATCTGTTCGGCTGTGATCAGCATGAGTGGGGATGCCGTTGCATCTCGAAGAGTCGAGCAAGCGGCAGGCCACGCGTGCTCATCTCTCGGTGGCCCCGCCTTTGCACAGCCGGCCTCCCGTGATTCGAATGCTTCAGCTCATCGCGCCGCTGGCGCTCGGCGCGGTGGCGCTCGCCACTTTACCCGCCCACGCCGCAGAAACTCCGCCCGATCCCGGCGCGGTCCTGTTCTCCGAGCGTTGCTCCACCTGCCACAACATCGGCAGCGGTGCGAAGGTCGGACCGGATCTCTTCGGCGTGATCACCCGACGAACCAAGCCCTGGTTTGCGCAATTCGTGCGCTCGCCCGCACGGCTGATCGACGGCGGCGATCCGATCGCGACGGCGCTCTACCAGAAATTCCAGCCGGTGAAGATGCCCGATCAGCCTCTCACCGATTCCGAGGTGGACGCGGTGTGGGCCTACTTCACCAGCTGCAACGACAAGGGCGGCTGCCAGCCGGTCGCGCTGGGCCCGCGCTGGGGCACCGACGGAAGCACCGAAGAAATCGCGCGGGGGCGCGACATCTTCCTCGGGGATCGGCGACTGCAGCGAGGCGGTGCGCCGTGCTTCTCGTGCCACAACGTGCGCGGCGAGGGGTGGATGGGAGGAGGAACGCTGGGTCCCGATCTCACCTTCTCCTACGCGCGTCTCGGAGAGAAAGGAATGGGACCGTTGCTGAGTGAGATGTCGAGTCCGGTCATGCGGAGCGTCTACGGGCACGCTGTGCTGGAAGACGACGAGCAATACGCCCTCAAGGCCTACCTCGCAGATATTGCGCGCAACGGAACCCTGCCTCGCAAAGATCGCGACTTCTTTGCGCTGGGCCTGGAAGGGATGCTGGTGGTGCTGGGCGCGTTCGTTCTGCGCGCGGGCGGCGGTGGGGGCAGAAGCGGCGGCGGTCCGCTTCCGCCGGGAGCGGCGTCGTGAAATTGACCGAGGCCGTCTTCAGCTATGGACCCTACCTGGCGGGCTTCGCCTTCGTGGGCGCGTGGCTCTATCGGTGGGGCATTCTGCGCAACCACACGGCAGGTTCGGCGCAGCCGGTGTCTCCCGAGGCCGAAGGCGCACTGACCCTGGGCTTCGCGACGTTGGTGGTCGGACACCTGACCACCGCGCTGGCGCCCAACACGATGCGGGTTCTGCTGGCGGACCCCGGACGCGTGATGGTGATCGAGACGGTCGGCATGGTGGGCGCGCTGTTGTTCGCGTTCGGCGTGGCGGCCCGGCTGCGCCGGCGCCTGCAGGCGCTGCGCGCGGGACAAAGCGGGCAAGACGCGGCCGTGCTGGTGCTGGGGTTGCTGATGCTGGTGTGCCTGTCGGGCCTGGCCCTGACGGTGGCTTACCGGTGGATCACCGTGTGGTACGCGTACATCTTCGCGCCCTACCTCCGTTCATTGGTGACCGCCGAGCCGGTGACCGCGTCGATCGTCGCCAGCCCCCTGCTGGTGAAGGTCCACGCGCTGCTGGTGATGGCCCTGGCGGCGCTGTGGCCCATGGCCGGCCTCGAATTGGACGAACTCTTTCCGCTGCGCTCTGTCGCGCGGCGCTTCGCGGCTCGCGGCGACGAGCGCGCGCGCGCGGCAGCCGCCGCAACCGGAGGGCCGGCGTGACGTCCGCGCGATTCGCCCTGATGGCCCTGGTGGCCCTGCTCCTGAGTGGCTGCCCCGGCAAGCTGGGTGGACAGCAAGGCCACGCCCCCGAGCAACCCATCGCGTTCTCGCACGCGCTGCACGCCGGCCTTTACGAGCTGGACTGCCAGTACTGCCATACCGGCGCCGAGCGCAGCCGGCACGCGGGCGTACCGTCCGCCTCGGTCTGTCTGAACTGCCACGCGCAGGTGAAGACCGACTCACCCGAGATTCGCAAGCTGACCAGTTTGGTCGCGGCCGATCAGCCGGTGCCGTGGCTGAAGGTGCACCGTTTGCCCGATTTCGCGTTCTTCAGCCACGCCAGCCACGTCGGGGCCGCCCTCACCTGTCAGACCTGCCACGGCAACGTCCAGCAGATGGTGCGCGTGCAGCAGCAAGAGACGATGACGATGGGCTGGTGCCTGTCGTGCCACCGCGCGCTGCGCGACGAGAAGCGGGATGCGCCGCCGGTGCTGGCCACCCTGCCCGACGCGCGGCTGGCTGACAAAGAGCCTCCGGCTCCCCGCCATTTAACGCCGCCAACCGACTGTTCCGCTTGCCACCGCTGAGATTCAAAATGCCCAACGATCAACCGAAACCAGACCGTCGGTCCCCTTCCGCCGCCGAGGCTGTGCCCGCGGCGGCGACCATGATTCCGCCACGCTGGTGGCAGTCGCTGGACCAGCTGGCGGCGTCGCAAGCGTCCGAGCCCGTTCGTCCCGAGTTTGCCGACGAGCTGCCGATCCAGCTCGGCCTGCCCGGCGGACCCCGCGTCACGCCCGATGCGGCATCGCGGAGGGACTTCTTCAAGGTGATGGGGTTGTCAGCGACCGCGGCGATGGCCGCTTGCCAGCGCGCGCCCGAGCAGCACATCTACCCCTACACCCGCACGCCGGACGGGATCGTTCCTGGTGTCGCGACCTGGTACGCGACCGCCTGCGGGGCCTGCCCGGCGCGCTGCGGGTTGCTGGTGAAGACCCGCGACGGACGCCCGATCAAAGTCGAGGGCAATCCCGAGCATCCCGTCTCGCGCGGTGCCGTGTGTCCCATCGGGCAGGCGTCCATCCTGGGCCTTTACGACGACGACCGCGCACGGTCGCCCCGCTTGCGCGGCGGCGCAGCGACCTGGGACCAGCTGGATCGCGGGCTGGCCGACGCGCTGGCCGCGGCCGACGGAAGCGCGCGCGCGGTGCGCGTGGTCGTGCCTTGGGGGCTCGGCCCGGCGACGGAGACTGCGCTGGACCAGTTTGTGGCGCGCCACCCGACAGCGGCGATCGTCCGTTTCGATCCGCTCGGCTGGCGGAACGCGATGGCCGCCGCGCACGAGGCTCTGTACGGCGTGCGCGTGATCCCTGACTTTCGTCTCGACGCGGCTCATCTGGTGGTGTCGTTCGACGCCGACTTTCTCGGCACTTGGTTGTCGCCGGCAGCGTTCTCGCGTCAATGGAGCAACGCTCGCGATCTCGGGCGGACGCCTCGTCTCCAGCACGTTCAGCTCGAGTCGAACCTGTCGTTGACGGGCGGCGCCGCCGACGAGCGGGTACCGCTTCCGCCCTCGCGAATTCTGCCGACGCTGGCGCGCGTGGTCGAGTTCCTGGCGGATTCGGCGACCGATCCGCGCGCACCCTTGGTGGCCTCGGCCCGGGCCGCGGTTGCGGCCCTGATGCCGCCCGCCCTCTCCGCCGACATCGTGCTTGCCAGGCGGCTGGGCAAGGATCTTCGGCGCGCGGGTGCGCGGGGGCTGGTGCTTGCGGGCAGCGAGGAGCCCGCCGGACAGTTGCTGGCGGCCCTGGCCAACGCCCTGCTGGACAACACCGCCACCACCGCAATCATCGACACGCGGCAAGCCATGCCGCGGCAGGAACTGTCGCTCGGCACCCTGGCCGATGAACTGGCGGTCGGTGCCGTCGAGGTGGCGCTGTTCCTGGGTGCCAACGCCGCGCTGGCCGACCCGCGAATCGCCGCGTCGCTGGGCAAGGCCCGCTTCTCGCTTTCCACCAGCGACAGGCTGGATGAGACCGCCGCGCTTTGCACGGCCCATGCGCCCGAAGGCCACTTCCTGGAGGCGTGGACCGACGATCGACCACGCCCAGCTGTCGACGTCATGGCGCAGCCGACGGTCGGTCGTCTGTTCGATACCCGACCGCGACTGGCGTCGCTGCGCGCCTGGTCCGGCGCGGCGGCCGACGATCACGGCTTCCTGCAAGCGGCCTGGCACGCGCGGGGGTTGGGCACCACCGACGCCGCCTGGGACGCAGCCGTTCGTGACGGTGTCGTCGTGAGCGACCTGCCGATGATGCCTCCCCCTGCGCCGCGCCCGCTGGACTTGCCCGCGCTCGGTCGCGCCTGGCCGCGCCCTCCGGCGAGCGCAGACACCGAAGGCGCCGACGAGCTGATCCTGTATGCCTCCGTCGCGCTCGGCGACGGAACGAACGCGACCCCCAACAATGGCTGGCTGCAAGAGCTGCCCGACCCGATCTCGAAGCTGACCTGGGGAAATGCAGTGGCCATCGCCCCCGCCCGGGCAGCCGCCTTGGGCCTGAACGACGGGGATCTGGTCGAGTTGAGCGTCGGCAAGCAGACCGTACGGCTGCCCGTCCTTCGCCAGCCCGGCCTGCCGACGTCGGTGCTGGCGGTCGCGCTGGGTTACGGTCGACGGCAGGCCGGGAAGATCGCCACTGGCCACGGCATCGATGCGTGGGCCCTGGCGCAGCCGACCCGCTTCGGCGTGCGCCGTACGGGCCTCCCTGTCACGCTGCGATCAGCAGGCGGCAGCTTGCCGCTGGCGGTGACCCAGACGCATGCCTCGCAAGAAGGCCGCGAGCTGGTGCGCCGCGTGCGCCCGGGCCAGCGCTTGCCCGAGCCCGAAGAGCACGGCCCCGCTCGACCCGCCGCCGGCGCCCACCCGAAGGAGCATGCCCAGGTGAGCGGCAACGTGGGTGGTCTGATCGGCCTGCTGCGCAACAAGCCCACCCGGGGCCTGTGGGACGCGCACCCTTACGACGGACACCGGTGGGGCCTGGCGGTCGACCTCGACAAGTGCACAGGCTGCGGCGCCTGCGTCGTCTCGTGCTCGGCCGAGAACAACATCCCGGTGGTCGGCGAGGCCGAGGTGCGACGCCGACGCGAGATGCACTGGCTGCGCATCGATCGCTACTACGGCGGCAGCCCCGAAGCGCCCGAGGTCCTGCACCAACCCATGATGTGCCAGCACTGCGAGAACGCGCCGTGCGAGACGGTGTGTCCGGTGCTGGCCACGGTGCACTCGTCAGAAGGCCTGAACCAGCAGATCTACAACCGTTGCGTGGGGACGCGGTACTGCGCCAACAATTGCCCCACCAAGGTCCGACGCTTCAACTGGTTCGACTACGATCGCGGTGGCGATCTGCGCCGGATGGCGCTGAACCCGGATGTCGTCGTACGCAGCCGCGGCGTCATGGAGAAGTGCTCCCTGTGCGTGCAGCGCATCGAGGAGGCGCGGGGCCTGTCCCGACGCGAAGGACGTTCGCTGGTCGATGGCGACATCCGTACCGCCTGCCAGCAAAGCTGCCCGTCGCAGGCCATGGTGTTCGGCGACAGCAACGATCCAGCCAGCGCGTTGAGCCGCCTGCTCGGAGACGGCCGCGCGTATCAGATTCTCGAGGAGATCAACGTGCGTCCCCAGGTCACCTACCTGGCCCAGATTCGCGACGGCGGCGAGGAGACCGCCGGCCCCGGTACCGGCGAGGACCAACACCACGAAAGGCACAACGGTCATGGCTGAGCCCCTCTCGCACCACCCGGAGGTCGCGATCGAGGCGACGCGGCCACCGCTGGTCACCGCGCCGCGCACGCTGGCCGGAATCACCGACGACATCTTCGGACAACTTCAGCGTCGCGCGACCTGGAAGTGGTGGGCCGCGTTTGCCGTCGCCGCGTCACTGCTGGCGCTGGGGATCGGCACCGTCACCTACGAGATCCTGACCGGCATCGGTACCTGGGGCCTGAACCGCACGGTCGGCTGGGCCTTCGACATCACCAACTTCGTGTTCTGGGTCGGCATCGGTCACGCCGGCACGCTGATCTCGGCGATTCTCTTCTTGTTCCGCCAGAAATGGCGCACCAGCATCAACCGATCGGCCGAGGCCATGACCCTGATCGCGGTCATGTGCGCCGGCGTCTTCCCCTTGATCCACATGGGGCGGCCCTGGGTGGGCTTCTTCGTGTTCCCCTACCCGAACGATCGCGGTCCCCTGTGGGTGAATTTTCGCTCGCCGCTGCTGTGGGACGTGTTCGCGATCAGCACGTACTTCACGGTGTCGGCGGTGTTCTGGTTCGTCGGGTTGATCCCGGATCTGGCGACGGTCCGCGATCGCCTGACCGCCGGCTTCAAGAAGAAGGTCTTCACCGCGCTGTCGTTTGGCTGGACCGGGTCGGCCCGGATCTGGGCCCGCTACGAGACGCTGTACATGCTGCTGGCCGGACTGGCGACGCCGCTGGTGCTGTCGGTGCACACCATCGTGTCGATGGACTTCGCCACGTCGGTGATTCCGGGTTGGCACACCACGATCTTCCCGCCCTACTTCGTGGCGGGCGCGGTGTTCAGCGGCTTCGCGATGGTGTTGACCTTGCTGATCATCGCCCGTTCGGTGATGGGGCTGGAACACCTGATCACCACCCGGCACCTGGAGAACATGGCGAAGATCATCATCGTCACGGGCAGCATCGTGGGGCTGGCCTACGGGACCGAGTTCTTCATCGCCTGGTTTTCGGGCAATCCCTACGAGCGCTTCGCGTTCATCAACCGCGCCACCGGACCGTTCGCCTGGTCCTACTGGATCATGGTCACCTGCAACGTCGTGTCGCCGCAGTTGCTGTGGTCCAAGCGGCTGCGCACGTCACCCGCGGTGCTGTTCGTTCTGTCGCTGGTGATCAACGTCGGCATGTGGTTCGAGCGATTCGTCATCATCGTGACCTCCCTGCACCGGGATTTCCTGCCGTCCAGCTGGACCAGCTACGCGCCGACCAAGATCGAGGTCTTCACGCTGATGGGAAGCTTCGGGTTGTTCTTCACGCTGTTCCTGCTGTTCGTGCGCGCACTTCCGGCGGTCTCGATCGGCGAGGTCAAGAGCGTGCTGGGTGTCGGTCGCGCACCGAGGACACCGCAGGCGGTGACCGATTTATCGGCGCCCGCCCCGGCCAAGGAGGTGGCGTGATGTCGGCTGCGATTGGCTACTTCGACGACGAGCACCATTTGCTGGACGCGGTGCGGGCGGCCCGCGCCGCAGGTATGGACGTCCGCGACGCGTTCGTGCCGTATGCCGTACACGGCCTGGACGAGGCGATGGGCCAGCCGCGTTCGCGCCTGCCCTGGGTGTGCTTCATCGCAGGCTTGACCGGAGGCGCCCTGGCTCTCTCGTTCGAGCTGTGGACCTCTGTGGTCAGCTGGCCGCTGAACGTGGGCGGCAAGCCGTTCGCGTCGGTTCCCGCCTTCATTCCCGTGATGTTCGAACTGACCGTGCTGTCGGCGGCGTTGACCAGCGTGCTCGCGTTCTTCCTGCGTTCGCGACTGTTCCCCGGCAAGCGCGCGACGGCGTTGCCCCGCGTGACCGACGATCGTTTTGCGCTGGTGCTGGAGCACGACGGTCCAGCCACCCGCGACCTGCTGCGGGCGGCCGGGGCCGTCGAGATCACGGCTGAAGCGTCGACGACGGCGGGAGGTGCCACGTGATGCGCGGCGCGACGGTGAAGACGACCTTGGTGCTGGGTCTGGTCATCGCCGGCTGCGATGACGATCCGGGGCGGCCGAATTTCGAGTACATGCCCGACATGGTCGGCTCCGTCGCCTACGACTCGTTCGATCCCAACCCGAACACGCCCGACGGCCGCACGTTGATGAAGCCCCCCGCCGGAACCATCCCCCGCGGATACCAGCCGTTGCACTTCGGCCCGGGTCCGCAAGAAGCCGCCCGGGCCGCGCGCGAACTCGCCAACCCGCTGCCCGACACCGAACCGGTGCGCGCGCGTGGTGCGGCGGCGTTTCAGCGTTGGTGCTCGCCGTGTCACGGACACGAGGGACTGGGAGACGGTCTGGTCGCGCGAAAGTTTCCCCGTCCACCGCCCCTCGGCGCCGAGCATGCCCGCGGCCTGCCGGACGGCCAGCTCTTCCACATCATCACTTTCGGACAAGGCGTGATGCCCGCCTACGCGCAACAGATCACCGCCTCCGATCGGTGGAAGCTGGTGATCTTCCTGCGCCGCTTGCAGGCCGAGAACGCGCCCAACCCAGCGCCGAGGCCAGGAGCGACGCTCGTACCACCGCCGTCCACGCCCGCCGGAGTCTCCCGATGAACACCCTCGCTCGCGTTCAGAAGGTCGCGCTTCCCATCGCCGTCGTCGGCCTCGCCGTGCTGCTGGCCGGCGCTTTCTCGGAACCGACGCGGGCCTTCACCAACCTGCTGGTCGGCGCGCTCTTGGTCATGGGCCTGGCGACCGGGGCCATGGTGTGGCTGTGCCTGCTGGCCGTGGCGAACGCCGGTTGGGCCGCGGTGCTTCGGCGCGTGCTGGAGGGATTTGGTGCGTTCGTCCCGGTCGGTGCGTTGCTGATCCTGGCGACCACCCCTGGACTGCGCGCCGTCTACGCGTGGGCCCGTCCCGATGCTGGCGCAGATCCCTTGATGGTCGCCAAGGCGGCCTTCCTGAACCCCACCTTCTTCTTGATCCGAATGGTCGTCATCCTGGCGGCGTGGACGCTGTTCACGGCCCGGCTGCGGCGGTGGTCGTTGTCGCAGGACGCGGCGGTGCTTGCCACCGGCGCCCCTGGCGATGCGACCGCGGCGACCAAGCGTTGGGCGGCGGGCTTCCTGGCGACGTTTGCCATCACGGCCTGTCTGGCGGCGTTCGATTGGGTGATGACCATCGAGGCCAGCTGGTACAGCACGATCTTCGGCCTCTACAATCTGGCCGGCATCCTGGCCTCGTCGGCGGCCGCGGTCGCCATCGCCGCGGTGCTCCTCCACCGCGCCGGAGCGCTGCCCGAGCTCCGTCCGGATCACCTGCACGACCTCGGCAAGCTGATGCTCGGATTCGCCACCTTCTGGGGGTACCTGTGGTTCTGCCAGTTCTTGCTGATCTGGTACTCGAACCTGCCCGACGAGACCGCGTACTTCGAACTGCGTTGGCAAGGGGGCTGGCAGCCGCTGTTCTTCGCGAACCTACTGCTGGGCTGGACCGTTCCGTTCCTGGCCCTGCTGCCGCGGTCCGCGAAGCGCAGCCCGAGTCACCTGCTCCGCGTGGGCGGGTTGATGCTCGCCGCGCGCTGGCTGGACCTGTGGCTGATGACCATGCCGGGCAACTTCCCGACCCGGCCGTGGCCCGGTCTCTATGAACTGGCTGGAGTGGTCGGACCGCTGGCGTTGTTCGTGTTCATCACGACCCGCACCTTCCAGCGCGTCCCTCTGATCGCACGCCGCGATCCGTTTCTGGCCGAGAGCCTGCACCACCACATCTGAGCGGGCGCGAGCGGCGTTCGCAAGCGGCGTTCGCAAGCGGCGTTCGGATGGTCAGTGACAGTGCGGAGGCCCGCCCACGGGACCGGCACTCGCGAGCGCGCGCCATACCAGCACCGCCGCCGCCAGCAGCGGCACCCCCCGCCGGACGGCCAGCACCAGCCGGGGATAGGCCGACCATCGCACCGCCCCGCCGGGAAGCAGCGCCTGCACCACGGCCAGTGACGGAACACCGGCCAGCCCGAAGGCCGCCATGACCAGCGCGCCACCGAGCGCGCTGCCGGCGGACGCGGCCATCAGGAATCCTCCGTAGAGCAACCCGCACGGCAGAAAGGGCGTCGCCGCCCCCAGCAGACCCGCTCGAGCCACCGGCGAAAACCTTGCGCCGATCCGTGCCGTCTTGCGAGGAATCTGCGCAAGCACCGGAACGGCGTGCACCCGTGCCCCCACCCGCAACGCTGACAGCGCCAGGCCGCCCGCCATCACCCAAGGCAGCACACGCGGCGCCGCGCTGGCCATCAGCATGGTCGCCGCGCCACCGACGGTGCCCAGGACGCCACCGACGCTGATGTACCCAACCAACCGGCTGCCTTGCCAGGCCCAGGCGGCGGCCCGGCCTTGACGACGCCCCTCCTGAGCGGCCGTCGTGGTCGCCGCGCACGCCAGCGGACCACACATCAGAGCGCAATGCGCGCTGCCGGCGAACGCCGTCGAGAAGGCCGCGACCGCACCCACCGCCGCCGCTGGCAGTCCACCCGAGATCCACGTCGCATCCATGATGCGTTCATCGGTTCAAGGATCGTGCCCGAGATCGGCACGGTCTTCGCAGACGAGTTCGCGACAGATGGCGCCTCCGCATTCCACCCGCGAAAATGCTGCGTGCCCGCATTGCGGGAGCGGCGTCGCGCTCGCGCTGGCGACGTTTCCCTACTGCTGCGCTGGATGTCAGACGGTCGCGGCTCTCCTGCGCGACCAGCACCTCGATCGCTACTATGCGCTGGCCGGCAGCGCAGTCCGTCCCGTCGGTGCCGCCCCCGTCCCCCACGGACACGCGTGGCTCGATGAACGTCTGGCGGTCATCGAGCGCGACGACGCGCCCGGCACCCTGCGCTCCCTGCAACTCGACGTGCAGGGGATCCATTGTGCAGCCTGCGTGTGGCTGATGAACGAGACCTTCCGGCGCGCGGGCGGCGCTTCGATCACCGTGAACCCGGCGCTCGGCAAGATCACGCTGGCCTGGTCGCCCGGCACCTTCGATCCGCGCGTGTGGGTTGCGGCGGTCGAACGGTTCGGCTACCAGCTGGGCCCCAGCCACAAGACCCACACGCGTGGGCCGCTGGGGTTGGGCAGCTTGACCTGGCGGCTTGGGATCACGGCCGCTCTGGCGATGAACGTGATGCTGTTCTCGGTCAGCTTCTATCTCGGGTTGTCGTCTCGCGATGGCGACATCTACCGCCTGTTCTCGTGGCTGTCGCTGGCGCTGTCCACGATCGTGGTGGCGATCGGTGGCTGGCCGTTCTTCGTCGCAGCGGCCCGCGGTCTGCGCGCGCGGGTGCTGCACCTTGATTTGCCCATCGCGCTGGGTATCGCGCTGGTGTACGCGACGTCGGTGGTCGCCGTGATAAGGGGCCGCGGCGGTGAGCTGACCTACTTCGACACGCTGAATGTGTTCGTCACGCTGATGCTGCTTGGCCGGTTCCTGCAACAAGCGCTGCTCGAGCGCAACCGGAACTACCTGCTAGCCGACGACGGCGCGGACGGAATCTTCGTCCGGCGGCTGAACGGGGATGCACTGGAGATCGTGCCTGCCCCGCGGGTGGCCGCCGGGGATCGCCTGCTGATCGCCCCTGGCGAGCTGGTCCCCGTAGACGCCCGCCTCGAGCGTGTCGCGGCCTCCGTCTCGACCGACTGGATCAACGGCGAGGCCACGCCCCGCGCCTGCGCGGCCGGCACCACCGTTCCGGCCGGCAGCTTCAACGCTGGGCGCTCCGCCTTCACCGCGATCGCCGAGACCGGCTTCGCTGACTCGCCGCTGGGACCGCTGTTGCGCCAGCCGGCGGCGCGGACGGGATCCGCGTCTACCGGCCCCTGGGACGCCATCGCACGGCGCTGGGTGGTGGGGGTGCTGTCCATGGCGGCGCTGGGTCTGGCCTGGTGGCTCCCCCGCGATCCGCACCGCGCGCTGGACGTCGTGGTGGCGCTGCTGGTCGTGACCTGCCCCTGCGGAATCGGCATTGCGCTCCCGCTGGCCTACGAACTGGTGCAGACGCGCCTGCGACGGGCTGGCTTCTTCGCCCGAACCGCCGACGTGCTGGATCGTCTGGTCCGCGTGAGGAAGGTGGCCTTCGACAAGACCGGCACGCTGACGCTGGGGGGGCTGGAGCTGACGGATCCGGAAGCGCTGTCCAACCTGCCGGAGGCGGCCCGCGCCGTCGCGTACAACCTGGCTTGTCGCAGTCTGCACCCGGTGGCGACCTGCCTCGCGACCGCGCTGGCCAAGCGGGGCGCGCGCTTCGACCCCGCCCTGCAGGTCACCGAGGTGCTTGGCAACGGCCTGGCGGCACGGGATGCGGCGGGCAGCCAATGGCGCCTTGGCCGTCCGGTCTGGGCCACCGGCAACCGCGCGATTGGAGGCGATGAACACGGCACCTGGTTGACCCGCGATGGCGTCCCCCTGTCCCAGTTCGACACGCGTGAGATCGTGCGGCCGGGCGTCGCTGCTGATCTGCGCGCGCTGGAAGCTGCGGGGCTGGAGCCGTGGCTGATCTCCGGCGACACGGCGGCGCGTACCACCGCGCTGGCCCAGGCGTTGGGCATCGCGCCCGCGCACGTTCGCGCAGCCCGGTCGCCCGAGCACAAGGCCACCGACGTGGCGGCGATGGGTGACGGCGTGCTGTACGTGGGCGACGGCGTGAACGACGCCCTGGCCTTCGGCACCGCGCTGATCGCGGGCACGGTGGCCATCGAGCGGCCGGTCCTGCCCGGGCGCTCCGACTTCTTCCTGGTGGGCGCCAGCCTGGCGCCGATCGGGTTGGCGTTGCGGGCCGCCCGCCGCCTGCGGGGCGTGGCGGGCGAGGTCGTCACCACGTCCGTCGTCTACAACCTGGTCGCCATCACGGCCACCCTCAGCGGCCACATGACGCCCTTGCGCGCCGCGATCGCCATGCCGCTGTCTTCGCTGGGCCTGATTGCCTTGACGATGTGGCGACTGTCCGAGCGGCGCGTGCGCTTGCCGTCGGTTCACCGACCTGCGGCCGAGGCCACGGCGTGAACATCATCGCGCTGCAAGTCTTCGTGAGCCTGACGCTGGTCGCCGGCTCGATCGTCCTGTTCGTCTTCTCCGCGCGACAGCGCGACTTCGACCACGCGGATCGTCTGTCGCTGACCCCGCTGGAACCGGACCCATCCCCAGAGGAACCATGCACACCCAACGCATCGAATACGACGACACCGTAGTCCGCCGCTTCATCTTCGCGTCGATCCTCTTTGGAATCGTCGGGATGTTGGTGGGCCTGCTGGCTGCGACCCAGCTGGCCTTTTGGCAGGCCAACTTTGGCGTGAAGTTCCTGACGTTCTCGCGCATCCGGCCGCTGCATACCAATGCGGTCATCTTCGCGTTTGTCGGCAACATGATGTTCGCGGGTATCTACTATTCGATGCAGCGCCTGTTGAAGACGCGCATGGCGTCCGACACGCTGTCCCGAATTCACTTCTGGGGCTGGCAACTCATCATCGTCGCAGCGGCCGTCACGCTGCCCCTCGGGATCACCACCTCGAAGGAGTACGCCGAGCTGGAATGGCCCATCGACGTCGCCATCGCTGTGATCTGGGTCGTGTTCGCGGTCAACTTCTTCTGGACGCTGGCCAAGCGCAACGAGAAGCACCTGTACGTGGCCATCTGGTTCTACATCTCGACGGTGATCACCGTGGCGGTGCTGCACATCGTGAACAGCCTGGCGTTGCCGCTGTCGCTGACCAAGAGCTACTCGGCCTATGCCGGCGTGCAGGACGCGCTGGTGCAGTGGTGGTACGGCCACAACGCGGTCGCCTTCTTCCTGACCACGCCGATCCTCGGCATCATGTACTACTTCCTGCCCAAAGCGGCCGACCGCCCGGTCTACTCGTACCGGCTTTCCGTCATCCATTTCTGGGCGCTGGTCTTCATCTACATCTGGGCCGGCCCGCACCACCTGCTGAACACCGCCCTGCCGGAGTGGGCGCAATCGCTGGGGATGGTGTTCTCGGTGATGCTGTTGGCGCCGTCGTGGGGCGGCATGCTGAACGGCTTGCTCACCCTGCGGGGCGCATGGAGCAAGCTGCGCGAGGATCCGGTCCTGAAGTTCTTCGCCGCCGCGGTGACCTTCTATGGCATGGCGACCTTCGAAGGTCCGTTGCTGTCGATCAAGTCGGTCTCGGCGCTGGCGCACTACACCGACTGGATCATCGGCCACGTCCACTCCGGCGCGCTGGGATGGAACGGGTTCATGGCGGCCGGCATGTTCTACTGGCTGGTCCCGCGGCTCTACGGAACCAAACTGCACTCGACCCGCGCCGCGGACGCGCACTTCTGGCTGGCGACGATCGGGATCATCATCTACATCATCGCCATGTGGGTCTCGAGCGGGACCCAAGGGCTGATGCTCCGGGCGGCGAACCCCGACGGAACGCTGGTGTACCCCAGCTTCGTCGAGACCGTGGTGGCCATCCGTCCCATGTACATCGCGCGCGCGGTGGGCGGAGGCATGTACCTGATCGGGTTCGTGATGATGGCGTGGAACCTGTGGAAGACCGCGCGCGCCGGCGCGCCCGTGACGGTGACGGTGACGGTGGCGGTCGAGGACGCCGCGCGGGCCGTCAACGGTGGTGTCCTGGACGTCCTGAAGGGCCGGCCGCTGTGGTTCTCCCTGGTCGGCATCGGCGCCATCGCCCTGCTGGGGGTCGCGCAGCCGATGCGGGCCGTGCTGATCATCGGCTTCGTGCTGCTGCTCGGTGAGCTGGCGTGGATCATCGCCCGGCGCGATCGCGAGGCTGGCAAGCCATCGTGGTTCGGTCTGATTGAACACCGCCCCCTGTCGTTCACCGTGCTCACGCTGGTGGCGGTGCTGATCGGGGGCGTGGCGGAGCTGCTGCCCACGCTGCTGGTCAAGCAGGCCGTGCCGGCGCACACCACCCATGCGCAGCACCCGTATACGGCGCTGGAGCTGGAGGGCCGCGACATCTACGTGCGCGAGGGCTGTTACGTCTGCCATTCGCAGATGGTGCGGTCGCTGACGCCGGACACCGCGCGTTTCGGTGACTACTCCAAGCCCGAGGAATTCATCTACGACCACCCGTTCCAGTGGGGTTCGAAGCGCACGGGCCCTGACCTGCACCGTCTGGGTGGCCGCTATCCCAACCTGTGGCACTACGCCCACCTGATGGATCCCCGCGCAACCAGTCCCGGTTCGAACATGCCCAGCTATGGCTGGCTGGAGAGCGCGCACATCGACAGCAAGCTGCTGCCCAAGAAGCTGGGGTTGATGCAGAAGTTGGGTGTCCCCTACACCAACCACGACATCGACTCGGCCGAGACCTCGGCACGCGCGCAGGGCGATGCGGTGGTCGCGGATCTGGGCGCACAGGGCATCAGCACCCAGTGGAATACCGAGCTGGTGGCCCTGATCTCGTACCTGCAGCGGCTGGGCCGCGACACCGGGGTTCGCCCCCTGCAGCCGGACACTTCGGTCTCGCTGCAGACACCTGACCTCAAGAAGGGAGGACTGTAACCATGTTCGCGCAGTTCTATGCGGGGACGCATTGGTCGGTGCTGCCGATCTTCGCGTTGCTCCTGTTCCTCGGCACATTCCTGACGGTTGTGGTGCGAACCCTGCTGCCTTCCAGGCGGGTCCAGCTGGATCAGCAATCGCGCCTTCCGTTCCAAGGCGAAGGCGAGTGGGTGGCGGGCGTCGACGAGGTCGTCACCGCCCGGATCGGGAAGTCGCCATGAGCGCCCCCGACCAAACCTCGGGCGGCGTCGTGCACGTGTTCGACGACATCCGCGAGGAAGACAACCGCCTGCCTGACTGGTGGCTCGGGATCTTGTTCGGCGCGATCGTGTTCGCGTTCGGCTACTGGTTCGTGTTCGAAGTGGCGCACGCCTCACCCAGCCCGCTGGAAACCTTCCGTGCCGACATGGCCGCCGCCGAGAAGAAGCGGGCCGAGGCAGGTCCCGTCAGCGACGAGGCCCTGGCGGTGCTGGCCAAGGACACCGTCACGTTGGCCGACGGAAAGAGGACCTTCATCTCCACCTGCGCCCCCTGTCATGGTCTGGAAGGCCAGGGCATCGTGGGGCCGAACCTGACCGATGGGTTCTGGCTGCATGGAGCGAAGCCCGTCGACATTCACACGTCGATCACCAACGGCTATCCCGACAAGGGGATGCGACCTTGGGGACCCGTGCTGGGCGTCGCGCGGGTGCGCGCGGTGGCCGCCTTCGTCGTGTCGATCAAGGGACAGAATCGAACCGGCCGGCCCCCCCAGGGCACGCCCGAGAACTGAAGCCCGCGCGAGACGCCCATGCCCACATCAGTACGACAGTCGTCGGAAGGGGCGGCGGCGGGGACCGATACCCCGCCGCCCGCGACCGAGGCCCTCCGCTCCGACGGGCGACGCGCGGCCATCCACACGCTGGACGTCAAAGGCCGCTTCATCCGCGCCCGCCGGCTGGTGTTCGCCGCCCTGATCGCCTTCTACGTGGCCGCGCCCCTGGTGCGGATCGGCGGCCATCCGGCCGTGCACCTGGATGTGGCGACGCGGCGGTTCTTTCTCTTCGGCAGCACGTTCAACGCCCAGGACTTCTGGATCGTGCTGTTCCTGGGCACCGCGCTGCTGTTCTCGCTGCTGTTCCTGACCGCGTGGCGCGGGCGCTTGTGGTGCGGCTGGGCCTGCCCGCAGACCGTCTTCCTGGAGGCGATCTATCGTCCTATCGAGCGCCTGATCGACGGCCCGCGCTCGCGCAGGCTGAAACTGCGGGGCGCCCCCTGGACCATCGGCCGCGTCGCGCGCGGGACCATCAAGCACGGCCTGTACATGCTGATCTCGTTGTTCCTGTCCCACGTGGCCTTGAGTCTCTTCCTTTCGGCAAGCGAACTGGCGGCAATGGTACGCGAGGGACCGGGGCTGCATCCGGCCGCCTTCACCTGGTCAGTGGCCGTGACGGGCGCGCTGTACTTCAATTTCGCTTGGTTTCGCGAACAGCTGTGCATCGTGCTTTGCCCCTACGGTCGCCTGCAGTCAGTGCTGCACGATCGCGATTCCATCGTCGTCGGCTACGACGCCCGTCGCGGCGAGCCGCGCGGCAAGATGATGCGTAGCCCGTCGCTCCAGCAGGCGCCGCGCGGCGACTGCATCGACTGCCGGAAGTGTGTCCACGCCTGCCCCACCGGCATCGACATCCGGCACGGCCTGCAGATGGAATGCGTCGCCTGTGCGCAGTGCGCGGACGCCTGCGACGAGGTCATGTTGAAGATCGGGCGCGCCCCCGGGCTGATCCGGCACGCGGCCACCAACGCGCTGGAGGGCCGACCGCATCGCGTCCTGCGGCCGCGCCTGTTCCTGTACGCGGCCACGGCGGCTGCCGCGGTGATCGCCTTGGTGCTGTCGCTCGGCAGCCGCGCGGACTTCGAGGTGGCCGTGGTGCGCGCGCCCGGCATCCCTTGGATCGTCGAGAACGGGCGGGTGCGGAACCAGCTGGACCTGCACGTGACGAACAAGAGTCCCTCATCGGCGCATTTCACGCTGGCCGTAGAGAGCAGCGTACCGGCCGACATACGCATGGGACAGCGCACGCTAGAGTTACCCTCGCTCGGCGAGGCGCGCGTCCCTCTGATCATCAGAGTCGACCAGTGCGCCCTCCACCCCGGGATGACCTTCACCGCGGTCACCACCAACGACGCCGGCATCACGCGCCGCCAAGCCATCGGCTTCATCGCACCACCGGGGCCAGGCTGCCCCACCAACACGGCCCGTTAGGTCTTGGCTTCGCCGTTCCCCGACCAGCCGAGCGACAGCAGGAACAGGCTGTCGGCGACAGCCTCGATGTCGTGCACGACCGTCTGCTCCAGCGCCAGCAGTTCGCCTTGGCCCAGCTCCAACGCTGGATAGCCCGGAACATGCAGCCGCAGCCGGCCCTCGAGCGCGTGAATCGTCACGCAGTGATCGGTCTTGTGCTCGGACACGCGCGCGCCGGCTTTGAGGGCGATCAGCACCACCCGAAAATCCGGGTGCTTCACCAGCGTCTTGGCGTTGTGGCCGTGGGCGCGCCACGTGGGCTCCTGCACCAGCGCGGCCGCTTCCGCCTGCAGGTCGAACTTCAGCGCGGTTCCCCGCACCGGATGCGGCTCACGCGCGGGTCGTGTCCCCGTGCTCGTCTCGTTGGTCGCCATGGTCACCCTCCTCGTGGGCGCAACGCTACCACCTGCGCGACGTGACCGCGGTGGCTAGTTTCATCCGCTGGCGCCCGTTTCGAGAACGTGACGCGAATGACGACCTGCGCGGGACAGGCGCGGTCTCCCAGTTTATGCTCACGGGACCATCCCTCACGTGACCACGAAACGTTTCTTCGAACGGTGGCTCTCGGGGCCTGCGTTGTGGCTGCCGCTGGCGCTGCTGCTGGGTTGGGCTATCTATTCGCTGTCCAATCTGTCGAACGCCACCGTATCGCTCAGGCACACCGATAAGGTTCGCGTCGCCATTGAACGCCTGCGCTCGACGATCTTGGCCGGCGAGACCGGTCTTCGTGGTTACCTGGTCGCGGGCGACCCGTCGTTTCTCTATGCCTATCGTGTCGCCGCTCTGAAGTGGCCGTCCGACCTGGACGCGGTCCAGGCTTTGACCAAGGACAACGCCGACCAGGAGGAACGCCTGCGCCACGTCACGCAATTGCTGAATGAACGATTCCAGATCCTGGCCGAAACGCTGGCCGCCTTCGATACCGGAGCCCGCGGCGACCAGCTGAAGCCTTTCATGATGCGCGGCAACCGGGTGATGGAGAGGACCCGAGCCACCGTCGACGAGATGGAAGACCAGGAAGCCCGGCTGGACCTGATCCGTCAGGAAGCGGCCACCCGGCGCTGGCAGGTGACGATGGCGCTGTTCGTCGGCGCCGCGTTCCTGTCGCTGTTGCTGCTGACGGGCCTGCAGTTTCAGCGGCGGGGCGTGGAGGCCCGACGCCACCAGGCCGAATTGGTGACCCAGGCCATCGACCGCGAGCGCCACGTCTTGCAAGCCATCCTGTCGGGAATCGACGACGGAATCACCTTGCAGGATCGCTCGGGCAAGCTGGTCTTCGCGAACGCCAGCGCCGCACGGACCATCGGGTTTTCCTCTCCCGAAGCGCTGCTGGCCGCCGCCCCCGAGGAAATCACCAGTCGGTTTCGCCTGTTCGACGAAACCGGTGCGCCCCTGGCGCTCGACAGTTTGCCGGCCCGGCAGGTTCTCTCGGGCTCGGCCAAGGAAGCCAGCATCACCGTTCGCTATCGCCTGAGGGACCCGGTCCAAGATCGCGATCTGGGAGAAGACCGCTGGTCGCACGTCCGCGCCTATCCGCTGTTCGGCCCCGACGGCGACCTGATCCAGGCCATCAACGTGTTCCAGGACATCACCGACGACCGCCGCGCGAACGAGCGGCGGTCATTTCTGGCGCAAGCCATCGCCGAGCTCAGCTCGTCCCTCGACTACCATTCCACCCTGTCCTCGCTCGCGCGGCTCTCGGTCCCCACGTTGTGCGACTGGTGCGCCGTCGATGTCGTGGACGGGGGCCGCACCAACCGCCTGGCCATCGCTCACGTCGATCCGCAGAAGGTCGCGCTGGTGGAGGAAATCGACCGTCGCTATCCCCCCGACCCGGACTCCTTCAGGGGCGTGCCGCAGGTCATTCGCTCGGGCGAGCCGCTCCTGGTGGCGTCCATCCCACGTGAGATGCTGGTGGCAGCCGCCAAGGATCAAGCCCACCTCGACCTCATCGAGCGTCTACAGCTCGCGTCGTTCATGGCAATTCCCCTGAAGGTGGGTGGCAAGGTCATCGGCGTCATCTCGTTCGCCATGGCCGAGTCGGGCCGGCGCTATCAGGCCGATGACGTGGCCTTCGCACAGACGCTGGCCGACCGGGCCGCCCTGGCGATCGAAAACGCACGGCTGTTCCGGGAGGCCGAGCGATCGCGCCAGGCGCTGGCCACCCAGCTGGTCGATGAAACGCACCGCCGCCGGGAGGCCGAGGAAGCCTCCCGCTTCGCCGAGACCTTCATCGGCATCTTGGGCCACGATCTGCGCAATCCCCTCAACGCCATTTCGATGACGGCGACCCTGATGGAGCGCAAAGGCATCTTCGATCAGGCCGCCGTCAGGCGGATCCAGCGGAGCACCGGGCGCATGTCCAGCATGGTCGCGCAGTTGCTGGATCTGACGCGCAGCCGGCTGGCCGGCGGCATCACCGTCGAACGACGGCCGATCCGGATTGCCCAGGTGATTCTCGACGTGCTGGACGAGCTCCGCCGCAGCTACCCTGACCGAGAGATCCGCTTCGAAGAGGGCGACGACGATACCTTGCTCGGCGATCAGGATCGGATCGCCCAGGTGGTCTCCAACCTGGTGGGCAACGCCGTTGAACACGGTGCCGACGATGCGCCGGTCCACGTGACGCTGTCCCGGCGGGAAGATTCGGCAACGTTGACGGTTCACAACGCCGGGAGGCCGATTCCGACCGACTTGCTGCCCATCATTTTCGACCCCTTCCGGCGCACGACGGCGCGCGGCGAACGAGCGCGGGGTCTGGGCCTGGGCCTCTTCATCTCGCAACAGATTGTGCAAGCCCACGGTGGGACAATCTCGGTCACCTCCACCGAGGCAGGCACCACGTTCACTGTGAATCTTCCGCGGGTGATGGTGCCAGAAGCGCCAATTCCTTCGGTAGCTGATACGCTGGCGACATGACTCACGGGGCGAAAGCGGCTGAAAAGTCCACCATTTTGATCGTCGAGGACGAGGTGGATTCCCGCGAGACGCTGCGCGAGTTGCTGGAGCTCGAGGGCTACAAGGTGCGAACGGCCGTCAATGGACGCGAGGCGCTGGATACCCTGGCCGCCGTGGGTGACGAGATCTGCATCATGTTGCTGGATCTGTTCATGCCGGTGATGGACGGCTGGCAAGTCATCGACGAGCTGAAGGCGACGGGTCGACTGTCCAGCACGCAGGTCGTGGTGATCACATCGGCGTCGCACCGTGCTCCCGCCGGCATCCCGGTGTTCCAGAAGCCACTGGATCTGGAGAAGGTGATCAAGCACGTACACATGGTTTGCTGACCGCCGACGAATGCCCTCACGGAGTTCGCCGGTCGCGCAAGCTGCGGGCGGGGACGCCTCCCACCACCGCCCATTCGGGAACGTCCCGCACCACCACGGCGCCCATGGCCACCACGGCGTGACTTCCGATCGTCACCCCGTCGGTGATGCCAGCGTTGGCCCCGACCCAGACGTCGTCCCCGATGCGAATTCCAACCGAGGTCGTCGGTTGTGCGCTCATGGGCGCGCCTGGGGCCAGCCCGTGGTCGAAGGCAAACAGCTTGGCGCCCGCGGCGATCCGGACATTCGATCCCACCACGATGCCTCCCCTGCCCCCTTCCAGATGCGCGCCCGGGTTGATGCTGACGTCGTCGCCCAGTCTGATCGGACCGTGTAGATAGGCGGTCGCCGCGATACTGCAACGCGCGCCGATGATCACCGGGCGATGGGGCTCCGCAAAGATCTGCGCGTCGGGGGCGACGAAGGAATCTTCGCCGATCTCGACGTTCTCCTGTTGCTGCAGCTCGGCCTGGACATCCTGCTGCCAGCCCACCAACCAGCGCAGATGCGGCAGGTTCCGGACGCGCTGGGTGTGATACAGCCAGGGCATGTAGCTCAAACGGCGCTTGTGGCGTTCCTGGTTGCCGCTGTCATTGCCGCCTTGTTCGTCCATGGAGCTCTTCGGCAGCGGAGACGACACGGACTTGCTCGAGGCCAGGGTCGTACCGATGGGACCGCGTCCGGCCCGCCGTGCCTGGCACGAGCTTACCAAAAAGCTCGTGCGCGCAGGAGATTGAAAGCGCTACGGGAGATGCAGTACCAGAGACGAGAAGCCCGCCGCGTCCAGCGGTCTTCCTTTCTCTCCCGTTCGTTAGGAGGTGTCATGCCGAAGTCTCTGGCCCCGAACACACTCGCGAACCCGCAAAGCATGCTGGCACGTGTCCTCGAAGAACCCGATCTGGTCAGTGCGATTCAGGCGCTTCCACCGGCGTCGTTGCTGGGCCTGATCGAGCGCGTCGGCCTGGAAGACGCCGGGGAACTGATAGCGCTGACCACGACCGAGCAGCTTCGGCGGATCTTCGATGAAGATGTGTGGCGCAACGGACGGCCCGGGGAAGACGATCGCTTCGATCCGGCACGCTTCACCCTCTGGCTCGACGTCATGCTGGAGGCCGGCGCACCCTTCGCGGCGGACAAGTTGGCCGAGCTTCCTGAAGACCTGGTGGAGTTGGCGCTCCACCATCACATCCTGGTCATCAGTCTGGAAGAGCTGGCCCTCTTGATCTCGGAGGGCGAGGGACAGGTGCCGCTGGAGAAGGTCGTCGAGGACAGCCCCTACCTCGAATTCGGGGACTATTGCGTGATCGGCCGCGCCTGGGAGGGCTGGGACACCCTCTCGACCGTGCTCGTGGCTCTCGACGAGCGACACAGTCATTCGTTGCAAGCCATGCTGGAGCGGCTGTGGCGCGTGACGAGCGACTACGTCTACGGACAAGGGGGCCTGTTCGAGGTCCTCACCTCGGAGGAGATGCTCCAGTCCGACGCCGCCGCCGACCGCGAGGATCGCCGCGGCCGCGAAGGCTTCGTCGCCGCGGCATCCGCCCGCAGCTTCCTGTCGTTGGCACGGACCAGCGACCCGGAAAACCTCCTGAGGGATCCCGTGCGCGATCCGATCACCCGCGCCTTCTTTCGCCATACCGAGACGTCGCCCGTGAAGACAGGGCCGACTGGATCACCGACGGCGCGGGGGCTGCGCGATTTGTTGGACGAGATCGCGGACGACGCGCCGGGGCCTCTCCTCCTGTCCTCGGGACCGGGTCACTCGGAGGCGCACCCAGGCCTCACGCGCGCCCTGGTCGAGCTCGCGGGACGCGATCCTGTTCGCCACACCGAGCGCCTCCGCGAGCTGGGCTACCTCGCCAATACGCTGCTGGCGGGCGCGGGAGCGCGGGGCGAACGGTTGCGCCCCCTCGAAGCGGCACAGGCGGCGCTGGCCACCTGCAGTCTCGGGCTGGAATACGCCCAGCCGGAGACCAGCGGGCCCAACCAACTCGACCGGTTGAGCTGCGACGTCCTGTTTCGCATCGGCGCCCGCTTGCTGCACGATCAGGTGTCGGTCCCGGCGACCGCCGCCATCGATCGCGTGGCCAGCCGGGCCGCCCGCGCCACCGAAGATCCCGTTGCCCGGGGCGCGCTGGAACGGCTCGCAGGTTCGGCCCGCACGGCCCTCGCCGAACGCCGACCCGCGTCGCTCGGTGCACGGCTGGACGTCCTGGCAAAGACGATCGGCGGCGAGGCGGTCGCTGCCCTGGCCGCCCTCGGCGATGATCTGCCGGCGCTGCCCTCGGAGGATGGTCAGGCATTCGAGCGGATCGCGTCGGTCACGCAGCTGCGCCGCGCACGGGCGTTCCTCGAAGCGCTGTAGGAGCCATCCTACGGCGACGCCGGGGCGGTTGCGGTGCCGCGCGTTGTTTGCGAGCCTGGCGGCACGCAGAGGAACCGGCGATGAACACTAAATGGCACAGGGAACATGTGATGCCGAAGGGCGCGTCGACCGCGCAGCGGATCGCCTGGCACCGCGCGCATCAAAAGCAGTGCGCGTGCCGGCCCATCCCGGCGGGCCTGCAAAAGGAAATGGCGCGCGGCTCCGCCGGAACGACGCGCGACCCCGCCGTCGACGCGTACCTCGCGAAGGTGAAGCCGACACATCGTGGGCTGCTGCAAAACCTCCGGAAGGCGATCCACGCCGTCGTCCCAAGGGCCGAGGAGTGCATCAGCTACGGCCTGCCCGCCTTTCGCCTCGACGGGAAGGTGGTCGCTGGCTTCGGGGCCACCTCGAAGGGCTGCTCCTACTACCCGTTCAGCGGAACGACACTCGCGACCCTGGCTGACAAGCTCGTGGATTTCAGTCAGACCAAGAGCGCGCTGCACTTCGGGCCGGACCAGCCCCTGTCGACGGCGCTGGTTCGAAGGCTGCTCAACGCGCGAATCGCGGAGACGAAGACGCCGTCCAAGGTCTGAGCTACGCTGCGCTGCGAAGCCGTTTGCGCCTTTACCGCCACCGCGCCTTCACTGCGCAGCCATGGCGGCGGCGCCTCGGGGACAAAGCTGCATGGATCCGCGGCCGGCAACGGGGCGCCATGGTGGCACCGCGCTTGCTGGTGCCGGGCCGCGGAAAGGCGGACTCCTGATGATGCGATTCGTGACAGTGGATGAGGCGCGCGCGGCGCGCGGGCTTCGGTTGGTGCTGGCCGGGAACATTCCCAGCCCCTGGTCCGAGGCCGCCAAGGGCTGCTTCGACGTGAAGGGCATCGACTACCTGGGGGTGCGGCAACGGATTGGCGATGCCGAGACGCGCGCCTGGACCGGGCATCACAATGCCCCGGTCGCGATGTTCAACGACGAGCCGCCGCTGACCAACTGGGCCGACATCCTGGCGTTGGCCGAGCGCCTGTCGCCCTCGCCTTCGCTGATCCCCACCGATGAAGAAGAACGGATCGCGATGTTTGGGCTGTCTCACGAGGTCCTGGGTCCGGACGGCCTTGGCTGGTCTACGCGTCTGCTGATGATTCACGCGGGCCTGACGACCGAAGGCGCCCGAGGCTTCCCGCTGCCAGCGTCCCGGTATCTGGCGCCGAAGTACGGCTACGCGTCCGAGCGCATCGATGCCGCGCGAGCACGCATTGTGAACATTTTCCGCGCGGCGTCCGCCCGTTTGTCGGCGGGCGCCACTTACTTGATCGGGGATCGCTTCAGCGCGGTCGACATCCACGCTGCCGTGACGCTGGGCCTGTTCTTTCCCCTTCCCGAAGCCCAATGTCCGACCGCGCCCGTGTTTCGCCGTGCCAGCGAGACGCTGGACGACGATATTCGGGCCATGGTGCCCGCAGCCCTGCGCGCGCACCGCGATCGGATCTACGAACGGCATCTGGTCCTGCCGGTCACGTGCTGAAGCGTGAAGGTGCATTGCGATCGAAGATTGGTTTCCAAGACGGCGATCTGGTCCCGGCATTCAATGGCCTCGCCTTGAATGGCCCCGATCAAATCGTCCGTCGCCAGCCGCGACACTGGAGACGTTTTTGGCGGCGCGAAATTTGTGGTCAACTCCTCGCATGAGCCGACCCAAGGACCTCGACCAGAGCGGCATCTTCGTTTCGGGAAGCACCACCGGCAGTCTCGACGAGAACCAGGGCAGCGGGCGGGGCGACGTCTTCGTGACCAACGACACGTCGAGTGGCGCGATCGCCCGCGTCCGGTAACCCGGAGAAGCTCCCATGACCATCACCATCACCGCATTCGAACGGTCCCCGGACGGCGGCAAAGGCCTGGCGCGTGATACGCGCGTCCGCTGGGCCCTTGAAGAGGTGGGACAGCCTTATCAGGTTCGACTGGTTTCATTTCGTGCGCTGAAGGAACCGAGCCATCTAGGCCTGAATCCGTTCGGTAGGATTCCGACCTATGAAGAGGGCGACCTCGTGCTGTTTGAATCTGGCGCGATCGTTCTCCACCTTGCCGAGCGTCATCCAGGTCTGCTGCCCGCCAATGCCAACGCCCGGGCGCGCGCGATCACCTGGATGTTCGCCGCGCTCAACACAGTCGAGCCGCCGATCCTTGAACTGACCACCGTCAAGATTCTGGAAGCCGACAAGCCCTGGAACGCCGATCGTGTGCCCCTGGTCAAGGAGCGCGTCCGCGGCCCGTTGAAGCAACTTTCCGCCTGCCTGGGAGCTGCCGACTGGCTCGACGGTACGTTCAGCGCGGGCGATCTGATGATGGTGTCGGTGCTGCTTCGGTCGAGGCCATCGGGCCTCCTGGATGAATTCGCGAACCTGGCCGCTTACGTCGCACGAGGCGAAGCGCGCCCCGCTTACCAGCGGGCGTTTGCTGCGCAACTGGCCATCAACGGGGCCAAGCCCTAGACACCCGATGGCACTGCCCGACGGCGTTGTGGTCGCAAATGAGGGCGCGAGCCACCAAAAGATGTCAGCGGCGCAGACTGATGCCGTCCGCCCAGGGCGCCGACGCTACACCTGTGACGCCAGCGCACCCTTGACGTCGGCCCGGCGGTAAGCCGCCCGATTCTCAGGCGGTTTACCGGCCCGATCCGTGTCGGCCGTCGCACCAACGCCGGTACGCCACATGCTGCGCAGGTCAGCCACATGCACAAGCTGCCGCGTTCTGTCACGTGCGCTGCGACGGTGGTCGCGATCGCAGCCGCCTTGGCCACTGGATGTTCGACCACGACCACCACCAGCCAGGGGTGGGGCGGCCCGTCGCCATTTTTCCCGACCGCGGGCCGCACGGGCCACGTCGAGTGGATCCAGGAGACGATCCAGCGCCGCGAAGGGCACCCCGGCGCCAGCGCGTTGGCGGGCGCGATCTTCGGCGGCGTCATCGGCTTCGCGCTGTCGGGCGATCCCGGGGGAGCGGTCCTTGGCGCCACCGAGGGCGCGCTGATCGGCGTCCAGGCGACCCCTCCCACCACCGGGAGTGTCTCCTACCTGGTGGTGGTCCGCTTCGACGACGGCAGCGAGGCGTCGTTTGCCTACGCCGCCTGGCCGCCCTTCCAGATCAACCAGCCCGTACAGGAAATGGGCCAGGGACTGGTGGCGCGCTGATGTCCCACGCGCCCCGCGCCAAGGTTGATTTCCCCGCAACACAATCGCCACGGGCCCGATGACCAGGCATGTCGCTTCCCCGCGAAGTCATCCCTGGACGGACCTACCTGATCACCCGCCGATGCACCCAGCGGCAGTTCCTGATGCGACCTGACCGCGATACCAACAACGCCTTCATCTACTGCCTCGCGTTCGCCGCCCAGCGCTGCGGCGTGCGCATTCTGTTCACGACCGCCATGAGCAACCACCATCACACCGGCATCGAGGACCCGCACGGCAACTACCCCGCTTTCCTCGAGCTCTTCCACAAGCTCTTCGCCAAGTGTCAGAACGCGCTCCGTGGTCGCTGGGAAAACTTCTGGGCATCCGAGCAGACCAGCGTCGTCCGCCTCGTCGATCCCAATGACATCGTCGACAAGATGACCTACGCGCTCTCGAATCCCGTCAAGGACCGGCTCGTCGAGAAGGCTCACCATTGGCCGGGCGCCTCTTCTCTGGACGCCCTAATGCACGCGAAGCCGCTGACCGCGACGCGGCCGCGACACTTCTTTCGCGAGGATGGCGCCATGCCCGCGGTCATCTCGATCAAGATTGGCCGCCCCAAGGGATTCGACGACCTCACGGATCGCGCGTTCGCGGCCCTGGTCCTCGAACGCGTTCGAGCGGTAGAAGATGAGGTCGCCACCGAACGCCGTCGGACCGGCGCCCACGTGCTTGGACGCAGGACGGTCCTCGCGCAAAGGTGGAGCGATCGACCAGCAACGCGCGAACCGCGCCGTCAGCTCGATCCGCGCGTTGCGGCGCGAAGTAAGTGGAGTCGGATCGAGGCTCTCATGCGCAACCGCGACTTCAGGGCAGCCTATGCAGCCGCGAGGGAAGCGTTCGTCGCGGGCGCCCGGGATGTGGTGTTCCCGGCCGGCACCTACTGGCTCCGTCGTTTCGTCCAGGCCGCCTGCGCTCCTCATCGCGAGTTCGCACCGACCTGAGAACCGAATGGCAACCTCCCTGCCGCAGTCTCGGTGATTCTGCGGGATACCTGCGTCCCGGACGGTCCTTGGTGGTACTGGAAGCCTCGTGATGTCGCACGATCCGCAACCACTTCGCTAGTGCGCCGCCTCGCGAAAGTCTCTCGGAGTCATCGCGGGGCCAGACGGCTGGATCCTGGAGTTGCCCGTTCGGCAGGCTGCGGTCAGCAACCTGGGTGTGGAAGTTGGGGAAGAAAGCAACCTTGGTGTGGAACTCGGGCTACAGTCTCTCCCGCATAACGCCGATTGGCGAACCATGACCAATGAAATCTCGGCAGAGGGCCTGATGGCACTGGCGCTCCAAGGGCTGGGGATGGAGTACACCCACGTTCGCGCCGATTCCGGCGAAAGCCTTTGGCATGTGCCCATCGGCTCGCCAAACAACACGGTGCTGACGCTTTTCGTTGGCCCCTTCACGGCCGGCGTGACCTGTCTGGTCGGTGATTTTGCCTGGGGGCAACCACACCGACCACTTGATCTCCTACGCCTCAACGCCAACCTCACGCTTGCCAAGGTGGCTCTGAGAGGGGAGCACCTCTTCGTGCAAGCGGAGATTCCCACCGATCAGGTCAGCGAGCAGTCCTTGCGTCTCGCCATCACCACGGTGCTCGACGGCGTCAAGCAAGCGAAATTGATCGCTCCGCTCGACGTGGCCCAGGCTTCCATCGCGTAGACGATTCCGGCTGGCGCGCCATGCGTCGGTAAGCGCGGCAGGCAGTCGCGACATCGATGTGCGGGCACTCCTTGGCCAGTGGCGACCTGGCCGCTCTTGGCTTCCCAGGCCGCATGCTCCGGGGGAGGCTCGTTCACGAAGGTTTGTCGTCGGGAACCGACTTAGGGAGGACGGGTGGGTGCAGGGGCTCGCGCCGGCGCATCAGCCAGAACGACAGCAGGAACGCCACGAAGCCGGCTGCGCCCGAAAGCAACGGCCCCCCCAGGTTGGTGCCGTAGCCACCGCCCGCCCCCCGGCGGGGCCAGGGCTGCGTGACGAACGCGGTCAACAGGATCGCGGCGAACATCGCGACCGTTGCGACGACGCCGGCACCATTGCGAAACTTGGAGTCCCGCTTCAGGTAGTTTCGAATGGCGTCCCGCTCCCCGTCATCCATGTGCCCGACTATACCTGCGCCGCCCTAGCCCGCGCGGGTCAAGGGGCGGCGCGAACGGCCATGACTCACGTCCTTCAGGGCGTCCGGCTATTTGGACAGACCGGTCAGATCACGATCCACACCAGGCGCTCAATCGTATCCTTGGGAAGCACCTTCCCGTCGGAGAAGCTCGCGAGGAGCCGCCGGGTCGTTGTCTCCCAGTAGAGCGCCGTGTCCATGGTCCTCGACGGCGCACCGAGCTTCGCGATCAGCGCCTCACGATCGTCGGTGAGCAAGACTCCGTCGGGGAGCGTACCCGGGTACGCCTCGAAGGTGACGTAGCCGCCCGTGCCGTTGTTCCACGATCTGTAGCCGGCAGCCGCCACTTGGAGCGTCTTGAACATGCGAGCCCTGTCGCGCTCGAGTTCGGGCCGAACTGCCCGCGGGTAGGCCGCCTCGAGGCGCTCGCTGCGGCCGCCCCATGGCCAGTCCAGCTCGAATTCCAGTCCGAGCTCCGGGAGCACGAGATTGCGCAACACGTCTGGCTTGTTGATGCCGAGGACGTCGAAACCGAGCTCCGCGAAGAGCGCATTCACGTCCGGATCGGTGATGAGGCGCTCGAGGAGCGGGAGCGCGCGCGGCACCAGATCGGCGACGGACGCGGCGGTGGGCGTCCCGAGGGTCGGCTTTACCCGTCGCGGCCTGGCCCCCTTCCCCTTCGCGGCCTTGGCCCGTGCGGCCGTCGCAGCTTTGAGCGTCGCCTTGAGCCAGGCCGACAACGAAGGGAGCTTCGGCTTCGGTGCCTTGCCGGGCGGTCCCTCGACCCCTCGTGCGACAAGCCATTCACCGAGGGCCTGGCGCCGCGCCCCCGCCTCGTCGTCGTCGAGATCGGAGACGCCGGTCTTCCCGTTGCTCCACGCGAGGAGAAAGGCTTCGAGCGTGAGCGCGAGCGTCTTGTGTTGACCTTCGGACTCGAGGAGGACCACCGCCGGTGCATCGACAGGGGCCTCGTCGTACCGCCAGAGGGCAAGCTGCGATCCGTCGGGCAGCTTGAGGAACAGGCCAAGTCTCTCACGCATCAGCTGGGTGGCATCATCGTCGCCGACGAGATTCTCATCGATGGGCTCGCCTTGGAGAGCATCGAACCAGCCAAGTGTACCGTGGGCGCTCTCCGCGACGAACCCGGCGAAGGCCCGCAAGAGCGGAGGCAGGGGCATGTCTTTGGGCAAACTCGCCACAATCGAATCGAGGTCGACGTGGTAGGGCGCGCTCATGGATGGGGACGTTAGCAGAGCGGCCAGGTCACCGGTGCAGCGCGACTCCCGACCCGACCTGTAGTCAAGCGGACGAGGTTCGTCTGCGGTGGGGCAGCCTCCGCCATAATGGTTGCGTTGTCGCTCCATGTATCCTCGCCGGATGACCAAGCCACCCGACGCCCACCGCAAGACGGTGGGTCTCATTCAAATAGCATTGATGATGGCCGCGCTTGGCTGCGACAAGGGCGTCGGTGGATTGCCGGATGCGGGCGGTGATATTTCGAACAATGCCGGTGGTGGGCATGGCGGAGTCGCGAATGGCGGGGGGCCCGGAAGCGCAAGCGGACTCGGAGGGGGGCAAGCGTTGGGCGGCGTCGGCGGCGCCAACGCCGCGGGAACAGGCGAGAGCAACGGCGGTGGCGGCGCGAGTGGCATTGCGGGGAAAGGCGGCGCAACCGCTGGCGCTGGCATCAGCGGAAAGACTGGCGGGACGACCGGCAGCGCCGGCATCGGCGGCGCAACGATCGGCACCGCGGGGAAAGGCGGCGCAACGATCGGCACCGCGGGGAAAGGCGGCGCAACGTCCAGCACCGGGGGAGTCGGTGGCACCGCAACGGGCAACGGAGGCATGGGCGGGTCGACGGCAGGCGGCGCAGGCAAGGGCGGCGCAGGAACCGGCGGCGCGGGAGGCTGCATCGACACCATGTCCGACCCATCGAACTGCGGAGGCTGTGGCATCATCTGCCTGTCGAACGAGGCGTGCATCGCGGGGGCGTGCGGAGCTCCGGGTCCTGTGTGCGCGGCAACCGGCGGACAAGCCTGCGGGGTCTCCCACACCTTGTTCACCTGCGCGGCGGGCAATGCGTGTGACCACCCGGTCTGCACGGCGGGGTTCGCCAATTGCAATCGCACATCCCCGGACTGCGAAACTGCCTTCGGCACCGCGGGAGGCTGCTTCCCACACTATCTTGGGGCCTTCAAGACCTCGCCCCAGATGTCCTATTTCAAGTCGGCCCTGGGGGCCGACGGTTCATATTATCTGGCCGGCACCTTCCTTCAGGCGACCGACTTCGATCCGGGGCCCGGAATCGACGTGCGCAGCCCGCAGGGACCATCCGACGTCTTCCTCACGAAGTTCAATTCTGACTGGACATACGCCTGGACCGTCACGTTTGGCGGGGCGAACTCGACCAGCAACCTGTTTAGAGTGAGCGTCTCGGACACGGCCATCGTCCTCACCGGCCACTACCAGGACGCGATTGACCTGGACCCGGGGCCTGGAATGCTCATCAAGACCTCCTTTAGCGGTGGTGGTGACTCCACTTTCATTGCCAGCCTGAGTCTCGACGGAAATTTGAGCTGGGGAAGCGCACTCGAAACGGGGAATACCTGCTTCGCGGAAGGACTGGCCCTCGCCCCCAACGGCGACTTGTATCTCGCCGGCTACTACAACGGAACCTGCGACCTCGATCCGGGCCCGGCCTTGGATGTCTGGCCGCTGGCCTCGGACTACCTGCACGGCTTTCTGGTCAAGCTACGTGGGACTGACGGGGCGCGCCTCTGGGCGAGGTCGCTTCGGCAGCCCACGCCCCCGATCGTTCCGCGAGCCGTGACCGTCGCTTTGGATGGCAACGTGTGGCTCACGGGCCAATACGACGGCACGCAAGCGACGACCGCCACGATCGCCTCCTATACGCCCACAGGAAGCGTGCGCTTCGCGGGTGGTCTCGACCCTGCCCTGGGCAGCAGCTACAGCATCGCAATAGCCGCGGCACCTGACGGATCGGTTTATGTGGGCGGTGCTGGCTCGCGCGCCGTTGACTTCGACCCCGGCCCGGGAACGGCGTCGCGTGTGCTGGTGGCCGACTTCGATCCGCTTGGCGCCTATATCGCGGGTAGCACGTTCATCTTGAAGCTTGGTTCCGACGGGACTTTCGGTTGGGTCCAGACCTTCGCCAGGGTGGAACTGCAGGCCATGGCGGCCCACCCCATGGGCGGTGTCGTTCTGATGGGTGGAATTTCGGTCCCTGGGCAAGGACTCTTCGCGGGCACCCTCCTGGCGAGGCTCGAAAGTGATTCGACGCCGGCCTGGTCCCTTCGTTTTGGCGGGTACGATCTAGGCGCGTGGGACCTCACCGCCGGAGCATCGACGTTCCTCGTTGCGGGAATGGCCGAGAAAGCCAGTGACCTCGACCCCGGTCCGGCGGTCGACCCGATCCCGGCCGGGGCGTCGTTCCTGATGCGCTTCGCGGATTGAGCGGCGTCCCGGCGGGTGCCATCTGTTATCGGGGTTGATGGGACGGGGTCTTTGGCGTGGCGTGGACGACATGTTCACCGACCCGGGTGTCGCGATTGGAGTGTGATTGGCGCGACGACCAGATCGTCCGCATCCTGCGCTTCGCCCGGGTATTGGCGTCGCAGTACCCGTCGTCGGTCTGTCAGGCTTTGACTGCCGTTGTCGGGCGAATCGATCCCTGGATGCTCGCAGGTCTTGCCTGCCAGTTCAGAAAGGGCGCGACTCCGGTGCTGAGTTGACCTCGGACAACGGGACCGCCATCGACGGTGCCGTGCCCAAGACAACTTCCCAGGGCCGCAAGCCAGACCGAAATTGACCGGCCGCGGAGACCATCGTGAATGCCGGCGTCGGCACGTTGAACGCTACTTTCCTTGCCTGACCGGGGGCCAACGTCTCCCGTCGAAACCCCGCCAACGATCGCAGCGGATCCCCCGCCACGCGAGTCCGCTGTGCCACCCAGACCTGAACCACCTCCTCCACCGCCCGCGCCCCCTCGTTCTTCACCGTGGCCCGCACCACCACCCCGCCCTTCCCCCCGTCGACCACCTCCGCCGTCACGTCGCTGTACGAAACCGACCCATACGAGCGCCCCGCTCCGAACGCATACGCTGGCTTCCCCCCGAAGTACCGGTACGTCCGTCCCGCCATCGCGTAGCTATCAAACGGCGGCAGCTCGCTGACGCCCCGGTAGAACGTCACCGGGAGTCGGCCGGACGGCGACGCGTCTCCGAACAAGAGGTCCGCTAGCGCGTGCCCCCCCTGCTCGCCGGCGTACCACGTCATCAGCAGCGCGTTCGGCTGGCGCGGCTTTTCGGGCAACACCAGGGCCCCGCCTCCGGTCAGCGCCACGACCACCGGCTTTCCGGTCGCGAGCAGCACCTGCAGCAACGTCGCCTGCCGCCCGGGAAGGTTCAGGTCGCGGCGGTCGCCGGCCGGGTTGCTGCTTTCGTTGTCGCCTTCTTCGCCTTCGATCTGCGGAGAGAGCCCCAACACCGCCACAACCAGATCCGCACGCCGCGCCGCCAGCACCGCTTCGCGCAACCCCGCCTGCGTTCGCCCGGCCAGGGTCACGCCGCGCGCGAACTCCACCGCCACCCCTCGGGCCGCCGCCGCCGTGCGGATCCCACGCAGTGGCGTGATCACATCCCGCGCGGTCCCGTGGTAGTTGCCCAGCGGCGCTTTTTCGTCGTCGGCCAGCGGCCCCACCACCGCGATCCGCTTCACACCCGCCGCGATTGGCAGCGTGCCGTCGTTTTCCAGCAGCACCATCGACTTCACGGCCGCCTCGCGCGCCAGCGCCCGGTGCGACGCGGGCGGGAAGTCCGCCGGCAACGGCACGCCGACGCTGTTGCCGCCCGCCGCATCGAACAATCCCAACCGAAACCGCACCGCCATCAACCGGATCACCGCGCGGTCGATCTCCGCCTCCGTCACCAGCCCGGCCGCCACCGCGTCCACCAGCTTCCGAAACGCGCTTCCGCAATCGAGGTCCGTCCCCGCCCGCAGCGCCAGCGCCGCCGCGTGCGTCTCGTCCGGTGCGAAGTGGTGGCCGTGCGCGACGTCCCCGACCGCGCCGCAGTCCCCGACCACGAAGCCCCCGAAGCCCCACTTCCCGCGCAGGGTCGTCTCCAGCAGCTCACGGTTGGCGACCACGGGCACGCCGTTCACGCGGTTGTAGGCGGCCATCACGCCCGCCGGGTGGGCCTCGCGCACGATGGCCTCGAACTGCGGCAGGTACGTGTCGGCCAAGTCATGCGCGCTCACCACGGCGTCGAAGCGATGGCGATCCAGCTCGGGTCCGCTGTGCACCGCGAAGTGCTTCACCACGGCGGCGACCCGCAACTTCCCGTCGCCGTCACCCTGCAGCCCGCGCACGTACGCGACCCCCATGCGTGCGCTCAAGAACGGATCCTCGCCGTACGTCTCCTGCGCGCGGCCCCAGCGCGGGTCCCGCACGATGTTCACGTTGGGCGCGAACACAGTCAGCCCCTCGTACTGCCCGCTGCCGCGCTCGCGCCCGTGCGCCGCTTCGAACTTCGCCCGCGCCTCGTCCGCGACGGCAGCCCCCACCCGCCGCACCAGGTCCTCGTCGAACGTCGCCGCCAACCCGATCGATTGCGGGAAGACGGTCGCGATGCCATTGCGCGCGACCCCGTGCAGGCCCTCGCTCCACCAGTCGTACGCCACCAGGCGCAGGCGCGGGATCGCCGGCGCCTCGTTCTGCAACTGGCTCACCTTCTCGGCCAGGGTCATGCGCGCGACCAGGGCCGTCGCCCGCGTCACGGCATCGCCGCTGGCGTCGCCGAAGATGTCGGGCGGCAGCGCCCGCGGACCCCCGAACCACGCTGAGCAGCCCCAGCCGATTGCCAGCGCGAGCAGCGCAACGTGGGCCGTGCCACCCGATCGCGCCTCGTGCCCTGGCTCCGGCTTGCTCAAGCGACAATTCTCGCCCCGATGGCGCCCCATCCCAAAAACTTCCGTCAGCTCTGGAGGCCTGAACCTAAGATGGCCCCCATGCCGGCCGCCCCGATCGTTGCCCTTCTGATCATCCTGGGACTTGGCGCAAGCGGATGTCGGCGATCGAGCCCAGAAGGCGGGCCACCGACGGAAGCTGCGCCGCGCCCCACCTTCTGCGAGACCGTCACGCGTGAAAACGCACAGGCGCTGAAGGCACTCCCGCCGAACGCCGACGGCGCGGCGTTGCGCGACGCCCTGCGGGCGACCGTGGCATGCCAAGGCGCCTGGGGCGTCGTGGTGGGCGACCTGGCTGTCGACGCGGACGAGATCGGGGGTCGATGGACTTTAGTCCACGCCGCCAACGGGAAAGCGCGCCAAGGCTTCACCCCCGACACGACCACGACCTTCGGAGGCGCCGGCCCGGAACAACCGGCGCCCCGACAGAACTTGACCTGGTCGGCCGCCAAGCGCAGCGTTCCCGTCACGCCGACGCTCTTCGATTTCGACGGTGATGGCCAGCCCGAGGCCGTCGTCATCGTGGAAACCACCGAGACCATGGAATCCGGTCGGTCCTTCACGGTCCGTCGCGGCCGCATCTGGAGCGCCGGCACCGACGGCATCCAGCCGTACGCGCCGGCCCGCAACTTCGCCATCGAAGACGTACGCGACGTCGATGGCGACGGCCGCCCCGATTTGATCACCCACGAGCCCTACGCCGCCTTCGCTACCGTGACGTGCGGTAGTGAAGACCCCTATCCCGTGTCCGGACCTGCCCTGCTCGTGCACAGCCTGCCTGACGGTAGCTTCTCGTGGTCCGACCTCGTCGCGGCCGAATTCGCGCGCAAGGACTGTCCGTCCCTGCCCAAGCCAGTGGTCGTCGTGTCCCGCGCTGTCAAGTTTGCCGCCTCGGCCCGCCACGTCGCCTGCGCCCGGCTGTGGGGCGCGCGACCAATTGACCTGATTGCCGAGATCGCCAAGCGGTGTGCGAAGACGACCTTGCCCTGCCCCGACTGCGACGATCGCGCGCTGCTGGAACGCTGGGCGCGCTTTCCTGCGCCGGTGAGCCTGTCGCCGCCCCGGCGCTGACCCCGGCCTTCACTTCAGCGTGACAGTCCCCTTGGCGAAGACCTTCTCTTTACCCCCGATGATGCGCGTGGCCAGCACCTCGTACTTGTGGCCCTTCACGAAGCCCAGGTCTTTGGAGATCGACACGCCGTTGACCTGCACGATCTTCTGCGTGGGCTGTACCGCCACTTCGGCAAAGTTCACCTGGTCGCGCGGCTTCACGGAGACGTCGTAGTAGACGATGTTGATGGTCTTGGCGCCCGGCGCCGCGTTCAGGAACACCATCAGGTTCAAGGTCCAGTTGGCTCCGTCGCCCTTGATGGTGGGCTTCGACTGCTTCTTGATGGCCTTGGCCATCTCGGCGTCGCTGCCGTAGCCGGTGCCGAACGCGGTGTCGCTGACGATGACCTTGCCCTTGAAGGCGTCGGCCCGCGCCGCCCCGGGCGCCAGCAGTGCCGCACCCACCGAAAGGACCAGCAACGCGCGCAGGGGGAAATGGACGAGACATCGCAGCATGTGGGTGGCCTCCGCCCTTATCGGTAGCCCCGCGGCGAGGGATTATCAAGGCCCCGAAACCACGGCTCGCCTGGCGCTGGCGGTAGCGTCTCGCCCGTGGCATCCTCGCCGCTGCGAGATCGCGTAATGTCCGAATCTGCCGCGTTTCCTCAGGCCGCCGTCGCGGCGGTTCAAACTCCGAAGCCGATCACGGCTGACGACAACGGCGCCCGCGATCTGGAGGCCGCCCGCGAAATCGCCGAGGCGCGCCGGGCCATCACCCAAGAAATCGGCAAGCGCATCGTCGGGCAGGACGCCGTCATCGAGCACCTGCTGATCTCCCTGTTCGCGGGGGGGCACTGCCTGTTCGTCGGCGTGCCCGGCCTGGCCAAGACACTGCTGATCCAGACGGTGGCCGACGTGCTGGCGCTGTCCTTCGGGCGCGTCCAGTTCACCCCCGATCTGATGCCGTCCGACATCACCGGCACCGACGTGCTGGAGGAAGATCGCGCCACCGGTCGCCGCGTGTTCCGCTTCGTCAAGGGCCCCCTGTTCGCCAACGTGATCCTGGCCGACGAGGTGAACCGCACCCCGCCCAAGACCCAGGCCGCCTTGTTGCAATCGATGCAGGAGGGGCGCGTGTCGGCCGGAGGGCAGACCTACGACTTGCCGCGTCCGTTTCTGGTGTTCGCGACGCAGAATCCGATCGAGCAAGAGGGCACGTACCCGCTGCCCGAGGCGCAGCTGGACCGGTTCATGTTCCAGATCGACGTCGGCTATCCGTCGGAGGCCGAAGAGATCCGCATCGTGAACCAGGTGACGTCGGCCTATCGCCCGTCCCTGCGCAAGGTGCTGACCCCCGAGCGCATCCTGGACCTGCAAGAGCTGGTGCTGCGGGTGCCGGTGGCGTCGCATGTGGTGGCGCACGCGGTGGCCATCTGCCGCGCGACGCGGCCGGGGGACGCGGGGGCGCCCGACTTCATCAAGCGGTTCGTTTCGTTCGGCGCCGGGCCGCGCGCATCGCAGTACCTGATCTTGGCCGCCAAGGCGCGCGCGATCCTGGCCGGTCGGTACGCCGCCTCGATCGAGGACGTCCGGGCGCTGGCGATGCCGATCCTGGTTCACCGCGTGCTGCCGAACTTCCACGCCGAGGCGGATGGCATCAACGCCCGCGGGCTGATCGACAAGTTGCTGGAAACCGTTCGTCCCGGCTGACGCCACCGTGGCGATGCTGGATCCCACCGAGCTCGCCAAGCTCGCCTCGATGGCGGTGCGCTGCCGCGTGGTGGCCGAGGGCGCGTTCTCCGGGCTGCACCACAACCGCCACGCCGGCAGCTCGATCGAGTTCGCCGAGCACAAGGAGTACGCGCCCGGCGACGACGTGCGCCACATCGACTGGAAGGCGGCGGCGCGCATCGATCGCACGTACATCAAGCGCTTCGAGGACGAGACCGAGATGCGCACCTACCTGGCCATCGACACGTCGGCGTCGATGGGCTACCAGCGCCTGGGCGTTTCGAAGCTGGAGTACGCCGGCATGCTGGGAGGCGCGCTGGGGTACCTGCTGGCGCAGCAGGGAGATCCGGCGGGGTTGCTGTTGTTCGACGAGAAGACGCGGCACTACCTGCCGCCGCGCACGCGCCCCGGGCACATTCGCGATCTCCTGGGGCTACTGGAGGGCGCGTTCCCGGCGGGGACCACCAACCCCGAGGCGGCGATGGCGCAGATTGGCGAGCTGGCCGAGCGGCGCAGCCTGGTGGTGGTGTTCTCGGATCTGCTGGACGCGGCGCCGAGCTTCGGCGATCGGCTGCGCCAGCTGCGCGCGCGCGGTCACGACGTGGTGCTGTTTCACCTGCTGGACCCCGACGAGATCGAGTTGCCGTTCGATGACCTGACCCACTTCGAGGGCATCGAGCCGGGCGATCAGCGCAAGCTGCTGGGCGATCCGCGCGACCTGAGGGTGGCCTTCCGCCGCCAGTCAGAGGCATTCCGCGCGCGCTGGCGCGGGGCCTGCTTGGATGCGCGCGTCGACTACCAGCTGGCGGTTACCAACCAGCCGCCGTCGCAGGTGCTGCGGCAGTTCTTGCTACCGCGGCAAAAAGGACGTGGGTTCACGTAGGTCTACGGCTGCTGCGGCGGCGGCGCCTGCGGCGGCGGCGCGCTGTACGCGGCCTTCAGGCCGGAGGTGCAGTTGCCGTCGGCCACGGGCGGGGCCACCGCGTTCTTCAGCCAGCAATGCGCGTTCGGACCCTGAACACCGGGGCTGAGGTAGGTGAACGATTGGCACTGCGGCTCGGCGTAGCAGGCGCTCTGGCACTGCAGCGGATCGGGTGCGGAGGGGTCGAAGCTCTTGTAGTCGTAGCCGGGGCGGTTGATGCCGTATTCCAGGCCGTTGGAGGACACCGCCGAGGTCACGGGAGGCGGCGCGGACACGACGATGCAAGCCGGGACGACCAGCGCGCCCAGCCAACACAACCCACCAACGGTGCGATTCATGCGCAGCATCTAAACCCGGCTGTCAAACCGTGTCGAGACCTGAACCCGGGACACCCCGGCGCGATTCAGGTAAAAGCGGCAGCCATGGACGAACGTCCCGACCTGATCCTGGCGTCCGCTTCCCCGCGGCGGCGTGAGCTGCTCGAGCGGCTGGGGCTGCGGCTGCGCGTGGCGCCGGCGGACGTCGACGAGACGCCCCGCGACGGCGAGCCGGCCGCCGAGTACGTGCGGCGCATGGCGCTCGACAAGCTGGCGGCGGCGCGGGACAAGCAGGCCCCGGCCGAGACGGCGGTGCTGGCGGCCGACACCATCGTCGTCCTGCAGGGCGCGATCCTGGGCAAGCCCCGAGACGAGGACGACGCCCGGGCGATGCTGCGTCGGCTGGCGGGACACCGGCACGAGGTGATGACAGCTTACCGAATCGCCTTCGGCGCGCGTGAGATCGACCGCACCGTCACGACCGCCGTCGCGTTTCGGCTGATCGATCCGGCCGAGCTGGAGGCGTACATCGGCAGCCGCGAATGGAGCGGCAAGGCGGGCGCGTACGCCGTGCAGGGCGTGGCGGCGGTGTTCGTGACGGAGCTGCGCGGATCACTGACCAATGTCGTGGGCCTGCCGCTGGCCGAGGTGCTGGCGGATCTGCGCGCGCTGGGCGCCGTGCCCACCTATCCCCCGGCGGGATTCCCCACGCTGGCATGACGCGCGACCAGGAAATCGCCGAGCGGCTGGGCAACGTTCGCCTGCAACTGGCGGAGGCCGCCGCACGGGCGGGACGCGCCGATGGCAGCGTTCGCCTGGTCGCCGTCAGCAAGAAGATGTCCGCCGACGACGTGCGGGGTGCCCTGCGCGCGGGTCAGCGCGACTTCGGGGAAAACTATGCGCAAGAACTGCGGGACAAACGCGCGGCGCTGGCGGATGACGCGGAGTTCGCGGGCGAGCGCGCGCCGCGTTGGCACTACATCGGACCGCTTCAACGCAACAAGGTGAAGCTGCTGGCCGGTCAGGTCGCGCTGATTCATTCGGTGGCGGACCCGGAAATCGTCGACGAGATCGAACGGCGTGCCGGTGATCCGGCCCCGTCAGGGGCGTCGCAGGCGTGCCTGATCCAGGTCAACCTCACGGGCGAGCCGCGCAAGAGTGGGCTCGCGCCGGCAGCCCTGCCTGCGCTGCTGGACCGGTTCGCCGGCGCCCGGCATTGCCACTGCGACGGGCTGATGTTGATCCCTCCGCTGGAGACGGACGTCGATCAGACCCGCCGCCACTTCGCGGCGTTGCGGGCGCTGGCCGAGCGCGAAGCGCGGGTGGAACGTCCGCGGGTGAAGCTGACAGAACTGTCGATGGGAATGAGTGGTGACTTCGTCGCCGCCATCGAAGAAGGCGCCACCCTGGTCCGGGTGGGCAGTGCCATCTTCGGAGAGCGCGTGATCCGCTGACTGGCCCTCGCAGGCTGGCCATGCTGGCGGCACTGGCAGCATTGGCATGCCTGCTGCGGGGCGCGGCCGCGCGTGCCGAGGCGACTGTCACCACTTCGGATTCGTTCCGCTACGAGGCCCCGTCGATCGAAGCGCCGCGCTTGCGCAACGCCGAGCCGCGCACGTTGCTGTACGTCGACGGCACCTACGCGCGCAGCGGCGATCTCTCGGCGCTGCCGACCATCGCGGGCCGCGCCCAGGGGTTCCGCCTGGCCCTGGGCGGGCGACTGAAGCGCGGTCGCTTCCAGTGGGATGCGGAATTTCCGGTGCTGCAGTCGACGACGCTGGCGCTGGTCGATCCCAACCCGGTATTCATGATCGATCCGCGGGATAAGAATCAGACCGCGTTCTCGCTGGGCGATTCGCGAATCGGCGGGCAGTGGACCGCGCCCATCACGGTCCGGCAAATGGGGGTGGTGGCTGGGTTCGGCGTCAGCCTCCGGGTGCCCACCCACACCACCAAGTTTTCGTTTCACCTGGTCAACGGGGCGCCGGGTACCTACCTGCTGCCCTACTACTTCCATCTGGAACCGACCCTGATCTTGGGCGAGACCTTCGGCCGGGTCACGCTGCTGGTCAATCAGGGTGCCCTGATCTTGATGGGCCCCGACGGAAAGATCGAAGGACTGCCCTTCACCACGCCGACCATCTACTTCTGGGAGGCGCACTACGCGCTGTCCGTGCGGGTGACCGATTCCGTCGCGCTTTCGGCGGAGGGCAACACCACCGTGCAGCTGAACCACATCGATCCGGTGATGTTCCCGACCCTCAATCGATTGCGGGCGGGGTATCTGGCACCCGGGATCCAGGTGCACCTGGGGCGTTATCGCGTCGATCTGGTCGGGCGCTTCGGCGTCACGCCCGGGGCGGGACCCGTCGGTGTCATCACGTACGCGGGGACCAACTCTGTGACGCTGCGCCTCACGCGTCTCATGGATTGAAAACGTGGCGGCCCGGCTGACTGGCTGTAATCTGATCAGACATGCAAGCTTTCCGACGGGCCCTTCGAAGCCAATGGCTGTTGCCGTTCTGCGTGGCTGCGGCGCTGCCGCTGCTGGCGTGCTCGTCCGGCTCGTCGTCGAACGGCGACGCAGCGGTACAGGATCTCGTGGTCATCGACTACACGTTTGGCGATCTGCCCCCCGGGTGTCCGCCAGCCGCCCCCAACAACGTGGGCGTCGGCAGCGTCTGCACCAAGGGAGGCGGCGAGTGTCAGAACGGTCTGATCTGCGCCTGCGACACGACGCTGGGCTTCGTGCCCCCCGACAACACACCGTGCATTTGCACCCGCTTCAAGAGTTTCAGCGACCAGCGAGGCTGCGGGTCGCTCCCGGCGGGCTTCTGCGGCGAAGGGGCGATCTGCTGCAGCTACATGAACGCCATCGGCCTGTGCGTACCCACCGTGTGCCTGGAAAACGCCATGTGCCCGGTGCTGGAGTAGCGCGAAGCTCGTCCGCTCCGGACCAAACCCTGGTTACGGGAATCGTCCCGTCGCCAGCAGCAACTCCAGGCGCGCCTGGCGCGAGGCATCCTCGGCCAGCTCGGCCTCCGTCTCGGCGTCGCGCGCGCGGCGCTCGGCATCGATGACCTCCAGGTTGGTGGTGGCACCCGCGCGATAGGCCAGCTCGGCCAGCTCCACCACCCGGCGCGCCAGACGTGCGGCTTCGCGGGCGGCGCTCAAGCCCTCGTCTTGGTGGACCATCACTTCGAAGGCCACCCGCACGTCGTTCGCCACCCCACGCAGGGCCCCCTCCAGCGCCAGCCGCGCCTCGCTTTCCACGGCGCTGCGCTCGCGCGCTTCGCCGGTCCGAACGCCGCCGTCGTAGAACGGCAACGTCAACAGCAGCTGCGCCTGCCAGCCGTGGGTGGGCTGCAGCACCGAGCCCAGATCCTGTCGAAACGCCAGCGCATTTCCCACCAGGTACGGCGAATACAGCGTCCAGACGCTGCGCCGAGAATGCTGCGCCCCAACCAGCCGCGCGCGCAACGCCTTCACGTCCGCGCGATTGCTTTGCGCTTCGTCGGTGGCCGACGCGACATCCGGCAATACCGGCAACGATACGTCGTCGCTGGCGTCCAGCGGGTGATCCGACGACAGCGCGGCCCCCAGCGCGGCCCGGGCCCGCGCCAGCGCCGTCGACAGCGTCGCCACCCGCGCCTCGTTCGTGCGCAATTCCTGTTCAGCGCGGGCATCGTCCAGGCTGGTGCCCATCCCCCCCTGCAGCCGCGTGCGCGCAAAGTCGAAGTGGGCCCGCGCCGTTTCGCGTGCGCGCTCGGCGACCACCACCTGCCGGCGTTCGAGAATCACGCCCAGATAGGCACGCGCCACCGTCGTGGCCAGCTGCCGTGAAACATCGTCCACGTTGCTGCGGGCCTGATTGCGTTCGTCCTTCGCGTGATTCACGTTGGACCACGCCGTCGGCACCAGCAGCGGCACCGACAGCGACAGGCTGGTGTTCCACTGGTTCGCGTCACCAATCTTCAGCCCGGTCGAGGTGACGCGATCGCGATCGAGTCGAGTGAACAGCCCCGTACCGATCAGGGTTGGCAGCTCGGCCGCCCGCGCTTCACGCAGCAGACCCTCGGACCGTTCAATCTCCTGTCGGGCGATCGCCAGGCTGGGGTGCTGCGCCCGCGCGCGCGCCAGCGCCTCGGCCAAGGTGATCCGCTCGGGCGCCTCTGGCGGCGAAGCCGAAGGGGGGCCGTCGGCGCGGGCCACACCGGCGAGCACGAACGCAACCGTCATGGCAGCCCCGGCGCGCCTCGAAAGGCCAACCAAGCTAAGACGGATCCCCCCCTCAGGCATGTTGAGCCCCCGGCGCGGCCTCGTCCTCATCGTCGGAGCTGCGCTTCGCGAACCGGTCCAGCAGGGTGTACAGGCACGGCACCAACAGCAATGTGAACACCGTGGAAACGGTGAGCCCGCCAATCACCGCGCGCGCCAGCGGCAGATTGGCCTCGCTGCCCTCCCCGATTCCCAGCGCCATCGGTGCCAGGCCCACGATGGTCGCGATGGTGGTCATCAGGATCGGCCTCAGCCGCGTCCGAGCCGCCTCGACGGTGGCCTCCAGCAAGGGCTTTCCTCGCCGGCGCAGAACGTTGGCGAAGTCGACCAGCAGCACGCCGTTCGAGACCACGATGCCCACCATCATGATGATGCCCATGAAGCTGTTGACGCTGAGGCTGGTGCGCGTGAGGTAGAGCATCACCAATACCCCCCCCACGCCCAAGGGCACGCTGAACATGATCACCAGCGGATCCACCAGCGAACGGAACTGCGAGGCCAGCACCATGTACACCAGCACGATGGCCAGGATAGCGGCGAAGCCCAGATCAGCGAAGGCCTTGCGCTGTTCCTCCGTCTGCCCGCCCAGCCGCACCGAGAACCCCTCGGGGGGCGGCAACGTCGCCAGCACCTGCTCGACGGCCGCGCTGGCCGCGCCCAGGTCCTGACCGGGGGCCACGTTGGCGGTCACGTCGATGATTCGCTGCAGGTACTTGCGGTTGATCACCACCGGACCGCTGGAGCGCTCCACCTTGGCGATGTTTCCCAGCGGAACGACGCCGCCGGTCGGGGTGCGGACCGAAATTTCCGCCAGGTCGCTCACGTGCGTGCGAAACCGGTCCTGCAACCGCACGTTCATGAAGTACTCGTTGCCGCTCTTGGCGTCGGTGAACGGAATGGGCGAGAACTGCGTGCTGCCCACCAGCCCGCTGAGCACGTTCTGCGCCACCTGCTGCTCGGATAGGCCCAGAACACCCGCCTTCTCGCGATCGACGACGATGTCGAGCTCGGGATAGTTCTCCTCGCGGGTGATCTGCACGTCGGTCAACAACGGTCGGCCCGAGGGATCGCGCAGATCGCGCGTCTGGGCCAGCAACTTCTTGGCGTAGGCGGCGCCGGCCTCCAGGTCGTGCCCCAGAATCTCGACGTCGATGGGCGCCGCGGCACCGAAGTTCAGAATGCGCTTCACGATGCCGCCCACGAAATAGAAAATCTGCACCCCCGGCAGGCGATCGCGCAGCGCGGCCCGCACCCGCTCGCTGGCGGCCACGTCGCTCTCGGCGCGCTGGGTGCGCGGGACCAGGTTCACCTGCACGTTCGAGGTGTGCGGTCCGGTATTGGTGGTGAACAGCGCCGTCCGCCCGCCCGGCAACCCGGTGTCGGACAGCATGGTGGTGAAGAGCGGCTTGCCGGTCGCATCCTTCAAGGTGTCGTTCACCGTCTGCTCGACCGTATCCACGATGGTCTCGGTCTTCTCCACCCGCGTTCCGACCGGCGCCTTCAGCAGCACCGTGAACTGCGATTCGTCGGCGTCGGGGAAGAACTCGGTGCCAATTCCCTTCCTCAGGAACAGCGAGGCCCCGAACAGCACGGCGATCACGCCCACCGTCTTCCAGCGCCGCCGCAGCACCCACCCCAGCCAGGCCGCATAGGTTGCATCCAGGCGATCCAGCCCGCGCGTGATCGCGCCCCCCAGGCCACCGGGCGGCCCTGCGTCGTGCGCTCGCGTGCGCATCACGTACAGGCACAGCAGTGGCGTCACCGTTCGCGACACGAAGAAGCTCATGATCAGCGCGAACGAGATGGTGAGCGCCAGCGGCAAGAACAGGTTCTGCGCCACCCCGGCCAGAAAGAGCACGGGAAAAAATACCACGATGGTGGTGATGGTCGAGACCAGGATCGGCATCGCGACCTCTTGCGCCGCCGCCAGAATCGCCTGGCGTCGGCTTTGCCCCATCCCCAGGTGCCGGTGGATGTTCTCCAGCTCGACAATGGAGTCGTCGACCAGCCGGCCGACCGCCAGCGCCAACCCGCCCAGCGTGAAGACGTTCAGCGTCTGGTGACCGAAATAGAGAAGGATGAAGGTGGCCACCACCGACAGCGGGATGGCCACCGCGATGATGCCGGTGGCACGGAAGCTGACCAGAAAAATCAGGATCACCAGCACCGCCAGCAACCCACCCTGCACCGCTTCGTGCTCGAGCGCGGTCACCGCCGCGCGGATGTAGCTGGATTGATCGAACGAGATGGCCAGCTTCATGTTGGGCGGAAGGCCGCGCAGCTTGGGCAACGCCGCGCGAATCGCGTCGACCACCGCGATGGTGTTGACGCCGGGCTGCTTCAGGACGCGCAGAAACACGCCACGGTGCTGATTGATACGAACAATTTCGGATTGGTCGGCGGTACCGTCCAGAACCTCGGCCACGTCCCGCACCCGCACGGTCGGTGCGTTCTGCCCGATCGCGCTGGCTGCGCCCGCGCGAACCACCACGTCCTCGATCGGTTTGGCCTCGGCCACCTGCGTGTTGGCGAAGACGTTGTAGTCACGGTCGCCGGATTTCAGGTTGCCGCTGGGCAACAACAGGTTCGAACTGCGAACCGCCGCGACCACATCCAGCAAATCCAGCTTGCGGGCTCGCAAGGCGTCCGCGCGGGCCGCCACGGTGATCTCGCGAACCTTGCCGCCCGCCACGCTGGCGCTGGCGACGCCTGGAATGCGCTCCAGCTGCGGTTCAATGGTGTTGTAGGCCAGGTCATACAGCTGGCGCTCGTCGCGCTCGTCGCCGCTGATCGCCACCGCGACCACCGGGATGTTGCTGATGTCGAACTTCAGCACGAAGGGCTGCTGAAGGCCAGGCGGCAGCGAGCTCAGGATCTGCGCGATCCGCTGCGAAACCTCGAACTGCGCGTTGTCCAGGTTGGTGCCGAAGTTGAACCACACGCTGACGACCGACACGCCCTGCCGCGACACGCTCTCGACCCGATCGACGCCCGGCGAGGCCGCCACCGCCCGTTCGATGGGCTGGGTGATGGTCTGTTCGATGTCGGCCGGTCCCGCGCCCGGGTAGAAGGTGGCCACGCGGATCACCGGGATGGTGATATCGGGAAACAGATCGACGCTCAGCCGGCGCAGCGACACGAAGCCCAGCACCACGGTCATCAGCGAGACCATGAGGATCAGCACCGGATTCCGCAGCGCCAGTCGGGTCAGCCACATACGTGCCTCATTTGCTGCTGGGTGCGCTGAGCGTCGACGACGCCACGGGCGCGGCCGTGCCGACGCGAATCTTCATCCCCTCGGCCAGCAGATCCACGCCATCGGTGACCACCCGGTCCTGATCGCGCAGGCCGGCCGTCACCTCCAGCCACGAACCGCCGTCGGTGCCGGTCTGGATCTGTCGACGGTGGACCACGTCGCCCTCGGCGACGAACACGAACTTCCGTCCATCACTGAACTGCACCGCGCCCGCCGGCACGGCCAACGCCCCGGGGTGAACCGCCAGCACGATGGCGCCGCGTCCGTACATCCCCGGGCGCAGCGCACCGTCCTTGTTGTCCAGGTCGACCTCGGCGTCCAGGGTACGGGTTCCCGGATCCAGGTTGGGCGCCAGCCGGACCACCTTGCCCTTGAACGACCGCTCCGGAAGCGCGTCGAACTCGACATGGGCGTCCTGGCCCACCCGCAGCGCCGACAGCTCGCGTTCGTTGACGCTGATGAACACCCGCAGGACGTCGACCTTCGCCAGCGTCACGATGGCCCCGCCCCCCGGCGGGCCGACCAGCGCCCCGGGATCCAGCCGGCGCTGCACGACCACGCCGGCGAACGGCGCGGCGATGCGAGTTTCACCCAGCCGGACAGCCAGCGCGCCGATCTGGGCGCGCACGGCTTCGGCCGCGGACACAGCCTGCGCGTGACGGGCGGTCACCTGTTGCAGTTCCTGCTGCGACACCACCCCTTTCGGCGCCAGCGCGGTCGCACGATCCAGATCGGCGCGCGCCAGGGCCGCCGCCGAATCGGCCTGCGCCAGCGCGCTGCGGGCTCCCGTCAATTGCTCCGGCAAATCGCTGGGGCGAACCAGCGCCAGCAACTGACCGCGTTTGATGGCGTCGCCCCGATCCACCAGCACCGCATCCAGATAGCCCAGCGTCTTGGAGCCCACCTCCACCTGAACCAGCGATCGAAGATCCACCGGCGCCCGCACCTCGACCGCGACGTCCCGATGCTCCACGGGCAGGACCACCACCAGCGGCGGCAACCGGGGTTTCGGCGCGGGCCCCGGGCCGCGGCCACAGGTCGACGCGATGGCCAAGGTCAGCCCCAGGCCCAACCCGAACCCTCGCCGATAGCGGGTGGGGCTCGGGCCGGTCATCGGGGCGTTAATATCCAAGATTGGTTGCAAGTTCAACGATTGCGCCCGCACGCATCCTCGGTCTAAGGTCTCTTCGATGCCGCTGGCTCGTGTGGGTTCCAAGGTATCCCGTCCTGGTTCTGGCCGGGCCGGTCTTCACCATCGGCCTTCGCGTGAGGAGACGGTGGCGGCGCTGGTCGCCCAGACGCGAAGACGCCTCGGCACCCGCGTCGAACGCAGCTTGGAGGAGCATGGCGAGTCGATTCATCTGTACCGCATCCTGGCACATCTGATCCGCAACGGCATCGCGACGCAGAAGGGTCTGGCCGACGCCACCTCGCAACACCCGGCGGGCGTGTCGCGTTTGCTGTTCGTGCTGGAGAAGCGCGGCATGGTGAAGCGCCGTCGCCATGCCAAGGATCGTCGGCAGGTCCGGGTCGATGTGACCGCCGCCGGTCGGGCCCGCTTTCAGGCGCTGGCACCCACCGTCGGGAAAGCGGTCGAGGCCGCCCTGATGCCGCTGCCGGCGCGGGATCAGGATCGCCTGATCGGGTTGCTGCGAAAGCTGCTGGCCGCCACGGACAAGGTCACGCCGTGAGTGAAGATCGGCGCATGCGGCTGTCCGCACCCGCGCCCACCGGAGACCCGTGCATGCTGGACTTCGAAGGCCAGGCCGTCCGGGCCTTCACGGGAGAGCCGCTGGCCGTATCGTTGTTCGCCGCCGGAATTCGCACCCTGGGCCGTTCCACGAAGTACCATCGCCCGCGCGGCGCCTTCTGCTTCGTGGGTCATTGCGCGTCTTGCTTGCTGCGCGTCGATGGACAGCCCAACATTCGGGCCTGCCAGGTGCCCAGCCGGGCCGGCCTGCGCTGCGAACATCAGAACGCCTTCCCCAGCGCCGAGGTCGACTTCCTGGCGGCCGCCGACTGGATGTTCCCCGACGGCATGGATCATCACACGTTGATGACCGGCAACCGCCCCGCCAACCGTCTCCTGATGAGCCTGGTGCGACAGGTCGGCGGTTCGGGCACGCTGCCCGACGCGGCACCAGCGACGATACCAGCTTCGCGCGATCTGCTGGTCGACGTGTGCGTGGTGGGCGGTGGCCCGGCCGGCCTGGCCGCCGCAACGGCGATCGCGCGCCGCGTGCCGGGCAAACAGCTGCTGGTGGTGGACGAGCAGCCCGAGCCGGGAGGTTCGTGGCTGGCTCAACCGGACGGCGCCCGGCATGCGGCTCGCGCCGTCGCCGATGCACAAGCCGCCGGTGTCCCGCTGCGCAGCCGCGCCAGAGTGATCGGCTTTTTCCCCGAGGACGTCACCGCCACCGTCGCCCTCCATCCCGACCGCGCCGCCTTCCTGCCCGGCACGCTGGTCGTGGTCACCCCCGACGAGCTGTTGCGCATCAGTGCCCGCATCATCGTCTACGCAACGGGCGGCTATGATCAGAACCTGCCCTTTCTGGACAACGATGGGCCTTGCATCGTGTCGGCGCGTGCGTGCGGACGCCTGTCCTTCCGGCACGGCGTGAAACCCGGCGAACGCATCGTGATCGTCGACGACGCCGATCTGGCAAGTGAACTGGCCGCGGGCCTGGAGGCTGCCCAGATCTCGACGGTGCGCATCGATGCCCGCCGGACCCGACCGGTGGCCACGGTCGGCGGCAGTCATCTCCGCGGCCTGGAGGTCGTCGAGCCGGACGGTCGCCAGCACCGCATCCGGGCCGATCTGATCGTCGTCGCCGCGACGCCCTCCCCCGCCGCCGAATTGCCCCGGCAGCATGGCGCCGCGGTTCGCTTCGACGGCCCGGGCGGCGGGTATGCGGTCGCGGTCGACCCGACCTTTCGGACCACGGCCCCCGGCATCTTCGCCTGCGGTGATGTGACCGGATATCGCGGCCCCGCGGCGGCCGCCCTCGCGGGAGCGGCGGCGGGACGAGAAATCGCGCAAACTGTGGTCTCCCCATGACCCACCGGAAATCGAGCCCCCCTCCGATCCTTGGTCACGCCACCCGACTGGCGCTGGTTGTCGGCACGCTGGCCGGCTGCGGGACGGCACCGGCCCCGCCAGCCGCCGAACCGACGCAAGCCGCGCCCGACGCGCGATTGCAGCCGCCCCCTTTCCCCGCCGGCCCGAACCCCTCCGCTGCCACGCGCCTGGATCAACGCCAGACCCAGCGACGCGAGATCGTCGAGGCGGTGTGGCGAACGGTTCGCGAAAAACACTTCGATCCCAAGCTGGGCGGCATCGACTGGGATGCGGTCCGGCGGCGGTACGAGCCCATGGCCCTGGCTGCGCCCGACGACGCGGCGTTTTACCGCACGCTGAATGACATGCTGGGCGAGCTCGGGCAGTCGCACATGATGGTCACCGGCCCCGGCGCCACCGACGAGGAAGCCGGCGAACCCAACCCGACCGACCAGCCCGCGGCCGAGACCGACGGCGCCAGTCAGACGGGCGATCCAGGGCTGGTGGTCCGGATCGTCGACGGTCGGCCCACCATCACGGCAGTGCGCCCCAACTCTTCGGCCGCCAAGCATGGCCTGGCGCCCGGATTCGTGGTGACCGCCATCGGTGGCCGGCCTGCCACGGCGGTGGCTTCGCAGCGGCGTTCGCTTCGTCCCGTCGAGGAACGCTTCGCCATCCGTCGCGCCATCCTGCACCGATTGCAGGGACGAACCCGCACCAAGGTCACGTTGGACTACATCGACAACGCCGACAAACCTGGCCAGGTCCTGCTGGAACGGGATCCTCCGGCGGGACCCGTGCGCCAGATCGGGTACCTGCCACCGCTTCATCCGGAAGCCCGCGTGTACGAGACCAACGGCGTCGGCGTGATCGCGTTCAACGTCTTCCTGCTGGATCCCCTGCTGGATGACATCAAGCGCGCCGTCGATCGCTTCGTGTCCCACCACGTGAAAGGCGTGATCCTGGACCTGCGCGGCAATCCCGGCGGTCTGGGCGCGATGGCGATTCCGGTCGCGTCGGAGTTCGTGGGAACGCCGACGACCCTGGGCAGCATGATCATGCGCGACACCACCCGCACCGACGCGGTGACCACCTTCGCACAGACCTTCGTGGCCCAGCCGTCGTTGGGGCGCACGCCTTACCTGGGTCCGCTGGTCATCCTGACCGACGAGGGAACCGCCTCGGCGTCCGAGATTCTGGCCGCCGGGCTGCAAGAGGCCGGACGCGCCCGGGTGGTGGGCGATTCCAGCCTGGGCGCGGTGCTGCCGTCGGTGGTGGCGTCGTTGCCGCACGGAGCGGTGATGCAGGTGGTGGTCGCGGACTTCAAGACCCCAAAGGGAATCTTGCTGGAGGGCCGAGGCGTACAGCCGGATCAGCGCGTGCTGGAGACGCGGTCATCGTATCGCGCCGGCCGCGATCCGGTGATGGACGCGGGGATGGCGGCCATCGCCACCCGCGGACCCGATCGGGCCAAGCCTCGCACGGAGGGTCCCTCGACAGACACCAAGGCCAACGCTAAAACGCCCCCGCCCGGTCATTGAGCGGGACCAAGGAAACCGATGTCGACGCCCGAACCTCCCCACCCTCGCCTGGACGCGGCCGCGCTGGCTGCCCTTTACGAGCACGCCCGGCGCGACTACCCGAACGAATGTTGCGGCATCGTCTACGGTCCGCGCCACCTCCCCGTGGCCGACACCGCCACCGCCTGCCAGAACATCCAGAACCGGCTGCACGCCGAGGATCCCGTTCGCTTCTCGCGCGACGCCCGCACCGCCTACAACCTGGATGTCCGCGATACGCTGGCCCTGCAGAAGAGCCTGCGCGGAGACCGACCCGCGAAGATCATCTATCACTCGCACGTCGAGGTCGGCTCTTACTTCAGCGACACGGATCAGGCCGCCGCCACCATGGATGGCGAGCCTTCCTTCCCGGTCGAGTACGTGGTCATCGACATCTCGGCCGCCGGTCCCCGCGGCGCCAAGCAATTCGCCTGGAGCGCCGCTGACGCCAAGTACGTCGAGATTGGCTCGTACCCTTGAACCGCACCCCCGAGGATGACTTCATGACCGAGACCGACCGTGGTACCGATGCCCTGTTCTTGCGGGCCTGTCGTGGCGAACCGACAGCGCATCCGCCTCTGTGGATGATGCGCCAGGCGGGTCGCTACCTTCCCGAGTATCGCGAGATCCGACAGCGGGTTTCCTTCCTGGAGCTGTGCAAGAACCCCGGGCTTGCCGCCGAGGTGACGTTGCAGCCCATCCGGCGCTTCGGGTTCGACGCCGCGATTCTGTTCTCTGATCTGCTGGTGCCGCTGGAAGCGATGGGGCTGGCGGTGGAGTTCACCGAACAGGGGCCGCGCCTGCCGGCGCCGATTCGGACCCCCGAGGATCTGGATCGCGTGCACGTCTTCGATCCCGCCCGTGATACCGATTTCGTGATGGAGACAATCCAGCGCGTGCGCGGGGGGCTGGGCGGGACGCCGCTGATTGGCTTCGCGGGCGCGCCGTTCACCGTCGCCACCTACGCCATCGAAGGCAAGACCGCCAAGACCTTCGCCGAGACCAAGAAGTTCTTCTACCGCCAGCCCGAGGCCGCGCGTCGCCTGCTGTCGTTGATCTCGGAAGCCACGCTGGGGTACCTGGACGCCCAGATCAGCGCCGGTGCCGACGCGATCCAGATCTTCGATTCGTGGGTGGGAATCGTGTCACCCGACGACTGGAAGGACTTCGTCTTTCCACCGACCGCGGCGCTGATCGCGGCGCTGCGCAAGCGAGGCGTCCCCATCATCTATTTCGGCAACGGCGCCACCACCATCCTGGATCGCATCGCGACCCTGGGCGCCGACGTGTACGGCATCGACTGGCGACTGCCCATCGACGAGGCGCGCGCGCGCCTGACCGGCACCAGTCCCCATCCCTTTGCCGTGCAAGGCAACCTGGATCCGGCCGTCTTGCTGGGTCCGGTCGCCGAGATCGAACGCCGCGCCCGTGACGTGGTGGCGCGCGGTGGTCGCAAGGGACACGTGTTCAACCTGGGTCACGGCATCACCCCGGAGACACCCATCGAAAGCGTCGAGGCCCTGGTACGCACCGTTCGCACGGCCTGAGCCGAAGGCCCCATCGATGCGCATCGTGGTGATCGGCGGAGGCATCTCGGGCCTGACCGCCGCGTTCCTGGCGCGGGCCGCCGGCCACCAGGTGACGTGCCTGGAACCGGGCCCACCGGGCGGTCTCATGGCCAGCCTCCGCGACGACAGCGGCTTCCTGTTCGAGACGGGGCCCCAGGCCATTCTGGACGACGCGCCCGACAGCCTGGCGCTGATCGAGGCGGTCGGCCTGGGTCCGCGCGGGCTGCCCGCGCTGCCGGCCGCGGCCCGGCGCTTCATCTACACCAGCGGCGCCCTGCGCCCCATCCCGTCCGGCCCCGGCGGGTTGCTGACCTCACGGCTGCTGTCCTGGAAGGGCAAGCTGCGCCTGGTGCGTGAACCCTTCGTTCCCCGGACAACGGTCGCTTCCGACGACGACAGCGAGACGGTGCTGGCGTTCGGCAGCCGCCGGCTGGGCGCCGAGGCCGCGCGCGTGTTGCTGGCCACCGCCGTCATCGGGATCTACGCCGGCGACGCGGCCGAGCTGTCCCTGGCGAGCGCGTTCCCGAGGCTGGCAGCCTTCGAACGCGAGCACGGCAGCCTGCTGGCAGGACTCAGAGCCTCCCGTCGCGCCGGGCGACGGCGCGGACACCCGCTGTCCTTCCCGGACGGCCTGGCCGAATTGCCGAAGGCGCTTGCTCAGGCGCTGGGGGACCACCTGCTCGCGGCGCGCGCCGCCGGCGTCGAACCCCGACCGGGCGGCGGCTGGCGGGTCCACGCCGACGGAGCGGGCACCACGGGATCATCGATGACGGCTCTGGATGCCGAGGCCGTCATCGTCGCCAGCGACGCCGCAACCGCGGCGCGGCTGCTCACGCCGCTGGTCCCCGCGGCCCGCCGGCTGGCGACCGTGCCAACCGCGCCCGCCGCGATCTGCGCGCTGGGCTTTCACGACGTGCCGACCCGCCCGCTGGGCATGGACACCCAGGCCTACGGATTTCTTGTCGCGCGCAACCAGGGACCGCGCCTGCTGGGCTGCCAGTACGAATCGTCGACCTTCGCCGGCCGCGCCCCCGAGGGCAGCGTTCTCCTGCGCGGCATCCTGGGGGGCGTGGGCCCCGGCTTCGACCCGGCCGTCGTCGAGCGCAGCGACGAACGGATCGCCGCCGATACCATCAGCGATCTACGACAGATCGCTGGCCTGAGTCGCGATCCCGACCTCGTGCGGGTGTGGAGACATGCGGCCGGCATCCCCCAGTACCGCCCCGGGCACCGCCAGATGCTCGCGACCCTGGACGACGACCTCCGCCGCCAGCCGGGACTGCATGTACTCGGTCATGCGGTGCGAGGCGCGGGCGTCAACGCCTGCATCCGCGCGGCCGCCTCATTGGTTGGCCAGCTCGTTGCCAGCGGTCCGAATTAGGAGCGCCTGTCCGGGGCAGCCGGCGTCTCGCCCCGGAGGAACGACCGAAAATTGGACGCAAATTCCATTTTGCCGGCAATGAAGGTGCCACTCCGACCACTCGACTGGTGCACGTTCGCCGCGCGCCGCTTTGGGTTGACGACTCGCTTCATCTTCCCGACAACCAAATACATCTGCCTACCTAGAACTCCATCTACTGGCACCAATGATCACTGGGCCAGGAACTATAAGCGTTCTCGCAATTCCGCATGTCGTTGTATATATGTCGCCGCCTCACCCTGCCCCGGCGAGCCCTTCCCCCTCTAGACTCGACGTGCCCGAGCCTCCGGACCGGTCAGGCTGCTTCCCCCTTTGAAGACATTTCCCGGCCTCCACCCCTCCACGACTGCGGGGCATCCATGATCACTGCCAACCGTCTGCTTCTGTCTTCCGCGACTCTTGGCTTCATGGTCCAGCTGGTTGCGGGGTGCGCCAACGTTGCCGCGCCCGAGACGAGCGGCAGCGGTGGGGCAAAGGGATCCGGTGGTAGCATCGGGACGGGGCTGGACGGGGGCGTGCTTCCCCCGCAAGAGCGGCCGACGTTCGAATCCCTGCCCCCGCCCGGAGCCTGCGGCAACAACATGCACGACAACGGCGAGGAGTGCGACGACGGCAACACGCTGGACGCGCAGAACTCGCCGACCATGCAATCCGATGGCTGTACTCGTTTGTGCCAGATCGAGGCGGGCTGGAAGTGTCCGGAGGTTGGCAAGTGCGAACCGCCCACCTGCGGCGATGGCATCCTGGCCGCCAGCGAGGCGTGCGACGACAAGAACAAAAGCGACGGCGACGGCTGTTCAAAGGACTGCAAGAGCATCGACGACAAGTTCGAGTGCCGCGTTCCGGGCAAGCGTTGTGTCCCGAAGTGTGGCGATGGCCACCGCGTGGGCAGCGAATCGTGTGACGACGGCAATACCATGGACGGCGACGGCTGCTCGAGCCTGTGCCTTCAAGAGCCCGGGTCCAGCTGCGACACCTCGAAGGAGCCCAACGTCTGCACCAAGTCGGTCTGTGGCAACGGCAAGGTGGAAGCCGGCGAATCCTGCGATGCCGGGAATCTGAACGGTCTCTTCTACGGCAACGCCATGGGCTGCTCGAAGACCTGCACCAAGGAACCGAGCTGCCGCAGCGGTACCGGCATGGTCACGACCCGCGCTTGCGACACCAGCTGCGGCAACGGCAGCGTCGAGACCGGCGAGCAGTGCGACGACGGCAACTCGTCCGACGGCGATGGCTGCTCGAAGGACTGCAAGACCGAGTCGGGCTTCATGTGCAGTATGCAGATGCTGTCGGACGCCGTGGACTGCAAGGAAACCGCCAACGCGGGCAAGAAGTGCCTCGAGTTGCCCATCATCTATCGCGACTTCAAGAACGAAAGCGTGATGGGCGGTCACCCCGACTTCTTCTACCTGGGCGCCACCGTTACTCCCCCCGTCAGCATCACCGGCGTGCAGGGACAGTCCGGCGCCACCTCGTTCAGCAAGCGCTACTGCGTCCCCAACTCGGGCGGGCCGGCCAAGAAGAACGATTCGGTGAATCGTTGCTGGGATCTGGCGGCCGCCAACCTGGATCCAAGTGGAAAGCCGGTCTTCAACTCGGCCCGCCCCAACGGCACCAACTGCGACTGTCAGTTCATCGACTGGAGCCATGACGGCAACGGGGGCCACGTCCCCGGAGCGGTGGCCGCCAACAGCCCCACCATCGGGCTGGTCTATACCGACGGCGCCAGCGGCCACCCGATGTACCGGGGGCTGGCTCCCATCGTGACCAGCGCCGCCTCGTTCGGACAGTGGTTTGTCGACACCATGTACAACCCCGAGGGCAAGCACTCGGTCGGCAATCTGGAGATGGCGGAGACGGGCACGGCGAACCAGTACCAGTTCTCCAGCCAGCCAAACTCGGTGTTCGGCGGCTTCTTCCCGCTGGATCCCACCGACAACAAGTTCCCCTTGGTCGGCATGGCGGGCGCGGGCCCTGGCACCGTGAAGATGATGCCGGCCCCCTGGAACGAGGCCCTGCTCTGCAACCTGTGGCCTTACTGGAAGGTCGGCACCAACGCCGCCACCTTCGGCGCCAACTGCATCGGCGATCAGTACCTGTTCCCCCCCAGCACCACGATGGTCGCCGGCATGTGGAGCCCCGCCATGCAGGGGTGGTTCCACGATGCCTGGTACACCACCGAAGCCCGCTACCTGTTCGTCTACAACGACGCCTTCAGCCTGCAGTTCTACGGCGATGATGACATGTTCATCTTCATCAACGGCGTCCAGGTCATCGACCTGGGCGGCGTCCACCAGCGGCTTCCGGGCCGCGTCGACGTCGACGGAACGACCGGCAAGGCGACCATCATCGAGGGCGGATCGCTGGACGCAACCGGCACCAGCATCCTCCCCTGCCCGTCGGCCGATCCCTACACCTTGCTGACCACCAACGCGAAGACCAATGCCGACGGCAACGGCCACATGAACTGCACCATCGACAACTGTGACTGCCGGACCCGGATGGTCGACTTGAAGCTGGAGAAGGGCAAGACCTACGAGATCGCGGTCTTCGGTTCGGACCGTCACCCGACGGAGTCCAACTACCAGCTGACGTTGAGCGGCTTCGCGACCAACCAGACGGTCTGCACGCCCCGCTGCGGTGACGGCGTGACCACCGGCGCCGAAGAGTGCGATTGCGGCGACGGGACCGGGACCACCCCTGACGGCTGCAACGGCCAGAAGAACGACGACGGCGTGTACGGCGCCTGCACCACCCAGTGCAAGTACGGCGCATACTGCGGCGATCACCACGTCGACTCCGACCACGAGGCCTGCGACGAGGGCAAGGACAACGGCGCGACCTACAGCGACGATCCGACCGGCGGCACCGGGTGCAGCGTCACGTGCCAGCGCCCCCATTACTGCGGCGATGGTCACCCCGATGCGGCCTTCGGCGAGCAGTGCGACCTGGGTGACAAGAATGGCAAGACCATCGACAACGGTGGCGGCAAGCAGTGCATTGTTTGCGACAGCAGGTGCCAGATTCGCCCCGAGTGCTAAACGACTACCGGAATCAGGAACAACAGATTCGCCACCTTCGGGAAGGGACCACGCCCGGAGCCAGGCCCGAAGGAACCGAGGAGGAATTCAGGTGTACAAACGACAACTAGCTTTCGCGGCATTGATTCTGATGGGTGTGACCGTCGCGGCTTGCGCCACCATCGCCGAGTCGCCTGGCGACGCCGGCGCCAGCGCTGACGGTAAACTCGACATCGCTGTGATGGATCTGGTGAAGGAACACATCCTCGCCGATCCCAAGCAATGCGGGAACAAGAACATCGACCCCGGCGAGGACTGCGACGACGGCAACAAGGGCGGCGGCGACGGCTGCAGCGATCTGTGCCAGCGTGAGCCCGGGTGGACCTGCCCGGACGTGGGACAAGCGTGCCGTCCCCCCGAGTGTGGCGACGGCAACCTGACCGACAACGAGAGCTGCGACGACGGCAACAAGAACGGCGGCGACGGTTGCTCATCGGACTGCAAGACGGTCGAATCGGGTTGGGTCTGCCGCGTGCCGGGCAAGCGTTGCGTCCCGCTGTGCGGCGACGGCAAGCTGACCGGAACCGAGAGTTGCGACGACGGCAACAACAAGAGCGACGACGGCTGCTCCAGCACCTGTCTCCTGGAAGTGGGAGCCAGCTGCGACAACTCGTCGCCCCAGAAGTGCACCAAGGCTGTGTGCGGTAACGGCAAGGTCGAGACGGGCGAATCCTGCGACGCCGGGAACCTGAACGGTCTCTTCTACGGCGACGCCACCGGCTGCTCGAAGACCTGCACCAAGGAACCTGGCTGCCGCAACGGTACCGGAATGGTCACGACCCGCGCTTGCGACACCAGCTGCGGCAACGGCAGCATCGAGACCGGCGAGCAGTGCGACGACGGCAACTCGTCGGACGGCGATGGCTGCTCGAAGGATTGCAAGACCGAGTCAGGCTTCATGTGCGCCATGCAGATGCTGTCGGACGCGGTTGACTGCAAGGAGAGCGCGAACTCGGGCAAGAAGTGCCTCGAGCTGCCCATCATCTATCGCGACTTCAAGAACGAGAGCGTCACGGGCGGTCACCCCGATTTCTTCTACCTGGGCGCCACCGTTACTCCCCCCGTCAGCATCACCGGCGTGCAGGGACAGTCCGGCGCCACCTCGTTCAGCAAGCGCTACTGCGTCCCCAACTCGGGTGGTCCGGCCAAGAAGAATGATTCGGTCAACCGCTGCTGGGACCTGGCGACCGCCAACCTGGATCCCAAAGGCAAGCCGGTCTTCAACTCGGCCCGCCCCAACGGCACCAACTGCGACTGTCAGTTCATCGATTGGAGCCATGACGGCAACGGGGGCCACGTCCCCGGAGCGGTGGCCGCCAATAGCCCCACCATCGGGTTGGTGTACACCGACGGCGCCAGCGGCCACCCGATGTACCGGGGTCTGGCCCCCATCGTGACCAGCGCCGCCTCCTTCGGACAGTGGTTTGTCGACACCATGTACAACCCCGAAGGCAAGCACTCGGTCGGCAATCTGGAGATGGCGGCGACGGGCACGGCGAACCAGTACCAGTTCTCCAGCCAGCCTCACTCGGTGTTCGGCGGCTTCTTCCCGCTGGATCCTGCCGACAACAAGTTCCCGCTGGTCGGTATGGCGGGCGCCGGCCCTGGCACCGTGAAGATGATGCCGGCCCCCTGGAACGAGGCCTTGCTCTGCAATCTGTGGCCTTACTGGAAAGTCGGCACCGCCGCCGCCACGTTCGGCGCCAACTGCATCGGCGATCAGTACCTGTTCCCTCCCAGCACCACGGTGGTCGCCGGCATGTGGACCCCCGCCATGCAGGGGTGGTTCCACGACGCCTGGTACACCACCGAGGCCCGCTACCTGTTCGTCTACAACGACGCGTTCAACCTCCAGTTCTACGGCGACGACGACATGTTCATCTACATCAACGGCGTCCAGGTCATCGACCTGGGCGGCGTTCACCAGCGGCTTCCGGGCCGCGTCGACGTCGATGGAACGACCGGCAAGGCGACCATCATCGAGGGCGGATCGCTGGACGCAACCGGCACCAGCATCCTCCCCTGCCCGTCGGCCGATCCGACCACCATGCTGACCATGAACGCGAAGACCAATGCCGACGGCAACGGCCACATGAACTGCACCATCGACAACTGCGACTGCCGGACCCGGATGGTCGACTTGAAGCTGGAGAAGGGCAAGACCTACGAGATCGCCGTCTTCGGTTCGGACCGTCACCCGACGGAATCCAACTACCAGCTGACGTTGAGCGGCTTCGCGACCAACCGCACGGTCTGCATGCCCGTCTGCGGCGACGGGAAGATCTCGGGCAGCGAGGAATGCGACGACGGCGCCAGCAACATGGACGGTGCCTACGGCGCGTGCACGAAGACGTGCCAGTACGGTCCTTACTGCGGCGACGGCAAGAAGGACGAAGGACACGAGGACTGCGACGAAGGCGCCAACAACGGCGCCGAGTACAGCCCGAAGCAGGGCGCAGGCTGCACGTTCACGTGCAAGAACCCGCACTTCTGCGGCGACGGGAACCTCGACGTCCAGGAAGAGTGCGACCTGGGTGACAAGAACGGAACCTCCGGCGCCATGTGCGGGGCCGACTGCAAGCGCATTATCGGGTAGCGGCGGTCCGCCAGTGGGCGCGGGCGCGCCCGCTGGGCCTCGGTTGCACTTAGCACTTAGCTCTCGTTGAGGGCGATCTGCGCTTTGCGCGGGATTCGGCGCCTTCTCGATGGAGAAGGCAGCGGGCCGCGCAAATGCGCTCCTCGACGCTGGCCGCGGACGGCCAGCGTCTCCGGTGCGCTCTGTTTTCCGGAACGGAAAGGGGGCGCGAGGCGCGAGACGCGAGGCGCGAGGCGCTAGGCGCTGGGGCAGGCGGGGGGTGGGCAGAAGGGAAGCGGGCAGAAGGGGGGCGGGCTAAGGCGCCCCGAGAATCATGATCGCGATCTTCAAGTAGATCACGATGCCGGCCACGTCGACCAGCGAAGCGATGAAGGGCCCCGAGGAGACCGCCGGGTCAAACCCCAGCTTCTTGATGAGCAACGGCAGCACCGCGCCCACCACCGAACCGAAGGTCACGCATGCGATCAGAGCCAGACCAACCGCCAACGCCATTCCGCCGCCGCCGCTGTGCCCCACCAGCAGGGCCCGCAGGAGGCCTAGCACTCCCAGGAAGCCGCCCAAGACCAACCCCATCCTGAGCTCGCGCCACAAGATCGGAAGCGCATCGCTCACGCTGATCTCGCCCAGTGCCATCCCGCGAATCACCAGCGCCGATGCCTGCGAACCTGTATTGCCACCCGAGGAGATGATCAAAGGAACGAAGACCTCGATGGCCGTGAAGGCGCGTCGCGCGGCCTCGTAGTGCTCCAGCACGCTGGCCGTCAGGATCTCGCCCAGGAAGATGGCGATCAACCAGCCCGCGCGCTTGCGCACGAACGTCCAGAAGTCCGTCTCGAAGTAGCTTCCCTCGGTGGCCTGGACGGCGCCCAGCTTCTGGATGTCCTCGGCCTGCTCTTCCTTCAAGAAGGTCACGACGTCGTCGACCGTGACGATGCCCAGCAGCTTGCGCGACTGATCGACCACCGGGACCGCCAGGAGTTCGTAGTGCTCGAACAGCCGGGCGACGTCTTCCTGGGGCAGGTCGGGCGGCACCGAGATCACGTCGGCGTCCATCACGGCCGTCAACGTCTGCCCCGCCCGCGCCAGCACCAGGGCGCTCAGCGACAACGCCCCCAGCAGGGTGTTGTTGGGATCCACCACGTAGACCTCGTTGATGGTCTCCTTCTCTTCGGCGATCCGTCGCACCTCGTCGATGGCCCGTTCCACCGTCAGCTGCGGACTCAGCGTGACGAAGTCGGTGGTCATGCGACCGCCGGCGGTGTTCTCGTCGTAACGAAGCAGCTCGCGGACGTCCAGCGAGGCGTCCTTGGGCATGCGCGCCAGCAGGTCGGCGCTCACGTCCTCGGGGAGCGACTGGAACAGGTCGGCCCGCTGATCGGCCGACATTCCGTCGGCGATGCGGGCCGCCTTGGCGCGATCGAGCCGTTCGAACAGCTCGGCGCGCCGGGTCGCCCCCATCACGTCCAGGACGGCCGCCGCCTGGGTCTCGGCCAGCGTCCCCAGCATGACGACGGCCAGCTCGTCGGGTAGGCCGTCGATCAGCTCGGCCAGATCGGCGTCGTGCAGCTCCTCCGCCAGCTCCGCCGCCTGGGCGGGATCGAGCCTGAGGGTCTCCTCCAGATCGGGAGCCAGGAGCTTCGAGATCTGCATGGCAGCGCCTTCAGCCAGCCGAGCGCGGGACTTTACGGGGTCCTGACGTCGGGCGCAGTCGCTCCGGTAGGCATCGGAATGTTGGAGCCCACGCGGAAGTACACGAAGACTTCGTTGGAAGCACCGACCAGCAGGATGCGCGACAGATCGCTGATGGGACAGGGCCCGCCCGCCAGCGACGCCGGATCCGTGCGGCAGAAATTCAGACCGTTGACGGTGTACCCGAAGGCCGCATCGCTTTCGGGGGCATGGTCCGAAAATTCGGCCAGAGGAGCCGCCAGCGAAACCATGGTCGCGCTCGCAGGGTCATACTTGAAGCCCAGCACCTGGCCGGCGTTGGCCTGGCCGCCCACCGTGGCGCGCGGATCGGAGATCAGCAATTCGTCACCGGGGAGGCCGTCGACGTTCAGGGCGGTGATCGAGAACCCGAAGTCGACCCCCGTGTTGCTGACCACCGGCGCCAGGGGCGCCGGCACCGTGCCGATCGGCAGCTTCGACCAGCCCAGGTACACCAGCACCTGTTTGGGAGGGGCGCTGATCGCCAGATCGTCGGCGCCGTCACCATCGAAGTCGCCGACCGCGAACGCATGTCCGAACTTCGGCTGCGTCCCGGTGATGCTGGCCAGACAGGACAGCGTCGTTCCTCCGGGGCCCAGCGCCATGATGCCTACTTTACCGGGCGTCCCGGCGTGCGTCGATCCCACCAGGATCTGCTGGACGCCCGCCGGATCGGCCCACAGGCGAGCAGTGGCCAGCGGCCGGCGCGCCAGGTAACGCGGGTCCTGCAAATGCTCGTAGGCCACCTCGCAATCACCATCGGGCCCCGGAACCGGCACAGTCGCCACCGCGGTCATCTCGGGGTTTCCGTCGACAACCACCGCCAGATCGTTGTCGCCCCCGATGATCAAATCAGCCGTCCCGGCGACGCCGCCCACGAAACCGGTGGCCAGCCCCCGACCCAACCCCGAATCCATCTCGCCCAGCTTGCTGTGCAGGGTCGTCACCGCCCCATCCCCCAACCCGGCCACGGCTGGCCCGGGAAGTTGATACGTGTACACCCGGCCGAAGTCCTTGTCGCGCACCGTCGGTGTCCCGAGCAGCAGAAGCGTTGGAGAGCTGCCAGCAATCTCGGCCACCGACGTGACCGCGGACGATTCGGTATCGGTGAACGCGGTGGTCGACACCGCCGCTGACGTGACGCCGCCGTGGTCGTCGACTTTGACCAGCGCCAGGTGCGAACCATTGAACCCGGTGGCGATGAACGCCGCTGCGCTGCCTTGCCCGCCCGAAAGCGGCAGCAGCGACTTTCCGAAGTCGGAGGAATCGAAGCCCGATGGCGAGCCGATGCTGCGCACCGGAGCGCGATCGGCGTCATCCGAAAACTTGGTCCAGTTGCAGGCGCCCACGCCCAGCCACAGGACCGCCATGATCGTCCGCGATCGTGTCGACACGCCGGACTGCCCCTCCTTGACAGGCGACATCTTAGAACCTCCCCCACGCGGTCACGCCCGCGCTGTCGGATGAGATCCCTGGGGCGATGCCGACCACCCTCTGATCCACCGCCGCGACGCTGTCCGGCCCATGCGAGAGAAATGAGACCGTCGACGAGATCGCCAGCAAGGCACCGATGCCGAACAGCACGTCCGCGCCGATCGCCTCCCACTTCCCCCTCGAGAACCGTGGATCGTTCGAGTCGATGCCCACGTTGTTCTTGATGTCGTCATTGATGGCGTCGTGGTTCTTGTTCGACAGATATCCCACGTACAGACCGCCCCCCACGAAGGCAGCCGCCAGGCTGGCCGTGGTCCAGGCCGCGCGCTTCGAAGGCCGCGGCGACCACTGCACTTCGACCAGCGTCTCGGCGTTCCGGTCGACGCGCAGCTCGGCGTCGTAGTCCTCGAAACCAGCTTTTTGCGCCACCACACGGTGCACACCGGGCGTCACCTCGGTGCGACAGGGGGCCGTGCACACGACCTTCTTGTCGATGGAGACGCGGGCCCCGTAGGCGCCCCGCCCCGCCACATTGATCCAACCGTTGTCACCCTTGTCCAGCTTGATCATGTGTTGGGTCGCGGTTCCCGGCGCCACGTCGATCTCTTGCTGAACGGCCTTGAAACCCATCCGTTCCAGGAACACCGTGTGCTTTCCAGGCTTCAGGTGGCCGGTGAACGGCGTCTTGCCGATCGCACCGATGTCCTTGCGATCGATGTAGACCTCGGCGCCGGGGACGTTCGACACGATCTCGACCCAACCCAGAAAATGCTCTTCGGAAAGCGCGATGTAAACGTCGACCAGCTTGTCGGAACGAGGATTGATCCCGCGCTCGTCGGACTTGAAGCCCTTGGCCTCCAGGATCACCTTGACTGGCTTCGACTCCAGCGAGCCCTGCCACGGCGTCTTTGCGAAGACACCCTTGGTCTTGCTGTCCAGGTAGATGGTCGCGCCCTGAGGCTTGGAGTCGATCACCACCAGACCCTTGGTCTCGATGGCCGGCAAGGCCGTGATCGGCGCGGGAGCCGTGCCCGGGGTCGCGCCGATCGCGGGGGGCGGTGCCAGGATGGTCTTGATGGCGTCGATGCGAACCTTGACCGCAGCTGCATCCGAGGCGGCGGGATCCCGGTCCAGGTATTTTTGAAAGAACTCGACCGCCTTCTCCAGGTTGCGCGCCTTCTCGTAAGAGACCGCGGCGTTGAAGAGAAACGCCGGGAAGGGCTTGCGCGCGAAGGCCGCCAGAAAGTGTCCGGCGGCATCGTCGAACTGTTCTCGAATGAACAGATTCTGCGCGGTCTCGAACTCGGTCTTGGCGCCCTGAAGGTCGATGTCGGGGGCAGGCGTGCTGGCGGCGGCAGGCACCGGAGCTGCCGCGGGGGTGTCTGTCGACGGCGCGGCTTCCGCATGCGCCACCGACGATCCAGAGGATCCCCATACGCCACATACCCCCATCAACAACCCCAGCCCCAACCTCCGGACCGACGCGCGCCTACGAAGAACAGTCTGCATCATCAAGTTAGGCCTCATTCTGAAGAACCCTAGAGTCGCTCAACGGCGGGATTGAATCAAGCAATACCTCGGCATCGGCAAGGCTATGCACCAACGCTTCGCGAAGCCCGCGCGCGCGCATCAGCGACGGAACAAGGAACCCGGACGCGACAAGACCAGCTCGCAGGCGCTTGCCCGATGCGATATCTTTCCTACCATGGGCACACCAATCTCCGAGGCTGCGGTCCTGGGTGCGGGGGTCATGGGCCAGGCAATCGCCGCCCACCTGGCCAACGCTGGCGTGAAAGTCCGGCTGATCGATCTGCCGGGCGATCCCGCCAAGGGACAGCAGCGGAACCACGCCGCCAGCGCCGGCCTCGAGGCGGCGCGCAAGGCAAAACCCGCGGCCTTCTTCTCGCCGCGCTTCGAGACGCTGGTCAGCGTGGGCAACTTCGAGGATCACCTGGCCGAGGCGGCCCGCTACGACGTGATCATCGAGGCGGTGATCGAAAACCTGGAGGTCAAGCGGGGCCTCTACCAGAAGATCGAAGCCGCCGGCGGCACCGGCATCGTCACGTCGAACACCTCGGGCCTGCGCATCGCCGAGTTGATGGTCGGGCGCAGCCCCGAATTCCGGCGACGTTTCTGTATCACGCATTTCTTCAATCCGCCCCGCTACCTCAAGCTGGTCGAGATTGTTGCAGGTGCCGACACGTCGGCCGAGACGCTGGCGCGCGCCGAGCAGCTCTGCGGCACCTTGCTGGGCAAAGGTCTGGTGCGCGCCAAGGACACGCCCAACTTCATCGCCAACCGCATCGGCACCTTCGCCATGATGGCCACCATGACCGAGGCCCAGAAGCAGGGCTTCACCGTCGAAGAGATCGACATGATCTTCGGACCGGCCAGCGGGCGACCGAAGAGCGCCGTCTTCCGGACCGCCGATGTGGTCGGCCTGGACACGCTGATGCACGTGACCAAGAACTGCTACGACTCGTTGACCGGCGATGAACGGCGCGACGTCTTCGCGCCTCCCCAGGTGCTGCGCCAGCTGGTCGACAAGAAGTGGCTGGGCAGCAAGACCAAGCAGGGCTTTTACAAGAAGGACGGCGATAAGATCCTGCAGCTGGACCTGGCCACGCTGACCTACGTTCCGCAGACCAAGCCCCGCTTCGCCTCGATCGGCGCGACCCGTGGCGTCGACGACGTCGACGAACGGCTGCGACGCCTGCTGGCGGGCGACGATCGGGCGGCGGCCCTGGCGCGGACCATCACCTATGAAACGCTGATCTATGCGGCGAACCGCCTGGGCGAGATCGCCGACGATATCGCGTCGATCGATCAAGCCATGCGCTGGGGCTTTGGCTGGGACCGCGGCCCGTTCGAGACCTGGGATGCGCTGGGCGTGAAGGCCACTGCCGCCAAGATGGAGGCCGCCGGATATACCGTTCCCGGCTGGGTGAGGGAACAGATCTCGGCGCAGGGCGAGGGAACCCGCTTCTATCGAAAGGACGTGGCGGCCGGGCAGCTGGAACAGTTGGGCCAGCGGGGCGGCTTCACACCCGTACCCAGCCAGCCCGACCTGATCGTTCTGGATGCCGTGCGGGCCCGCAACGCCACCGTCGAACGCAACCCGAGCGCATCGCTGTTAGACATCGGCGACGGCGTGTTCTGCCTGGAGTTTCACTCGAAGATGAACGCGCTGGATCCAGACATCGTCAAGATGATGGGCCACGCGGTCGACCGCGCCGAAAAGGAAGGGGTGGGGCTGGTGATCGGCAACGACGCCGCGGACGCCTTCTCGGCCGGCGCGAACCTGTTCTCGTTGATGGTGGCGCTGGGCCAGGGCAACCTGGCCGCCGTCGGCGACATGGTCGTGAACTTTCAGCAAGCCGCCCAGCGCACCCGTTACGCGCGTGTCCCGGTGGTCGCGGCACCGTTCGGCCTGGCGCTGGGAGGTGGCGCCGAAGTGGTGCTCGGCTGTCAGCACGTGCGGGCGGCGGCCGAGCTCTACATCGGTTGCGTGGAGGTCGGCGTGGGCCTGATCCCGGCCGGGGGAGGCTGCATGGAGCTGGCGGCGCGCGCCGCGGCGCGGGCTTCGGACGATCCGACGTTCGACTTGCTGTCCCTGGTCCGCGTGCCCTTCGAAATGCTGGCGCGCGCTCGCGTGTCGACCAGCGCCGAAGAGGCTCGCGATATGGGATTCCTGCGCGTACAGGACAGCGTATCGATGTCGAAGTCGACGGTGATCGCTGACGCCAAGCACCTGGTGCTGGGCCTGGCCCGCGCGGGCTACCGCCCCCCTCCCCCGCGGCGGATCCGGGTGATCGGCGAGGCCGGCGCGGCGACGATGCGCTCCATGCTGCGCAACCTGGCGACCGTGCATCAGATCAGCGAGCACGACGCCAAGATCGCGGGGCACCTGGCCCACATCCTGTCGGGTGGCAACGTCCCGACCGGGTCGTTTGTCACCGAGCAGACTATCCTTGATCTGGAACGCGAAGCGTTTCTGTCGTTGTGTGGCGAGCAGAAGACCCGCGATCGCATCCAGCAGATGTTGACGTCCGGAAAACCCTTGCGGAACTGAGAGGCCCCCATGCCTTCCACGCGTGATGTAGCGATTCTGTCCGCGGTACGGACCCCGATCGGGCGTGCGCCCAAGGGGACACTGCGCAACACCCGCCCCGACGATCTGGGCGCCCTGGTCGTGAAGGAAGCGCTGGCGCGCGCGGAGGTGGCGCCGGCCGCCATCGAGGATCTGGTGTTGGGGTGCGCCCAGCCCGAAAGCGAGCAGGGCCTGAACGTCGCACGCGTGATCGGCGAGCTGGCCGGCCTGCCCGACGAGGTGCCGGCCATGACCATCAACCGCTTCTGTTCGTCGGGGCTGCAAGCCGCCTCGGTGCTGGCGGACCGGATCGCGGTGGGCGCGATCGACGCCGCCATCGCCGGGGGCGTGGAGTCCATGTCGATGATCCCCATGGGGGGCGCCCGCCCGTCGCTGAACCCGGTGGTGGTGGACAAGCTGCCCGACGTCTACATCCCGATGGGCAACACCGCCGAGAACGTCGCCCGCAAGTTCGAGATCTCGCGCGCCGATCAGGACGCGTTCGCGTTCGCCAGCCACCAGAAGGCCGTCGCCGCCTGGACCCGCGGCGATTTTCGCGCCGAGATTGTCCCGGTGGTGACCCGCGTCTTCGAAGACGGCGCCTGGAAGGACGTCACCTTCGATCGCGACGAGGGCCCGCGCGCCGACACGTCGCTGGAAAAACTGGCGACGTTGAAGCCGGTATTCGACCCCGGCGGCTCGGTGACGGCAGGCAACTCGTCGCCGCTGAACGACGGCGCGGCTGCCTTGGTGTTGATGGCGGCTGACCAGGCGCGCGCCACGGGCAAGAAGATTCGTGGCTATTTCCGGGCGTTCGCGGTGGCGGGCGTACCGCCGGGCATCATGGGCATCGGGCCGGTGCCGGCCGTGCGCAAGCTGCTGGCCAAGACGGGGATGACCATCGATCAGATCGATCTCTTCGAGCTGAACGAGGCCTTCGCGTCACAGGCGCTGTATTGCCTGCGCGAGCTGGGCCTGCCCGGGGACCGCGTCAACGTGAACGGCGGTGCGATTGCCCTGGGCCATCCGCTGGGCGCGACGGGCGCGCGCCAGATCGCGACCGCGCTGCACGAGCTCGAGCGTCGCAAGGGACGTTTCGCTGTGATCAGCATGTGCGTCGGCGGAGGCATGGGCGCGGCCGGCCTGATCGAGCGCGCCTGAGGAGGAGGCACGATGGGCATCATCCTGAAAGATCGCGCGGAGATCGCCAAGATGCGGCGGACGGGACGCATCGTCCACGCCGCCCTGAACGCCGTCGAGGCCGCCTGCGTCCCGGGCGTGTCGACGTGGGAGCTGGATCAGATCGCGCGCAGCGTGCTGGCGGCGCACGGGGCGCGATCCTGCTTCCTGGGTTATGGCCCGCGCGGGATGCCGCCCTACCCGGCCGCCCTGTGCACATCGGTGAATGACATCGTGGTGCACGGTATCCCCCGCAAGGATGTCATCCTGGCCGAGGGGGACGTGATCGGTATCGACTTCGCTTGCCTCAAGGACGGCTACGCCGCCGACGCGGCCCGCACCGTCGCGGTCGGCGTGGTCAGCCAGCCGGTCCGCGCGCTGCTCGACGCCACCCGCGAAGCCCTGGAGCAGGCCATCGCCTGTTGTGTCCCGGGCGCGCGCCTGGGCGACATCGGCAGCGCCGTGCAGACCCACGCCGAGAGTCACGGGTATTCGGTCGTGCGCGATCTGGTCGGCCACGGTATCGGGCGCGCCATGCACGAGCCGCCGTCCGTGCCGAACTTCGGTACGCCCGGTCTGGGCCTGCGCTTGCAGCCGGGGCTGGTGATCGCGATCGAACCCATGGTCAACGCCGGCAGCGCAGCCGTCCATGCGCGCGACGACCAATGGACCATAGCCACCGACGACGGCGCGCTGTCAGCCCACTTCGAGCACACGGTGGCGGTCACTGATGCGGGGCCGCTGGTCCTGACGGCGGCCTAGCGAAACCGCCACGCGCGAGGGGCCGTAGCCGCCGAGGCGATCTTCGTGGGGCCTGGCTGATCGGGCGCGTCTTCCTCGAGGACGGCAATTACAGCTATTCCTGTGCGTTTTTTCCTAGCTTTGGGCGTTTGCCTCGACGAACGCCTTGCTGAAATTGGACCAAAGAAGTAGTTTGCGAGAACACAAAAGGCGGGACCCTTTTGGGAGGCTTTTGATGTCACGCAGTGTCTTTTTGTTGTCGGGCCTGGTCGTTCTGGCACAGGCTTGCAGCAACCTCGGACAGACGACCGCGCCGATTGATCCAAATGGATCGGGCGGCACCATGGGCGTTGATGCGGGCCCAGACATTCAGTTCAAGATCGACGTAGCGCCTCCGCCCGCCACCGATGGCGCGGTGTTCGAAGCCAGTTCGATGCCAACCTGTGTTCAGGCGACCCCCAAGACCAAGAATGTCCCTCCTGAGGTGCTGATCGTTCTGGATCGCTCGGGGTCGATGGCGCATGGCAACGATGACAAGGATTGCAGCACGGCCAGCGGCAACTGCACGGGCGGCGATAAATGGACCCAGACCACCGGCGCGTTGGCCGCTGTGCTGCCGAAGACCGAGGACTCCGTCAACTGGGGGCTGATGTTCTTCGGTGACGTCAGTGGGGGGAAAGACAATTGCAACGTGGGGACCGTCGCGGACGTCGCGCCTGCCGCTATGAATTCAGGCCCGATCACGACGGCGATCGGTCGCACCACGGCTGCCACGGCGACACCCACCACATTGGCTATCAAGAACGCGGCGGCCTATCTGAAGGGCCTGAATAGCGAGAATCCGAAGTTCATCTTGCTGGCCACGGACGGGCTTCCCACCTGCGGGACGGCCAGTTCATCGTGCGACGTCGACGGTGCGGGTGGAAGCGGAAGCGGCGGCGCGGGCGGACGAGCCGGGACCGGGGGTGCAGGCGGGCGCATGGCCACCACGGGCACGGGCGGGCGCGCCGCGCCTGCCGCGAACCCAGCGGGCATTTGCGACGCCGCCGCCGCCGCAGCAGCGATCAAGCAGGCGCATGACGTCGACATGATTCCGACGTTCGTCGTGGGCATCGCCACCGCCGGAGTCGGAGACGTGACGCTGAACCGTATGGCGGTCAACGGGGGCTTCCCGCGCTCAGGCGCCATCCAGTACTATTCGGTCACCAGCAACGACGAGTTGCAGGCGGCGCTGGCCACCATCACGACGCAAACGAAGACCTGCTTCTTCGGCATCGATCCCGCCATCGACGACCAGCACAAGATCGAGAAGGTCACCGCCGACGGCCGCGCTTTGGGCAGCGGCGACTTCATGCAGGTGGGGAACACCGGGGTTCAGCTTATCGACCAAGCGTGCAAGGACTTTACCGAGGGCGTCATCAAGGACGTGGTGGTGCAGGTGAATTGCAACGGCTGAGAAGCCGAACCCGCGAAGCGTGGGGCTGGCCCGCCTGAGTTATGATTGGTCGACGCGGCTCGTTCGTCTGAGGATCGCGAATCCTTGCTCGGTCGCGTGGGAGTCAATGAGCGGCGACGCCCCCTGTTGAATCCCGGCGGCGCGCCTGCGACAGTAGCGGTCATGCGCCTCAAACAGCCTTCGGTCGCGGCTCGATCCCCTCAAAACGCCCTGCCCCGCTATCGCCGGGTCGCGGTGGCGTGCCTGCTCACCATCGTCAACCTGGGGATCACCGCGGTCGCGCAGGCCAAGCCGTTCGAGGACTACATCAAGAAGACCCCCATGGTCGCGGCGCTCAGCTCCGCCACCTGGGGTGACCCGGGGGTGTTGCCGCGCGACCTGTCCAACGGCATCGAGAGTGCCAAGGGCGCAGGCGTCCACCCGGACTACTACTACTGGGACGGGCAGATCATCCGGGCCATGGACGGCAAGTACCACATGTTCATGAGCACGTTCTCGGGGAACACGAACTTCGGCACAGGCTGGCAGAACTCCGACGCCTACCATGCCATCAGCCAGACCAACGTGCTGGGTCCCTACGTGCGACAAGACTTCGTGTACAGCAGCAGCAGCGGGTCGCACAAAGGACACAACGTCTCCGCGCTCGAGCTGCCGGACGGCAGCTACGCGGTCGTCGTCAGCGAGATCGTCCCCTTCACGATCTACAAGTCGAACTCTCTCGACGGTCCGTGGACGGCTTGCTCACCCACCAGCCAGGTCGGTGCGTCCAACATCAGTCTGTTTCCGCGCCACGACGGCAAATTCGAGATCGTGGAGCGCAACGGCACCATCGCGATCTCGGACACCCTGTGCGGCACGTACGTGAAGCAGAAGCCCACCTGCGCGTATACCCAGAACCCTACCGACGCGCAGGGTAATCCGGTTACCGGCAGCATCTACGCGAAGCGGACCTCGACACCGGGCGTATCCAATCCGTCCAATATCTGGCAAGAAGATCCCCACATCTGGCGCAGCGGAGGGACCTACCACGTCATCTATTCGGGTTCCGGAGATCGCGTCGGCTGGCACGTGTACTCGCCCGACGGCCTGAATTGGAAGGACAACGGGTATGCCTGGTCTCCGCGGGACTACCAGAAGATCTTCTGCTACGAGGGCAGCACCACCTGCACGCAGTGGTACAAGATGGAGCGCCCCGGCGTGGTGCTGCAGGACGGCCACCCGACCCACATCACCTGGGCTGTGGCCGATGTCGACAAGGACAACATGGTCCTGCCTGGCACCAATCACGGCACCAAGATCATCGTGGTGCCCTTCGACGGGGTGGCGTTCGATAACGACTTTGGCACCGCCGCCGCGGGTGGAGCCGGTGGCAGCCCCGGCGCGGGCGGCGCCGGGGGCAAGGGTGGCGCCACCGGCGCGGGCGGTGCCGGCGGCAGTCCGGGCGCGGGCGGCAAAGGTGGCGCCCCGACAGGCGGGGCTTCCGGTCACGGCGGGATGGGCGGGACGGCGTCATCGAGCGGTGGCGCGGGCAACCCAGATGCCGGCGCGACCGGCAGTGGTGGAACCTCCGGCAGCGGCGGAACTTCCGGCAGCGGCGGATCGGCATCCGGGGGCGCCACCAGCACCGGCTCGGGGGGGGCCTCGACGTCGAGCGGTGGCTCGTCAGCGTCGGGAGGCGCCACGGCCGGGAGTGGTGGCAGCTCCTCGTCCGGTGGCAAGAGCGGTGACGCTTCCACCAGCCCGACCGGCACGGAGGCTGGCTGCAGCTGCGCGCTCGGGTCGAACGCAGGGACCGAGCCCCTCCTCCCGTCCGTCCTGCTCGGTGCCCTGGGACTGTGGTTGATCCAGCGACGGCGCCGCGGCAGCGCGACGTGACGTGACGATCAGGAGCGGCCCTTCGCGGGGCCGCTCAGGTTCCCGGGATGGCGCGGAAGTCGACGGATTGGCCAACCCGAACGCCCAATCGGGAAGCCAGCCCCCCCGAAATCTCCAGCACGTATTGCGAGCCGATAGGCCCCCGGTACTTCGTGGTGCTTCTGGGTTTGGCTCGCTCGATGATACCGACCACGTGGCGATCGGCGCCAATGAAGATCATGTCGATGGGGAGCAGGGTGGTCTTCATGCCGACCTCCTGGATCCCGGGCTTGTCGAACACCAGCAAAAGGCCCGCATCGGAAGCCAGGGTTGGCCGACCCACCAGGCCGTTTGCCCGCTCTTCGGGGGTGGCCGCGATCTGAACGTGGAACAGGGCCCGGCGCTCGCCCATATTGATCGTCGCCGCTGGCGTCGGGGCGAGGAAAGCGGCGGCACCCACCTCCTGCGCATCCTTGTTGCCCGCGTCGTGTCCTAGGGTGCCCGTCGCTGCGTCGCTCTTCGACGCCGGCGGCGCCCCGGGGCCACGGTGGCACGCGGCTGCCAAGGTCGCGGTCAAGCCCGCCCAAACCAGAAGGAAGCCAGCCCACGTTCGCGATCGCCGACGCTCGAGAGCAGGGACGGACATGGCGCCCAGCTTACCCCGAGCGCTGTTCCTCGTGGCTACTGGCACCGGGTCATTGAACCATCGCCGGCCTGGTACACGCGACGCAATCTTCGGCTGCCAGACAGCAACCTCGTGAAGGCTAACGGATTTCGGTTTCGCGCTTCTGCCCGTTCACCTCGAAGGTGATCTTCCTGATCGTGACGGTTCCCGAACTGCCGTCGTCGAGCTCCGTTCCGACCTCGAAGCGGGCGATCCAGAGACTGGTCGGCCAGTTTTCAGCGCCGGTCAGGTGGTCCAGAATTTTTTTGACGTCGACCGTGCCACTGAACTGCTTCGTGGAATTCTGAGCGCGATATTGGCGATACTTCCATTGTTGCGCTTGGCCGTCCGGCCACGCATCTCTGGACAGGTAGAGATTGAACTTCTGTCCGGCATCCAGGGTCCCAATGACACCATTCCAGTTGTACTGATCGCTGCTCCAGCCAAACCAGTTCATCGTCTCACCGTAGGCTGTCTTGTGGGTGCCTGTGACCGGGTTTTGTTCGTCGAACCACATCTCGAAGTTCATGTTCCAGGACTTGTCGGAGCCCGACATGCTCAGCCCTTCGATGGTCACGCTGGCCGTTGTCACGTCCTTGATCTGGATCGGGAGGACAGTGGTCGACGAGTAGTCAGGCGTCGTAACCAGCTGCTTGCTTTGCCCGAACGGATGGATTCCGAACTCGACCTCTGGATAGTCGGGCTTCGATTTTGCGCCACCACACATGACGCTCGATCGGTCCCATTTCCACCCGAACGTCTTGTCGGCGTTGACGAAGATTTGATACGGCGCCTTACACCCGAGGGATTGGGCGCCCCAGTTGTTGTTGATCAGCCTCGTTTCACCTAGCACGAAGTAGTCACTGGCTGTGCTGCTGCTCGCAGGCGCGGTGACGTTTGCCTTCTTTTCTCCAGGAACCATCCCTCCGCCGCCGGTGCCGCTACCGACGTGACCTGCCGTCCCACCAACTCCGCCGGTGCCACCAACACCACCTCCACTCCCGCCGCCGGTTGCCGAGGGAGCGCCGGCGCCTCCTGTCGCGACGTTGCCTCCAGACGACGCGGTGCCCATTGCCCCGCCGCCGCCAGCGACACTCCCACCACCCCCGCCCCCGGTGCCTGCCGCGTTTCCCGTTCCCGAAACAAAACCACCGCTTCCGAAGCCACCAGTGCCACTTCCCGACGATCCACCGGTCGAGGACGCGTCGCCCGTCTGAACAGGGCCGCCATCCGCTGCGGCGCTGCCTCCGCTACCAGAAGCTCCTGTCGCGGCGCCCGTTGCCCCACTTCCGCTTCCGGCGATGGGTGGCGTGGAAGGGTTTGGGTTGCACGCAAGCACAAACGCCGCGACGCTCACCAGTACCGAATCGGTCGCTTTGAATCGCATGTTCATCACCGACTCGGCCCCTCTTCCAGGAGATGTCAACAACACCAAGCAGTCTCAGGCTGAAACGCCCGGCCAGAGCGGAGTGACGCTACCTGGATATCGAGAAAAGGGAACCGCTTTTCTTCAGTTCCGGAAACCGGAACGTCCGCGCGGCACCGCAGATGGAGGTAAATCGCGGTGCGTGCTCGATACTTGGGCGCGTCACGCAATTTCTGGCAGCGGGCGCCGATAGCCGCGCGTGCCCGCGATTCGCCACCAAAGTCCTCCCTGCGCCCGGCCGTTTGTGTGGCTGTTGGTTGCGTGTGCCGTCCTCTGTCCCTGTGGCCTGCCCGCGAATCGGCTCGGCGACTCGGAGAAGGCAGCGCCGCCGGACCTGTTGGTCCTTCCCGATGACGGTGCTGCGGCTCTGCTGACCGCGGTGACGCAGGCCCGCCAGCGGGTGTGGGGGGAGATGTACATGCTGACCAGCTTCGACGCGATGGATGCACTGGTCGCCGCCCATACGGCCGGTGCTGACGTGCGGCTACTGCTGGAACCGGCCCCCTACGGAAGCGAGACCGCCAACCAAGGCGCGTTCCAGTCCCTGGCCGCCGCCGGCATCGACGTTCGCTGGTTTGCCGTCCCCGAGGGCTTGGTGCACGCCAAGTTTCTGCTGATCGACGACGTGGCGTGGATCCTGACGCTGAACTTGACGCTTGCGGGGGTGACGCGGAACCGAGAGTTCGCCGTCGCTGATCACGATGCAGTGGACGTCAATCGCATCGAAGACCTGTGGCAGTCCGATGCCCTCGGAGCGCCCGCTAGTGCTGGCCCGAGCGGCGCCCGCGTCCTGACGTCGCCTGTCGACGCGCGCCCGCGTTTGACCGCCGCCGTGGATGCGGCGCGCGCCTCGGTGGCCATCGAGGTGGAGGAATTGTCGGACGCTGATTTCGTGACGCGCCTGATGGCGGTGAGCGCGCGGGGCGTCCCGGTTTCGATCGTGGTGCCCGCCAGCGACCGCTCGGCCGCCACCAGCGCCGCCGTGACCCGCCTGTCCGCGTCCGGCGTCGCGGTCCGCGCGCTCGGCGCGCCCACGCTGCACGCCAAGGCCATGGTCATCGACGATCGACTCACCTATGTGGGCTCTGTGAACTTCACCCGCGCGTCCTTCGACGACAATCGCGAGGTGGGCCTGCTGATGCAAGATGGCGCCACGACAGCGCGGGTTGCCGCCACCCTGGCCGCCGACTGGGCTCGGGGCTCAGCCCCGTGACGGCACCGCGCCGGTCGCTACGGTGCGGGAGGGCGGCTCGCCTCGTCCGCCTGGCGCCGCATCCACCGATCGAGCAAGAACGGTCCGCCCGGTACCAGCGCTGCCAGGAATACCGTCAGCGTCCGCATGGCGGACCAACGGACGGCATCGTACGCGGTGGCCAAGGCAGCGACGTAAAGCACGAACAGCAGCCCGTGAAGCCAGCCCACGATCTTCACGGCCATGGGCATTCCCGCCGCGTATTTCAGGGGCATGGCCACGCCCAGCAACAAGAGGAAAGAAGTTCCTTCGGCGAGACCGATGGCGCGAAGGCGTCCGACAGGGGTATTCAGCACGTGGGTCACATACATCGAACACCCGCTTCTCCGCCATCGACTCGTCGTCTCGCGCCGCCCGTCCGCACCATGTTAGGGAGAGGCCATGGATCGCAACCTGGCGCTGGAGGTCGTGCGGGTCACGGAAGCGGCGGCCCTGGCCGCGGCACGTTTCGTGGGCCTCGGTGATCGCGACGGAGCCGATCAGGCCGCCACCGAAGCCATGCGCACGACGTTCGAGTTCATGCACATCAACGGGACGGTGGTGATCGGTGAGGGGGAACGCGACGAAGCGCCCATGCTGTACATCGGTGAGAGGGTGGGCGATCGCGCCGAGGACGCTCCCCACATCGACATCGCTGTCGATCCGTTGGAGGGCACCAATCTGTGCGCGAACGGCCTCAACGACGCCTTGGCGGTCGTCGCCATGGCGGAGCACGGGCACTTCCTGAACGCGCCCGATACCTACATGGACAAGATTGCCGTGGGGCCAGCGGTCGGCGCGGGCGTGATCGACATCAGAAAGACGCCCACCCAGAACCTTCACGCCATCGCGGAGGCCCGGCGCGTTCGGGTCAGCGATCTCACGGCGGTGATTCTGGACCGACCCCGGCACGCCGGCCTGGTCGACGAGGTTCGCCGCGCCGGTGTGCGGATCCGCCTGATCACCGACGGGGACGTGGGCGGGGCGATTGCCACCACCGATCCCAGCACGGGGATCGACGTATTGCTGGGAATCGGGGGCGCGCCGGAGGGCGTGCTGGGGGCGGCCGCGCTTCGTTGCGTGGGCGGTGACTTTCAGGGTGTGCTCAAGCCCCGCAACGACGGCGAGGTCAGGCGCGCCCAGGCCATGGGGATCGCCGACCTCAATCAAGTGTTCAGCATCGACCAACTGGCCACCGGCGACGTGATGTTTGCGGCGACCGGTGTCACCGACGGGTTCTTGCTGCGGGGCGTGCGGCCTTTGGGTGACGGCGCGGAAACCACCTCTGTGGTGATGCGTTCGCGCTCCGGGACCACGCGTCTGATCCGCGCCCGGCACCGCTTCCACCAAGCGCCGAATTACGCTGGCGGGCGCCCTGGCGTCGGGTGATCCGCCCACTACTTCTCGACGCCGACGTCCTTCAGGGCCTCGAGCTTGGCCAGGTCCAGCCCCGTGAGCGCGGACTTCAGGTCGCCGATGCCGACCCCGTGTCCTGACGCGCTGACGATGAAGCGATCGCCCAGGACGATTTCGAATTCATTGCTGCCACCGGTCTTCGAGACCTTCTCGTGGACGATGCGGCCATCCACCTTGTCGGTCCGTTCCGAACCGTTGTCGTCTTCCTTCTCGCCCTGCAGGCCGGCCCATCCCGCCAGCCCCAGCAAACCGCTGGCGCCGCCCGTATCCGAGATCGCCAACGTCACCCGCTTCTGCGCGCCGTCGCCATAGGTGGCCTGCGCCTTCGACACCTTCAGCCCGGCCAGGCCATTCCTCTCGGCGTTGCTGCTCTTCTTCGGAAGGCCCGCGAAGGTGTCCGGCACGAAGGTCTTCAACTGGTCGATGGCGATCGGTTCGACGCGCTTGCCGCCGCCGAACAGCGTCCCCAGACCTTGCATGGCCGCCGCCATTTGCTCCTTCGAATCGCCGCTCTTCTGGGCGGCCTCCATCTTCTTGCCGCTGGCCTCCATTTGCTTGCCGAGCGCCTGAAGCTTTCCGATCGGACTGTCCTTGTCGAACTGCACGTCCGAGTGAGAGCGATACGCACCGGCCGTGGCCGCCGCGCCCATCATGCCGGCTCCGGTGACGGCGCCGGCGATGACCCCGATGATCACCGTCAACACGATCGCGCAGACGACAACCACGGCCGTGTACGGTCCCGCCTTCTCCTGCGGGCAGTTCATCAAGCGCGGAAGCCCTAGATAAAGGAGGTAGAGCCCGTACAGGCCCGCCAGAATGCCCAGGATCCCCAGCGCCGGGATCAGCTGCAGCACACCCGCCACCCACGCCGGCGTGTACGAGTACACGGCTACCTTCAGGGCCTGCGCGCTGTTCTTCTGGCCGTTGAACGTCGGCGCCAGCGCGTTGATGATCAGCGAAAGCACGAAGACGCCCACGACGGCCATCACCAACATGACGATCGCGCTGACCAGACCGGTGGTGAGCGGGACACGGTACGAGCCCATGAAGGGCACGGTGACACCGATCACCGAGCGTCCAATCAAACCGGCCACGGCGCCTATCGCGACCAGCGGAACGACATAGCCCGTGATGAGACCACCGGTGGTGGTCGTTTCCGCGGCGATCACCGGCCACTCGAGCTTTGGTTTGAGGCAGATGTTCTTGACGCGCTCAACGATTGCCATGAACTGGACCTCCCGGTGCCAAAGATGAAAGGAGCGTCGAAACTATCACGGTTCGAGCGTGAACGGGCTATCGCTCTGTTCGCGCGGCTCGCGGCGTCCCGTTGCGGGCGGCGGCGGCGATGACGTGGGCGACATGCGCGCTGATTGCGTCGGTGGCCGTCTTCTGATTCGCGTACGATTCGAGCAGCGTCGTGTGCATGCCTGGCAAGGTGGTCAAGGCGATGGGCCCGCGCACGAAGGCGCCCCAGCCATAGAGAGGATCGTCCATCGTCGTGGCCAGCCACTTCTCGGGTTGCTCGACGCGAAGAAGAAGGAGAGCGCCGTCCACCGCGCCGCTCGGCAGATATTGCGCGCGCGCCCGCATTTGATGAACCCAGAGCTGCTTCGCCCGCGTGTTGGAAGCCTCATCGAAGGGGAGATCGGGCGCGAGCTCGGCCTCCCGCCCGCGCACGCGCAGAACGCGGGCGCGCAAATTGGCGTAGACGGCGGCCCGATAGCTGCGGCGAACGCCCGGATCTTTAGCGAACGCCCGTTTCGCATGCGCCAGCAGACGGGCCGGTAGGGGCGCGTGCTTCGGGTATTGAGGCGCAAAGCCGTCGAAGGAGATGAGCAAGGGAACGCGCCGCCCCCGCTTCTCCAGCCGGCGCGCCAGCTCGAAGGCCGGGAGCATGCCGATGCTGAATCCTCCCAGCACCACAGGACCGTCCGGCAGAACGTGCGTCAGTTCTTCCTCGTAGATCTTCGCAATCTCCTGGATGCTGAGGGCGCGCAATGGTTCGGAGGGTTCGGCACCGACAGACTGAAAGGCGAAGACCGGTTGCTCGGCGCCGAGGAGTCGTGAAAAATTGCGATATGTGAAGGCGTATCCGCCCACGCCAGCGATCAGGACCAGGGGCGGCTTCGTGCCGCGATCGTTGAGTACGATGAGGTGAGGCGCTTCAGGGGAGGCAGCCCCCAGGAGCGGCGCGGTCTGTGGTAATGCCGCCGCCACCCAGGGCCGACCCTGTCGGGAGCCGAGGACCGACAGCGCGACGGCCAACTTGGCGATGGTGAGATTGCCCGCCAATGCCGACAGCGGGACATCGATGCCGAGCCTGGCTCGTAACGCCACAACCATCTTGACGGCAAGCAACGAGTGACCGCCGAGGGCATGGAAGTCGTCATCGAGCCCGATGGCCGTTCTCCCCAGCAACTCCTGCCAGAGGGCGTGGATGATCGCGGTCTCGCCTTCGAGCGGCTTTAGCGGTGGCGATGGTGCCGGCTCGTTCGCAGCCGCCATTGCCACCTCGCCCCGCGCCAGGGCGCGCCGGTCGACTTTCCCATTCGGAGACAGGGGCAAAGCTCCACAGATCAAGATCTGCGAGGGCACCATGAACGCGGGCAGTGTCTCCGCCAGGGCCTCGCGGAACGTATCCGGATTCAGAGAATTTCCCGGTTGGAGAACCACATAGGCAACGGGGACCTTTTGCCCCGAGGCATCGGAGCGAGCGACGCAGGCGGCCGCGACCACACCCGGCTGGCGCAGCAGGGCACTCTCCACCTCGCCGGGTTCGAGGCGAAAACCCCGCGTCTTCATCTGCTCATCGGCTCGGCCCAGAAGCTCGATGTCGCCATCCTCGAAGTAGCGAGCGAGATCGCCGGTGCGATAGAGGCGCTCGCCCGGACGGAAGGGATCGGGGATGAAGTTCTGCGCGGTGAGCTCGGGGCGATTCAGATAGCCGTCCGCCAGACAAGCGCCGCCGATGTACAGATCACCCGCCACGCCGATGGGCGTGGGATGCAGGCGCCGATCGAGAATGTGATAGCGGGTGTTTTGAATGGGCCGGCCATAAGGGATGCTCTTCCAGCGCGGATCGATCCCGCGGACCCAAAAGCTGTTCGACCAGATCGCCGCCTCGGTGGCGCCGCCCAAGGCGAGGATCTCGGCGTTGGGAAAAGCGGCGCGGATTCCGTCCGGCAGAGTCAAGGGAATCCAGTCGCCGCTCAGCAACACAAGGCGTAGGGCGCGGCGGCCGTCGGGGCCGGCGGCGTGCCCATCCACCCGGGCTGGTAACAAGGGAATCAGCCGCTCCAGGGCGGCCGGCGTGGAATTCCACACCGTGATGCCTTCCGTGACGAGCTTCCGTGCCAGCACCTCGGGATCGTTCAGGACGGCGGTGCTCGCCACGACGACAGTGGCGCCCGCTCCCAGCACACCGAAGATGTCGAAGACGGAAAGATCGAACGAGGGGGAGGTCACGAATAGCAGCCGATCGCCCGGTCGCACCGCGCCGGTGCGGCAGACCCAGTCCAGCGTGTTGACGACCGCGCGATGCGAAAGCACCGCCCCTTTGGGCTCACCCGAGCTCCCGGAGGTGAACATGGCGTAGCAGGTCTGCGTGGCCTTGCCCCAATGTCCGGGTCGCGTCGTCGGCCGCGACACGACCTCGGACGCCGGACGGGCGTTGACGGCGAGGACCGGACAGGAGAACAGCAGACTCAGATATTCCTCGGCGATGACCAGCTGGCACCCTGCGATGTCGACCATGGTCGCTAGCCGCCGGTGCGGATACGTGGGATCGAGCGGCACGTAGGCAGCGCCACTCTTCACGACGGCGAGCAGCGCGACGATCAGATTGGCGCCGCGTTCCAGGCAGACCCCGACGTACATTCCGGGACGAACGCCGCGTGCCCGCAGGGCATGGGCGAGCTGGTTCGCCCGGCTCTCCAGCGCTCCGTACGTCAAGGTTTCGCCGTCCGCCTCGACCGCGGGGGCTTGGGGGTGCGCCTCGGCCTGGCGTTCGAACAGGCTGTGAATGCCAAGCTCGCCGTCGAAGGCTCGGTCAGTACGGTTCCAGGTGCCAAGCAGCCGCTCCCGTTCGTCCGCTGGCAGCACCTGTACGGTCCCCACGGCCTGAGCGTCATCGCGAACGACCTGTGCCAGCACGTGCTCGAGCGAAGCGAGCAGTCGCTCACCCCAGTGCGTTTGAAAGGCGAACCGACTCTCGTCGTAGGCCACCCGGAGCTGAGGATTGCGACCCAAGGACACCGTCACGTGTAACGTCGTCCGCGCATCGACCGGCGCCCCCGCTCCGCTGATGCCAGGCGCGGCGAGGTCGATGAAAAGAAAATTTGTCAGCGCGCCGGACGAATCATCGTCGATGGAGCGCGAAGGACCGTGCAGGGCCCGAAGCAGATCGCCGACCGTCATCGCATCGTCGCAACGAATCCGCCGTGCCATCGTGGAAGGAGAGGCGCCATTGCTCGCCTGCCGTTTGACGGTGAAGACGACCTCGTCCTCCTCGAGGTGCCGGCTGAGCACCAGGGCGAAGGCCGTCTCGCACACCGCGTGACCGATGGCGAGGGCGTTCGTCGGATCGGTGTCGAGACGGAGACGCTTGGCCAGACGCGGATGGAGCGGGCGAGTGGCTTCTGCTCGTGGAGGGACGTCGGCAGTCGGGTGGAAACTGGCGCTCCCTGAAGAGTTCATCCGCACTCCTCGAAACGAGGTACCGACCGATGCGGGCCGCATAGGTACTGTGGAGTCCCCCATCAGAAATACCCCCTCGGCCCTCGAAAGACTACGGCGCGACGGGGGCGAAACGTCACCGGCGGCACCGGCAGGAGGCGTGTTCCCTTCGCGAAACCGATGGGACGACGCGGCGTCCGACCCTTCGGACCAGCGTCGCCCATTCTCCAAGATGTAACGAGCCGATTCGGGATGCCATGGCGACCACCACGAAGGTCTCTGCACGACATGGACCAGGGCCGAGCACCGGGCTCCGTCAGCAAGCCGATGCCGCAACACACCCAACGAACGTCCTCAGACGACAGCCCCGGCAGGCATGGCGCGCCGGATCGCGACCATTCGCGGCGGGGGTGCGGCCGATCCGGCCCCCCCCCAAGGGGCAGCCTTATGGCGAGGGGCAGTAGGTCGCGATCGGTTGCTTCAGCCGAATGACGAACAGGTGCGATCGCTGAGCGGCGGCGGTGGCCGCGTGAATCTCGTAGTGCGCGGGCGAGGCCACCCCGTTGATGGTCAGCGCGCCGGTGGAATCGACCACATATGCGGTCGGATCCGTGCTGGTGGGATCGCCGGTCATGGTGGCAGTCACGCCGAAGTCCTGATCATTGGCCACCACCAGCGTCCTCGAATCGACCAACGACATCCCTTCGGCCTTTTCGTCGGTCCATCCATAGGCCCGCAGATCGAGGATCTGGGACTTGCGGGCCATGACGATCTGCGCGGCAATCTCGGCCGCCGTCCCGTACTCCAGCTCCTTGCCGGCGTTGGGTCCGCCGCTCAGGGTCAGCCCCGTGAGATCCGTCGCGCCGCTGATGTCGAAGCCGTAAACCACATTGCGAAAGGCCTTGGTCTTGTCCTTGCCCTCTTCCATGGTCACGAAGCGCTGGTTGTCCACGGCAATCAAATCACCCAGCTTGGCATCCCCGCTCTTGGCGTAGGCGGCGAGCTCGTGCGGATACGCGAACATCCGCGTAGCGCCGGTCGCGGGATCGTATTCAACCAGGCGGATGAACTGCGCCTTGCCCTTGGTGCTGCCCGCCACGTCCAGCGTGCTTTGCACCATTCCATAGACCTTCCCGTTCGGCGTCACTGCGACCCCTTCGAAACCACGATTGGCCTGCCGACTGGCCAGAAGGGCGGGCAGCCCGGCGCCGGGCGTCAGCTTCAACGCAATCTCGCCGGTGCCCGGATGGATCTTCAGCAGCGATGGCCCGTACTCCTCGGACACCCAGACGTTGCCACGCGCGTCGACGTCGATGCCTTCGGGATCGATGCCCGTCGTCGAGGAAGGAAAGACGCCCAACGTTTCCGAGAGCGCAATCTCCGTTGTCAGAGCCGCGGGAGGCAGGCCCGTGACGGGCACGCCCCCCGACTTGATCGAAACGGACGACGTCACCAGCGGCCCCACGAACGGCAGCACGTTCATGGTGATGATGCGCGGAGCGTAGGTCGGCGTCAGGTACGCCTTGGTGGGGTGGGACACGCCGGCACTATCAACGTAGCCGGGCGCATCGCCGTTGGGACCGCGATCGCCAAGCGCGTAAAAAGACAATCCATGGCGACGATAGCGCAGGCCTGACCCGATGCTCAGAGGAAGCCCGTTCGGAAACTCTGCCTCGGCCATCCCGGTATACGGCGGGTTGAAGCGATCGGGGACCGCGACCGTCAGATCCTCGGTCAACAAGACGACAGGATCGTCGCTGACGACGGTCAGGGCACCGCTCGTCGACTCGACCTGACTCTCGTCGGCTGCGAGCTCCCGGTCCTGTCCACATCCAATCAACGCGATTCCAGCCAACCCGACCCGACACGACCAACGATGCGCGTTCATCATACGAGATCTCCCGGTTTGAATTGTCCGCCCCAGACCGCTGCCGGTTCGCGAGGTCCGCAATCACTATGCCGTTGCCGCGCTCTGGATTGGCGCGCCCAACAAAGGGTCCTAACCTCGCCGGAGCGCGAGCCTATCTGAAATTCGAACGAGTTGTGCGATACCTCAACAACTTGGTGGACGCTTCGTAGCGAGCAATGGACGCCAGGAGCGGACCGGCCGAATCCGGCCACACGCGCCTCAATTGTCGAGCCGATCTGGGGCAAGGTACTTAGAATCCCTCAACAGGTCACTGATGGTATCGTGGTGCGCGGAATCCACGTGGGATGAGGGGGCGAGATGACTCAGGAGACCAGCGCGACCAAAGAGCGAAAGGCAAGCGGCCTCCCCCTTTGGGGTGCCGTCGTAAGCGGAGGACTTGGGGTGGTTATCCTCGCCACCCAGCTGATAGAAGCGACCCAGAAGTTTACGACCGTGGTCGGCGGAACTTCGCCGCGCACCATGGCAGCCATTGGAGTCGCCCTCGTGGCTGCCGCCCTGTCCTTGTTTGTGGCAACAGTCTCGGGTCGTTCCAGACTTCTCCGTCCAGATTCGCTTCTTCTTTTCGTGGACCTGGACAAATCGGACAACCTCCGCGGTCGCGAGAGTGACCTTCGCGAACTCACGGAAATCTGCCGGATCAAACGTCAAACCTTCCTTTACGGTGACTCAGGAGTCGGCAAAACAGCATTACTCCGGGCGGGCCTCTGGCGTAACCTGAGGTCAAGCCGAAGCCTCTTCCCGATATACGTGAACCTTCTTGCTGACGACCTCGACCTGAACGGACTTTCGCCTTTCATGGCGCGGACATGGGATGAGCTGAGTGACAGTCAGCGCAAAGCCCTGAACCTGACAAAAGCCGCGGCAGGGGCAGAGGCGGAGACAGTTCTAAGGAAGATCGAAGATGTCACCGGGAAAAAGCCGCTCCTCATCATCGATCAATTTGACGATTTTCTGTCTCGCAACTCAGGAAGTCTGATGTTGAACGAGCGCTCCTGGATCTCGTCGGACACTTTCGTTCAAAAGAGCGGGATGTGGGCGACACTACGTCAACTCATCCAGGAGGGAGTGGTCCACGTCCTAGCGGCTTCAACCTCCGAGTTCGCAATTGGCTTTCGCCTCATCACATTTGTCCCGGACTCTGAGACCTACCTCCTTCGACGCGTGGACGCTGGAGCCATTCGCTCACTCCTGCTGGACCTTGCGAGCGGAGAGAATTCGAACGCCGTCAGCCATCCGGAAAACGGGTGGACGCAGTTGCAGGATCGAATCCTCAAGGACATCGCCGTGGATGGCGGAGTGCTTCCGGCCCAACTACGAATCGTCCTTGCAAGTCTCGGGTCCTTGCGCGCACTGACTGTCGATGAATACGTCCGATCTGGGAGAGCCGAAGGCCTTGAATCACTGTACGTCAGCCGATACGCCGCTGACTGCGCTTCGGCATGCAAACTGAGAAAAGCAGCCGTCGTTTCGACCCTTTGCGCGCTCGTCAATTCTGACGAAATGAAAACCTATTCACGCACATCCACAGACGTTGCAACGGCCATCCTGAGGCGTCCATCGATGACAGGCTCTGCCGCCGATCAGTTTACAGCGGAGAAGGTCGAAGCTTGCCTGGCCTTCTTGAGCGGCAGGAATCAGCTCGTCCGGGCCATTGACTCGGGAACAGGCGGTCCACCCGCCTATTCGCTCAGGCATGACTACCTTTGCCGCGGGATTCTTCGCCTCAAGCGCGACACTGAACAACGAGGTGAACTGCTTTCCGAACTGCACCGGCAGTACCGCGAGCGCGGCGCCGGATTCGCAGCTTGGTGGCGCAATCTCATGCCCATCTCCATGCAGGCGCGCATGATCGCTGGTCGACTCAAGGGTGAGTTTCGTTTCGATCGCGATCGGCGCTTCGCACTGCTGAGCCTCGTCCGTACGATTCCGATCTTCGCGGCGGCGTCAGCTTATGTGGCACTGGCCGACGCCGGCGTGCTTCTCCCGGGACAAACGTTGATTCAGCGCCAGTTGGACCGCAGGGGCCTTTCCGCGTTTCGACGCCCGAGGCCCATCAAGGTAATCAAGGACAGCGCCTCGCTGTACAGAGCCGCTCTGATGCGAACGCTAAGTGCATTCGCAACGGACGGCTGGATCCTTGCGTCCACGGGAAGGACACGTGGCATCGATCCGTGGGCACATGCTCAAGGTGCCGCGGCGTCTTCCGGAGTGAAAGACTGTGAGACAACTCCTGGAATTTCAGGACCTTTGATTCTCGGCCGCCTCTTCGGTGCAGATGCGGCTGCCTCGAAGTACGGGTGGCCAGACGACGGGATAGCGTCTCCGGCTCCCGATCATTTCTATCTTTCTCCGCCCGTATTCTGGATGATCGCTGCCATTTCGACCGCGCTGACTCGGCGTCTCGCATCCTTTACAGAAGCCGAACGACACGCGCTTACCTCGAACCTGGCCGCGGCCATGCGAATGCGTAAGGCCTATGCGGCTGCGGGCGATCGAGGCTGGACCCTTCTCGTGGCTAGCGACCCGCCTGATGCCAGCGTCTACGCGACCGCGCTCGGCGCACACGCCTTGATGTTGGTGCGAGCGTTGCCCGACGACGGCCAGGTTTCGAAAGCCACAGTCGACCAGGAGGTTGTCTCCAGTGTTGAATGGCTACTTTCCCGGTTCGAGGTCGAGGGAAGCGTTGTGGGATGGCGCGAGACCCGCGGCGATGCCATTTCCGAAGGCCTTACATTCCAGGCACTTGCGGTATTGTTACGGGCGCTAGATGCGGGACTGGCCCCTGGACCGGTAGCCAATTTGGTCAGGAAGTATGTACCGCAGCTCCTGAGTGCGACCTGCGGATGGGAGGCCAATCATGCCGACGGCCTCTCGTACTTCTATGGACACTCCCTGGTTCCGGGCGGCCCGCGACAGGAATTCTTCAGAACGACGAGTCTCCTCTGGTATCCGTGGGCCATTGAATGTGCGGTGGCATGGCTGGGCTGGGCCCGAAAAAGCGGCGAGGAGACGGAATTTGTTCTCCGGGTACTCAGCTACCTGGTGATCGATCTGAAGCCAAACATGCTGCGTTTCTTGAATGAATCTCTGTCCTATCGGGTGGCTGAAGCGCTCTACGCGTTGCGCGCGATCGAGGAGATATAGCTCGCCCGGCCATCGCAACAGGAGCATGACGGCGTCGCTCACACCCCTGGTAGGTGACGGCGGAGGTTACCGACACCGTCGCGCAGGTGACAGGCATCGCCGCGACGTGCTTCGACAGGTGGTTCGCTACCAACAAGACCAGCTTCGACGATCGCCACGGCACTGGCGGTTGACATCGACCCGGCACGCACCCGGCTCATTTCCCGATGATCAGCTCCTCGCGGGTCTCGCCGCCGGCTTTCACCGAGAAATGCTTCTCGCCCTTCTTGCCGGGGCGAACGCGAAGTCCATCACAACGTCGGTCACCGCGCCGGCAGGGCTCGCGGGGGACGGAGGCGTCCTGTCGAATGGTCGGGTTACGGCTCGGCGCCGAAGCGCACGTTGTCGAGGGATCCCGTGTCTGAGCCGGTCTGAAACTCGCCGCGGATCAACAGCTGAGTCAGGTTGCCCAGGACAGCTTTCATCTGAGTGGCCGTGGGTGCCGATAGCGTCGCAAAGTCGTCGAAGGCGGACTCGGAGACCTCGGGCGTGATGCGCCAGGCGGCGGTCTCGTCGAGCCGGACATGGAAGGTGGTCCAGGCGTCGATGGCCGGATTGGGAGTGGCGTCGAAACCCAAGGTCGTTCCCCCGCCGACCAACACCACATCGAACGTGTCGAACGGGCTCGAGATTGCCGTCGTCTTCAGATCGAAGTCCAGGTACCGGCCGTATGTGCCGCTCGCGTCGCCGAGATACTTCGCGGGCGCCTGGAAGTACCAGACGCCGCCGGTCACATCATCGACCGCGCTGATCAGGCCGTCGGGGTTTCCGCCGTGACCGTCATAGTCCGGCGCCACGTGCGACGCTTGCGCGTCACCGGTGATCGTCCAACCGTCGGCGTCGGTCTCGAAGCCACTGCTTCCGTGCATACCCGGCGTGACGGTGGTGTTCATGCCACCGCCGCTACAGCTGGCGGCAACCAGAGCACACGACAAGAGCGCGGACCATCCCGTGACGAGGGGCAGCGGCTGGCGACGATTCATGACGCGGGAATCTACAACAAGGGAGAGCACACCGGAACGACACTGCTCCCCCGCCGACCGCGAGACCGACCCGATGAAGGCTGAGCGCGCTCGGCGCGCCGCCACGTCGATCACTTGAACTCGACCACCCGACAACGCTGGTCCGCGGGTTTGCCGATCTCGGCATCGATGGCCTGACATGCGGCCGAGCGTCTGGTCACGACGTGCAGATCGTCGGCGACGTCCGTGAGGGTGTCATCCCGCGTGATCGTCTGGGTGCCATCCGGCAGATAGTCGTACGTCGTCGACACCATGCCTCGCGCGAAGCCGGTACGGGGTTCCAGGACGAAGGTGTACGTCTGGATGCGGCCTTGATCGTCATAGGTGGAGTCGGTGTGGTCGACCAGGGCTCCTTGCTGGGCCGCCTCGACGTGTTTCACGCGGCCCGCTTCGTCATAGAGGCGCGTCTCGGTGCTCGGCTCGGCTGACACGAAGGTCTTTTCGATGCGCTCGCATCGTCCGGCGCCGTCTTCGAAGAACATGGAGCGCGACCCACCGCTCGCCGACGAACCGAAATGCGACATGGTCGAGGCCGTGAGTCGTCCGTCGGCCCCGTACTCGTTGCCGTAGCGGGTGCCGATCCAGGTATCGGCTGTCGAAGGCGTCATGAGATCGGGCTTCGCGGGATACGAGAGCCGGAACTCGCTCACGTTGTCGTGATCGTCGTAAACGTAGTCGTGCTGAAACGGCTGCTCCACGCCGATGTAAGCGAGGATCCGACCATCGGTGGTGTAGCGCCACTTCAGCGTGCCGACTTCGGTGAAGGTCCGTGAGGAGGACCCCTCCTCGGTCAGGATTCGCGCCGCCCGATCCCACGTCCGGCGCCGATAGTAGGTGCGGTTGGGATAGCCGGCGTGGGTCGTAACCTCGACGCAACCTTTCGCCCCCGTGACGAACTCGGCGTCGTCCGCGGGCGTCTCGCTGGCGATGCAGCCGAGCTGCAGCGTCGCCGCGCCGCCGACCGCCCACAGAAGGCGGCGCCATGAAACAAGGTGACGGGCCCGGAACGAAAGGCGGGTTGGATTCATGCCCACGGCCTATTGCAAGGGACGAGCCGCCCCCGCGCGGCGAGCGCCATGATGGCCCGAGCCCGCGCCCCGCGGGATTCCCCGCGCCCCGATCGCGACACGGTTGTCACGGCGCGAAGCCTGGCCCCGCGCGGCGGCCGCACACCGTGATCGCGGACCCTACGCTCCCAGCGACGACCAGATCCGACGCAGCGCCGGCGGGGCCTCGCCGCCGGCCAGATCCATGGCCTGCCGGATAGCGGGGATCAGATCGTCGCTGTTGAACGTCCGCAGCCGCGCCTCCGCGGCGGCCTGCAGGGCGCCGGTCTCGCGCATCACGGTCTCGATCAAGAGCGTTCCCACCTCGGGCGATGCCAGATCGGCCAATGCCTCCAGCGCCGCCAGGCGCACCCGTTCGTCGGTGTGTTCGCGGAACAGGTGCGAGAGATCGTCGAAGGCATCGCGGAACCGCAGGCCGCGCAGCGCGCTGACCGCCTGGTCGCGCACGCGCGTCGAGGGATCCTCCAGGCCGGCCCGCACCAGCCCGAACGTGCGACGGCAATACACTTGTCCTGCGCCCATCATCACCGCCGCCCGCACCTCGGGCGACGCGTGCTTTTCGTACAGCTTTTCCAGCGGGCGGAGCACCTCGTAGACCTGCACGCGCCCCAGCGCCAGCGCCAGCTCGGCCGTGCGACCCGCGTCACCCGGCTGCCGCTCGCTGCTGCAGGCCAGCAACAACGCATTCAGCGCCAGCCGTGAGAACCGAAGGTGATCCGTGCGGTCGACGACCAGTCCCGCCGCCACCGCCACCGGATCCCCGTCCAGCTCCCACTCAATCAGATCTTGCCGCCACACGTCCTGGTAGGCGCCGGCACGGCGGAGGTACTCGGGAATGCCGGTCGACGCGGGCGGCACCCCCCGCGCGCCGGTTTGCCGGCGCGCCAGCGCCCGGTATCGATCACGCTTCTTGGGCGGCAGGGGCAGCGCCGCCAGCTCCTCGTAGTAGCGCGCGACCAGGCCCAGATCGCCCAGCGTCGTCGCCGCGTCGATGCCGGCGTGGTACGCGTTCTCGGTCAGATCCGCCGGCCCGCCGGCCTTCTCGTTGGCGCGCGCAGCGTCGGCCCACAGGGCGGCCGCCCGCGATAGGTAGTGCTTGTCGTAGACCAAACCGGCCTGCGCGCTGAAGTCGGCTGCCTCGCGCGCCAGGGTGGCCGCCGCGTACAGCTCGCCCCGCTCGATCGCGTGGGTCAGAAAATCCTCGTAGTACTGCAGCACGTAGAACTTCTGGTCGCCCGCCTTCAAGATGCGGATGGCGTTGACGTATCCCTCGCAAACATTTTCGAACGAGCCCGCGTCCTGCCCCATCCGCAACAACACCGAATAACAATCGAAGGCGCGTTCGCGGTTGCCGCGCGTCTCGAAGGCATCCGCCACCTCCTCCAGCTGCCGCCCCGCGATCGTGAACGCGCGCTCGGCACCCTCGCGGTCGCCCAGCTTCAACAGACATTCACCCAGGTTGAAATGCACCAGCGCCACCTCGTAGGGGCGACCGACCAGCCGCGGATCGCTGAGCGCCCTCTCCCACTCGGCCCGGGCCGCCATCGACCGCCCCCCCTTTTCCAGCTCGACAGCCGCCAGCACGGGATGCCCGGCGTTGGCCAGCGCGCGCGCCGCCTCGGTGTAGAGCCCCTGCTTCGACGCGGCCAGGGCCCATTCGACCGGCCGCTCCTCGGAAGAAAGCAGGCGCTCGGCGTCCCCGAAACGGCGGAGCGCCAGCAGAACGTAAGCCGCCTCCCGACGCCGCCCCAGCGCCTGATAGGCGCCAAACGCGCCTTCCAACCACCCGTCGTAGACCCCCGGCGCGAACACCTGAACGTGCGTCAGCAGCACCTGATAAAGCGATAGCGCCTCCAGCGCCTGTCCCGCGCGCAGCGCCTTCTCCGCGCGTTCCTTCAGGTCGATCTCCTCGCGGGTCGGCATCAGCCTCTGCCCCCGACCACGGTGGCCGCATCGTCGACGATGTCCAGTGCGCGTCGCCGGCTGGTCGATGCCCGCGCCAAGGTCTCGTGCGTGACGATCTGGTGGCGCTGTAACAGCGGCAGGTAGTCGAGGGTGATCGGACGCGACGGCAGCACGAACACGCCGTACAGCGCGGCGTCGCGCGCCAGCGCCTCGACGGTGGCGCGCGGGATGTGGCACTCCGCGTGGGTGATGAACGTGACAGCGATGTCCCGGCCTTCCTCACGACGCAGACGGCTGACCTCCGCCGCCAGATCGGCGAACACGCGCGTGTAATTCCGCCCCCGTTCGGAGTGAAACGACAGCAGCCGGGGCAGCTCGCGCCGCGGATGCCGCCCGATGTCCAGCCGTTCGTGCAGGCGGCTGTCGAAGAACCGCAGCCAGACCTCGCCGCCCAGCAGCGACATCTTCTTGCAGAGCGCCAGCGCCAGGCCGCGCGCGAACACCTCACGCGTTCCGCGCATCGACGCGCTCGAATCGACCAGCAAGTACGTCAATCGCCGCCCCGCTTCGGGCGACCGCTCGCGCCCGTAGTACAGCAAGTCGTCGGACAGCGTCTTCAGCGTCAGCGTCTCTTCATCGTGCGCCCATTCGCTGGGCAACAAGGCGTCCAGACCACCGCGTCGCTCGATCGATGCGTAGCCGTCGATCGCGAACCGCTGCACCGAACGCTGCCGCTTGGTCTCCAGCAGCGACGGCAACAGCTGCAACGAAAAATCCACGATATCGGCGGCGCCCAGGTTGCCGACGATCTGGTACAGATCCAGCAACTCGGGCAGACCGCCCTCGACCGAGAAAAGGCCCAGCAAGCGCAGCGCCGACACGTCGATCTGGTCCAGCCGGGCCAGGAACGCGCGGTCGCTCTCGATCAGACGCTGCAAGAAGGAAATGACCCAGGTCAGATCGACATGCTTGGCCAGCACCGTTCGGTCCCGATCGAAGGTCGGCGACGTCGCGGGTAGCGTAATCAGTCCCGCCAGGCGTGGTCGCTGGGGCCAGCGGAGAAAGACGTCGGACAGCAGGCGCGCCAGCACGACCGCCACCGTCTCGTCGCGCAGGGCCGCGGTCCCCAACTCCGCGACCAGCTCGGCGTGCGCCACCGCCGTCAGCAGGGCCCGATACTGCGCTCGCAGAGGCGCCGGGGCGCCGCGAGACGCAGATTGCAGCTGGTGCGGCTGGCCGCGGCGGCCGCGCGCCAGCAGATGCCCCAGATCGTGCACGACCACCAGCGGCACCGGCAGGCCCAGACGGACCAGCATGTTCCACCAAGTCACCGCCTGGATCGCCTCATTGGGCCCCGTCGGTTCGACCTCGCTGAGGGTCAGCGAGGCCAGCTGTCGCCGAAGCTCCCCTTCAGCGGCAGGCGGTGAATCGGGCATCGTGAAATAGACTACCAGCCGGCGGCGCGGGGTGCCCGAGCCGGCCCACCTCAGTCAACGGCGGTGGGCGGCGCCCGATAGACGTCCGGCCGCACGATCTCCATGAAGATCTCGGGCCGCGCCAGGGGCACGAACCCGTGCTGCGCATACAGGCCGTGCGCGTCCCGGGTGGCCAGCACGAAACGACGCAGGCCCAGCAGCTCCGGATGGGCGACCACCGCACCAATCAACCACTTGCCCAGGCCCCGACCGCGGTGTTGTTCCAGGACGTAGACGTCGCACAGATAGGCGAAGGTCGCGCGATCGGTGATGACCCGCGCGAAGCCGACCTGCTCCGTGCCCTGGAACAGGCCAAAACAAAGCGAGCCGCGCGTCGCGCGCGCCACAGTCTCCCTGGGAATCCCCGCCGCCCAGTACGATCGAGTCAAATAGGAATGGATCGCGTCCACATCCAGGCGGTCGGGATCAGTCGTGATGCAATAGCCGTCGCGTTGCAGGTCGAGAGGCCCCATGGATTTCGGCGTACGTTACCAGACGACGAGCGCTCGAACCGGCCGCCGTCTACCGCCACAAGCGGGTCGCGACCTCGTCGGCGAACAGCATTCCGGCCGGCGTTGGCTTCAGGATCTGGGGGGTACATTCCAACCATCCCGCCGCCACGCAGGCCGCGACCGCGGCTTCGCGGCCAACCACCGGATCAGCGCCAAAGAGCGTCGCGTGCGCCCCCCGAGCGATGCCGTCGGCGGTACGCAGGGCCAGCCAGACCGCCTCGTTCTCGAGGTCGGCGGGTTGCCGCCGCTCGCTCTGGGCGGGCGCCACAACACCGCCGCCGGCTTCCACCGCCCGCAGGTAGGTCTCGGTCGCGCGCGGATTCGAAAAGCGCCAACCGCTGCCGTCCGCCAGCGGCCGGAACGACGCCGCCGAAGCGCCCACGCCCAGGTAAGGCGCGCCCGACCAGTAGAGCGCGTTGTGAATCGCCCGCCGGCAGGGCCGCGCATAGCTCGAGACTTCGTACTGGGCCAAGCCCGCCGCTGCCAGCTGGGTGTGTGCGAGCTCCTGCATGGCCGCCACGGGTTCGCCCTGGGGAACGACCAGCTCGCCCTTGCGTGCGCGCGCCCCGAAAGGCGTGCCGCGCTCGATGGTCAGCGCATAGGCCGAGACATGCTCGGGAGCCAGGGCCAGGACACCGTCCAGCGAGCGGCGCCAATCGTCGAGCGATTGCCCCGGCAGCCCGAACATCAGATCGACCGACAGGTTGTCGATCCCCTGCGCGCGCGCGGCGCGGACCGCGGCCGGTCCCGCCGCCGCGTCGTGGTTGCGTCCCAGCGCCACCAGCGCCCCATCGTCCAGCGACTGCAATCCCAGCGACACGCGGTTCACACCCGCCTGCCGCCAGGCGGCCACCCGCGGCTCGTCGACCTCGCCGGGATTGGCCTCGACCGTGATCTCCAGCGCCGCGTCAGCGGAGAAGGCGCTGCGACCGGCGTCGATCACCCGCGCCAGCGCGGCGACGTTCCACAAGCCGGGCGTTCCACCGCCGAAGTAGATCGACGCCAGGCGTGGCGTCCCATCGCCCTCACGGCGAAACCAGGGCGCCCGCGCCAGCAGCTCGGCGATCACGGCGTCGGCATAACGCTCGTGGGGAATGTCGGCGCGCGCGTCGACCGCGAAGTCGCAGTAGGGACAGTGGACGCTGCAGAACGGAAAGTGAACATAAAGGCCGACGTCACGCGCGGGCGCGAGGACGCCGGCCGACAGCGCCTGCAGCGCCTGGCCGGCGCGCTGGCGACCGCCGCCAATTGTCGTCAGCGCCACCGTCCGCCCCACCGTCCGCCCCACCGTCCGCCCCTATTTGGCCGCGGGCGCCGGCATGGGCGCCGGCAGCTTGCGGACATACTCGGCGCACAGCCGAACCCGCCGGCGGGTGAGCTCGCGCCCCAGCGCCACCAGCGTCTCGAACAACGGCGGCGTCGCACGCCGCGCGCTGACCGCCAGCCGCAACAGCATGAACAGCTCTTTGGTCGACCACCCGTTCTTCTCGGCGAACGTCCGCGCCATCGCATCCAGCGCCGCCACCGAGAACGGACGCAGGACGTCCAGCGACTCGCCGAACAGCAGCAGCCCCTCGTGGGTCTCCTTCGGCGTGCGTCCTTTGGGCAGCAGGTCCTTGGCAACCGGTGTGTAATCCAGATCGCCCGAGAAGAACACGTCGGTCAGCGGGATGAACTCATCCAGCCGCTGGATGCGCTCGCGCACCAGCGGCACCAGGGCCATCAGGTGCTCGTCGCGCAGGCGCCATTGGCGCAGCCGGGCCACGATCTGCCCGTCGTCGAGCGCCCGCAGGTAGTCCGCGTTCATCGCCGACAGCTTCACCAGGTCGAAGATCGGACCGCCCAGGCTGATGCGATCCCAAGAAAAGGCGGTGATCATCTCGTCGAGCGTGAACTTCTCACGATCTCCCGAGATGGACCACCCCATCGTGCCCAGGTAGTTCATCAACGCCTCGGGCAGGAAGCCCGCATCCTGGTAGTAGTCCAGCGACACCGGATTCTTGCGCTTCGAGATCTTCGACTTGTCGGCGTTGCGCAGGAGCGGCATGTGGATCCACTCCGGCTGCGGCCAACCGAAAGCCTGGTACAGCACCACGTGCTTGGGCGTCGACGACAGCCATTCCTCGGCACGGATCACGTGGGTAATCTCCATCAGGTGATCGTCGACCACGTTGGCGAAGTGATAGGTGGGGAACCCGTCGCTCTTCAGCAGGATCTGGTCGTCGACCTGGGTGTTCTCGAAGGTCACCGCGCCCCGCAAGCGATCGGTCACCACCGTCTGTCCCGTGCGGGGCATCGCCATCCGGGTCACGTACGGTTCGCCGGCCATCACGCGAGCCTGGGACTCCTCGCGCGGGAGGCCCCGGCATAGACCGTCGTAGCCCACGAACAGACCCTGACGGCGCTGCTCCTGGCGCACGGCCTCCAGACGCTCGGCCGTGCAGAAACAGCGATAAGCGGCTCCCGACGCCAGCAGCGGCTGGATCTCCCGCTGGTAGATCTCCAGCCGCTCGGACTGGCGATACGGACCGAAGGGCCCACCGATGTCGGGGCCTTCGTCCCACGCCAGGCCCACCCAACCCAGCGCGCGGAGGATCGCGGCTTCGGACTCGGGCGTGGACCGCGTCTTGTCGGTGTCCTCGATGCGCAAGACGAACTTGCCGCCCTGCTGCTTGGCGAAGGCGTAGTTGAAGAGCGCGATGTACGCGGTCCCCACGTGCGGATCGCCGGTGGGCGACGGCGCGATGCGGACCCGGACCGGGCGGGCAGAATCAGATGACATGGCGGCCGCTTCATACCATGCCGGCGCGGTCGGTCACCGCTTCCGTTCCTAGTCCACCACCAGCTTGTAGCCCGTGCCGTAGATGGTCACGATGTGGCGCGGGCTGGCGGCGTCGTCCTCCACCTTCTTGCGCAGCTTGACCACCACGTTGTCCACCCCGCGCGTCGACGACGCGCTGGAGACGCCCCAGATCTTCTCCAGGATCTCCTCGCGGGTCACCGGCTGACCACCCCGCTCCCACAGCAGGCGCAGCAGCTCGACCTCGTAGAACGACAGGGGGATGGTCTTGCCCTTGCGGACCAGCTCGTGCTTGCGCGGATAGACCACGATGGCCCCCACCCGGATCTCCTCTTCGCGCGGCGTCACCCGCTGCAGGCGACGGAAGATCGCGTTGATGCGCGCCATCAGCTCACCAACGGAGAACGGCTTGGTGACGTAGTCGTCCGCGCCCGACTCCAGCCCGCGAATCTTGTCGTTCTCCTGTGAGCGGGCCGTCAACATGATGATCGGAATGGTCGAATTCAGCGCGCGGATCTCCTCGCAGACGCTGAAGCCGTTCAGGTCGGGGAGCATCAGGTCCAGCAAGACCAGATCCGGCCCGCGCTCACGCGCCAGGCGAATCCCCTCCCGGCCCAGTCCGGCCGACACGACGTCGAAGCCCTCGAACTCCAGCGCGTCGCGCAGGCCGCGCACCAGGTCCGGTTCGTCCTCGATGATCAGGACCCGACGCCGCGTCGCCGCTCCGCCCACGACGACCGTCATGGCTTCACCGGCCGCAACACGCTGCCCTCGACGGCAGGCGTCTTCGGATCATTCGATGGCTCGGGGAGGGTCACGGGAGCCGCAGGCAGCGCCACCGTGAACGTGGCCCCCTGGCCCAGAACGCTCGCGACCGACAATCGTCCGCCGTGGGCCTCGACGATGTGCTTCACCAACGCGAGCCCGATGCCGCTGCCCCGCACGTTGCGATCGCGAGCGGTCCGGGCGCGATAGAACCTCTCGAAGATGCGCGGCAATTCGTCCTCGGGGATGCCCGGGCCCTGATCGCGTACCGACAAGGTCACCCCGCCCGGAGTGCGGCACAGCCGGACATCGATCTCCTTGCCCTCGGCGGCGTACTTCACGGCGTTGTCCACCAGGTTCAACAGCACCAGCGTCATTGCGTTCTCGTCCATGCGCACGGGAGGCAACCCGGGCTCGATGTCCGTGCGCAAACGCATCTTCTCCTTCTCGACGCGATAGCGACACACGTCCAGCGCACGTTCGATGACCTCGTCCAGGCGGCCCTCGGCGAAGTCGTAGCTGGCCTTGCCACGCTCGATGCGCGCGAAGTCCAGCACATTGTCGATGAGGTGCGACAGGCGCTCCGCTTCGCGCGTGATGATCTCGGCGTATTCCTTGGGACTCTCGGCCCCTTTGTGCTTCCCGGTCGCCAGCAGTTCACCGAACATCCGAATGAGGGACAGCGGCGTCTTCAGCTCGTGCGAGACGTTGGCGATGAAGTCACTCTTCATCCGCGACGTGCGCCGTTCGGACGCCACGGTCAGCAACACGATCGCCAGCCCCACCGCGATGATCAACGTCGACACCGGGATCAGCAGCACCCCCAGCAGGCGCTCGGTCTCGGCCTGCCCCTGCAATTCCTCCACGTTCTTCGGCAGCGCCTGGATGCGCCACGCGTACAGGGTACGGCCGAACGACGACTCGAACAGGAACCGCTGATCGCGCTGGGTCACGGGCTGCCCGAAGATGGGTCGCGCCACTTCATCCAGGATGGCGATCTTCCGGTCCCCGCCCAGCTCGCGAATCTCGGCCGGCAACCAATCTTTGGTGATCAGGGCCAGGTTCATGCGGGCCGCGACGAAGTACGGTTCCCCCGTCTCGGATTCCTTCGCCGCGTAGGCGATCAGGACCGAGCGTCCGTCGAACAGCTGGTGCAGGTGGCGAAAGTTGCCAGGTTGCGCCGGTGTCCAGGGCTGCAGGGATTTCCAATCCAGCCCCCGGACGTGGTTCTGCCAGCGCTCCAGCTCCCGCGCATACTTTTTCGGATCGGACGGCGCGGGCGGAAGGATGGCGCGGATCCGCAGATTGCCGTCCAGCACCGCCACCGATTCCACGCTGCGCGGAAGCGCGACATCGGTCGGCGGTTCCCGGGAGCCGTCGTCCCACGCCACGGCCTTGAACAGCTCGAAGTCCACGGTGTCGATGCGTTGCTGGATGGCGCCCGCCAGCGCTTGCGCCAGCTGTCGGTTGCCCTCCATCAACGAAGCCTTGCTCCGCTCGGAGGCGGACTTGGCGTAGCGATAGCCGTAGTAGGACAAGGCCAGGGTCGCGCACACGATCGCCGGAAAGACGAACGCCAGAATCAGCGAGATGCGCGCGCCCTGACGAGGCATTACCGATAGATGTTGGCCCAGATGTCGTGTTCCCAGCCGTAATACCAGGACACGATGCCCACCCCGCTCGCCCCCATCGCGACCACCGGCGCGTAGATCGACGTTTCGTTGGTGCCGTCGGTATCGTGCGTTTCCAGCAGCGTCGCCGGCGCCCAGGTACCGGCCCCCACGTCGAAGTACCGCGCGTACATGTCGAAGCGGGTCCCGGTCCGCTTCTTCCACGCCAGAATGACGTTCCCGGCGTCGTCGTGGGCGAGGCCTGGATAGATGACCGAACCGAACTGCACGTCCTCGGTGGCCGCGTCATCGGTCTCCATGGCCATGGCGGGCCCCCACGCCTGTCCCCATGCCGCGCGGCTGGTAAAGGCGTTGTACTTCTGCTTGATCTCGAACGCCCATGCCGCCGTCGCGGCGCCATTGTTGTCCAGGGTCACGGCCGGCGGAGGCGAGTACGTGATATTCACGCCCTCCGTGATCTTGGTGGGCGCCTCGGGCGCCCCGGTGGCCGGGTAGCGACGGCCCCACAGCTCGGCGACGCTGGCGGTGGATTCGATCCAGGTCACGATGGTCTGGCCGGCGTTGTTGGCGGCAATCGAAGCCCCGAATGCCTGCTTGGAACCGCTGTTGACCAGCGTCGTCGCCGTCCAGGTGCCACCCGAAAACCGGGCCTGAAAGACGCTCGAATAAGACGCCGCCGCGTCGGCGTCCGACTCCCACGCCACCATCGCGTCGCCCGCGCTGGTCACCGCAACGACCGGGTTCCGATCGCCGTTGTCGAGTCCCATCATCAGAACGCGCGGCGCGGTCCAGGTCCCGTTGACTCGGACGCTGGCCACCGGCGTAAAGCGATTGTCGCCGGGGTTCTCCGTCCAGGTGACCGCAGCGACCCCGTTGGCGTTCATCGCCAAGGCCGGCGCAAACAGCGTTCCGGTCGTGGAAATGGCGGTCGGCGCGGACCAATGGACGCCATCGGTCGAAGTGCTCTGCCAGATGCCGTGCGGTGTCTTGTCATAGCGGTGATCCCACACCACCAGCCACTTTCCGTCCTTGTCCACCGCCACGCTGACGGACTCAGCATCGCCATCCGCCCTTGAATCGATGGCCGCTTCGGTGCCCCATTTCCCGGTCGTGGCACTGAAATAGTTCGACCAGACGCTGGCACCGTGGACATACGCGACCACGATGTTGCCCTTCGCATCCACGGCCGTGGCCGGATAGTAATCGTCCATCAGAACGTTGTTCTCGGCCAGCGCTGCCCCTTGCCAGGCGCGTCCCGTCTTGCCGCCGGCGGCGGTGCCGCCCGCGGCGGTGCCGCCCACGCCTGCCCCGCCCGCCCCTGCGCCGCCTTGCCCGCCCGTGCCGGGAGCGATCGTCCCCGCGGTGCCGCCGCCGACGCCGCCGGAGGCCGAGCCCCCCGAACCGCTACCGCCCGTCGCGAAGCCACCCGCCCCGAGGCCCCCGGTGCCAACACCCCCGGTGCCGGCGCCGCCTGCCCCACCCACCCCGCCGTCGAGGTCCGGGGGGACCGTACCGGGCACCAGCACGAGGGTGACCGCGGCGCTAGCCTGACCGGCAACCACGGCCACCACCTGCCGGTTGGAAACCGCAATGGCGGTCGCGCTGGTCGCGTTGAACCCTTCGGCCGTGAGGGCCACCGAACCTGAAACGCCGCTATCCAGGTAAACCCCGAACGACGCGGCCGTGGTCCAGTCGAAGGATTGCCGCTTGATGGTCTGCGTCCCCGCTTCGTTCTTGACGACAATCTCGACCCGGTGGAGCCCGACGACTCTGGAATCCGCCTCTACATTGGCGGTCACCAACGAGCGGCCAGCCTTGGTGCATCCGGCCGCCAGCATCAGCCCCAGCACAATCCCCCTGACGCGCTTCACTGACACCATGATCATCCTCCGCAATTCGACGCCATGCAGGGCGCGTCCTGGGTCTTGGTAAACACGCCGGCGGCCGCTGCGACGCCGATCCCGCCCACCACCACGCCGCCGATCAACGTCCAGAACCACCACTTCTTGTAGAGCGGCGCTTCCTCCTGAACGGGCTCAGACGACGGGGGTTGCTTCAGCGTCAGCACCGGCTGCCGCGGAGGCGGCGGCTCGAGCGCGGGCGGCGGCGGCGGCTGGGGCTCGTGTCCCGTCGTCGGCTGGGGCGGCGGCGGAGGGACGACGACTGTGGCAGCCTCGCGCTGTCGCTTCAGATCTTCCATCTCCTTGATGTACCCCTCCACCTCCTTGCGCTCCTCGCTATCCACCGCCTTGGCCTTGCGCAGGTATTCACGGAAGCTGCTGATCGCCTTGTCGGGATCGCCCAGATTCTGATAGCAGCGCCCGATGTTTCGCAGGTAGTTGGGGTGAAGCTTCTCGGCATAGAGCTTCACGAAGCCGTCCAGCGCGTCTTGATAGTGCCCCGCCGCGAACGCCTCGCGCGCGCGCATCTCGCGCCCATCGACCTCCGCGATCGCGCGGGACGACGTCGTCGCCACGACCAGCACGACCAGCAGACCCAACACACCATTTCTCATCATGTCTCGTTCGCTCCTGAGGGGATTCGTGCCGCGCTATAGCTTGGCGGGCTCGTCGTCGGGCCGAACCACCGGACGGTGGGGACGGTCCTTCTTCTCTTTGTCTTTGCCTTTGGGGATATTCTTCGGCGGGTGACTGGGGTGGGCGGTCTCGACGTCCCCGTTGGCCATCAGGGCAATGGTCTCACGTCCGTCACGCCCGAGGGCGATCTCCTTCGTCAGCCGCGCGAAGCCCGGCTTGTCCAACCGAACCAGCAACGGCGTCGTCGACGAGGGTCGTTCCAGGACCAGGGGCGTGACCCCCAGATCCTGGCCCGAGTGCGCGTCCGTCACGGCCGCGCCGGACGGGTCGGAGTCAATCGAGACCCGTACGACGGACGCGTGGAGCGCCGTGGGCCTGGTTCGATCCGCGACGGTCCTGTCCGCCGCCCTGCCACCTGCGTCGGCCGCCCCGGCACGGGGATCGGACCCGAGGTCCATGTCCTGAGCCGCCCGGCGCTTCTTCATCTCGGCCAGGGCATACCACCCGCCGCCGCCAACGGCGGCCAGCAGCAACGCCACGACGGCGATCACGGCGCCCCGTCGCCCGCCCGTGGCGACGGTCGGAATGAATCGCTCGCCGGTGGTGCTGCTCATGGTCGTCGATCGAAAGACCGCGGTGGGCACCCGGGCGTGGCCGGAGGTGCTTCCGGGCAGCGTCTCCGACATCAGGTCCGGCGACGATGAGCCACCGAGCACGATCGATTTGCCGGCCGCCTCGCGAATGTCCGCCTGCAGCTCGGCGGCCGTGCGCTGCCGTGACTCGGGTGCCTTCTCCAGCGCCTTCGTGATGAACGCCTCCACCGGCAGCGTCACCGCACTGTTCAAATCGCGCAGCGAGGGAGGGCGCCAGTTCAAGTGCATGTTCACCAGTTCGCCGAATCCCTCCGACAGAAAGGGAGGCCGTCCGGCCAGCATCTCGAACATGATGATGCCCAGCGCATAGATGTCGCTGCGCTGGTCGACCAGCTTGGTCCCCAGGCACTGTTCGGGCGACATATAAACCGGGGTCCCCATCAGGGTTCCGGTCCGCGTCTGCATCCCGGAACCGGTGGGAAGCGTCTGCAGCTTGGCGATGCCGAAGTCCAGCACCTTGATTGACTCGCGCGCGGGATCGTTCGGATCCTTGATGATGAACAGGTTGTCGGGCTTCAGATCGCGGTGAATGATCCCCTTCATGTGCGCCGCCGACAACGCCGAGGCCGCCTGGTACGAAAACTCGAGCATCTCCCGCAAGGGAAGCTGCCGGACGCGGCGAATGCGCGCCGACAGGACCTCGCCTTCCAGCAACTCCATCACCAGGTAGGGCGTCCCCTCGGCGGTGGTCCCGGAATCCAGCACCTCGATGATGTTCGGATGCCGAATCGCGTTAGCCGCGCGCGCCTCGTTCATGAACCGAACCACCAGGCCGGGATCGCGGATCAGCTCGGAACGCAAGACCTTCACCGCCACCCGACGACCGATCTCAGGGTGTTCCGCAAGGTACACGGCACCCATGCCGCCTTCGCCAAGCAAAGACACGGCCCGGTAGTTCCCAAACCGCTGGCCAATCACGGCGGATCACAATAGCGGGTTTCCCGGACCGGCGCGACTCGACAGACCAATCGGTCGCGACGTACCTTGGGCCATGAGCCACCATCGACACTTTCGCCCCTTGCGTCCCCGCTCTGCCGCCGGAAAGTTATTGGAGGGCATCTCGCGCGACGTGACGGCATTCACGGGAAGCTCGTGGGCCTTCACGGTGGCGGCGGCGATCATCCTGGTGTGGTTGCTGAGCGGGCCCCTATTTCACTTCTCGGACACCTGGCAGCTGGTGGTCAATACGGGGACCACCGTGGTCACCTTCCTGATGGTGTTCCTGATCCAGCGGTCACAAAACAAGGACTCGATGGCCTTGCAACTGAAGCTGAACGAGCTGGTCGCGGCGGTGTCGGGGGCAAGCAATCGGTTGATCGACATCGAAGATCTGACCGAACAGGAACTGCGGCTGCTGCACGAGCACTACCGGCGCCTGGCCGAGCTGGCGAAGGACGACCTCGATCTCAGGCAGTCGCATTCGATCGAGGAGGCCGTGGTGCGCGGCCGCGCCAAGTCCCGGGATCGCTCCGGGGAGCGATGACGCTGTTGCCTCCCAGGCAACGCGTTACGAAACCTGGTCACGCCGCGGAGAGCTGGTGTTTCGAACAATCATAGTTTGTCGAATTTTTCAACCGTGCTCAAAAGATGTGGTACCTAGGCTAGGCCAGACAAGCGCAAAGGTACTACCTCGCGCCGCTACGCAGATGGTCCCCCCTGATTCGTGGCGATTTGGTTCTTCGCCTGGCGTCGGGGGGGAGGTCCGATCCGATGCACGAACAAACCGGGCAGAAGACGAGTCCGCAAGCGGCACAGCCAGGGTGGATATCGCTGTGCGCGGTGCTCGACGCCCAGCGACAATCCGTCATCCTCGCCTCTTTGCTCGGCTCTTTGCTCGGCTCTTTGCTCCCAGGCAACCCTCAGGGGACCGGTGCGGCATGAAGCGGGGGCGCACGAGGATGGGGTGGGCGCGGACCGCCGGCGGCTTGGCGTTCCTCCTCGGCGTGATGGCGGGGCCGGCGCGCGGGTTGACCAAGGAAAGGGAAGGCGCCCAGGGTTTCAACGACGGGACCAAGGTGGCTCCGCAAGCGCCCAGCGAAGCCGAGCTGATGTACGAAGCGATGAAGCGCTCGGGCCGCGGCTCGAAGAACGACGCTGCCATCGATCGCGCCATCGCTCGCGCCGAGAGAGATTCGGAGAAGAACCGGAAGGCGCTCCGCATGGAGCTGGCCGCCCGATCTTGGCGCGACCCCTTCGTCGACGACGTTGGCAGCGAGGCCGCCGGGCGTCCTCAGCGCGCCGCAGGCAGTGAAGCCGAGTTGGGTGCTGCCCGGGCAGAGGCAGCCCGCGCCCGCAAAGAAACCGCGCGTGCGCGGGCCGAGGCGGACGCGGCCAAGCGAGATGCAGCGCGCGCCAAGGCGGAGGCGGCCCGCGCCGAAGCGGTCGCTCAGGCGGATGCGGCCTTGGCGCGAGCCGAGGCCGCCCGGGCCAATGCGGACGCCGCCCGCGCCGAGGCCAAGGCAGCCCTGAGCGATGCTCTGGCGGCGCGGGCGTCATGCGGAGCGTTGACCGGCCCCGGCGAGGTGCGCTTCAGAAACGCCCATCGGACAACCACCCTGGCGTCCGCGCGTACGACCCCGGCCCCGAAACGAATTCCGACCATGGGAGGACGCGCCCGGCTTGCTTCGGCAACGGAGAGCCCGAATACCTTGCCGGCGGAGGCGCCCCCCGCGGTGGTGGACGAGGTCCCCAAGGCGCCTCCGCCTTCCGCGCCCCCCGGCGGCTCGACCGGAAATCCTTCGAGCGGGTTCATCGTCGTTCCGATTCCTCCAGCGCCACCACCGGCCCAGGGTCGCACGGGCCGACGTCCCTGACGGGCGCGCCTGGTCGGTGTCGGTCCGCATCCGGGTCCGGCCCTCGAAGGGGGATCGTTCAAGGTATCGGGTCGACTCTCGGGCCCGCGCACGTGGCGGTCAGGACACCCTGATCGAAGTGGACGGTCGTCTGATCGCCGAAGGACAGCGATGCGGCCAGGGCCGAGCCATACATTTCCATCCCCTTGGGAGCCGACAGCGCGGCATTGGGAGCGTAGATGATGCCGCCCACGACCGGTCGATCGTCGAAAACGATCGGCCCCGCGCCCTTGACCCACACGCGAAAGGCCGCCGGCGTCGTTGATCCGACCGGGCCAGCGCCCATGGTCATCAGCGCCCCCCCGACCAGCAGGTCCAGCGATACGCCAGGATCGATGGACACGGTCAGCCCGCCGCGCACCACGACATCCCCGGGGACGGCCAGCAAGGCGCGCCCATGAACCGCCAGGGTCAACGGTGTCTCCGCCGCGATGCTGGACAGGACGAATACCCCGCACGGCAACTCCAGGGTGGTCGCGGTCGTCAAATTCGCCAGACGATCCAGGGACAGTCCGACGGTGGCATTGTCGTTGGTGGCCATGGCACTGGCCACCGAGGCGGACACATCCACCGTCGGTCCGCAGTCGCAGGGGGGAGCGACCACCACTGGCTCGCGGACCGTCGCCTCCGCCGTCGTCCCCGGGCCAAGAACTGCCGTCGGACTCTGATGCAGGGTCCCGTTGACGAAAAGCGCCCCGAAGACATCGCCTCCGGCGTACGCGTCAGCCCAGACGTTCGAGGCCCTCTGCGCCAACAGCACCAGCGACCCGCCCACCCGCAGCGACCCGCCCACGTCCAGGTGGCCGTGCGATACGATGCCTTTGGCGCCGGCGACGTACAGCGAGCCTCGGGCCCAGATGTCAGCCGCGCCGCTGGCCGTGGTCAGATTGCCGTTCGTGCCCAGGGCGGCCGAGTTGGGATCTGCGACCATGCCGGGCCGCGAGGAGCTGGCGTCGGTGAAGAGGGGGGCGGTCAGGTTCCAGTCGCCGCAGCTGCACAGCGCGAAGCGGTGGGTGCGGGCAGCCAAATTGGAAGCGCAGGCGGTACCGCTCGGTGTCACCAGCCGCTGGGGATCACCGTGGGCCGTGCACGTGACAGAGCCGGGGGCACCGCCCATCGAGGCAGGCTGCCCAGCCTGGCCTCCTTGTCCTGCTTGCCCTCCTTGTCCCGCCTCCGCAGCCCCCCCCGCGGCCTTTCCCGCGTCCCCCCCCGCCCCGCCGCCCGCCGTCCCTCCGGCGCCACCGGCTCCGAAGGCGCCGCCGTGGCTCCCGAAACCCAGCAGGTTTATTTCGCGGGTGCAGCCCAGTCCGAGCGTCAGACCGATCGCCAGAACAAACCTTGGACTCGGTCTGCGCGTTAGCCAGCGACGTTGCATACGAACAACATCAGTCGGCGGACGCAAGCCGGCTGAGCCGGTCGCCGACCTCGCGCGCAAAACGACCGCGCGGATAACGACTCACGTACGCTCGCAAGGCCGCTCGGGTTTCCGCCAGGCGCCCATGCTCGCTTTCCAGCTGGGCCACGGTGAACAACGAAGTCTCGGCCTGCTCCGAACGTGGGAAGTCGCGCGCCACCACTCGATAGGCGTCGACCGCGTCAGCGTAGCGTCCCTCGACCAGGAAGGACTCGGCGAGCAGCACGCGGGCCTCGACCGCAAGATCCCCGCGCTGTCGAAACAACGTCGCCGCCAACCGCCGCGCCGGTCCCGCGTCGCCGCGCGACAACATACGACGAGCTTCGGCCAAGCGACCCGCCGCCGACGGCCTGACCGAAGCCCCGATCGCCGCCGGAGAATCCTTCGACTTGGGCATGGACATCCCGCCTGGTGCAGCGGTATCAGCCGGGCCCGAGGGCGCGGGAACCAATGACGACGTGGTGGTCCGCTCGACGACCGCCGGCTCATCCCGCCAGACTTGTCCAGCTTCGACCCGCGCGAGCTGCGTGCCGTCGGGACGAAGGACGCGGACGAGCCCCCGATGCGTGTGCACCCCGGACAGGTCGACGGTGAAGCGCGTGCCCAGCACCTCGACGATGAACTGCGGGACGCGCACGCGAAATCGCTGACCGGCCTTGTGGGCAACGTCGACCGTCACGGCACCGTTGGCCAACGTCAAGGTCCGTTCGACGGGCGTCCAGGTCACGGCGGTTTGCGACGCCAGGCTGGTGGTGGCTTGGCCGACGCGAATCGTTCCACCTTTCGTCGATCGAAAGGTCCAGCCAGCGCCGGTCGTCGACACGGTGACGTCGCCGTCCAGGATGCGGTAGGGCTGCGCGCGCCAGGCGACCAGGCCCAGCGCCACCACCGCGCACGCGCCAGCGACCACCGCCGCGAAGGGCCAGACCATTCGACGCGGCGGCGCGACCGCCTGCAGCCGGTGAGCCGCCACGGCTCGACGAACGCTCGCCCGAGCAGCCGGCGTCATCGTCGCCGTCGGGAGCGCGCGCAGGCTGCGCACCAGGCCCAGCGCCGCATGTTCGCCGTCGCAGCGGGTGCACCGGGTCAGGTGCGTTTCCAGTTCCAACCGCTCCGCTTCATCCGCGTGTCCACCCAGGGTGGCCAACGAAATGCGCGCTGCCTCCCGACAAGTTAACGCCATGACTCCGCCCCCCCCAGCGTCTGAACGAACTGGCGCAGGTCGGAACGATTCCGAACTGCAGCCAGGAGCTCGCGACGCGCGAACCAGATGCGTGACTTGGTCGCCGCCCGGCTGGCCCCAGTCAGCGCCGCGACCTCATCCAGCGAATACTCCTCGACCGTGTACAGCAGAAACGCGACACGTTTCTTGGGCGCGATCCGATCCAGCAGCTCGGCCAGACGTTGCGCGAGCTGGCGCAACGAGAACTCACCGTCAGCCCGGCGGACGGGATCCTCGGGCTCGTTGGCCGCCGGGACCAGCTCGAGAGGAACGTGCCGCCTGACGCCCGCCCGCAGCTGGTGCATGCACACATGAACCGCGATGCGTGCCACCCAGGTCTTCAGGCTGGCCTCGCCACGGTAGCGGCCGAAACTCTGGATCGCCTCGAAGAAGGTCGTCTGGACCAAGTCCGGAAGGTCGGCCGTGGGGCCCACCAGACGCGCCACCACACGTTCGACGTAGTCCACGTAGGTGCGAAAGAATCGGTCGAGGCTTTCAGGATCGCCCGCGCGGCAACCAGCAGCCAGCTCCCGGTCGTCAGCGGGCAATGCCGAAAACGACCCTTTGGAGGGAGCTTTCAACGGACTTAATGTACCAGAACTATTCCGAATGGTTGAAACAGCCTATTGACGCGCATATGTCAGCCCCAGACTGATTCCCGCACCGAGAGAGCCGGCCTCGAAGCGGGGGTCGGCGCCCTGTACCAGAAAGCGCGTCCGCGGGGCCTTCGCCTCGACCCACACCCGAAGCTCCGGCACCAGGCCGCTCGTCTGACCTCGAGCCATGAATTCGACCCCGCCCGCTCCCGTGACGGCCCAGGTCCGGTCCGTGGCGGTGTCGGGCGCGGACGCCAACGCGTGCGCGAACAAGAGGTGGGCGCCGGCGAACCCCCCCAGGCCCAACACCGCCGAAGGGCCGCGGCGAACCAGGCGGACGCCCACACGCAAGGGCACGTCCGTCACGAACAGGCTCCCGGTCGGACCGGACCGGCTATCGGACGGAGCGAGCTCGACAACCAGCCCGGCCTCGACGGGTCGCCGAAGCGACGCCGTCGCGTGCAACACAGCCGCATGCCGCCAGGAAGCTGACCCCGAGGGCAGTGAAAGCGCGTACCCGACACCGACCATCAACCGCCTCGACGAGGGTGGCGCCGGGGGCTCGGGTTCTTCCGCCGCCCGTTCCGCGACAATGGATGGCCGTGGTGGTGGCGCAGGCCTGTCGGCGGCGGCGCTGACGAAGCCTTCCGATGCCACCGGCCCCGGCAAGGGACTGGCCGGCGACGGGGAGGCGGCCATCCGCGGCGGCGGCCAGGCGGCCGTCGGCGCGGGGGGCGGCGACGGCAATGGCGACGACGGCGACAGGGCCGGCGACGGAGAGGCAGCCAACGACGGCGACGGAGAGACGGTCACCCGCGGCGACGGCAAGGCGGCCAAGGGCGGCGCGGGAGGCACGGGCGCGGGCCTGCCAGGCGGCTCGGCGCTCACCAGCAGCACCCGGATTTTCAGCGCAATCGCGCGATAGAGGTCGACGCTGGGTCCATCATTGGTAAACGCTTGCCGGGTCATCCGCTTCCGCGCGTCGACGGTGAACAGTTCCAGCGAACGATTGTCGGCAGCCAGGTGATACCAGAAACCGAGCCGGGCGGATCGGGCGCGTAGCGTTGCGACCGCACCCTCCAAAGACGCAGGGGTCGAAAGCGACAACCGGGGATCGTCCTCGCGTACGACGGTCAGGCCCAGATCGCGGGTGTAGATGGCCACGGCGTCCACCAGCAGGCTCTCGTCGGAGACGCGCTTTTCCGCAGAGGAAAAGAAGACGATCGTCTGTCCCCCGGTCGCGCTGGGTGCCGGAGCTTGACCGAGCGCCAGCAGCAGCGGCGCGAACAGGATCAAAGGCCACGTGCCCACCGCCGCGAGGCTAACACGCGCTCACGCACGACCGCGGCCGCGAACCGTGCGACGTGCGGGCGCACGGCGGCCCGGCGAGGCTGTCGTGTCCGTCGCCGGCGCCGCCCGGCGAAGCAAGATCTCGAGGCGCCCCGGGCGAACGAGATCCGGCAGACGGCCCACCGGACGGAACCCCAGCTTTCGGTAGAAAGCGCGCGCGGCACGGTTCTCGCGGTCGACTGAAACGTAAAGCCAACGCCGGGTCGCGAAGGTCCGCTGAGCGACGGCGTCCATCAACGCGCGGCCCGTCCCCTGCCCTGCGGCCTCCGGCTTGACCGCCAGCAAGGCCACGAAGTTCCCCAGCAGTACCCCTTCCTGAACGCACACGATACCCAAGACGGGCCCCCGCTTGCCGGCGCTGGCCACCAGGACGCCGCCCGCGCGACGCGCCGACTGACGAAGAAATCGGGTCAGGCCTTCACGACTGAATCCCAATGACCGCCAAGGCTCCATGGCCACGATCCAATCGGCCTGGCGGGCAGCGGTCTGGGCGGGAGCGTCGCCAATCAGGATCACGGAGGACCGTGGTCCTTTCGCGACGGTTCGCCCGTCCCCTGGTCCCGTCCGGTCGTCTCGGACGGGAAAACGCGGTCGGTTGGCGCCGGGAAATCGCAGAAGGCCAGCCCGATGGCGTTCGCGGCGGCTGGGCCGGCAGGCTTGGACGCCGTCGCGACCGGGCCCGCCACAGCATCGCCCTTCAGCAATTCGGACAGGTGCGCGAACTGCAGGCCGCGCGCCCGCAGCCGCTGCAGAATCGTGGGCAGGGCCGTGGCGGTCTGCCGGCCACGGCCGTTGATGTGAAAAATGATTATCGACCCCGGTTGGGTCTTCTGACTGACGACGTGAATGATGCCCGGTGCGGTGGCGGACGCGCTGGGATCGCCCGAGACGACATCCCACAAGACGACCGGCAAGCCCCGCGCGCGCACCACGTCGATCATCCGATCGCTGATGTCACCGAACGGAGGCCTGAACGCGACGCTGTGCTTGCCGAAGCGTCCCAGCACCGCCTCGGTCTCGTCGATCTGGCGCTGGACGTCACGGTCCTTGAGGCGCGACATGTGCGGATGGTCGTAGGAATGGTTCCCGAACTCGATCAGGGGATCGGCCGCCAGTTCCGCCATCACGTCGGCATGAAACTCGCCCCAGCGCCCCGAGATGAAGATTGTCGCGGGGACCTTCTCGCGCTGAAGGATCCGATAGATCTTCCGATCGAACCCGTACCCGTGCGTCTTGGTGGCACAGGCATCGAAGGTGATCGCGACGCGGTTGTGATGGTCGTCGACCCGATTGATGGGTGGCTCGGTGGCGCGCACCGCGGAAGGCAGCGACAGGGCCCCCATCGTAGCTCCCAGCATCGTCACCAGAGCGACGCCACGAACGCGATGGGTCTGGCGGCTCACGGCGCACCAGAGACTACGGCAAGGTCCAGGACCATGACGATGGCGTCTTCCTGATCATCGGCATAATAGTTCGGGCGAACGCCCACGGAGCGGAACGCGAAGCGTTGATACAGGCGCTGCGCCGCCTGGTTGGAACGGCGGACCTCCAAGGTGATCAGCCGGGCCGGCAGCCCCCGGGCGACACCGATCATGTGCGCCAACAGGCGCGTGGCGTGGCCCTGGCATCGCTTCTGGGGCAGTGTCGCGATGTTCAACAGGTGAACCTCGTCGGCCACCAGCCAGTAGTTGGCGAACGCCACCGCGCCCGCGTGGCCATCGCGCGCGACGTCGACGCGCGCCCAGTCGCGGCCCAGTTCCTCCACCAGCGCCTCTCGGGTCCAGGTCGCGCGGAGGCATTGGCGTTCGATCGCCAGCACGGCGTCGATATCGTCGAGCCGCATCGGATCGATCATCACGGATTGGGTCACGGGGTGCAGATCGCGCAGGGAGGACATCCGGAAACCGGCACGTTAGAGGGGGGATTTTGACGCCGCAATCGCGCCGTCGCCGACGGGCGCAGCCCCGCCGGGCAACGCGCGGAAGATGGCCGCCCACAGATCATCGAGGCCGTCGCCGGTGTCGGCCGAGATCAGCAGCGGGCGCGCGGCTCCGTCGCGTGGCAGGGCGCGCGCGGACGCCCGCAGGCTGCCCTTCTCGGTCGCCGACAACTTGTCGACCTTGGTAAACACCAGCTGAACCGGCACCCGCAGCGCGGCCAGCCATTCCAGCAATTGCGCCTCCTCGGCGGCGACCCCGCGACGGGAGTCCACCAGCACGACGAACAGCGCCAGCGTCGGGCGGCGTTCCACGTAGCCTTCGATCAGGGGTTGCCAAGACGCCCGCTCGGCCTGCGAGACCTTCGCGTAGCCAAACCCGGGCAGATCCGCCAGCCGCAGCTCGCGCGCAGCGCCCGCGCCGGCTGTCGCCGCGCCGACGCGCAGGTCGTAGAACACCATCCCGCGCGTGCGCCCTGGCGTTTTCGAGGTGCGCGCCAGCTTCAAGCGTCCGGCCAGACGATTCAGCAATGTGGATTTACCCACGTTCGACCGCCCGGCGATCGCGATCTCCGGCGGGCCGACCGGCGGCAAACTGGTCAGCGTGCGCGTCTCCGCGACGAAGGTGGCGGCATGGACCTGGGGCGCTTTCTCGCGGGGCACGGACGGTAGGGTAGCATCCTGGGGGTGACGCAGGGCCTTCGTCTGATCGGGCTCACGGGGGGAATCGGCACCGGGAAGTCCACGGTAGGCCGTTTGCTGCGCGCGCGCGGGATTCCCGTGATCGACGCCGACGAGCTGGCGCGCGTCGCGGTGGAGCCCGGCCAACCCGCGTTGAACGACATTCGCGCGGCCTGGCCCGGCGCCATCACCCCGGAAGGGCGACTGGATCGGAAGGCGCTGGGAACAATCGTCTTCGCCGATCCGCAGGCACGTCGACGGCTGGAGAACATCCTGCACCCGCGCATTCTGACGCTGGCGCATCAGCGTGCCGCCGCGCTGGCGCGAGCGGGACACACGGTGGCCTTCTACGAAGCGTCGCTGCTGGTCGAGACGGGACGCCACCGCGATCTCGATGGTCTGGTGGTGGTCGACGCGCCTGAGGACGCACGCCGCGCCCGGATCGCCGCCCGTGACGGCCTGACAGACGAACAGGTCCGCGCGCGCATCGCCGCGCAAGCACCGATGGCCGAGAAGCGGCGCGTGGCGGACTTCATCGTGGAAAACGACGGCGATGTGGTCGCCCTGGAACCCAAGGTGACCGCGCTGTTGACGGCCCTGGGTGTAACCCCGCCGCCGCAAGCCTGAGCCGACGGATCATCGACACGGCTCCCCCGTCAGGTGTCCTGCTTGGAACCGCCGATCTCGACCACGTAGTCGTCCTCTTCGCTGTCGAACCGCAACGCTTCCTGGTCCGGGTGGGCCAATCCCGTCGTGGGCTGGGGCTGCCCTGGGCTCAGGACCGCATGCGGTGACGTTTTCCTCGAGTGGGCCACGTCGACCGGTTCCCGCATCGAAGCGGCCATCAGCGCCGGAATCGGCGACACCAGCGTCGCGCGGCGCGAGCGTTCGGCCGTCTGCTTCGGCAGCACCGCGACCGGCGTCAGCCGGCGCTCAGGCGCCGGTTGGGGCTCGGTGGCGTCGGCCGTGCGGCTCGCCTCCACCGCCTGAGGATCCATCGACTCATGCGGAGAGTCCATCCACCTAAGGGATCGGCTTTCTGGCCAGATTCTTGAGCGTCCCGCCCCACACCTCTCGTGCGGGGCGGGTCCGGTTGAAGCGCTTAGCCGCCCGCCTCGCCGTAGTGGTAACCGACCTCGCCGTGATCCGTCTCGTCCAGCCCCTGCTCTTCAGCCTCCGGGGTCGGGCGCAAACCAAGAACGGCCTTCAGGATCTTCGCCAGCACGAACGTGACGCCAACCGACAGCACCAGCGTCAGCGCGATGGCCTTCAGCTGTTCAATCCAGAGCCCGTTGCCGACCAGCGACGCCAGGTTGGTCTTCAGGTTGCTGTTGGCGTCCGAGTTGGCGAAGAACCCCGTCAGCAGGGCTCCCATGGTGCCGCCCACCCCGTGTACGCCGAAGGTATCCAGCGCGTCGTCGTAGTTGAAGATGGCCTTGAGCTTGGTGCATGCGAAGAAAGGCACCACGCCCGCCAGCACACCGATGATGACCGCCCCGGTGGCGGTCACGAAGCCGGCTCCCGGCGTGATGACGACCAGGCCCGCCACCGCTCCCGAGCAGAAGCCCAGCACGGTGGGCTTGCCGCGGGTCACCCACTCCAGCAGCGGCCACACGGCGGAGGCGACGGCAGCGGCCAGCGTGGTGGTCATGAAAGCGTTGGCGGCGATGCCGTCAGCCGCAACCGCGCTGCCCGCGTTGAACCCGTACCAACCCACCCACAGCATGCCGGTCCCGACCATGGTCAGGGTCAGGCTGTGGGGAAGGAACGGGCGATGCCCGAAGCCGGACCGCTTGCCCAGCACGAGGCACAGCGTCAACGCGGACCAGCCGGAGGTCATGTGAACGACGGTGCCGCCCGCGAAGTCGATGGCCTTGATCGACGCCTTGGCGTTCCACACGCCGTTCATCAGACCGTCGATCCCCCAGACCATGTGGGCCATCGGGAAATACACCAGGAGCATCCAGAACAGGATGAACGCCATGATCGCGGCGTACTTCATGCGCTCGGCGATCGCGCCGACGATCAGCGCGGGCGTGATGATGGCGAACATCAATTGGTACATCGAAAACACGCTTTGCGAGACCCAGGCGGCGTAGTCCCCGTTGGGCGCGGCTCCGACGCCTGTCAGTCCGGCGAACTTCAGGCCCCCCAGGAAGGCGCTGCCCGGGGCAAAGACCAGGCTGTAGCCAAAGGCCCACCACAGGATGGTCACCAGGCCCGCGCAGCCCATGCACTGGGCCAGCACCGACAGCACGTTCTTACGCCGCACCAGGCCGCCGTAGAACAGCGCCAGCCCCGGGAGCGTCATGAAGAGCACCAGCGCCGCGGAGGTCATCATCCACGCGTTGTGTCCGGGCCCCGACGAGGTCGTCATCGCCTTGGGAGCGCCGTTGTTGACGTAGGCCTCGAGATCGGCGACCCGTGTCGCCAGATCCGGGGCTGCGGCGGCGGGTGCCGCAGGAGCAGCGGCCGGGGCAGCCTCGGGCGCCGCGGCGGCGGGAACGGCGTCCTCTCCCCAGGCCAAGGTTGCCGGGACCGCAAGAGCACCAGTCACCATCAGGATCAGCAGAACTGCATAGGGTCGCTTGGTTCGAGCCATTCACATCCCCTGGTTGCGGTCGAGTGTTTCCGACCTGGAAAGATTCGATTTCCGGACAGTATCGGACCGAGGTTAACGGAACATTTCCGGTACATTAATTCCGTGAAACTTGGTGGTATCCAAGCAGGACCGCGCCACACCGGCACGAGCTGGCGCCTGGTCGTCAGTGCCCGCGCCGACGACGCCGGCTGGTGGCCCCGCCGGTCTGCGCCAGACGCAGAAAGCGGTCCAATCGTTCCGCCGGCAGGCGTCCCTCCTCGATGGCCAGGGCGACCGCACATCCCGGCTGCCGGACGTGGCTGCAGTCTCGGAAGCGACAGACGGCGGCCAGCTCCAGCACATCCGGAAACGCGTCGGAGCCCTCGTCCAGGTCGGTGAACTGGATCTCGCGCAGCCCCGGGGTATCGATGACATGGGCGCCGCTCGGCAACGAGAACATCTGGCGATGGGTGGTCGTGTGACGACCGCGATTGTCGGATACCCGCACCGCCATCGTGCGCTGGGCGTCGCGCTCGAGCAGCCGATTGATCAAGGTCGATTTGCCGACGCCTGACGACCCCACCAGCACCACCGTCCGACCAGGTCCAAGCTCCGCCAGCACGGGTGGGGGCAGCTCGCCTTCCAGCAGACACGCCGAGGCGACGGGGACCTCCGCGACCAGCGCCGTGCGAGCGCGCCCGTCACGTTCCGCCTCGGGCACCAGATCCGCCTTGGTGAACAAAACGAACGGCTTGGCGCCCCCCGCGCGAACCAGCGTCAGCCAGCGATCCAGCCGCCGCGCGTTCAAGTCGCCGTCCAGCCCCATCACGATGAACACCGTGTCGATGTTGGCCGCCAGCACCTGTTCGTCGGGACGATCGCCCGCGACCTTGCGAGCGACGCGCGTGCGACGGGGGAGCACCGCATGGACGATGACGGGATCGTTCTGGTCGTCGGTACGGGTGACCACCCAGTCCCCGACAATGGGAAGGTCGGCCTGCGTGCGCGCCTGGTGGCGCAGCCGCCCCGAAACGCGGGCCGCGCGTTGACCGGTTCGATCGACGATGGTCAGCGCCCCGCGGCCGTCGGCAAACACGCGCGCGGGCGCCAGCGCGCCATCGCCCAGCGCCGCCAGCGCATCGGCAAGGCCCTGGTCCCAGCCCAGCCGTCGCAGGTCATCGTCGTCGGTCACAGCGCCTTGCATTGTTGGACCGCGACCATAACCCGCCGGCGGGTGCGAGCACACAGGGTCACTGGTTTCGAGCCTGCGTCCGTGATTTCATGCAGCGCATGCAACGTTTCCAGTCGGCGCGAGCCTCGTCGGTGACCGCGCTTTCGCGAGTCTTGGGGGTCACGTGCTTCACGCTTGGTGCGTGCGCCACTGCACCGGCCGCGGGCTCCGCCGCACTCACGTCGGACGCGTTTCCTGGAGTCGGCACACCCGCCCCGCTGCCCGGGGGAGGCGTCGCCTTCGAATCGCTGGAGGGGCCGTATTGGATTGCGGCCAGGGGCGCGCTGGTGTTCTCCGACGTGGTCGAGGGCAATGGCCCTGGCGCTCGCATCCACCGCTACGATCCCGCCGCGCGCACCTACGTCCCCCTTCCCTACCCGACCAGCGCGCCGACCAGCACCAACGGACTCGCGGTCGATCCGCAGGGCCGGCTGATCGCCTGCGAGCGCTACAACGCGCGGGTGGTCCGCATCGAGGCGAACGGGCAAGCCACCGTGCTGGCCGAACGTTGGCCGGTGACTGATGGGCTGCCGCTGGGCGCGCCCAATGATCTCTCGGTTCGCGGCGACGGGAACATCTACTTCACGGACAGCGACTGGGGTGCGCGGCCCGGCGTGACCCACGCGCCCATGGGCGTCTATCGGATCTCCCCGGTGGGCGAGCTATCGCGCGTGTTGGAGATGGAGAAGCCCAATGGTATCGCGCTCGCGCCCGACGGTTCGAAGCTGTATGTGGGCAGCGACGTCCAGGCCAAGGTGTGGAGCTTCCCCGTCGACGCCACCGGCAACGTCGGCGCGCCGACGTTGCTGATCGACGGGCCGACCGTGCCCGGAGGCTTCAAGGTGCCGGACGGAATCTGCATCGACGACACCGGCAACCTGTACATCGCCAACAACGACGACGCGATCAAGGCCATCCTGGTGTTCGATCCGGCGGGCCACGGGTTGGGTCGCATCCCGATCCCTTTTCGCCCGTCGAATTGCACGTTTGGTGGCGCCGATCGGCGCACCCTTTACGTGACCACCCTGCACACGGTCTACGAAGTGCGCATGCCCGCGCCGGGGCTGCCGTGAGGCGCGCCGGGGGCGCGTCGACGCGCTTTGTTGACATTCAGCTCGCGGATCCCGACCATCGCCCGGTGCATTCTCGCGCGCGAACTCTGCTGGTGGTGGTTGGTTTGACGATCGGTGGGTGGCCTGGGTCGGGAAAAGCCAGGGCCGAGGAAACTGTCGTCGCCAAGTCGGCGCCAGCTCCAAAGTTCCGGGTCGAGCCGATGGGTCCGGCGACGTTAGCCAGCGAGTTCGCCGAACGGCTGGCCACGGCGGCGGGGGCGGGGCTGACCGCCGCCGGCGGCGACGTTCTCCCCGCCGTCAGCGGGGCCCCTTCCAGTGCCACGCCCGACTATCTGTTGCGCGGAACCTGCGCGGTCGAAGGCAGCACCTATCGTCTTCACCTGGAGCTGGTGGACGCGCGGACCCAGGCCGTGGCCGTCGGGCGCGACGACCTTTGCGAGATCTGCACCGAGACCGAGGTGGCCGAAGCAACCAACGTCGCGGCGTCCGCGCTGAAGGTCGCGCTCGAGCGTTCGTTGCGAGCGCCGGCCCCGGCGCCGACCCTGGTGCTTCCCGCGAAGGCGGCCCCGCGGTCGGTGGAACCTCGAGGCGTCGCCCCCTGGCGACGCGCGCTGCCCTGGGTCGCCTTCGGGGTCGGCGCTGCCGCCCTGGGGACGGGGGTCTACTACCTGGCCATCGAGGGTCACGGCACCGACTACAACAGCATGGTGGACGGCGATACGCGGTTGTACGACAAGACGTGGCAATACGCGCTCCCGTGCCTGGCGGTCGGCGCAGCGGCGGTGGTGGTGGGAATTCTGACCTTGCCGCGCACCGCCGCCCGTGTCTCAGAATCATCGTCGTCCTCTCCCCCGTCGCCGTCGCCGCGGGCCCAGGGTTTGACGGTGACGCCGGGTGGACTGGCCGCCTGGGGCACGTTCTAACCGCGCGGATCGGCTTCCCAGCGAGCGCGCCCGGCGGAAGGAAGTTATTTTCCGCGCATAGCCCGGGCGTTTTCAGGACTTGAGCTATCGGCGCGAGCCATTCACCATCGATGGTGCTAGATTGCCCGGAGAAGGAGCCATCAACATGCCGTTCGGACTCGGAATGGGCGAGCTAGTCATAATTCTGGTGATCGTCACCGTCGTGTTCGGCGCGACCAAGTTGCCGGCCCTGGGCGACGGACTGGGCAAGGCGATCAAGAACTTCAAGCGATCCATCGACTCGGGGAACCTGGAAGCACCAGACGACAAGAACAAGGGAACCATCGACGGTTCCCCCAAGACCTAGTTTCCCGCTGAATTTTCGGCGGCCGGACACGCGGCCGAAGGACGGTCCGAAGCCCCTTCGGATTCATTTCCGTTGACGGCGTTTCCCGCGAGAGCAGAATCTACCCAGCGTGCGTGGGTCTTTCCGATGCGTGTCTCGACCCTCAGCCCCCGCGCTGGTCGTCATGATCGTGCTGACCGAGCTCGGCGGCCTGGCGTCGCTGGCGGCCGCCCGGCGCGATGACCTTTCGGGAGCCAGGACCGCCCTGGCATCCAGCCCTTCCGAGAAGGTGCGGGTACAGGCAGCACTGGTGCTGGGCAGGAAGCGCGATGCCCGCGCGACGTCTTTGTTGATCCGCGCGCTCGGCGATCGCAGTCCCGCCGTACGCGCGATGTCCGCCAAGGCGCTGGGAGCGATCGGCGATCCGGCGGCCCGCGCGCCGCTGGAATCCGCCAAGACCGACCCCGATGCCCTGGTCCGGCGCTGCGTAGCGGATGCGCTTGCGTCCTTGACCGCCGGTGCCGACGACACCACCATTCAGGTCAAAGCCATGGGCGATCGCACCAACAAGGCCTCGCTTCACTTGCGCGCACAGATGCGCCAGGTGGTGGCCAGCCAGGTGCGGGGGTTCGGCCTGCACGCGCCGGGCGGCTTCACGGTGGACGGCGCGATCAAGGAAGTCGGGACATCGACCCGCACGGATCTGATCGAGGTCAAGGTCGGGGTCGAGCTGATCCTCAGCACCGGTCACCCCCGGGCGGTGCTGCTGATGGCCAGCGGTGAAGCGGCGGTGCAGAAACCGAGGCGGCAGTTCCGCCCCGCCATGCAACCCGGGATGGAGCAGGAGGCCCTGGAACATGCGGTGCGCGGCGCCTCCGAAGAACTGCGCCAGCACATGGCGGCCTACAGCGCGCGGTAACCAAACGATGGAGACCCCGACGACTCCGACGCCCCCGAAGGTCGCCAGCCGACGAACACTGGTGGTCGGGGACATCCATGGTTGCCTGGATGAACTGCAGGACCTGCTGCGGGTGGCCGAGGTGGATAGCCGCACGGATCGCGTGATCCTGGTCGGCGATCTGGTGGCCAAAGGGCCTGACTCCATCGGAGTGGTCGCGCTCGCGCGCGAGCGCGGCTTCGGCGCAGTGCTGGGCAACCACGACGCCAAGGTACTGAAGATGGGACGCAACGGCGGCGACCGGTCCCCCCTGGTATCGCCGCGCGAGCACGCCTACGTTGCCGCCCACTTGGCTCCTGCCGACTGGGACTTCCTGGAAGGGTTGCCGGCCAGCCTGTCTCTACCGGACCTGAACACCATCGTGGTGCACGCCGGGCTGGTCCCCGGGGTGCCGCTTGCCCAGCAGGAACGGCGCTTCTTGCTGAACCTGCGGAGCATCACGCCCGAGGGTCAACCCTCCAAGCGCGTCGAGGACGGAGCGCCGTGGGCCAGCCTGTGGAAGGGGCCCGAACACGTGGTGTTCGGACACGATGCCGTGCGGGGCCTGCAACGACACGCCAACGCGACCGGCCTGGACACCGGGTGCGTGTACGGCAACGCACTGACCGGGCTGATCTTGCCCGAGCGTCGTCTGGTGTCCGTGCCGGCCCGTCGGGCCTATGCGTAGCGCGAGGGTTCAGCCGCCGCGGAACACGCGGAACAGGCGCTTGACCGGATCGTAGAATTTGTCCGCCACGCGCTCTTTCAGCGGGATGATGGCGTTGTCGGTGATCGTGATGTGCTCGGGGCACACCTTGGTGCAGCACTTGGTGATGTTGCACAGGCCGATGCCGTGCTTTTGCTTCAGATCGTCGACGCGATCCTCGGCGTCGATGGGGTTCATCTCCAGCGCGGCGGTGTAAACCAAGAAACGTGGACCGATGAACTCGTCGGTCATGCCGTGGTCGCGGATGACGTGGCAGACGTCCTGGCACAGAAAACACTCGATGCACTTGCGGAATTCCTGCGGTCGCTCGATGTCGACGCCGTCCACCCGCCAGGTCCCGTCAGCGTTATCGGCCGGACGCGGTTTGAACTTCTTGATGGTCTTCTTGACGCTGAAGTTCCACGAGACATCCGTGACGAGGTCGCGAATGCTCGGGAAGGCGCGCATGGGTTCGATGGTCACCGGCTGCGTCAGATCCAGGTCCGACAGCCGCGTCATGCACATCAGCTTCGGCATGCCGTTGATCTCGGCCGAGCACGAGCCGCACTTGCCGGCCTTGCAGTTCCAGCGGACCGCCATGTCGTTGGCCTGCTCGGCCTGCACCGCGTGCACGGCGTCCAGCACCACCATGCCCTCCCCCACCTCGGTCGGGTAGTCGCGGAACTCGCCGCCCTTCGCGTCGCCGCGCCAGATGCGAAATGTCGCCTTGGCCATTACTTGTTCTCCTCGACGATCTGCTTCAGGTCGGCTCGCATCTCGGGGATCGGTCGGCGTTCCAGGCGCATGCGTCCGTCGGGCCCCTTCTTCACGATGTTGTTGAACGTGGCGAACTTCGGATCCTTGGCCTCGAAGTCTTCGCGGAAGTGTCCGCCGCGGCTCTCCTTGCGTTCGATGGCGCAGCGGGTGACCGCCTCGGCGCAGATCAGCAGGTTCGGAAGGTCCATGGCGGTGTGCCAGCCCGGGTTGTACTCCCGGTTGCCGACCACGCCGACCTTGGTGGCGCGGGCTTTCAGCGTCTCGATGCCGGCCAACGCGGCCTGCATGTCGGCCTCGTTGCGCACGATGCCGACCTTCTCTTGCATCATGTCCTGCAGGTCGTACTGGACCTTGTACGGGCCCTCGACCCCGCCTGCCCCGCCGCTTCCGCGGTCGAACGGCTCGAACAGCGCCCGCGACGCCGCATCCAGCTGGTCCTGCGTGACCTTGCCGGCACCCTTCTCCTTGGCGAATTTCGCGGCGTACTCGCCGGCGCGCTTGCCGAACACCACCAGGTCGGAAAGCGAGTTGCCGCCCAGGCGATTCGCGCCGTGAAGCCCGGCGGCGACCTCGCCCGCCGCGAACAGCCCCGGCACCGACGACATCTGCGTGTCGCCGTCGACGCGCACGCCGCCCATCACGTAATGCGTGGTCGGGCCAACCTCCATCGGTTCGACCGTTATGTCCAAGCCGGCCAGCTGCATGAACTGGTGGTACATGCTGGGCAGCTTCTTCTGGATGTGCTCGCGCGCCTTGGGGATCTTTTCCTTGATCCACGCGATGTCCAGGAACACGCCCCCGTGGGGGCTGCCGCGCCCGGCTTTCACCTCGCGGTTGATGCAGCGGGCGACGTGATCGCGGGTCAACAGCTCCGGCGGACGGTTGGCGGTCTTGTCGCCCTGTGTGTAGCGCCAGCCTTCTTCGGGATCCTTGGCGGTCTGGTTGCGGTAGTTCTCGGGAATGTCGTCGAACATGAACCGCTTGCCGTCCTTGTTCCGCAGCACGCCGCCCTCGCCGCGGACGCCCTCGGTGACCAGGATGCCCTTCACGCTGGGCGGCCACACCATGCCGGTCGGGTGAAACTGCACGAACTCCATGTCCATCAGCTCGGCGCCGGCCTGGTAGGCCAGGCTGTGCCCATCGCCGGTATACTCCCAGCTGTTGGAGGTGATCTTGTACGCGCGGCCGATGCCGCCCGTGGCCAGGACCACCGCGCCCGCGCGGAACAGCCGCGGGTAGCCCCGTTCGCGATCGTAGCCAAACGCGCCGACCACCCGCTCGCCGTCTTTCAACAGCGACGTCACGGTGTGCTCCATGTAGACCTGGATGCCCTGGTGGATGCCGTGATCCTGCAGGGTGCGGATCATCTCGAGCCCGGTGCGATCGCCGACGTGGGCCAGCCGCGGGTAGCGGTGGCCGCCGAAGTTGCGCTGCAGGATCTTGCCGTCGCGCGTGCGATCGAAGACCGCCCCCCAGGCTTCCAGCTCGCGTACGCGGGCCGGCGCCTCTTGCGCGTGCAGCTCGGCCATCCGCCAGTTGTTGACGTACTGGCCGCCCCGCATGGTGTCGGCGAAGTGCACTTTCCATGAATCGCGGTCGTCGACGTTGGCCATCGCGGCCGCCATGCCGCCTTCAGCCATGACGGTGTGGGCCTTGCCCAGCAGCGACTTGCAAATCAACCCGACCGACGCGCCCGTCGCCGAGGCCTCGATGGCGGCCCGCAACCCCGCTCCTCCCGCGCCAATAACAAGAACGTCGTGCTCGTGGGTCTGCAACTCGGCGGCCATCAGATGATTCTCCAGTCGGTGATCACGCCCGTGGAACACAGGCGAATATAGATGTCGGTCCATGCCACCCACACCAGGCTGCACCACGCCCACTTCGGATGATGCCGGTTCAAGCAGCTCACGCAGTCGTAGGCTTTCTTTCGGATCGGCTTGCCGGAAAGGAGGTCGAACACGCCGCCAACCAGGTGCCGCAGGGAATGGCACCCCAGGGTGTATCCGCCAATCAGCGTGACATTCACGATCATGACCAGCGAACCGACGCCCACCCCGAACGACTTGTTGCCCGCGGCGTCGTCGAACCACAGCGAGTGCCACGCGTCGATCGCGAGCAGCACGATGAAGGCCAGCGCGAAGTACAACGCGTACCGGTGGACGTTTTGCACGATCAGGGGCAGCTTGTTCTCGCCCAGATAGGACTTGCGCGGCTCCCCGACCGTACAGTTGGGCGGGTCCGCCCAGAAGGCCTTGTAGTAAGCGCCGCGGTAGTAGTAGCAGGTCATGCGGAACGCCAGCGGGAAGATCAAAATCAGCATCGCGGGCGAATACCGCAGCCAGGACGGAAACAGGCCCGCCAGCCAGGCGGGCGCCTCGCCGAACCAGGCGTGCGGCGTCAGCGCTCCGGGGGGCGAAAATAGCTCGGGCGAATAGAACGGCGATAGGTAATTCCCGTGCCAGTAGTGCTCACCCTGGATGAGCGCCCAGGTGGTGTAGGCAACGAAGGACGAAAAAACGATCAGGGTGACCAGCGGCATCGCCCACCAGGCGTCGCGCCGAGAGGTTTGACCGAATCGGAGCCGTTTCAGCGGAACGTCGACGGAAGCCATCTATTTGTAAATCGCCTTGCCTTGAGGTTTTCGTGGATTTTTTCGCCGCGGGCCAGCCGGCGGCGCACAGCATAATCATCCGCGCGGAACTTTCAATTCGCCGCCCCATTCAGCTTGGCACGGCTCCGGTGTGGTCCCTAGGCCCGTCGCTCGGCCCCAGGACTTTTTTTAGTTGAGCAACGCCGACGGTTCCGCGGATACTTCAGGCTACGTGGACCGGATGCTACGCATTGTACCGGCCTCGCCACCAGGCGAGACCCTCGAGGACCTGACTGAGGACGAGCGTCTGGTCGGCGCCTTGAAGGCGCGCCTGCCAGGTTCGATCGACGCGCTGCTGGCCCGGCATGGCAACCATCTGCGCCGTGTGCTGACCCGGGTGCTGGGCGCCCATGACAGCGAGGCAGCCGATGTCCTGCAGGACGTCACGGTCAGCGCCTGGCAGAGCATCGGACGGCTGGTGGACGCGCGCGCGCTCAAGGCCTGGCTGACCCAGATCGCCGTGTTCACCGCCCGGGGCGTCATCCGGCGCCGGTATCGCAACCGCTGGTTGAGCTTCTTCGACGCGGTGCCCGACACCGCCCAACCCTGGGCCAGCCCCGAACTCCACGAGGCCGCGCGCGCCGTGTACCGTATCTTCGACAAGATGCCCGCCGACGAACGAATTCCGTTCGCCCTGCGCATGCTGGAAGGACTGGAACTGGAGGCAACCGCCGAGGCGTGCGGCACGTCGGTGGCCACCGTACGCCGTCGTCTGGTGAAGGCCGAACGTCGATTCCACAAACTGGCCCGCCAGAACGACTCCTTGGCGGCCTGGATGAACGGAGCCACGCGATGAAGCGATTCTTCGCACGGCGAGGACGAGGAGACGAAAGCGGGCGGGCGGCGGTGAATCAGGCGCTGTGGCAAAACCTGGCCGCCTCACAGGACATGGCGCTGGCGGCTGAGCCGGCAGCGGTGGGTCCCGAGCGCGTGGCGCGCGACGGCCGCACGCTGACGTCGCGCTTTCAGCTGGGTCGAACCCGCCCACGCCTGCGCGCGTGGCCGATCGCGCTGGGGGCGGTGGCCGTGGCGGTGTTTGCGGTGGTTTCGTACCGGCCGCCGTTGCGCGTTCAGGTCGCCCCTGGTGCAAGCAGCGGCGACGGAAGCAGTGGCCAGCCGACCGGCATCGCCGGAGGTTCGAGTTTGATCGCTGGCCCGCGCCAGGATCTGTCGCTGCAATTCTCGGACGGATCGACGGTCAAGTTCCGCGCGGGTTCCTCGGGAAGGATGTTGCGGCTGGAGGCCAAGGGGGCCGACCTGCTGCTGGAACGCGGGACGCTGCAGGCTCACGTGGTTCATGCGGATCGAACCGCGTGGCAGCTGCACGCGGGGCCCTATCGCGTGCGGGTCACGGGGACGCGTTTTGGTTTGAGCTGGCGCGCCGAAAAGCTGGAGCTTGCCCTGTACGAAGGTTCCGTGATCGTCGACGGAGACGTTCTGGGCACCGGTGTTCCCGTGGCCAAGGGGCATCGCCTGACGGTAGCGTCCGGAATCGTTCGTATCGAACCGCTCGGCGACACAGGCGCTGACGTTGCGTCCACCGACGAGCTCCCTGCCGGCGCCGGCCATGCGACCGGCAAACCGGCGGTCGACACGCCAGACGCGCCAGACGTACCAATATTGGCGGCACGCGAACCGGATCTGAATCGCGAGCTTGGGGGTTCTGCGGGCGGCGAGCCGTCCTCCGATGATTCCCTGATCGGCGATTCCGCGCCCGGCGACGCTGTCGCCACGATAGCGCCGAGGGCGGCTTCTGAGCGCAACCGAGCTTCGCGGACCGCGGGCGTCCACCGCCGGCACAAGCTCCGCGGCGCGCGCGGCAAGACCGCGATGGCAGGTGCTGCTGCGAGCGGGTCATCGGCCGATGATGCGTGGCTGGCGCTGGCCGAGGACGGCTCCTATCCGGAGGCCCTGGCGGCGGCGCGGCGGGTCGGTTGGTCGGCGCTGTGCCTGGGCCTGGATGCGCATCGATTGTTGACCCTGGCGGACGTCGCCCGCTACTCGAACGCGCGCGGGCTCGCGCGCCAGGCCTTCGAAGCGCTGGTACGGCGCTTCCCCGACGATCGCCTGGCCGCGGACGCCGTGTTCAGTCTCGGTCGGTTGGCCTTCGAAGGCGGGAACCCACCGGTCGCGGCTGGCTGGTTCCAGCGCTATGTGACCGACTGGCCCAAGGGGCCTCTGGCAGATCAGGCGGCCGGCCGTTTGATCGAGGCGACCATCCGGATGGAAGACTCCGAGGCCGCGCGAAGTGCGGCGCGGGCGTACCTGGCCCGCGCACCGCACGGGGCGCAGGCCACCCTGGCCCGTGGCGTCCTGGCCGAACCGTCCGACGGCGCGCCATGATCGCAGCTCCCCGGCGGGGACTGCGACGGTTGGTCACGCTGGTGGGACTCGGTGTCGTCGTGATGGGCGCCGGACGGCGAACCTTCGCTGAAGGCTCGGCGGCTGTGGTGGCGGTGCTGGCGCCCCACGAGTCGCGCCTGGCCGACGAGATCAGGCGCGAGCTCGAATCATCGAGGTTCGAAGTGCTATCCGCCGAAGTGGGTGTGCGCCGGTGGCAGGATGCCGCGCGCCAGGTGGATGGTGGGCGCCTGTTGCGTGGCGTGGTCGTCGGGCAGGACGACCAGACCATCACCGTCTACACGCGACAGCCCTCGGCAACCACGGTCCAGACGCGCCTGGTGTTGTCGGTCGATCCCGCTGATCGGATGGCGCGGCGACACGCCGCGCTCAGCGTCGTCGAGTTCCTCCACGTCCTGGGCCAGGGCGCCCTGGCAACCCTGGTCGACAGCGACGATGCGCCCGCAGCGCGGGGCGCGGGTAACCCCGCCAAGCCGGGTGGCATCGAACCGACGCGACCGGCTGCGCCAGTGCCGCCGGGGGTTGAGCCGGTCGCACCCCTTCCTGCTGTGGCGCCCCGACCGGGTTGGCAGATCGGTGCCGGAACCTCCTTCGACGTGGAGACCAACTCCGGAGGGCCCACCAGTCACCTGCAATTTCTCGGCGTCATTCCTTTCAGCGCGCACATCGCGTTTTGCGTTCGGGCCATGTGGCCGCTGTTGGCGGCGCAGACCCGCTACAACGGAAGCGACGTTCGCGCGTGGACCTTTGGCGCCGCGGCCAGCCTGCAGTACAACTTCCGGACGGACCGACGCCTGCGCCCGTTTCTCGGCGCCGGGGTGGGTACGCGGCTGGGCCTGACGGAGGCCACGTCGACCACCAGCCTCTCGCAAGGCGGCCAGACCCTGACCACCAGCGCCACGCTCGGTGTCGAAGGCGGCGTTCGTTATTCGCTCGGGCCTTTCCTCCAGGTATTTCTGGAGCTGGGTGCCGCGCGCGCGTTTCTGATCCCGCCGGTCGACGTTGTCAACTACGAACGCGCGGCGGCCAACGGCGAAGCGGCCCACGCCGCCGTGGGCCTGATGTTCGAGTCTTGATCGACTTGCCGGTCGTCAGCGACTGAACAATGGTCGACTGGAAGACGACTTGTGCGCCGTCGGAGCGGGACGGCTGAAGGCGCTGCGGGCGGCGCGTGCGTTGCCTCGCCCGCGCAAGATCTCCTCGGCACGTTGGCGCACCAGTGGGTTCTTATCGTGCGTGGCGGCGTCCTTCAGCAGCGGCACCGCAGCGGCGCCGAAACCGTGCAGGACGTCTTCGGTGCGTTCGTAGCCACCGTCGTTGCCCAACCCACGAATCAGGTTCTTGACCAGACGTTCGTCGGAGCGCAAGTGATTGTCGCGCTGGCCTGCGGCGCGCGCGGCTTCGGCGCCCACAATCCAGCGCTTGTGCTCCAGGGCGGTGTTGGCGAGGTCGTAGGCGACGCCCGCATCCTGCGGATCCTCGCGGCGGGCCTTCTGCAACACCACCAGGGCCTGCTCCCATTCGCCCTTGGCCAGCAAGCGCGCCGCATCGGCCTTTCGTTCTTCCGCGGACGGCGGCGGGGGCGCAGGGACAACCCCTGTCGTCGGGGCGGCGGCGGGCGGCGGTGCAGGCACGGTGGCGTGAGTCTCGGGCACGACAGCTCCCGCGTTCGTCGCCGGCGTCGCGGTTTTCGTCGCCGGTCCCGAGCCCCTCACGCCGGGGCCCGATCGGTGCCGCAGGCCGACGAACATCAGCGACAGGGCCAGCGCCGCCACCATACCCAGGCCAATCCAGCGCACCGGACCGGGCGGAAACAGGGGCGCTGCGTCCGTCGCGGTCGTGATGGTCGCCGGCTGGGGAGCGCCCGCCACTGCCGGAGGAGCGACCTCGGCCTTCACCGTCAGCTCACCCGCGATCTCCACCGTACTGGGAAGGTCGGCGATGGTCTTGTCGGTATCGGCGATCGGGCCACGGGCGGCGCTCGACCGCGCCACCACGCGGCGGACAGGCGGCACAGGCATCGCCGCCGCGGGCGCTGCGGCCACCAGGGGCGCGCGCGCCTCGGGGGCGCGGTCAAGCGCCTCCGCGAATGCGGCCGGCGTCTGAAATCGATCGGCGGCTTTCTTCTCCAGCGCGCGCAGCACCGCCGCCTCCAGCTCGGGCGAAATATTCGCCGCGGGTCGCACCTGGCGCAGCGGCTTGGGTGCCACATCCCGATGCATCAACAAGACATCGGCGACCTTTTCGGACACGAATGGCTTCTGGCCCGCCAGCATCTCGTGCACGACCACGCCGATCGCGTAGATATCCGTGCGCCCATCGATCTCTCCGGGGGCGCCGGTCTGCTCGGGCGACATGTAGCTGGGCGTGCCTATGGCCAGCCCCGACGTCATGGCCGGACCGTCGCGCAGCTTGGCCAGACCGAAGTCCAGGATGCGCACGTGATCGGGAAATCCGTCGGCATCCGTCAGGATCAGGTTATCGGGCTTCAGATCGCGATGAATGATGCCCTGCGCGTGCGCGTGCGCCACGCCCGCCAGCAACTGGCGCGCGATCGCGATCGCCCGAGTGGGCGCGATCGGCCCCGACTCGAGCACTTTGCGCAAGGTCGGCCCCGTGACGTAGTCCATCACCAGATACGGCGCGCCTTCGACCCCGAAGTCCATGACCGACACGCAGTTCGGGTGCGCCAACCGGCTCATCGCACGCGCCTCGGTTTCGAACCGGGCGCGAAACGCCTGCTGCGCCGCGATCCACGGATGAAGAAACTTCACCGCGACCGGTCGGCCCAGCTCGACGCGCTCGCCGCGATACACGACGCCCATGGCCCCGGCGGCCAGGCGCTCGAGAATCCGGTAGCGGCCCTGCAGGATCTGTCCAACCCTGGGATCGGGCGGGCTTAACTCCACGCCATCACCATATCACACCGCGCTTCTGGGAAGGACGGGGCGTCGAGCTCGCGACTACATTCCGCTGACGAACTTCCACCGATCACCGTCCCGTTCCAGAACGAAGCGATGGTAGTCGGTGACCCGCCGATAGCGCTCGCCGATCTCGGCCGCGGTGGAAGCCAGCTCGAACGAACCATTGATGAACACGTCCACGTCGGCTTCCTTGTCGTGCACGTGGATCTCGCGCAGCTCGATCTCGTACCAGATCGATTTCAGCCGGCCCAGCCGGTTGTGCAAGACGTCCTTCAGCCCCTGGTATCCGTAGTCGTCGTCCGAGCGCGGTGTCCCCGAGTCCTCGCGATAGCGCTCGGAGGCCAGCACCATCAACCCGTCCACGTTCCGGGTGATCAGCCGCTCCCGATACAGGTCGACCGTCTCGATGATCTTCTTGTTCTCCTCGTTGCGCAGGATGGTCGTGCCCTGGAAAAAGTTGGGATGGGCGCACGCGACCGCGCCCAATCCTGTTGCCAGGAAGCAGACCACCAACCACGAGCTTGAGCGCCTGAGCACGGGCCGCTGTTTAGCACGATTCGTTCCAGGCCGGTCGACCGACAAATGCCCGGGAGATCCGTGCACCTCGGCTGCCTTGCCACGTTTCCGTGCCGTTCCGGCTGCCGGATCGGCGCTTGGCCCGTCCGGCGGCGTGCCAGTTTGGCAAGCGCCTGGCCCGACTCCTTTGACTCCCAGCAGCTGGCGGGGTCATAGTTTCTCCATGGCGGGTTCGGCCGATCGTCCGTTTTCACCGCCGCGCGCGTTCCCCCGACTGGAGCTCAACGCGTACGTCGACTACACGGGCTCCGAGGTGTTGCTGTTCCACAAGGTCAGGAACATCTCGCTTGGAGGGGTGTGCATTCAAAGCCCGGCCATCGAGGACGTCGGCACCATCGTGGATCTGGTGCTGAACTTCCCCGATCTCGACACCAGCGTCGCCGTTCAGGGCGAGGTCGTCTGGGCGAACCGCGAGGCGCCCATGGACATGGGCATCCGTTACGTGAACCTGGACGGCGAACGAAAAGACGCGCTTCGAAAGTACTTGGCGGCCCTGAACGCCAAGACCCCGTGACGCTGCCCAACGCGGCGTTGCCCCGGTGAATCAGGCCAGGTCGAGCAGACCGTCGCCGACGGCCAGATGTTCCTGCACCCGCGCCAGCCGGAGCAGATAGCGGCGAAAGTCCTTGCCCGGGGCCGCGCCCCCGGTGCGCTTCAAGTACACGTCGGTGATGCGCGTGATTGCGAATCGACAAGCCGCGAAGCGCAGCTCGGCGCCAAAGGCGGCACGCTCGGCGTCGGTGCACGGCCGTTCGACCCCGTAGGCGTCCAGCAGCGACCGCACCAGCTCGGGACGAAAATCGTCGCGGCCGAACGTGAACGCCAGCAGGGTCACCGCAACGTCGTAGACCCAGCGCCCCCACGACGCCTGTTCGAAGTCGAGGAGAGCCGCCAGCTGGGGACCATCGTAGAGGACGTTGTCGAGGAAAAGATCACCGTGAATCAACCCGACGGGGACATCGGCCCGCCGTTCGCCGGCCAGCCGGGCCAGTTCGGGCCGCAGAATCGCCGTCGCGTTCGCCACCGCCGCGTCCACGCCTGCGGCCGGCTCGATGCGCGTCAGGCGACGATCGATCTCGTCGGGTTCATAGCGGCCGGCGCGATGGTCAGGGAACGAAGCTCCGACGCGGTGAAGCCTTGCCAGGGCCGCGCCGGCTTGCGCGGCGTGAGCGGACGTCACCTCGGAACGCTCCAGGGTGCGGCCCGACCGCCAGGGAAAAAGCGACGCGAATTGGCCGGCCCAGCGAGCGAAGGGCTCGCCCCGCATCGACATCGCGGGCGCTGGCGTCGGCACGCCTTGCTCGGAGACGAACTCGACGATGGCGGCCTCACGCACGACGTCTTCCAACGTCTTGCCTTCATTGATGCGAAGGAAACGCGACCCTCGGGCGGTCTGCACCCGCAGGTTGGTGTTGACGGTCCCCACGGCGATGGGCTGATGCCCCTGGTATTCGTCGGGAGCGAATCCGAACTGGATCAGAATTTCGCGAACATCGGAGATCTGGAGGGAACGGAATTGAGCCAAGTGATTCCTGCTGCCGGGGCGCCGATTCGGGGGGTCGTCCTTCGGCGCCCGGGGCACCGCGCGGGACGTTCAGACCTTGCGCAACCTGGCTACGAAAAAGTCCAAGAAAAAACCAAGAGGGGCGCGCGTCCGACTCGCGGTCACGCGCCCCACTCGGAAGGGGACTACTTGACCTCGGTCTTCTCGGCCTTGTCTTCCTTCTTGCCCTTCTTCTTGGCCTTCTTGCCCTCGGCCGGCTTCTCATCGCCTTCGGCCTTGGCCACGGTCCAGGTGGTGGGGAGCATCACAGCCAGGGCCAGGAAGATCATGCGCGTCAAGTTCATGGGTAACTCCTGAAGTGGGTTAACTGCAACGAGCCGGGCGCGACGATAACCTGAAGTCGTTCGGTCAGGAAGGGGCCGAAAAAGAAAAACGGGGAGCCGCTGTCAGCGTGTCCCCTGGGGTGGGGCCTTTGCCCTTGACGCAATCGCAAGGCCTCTGGTCTAGTGGGAGGTTGCGATGGCCGAGCGGGAGCGGGAGCGAGATGGACTGGTGGAAAAACACCTGCCACTCGTGCAATCCATCGCCCGCAAGCTGAAGGCGCAGATCACCGCCCGCATCGATTTCGACGATCTGATCGGTTACGGATCGAAGGGGTTGATTGAAGCGGCCGAACGCTTCGATCCCAAGCACGGCGTCGCCTTCACCACGTTCGCCTATTACCGCATACGCGGCGCGATGCTGGATGGCTTGCGCACCATGGGGTGGTACTCGCGGGCAGATTACGCGCGGTATCGCGCGGAGGAGCGCGCCAACGAATACCTCCAGAACCAGTCCGATCGCGAGGGCGCCGCCGCGACGGGCCCCAAGGAGACGACAGGAGCCCCACCGGCCGACACGTCGACCGAGGCGACGCTGGGGAGCTTGGCCGCAGTCCTGGGCTCGATCGCCACCGTCCACATCACCTCCCTCGAGGCCGCGGCGACCGTGGCAGACGAACGGTTGCCCGCGCCCGACGCTCAGCTGGACACCGGGCGGCTCAGCGCGCGACTGCGCGACGCGGTGAAAGCCCTTCCCGACCGCGAACGCAACCTGATGGAACTCTACTATTTCGCCGACAAGAACCTGGAGGAAGCCGGCGCCGCAATGGGACTTTCCAAGTCCTGGGCGTGCCGCCTGCACGCCCGCGCCGTCGACCTGCTCCGCGAACAGCTGGACGACACGCTCGACTGATGGTCGGTTGACGGGTCTGATTCCCTTTTTCAGGTGTGAGCGGGCCCGAGGACGTGTATAGACTCCCCGCATCCATGGGGATCCTCGACTTTCTCAGCAAGAACGGACGCGACGAACGCGCGCGTCAGGGCAATGTTAAACGGGTGGTCAACAAGTACGCCCAGTCCGGCGATCGCTTCAAGGCGTTCGAGGCCCTGCTCAACGACGGCTCGCCCGAGGCCATCTACGGCCTGATGCGCCGCTTCGGAATGATGTACGACAAGAGCATCGAGGACGAGCAAGAGAAGGAATGGGTCTTCGATGCCCTGGTCGAGAAGGGCCCGGCCATCTTGCCCCAGATCGAGCGTTACCTTCGCTCGGCTGAATCGATCTCGTGGCCGCTGCGCCTGCTGGACAAGGTGGCGACCAAGGAACACGAGATCGAAGTGGTCGCGAAGATCCTGGGTGAGCACGAGCCGGGCTACGAGCGCGACCCGACCAAGAAGATCCAGTTGCTGAACCACCTGGCGGGTCTGAAGGAGCCGCGCGCCGCCGAGCTGGCAGCGCCCTACCTGGCCGACATGGATGAAGGCGTTCGCTACGCCGCGGCCGAGACGCTGGCACGCCTGGGTTACGAAGAGCCGGCCCGCGAACCGTTGATCGCCCAGTTCCTGTCCCCTGGAGAAGAAAGCCTGCGCGTGCGGTTGCTGATCGCTGGCGGCTTTGCGGAGCACGGCTGGGTCATCGGCAAACAGCACCGCCCGGCCTTCGACGAGAAATTGCCCGAGCAGTTCACCATCGATCGCGATGGCCGCCTGAAGAAGAAAACCGCCTAAGAGCTTCATCGAAAGGGACCGTCTCCGCCCATGCCGCGCAGAACCGACATTCATACCGTGATGCTGATCGGGTCGGGGCCGATCGTGATTGGCCAGGCGTGCGAGTTCGACTACTCCGGAACCCAGGGCGTGAAGGCCCTGAAGGAAGAGGGATATCGAGTCGTTCTGGTCAACTCGAACCCGGCCACCATCATGACCGATCCCGAGATCGCGGATCGGACCTACGTCGAGCCGCTGACGGTCGAGGTGCTGACGCGAGTCATCGAACGCGAGAAGCCGGACGCGCTGTTGCCGACGCTGGGTGGCCAGACCGCGTTGAACCTGGCGCTGGAGCTGCATCGCGCGGGCGTGCTGGAAAAGCACGGCGTGCGCCTGATCGGCGCGCAGGTGGCGGCCATCGAGAAGGCGGAGGACCGCGACCTGTTCAAGAAGGCCATGCTGAAGATCGGCCTGTCGGTGCCGATGTCGGGTTACGCGCACTCCCTGGCGGAGGCGCGCACCATCCAGCAAGAGATGGCGGTGGCCAACGGCGTGGGCTACCCGGTGCTGCTGCGACCGTCGTTCACCATGGGCGGCTCGGGCGCTGCCATCGTGTGGAACGCCGAGGAGTTCGAGGCCAAGGTGAACTGGGGCCTGACCCAGAGCCCGCGCGGCGAGGTGCTGGTCGAGCAGTCGATCATTGGATGGAAGGAGTTCGAGCTGGAGGTCATGCGCGACACGCATGACAACGCGGTCATCATCTGCTCGATCGAGAACTTCGATCCGATGGGCGTGCACACCGGCGATTCGATCACCGTCGCGCCGGCGATGACGTTGACCGACAAGGAGTACCAGATCATGCGGGATGCGGCCCTGGCCGTGATCCGCGAGATCGGCGTCGAGACCGGCGGATCGAACATCCAGTTCGCGGTGAACCCGGTCAACGGCAAGATGATCGTCATCGAGATGAACCCGCGCGTTTCACGGAGCAGCGCGCTGGCATCCAAGGCCACCGGCTTCCCGATCGCCAAGATCGCGACCAAGCTGGCGGTGGGCTACACGCTGGACGAGATTCCCAACGACATCACCCGCGAGACGCCGGCTTGCTTCGAGCCGACCATCGACTACGTGGTCACCAAGGTGCCACGCTTCGCTTTCGAGAAGTTCCCGGGCGCCGACAGTGAACTGGGCCCCCAGATGAAATCGGTCGGCGAGGCAATGGCCATCGGCCGCACCTTCAAGGAATCGCTGGGCAAGGCGCTGCGTTCGCTGGAGATTGGCCGCTGGGGTCTGTGCGATCTGGAACGCCCACCTGGTCTCGAGGCCCTGAAGGCAGCCATCGTTCGACCGGGCCCGGACCGGCTGTGGCAGCTGGCCGAGGCCATGCGGCTGGGGCTGACCAATGACGACGCGTTTGCGCTGACCAAGATCGACCCGTGGTTCCTGCGCAACCTGCGCGAGATCATCGACGAGGACGAGTCGGCGCGTCGCGCTGGCGCCGCCGGCCTGGAGGACAAGGCCGCGCTGGAACGCTGGAAGCGCGTGGGCCTGTCCGATCGGCGCCTGATGAAGTTGATGGGCGTCTCCGAGAACGATGTCCGCAAGGCGCGCCTGAAGCACGGTATCCGACCGGTCTTCAAACGGGTCGATACCTGCGCCGCCGAGTTCGAGGCGCAGACGCCGTACCTCTATTCCACCTACGAGATCCCCTATGAGGAAAGGGTCGACGGTGCTCCGGCCGTCGCCGAGGACGAGACCCGGGCCACCGGGAAGAAGAAGATCGCCATCCTGGGGGGTGGCCCCAACCGCATCGGTCAGGGGATCGAGTTCGACTACTGCTGCGTCCACGCGGTGCAAGCCCTGCGCGAGGACGGGTACGAGACGATCATGATCAACTGCAACCCGGAGACGGTGTCGACGGACTACGACACGTCGGACCGCCTGTACTTCGAGCCGCTGACCCGCGAGGACGTCCTGGAGATCATCGATCGCGAGAAGCCGGAGGGCGTGATCGTCCAGTTCGGCGGGCAGACCCCGCTGCGCCTGGCGGTGCCGTTGCAGAACGCGGGCGTGAAGTTGCTGGGCACCAGCGCGGACGCCATCGATCGGGCGGAGGATCGCCAGCGCTTCGGCGAGCTGCTGAAGAAGCTGGACCTGCGCGCGCCGGCCTGGGGCACCGCGCACGGCCTGGAAGAAGCCCGCACCATCGCGGCCCGCATCGGGTATCCGGTGATGGTGCGTCCGTCGTACGTGCTGGGCGGACGCGCGATGGAGATCGTCCATGACCCGTCGGGCCTGGATAACTTCGTGATGAAGGCGATGGAAGCCTCACGTCGTGAGAGCCTGTCGTCGCGGGCGGGCGAGGAAGACGCGCCCATCCTGATCGACCAGTTCCTGCCCGACGCCATCGAGGTGGACGTGGACGTGGTGGCCGACGGCACCGACGTGGTGATCGGTGGCGTGATGGAGCACATCGAGGAAGCCGGCATCCACTCGGGCGACTCCGCCTGCTGTCTGCCGCCGTTTTCGCTGCCCCCCGAAACCGTCGAAGCCATCAAGACGCAGGCGCGCGCGCTGGCCAAGGAACTGGACGTTCGTGGCCTGATGAACGTGCAGTTCGCGGTCCCGCGCGACGGGCGCGGCATCTTCATCCTGGAGGTGAACCCGCGCGGTTCACGCACGGTGCCGTTCGTTTCGAAGGTGACGGGGGTGCCTCTCGCCAAGGTGGCGGCGCGCATCGCCGCCGGCCGCACGCTGAAGGAGATGGGCATCCGCGAGGTCACGCCGAACCATGTGGCGGTGAAGGAAGCCGTGTTTCCCTTCGCCAAGTTCTCGGGCGTCGACACGCTGCTGGGCCCCGAGATGCGGTCGACCGGCGAAGTCATGGGCATCGATCGCACCTTCGCCGCGGCGTTTGGGAAGAGCCAGCTGGGGGCCGGCACCCGGTTGCCCACCAGCGGACGGGTCTTCCTGTCGCTGCAGGAGAGCGACAAGCCGGGTGCGGTGGGGTTGGCGCGGTCGCTGGTGGAGATGGGATTCGAGATCCTGGCGACCAAGGGCACGCACGATTTCTTGCGCAAGGCCGGCGTGACGGTGACCCGCGTGAACAAGGTCCGCGAGGGCCGCCCGCACTGCGTGGACCGCATGCTGGACGGCGACGTGCACCTGGTCATGAACACCGTCGCCGGGGCGCAGTCGGTCAAGGATTCGTTCGACATCCGCCGGACCGCTCTGGTACGCGGCATCCCCTACTACACCACCCTGTCGGCGGCCAAGGCGGCCGTGGGTGCGATCGCCGAATTTCGCTCAGGCAAGCTGGAAGTGCGATCCTTGCAGGAGTACCAGCAAGAGCAAACCCGCCAGGAGCAAACCAGCCAGAGTTAGGAAGGCGCCATGGCAGAACGTTATCCGATGACCCCGCGCGGCCAGCAGGCGCTGAGGGACGAACTGAAACACCTTCGCGAGGTGGACCGCCCCAAGAATGTCCTCGACATCGAGGAGGCCCGCGCCCACGGCGATCTGCGCGAAAACGCGGAGTACCACGCCGCCAAGGAGCGCCAATCGTTCATCGAAGGACGGTCCCGCACCATCGAGTCCATCCTGGCACAGGCCGACGTCATCGATCCGCGCAAGCTGTCGGGTTCGCGGGTGGTGTTCGGGGCGACGGTCAAGCTGACCGACACCGACACCGCCGATGAGGTCACCTACAGCATCGTGGGTGACTTCGAGGCCGACATCAAAGTCGGTCGCATCGCGATCTCGGCACCGCTGGCGCGGGTGCTGATCGGCAAGGACGAAGGCGACACGGTCACGATGAAGACCGGCAAGGGCACCCGCGAGTACCAGATCTCGAAGGTGACCTTCGAGTTCGACTTCCCCGAGTCGTGAGCCCCTGGGCGCCCCCTTCCGATGGGTGTGCGAAAATTTGATGCAGGCCCCGGGCCCAGGCGGACGCGCTAAATTGGACCCATGTCGCCTGCCTGCCGATCACCGGTCTCATGGTTTTTGCTCGCGCTGCCGCTCTCTCTGGCGGCGGGCTGCGGTTCGTCTTCCCCGCCGTCCAGCGACGCGGCCGTGGGTGGCCCGGTGATGGGCGCCGTCGATGACCATTGTGCGGGCCGTCCGGTAGTGGTGGTCAACCCGGCGTCGTGCACCGCGACGCCACCGGTGGGCGGTGACGACGAAGAGCCCGCCGTGCTGTACAACGCGTCGGGCGACGATGACGACTGCAAGTATCACGTCACGCTCAGCTCGACGCCGGTGCGGCTGAATCAGAACGTCACGTTCACGGTCACGGTCACGGCGCTGGATCCGGCCCACCCGAACGCGCCTGTGATCGGCGCCGACCCCAGCATCGAGGGCACGCTGGGCGAGCTGCACGCGCTGCCCAACACCAACCCGGTGACGAAGGAGCCCACCTCGGGGACCTACACGATCGGTCCGATCAAGTTCGACCAGACCGGGCAGTGGGTCACACGTTTCCACTTCTTCCGGGACTGCGCGGACCTGCCCGACTCGCCGCACGGGCACGTGGCGTTCTATTTGAACGTGCCGTAGGTCGACGCGCTGGCCCCTTCGGTCAGCACAGGCGATCCCATGTCCCTCTCCAGACGTGGACCGCCGTGACCACGCCGTAGATCACCGCGTGCAACAGACACCACGGGAGCGCGGCGCCACGAGCGTTCCGGATGAGGGCCCAGGCCAGCAGACCTCCGATCAGCGCCGCCACGGGCGCCGCAACCAGCCCGAGCACGAAGTTCAAGCCCTTCAGCGCACCGGCCCCGGGGGTCTCCGCGCTGGCGATGATCCAGGCGACCGCGGCGGCCGTCGCAGCCGTGGCGATGGCGCTCATGGCCGCCGCAGGCCAGGTCCTCGCGCGGTGGTAGCGCAGCAGGCAAGTCGCCATCGCGAACAGCACCGACAGGCCGACGTGAAAAACCATAGCGGGGGTGGAACGCTTGATCCGCGCTGCATGCGCCCACGCCGGCTCCAGCACCGAGGGCGCCTGGCAGACTGCCTGCGCGCGGGCGGCCGGGTGCTGGCACAAGACGTCGTACAAGCGATCACGCCCCTGGGCCCGCGTGCGCGTGGCGAAGTCGAGCGTAGGAAGCAATTTGATCCGTTCGTACACACCGACGGCTTCGCCCAGACGAGTGGCCAGATCGGGGAACGCGCACCCGCCGCTGCCCCCGAGCCGCGGCACCACCACCCGCGCAAATTCCTCGGGGCGATGGCGGAACAAGGCCACCGCGCACGGCAGATCATACGCGGCGCGCGTCTCCTCATCAGCGGTCTCCCATGCGGCGATCGCCGACCACGCCTCGGGAGGCGCGATGGCGCAGATCGCGTGCTTGGTGGCGCTGTCTTGGGAGACACGAGCCAGCAGTTCATTGGCCAACCCCGGCCACCGTCCGTTCTCGATCGCCTGCCGACACAGCGGGGTGATCGCCTGGGCAATGCGTCCGGGATCGCGCGCGCCCGAGGTGACGTCGCCGGACCGAAGCGCGATCACATAGGACCGCAGCGCGAACTGCGCGGCGGCGCACGAGGTCGGCGCCGCAGCAGTGGCTCCCTCGACCTCCGGCGTCGCGTGCGCCACTGCGACGCACGAGAACGCGAGCGCCAGCAGCGTGCCCGCGACACGTGAGGCGGACGCTCGGTGTGGTGCCATCGATGTCGATGACGATAGCGCCAAAGGGTCGTTGCTGCGCCCGAGAGCCGGGGAGAAACTCGATGATTTCACACTTCATGATCCCGGCGCGCGCGTGTCAGACTGGGCCGGTGAAGCTCCTGGCCGGCCGCTGGCGTCCCTTGGCCTTGGCAGCGGCATGCTCGCTGGCCGGAGGTTGTTCCCCGGCGGCGGTCAACTGCCCCAACGACAATCCTGCCTGTCCATCCCCGCCGCCGACCTACCAGGCGGATGTCGGGCCGCTGATCGCCAAGTACTGTTCGCGCTGCCATGCCGCCGATGGTGGGATGCCCAAAGTCCGGTTGCAGAGCTACGACGACGTCACCTCGACCGACGGCGGGCAGAAGACCCACGTATTCACTCAGATCAAGGCCTGCCAGATGCCGAAAGCCGATCAGCCCCAGCCCACCGCGGCCGAACGCACGACGATCTTGTCGTGGTACGCCTGCTGCGAAGCCAACGGAGGAACATGCGCCCGCTAGACGCCGCCCGCGCGCCCAGACCGCAGTCCTGGCGCGGGCTCCCCTTGCTGCTCGCGATCCTGGCGACAACGGCCGCAGCCTGCGGCAGCAACACCGCCACGCAGCTCAGCGCCGATGAACTGCGAGATCCCGCCGCCTGCCAGGGCTGTCACCCCAAGCAGTTCGCGGCGTGGTCGAAGAGCATGCACGCGTACGCCGCCGACGATCCCGTGTTCCTGGCCATGAACCAGCGCGGCCAACGCGAGACGGGCGGCGCCCTGGGCGACTTCTGCGTGAAATGCCACGCCCCCATGGCCGTCCGCGAGGGGCTGACCACCGACGGCCTGAACCTTGCGACGATGCCCCCCGCCAAGAAGGCCGTCACCTGCTTCTTCTGCCATTCGGCGGTGTCCATTGGCGATACGCATGACAACCCACTGACCCTGGCCACCGACGGGCGACTGTTCGGACCGATCTCCGATCCCGAGCCCAGCGCGCCCCACCGCTCCGCGTACTCACCCCTGATGGATGATGGCCAGGCCGAGTCCGCCGCCGCCTGCGGAAGCTGCCACGACATCGTGAACCAGCACGGCGTCGCGCTGGAACGCACGTTCCTGGAATGGAAGGAATCGCTGTTCGCCGTGCCGCCGCATGGGCTGACGTGCGCTTCGTGTCACATGACCGGAAGCGAAGGAAAGGCGGCGGTCACGTCGAACCGGATGCGGCGCCTTCACGATCACGCCTTCCCCGCGGTGGACGTGACGCTGACCGCGGCCCCCGGTGTCGCAGAGCTGGACCAGCGCCGGGCGGTTCAGGACCAACTGGACAGCACGCTCCAGGGAACGATCTGCTTCAACGACGGGACGCAGGCCATCACGGTGGCGGTGGACAACGTGGCCGCCGGCCATGCGTTTCCCAGCGGCGCCACGCAGGACCGCCGGGCGTGGTTGGAGCTCACCGCCTATGCGGGAGCGCAGGTGGTGTACCAGAGCGGCGTGAAGGCCAACGAGACCGTCGAAGCCGCGACCGATCCCGATCTGGTGGTGCTGCGCGATTGCATCTTCGACGCCGCGGGCGCCGAGGTGCAGATGTTCTGGGAGGCGCGTCAGCAAACGATCAACCTGATCCCGGGGCCGGTGGTGGCGACTGTCCAGGATCCGACGTCGTTCAATCGTACGCATGTCAAGTATGCCTTCCCGCGGACGGGCAGCCTGCCGGCGAGCCCGGACCGCATCACGTTGCAAGTGTTCCTGAAACCGGTCGGCGACGACGTCCTTTCGTCGCTGGTGGCCTCGGGCGATCTGGACCCCGCGGTGGCGGCGCTGGTCCCGACCTACACCCTCGGTGGGGGCGGCACGCTCGAATGGACCCGCGCGGGGGCGACGGCGTCGATCGATCCGCTCACCGGGGATCGCTTGCGGTGCGTGACCGCGGGCGCGTACACACCCATCTCGATGATCACGGCCGGCAAGAGCCACGCCCACTGCGTGGCGCCCGCCGCTGCAGCGGTGCCTTAACCCGAGACGCAGAGGTGAAACACGGCGCTGTCCGGCGGAAGCGCCGTCGGGCTGCCGGGCGCATCGGTCAGGTCCAACGTGATCTCCCAGTAACCGACCATGTAGAGGTAAAGCGGGTTCAGGGTGTAGAGCCCCGTGCCCGCCGGCGAAACGGCGACCGCCCTGGTGCCGTGGCGGTGATCGGGCATACGTGGCGTTGCCACGATCTTCAGCCCATCGATCGGTTGCGAGGTCGCGACGTCATCGACCTCCAGCGTCCAGACGTTGGTCCCCTTGGCGGGAGGCTGCGACGTGACCGTGCCGTTGGCATCGGTCCAGGTGCTGTCCAGGACCTTGACCACGAAGCGCCCGTCGCGCGACGTGACGCTCATGCCCGGCTGATAGGGGACAGCGCGGGCTTCTTCCGCGCACGAATAGAAATCCGCATCGACGACCATCGGTGCGGACGACGAGCCACATCCGCTGGCGCAGCCAATCATTCCCAGCGCCAACCCGAGCGTCAGGCGGTGTCGCGGCACGGTCCCGAAAGGCTAGCCGATGCGGGTCGAGAATCCAGCGAGGATCGCGGCCCCCACGCCACCGACGCCCGCGCCACCGGCCGCGCCCGCCGCGCCCGCCGCGCCCGCCGCGCCCCCGGCCGCTCCACCCGCGCCCGCTGCGCCACCGGCGCCAGCCGCAGCACCCGCACCGCTCTCTCCGCCGAGACCGCCCTCGCCGTTGCCGCCCGCACTGCCGCCGTTGGCCCCGCCCCCGCCGCTGGTGCCGCCGCTGCCGACGCCCCCGCTGGTGCCTCCCGAGCCGGTGGTGGCCGTGCTGTTCGACTTGCACTCGCCCTCGGTAGGGGAGGTCATCGCGCACATCAGACCGTCACCGCAGTCGCTCGGCTGCTGGCAGCGGTCGTTCAGACCTTGCCTGCAGCCGGTGATGCCGCCCACCAGCGTTCCCGCCAGGGCCAGCGCCAACAAGCCCGTCCACCGCCGATGACGATCCGATTCGCTGCCGGTATTCATGGCTGGTCCGGTTAGCACGTCGGGGGTCAAGCCGTCCACTGTCACCGCCGCCCGGGCACGATTGAACGACGTGTCGCCGGCAACGAATTTCGGATACGGTTTTCGCCATGGCCCCTTCTCCCCGTCGCTTCGCCCTGGCTCTCGGTGCGGTCGCCGCTTTGTCTCTCGCGTCCCTCGCGCTGGCCGCAGATGCCGGCGTGGCCCCGCCGGCCGACCCTGCCCCGCCTGTGGTTCCTTCCGCGGCGCCCTCCCCCACCAAACATCCCAGTGCCATTGCCGCCACTGCCGCCCCCGCGTCCCCGAAGCCATCCGTCGCGCCGGCGGGCAAGGCCGCCACCAGCAAGCGGGTGTCTGCCTTCGAGAAGGACGCGCGAGCGTTCCTGGAGCTGGTGACGCCGCTGTTGATTCCAGTAGCCACCGCCGACGCGCAGGCGGCCTGGATCGCCGCCACCGACGTGACGCCCGAGCACACCGGCGCGCGCATCGGCGCCGACAAGACCGCTGCCGCGCTGTCGGGTTCCAAGGTCATCATCGAACGCTGCAAGCTCTTCCTCGCGCGAGAGAAGGACCTGACCGAGCCTACCGCGCGATCGCTGCGGAAGTTGTTGCTGGCCGCCGCCGAGGCGCCGGGAACGATTCCCGAGGTGGTGGCTCGACGCCTGGACGCCGAGGGTCACCAGTCTGCGATTCAAGATGGCTTCACCTTCTGCCTGCAGCCCAAGCCGGGCGGCGGGTGCGCGCGTCCCGTCACCGCCAACGACATCGACGGGTTGCTGCTGAAGTCGCGCGATCTGAAAGAACGCCAGCGCGTGTGGACCGCCTCGAAGGAGATTGGCCGCCCCTTGAAGCCGGGCCTGATCGAGCTGCAACAGCTGCGCAATCAGGTCGCGCGCGAGCTGGGCTATTCGTCGTTCTTCGCGTTGCAGGTCGCCGACTACGGCATGACCGTGAAGGAGATGATGGACCTGCTGGACGCGACGCTGGCCACCACGCGCCCGCTGTACGAAGCGCTGCATTGCTTCGCCAAAAACACGCTGGCCAAGCGTTACGCCAGCCCGGTTCCCAAGGCCATTCCCGCCCACTGGATCGGCAACCGCTGGGCCCAGCGGTGGCCGGGGCTGGTCGAGGAGGCCAGCCTGGACAAGTACTTCAAAGGCGCCAAGCCGGAGACCATCGTGAAGAGCGCGGAGGCGTTCTACACTTCGCTGGGATTCGCGGCGCTGCCCGAATCGTTCTGGAAGCGCTCCGATCTGTACCCGGTCGAAGCAACCTCCCCGCGCAAGAAGAACAGCCACGCCTCCGCCTGGCACATCGATCGCGAACACGACGTGCGATCGTTGATGAGCGTCGAATCCAACGAACAGTGGTTCGGCACCGCCCACCACGAACTGGGCCACATCTATTACTACCTTTCGTACACCCGCCCCGAGGTGCCGCCGCTGCTGCGCGAGGGCGCCAACCGCGCGTTTCACGAGGCCGTCGGTGAGCTGGCGCGCCTGGCCAGCAGCCAGACGCCGTACCTGCACAAGGTGGGCGTGATTCCGGCCACCGTCACCCCGGATCCCAAGGGCTGGCTGCTGCAGTCGGCGCTGGATTCGATCGTCTTCCTGCCGTTCTCGGCCGGAACCATGAGCCACTTCGAACACGACCTGTACGAGCAGGAGCTCCCCGCGGCCGAGTGGCAGAAGCGCTGGTGGGACTATGCCGCGCGTTTTCAGGGCGTGGCGCCGCCGGCGGCGCGCCCCGACGAGCTGTGCGACGCGTGCACCAAGACCCACATCAACGACGATCCCGCGCAGTACTACGACTACGCGCTGGCCAGCCTGATCAAGTTCCAGCTTCACGATCACATCTGCACCAAGTTGCTGAAACAGGACGTCCGTTCGTGCGATTACTCGGGGCAGAAGGCGGTCGGTGACTTCTTGCGCGGCATCCTGTCGCTGGGCGCGACCCGCGACTGGCGCAAGGTCATCAAGGACGCGACCGGGGAAGACATCTCGCCGCGCGCGCTGATGGCGTTCTACGCGCCGCTGGTCGAGGATCTGGGAAAACAGAACGCGGGACGCGATTGTTCTTTCACCGACTAACCTCGGCGTGGGCGCTGGGGTTGACGCTGCTGGGGCCCGGGGCCGCTCCCCCGGTGCTGGCTCCGCGCCCGCCCGGATCGACGGCCATCGATCAGCAGCGGCTGACCACGCCGCCCGGCGCAGCGGCCAGCGACGGCGCCCCCACGCCCAAGCAGCGGACGATCGCGCTGGGCCTGTTCGCCGACGACGTGAGCACGTCGTACGTGCCGCAGCTGCGTGAGATCGCCGCGCTGGGCGCCACCCACGTCTCGCTGATCGTGCCGCTCTACCAGACCGACAACAGGTCCGCCGACCTGACTTTGCACACGCGCTGGTCGCCCACGCTGGAGCTGGTCGCCGACACCATCCGCGCCGCCCGCCGCGAACATCTGGAGGTCACGCTGTCGCCCCTGGTGCGGCTGCTGCATCCGACAACCGGCCAGCGCGCCGCGCCGCTGGCGCCGGCGGATCGCGACGCCTGGTTCAAGAACTACGGCGAGCTGCTGGGCGATCTGGCCGCCGTGGCGGCACAGACCGGCGCGACGCGCTTCCGCGTGGCCAACCAACTGTCGTCGCTGGACGACGACCTTCCCCGCTGGCGGCCGCTGCTCGAACGGCTCCGAGCCGTCTTTGGCGGCAAGCTGATTGCCTCGGCCAGCGCCGATCACTATCGCGACACGAAGCTCTTCGACCTGGTCGACGAAGAGGACGTGGTCGCGACATTTTCGTTGCGCGCGAGCGCCGCCGCGGCTGCCACCGACGCGGCGCTGGACGCGGCGTGGGCTCGCTGGAAGACGCAGCTGCTGGGCTGGCACGCCGGTCACACCCGGCCGCTCACGCTGACCATCAGGTACCGCTCGAGGGCCGGCAGCACCAGCGCCCCCGCCGACGACAGCCCGGGCGGCCCCGTCGATCTCGACGAACAGCGACGGGCCTTCGCCGCCTTCCGGCGCGCCTGGGCCGGCGAGTCCCACCTCGACGGCGTCACCGTCGAGACCTGGTCCGCGCCGGGCGGCGCCACCAGCACGGGAACGACGCCCCGTGGAAAGCCGGCCGAACAGGAGATCAAGAAGCTCCTGGAGACGCTCTGACGGGAGCGCCGAAAGTGCGCGAAGATCGCGCCGCGACCTTGGTCAGGAAGGACCGGAGCGCGACGGCAGCTCGGCCAGCGCCGCCGCCAGCTCGGCCGCCGCTCGGCCGGCCTCGTCTTCCGCGGTGCTCGCGGGCGGTGCCGGCAGAGGCGTGCGCTTGACCGATAATCCGGTCAGCGTACGCTCGAACGTCAGCGCCACCTGTTCATCGGCGTCCTCGGCCACGAACCGCACCAGCGGGCCGAAGAAGGTCTCCAGCTCGGAGGTCGTGCAGGTGGGCAGGTAAACGCGCAGCACGCGCGGATCGTAGAAACGGAACAGCAGATTCTTCCCGCGCTCGTCGGTCACGCGTAGAAGCCGACGCAGGTGGCGGCGGACGACGTCGAGGGACATCGGCGCAGCCACGAACACGCCCCAGCTGTTCCCCCACGCCTGGTCGAGCAGGCTGCGCGTGAAAGCGTGGCGCGGGTCCAGCTCGACGATGTAAGGCGAGACCTGGCGCATCCCGGGCGACAGTTCGCCGTCGTAAAGGGGTCGGTACATCTTGCCGCTGGCGCCAACCAGACGATGAATCCGCGGGTTGCGCGCCCCGTCCAGCACGCCATAGGTCGACATGCCGGACTCGAAGAGCTGCCGCACCAGCGCGGAGGTTCTGGCGTTCCCGTCTTCCATCATCCTCTCTCTCGGTCAAGCCGCTCGTTGCAGAGCCTTGGCGCACTCCTCGCAAAACGGAACACCGTCCCGCGCGGCGGCCCACAGCGCGTGCAGCTGCGCGGTCTCGTCGACCACGAACGGCGCGGCCTCCACGGCCGGTGCCGGCGCGGGTGGGGCCAGCGGGACCGGCGCTGGCTCCGCCTTCGCGACAGGCGGTGCCGGAAATGGTCTGGGCTTGAAGGTCTCCCGCACCACCACCAGCTCGCCACGCTCGACGTGCGTTGCCAGGATTCGCCGCAGCTGCAGATCCGCGACCTGCTGGATCGACGTGGTGCCGATTCCCCGCTCGTCCGCGAAGCGCCGGATCGCCAGGCCCCCGTCCCCCTTCCAGGATTCATCCAGGATCCACAACGCCTGGGCCGGGGACAGGACCTGGCTGCCTTTTGGCGCCGGCCCCCGGAGCTCCAGCGTGTCCGCCAGGACGAATCCCTCCGTCGTGCTGGCGAACAGCCGGGCGCCACGCACCTGCCCCGCGGGCGTGGATCGCTGGGGGCGAGGATCGTGTTCAGGGGACGGCACGGTTCGTTATCCTATGCTCGTCCGTCAACGCACGTCTACTCGTCGGGCGCGCTTGCGGCGCGGGCTGGGTGCCCCGTCATCCGCCTCTCGTCATCGGGTTTGGCCGAGGACCATCCCCATCACGCCCCCGATGCCTGACAGGCACGACGGAGGGATCGTGAGGTCCAGGGTCAGCACCCGTCCCTGCGCATCCCCCGCGACGCCGCCCAGCACCGGAATGGGCTTGGTCAGCGCCGACGACAGCATGCGCAGCCGCGGGTCGGGATGGGCACCGCCCAGCGTGGTCGCCAGGCCCAGCGCTTCGCGCAAGTCGACGTAGTAGTAGAGCGAGCGCGGCCCCGCCAGCGCGGCGGCCTCGGCGAGGGCGCCCGACGAAGCGTTGGCTTTCGCCGTTTCGGCCGTCGCGGGCTTTGCCTTATCCGCCACCGCTGGCTTCGGTGCGCTGGCCATCGCCGCCAGCCGTGCCTTGGCACCGACGCCCATGGTGACGATCAGCCGATCTCCGATCACCGCACCGTACGTGTCGATCCCGGTGCCGCCCAGCAACTTCTTCATCAGGCTTTGTTTGTCACCAGGCAAGTTGAAGACGACGTTCCAGTGCACCGCGCTCAGCTTTCCGACGCTCTCCTTGCGCACGACCGGCACCTTCACGTCCATCCCAGCCGGTTTGCCCTGGACGGTGAGCATCGCCAGGACCGACCCTCGATCGGCGGCGAGCAATGCCGTCTGCAGCTTCTTCCCAGCAGCTTCGTCCTTGATGGGATACGCAATCTCCGCCGAAAGCGTGGGATGCAGCCGGCCCACCATCGACGCGGTTCCCACCAGGCTGTCGATCAATGTGTCCAGGAACTGCCCCGCGTGAGCGAGGTCCTTCTTGCTCGGGCTTCCCTTGCCGGCGGGCTTCTCGTTTTCCTTGGCCGTCAGGGTCGCGCGCAGCCGGCGAATCTGGTCCAAGGTGCGCCCCGGAAAGGCGGACGTCACCACCAACCCCGCATCGTTCTTGCCGAACAGCAACGGATCGATCGGGACGGTCAAGACATTGCTACTCAGCTCGGCCAGCTTGCTCCCCTTCTTCGCGCGCAGGCGCGCCAAGATTGCCACGCCCTTGCCGACGTCCAGGTTCAGCGCGAACTCCGCCGTCTCCAGATCGGCGGCCATGCCGACCAGGTCGGCCAGCTGCGCGCGTCCCTCGGTGCCCAGCGGATTGCCGCCTCGGGCGGCGCGCGCGTCAATCTCACCCAGGAAACGCTCGAGGGCCGACTTGACGTCGGTGCCCAACGCCCGCGCCAGCGCTTCGGGGAAGACCACAAGCGACAGGTCGTCCGGGCTGGCTCGGCGAGCCTCCAGCGCCAGGTTGCCGGCTTGCATCAGCGCCTCGGCTGACTCGGCGAACAGGATCGTGCGCCCCATGGGAAGAAACCAGGCGTGACCATTGCTGGGCGTGTCGATCTCGAACGCGGCGCCATGGCGCCCCACCACCCGTCCCAGGGTCGCCGCCAGCTTGGCGAAGTCCACACCGTCCTTGACCGTGAAGGTGAACGCCGCCTTGATGGGCTGGTCGCCGCCGAAGCCCACCACCGCGCCCGAGATGGGGCCGGCCAGATCCAGTTTTTGGCCGACCTCGGGAGGAATGCCCAGCTGGGTCAGCGCCAGTTCCCGCACGGCTGCCGGTTCCAGCGGCAACGGAGTCGCGGCGCGTGCCAGAGCGATCCCGGTTGCCAGGGCTCGATCCAAGGTCGGGGCCACGAACGTGGCCACTTGCGCGGCGCGCGCCAGCTCGACGGACATCAACACGAACGGCGGGGACGCCAGCGCCGCCGTCGGGGTCGGCGCAACGGGTGCGGCGGGCGGAGCGGCGGGGGCATGGGCGGCGCAAGCGCCGAGCGTCATCGTGGCCGCGCACAGCAGCCAGATCGTTCGTCGAGGAGAAAGCAACTTGGACATCGGGCGAGAATACTCACGACCGCCGCAAACGCGAAAGCCGGGAAGTTGCGGAAGCGTCTGTCCCTTTGTTAGCTTTTCACGACGTGAGCTCTCTGGGGACGTGCGCGTGGCGTTGGGCTGCCCTCGGGCTGTTTCCTGTGCTGCTTGCCTGCTCGACCTCCGACAGTCCCCGCGATCAGAACTTCGGAAAGGACGGGGGCCGCGACTACAACGGCCCCACCGACGTTGAAGGGGTCGGGGGTGCGGGCGGCGCTGCCGGTGCGGCCGGCGCTGCCGGTACCGGTGGCGACGCCTCGGGGAACGCGGGGAGCGCAGGCGGCGCGGTCGGGCAAGCCGGACAAGGGGGAGTCGGCGGTCAGGCGGGCGCGTCGCTCGGTGGTGCCGGCGGGGTCGCGCAAAGGGCCTCCGTCGGGGCGGCTACCGGCGACGCAGTTTGGGCCATGGCTCCGAAACATTGGACGCCGGAGCGACAAACACCCAAGATAGGCTCCAATACCGATGGCCGTTCGCAACGGCTGGGCACGCGTCACCCCGAGAGTTGAAGGAAGAAGGAATGCAGGTCGTCTGCGCGAATTGTCAGCTTAGTTTTCAGGCACCCGACGGTGCCTCGGGCCTGGTTTGCCCGATCTGTCGCAGCCCTTTGCAGGCCCCGGAAGGCGGTGGTGGCAGCGAGAACGCGGCAGCCCCGACCCGACAGGTGATCGATTGGGCCGGCGGTTCGCTGGATGATCTGGTCGCGCTGCTCAGCGGGCCGGCCAGCTCGGCCCGCATCGAGGTGATGACGTCTGGCAAGGTCGCTGGCGAGGTCCACGTGATCGCCGGCGGCGTGTCGGAGGCGATCTTCGAAGGCAAGTCGACCCACGACGCGCTCGACAAGCTGCGCGCGGTGAAGGGCGCAGAGTTCCGCGTCGAGCCGCGCCTGCCCAACCCCGCCAACGGCGATCTGGCCGTGCCCGGCCCCGATCAGGGCAAGCTGGAGGAACGGCCCCTCGCGACCTTGATGCGTTACTGCGAGGAGTTCGTGCTGACCGCGAGCATCGAAGTGTGGCGCGCCAGCGAGAATGCCAAGGTCGACTACAAGCGCGGCGAGATCGTCGGCGTGACGGTGGGTGGTATTGACGCCCCGGAGCGCCTGTCCGAGGTGATGAAGTGGGCGTCGGGCAGCTATCGCTTGATTGCTCCCAAGCTGTCGCTACCGGCGATCGCGCCCAAGGCCCCCGCGCCGGCCGCCGTGGTGGCGCCTCGCTCGGCCGGAGCCACAAGCAAGACCATCTTCGGTATGCCGGCCCTCGATCCAGCCGCCATCGCTGCGGCCGCGGAGAAGGCGCGTCAAACCCGGTCCACGGGAGCGGTGGCAGCGAGCACGCCGGGCATGCCGGCGATCGCCCCCGGCGCGGCGGCGCCCGCACCGGCTCAAGTCCGGCCGACCCCGATGCGTCCGGCGGCGACGCCTGCGACAGCGGCACCTGCGACGCCTGTCACCACGGCCTCCAAGCCCATCCCCGTCAGCCCAGCGGTGGCTGCGGCGGCTCCCGTCGCGACTGCGCCCTCTCAGGCCGCGCGCGCCAACAGCAACCGAACCATCTTCGGCGTGGCCGCTCCTGCGGCGTCTCCGACGACGCCCGCTCCGGCGGCGCCTGCTCCGGCAGCGCCTGCTCCGGCAGCGCCTGCGGCCGCCACGCCTGCGGCGCCGGCAACCACGCCCGTCGTCCCGGTAGCTCCGGCGGCAGCCGCGTCTGGCGGCGGTCGCCCGTCGGCGGCTTCGCGGCCCACCACCGCCCAACCCGTGCAGGGGTCCAAGGCAGCCGAAAAGGAAGCCGCCAAGGACAAAGACAAGGAGCGTGGCGGTAAGTCGAAGGCCGCGCCCGCAGCCGTCGCACGGGCCGAAGACACCACGATTCCGAGCAAGGCGCCGGCCGGGTCACGCGGCACGCCGGTATGGACTTACGTGGCGGTTGGATTCGGCTTCGGCCTGGCGCTGCTGGCCGTCTACCGCCTGGTGATCCTCTTCTCGAACTGATCGGGCAGGGCCCAACGGTGTTTGCTCGTATCGCCGACGTCTACCGCCGCACGCGGAAGCCGAAGGACCTGCTGTGGAACCGTTTCGTGGCGCGCCCCCTGGCCGCGGTGGTGCTCGTGCCGCTGGAGGCCACGCGGATAACGCCCAATCAGGTTACGCTGGCCACTCTGCTGGTGTTCGCTGGCGCCATGGCCGTGCTGGTGATCGACATGCGCTGGGCCGCCCTGCTGCTGGGCGTGGCGCTGCTGGAATTCGCCTACGTGCTCGACTGCGTCGACGGTCAGCTGGCGCGCCTGCGGGGCACGTCGTCCCCGATCGGCGCGCATCTGGATTTCCTGATGGACGAGCTGAAGGCTTTCCTGCTGGTGGGCGCCGTGGCGGTCCGTCTCTGGCGGACCGATCAGCGGGTCGACTGGCTGGTCGAAGGGCTCGTGGCGCTGGTCGCGGTGGCCTCCGCCATCAGCCTGACCACCTTCGTGCGCCGGCCTGAGTACGCCACAGCCACGGGGGCCAACGTGGGTCACGGGCGCGGCGACTATGGGGACGGCTTCGTGGAGGCGCCCTCGCCCACCGGCTTTTCTCCCAAGCGCGCCATCGAGGCCGCGGGCAGCTTCATCGTTCATTATCCCAGCTACATCGTCTTCGTGGCGCTGGCCAATCGCCTGGATTTGTTCCTGCACGCGTATCTGCTGGTGAACGCGGCGCACGTGGGTCGGTCGCTGCTGGCCATCACCTTCAAATTGGGACGGAGGAGCACATGAAAGCCATCATCGTCGCCGCGGGGCGCGGCCGGCGACTGGGGCCCGAGACCGCCGAAATTCCGAAGTGCATGGTCTCCGTCGGGGGAAAGCCGATCCTCCATCGGCAGCTCGAAGCGATGGCGGCGGCGGGGGCCACGGACTTCGTGGTGGTGCGCGGTTACCTGGGCGACCGCATCGCGGCGCCGGGTTTCTCGCTGCGCTTCATCGAGAACCCCGAGTGGGCGACCAACAACATCCTCGCGTCGCTGCTGTTCGCGGCGTCCGAGATGGAGGGCGGGTTTCTGTTCTCCTATTCGGACATCGTGTTCGCACCCGACCAGGCCAAGCTGGCGGCGGCGTCGACGGCGGACGTCGGTTTGATCATCGATCGCCAATGGCGCGACACCTACGTGGGCCGTGACCAGCACCCCATCTCCGAGGCCGAGCTGGCCTCGGTGCAACCCAGCGCGGCCGGCCCCAGGGTGGACCGGGTGGGAAAGACCGTGGTCCCGCCCGAGCAGGCGGTCGGTGAGTTCACCGGGCTGGCCAAGTTCTCCCCCGCCGGAGCGACGGCCCTGCGGCAGGTGTGGGACAGCGCGCGCGCCGGGGGACTGGAGGTTCCGTTCGGCCGCGCAGCCCACCTGCGCCAGGCCTACCTGTCCGACGCGTTGAACGCGATGGCGGATGGCGGAACGCGCCTGGCGCCTCTGTTCGTGGATGGGCGCTGGCGCGAGATCGACACCGAGGAGGATCTCTCCCGCGCGCACGCCGCCGTTGCCACGTGGCGCGACTGAGGTTGCAGAGCAGCCATGGGGACACACCCAAAGGATCCCGCGCACTGGCTCTACCGCCTGTCCATCGAGGAATGGTTGTCGGCCGCCGACCAGGAACTGGCGCTTTGTGAGGCCGCACTGGCGCGACGTGCGCTGCGACCTGGCGTGACTCACGCACGGCGAGCGGCGGGCATGGCGTGGAACGCGGTGCTGGTGCTGAACCTCGATGAACGCTACGGGCGCAGCTACATGGAGCACGTGGCGGCGCTGGCCAGCGACGAAGGAGCCCCCGACGAGATTCGGGCCGCGGCCCGAGAGCTGCGTGACACGCCCGCCGCCCCACCCGCCCTCATTACCCTCGGCAAACCGAACATGCTGCCCCTGCAATCAGCCCAGCGCCTGGTGGCTTTCGCGCGCCAGCGCACGGTCGCGAAGAATTGACGAACTCAATGAAACGGAACGGTTCCGACCGAGTCACCCCGCCACGCCAGCGTCGACCAGGACGTTCCGCCGGCCGGACGTGGGCGACCGCCCCGGCCGCCCGGCCAGCCGGCCCTCCCAACCCCTCCTTGACCCGCGAGAGCCCCTAGCACTATCCTGCGCGGAGGAATGCGCCCCGACTTCAGGACCACTGACTGGGAGGCGGCAACCTTCCAACCGGGATGCCCCGGGCGGAACGCAGGTAGATGGACGAACAAAGGAGAATGCGACACTCATGAAGAAGGCTGATCTGGTGGACCTCGTAGCGCAGCAACGTGGATTGCCCCGCCCGCAAGTGGAGGCGACGGTGGATTCGCTCATAGATGCGATTGCGGAAGGTTTGGCGAAGGGCGAGCGGATCGATCTCCGAGGCTTCGGCGCTTTCGCGGTGCGCGAATCCGCGGCACGCTCCGGACGCAATCCGCAAACCGGCGAGACGATTCAGATCGCCGCGCGCCGCGTTCCGACCTTCAAGGCCGGCAAGGAATTGCGCGACCGCGTGAACCGTCCCGCAACCTAAATCCCCACCCCAATAGAAGCAGGAATCACCCCGGATGGGTACGCGTCTTTTCATCGGCAACCTCTCGTACAACGTCAACGAGCAGGAACTTCGAGAAGCTTTCACGTCGGAAGGCATCGTTGTCCGCAGCGTCCGTGTCTCGCTGGATCGCGAGACGGGTCGCCCCCGCGGCTTCGCGTTCGTGGAAACAGAAACCGACGAGGGAGCAAAGGCTTCGATCGAGAAACTGTCGGGCCGCATCCTGCAGGGCCGCCCGATCATCGTCGAGGAAGCCCAGGCTCGAGTGCCGGGCGCTGGCCCGGGCGGTCCACGTCCGGGTGGTACCGGCGGTCCGCCGCGCTATCTGGGTCCACCAGGGGGCGGCGCCGGTGGCCCTCCCCGCACGGGTCCCGGCCCGGGTGGTGGGCCCCCTCGTCCAGGTGGTTTCGGAGGGCCGCCCCGTCCCGGAGGCTTTGGCGGCCCGCCGGGCGCGCCGCGCCCGGGTGGCTTTGGCCCGCCCCGTTCGTTCGGCGGTGGTGGTCCGCCGCCGGCCGGTGCGGCTCCGGCACCTGGGTTCGAGCGTCGGCGCGAACGCCCCGAGAAGAAGAAGTCCACTCGCCCGAAGCCCGAGGAACAAGAGCGTGGCAACTGGCGGTGGAAGGGTAACGTCGACGAAGACTGACGCGCCTTCGGCGCTCGCGAAGGGGGCTTACGCCCCCCTCGCGGGCTCCCCCCCCAGAGCGCGAAGGGGGCTCCGCCCCCCTCGCGGGCTCCCCCGGAGTAGGCCGACGGGGCCGGCTCGGCGAAGCCGAGCCTTCCGGGTGCTTGGACCCGCTCGCTGCGCTCGCTCTGACGTTCAGATCGCCGGCGGAAGGGGATGCTCGCGTCGTGGATTCGGTCAGAGTGTTGGCTTGAGGCGATGGCGATGGCGATGACGATGACCGTTGTGGATACGACCGAGGTGGTCGACGGCGTCGCGGGGGTCGACGGCGTCGCGGGGGGCGACGGGGTCGAGGCGGTCGAGGGCGCGGAGGTGGCGCCGGCGGGTGCGGGAGAGGTGGCGATGATTCGGCTTTCGCTGGTGGTGCCGCGGGAGTGCGATGGGTGGAGGCTGGATCATTTTCTGAAGTATCGGATCGGGCGGCTGTCGCGAACGCGCATCCAGGCGATCATCGAGACGCAGATCTCGCTTGCCGGACGGCGCACGCGCGCTTCGGCGTCGGTGCGCGCGGGCGAGGTGGTGTCGTTGACCCGTCCCGCGCCGACCGAGCCGGATGTCCCACGACACTTCACGGTGCTGCACGAGGATCCCGCGTTTTTCGTGATCGACAAACCCGCGGGCCTGCCGATGCACACCACGGCCAAGTTCTGGCGCAACACGCTGGTCGCCGTGCTGCGCGAAGTTTACCCGGGAGAGCACACGGAGATCTGCCATCGCATCGATCGCGAGACGTCCGGTGCGATGCTGATCGCCCGCAACCGAGAGGCGGCGTCGTTCTTGAAGAGCGCCTTTGCGCACCGGCGGATCTCGAAGCGATATCTCGCCTTGTGCAAGGGCGCGCCCCCGGACGATGGCGTGATTGATCAGCCCATCAAGCTGCTGGAGTCACCGACGCATCTGATGATGGGTCCCGCCGCCGACGGACTGTCGGCCGTCACGCGCTATCGCGTGGTGCGACGTTTCGCGGAACACGCGCTGGTCGAGGCCGCGCCCGAGACCGGGCGCCAGCACCAGATCCGCGTTCACCTTGCGACGCTGGGGTTCCCGCTGGTCGGCGACAAGCTGTACGGCGCAGGCGAACAGTACTTCATGCAAGCCTGCGACACGGGTCTGACGCCCGAGCTCATGGTCCGCTTCGACGGCCTGGCCCGCCACGCGTTGCACGCCGCCAGTTTGACCTTCCCCCATCCGGTCACGCGCGCGACAATGACCGTGACGGCGCCCCTGCCGGCAGACATGACCGACTACATGGCCGCCCTTTCCTGAGAGCGCCGTCAGCCGTTGGGAATCAGCCCTTGGGCGTGAGCTCGTCTTCGACCAGGCGCTTCACCATCCCCGGTTCGAACTTACCCTTGTTGGCCTTCATGACCTCGCCAACAACGCGCCCGGCGGCCTTCACATCGGTGACGCCGACGCGAGCGATCGTCTCACGCACGGCCGCCCGTACCTCGTCCTCGCTGGCGGCGGCCGGCAGAAACCGGGCGCACACGGCGATCTCGAAGTCCAGCTGGGGCAAGGTCGCCGCGCCGCGCTCGCCGATGGCCGCGTATTCCTCGCGCGTCTTGCGCAGCTGCTTCTGATAGCTCGCCACGACGTCCTGCCATAGGGAATCGTCCAGCGGTCCCTTGAACCCGGCCGCCGTGCGCCGCTCCATGTGCTTGGTCTTGATCATGCGCAGGCAATCGGCGGTCGCCGAATCGCGGTTACGCATGGATTCCTTGAGCAGTTCGGCGATCTGAAGTTCGATGGACATGGCGACTGCCTTTTAGGACGGATCCGGGCGCCCCGCAAACCCCGTGGCCCCGATGGCTTTCAGTCCGGGCCCAGCCGAGGAGCCTGCCCGAGGGCGGCGGGGAGCGCGGCCACGCGCCCTTCGAGTTCCTGCTGAATCGCCGAGGGGACCAGTGAGAGGAAGTCGTATCCACTCTGTCGCTCCACTTCGTCGATCGAAACCAAGTAGTCGGTCCAGCGCGTCCCCGCGACCGCGATCGAGTTGGGCATGATCACGGCGTAGCTGGGGGTCCCTTCGTTCACCCCGGCGGCACCGGTGCCCGGATCGAGAATCACCATGACCTTGAAGGTGGCGCGGGGCACGGCTTCGCCACCCATCAACCTTGCCGGCGCGGCATCGAACAGGCCGCCAGCCACCAGGAAGACCTGCTTATCCTCGCGTGCGACCTGGCGCTCGAAGCCCTCCAGCCCCTCCCACGGTCCCGCGTTCAGGGCGTGCAGCTGCGGCTCCATGTTGGTCATGACGAACGTCTCATCGTTGGCGGCGGCGCTGACCGTGCGATCCCCCGACGGGCACATGTGCCCGCGATCGTAGCCGCTCCCCTGATAGTCGACCTTGCTGGGCCCGGGCATGCCCGCTGGCAGCATCGCATCGGAGTGGAAGCGACCGGTCCGTTCGGCATCCCCCAGATCTCTGGCGACCAGACGCCAGGCGACCCAGTTCGGAACTAGCCGCGTCGGGTTGTACGAAACCACGAAGACCCCGTGGTCCAGGATCACGTCATCCGACGGGTCGCGATCGCGCGGCTCGCCCAGCGCCAGATGAAAGCCGGTCGGCGCCCACGTAACAATCGAGGCGGGTCCCGGTCCAGCAACCGGCGACGGAGTACCGCAGGCGACGAGCGCCACCGCGAGCACGCCCAGGCACAGCCAACCCCGCGCGCTCCGTACCAAGGTTGATTTACCCCAACCCCGCGCGCTCCGTACCAAGGTTGATTTACCCGCAACACAGGCGCGACGGCTCCGATGACTTGGCATGTCGCTTCCCCGCGAGGTCATCCCTGGGCGGACCTACCTGATCACCCGCCGGTGCACCCAGCGGCAATTCCTGATGCGTCCCGACCGCGAGACCAACAACGCCTTCATCTATTGTCTCGCGTTCGCGGCCGAGCGCTGCGGCGTGCGCATTCTGTTCACGATGGCCATGAGCAACCATCATCACACCGGCATCGAGGATCCGCACGGCAACTACCCCGCCTTCCTCGAACTTTTTCACAAGCTCTTCGCCAAGTGCCAGAACTCGCTCCGAGGTCGCTGGGAGAACTTCTGGGCCTCCGAGCAGACCAGCGTCGTTCGCCTCGTCGATCCCGACGATATCCTCGACAAGATGACCTACGCGCTCTCGAATCCCGTCAAGGACCGGCTGGTTGAGAGGGCTCACCATTGGCCCGGCGTCTCGTCTCTGGACGCGCTGACGCACGCGAAGCCGCTGACCGCAACACGGCCGCGGCACTTCTTTCGCGAGGATCGCGGTATGCCCGAGGTCGTCTCGATCAGGATTGGCCGTCCCAAAGGATTCGACGACATCACCGATCGCGCGTTCGCGGACCTCGCCCTCGAACGTGTCCGAGCGGTCGAAGACGAGGTCGCCACCGAACGCCGTCGGACCGGCGCCGGCATCCTTGGACGCAGGGCCGTCCTCGCGCAAAGGTGGAGAGATCGACCAACCACGCGCGAACCGCGCCGTCAGCTCGATCCGCGCGTCGCGGCTCGAAGTAAATGGAGTCGGATCGAGGCTCTCATGCGCAACCGCGACTTCCGGGCAGCCTATGCAGCCGCGAGGGAAGCGTTCGTCGCGGGCGTCCGCGATGTGGTGTTCCCAGCCGGCACCTACTGGCTCCGTCGTTTCGTCCAGGCCGCCTGCGCTCCTCACCCCGAGTTCGCTCCGAGTTGAGGACCGAAAGGTAGCTCCCCCTGCCGCGGCCTCGGTGACGCTGCGGGATACCTGCGTCCTGGATGGCCCTCGGTGGCATTGGAAGCCGAGCGAGGTCACGCGATCCACTGCCAACCCGCTGGTGCGCCCTCGCGCGCCTGTCTCTCGGCCTCATCGGGGCCAGTCGGCTATGTCTCGGAGTTGGTCCCTTCTCAGGCTGCGGTCTGCGGAACCCCCGCAACCTTGGTGCGGTCTGCGGTCGCAACCGCGCCGAGGAAAAGCCGATACCGGGGGCCAAGGAGCAAAGTCTTCATGGTCACAAGATTTCCGGGACCTACGCTGGCTATCGGGGTGTTGACGCTGGTCGGTGGCGCAACTGCGGCCCGCGAACGGCCGGCTTTCAGGCGGGCAACCTCGGCCGAGCGAAGCGCGCTTGTCCGCGAGCTCGAACGCCTCACGGAAGGTCTATTGTTTGTCAGCGAGCTGGACGCGCCCCTGACGGTGATCACGTGGGTGCGCCCCACCGGACGACCGACGGCGCAGCGCTTGGCCTCGCTGGTGGGAGAGCCGCACCCGGAGCTGGTCGAGCAGGTCAGCGTGGACAGATTCTTTCGCGCCTCCCTCAGTGTGGGGCCCGGACAGCCCGCAGAGGACCTCCTCCTCGTCCGGCGTTACACGGAGCTGTTGCGGTTCCTCAAGCGTCGACTGAGCGACGTGCAGGTGTTTCGCTTCGGCCGTACCACGATACGCGCCTACGTCGTGGGCGTCGCGCCGAACGGCGACTGGATCGGCCTGGCAACGAACCAGACCGAGACCTGATGGAGTGGCCCGGCAACTCCATCGTCGTGACGGATGGCATGGGCAGCGACGTCACCAGCCCAACCGTGGTTGTCAGACCGACACCCGATCGGTCAAGAATCCTCTTTCATGAGAAAGAACGGGTTCGGCTCCCCGCTGATGCTCGTCGCCCTGGCGCTTGGTTTTTCCGGTTGTCGGGGGTGCGAAGAACGGCATCAGGCCCGCCTCCACCAGATGGCGTCGCGCGAGGCCGCCTGCTACGTCGTGCCGCTGCGCGAAGCGATCGAGGCGGTGCGGAGACTTTTGACCGAAGACGAGTTCCCATTGCCGGTGCTCGACGAGACGGGATTGATCGTCACCGGCTGGAAGGACACGACAGTCCGATCATCGCGTCTGACCTTTGCCGGTCGCCCGGCACGCGCGCGTCGCGAGGTGTTTGTCGCGGGAGCACCGTGTCTTCGTTTCGCGGTTCGGGCGATCGCACAATCGACGCCCAAGAAGGGCCCAGACTACGCAGACACCGACCACAGCCAGTCATACGAGGAGGACAATCTGGCGGCGCGGATCCACGAACGCTTGCATGGGCACGAACGGGCGTGGACGGCCCCCGTCGTCCACGTCCCAGCAACCGTGGACTGACCGTCGACTCAGCTCCTCTCGGGGCGATGCGCCGGTAGCTCTTGTCGCGATTTGCAGGCGCGACGACACCCGACGCTGCGCGGGTACGCGCCTAAACATCCTCACTTCGACCCACCTTCTGGGGGCGGACCTCTCCCGGCGTACCTCTCCCGGGTTGATTGCAGCGTCGAGCACCGCACCTTGCTTGCGGCCAGCCGGCCACCCGCAACAAACGTACACATCAACCTGGGACGGGCTCATCCATCGGGTTGATTGCAGCGTCGAGCACCGCACCTTGCTTGCGGCCAGCCGGCCACCCGCAACAAACGTACACATCAACCTGGGACGGGCTCATCGGCTCGATGCCGCCGTCCCCATCGACATCACGACTGCCATCGTGATCGCCAGTCTGCTGCGCTTCATCTCAGCCTCCTTCTCTGCCCCCTTTCATGCATAAATTAAGTTATCGGTGTCAACATCCAATCGCGAGTGGTGACGAAGCGTCAAGCACTGTGGGTGCGATCACGATCATCGCTTGTCGGCGGCGCCCCCTGCCCTGAGGCGTTCGTCGTAACCGACGACACACGACGTTGCGCGGGCACGCCACGGAAACCCCTCGCTTCGACCCGGTAACCTGCTACGCGCGGGTGAACGTCGCCGCGGGGCTCGAGAGCTGACGCACGATTGGCACGCCCTTCGCTGTTTTCTCTTCCGTTGACTGTCGAATCGTCCCGGCGGTCGGAGTGAGGAGAGAGCCACATGACCAAGTCGAGATACGACGGCGTCGTTAGAGGAAATGCTCCGAAGGTAATGGCGGCCATGATCGCCGTCTCGGCCGCCAGCCTTTCCGCCTGCGGCGCGGAGAAGCGCGACCCACGCGCAGTCGACGAGATCGCCATCGCGGAGGGGATGGGATCCGTACAGAACCTACGCCTGGTGGCGCCCTTGTCGACATCCATCGCAACCACGCAGCGGCCTCTGTTTCGCTGGGTCGGTCACGGGAGTGTAACTCTGGAGATCTGTCGCGATCGGGCCTGCCGTCAGCCGATAGCTCGAGTCGAAACCAATCAATCCGCGGCACGACCCACGGCGCCGCTGCCCGCAGGCGTCGCGTTCTGGCGCGTTACCCAGGGTCGCGGGCCGAACAGTCCCACCTCGGCGGTCTGGGAAGTGAACATCCCGGCCCGCGACAGCGACAAGGTCGGGAGCTGGGGCGCGATCCCAGACTTCAATGGTGACGGCCTTGGCGATGTGGCGGTCGGCGTGAAGTCCTCGCCGGCGCAGGTCCGCGTCTTTCCGGGCAACGCTTCCGGCCTCTCGACCACGCCCGCGCAGGTCCTGAACGGTCCCTCCGGTTTTGGCGACGAGCTTGGCCCTGCCGGCGATCTGGACGGCGACGGATTCGGCGATCTGGCGGTGTGGACCAGCGGCCCGCCGCAAACGGTGAGCGTGTATCGCGGTGGGCCCCAGGGCCTTGTTGATCCCATCACCTTCGCGGCCCCGACGGCCGATCCGTTCAGCCAGATGCGCGTCGTGAGCGCGGGCGACGTCAACGGCGATGGTTACGGCGATCTGCTGGTCGGGGGCCAGATGGCGGCGTTGCATCTGGGCGGCCCCGGCGGCGTGTCCACCACGCCCGCGCAGCAGTTGACCAGCGTGCCCAGTGGCGCAACGTATTCGTCCGATGCGCGCTGGCCCATCGCGGGTGGGGACTTCAACGGCGACGGCTTTCCCGACGCCGACATCTCGGGAGCCAACGGCGGCCTCCTCTACTACGGCGATGGTCACGCGCTGGTCGCCCAGACCACGGTTTTTCCGAACGCATTCGGCGCGCTGGCCGGTGACTTCAACGGCGACGGCTTCAACGACCTGGCCACTTACGATGTCCAGATTGGCTCGCCGACGGGCTTGACCTCGTTTCAATCGATCGCGGGCACCTACGCCTATCAAGGCGTGGGCGACACCAACGGCGACGGCTTCAGCGACGTGCTCACGTCGGTCTCGTCGTTCTTCGAGGTCCCCGAAGCGGAGCGCGTGTACCTCGGAGGCACGACGCCCTGCACTTCGACCGAATGCCCGACGTTCGTCCCCATGACCATCCCGGGGCACATGTACGACGGCTATCCGATGACGGTCGTGCTGGGCGGCGGCGTGGGCGACGTGAACGGCGATGGCTACGCCGACCTGGCCTACGTCGCCCCCGGAGACGGCGCCTTGTACCTGTACCTCGGCTCGAACGCCGGCCCGTCGCCAACGCCTTCGCTGACCATCACGGCCGAGCAAGGATTCGGCTTCGGCCTGGCGCGATTGTGATACCTACGCGCGCCGCAGAAGCAACAGGTGCTCGCGGCGCGGTTCGTCCTGGAAGATCTCGCGCAGGCGGCGGTCGTGCGTGGCGCGCACTTGGGACGCCCGCGCGATCGGAATCAAGCCCACGCGTTCGGCCGCGTCGCCGATGGCGCTGGGGGCGTCTTCCGGCTGGTTCCCCACCACCCCATCACCGACGATCAAGAACGCGTGGCCACCGGGCGCCAGCACCCGCGCCATCTCGGCCATCCATCGCGCCTCGGACGCGCGCCACGCCTTCGGATCGGCTCCGAAGCCCAACGGCGCGCGGCCGCCGATCTGCGTGTTCTCGAACGACTTGCGCGGAAGCTCGAGCCACACGAAGCGGACATCGTGTTGGGCGGCGTAGTCGTAGGTGCCCGCGTAGGGAGGCGACGAGACGATCAACCGCGCGGCTCCGTCGGCAATCCCGCGTTCCCCGCCCAGGCTGCGCGCGTCCCCCAGGCGAGCCACCGGGGTGGGTGTGCCGTCGGGCGTGCGTTGCTCCAGCGCGGCCAATCCGGCCGCCAGTTCGACGGCGCGATCCGCCAGCAAGCGCGAGGCCATGCCGCGCGCGATTCGCTTCATCTCGCCATCGCGCGGCGCCTCGGGGCCAGCCTTCATCAGCTTGACCAAGTTCGACGAGAAGCACATGCGCAGCGCGCGCCCCACCGGGGTCTTGGGGGTGGCCATGACCAGCTCGCGCAACGCGAACAGCTCGAATGCGACGTGTGGAAAGAAGCGCTGAAACTCGGGCTTGGCCCACGGGGGCGTCTCGGGGGGACGCCGCTTGCGTGCGTCTTCACCGGCCTGTTCGGCGATCTGCGCCGCCACCGCCACCAGCTCGGCGCGGCCCGCGTCGCCCAGCACGGTGGTCCGCACCTCGGCGATGGCGATGCCCAGGGGGCTGGCATCCACCCCCACCGCCCTCCGGCCCAGGCCCATGGCCTCGACCAGCACGGTGCCGCTGCCGCAGAACGGATCGACCACGGTATCGCCCGGCCGACTGAAGCGCGTGATCGCGCCGCGCGCGATCGAGGGATGCAGCCGCCCCGCGTAGGCGTGAAAACCGTGGGTCAGCGCGCGCGCCAGGCCCGCGTCGACGTCCCACAGACGCGTCAGCGCCTGCGCGGCCTCGGGTTCGCCAGCGGCCTCGACGGCGCCACCCACTGTGGAGAAAGCGCGTCGTTGGCGGGGCACGCGCGGGGGCGTCGGATTCATCGATGGCTTCGAACGGCGCGGCGCAGGCGCGGCCTCCATCAAGGTCGGGCGGGCACGGCGTTCCACGACCGCCGGCGCGCGAGACGTGCGTGGCCGCGCCGGTTCCTGCGACCGCGGCCCGGACTTCTTGCTGCCATCTTTCGGACTGTCTTTCAACGGAGCTCGCAATTCATGGGGGTGCCATTCCAGCTCGAGGTCACGCCCACTTGGACGACTCGAACACGCCTTCCAACAATTTGTCGACCTCGGCGGCCACCCCGCGGGCCGTCTCGGTCCCCAGCACCTGCAGCGCCGCGCGGATGTCCTGCAGGTTGCGCAGCTGCGAAAACAGCTGGATGTCCGACAGGGCATCCCCGCCCAGCAGCAGGCCGCGAATGACCTGCAGCTCGGCCAGGATACCGTCCAGATCGGCGGCCGCCGCGCCGGTGCGACGCTGGTTCGGATGATCGCGGTGGTGACGCTCCAGCGCCGGGCCGACGATGTCGTCCAGGATCGCCACCTGCTCCGGGCTGTTCCACACGTGGCGCAGGATGAAAAAATCGCCGTCGTTCACCGTGGGTCGCCCGTCCAGCAGCGCGCTTGCGGCAAACAGCTTCAACAGTTTCACGATGCGCCGATCGCTGACCGAGATGCCCTCCGAACGGATCTGGAAGATGAACCCCTTGTATCGGGCCATCCAGTCCTCGGGGAACGACAGAAACTGCCCCAGCCGGGCCTGAATCCGGCGGATGTCGGTCAGGCTGATGAGATGGGCGACGGTCTGGTTGGCGCCCGACAGCTCGGCGATCTCGCCGCGTATGCCCCGATCGCACAGACCCTGGAAATGAAAGCTGTCCAGGTTCTCTGACATCGCGCGAACCAGGAAACGATCGAAGATCGCGCCCAGGGCTTCGTCGTTCGGGATCTCGTTGGTGGCACCGAACAGCGAACACAGCGGCACCTTCAACGACTGGCTGCCCGTGAAGAACCGTCGTTCGTTCAGGATGCTCAAGAGCGCGTTCAGGATGGCCGAGTTCGACTTGAAGATCTCGTCGAGGAAGACGATCTCCGCCTCGGGCAACATCGAATCGATACGGCGCACGAACGTGCCCTCACGAAAGGCCTTGATGTCGACCGGACCGAACAGCTCGTTGGGCTCCGAGAAGCGCGTCAGCAGATACTCGAAGTAACGCGCGTCCACCAGGCGCGCCAGGTGGCGCACCAGCGCGGACTTGGCGGTCCCCGGCGGTCCGACCAGCAGCATGTGCTCGCCGGCCAGCAGCGTGACCAGCATCAAGCGCACCAGCTCGCCCTTGTCCAGGAATCGCTCGTCCAGATCGCGGGCGACATCGCGCAGGCGCTGGCCGACGCGCAGCACGTCGGCGTCAATCGGCCCCAGCCGCCCTCCCGAAACGGTCTCGCTCACGGACATCGAGCCGGGCGTTATACCGCATTTCGCGGTCCAAACCGGCCCCGCGACCGATGATCGCCCGGGCCCGCGTGGTCCTACGCCCACGCACCTGCGTCTTCGAAGCGGACGGGGGCGGCGGTCAATGCGAACGCCGCCACCTCCAGCGCGGTCGCGAAGCGGGGGCTCTGGTCCACGTCGTGGCGCCCGAACCAGGTCGCCAGGTGACGCTCGAACCTCCGCCCCAGCTCCGAATCGTGGGGCACATCGGCGGGACGCAACAACGCGGGTGCGCGCCGGTGAGCCGCGGCCAGCAACACGGCCAGCTCGCGCCCAGGCATGTCGCCCAGCGTGGCCCCGCGCGCGGAACGCGGTTCGAGGCCCGCGTCGAACGCTAGCTCTAGCCACACCAGGTGTCCCAGGAACGAAAGCGCGAACGCCACGGCCTCGGGCGACGCATGATGCGGCCCCGCGCCGTCGGGATGCGAGACGAAGCGATACAAGGCATCCGCCAGCGCGTCGCCGGTCAAACCCACACCTGTCTCGACCAGGCGCCCCGCAACCAAACGACAGAGCGGCGGAAACTTCAGCACGGCCAGCAGGCGTCCCCACGCCGGCGGTGGATCGAGGCGCAGCGGATCCAGCGCCTCGCCCAGCGGGCTGGCTTCGGTCAGGGCAAGAAATGCCGCGCGCGCGGCGGCCGGCACGCCGATCTCGCGCAGCCAGGATCGGCGCACCGTCTCGACCTTCACGCCGCGCAGGCGCGGCAGCGCCAGCACCCGGTCCGGCGGAGGACGACCGATGAACGTCTGCTGCCCCAGCCAGTAACGAACCGCGCGATCCAGACGCACGATCTCGGCCAGGCGCGCCACCAGCGAATGACGCTCCAGCGTCTCGACCAATGACCTGGGCACGCCCAGCGCCGCCAGCGCCGTGGCCTCGGCGGCGACCCGTTCGATCCGTGCATCCGCGCCCACGCCGCGCCCGATCGCCGGGTGCGCCAGCGCCAGCAGATTGTGAACCGCACCGCCCATGCGCCAGCTGGCCTCGTCCAAGCGGGGCAAGGGCGGCGTCTGCACCAACCCGATCAGTGCGTCCTGGCGCGCGGCCGCCAGGCTGGCCACCGCTACCGGCTCTCCGCGCTCACCTTCGGCGCGCGCCAGGGCTTCTACGCCCCGGCGCGACAGCGGTCGATCGATCGCCAGCTGCCCCCCGCGCACCAGCGGCAGCAGGAACCGGGACACGAATCGGCGCGCCACGGTGGCTCAATCGATGACGGGCGCGCCGTTGGGGTTCACGGAGACGGGTGGTGGCGCGGCCGGCTCCGCCGCGGGCGGGCGTGGGCGCGGTGGGATGCGACGGGAGCCGCTTGCCTTGGCCCGCAAGACCCAGTGCTCCGACGGCGGGGCGTCGGTGAACGCTTCTTCGCGCGGCTCGAACCCGGGGGCCATCGCGCGCAGAACGTGCCGCCGGTGATCGAGGGGAAAGGTGGCCTCCCACCCGCCGGCCTCGATGGGCGTCCCGTCCAACTCCCAGGTCGCGGTCGGTGGTTCGGCGGTGACCGCCACCGCGAACTCGGGTACGGGCGGCGGTGGCTGAGCGGGCGCCACCGCCGGCCTGGACGGCGCGACCGGCGTCGGGGCAGCCGTCTTCTGCGGGGTCTTGTCCGGGGTCTTGTCCTGGGTCTTGTCCGGGGTCGTCTCCGAGGTCTTCGCCGCGGTCTGTCCGGACGTAGCCACGGGCTTCGGCGCGGGCGGGGCAGAGGGGGGGGCCTTGCTTCCCGACACCCAGATGGCCACCACGCCCGCCGCCGCCAGTCCGATACCCAGCGCGAAGAGCTTGCTCCAGCGCCCCGAGAATCGCGACGGCGGCGTCAGATCCACGGTCTCGACACCGGCCTGGGTCGATAACGCTTCGTCGACATGCGGCGGTGGGGCGCTGGGCCCCGAGTCATCGGCGGCGGTGTCCGCCGGCTCGGCGACCACCGCGCGAAACGGTTCCTCCCACAACATCCGCGCGCGCACCGAGGCAAAGGGCAACAGGGAGCGTCCCAGGTGCTTGACGGAACGGTAGCGCGCCTTCGGATCAGCGCTCATCGCGCGCATGATCACGCCCTCCAGCCCAGGCACGATCTCGGGCGCCACCGTCCGCGGCGCCGGCGCCGTCCCGTTCACGATCGACTGAAACACGAAGAACAGATTGTCGCCGTCATAGGGCCGCCGCCCGGTCAAGCATTCGTAGAGGATCACGCCCAGCGCATATTGATCGCTGGCGGGTCCGGCCGTCTTTCCATCGAGGATCTGTTCGGGCGCCAGATAGTACGGCGTTCCGATCATCGCGCCGGTGCCCGTCAAGGCTCCTGCGCTGACCTGGTCGGTGCCCTTCGAGATCCCGAAGTCCAGCACCTTGGGCAACAAGGCGTGGTGCTCTTCGGCCAAGAATATGTTCTGCGGTTTCAGATCGCGGTGGGTGATGCCCGCATCGTGGGCGGCAGTCACCGCGGAACAGACCGGCAACATGATGTCGACCAGCTCCGACGCGTTGATGCGCCCGACCTGCGCCAGGCGCTGGGACAGATCCATGCCCTGCAGGAACTCCATCACCAGGTAGGCCTGGCCGCCGTCGTTCCCCATGTCGGTGACGTCGACGATGTTGGGGTGCTGCACTTTCGACGTCAGCTGCGCCTCGCGGAGGAACCGGGCGCGCGCGCCCGGGACCGACGCGATGGCGGTGCTCAGAACCTTGACGGCGACGCGCTTGCCGATCTCGGTGTGGGCCGCCTCATAGACCGCGCCCATCCCGCCGGCGCCCAGCAGACGAACGATCTCGTACTTGCCCAGCCGCGTCCCGACGGGGAGGACCTCCTCGGGGGCCTCCGTCGGAAACTGGCCCGAGTCTGTCATCGGGGACACCGGGGGCGACAACAGGCAACGTCCAAGGCAGGTGTCGGGAAGGTGTGAGTGACTTGGGCCATCAACAATGACGTGAAAGGGTCGGTTCAAGCCGCCTCGGCGTCCAGCCGAACCGGCGCTGGATTCGGGACAGCGGCGTCGATTATCGCCCAGGTGGGGCTGCGAGCCAAGCTCCGGCGGCATCCATCCCCGGCGCCTTCGTCGCTGGACCGTCGGCGCGACGCTGTCTAGGATGCGGCGTGCATTTTCAGCTCGGAGAACGACAGGACGATCGCAACCGATACCGCCGATGCGCGACCGCGTTGATCGCGGTGGGTGTGGTGCTGCTGACGATAGGGGGACCTGGGACAGCGACCGCCAGCCCCGGCGGTCGCGCCCCGACGACCGAAGAGCAGAAGCTCTTCGCCGAGGGCGTGCGGCTTTATCAAGCCGGCGACGGACGTGGCGCCGAGCGGGCCTTCAAGGCGGGGTTCGCCATCGGCCACGACACGGCCTTCCTGGTTCGCATGGGCGAGGCGCAGGAGCTGGCCGGCGCCCCGCGCGAGGCTGCGGAGAGCTACGCGCGCTATCTGCGCGAGACTCCGGATGCCTCCGACCGTGCCGACATCGACGCGCGCCTCGGACGCTTGAACCCGCCGGCTGCCACGCCGGCGCCCGCCCCCAACCCGGACCTCCCCGGCGAGCTGGCGCGTCCCGGCGAGTCCACGCCCAGCGCAGCGCCTCCTTCCCCCGGCGCAACGCCCGCCCCACCCGCTCCTCCTCCAGCGCTGACCGCCCCGCCGCCCGGTACCGCGACCGGGCCTTCCGCGTCCACGCAGGCCAAGGACGACGAGGAGCTGCGCGCGCTGGTGGACGAGAATGCCCCCCGGCGGTCCCACCTGAATGTCGCAGCCTGGATCGCCGCCGGCGCGACGGTGGCCTTGCTGGGAACGGCGGCCTTCTTCGGCGCGAAGGCCTCGGAAAAGGAAAGCGACGTGAACTACCTGCTGGGCAACTTCGACGCCAAGACCGGCGTGCCCATCGAATACGCGACGGTGGCGTCCCGCTACGAAGCGGACGTCCGCGATGGCAAGCGTGACAATCGCCTGGCCAAAGGGTTCGCGATCGGCGCGGCGGCGACGGCCCTGGCCAGCACGGTGCTGTTCGTCGTCGACGCCGTTCGCGGCACACACGACGCTGCCGACGGCGCCAACCACGCGCGCCTGCTGCCGCTGGCACCCGGCCACGCGGGGCCCGCGGCGCAGGGCATGGCCCTGGGATGGAGCTTCTGATGGTCCGCCGTGGGTGGTTCTGGGTCCTGGCGATCGGACTGCTGGCAACGGCGGCTGGCTGCTTCTCGCCCCGCGAAGCGCCGTGCGCGTTCACCTGCGTCAGCGCCGACAAGCGGTGCCCCGACGGGTACCTGTGCGGCGACGACGGCCTCTGTCACCGCGTGACCGCGCCCGGTGACGAAGGCGTGTGCTTGCTGAACGCGCCCGATGCTGGGCCGGTCGCCTTGGCCAGCGACGCGTCAGTCGACTGATCGCCACCTCCACCGACGGAGCTTGACCTCCCCGCGGGCCAGCCCCTGGGCGTCGCCGTCGCGGCCGATGGTTGACGGCGTCGGGCTGCGGCTCAACCGCGAGGACCGCTCCTCGGTCCCCCTCTCAACTCCTTGCGCAGCACCAGCTTCAAACCCGACCAGGTCTCATCCACGGCGCAGACTTTGATGTCCACCAGGCCCATGGGCAGCGCCACGGCGCGGATTGTGTCCTCGGTGATGTCGGTGGGGACCTTCGACGACTTCTTGGGCCAAGAAACCCAGATCGCCGCGTCGGCTGGCAGCAGTTTGAGCCAGGCGACCAGCTTCTTCGTCAGCTCCGCCTTGGACGTGGTGAAGAAATGCACCACGTCCGTGGACTTCCCCACCATGGCGGCAAGGTCCACGCCGTCCGGAAGCGGCGCCAGCAATTTGCCGTAGTCAGGGGGCGCGCCGATGACGGCTACCCGCTGGCCGGGCTTGAAGCCCAGCTTCTTCGCGAGTGGCGTGCCCGAGTAGCCAGCGGTCGGAGACATGGTTCATCTTCTACTTCGCACCTGAATCCTGTCTCCACTTCTTTGGCGCCGAGAGCGCGTCCTAGATCGCCGGGGTCGCCTTCACTTTCGCGGGCGCCGGATTCTCGGCCTTGGGGCCGGCCGCCTTCTCGATCATTTCAGCGTTCACCTCCAGCTGCACTTCGTCGGAGACCAGCACGCCCCCGCCTTCGAGGGCCTTGTTCCAGACCAGGCCCCAGTCCTTGCGATTCAGCTTTCCCCGGGCCACCACCCCGCGGACCATCCGTCCCATCATGTCCTTGACCGCGGGCGTGGGGCCCTCGACGTCCAGGGTGACCGGTCGGGTCACTCCGCGCATGGTCAGATCGCCGGCCACCTTGAAGCCGTTCTTCCCGGCGTTCTCGATCTTGGTCGACTTGAACGTCAGCTTCGGAAACTTGGCCGCGTCGAAGAAATCCGGCGACTTGAGGTGGCCGTCGCGCTGGGCGTTGCGGGTGTTGACGCTGGCGGCGTCAATCGAGATCTCGATGCCCGAGCGGGTCGGGGTTCCGTCGTCGAGGTGAACGCTGCCGCCCACCTTCTCGAATGCCCCCTTCACCGTCGACACCATCAGGTGTCGCACCGAAAAGGTCGCGGTGGTGTGAGCGGGATCGATCTCCCAATCACTGGCCCGGGCGGTGCCCGCGATGGCCAGGGTCAAGAGCGACGCCAGCGGCAGAACGGAACGGCGAAACGTGGTCTTGGTGAGCATGGTGAATCTCCTTGGCACGTTGGATAGCGCGCGCCCGCCGCCGGATACGCTTCATTTCGGGACATTATTGTTCCATAATCGGACAAATGGCGACGGCCCTCGGGACCTCCAGCTTCGATGCGCTCGCGTCCTTCGCGGCCGTCGCTGAGAGCGCCAGCTTCTCGATCGCAGCGCGGCGCCTCGGGGTGCCGCGGTCAACCCTCAGCCGGCAGATCGCCCGCCTCGAGTCGGACCTGAATGAACGCCTGGTGCATCGGACGACGCGACGGGTTTCCCTCAGCATGGCCGGCGTGGCGCTGCTGGAACGCGTGCAGCCGGCGCTTGGCCAGCTGCGGGCAGCCCTGGATCAGGTTCCCGAACGCGGAATCGCGCCGGCCGGCGAGCTGCGTGTCACGGCACCCAATGACTTCGGCAATCACGTGCTGGCCGGACTGCTCCCCGAGTTCAGCAAGCGCTACCCGGCGATCCGACTCGACCTGCGTCTGACCAATCGCGTGGTGGACCTGGCGGCTGAAGGGGTGGACCTGGCCATCCGCGCCATCGCGGGCTCCCCCGCCGACTCGTCGATGGTCGTGCGTCGCTTGATGCCGCTCGAGGCCGGCATCTATGCGTCGCCCCGTTATCTGGCTCGCCGCGGGACGCCCCGGGTCATCGAGGACGCCAGCACGCACGACTGGGTGCTGTTTGCGGGCGGCGCCCTCCGTCGGATGGCACCGCCCCCGGGCAGGGTCATCGCCTGGGCCGACGATTTTCAGTTCGTGCACAATGCCGTCCGTGCCGGGGTCGGGCTGGGCCGGATGCCGAGCTTCCTGGCCCTGTCCGACGTGAAAGCCGGGGCGCTGGTGCCGGTCCTGCCCAGCGAGACCTGGGTGAAGGGACGCTTCTATCTCGTCTATCAAAAGACGCCGCACGCCTCGCGCCGGCTGGCCGCGCTGCGGGACTTTCTGCTGGAAACACTCGGGAAATAGTCGCCCCCGAGCCTCGGAGTCCCCGCCAGCGCGCCCCTCCGTTACCGAGCGGGGACGGATATTTGTCGTCTCTACGGGCTTGCGCGCCGCGAGATGCGACCCAAGTTCCCTCCATGAACAAGGCCCCAAGCAAGTCGGACCGGACTCCCGCCAAGCCTCTGGGTCGGAACGCCGTCAGAAGGGCGAAACGGGCGACGGAGCGGTCGGACGACGCCCACGCGTTCATCCCCGACCCCAGCGAAGGCGGCATGCCGCCCAGCGAGGATCTCGCCGAGATTCTGGGCGAGGACTTCGTTCAATCGGTGACCCGGGGAACCGACGCGCTCGACGACGATCTCGACGCGACGGTGACCGGAGAGATTGGCGGCCCTTTCGTCATCACGAAAGCCAGAGACGAACTCGCGCCCGGCATCGATGAAAGCAACCCGGAGGACGCTGAACCGGCTGGCGTCCCGACCGCGAATGCAGGGCTCATCAGTCGATCTGCTGAACAACAACTGAGCGAGGCCGAGTCCTCGCGAGAGGAGGACGAGCGATGAATGCCACCGGACAAAAAGCGATGGAGAAGGAACTGCTGGGCCTCGAGAAAGAATACTGGCAGGCCATCAAGGACAATCGGCCCGAGACGATGGCACGTCTGAGCGAGGATCCTTGCGTGGTCACCGGCGCCCAGGGCGTCGGGTCGCTGGATCACGCCACCATGTTGAGGATGGCCGCATCGGGCAAGTGGAAGCTGGAGGACTTCGAGCTGATCAAGCCAATCGTCAGATCGATCGCGCCCAACGTCGCGGTGGTCGCCTACCAGGTCCGCGAAGAGCTGGACGTCGAAGGACGCAAGCTGACCCTGAATGCGGCTGATTCCTCGACGTGGGTGCATCGCGGCGGCCGCTGGGTATGCGCCGCGCATACCGAGTCAGTGCTGGGGGATCCGTTCGGTCGCGACCACCAGCAATAGGGGTCCGATCGCGCGGCGCGAGGGGTTCACGCGTCGGCGCTGGCGTCGGCCAGGATGATTTGCCGCTGCCGGGTGCCTGGTAGGTTCGCGAAGGGGCAAGCGCTGGCGGAGGCCGCCGTCAGCGTGGACCTGTCGCTCCCGGGCGCGCACCAGCGGACCTTGCCACGCGCCACCCAGGGCGAAAGGTCGAAGTCCCAGCGGTCGGGCTCCGGCTCCCCGGAAGCGGGATCGGTGGCGTGGCGCCAGGCGTGCGCGCCCAATTGGGTCGAGTAGACGAAGTTGGTCCGCGCCCAGGGCGCCACCAGCGTCTGGACCGGCGGCCGGCGCGTCGCGAAATACGCGATCGGATAGGCCGCGGCGCCGTCGGTCATCTGAATCTCCGACACGACGGCGACCATCCCTTCCTGTTGCAGAAGCCGGGGGATCACGAACGGCGCGTCCGGTCCCGGATGCAGATCGAAGTCGGGACGCGGCCGGCTGGCGCGCAGATTGACGGCGCCCACCAGCACGCAGAAGTGCGGGCACGGTTGGGGCTCGTCGGGCTGCGCGTCGGTACGCCACCAGAGTCCGTCGAGACCCAGCGGATCGAAGGCCCGAAACAGCGGCTTGTCGCAGTGCGGGCAGCACGACATCGCCAGGCGCGGGAGATCGCGGAAGTAGCTGGCCTCGGTGGTGGTCATTTCGCGGAGGGCTTGGTCCGCGCGGCGGAATGCTTCGGTGTCCACGAACGCGCTGCTGGAGGCGTCGATGCCAATCTCGATCGGGACATCCAGCTGCGCGGCGTGCTCGTCCATGGCGCGGTTGTAAGCGGCCCGCGCGACGCGATGCCGATGAATGAGAGCGTCTCGCGCGGGTCTCCATTCCAGGGCATCAGCCAGTCCGTCTGCGATCGTGTTCATGAGTTCTTCTCGATCGGATGATGGGGAAAGATTTCGTTCCAGCGGGCGTCATGGCCGTACGGAAACTGCTTCACCAGATCGCGCACGGTCAGGCGGTTGTGAATTTCCTGGTCGGGGCCAAATTCGATCACGGGAAGTTGCGGCCCCCAAACCGGTCCGGCCACCCTCTTGTCGTTGCGGTATTCCCACTGCTCGTGCGGCCCGAAGTGAACCAGGTCGGCCCCCAGGTGTCTGTTGATCGCAGCGCGTAGTCGTTCCGCTCGTGGGTATACCCAGACGTCCTCTCGATCGCTGGCACCCGAGACACCATGCAGGCGGTAGCTGTCGTGGAATCGATTGCCGAGGTCGTCCTTCACCAGAAAGCCTTCGTGCGATGACGACACTCGGAGTCCCTCCGCACCCAGACGCTGCACGTAGTCCGCGTAGGAAAGCGAAGGCTCGAAGCGCCCCAGCCAATCGAGCAGGCGCGGATCGGCTGGATCCGCCGCCAGCAGGCCGTCATGCGGCGCGGTCTGACTGGTGGGAATGGGCAACCTCCCGCCGTAGCACCGCACCCCCGGCTTCCCGATCCACCGGCCCGACGCTGGATCCGCCCCGCACACCACCACGAACACCTGCTCGTCGCGCGCGAACCGCATGAACGCGAAGTAGTCGCGCAGGCGCATCAACTCGGGAAGATGCTGCGTTTCCCACACAGCCTGCTTCTGGGCAATGAGCTGACGCCACCCGCTCTCGATCTCGCTCGGCATCGGAAACGCGGGCAGCATGAATCTGAACGCGGGATTGATGAAGGCTTCCCGCAGATAGCTCAAATTGTTCCAAAAATCTCCAAACGCTCTGGGATTCAGGAAAGCCCACAGGTCGGCAGGCGTGGCGCCTTCCAGCGCCATCTGTCGAAGCCGTCGGATGGGCGGTGCAAGTATCTGCGATCGATGCATTCCGTTATTCCCTTTCTATCGTGAACGAGAACTGATGCCATTCGTGGTGCTCCGCCGTGACGACGCGCGTGAACCCCATCGGCTTGTGGTACTTGATGTACGACCGCGCGTAGGTGACAGCGACCCTCGCCGCCGCCCGTGGCTCCATTCCCGTGGCGATCAACTCGTCGAACTTCACCTTCGCGTCGTTGTAGTTCGTCCACGCCCACGACCCTTCGAGTCTTGTCACGGGGTTCCCGGCTTGCTCGAAGTGCTTGTACATCCTGGGGTACAGATCCTTGGCCCTCATGACGGTCGACTTCAGGGCGTTCTTGGTACCAAAGTACTCCGCGTCCCTCGGATTCTGCTTCGGATCGAAAACCGTGTAGATCGTGATGTTCAAGGTTCCGTCGTTGCATTCGGCATGGAAGCGGAAACCATCCTTGTCGACGAGCTCGATCTCGTCGCGGAGAATCCTGTATCTCCGCCACGGGTGCATGTCCGGGGGATAAGCCTTCGCGAAATCCGTCTCGTGCGGATCCAACCTCACCGGCACGGGCGTCACGCCGGTTTGCACGCGGGTCCGCTGCTGCGGCGTCCGGGCGGTGTGCCCCTCGGCGACCGGCGGCACCGTCGTATCGATGACGGGCCCGTCGCGTCTGGTGAGGTTGGTCAGCGTTTCGTCAGGAACGTTGACGCGGGGATCGCCCGGCAAGTGCTTGGGCTGGTCGCTCAGAACCTCGCCCTCCTTGACCGAAGCTTTGAGGCTGACCGCCGTCATCAAGCCGACGGCCGCCAGCTCGGCGATCAGCGCCAGCGCCCTTCGTGCGCGTTCCTCCGGCGAGACGCTGGGATCCTTCATCAGCGCTTCGAGCTCGGCGATCCGCGACTCGACGATCAGGATCCCCTGCACGGCATCGACGCCCACGCGCGCCCCCAGGAACACGAAGTCCAGCTTCTTGCCGCCCGCCGCCCACGCCCGCACGCGCGCCCCCCGCGCCCACACGCTCGCGCCCATCAAGTTTCCGACGATCGTCAGGCCGTCGAGCGCGTCGGCCCGCCAGTCGAACAGTCCCTGGCGCCAGCGCTGGGCGACGCTGAAGACGGCCCCCGCCGTGCTTGCCAGCACCGACGTGCCCATCGTCAGCGACGCCACGGTCGGAACCGCCACGAAGATGCAGCAGAAACCTGCGACCATCATGGTGCCGATCGCGATCCACTGAAAGACGATCACCACCTCCTCGGTCAGGGTCGTCCCGTTGGTGCGCATCTGCCGGCGCACGTCGCCGCCGACCATCGACCGCACCGACCGCGGCACCTCGAACTGCACGTGCCCCTCGGGGTAAGCGTTGCCCCAGTCCCACGCGCTGAAGCAGGCCTCGATGGCGGCCTGGGCGGTGTGGCCTTCGCCCTCGTGGTGGCCCCGGAAACGCGGGTGGCTGGCGTCGGTCCAGTCGACCAGAGCCCACCGCTTCATCGTCACCATCCGACCGTTGCCGATCGGGCGGGTCACGTCGTCCAGCTCCGTCAGGAACAGCAACAATGGCCGCTGCACCTGGGTCTGGGTCTCGAGGTGAAGGCCGCGCACCGGAATCCGTCGCTTGCCGTCACTGGGGGCCAGCAGGCCTCGCAGGTGCGCCGCCAGCTGGCCCCAGTTCTCGACCACCTGCTGGTGCGCGGCCGCGTCCCGCGGCGGAGACTTGCGGGCGATGTCGTCCAGCAGCTTGCGATAGCGGCCAATCTCTCGCTCCGCTTCCTCGGGGGACGGCCCGTCCCCGTGCTTGAGCAACTTGTCGAGCCAGTCGCCCAACATCGCCCCCGCGGCGCCGAGCTGTTGCGACCGGTACCGGTAGGTCGGAGGATGCTGCGGCGCCGAGCCGTCGCGGATCTCTGCGATCACCACGTACTGCCCCGGGCGATCGTCCCAGGTCAGGTCCCAGCAGTCCTGCAGCGGTCCGGTCTTGATCTGGCTCTGAAACCACCCGTCCGGTCGCACGCTGCCGTAGCTGTACCAGCGAATCCCATCGCGCGGCCCGCTGTGGTCCGGGCCGATCACCTGCGGGCGACCGCCAGCGCCTCGCCAGTCGCACGAATATTGGATCCGCGCGCCGGGCGTGATCACCTGCAGATCGGGCCGCCTGTGAATGTCGTACTCGGCATTGTCACCGTCCCCGTTGAACAAGGCGTCAGCCATGGTCCGGGCTCCCACCAGCGCCGACTTGCACCGTCACGCCGGCGCTTCCCTCGATCGGTAGCCCCGCCAGCGCGCACAGAAACTGGAGCGGCGCGCGCGCGTCCGCGTCGGTCACGACCTGATCGATGTCGGCGACCAGCCCCCGTCCGCTGAGATCGTTGCAGTACTGCTGATAGACGCCGACCGCCGTGTCGATGACCGCCTGTTCCTGTCCCAGCATGAAGAACAACGGCCCGGTCGCCTGCTGGTCGAAGGCCCGGCGCGTGGAGACCGCCAACGAACGCGCCAGCAGATCCTGCTGATCGGGGTAGACGACCGAGAACGGGCCCTCCGGAACAGCCGCCAGGCGGGCGATGCCGCTGCGACCGAGCCGGCCGTGTCGCACGCTGCCGTCGGCGAAGACGGCCTCGTACCCGGCGCCCGGGATCGGAAGGGCCGATTCGTTCTCCAACGAGATGTAGACGCTGCGCAGAGGCGCCACCAGCAGGGTGTGGGTCATTCCGACCGCGAAGGCCCCCGTCCACGGGCGCGGAATCAGGATGACGCCCGGATCGTCCGCGTCGTCGAAGACATACGCCTTGCCGTCGGGCGTCTTCCTGGTGCAGCCCACACGCTCGCGAAAGAAGTCCTGCAACGCCACCGGGTCGGTCGTGTTCCAGTTGAACTGCGCGATGTCGTCCCACGCCACGCCGACATCGCGGGCGATCGAGTCGGGCGTCTCGCCGGACTTCACGCGGTGTTCGTCGACCTCCACCAGCCAAGCTGGATGGATCGGCGAAGGCTGGCCACCGTCGGCCGCCGGCCGGACCGCACCCGATGCGCCTGGAACGAACGAGGCATCCGCGGTCGCATTGCGAATGATGCTGGTCGCCGTGCATTGCCCGGGATCGAGCGCCGTCAACGTGACCATTCCGGCGGACGAAGTGGTCAGGCGGTTTGGGTTGCCGTCGGGCCCGGTCAGCGTCAGGGCGGCCCCGCCAATCGGGCGACCGGTGCCGATCTCGAGAAACTTCAGGGTGATGTCCTGCTTGGCCGCCGCCCACAGCGCCGACGGCGTGCTGGCCGGACCGGACGCAGCCACGTTGAAGCTTGGCCGCATCCGTCGGCGCAAGAGGACCAGTCCGCCCGGGGTGGGCGGTGAGCCCGGCTCCGCCAGCAGGTCGACGGCTTCCTTCCAGGCGGCGCGCGCGGCCAGCGTGACCGAAGGGCGAGCGCCCAAGCGCAACACCAGGACACGCGCTTCGTCGGCGCGCACCCGCTCGAAGCCATCGTTGCGCGAGGGGGCCGTCGCCGCCGCGACGCCTACCACCCGATACTGCCAGCCGTCTTCCGCGATCACGTCGCCGTGACCGGTGATGGCCGCCACCACCCGCCGCTCCGCTTCCGTCATCGCGCCCGGCGGTTCGGTCGAGGCGCTGGACCGTCCGAGGGGCACCCCCTGGAGACCGAGCAGGAGCAAGCTTCCCGCCCGCCCGACGCGCGTCTCGACCAGAGTCTTCAGCGCCGCATGCGTGTAGTGGCGACTATCGGGCGCGGCAATGTCCGCCAGGTCGATCAAAACCTGCCAGTCGGTGTCGCGCGGATGGCCGAAGATCCGCTCGACCGCCCGTCGCGCCGCATGCCCCCGCAGCGCCTTCCCCCGTTCGTCCGCAGTTGCCCGCGCGCCCAGCACGAACGTCCACCGCGCCCCCCAGGCATCCCTGACCGTCCAGCGCCCAGCCCCCCACACGCGCCGTCACTCCTCTCGGCACGCGCGGAGGCCGGCCGGTGGGCGGGCAGGCCGGCCAGTTCTTACGTCGGGAGCGAACCCGTTCTCATGCATCGCTCCCTGTGTCGGAACGGAGGCGAAGAAGTTGCGTCGGTTGTGCGCAATTTCCAGACGCCGTCCGGTCGCCCCCTCGGGCGTTCAGGCCTCGATGCCGCCGCCGACGGTGTACTGGGCGCCGTTGACGTAACTGGCGGCGGTCGACGCCAGGAACGCGATGACCTGGGCCACTTCTTCGGCCTTCCCGAACCTCTTCAGCGGAACCAGTTGCAAGATCCCCGCACCCATCTCCTGCAGGTGCGCCGGCGTGACCTTCAACTTTTCCGGGCTGAAGAGCGGTGTCTCGATCGGTCCCGGGCTGACCGCGTTCACGCGAACCCCCTCGGCCCCCAGTTCCTGCGCCCACGACCGCGTCAGGGCCACCACCGCCGCCTTGCTGGCGCAGTAGACCGACATGTTGGCGAAGGGTTGGTCGGCGACGACGCTGGCGACGTTGACGATGGTTCCCTTGGCCGCCTTCAGGAGCGGCAAAGCCAACCGGGTCGTCTCTATCAGCGCGTTGACGTTGACGTCGAAGGTCCGGCGCACGTGCGCGGCGTCCGCGTCGGCGAGTGACGCGACCTCCATCATGCCCGCGTTGTTCACCAGGACGTCGAGCCGGCCGTGGCGGGCCTTCAGCTCGGTGAAGGTGCGGGTCACGTCGCCGGGCACGGATAGGTCCGCCACCACGTACCCGATGTTCGCGTGCTGCGCCGCGGCCGTTCGCAACGTCGCCTCGTGGCGCCCCGTGATCACCACCTTCGCGCCGCCGTCGGCCAGCCGATGCGCCGTCGCCGCTCCGATACCCGTGCTGCCGCCGGTCACCAAGGCAATCTTATTTTCGAATGGCTGGAACATGATGTCTCCTTCTGGTCTCGCGTGCGAATTGCCCGCGAAGGTTCCTTAGCCGCGTCGTGGGTGGGACGCCTTGGTCGCCACTGCGATTGATTTGTCGATTTCTGCCTTCGCCCAGGCGATCGCGCCGCCGCTGCGATCGTCTTGCCTATTCCTGCGCTTTCCGGCTTCGCGCGCAGGTGGGTGCTAGGGTTTGCACCCGTCATGGCCACCATCGCCCCCATTCGCCGTTCCGACCCCAACGCCGAGGAAGCTCTCGAACGGCTGCGTCAGCAAGTGGATGACCTCGCGCCGGCGGAAGGTCACACGGGAATCATGTCGCCCGATCTGTGCATCTATCGATTCTCGCAACCGTCGACCTTTCGAAAGACGGCGACCTTCGGGGTGACATTGGGGGTCGTGTTGCAGGGAACGAAAACGCTGCGGGTCGGTGGCCACGAGCTGAACGTCGATCCGACACGGCTGCTGGTGATCACCCGTGACCTCGAGCACGAGAGCATTGCCGCGAACGTCTCCCCCCATCGACCGTATCTGAGTCTCAGCGTCTGCTTTGGCCCCGAGCGTGTGGCCAAGGCGCTGCTGGCGCTGTCCGAGGCAGGCGGGCCAACCACGCGCGAGACCATGCCAGCCTTCCTGTTGCCGTTCGATCCGCAGCTCGCGGATGCGCTGGGGCGCTTGCTGAACACCTTCGGCGATCCGCTGGATCGAAAGCTCGTGGCGCCGCTGGTGCTCGACGAAATTCTCTACCGGCTCTTGCGCTCGGACGCGGCAGCGGCGGTCCGCAGTGGCGTCAGCCAGGCGGCGGACGCCACCCGCATTTTGGAGTCGATGAGCTTCATCCGCGACAACCACACGCAAGCTCTGAGCGTGGAGAACCTGGCCCACCAGGTCGCGATGAGCGCGTCACACTTCGCCCATCGATTCCGCGCGGTCGCCCGGATCAGTCCTATGCGCTACCTGCGTGAGGTGCGCCTGGAAAGGGCGCGCGACCTGCTGCTACAAGACGGCTCCCGCGCCGGCGAGGTGGCCATCCAGGTGGGGTTCGAGAGCCCGGCCCACTTCACCCGCGAGTTCAAACGCCGCTACGGTCTACCGCCGTCGCGCCTTCGTCACTCGTCCGCGACCTGATGAGTGCTAGAGCCCGGGCGCGCGGTCAGGTGGGAAGTCGGCGGTGTGGACGTCGTGGGCGCGCAGCTCGCGCAACGAATAGCGCGTCCCCCGCCAGCCGACTCCCCCACGCACGGTGGTCACGATCGCGCTCGCCAAGGCGACCCAAGACAAGCTGAGACCGACGACGGGGATGAGCAATCTTTTAGTTAATGCTCGGCGAATATGCCCCTCTCATCGGCAGGGACGCGAGTCGGATCAGGGCGCCGCGCCCACCGCGATCGCCACCACCTGTTTGCTGCTGTGGTGGTACATCACCCCGCCGGCGAAGCTCGGGGCCGCCAAGCTCCAGGTTTGCCCCAGCACCCCGAGGTCGCCGTAGCCCAGGATGGCTGTCTCGTCCAAGACCTTGGCAGTGGCGTCGATGACGTAGTTGATCCCCAGCGTGGTGCCGAAGTAGAGCTTGGTCCCCAACAAGATGGGGGCCGGATAGAAGGCGGGAGCCGCCCAGCCGTCGGTGTGCGACCGCGCCGCATCGTCCGCCACGTCATTGCCTTTCGCGTCCTGGGCCGTGGTGGTGATGTCCTTGCCGTAGATCAGCTGCTCCGCAGCACTCGGCGTGCGCTGCACGCCCACCGGCAGCTCAAGATATTCAACCTTACCGGTCTCGGCGTGCACGCGTCCCAAACAATGCGGTGGTCCGGTGTGAACACCCCAGCGGTCGTTGTTGTTGGTGACGGCCAAGAACCAGACGTAAGCGTTGGCCGCGATGTTAGAGAACCAGTCGGGAACCACGTGCATCATCCCCTGGTACTCCCAGTCCGCGGTGGTGTTGACGTTCACGCCCGACAGCGTGACGTACTTCTTCATCGTCCCGTCCCACCGCCGGATGTCCACCGCTTTGGCCAGGGACCAATCGTGCACCGCCTTGCCCGTCTTGATGTCCACCACGGAGAGCGTCTCGTTCGGCGGCTCGGTGAACCAATAGGCGTACTTCTGGTCCCAGCTCATGTTGTAGAGCGCCGCACCGGTCGACTTGAATTGCCAGAGCGACTTCCCCTCGCTGCCGGGCGCCAGGCTGGTGAGGCTCAACCCCACCGGCTGTTCGGGAACGCCGTGCGGCCCGCCGCGGCCGTGAACCACAGCCGGCATCCCATCGGCCAGCTTCCCGATCACCGCCGTGTTGTAGAAGGTCGATGCGTCCTGGGCCACCCAGGTGGTCTTGCCGGTCATCCTGTCGATGCCGTGAAGGTAATTCCACCCGGCGTGCTGTGACACGGGATCGCCCATGCCCTTTCCGAGCGGCGACAAGATGACCACGTTGCTGCCCGATATGAACGGTTCGTGCTGCCGGTTGTACGGGAAAGACGGATCCTGACCGGCGAAGTCCGCCTCCCAGAGCGACGCCAGGATGCCACTGGCGTCGGGCTTGCCGTTCAGATCCCAGCAGCCCATGTGCCCGGCCGAGTTGAAGAACCAGACGTATCGGCCGTCGGTGATTGGCGTCCACGACGTGGCGTCGCTGTACTGGTAGGCCATTCCACTGGTGAGGCTGTTGCCGGTCAGCGGCTTGGTCCGCCACTTGATGGCGCCCGTGGTTCGATCGATCGCGTAACCCTCGATCGAGAGGCTGGTCTTGGAACCGCTGAAGGGCAGGAACGTGGTCAGGAACAGCAAGTTCCCCGCGACGGCGATGCCGCCCTGCCCTTCGTTGTCGAGGTCGGTCTTCCAGAGAATGTTCTTCCCGGTGGCGACGCTCCAGGTGACGGGCGCATTGTCGACATCGGCGCGGAAGGTTCCCTCCGGGCCGCCCGCTTCGGGCCAGGCATCGACGAGACTAGATCCCGAGCCGGCCGCTCCTGCGCCCCCGCTGACGCCACCACCAGAACCTGCAGCGCCGCCGACGCCGGCTGCCCCTCCGCTGCCGGGCACCGCGCCGCCGCTACCGCCACCCGAGCTGGATCCCGCGCTTCCGCCCATGGCCACGGTGCCGCCCCCGCTCCCGCCCGAACCGACGTTCCCTCCGCTGCCGGTGCCGCCGGTCCCCGAGCCGCCGCTCGACGCGCCACCAGCGCCACTGTGGCCGCTGGCGCCGGTCCCCGAGCCGCCGCTCGACGCGCCGCCGGTGCCACCGTCCCCGCTACTCGGCGTACAACCCGCCTGCCCGACCGCGAGCGAGAAGGCCGCACACACGAGACCAACGACCAGCGGTCTCTCGGGTCTCGACATCGTGGTCAGGTGACTCGCAGACCCGCGAGCTCCTTGGTGACCTGCCCCGCGCCCAACCCGTAGGTCGTCAGGTTGCCACCGAAGATGTTCGCGATCGTGAGCAACACCTCGGTCAGGTTCCCGTTGGCCTCGCGGAAGTGCTGATCACCCTTCAGCGCCCCTCCTGCCTTGCCGGCCAACAAAACCGGCCACTCGTCGGTGGAGTGGGCCTTGCCCCACGATGTGCACGAGGTGACGTAGACGAGGGAGTTGTCGAGGACCGTCCCGGCCCCCTCTTTCATGCCCGCCAACGCCTCGAGAAACACTGCGAGACCGCTCATGGCCCACAGGACCCCGGTGTTGACCCGGGTCTGGCTCTTGTTGTCGCCCGCATCTCCGTGACAGATGGTGTTGTGGAACTCGGCGTTCATGTCGGACCCAGCGTCGCGATAGAAGACGTGCGCAGCCGGGAAGGTGAACATGAAGCTGGCGTTTCGGGTGATGTCCGACGCCAGCGCCACCGCCAGCATCTGCGCCATGACTTGGTTCACGTTCTTCGGAGCAATGCCGGCCGCATCTTTCTTGACGCTCACGGGGTCGGCCGGGATCGTCACGGTTGGGGTTGTAGGCGTCGTGGGCATGGTCATGAGCTGGGCTTCGATCTGGCGAATGCCGTCCAGGTAGGCCGCCAGCCGTGCCTGGTCGGCCGCGCCCAGCTTCCCTTTCAGCTCAGTCGCGTCTGCGATCAGCGTGTCGAGCATGCTCTTCTTTTGCTGAAGCAGGTTCGCCATCTGTCCGGTGTTGCCGCCGGTGGCTACCCCCGTGAAGATGCGGGTGTAAAAAGTGTGCGGATCGAACTCGACCGGGTTGACCGCGTGCGGGCCGCGGTGCGAAATCGAGAGTAGTACTTCGTTGTCCTCGCCACCGGAGGTCGCGGGCGAACAACCGACCTCGAGTGACCTGAAGGTCCCCCCGGGGTTGAACCCGGCGACGACCTGATCGATGGTTGGAAGTTGCGCCACGCCTTTCACTGCCGGCGGGCGGGTGGAGTCGGCGCCAGTGAGTGCGGCGGCAGTGCCGGTGATGTGCGTGTCGGCATTGCCGATCTTGTTCGCCAGTCCGCTGACCACCGTCAGCCAGTTCTTCACGTTGCTGAGCGGCATGAGCTGCGGGCTCAAGGTCCAAGCCGAACCGAGGCCGGTGGCCGTGGGCACCCACAGCGGCGGCAGGACGCCGTTGCCGAAGAACCAGTCGATGTAACGGCGCGTGAGCGGCGCGCCCTGGGCGAACGCCGTTCCGTTTCCGTTCAACATGATATCGAGGACGGGGAGTGGGACGGTCACGGCGGCCCCGGTGGCGAGGGCCCCGCGGAGAACAGTTCGACGGCTCAATCGCTTGGTTGGCATCTCGTCTTCTCCCGGTCTACTGCACAGGCGCTACGTAGCGGAACCCGTCGCTCGTCACGATGGCGACCAACAGGTCACGCACGTGATACCCGCCCGAACGGAACTGCGATTGGAGCGTATCCAGGACCGGTTGCTCGCTGGCCAACTCGACGTGTCCGGTCCCGTATCGATAGAAGTGCCGGACCAGGCAGTCCGACACTTCTGAACGGGTCGCCAGGACCTGACCCAATTCCAAGATGCCGTTGAAGCTCGTCCCGTCGATCTGGCCCGACGCATCGACGGGCAAGCCGTTGTCGGTAGTGCGATAGCGGCCGATGGGATCGAAGTTCTCCATCGGGAAACCCAGCGGATCCATCTCCTTGTGACACTTGGCGCAGGACTCGAGCTGTTCGTGCATCTCCAACCTCTGACGCTTCGTGAGCGTCACGCCCGTCGGCGGGTCGGGCAAGACGGTGTTGACGGTGGCAGGCGGTGGCGGAATCGCCTGGCACATCATCACTTCGCGCAGGAACTTTCCCCGCAAAGTGGGTGATGTTTCGGCCTGGCCAGAGTTGAGGGCCAGGAAGCCAGCCGTGCCGAGCAGGCCAGCCCGGGGACCGTTGGCCGGCAAGGCCACCGCGGCAAGCGCGGTCGACGTCAGGCCGGTCGTGGGCAGCCCATAAAGCGTCGCCAGCTCTTTGGTCACGAACGTGTTCCGGGTCGTGAAGATGTCCATGGCACTGGCTTGTTGATCGAAGACCAGCGTCTGGAACATTGCCGGGATCTCTTGCATCATCGCCGACTGCAGAGCCGCTGTGTACTGCGGGAATAGCACCGGATCCTTCGCGCGGTCGGCGAGGCTCGACAGCTGAAACAGCTCAGTCGCGAAGTTCCCGACCGACTCTCGTCCCGCCGTCGTAGCGAGCAGCCGGGTCGCCTACTTTTGGATCCCGTCGACCGTCCGCAACCCGTCACTATCCGCCAGATCGAGGAGCATTGGGTCGGGCGTCGAGTTGGTCAGGAAGTAGGACAGACGAGAGGCGACCTCGCTGCTCGTGTACTGGCCGAATTTGCTGCCGTTCGCGGGGGGAGCCCCCTGCTCCACCCGATAGAGGAAGTTGGGCGATTGGATGAGCGTGCTCATCCCCAAACGCATGCCTTCGTAGGCATCTCCGGAGGATGTCGCGAGGGTGGAGATGAGCTGCGCGTACCGCGTGACCTGAGCGGCGGTCAGCGGCTGTCGCCACGCCAACCGGCCGAACGTCTTGACGAACGACTGGAAACAGGTCGTGTCAGCAGTGCTCTGGGGTTTGCAACCGAGGAGCTTGTCCCGACGGGCCGTATCGGCGAACACCTGCGTCGTCGCCAAGTCTGCGGCGGTTTGATATTGCTGAACACCCGAATTGGAAATCGCTCCGGTGGCAGCGGTCACGCTGGCGAAGCCACCCACGCTAAATCCATCCGGCTCGAGGTCGCCGACGGTGACGCGACCGCCCAGCAGGTCCCGCAGCGAGTTGAGATATGCCGCTCTCGTCAGCCGTCGAATGGCCCCAGGTGCCGGCGCAAACACCACCGGAACGGTACTGCCGCCGCTACCCGTGGCGCCGGTGCTGCCGCCTCTACCCCCTGTCCCAGTGCTGACACCCGAACCGCCCGTGCTCTCGGTCGTCCCCGAACTGCCGCCGGTTCCGGGAGCCCCCGCGTCTGGGGCGGCTGACTTTCCCCCGCTCCCTCCGGGTGTATTGGGAGAATCCGAGCCGATCGTACCCTGGCAGGCCCCCAAAACTCCAAGGGCTCCCATCAGGAGTACGCTCGCAGCACAGCCAGAAAACGGTATCCGTCGCTCGGCATGACGCCGCGGCATGTAGCGCTCCTTATTCTGCAGAAATGCCAATCGGGGGTCGGCTCAGGGCGCCGAGGGTTGGCTTCCTACAAGGACCGCTTTGGGGTCTTTCGGCTCAATCTATTTTTCGAACGCGCCCGCGGCGCACAGGTCGTGAGCCCACCACGACCACGCCGCGGGCTTCGCGTGAGGTCTTCAGCAATCTCCCCGGGGTACGGCGGCTCAGGGCGCCGGCGTCACGTTCTCGACGTCGACCCAGATGAAGTTGCCGTCGTATGGCTGGGTGATGCCCGTAAACATCACGCCCCCGGGATACGTCTGGATATCGCAATGCCCGTTGTCGTCGGCCGGCGGCTTGCAGTTGCGACCGAACAGACGGTCATTGTCCAGCATGTACAGGCTGACCGTGCTTCCGCCTTCCATGCGAAGGGTCTTGCGATAGTCGATGATGAACCCGAAGTGGTGCACCCCCGACGACCCCGCCTTGCCCATCCGCCACATGTCGCGCTGGTCCTGATCGATGTTGTTCAGGTGATAGATCGTCTTGGGCGACGAAAGCTCCAACAGGTACTGGTTGTACTGCAGGCCGCCGTCCATCCCGCTCGCGTTGCTCGGCTGGCCTCCGGTGTAGAAGCCGTCGTGATCGGACGTCCCACCGCCGTACTGGTTGGCCTCGATGATTCCGCGGAAGTGCAGCGTGACGTTGTAAAAAGTGCCCTTGGTGCCGCCCAGCGTCTTGTCCGTACGCATGAACGTGGTCAAGGCGCTGCCACAGGTGCCAGTGCAGGGGTTGTGATCGCAGCTGCGATACGTCCCGGTGTTGAGCGCACCGCAAGGCGCTACTATCTTGAAGCCCGCCGCCGAGTTCAGCTCGGCGGCGATCGAAACGTCACCCCTACCGCCTCCGCCACTGGCGCCCCCGCCCGGACCACTGCCGCCACCACCGCCGACGCCACCGGATTTTCCAGCCACGCCCCCGCCACCGGTGGCTCCGCCGGCGCTGCCGCCTGTCGACGAGCCACCCGATCCTGTGGAGCCACCGGACGCGGCGCCCCCCGTAGCCAAGGCGCCACCGCTGCTGGTGGCGCCGCCGCTGCTGGTCGCGCCACCGCTGCTGGTTGAGCCACCGCTGCTGGTCGCACCGCCGCTGCTGGTGGCACCGCCGCTGCTGGTGGCGCCGCCGCTGCTCATCGAGCCGCCGCTGCTCGTCGAGCCGCCGCTGCCCTTGCCGCCGCTACCGCCGCTTCCGTTCGAGCCGGCGCATGCGCCAACCAGAAGCAGCGCGGTCGCGAACACCGCCGCCGATTCAAACCGCCGGCTCATTGTGCGACCGCGGACACCACGTCGAGCTGGACGAACTGCCCGTCGTACCACATGGGCGCCGGCGGAACATCCGGAACGACCGTCATGTCGAAGTTCGCGACCGAGTGACCATCGGGCACCGAGCCGTCGCCGTTCACATCAAACGTGACCTTGCTGCCCCCGCGGATCTTGACCGTCACCTGGTAGTCCAGCTTGAAATGCATGTGGCCCACCGAGGCGTTGTAATTGAAGAAGTAGTTCTGGGCCGGATCGGCGACCGTCATCATGTATGACGTGTACCCGGCCGTGCTGGTCGTGCCGCCCACGTAGAAGCGCTGCATCTGAATGGTGCCGTTCTTGTAGGTGTTGGGTTCGGTCAGGCCACGGACGTGAAAGGTCACGTCATAGACCTTCGCGGCGTCGCCACCCATGGTCGTCACGGCCGTCTGCCGATCGGTCTGCATGGTCACGTTGCAATTGTTGTCGGTGCCATGATCCGCGGCGGCCGGCTTGCAGGGACAGTCGAAGCGGTAGTTGAGCGAGGCCGCGGGCGAGGTCGAGCCGCCCATGCCCGCGCCGCCATTCCCGCCACCGACGCCTCCTCCTTTGCCCCCGGCAGGCACGTTGCCGCCGGACGCGGAAGGTGCGCCGCCGCTACCGCCCGTCGACGCATTCGCTCCACCCTTCCCGCCAGCTCCCGAAGCGCCGCCGCTGCCGGAGCCGCCGCTGCCGGAGCCACCGCTGCCGGAGCCACCACTGCTCACGCCGCCGGTGCTGGCGGAGCCGCCGCTGCTCGCGTTGCCCCCACTGCTGGAGGTGCCTCCGCTGGAGGTGACGCCTCCGCTGGAGGTGACGCCTCCGCTGCCGGTGCCCCCACCGCTGGCGCTGCTCGAATGACCTCCGCTTCCCGAGCCGGACCCGCTCGAACTCGGGGAGCAGCCCGCCACATGCATCCCACCGATCGCGACGACCATCAGCAAGGGGACTGGGACGGAACCATTCATCCGCATTGTCTCTCCTCTGTCCGAGTGACCTGGTGCTTCGGTAGAACTCTCTCCACCGGGCCTACTGTCCCGGCTGGTGAGTTTGTGCACCATTGGTTAGTCGATTCAGAGGCGACTTGCCATTCCTCGCGGCGAGCGTTGTCCACGACGCGCCCAGCCGTCCGGCGGGCCTTGGCGCTTACAACAGCGCGCCGGCGCGTGCTCGGAGGTCACGAACCGTGGCCGGTCGCCGAACTTCGATGGCGAAGCAACGATCTTCGGGGTCTTCCGAGCGCCAGGGCCAGCAGGATGGCAGCCGCGGACGTCTGCTCAGCCAGGCGACCACGGACGCCCCCAATGCAGCACCCCGCCGTATCGGCTCTTGCGGTCGGCATGTCGGTGCCGGCGTCCGGGATCGCTCCCGACGAGCCGCCCGTTCCATTGCTCGACGGCGCGTCGAGAGTGCCGAGCTCGGAACGCCAGTGACCGAGGGAAGCCGCGCAAACCGCAGCGGGTGCACTGGCGGGATCAAGGTTCGGACAGTCGACGGTCGCTTTGACGCGATCGAAAGAAAGAATCTCGTGGAAGTCGTCACCGCCATCGTCGGAGACAGCCACCACCAATCGATTGTCGAGAACCCCACATGCGTAGAGCTGATTCTGGTGGAAGGCCAGACAGGTGATGCCGGTCATCGCGTTGTTGGACACCGCCGAAAACGATTGACCGCCGTCAACGGAGCGGAGGATCCCTTCCTTGCCCCCGATCCACACGCGGCTGCCATCCTCCGACTGGGCGAATCCTCGGAGCTCGAGGCGGGTGGCAGCGGCCGCGAACGACTTGCCCCCGTCCTGGCTGGTCAACAGAGTTTCGGGGACCTCGGCCGTGTTGGATTCGGCCCACACGAAGAGGTGATCGAACCGGAGGGGATCCACACCGAGCAGACGCGCCTGAAGGTCATGCGGGCCGAGAGCGATCGGCCGATCGACGATCGTCTGGCCTGCGTCGTCCGACACACCCAGCCGATGGACGAAGGTTCCTGTCTCGTTGAGGCCGATGCCGGACAGGTACACCCGGGACGGATGGCTCGGCGCCACGCGAACCCGCGTGTAGGGAACGTCGCTATTGGCCAGCGCCGACCAACCGGTCCCGGCGTCCTGCGCCACCCAAAAATGTTCACCCTCGTGCGCCGCTCCGCCCACGGCATAGGTCCGAGGCCCCGAAGGGGTCGTTGCCACAGCAATATCAAAGATCGGTGCGGTGACGTCGGCGCCGACCGGCGCCCAATTGCATCCGTCGGCACTTCCGCGAAGAAGGCCCCTGGTCCAATTGGCAACCAGCAAGACGTTGTCTGCGGCCTCTCCGGCGTCGGAAAAAGAGGCTTCCTCGTTGTCCAGGATACCGAGCGCTTCATTGCAGAGGAACCGAAAGTCACTCGTCGCGGACGACTCGAACAGGAAGCCCCGCGGCGTGCGGATGACCATGCGGTCGTGTTCGGCTACCTTGCCAGCCGGCGGCACCCACCACAGGCCCGTACCCATCGGAGGGGCGTGCGCGCGCGCCGTGCCATCCCATGCCAAGGCGACGAGTGCCAGCAAGGCCGCCGCCCTGGCCTCAAAGGCCCGTGCAGCCATTCTTCCGAAGCCCCGACGGCGAGGAAAGACCACCGTTGGGATAGGCGAGGACGAAGTTGTAGCACATCTCATTCTTGGTCCCTTCGCCATAGATTGCAGCGCCCCCGTAGGTGCAAGTCGTGGTCAGGGAGTCCCCCGGCATGATGACCGCGGGCGTCTCGTAGCCAATCTGCGTCTGGAAGTCGAAAGGCTTGTCAATGAGCATCTCGCTCATTCCATTGGCTCGGTTGATGACGGTCTTCATGTGCCGTCCGAGCAAGTGCATATGGGGGGTGGACGACAGGATGGTGATTGGCCCCGTCGCGGTCGGCTTGCAGATCCCTGAGGCATCTCCGCCGATCGGCAGCAAGATCAGCTCGGTGCCCAACCAATGTATGCCGGCCTCGATCTTGCGCAGGTTCTTGGTCACGCACACGCGCGCCCCGCTGGCGTCGGGAGTGGCGGCCCCCGTGGTGTTGTTGTAGTGGGCCTCCAGAGTGAAGCCCAGGCCGGAAACATCCTGGCCAATACCGTTGGGTAAAACGGAGCCCCGCCCGCCCGGGGCCCAGCCGGCCGTCATCTGCGCGTTGGGATGAGCCCCTGTGCAATCGGCGTCGGTGGCGTCGGTGACGGCCGACGTATCGTTGTACAAGATCCAGTGATGAATGACCTGGCTGTTGTCGATGAGCGGACGCCACGAAACCAAGTGGACCTTGTCCGTTCCCCACGGCGGCGCGTACGAGAAGCAATGGTAGAGGTCGGGCGTGGTCGGAACGGTGAACTTCTGCTTCGCGGGGTTGCGAGCGGTGATGTTGTAACAGGTGACGTCGGGATCGGTCGGGTCGGTGGTAGTCACGTCCGTCGGCGTGCCCCCTTCGGTCGGCACCGACTGGCAAGTGCCGGCCTTGGCTCCGCCCTGAATCCAGTTGGTCAGAGTGCTGTTTTGAGCAGCGGTGAGCCGCGGCGTCGGTGCTTGCGGCATCGGTCTGACGTCGTCGTTGATTCGAGCAATGACCGCCTGGCCGATCGTTCGCGAGCCATCTTTGGATTTCTTGCCGAAGTCCGCTGCGCGAACGAGGGGCATCGGTGCCCCGAAATTGATGGGATCGCTGTGGCACATCCCGCAGCTGTTCTTCAGAACCGCGGCGACGTCGCACGGAATGTCGGAGTAGGCCGTCCCGCTGGATCCGCCACTGCTGCCTTGGCTTCCTCCGGACGACGCCATGATGCCGCCCGAACCCAGGCCTGTACCGGGACTCTTTCCCCCGGTGCTGGCGCCTTGACTGCCTCCGGTACCCTGACCTTTGGCTCCACCCGTCGCCGGGAGGGGCATCGTCGTACCGCCTGTTCCTGTCATCTCCGGAGCTCCGGCATCCGTGACAGGGTTGCAGGAAGCCACGGCACCCAGCACGAACAGTAGCCTGGATGATCGAATCATTGCGGAACCTCCTGTACGCCCGCGCTTCGTTAGCATGCAGGGAGTCTGAGCAAGGATCGGACCGCGCCCGCCGTGCCGCGCGGCAGGCTTTTGTCTCCTACTGTTCGTCGATTCGGCGCGGACGCGGCCCTTGCTCGAATGCAACCCCTTGCCTTCGCGCAATGGCAGGCGGGACGTCGCGGCCCACCGAGCTCAGGGCCCCTGGCCGCTCTGAAGGTCCAGCCAGGGCGCACAGGTTCCGTTCGCGCAGATGGACAAACTGCAGCAGTCGGTGTCCGCAACGCAGGCTCCGCAGGCGCCCGAGACACAAGCGTTCCCACCGGAACACACGCCGCATTGATTGCATTCGCCAGCGGCGGGCTGAGCAGCGTCGCAGGTCGCTCCCGCGAACGCAATCGACCTGTCGAATCTGACGGATGTCACGAAGTCGCCCGAGTATTCGTTCGCGAAGATCGAGCCCCACACGTCGAGGAGCACGTTCGCCGCGACCATCGCATGGGGAGCATAGAGATTGCCCACCCAGGGACCTGCGAGACTGATGGGTTGAGATCCGCCCACCCAGAGCCGGCCCGCGGACGGACGGTCCTTGCTGGAGAGTGCGATTCTGCCAAGCGCTCCGACATCCCTCCTCACGAAGACGTCGATCTCGGCTCCGGGCGCCACGTCGAAGAGCAGACTGCCCCCGACGGTGATGGAGTCGTCGATGAAAATTGCGCTCATGCCGGTCACATGAACGGTCAGACTGCCGATGACCCCGATGCCACTGAGGAACGCGCGACCACACGGCAAGGTCCACTCGGCAGTTCCTGTCACCGACGCGAACTTGTCCGCGGCAATGCCGAGGGTGCCGTTGTCATTATCGAGCCGCGCCGCCTCGACGATCGCCCCCACGTCCAACAGATCTCGGGGCTCGCAGGGACAGGGCTTGGGAACGACCACCGGTCCAGGAAAATCGGAGCCGGGCTTCGGCACCGTGACCGCGGTGACCGTTCCGCCGTGGTGTAAAGCGCCCGCTACGGTCAGCACGCCGAGCCCTACATAGTTGCCGCCGAACCACGCATTTCGCGCGACCGACGCGGTGCCGATCGTCACGACATTGCCGGCCACCCAGAGATCTCCCCGGACCCCCAGCGCCCCGCGGAACATCACGTCCTCCGGGCCCGCGATGGAGAACGAGCCACCGATGTCGGCGGCTGCGTAGGAGATGTAACTTCCGTTCACCCCGACGGAGGCGCCGCCCTGATCAGGCTGGTCCTCCGTGAACGGTCCGTGTCTGGAGTCGAATCCGCGCGTTAACAATGAGCTTGCAAGCTGAACGTTGCCGCAGGCGCACAGAGCATTGGAAAGGTAAGAACTCGCCAGCCGGCCCGTGCAAGTCGGCCGACCTTGCACTCTTACCAGGGGGCTCACGAGGCCGCAGGCCGCTCCGCCGTCGACGACGACGACGGAGTGGATGCGGCCGAGTTGTCCGTCACTGACGCTGCAGGCCCCCGACCCGCAAAGAAGGATCAAGGCCACCCCCGCCGCAATGACAGCAAGCGGGCGTGGCCAAGGCCTCATGGCCGGGTTCCTGGGTCAGCAGCCGCTCGAGCCAAGGCGTGCTGGATGCGCGCTCGGTAGGGCGACTCCGGGTAGGCTCTCTGGAAGGCGCGCGCCCGCGTGCGTGCCACGTCATACCTGCCCAGCTCCATCAGCGCTTCGATGGCGAGGGCTTCCCGCTCCTGGTCGAGAATTCCGTGGGGATATCGTCGCAGATGTTCATCGGTCAGCGACAAGGTCCGTTCCGGCGATCGGGCAAGCGACTGGCGGGCGGAACGAAGCAGGCTGGCTTCTTCCGCGCCCGTCACGTGACGGATTTCCGGCGACGGCGAATTCCCGCGGGCCTCTATTTCCGCTCTGGCGGCGGAGTTGTCTTGCGCGTCCACAGGCCTGGCTTCAAGCGCGGGGGTATCACTGCGATCGCCAGTCAAGCGGCCCGAAGCGGGCGGTGAGTGAAGACTTGCACGGCCGTCTTCCACGGAGCGGAGCCTGGCGCCGGCCGCATCCGACGGAGTCGATGCCGCACGATGCGCGTGGGCACGGCTGTAGGAGTGCGCGGACGGACCGGTGTGAAGCTCCCGCGTCGTCGCCGGGCGCGCCGCAAGCCCCCCGCTCGACCGGGGCTCTTCGTCACTTCCCGGACGTCTCTCCTCCTGAACCGGGGGTTGATCGGCGCTGTCTTGCACCTGTAGAGGTTGCACTTGCGGAACTTGCAACTGCGGAGCTTGCGACGGCGAAACTTGCACCTGCGGAACTTGCGCGTGGGGCGCTTGTGCCGAATGCCTCGGCAGGACACCGGCGCTATAGAGCGCGCCGACGCCCACCCCAACGGCGGCCACCGCCCACAACTTGGTGGAGTGGCGCGCGACCCTCGTCGCCCAGCGGAGGCCCCGGGCTCCGACCAGCGTGGTCCGCGCCATGTCCGCGGCACCCGTCGCGGCCTTGATGAGCAGTGCCCTTTCGGCCAGCGAAGGCAGGTCCTCGTGTGCGCGCAGCAGGAGCTCGCGCAGCTCGGGAGGTGCCTCCGGGCTTTCGAACAGCCGCTGTGGTTCGTACTGGTCCGTCATTTTTCACTCCCCTCGCCCGCTTGCTTCTTGAACGCGTCGAGCACGCGAGCCCGCCCCGCCTTGTGACGGAAGTAAGCCGTTTGTAATGGACATCCGAGCACTTCGGCGACCTCTTTCATGCTGAGCCGTTGAATTTCGAACAGTACGAACGCTTCCCGTTGCTCCGGGCTCACGGTGTCCAGGACGGCACCGAGCGCGCGACGCCACTGCGCCTTCTCGACGGCCGACTCCTGGCCAGGGGGCGTTGTCATCTCAGGAAGCTGTTCGACCAGGACCTCGCGACCGTTCTTGCGTTTCCGTCGTTGTTCTTGGGCGATTCGAATGCAAATTCCGTACAACCATGTCTTTAGTGTCGATCGGCCCTCGAAATTATCGAGACGTCGCAACGCCACCACGAGAACGTCCTGGGCTGCGTCACGCAAGACCTCCTCGGGCACTCCCAGATAGCGAAGGGTCTGGGGTACGAACTTCGCACCGAGCTCGGCGACGGTCTGCGTGGTGTAGGTCTCGGTCTGGCCAGGCGGGTCCATGGGCACGTTGTTCGAGTCCAAGGGTAGCGCCGGGGTTCCTTTCATGGCGTCGCTCCTTCGGGGCGCGCTTCGTCCGAGCCAAACTGGATCCCGAGCACCGCCAGCGGAATCAAGGCATTCGGCTGGTGGATCAAGACCGACCTCCCGTCCGGATCCAAGTACACGAACCGCGGCCGCACCCAGGGTGCCGCCCCTCCTGCACTGACCGAGATGGAAACCTCTCGCGAGATTCGCACCAGGATTGCCGCGCTCAATTCTCCTGCCGCGAAGGGTCGCGTGGCGGTCCAGTTTTCGTCGAGCGCCAGACCAACGCCGTGAATCGCGCCCGCGAAGACACGCAAGCATGCCGAGGCGGCGAAGCGCCTGGTTCGAAGGAGCGACGGGCACGATCCCACGCCTCCCAGCCATGCCCACAGCTGGCCCCCCCGCCGTGACATGGTGTTCGCGGTCGGAAACCAAACGGTGGTGTCGAGGCGGAGCGGCAACCCGCCCACCACGCGAGACGCCAGACCCATCGTGGCTCCGAATCCGACGTTCGGAAGCAGTCCAGAGGAAACCGCGCCACCGATGGAGAGTGCGGTCATGTTTGCAGAGCCCGTCGCGTTGAGCTGCGACGATGCGGGTTTGGGTAGGTGAACGGCCACGTTCTCGACTCCCCGGTCCTCGACCATGAGAACGATGACCAGCGACAGAGGATCCTTGAAAGCCGAGCACGTGGCGTCCGGGATCTCGAGCGAGCGATCCCCGAGCGGCTCCCCGGTCTTGCTTGCGAAGTGAAGGTCAACCCTCCCACGGCCGCCCGCGTCGGGGCGAAAGGCGGCCGTCACTCGGGTCTGGCAACGGCCCCGCGACAACAGAGAATGACCGACCATCGCGCGCGTGGCGGCGTCGATCTGCTCCACCGAAGGGCAGTCGCTGCTGGTGCCCGCTTCCCAAACCAGACAGACAGGTTGGCCCACGTCGACGCCGCGCGGGATCTCGACGCCGCTGGCTGGGTTGCCATGGGCCGCCACGCACAGCGCCAGCGCCAGGGAAAAAGTCCCACGGGGTGTGCGGCGAGGGTTCCTTCTGACGGTCATGCTGGCAGTCCTGCTGGCGTCGCCACTCGTCAGAGCCTTCGCCGAAGCCGGGTCCGATCACGGCGCGAGCATCGATCTTCAGAGTGTCTGGCATGGCCCGCACACGTGATGAGTGACGCAGACATCGTTTTTTTATGACCCGCCCACAACTCCATAATACAACGCGTCGTCCGCTGACCTGAAGAGCATTCCCGAGAAAGAAGCATGAAAAAAAAGATGGTGGTGCAGTTAGAAACGGCAGAGACCGGCTGCACTAAGAGAACGTGCATCTACTAGCTCGGATACCTGATCTCGACGAAGTGGCTGCGCCGTCGGCGCCCGACAAGTCTTCGCTGGGCGATCTGGAGCGGCCCCGTCTTCCGAGCGACCTCGCCGTCTTCGGCGAGCTGATCGCGCGCAGCCAGGTCATGAAGGAGGTGTTCACGCGCCTGCGCCGGTTGGCCAAACGGGACACGACGTTGTTCATCGAGGGCGAAAGCGGTACCGGGAAAGAGCTGGTCGCCCGGGCCGTCCACCTGGCAAGCGCCCGGAGCTCGAAGCCCTTCGTGGTTGTCGATTGCTCGGCGATTCCCCGCACGCTCATCGAGGCGGAACTCTTCGGCCATTCCAAGGGGGCGTTCACGGGGGCAACCCACGCGCACCCCGGAAAGTTCGTCGCCGCTCAAGGAGGAACCGTCTTTCTCGACGAAATCGGCGAGCTGGACCTGGACCTGCAACCCCGCCTGCTGCGCGTGCTCGAGCGCCGCGAGGTGTGTCCGGTGGGTAGCACCTCGCCGATTCCCATCGATGTCCGGGTGATATCGGCCACTCACCGAAATCTCCGACAGGAAGTCCGGCGCAACACCTTCCGCCAGGATCTCTTCTACCGGTTCGCCGTCGCATCGGTGAAGCTGCCGCCCCTGCGCGAACGGCTGGAAGACGTTCCCCTATTGATCGATGCGTTTCTGGCGCAGTTCTCCGCGCGGGACAAAGAGCGCTACGCGATAGACGACGCGACCATCAGGCGCATGAGCTCCCGCGCATGGCCCGGCAATGTCCGGGAGCTTCGCAACGCGGTCGAGGAATTGCTGGTGGTCGGAGAACAGCAACCCTTCGACGAGGAAGGGTCACCGGCAGATGACGAACACGGCGATCCTGGCATGGACGCGCCCGGCTTGTTCAAGCAGGAGAAGGCCAACGTCATCAGCGCTTTCGAAGAGCGATACTTGAAGGCCTTGCTTCCCCGCCACCACAACAACATCAGCGCCAGCGCTGCGGCGGCAGGGCTGGACCGGGTCCACTTCTTGAGGCTTCTCGACAAGTACGACCTGCGTCCGCGCGCGGGTGACAAAGACTGCTGAGACTGCCAGCCCTCGGCCCTTGGAACACCGCTGCCGCCTAGATCGCGGGCAACGCGCGCCGCACGTCCGCACACGTGGCGTCGCTCTTGATCGCCGTGGCCTTGATGGTTGCGCTGGTCACCGTGTAGATCGAGCGGTTGTCGTCGACGAACTTGACCTGACTCGGCGTGCAATCGCCGCCGGCGCTGACACGACACCCAACCACGTGGTTGTCGAAGTGCATGAACACCTCGGTGCCAGCGGCCTCGTCGCAGGAGGTGCGCGTCAGCATGACCGACGCCACGTTGCGGTCGACGAGGTAAACCTTGTCAGCCCGCGGGCCAGCGCCCACCGCCGCCACAGCCGAGGTCGGAGGCAACAGGTACCCGCCGCCGCTGCGCGGGACACCGGTCACTCCCGGATTCATGTCGTGATCGAAGTCGTTGGTGGTAATCGCGGCGTAGGAGGCCGGCCACGGCTCCGTGGTCGCGGCTACCGGCGTGAATCCTACCGATGCCGTGTACGTGTAACTCAGTGAGCTACCCACGTTCCACCCGGTCTGCGTCCCGTCGATTGGAAAGGGGGGCATCGTAGAGGCATCCCAGGCCTCGAGAGGAACGTCGATCATGATCTTCCCTCCGCCGATCGAGGGGTCCAGCTCGGTGGCCGGAACAACCGTTCCGCATGCCTGCGTGGACCCGCTGAGCGCGTTCCCGTTGGCGGCAAACATCACCTTGCCCCACAGATGAACCTGACCGCGGCCCTCCAGCGTGGCGGCTCCCGCGGGCCAGGTCACGTTCAGGATCTCGTGCGTCCCCATCGTGAGCCTAGCCTGCGGCTCACAAAGCGCGCCCCCGGCCCCGCCCGTTCCGGTCGTGCCACCGGTTGCGGGCTGCGCGTCCCCCCCTGTGCCCGAGGTTGGTGTGCCCCCCGTGCCCGGGCCGCCACCGGACGCCGTCGTTCCTCCGCTGGCTGCCGGCACCAGGGGCGGGGCGCCGTCAGCACAGGCCCCGGCGAGCATCAACAGAGTTCCAAACGCCGCAATCCCGGCGGTCCCCGCCAAACTTGGGGATTCTGCGCCTCGAAACCTCACGACGAACCGTTCCATCGTGCCTTCAATCGACCGAGGAATTGGGGACGCTGCCACCGCTGATGGCTGCGCCGTGGGGCAAAGAGCGGTTGTGCAGCGCCATGTGGCCGCGTTGAATGCCTTCCGAGGCAAGCGCGCGAAGAGCGGCCAGGTTCGAAGCCAAGCCGGCACTTCCGATCACCATCCCGAGCTCCCCGGCCGTTCGTGCCCCTGTCAGCCGAAGGGCGACGCGCGCGACCGGATGCAGGCGAAGCGTGCCGCCCACCGTACCGACGGCCATGGGCATCGCCAGTTCCCCACAAAGTTCCCGGCCCCGCAGGCGCCACGTGGCAAGCGGGCGGTATCGCCCGTCTCGGGCGGCGAACGCGTGCGCTCCCGCCTCAACGCCGCGCCAGTCATTGCCCGTCGCGATCACCACGGGATCAACGCCGTTCATGATGCCCTTGTTGTGGGTGGCCGCGCGATACGGGTCATCCTCCGCGAACCGCGACGCGGCCTCGATGCCCTCGGCCACGGCAAGCCCTTCGAAGCCTTTGGCGACGAGAACTTCAACCGGCACACGGGTCTGTACCCGCACGCAGCGTCGATCGCACAGGTTGGTCAAGATCCGCAGGCCGTGGTCCCCTTCGGCCAACGTCGCCAAACGAACCGCCATGCCTTCCGCCAGCGTGTTGACGATGTTCGCGCCCATGGCGTCGCGACAGTCGACATGAAGGTGAACCACCAGACACCCGACCCGGCCACTTTGCCGAATCTCGAGCGCACGCGCTCCGCCGCCCCGTGCCACGAGACGGGGCAGCAGGGCGTTGGCTTCGTCGAGTAGCCTGGGTGCGGCCTCGCGAAGGCGGGCCGCAGCGGCCAGGCAGTCGCGCACACCGAGGAGTTCGACCTGCGCGGTCATCACGGGCTCGTCGGCCTCGGCGACGAATCCACCGCCGGCGCGGACCATCAGGGCCGCGTTCGATGCCGCGGCCACCACCGAGGGCTCCTCCACCGCCATGGGGACCAGCACGTCCCGACCATTGACCACGAAGTTGAGGCCCAATCCCAGGGGCAGGCCGTAGACCGCGACTGCATTCTCGACCATCTTGTCCGCGGTGACGGCGTCGAGCCCCTCCCCCATCAGGGTCGTCAGGTCGTCGAGACAGACGCCGGCGGAAGCCTCGAGAACCATCCGACGCGCCTGCAGCCCGAGCTTGTAAAAGCCGGGCAGTCGCGAAGAGGTGAGCGCCGGCGGTTCCGACGACACATCGACCGGAATACTGCTGAAAGCACTTCCAATGGACATGCGCGACGGATCAGCACGACCTGTGCCATGAACGTCCGCCCTATCGGGGCCCGTTGGCTTTCCTCTCCCGAGCATTGCCTCGAAGCAAGATGTTGCCCGCACGCAATGGTCGAAACCCGTCGCCACGGGCGCGACGGCGCTCGATCCGCCTCAGAACAGCGAAGATTCGCTCCCCGGAGTCCACCCGCGACCACCTCACTTCGCGGCACACGCGTTGCTTTTGAGCTTGTCCGAAGGACGTCTTCCGTCCTCGACGCGCTTCCAAGGAGGGTGAATGAGCACGGCCACCGATTGGAACGACCTGGTTGTCCCCGGATCGAAGACCAGTGGGCCATCCAACGGGATCGCCGCGAAGCGACGCCGGCCCGCGGAGAGCCGCGCTGACGAAGGAACCTTCCCGGCGGATTGGCCCGGGCCGGGCCCCATCGATCTGAGGGTTCACGATCTGCCGCATCGGTCCTCGGCAACCGAATGGTGGTACCTGAACACTCACTTCGAGACCGCCGACGGCCGGCGCCTGTCGCTGTTTGCGGCCTTCTTTCGGATCGTGTCGGGGCGAGATCAAGACACCGCGGCCATCCAGTACGCGCACTCCCTGACCTGGGCTCTGACGGATGCCGATCGCAAGGTCTACCTGGGCGAGTCGCGTGTCGATCCCTCGGCGCCGGAGATGGGACTCGCTCGCATCAAGAATGGGCGCGGCGCCCGGGATCCGCGCCTGAATCGCGCCATCAGTGAGATCCTGGAGCGCGGCAAGGTGCCGTCCCCCGATCGCGTCTTCGATGCGCCGGTGTTCGTCCATGACCGCAAGCTCGAGCTGGACTTCGGCGGCGCCCGCTTCGACAAGCTCGACGACGGTCGCTATCGATTGCGCCTGACGAGCGACCGCATGCAAGCGGGCGCCGACCTCACGTTCAGGCTCAGCAAGCCCCCCACCCGACATGGTGATGACGGCGTGGTCAGAGGGATGGCGGGCGAGCAGATGTTCTACTACTTCATCCCGCGCTGTGAGGTGACCGGGACCGTGACGCTCGACGGAAGAGCGCAACCCATCGCGAAGGGCCAGGGCTGGTACGATCACGAGTTCGGCGGCCCCGGTCAGCCGAGAGGCGACGCTGACGGCGACCCGAAGCCCCCGGAGGTCGTCGACATCGCGTGGAACTGGGCCGCCGTTCAGCTGCAGGACGGCCGCGACGTGTCGGCCTATTCGCTGGTCCGTGTCTCCGACGGAGCGATGCTCTATCAATGGGCCATCGTCAGCGACCGGGGCGGCTCGTCGCGTGCGTACAGAAACATGTCGCTGGACCCCCTCGCCAGCTGGCGCTCCAAACGCACGTTCTACGATTACCCGACGCGCTGGCGCCTCCAGATTCCCGAGGCTGGCCTCGATCTTCAGATCGACGCGGCCTTCGAAGATCAAGAATTGCTGACCACGATCTCGAAACCGGCCTTCTGGGAAGGCCGCACCGAGGTCCGCGGGACGTGGGAGGGACGTGAGGTCGCAGGCCTGGGATACGTCGAACGGTCCGGCTTCGAGCCGATCCAGAATCTGGATCAGTTCTTCGGCGCCGTCGGCGAGGAAGTCCGAGCTTCGGTGGCCGCGGCGGTTCCCCTGGCCTTGACGCCCGCGCACGCAACGGGGCTGTTTGCGGCCCCTGGCCGCGAGCACTACCTGGACGGGGTCGACCTGGAACAGTTGTCGCGCGCGCTGATCGCGCCCATACGGTGCATCGCCGATCGCGGCGGCAAGGCGTGGCGGTCTTACGCCGCGCTGGCCGCGGTCGACGTCGTAGGCGGTGATTCTCGGAAATTCGTACAATGGCTGGCCGTCCCCGAACTCCTCCACGTCGGCTCGCTGATCGTCGATGACGTCCAGGACCGGTCCGATGTACGGCGCGGCGGTCCCACGTCGCACCTCCTCTACGGCGACGCGCTCGCCATCAACGCCGGGACCGCTTGCTACTTCGTCTGCCAACAAATGCTGCTGGCCGTGGAGCTGTCGCCGGCCGCGAAGCTGCGGATCTATGACCTCTACTTCGAGGTCATGCGGGCGGGTCACGCGGGCCAAGCGCTGGATCTGGACGGCCTCGCCGCGGGCATGGCGACCTGCGTGCGCACCGGAGATTCGAATCTCCTGGAAAGGCGGGTGCTGGCGACGCATCGCCTGAAAGCAGGCGTGCCCGCCGGATGCCTGGCGCGCATGGGCGCGGTTGCGGGCGGGGGCACGGAGGCCCAGATCGACGCGATCGGCCGCTTCTTCGAGTCGTTGGGCCTGGCCTTCCAGATCGTGGACGACGTCCTCAACGTGCGTGGCTTCAAGGGAAATTTGAAGGCCCGCGGCGAAGACGTGGCCAACGGCACCATCACGTTGCCGGTGGTCAAGGCCATGGGCAGGCTCGACCCAGACGCGCGGCAAAAGCTCGCGGAGACTCTCGCCTCAAAGCCGAAAGACGCGCAAACAATTGCGTCGGTCATCGAACTGCTCGAGAGCACCGGCGCCGTGCAAGCGTGCGCCGACCAAGCGCGGGAATTGGTCGAAGGCGCCTGGCAGGCCGCAGAGCCCTTGCTGGCTGACTCGATTTCCAAGGTCATGTTGCGAGCGTTCGGATGGTACGTTTTGGAACGCCATTACTAACGAATTGCCAGCAAAATCATTTGAATTGGGTTCGTTGAACGACCCTGTTATAGACACATTGTGCATGAGACGGATGAACGCCTGCGTCAGGCGATTCGCGCCGGCAACATCGGAATCTTCGAGCACGATCACCTGACAGACGCGCTGTTCTGGTCGCTGGAGCTACGCCGTATGTACGGCTGGGATCCCGACGAACCCGCCACGTTGCCGAAAATTATCGGCCACGTTCACCCGGATGACCTGGCTCGCGTCGTCGTGGCGGTCAAGGCCGCTCACGATCCGGCCGGCGAAGGCTCGTTCGACATCGAACATCGCATCGTGGATCGTACAGGCGGGCTTCGTTGGGTGCTCACGCGTTCCCAGACTCAGTTTGAAACCGTGGCCGGCACGCGGCGCCCGGTGCGCACGATTGGTGCGGTGCAAGACGTCACCGACCGAAAGGTGGCCGCAGAACGTCTTCGCATCTTGGACGCGGTTCTCAGCTCGAGCGGTCAGGCGACCGCCATCACTGACGCCCTCGGGATGGTCACCTTCGCCAACGCCGCCGTGCATCGCCTGTGGGGCTACCCCGACGAAGCGCTCATGGGCCAGCGCCTGTTCGACGCTTGGCGGTCGGAACAGGATCTCGCGACGCTGCTGGAGCGCGCCCAGGCGGGTGAGGTGCAAACGTTTGAGATGCCGGCCTCACGCCTGGACGGTTCGCCGTTTCGCCTCGGGGTAACGGCGGAAGCCGTCCGTGGCGCCGAGGGCACACTCACCCAGATATTGTTCAGTTTCGCCGACGTCACCGAAAGACATCGCGCCCAGGAAGCCCTGCGCCTGAAGGATCAGGCCATCGCCTCCTCCCTCACGGGCGTGGCCCTGGCGGATGCTTCGGGCCTGATCGTCTACGTCAACCGCGAGTTCGTGCGTCTTTGGGGATGCGAGACCGACGGCGAGTTGCTGGGGAGGTCGCTCTGGAATCTGCTCGAACCCTTCGGTGCCGCGCCCGTCGCCGATGGGGTCGGCCGTCGCGCGGCGTTTCGGGGAGAGCTCACGGGCAAGCGGGCCAATGGCACCGCGCTGGCCCTCGACGTCGCGGTGCATGCGCTGCTCGACGCGCGGGGGGAGCCCGTCAACCTCGTCGCCTCGATGGCGGACGTGACCGAGCGCAAACGTCTGGAGGCGCAGCTGATTCATGCGCAGAAGATCGAATCGATCGGGCGGCTGGCCGGAGGCATCGCGCACGACTTCAACAACCTGTTGACCGTCATCTCAGGCGGTCTGGAGCTGGGGCTGGCGGACCTTCCCGCGGATCACCTGAGCCGTCTATCCCTGGTCGAGGCGGCCAATGCGGCCCAATCCGCCGCCGCCCTGACGCGGCAACTGCTGGCGTTCTCTCGGAAGGAGGTCATCGCGCCGAAGGTGCTCGATTTGAACCAGGTCATTCATCGCGTGGAAAAGATGATCCCGCGTCTGATCGGCGAAGACATTGCGCTCACGACGATCTGCGCGACGGACCTGGCTCCGATCCGCTTCGATCCGGCGCAGGTCGAGCAGATCATCGTCAACCTGGCAGTCAACGCCCGTGACGCGATGGCAGCGGGGGGCCACCTGACGATCGAGACGTCGAACGTCCGCCTGGATGCGGAGGACGCTGGACATCATGTCGACCTGCAGCCGGGCGACTACGTCCTGCTTGCGGTCTCGGACGACGGGGCCGGCATGAGCGACGAGGTCCGGTCACACCTCTTCGAGCCGTTCTTCACCACCAAGGACGCCGGCAAGGGGACCGGTCTCGGGTTGGCGATGGTCTACGGAGCGGTCCAGCAGAACGGCGGTCGCATCGAAGTGTTTTCGGAACCTGCCCGAGGCACGACGTTCAAGATCTACCTGCCCGCTCAGACAGCGCCGCGCGATGCTCTGCCGAAGACGTCGCTCGTCCGTGGGACACGTTCCATCGGCATTCTGCTGGTGGAGGACGACGCGGGCGTTCGTCTGTTCGCTCAGCACGTCCTGATGCGCTTGGGACACACGGTTCATGCATTCCCGAGCGGTGACGCGGCGATGGCCGCCCTGAGTGGGCTGCAGCCGACGCCGGAGCTCCTGATCACGGACGTCGTCATGCCTGGCATGAATGGTCGTGTGCTGGCCGAGCAGGTCACCGCGGCCCTCCCGACCATTCGAGCGCTGTTCACCTCGGGCTACACGCAAAACGTGATCGTCAACCAAGGCGTCCTTCAAGACGGCATCGAGTTCCTGGCCAAGCCCTATTCCGTGGAACAGCTGGCCCGCCGCATCGAACAGTTGCTGGAGAAGTAGCGCCCGAGCGGCATGGCCGACTTCCCGGGTTGAGCACCCTCGCCTCTTCGCGCTAAGAAGCCGCATGGGTCAGGCGCACCGGTTCGTGCTTCGGTTGGCGGTCGTGACCGCGATCGGCGGTTGCAGCACCGGCGTGCTTCACGGCCTGGACGAACCCACCGCCAACGAATCGCTGGCCGCGCTGGAACAGGCCGGCATCGGCGCCGAGAAGCTGTCCGAGGAAGGCAACGGTGCCGCGCCGGTCTTCGGGCTGCAGGTTCCTCGCGGGGACGCGGCCCGCGCGCTGAACGTGCTGCGCGCCCGCGGGCTACCCCGCGAGCGACGCCAGGGGTTCGCCGAGGTCTACAGCCAACCCAGCCTGATTCCGACCCCGAGCGAAGAGCGCGCCCGCTTTCTGCAAGCCACCGCCGGCGAGATCGAGCGCACCCTGGAGATCGTGGACGGCATCGTCAGCGCGCGCGTCCATCTGGTGATGGAGGAGGCCGACCCGCTGGCGCTGGAAAACAAGCCGCGCACGGGCGCGCGCGCCGCGGTGCTGGTCAAGACCGCCCCCGGGCGTACGCCGCTCTCCGAGGGCGACATTCAGAAGCTGGTGGCCGGCAGCGTTCCCGGGCTGGAACCACGCGCGGTCGGCGTGGTGTTGATCGCCGCCCCGGTGTCCGAGACGGCCGCGGGATCCCTGGCGGCCATCGGCCCCTTCCGGGTGACGCCGTCCAGCCGCGCGCCCCTGATCGCCGTCTTCGCGCTGGCGCTGACGACGATCGGGGTGCTGGGCGCGCTGCTGTTCGTGACCTTGCGCCGCCGCTGGTGAATCCTCAGGGCGTGGGGCCGAGTCCCATCCGATACACGCCGAAGTACCCCGAGGCGACGTAGGCGCTGTTCCCCACGAAGGCCACGTGCGTGCCCCAGCCCAGAGTGCGCAGGAAGTCGCGCCCGAAGGGATGCGCCGGATCGGTCACGTCCACCGCGAACAGGCCATCGCCCGATAGATTGACGAACAGCTGGTGTTGATAGACGCCCATGAACTGCGCGCCGGTGGTTCCGGTGGGCTTGTCGTAGAGGGTATTGAAGGTCAGCTTGCTGACGTCGAAGATCACCAGGCGGTCCGATTTGTCATCGACCGCCAGCCCGCTGATGGCCACGCCGCCTCTGCCAACGCCGTAGTACCCATAGCCGTACGCCGAGCCGACGTTCACGAACAGCGCGCTGCCCTCGGTGACGAAGTCACTGACGTACTGGTTCTCGAAGCGCCGCGACGCCGTCAACTCGGCGGCCGAGGCGCCGGCCGGCGTGGTGATCGCCTTCAAGAGATTGAGCCGCGTATCCGATTTCCAGATGACGTTGTTCTGATCGTCCTTGGTCTCATAGTTGACGGCGTCCGACGTCAGCAGCGCGCGCGTCCCCGCCGTCGGTGCCCAGGTCTTGACCAGCCGCCCGGGCAAATTGACCGCGCCCTGGCTTTGCCATGCGCCGGCCTGGTCGGCCCATCGCTCGGCAAAGTAGCGTGACCGCGTGAAGGTCACGTTGTTCGTCAGCTGGCGGCTGACCACATCGGCATAGGTCAGGTAAAAGCCGGTGTTGTCCACGCCGTCGGCCACCAGGCCCAGGTAGCCTCGGTCCTGCGCCCCCTTCACGGGCGTCTGGCGCACCGTCGGGTGGGTGGCATCGGTGAGGTCCAGCATCTTCAGCAACACGCCCTGAAACTGCGTCGCCGCATCATAGGCCCACTCGAGCGCGACCAGCCCGTTCGCGGTCTTGGTCCACGGGTTGCCGCCGCCCCACCAGTACCAGTAGCCGCCGTCGACGCCGCAGAAGAACGGGTAGTACGTGTAGAAGTATCCTGGCACCAGCGTCGAGCCCACCAACTGGGGCGCGGCCGGATTCGACAGGTCAATCACCATGGCGCGCGTGGACGGCGCGTTGGCGTCATTCGCCGACTTGGTGGCGGATTGAGTTTGCTCGAAACGAAACACCACCAGCTTGTCGCCGAACGGGACCGCCGCCTGTACTTGCGGAATCGTGAACGAGGCCACGGTGGGCGCCGCTTCCAGATCACCGCCGGCGGCCTTCACGCGGAACTCGGTCGACCCCTGCGACGGCGCCCACGGGTACTGCGAATTGGTCACCTCCTCGAGCACGTAGTTTCCGAACTGAAAGATCTGTCCGACGTACGGAGCGATCTCGACGATCGACTGGAGCGCCGGTCTGGCCAGGTCCTGGATGTCCGCGACCGACACGTGCGTGTCCGACAGGTTGATCATCGTGCGGTGCCCGGTGGTGGCGTGCGGAAAGACGATCGACCGGCGCACCTCGCCGTTGGGGTGCACGAACGTTCCGTAGTTCTTGATCACGGTCTGGTTCTCGGGCGTCTTGGCGGGATCGTAGGCCGACACGTCCCAGGCCATGATGCCGACCGCGGTCTCCTGCCGGTACCACCACCAGTCGTTGTCATCGGTGCGCTTGGTGTACGACACCGGGACGGTGATGACATTGGCAGTGGCGTCGGAGGCCATGCCGATCATCTTGTGCGCCTGGTCCAGGTTCCAGGTCACCCCCGAGCTGACCCAGTCGCCGTCCACGGCCACGCACTGGCGTTGCACCAGCCGGATGGCGTCCAGATTGCGCACGTCGATCAAGCTGACGGCCACGCCGATCCCGCGGCGGCTCTCGGTCCCTTGAAAGCCCGAGCAGGTTTCGCTGGCGTCGCGGCCGATGCCCATCAGGAACTTGCCGCCCTCGACCAGGCGGAACAGGGTCATATCCCCCGACAGTCCGTCGATCTGCGACCGAATGGCCAGCTTTGCGCGGTTCGAGAGGTCGAACACGTACAGCGGATCGATCTGCTGCGCGGTGACCGCGAACGCGGCTTTGCGCGTGAGATCGAAGGCCGTCCCACGCACGGTCTCGTTGGGCTTGCCGAAGTCCAGGCTCGACAGCTTGGTAGGCGCGGCGCCGTTGGTCACATCCCAGGATTCGAGCGCGTTCTGCACGAACTGCTCGCCCGAGCATCCCGACGACCGCCAGGCCTGGCGCGCGAAGATTCCGTAGTAGGTCCCGGTGGCGGTGGCGTCGTCGTAGACATAGGTCTGCTTGAACTGATCACCCAGGGCGCCGCGGGTCTGAAAGCGGGTGTGCAGGCGAATCACGCCGGTCGGATCACTGACGTCGACGATGGATACGACGGCCCGCTGATCGCCTGAGTAGCTGCCGCAGTCGTAAACGCCGTTCTGTGTTTTCGTCCCCGGTGTCCAGCTCGAGATGTACCAGTTCTCGACCACCATCAGCGCGTTGCTGGTGGCCGAGATCGCGACGTCGCTGAAGTACCGCTGAACCTGGCCACCGGTCACAGGATCGTCGGCGTTGATGCTGCCGCCTTCGAAGATCTTCAGCCGCTGCACCTCGACCAGGTTCGCGGGATCCGCCACGTTGAACGAGTAGACCCAGGCCTGCTCGGTCTGCGGCGAGGTCAGCTGGTACTGCCACCCCCAGTAGTACCCTTGCGGCACGTAGGACACCACGTAGACCGTGTCGTCGATCTTCCGCGACACGCCTTCGCGCAGCTGGCCCACGATGTCGATGGTCTTCAGCACCTTCGGATTGGCCGGATCGGTGACGTCGATGGAGATCAGCTGCGAGACGTCGTGGCGTTCGAAACGCACCTGCCCCGCCGTCTCGGTCAGGTACAGCGCGTCCCGCAGCAAGGCATAGACGGTGTTGCCCTGCACGAACATCTCGACCGGGTAGCCGTAGACGGGGAGCCGCGACAGGCGCTTGGGGCTCTTGGGGTCGGTCAGGTCGTAGATCAAGAAGCCGCGGTAGGTGTTGAAGTAGAACATCCGGTTGCCGTCGATGCGGTAGATGTCGGCTTCCTCGACGCTGGCGGTGCGACCGCCGGGGGCCATGGGTGCGGCGGTGGCACCCTTGCCCGCATTGGAGTCGGCCACCTCGCCGGCGCCGAGACCAGGTCCGCGGTTACCGCCCACCGGATCCTCGGTCTCGAAGGTGGTCTGGCCGGGCGTGAGGGGGGAGCGACCGCCCCCGTCGCAGGCCGCGCCGGTAAGTCCCAGCCACACGGCTCCCACAATCAACGCCAGGTGGTCCCTCTTCGCCTTCACGGTCATGTCGTGGCCTCCGTGGCCAGCCGAGGGCACAAAATGTGCCAGCCTGCGACACGGCACCAGCACGCGCCAATCACAGCGGATTTCCGCCCACGACCCCGGGGCCGCGGCCTCACCCGCCTCGGACCTACGCGCGAACCCACCAAAATCGCGCGACCGGTTTCGAAATTCTGAGACGCGGTCGCGCCGGTCGCTCCGTCAGCCGCCCAGTTTCTTTTTCAGCTCGGCCAGCGCGTCGTCGACCGTGCTCTGCTCGCCCAGCGCCGCCAGCTTGCGATCGGTCTCCGCCGCCGCGGCGCTGCGACCATCCAGCTCGTCGGTCAGGGTCGCCTCCGCCTCTACGGCTTCGATCCGGTTCGACATGCGGTCGAAGTTGTCGAACGCCGAGGTCCCACCGCCAAGGCCGCCTTCTTTCGACATGCGCGCCCGCGTGCGCAAGGTCCCCTGCCGCGCCTTCACATCGCGCACCCGCCCTTCCAGGGCCTTCAAGCCGGCGGTCAGTTGCTCCACGTAGACGCCCTGCTCCTGTAGCGCCTTCTTGGTCTGGACCTGCTCGGCTTGGCTCGAACCCTTGCGGGCCAGCGCCTCGCGCGCCAGGGCGTCATCGCCCGCGCGCACAGCGGCGGTGGCGCGGTCTTCCCACAGGCGCGCCTCGGCATCCAGCGTCTCCAGACGCTTCTGCAGGCGCTTCTCGTCGGCCATGCACGTCGCCACTTCGCCACGAGCCTCGCGCGCGGAATCCTCCATGTCGCGGACCATCTGGTCGATTTCCTTGCCGGGGTCCTGCATGCCATCGATCAGATCGTTGACGTTCGATTTGATCAGCGTCGACAGACGTCCAAGAATGCTCATGGTCCGGTTCCTCCGGGGCGCTAGGTTAGCACCGCGATCGGCAACCTATGCGTTCTTCGGGGCGCGACGCCGACCGGGGCGCGGGCTCCTGAGCCGGGCCTCCAGCGCGAGCACGCGTTCGAGAGCGGCATCGCGCGCAGCGATGGCAGCCTCCTTCGCCAGCCGCTCCCTCTCCTTGGCCGCACGCTCCGTCTCTTCCCCGGTTGGAAACAACTCCTCACCCCGAGGGCCGGTGCCCACGCGCAAGCGGAGCGCATCTCCCTCCCCCACCACTCTCAAGAAGCACCCCAGCGCCTTCGACCTCACCCGGTCACTTTCGCTGACCTCGACGCGAGCCAATCGTCGGCCTGCAATTCGTCGAAATACCTGCCACCTCACCCCATGGACGTGACGCCGCGACGCGGGATCGAAAATCAGCAGCTCAGGAATTCCCATTTCCCCGTATCGCTCGGGCCCTTCGACGTAGTCCTTTTCCCACTCCGTCGAAACGACCTCCAGCGCGAAGCTCGGGACGATCCCCTTCTCCCACGTCTTCCAGGATCTCACCCGCGTCTCGGGCGCCACACCCGGAAGTACGTAGATATCCGGCGATACCCTCAGAATCGGCGTGTGCGGCAGGTAGTAGATGAACTGATCCGCGCCGACAAACGCTGGGGGGCCCCGATGCCCGAGCCAGCGCTGAAGCAACGGCCGCAGCAGCTCCACGATCCAACGCTGCAACATGTCCTCCCCCACCCTTTCCTCTACCGGATAGACGGTGGGGTCGCTGCCCAACGAGGCTTTCGCCGATGCACGCACGAGGTTCCACATGCTAGCACCCGATCCTATCGGGCTGGACCTGACCCGGTTGCCTGGATTTCAACCTTCCCTTTCGATCTGAAATCCAGCCGCCGCGGTGCGCGTCCGTTGTGGGCCATGCTACCGTTAGCGGCTTGCGATTCGAGGAGATCGTCGGTCAACAACGCGCGCTGGTGGTGCTCGCGCGCGCGCTGGCGGCCGGGCGAACGGCCCACGCGTACTTGTTCGAAGGTCCCCCCGGCGTGGGCAAGCGCAGCGCCGCCGTCGGACTGGGCATGGCGCTGAACTGCGAGACGTCTCCGGGCAACGCATGCGGAACCTGCGAGCCGTGCCGTCGAATCGCCGCGGGAATTCACCCCGACGTGGTCACGTTCGCCGCCGAGGGCGCCCTGATCCTGATGGAGCAGGCGCAGCAGATCGTCGCGCTGGGACAGCAGCGGCCCCACGAGGCCCGCGCGCGGGTCATCATCATCGACGGCGCCGAGCGGATGAACGCCAACGCGTCCAACTGCCTGCTGAAGACGTTGGAGGAACCCCTGCGCGGCACGGTCCTGGTGCTGGTCACGGCCGCGCCCGAAAGGTTGCTGCCAACCATCCGCTCGCGCACGCAGCGGGTGCGCTTTCATCGCGTCCCGGAACGCGGCCTGCTCGATCTGGCGGCGCAACGCGGGATCGAGCCCGGCCGCGCCGCAATCGGCGCCGTGCTGGCGGACGGCTCGGTCCAGCGGTTCCTGGCGCTGGCCGCGCCGGCCGAACCCGACGCCGAGGACGAAGAAAGCCCCCTGCGCATCGCCACCAACCTGCGCGCGGCCATTCGTGGTCGCGGCGTGGCCCCATTGCTGGATGTCGCCGCTGCGTTCGGCGACAAGGAATCCAAGCAACAGCTCCCCGACGCGCTGGCCTTGCTGGGTCGCGCCTATCGGGACGCGCTGGTCTCGGTGGCGGGCGCGCCCGAGCTGGCGCTGCTGGGCAGGAATGACAGCGATCAAGATATCGCCATCGCCGTGCCCGGTACGCTGTCCCTTCATCAACTTGGGCGCGCGCTGGATGCCATCGGCGAGGCAGAGGAAGCCCTGGCGGGCAACGTAAACGCCACGATGGCGCTGGAACGCATGCTCCTGGCCTTGCGGCGGGAAGAACGAGCCGCTTCATGAACAACGACCATTCTCCTCCCGGCGACGGCATCATCGAAGACCAGCCGGAACCCACGCCGCCAGCCCCGGCGCAGCAAGAGGAAGCAACCGCCCAACGCCCTAACGAACGTCCCCGGAGTCGCGACCTGCCGACGGCGATGGTGGCGGGCGTCCGCCTGCGTCCCGGCGGTCGCGTCATCACATGCAACGCCGCCGGCCATGGCTTGCGGGTCGGCATGCGGGTGATGGTCCAGGTCGAACGCGGCAACGAGATGGGCATCGTGACCGTGGCCCCCCGCGAACGTCCGGTGCGCGGGCGTATCTCCCGGATCACGCGCGTGGCTGACGAGCGCGATCAGAGTCGCTCGCGCGCCGACGGGGATCGTGCGGCCGACGCGTTGATGGCGGCCCGTGAGATCGCCGCGCAGCTGAAGCTGGCGATCAAGATGTTCCACGCCGAGGTCAGCGAGAACGGGCGCGCGACGCTGTACTTCGCGTCGGATGCGCGCGTCGAGCTGCGCGACCTGGCGCGTGACCTGGGCAATCGCCTGCGCCTGCGGGTGGAGTTGCGACAGGTCGGGGTGCGCGACGAGGCCAAGATGGTGGGCGGCATCGGCTCGTGTGGACGCGAGCTGTGCTGCAGCACGTTCCTGCCGCGCTTCGCGCCGGTGTCGATCAAGGCCGCCAAGGTGCAGAACATCGCGCTGACGCCGTCAAAGGTGTCGGGCCAGTGCGGGCGCTTGAAGTGCTGCCTGGTCTACGAGGAAGCCAACTACGTCGAGGCGGCCAAGTCGCTGCCGCGCATGGGCAAGCGGGTCGAGACGCCTGACGGCATCGGCCGCGTCGGCGATCTGGACGTGCTGCGCGGGCGCGTCCGCGTGCTGTTCCAGGACGGCCCCCCCAAGGTCTACGAAGGCAGCGAGGTCAAGCAGGCCAGCCCCCTGCCCAACGGACCTGGCAACGGCGCCGGCAACAACGACGGACGGTAGACCGCAGCTTGCCGTCGAGCGGCAGGGACGATAGTTAAACGGCGTGCCGTCCCAGCCGTTTTACATCACGACCCCGATCTACTACGTCAATGCCGCCCCGCACCTGGGCACGTTCTACTCGACCGTGGTGGCCGACGCGCTGGCGCGCTTCCACCGCGCACGAGGCGATGACACGTTCTTCCTGACCGGTCTCGACGAGCATGGTCAGAAGATCCAGCGCATCGCCGTCGAACGAAAGATCCCCGAGCAAGAGTTCTGCGATGGCGTCGCCGCGCAGTTCCAGGAGACCTGGAAGCTGGCCGAGATCTCCAACGACGCCTTCGTGCGCACCAGTGGTTACGCGACGGGGACCAGCGACGGCGTGCCGATCAAGAAGCATCGGGATGCCGTGCACGACATGTGGCGGCGGATCGCCAGCAACGTCGGTCCGGACGGCCCGGATATCTACCAGGGCGAGTACGACGGCATGTACTGCGTCGGCTGCGAAGACTACAAGACCGAGGACGACATCGTGGAGGAGGCGGGCGAGAAGCTTTGCCCCATCCACCGCCGACCGGTCGAACGGGTGAAGGAGAAGAACTACTTCTTCCGACTGTCGCGCTACGCCGACTACCTGCTGGGCCTGTACAAGGATCCGACCTTCATCCGTCCCACCTCGCGCAGCAACGAGGTCGCGTCGTTCGTTGGCGGTCCTGAAGGCCTCCGGGATCTGTCGATCTCGCGCATGAAGAAGTCGGTCAGCTGGGGCATCGACGTTCCGGGCGATCCCGAACACACCGTCTACGTGTGGCTCGACGCGCTGACGAACTACCTGACGGCCCTGGGCGGCCCGGACGCCGTCGCCGCGGGCGGCGAAGCCCAGGCGCGCTGGGCCGGCAGCCACCACCTGATCGCCAAGGACATCCTGCGCTTTCACGCCGTGTACTGGCCGGCCTTGCTGAAATCCGCGGGCCTGCCACCGCCCAAGAACATCTTCTGCCACGGTTACCTGACGGTGAAGGGCCAGAAGATCTCGAAGTCGATGCCGGCCACCAAGGTGGACCCGAAGATGATCGCCGAAGACCTGGGCGTCGAGCCGCTGCGCTACTTCGTGCTGCGCGAGTACAGCCTGGGCGGCGACGGCGACTTCACCTACGAGGCGCTGCTGCAGCGCCATGAATCGGAGCTGGGCAACGATCTTGGGAATCTGTTGAACCGAACGGTCAGCATGACCCGACAGTTCCTGGGGGGCACCGCCACGGCGTTCGACGGTGCCCCACAGGGCGGCGTCGACGAGGCTCTGCCGCCGATCGCGACGGAGGCGATCGCAGAAGCCACCGCGGCGTGGAACGAGTTTCGTCCGGCCCAGGCGCTGGAAGGCGCCTGGAAGCTGGTGCGCGCGGCCAATCGCTATATCGACGAGCGCAAGCCCTGGGTCATGGCCAAGCAGGAGCCAGCCCCCGGCCGCATTGGTCTGAACGGGGTGCTGGCCAGTTGCCTGGAGGCCTTGCGGATCAGTGCGCGCTTGATCGCGCCCGCGATGCCGCAGACGGCGGCCAAGATTCTCCGGCAGATTGGACGCCCGGAGGCCGAGGCATCCACCTGGCCGGCGGGTGACGCCTTTCAATGGCCGGGCGGAACCGTGAGCACACCCGAACCCTTGTTCCCGCGCCTGGACGGTGACCGCAAGGCGGCCTTGATCGCCAAGTGGTTGCCACCGCAGCCTGCAGTCGCTGCGGACGCTGCGCCGGCCGCCACGCCGACGTCTCCGGCCGCCGCAACGGCCCCCACCCCCTTCGCTCCCATCGACAAGGCCGACTTCGACAAGATCGAGCTGCGCGCCGCGCGTGTCTTGACCTGCGAGCGGGTGCCCAAGACCGAGAAACTCCTGAAGCTGACCCTCGATCTCGGTACCGAGCAGCGCACGGTGATCTCCGGCATCGCCAGCGCCTACGCGCCCGAAGCGTTGGTCGGCCGCACGGTCGTGTACCTGGCCAACCTGAAGCCCGCCAAGATCCGCGGGGTCATCTCCCAGGGCATGATCCTGGCCGCTGGCGACGCCGAGGTGCTGGCGCTGACCGCCCTGGACCGTGACGTACCGCCGGGAACGCCGATCCGCTAGCCGGGCGCCCGCGATCGTGCTTAGCTCTGCACCGCCATGAAACAACCCATCCGTGTCGCGGTCACCGGCGCTGCCGGCCAAATTGGTTACTCCCTGCTTTTCCGCATCGCCTCCGGCGCGATGTTCGGAACCGATCAGCCCATCATCCTTCAGCTAATCGAGGCTCCCATCGAGAAGGCCTTGAAGGCGCTGGAAGGCGTCGCCATGGAGCTGGACGATTGCGCCTTCCCGCTGCTGAAGGGCATCGTGCAGACCTCCGATGCATCCGTCGGCTTCAAGGATGCGAACTGGTGTCTGCTGGTCGGCGCCAAGCCGCGCGGTCCCGGAATGGAGCGCGCCGATCTGCTGAAGGACAACGGCAAGATCTTCATCGAGCAGGGCAAGATCATCGACGCGGTGGCCGCCGCCGACGCCCGCGTGGCGGTGGTGGGTAATCCCGCCAACACCAACTGTATGATTGCGGCGTCGCAGGCCAAGCGGCTGCCCGCGGATCGCTTCACCGCCATGGTGCGCCTGGACCAGAACCGCGCGCAGGCGCAGCTGGCGAAGAAGGCCGGCGTCGAGCTGACCGACGTGTCGGACATCTTCATCTACGGCAACCACAGCCCGTCGATGTTCCCGGCGTTCGAGCACGCCAAGATCAAGGGCCAGCCCGCCGCCAAGGTCATCAACGACAGCGCGTGGTTGCAAGGGCCGTTCTGCGAGACGGTCGGCAAGCGTGGCGCCGCCATCATCGCCGCCCGCGGCTCGTCCTCGGCCGCGTCGGCCGCCAGCGCGCTGGTGGATCACGTCCGCAGCCTGGTGACGCCCGGCGCCATCCACTCCGTCGGCGTGAAGTCGAACGGCATGTACGGCTTCGATCCCGAAGTGTGGGCCGGCATGCCGGTGCGCACCACCACGGCCGGAAGCTACGAAGTCATCACCGGCTACGCAATGGACGAGTTTGCCAAGTCCAAGATCGCCGCGACGAACAAGGAGCTCGTGGAAGAGCGCGCCTTCGTCGCCGACATGATCAAGTAACTCGTCGACCGGGCAGTCACGGCGGCTTGCTATCCTGCCGTGACTTGCCCCTGATCTTTCGTTTCGGCCTGGCCCTGGCGGTGGCGGGCGCCCTGGCGTCGCTCTCGGCCGGGGCCTGCCGCCGTGGTGAGCACCATGCACCCGTCGCCGCCGAGGCTGCCGGCGGGCGCGGCGGCCTGCTGGCGGGCGTGGTCGATCCCTGGACCTGGCCGCGCGCCACGGGAGCGACCGATCTGGAACGCGCCTTGGAAGACATCGGCCCCTACGAGCCGATGGATCCCGCGCAGCCAGCATCGGCGCTGTGCAATCCGAACGCGCGCTACTGGACGCGCCTGGTAGGGATCGCATGGGACCGCGACGTCGATCTGGACCTCCAGGCCGCCCCGGTCGATCTGGACAGCGACGGCAGCGCCGACGTGCGCGTCACCCGGCACGTACACGCCAAGGGCGGCGTGTTGGCCAACCCCGAGCTGTTCGGGTTGACCCGCACACCGAGCGATCCGCGCGGACGCCTGGGGCGGATCTCGGCGTCAACCGGGGTGCTGGGATTGCGCGAGGCGCTGACCCCCGACGGGAAACCCAGCGGCGAGATCGGTATGACCTGCTTCCTCTGCCACGGCGGCGCCGATCCCGGCGACGGTCACCTCGTGCTGGGTATGGCCGGGCATACGTTCGACTACGGCCTGCTGCTGGCGACCGCGGCGGCCCTGAACGACACGGGCGAACCCGCCGCGTACCGCCGGGCGCACGGTTTTCCCGACGGCGCGACCGTGCGCGCGCGCCTGCTGCTGGCGGGCCCCGGGCGCCAAGACCTGACCGGCGAGTTCGGATTGGACGTCACGGTACCGGGCACGCATTCGTCGCGTTACCCGGGCACGCGTCGCGTGCGCCAGGGCGTGAAGGGGATTGTGAATCCGATCAGCGTGCCGTCGGTGCTGACGTGGGCGGGCGTGGAGCTGCAGAACTGGTCGGGCAGCGAGATCGCCAGCGCCCGCTGGCTCGGCCGGCTGGGCGCGCTGGCGGGAACCGGTGCCGAAGACGTGTTCGCGCGCTTGGACCTGCCCCGGACGGGCCTGGCGGATGCGCGCGCGCCCGCAGCGAGCGCGGCGCGACGCGCGTTGCTCTTGGATCTGCGCAACCTGGGTACGCTCGGGCTGCAGCAGGATTCGTTTCCCGGATTGCTGTGGGCGGACGCCATCTACGGAAACGCAAGTCTGGATGCAGCGGCGCTGGCGTCGATTCCGCCCCTGTACGGCGCGGCCAGCATTCGTCGCGTGATCGCCGGCCAGACGTTCTTACCCGCGGCATCGGCAAAGGATGCCGACGCGATCGCGCGCGGCCGTGAGCTGTTCACGAATCGCGTGGTGGGCATCGTCGCGAACCGCCAGGTGCTGAAGGAAGCGCCGCCCGCCTACGCGCCCGCCAAATTGTCCGGCCCGTTGCTGGCCCCCATCGATGAGGCCCTGCCCGCCACATTCCCGGTCCGCTGCGCTGACTGTCACAGCGCCACGCCCGGAGGCGAGCCGGTGGCGTTGTCATCGAATGCGCCGCCGCTGGGGCGGTGCAGCCACTGCCATCGCGCGCACACACCGTTCGACGATGCAGGCCCGGAGGCGCTCCGCGTTCCGCTGGCCCGGCTGAACGTCCCGACGTCGGCCGAAGGCGAACGCGCCCGCTGCCTGGACTGCCACACGCGCCACCGTCCCTTCGCACCCGTCGTCTACTCGTCCAGCCTGCTGCTCCCGTTCGACGCCAACTTGAACGGCAAGGCCCAGGACGACGAGGACCAGGATGCCCGCGCCGGGGGCATTGGCACCGAGGCGCTGCTGGCCTTCGACGTCCCGCGCCCCGAGCGGGGCGACACCGGTTTCTCCGTGCCGGTCCCTTCGCTGACGCGGATCCACGGCGTCGGCCCCGTCGAGACGGCGCGGTTAGGGGTGGGCTGGGTGCGCGTGCCGCCGCTCGGCGGTGTGCGCGCCTCGGCGCCGTACCTGCACAACGGCTCGGTGCCCACGCTGCGCGCGCTGCTGGAACCCGCACGGCGCCGTCCCGTCACATTTCCGCTGGGGCGCGCGGGATTCGTCTTTGATGCCCGCCTCCCCGGCAACCGCAACATCGGCCACGAATACGGCACCGGCCTGACCGACCGCGAGAAGGCCGACCTGATCACGTTTCTCGAGTCACTCTGACGAAGCTTTGCCGTATCATCGGGCCCGCGTGCGCATCCGTTTTGCCCTCCCCTTGCTGGCCTGGCTGGTCCTCCCCGCTGGGCGCGCCGCGGCCGCGCCGTCGTTCGTGGATCGCGATCTGGTGCTGCGCCACGGAGACGTCGCGCTGGACTTCGGCCTGGGCATGGCGCACGTGCCGCCGCCCGTCAGCGGTCCGTCGAACGGCTTCGGGCTGAACCTGGAGCTGGCCTTCGGATTGGCGCGCGGGGTCGAGCTTGGCCTGCGCACGGGCTTCCGCCTGGACAACCTCGGGCAAGCCACGCGGGCCGACAGCTACGGCCGGCTGTTCGAGACCGAGACCTACGACGAGGGGGGCGGTCGCACGGCCAACCCCGAGCTCTACGCGCTGTGGTCAGTCGCCCGGGGCGGCCATGCCGAGCTGGGCGTGAAGCTGGCCGCCTTCCTTCCGCTCGACGGCTCCCCCTTCGGGATGATGGTCGCGATGCCCATCGCGCTACACGGCGGCTCGCTGCGCCTGGATACGGGGATCTATGTCCCGGTCCTCTTCACGCACCCCCACGTCACCACCCTCATCAGTATCCCCGCGCACCTGTGGATCCAGGTCACGTCCCGCTTCTGGCTGGGTCCCCTGTTCGGGATGCGGGTCGTGACCTCGAACGGCGGCGGCAACGTCACCTATCCGCTGGGCTTCGGGCTGGGCTCCATGTTGAACAGCGGCGTCGATCTGCGCGGCTGGATCTTGTTCCCCGACATCGACCGAGACCGTGCGACGCGCACCTTTGGCGTGGGCGTCTCGCTTCAGTTTCGCTTCGAGTAGCCCGTCGCTACTTGGCGTAGTCGGTGGCGCGCGTCTCGCGAATCACCGACACCCGCACCTGCCCCGGATACGCGAGATCGGATTCCACCCGGCGCGCGATGTCCTTCGACAGCAGCCGGGCCTGATCGTCGCTGACGCGCGAGTTCTCGACGATCACCCGCACCTCCTTGCCGGCCTGGATCGCGAACGCGCGCTCGACGCCCGGGAAGCTGGTCGCGATCTTCTCGAGATCGTGCAGGCGCTGGACGTAGCTCTCCAGCATCTCGCGCCGCGCACCCGGGCGCTGCCCCGACAGCACGTTGGCCGCGTCGACCAGGTGGGCGATGACGTCGGTGGCCGCCACGTCGCCGTGATGCGCCTCGATGGCGTGCACGACGCGCGGCGATTCACCCAGCTTCTTGGCGGTCTGTGCACCGATCACCGCGTGCGGGCCCTCGGCCTCCTGGTCGATGGCCTTGCCGATGTCGTGCAACAGCCCGGCCCGCCGGGCGACCTTGACCGGCAACCCCAGCTCGGCCGCCATCGCGCCGGCCAGGATCCCCACCTCGATCGAATGCTGCAGCAGGTTCTGCGCGTTGCTGGAGCGAAACTTCAGCCGGCCAATCAGACGCACCAGCTCGGGCGGCAGACGGCCGATGCCCAGATCCAGCGTCGCCTTCTCGCCCGCGTCGCGACACTGCTGATCGACCTCTTGAGTCGCCTTCTCGACCGACTCTTCGATGCGCGTCGGGTGAATGCGGCCGTCGGCGATCAATCGCCCCAAGGCCAGGCGCGCGATCTCGCGGCGCACGGGGTTGAAACAGGAGATCACCACCGCCTCGGGCGTGTCGTCGATGATCAGATCGACGCCGGTCGCCGCCTCGATGGCCCGGATGTTCCGGCCTTCGCGGCCGATGATGCGACCCTTCATGTCGTCCGACGGAAGCGGCACGGTGGCCACGGTCCGCTCGGCCACGTACTCGCCCGCGTAGCGCTGGATCGCCGCCGAGATGATGTTCTTGGACCGGCTCTCGGCCTCGGCCTTGGCTTCGTCCTCGATGCGCTTCACCTCCGCCACTGCGGCCAGCCGCGCCTCGTCGCGGATCTCGTCGATCAGCGCGACCCGTGCTTCGGCCTGGGACAGGGCGGCCGTCTTCTCGAGCCGGGCCTTGGCCTCCACCGCCAGCGCCGCCGCAGCCCGCGCCGAAGCCTCCGCCGCGGCCTCGCGCGACGCGATCTGCTTCTCGTTGCGGCCCATCTCCTCGGCCTGCCGCTCGAGCTCCCGCTTGCGGCGGTCGAGCTCCCGCTCCTTCTCGGCGGTCTCGGCGATCTTCTTGTCGAGGTCACGCTGGCGAGCCTTCTGCTGGGCCTCGACGTCCGCCCGGGCCTTCTGGGCCAGCTCCTTGGCGTCCAGTACGGCCTTGCGCTTCAGCGCCTCGCCTTCCAGCTTGGCGGCCTCGATCAGCCGCTGCTTCTCGGTATCGGACTGCTCCAGCGCCGGCGCACGCAACATGCGGCCGACCAGCAGGGCCACCACGAACACCGCCAACAGAAGCGGCACCACCACCGCGACGGAGATCATGGCAGCACCTCCGCCGGCGCCCGCAGCACCCGCGCGTCCGTCACCACGCAGTCCACGCGCTGATCGCGGGCCTCGGTGGGACAGCCGTCGACCACCTGAAAGTCGTAGCCCAGACCGACCACGCACGGGCGATGGCCCGCCGTCGCCTCCAGGAGTTCGTCGTAGTACCCACCCCCGAAGCCCAGGCGGCCACCGGCAGCGTCGAAGGCCAGGCCCGGCACCAGGACCATATCGATGTCGGAGAGCGCCACCTCGGTGTGTTCGCTCCCGGGAGCCGGGATCCCGAAGCGCCCCGGGCGCAGGTCGGCCGCCTGCGCCTCGTGAAAGCGCAGGCGCGGTCGGGCGTCGTCGGCCACCCGGGGGAACGCCACGCGGGCTCCGCGGCGCCGGGCCTCGGACAGCGCGGGCGCGGGATCCAGCTCGGACCGCACCGCCACGAAACCGGCCAGACAGCCCCCGCGGGCAGTCAGGGCACGCAGCTCGGGCAGGTCCAGCAGCCGCTCACAGGCGTCTCGCGACGCACGGGCGCGCTCCCCGTCTGGAAGTTGGCTTCGCTGGTTGTCCATCGCCCGCCTGAGCGAGCGCTTCTGGTTCACAATCGATGCTGATTCGGCCGAAGCCATTGACCCTCACCGCGCTTCTTTGCGCTCGGTGCGGGATGGCACTGCCACCGCCGGGGGACGTCCAGATGTGTTGGTGCCTGGCTCTTTTACGACGCTGAAGACGTTTGCCAACGGCGAAGCGGTGTTCCCACAAACGCGTGAAATTGAAATGGAATTGAAACTGACTTGAAATCCGGACCGCTATACTCGCCCCACCTTCGCCAGATAGTCAAGCAAGGACCGGGTTTTATCCCGAACGCGCTCCTTCAGCGCCTCGCTCTCTTGCCGCTCTTGAAACAACTCCTCGGCAACTTGCAGCGCCGTCAAGATCGCCAGCGACTGGCTGTCGGGGCTGCGGGTCACCCGCTGAACCTCGCGAAACTTTCCGTCAACGTAGCTGGCGATGGCCCGCACCAGCCGATCGTCGTCATCGGTCTTCAGGGTGTAACGCTGCCCCGCGACCTGAACAGTGACCGAACGTTTCACCGCGGCCGACTCTATCATTAGTTGGCCGGGCCTGGTTCAGGTGGTACGTCCTTTTTATGAACGCGGCCACCGGGACCGACGCGCCCAGGTCGCCGCTGCGACGCCTGCTGGGCCTGGCGGTCGACGTCCACGACGGCGAGCTGCCCGCCATGGCGTGGTCCTTCCTCTACTTCTTCTTCCTGCTGGCGTCGTACTACGTGCTGCGCCCGTTGCGCGACGAGATGGGCATCGCCGGGGGCGTCCAGCGGCTGCCGTGGTTGTTCACGGGAACGTTGTTGGTGATGTTCCTGGCCGTGCCGTTGTGGTCGGCGCTGGCGGCCCGCCTTCCGGTGCGGCGGCTGATCCCGATCGTGTACGGATTCTTCCTGCTGAACCTGCTGGGGTTCTTCGCGGCGTTCCAGGTGGCGGGCGCCCAGGTGTGGGCGGCGCGGGCGTTCTTCATCTGGACCAGCGTCTTCAATCTGTTCGTGGTGTCGATCTTCTGGAGCCTGATGGCGGACCTGTTCCGCGAGGGGCAAGGCAAGCGGCTGTTCGGGTTCATCTCGGCCGGCGGCGGTGCGGGCGCCATCGCGGGTCCCTTGCTGACGGCGCTGGTGGTGGGGCAGGTCGGACCGATTCGACTCTTGTTGATCGCAGCCGGGTTGCTGGGCATCGCCGCGCTCTGCGCCGGGCGGGCGATCAAACACGCGGCACCGCGACCCGCGGACGCGAAACCGTCCGACCTCGGCCTGTCTCACGATGGGGATCGCGGCGTGGGGGGCGATGCCTGGGCGGCTGTGCGGCTGCTGGTGCGTTCGCGCTTGCTGACGGGGATCGCGGTGTACGTCTTTCTGCTGACCGCGACCGGCACCCTTTCGTACATCGTGCAGGCCCGCCTGATTGCGGGCGCCGACCTGTCGCCCACCACGCGCACGGCGCTGTTCGCACGCCTGGACTTCTACGCCAATGTCGGCTCGGCCCTGGTGCAGGCTTTCATCGCGGGGCGCCTGATCGCCCGGTTCGGGGTGGGCACGGCGCTGGGACTGCTGCCGGTGTTGACCATCGGCGGGTGGGCGGCGATGGCGGCTGCGCCGGGGCTGGCGGTGTTGGTCATCGTCAATGTCCTCCGTCGCGTGCTGGAATACGCCGTCGCGCGCCCGGCCCGTGAGGTGCTGTTCACCCGCCTGACCCGCGAAGAAAAGTACAAACCCAAGGCGCTGATCGACATGGTCGTCTACCGCGGCGGCGACACGCTCAGCAGCTGGACCTTCACCTCGCTCTTCCAGCAAGGCGTCGCGATCCCGACGATGGCGGTGGCGGCGATCCCGCTCGGCGCCGTGTGGTTGGCGGTTTCGGTCTGGCTGGGTCGCAAGCACGAACGCGCGACCTGATCGGCGATTCTGCACCGATGACGGATGGGATAAGGTCGCGCCATGCACGGCACCGTGACCCGCCTCTGGCCCCGCTTCCTGGCCCTGTCCCTGCTGGTCGCGCTGACGGGCGCGCGCACCAGTCACGCGGCAACCACCTGGAAGGATGTCGACGCGCTGGTGTCTGAACAGAAGTTCGAAGCCGCCGCCACCGAGGTCCAGAAGCTGCGCCAGCGCGCGCAGAAGGCCGGCGACGAGACCGAGTGGGCCAAGGCCCTGATCCGCGAGGTCCAGCTGCGCGGGGGGCTGCACGGCTACGAGACCGCCGTGCGCTTCCTGCACGAGCAGCCCTGGCCCAAGGGCGCGCTGCCGCGGACGGCGCTGTTGCTGTTCGAAGCCTCCGGCCTGGTGACGTACAGCCAGGCCTACGGCTGGGAAATCGGCAAGCGCGAGCGCGTGGCCGCCAACACATCCACGGATCTGAAGACCTGGACGCTGGATCAGATCTTCGCGGCGGCGACCCGCGCCTACGTCGAGATCTGGAAAGGGCGCGAGGCCCTGGGCACCGAGAAGGTCGAGAAGTTCGGTGACTACCTGGAGGCCAACAACTACCCGCGCGAGATCCGCGGCACCCTGCGCGACGCCGTCTCGTATGTGTTCGTCGACCTGCTGGCGAACACGCAAGGCTGGCGACCGGAGCAATCCAACGAGGTCTTCACCCTGGATCGCGCCGCCCTGATCAAGGGCAACGTCGACGCCAGCAAGCGGGTGAAGCTGGACGATCCCGCGGTCCATCCGCTGGTGAAGCTCGGCGCCATCTTCGATGACCTGGAGGCCTGGCATCAGCAGCGCAAAGAGGCCGACGCCGCCATCGAGGTGCGGCTGGCCCGGGCGCGCACGCTGTTCAACCAGTTCAGCGAGGACTCCGATCGCGACGCGGTCCTGAAAGATCTGGAGGCGCGCTTGCCCGCGTGGAAGGACCGCCCGTGGTGGTCGATGGCTGCGGGCACGCTGGCCGGGCTTCAGCAGCAACGGAACGATCTGATCGGCGCGCGCGCCACCGCCGACGCGGGCGCCAAGGCGTTTCCCGATTCACCCGGCGGGCAGCTTTGTCGCTCGATCGTGAGCAACATCGACTTGCCGTCGTACCAGGTGGCGTCGATGCTGTCCGACGGGGCGCGCCGACGATCGCTGGAGGTGACCCACCGGAACTTGCCGGCGCTGTGGTTCCGGGCCTATCCCCTGGATCTCGAACGCCGACTGAGCGGGAGCGACGACGACGAGAGCCTGCTGCCTTCCGCGCAGCAGATGAAGAAGCTGGTGGGTACGAAGCCGGTCGCCGAGTGGAGCACGCCGCTGCCGCCGACGACGGACTTCAAGCCGCACAAGACGTTCGTGACGCCCCCGCTCGACAAGCTGGGGCTGTACGCCATCGTCGTCTCCGGACGCCAGGACTTCGCCCCCGACAACAATGCCTTGACCGCCACCAGCTTCCTGGTGACCAACCTGGTGATGCTGAACCAGCGACACGAGGATGGGACGATGGAGGTGACCGTGGTGGACGGCGCCAGCGGCGCGCCCGTGCCCGGTGCGGAGGTGTTGCTGTATCGCACGGACTACTCGTCGCGCCGCCGGGGCCTGGAAGCCACGCAAAAGACGGACGCGCAGGGCGCCGCGCGCTTCTTCGTGAAGTCCACGGGCGATCATCTCTACTTCTTGCTGGCGCGTCACCACGGCAGCTACGCCCTGGATCGGGAGCAGATTCAGTTCTACCGCCCCACGCCGCCGGGGGAGGAAACGGAGGCGCTGGTTTACACCGACCGCGGAATCTACCGGCCAATGCAGAAGCTGTTCTTCAAGGCGGTGGTCTGGAAGGGCCGGCGCGCCGAAGCTCGCCTGCACACGGTGGCGGGAAAGGCGGTGACGGTCAGCCTGTCCGATCCCAACGGCCAGGTCGTCGACAAGCGCGAGGCAACCACCAACGCCTTCGGCTCGATCGCCGGCGAATTCACGATTCCGACCGGCCGGCTGCTGGGCAACTGGAGCCTTACCACCAGCGTGGGAGGCGGGGCCAACGTGCGGGTGGAGGAATACAAGCGGCCCACCTTCGAGGTGGCGCTGATCGATTCGAAGGCCGCCTTGCGCCTGAATCAAACCGCGAAAGTCGAAGGCGAGGTCAAGTATTACTTCGGCCTGCCCGTGACCAATGGAGCCGTCCGGTGGCACGTGACCCGCGAGCCGGTGTACCCGCCGTGGTGGGGCTGGTACTGGGAGACGACGCAGATCCGCGCGCAGACCGTCGCCACCGGCACCGCCAAGCTGGATGCGACCGGACACTTTCGCTTCGAGTTCACCCCCAAGGCGGACGCGCGGGCGGCCAGCACATCCGAGCAGGAACACGCGGTTTCCTACCGCTACCGCGCGGTCGCCGACGTCACCGACGAGGGCGGCGAGACCCGGACGGCCGAGCGCGCCTTTCGCCTGGGCTTCGTCAGCGTCGAAGCCCGGCTGGAGGTGGGGACCGGCTTCGTGCGCGCCGCGGAGGCCGCCGAGGCCAAGGCCGTCCGCACGGATCTGGACGGCATCCCGCGCACGGGCAAGGGCACCTACCGACTGATGGCGCTGAAACAACCGTCGGCGGCCGTGCTGCCGGCCGACGAACCACGGCGCGACGCCAAGGCCACGACCGCGAAAGGCGACATCCAGACGCCGGGCGATCGCCAGCGCGCGCGCTGGGACAGCCACCTGTCGAACGACCGGGTGATGCGCAGCTGGGCCGACGGGGCGATGCTGGCCACCGGCGCGCTGGCCCACGACGCGACCGGGGTGGCGTCGATCCCGTTGCCCAAGCTGAATCCAGGCGCGTACCGGCTGCGCTACGAAACCCAGGACGACTTCGGCGCTCGCTACCAGACGCAGACCGAATTCCTGGTGGCCGGCGCGAACGCGACCACCACCGTGGCCCTGCCTGCGGTCCTGCTGGCGGAAAAGCCCGTCGCGGCGGTCGGTGGCACCGCGCGGCTGCTGGTCTCCAGTGGGTGGGCCGGTCAGGTCATGACGTTGGACGTGTGGCGCGCGGGCAAGCGCGTGCTGCAGCGCCGCCTGATCGCCGGCAAGGATCCCGCGGTGATCGAGCTGCCCGTGAAGGACGCTGATCGCGGCGGCTTCGGCGTGACGTTGAACCTTCTGCGCGACTACCAGCTCATGACCGCCACCACCCAGGTGATGGTGCCCTGGGACGATCGCGAGCTGCAGGTGACGCTGGGCAGCTTCCGCGACAACCTACGCCCGGGCGCGAAGGAAACCTGGAAGGTCACTGTGAAGGGTCCGCCCGCGGCAAAGCCCGAGGCCGCCGCCGCCGAGATTCTGGCGTACATGTACGATCGCAGCCTGGACCTGTTCGGACCCCACACGGCGCCGAGCCCGATGGACTTGTGGCCCAGCCGCGTCTCGCTGCCCTCCGCGCACAGCAGCCTGGGACAGGCCTGGAGCCAGTGGATCGAATCGCGCGGCTGGCCCAGCCCACCGAGTGGCCCCAACCTTCACGGCGACAGCCTGAAGAGCGAGGATGGCTACGGCATCGGCGGCATGGGAATGATGGGTGGCTTCGGAAGCAACGTGCGCATGCGTCGCGGGCACCTTCTCGAGGGGGGGGCGGCGCCCATGATGGCGATGCCGGCCCCCGCGCCTCCCTCCGCACCCGGTGACGGTGACGTGGCCAAGATGGAGGCCCCCCGTCAGGCGTCCCTGCGCGCTGCCCCCAAGATGGTCGGCAACTCGGCCAGCGTCGCCGATGGGCCCGAAGCCCCCGTCCCCGTACGCTCGAATTTCTCCGAGACCGCTTTCTGGAGGCCGAATCTGCTGACCGGGCCCGACGGCTCCGCCAGTCTGGAGTTCACGGTTCCCGATTCAGTGACCTCGTGGAACGTCTGGGTCCACGCCGTCACCAAGGATCTGCTGTCGGGATCGCTGCACAAGCAAACCCAGAGCGTGAAGGATCTGATGGTCCGCCCGGCCATGCCTCGCTTCCTGCGCGAAGGCGACCGCGCCGAGCTGAAGGTGGTGGTCAACAACGCTTCGGCCGGCGACCTGGCGGGCGAGCTGCATTTCGCGCTGGCGGATCCCGACACCGGCCGCGATCTGGCGGCGGACTTCGGACTGAAAGCCAGCGACCTCACGCGGCCGTTCAAGGTGCTGCAGGGCCGAGGCACCAACGTCACGTTCACGTTGAACGCCCCAAGGCAGGTGCGCCAGGCCTCGCTCAAGATCACGGCCACCGCGGGCAACCTTTCCGATGGTGAGCTGCGCGCCCTGCCCGTGCTGCCCTCGCGCGTGCACCTGGTTCAGTCGCGCTTCGTCACGCTCCGCGACAAGGACAAGCGCGAGCTGACGTTCAAGGATCTGACGAGCCCGGACGCCTCGCGCATCAACGACCAGCTGGTGGTCACTGTCGACGCGCAGCTCTTCACGACGGTGCTGCAGGCCCTGCCCTACCTGGTCACCTACCCCTACGAATGCACGGAGCAAACCCTGAACCGCTTCGTGTCGTCGGCGATCGTCGGCAGCGTGTTCCGCGACTTCCCAGGGGTGGCGAAGATGGCCGCGGCGCTCAGCAAGCGCTCCACGCCGCTCGAGACCTTCGACGCCGCCGATCCCAACCGCAAGATGGCCCTCGAGGAATCGCCGTGGCTGTCCGCGGCGCGCGGCGATCCCCTGGAGCCGGGCTCCAAGAACGCGCTGGTCAACGTGCTGGATCCCAAGCTCGCCGCCGCCGAGCGCGCCGCGTCGCTGGCGAAGCTGCGCAAGGCGCAACTGGAGAGCGGCGCCTTCCCGTGGTTTCCGGGAGGGCCCGCCGATCCGTACATGACCCTCTACATCCTGTACGGCTTCGCCAAGGCCACCGAGTTCAAGATCGACCTGCCGAAGGACATGGTCCAGCAGGGTTGGCGCTACCTGGCGCAGCACTTCCGCGCCGAACGTGGCGCCAAGCACCTGATGGCCAACGATTGCTGCTGGGAGTGGCTGACGTTCCTGAACTACGCAGCGTCGGCGTACCCGGACCCAAGCTGGACCGACGGCGGGCTGACCGCCGACGAGCGCAAGGAGATCCTGGCGTTTTCCTTCAAGCACTGGAAGCAACACTCGCCCTACCTGAAGGGCTTGCTGGCGCTGACGCTGAAGCGAGCGGGTCGCGCCAAGGACGCCAAGCTGGTGTGGGGCAGCGTGATGGACTCGGCGAAGACCAAGCCGGACCTGGGGACGTTCTGGGCGCCCGAGGATAGGAGCTGGCTCTGGTACAACGACACCATCGAGACGCAGGCCTTCGCGCTGCGCGCGCTGCTGGAGCTGGAGCCCAGCGACTCACGCAAGGATGGTCTGGCGCTGTGGCTGCTGCTGAACAAGAAGCTGAACCAGTGGAAAAGCACGCGCGCCACGGCCGAGGTCATCTATTCGCTGGTGCACTACCTGAAGGGTGAAAAGGCGCTGGGCGTGCGCGAGAACGCCCGGGTCACCGTCGGGGGCAAGACCACCGAGATGGTGTTCGAGCCCGACACGTACACCGGCAAGAAGAACCAGATTGTCCTCCCCGGCCCGGAGGTCGGCCCGAAGACCGCCACGGTCACGGTCGAGAAGGACACCAAGGGTTTCGCGTTCGCCAGCGCCACCTGGCACTTCTCGACCGAGACTCCACCCAAGGAAGAACGCGGCGACTTCTTCGCCGTGTCGCGCAGCTACTTCCGCCGCGAAAACAACGGTAAAGAGTTCACGCTGTCGCCGCTGCGGGAAGGCGCCACGCTGAAGCCGGGCGACGAACTGGAGGTCCACTTGTCGCTACGGTCGAAGCATGCCGCCGAGTACGTCCACCTGCGCGATCCGCGCGGCGCCGGTTTCGAACCCGAAAACGCCGTCTCGCGCTACAAGTGGGACCTGGGCCTCTCGTATTACGAGGAGACGCGCGACTCGGGCGCGAACTTCTTCTTCTCCGCACTGCCCGCCGGCGAGTACACGTTCAAGTACCGCGTCCGCGCCAACATGGCCGGCACGTTCCAGGTGGGGCCGGCGACCGTCCAATCGATCTACGCGCCGGAGTTCAACGCCTACTCGACCGGCGCGGTGCTGAAGGTCGGGTCGGCGAACTGACGGGGCGGAAATCGCGGCGGAACCCGCCATCCCCAATTTCTCCATCGCGGACCCTGACCAAAGCCAGCGTTTGAGATATACAAGGGCCCTCTTCGGGCCCATAGCTCAGCTGGTAGAGCTGCGGACTTTTAATCCGTAGGCCGCAGGTTCAATCCCTGCTGGGCCCACAAAACTCAAAACAACTCGCCCGTCGCGGGACGGACAACGGCTCCGGCCGCGCGGGCGTTGTCGTTCTCGGCACCCGACGGATCGTCGGGGGGCAGACGTCGGTCTATCTCGGCAAGGGCCAGGCCCAGCGGCATCCCCTCGCGACGGAGGCGGAGCAACGCTTCCAGCCGCCGATCGGCCAGCACGCGGGCGCGCGCTTCGCGCAGGCGCTGGACCTCGGCGTCGGCGGCGGCGTTGCTCTGGCGAAAGTACGCGGCCAGATCCAGCTGGACCAGGCGTGCGCGCTCTTTCTTGCGTTCGGCAGCCCGAACCGCCGCCAGGCGGCCCTGCTTCGCAACCACCCGTCGACGGGCCAGCATCCGATCGCGCTCGGTCGGCGTGAACCCGGCCTCGCAGCGCGCGCACTCGCAGTCGCGCCGATGGGTGTGGCCATCCGCTTCCAGGCGCTCTTTCCCTGCTTGTCCCGCTTTGCCCGCCTGGCGTGTCCGCCGACTCCTCGCCAATCGCATACCTGTTTGTGTCCCCGGCGACCGTGATTTCTTCATGGCCTATCCTGATAGGATGTTCAGGTTCAAATATGACCCCGGCAAGCCCGGAACACAAGCCGCCAGCTCACCCCCGACGACCGGTCCAGCCAGGTCGAGCGCTCGGTACCGCCTTCAATGCATCGGCAGACGACGGAATTCCTTGCGCCCAGGCGCGCGGTTCTTTATGAATGCGCCTCACTTTCGGCTCAGCCTGACCCCATCGTCTAGCCCGGCCTAGGACAAAGCCCTTTCAAGGCTTGAACGCGGGTTCGAATCCCGCTGGGGTCGCTATTCAATTTGAGACTGTCCAGGCGGGCGGTGCCGGAGATCGCCCAGACCCGGCGGGTGGTGTTTTCGGCCGGGCGGAAGGTCAGGCCGTCGGGGAAGAGGGTTTGGAACACTTCCCGCATGGCGGGTAGGTCGGCGGTCAGGGCGGTGCGGAGGTCGGCGAGCTTGGCTCTGGCAGCCGTCTCGGCACGGGCCAGGACGTCGGCCACCATAGCGGGCGAGCGGCGGGCGGCGGCCAAGTCCGCATCGAGGTGGCGGATGCGGTCGTTGCGGAGGCGCAACTCAGCGACCAGTTCGGGGATGTCGTCGCCTGCGGTGGCCACAGCGCGCGCCAGGCGCTTCTGTTCGCCGCGCAGGCTGGCCAGGTCCTTCTCGAGCAACGTGACGTCCTTGGATCCGGCCGAAAGCAGCTTGGCCACCTCCGCGCGGATCGCTGAGACCACGGTCTCGAGAACCGCTGGCGTCAGCACCGTCCGGTTCAGGTAGTCGATCAGCGCGCCGTGAACGTCGTCCATCGGTTGGTGGATGGTCACCGGGCAGACGCTGCTGCCGCGACTGTGGTGGAACGTGCAGGCGTACGCGGGCACACGCCAATCCGTGCCACGCGTCGTGCGCGTCACACCGATCGCTCCGCCGCACGAGCTACAGCGACCGATCCCGGAGAGCGGGTAGCGCGCTGCCGGTCCAGGCGCTCGCACGTCTCGCCGCCTATCGCTGGTCAGTTCCTGAACCCTGAACCAGATCGAATCGTCGACGATGCGCCACTCGGGTATCTCTCGCGCGATCACCTCGCCGAGGTTGGCAGCCACGACCACCCGCTTCCCGCCTCGGCGGACTCGATGGATCAATCCGTGTCGGTAGACACCCCGATAGCGGTCCCGACGCAGGATTTCGCGGATGCAGCCGGGTGACCACGAGTTCGTTCCGCGCTTCCCGGCGGACGGCGAAGCAACACCCTCGGCGTTCAGCTTGCCAGCGATCCTTTTGAGTCCGAGTCCTTCCAGGTACCACCCGAAGATCCGGCGGACGACGTTCGCCTCGCCTTCGTCGACGACCGCGATCGTGTACGCACGTCCGGCGCTGTCCGTCTCGCGCTTCAGCGCGTAGCCAAAACAGCGGCCGCCCGCGATTCGGCCGGCGCGGACGCGCGCCCGAAGCGCCTCCTTCGTGCGCGACCGAATCGCCTCCAGTTCCATCTGGTGGCCTACCCCGCCGATGAACGTCGTGGCGGCGTCAATCGCGTTGGCGAACGGAACCTCCTGCCCAGTCGAGTAGTACATGAGGCCTCGCGCCACTGTCCCGGACCAGCTCGCGGATCGCCAGTGTCACCTCCAGCGCATCCCTACCGAGGCGCGACTGATCCCGGCAGAGAACGACGTCGCCAGGCTGGACCTCGTTTCGCATGCTTCGCAGTTCCGTGCGACCAAGGAAGTCGTCTCCAGCACGATCGTCGTCGACGTACTCGACGAGGCCCTCCCACGACGCCACGATCTCCCGACGAGGAAGTTCCTCGACAACGAACCGCCGGCACCCTTCGCGCTGAACATCGAGCGAGAACTGCTGGTGGCCTTCGTCCGCCTTCGATCGTCGCAGGTACACACGCAACGTCGAGCGGCCCGCGCTGACAATTTGCATGTTTGCCATCAGGTCATCCCTCCCGGCTCGTCGCTGACACCGATCTCCGTCGCGATCCGCCGCGCCAGCGTCCGGGCCAGAACATCGACGCCCCCGCGATGCGATCGGGTGCAAACGTCGACGGAAGCTCCAAACCCGGGGTCATGCCCTCCTCTAAGGTATCGTGGGCACGATAGCTCTCGTCGGCGCCGACAAGCGAGAGAGAAGAGCGGAGGTGTCTCACAAAACGAAAATGCCGCCTGTCATGCTCGACCGCTGAAATTGCCGGCTTTCCCGTACGCCGACCCCGTACGTTCCCCCCGTACGCGGCGCCGTTCTGGACATCTACGGCGAAAGCGCGAATGTCGTCGGTAGCCATGCAACAAAAACAGCCGTCCACCCCCGCACCACCGTCCCCGCACGGGCTCACCCGTTCGCAAGTTGCTCGGCAGCTCGGGACAACCGTAACCACCGTCCACAGAATGCGGCTCCGCGGCGAGTTGCACCCCAAGCGCGACGCCGTCGGCGTATACCACTACGACCCCGCCGAGGTGATCCGCGCCGCTGCCACCCGCGGAACACCCGGCAGGCTAACCGCCGGCCAAGTCGCCGCGAACGCGTTCCGCATGTTCGATCAGGGCGGCGAGCTCAAGGACATCGTGATGGCGCTACAAATCACACCCGAGGAGGTCTTCCGCCTCTACCGCCTTTGGCAGTGCTCGCTCGACGACCCACCACCCGTGCAAGAAAACCCGGGAGTTCGTCTACTCGACGAGGAGCCGGGCGCCGAGGAGGCCTTTGCCCGCGCCATGGCGCAGGCCGCGGGGCTCCTTGGTCTCGGACCTCGCGGACCGAGGAAGTGAGGTTCGCGCGGCGACAAGACGGCGATGCGTTCATCGCCGGGGTCCCTCCCGTGGAACGACGGGACACCCGAGACACGGAGACACCCTTTGAGCATCATCCGGATCTTCCAGCGAAATTCTTCGATCAGCGCCGGCTCCGCTGTCCTCTGACCTTGGGGACAATCCCGGGACGGAATCGGGGACTCGATCCCATCGGACGGGATTCCGACATAGGCTCCGCCTGTACCCACTTTGTCCCCACCGTGTCCCGGCTCTTACCGACAATCGGGGACGCATTAACGACGACATTTCAACATCAAAACGCGAAGTTGTGCGCGGCGGGCTCACGCGTACCCGATGTCCCGGCGTTCGGGGCGAGGGGGGGCCCGTAGTGTCCAGAAACCTATCGCGGGAATTCTCGCACGAATCCACGAAGATGGGCCTCTTGAAACGGCCGGGCTGACCTGGCACTTTGGCGCCCAGTGCTTCCGTCGACCCTCCAATTCGTCATCGCCATGATCGCCTGCGCGATCAACGAGCGGATGCAGCGGAAGCTGGACTATGTGCAAGAGGAAGTCCGCGTCCTGAAGGAGATCCTTCGAGGCATCACAGGCACCGGGCGAATCGGCTTCACTTCTGACCAACGCCGTCGTCTGGCGCTTGCGGGCAAGCAACTGACCCCGGAGGAGCGCCGGAGATATTGCCAACTGGTGAAACCTGCGACCATCCTGGCCTGGTTTCGAGAGCTGGACGCACGAAAGTACGACAGCTCCGCCGCACGGAAGCCTGGCAGACCACGGCAGGACATCAGGAAACTCGTCCTCGAGATGGCTCAGGCGAATCTGGGATGGGGTACACGAGGATCCGTGACGCCCTTCGAACCGGACTGAAGATCGAGATTGCGCGCACCACCGTCGCGACATCTTGCTCGAGGCCGGAGTCGAGCCCGCGCCGGAGCGCGGGAAGAAGGGCTCCTGGAAGCCCTTCATGAAGATGCATTGGGGTCGCTGTATGCCTGTGACTTCTTCAGCGTCGAGGTTCTCGGCGTCTTCGGCACGGTCCGGCACATGGTCTCTTCTTCGTCCTGGAGGTCAAGACCCGCGCGGTCGAGATACCTGGGATTCGAGTCGATCCCACCGAGGAGTGGATGAAACAAGTCGCCCGCAACCTGACCGACCCCGTCGATGGCTTCCTCCGCAAGGCGAAATACTTGATCCACGATCGAGACCCGCTGTTCACGGAGGCGTTCGCCGATGTCTTGCGAGCGCGGGGCGTCGCCAGCGTGAAGATCCCAGCCAGCAGCCCGAACTGCAATCCGCACGCGGAGCGGCTCGTGAAGACGATCAAGTACGAGTGCCTGAATCTTCGTCTTTCTCCGGCGAGCGACATCTGCGCTACGTGGTCAAAGAGTTCGTGGCCCACTATCTGGCGGAGCGCTGTCACCAAGAGCTCGATGGTCAGCTCGTCACGCGCAAAGCCGAATCGGCCAACGACAACGGGACCAGCGGCCAGATTTCCTATCGATCTCGACTCGGCGGCATGCTGAACTACTATCGTCGGGGAGGCCGGGTGACGCCACTATGGATTTCGGGACACAACGGGTATGCGCTCCTGCGTTGCTCCTTCTAATCGGTGTTGTCTGACACCGAGGCACTAGAACTCGCCGTGAACGCCGACGGTCGGAAGGACTATCCGGAATCCCTGCTCTATGACCCTGTCTTGTCGGGTCGCTTGGTCAAACTGAACCAGGTACTGAACCACCTGTCGGGTCAAGGTCACGTTGGCTAGGTCGAGATAGACGTCGAGCAAGAACCGATCGAGCACGAACCTGCGCTCGGCGCGCAGGTCGAGATCGTAAAAGGCTGGAAGCTGGCGATAGAGGCCCGCGCCGTTGACGACGGCCGCGTTTCGACCGGTGTTGTAATGAAAGCGCGCGCCCACCGAATAGTTCCGTCGTGGCCGCCAGCCAGCGACCAGGTTTAGGATGTGTCGCTGGTCCCAGTCGGATTGTCCGAAGATCCCGCTGTCGTCCTGACGTTGCGCCCACGACAGGGTGTAGGCTAGCCAGCCGAACACGCGACCTTGCTGGGCGCGGCGGAGCAACAGCTCGACGCCGCCAGCCCGTCCGCGACGCGACACCAGGAAATCGGGTGCCGCCGGATCCAGCGACGAGATGTCGATGTCGCGCACGTCCGTCAGGCGCAGGCGCTGGTAGAATGCCGTCAGGCCGAAGGTCAGGTTCTGGGCCCAAAGGGCTTCGACACCCACCGAACCGCTGGTGGATCGCTGCAGCCCCAGATCCGCCAGGCCGAACGATTCGAAGCCGGCGACACTGACGGGCAAGCTGGGCATCTGACTGAACTGGCCCCCGTCGAAGCGCAGGGTCACCGCAGGAGTCGCGCGAAAGGCGACGGTGAGGCGAGGTTCGGGTACCAGCCTGACCACTCCTTGCTCGGCGAAGAGATCACCGCGGACGCCGCCGCTGATGACCCAGCGGGTGCCGAGCCGCAAGGTCACCGTCGAATAGACGCCTTGCGAGAACGCGCGGCGCGATCGTGAGAGATCACTCGGTCGTCGCTGAAAATCGGGCACGTCGCCGGCGAACAGCTGAGCGTTGGCGTCCGCGCCCACCTCGATCCCCGCGGACGAGCCCAGCGGGTGCCCGTAGGAAAGTCGGGGCGCGGCGCTCGTGGATCGCACCTTGATCGGACGATCGAACAGCGTCGATCCGGACCAGTCCAAGCCGAGGGTGAGACCCACCTGCAATCGCCCGCCCGCCATGGGCCGGCGCCAGCGCGTGTCGAAGCGGTGGAACTGCAGCGAGCCGTAAGCATCCTGTCGGCGCGCATCTCGCCATCCGAGCTGGTCGAGAGACCCGAACGCGAAGATCGCGCCCTGGCCGCCGAGCACCGGGTGATCGATGCGGAGTTGGTAGTCGCCGTACCGAAGCACCGTGTCGGAGTTCAGCGCCGAGAGCAACGCCCCGGCATACGAGTAGCGGGCGGCGAGCGCGACGGTGCCGCGTCCGTCGTCCCAGGGCGCAGTCACGATTCCACCGGCGTCGAAGAGCGTGACGTCGCCGGAGGCGTGAACGCGGTCGACCGGCGGGGGCTGTGTGTGCACCGACATGATCCCCGACACGGCACCACCGAAGTTGGCCGGATAGCCGCCGGGGAAGAAGTCGACGTCAGCCACGAGGTACGGGTGGACGACGGAGGGGCCGAGAGCCAGGTGAAACAACGCAGGGACCCGGACTCCGTCCAGGAAGAATCCCGTGTTGCCAGGGTTGGCGCCACGAACGACGTACAGGGCGGTTGGCCAGACGATCTGGGAGACGCCAGGAAGAGAGCCCAGGACGCGCAACGGGTCACCTGACGTTCCCGGCACCCGGCGGGCCTCGTCGACGCCGACCTGGATCGTGGGTTGTTCATTGTGCCGAGAGTGCACCGTCGTCTGGTATGTCTCGTCCGTCAGGCTCAGCGACAGGCGAAAGATCTCGTCGGCTCCCCCAGCGCGAACCTCGACCTTTCGATCGCTCGGCTCGTGATCCGCGACCTGGACACGAAGGTGATGCAGGCCAGGAGCGACGTTCGTTTCAAACGCCCCCCGTGCGTCGCTTTCCACCAGCGGCGTTCCGTCGACTGCGATCACCGCGTTCGACAGCGGACGCCGCGTCCCTGTCTCCAGGACCCGCCCACGAAGGACCGCGACGGGAGGCGGTGGCGATGTCGCGTCCGGGGGCGGCGCCGGTAAGGCGCCGTCGACGACCGCGCCATCGGTCACCCTGTTCCCCCCCGTATCTTGCGCGAGTTCATCAGGAGTTGCGTCGTGGCCCGCGTCGATGATCGTTCCAACGACCAGGAGCAGCGAGACGAGTATCGGGCCTCCCATGACGCTACAGAAGGTCGTTCGGGGTGATCGTCGCGATCCAGATCCCGTCCTGGGACGACGCGAATCGCCCGCGCACCATGTAGAGCACCTTGGCCGATTCGCCGTCACTGAGCACCAGTGGGGCCCGTGATGGGGAAGGCGACGCGGAGCCCACCAGCGAGTACCAGGCGACGTCCGGCGAAATCACACGCTTGTGTCCCGTGCTTCGATCGACCAGCGCCAGGGTACCGGCGGCGTCCTGCGTCGAGTCGTCACAGCCCGTGACGACGTAGCCGCCAAGATCGATGGGGCTACCGAAGGTCCGTTCCGCGAGGTAGTGCATGCGGACCGGATCGTCATGAACGTCGATCCAGACCAGGTCGGTGCCGAGCTTGAACTCCAGTTCGGCTGGACCAACGAAACGAGGAGGATCGGGAGGACCCGCGATGTCGTTCGAAAGCGTCCCGGCACCGAGCTTGCGCGGGGACGATCCGTCCACACCCGCCGTCCACAGGGTGCCGATACCCCCGGGCGGGTGCTGAAGCCACACGGTCGCCAGCCCATCGGGCGAGAAGCTGAAGGACGTCACGTCGGCCGCCGCGAGGAAACGGCACGAACGTGGCCCCATCAAGAGCAGGGGGCCCGGCGTGGGCGTCACCCAGTCGTGGGGTTTCGACGTGAACCCGAGCCACGTGCCCGAAGGATCCAGGTTCGCGATAGCTTCCACCGCGAAGGGTGATGGACAGGTTGCGAGTTCCCCGGGGACATCGTTCCACGCCAGTAGAACGTTGTTCTCGCCGATCGGATCTCCGTTCTGTTGCCACACAGCAGGAAGGGGCCCGCCTGGCGGTGCAGTGAGTACAAGGCCCGGCCGCAATAGGGCCGCCTTTTCAGCGGGACGAAACAGCGCCAGCTCCGTTGGGTTCGCCGCGAAAGGACCGACGAAGACAGTGGAGAGTCCGTCGCTCATGAGGCGCTGGTACCCGAGGTGACCAGCTCCCGCGCCGGTCAGCGTGGTCGAGAGAGAAAGACTTCGCGAGTCGAGCGGCCCTTCTGTTCTGGCCCCGACAGCCCATGCGGCGAAGCCAGGCACGGGAGGAACCAGCTCCGTGACGGAGTAGTCGCCGAGATCGATCGAATACGCTCCCGCCGTGTCCTTGTCGGCGGGTGGCCGTGACCCAAGGACCCACGCCTGGACGCGCGCGGGCGCACCAGGTGGAACGTCGGCGACGGAAAGGACCGTTTCGACGAGGCGGTGGATCGTCAGGTCCAGCGGGACGACAGCGAGCTGATCGTAGGGTCCGCTCCAGATTGCCAGGTTCCCCGAGTCATCCGATCGCCAGACGACGACGTTCGGGTTCGACACCGTGGGACAGGGGAAGGAGTTCCCCGGGATACCGTCGATGATCGTCTTCGTGCCGGTCTGTGCGTCCGAGATCGTCACCGCGAAAGGCGGCCCGCCCGTCCAATCGCAGCTGTAGCGCGGGTCCGGAGGCACAAACACTTGGTCGGGTGGACGAGGTCCGAGGTCGGTGACTGCGCCAGAATCGAGGTCCAGCGACCAGTACTCAAGGACGCTTCCGGCCGGGTCCAAGGCCTTCGTGTACACCCATATGTTTCCCCGAAACCCGTACGAGTGAATCGACGAGTCGACGCGAATTTGGAGAAGTTCCCGGGAGTTGAAACCTCGCTGGACGGGGGGATCTCCGCAGCCCTGCAAGGCGATCAGACAACATCCGAGGGCAGCAGTCACCGTCCGTGGATGCGGGCCGACGACTGGCCGAGGAACTCGGTGAGCACCACCCATCCGCCCGGAGGTTATCGCTCGACTGGCGCCGTTGCCAGTTCGCGCGCGCAGCCGCCGTCGGAGGCCTGACGCGCTCGGAGCCGGGCACGCGCCCCGCCGGCCCACGGCCTTTCCTCCCTCAGGGCCTGGTCACGGAACCCGCAGCCCGAGCGCAATCCGTGCCGATCCGATCGTCCGCCCCCTGGCCATAGAGGGCAGAAGTGAACTGGAGCTCCTTCGACCGGAGGTTCCAGGTGAACTCCGAGAATTCCTCCTGGAAGAACCCCGCGACCATGAGGGGACACGAACGCCCACCTCCATCCAGCACCGAACCTCTCACCGAAGCGAGAATCGTGCATCCGTACGCTGATTCGGTGAGCCAGACCTGATCCGCCTCGGATGCACTAGCGAGTGTGAAGGTCGTCGTCCACTCCTTGGGCGGATTGTCCGCCGAACACGGTCCGAGCTGGATGTGCCCAACGAACTGATAGTCCCCCAGAACTATCTGGGCCTGATCGTCGTGCGAGCAGGCCAGCCCCGAAATCGCTGAACAGATCGCGACCGCCACGGAAAGCCGCAGCCGGCAGCCAACACCGGTCTGCGTCGTCATCCGATGCCTCTCACGCGCCAATCTTTACCACAGCCGGCGACACCGATAAGCGCCGCACACCCATCAGCCCTTCCATGGGTGTGCCCTAGCGCTTCCGTAGCGCGCGAATCGCGCGTAAGCCTGTGTCCTTCCCTGCGACCATATCGGACGTCAAAGAACCCCCGATACGTCCGCACAGTAGGTCACCTCTTGCCCCTGTGCACCACGGCCGACCAGCTTCGAAGAATACTCAACCTTTCCGGCCCCAAGATCCCAGCGGAAGGACAAGAAGTCTTGCCGCGAGAAACCACCCACCTTCACCGGACACGACGCGCCCGCCCCATCAAGGACCCGCCCTCGGCGTGTAGTAACGAATCTACATCCGTAGGCTTCCTCGGTCACCAACGCCTGATCCGCAGCAGGCCCCGGGGAGGTGGTGAACGTCGTGTTCCACGCTTTGGGCGGATTGACCACCGTGCAGTCAGCCACCTTCATCTTCATCACGCCCGAGAAGTGAAACGATCTCGCCGAAACCACGCCTGCTTCGCGGTTGCACGACCAGAGCGGGATGAGCGCCAACAAAGCGCCACATATGACACCCACCAGCCCCTCTGGTCGACGCATCGTGCGCACCTACAACCCAACGATTATCGTACTCAGGGCACCATTGAAAGGCATGTAGCCTTCGAGGGTAAATCTGAATGATCCGGCGGGCAAGCCCGAGCCAAACCGTTGCTGTTTCGATTCGCTCTTGCACGGATCGAGCGCCGAGATGCTGTACGGAAGCATCATGGTTGGCAGCAGAGGCTCTGGGTCCGTCGGATCCTCGCTAACCACCAACATTGGAGAAACGCCGAGGTCCTCCGACGACTTCGACGCAAACATTCCAATGTTCTGGTAGGTCCACTTAACCGTGAAAGGTTCATCCTTGTCGAGCAGGGATTCGCCATGAACATCTCCAACGATGTGGAGCCTCCCATCGGAAAGTTGCACGTACTCCTGACCGGGAAAACGGTATGCACACGTCGATCCGCCGCTACCGCCGCTACCGCCACTACCGCCGCTGCCGCTGCCGCTGCCGCCGCTTGCGTGGCAGGGGTTCCCGATAGTCATTTGACAACACATGTGGGGATCGTTTTTATTATTCGAAGCACTCTCATCACACGTGCAAGCCGCATCCGGAGCTGGAGTGGTCGAGCACTGCGCTCCGATGCCGCACCCCGCATCAGACCACGCCGTCGCCACGCCCACGAGAAGAACCAAGATTTTCGCGACAATTGCGCCTCCGTGACGTCCCCCTTCTTCACCCGCGATAATCATTGGATCACCTCACACGACAGCAGAGTGTTTGAACCCAATCCCCCGGAGCACGTATCCGTCCCCGCTTCGCCGTTGATGGAATCATTCCCGTCGTCGCCCCAGAGGGTGTCGTTCCCTGCACCTCCGAGTATCACGTCATCGCCAATACCTCCGCGGATTGTATCTTGGCCGCTTCCACCGTAGAGATGGTCCTGCCCCTGCCCACCTTCCAGGCGATTGTTCCCCGCGTCGCCATAGATCGTGTCGTCGCCATCGTTTCCGGCAAGAAAGTCGTTCCCGTTGTCTCCGTGAACGGTGTCCTGCCCGGTTCCGGCGCTGATGACGTCGTCACCATCCCCGCCGGAGATGACGTCATCACCGGCACCGCCTGAAATTATGTCATTGCCGCCATTTCCGAAGATCTGATCCTGCCCGCCGAGCCCGAGAATACAGTCCGGGCCCGCGGTGCCTACCAACCGATCGTTGTTCGTCGTTCCTCGGATGATGTTGTATCCAGACGGGCAACAGGACCCATTGTCATCCAGATAGACGATGACATCCTGGTCGACGAATGCCGTGTTTCCAAGGCTATCCGTCGCCGTCCACCGAACGACGGTCTTTCCGGCGAAGAACTTTGAGGGCGCATTGTTGACAAGAGTAGTCGTCAAGCCGCAAGGGTGCGTGACGGTCGGCGGAGTCAGACTCACGCTCGAACAACTGTTCGATGTGACCGTCGCGACGTTCGAGAACACAGGTGCGACCGTGGGCGACACCGTGACTCCGACGGTGCTGGAACTCTGGCCGCCGAACGAGTCCGTCACGACCAATTTGAATGTGTGCGCACCAGGCTTGACTCTCGGAACGGTAACGACAGGATCACCACCCACCGTATATATTCCCTCGAGCCAGTGCCAGTCGATGATGTCGTTGTCTGGGTCCGAGCTTCCACTGCCGTCCAGCGTCACCGTCGCCGAACAGGTGGAGGGCTTTACAACCGGCACCGACGTCGCAACAGCGACCGGAGGATGATTTTCCAACGGAGCGTCCGCGACTACCGAGAACGACCCCTGGAACGCGTGCCCGCCGAATGTTCCCGAAATGTCACCCGCGACGCCGAGGATGTTGTTGACTGGGTCGATGTTCATATAAATGGACGACGCTTGAATCGCGTTCAAGCTCCTGCTGACGCCGAGGTCGCTGTAGAAGGTGCCGTCGACCTGCACCGAAGGAGGAAAGGAGGCGACTGGCCCGCCCTCGGATGGCAAAAACGCCTGCAGCGGTATCGACTGATAGTTTCGGAACTCCGTCGAGGAGATCGCAACACCGCCGACGGCTGTTGGACCAAAGGTGAGACGGAGAAGTTCCAGCGTATAGTTGCACGGGTTCGCGTAAGTCGGCGTGCACGCAGGCGAGCTATCGCTCCGCAGGTGGATCAGCGCATCCTGCAACTGAACGTTAATCGGCGGCCCATTGTCCACGGAGAACGTCGCCGTCCCTTGGTGACCTCTTCCGACGATATCGAGTCGCAAGGGCGGCAACGTTATGTTTTGGGCACGCAGCCCGGGTGACCAATCAACAAGTGAGATGGCCGCAATGGTCACAAACGGCCAGATCCGAGTGAACTTCGTCATGAGCCCTCCAGTTTCCCCCAGTCACGCAACAGACCGAACGAAGATACGCGGGTCGCACGTTACGTCCGCCCTGGAGAGCTTGTCAATCAAAACGTTCGCACAGTCGGGTGGTCGTGTGATGGCGATCAATCACGATCCATTGGGTAAACCAAACCGTCTCGTCGAATTTTCGTGGACGAGATCGACCATGCTGTAGCTGGTAGTAAGGGGAAAGCCCGACAAACGGCAGGCCTCAGCCCCCGGGTGAGCCCGTTCTGCACGCCACCGGAGATCGAGGCGCTCGTCCTGAAGGTGCGCCAGGAGCGGCAGTACGGCGCCCTCCGCATCTGTCTCTGCCCCCGGCGCTACAACAACGTCTATTTGTCCCCACCGACGATCGTTCGGATTCTCAGGAGAACCGGATGCCACGGATATCGCAGAAGCGCTACCGGCCAGGGCCGAGTATGCGGCGAGACATCCGCATCCCGGGCCAGTCGGTGCAGTTTGACGTGAAGCCGGTGAAGCTGACCTCCGGGCGCCTGTACCCGTTCACGGCGATCGACGAGGCCACGCGCTACCGCGTCCTGAAGATCTACGACCACAACTCGATTCGGTCCGCGATCGACTTCGTCGACGAGGTTCGGAAACGGCTCCCCGTGGCGACCATCCGGACCGACAACGGTCCGAGTTCGGCACCGACTTCACCTGGCACCTCCACGACCAATCACAAGCACATCCCGCCTGGCTGCCCTCAGGCGAACGGCAAGGTCGAGCGCAGCCACAGGACCGACGAGGACGAGTTCTACAGGTGGTTCACGTTCCGCGGGCCTAGCGACCTACGGCAGCTCCTGCGCGGCTGGGAACGGGAGTACAACAACCGCCGGCCGCATCTAGCTAGCCCTCCCAGGCAGAACGCCCGCAGAAGGTCTCCGCGAACTGCGGATCCGAAGCCAACCAGCGCCGGCCCAACCTGCTGCGCGCCTTTCTGCTTGATCATCACAACCACGCGCGACGATGCACCAATCGTGACACTGGTCAATCGAGCTGTTCACGGGTCCGCGCCAGGACCGATCCTGGCACGTTCTTGCGCAGTCACGCAGAGCGACGGCGGCAACGATGGCGCTCCCTCACACAACTGCTCGCCACGAGAGGATTCGTGTCGGAGCAGTTAAGGCGCAGGGACAGTCGCCGTGCCGGTACTGGCCTTCGTCGCAAAGAACTCTGACCATTCCGCCTTGGCTCCTTCATCGTGGAATGCGACGATATGTCCATCGTCCCGCGAATCCACCTGGTGCTGCGCCAAAACTACCGTTCGTCCAGCGAGATTCGACGAAAGGGGGCCAGTCAGCAGGCTTCGGTTCCGCAAGCGGAGCCCATCGATCAGGTTGCCGGTGCCCGCGGCAGTTGCAACTTGGTCTCCGCCCACAGCCGTTGCAAACGCTTCGATGCTCACGTTGGGTACGTCATCGTCGGGAATACCTTCGATTTGAAGAACGTCTTTCGGAAATGTCACACCGTTCTCCCCAGTCAAGGGGTGTCTCGCAAGGAGAGGTCCGTAATTAGCCGACTCCGAACGTTCGATCCAGGTCTGGATCAATGCGAGAATTGGGTTGAATTCGTCCAGCGGCTGGTCGGGGATGTAGGCTTTGAGAAGGGCTGCGACATCCACTGGTCGGGACTTATTCAGCAGGACTTCATAGAGCAGGGCGCCGGTCCCCGTGAGGACGGCCGACTTCACCGAAGGCTCGAAGGCGAGGAAGGGCGTCCCCGTAACGCCACCCTGGGAATGACCGAAAAAGAAGATCTTCGTGGGGTCGAACCTCACGCTCCGCCCGGCACCCGGCGCAGACGGAACGTAAGAGAAGGTCTGGACGAGCCTGAGAAGGGAGAAGTTGTCCGCGGCTCCCTGGAGCGCGTTGTACCGCGCTGCCTGAGGGTTCAGGAAGTTGTAGAAAGCGATCTCACCTGGAAGGCCGGCGGGGTTCCGAGGACCAGAGAGAACCTGGTCAATCGAAATGCTAGCAATTCCTTTCGCCGCCAACACCGGCGCGGCGCCGATGTCATTGTAGGAGTGGTAGTCGCCGCCAGCGCCCGTCGAAAAGATCACAATCGGCCAGCCTGTACCAGGGGGATCGAGATCGGGGGCGCAAAAGGACAGGCGGAGGGTTTCGGTCCTCTGAACGACCGGGAGGCCATCTGTGCCAAGCTCAATCTGCCCCCCCGAGGTCCCATAAGGTGGGGACCCAACCTGAAAGTTTGGGGACGAGAAGGTTGCATCATAGGCCAGGTAACTCGGGAAGGCCGTGACGAGGGTCACTCCCACAGCGGCCGGGCTGGGCAGCGCCCAGATCTTGTCACGAAGCAATCCCACAAAGGATGTCGCGTGCTGGGTCGTGAAGACCGCGGCATTCGCGATCTCGGATCGGCTGTCCCTACCGGCTGCGTCTAGGTACGACCACAGGGGTGAATAGACTCGCTGGGCGGCCGCAAGATGAGAGTCGGGGGGAACGGCCCCGTCGGCAATGACTGCGAAATCCTTGGATGGTTCGACGGAATCCGCCGCGCCGAGAACCCGGACCCGCTTCGTCACGATCAACCCGTAGATTGTCCCCTCCTCCAATGGGAAGCCGGGGTATGGGAGCGCCGCCAACCAGTGTGGCCCGATTGTACTTCCACGCGTCGACTCGAATCGAAGGAGTATCGGGATTCTTTGGCCGTTCTGCGCGGAAGCGGGGTCGATATTGACGAGATAGACCGAAGCATCCTCGGCGACAGAGGCTTCCGGCGTCCTGGGCAGCGTTGCGGGATCAATTGAGCCGCCGAATCTCACGAAGATCGCCGAGTTGAGGCCAAACCCATCAACGTCGGTGCTGATGGCCGCAGCATATTGATCCAACGGCGGAGTCAGGGGGCCGTACCCCGTCAGGTCAGGGTGTCCGCCGGAATCCCGGCGAATGTCGTTCGGAAAAGGCAGGTCATAGAAATCTTCGAGTGTGGTCGGCCCCCCTGGTACCGAGAAGAGGCTGACTCTCGATTGAGGCGGTGCCGCACATCCCACCGCGACGGTCAACGTCGCCCAGATAAACCATAGCGGAGCGAGTATTCCACTGGTGGGCGACGGAAGGAACGAAGGAAGTTTCCGGCAGCGGGCCGTTTCGGTAAGCCCAGCAGGGAACTCGTCGAAGGCTGTTGGCCCCTCCCCTCCCCTCGGACTCATGGGAGATTCATAGCCAATGGGACCGCCGAAGCCAAGCCGATTCGATCAGTGGACACCTGCCGCGGTCTGGCCCCGTGACACTGTCGATCGCCCCACCGCGGCAGCCTGTCCCCTGCCTGTCTCTACCAGAAGGTCATCAGCGTTGAAGTCCGTGAGCCTTTCCGGCTGTACCTACCAGAAATTCATCCGCGTTGAAGCCTTGCGCTTTCCCGCAAGCCGGGGGATCTCGGCCGCCATGATCGCGATCCTTCAAGGCATCCTCCGCTTCGCCCGTGGGGGCTCGACGCGGCTAGAATCTTCATCAGCGCGTTGCCCAGTACAGTGTCGGAATCGCCGTCCGGAATTGTCCGGATCGTATCCCTCAAGAGCAGCTCGCGCGAGTTGACCGCACCGCCCGGGATGATCTCGCCAGAGGCGGCGCGCTCCCTCACCACCACGCGGAGACCGGCGGTAAGGACGATCGCGCCCGCGATGCGGTAGGCCGTCGCCCTGAGGCGCGGTGGGGCAGCCTCCTCAGTCCGCACCGCGGACACCTTGTCCAGCAGCGTGCGCTCGACGAACCAGTCGACGGAAGCAAATCGACCCGGAACGATCTCCAGCACACTCGTGTGCAGAACCTCCGACAGTTCGACGCTCAAAGTCGGCATACGGCGCCCCCGGCAGGTGACATACGCCGACAATAACCGGTTTGGCGTTCTGGCGACGCGGCTACGCCGCCCGCAACGCCACGACGCTGAAGGGAATCTCAAGTCTCAAATTGGATAGTGACCCGCTGGGGTCGCAGCAACAGCTCAGAACTGCTCGGTTTTTTCTACGCCCCTTTTGAACTTGCCACGGGTTTGCCACGGCGAAGGCGGCAATTTCAATCAGTTGGCTGGCGTCGCCGTCCCATTGACCCGCTGGGGTTGCGGCTGCCATCGCGCGACGCCGGCCGGGCTCTTGGCGTGTTGCACCCGCACCCCGATGAGACAGGCAGCGGTGGTGGCTTAGACCAATGCCGGCGGTCTTCTCGATTGTCTCGATTCGATGAGACTTGTGGTCGCTCTCGCCTCCCTGCTTCTCTGCCGGTCCGCCCTTGCCGGGTGCGCAGCCCCACCTAATGTCGAGTTCGCACCCGAATCCGGCGCGGTCCTGTCGGCGCATCCGACGGTTTACATGTTCTTTCGCCGATCGGGCAAGGGCGTTCCCGAGATCGCCGCGCGCGCGGACGGCGTGCCGGTGTCCGCGCGGTCCGAGTTACTCATCGATGAAACCGATCGGATCGTGGTCGCAGCGCACATCACGGTGGCAAAGGCGACGAAGCTCGCCATCACGTTCGCGGGTGCGAGCGCGAGCTATCGAATCTCGTCCGTGAAACCCTCGGCTCCTGACGAGGAAACGCGCATCACCCACGCGGAGTTCGTCCTTGCGAGCGGGTGCCCGAGCGATGAAGGGTTCCTCCTCACGGTTCGTCCCGCGGCTCCAGCCTACCGACTCGAGTGGACGGACAAGCGGGGCACTACAAGGCGGGCGGTCGTTCCTCCGCTGTGGGCGAGAAAGCGGGCGCAACTCGCGTTCGGCTCCATTGGATGCTTCGCGCATGCCGTGGACGCGCGCCCGTTCGAAGTTTCCATCGAGCCGCTCTTCGCCGACGAGAAAGAGGGCCACGTCTACCTTCCAGGCTGCCGATTCACGCCTCGACGCCGTCAAAAAGAAGGAGCGATGGTATCCACGGTATCCTGCGCGTCGACGTCCGCTTCCTTTCGCGGATCGGTGCGCATCGGTTCGCCCTAGCCGCCTCCCTCGTCATTGGTCCACACTGCCTGCCCAGCCTGGGAGTGTTGTACGACCGAACGTGCTACGCCCTACGGCAACCACTTCACCCAGTTCTGCGCGTCCGAATCGATCGCCTCGGTGCTGTGGACGATCGCGCGAATGGCGCGGCCGATGTCGGTGTGCGGTTTCAGGAACATCAAGCCCGGAAAGGAGACATCGCGAGCGAAGCGATCACGGACGATCACGAAGAAATCCTCGTCCGCAGTCAGGATGACCCGTCCGAGCGCCGTCGCCCGTTCCATCTGCTGGCCATCTGACGCGCCCAGCAGATGTTCGTCAGCAGCAGTGACGACATCGACGCCCCGCCGCCTGATGCCGGCCACAATACGGCCGTCGACACACTCGTCAGCGTAGAGCCGCAACCCCACACGATCTTCCTAGGACACCCGAGATCGCGGCCGTATCGGAGGCGCCGGAAACTCCGACTGCATCGCCTCGATCAATCGATCCCTCTCCTGCCACTCGGCCACGATGGCGTCGCGGTGGTCGTAGAAATACGCGAGCGCCGCATGGACATCGGCGAGGGTCAAGTGGGGGTGCGCCTCGACGATGTCATCGGGGCTCATGCCGTGATACTCGCATTCCCACGCGATCTGCCCGACCTTGATATCGGTTCCCGCCACCACGGGCCGACGAGCCGTCTCGTCGATATGGGACTGAAGGGCGCGGGCGGCCTGCATGCTGTTTATCGTATCCCGGTCCTTGAACATCCGCCAAGGCCGAGGGCTCCAAGCCCCACGGACGCCCAACCAACTCGTCATGATTGTCTTTGCCATCCCTTTGCCACGAGGGCAGGGAACGCGACGGTTCACCGCACCCCGCCGCACCCCAGCGCGGATTGAACGAACTCCCGAGAATCGCTCACGAATCAGCGCAAGGCCGCGCCGCGATTGATGTTTCCGTGATCGTCCGTCTTCGAGTTCGAATCCCGCTGGGGTCGCTACAACGCAACGTAATCGTTTGTGTTTTTTCCGACCATGGTTCGCTTTGCCACGCTGTTGCCACGGGCGACCAATGTTTTCCGCAGGGTAGATGGATTGCAGTTCAGAACGACCCGCTCGGGAATCGTTCTCCACGCTGGGGCGTGGTTGGCCTCGGTGGATCCGCCTCGGCCGATCTCGACCCGACGGTCGCAGAGTAAACCTCCCGAGGTCGACCGTGCGTACTTGCGGCCCCGACGTCGTGATATCCAGTCACGATGCGGATCATCGACGTGACCCATTGGCTCGACGAGCACGGCCACATCCCGACCGACAATCTGCGCTTCAGGCGACAGGTGCTCCGCGTGGCTCAGTTCATAGAGTACGGCGGACCTCTCCAACTGACAGAATTTCGCGAAACGCTGATCGCTAGAGAGCGGCGTCTACGTCCGGGTCGGCTCCACCAACCGTCGAGCTGATCGCGAACTGATCGAAGAGCTCGGCCGCTTCGCCCGCGGCGAGGCCTTCGACGAGCAGCCGATGCCGGCGCTCGACTCGGAAGCATTGGACTTCCGAGCCGCTTCCGAGTCGTTCGCGCCTGTGCGCAAGCTGCGGCCGCCTGACCTCGAGACCATGCGGCTCCTCACCCGTCACCAGGGACGCAAGGTCCCTACTGTTGGAGGAATGCTGCTTTTTGGCCAGGATCGCGAACGCCACTTCCCCGATGCTTGGATCCAGGTCGGCCGCTTCTCTGGCACCGACAAGAGCCGCATCCTAGATCGGGCCGAGATCCGGAGGCTTCCCGTGCCTGCGATCGAGGAGGCGATCGCCTTCGTCCAGAAGCACTCGCTCCACGGGGCCGACATAGGCCGAGTACGCCGGACCGAACGCTGGAACCTGCCGCCGGCCGCTGTACGGGAGGCGGTGATCAACGCGGTGGTGCACGCCGACTACGCGCAGCGCGGAGCCCCGATCCGCCTGTCCATCTTCGATGACCGCCTCGAGGTCGAGAACCCGGGGCTACTCCCCTTCGGCCTGACCGTCGAGGATCTCCAGCGAGGCATCTCCAAGCTCCGCAATCGCGTCATCGGGCGCGTCTTCCACGCGCTTGGCCTGATCGAACAGTGGGGCAGCGGTGTCCAGCGCATGACGGCGGCCTGTCGCGAGGCCGGGCTCCGGGCCCCGGTGTTCGAGGAGATAGGCACGCGTTTTCGGGTCACCGTCTCGACCGAGCTCATCGGTCCGACCAGGTTGGATGAGACCGACCAGGCAATCCTCGATGCGTTGGCCGGTGGTAAGGGACGGTTGACGAGCGAGATCGCGAAGGCAATCGGTCTGCCCCCCCGCGCGACGCGCACGCGGCTCGCGAAGCTGGTCGGGAGCGGGCTCGTGCGCGAGATCGGTACCGGACCGCAGGATCCTAGGCGCCACTACCTTCGGTCGGAGTGACGCCAACATCCCGGCGGCAGAGATCCGGCCCGTCTCGAGTCAGTACGGACCGCTTCAAGTAGTCGACGGACGTCCCAGAACGCTCACAATGTGCCCGACCTCCGTGCGGGCGTGTGCACTGAGGCGTCGCGATATGCGAGCGAACGAAGCCGATGCGGCCTCGACCTGGGCGTGCGTGGGTTGGAGGAAGCTGCGGTTGTAGCCAGTACACCAACCGTCAACGAGCAGCAGCGCCATATTTGCAATCGTCTCGTCCGGATCGCCGCAGGCATCGAGGAGAACCGGAAGCCTCTCCCACTTTGATTTGCCCTTGGCCAGGGAAAGGGCATTGCGTCGCGTGTGCGGAGGCAGCGCCTGATCGACAACGAACTCGTGGAGGCTCGCGACTCCCACGTGAGCGAGGCGCGGCTCGAGCGCGCGACGCGCCTCCCTGGACACGCTCGCTTCGGGCAACTTGAGCGCAACGAGGTACGGTTCGATCGAGGACAATGGCTCGAGGTCCGCGCGCGCTCGTAGGGCGGCGCATCGAACTCCGAGACTGTCGGCGGATAGAGAGGGCATGAGGAGGGCGACATCGTCTGCCGTCCCCGACTCGCCGAGGCCGAGCAGTGCGCCGCGCACCATCGCGGGCTGCGAGGCAGCCGACAGGACGCGGCGATAGAAGGCGGCCAGGTCGAAGGGCCCTCGCTGAAGGACGAGAGCCCTGGCCTGCCATCGAGCGCTCGTGTTGGTGTCGAGGAGCGCAGCTTCGAGAAGCGTCGTCGCTTGGTCGTCCGACAGAGTCGGCGCGAGGGCGACCAAGGCCACGCGGCGCACCTGGACGCTGCGATCAGCGAGCGCTCGGCGCGCGAGCAGCTCTGCCCAGATCGCGGGGAACGCCTGTGCAACCTGCCGCGCCGCCCACAGGCGCACCGCCGGCTCGGGGTCCGCGAGCGCCTCACTGAGCACGTCGGCCGCTTGGCGCTGCCCTCCAGTGAGCTCGAGTTCGAAGCAAGCACGCCGGACATCACGGTCGGGAGCGCCACAACCCGCGCGCACCGCGGGCGCACATTCCGGTGACCGTAAGAACGCGAGGACACGGCTCACGATCTCGCCGTGGTCCGCCCGCCTTTGGCGGGTGAGCGACCACACGATGGGCAAGGCAGAAATCACGTCGGGCGCGACCGCTGGCTGAAGGAGAACCTCGAGCGCGGCACGCGTTGCAACGTGAACTTGCTCCACCCAGTCATTTAGCCGAAGGAGCAGATACGGAACTACCCTACCGTCGCTGCTCGCAGCCAGGCCACGCACAGCAGCCTCCCGTACGTAGCCGTTGCGATGGGAGGCCGCCACCGCCATCACACCCCACGCCTGTGGAATACCCATGAAGTTGGCAATCTCCAGAAGACCCAGATCTGGCCAGCCGTCTCGCTGGTACTCGGCGAAACTCTCACGGAGGACGGTATCGATCGCGGAGAGCGCACTGGCCGGCACCCTTTCAGCAACGTTCCCCAGATTCTCCATCGGTCCAAAGGCGCTTGGACCTTTTGCCAGGCATGCCCGCAGCCCGCCCAACAAGTCGGCGGCATATTCGCGAGGCTTCACGACACACCACACCGACGTGCCGTCGGCGGTCGTCGACGCGGCCTGCGGACTCCGCTCGTGGAGGTACTCGACCAGCGCCACCAATCGGCGTCCGCCTCGGGAGCCAGCGCGATCTTCACCTGCCGAGGATCCGGTCGATCCGGGCTTTCGCTGCCTCGAGGGTCACGCCCTTGCCCAGCTGCACAGACTCCAGGGCAGCTTGGATGCCGGTCTCCTGCTCGTCGATCAGCTCAGGCGCGTCGTCGACCGGTTCGAGTACGTACCGTCCGGCTGGCAGGTGCTGCAGCTCCGCCGGCATTTGCTCGCGGACCTGTTCCGGGAGAGCGTCACCGTTCCAGTTCAGGACGATCGACATGAGGGCAAGTGTAGCCCCGGTTCGATGTCGCCGGCAGCCCGCGAAGTCGGCCCACCTAGCTGCCCGGGAGATTTGCCACGACCTTGCCACGACCGCAGGGAACGCGACGGTTCACCGCACCCCGCCGCGCCCCAGCGCGGATTGTGCGAACTCCACAGAATCGCTGACGAAACAGCGCAAGGCCGCGCCGCGATTGATGTTTCCGTGATCGTCCGTCTTCGAGTTCGAATCCCGCTGGGGTCGCAGAATCCTCAATGATCTTGCCGAGGCGCTCGTTCGGACGCGTCCAGCCCCCTCGAGCTGGCATCATCCAACCAGCAGCACCAGCTTGCCGCGCACGTGGCCCGCTTCGCTGATTCGGTGGGCCTCGGCGACCTCGACCAGGGGGAAGGTCCGCACAGTCGGCGGCGAGAAGCGCCCGGATTCGATCAGCTCACCGATCTCGGCGAGCACATGCAGAGCGCGACCGGAGTCGCCTCTGCTGAATCTCACTCCATACTTCTGCGCGCCAGCGAAGTCCGCAACCGTCACGACGTGCTCCGGACCGCCGACGAGCTCGATGAGGTCCGGCAGGACACCGCTGCCGGCGATGTCGAGCGCCAGGTCGACACCACCGGGAGCGAGCGCTCGTACGCGATTGACGAGGCCCTCGCCGTAGGTTAGGGGCTCGGCGCCGAGCGAGCGCAGGTAGTCTTGGTTGGCCGGACCGGCGGTGCCGATCACGCGCGCGCCCCGGACGAGCGCGAACTGGACCGCGGCGCTGCCGACGCTGCCGGACGCCCCGTTGATGAGCAGCGTGCTGCCACGCTTGACGCCGACTTGGTCGAGCGCTCGCGCGGCGGTCTCAATGGCGGCCGGCAGCGCGGCGGCGGACGCGAAGTCAAGCGACGTTGGAATCGGCACGTAATGAGACAGCACCGCCAGTTCGGCCTGCGCCGCCCCACCGGCGCAGACGCCGAACACTCGATCGCCGACAGCGACGTCGGTGACGCCCCCGCCGAGCTCGTCGACCACACCCGCTGCTTCGTAGCCCACGGTCTGCGGGAGCTCGGGATCCATCAGCCCCTTGCGCTTCTTCAAATCGCTCAGGCCAATTCCCGCGGCGCGCACTGCAATCCGGACTTCGCCGGGACCTGGATGCGGATCGGGGAGCTCGACGATCTCCAGTACTTCCGGGCCCCCGAACTGGCTGAAACGGACTGCCTTCATCATTCGTTCCGATCTTGAGAACTGGCGGACTGTGTGCCAGTCAGCCTGTCAGACCGGCGCAACTCGTTCCACGGGCAACGACCTCCACCGGCACCGCCAGTCTCAAATTGAATCGTGACCCACTGGGGTCGCCAGATCTGAATGATCTTGCCGAGGCGCTCGAGCTACCGGCCCTCACTGGCGTGGATGGCCGGGTACCCAATCGAACTCGCGCCGAGCGGGCGCCGACGAGGTTCGGCATCCGCACGAGTCGTCAAAGGTCCCTCGGCCGGCTACGGTAAGCGGCGCGCCAGCAGCACCAGCATGACCAGCAGCACGACGCCCGTCGCCAACAGCACGCGCTCCTCGGTCACGAAGAGCGACTCGATCAGCCCGAGCGTCCACTTCATTACCAGGCGGGCCTTGAGCGACCCCGCGGCCTCCACGGGCACCTCGATGGTGGCCAGCCGCGCACGCTCGTTCGACAGCCTGGTGAGCTCCACCGGCGCCGGTGCGAGGCGCGTGCTCTCTAGTGCCTCGCCGTTGCTCGCGGCCACGACGCGGCTCGACGGCGATGACGGAGCCCGAACCGGGTAAAGGCCGAGCTGCACGATGCGGCTTTGCCGGCTGATGTAGCCGAGCATCTTCTTCTCCAGCGTGCGACTGTCGGCCGCGTCGGCGGCGCTCGTGAGGTCCGCCTTCAGATCTTCGGCGATGTCGTGGGCCACCTCCTCTGCCGAGATCCGCGTCTCCTGGATGACGCTGGCCCGTATGACGTGGAGGCGCACCTCGGACGACAATACGGCGAGCGACACGACAGCAGTCATCATCAGTAAGATCTTGGTGCGGCCGTTCATCGATGACCCTCCTCCCTCGCCGAGCGCGGCCACGACGCGGCCGCACCGGTGGGCGTGCGGACGGACGGGCCGCCCCGTTTATTCATCGTCGCCCCGTCGATTTGCCGGGTCAGGTCGATGGCATCAGCGAGCCGGGGCGGCCCCCTCCAACTTTCATATTGACTGTCAGTCAGTACATGGTTATACCCTATCGACAACCTGGTCCGGGCCGACCTGGGCCAGGGACCGGACGAACTCGGGAGGGAAGCCATGATGACCGCGTCCATCAGGTCAGGTTTGTGGTGTCCTGGGTTGCTAACGCTCGCGCTCGGGTGTGCTCGCTTGGACAGCATCGAACAGCTTCCCGGCGATGCAGGCGCGGGCAGCGGATCGGGCAGTGGAGGGCGAACGAGCGGGTCCGCAGGTGCCCCCGGAGGTGGAGGCCCCCCCGGCCCCGGCGACAGCACACGCGGTACCCTGGGCTCCGACGCAAGACCGGAGGACGCTCCCACTTGTGGTCTGTTCCAGGCGCCTCTCGAAAGGCAGCCCCCCGATGTCCTCATCCTGCTCGATAGATCGGCGTCCATGACCGAGCAGGTACTGCCCCCTGGGTTCGACCTCCCGATGTTTGTCGCGTGCCTCCTGCTCGGGAACTGTCCCATGACCGCTTCCAAGTGGGTCACGATGACCGGCGCCCTCAATTCGTCGGTGATGGCCACCGCCGCGACGGTGAACTATGGGCTCAAGTTCTTTCCGACCGACAGCGCCTGTGGGGTCACGGACGGTATCGCCGTTCCTATCGCCGCCTACAACGCTGGGCCCATGAATAGCGCGATCGCCATGACCACTCCCGGCGGATTCACGCCGACCGCCACGGCATTGGCAAGCGCCGGACGATACTTGATGGGCCTGACCCGACCGAACCCGCGGTTCGTCTTGCTCGCGACCGATGGTGAGCCCACCTGCGGCGCGGGTGGCGGAAACACGGGGAGCGATGCCCAGGCCGCGATTGCCGCCGTTACGAGCCTGGCCGCAGCCGGCATTCCCGTGTACGTGATCGGTATTGCCACGCAAGGGATGGCTGACGCCACCTTGAACGCCATGGCTACGGCGGGCGGCCGGCCTCGCAACGCCAACCCGACGTACTACCCGGTCCAGACGGCGACCGATCTCACGGCGGCTCTTTCCGCCATCGGCGGCCAGATCGCATCGTGCACCTTTACGGTGAAGGCACCCGATGCGCCCGCCGATCCCGGCAACGTGGCCGTCAAGGCGAACGGGATGACGGTGCCGAAGAGCGCGACCGACGGCTGGCAATTCGGGCCCAACATGACCTCCATCGAGATCACCGGAACCTGGTGCGCCAAGATCCAGTCGGGAGCGATTACTGACATTCAGGCGATCTTCGCCTGCAAGGACTTCGTGATTCCGTGAGGGCCTCGGGCTCCCCACCGCCCCCTGCTCCACGACGACGACAGTAGAACCCAGCGTCGATTCCGTGGCGGGAGTGGGCGAATGGCTCAAACACCAATGGGCGAGGTATCTCACATAAGACGGACCAATGGGCCGCGCTTGGCAGTAGAGATCTTCGCTCCCGCGAACACGACGCGCGCCGCCGTATTGCTCAGCCACGGCTACGCGGAACACGCCGGTCGTTATGATCGGGTGATCGACGCCTGGACCAAAAGCGGGCTCCTGGTGGCGACCTACGATCTGCGGGGCCATGGTCGGTCCGAGGGGCGACGCGGGCACGTTGCTTCATTCGCCGAGTACGTGGACGACGTGAACGCCATCCTCGGCGAGTTCGAGCAGCATGCGCGCTGGCCTGCAGGAAAGAAGCCGGTGCTCTTCGGCCACAGCTTGGGAGGATTGATCGCGGCCAGCGTGGCCGCGGAAGCGCCGGCACGTTTCGCGGGACTGGCGATGACCTCGCCCTTCTTCGGCTTGGCACGACCGGTCCCGAAGCTGAAAGGTTGGGCAGGCCGAGTCATGAGCCGGATCCTGCCGACGCTTTCACAACCTTCCGGGCTCAAAGGCTCAGAGCTGACACACGATGCGGATCTGGTGGCACGCTACGACGAGGACCCCTATCACTTTTCTCACGTGACGGTGAGGTGGTTCGCCGAAACGGAGGACGCGCAGACGAAGTTACTAACCAGAGCGTCGCGCCTCACGTTACCGATGTTCTGCCTCGCAGCCGGCGACGATCGCGTCGCCTCCACGGCCGCGACACAACGACTGTTCTCACTTGCGGCCAGCCAGGACAAGGAGCTCGTCGTGCTCCGGTCTCTCTATCACGAGGTCTTGAACGAGCTCGATCGGGACCAGCATATCGCGACACTGGGAGACCGCATGATCCGGTGGGCGGACTTACCCACCACCCCGTGCCTTTCGATCTCGAGCACTCACCCAGATCCCTATTGACTTTTGGTCAGCCTCCGCGGAGATTGGGATCCGAGACCAGCTCACCCGACGGAGGTCGTGCCATGAACCGCGCCGCTTGCGTTCGTTGGTTGTTGCTTCCATCCATGCTGGCGTGCACCGCGGCCGAGCCGTCGGGGGGAGGCACCGCTACCGGCGGCACCTCCGCCCCGGGTGGAACCGGTGTGCCGACTGACAGCGGTGGTTCGGGCGTCGTGAGCGGCAGCGGTGGCAGTCACTCGGGGACGGGCGGCTCGATGGGCGCTACGGGGGATGCGGGCGGCCCCGGCGGGGCGATGGGCGGCACGGGTGGAGCCGGCGGCGCGATGACCGGCGCGGGCGGGACCGCCGGCGGCGTGGGCGACGGCATCGGCCCTGAATATCTGCCATGCACGCCGACTCGCTTCTTCAAAGCGCACGCCTCGGGATCGCCGACCGCAAAGTACGCCGTGCCCAATCCTACCAACGACCAGTACGTCTGCTTCAATTTCAAATCGCCATTCGCGCCCGGCGAGCAGGCCATCGCCACGGCGCCCATCATCGACGACGCTCGAGTCATCCATCATTACATTCTCTACGGGACCACCTCCGCACTCACCGACGGGGCCGTGTCAACGGGCTGCACCAGCACAGGCGCGGCGGTCCACGTCTCCGGGTGGGCGCCGGGTGGACAGAACTCGGTGATGGAACCGGACGTCGGGATGGTCCTCGATTACCCCTACTTCCAACTGCAGGTTCACTACAACAATCAACGCTACTCCGACGGCGCCGACGCCAGCGGAGTCGCGTTCTGCACCACCACTACGCCTAGGCCCAACGCCGCCGGCATCGTCACACTGGGCACCACACTGTTCAGCATTCCGGCCAACGGCAACGATTACGCCGTGAACAGCAACTGCACGGGCCTGGCAGCCGACGGAAGCACGCCCATCACCGTCATCGGGACCTCGCCCCACATGCACCTGCTTGGCACCGGGTTCCGGACGCAGCATATGCGCGGCGGAGCCAACATGGGTGATCTGTCGAATGTGCCGCTCGGCACCTGGAGCTTCGACGGCCAGCGGCACTACAAGGTCGATCCGCGGCGTCAGGTCATGCCCGGCGACACGCTACGTACCACGTGCTATTTCGACAACCCCAACCCGTCGGCGGTCAACTTCGGACCGCGCACGTCCGATGAGATGTGCTTCGACTTCATCACGGTCTTCCCGTATGCCGCGGCGAAGAAGACCTGTTCGTCGCTGTTCTGAGGTTCACGCTGGGGCACCCAGAGGTCCTCGCATAGGCACTCATGGCCTTCGTCACGACGCTCGCGCTGGGAGTGTTTGCGCTTTCTTTTGGCAGGGGCGGGTCGCACACCGCTCGGGTCGAACAGGTCATTGATCGAGGGAAGCAAACCCCTTCCCCTCTGCCACCAGCCGCTCGAGGAGGGCCGCCGGTTGCCACATCTCGCCATGCGTCCGCCGCAGTTCGCGGATACGGTCGAGAATCCTGCCGAGTCCGATCTGATCGGCGTGGAACATGGGACCGCCCCGGTGGGGCGGGAATCCATACCCGTGGATCCAGACCGTGTCGATGTCCGACGCGCGCAACGCGATCTTCTCCTCGAGGATCTTCGCCCCTTCGTTGACCGTCGCGTAGAGACACCGTTCCAGCACCTCCTGGTCGCTCACAGGATGTCGCCTGATGCCGACCTCTTCGGATACCCGGCTGATGAGCTCGTCGACCGCCGGATCTGGCAGCGGCGTGCGTTGGCCCGCCTCGTACCGGTAGTAGCCTCTTCCAGTTTTCTGCCCATACCGCCCCTCCTCCGCCAGGCGATCAGGCAGCGTGCCGAAGTAGCGTTCCTCGCGCGGCCGCGGTCCCTTGGCTTTACGGATGCGCCAGCCGACGTCGATTCCCGCCAGGTCGCTGGTTACGAAGGGCCCCATGGCCATGCCGAACTCGGTCATGACCCGGTCGACTTGTCCCAGCAGGGCCCCTTCCTCGATCAGGAAGTGGGCCTCTCGGAAGTACTTGTGAAGCATGCGATTGCCCACGAAGCCGTCACACACACCCACCAGCACGCCCACCTTCCCGATGTCACGGGCCAGCTTCATCGCGGTCGCCACCACCACCTTCGCCGTTTCCTGGCCGCGTACGATCTCGAGCAGGCGCATGACGTTCGCCGGGCTGAAGAAGTGCAGACCGACCACCTGATCGGGATGTTTGGTCGCGCGTGCGATGGCGTCCACATTCAGTGTGGACGTGTTGGTGGCGAGGATCGTGCCCGGCTTGCAAACCGCGTCGAGCCTCGCGAACACCTCTTGCTTGAGCCCCATCTCCTCGAACACCGCCTCGATGACGAGGTCTACGCTCTCGATGCCGTCCCAGCCTGTCGCCGGCGTGATGATGCCCATGCGCGCATCCATCTCGGCCTGTGAGAGGCGTCCCTTCTTCACGCTGGCCGCGTAGTTGCCGGCGATGGTGGCCATGCCCTTTTCCACCACGGTCCGCTCGCTGTCGACCAGCCTCACGGGAATACCGGCGTTGGCGAGCGTCATGGCGATGCCGCCGCCCATGGTTCCGGCACCAATCACGGCGGCAGACGCCACCGCCTGCGCCCGAATCTCCCTGCCGATGTCCGGCACCCTGGCCGCCGCGCGCTCAGCGAAGAACACGTGGCGCAGCGCCGCCGATTCGGGCGAGGCAAAGGCTTCCTTGATGAGGTCCCGCTCCCGACGCAGACCCTCCTCGAACGGCAGATCGACCGCGGCCCTCACCGCATCCAGACCGCGAAGCGGCGCCTCGGCCCCGCGCGCTCGCCTGGCCAGCGCCTTCGCCGCCGCATCGAAAAGCTCGGGGTGTTGCCTGGCTCCTTCGACGTGGTCGTTTCGCTCGCTCACACGCGGCAACGGCAACTGGTTCTGTATCCTCCGCGCAAAATCCACGGCGGCGCCCAGCAGATCGCCCTCAACGAGCACATCCACCAGGCCCAGCGCCAACGCCTCCGTGCCGCCTACTGGCTCGCCGCTGGTGATCATGTCCAGCGCCCTCTGAACGCCGATGAGGCGCGGCAGGCGCTGCGTGCCCCCACCCCCAGGAATGATCCCGAGCTTGACCTCGGGTAGCCCGCACTTCGAGCTCCGCAGGGCCACGCGGTAGTTGCAGGCGAGCGCCAGCTCGAGACCGCCACCGAGCGCGGTGCCATGGATGGCCGCCACCACCGGCTTCTGGCTCTTGTCGAAGGCGCGGACGACATCCATGAGCTGCGGCGCCTGCGGCAGCTTTCCGAACTCGCCGATGTCCGCACCCGCGATGAAGGTACGTCCCTCGCACCAGAGGACCAGCGCCTTCACATCGCCGTCGGCCAGCGCTTTCTCCAGCGCCTGGATCAGCCCCTGGCGCACGGCATGCGCAAGCGCGTTCACAGGCGGGTTGTCGACGGTAATGATTCCAACGGTCCCGCGTCTTGCGAACTCGACTGCCATCATGACCGACCTCGGACGCTGCTTTTGGTCGACGATAGGAGCCTATCGACTTCTAGTCAACTCCAAAAAAGATCCACGCCGTCTCAGAGCTTGCCCCGGGGCCGCGACGCGAATACGTCACGTTGCCCCGGAACCGACAGCGCAAGACCTTCGGACCGGCTGATCTTTCAATTGACTGCGGGTCAATAAATGGACTACGGAATACTGGTCAATCCTTGCCCACGAAGCAGAGAGGTCATCACATGCGTTCATCGACATGGCTCCTCGGGATCTCGCTGGTCATACCGTTCGCTTCGATCACTCTGGTCGGATGCGGCTCTAGTTCGAGTGGCGGCGGTAGCGGCGGCAGCGGCGGTAGCGGCGGCAGCGCCAGCGGAGGCGCCGGAGGGGCGGACGCCGGGGTGGCTTGCACCCCGATGACCACCAGTGCTGCGACGATCGACGCCGGAGTGCTGTGGGGATGCTTGGAGAGCGCATGCATGGCGCAGCTGTTGGGCTGCGCCTCTGAATGCGCTTGCAACAACGCCGCCTTGGCGGCGCTGCAGTGCGTGGCGACCGGCGGCAGCCAGATGACGTGCTTCATCCCGTTGGCCACCGCCGGTACGAATGGGCTGCCCGTGGTTTCCTGCTTGCTCACTGCGACATCCGGCTGCGGCTCCAATCTCGACGCTGGCTCCGGGCCAGGAGCCGGCGGTGCCGCCGGGAAGGGCGGCTGATCGACTGGAACCGCTACCTCCGATGGCGCTGCCGTGACCTACCTTCGCAGGTTCATGAACGGCCGTTCGACCAGCAGATAGACCATGCTGCCGAATGCGAAGGACATCAGCACGGTGAACACCATGGTCAGGCCCAACTCGGGAAGCGCGAACGTGGACAGGGCCTGCTTCGGAGCGACCCCTGGGTGAAGAATTTTCGCGACGACGAGATATGAGACCGTCACGAAGCCGAGGTGGAAGAGGTACGTGCAGTAAGAGAGCTGCGCAACCGGATACCATGGGCGCGCGCTCAAGAAGGCCGCGGCGGTCCGGCTGAGGGGACCATTTGGGTACAGGCAGGCGAGCAGGCCCATGCCCGCAGCAATCGACCAGATGTTCCGATGCACGACGGCGTACCAAAAGAGAAAGGAGCGGCTCAAGTGCGCGTCGGGTTCGTAGATTGGAGCCGACAAAAGCATGACGCACATGGCGGCGCCCCCAATCAGAAACACGTCGCTCACGAAAGGCCGCGCGAAGACTCGGCGAAGCCTGTCGGCGTGACAGATGTTCACCCAAGCGACGAAGACGCCGACCACAAAGGGTCCGTAGCGCGTGTAGAGGTTATCGTAGACGCTTTCGAAGTACTCGCAGGTGAAGCCGGGAAAGTCGCGAAAGAAGTGATTCGCGAACGATGTCTGCGTGATGTGCGGGTGGCGCCAGAGCACGTAGGCGCGCACTGCGAAGGAAGATGCGAAGAGCGCGAGCAGCACCTGGACCTTGTGCTTCGTCCGAAAGAACACAACCAGGAGAAGGACCGGGAGAACCAGGTAGAACTGCTCCTCGACGGCGAGCGTCCAGGTCCAGTCCATGAACATCTTGTCGCACGTGAGGAAATTGTTGACGTAGAGGAGATTCGTCCAGATATACGCCGATTTCTTCGTTGGTTCCGCCCCAGAAACCCAAACGATGAGTACCGCCGCCACATAGGCGGGCGTCAGCCGCAAATAGCGACGCCCATAGAACCGTCTGAGACGAATCCCGCCCATCGTCTTGTGCTCGCCGAGGAGCAAGCCGCCGATCAGGTAGCCGCTGATGGTGAAGAACGTGTCGAGCGACTTCTCGCCGTGCCAGATCCACGCGAGCGCGGAAGGCAGCGAATCGACCAACCCCCGAAAGCTCGGATAGTCAACGAACACGGAAAGCGCAAGGCAGACGTGTGTAGCCATGACCCAGAACATCGAGAGCGCGCGCAGGCCATCGATGGGCGCCTCTCGCGACGTGGACCGCCTGTAGATGCTCTCGAGGTTCCTCCGTAGAGCGTACGCTTGCTTCAGACGCGTCCACATCGAAGGCTCACTCCAGTATCTTCAGCATGTCGATCGCGGGCAATACCTCGGTTGCACCGATCGGCGGCGGCGTATACGCGACGTACGTACGGCCTTCCCAGCGCCGCCACACCAGCGACGGATCGTCGAGCGCGCGTTCGAAGTGAACCAACACGGTCAGCGGCCGGCCGCCCGCGGTGACGGTTTCGATCTCGATGGTGACGCCGGACAGCGCAATGCGTTCGCCGGGGATGAACCGACGCGCCAGGGTACGCAGCGCTCTGTCGACCTGGTAGCGCAGGAAGCCTCCCTCCGGGGTGACGCGTAGGGTCCGGTCGGCTATGCGCTCGATGGTGACCGCTTTGATGGCGGTGGCCAGCCAGTAGAGATGTGCCGGCCGCGGTTGGCCGCGGGAGGTGCGCATCAGCGGGATGTAGCCGCAAAAGGCGTCCGACGGCGTACTGACCAGGATGACCGTGCGGGTGGTCACCATGGGATCTGCGGGAATCCCCCGATCGGCGCGATCGAAGATGGCGCCAACTGTGCCCATCGCCTTCGAGCGGAAAACGAGGAACGGTGGCGCCAGCACGACGTGCACCAGCGCCATGCTCGCCACGACGGCAGCGCCGCCGGCACGTCGGAGGGCTCCGTCGCCGAGCAGCTCGGGGCGGGCCAGCGCAGCCTCCAGCAGCTGCGCGACCAAGCCCATGCCACCCAGCCCAACAAAGCCGAGCAGGCGATCAGCGGGGAGCGTGCTCGCCGCTGGCAGCGTGGCGAGCACCATGCCGGTGGCGAAGAAGCGCGCCGTCGGATCGCGCCGCAACAGGCCCGCGCAAGCCAGACCCACGGCGATGAGGAACACGAGGGCGAAGGCCACCATGGTCGGCATCACCGCAGCGCCCATCAGGGGGTACAGCGTGCCGGCGTCCGACCACGGCAAACCCAGCTGGCCAAGCAGGAGCAGGGGAATCCGTTTGACGGCATCAGCGGCAAACGTCAATGGCTGAGCGCGGGGATCGTGATAGATGCCGGAACCGGCGACCCCATAACCGAGGGAGCTGTAGATCAGCTGCCAGAGCACCACGACCGCGGCGTACGGCGCCAGCGCCAGGACACGCGCGCGCCAGGGTCCCCGGTCGAGCCACAGGGCGTGCGCCACCAAATAAGCGACGATGGCGAGCGAAGCCTCCCCGGCACCCAACGCGAGCGCGAACGCCAGCGGGCCGAGCCAGGCGCCGGGGTACCAGCCGTTTCGGCGCCAACGATCGTGGGCGAGAAGCGCCGGAATCGCGAGCACCGGGGCAATGAGCGCGTTGCGACCGGCGATCCAGCCTACCGCCGGGCCGCGAGCGTCGTCGACGGCGTAAAGGGCCAGCGCCAGCACCGCTAGCCAGCGAATGTCGATGAAGCAACGGTAGAAGCGCCAGGCCATCGCCAAGCACAGCGCCAGCCATAGAAGGTTGTGCAACTGCATCAGGTCGGCGCGCTCGGGCCACAGCGCGTGGTCGAGGGCGTGGGTCGCCGAGGCCAAGGGGCGCAGGAACGCGACACGCACGTGCAGGTCGGTCCACCATGGATAGACGCCGGCATCCCGCAGTCGGCTGGCGGTGGACGGATCGCCGTCGGCGAATACGAACCGGTCGAACGGCCGCGACACGAGGCCGGCAATGCCGGGATCGTCACGGGCCATCAGACGATGCAGGTGATCGTCAGCGGTGAAATCGACGGTCAGAGCCGGTGACGCCAGGGCGAGGCCGATGCACAGCACCACCGGCGGCGCCCACCGCGCGCCCAACCAACGGCGCAAACGACTGAGGAGGTCGCGCGTGTCTGGCGGCCCGTGATGCGGCATTCGTCTTGGCTCAACCAAAAATTACGCTACGCATGTCGACGGCGGGCACCAAGACGCTACGACCTGGCCGCGGAACGACGAACGGGACGTAACCGTAAGAACCACCCCACTGCATGAAGCGCAGTAAAGGATCCTCGAGAGGAACCGAGAAGCGTACTTCCACCTCGGCGGGGCGGCCATCCTCGCTGAGGCGTGTGACCTCGAACGTCACGCCGGTGAGCGAGACGATCTCGCCGAGAGTCATCGGGTGGCGAGGACTGCGAAGCATGAGCTGGCTGGAGCTGGAGAGATATCCGGCGGCCGGTCGCACGCGGAGCGTCCTCGCGTCGACGCGCTCGATGTTCAGATCGGTCACGCCGGTCGCGAGCCATCGAAAGTGCTTGGGCCGGGCACGGTGCTCCGCCACGCGATAGATCGGAAAATAGTCGCCGAACGGGTCGATGGGTGGGTTGATGAGGACCAGCGTCTGATGGCTGATGTCGCTCGTGGCAGGAATCGTGGCATCCGCCCGGCGCAGGAGCGTGTCGATATGGCTGACGCCGTGAGCCCGAAACGGAAGCACCACGGGCCCAAGCGCGACGTGTAGCACGGCGAGGCCGACTGCCGCTGACTTCACCCATCGGCGTGAGCCCGGACATCCCGGGTAGGTCCGATCCGCAAAAGCTCCCAGGAACACCGCCACCAGGGCCATGGCACCGAAGCTGGTCCCCATGAGCAGCCGATCGTTCGGAAAGGGTGAGCACAGGGGGAGCGTTGCGAGCAGGCACCCAAGTGCCCAGAAGGCGACGGTGCGGTCTGCCTTCCACAGGGGGCGAAGCAACAGTACGACGCCCAGCATGGCCGCCACGCCCAGGCCCCACACCGGCCATTTCCACGCAGGAGCGATCAGGGGGTACAGGTCCCAAAGATCGGAGGGAGGAAGCGCGAAGGCACCCAGGAGCAAGATGGGCAGCCGATGAACGACGGCGCCGGCAAACCCGATCGGATCGTGCCCCGGGTCCATATAGAGGCCCGAACGATCGGCCCCATAGCCGAGCGCCAGATAGACGACGCGCCACACCATCACGACGCCCAGGTACGGCGCCAGTCGTCTCAGACGCGCCCACCAGGTTCCTTCGTCGAGACATAGGGCATAGGCCACCAGGTATGCGACGACGACCAGCGCGGTCTCGCCGCCCAAGAACCCTAGACCGAGAAACACCGGTCCGAGAAAAGCCGCGCGGGGATCGCGCCGCTTGCACCAGCTGTCGTAACAGACGAGCGCCGGCAGCGCGAGTGTGAGCGCGATAAGCGCGTTGCGATTGGCCACCCAACCGACGGCGGGCCCGCGGGAATGATCGAGCGCGTAGAGGGAAAGCGCAAGTCCGGCGTGCCAGCCTTTCGCAAAGATGCGGCGGTACACCACCCCGGCCACCAACACGAGCGCGCCAAACCAGACGAGGCTGTGCGCGTGCATGAGGTATGGATGCTCCGGAAAGAGCTGGTAATCGAGCCAATGTGTGAATGACGACAGCGGCCGACAGAAAGAGAGGAGCGCCCGCGGATCGGTCCACCAAGGAAATACGCCCTCATCTATCAGCGCATGGTTCGCCGCCGGGTCCCCGGTTGCGAAGCGAAAAAGGTCTAGCGGCCGGTACGAGAGCCCGGCCATGCCGGGCTCGTTGCGGAGCATCAGCTCGTGGAAGAGATCATCGACGACCAATCCAACGCCAAGCGACGGCGTGACGAGGAGGACGCCGACGCCCGCAATGATGAACCCGATGCGCGGCCGCGAGAGCCACGCTCGCGTACGCGCGAGCACCCAATGCGGGTGCTCCGCGACGCGCGGCCCTTCGGTCCCTGCCGCCGCGTTCGCCTGCACATGCGAGGTTCCCGTCGACATTGGCTGTCAGACCGCCCAGCCGCTGCCCGTACAACACATCGCGTTTGAGTACGCAGGGGCGATTCCCCTCACTTGGCACTGGGTAGCGAACCGGCGCATCGGCATCAATAGTGTCGTTCGAGGACGTACCAGCCAAAGGCTCGGAACGTGACTTTGTACTGCGAGTCTTCGATGAGGGGGTCGAGCTGCGTCCACGCGGCCTCAACGATCTCGCGCGCCTGTGCGACGCAGGAGTCAATGGCACCCACCGCTTCCAACTGCGCAATGACCTGTTCCACGGTTCCCGCGTCCTGCGGCTTGCTGGCGATGAGCTGGATGAGAGCTTGCCGCTCGGCGAGGGAGAGCTCTCCCATGGCCTTCACAACCGGAAGGGTGATCTTTCCCTGAGAGATGTCTTCGCCTTTCGCCTTCAAGTCGCCCTTGAAACCGCGCAGGTTGAGCACGTCGTCGACGATCTGAAACGCGAGGCCGATGGCTTCGAAGAAGGTCCCCACGCCTTCGATCTGAGTGTCGCTGCCCCCCCCGAGAATGGCGCCGATGCGGGCGAGGGTCCCGGCCGGCAGCGCCGTCTTGAGGCGGTGGATACAAAGAACGCGGGCTTCCAGCTCCGCAACGTTACCCGTGTTCACCGCGCGCGCGACGGCGTCGCCGAGGCCAGCCAGGTCGAGGGCTTGCCCTGCGTGTCCGGAGCGCATTCCATCGAAATAGAGCTGGTAGATACGGACCTTCGTTTCGGCCGAAAGATTGTCCTTTGCCACAGGAGGTTCCGCGATGAAGTAGGCGGCCGTCCCGGCGTTTATGGCCAGCGCCTCGCCAAAGAGGACGTGGGAAGTCGCGCCGCCCCGGCGCACTTCCGAGCGATCCTCAACGTCGTCGACAACAAGGGAGCCAACATGCAAGATCTCAGGAATCGCGAGCCAGTGCAGGAATTTCCGTGAGTCGCCTCCCACCACATCGATGCATGCGAGCGCTGCGTACGAGCGCCACGCCTTGCCGCCGCGGTCGATGATCTCCCGTACGGGCCGCACCAACGCCTCACCAAGCTGCCGTGCGTCCAGCCCCCCGAGACAGCGCTGCCCATCGACCCGGACCATCAGGTCCTGAAGCTGCTGCCGCGACGGCTCGAGCGGCATGATCTCTTCGACGCTCTTCCGGACCAGGGAGCTTGCCGCCGAGAAGAAGTCGTCCAGACGTTCGAAGCGGTACCCCTTGCGTTCGACCCAGCCGGCGCCCGTGACCGAAGCGCCCGACTGATGGCCCGTGACCTTCACCTGTCCTTCCCAAAACGCCGGATCGGAGATGACGGTGATGACCTCCTGATCTTCGAAGGTTGCCTCGATCGCGATGTCGAGCTTGGCCTCAGGCACCACCAAGCGCCAGCGCGTCGGGTACTCGAGAAAGGAGCGGGTGCTGCGCCAGGTTGCCAGCGCGCGGAAGTTGACCCTGTCGTACTGCGCGCGTTGGCCGTCCACGTCGCTGATGATGGCCCAGTTGTCGAGCACCTCACCGGTCGCGATGCGCGTGATCGAATAGACGGTTATGTCCACGCCGTTGTCCAACTGAACAGCAGCCCAGTTCCAGTCTGTCGCGCCCGCGCCCCCTTTCTGGGTCTTCGCGGGCCCACTGGCCTTCGCGGGGCGCCTCTGGTCCGGCGCGGCTTCCGGAACGAAGCCGAACTCATGATCGTACCAACCTATGCCGCGGGTGACTGGACTCCGCTTGCCACCCACCACGACGCTTCCCGACAGCTCATTCCTCGGGATGAAATAGTAGAACATCAGTTCCTCGGAAACGCCGTGGATCACGCCCTCGTTCCCGTGGCGAGTGGGCGGCTTCGTCGGATTGAGCACCAGGTCGCAACCGACACCAGCAGCCTCGTCGTAAAGGTGGAGCTGGTAGCTGCCGGACGGACGCTTCGAGAAGCAGCTCGCCCCGTACTCTAGAGCGAGTCGGTCATGGGCCACAACCGGCTCGCTATCGAGCATGCGGGTTGGAAGCGGGACGCGTCCCCGCTCGAGCACCTCTCTCAGCGCACGGTTCACGCGAGCGTCGGCAATGCCACCGCCGCTGTCGATCTTCTTGAGGCCGAAGGCCACTGCGCTCTTGTCGACGGCGCACACCGGGTGGTAGCGCCGACTCTGGGGATCGCTGAGGGCCCAGGCGATGGAGTGCGCGTACTCGATTTCGCCCGCCGTGTTTCGGCCAGCCGCCTGTCTGAAGAACGCCGCGAAGATACCGTATTTACAACCCGCTGCGGTCTCCAATTGCGTGTTGATGTACCACCATTCCAGAATCGAAGAGGCGTGCGGCAGATCGTGAACCCGGAGATCGATCGGTCCATCGGACGGCCAGTCGGCAGGCGTCACTATACCGGTCGGGTAGGAGGACGAAGTCCCCGGAATGGGCAGAATGGCGGCGGCTTGAGTTCGCATCATCGCGCAACCTTTCAGACCGTGACGTGGTAGGTAGTCGAGAAGATCGAAGTATCAAGGAAGGCAGAGAGCAGGATTGGGCAGCGTGCAGCGACCGCCCACGCATCGCGCGGGGGGCAGGCAACTCGGACCGGTGCTGGCGGCACTGCACGCGGCACCGTCGGCAGCCGCCATGGAACAAGTACCGCCGACGAGGGCGCTGCAGGTCCCGCTCGCGGGGCAAGCGGCGTACATGGTCCCCGATAGGTCCGCTCCGCAGGGCCCGCTGGATCCCAGTGTCAGCCGAATGCAGCGCCCACTGATGGGGCTACAACCAACACCGTTGCCGATATCACACTGTTCGTGGACCGTGCAGGTTGCACCGAGTTGACCGGGCTCGAGAGCCACGCAGATGGATTTTCCCATCGGACACACCGTTCCGGCACTACACGCGCCCCGCACGCAGGGCCCACCTGGCTGCGTGGTTGGCGCACAGACGCCGCACACAGCGTCGGGAGCCCGCGCGCAAAACGTGCTGGCACACTGCCAGTCGTCACCGCACGCAACTCCAGCGATCGAGCCGCCCGCTTGGGGAGCGCAGGCGGCCCCGAAATCACCTTTGACGAAAGCCGCGCAAGGGTGCGTCGCCAGCGAATCGGCGCAGCTCAGGATCTTGGCAGGTGTTGCACTGGTTCCCGGAGCCCCGAACTTGGGCAGGCAATCCAGTGCCAGACGCTGCTCGCAGACGGTGCGACTTCCAAACAAGAGTGCCGTCGCGAACGGCGTGCAGGTCTCGGACTTGGCGCACAGGGCCTTGGCAAGAGCCGAGCACGCCTGTTCGACGGCGGGATCGGCGACCGGAGTTCCGCCCGTCCCGCTGCCGCCCGAGGTTCCACTTGCCGCCCCGCTGCCGCCCGGAAATCCGCCGGTCGCCCCACCCGCCCCGCCGAACCCGACCCCTGCGCCACCCGAGCCAGGAGAAGAGGTGTTCCCGCCGGACCCGCCCCTACCCCTGCTCCCGCCGGTTCCATCGTTGGTCTGCGCCCCGCCACCGGTGCATCCGGCAATCACGACAGCGGAAGAAGCGGTGAACAGCCAGCGATTCATGCTCTCGGGCCACCCATCGACCCTGGCTCCAAAATACCATTCTATTGACCCCTGGTCAACGCGGATAGTAGCGCGCCTCGTGGGGAAGAGATGGTTCCCGCTCGATGGCGGCGTCGCGTCAGCGACCGGGGGCGGCGCGGAGCGCCAGAGCGGATAGAAAGCGCTCAACGTCGGCGACGGTGCGCGCGGGATCCTCCTCCATGGGAACGTGGCCGAGGCCGTCGTAGACGATCACCTGCGCGCCCGGAATATCTCGAGCGAACGAACGCGCCGCTTCGACGGGGATCAGGCGATCATCGGCGCCCCACAGAATCAGCGTTGGTTGGTGCAGCTCACGGATGCGCGCGCTTTCGTCGCGTCGCGGGGCGCGCATGCAGTCGACGAAGGCCGCGCGGTTTCCAGCGCGCAGCGTGAGCTCGTAATAGCGAGCGAGGGTATCGGGACGGATGCGAGAGGCGTCGCTGTACGACTTGCGCACACCGTTGTCGACCAGGCGGCGAGGGTCGAGGTGTGTAAGCAGTGACGGGAGGACCGGCCATCGCGCCATCCGGAAGGCGATGGGAAGGTCGGCCCCGCGCAGGGGATAACCGAGGGCGTCGACGAGAATGAGGCCGCGTACGCGGTCGGGGTGAGCCAGCGCGTACGCCCAGGCGATGCCGCCACCCATCGAGTTACCTCCGAGGACAAAGTGCTGCAGGCCCAACTGCTTGGTCACGTGATCGACCACGGCCGTGTAAGCATCGACACTGTAGTCACGCGCTGGGTTGGGTCCGGTCAGGCCGAAGCCCGGCAGGTCGAAGCGCACCACACGATAGCTTTGGCGCAGGCGCTCCGCCCAGCCATCCCAGGTGTGGAGCGACGACGACATCCCGTGCAGCAGCACCACCGCCGGGCCGCTCCCCTCGTCGCGCACGTGCACGTCCATCCCGTCGACGGCCACCAACTGCGACGTCGGGCCGGCCCAGCGTGCTTTGAGGGTCTCGAGCGGAATGTCGCCTCGCAACCTCGAGACGTACCCGACTGTCAGCAGCACCACCAGCGCGCCCAATGCGTAGCCGACCCGGCGCGCGACCTTCGATCCAGCCATGGGTGAACAGGATACACCGTCTATTGACTATTGCTCAATATGTGGCACGAATGGGTTCGAGGGTGCCGCGACAAAAGCGGTGCGGCATCGGGCCCTGCGCACATCTGAATGTCGATATCTCGATAGGCAGGAGGGGTACCTTGCGAAACGCAAACACGTTCCTGGTCATCGCGGTGCTCCTGGTGCCCGCGTGCACGAGCGGCGCGGGCAATGGCCCCAACGGTCAGGGAGGCGGTAGCGGCACCGGCGGCGCCTCAGCGGTCGGAGGAACGGGTGGCGCTAACAACGGCTTCGGTGGCAACGGTACGGGCGGCCGGGTAGCAGGATCGGGCGGCCTGGGCGCGGCCAGCACCGGTGGCATGGGTGTGGGCGGCCGGCCCGCGGGATCGGGCGGTCTGGGCACGACCGGCGGCAGCGCTGGCTCGAGCGCCGGCGGCGGGAATTCGGCTGCAGGCACTGTGGGCATCCAGGATCCGATCATTCCGCCCGTCAGCGGCCCCTGCCCCGAATTCCGAACTGGTACGCAAACCATCATGGGACTCCCCACAGAGATCGTAGCCGGCGCGCCGGGAGCAACCAAGGGCCCTCTTCTCTTCACCTGGCACGGCACCAACGGCAGCGGCACAGGAGCGCTGGCTCAACTTCCCCAGTCTGTGCAGCAAGACATCATGTCCCAAGGCGGACTCGTGATCGCGCCATCCGACAACGGCCAGGTGCGGGAGGGAACAGACGTCACGCTCATTCTCGGGGTCTGGTACGACGTTGGGGACCTGAAGTACGCTGACCAGATCGTGGCGTGTGCCGTGCAGAACCACAACATCGATCCGCGGCGGATCTATGTGACCGGCTGCAGCGCGGGCGGCTTGATGGCAGGAGCGATGACGCTCCAGCGCTCGAAGTACGTCGCGGCTGCGGCCCCAAATTCCGGCGGGACCGTTTTGGCAACAGGCCAGCTCCAAGATCCGCAACGCGTGCCTGCGGTGTTCAGCATGCATGGCGGTACTGGCGACACGGTGATCGTCAACTTTGCCGACACGACGCACAACTTGGAAGCCATCCTGAAACCTTACGGTGCCTTCCTGGTCGAGTGCATGCACACCGGTGGTCATTGCGGTGCTCCGGCGAGCCTTCACGAGCAGGCGTGGACATTCATGAAAGCACATCCCTTCGCGACGAAACCGTCGCCGTATGCAGGCGGCCTCCCGGCGACCTTTCCGGCCTATTGCACAATCCAAAATTAGAAGCGCGACCGGAGGTGCCGCCCTACTGTTTCCGGAACACGGCCATCACGTCGGTGTGCCGCGAAAAGAGCGAGCCGAAGAAGCCCCAAAACAGCGTCAGGGGCAAGCGGAGGAGGAGCGCCCCGCTGTGCACGGGTTCCGCAGCGACATCGAGGGTGTCGTCGAGAATTCTCCCGTAGTAGCGGTAAAAGGCCTCGTTCAAGAAGGGGATCGGGGTATTCGTATACATCGTCGAATAGAAGCGACTGAGCGTCAGACCATGTCGGCTGCCGGCGTCGATGAGCGCATCCCGCGAAAGGATGTGACGGTGATACGGGGCGTGGATCGCGTGAACGAACTCCCGAGGTCGCCCCAGATCGATCGCCGAGGCGTTCGGAGTCCCGATGGCAATGATGGCCCGGGCCTCCGTCGCTCCCCGGAACTCGTCGAGTAGCACATTCGGCGAGGGGACATGCTCGATGACATCCTGCGAGATGATGCAGTCGTACCTCTCGTCGAGCACCGAGCGCGCCTTGTATTCCTCGCAATAGTCGTCGAAGCCACGCGCCTTGGAGTAGCCCTTTGCTTGCAGGAAGCGGACGAAGTGGCCGCTACCGCACCCGTAGTCGAGGATCTTGTGAGAACGCTGGAGACCGGCACGCTGCAACCGTGCCAACTGCCTCGCGTGCATCGCGTTGAAACGCCAGTCGCTCGGGAGATCGTGAAACGGATACCGCGAGTAGTAGTGAGGGAGGTCGACGTCATCGCGCGCGTGGATGCTCTGGCAATGGCGGCAGCGCCAATAGATGAATGCCTCGTTCGAGAACCGACGCACGTTCGAAGGAACACTGGCTTGCTCCGCCGCCTGGGACGGCGTTTCGCGCGCGCACGCGACGCAAACAAGAGTGACCTCCTGTGGGGTAGGCATGCACACCGGCAGACCGTCCATTCTCGCATGTATTGACCCATCGTCAATACGGCGACACCCCGGCCGCTCCGCCGTCCATTGCGCGGCGCTGGAAGAAAGAGCTCGACCGCTGGTGACCGCGGCTGCCAACGAGTGCGAAGGTAAGCTAGTCCAGCCGCCCGAGCCCTGACGCGCGCTCGGCCGCCTGGGGGGCCATCCACACCCCTGGCGAACAAGCTTCGTCAGTCCGGTAGAGGAGATCGATATGCTGGCGCCAGCGTTCGACGATCTTGCGCCGTTTGAGCTTCATCGAGGGGGTCAGCATTCCGTTTTCTAGCGTGAACGGTTCGGGCAAGAGAGTGAAGGCAGCGATGCGCTCGTAGCCGCGAAACGAAGTGGAAACCTTGGCGATCTCTGCCGCGATCCGATCCAGCAGGGCTTGGTCTTGGATCTGCGCATCGGGGCTCAGAAGGCCACGTCCGGTTTCAGCTGCCCACGCCCGGAGCGCGTCGCCATCCGGGACGATGAGCGCGACGTTGTGGGGACGATTGTCGCCGTAGATGATCACGTCCGCGACAAACGGCACTAGCTTCAGACGCTCTTCAAGTGGCCCTGGACTGACGTATTTTCCATTCGTCAGCTTGTACTGCTCCTTGAGGCGACCGGTAATGAAGAGATAGCCGTCGTCGTCGAGGTAGCCGATGTCACCCGTCCGCAGTGCGCCCTCACGATTCAGCACGGCGCTCGTTTCCTCGCGGCGGTTATGGTAACCGTCCATGACGTTCGGGCCCGACACCACGATTTCGCCCTGTCGGAGATCGCCGACGACGGATCTGTCGATCACAACCTGCACGCCAGGGAGCGGCTTGCCCACGCTGCCGAGCTTCCGCTGCCCAGGAACGTTCGCGGAAATGACCGGACTGGTTTCGGTAAGGCCGTAACCCTCGTACACCGACACCCCGATGCCGTCCACGAATTCGGCCACCTCCATGGGCAGGGCCGCCGCGCCCGAAATGGCGTACTCAAGGCGTCCGCCCAATCGTTGTCGGATCTTCGAGAGGATCAAGCGGTCGGCCAAACCAAGAATCACCCGTTCCCCCAGAGAAAGGAAGACGTTCGCGGTTCGCTTCCGAGCGGCTGCCAATCCTCGGCGCGCGAGCCAACGGATTGGCCGGGGTTTCGAAGCTAAAGCCTTCTGGACTCCGGCGTAGACACTTACGAACACACGGGGCACGGACACCAGCACCGTTGGTCGCACCTCCAGCAGATTGTCGACGATCTTATCCACGGATTCGGCGATGGCCATCGCACCGCCCCCTGCCACCACCATGTGCAACTCTACGGTGTGACCGAAGGCATGCGCCCAAGGAAGGAACGACAATGTGAGGTGATTGTTATCAACCGGAATGAGCGCCAGCAGAGTCGCGACGTTCGACACGATATTTTTGTGCGAGAGAATCACCCCTTTTGGCTCACCGGTTGTCCCCGACGTGTACATCAGGCAGGCCACGTCGCTGGGGGAAGGCACGCGCGGAGGTACCGGATGACGCTCCCCCAGCTTCAGCAGGTCGACGAAAGTACACTCTGCAGTTCCTTGGCCCCCTTCGATCTGAATCAATTGGAGTCTTGTCCGCATCGTTGGACGCAGGGCCATCAGCTTGTCGTAGACGGCAGAGTTGGAAGCGAGCAACACGCTGATATTCGCGTCTTGAATGATGAACGCCCAGTCGGCAACCAGCTGCGACTCGTACATGGGCACCAGGGTCGCCACCAAGCCGTAGCTTGCGTACGCGACGGCCGCCCATTCGACTCGGTTGGCGGCGATGATTCCGACGCGGTCGCCAGCCTTCACGCCTATCTGCGCCAGCCCGCCGCGTATCAGGTCCACGGTGCGTTGAAACTCCGCGTAACTCGTCTTGTGCCACTGGTCGTCGCGTTTCGTGAGAAACAGCGTCCGTGGGCCATGGCGGCTCACGCTGTCTTGGAACAGCTCGACCAGTGACTTTGGCGCCACGACGGGACTGCTCATGGCATCACAGTTGTTTCTCCACGCTGAGGTGAAACATTCCGAGCCAGAGCGTGTACCTGCCACCACCGTCGGCGCGTCGGGTTGGCAGCTGGATGTTGTCGTTCGCCAGCGCGCTTCGACCGGTGTTGTCTCGCGCTAGGTACTGAACGTCGGTCAAGCCGGCGCCAAGCCGCCAGCCATGCCCGATCGCGATGCGACCTCCCAGGGCGGCACGAACGGCAGACGCATCGGGGAGCGCCGGATCCAACGTTGCATCGGGCGTGGCCGCGGTCTCGTAGCCCACTCCCGCGAACAGCTCTACCGTCGTCCGGGGCCAGAAGCTCAGGCCCGCGCGAACCCCGTAGGTGTCGTTCCAAGAGCGACGGAGGTTCTGGATCGTATACGGGTTCGCGGCCTCACCCGAGGCGAGGACGGCGCAAGGTTGATCGCGGGTCGAGAGGCACTCGGTCTGAAGGCGACTCCAGCGCGTGACGTCGCCGAAGAGGCGCAACTCGAAAGTCGAGGAGGCGCGAAAGCGCCCGCCCAATCTCACGATGTCCGGGAGGGCCTGCCGGTACGTCACGGCGTCTGGTGGCGCGGAAGCGCCATCCAGCATCCGTGTCAGCGTGCCGTCGAGCGCGATGGTGCCCAGGCCCGGCTGCGCCTGATATGAAGCTCCCAGCCACAGGCGGTCGGTGACCGCCTCGAACATCGCCCCGACGCCGAAACTGGCTTGGACGCCGCTCACATCGAGACGGATGCGATACTCGTTCGCGGGATCGACGTCTTCCTGGGGGTTCGAGCTCTTGGCCTGCGTGAGCTTGACCGATGAATGGACCAGGTTTCCGGTCAACCCCACCGCCAAACGCCCCAACCGCACGGCCGCCCCCAGGGTGAAGTAGAGATAAGTAAGGGCTCCCTCGGTGATCGTCCAGCGCTGAACGCCGTCTGCGGCCTGAGGGAAGGTGGGACTACCCACGAACTTTTGGTTCTTGTCCCACCGCAGTCGTCCCCCGAAGGGTACGTAGAACGCTGCCCCCAGCGAGAGCCAGTGGAGTTTCGTGGTGACTCCCAAGGCGGGCGCGCCAAATGGGTTGGAGAACCGCGCCTCCCCAGTGTCCGCGCCCTCGGCTCCCGGCGGTGGGGGCACCTCCGTCGCGGCCCGAGCATGCACCCAGGTGCCACGTCGAAGGGCGACCACTCCGCCGGCATAGAACGCCGTGCCTTCGCTGAACGCGATTCCGGCGGGATTGAAATACAGCGCGGTGGGATTGGTCGCGACCACGTTCCCGTGTTCGCCACCGAACTCCGCCGATGCAAATCCCGCCGCGCGAGCCGCACCAGCCGCTGCGATCACGCCGGCCAGAGCCGCCACCATGGTGACGCCCACCCGACTTGCATGCATCACCGATTGGCGGGCCGTGACCAAGGAACACCCTTACATCGGGAGCGCAGCGCGGACGTCGGCGCAGGTCGCGTTGTCCGGTACACTCTTCATTTGACTGGTGGCGCTGGCGACCTGAAAGACCGTGCGGTTGTTGTCGACGAACGTAGCTTCAGCGGCGGTACAATCCTGACCGCCCATGACGTGACAGCCCACGACGTGGTTGTCGAAGTGCGTGAAGGTCACCGTGCCAGTGAATTCGTCGCACGCCTTGCGGGTGAGCACGACCGAGGTGGTATTTCGTGTCGTGAGGTAGACCTTGTCCACTCGTGACGTTTGCAGGATGGACGTCGGCGGTGCCACGTAGCCACTGCCGCTCTTTGGCAGCGCGGTCAAGCCAAGACTGCCGTCGCCGTCGGCGTCGACGAGCCCCATGATCCCTGTGTTGGCCGTGGGCCAGGTGGCGCCGGGATCTGTCGTGAATCCGACCGGTGCGTTGGCGGTGTAGCTGATCGTGCTCCCAACGTTCCAGCCGGTTTGCGTGGCCGGAAACATGAACTTCGGCATGGTGGGAGCGTCCCAGGATGTATTCGGAATCTCCACCAGGACCATTCCCCCTCCGGCAAGTACACTCAGCGCAGCAGGAGGAAGCAGCGAGCCACAGGCCTGAGCGGTGGTGCTCAACGTGTTTCCATTGGCCGTGAACGTGGATTTGGACCAGATATGGACGCTTCCGGTCCCGGCCATCGTTGCCAACCCGCCCTGCCAGCTCACATTGAGGGTCGTGTGATCGGCTAGTGAGAACGTTGTGCGGACGGGGCAGTCACCCGACGCCCCGCCAGCGCCGCCCGTCCCGGAGGCCCCACCACTGCCGATGCCACCGCCCGTCCCGACCCCGCCACCATTGCCGGTGCTGCCGCCGGTACCGGGGGTTCCGCCGCTGGCAGTGCCCCCGCCGACTCCGACGGCTCCGCCGCTGCCTACGACTCCGCCGCTGGCAGTGCCCCCGCCCGTCCCGGATTGAGAGGCGCCCGATCCGCAGGCACCAAGTATCGCCAGCGCACCCAGAGCAGCCCAGTGGGGAGCATAGGCCTGTTGGCGATCCCTCGGGCGTCCCAAAACAAGCATGGCGTCTTGCATCTGGCCTCCGATCCGTTGGCTGTTCAGTATACTTATTGACTCGTACTCAACCAAGATTCGCTGGAACATTGTCGCGGAAGCTCATGGTAGGTTCGCGTTCTCGAGCAACGCGGCGGCACCCAGGCCACCCGCTGCGCAGATCCCCAGCAAGGCCGTAGCCTTGCCCGTGTCGTGGAGCTCGTGAGCCATGGTGGTCACCATGCGGGCCCCCGTGGCAGCGAACGGATGCCCGAACGCGAGCGACCCGCCGTGAACATTCAGACGGTCGGGATCCACCTCCCCTACCGCGCGCTCCCGACCCAGGCGAGCCCGCGCAAAGGCAGCGCTGCCGAGAGCCTTCAACACCGACAGCACCTGTGCCGCAAAGGCCTCGTGCATGTCGATCAGATCGATATCACCGAGCTCCAGGCCCATGCGGGCCAGCACACGCGGCATGGCCAAGGCGGGTCCGATCAGCAGCTGATCGGAAGGATCGACGCCTACGTACGCCCACTGGGATACCCTCGCCAGTGGCTTCAACCCCAGCGCGTGTGCCTTCTCCTCGCTCATGAGCAGCACCGCTGCTGCACCGTCGGTGAGTGGGCTCGAGTTGCCCGCCGTTACGGTTCCAGCTCCGTTGCCACCGTGGTCCTTCCGACCGCCAGAGAACGCCGATTTGAGGCGGGACAGCTTCTCGAGGTTCGAGTCGGCGCGCACGATGGTGTCGCTGTGGACCCAATTTTCCCCCGCCCCGCCGGCGGTGACGGAGGTCGCCATCGGGGTGATTTCGCGCGCCAGCCGCCCCGAAGCGATGGCCGCCGCCGCACGCTGATGCGATCTGAGAGCGAATTCATCCTGCGCGGCGCGCGATATCTCGTTTCGCCGAGCCATGTCCTCCGCCGCCTCGCCCATGACCTGACCGGTGGTCCGTTCAGCGATCTTGGGCACACGCGGCAGGAGTTCGGAGAGTGGCATGAGCTTTCCGAGCGCGCCCAGCACGTCGGCCGGGGTCCGCTTCCCGAACATCAGCGGCGCGGCCACGTGTACCAGCTTTTGAGGCAGCTTGACCTCGGCGTTGCTGGTGGAATCGGAACCGCCCGCGATGATCACGTCGGCATCACCGCGTTCAATGGCCGCCGCCGCCACCGTGATCGCTTGCAGCCCGGAAGCGCAGGCACGCGTCACCGTCATCGCCTCCACCGTCGGATCGAGGCCTGCGTCGAGAGCGATCTCGCGACCGATGTTCGGCCACACCGATGGCAAGATCACGCCGCCCCACACCACCGAGTCCACGTCGCGCCGCGGGATGGGGTACCGGTCAAGCAAGCCGCGAACGGCGGCTGTGCCGAGAGCAATGGTGTCGAGTTTGAGGTATTCGGCGAACGCTTTCACGAACGGCGTCCGGGCGCCACCCACCACGACAGCTCGGCGTCCCTTGGGAACGCCCGCTCTCCGTGTGGATGTGGATTTAGCTGCCATTGTCTTTCCTTTCAGGTCAGGCGCCGACGAATGCGCCGCCGCAGACTCGAAGTACCGCGCCGGTGATGCCAGCAGCGCCGGGCGAAGCCAAGAAGGTGATCGCCTCGGCCACGTCGACGGGTTGCCCCCCCTGGCCGAGAGCGGAAAGACGACGGCCCGCCTCCAGGATCATGCGCGGCATGGCTGCGGTCATGCGGGTCTCGATCAACCCTGGAGCAACGGCATTCACGGTGATGCCGTGCACGCGCAGCTCCTCGGCGCGACGTCTCACGTATGCGGCAATGCCAGCTTTGGAGGCTGCGTAGTTCGTCTGACCGGCATTTCCGGCGATGCCCCCGACCGAGGCGAGACACACAATGCGCCCGCCCGGGCGTAGCAAGCCCCCCTTCTCCAGCACCTGGTCGATGCGAACAGGTGCCATCAGGTTGACGGCAAGCGTATCGTCCCACATCTCCGCGGACATGCGCGCGATGGTCTTGTCACGGGTGATGCCCGCGTTGTGAACCACCACGTCAACCCGACCATGCCGCTCGGACAGGTGTCGGGCAATGGCCTCGGGTGCTTCCGCAGCGGTGATGTCGACCGCCAGCAGTGAGCCGCCAATCGCCCGAGCGACCTGTCCGGCGGCACCCTCATCAGACGGACGATCCACACACACAACGTGCGCCCCTTCCCTGGCCAACGTCCGCGCCGTCGCTTCGCCGATGCCGCGAGCCGCACCCGTGACCAGCGCCACCTTGTGCTCGAGAGGCCGGACAAGGGGCGGCTCGGCCGGTGCCGATACGCTCGCCTCGATGGCGATCGGCTGTCCGGTGATGAAGGCCGAGCGCGCGGACAGGACGAAGCGAAGCACCGGTTCGAGCCGAGACGCCGCGGCCGGGTTGACCAAGAGCAGCTGAGCGGTGGAGCCTCGCCGACCCAGTTCCTTGGCCAAGCTACGCACGACACCCTCCAGCGCAGCCTGAGCCGCGGCTGCCGGGGCGGAAAGCGTCGCCACCTGCGGACACCCCAGCACCACAGCACGACCGCACCTCGCCAGCACGGGTGAAAGCGCATGGAAGAAGTCGTAGAGAGCGCGCAGGCCGGCCGGGTCATCGAGGGCGCTGGCGTCGAAGATCGCGGCCTCGGGTCGGAAACCGACGGGCAGCGCTGCCAGGTCGACGGCCAGCGCCGGACGGCCATAGGCCTCCCCGAGCTCATGGAATGGGGCGTCCTCTCCGCTGGCAATGTGCGGGCTGGCGCCCGCTGCGGCCAGGGTCTTGGCCAGCGCAGCGGAAAGCTTGCTACCCGGGCTGGCTGCCACGACCACCTTCCAGTTGCCCAAGGGGCGCTCCTCCCACGGCCCGTCGCCGCGGCGAAGCGTTTGCGGAAGGGACAGGGGCAGACCCAGGCGCTCGACGAGGCGCCGGGCCGCCGGGCGCTTTCCTAGTTCAACCAGAAAGTCGCTCATTCTTCGGGTCTCCTTGCACCAGTCTTCCGAGAGGTGTTGGCGAAGCCGGCGGGTTGGGTTGGGGGTCGGCGGTGTCCGGGAGAACATGACGCGAAAGCGCGACACGTCCTTCGCTGCGCGCCTCGAAGGTTCCGACCAGATACGCGCGGCTTCCGGGCGCGTCGGCAAGATAGAAGGTCCGCCCATCAGCGTCGAGATACAGGCCCACTTGGATACCCCGCCCGAGAGCCAAGGGACGGATGAACCTCACATCGACGACAGAGATGCGATCGACGGCACCGGCCAGCAGCGTCCGCCCCAGGCTCTCGATGGTCCGGGCCATCATGGCGAAACCGTGAAGCAAAGGACTGCGAAACCCCGCAGCCCGTGCATAGGGGGCGAGCCAATGCAACGGATTGAAATCGCCGGTCAGGAACGCGAACTCCAGACCGGCATCCGGGCGGAGGGTCCACGACGTGAGTTCGCGCGCGGAGAACGGCACCGACACGGCCCCCTTGCGCGGACCCGCGGACCCTTTGGTCGGGCGCGACGCCGCGGGCACCACCGCGTACAGGTCGGCCACCAGCGCGCTCGCGTGCGCGGCCGTGCCCGTCACGAGGCGCTGATGCAGAACCACGCGGCGATCGTCCTCCGAGATGTCGATCAACTGCGCTCGCAGCGTCAGCGGGGACCCAGCCGGCACCGGGGCGTTGATCTCCAGGCGGCATCCACTGTTCAAGATCTTGAGCAACGGATACGGAACGTCGTGGAGCACCCGAGCCGCCAGCGGAAACGCCCACTGTGGAAACAGATGAGGGGGAACGACGGGCGGACGTCGCCCGAGATAGGCCCCCGAGTCGCCGCCCACGTGCCGAACGTAATCACGGACGAGAGCCGGCGATGGCGCTTTGATACGGGCCACGAACTCGGGCCCCGGCAAGGTCGGAGACCACCGACGACCACTGGCCGCGCGCCCGCGCTGAAACAGCCCGCGCACCGCGCTCCCGATCAGGGATCCCAACACCCTCCTCTGTTGCAAGATGTGTCGTGTGCTCGGGCTCATCTGCATGGCGTGCCTGCGACGGTCAGCCTTGGGCTGCCGTACCCTCCCTGTTTTCCGCCAGGCGCCCCAGCAGCGACACACCTGTACTCGTGATTTCGTCGTGAAGAAATCGCGCGCGCGGCTCCGCGCGCGATAGGTAGCGTTCAAGAAGAGGGCGACGCTCAGGATCGCGGTGCGCCTGAGAAAGGAGCACCCGCGAGATCTCGACGTCGGTCAGCAAACGCGTCAGCCGCTCGGCGTGCAGAAGCGCGAAGCTGAAATCTCGACGCGGATCCCAATGCTTGAAGGCCTTGCGCCATCTCGTCAGATATTTTTCATCGGTCGACTTGACCTTGGCGGTGGCCAGCTGTCGGATGACGTGTTGCTCAGCCCCCAGCGCCAGGCATTGCAGCCGCGCCACGCGCCGATCGAGCTCATCACGCGCGGTCAACGACCTGAAGCGCGCCTGCGCGAACTGCTTCACGAACTCCTGCGGGGCCTTGAGGATCGCCCCCAGGGTGTCTTTGGTGGCCATCAGTGACTGAATCTGACTGGTACCTTCGTAGATGGGGAGTACCAGCGCATCCCGCAGTAACTTCTCGGCCCCGAATTCGCGCATGTAGCCGTTGCCCCCGTGAATCTGCAGGCAACGCCGGGCCATCTCCACCGCCTTCTCGGCGGCCATGTACTTGAGGAGGGGCAGGACGCGGCGCGCCTTGGCCTTGTGGCTGCGGGCCTCTGAGGCGGAGTCCGTGCTGCCGTTCCTCCTGCCGTTACTGCCGTTTCCGCCGGAAGCATGCGGGTTCGGATGGCGCCCGAACCACTCCAGCCTCTGTCCAACCTCCTCGTGGAAAGCTGCGTACATGGCCAGCGCGCGCAACCCGATGATATCGATCTCCATCTCATCCAGGTAGTCGGCAATGAGCTCGTGTCGATCGATGGTCCTTCCCATCGACCGACGCTCGGCCGCATAGGACCGCGCCATCCGGAACGCTGCCTCGCAAACTCCGATGGACTCAAATCCCACGCCGAGGCGCGCGTGGTTCATGAGCGCGAGCATTTGCCGGAATCCCTCGCCCGGTTTCCCGACCAACTCCGCCGGCGCCTTGTCGAAAGTCAGGGCCGCGGTCACCGAAGCGTGGTGACCGAGCTTCTCTTCGAGGCGATCGATCGATACCAGGCGGGTGCGCCGCCCATCTGGTTCGTCACGATAGGCCCGCACCAAGAACATCGACAGATCCTTGAGCCCCCCACTACCGGCCCCATCGATGGTGCTGACATCGCCGCTGCCGCTTTCACCATTGCCATGAGAGCCGTTGCCATTTCTTGACCCCGCGGTTCGCGCAATCACGAAGTGGTACTTGCCATGACCCGAGGTGATGAAGATCTTCTGACCGCTCACGGACCAGCCACCGGAGTCATCCTGCACGCCTTTGGTGCGCAGCGCAGCCATGTCGCTACCAGCGTCCGGCTCCGTGATGTCCATGCTGCCCCAAGCGCGTCCCGACGCGATCTCGCCCATCTCGGCCGACCAGCGTGTGCGCACGACACGGCCATGCTCGCGATCGATCTCCGTCGATCCCTCAAAGATCGACAAAGCCAGCATCGCCATGGCGATGCCACCGTGGAACCCGTAGTGGGACATGACCGAAACGTCGGCCCTGGCCAACAACTCGCCGTTGATGAAGTAGAGCAACATCGGAGCGTTGGTCCCACCAAGCTCCCGAGGCAGGGTCAAACCGAACAGATCCAACTCAGCTGCCTTGGCGAAGATCGCAGCCAAGCGGGGCGGAAAGACAGCCTCGCCTTCCTTGAAGGTCACCCCCTGTCGATCGATCTCAGCCGTGTAGGGAGCCACCTCGGTCGCGGCGAACGCCCCGACGGCCGAGGTTACTTCTCGGTAGAAGGCCTTGGCCTCGGTCGCGTTCCGGAAGCCCTCCTGTTGCCGATAGCCGGTCTCAGCCAGGGAGGCAAGCGTGTCCCAGTCGATCCCCTGGCCGAGGTAGTACTGAAGGTCGGCATTGTCATCGAGAAAGTTCGCCATAGTCCCTCTTGGCCTCGCCCCCCAGGAATAGCGCTCTATTGACCGTTAGTCAACAGCTGCGACGCAGAATCTGACGTTTCGGATTCAGAATCCAAACGCCTGTTGCAATTTCAGCAGGAGGGCCACGTCATTGGTCTTGATCTTGCCTGAGAGGAAGTCCATGGCTCCGGGCCTATATCTTCCGTTCACCATGCGCATGAACATGTCGGCAGGCATCTTCAGCACACAGTTCGCGTCGCCCACCCGACCCTGTACCATCTCGCAGGTCGTCGAAGTCAACGTCGCTGTCCATTTTTCCCCGGGCCCGTCTCCCAGCGAGAGATAGTAGGTGGTCGGCTCAGCCACCAACCCGGAGCGGTAACGCGTCCTCATGCCTTCCAACGTGTCCACGAGTGGCTGGTTCATTGTTGGCCTCCCGATCTTGTTGCTATTGACTCCTAGTCATTACAGATCTATTGACAGGACGTCAAACCATTATCGACGACCGACACAAAGAGAATCTGAACACGCCGCGATGACCTGTAGACACACTGGAAGCAGCCGGTTACAGCGTTTGCTCATCTTCTGGTTCGGGCGATAGATGGCGAAAGAACCTGGGGAGGCCCGGCGCGAGGTACGTGCGGCTCGCCCGGCGAGCGCGGTCGCCGGACGGCGGATACGCCTGCACATCGACCAGCGGCGTGCGCAGCTGATCGAGATGGGGATCGACCTCTTCTCCAAGCATGCCTACGAGAGCATTTCGATCGATGGCTTGGCCGAAGCGGCCAAGATTTCCAAAGGCCTCCTCTATCACTACTTCGGAACCAAACGCGATTTCTACGTTGAGACGGTGCGGGCGGCATCCCGTCGACTCCGATTGCTGACCGCTCCAGACCCGGCGCTGCCTCCTCGTGCTCGCCTACGCGCCGCAGTCGAGGCACATCTCCGATATATCCAGGAGCACGGTGCCGTCTATCACGCGGTCTACCGCAGCGGGTTGGGCATCGCGCCGGAGATCCAGAGCATCTTGGAGGAACACCGGACCATCATGATCCGGTACCTCCTGGAGGCTATTGGCGTGACGAAACCGCGCCCCCTGCTACGGGCGGCGCTACGAGCTTGGGTGGCCATGGTCGAAGGTGCCAGCTTGGATTGGATCGCCAATCCTTCGGTCGCGCGTGACGACCTTCGCGAACTCCTGGTCGCCGGATACGCCGGCTTGCTACTGAAGACGGTCGAGCTCGATCCCAAGATTTCGCTTCAGATACCAACCGCGACGAAGGAACAGTACAGGATGACCATCGCTGCGCTTTGACCGCCGACGTCGCTTTATTGACGATTGGTCAACACGGACTCGAGAACATTGCTATCGTCATGCCCATGTCGATTCCCAAGACGATCGGGGATGCCACCGGGGGCGTGATCCACGAGGTGACGGTGTTAGGGGCCGGAGTGATGGGGGCGGCGATCGCCGCGCACTTGGCCAATGCAGGGTTGCGCGTCAGGTTGCTTGATATCCCGACGGTTCCGCTCGAAGGCGATGGTCACAATCGTCGCGCCCGCAATATCGTGGCTGAGACCGGACTCGAGGCCGCCCGCAAAGCCAAGCCTGCGGCCTTCTTTTCTTCGCGATTCCAACCGTTGGTCACCACCGGCAATTTCGAGGACGACCTGGCCGAGGCCGCTGCGCAGAGCGACATCATCATCGAAGCCATCGTCGAGAACCTGGCGATCAAGCGCAGTCTGTACGCGCGCCTCGACCAACTCGGTGGACAGGCCGTCATCGCCTCCAACACCTCGGGGCTGCGGATCGCCGACCTCATGGAGGGACGCAGCCCCGACTTTCGGCGACGGTTCTGCGTCACGCACTTCTTCAATCCGCCTCGCTACCTGAAGCTCGTCGAGATCGTTGCCGGTCCTGATTCGTCCCCCCAAACCTTGGCGCGTGCCGAGTCTCTCTGCGGCGGGCTGCTGGGCAAGGGATTGGTTCGGGCCAAGGATACGCCCAACTTCATTGCCAATCGCATCGGGACTTTCGCGTTGATGCGGACCCTCCAAGAGGCGGTGGCACGGGGGTACACGGTAGAGGAGGTCGACGCGATCTTTGGCCCGGCCGCGGGGCGGCCGAAAAGCGCGGTGTTCCGAACCGCCGATCTGGTCGGCCTGGATACGCTGCTGCACGTAACTCAGAACTGCTACGACTCTCTACCCAACGACGAACGACGCGACGCCTTCGTGCCTCCCCCGGTGCTCCTCCAGATGGTCGAGCGCAAGTTGCTGGGGGGAAAGACCAAGCAAGGGTTCTACAAGAAGCAGGGCGACCAGATTCTACAGATCGATCTGGGAACGCTTACTTACATGCCGCAGCAACGTCCGAGGTTCCCGTCGATCGGCGTAGCGCGCAATTTGCCGGATCCCGCCGCGAGACTTCGCCGAATCCTCGATGGCGACGATCGAGCATCCGCGCTAACGCGAACGATCTCCTATGAGACGTTCATCTACGCGGCCAACCGGTTGGGCGAGATCGCCGACGACGTCGCCGACATCGACCGGGCCCTGCGCTGGGGGTTTGGCTGGGAACGCGGGCCGTTCGAGACCTGGGACGCCCTGGGCGTAAAGGCGACCGCGGCCGCAATGGAGGCGGCAGGCTACGCCCTACCCGGCTGGGTCAAAGAGCAGATCGAGCACGAGGGAGACGAGGCGCGCTTCTACAAGGACGAGACCGGCGGCCAACGGCTGCAGCGGACAGCCCGGGGGAGCTGGAAGGCGGTCCACACCGATCCCCGTCACATCTCGTTGGACGGTGTGCGGGCGGCGGGCGGTGAAATCGAGCGCAACGCAAGTGCCTCGCTGTTGGACATCGGCGACGGCGTCCTGTGCCTGGAGTTCCACGGCAAGATGAACGCGATTGATCCCGACCTGGTCATGATGACGCTGAAGGCAGTCGACCGGGCAGAGCGAGAAGGTGCGGCGTTGGTCATCGGCAACGACGCGGCCGACGCGTTCTGCGCGGGGGCGAATCTGTTCGCGCTCATGATGACGCTGGGCCAAGGGGACACGCAAGGGATTGAGCAGATGGTGGTTGGTTTTCAAAACGCCTGTATGCGCACCCGGTACGCCCGAGTCCCCGTGGTGGCGGCGCCATTCGGCCTGACGCTGGGCGGAGGCGCCGAGATCGTGATGGGATGTCAGGTCGTGCGGGCAGCCGCCGAGACATACATCGGCTGCGTCGAGGTCGCAGTGGGCCTGATCCCGGCGGGAGGCGGCTGCATGGAGATGGCCGCCCGCGCCGCGGCACGCGCCACCGACGATCCCAGCGTCGACCTTCTGTCGCTGATGCGGGTGCCGTTCCAGAACCTTGCCATGGCCCGCGTCGCCGCCAGCGCCGAGGAAGCCCGCGACATTTGGTATTTGCGGCAGGGAGACAGCGTCTCGATGGCGCGAGAGACGGTTATTGCGGACGCCAAGCACGTGGCACTGGGACTGAGTCGCGCAGGGTATCGCCCTCCCCCGCCCCGCCGTATCCGGGTGATCGGTGAAGCCGGACATGCCACGATGTGCTCGAGCCTACGAAGTCTGGAAGCGGTCCATCAGATCAGCGCCCATGACGCCAAGATCGGCCGGCACTTGGCCCGCATCTTGTCGGGCGGCAACGTTCCAGCCGGCGCCACCGTCAGCGAGCAACACATCCTGGATCTGGAGCGCGAGGCATTTCTTTCCCTGTGCGGCGAACCCAAAACGCGCGATCGGATCCAGGCGATGCTTACCACCAACAAACCCTTGAGGAACTGATTATGCGCGACGTTGCCATTCTCTCCGCGGTGCGGACCCCCATTGGACGTGCGGCCAGGGGGGCGCTGCGCTTCACCAGACCCGATGATCTCGGAGCGCTGGCGGTCCGCGAAGCCTTGCGGCGCGCTGAGGTCTCGGCCACCACGATCGAAGACCTGGTGATGGGCTGCGCCCAACCCGAGGCCGAGCAAGGTCTCAACGTGGCCCGTCAGATCGGCTTTCTGGCCGGCTTGCCCGACACGACGCCAGCTATGATCGTCAATCGCTTCTGTTCCTCAGGCCTGCAGGCGACCGCGATCGTCGCGGATCGCATCGCGACCGGCGCCATCGATGCCGGTGTTTCAGGCGGCGTCGAATCGATGTCGATGATCCCCATGGGCGGAAGTCGGGTTTCTCTGAACCCACGGATGGTCGCGGAATTCCCGGATGCCTACCTCCCCATGGGGAATACCGCCGAAAACGTCGCGCGGCGATTCAGCATCAGCCGGACCGAACAAGACGCGTTTGCGTTTGCCAGTCACGAAAAGGCGGTTCGGGCCTGGGAACAGGGGACCTTTGCCGCCGAGGTCGTGCCCGTCCCCACCCGCGTATTCGAAGGAGAAACCTGGCGCGACGTAACAGTTGACCGGGATGACGGTCCCCGCGCCGACACGTCGCTGGAGAAGCTGGCGTCGTTGAGACCGACGTTCGATCCAACCGGCACCGTCACCGCCGGCAACTCCTCTCCCACAAATGACGGCGCGGCCGCGGTGGTGTTGATGGCGGCGGACGCGGCGCGCGACGCGGGAAAACGCCCGCGTGGCTACTTCCGGGCCTTTGCCGTGGCGGGTGTGCCCCCGGACATCATGGGCATCGGCCCCATTCCAGCTGTGCGCAAGCTACTCGCCAAAACGGGCCTCCAGATCGCAGAGGTCGATCTGTTTGAGTTGAACGAAGCTTTTGCGGTCCAGGCACTCTACTGCATCAGCGAGCTCGGTCTGCCGGCCGACCGCGTGAACGTCAACGGCGGCGCCATCGCCATCGGGCACCCCCTGGGTGCGACGGGCGCGCGTCAGATCGCGACGGCGCTGCATGAGCTTGAGCGGCGAAGAGGGCGCTTCGCAGTGATCACGATGTGTGTGGGCGGCGGCATGGGAGCCGCCGGCCTCATCGAACGAGCGACTGCCTAAGCCTGGTTCCGGGGGGATTTCACGCGCGCCCTCTCGCGTCCTCTTATCTTGGCGAACCACCACCGCAGTCCGACGAAGAGGAAACGCCAGTCCTTGAGGAATTCGGGAGGCTTCCCCTCGTAGGCGTGTCCGATGAACTGGAGGATCCAGCCGATCACGAACAGCGCACCGGCAACGACCAACATCCTGACGGCGACGATCGAGGCGACCAAAGCCACAATCGACAGCGTGATCATCGGAATCCCGACGGTGTGGCAAGCCCGGTTGACGGGATGGCGATGCGCTTGGGCGTATTCGCTGATCCAATCGTCCCATGTGCGCGTGTGGAAAATAGCCATGACGACCTGTCGCTACGCCTACCTAGAATGGATACCTTCCGTGCTCTCTCTATAACTCGCAGTGCTTGTTGGCGGCGGCGTAAGGAAAGACTGTGATGAAGTCGAAGCACATCTCGTCGGTGGTCCTCGTCCCGAAGCTGACGGCGGTCGGGTTGGGGTTGTCGTAGTAGCAGGTAGTCTTCAGTATATCGCCCGGGAGAACTTGGCGCCGCGGGATCGGATAGTGTAGCTGGCTATCGAAATTCCAGGTGCCGAGCGGGACGTTGATCAGATCTCCCATGTTGGTTGCCCCGCTCATGTGTTGCGTTCGGAAGCCGGTTCCGAACTTGTGCATGTGCGGCGAGACGCTGATCACCGTGATCGGCGTCTTCCCATCGGCCGCTAGGCTCGTGCAATTACTGTCCACGGCGTAGTCGTTGGCGTTTGCGGGAATGGTGAACGCCATGGTGCCCAGCGGGACGACCCCCGCCGCGTTTTGTCGCGGCGTGGTGGTGGTACAGAATGCGATACCGCTGGCATCGGCAGCGTCGGCATAGCGCTGGTTGTTGTAGTGAACCTGCAGCACGAAGGAGGGGTAGTCGAGCACCAGCCCCACGTCCGGGTCCATCACGGAGTTTTGCCCGCCGGGCGCCCATCCCGAGACATGGATCGCGGTCAGCGTGGTCGCCGCGCATCCGAGGGTGCCGGTAGTGATGGAACCATCCACCACCGGCGTGTTGACGCCGTAGAGGATCCAGTGATGGATAACACGCGGATCGTCGATGATAGGTGCGTACGCGATGGCTTGTTCGCCCTTTTGGAACGGGGATTTGAAGTTGAAGCAAGCATAGAAATCGTTGGTGGGGTTCGGTACCGGGTACTTGGTGGTCAGCGAGCCGGTCGCGTGGGCTCTCAGAGTCTGGTTTGGTGTGCAGGGGAGATATTGCGGTCCAATACCACCGCCCACTGTTCCGCCAGCGCCACCCGTGTCGGCCGATCCTCCGGTTCCGATCACTCCGGCGCCTCCACCGCCGCCCGTACCGGTAGCCATACACGCTTGAGTACTGGCCGGCGCGCCGGCCGCGAACCACGAATCCAGTGCGGCAAGCTCCGTGGATGTCAGGGCTGGTTGATTGCGCGGGGGCATCACGTTCATCGCGGTGCTGTGCACGCGCGTTTGCATCACTTGCCAGACGAGCCGAGATGAATCCGCGACTCCGTGCGCCTGGGTATCCGCGTAGGTCAGAAGCGCGATCGGCGCGCCGTTGAGGGGCGTCGCCCCATGGCAGCTCTGGCACTTCGCTCGAAGGACCGAGGCGACCTCGCAGGGGAGCGCACCGCCGCCACCACTTGTCCCTCCGCTGCCGACGCCGATCTTCCCACCACTTCCAGAAGGACCGCTACTTCCTCCCGACGCCGACGGACTGGCACCGCCACTCGCGCTCCCGGGCGTGGCTCCCTCGCCCGCCTCTCCCACGCACCCGAACATCAATGGAATCACCAATAAGCCGCCAATTGCAATCCGTGTCATCGCATTACCTCCGGGTCAGCAGCGGTGGGACGCCAGACTCTGCAGTCTTGCCACCTGATTGACCCATAGTCAATAGCACTGGATAACTGACGCTGACTGCTGGTGAAGCTTCTCGAGAGATGCCCTTGTCAGATGGGCCGAAGCGCGTGCCACGTAAAATCGCTGCCATTTGAGGGCCCGCGAGCCCCCTCCGGGCGGATCCTGTAGCGAGACGGTGACCGCTGATGCTATGGTCCCGCACCTTCTCTTCTTGACGATGGCGGCGCGATGCACATGAAGAAAACGAACAAGGGCAAGGACAAAGGCAAGGCCATCGGCGCGACGGGTCGCTCGCCGGCCGGTATCGCCTCGCGACCGGCTGGTCCCCGCGTCCGCGTCCGCCTGGAGATCGACGAGCGGAAAATTCAGCTTCTTGAATTCGGTAAACATTTTTTCGCCAGCCATGCCTACGATGACGTCTCGATGGACGAAGTGGCGGCGGCGGCCGGTGTCTCGAAGGGGCTCTTGTTCCACTACTTCACCAGCAAGCGGGAGTTCTACGTCGAAACCATCCGGGCCATGTCTCTCCAGCTTCGTCGCGTGACCGCGCCGGATCCTTCCCTTCCGCCCGCCGCTCGTCTGAGCGCCTCGCTTGACGCTCACATGAAGTACGCCAAGGAAAACGGCGCCATGTACGTGGCTTTCTGTCGCAGCGGCATCGCGATCGCGCCGGAGGTGTATGGCGTGCTGGAGGAGCACCGCGCCGCGGTCATGCGGCATCTGCTGGAGAATCTCGGCGTTTCCGAGGCGCCGCCCTTGTTACGCGCGGCGCTGCGCGCCTGGATGGTCATGGTGGAGGGCGTTTGCCTCGAGTGGATCGCTTCCCCGGATCTCCGGCAGGAAGACCTGCGCGATCTGTCGATCGCCGGATTCCGCGCGCTGTTGGAGCGGACACTGCTGACCGAGCCGCGTTCGGCGCGCCTGGCAAACATCATGGTCCGTCGAACCCATCACCGCGAAGTAAAGCTGCCGCCCCGAAACGTCCCGTGAGTAGCAGCGAAGCCGCACCCTTTACCTAGGCGCTGCGCGTCGAACCACCTCGCCAGCGCCGGGTGCCTCGTATTGACTGCTGGTCAATTGAGTCTTAACCTTGGCCCGCATGCGGATCAGACTCCTGGCGTTCCTGAGCATTCTTTTCGTCGGTGGGGGTGTCGCTATGACGGCTGCCATCACGGCTCGGACGGCGATTGCCGATCCCATCAGACCCACCCTAGGGGAGTTGCGGGACCTCTCCGGACCGGAGCTTGCGGACCGCCTGCGGGCCATGTCACCGGATCACCTCATCGCGTTGGGACGAGATGGCGTGCGTTCGCTTGGCGCCTATCGCGCCCGGCTTGTAAAGCAGGAGCGCATCGACGGTAAGCTCCTGCCCGCCCAGACCATCGAGGTGGCCGTCAGGCCGTCGCCGCGGGCGCTGCGCCTTGTCTATGTGGCCGGCCCCAAGGCCGGCCGGCAGGTCGCATGGAGAGAGGACCATCGGCCCGCGGAGATGCTCGTTCGCGAGGGAGGCTTCTTAGGCATCACGTCGCTGTGGATCGACGTCGGTGGCAAGCTGGCGCGCAAGGATACCAATCATGGCGTCATGGAACTGGGCTTCGGCCCGGCCCTGAATTTCTTCGACAGCGATCTGCGTAAGGGGGCCGCGCAAGGCGGCCATACCCGCCGTGATCGTGGCTTCGACAGCAATGGCCGCTACTGTATCGAGTATGCTGCCCCCCCCGGAGCCAAGGGTCTCTACGCGGAGCGCACCGTGATCTGCCTTGACCCCAAGCTGGCTGTTCCCGTCGGAATCGAGGTATTTGATCGGCAGGGTTTATTGGAGCGATATGAATACGCCGACGTCCGCCCGAATCAGAAGCTCGACCCATCGCTCTTCGACGACGTGTGACCTGTCCAGCCGGCTGGAGGACGCCAGAGCTACTCAGAAGGATAGCCGCGACAGCGATCTCGCCTCTCAGCGCCGGCTGACGCGTCGACGCATGCCTCGGATCGCGAGGGGGACCAGGAGCGCCAGGACGAGGGGAGATGGCCGGCCAGACAGCGAGCAGCCGCAGCCTGACTGGTTCTCCGTGTCGCCTGATGGTCCGATGTCATTCGGGGAGCCATCGCGGGTTGCGTCTAGCAGGCATATCTGCGGGGACCAAAGTTCAAGGCTCGCCTGAAGCAAACAGGCATCCTCACAAGCGACCTGAGCACAAGCAGCGACGGCATGAACGTCCGCGTAACGCATGAGGGGCTGCCAGCTGGATCCTTCGTCGATCGACGTCCCGATCGCGAACGACGCACCGGTCCGGGCGGCGCCGAAGATCGTTCCGGCACGCTGGGATAGACCCCACAGCGCGGGCGGAGCAGGCAATGATGCGAATGTGCGGGCTCCGTCTTCTGAGCGATAGAGCACGGGATCGGCTCCGACCAGACCGGAGACCAGAATGACGCCTGCTTCAGTTTGCAGAAATCCGCTCATGAAGCCCCCGTCGAGGCTGAGCGGCTTCGTCACGAGGCCTCCACCGCCGTCGACGACAGCGAGAACATTGGATGCGGCGTTGACCTGAAGGAATACGCGTTGGGGATCGACCCGGTCCACGGCAACCAGCAGAACACTGCTGCCGGTGCCCAAGGCAGCGCTGAGATCGTGCTCCTGCCAGGTGACTCCTCGATCCGTGGAAAGGGCCAGCATTGGATCGAAGTTCGCACCCTTCAAAATCACCAGGTAGACAACGTCTGAATCCGAGCGCGATATCTCGACGCCGCTCACTGTATCGCCGGACGCCGCCACATAGAGAACGTTGGTGAACGTCGATCCTCCGTCCAACGACTCGAGTACACGATAGGTACCGGCCGTCCCTCCACGGGGAGCAGCGACCGCGATCACGCGTTCCGCGTTGGTTGGATCGGGAAAAGCATCGGAGAGGAGGAAGTCAGCAGGAACGCCTGTGGGCGCCGCCCATTTGCAGCCAAGACTATCGGTGAAGACCAGCCCGCCCCGATCGCGAGCGAACAGGCGGTGTCTGGGCGCGGGTCCGAGTTGATACAAATTGCGCATGCCGTTGATGTCCTGCTCGCACGACCAAGTCCACGTCCGACCGTCGTCATCCGACGTGATCTCGCCGAAGTTTGTCGACAGCAGGATTCGGTGGGGCAGATCTTCGGGCGTCAGCACCGCCTGCGAATCGGGAAAGGCCCCATTGCCCACCGCCGGGCCAGCCTGCAGCGATGCCACCAACAAGAAGAAGGCGACCCGACAGCGCGTCATCAACAGCCCGCGGCGCGGCGATAGGCACCGGCCAACAGGAGGACGGCTCCCGAGTGGGGAGCCCGGTGTACGGGGAGGGTCGATCGCTTCCATTGTTGACCCTAGGTCAATATACAGGTACCTTAGGTCACATGGAAGGCCGAGCGCGCCCTCCCCTCGTCGGGAGCGCCCCATCCCTGACGGAGGAAGAATGAACCTTGACTTTACTCCGGCGGAGGAAGCATTTCGTGAAGAGGTCCGCGCCTTCGTCCGCAGCCGCGTGCCTCCGGCCACGCGCACCAAGATGCTGGACGGGCGACACGTCTCGCCGCGCGACCTGGTGGAATGGCAGCAATCCCTTCACAGGCAAGGTTGGGGAGCGCCGTCGTGGCCCCAGGAATACGGCGGCACCGGGTGGAGCCCGGTCCTGCAGTATCTGTTCGAGGAGGAGTGCGCAGTGGGAGGGGCGCCGGTGCAGCTCCCTTTCGGCTTGAAGATGGTGGCGCCCGTCATCATGACCTTTGGTACGACCGCCCAGAAGCAGCGGTTCTTGCCGCGAATCATTTCAGGCCAAGACTGGTGGTGCCAGGGATATTCCGAGCCCGGAGCGGGCTCGGACTTGGCCTCGCTGAAGACCCGCGCCGAGAAGCAGGGTGACCATTTTGTGGTCAACGGGCAAAAGACCTGGATAACGCTTGCCCAGTACGCGGATTGGATTTTCTGCCTGGTCCGCACCGATCCCGCAGCCAAACCTCAAGCAGGCATCTCGTTTCTCCTGATCGACATGAAGTCCCCAGGAGTGACTGTCCGGCCCATCATCACCATGGACGGCCGTCACGAAGTCAACGAGGTCTGGTTCGACGACGTGCGGGTGCCGATTGAGAACCTGGTGGGTGAGGAGAACCGCGGCTGGACCTACGCGAAGTTCTTGCTCGGGCACGAGCGCACCAACATCGCCGGAGTGGGCGGTTCCAAACGCGAACTCGCCCGCTTGAAACGGATCGCGACCTTGGAACGGAAGAACGGGGCACCTCTAATCGACGATCCTTGCTTCGCCGCCAAGGTGGCGGAGGTCGAGATTGAGCTGATGGCTTTGGCCATCACGACGCTGCGAATGCTGGCCGCGGAGGCGCGAGCCAACATCGGGGCCGAGGCGTCGCTGCTCAAGATCAAGGGGAGCGAGATTCAACAGTCGCTGGCCGAGCTCCTGATGCAAGCCGTCGGACCCTACGCGCTACCCCTGCAGCTCGACGCTTTCGAGCGTGGGGACGCCGAGGCCATCACCGGTCCCGCCTACGCGCCACCGCTGGGCGCCCATCACTGCAAGACTCGCAAGACCAGTATTTACGGGGGATCAAACGAAATTCAGCGAAGCATTGTCGCTCGCACACTTCTTGGGATGTGAGGCGCGCCTTGGACGTCGAGTTCAACAAAGACCAACAGTTGTTTGCCGACACCCTTCAACGGTACCTCGCCCAGCACTATTCCTTCGAACACCGTCGGGGCATCTTGCGGTCGCCCGAGGGCTGGAGCCGTCAGATCTGGACCGGCCTGGCCGATCTCGGTCTCCTAGGGCTCGAGATACCCGAGGAGGACGGCGGGATGGGTGGGAGGCCTGTCGAAATCCTGATGACGATGACCGCCTTCGGGAGGTCCCTGCTGGTGGAACCGTTCCTGGCCAGCGCCATCCTGGCCACCCGCTTGGTGCGGGACCTTGGTTCGCTCGAGCAACGGCGGGCGCTGCTGCCCGCGTTGGCGTCCGGCGAACGGATAGTGGTTCCCGCCCATGGCGAGGCCGGGGCCCGTTACGATCTGAACTCTGTCGCCACTTCCGCCACGCTGGTGGACGGAGCGTACCGACTCTCCGGAAAGAAGGCTGTCGTCCTGCACGCGCCGGCCGCCGACCACCTCTTGGTTTCTGCGCGCACGGGCGGGGTCCCGAATGACAGCGCGGATGTCTCGCTGTTCCTGGTCGATCCGCGCGCGCCTGGTGTGTCCTTGATTGCCTATCCGACGCTCGACGGAGCACGCGCCGCCGACGTGACCCTGCGGGACGTGCGCGTGAGCGTCGACGACAGGCTGGGCCCGGAGGGAGGGGCCGGGCCGGCCCTCGCCAGCGCCTGGAACGTCGGCGTGGCCGCGCTGTGCGCCGAAGCGGTGGGCGCACTGGAGGCCACGCTCGCGGCGACCGTCGACTACGCCAAAACTCGAAAGCAGTTCGGTGTACCGATCGGTACGTTCCAGGCCCTGCAGCACCGAATGGCGGACATGCTGATCCACGTCGAGCAGGCGCGTTCCATGAGCTACCTGGCGGCCATCCGCGCCCGTGCCCCGGATCCGGACGTGTGCGCCTCGAGCGTGTCGGCAGCCAAGGTCGTGGTCGGGCGGGCCTGCCGCCGGGTGGCGCAAGAGGCCGTGCAGATTCACGGCGGGATGGGCATGACCGACGAGCTAGCGATCAGCCACTACTTCAGGCGCCTGACGGCCATCGAGTTGTCGCTCGGTGACACCGACCACCATCTGGAACGATTCGTCGTCACCAGCAGACGCAGAATGGGCTCCGGCGAGGAGACACGGTCACCGCCAGCGCCAGCTTCGATCAGAAGGCATCCAGACCTGTGAGGGCGTGACCCAGAATCAGGGTGTGGATTTCGTTCGTCCCTTCGTACGTGTAGACGCTCTCAAGGTTCAACATGTGACGGATGACGGGATAGTCGAGCAAGATCCCGTTCGCACCCAACAGGCCGCGCGCCCTGCGCGCCGTCGCCAGGGCGATGGCCACGTTGTTCTTCTTGCACAGTGACACCTGCTGAGGCGTGATTCCCGCCTGGTCTTTCAACCGTGCGAAATGCAACGCCATGATTTCCGCCTTTGCTATTTCGCTCGCCATCTCGACGATCTGCTCTTGAATGAGCTGCTTGCTGCCGATGGGAACCCCGAACTGAATGCGGCTGCGCACATAGTCGACCACCGTGTCGTAGCAGGCGCGGGCGGCGCCGAGTACGCCCACCGATATGCCGAAGCGCGCTTCGGTGAGACAGCGCAACGGCGCCCCCAAACCCGCGCCACCAGCCAGGAGGTTCTCCTTGGGGACACGACAGCTCGAGAGCACGATTTCGCCTGTGACGCTGGATCTCAGCGACATCTTGCCCTCCATACGCGGGGTCTCGAAGCCTGACGTGCCTCGCTCGACCACGAAACCGCGAACGCACTCGGGCCCGCTTCCGTCCAGCTTGGCCCATACCACCGCCAAATGGGCCAGCGGCGCGTTCGTGATCCACATCTTGGTTCCGTCCAACACGTAGCTGTTCCCGTCGGTGCGAGCCCGCGTCTTCATACTGCCGGGGTCCGAACCGCTGTCCGGCTCGCTAAGCCCGAAGCAGCCGATCAGCTCGCCCCGCTGCATCTTCGGGAGCCAACGCCGACGTTGCTCCTCGCTGCCGTACTTGAGAATCGGATACATGGACAGCGAACCCTGGACGCTGACGAAGCTGCGCAGCCCGCTATCGCCGTATTCCAACTCGGCCAGCGCCAATCCGTAGGACATATGACTCATGCCGGCACAGCCATAGCCCTGGATGTATGCCCCCAGTAACCCCATCTCGGCCATCTCGGGAATGAGATCGAGCGGAAACTCTTCAGCCGCAAACAGCTTCGCTGCGCGCGGGAGGTAACGCTGGCGTACGAAGCGGCGCACGGTGTCCCGGACCATCCTGGCCTCGTCGGTGAGCAGCGATTCCACCGCCGACAACGCCTCTAGGCGCATCGCATCCTGCATGGCGGTCGATCCTAACACAAATTGGATGCTACTGACCCGCGGTCAACCATAGCGACCGGCCCAGCGACATGGCCCGAAATGGCTCACTATTGACCCGTCGTCAATAGGTACTTATATAGGGAGGCATGTCTCGCCGAAGCCGAGCCGTTGTCAGTCGACAGCTGAACCAACCCGTTGTCGTCGAGGAGATCACGGTAGAACGCCCGCGGCGCAACGAAGTGACTATCAAGGTCGCTGCCTGTGGTGTCTGTCGCTCAGATCTTTCCGCCACAGATGGGACCATCGTCATGCAGCCGCCGCTGGTCCTGGGACACGAAGCAGCGGGCGAGGTCGTCGAGGTTGGCGAGGGCGTGAGTGCTCTCACCGTGGGCGATCACGTGGTTGCCTCGTTCATCTACATGTGTGGCAAGTGCCGCTTCTGCTCGGCAGGGCGACCGGTGCTGTGCCTCGAGCAGGGCAAGGCCATCACCACTCTGCCGGACGGAACACTCCGCACGCGCGACGCTCAAGGCCAACCGCTCAGCGTCTTTGCCGGATGCGGCGCCATGGCGGAATTCGCGACCATTCACGTTGACAATCTGGTGAAGATCGATCCCGCGATTCCCCTCGATCGCGCTGCGCTCGTGGGTTGTGCAGTCACCACGGGAGTGGGCGCCGTATTCAACACGGCAAAGGTGGTGCCGGGATCGTCGGTGGCAGTGTTCGGTTGCGGCGGCGTAGGACTGAATGTGGTGCAGGGCGCGCGCATCGCGGGCGCGACGCGCATCATCGCCATCGACGCCATGGAGACGAAGCTGGCCATGGCGCGGACCTTCGGGGCCACCGACACGCTGTGGGCAACGCCGGGACAGGATCTGGTGAAGTCCCTGAAGAAGCTGACCGGGGGTGGTCCGGACTACGCCTTCGAGTGCGCCGGCAGCGGTGACCTGACGGCGACGGTCTACCGATCCGTCCGGCGCGGAGGGTTAGCGGTCGTGGTTGGGGTGGCGAAGCCCGACGACATCACCTCCATTCGCACTCTGACGTTGCCCCTGGAGGAGAAGACCCTGACCGGTAGCTACTTCGGTTCCTGCATCCCCCGGCTCGACTTCCCCCGCATCCTGGCGCTTTATGCGGCAGGACAGCTCAAGCTGGATGAGCTCATCACGCACCGCTACTCCGTCGCCGACGCGCCACAGGCGCTGGCGGACCTCCAATCGGGCAAGAACGCACGCGGCGTGATTGTGTTTTGAGCGCTCTGCCGACGCAGATCCCAATACAGGCACCACTCAGGAGAACTGGATGCAACTCCGTGATCAACTATTCATCGACGGAAGATGGATTCACAGCACCGGCAGTCAGACTGTCGGCGCCAGCGACGCGACCACCGGAGAGATCACCACTCGTGTCCCCGCCGGAACCGCCGCCGACATCGACGCAGCGGTCAAGGCGGCACGTCGCGTCGTCGGCGCGTGGAGCCAGACGCCATCGGAGACTCGCGCGCTCGCACTGGAGCACATCGCAGCCGGGCTCAAGCAACGATCGGATGATCTGGCGCGCGTCATCACTCGCGAGGTCGGAATGCCGTTCAAGCTTGCCGGCCGCATTCAGGTCGGTCTCCCCATCACCAACTTTGCAAACTTCGCCCGACTGCTGCGCGAGGCATCGTTCGAGGAACGGGTCGGCAACTCCCTGGTGCTCCGTGAGCCCGTCGGGGTGGTCGGAGCAATCACGCCCTGGAACTATCCGCTGCATCAGATGGCGCTGAAGGTAGCGCCCGCGCTCGCCGCAGGCTGTGCCATCGTGCTCAAGCCCTCCGAGGTGGCGCCGTCGTGCGCGATTATTCTGGCGGAGATCATCGAGGCGGTCGGTCTTCCCGCGGGTGTCTTCAACCTGGTCACCGGCACCGGTTCCCAAGCGGGGCAATCGTTGGTCGAGCATCCAGACGTCGACATGATCACCTTCACCGGATCGACATCCGCTGGAAAGAGAATCTCGGAGTTGGCCGCCGCAACCATCAAACGCGTAACCTTGGAGCTGGGCGGAAAAGGTGCTTCGCTGATCCTTCCCGACGCCGATCTGGCTGCCGCGGTAAAGGGAACGTTGCAGAGCTGCTACCTCAACTCGGGCCAGACGTGCACAGCCCTCACCCGCATGCTGGTTCCCCAGTCAAGGTACGAAGAGGCGGCCCGGCTGGCGGTGGAGATCGCTCGCGGTTTCACCGTTGGCGATCCGATGGCGGAGTCGACCAAGCTGGGGCCTCTGACATCGAGAGTACAGCTCGATCGAGTCCGGGGGTACATCACGCGAGGAATCGAGGAGGGGGCGGAGCTCCTGATCGGAGGCCTCGAGACGCCCGAGGGCGTGCCGGGCGGCGGCAATTTCGTCAAGCCCACCGTATTCGGCCGGGTTCGCAACGACATGACCATCGCCCGCGAGGAGATCTTTGGCCCGGTGCTCTCAATCATTCTGTATGACGACGACGACGAGGAGCAGGCGATCCGCATCGCAAACGACACCCCGTATGGCTTGTCCGCGGCCGTTTGGTCCAAGGATGAAGACCGCGCACGGCGCGTCGCCCGTCGCATCCGCGCTGGACAGATCGATATCAATGGCGGCGCATTCAATCTGAGCGCGCCCTTCGGCGGCTTCAAGCAGTCCGGCCACGGCCGCGAGGCAGGCAAATACGGGCTGGGCGAGTTCCTCGAATACAAGTCACTACAGCTGCGCGACTGAGGTCGACGGCCAGCGCCAGCACAGGCGCATAGGTCTCCGCGAGAGGCGAAGCTAGCGGACGATCGTCATATACGAGCCAGTGACGGAAATGCTTAGACACCCACAGTCACGGTTCGTAGGTGCAGTACGTGCCCGTGCGAATCGACCGGGCGAGCAACCGTCCGAGTGGTGCGCACGCCTCGTCGATCCTCTTCAGGGCATCGGCCAGACGCCGTTGGACGTTGACGCGGGCGCGTTCGGCGGTGCTGCCGGTCTTGCGCTCTCGACCGCCGAGGCCCATCCCGCGCGCCAACTCGCTGGCGAGCAGCTCCAGCTCTCCGCGCACGACGGCGGCTCGCCCCACATCGCCGTTTGCTTCCGCTTCGCGCAAATCGTCACGCAGGTCCTCGACGCGCCCCCGATACGCCGCGCGTGCTTCGGCATCCGGCGACGCCGCAGCGGCGCCCTCGACGATTTCCTCGCCGATTTCCACCCCGTCGGCGACACCGATCAGCTGCAGAACGTGAAATTCGCGTCCCGGGTTGCCGATCAGGTAGGCCAGGATCTGCAACCCCTTGCTGTCTTTGAAACGATACGTGCCGCCGTCGAAACGCACGGTCCAGTACTCGCCCTCCAGCACGAAGGCGCCCTCGGGCAGCGCGGCATCGACTGGCGTTCCCACGACCCCGGAAGATGAGGAGACCTCGCCCGCCCCCCGCGCACGGATCTGTTCGAGGAGGCCCGGCATGCCGAGCCGATCGGCGATGGCGGACGCCTCGCCGAGCAGCGCGCGCGCGCGACGCGCATCGACCGCGCCGCCGGTACCGAGCAGGAGCGTCGCGAAATCCGCGGCGGTGTGGGCGACCCAGGGCTCGGCGCCGATGCGGCGGTGGTCCGTCATCGCCATCTCGAACCAGGTGCGCGCCTCGTCGGGACGCCCCAGGTAATGCGCGAGCCGCGCCAGCGGCAAGCTGTAGAAGCCTCCCGAGCCCTGGAACGTGTTCGTCACGCGGCGCGCCCAGGGACGCATGCGCTCGTACGTACGCGCCGCCAGCTCGCGATCGTCGGCGAGCCGCGCCATCTCACCGAGCATGTGCGATCCGGTGAAGCGAGGGTGCACGTCGCGAACGGCGGGCCGGTGCAATCCGGCCTTCACGGCATCGCGCTGGCCAGCCTGGCAGCGGAAGCCGAGCTCCCAGAACTCCAGGTCGTCGCGGGGGAGCGCGCGCGCCGCCGCCTCCATCTCGCGCCCCAGCGCGGCGAAATCGACAGGGCGTGTGCTGGTGACGGCGAACGTGGCCCAGTGCCCCCCGCGCGCCAGACGAGCGAGAGGCTCGTGCGTCTGCTCCAGCGCCGCGTCCCCCGCCTCGAGCAGGCGCTCGGCATCGTCAAAGCGGCCACGCATCGTGAAGAGGGAGGCACGTTGATACCGCGACCACCACAGCCGGTGCGGCTCTCGGCGCCGCTCCGCCAGCTCGTCGTGCGCGTCCACGTGACCGAGCGCCGCGTCCAGCTCGCCTGACTCCAACCGATCCGAGAACAGGCGTGCCTGCGTGTGCAGCGCCGCCAGCGTGTCACCCGCGGCCTGCGCCAGCGCCAGCGTCTCGAGGTCAAGCGTGGTCCGCTCCTCGAGGCTGTCCATCGGCAGATACGCGCTGCGGCCGTCGCGCAGCACCGCGGCCAGCGTAGGCTTGTCGCCGAGCCCTCGGGCCATCGCCGCCGCCTCCTTCGCGAGCGCGATCTGAGCGTCCGGATCCGGCGAGGGCTGCCGCGCCGCCGCAAGGCGCGCCATCACGCGCGCGCGGAGCAGGCTCGGCCCCTCGGGCAGCGCACCGAGCGCGTCCTCGAGCGACGAGACCAGCGTCGGATCGACCTGCCCGAACGTGAACTCCGCGCCGAGCCGCAGCGCCGCGGAGGCCAGCGCCGCGCCGTCGCCCAGAGCGCGGGCCAGGTCCGCCGCCTGCAGCGCCGCGTCCCGGGCCGCTGCGCGCTCGCCCGAGCGCTGGTGCGCCTCGGCGAGCGCGAGCAGGATCCCGACACGCTCGCGATCCGCTTCGGGTCCGCGGAGCTCGTCGAGGGCGGCCAGCGCGCGCTGGAGCTGGCCAGCCGCCTCCTCGTGGGCATACGCGGCGAGGGCGTTCTCGCCGGCCCGACGCGCATACCTCGCGCCGCGCCGGCGCGGCTCACCGGCGGGTGAGCGGAGCAGGTGGTGGGCCAGCTCGGGCAGCCGCTCGGGGCGCGCGGCGGCCCCCGTCCCCTCCATCGCCTCGGCGACGCGGCCGTGCAGCCGTTCGCGCTCGCCCGCGCCGAGATCGCGGTAGAGCGTTTCGCGGATCAAGATGTGAGCGAATCGGTAGCGGCGGTCGGTGACGCGCGCCGGCTCTTCGGGCAGCTCCGAGACCAGACCCGCCTCCGCTGACTCCGCCAGCGCCGCTTCCAGCTCCACGCCCGGCAGCTCGCCGGTCGTCGCCAGCGCGCGCACCAGGTCGACCGCGAAGTCCCGGCCGATCACCGACGCCAGGCGCAGAACCGCGCGGGCTCCGTCGGACACGCGCGCGAGGTGCCCGCGGATGGCGGGCTGCAGTCCATCGGGAACGATCGGCTGTCCCAGAACCGCCTCGCCCTGAGCGACAACCAACCGCACGACCTCGGCGACGAACAGCGGCGTTCCCTCGGTCGCCCGCAGTACAGCCGCGACGGTGCCCGCATCTGGCCGCCTTCCCGACGCCGCTTCCAGCAGCGCGGCGACTTCGGTTTCGCGCAACCGGCGCAGGAGAAGCCGCTCACCCTCGCGCTCGATGCGCGCCAGCAGCGCGGCGACCTCGGCCGACAGCCGCGCGTCCGCGTCGCGGGTGGTGGCCACGATCAGGGCCCGGGTGCCGCGCAGCGAACGGGCGCAGAGCTCGAGCAGCGCCAGCGTCGGCCGATCGGCGGCGTGCAGGTCATCGAGCACGAGCAGGAGCGGAGCCCGCGCGGCGGCCAGTCGGATGAAGCGCGCCACCGCATCGTAAAGCAGGAAGCGCGCCTGCTCGGCGTCCGGCGCCGGCGTCACCTCGCCGCCGGGCGGCCCGGTCAACCGTGACCGCAGCTCCGGCACGAACGTGGCGAGTGCGCCGGCCGCCGCTCCGAGCTCGCGCTCGAGCACGGCCGCGTCCGTCTCGGCGAGAAGCGGCCGCAGGATCTCGATCCACGGCCAGTATGCCGGCGCGCCTCCTGCCTCCCAGGCGCGACCCCACAGAACGCGGACGTCGGCGGGAACCCGGGCGCAGAGCTCGTCGGCGAGGCGCGTCTTGCCGATCCCCGCTTCGCCCACCAGCAGGAAAAGCCGCCCCCGTCCGGTGCGCGCGTCGCCGAGCGCCGCTTCCAGGGCGGCCAGCTCGGCGTCGCGTGCGAGCAACATGGGCATCGCCGTGAGTTTGTGCCGCCGCGCCGGGCCCTGTCCATCCGCCATCGCCTCACTTCCGGTAGATCGCCTCACCGCTGAAAACGACCTCGCCTGCCACCGTGCAGACGTCCTTCCAGCCCAGCTCGCGCGGGCCGCGCAGCGTGAAGGCCACGTTCTCGACGAACGGTTTGCCGTCCCGATTCCCCTCGTATTTCAGGTTCAGCGTCTTGCCGTCGAAGCCGCCGATGTGATTGTGGCTGTCGCCTGAATTGCTCGCCGAATAGAGGTTGAACGCTCGGGTCGATCGATCCCACGACAGGACTTGGACCAGCTCGTCTTGGCGGTCCCCCGTGGTCACCGTGACCTTGCAACGCAGGGCCCAGCCACCCGCCACCTTGTCGCAGACCGCTGTGCTGTCGCTCTGCATCGCCTTGCCCTGCACCTGGATGGGGGCGCCTTTGACCGACCAGGTCCCCGCCATCAGATCGATCACTTTCTGAACATCTGGCGGGGGCGCCTCGGCCCGCCCCACGGCGCCCGCCGCCATGATCGCCATCCCAATCGCTGCCGCAATTCCTGTCATCGTCTTCGTCTTCATGACCGTTCTCCTTTCGATGATTGATTTCGTTCGACCTCGTCCCAGAACGCCTCCAGCGCGCCCAGCACCGCGGCGGGCCGCTCCAACCACGCCAGGTGGCCGGCGTCGCGCAGCAACAGGCGCCGGGTGGCGCCGCCGACGGCAGCCGCCATGCTGCTCGCCATCCCCGAGCCGAACGGTACCGCCGCGATGAAGTGCAGTGAGGGCGCCCGAACGCGCGCGACGTCGAGCCGCACGTCGTACGCGCGAAGCGCGCTCCGCACGGCACGGTACGCCGCCAGCGAGAAGCGGGCACCACCCAGGCTCCGCGCCGCAGGATGGCTCGGATCGACGAACAGCGCGGGCAGGACCGCTAGCAGCCGTCCCGGCCCGTCATCTTCGAAGCTGGGCAGCTCGGCGGGGATCAGCGCGCGCCGCTGGAGCTCGCGAACGCGCGTCTCCATCCGGTCGCACGCCTCGCCGAGCTGGCCCGACGTCGGCGGAAAGCTGTCGATGAGCGCCAGCGACGCGACGCGGTCGGGGTGGATCCCGGCATAAAGCGCGGCCAGCAGCCCTCCCCGTCCGTGACCGACGAGATGGATCGCCTCGTTCCGTCCGGCGACCGCGGCCCGGACGCCGTCCAGGTCCGCGACCGCCTGCGCGAAAGGCGCGACCTCGTCCACCATGCCCGACGAGCGTCCGAACCCACGCTGATCGTAGTTGACGACCGTGCGCCCGCGCGGTCGCGCCAAGACCTCGAGCGCCTGCAGCGGCTCGTGCGACAGGCCCGGCCCTCCGTGGATCCCGATCACGGCCGGGCCGGCGCCGGCCTGGCGGTGATACAGCGCGGCGCCGGGAACCGGGAGGGAACCTTCGGTCGCGGGGACCATGCCTTTCCGGCGTTACAAATCGCCGAACGATGTTCCGGAACACCGTTCGCAGGAACGTGACGCCCAAAGCGAAGGAGGTCACGTCATGGAAAAGCTCTTCGGCATCCTTCCCCCCCTCACGTACGTCGCGTTCCTGATCACGGAGGCGGTGTTTCCCGCTCGTCCGCTGGCCCGCGTGCCCCGCTGGCGGCTCAAGGGGATCCTGTTCCTGCTGATCGGCGGCGTCATCGTCAACGTCCTACCGGGTCTGTGGGCACCCTGGGCGCGCGCGCACCGGCTGTTCAACCTGGAGCACTTGCCCACCTGGGCGGGCGTGCTGGTCGCCATCGTGATCACGGACTTCCTTCTCTACTGGGCCCACCGGCTGCGCCATCGGGCCCCCCTCTGGCGCTTCCATCAGATGCACCACAGCGCGGAACGGCTGGACGTCGCGGGCGCGTTCTATTTCCATCCCCTGGACACGGTCGTGTTCGCCTTCTTCTCGACGTTCCTCGCGTCATTCGTGGTCGGCGTCGGCCCAGTCGCGGCGGCGCTGGTCGGCTACTACGGCTTCTTCATGGCCGTGTTCACGCACGCCAACCTGCGCACACCACGCTGGCTCGGCTTCGTGATTCAGCGCCCCGAGGCGCACGCCGTCCACCACCAGCGGGGCCTGCACCGCTACAACTTCGGCGCTCTCGCCCTGTGGGACGCCGTGTTTGGCACGTACCGTAACCCGCGAACGTGGAGCGGCGAAGCGGGGTTCTGGGACGGCGCCTCGGCCCGGATGGGCGCCCTTCTGGCCGGCGCCGACGTGTCCTCAGATCCCGCGGCGCATGCAGCCACCTAGGCTGCCAGGAGAGCGAGCACCTCCACGGATACCGCCCGGACTGCCGTGGTCAAACGCGCGACAGACGCCGCAAGTAGATGCGCCCGCGGCCGTTCAGCCAGTCGACGTTTCCCTCGTCAAGCCACGGCCACGCAGCCTTGACCCTGACGCGCGCCTCGGCCTCGCTCGCGCGCCGGGCATCGATGTCGGCACCGGCGGCCACCAGCGCATCGCGTGCGCTCGCAGCGAGTTCCAGCAGCGCTGCCGCGTCGGCCTCCGGTGCAAGTCGCAAAAGTACCGCGGCTGGCTTCCTCTCGGTCATCACCAACCGCAGCGCCGTGTTCATCATGGCATCCGGCGAGCGATCACCGAGCCGCCGGAACAGCGCGTGAAAGATCGGGTGGAGCGTGCGCGCCGAAAGCACGAGCAGCACGCCGAACGCCGCGAAGGTCGGCACCCACCATCGCGCAATGATCGCCACCACCGCCGTGGGCCCCCCGATTGCGAGCCCGAGGTAAAGCAAGTACACGCGGTTGTAACTCATGCTTCCTCCCGCTTCGTCATACCATCGAGCTTCCGGCTCCGTGGGAGCTCGTCTAGCACCGCCGATGGTGGCACCGAGCGGTCACACCGTTCGCAGCGACGTGGCGCCGCGCCCCCGAGTTGACGGCGCGACCCGCTCGTTGGAAGTTGAGTGATGCGCATTTTGTTCTCGGCCACCCGCGGTGTAGGCCACCTGCAGCCGCTCCTCCCCTATGCACGCGCGTTCGTCGCCCGCAACCACGAGGTGCTGGTGGCTGCGCCCGCGAGCACGGATGAGACGTTGCGCGGTGCGGGACTCGCGCACGCTCCCTTCGATCATCCGGGCGATGAAACGCTCGGGCCGATCTGGGCGCGTTTTCGCGGCTTATCCGACGATGAGGTGGTGGCCATCGCCGCGCGTGAGATCTTCGCCGGCGTCAATGCCAGGGTCGCGCTGCCGAAGTTGCAGGCGACGATCGACGACTGGCGTCCCCACCTGGTCGTCCGTGACTCCGTCGAATTCGCAGCATTGGTCGCGGCGGAGCGCGCCGGCGTGTCGCACGCGCGCGTCGCTGTCCATTCGGTGTCCTTCGAAGAGGTGTTCCCTCCCCTGGTCGACGCGCCAATCGATGCGCTGCGCGCGCTCGCGGGCCTGCCGCCCGACGAGGGAGCGTCGCTTCGGGCCGAGGCCGTCTTCTCGTCCTTCCCCGCGTCGCTCGACCGCGTACCGGCGGGCTCGCGGATGCGCGCTCCCTTTCGCGCGCGCGTGGTCGAGGATACGCCGAGCTCCGCGCCCGCCTCGTGGATGCCCGCGGGAGACGAGCGTCCGCTCGTCTACATCACGTTCGGGACAATCGTCGGAACCATCGACCACGCGCGCTCGGTCTACAGGACCGCGCTCGACGCCGTCGCGGACCTGCGCGTGCGCGCGCTCCTCACGACGGGCCGTGGCTTCGACGTCGGCGTGCTAGGGGAGATCCCCGCGAACGTTCACGTCTCCGAATGGATTCCTCAGCGCGACGTGCTGCCGCATACGGCCGTGCTCGTGTGTCACGGCGGTTCCGGGACACTCCTCGGAGGGCTCGCCGCCGGTCTGCCGGTCGTCGTCGTGCCGGTGGGCGCGGATCAGCCCCACAACGGACGGCTGGTCGCCGCGGCAGGCGCCGGGATCAGCTTGACCAAACCCGACGCGAGCGCGCTGCGTGCCGCGATTCAGACGGCGCTCGACGCCCCAGCGCTTCGTGACAGCGCAAGACGGATCGCGGACGAGATCGGAGCCATGCCGACGATCGACGCCGCCATCGACGAGCTGCTCGGAATGAGGTGAGCGCAGAGCGAGACTTCTCCGACGAGGTTGACGCTACCCCTGCACGAACTCGCGCGACGTGGCCGCTGGCGCGACGCGCTCCAAGACATCCGCCAACGTCGTCAATCGGAACGGCTTCTGCAGGAAGGCCGCTACGCCCTGGTCCAGCAACGCCTGAGCTTCGCCGTCGACGCTATAACCGGACGCCAGGATCACGCGGACCTCGGGGTTGATGCGACGAAGGGCATAGTAGGTGCTCTTACCGTCCATCAACGGCATCACCATGTCCAGGATGACCAGGTCGATGGATTGCCAGTGGGACCGGTAATGCTCGATGGCTTCGAACCCATCGCCGAAGGCCGCCACGCTGCAATCGACGTGACGGAGCAGGCGCGCGGTGATCTCGCGGACGGGTTCCTCGTCGTCCACCAACATCACCTTCAGCGGCGCGATCGGAACGGTCCGCGACGGCGTGGGCGTTTCCGGATCGGTGCCGACAGCAAGGGTCACCGGTAAACAGATCCGCACCGACGTCCCAAATCCCACCGCGCTGGCGATCGAAATCGTGCCGTGATGGCTCTTCACCGTGCCGTAAACGGCCGCCAGGCCCAGGCCCGTGCCGCGTCCTTCCTCCTTCGTGGTGAAGAATGGCTCGAACAGGTGGCGCTGGGTCTCGTCATCGATACCGGTGCCGGTGTCCGAAACTGTCAACTTCACGAACGCCCCCGGCTCGATCTCGTACTGGTGCGCCGCCGCGTCCTGTTGATTGATGACCACCGACCGCGTCGCGAAGGTCAACGTCCCGCCGTCCGGCATCGCATCGCGCGCGTTCAGCGCCAGGTTCAACAGCGCATTGCCCAGCTGGGTCGGATCGCCCATCGTGCGGGGGACGGGGGCCCCCAGGTCCAGACGAATGATGATCCGCTTGTCCAGGCTGCGGTCCAGGATCGACACGACCTCGTGAACCAGATCATGCAGGTTCACGGGGCTGGTCACGTACTTCCCCTTGCGGGAATACGCCAGCAGTTGCGAGGTCAGGTCGGCCGACCGCCGAACCGCCGTCATGATCGCAGCCGTGCAGGACGCCAGCTCGGGATTGCCTTCCAGCTCGGTCCCGAGCACGTCGGTGTAGCCCATGATCGCGGTCAACTGGTTGTTGAAGTCGTGCGCGATTCCGCCCGCCAGCCGTCCGATGGCTTCCATCTTCTCGGCTTGATGCAACCGCTGCTCGAGCGCACGCTGATCGGTCACGTCCTGCCCGATGGCCAGCAGTCCCACCGAGCCCGCCGTCTGCCCGGCCAGCAGCTGATCGTTCCACAAGATCTGCCGAACACCGCCGTCCTTGGTGGTGATGTTGTAGACGATGCCCCGCATCGTGGCCCCCGCCATCGAGTCGCGCATCAGCCCGGCCACGTGGGCCCGATCGGACTCCGCCACCACGGTCTCCAGCCATGGTTGGCCCACCACGTCCTGCGATGGGTAGCCCGTGATCCGCTCCGCGTAGCGATTGAACCGCACGATGCGACCTTCACCGTCCAGCACCACCACCATGACGGGGGCAGTGTCTACCAATCCCTCCACGAAGTTGTGGTCTCGCTGTCGGGCCACCTCGAAGGACTGCTGGTCGGTGTTGTCGCGGCAGAAACAGCAACCGAAGTATTGGCCCCCGAACTCGAAAAGACTGCACACCACTTCGACCGGGACCAGGCGCCCGTCCTTCGCCAGATGGGCTGTCTGAACCGTGCGCATACGCTCGTGGATCAGCGCTTCCCACAGCTCGTCCCACCGATCGGCAGCCAGCGCAGGATCGATCCCGAACACGCCCTTGGCCAGCAGCTCCTCGCGCGAGAAGCCCAGCATGTTGCACGCGGCCTGATTCACGTAGGTGAACGACCCATCGGTTCGGCGGACGCAGTAGACCGCGTGGGGAAGCTGCTCCAGGAAGAAGCGCGCGAAACGCTGATTCAGATCCCACCCGGGCTCGGTCCGCAGATCGCGCGCGAACAGGGCACACATCTCGACGCCGCCCAGGGTCAGCCATTCCACGGTCAGCTCGACCGGCACCGGGCGGCCATCCAGGGCCCGGAGCTTGGCCGGGCGCGTGGTGCGCCCGCTTCGGCGCGTGGCCTCGACAAAGGCGAGCCACGAGTGGCCCACCAGGTCGGGAGCAAACACGCCAATCCGTTGGCCCAGCGGCGACCGGACCGAAGATCCCAGCGCTCGGGTCGCGACGCTGTTGACGTAGTCCACCCGTCCCTCGAGATCTACCGTCAACACGATCAACGGCACGTGCTCTAACAATGCGCGCCGCGGATCGTCAGCGAATGCCTCCAGCGGCCCCATCCGCTCCCCGTCGGGGGGAGCGGCGAAGTCCGCGGACGCCGGCACAACCGAACCTTTCGGTTCGCCGGCATCCATTCCGGCTGCTGCTGGCCGCATTCGGCCGCCAGTCTATGCAGACCACTGGGTATTACCAGAACAATCGGGCGGGACCTCTGTGTATGGTCCGCATTCCGTGACGGTGACGTTGGCGATCAGCGGTCTGACGCGCCGGTGCATGTCGTCTGGCTCACATTTCGCGGTCTCTACGATGCCGCGTGGTCCGATTTTCGCCCCAGAGGGGACTTCCGAACGCGAAAAAAACCTGCGCGTCCTCACTGCGCCAGGCACTCCAGTTTCCATGCGATCCCATGGCGAGTTCAGTGTAGTCTCGCCACCTCCCTCCCCCCCCTCACTGTTGGAGAATCAGAAATGCGCCAGATTCCATCGTTCCCTCGAGGTCTGAGGATCGTTTCGGCAGTCACCTGGGCGGTCGCCATGGGGACCTTCGGTTGTGGACATCCGGGCGTGAACACGGGTTCGGGAGGCTCGGGAAGCAACGGCAGCGGCGGCGCGACCTCGGGTTCGGGCGGCGGAACGGGTTCGGGCGGTTCCAGCAGCGGCTCGGGAGGGAGCGCGTCCGGGTCCGGCGGCGATGGTTCCGGTGGTTCGGGCTCGGGATCGGGAGGCAGCGGCTCGGGCAGCGGCGGCTCGGGCGGATCGACGTCCGGCTCCGGCGGCAGCGGCACCGGCAGCGGCGGTAGCGGCAGCGGCAGCGGTGGCGCGAGCGGGGGAAAGATGTCGTGCGGCGATTCCAACGTGCCGAACGATCCCAAGATGCCGGGATACCCGAACGACAAGCACACCATGTACAACACGATGGCCAAGAACCTGTTGACCAACATGTCGGTCGCGGAAAAGGCCGATCAGATGCGCGGCACGCCGCAGCCCCCCACCAACTCGGCCAGCTATTACACGGACATCTTCCGGCAGCCCGACAACACCACCCGCATGGTGAAGGGCTTCCGATTCCGCGACGGTCCGCGCGGTGTCAACCTGGACGCGCCGGTTTTCAGCACCGGCATGTCCCACGGCAAGTCGACGGTGTTCCCGGTCCCCGCGGCGCGTGGTGCCACGTTCGACGTGCAGCTGGAATACGAGATCGGGCAGGCATCGGGCGACGAGATGGTCGCATCGGGCCAGACGATGCTGCTGGCACCGACGACCAACATTTTGCGTCACCCGCTGTGGGGTCGCGCCCAGGAGACCTACGGCGAGGACGTCTTCTTGCTGGGCCGCATGGGGACCGCGGCGGTCGCCGGCATCCAGGAGTACGTCCCGGCCTGCGCCAAGCACTATGCCGCCAACAACATCGAGAATTCGCGCGCGGTCAAGAACGCGATGATGGACGAGCGCACGCTGCGCGAGATCTACGCTCGCCACTTCGAGATGATGATCAAGGACGGCGGGGTCGCTTGCATCATGGCGTCGTACAACCCGGTCAATGGTACGTCTGCGACGCAGAACAAGCACTTGCTGACGGACCTCTTGCATGGTGACTTCGGGTTCAACGGATTCACCATGACCGACTGGTGGGCGCTTTCGAACAACTCCGCCACCGGTACTGGCAACGCCACCAGCGCGGCCAACGGCGTGAACGCCGGTCTGGATATGGAACTCCCCATGAGCATCCATTACAAGCTGCTGGAGAGCCTGGTCGGCTCCAGCATCACTCAGACCCAGATTGATACCGCCGCGACCCGCGTCCTGGAGCAGAAGATCCGCTTCAACGTGGTCACGGGCAATGGCCTGAAGACGGCGACGACCACCATGAACGGCGCCAACATCACCAACAACGCGTCTCACGTCACCATCGCCGAGAAGGCGGCGCGCGAGTCCATGGTCCTGCTGAAGAACGACAAGGACACCTTGCCCCTGAAGAAGATGGGCAAGATCGCGGTCGTCGGCACCAAGGAGGACTACTATGCGGCCACCCAGGGGGCCCCTGGCATCAGCAACCGAGCCGACGACATCAACAACGGCACCATCGACTTCGCCACCGGCGTGCGCGTAGGCGACGTGGGCAGCAGCCGGGTGGACTTCGATGCCGGCCAGGCCGTCAGTCCGTTCGCAGGCATCATGGCCGCCGCCACCGGCGCGACGGTCATGAGCGGCAACACCGTCCCGTCCGGAATGGATGTCTACGTGGTGGTGGTTGGCCTGACCCCCTACGACGAGGGCGAGGAGTACAACGGCAGCGGCGATCGCAAGACGCTGTCCCTGAATGGCAAGCTGAACGCCGGCAAGCAAGACATGTTGGTCATGCAGGCGGTGGCGACCGGCAAACCAGTGGTGGTGGTGATCGAAGGCGGCGGCGTTGTCGACATGCCCTGGAAGGACATGGTCCAGGCCATCGTGATGGCGTGGTACCCGGGCATGGTGGGCGGACGGGCGCTCGGCCAGTTGCTGTTCGGCGACGCCAATTTCAGCGGCAAGCTGCCGGTGACCTGGCCCAACAACGTCAACGATTTCCCGACCTTCGACGGCGGTGGCACGACCACGATGGACTACTACCTGGGTTATCGTTACTTCGACAATAAGGGCACCAAGCCGCTGTATCCGTTCGGCTACGGCTTGAGCTACTCGGGCAAGTTCGAGTACAGCAACCTGCAGGTCCCTTGCAGCGACGCCAAGGCCCCGACCGCCACCACGTCGGGCACCGTGATCGACGTGAAGTTCGACGTGAAGAACACCGGAACCGTGAAGGGCGACGAGGTCGCGTTTCTGTTCGCCAAGTACTCGAACATCGGTGTGAAGCAGCTGAAGGGCTTCGTGCGCATCCCGGCCATCGATCCGGGCAAGACCGTTACCGCGACGATTCCTTTGCGCGTGGCCGATCTGAAGTACTGGGACATGGGCAGCAGCTCGTGGAAATACCCGACGGATCCGGTGACCATCGTGGTGGGCCGCAGCGCGGGGGGCAGCGACAACACGAAGGACGATCTGCCTCTGATGGATACGGTCACGATCAAGTAATCGGCGTCGCGAGAACGGAGACTTCGACCAACCCCGCTGTCCGCCCCGGAGGCGACTGAAGAGATATGACGACACCAATCAGCTCCCCGTTTGTCCGCCGTTCGCTCGGATTCTTGGTTTCAATGGCCTTGCTGGGGTCCCCGGTGGCGATGGCACCGGCTGCGGCCGCGACGTCCAAGGCCCCAGGAAAAGGAAAACTCGCCGCCAAGTCGAAACCGGACGCCAAAGAGAAGACCGGGGCCGTCGCCAAGCGCACGATCGCGGCATCCCCGGAACCCGCGCCCGGGGCGGTGCCGCCCCCTCCGCCATCGCCGGCGGTGGGGACTTCGTCCATCATTGCCTCCACCGGGGCCGCCTCGACCGACCCCTTGCCTGCCAACACCGCCCCTCCGGTGGACGCCCCGGCACCTCCTCCGACCGCGACCCCACTGGCGAATCCACCGTCGGGCGAGCCGGTCCCCGAACCGGTCACGCCGGTCGCAATCTCGTACGCCGAGCATCTGAGCGGCGAGGCCTACCCGGACCGGATGCGCGGACTCTACGGCGGTTCGCTATGGCTCGAGCCATCGTTTCATGGCCTGCAGTGGCCCTACATGCCGCGCACCGGCCTGGGCCTGTCGGGCTATGCCTGGGCCGACACCGGCTATGAAACGATCACGCGCGGGGGGATGAACGTCCCCGACAGCACCCTGTTGGTGCAGCAGGCGCGCGCCGGGCTACGCGCCACGCCCACCTATTCCAACGACGGCTTCTTCATTCAAGGTCAGCTTGAGCTGATCGGCAACAAGGACCAGATCCACTCCCAGTCCGACAAGAACTCTGGCATCGTCGATGTCGACGATCTTTGGGTGCGCGTCGGACGATGGAACAAGTGGGACGTGAAGGTCGGACGCTACGAAGGGTGGGAGGTCTATCACACGGGTATGGGCCTGGACATCAACACCATCGAACGTCGAGGCGCCACACAGGCCGGCCTTCCCAACGCGGGCGACTTCGAGCGCCCCGACTACTACGGCGTGACTCTGTTGCATGACCGCCCGAGTGGGCAGGGCGTGGGCAACGTGGCCTTGCACCTGTTCCCGACCAGCTTCCTGCGCTTCGAGTTACTCGGGCAGATCGGGACCAGCGACTACCTGACCCAGGGTGACAACACGTTGGGCGCGCGGCCGGTCGGGATCCTCGACCTTGGTTTCGTCAAGCTCAAGGTGGGCGGCGAATATGTACGGGTCAAGCCGGCCACCAAGGAGGTGGTGAACACCACCGACACCAACGGCAACCCCGTCAGCTTCGAACGAGACAGCAAGATCGAGAACACGAAACGCGGCGTCGGCGCGGCGCTTCAGTTCATCTTCGCCAACTTCCTGGAAGGCGGCGTGAACGCGGGCTACAGCGAGTCCGACAGCACGGACATGAACGGCAACATGAGCGACAAGGCCGCCCTCACCATCAAGAGCGTGGGTGGCTTCCTGAACCTGGCGCCGGCGGTGGTGCTGGGCCCCAGCTTCGCCGACGCGCTGATCGGGGTCGGTGCCAACTGGACCACCCAGGTCGACCTGCACAAGGACCTGGATGGCCGCATCAACTACACGGCCAACCTGCAGGGGTTCGTCGCCGTACAGTATCTGGTCGCCAAGCAGCTGTTCGTGAAGGCGGTCGGCGCGTATGCCCGGTCGGACTTCGACCTGAGCTTCAGCGGCGGCATCTACAGCAACACCATGGTGAGCGGCCGCCTGCGCCTGATGTACCTCTTCTAGCGAGCGGGCGGTGGTGCCGCCGCCCGGGCCGGCGCCGTTGGCCTCGACTCCGGAGGGGCGCGACGTACACTAGGCCCTGATGAAACCGGAAAAATCGGAACTGATGGAAGCGGCGACGCGCCTGGCGGGACAACCGCCGGCCGCCGTCATGAAGTGGGCGCTCGATCGCTTTGGCAAGCAGCTGGCGATCGCGTCTTCCTTCTCGATTGAAGATTGCGTGGTGATTGACATCGCCCACAAACTGGATCCCGGCGTGCGGGTGTTCGCGCTCGACACCGGACGCCTGCCCGACGAGACGTACATGACCGCCGAGCGTGTCCGGGCCAAGTACGGCATCGCCATCGAATGGCAATTCCCGGCGCGCGAGGCGGTGGAGGCGCTGGAGCGGAAGAAGGGTCTCTACAGCTTCCGCGACAGCCTGGACGATCGCCACGAGTGCTGCGGCATTCGCAAGGTGGTCCCTCTGGGTCGGGCGCTGGCGGGTCTGGACGCGTGGGTGACGGGCCTGCGGCGGGAGCAGTCGATCACGCGCACCGATACCCCCGAGGTGGAATACGACGCCGACCACGGCGGTATCGGCAAGCTCAATCCCATCATCGCGTGGTCCGAAGCGCAGGTCCGAACCTACGCCAACGAGTTCCGGGTGCCGATTCACCCGCTTCACGATCGAGGGTACCCCTCGATCGGCTGCGCCCCCTGCACCCGCGCCGTCGCGCCCGGCGAACACCCGCGCTCCGGCCGCTGGTGGTGGGAGAACCCCGAAAACAAAGAGTGCGGTCTCCACCCCGCGCGCTGACCGCCGGTCCCCAGAGTCCGCGGGACTACCGCGGATTTTGGGCCCAGCGCCTCAAGGTCTCGACCTGCCAATCCGCCAACGGCGTCGCCGGCGGCTTCGGCATTCGCCCCAGCTGAACGTCGATGACGCCCGCGCCTGCCAGAGCGTCAACCGCGCCGGCCGCAGATGCCGCCGCGAAATCGGGATAGTCGAAGTTCGCGGCATCGCTCTCGGGCGCCGCCGGATCCATCGCATAGTGGCAGTGGATACAGCGCGCGCGAACGATGGGCCACACGTCGTCCTTCCAGGTGGGATTGGCCGGAATGTCCGGCCCGCACCCGGCGCTGCAAAGAATCGCCCCCGCCAGCGCCGCCGCCGCCAAGAAGCCACGCCGCCAGCGGACAGGCGCCGGCGCCGCGGTCATAGGTAATAGTGGAGCTGCAACATTCCCAGCGAGCCCGTCGCGCCTTCCGCGGGCCCGGTCCCGACCATCTGGTAGCGGCCCAGCAGGATGACTTCGCAATGGGCCCACGGAAACAGCGTGACCTGCAGATCGACCGCCGTGTGCGCCGTCGGCGACAATGACAGATCTTCCTGGAACCGTTCCAGCGCCAGCGTCGCCATCAGCCCCTTGATCGGAAAGAACGTCGGCCCGATGTACGAGACCAGCTGGTTCACGCCGCGGCCGCCCGGCACGCTCACGCGTTGAAGATCCAGCTCGCCCATGAACAACAGCCGCGCGCCGTCCAGCCACAGCTTCCCGACCGTGCCCCCCTGAATGACCAGGCGGTCTTTGCTGCTTGATACGCGCGTTTGCAACGCCACCGCGGCCATGGATTCGAAGCGCCGCTCGGCATACACCGCCGCTCCGGCGCCTTGCGCCGTGCTTCGCAGCGGCAGCGGAAGACTCGACGGGGGTGCCATGAAACCGGTCGCGTGCAGTTCCCAGTCCTCCGCCAGGTAACCGCCCGACACGTTGTACGTCTCTTCGTAGAGATTGAATCCGGTGACGCTGCGGACGTAGAAAATGTGCTCGGCCATGCGCAAGCCGAAGGGCGCGTAGAACCGCCCCGCCCTCACGAACGCGCCGGTGGCGCTGGGCTTCCACATCACATAGTGCTCCCGCGAGATCACCGACTCGAGGCGATCCACCAGGGAGGGGGTTCGCGGACGGGTGGTACCGCGGAAACCGCCGGCCACGTAGACCGACAACCCCGTCTCGCCGAAGCCCACGCGCGCGTAGACATCGGCCTGCATCGGGAACACCGCCACCTCCGGCGGACCCGCGCCGTTGGCGTCGTTGCGAATCGCCGCTCCGCGGAGATCACCGCCCAGCGCCAGCCAGTCGGGCGGCGCCCACAAACCGTGCAGGAACGAGCCGTCGCCCCCGCGGCTGATGGTGTCGGCGCCCTCGTCCCGGCCCCACGACGTCAACAGACCAAAGCCAGCCGGGGAATAATGGCACTGGGCGCACCGCTGGGTCCCCGAGCTGAACTGGAACTGCGGATACGCCTCGGCCGAACGGGGAGCCAGCGCCAGCCCGAACAGCATCAGCCCTGCCAGGAGAAAGGAGAGTCGGAAGGTCATGGCGTGTTGCCCGGGGGTTTGGCTGCAGAGAGGTCCCACTCCGCGCCTTCGCCCTCATCAATCCAACCGGCGATCAGCGCAATGTCGGCGTCGGGCAGCGGAAAATCGGGCGGCATCCGACGCGAGCCTTCTCCCCGCAAGAGCCCGATCAAGGCCGAGCCTTCCGAGTCTTTCGGTTTCACGAAGTGCCGGTTCACCAGTTGGTCATACCCGTCGTAGGCCGTGTCCAGAGCCACCCCGGAGCGCTGGGCCAATTGCGAATGGCAATTGGCGGTCGCGCAGCTGGGCTGGATGATGACGGGCGAGATGAACGACCACTTCTTCGGTCGCAAGTCGACGCTGCCTCCGCAGCCCATCACGGTGAGCGCCAATACCATCGCCATGCCCAGACGTCGCGTCTGCTGAGGCGCCGGCGGAGGCAAAGGCACGTGCGAGGGTGATCGCAATAAGGCCAACGAGCGAATCAGCTGGACGGGCAAGGGATGCCTTTCATCGGCGCGGAATTATGTCCAATGTGGGGAATCTCTCAACCAGAAGTTCAGAAATCCAGACGATTCTCCCTTCAGGCCTTGACCCTATGGATGGGGCGCCCACCGAGCCCACCGCCTCCAAGTCCAGGTCCAGATTCAGGTCGCCGCCCGCGTGATCGAACACCCCCTCCAACCAGACCGGGCCCGATTTGGATGCGCCCGCGGATGCGGCGCCTTTCCCCGCCTGGGCTGGCTCGGCCAGGTTCCCGTCGGAGGACACGAGCACCCGCCCGAAGACGCCCCGATTGGCGGCGCCCGACACCGCGACCTCTCGCCCCGCGGTCGCCTCGATCCGGGCCCGCACGTGATACCGACCTGGCGCAAGCGTCAATTGGGTCCGCACCGCGCCGAGGAGTTCGGCGCGCGCACCTCCGTCGACCGCAATGCCCACGCCGTCCCAGCTGCCGCGCACGCGAGAGTCGCCGCCGGAGGCATTGCGTTCGCGCCATGAACAAAGGTGCGTCTGACCGACGGCGGGATACGTGCAGACCGTGACCGCCCACCGGTGGTGCCGGCGCAGCCGGCCCCCGACTCCCAGCAGCACCTGCCACGACGCAAACACCGCCACCACCGCCAGGATCAGCAAGAACCACGTCCGGCGATCGGCGAGAGCGCGCCGCCTCACCGATTCGACGAGCCAGGAGAGCGTCAGCCCTCCCCAGGGGAACATCATCGGGGCAATCGCCAGGTGGTAGCGCACCTCGGAGAAGAACGAGGCATAAATTCCCACCATGGCCGCCGGGAACACCAGCAACGCCAGCGCGCGGGCGTCGCGGCGGATCGTGGCCAGCGCAATCCCCGCGGCGAACAAGGCGACGATCGTCCACCAGAAGGCGTCGGACAGAAATTCGATCCCGCCGCGATGCCGATCCAGAAAGCCACGCGCCGATTCCGGTAGCACCCCTTGTCTGAAGATGGGCCAGTAAAGCAGGTTCCGTTCGTGCGACAGCAGGCGATCGGCTTTCGCGGCCAGCAGCCCCAGCGCATAAGCCGGCTCGAAGGCCGACCATTGCTTGGCCAGCGCGTAGGCCGCCCGATCCGCTTCACGGTGACGCGCGGGAACCTCCATCAACCGATATCCGGTGCCCTTGGTGAACATCAGGTTTAAGGAGCGGCTGTAGGTCCCCTCGCTGTTGGGGTTCGCGCCCACCAGCGCCGTGTGGCCACCATGGCTGTCGGTCAGAAAAAATTCGCCGTACACCGCACGATTGCGCAGCCCCCAGGGCAGCAGCGCCAGCGCGGCGATGGCCACCACCACCGCCGTCCGCAAGAGGGCGGGGGCCCACCGTCGCTCGAGCGCCCACCAGTAGAAGAAGGACAGAGCCGCCAGGGGAACGGCCACCGCCCGGACCCAGGCTCCCGCTCCGAACGTCAGCCCACACAGGATCGCTGCCCACAACGGTCGCCGTTGCCCCCATCGCACCAGCGCCAGCACCGCCAGCGCGACCAGCGCGCCCGCGGGCAAGTCGGTGCCGGTCACGCTGCTGACGGCGATGCCCGCCGGCCACACGGCCGCCAGGGCAGCCGCCGCAAGGCCAGCCCGGCGACCGAACAGCTGATCGGCGATGCCGCCCGCGGCGGCCACCATGGCGGTCCCGGCCAGCACGCCGATCATCTTGGCGGCCAGCAAGCCACCGCCCAGCCCCTCCACCAGGGCCAGCAGGAACACGTAGCCCGGCATGTAGATGAATTCGGGATCCAGCGCGCCGTGTTCCAGCAGGTACGACGCGGATTCGCGGTACAAGGCGAAATCACCAACCGGTCGGGAGGGAACCGCCAGCACCCACGCCAGACGGAAGCCGAATCCGAGAACGACCAAGCCCGCAACGCCAGACAGTCGCGCACGCCATCGCGCCGAGACGCTGGTGGGCGCGGGCCCGGCCCCCCGGGTGGGACGCCGGGGCGGCGCTGCTCTGGCTGGCGCCCCCGTCGTCATCGCGGCGTGGGAGCCGCCCCCCCGTAGTGGGCCAGCCGCCATCCCCCGAAGCGCAAGCCGTCGGCGGGCCAGTCGGCGATCGTCGTCTTCCCCCATGAAAGATCGTGCGCCGCGAACCATGACGACTGGGTGCGGGCGCGCGTCTCCGCCAGCGTCGGCGACGGGCTGCGCGTCTGCGCCAGCGTTGCGGCCCGTGCCGCGGGAATGCGGGCGGCGTGAACGATGACGATATCCGTGAAGCCCAGCGGATCGATGAAGACGCCTTCTTCCGTTTGACGATGCTGTTCCAGGTAGGCCGCCAGCGCACGATCGTCGGGCTCCATCCGGGTGAGCGGGCTCAACGATTCGGGCCCTTCCCAGGCGCGTCCTGGCCGGCCGTGTGAGGCGATCTCCAGCAGTCCGACCAGTACCACCATGCCACCCACGACCAGCGCGGACAGCTGAGCGGGTGGCCGCCGTCCCCAGGCGCGCTGAAGCAGCGTGGCCGCCACCGGCAGCAAGATGGCGCCGGGCGCGATCGCGAAGCGAGGAAGCGGTTCGAACTGACCCAGGCCAATGCCCTTGATCAGGTACACGCCGATCGGCGCCAGCGCCGCCGACAGCACGACCCACGTCGGCCCGTCCAGGCGATACCGGGTCCTCGACGCGCGGGGGATCGCCCCCCACAGCGCCAGGAATGGCACCGGCGTCATGGCCGCCGCGAAGGAGAGGCTCCAGATGACCGGCTGTCGCAGGCGGGCCAGGACCGGCCCCAGTCGCTGCGACGCCGCCGCCGCCAGCCCGACGTGATCCTGCGCGATGAAGTGCGCGAAGAACAGCGGGTCGCCCGTGCTCAGCCCCGACCACAACAGGTAAGCGCCCGGCAAGATCGCGGCGATCCCCAAGAACAGCGCGACGTCGAAGAGCCCTCGTCGATCGCGCGCGCCCAACCACAAAGCCATGGCGCCCGCCGCCGGCAGCGACAGCCACATGTCATAGCGGGTGACGGCGGCCAGTCCCCCCCACAGGCCCGCCAGCGCGAAGTCTCGGCGGCGACGCTCCGACATTGCGGCGTGCAGTCGATCCAGGGTCGCGACGAAGCAAAGCAGATACAGCGCCTCGCTGGCAGCCGTGATCGAAACCTGGATGTGCAGGGGAGCCAGCGCCAGCGCCAGCCCGGCCAGGGACAGCGCCCCACCGGTCGCTCCCATCCGCCGCGCCAGCGAGAAGAACGGCCAGAACACCGCCAGACCCGCCAGCAGGGATGGAAGGCGCGACGCACGGCGCGCGTCGGGATCCACCGCCAGGAAAGGTCGCATCACCTCGATGGGCAACGGACCGAACTGGCGAAAGCTGCGCGGATCGCCGGCGGCCCCCGGATCGGAGTTCATGCGTTCGGCCAGCAGTGCGCGGATGGGCGCATCGGCTTGCTTGTTGTCGGCGAAGGGAAACAACGCCGCGCGCACCACCAGCGCCAGCGCGAACACGGCCCAACGGCTGCCGGCACGCCGGCCCCGAACGTCACGAGAGAATTCGACGGCGGCGCCGGTCTCCACGCCGTTCAACCGCGCGCGAGCACGGCCCGCACCCGTGGCAGCGCCGCCTCGATATCGTCAACGGACACCGCTCCCACCGAGATCCGGAACCAGCCGCTGTCCTCGGCCAGTCCGAACGCCTGGAACGGCACGATGGCGAAGCCCGCGTCATCCAGCAGCAGCTTCCTGATCTGCTCGTTGGTCTTACCGGGCATCACGAAGCGCACCGACAAGTAGATGGCGCCCTGGGGGGGGATGACGTCGACGGGCAGCCCCGCAGCCCGCATCTCCGCGAAACCGCGCGCCAGCCGATCCAAGCGAGCCGCCACCCGGGTGCGCATGCCGGCGACATAGCTGGTCACGGCGGCGTCGTCATCCAGAAGCTCGGCCATCGCCACCTGTTCGGCGCGCGGCGCCCAGGCGCCCACGTGTCCCAGAATGTCGGCCATCCGCTGGCGCACCGCCGGCGGCATCACCGCCCAGCCGACGCGCATCCCCGTGGCGGCGAAGCTCTTCGACGCCGCGTCCAGAATGATGGTGTGGGGCGCGATCTCCGGCACCAGCCCGGGGGGAGTCACGTGCCGTACGTCGTCGCGTCCTGCACCGCTGAACACCAGCTGCCAGTAGACCTGGTCGTAGCAAAGCCACAAGGACTTCTCGCCGGCCCGCGCCCGCCGGCGATTCTCGTCCACGATGGCCTCACAAATTCCACGCAGCTGCTCGGTCGAGACCGCCGTTCCCGTCGGATTCAGCGGCGAGTTCAGCAACAGGAGACGGGCCGTCGCCAGATGCGGCCGGAGATCGTCGACGGTGGGAAAGAAATTCGCCGACGCCTTCACCGGGATCTCGATGGCACGGGCCTTGGTCAGCGTCGCATAGTGATTGTTGTTCCAGGACGGCACCGGGTAAACCACCGTGTCGCCAGGATCGACGATCGTCAGGTAGGTCCCGTACAGCAACGGGCGCGCGCCGCCGGTGATCAAGACGGCGTCGACCGGATAGCGGAGCCCCAGGTGGCGATCGTAGAAGCGCGCGACAGCTTCGCGCAGCGCCAACACGCCGTCGGACGGTGGGTAATTGGTGTGGCCGGCCGCCAACGCCCGTCCGACCCCGCTCAGCAACCGCTCCGGAACCGGAAACTGAGCGGGATCGAAGTCCCCCACGGTCAGGTTGCAGATTTCCGCGCCCTTGGCCTTAAGGGCCCGAATTTCGGCGGCGATACGCAGGATCTCGGAACCGACCACGCTGCGGGCCAGGGTCGACAGCGACCCATCCAGCAGCGTGCGATCGCCGAGCAGCCCGGGCAACGTCAAGTCCATGCGGCGCATCCTACACGCGGCTCGTGGCCTCGACGAGTGTCGACCATCCTCCGATCGGGTTCAGCGCGGGTTCAGCGCCCGGGCGTCAGGTCACGCAATCGAACGCTGTTCGGACTCGGAGCTGTCGTCGGAGTCGCTCCGTCGCAGCTTGTAACCCATGCCGCGAACCGCCTCCAGCAGGTAGCCGGCGTTCCCCAGCTTGCCGCGCAGGTTCAGGATGTGCGTGTCGACGGTGCGACCGCGGCCGACGTGGCGATATCCCCACACGCGGGTCAGCAGCTCCTCGCGCGAAAACACCACGCCAGCCCGCTCGGCCAGGAAACGAAGCAGCTGAAACTCGTAGGGGGTCAGGTTCAGGGGACGCCCATCCAGCGTGGCCTGCAGCGATACACAATCCAGCACGAACCCCGCGTGCTTCACCACCCGTCCCCCCTGCCCCATCATCTCGCGCCAACCCAGCTGGCGCAGCCTGGCCGACAGCTCGCGTGGAACGATCGGCATCAGCACGAAGTCGTCAGCTCCGATCTCGGGATCCAGGCCTGCCACCCGCGTGACGTCCACGCACAAGAGCACGCGCGTGCCCACCAGAGAATCCATGCTCCGCAGGCGCTTGATGGCGTCACGGCCAATCTCCAGATGACCGCCCGCCTCCACTACCACCACATGGGCCCGCAACGAGCGAGCCCGAATTTCACCGAGATCGAACCCGGTCACCAGCACTTCGTATCCCAGGCTTCGGATGATCGCGGCCGGCGAATCGACCTGCCCTGCCCTCAGGCTGGGATCGAGAGTCACGAAGATAGCGCGCAGTTTTTCTGATGGAGCGGAAGCCATGATTTTCGTTCGAAACCCCTGCGGATATCTTCCCCAGGCGCGCATTCAAGCGTACGAGACCCGGGTTGCCGGCTGATTTCGAACGGATTGATCTTATGTAACTTGTCTCGGCGCGGCCCCTCGAGATCGGGTTGGGACTCGAAATAGAAACACCGGGCCAGCCCTCGCAGACCTCGCTAGCCGCGGCGGGGCCGCCCCTTGCGGCTCGGGTGTTTACCCGACGAGGTGGCGGCACGCTTGGACGCGGCCCGTTGCCGACCGGGGCGCTCACCCGTACCCGCGGGGTTGCGACTGGGCTGCCCGCGACGGTTGGTGCGGGCTTCGCCCTTCCCCGCCGTCGTTGTCTGGCGGCGCTCGCGCTCGCCGTGCCCATGCAACGCGAAGTCGATCTTCCGGCGCACCACGCTGACCGATTGCACCTCGACCTTCACCGTGTCTCCCAGCGCGAAAACCCGCCCGCTCCGCCGTCCGACCAAACGGGCTGTGACCTCGTCGAACAGGTAGTAGTCGTCCGACAGCGCCTCGACGCGGACCAGGCCCTCGACGAACGGTTGATCGATCACCACGAAGATCCCGAACCCCATCACCCCGGAGATCGTACCTTCGAAGACATCGCCGACCTTGTCGCGCATGAAGTACGCCCGATAGATGTCGATCACCTCGCGCTCGGCCTCCATGGCGGTGCGCTCGGCGAACGACGCGTCCGACGCCATCTTTTGCAGCTCGGCACGTTCGGGGGCCGGCTTCTCGCGCGCCGAGGTCCATCCCCCCGAAGGCTGTCCGTCGGTGGCCAGCCGTATTTTCAACAGACGATGCACGATCAGGTCGGGATAACGGCGGATGGGCGACGTGAAGTGCAGGTAGTCGCGCGACGCCAGACCGAAGTGACCGACGTTGCCGATGTCATAGGTGGCCTGCTTCAGGGAACGCAGGAGCGCGAACGACAGCGCCTTCTCGGCGGGCTGCCCCTTCAGTCGCTCCAGCACCTGACGCAAGCCCTTGGGCGTGCGGGCGGCTTCGATATCGATGGAAATCCCGTAGTGCGCGGCCAGTTGCGAGAACTGTTCCAGCCGTGCCGCATCGGGCGCGTCGTGAATGCGCCAGACGGCGTCCTCCTGGCGGTCGCGAAACGATCGAGCCACGGCCTCGTTGGCGGCCAGCATGAACTCCTCGATCATCGAATAGGCCTGCCGCTCGCCGGGATCGCGCCGCGCCTTGCGCACGTCGCGCACCAGCTGCGGATCGTCGTGGTCCAGCTCGACGTAGGGCTCGGGCAGGTCGAAGTCCAGCGACCCGCGCGCCAGGCGCTGTGCGCGCAGCTGCCGCGACAGCGAATCCATGTGGCGCAGGGCGGGAAGAAACGGTTCGTACTTGCGCCGCTTGCCGCGCGTGTCACCGCCCAGCGCCGCGGCCACTCCCGGATAATCCAGCCGCGCGCGCGAGTGAATCACGGCCGCCAGGAACTCGGTCTGCACGACGGTAGCGTCGCGATCCAGATCGATGCGCGTCACCATGGCCAGACGATCCGCCTCCGGCACCAGCGAACACAGGTGGGCCGACAGCGGCTCGGGCAGCATCGGAATGGCCCGATTGGGCAGGTACAGGCTGCACCCGCGCTTCCTGGCCTCGGCGTCGAGCGGCGTGCCTTCGCGCACGTAGTGGGAGACGTCGGCGACCGCGACCCACAGGCGACTGCCGCCCCCCGGCAACGCCTCCACCGCCACCGCGTCGTCGAAGTCGCGCGCGGTTTCAGGATCGATGGTGGTGAACGGAACGTGCCGCAGATCGGCGCGATCAACGATGTCCTCGGGCCCCACCTCCGCCCCGAAGGTGGCCGCCTGCTCCTCCACCTCGGCCGGGAAGGTGTCCTCGACGTTGGCGACGGCCAGCACCTTCTCGACCTCCGTGCGCGGATCGTCGGGATCGCCGAGCACGCGCAAGACGCGCGCCTCCATCGGTCCGTCGGGCGTCTCGGGGAACTGCACGATCTCGGCGACCACCGCCCGACCCAGCTCGCGCGCGGCCAGCCCCTCGGCCCCCACCAGCGTCACCACGCCCAGGATGCGCGGATCGTCGGGTTGAAGCGTCAGGTGCTTGCCGGCGCGGGCCAGCTGTCCGGTGATCTTGGCGCGCCCGCGGGCGGTGACGCGTACGACCCGACCTTCGAAGCCCCGCACGCCCACCCAGGCGTCGATCTCGACGGTGTCGCCATCCATCGCGCTGCCGCGATTGCGGGCCGAGACGTGCACGTCTTCGGTGTTGTCGCTGGGCACGACGAAGCCGTATCCAACCGGGTGGACCTTGATGCGACCGGTGAGGCGGCGCATGGAGCCGCGCTTGGGCCCGAATTCGGGAGGTGATTCAAAATCGTTATCTGGCAAGGAGAGAAACCTTTCAAAGAGGGCGGTCCCTTGTCCCGAAGAGGCGCGCGCTGCGGCGGCCGGTGGGAACGAGGGCCATGAACAAACGGGCCAAGGGATTAAGGGACGCTGGCGGCTTGGCCCGAAGGAGCGCGCAGCGCATAGAGCTTCTTGTCATCGGAACCGACATAGATGGTTCCATCGGAGGCAAGGATCGGCGAGCTGTCTACATCGCCATCCAGTTCGATCGACCAGCGAAGGTGGCCGTCAGGTTCGAGCGCGTAGACGCGATCGTCCTGTGAACCAACCAAGACCGCACCTTTCGCGTCGACCAGAGCGGATGAGACAATACGATCCCCGGTCCGGAACGTAAAGGACAACGTTCCGTCGGGCTTGATCCCGTACAGCTGGCCGTCGAAGGCGCCCACCAGAATCAGGCCCGATGGCGCCAGCGCAGCCGAGGCGCGCACGTCCCCCCCGGTGGTAAATGCCCAGCGGAGAGTCCCATCGAAGCCCAGCGCGTACAGCTTGCGATCATCGGACCCGATGTAGATGGTCCCGTCCTCGCCGACCAAGGGGCTGGACTCGACGTCGCCGCCGGCGCGGAAGTCCCAGCGCTTGGTCCCGTCGGGCGCGACCGCGTAGATGGTGTTGTCCTGGCACCCCGCGACCACCATCCCGTCGGGAAGCACCACGGGCGCCGACGAGACGTGGCCACCGGTCGCGAATCGCCAGCGCAGGGTCCCGTCGGGGTTGATGGCATAGATGCCGTCGCCCCCGGTATAGATGACGCCGTCGAGGCCGATGGTCGGCCCGGCGTCGACGTCGCACCGGCTGGCGTCGGGCCCGACGCCCACGCGTTGCGGACACGAGCCGACCTGAAAGCTCCACAGCGCCTTCTGCGCGGGACCGATGGCGTAGAGGTGGTCGTCGTCGGAACCAATGTAGATCGTGCCGTCGTGCCCGACCGCCGGCGAGCTGAAGATGATGTCCTGGGTCAGATAGGTGCCCTTCAACTGGCCCTCGCGCCCCACCACATAGAGGCGACCATCGTGCGACGAGAACGTCACCGACCCATCGTCAAGCAGCGCTGGTGACGAGGTGATCGGCCCGGCCGTCGTGTACGTCCATCCGATCACCGGCTTCTTCGCGGGGATCAGGTAGGGCGAACGCCCTCGATGGAGCGGCCCCATGCGGAACATCGACCGCGCCGGCTCCGCGGACGGGCCCGCCAGGGCGGCCAGGACCTGAGGTGGCGGTGCCACGGGCGCAGCCGCGATCGTCCCGACCCCCGGCCCGGACGGTGGATTCGCCCAGGTGCAGTGCCCGTGCTCGCAGATCCGCGCCAGTTTGCAGTCCCGATCGGCCGCGCAATTCGAGGGCTCGACGTGCGCACACGTCAGCACGCCCGCCAGCACCGCCAGTGCGGCGCCCACCACGTACCTTCTCGCGAATCGTATCTGAATACCCGCCAGGGTACGGGAGGCGCCGGCAGCTCGCAAGCGTCCGGGGAGGGCCCGCGACGGAGGCTAGAAGAAGTTGAAACCGATGTTCACCGCGCCACTCGACCACCTCTGATCCCGGTAGAACCCCCCGATGAACTGTCCGGCGATTTCCAACGACCAGTTGTACCCCTGAAGCAGTTCCAGCCCGGCCGATCCGGTCATCGCGAAGCCGGTCTCCCCGGACCTGAAGGTCCCCAGATCGTCCCACTGTTTGATGTTGCCCAGCCCCAGGCCACCGCGCAGGAAGAATTTGCGGGTCAGGAACGCCTGGAGTCCCAGGTCATAGATGGTCTGATCGTAGGCGACGCTGTTGCCCTGGTAGTACGTGTCCGGCACCGAGGACGCTGCCCCATTGATCTCGATCAAGAACAACAACCGCGACGTCAGGCCGAAACCCAGGCGCGCCGAGTAGCCGACAGCGGCGTCAGACGTGGTGCCACCATCGATCGACGTATAGTGAAGGCCGGCCAAACCCAGCGAGCCGCCCAACATGAACGGTCGCTCTTCCGAGTAGAGCATGGGGGGAGGCGGCGGAGGCGGCGGGTAGTATGCGTAACGTCGGCCATAGCCGTGCGGCGGCGGCGGGTAGTAGCGCGGGGGGGGAGGCTGGTACCCCTGGGGGCCCGCGTAGCCCGGAGGCGGGCCATACCCCGGTGGGTACGAATAAGGTTGGGGATTCGCTTCGGGCTGCGCGGACGGCGCCGCCGATGGCGAAGCCGGCGGAGGTGCCGCGGGCCCTTCGGGGAGTTGAGGCGCGGGCGCCGCCGGGGGCGTGGCGGGTTGTTGCGCCCAGGCACCAGTGTGAATCCCCAGAACGGTCATACCCGCCAACCCTGAGATGATTGCAGCTCTTGTGGCCTTCATGGTGTCCTCATCGCGCGGTGTGTCCGAAGTCTTTGCGATAACCGTGCCGGTACGCAAGTCGGAACACGACGCCGAGGTCGTCAGAAGCGCCGCAAGGGCGGTTCTCCCGCGCTGGCATCCGCGGCACCCCGTGCCGGCAACCGACGAACCCGTGCCAGCTCCAGATCGGGCTCCAGGATCTTCTTCACCATGACGGGAACCCGTGTCCCCGAGCGCAACGCCCGACGCTGCGGAGGTTCGCGGCCCGAGTGTGACGGCGCCGTGGGATCCAGGCGGCGGGACAGACGTCCCACCACCTCGACCACGTCCCCGGGGGCAATGGAGATCTCGGCGGCCCGCACCAGGCGATCGCGCAACCGAAGCCGCGTCAGGAAGGGATGGTTGATGTCCAGCAGCGTGGTGCTCTGAAACTGGACCCGGCGGTCAGCGGGAAACGGATCGATCACCATGCCGCCCTCGACCTCGACGTGGATCGGTTCGTCGGTGCCGTCGTCGATCAAGAAATCGAAGGCGACCTCGTGAAAGAAGGCCGACGCCAGCGGCGAGCGCCCAAGGCGAAAGCGCGTGAGCGACCACACCACCGGACGGCGGTCCATCGTGGACGCGATCGTGCGGCGCCCGATCACCACCCCACGTACGGCGACGGCGCGACGATCGGCTACACCGCGCAGCTCCGAAACTCGGCGGCGGCGCGCGCGGGCGATCAGACGGTGCAGGCGGTTGGCGAGGCGAACGCCCACCGGCCCCGACGCCGCCGCCAGCGTCACACCCAGCCCGCAGGCCACCAGCCCGGGGAGAACGACGCTGCTTGCCAGCGCGACGAAGCCCCAGATCCCCAGCGCCATCGCGCCCGCCGTGGTCGCCGCGGTGACCATGCGAACACCGCGCGGAAACGAGACCCAGCGCGCGACAGGTCCACCGATGCGGGTCAGCTCGACGCCGCTCTCGACGTCCTGCCCCTCTCCCCGCCGTGCGCCGAAGTCCAGAAAACGCGCCACGGTTCGTTCGAAGCGAGCACGCGCCCACCCGACGGCGCCGCCGCTGCCACCCCGTCGTGTCAGCGCGCCTTCCGCATTTCTGCCGGAGCCTTCGGACCTGCCCGAATCTTCGGACGGCTCCAGCGGGGGGCCAGGACCATCAGCCATGTCTTCTCAAAGTCGACACATTGGTTTCGAAAGCTGAGCCACCCGGAGCGAACCTGGGTGAGCCGGAACAAGACGCACCAGGCACCAGGCAACAAGCACGAAGGCCTGTCCATGTTACTCCCGTGGAACCGAATCCAGCAGCCGGCACGAGATCGCCGACACCACCCCGCGAACCCCACCCCGCGCACCGACGTCGCGAAGCGCGCGGTGCTCGCGCCGACGTCCTGCTTTTCTCGATCGGTTGGCACTGATGTACAATTCGGCGGGCGCAATGGTTGTCAGCGCAGATCCCAGAGCGGTATTGGAGCATCTGCTCAATGCCGCCCGTGGCACCGAACGACGTTTCCTGGTCGGAATTCCTGACGCGCCCGAACGCAAGCGCATCGCCGCCATCGCTGCCGAGGAAGGCGTCGTCGTCGAAGCGGCCTCGACGGCCGAAGCCCTCGCGCGTCTGGCCGACGAATCCTTCGAGCTGGCCTTCCTGAGCGTAGAGGACCCACCGGAAGCGCAGGCCGGCAATACCGATCCGCTGGCCACATGGCGCGAGGTGAGACCGTTTTCGGACGTGGTGCTGATCGCCCCCGGCGACGTCGTCCGCTGTGCTCAGGCGTTCGGCCGCGAGGTCGCAGCGGTCTTTCCGCGCCCGCTGCCCGAGGTCGACATTCTGTTGCACGCGCACGTGAAGCGGTTGATCGCGTCGCGCCAGGTGCGCACCCGCGGCCAGCTGGTCCTGAACGCTTTCAACGGTGTGCGAGGAGCGCTGGTCGCGTCGCACCCGGAGTTGACGCAGGCCCTGTCCGCGTTGGTGTCGGAGGCCAAGAACCCACCGTCGATCTCCACGCTGGGGGCGGCCTATCTGGCGGAAGCTTTGGGCGGCGCGGGCGACCACGCGACGCCCGACGCGGTTGTGGCAAGCCTGGACCCGCGGCAGTCCGTGGATCGTGCCATGGAGGAGGCGCGCGATCGCTTTCCCGGCGCATCGCTGATCCTGGTGGACGAGGGCGCCTCGGTAGGCCGGTTGCGAGACGCGATCTACGGAGGCGTGCGCGCGTACCTGGGAAAGACCGAACTGGCCTTGCTGGGTCGGATCGCGGCCTCGGTGGCGGTGCGGCGCCGCGCGGAAGCCGTCGGGATGAAGCTGGGCGAGTGCCTGACCCAGTTCGGCGTCCTTTCGGGAGAGAAGACCACCCACGCCCCCGCGACCACCGGGGACGTGGATGAGAGTTTGATCGCCGATGCCTCGGCACGAAAACCGGGGCCGGCCATTGTTCCGACCCGGCATGAGGTGCTGGTGGTCGATGACGAAGCGGTGGTGCTGACGGTCCTGCGCGAGGCGCTGCGCCGTGGAGGCTACCGCGTCACCACCGCGGCCTCCGCCGAAGAGGCGATCGATCTGATGCAGAAGCGTCCGTTCGACCTGGTCCTGACCGACAAGAACTTGCCGGGGGCGTCCGGGCTGGACGTGCTGCGCGCGGCGCGCGCGCTGAACCCGGCGCCGGCCATCGTGCTGATCACCGGCTTCTCGTCGCTGGATTCGGCCGTCGAAGCCCTGGACACCGGCGCGCACGACTACATCGAAAAACCGATTCGCGACGTCGAGGACCTGCGCGCGCGCATCCGGCGGGCGCTGTCGCGCCGCGACGAGCAACTGGCGCGGCCGCGGTTGGCTCCCACCGGGCGCGCCGGCCGTGTGTTGTTGGTGGAAGGTGAAGGCACGCGCCGTCGCTTGATCGCCGACTACCTGGGCCGTTCCTACAGCGTGACCACCGCCGAGGACGGCGACGAAGCGCTGGAGCGCCTTCAGAAGGAACACTTCGATCTGGTGCTGGCCGATCGCCACCTGCCCGGCGCGTCGGGACTGCGGGTCATCGAGCACGCGCGGCGACTTCTGCCCCACTGCGCCTCGGTGCTGTACACCGCCTATCCTTCTTACGAGTCGGTCAAGGAAGCGTTCGCGAGCGGGGTCGACGCGTATCTGGTCCACCCGAGCGACGACCTGAAGAAGCTAGGTGACAAAGTCGCCGAAGCGCTGGGTGGACGCGGCGGGATCCTGCTGGGTTGAAACGAAAAGCTTTCGTTCCCCTTGCGCAATCCTGTTAGGGTTATTGCTCGCGCGCTTGGGTCGCGTCAGGTCAACGAACAATGAGGATCGCGTTCACGCACAACCTTCGCCTGACCGATAGCGAGGACGAGGCCGAGTTCGATACCGTCGAGACCGTCGACGCCATCGCGGACGGTCTTCGCGCAGGCGGCCACGAGGTGGAGAAGGTCGAGGTCACCGGACCGGCTTCCCACCTGGCCGCACGCATCGAATCGATCGGGCCCGATCTCATCTTCAACACCGCCGAGGGACGGCGCGGACGGGCGCGCGAGGCGTTCTATCCGGCCCTGTTCGAAGAACTGGGGTTCCCGTACACGGGCTCTGACGCCTACGTGTTGATGGTGACCCTCGACAAGTGGCTGACCAAGCTGGTGCTGGAACGCCAGGGCATCGACACCCCGCGGGGCCGGATGGTCACGCCGGAGGATTTCCGGCGCATGAAGGAGCCGGGGACGCTGGGCCTGGCGATGCCGGTCATCGTCAAGCCGAACTACGAAGGCTCATCCAAGGGCATCGGCGACGACGCAGTGGCGCGCGACGCGCGACAGCTGGCGGAGATGTTGCCGCGGGCCTTGCGCAGCTATCCGAACGGCGTGCTGGTCGAGGAGTACATCGCCGGCACGGACGTCACCGTCCCCTTTCTTGAAGGGTATGGCGATGAAGGGGTGCTGCTTCCGGTCGACTACGAGGTCGAGCCCGCGGCGCGCAGCCGCTTCAATCTCTACGACTACCGTCTGAAGTCGGCTGATTCGGGTCTGGTGTCGGTACGCTGCCCGCCCGATCTGCCCCGCGACGTCGTGGCCCGCATCCGGGCGCTGACGAAGGCGGCCGTGCGCACCCTGGGCGTCCGTGACATGGGACGCGTCGATTTTCGCTACGGCGACGACGGTCGCATCTGCCTGCTGGAGGTGAACGCGCTGCCTTCGCTGGAGCGCGGGGCCAGCACCTTCGCGGCCGCCGCGCGGGAAGGTCTGGACTACGCCGACACCCTGCAGGCCATCGTGCAGAGTGCCGCCCGCCGCCAGGGCCTGGTGGTGAAGGCGGGCGCCAAGAAGCGACGCCCGCCGGAACCCCTGCGCATCGGCTTCACCTTCAATGTGAAGCGGGTGGATTCCAAGCACGGCAACGACGCCGAGGCCGAGTACGACGCGCCCGAGACCATCGATTCGATTCGCGATGCCCTGGAAAGCCACGGGCACCACGTCACCCTGTTCGAGGCCACCGCCGAGCTGCCCCGCCAGCTGATGGAGACGCCGGTCGACCTGGTGTTCAACATCGCGGAGGGCGTGGCGGGCCGCAATCGCGAGGCGGCGGTGCCCGCCCTGTGCGAGTTGATGGGGATCCCGTACACGGGCTCCGACGCGGCCACCCTGTCAATCGCGCTCGACAAGGCGCTGTCGAAGCGCGTGCTGCTGCAACACGGAATCCTGACCGCGGAATTCCAGGTGATGGAGACGGGACGCGAGCGGCTGTCGCCCAAGTTGAAGTTCCCGCTGATCATCAAGCCCAATCAAGAAGGTTCGTCCAAAGGCGTCAGCGCCCATGCCTCCGTGGTCGATGACGAGGCGGGCTTGCGCGCGGTGGTGCGGGAGCTCATCGAACGTTACGAGCAGCCCGCCTTGATCGAGGCCTACATCTCGGGACGGGAGTTCACGGTGGGCCTGCTGGGCGATCGGCGTCCCCGCGTGCTGCCGCCGATGGAGATCATCTTCAAGGACAAGAACAACCCGCGGCCGGTGTACGACTACCAGATCAAGCAGGAATGGGAGAAGCACGTCGCCTACCAGTGCCCCGCCCAGCTGACGCCCGCCGAGCAAAAGGCGCTGGAGCGGGTGGCCCGTGACACTTTCGAGGCGCTGGATTGCCGCGACGTCGCCCGCGTCGATCTCCGGATCGATGCCAAGGGTGACATCTATGTGATCGAGGTGAATCCCCTGCCCGGTCTGACGCCGGGGTACTCGGACCTGTGTCTGATCGCCACGGCCGCGGGAATCGACTACCGGACCCTGATCGGCGAGATCCTGGCCGGCGGCTTGAAGCGACTGCGGGAAAAGCGGCGCGCGGACGCCGCCAAGAACGCCGAGTCCAGCGTCTCGCGTGGCGAGGCGAAGGGCGAGGGTCGCGCCCAGGACGAACGGCAACTGGCAATTCCTCGGCTGCTGCCCAACGCCAACGGCGGCCCATCGACGCCCGCGCCCGTCGCGACGGGCCTGGCGCCCACCACCGCGGTCCCCCCCGCGTCGACCTCCGGCGCGACGACGCCGGCGCCCCTGTCGGCCGCACCCTCGCCGCGCCTGGAATGAGGCAGCGCCTGCGTGATCTGGGGTTCTCGATCGGGCGCATCCCGACCGGGCCCCTGAACGCGATCACCGATGTGCCCGGGGTCCGCGTGGGTCACTCGACGCTGATCGAGGGCGACGGTCCGCTGGTGGTCGGCGAAGGGCCGGTGCGCACCGGCGTCACCGCCGTGCTGCCCCACGACGACATTTTTTACAACCGGGTCATCGCAGGATCGTTCGTGCTGAACGGAGCCGGCGAGGTGTCGGGGCTGACCCAGGTGGCCGAGTGGGGATTGTTGGAGACACCCATCTTGCTGACCAACACCTTGGCGGTGGGCAAGGTCTCCGACGCGGCGGTGAAGTGGATGACCCGCCGTTTTCCGGGCATCGGCACCGACTACGACGTGATCATCCCGCTGGTGGGCGAATGCGACGACTCGTGGCTGAATGACACCGTCGGTCGACACGTCCGTTCGGAGCACGTGTATCGGGCCATCGAGCAGGCGACCGGCGGGCCGGTTCAGGAGGGCTCGGTCGGCGCGGGCACCGGCCTCATCACCTGCGACTTCAAGGCGGGCATCGGCACCAGCTCGCGGCGGGTGGCGCTGCCGGGCACCGGGGACTACACGTTGGGGGTCCTGGTGCAATCGAACTTCGGCGTGATGCGCGCGCTGCGGATCGACGGGGTCCCGGTGGGCGAGCTGCTCGAGCCGTCGATGACGGCGGCCGATCGCCGGCTCAAGAACGCGGGTTCCATCATCGTGGTGGTGGCGACCGACGCGCCCCTGCTGTCGTCGCAGCTGGTGCGCGTGTGCAAGCGCGCGGCGCTGGGTATCGGGCGGGTCGGATCGTTTGCCGCCCACGGGTCGGGAGAGATCATCGTCGGGTTCTCGACGGCCAACAAGGTGCCGCGGGTGTCGTCACGAATGACCGCCACCCTGGACGTCCTGCTCGACGAGGCCTGCGACGGCCTCTACGAGGCCATCGTCGAATGTACCGAGGAGGCCATCGTCAACGCGCTGTGCATGGCCGAGGACATGACCGGGCCCACCGGGCACACCGCGCCCGCCTTGCCTCTCGACCGATTGACTGCAGTCCTCAGGCGGGCCCGCGCCGCGACGGACGCTGGGGCATAGGGCGGAAGGCGTCCCATGCGCATCTGCTTCGTCGTCGCCGATGTTCGGGCCCAGCAGCCCACCTACGCCGGGATCTACCTGGCGCTGGCGGCCCAGCGACGGAAGCACGACGTCCGCTTCGTCTCCGTCGACGATCTGTCGTTCCTGGACGACAACACGGTGCTGGCGATGACGCGCCGGGTGCGTCACGGAGAGTACGCCCGCCCCACCGACTACGCGCGCGCGCTGGCCTCCGACGAGGCCGTGGTCGAGGAAGACAACCTGGGCAACTTCGACGTCGTGTTCCTGCGCTACAACCCCACCCGCGAGAACATCGGGCGCGCGGGCGCCCCTCTGATCGACTTCGCGTGGCGTCTGCGGCTGGGCGGCACGCTGGTGGTCAACGACCACGAAGGTCTGCGCCGGGCCTCGAGCCGTCTGTACCTGAACGACTTCCCCGCCACCATCCGCGCCAAGTCGCTGGTGTCCAGATCCCCCGCACAGCTGAAGCAGTGGATCCGGGAACTGGGAGCGCCAGCGGTCGTGAAGCCGCTGCAGGCCCGCGGGGGCGAGCACGTGTTCTTCATCCCGCGCCGCAAGCCGTCCAACCTGAACCAGATCATCACCACCGTGACCGAGAAGGGCTACGCCGTCGCCCAGGAGTACTTGCCCGAGATCGAGCAGGGCGAGAAGCGGCTGCTGCTGCTGGGCGCCGAGCCCATCCGGGTGGGCAAGCGCGTGGCCATCTACCGCCGCCACGTCGTCATCGGAGCCACCGCGGGTGCGCCACCCGAGACCTCGGGCGCGCGCGAGCGCTGCGAGTTCAGCGCGGTCGACGCCCGCATCTGCGAGATCATCCGCCCCAAGCTGCTGGCGGACGGGCTGTATCTGGTGGGGGTGGACATCGTGGGCGACAAGATCCTCGAGCTGAATGTGTTCACGCCGGGCGGCATTCATTCCGTGCACGAGCTCTACGGCATCGACGTCGCGGACACCGTCATTCGCGATCTGGAGCGCCGAACCCGCCTGCGCGCCGCCTACCGCACCACCTTCGATCCGGAAGCCGCCGACGTCGTGTAGTCCCTCCGGCCCGCGCCCTGCCCGCGAGCGAATCCTGTCGAATTCTACGACCGCCGCGAGAGGCCCCGCCTTGTGCGATAATCGCGGGCGTGTCAGATCTCGCGACGTCTGACGGGGTCCCCCGTGCGCAGCAGCTCACCGAGTCGTCGTCTCCGATCGCCGGCCCGGTGACGCCTCCGATTGTGACGCTATCGTCCGACGACATCGCGCACTTCTTCGTACGGGTCCGGCGCGATCAGGACAGCGAGCGCTGGGAGGTTCGCCTGGACGCTGCCCTGCGGGAGATCCTGGAGCGCGCCAATGACTTCGTCCCTTCCGAATCGGGCGGCATCCTGCTCGACGATCCACGCGCCAAGTTCGCGGGCTCGCCAGCGCCGCGCTTGACCTTCATCGCCGCGTTTGGCCCGGACAGCAGCCACCACCTCGGCCAGCGCATCCCTAGCGATCGCGGCATCTGCGGCCAGGTCTACCGGTCCGGGCGTCCGTTGCTGACCGAATCCCTGGCGGACGACGATCCCCTGGCGGTTCACGCCCGCACGCGCGCGACGGTCGCCGAAGGGGCCGCAGGCGCGGGACCGACCGCCGACACAGCCATCACCGATGCGTCGCCCAAGGTGCAGTCGGTCCTGGTGGTCCCCGTGATCGTCGGTGATTCGATCTGCGGCGTCATCGAACTGACCAACCGCGTATCGGGGACGCCCTACTCCGCGCGCGACAAGGAGCTGTTGCGCATCTTCGCGGCGTACATCTCGTCGTCGATCCAGAACGCGCTGGACGCCATCCGCAACCGGTCGCTGGCCCGCATCGACGATCTGACCGGGCTGTTCAACAGCCGTCACTTCCACCACCGGTTGCAGGACGAGCTGGCGCGCGCGGATCGCAACGGCGGCGAGCTGTCGATCCTGTTCATCGATCTCGATCAGCTGAAGTCAGTGAACGATCGCTACGGGCATGTGGCCGGCAGCGCGGTCTTGCGCGAGGTCGCGCGCATCATGACCGACGTGTCTTTGCCGGGCTCGGTGCTGGCGCGGTACGGCGGGGACGAATTCGTGGCCATCTTGCCGGGCGCCAAGCTGGTGCAGGCCATGCAAGCGGCCGAGACGATGCGCGCCGCCATCGCGGGCGCCCTGGTGCTGGATCCGTTCGATCCGGCCCACGCCTCGTCAGTTCCGCACGTCACGGTCTCCCTGGGGGTCGCGTCTTACCGCGACCACCTGGCCCCCGGCGGAACCGCGCTGCGCCGAGAGAATGTGCTGCTGCGTCTGGCCGACGCGGCGATGTACCGCGCCAAAGGGAACGGTCGCAATCGCGTGGAAGTCGCCGAGCCCGAGGACTAGGCGGCCGTTCGTCAGCCGCCCGCGACCTGAAGCGGCAACCGAGCCGCTACTCGGCCTTCAAGCCGGCGGCGCGCAGGATCTGCTGCGCCAGATAACGGGGGCTGACCTGATACTGTCCCGACGCCACCAGTTTGCGCAGCGCTTCCACCCGGGGCGAGAGCCGCGTATCGACGTCAGCGGTGGGATCCGTGGTCACCGGAACCGGAGCGGAATGAGCCCGGATTCCAGGAGCGATGTACTTGGAGCCGCTAGGGGGGTTGGACATACATACTGCATCGACGTCCCCCGGGATTTTCTTAAGGCTTCGCCTCGAGAAAATTCTAGCCGCGCGAAATCACGGCGAAATTTCGGAGGGGATTTACGCGGCCGCCTCGCCCGCCAGGTCGGAAAGCGAGTCGCGCAGGCGCTTGGTGGCCTCGCCGTGAATCTGGCAAACCCGGGACTCGGTGACGCCCAGAACCGCGCCAATCTCCTTCAAATTCAGGTTCTCGGAGTAGTAGAGCGACAGCACCTGCTGCATCTTCTCGGGCAGGTGGCCGATGCCGGCGACCAGGCGTTCGGTCATCTCATGTCGCGAGGTCTGCTCGAAGGGATCGGCAGCGGTCTGGTCACCGGTCCGCTCCAGCAGATCGGGGCCCGCATCGTCGATTCCGACCACCGACGAGCCCGACAGCTTCTGCTGGCGTGCATACAGCTCCTCGACGCCCACGCCCAACCGCTTGGCAATCTCTTCCTGGTCCGGGGTGCGGCCCAGCTGCGACTCCAGCTTGCGGGTGGCCTCGCGCAGCTCGTTCGACAGCCGGCGCATATCGCGCGACAGCGTGTCCCGGGAACGCAGGTCATCCAGCATGGCGCCACGGATGCGGAACTCGGCGAAGGCCTCGAAGCGGTCGACGCGTTCGGGATCGAAGCGCTCGGCGGCCTCGATCAAGCCGATCACGCCCGAGGAGATCAGGTCGTCAATCTCGACGTGGGCGGGCAGCCGGCGGGCCAGGCGACGCGCCACCTTCTCGATGTAGGGAAAGAACTTGGCGGCGTACTCGTTGCGGCGGGCGAGCTGCTCGGCCTTGGTGGGCTTCTTGCCCTTCACCGCGACGGACGGCTTGGCAGACTTCGCAACGGAGGTCGTTGCGGGCTTCGCGGTTGCGGACTTGGCGGGGGCGGCCTTCGCGGTGACGAGCTTCGCGGGCTTGGCGACGGCCCTTGCCACCGTCTGAGCAACCGCCTTCTCGTTAGGCTTCCTCGCGGACGCCTTGGATTCACGGGCAAGTCGGGTCTTTGCGCTATCGACTTTTTTTCGCTTCGTGATCGCCATGCCCTCGACAAGAGCATGACCTGTGCCACGAAGCTGACCCGCCGAGACCCGCGAACCATGCGGGTCAGGGACCTGTCAGCCCGGGCCACCGTCAATCGAATGGCGACTTTGGGTTCCTGACGCCGTCAATCGAATGACAGCGATGGGCTTTCTGACACCCTTTGAAAGATGCTGCCCCCCCGTCGGCGCGCGACGACAGCACCGACGCGATCTCGGCGTCGAGAATGTGTCCAGGGGGGTGCCGGAGGGCGACGTGGACCTCAGGCGACATTTCTCCGCCGCAGCTTCTCGACCAACGTCGTCCGATTCATGCCCAGGAGCTCGGCCGCCCGATTCTTGTTGCCGCCGGTGCGCGCCAGCGCCTGGCCAATCAGGCGATCTTCCAGCTGCGACAGCAACGTGCGCAGGTCCACGCCTGCCAGCGGCAAGTCCAGGTGGCCCGACTCGAGGTCGACCAGATCGAGGCGCAGGCAGGCCGGCAGATCACGCAGGGTCACCTCGCGATGCCCGGCCACGATGACCAGACGCTCGACCATGTTCTCTAGCTCGCGCACATTGCCCGGCCAGTCGTGGCTGCGCAGCTTCTCGATCACCTCGGCGCTGAAGGGGGGAACGGTGCGACCTTCGCGTCCATTGATGACGTTTCGAAAATGCTCGGCCAGCTCCGGGATGTCACCGCGCCGCATCCGCAGCGGAGGAACCTCGATGGGCACGACCTCCAGGCGATAGAAGAGGTCTTCGCGGAAGGTGCCGTTGGCGACCATCTCTTCCAGGTTGCGATGAGTCGCGGCGATGATGCGCGCGTTGAAAGGGATGGCTTCACCCGCGCCTACCGGCGTGACCTCGCGTTCCTGAATGACGCGCAGAAGCTTGGCCTGCAGGGTACGCGGCATGTCCCCGATCTCGTCGAAGAAGATGGTTCCCTCGCGCGCGGCTGCCAGACGCCCCACGCGATGGCGATCGGCGCCCGTGAAGGCGCCGCGCACGTGTCCGAACAGCTCTGACTCGGCCAGTTCGTCGGGAACGGCCGCCATGTTCACGGCCACGAACGGTCCTCCCGACTGGCGGCCCGACGCGTGGATCAACCGCGCGATGACCTCCTTCCCGGTGCCGGTCTCGCCCCGAATCAGGATGCTGGCGTCGGTGTCCGCCACGCGCTCAACCCGATGAAGCAGGGCCTTCATCGATGGATGCTCGCCGATCACGGCGGCATCTGGCGTCGGCCGAAATTGTCGAGAGGCACCGACGGCAACGTCGTCCAGAACCCGACGGACCAGATCGATGAGGGCGGTCGCGTGAAACGGCTTCGGAAGGAAATTGCAGGCGCCGGCGCGCAGCGCCGTCACAGCGTCGGCCAGCGTTGCATCGCCCCGCAACATGACCACCGGCACGGCTGGCGTACGGCGCTTGGCCTCCTTCAGCACCGAGAAGCCGTCCAGATGGGGAATATCGGGGCCCGGCAAACGAACGTCGGTCAGGCAGAGATCGAAAGGCTCCTTGCGCAGCTGGGCAATCGCGGCGGCCCCATCCGAGACCGCGACGACGTCGCAGCCCAGGTCTTCCAGGATGGTGAGAAGTGTGGCCCGCCCGAGCGCGTCGCCGTCGGCCACCAGGATTCGATTGCGCATTGCTTACCGAAATGAATCGGCAAACCGGCAGATGACCTTGAGGTTCATGAGTCCTTTCGCAGTGTTGCCCCGCGAGCAACACTTTGAACAGGTCTGCGCCCTCGCCAAAACAGGGTCAACGCCAGGATCAGAGCGCCCGCTGGACCGGCCAGATCATGCGTCCGACGAGCACGGCCACCGTCGCCGGCCACCTGGCACATGCCCTCCTGGGCACGCGAGGCCGCAGGGTACGTCCTGCACGCCGCCGACACTTCGTCGGGGGACAATTCGCGATCTCGGATCTCGGCGCGAGCCAGGTACGGGAACATCGTCGCGTCGCTGATCGGTCCGCCCGTCACCTCGGTGCAAGCCGGGGAAGGCGCGCCTCGATCGTCGAAGCGCAGCGGGTCGCCGGCCAGCAGGCAGGTGTGCGCGAAGCCCAGGAAATGCCCCATCTCGTGCGTGAGCGCGCTGGCTAGATCGTAGTCGTTGACGAAGTCGCGCGTGTCGCCCCCACCGCTGGGAATGACCGACCAGGTGTAGTCGACGTTGTTGATCTCGATGTCGGCTTCCAGGATCTCGCCGTCGTTGTAGCCCCCGGGGTTGCTGCGCGACCACACCTCGGTCACGGCGATCTGGGAGGCGTCGTGGCAACGGGTCATCAAGATGGGATCGCGGCACCACATGCCCGTACGGATCACGACGCGGTTGTGGCCGTCGCGCCCGGCGGTCTGCGAATCGACGATGGTGGGCGAGATGTCCAGCTCCACCGCCGAGCCCTCCAGCTGCGGGTAGCTCCAAGTGTTGGCCGCTGCCTGGGCCGCCTCTTGAAAGTCGGCGATCGTCACCGAGAACGATTCGGGCGGACGGGCCAGCTCGAGGGTGGCGCGCGGGACCGCCCAATAAAGAGGCATATGGGTGTCATCCGTGACGGTGCGAACGAACGCGGCGGCGGGCGACGCGCAGGCCAGGCCTGCCACCACCGCCAGAAGGCCCCGCCATGCGGGAAGGGATCGTCGCCGAAGCACGATCCCCTTATCGGCGCTAGATGGCTTCGGCTTTCGGGTAAGAGCCGAGAACCTTCAGCGACTCACACTCACCCCGGACCGCGGCCAGCGCCTCGCGGACGGGCTGATCCTGCTCATGGCCGTCGATGTCGACGAAGAACACGTACTCCCAGGCCCGGCGACGCGACGGGCGGCTCTCGATCTTGGTCATGTTCAGGCCGCGCTCGGCGAACGACCCCAGCACCTGGTACAGGATGCCGGGCTTGTCCCGGGTGGTCAGTAAAACCGACGTCTTGTCGCGACCGGTGGGGCCGGGTTGCTGGCGCCCCAGCACCAGGAAGCGGGTGACGTTCTGGGAGAAATCCTCGATGTTCCGCTTCAGGACCGTGAGATCGTACAGCTTGGCCGCCATCTCGGACGCGACCGCGGCGCCGCGCGCGTCCCCGTGCGCCGAGCGCGCGGCTTCGGCGGTGGAGGCCGATTCGACCACGGTGGCCCGTGGCAGGTGGGTGGCCAGCCACTTTCGACATTGGGCCAGCGCCACCGGCAACGAATAGATGCGTTCGATGCGTTCCAGATCCGCGCCCACCGGTCCCAGCAGGCAAAGGGAAATCTTCAGGATGACCTCGGCGCTGACCTTGAGCTCGCTGTCCACGAAGCTGTCCAGCGTGGGATTGATGACGCCCTCGGTCGAGTTCTCGACCGGAACGACACCCAGATCGGCACCGCCGCGCTCGACCTCTTCGAACACGCCACCGATCGTCTTGATCGGGATGGCGCGCGCCGACAGGCCGAACTGGTGCTTGACCGCCATGTGCGAGAACGTGCCCTCGGGGCCCAGATACGCGACCTTCACCGTCCGTTCGAGGGACAGGCACGCGCTGAAGACCTCCTGAAACACGGGTCGGATGGCCTCGACCGGAAACGGGCCGGGGTTCGAGGCCGACAGACGCTCGATGATCTGCCGCTCGCGCGACGGAACATAGAACGGCACGGCCATCTTTTCCTTCAGCTCGGCCACCCGGGCCACGAACCCCGCGCGCCGGTTGAGCAGACGCAGGATCTCGTCGTCGGTGCGATCGATGTCAGTGCGGATCGCCGCGAGCTCCTGGGCTTCCTGATCTTTGCCGGTCCCGTCGGACATGGCCGGTAACTTACACCAAACCGGGGCGACCGCGCCTCCGGTGGCGACGGTCGTCCGGTCGCGGTACCTTCTTCGCCATGTCTCGGGTTGCGGCGATCCTGGGCTTTCTGTTGGCGATCGCGGCAGCCGCGGCGGCGGCCCTGATCATCTTTCCGGCACCGTCGAAGACGCTGGCGCTGGCGGCCATCGTTGCGGGCGAGCGGAGCGTGCTGATCATCGCCGCGGCCATCCTGGGCGCGGTGCTGGCGCTGATTGGCAGCCGGCCCGGGACGCGGGCGCTATCGATGCTGTCGGTGCTGCTGGGGCTGACGGCCATCGGGATAGCGCTGATTCCGCCCGCCCAGGCCCTGCGGCTGGCGGGCGAGCGGCGCATCGAGCTCGACTTTGGTCGCTACCTGGGCGCCCGTCTGGACACCGAGGGCCCCATCAAGGCCGAAAAGACCGTCCCCTATGCCAGCGTCGACGGACGCGAGCTGGGGATGGACGTCTACGTGCCGCGTCGGTCGGGGGCCGCCGGTACGGCGTCGGCCGCGGTCCTGGTCATCCACGGCGGTGGCTGGTCGTCCGGCGACAAAGGCGACGCCTCACGCTTCAGCCGCTGGCTGAGCGAACGAGGTTATGCGGTGTTCGACCTGGACTATCGCACCAAGCCGCAGCCCAACTGGAAGACGGCCACGGGTGACGTGAAGTGCGCCATTGGCTGGCTGAAGCAGCACGCGTCGACCGCCGACTGGAACGTCGATCCCAAGCGCATCACGTTGCTGGGCCGATCGGCAGGAGGCCACCTGGCGCTGCTGGCCGCCTACACCCCCGGTGATCCCAAGTTGCCGCCCAGCTGCGAGGCTGCGGACACCACGGTCGAATCCGTGGTCGACTACTACGGGCCGACGGAGCTGACCTGGGACTACGCCCACCCGTCCCGGCCCGCGGTCTACGACAGCCGCGCCAAGGAAGAAGGCTTCGTCGGCGGAACACCGACCAGCCACGCCGACCTGTATCGGCTGCTGTCCCCCGCCCTGCGTGTGACCCCGGCGGCCCCCCGCACGCTGTTGATTCATGGCGGGCGCGATCAGTTCGTCGCGAAAGAGAACGCCGACCTGATGGCGGAAAAGCTCCAGGCGGCCAGCGTGCGCTACGACGTGTTGCTGATTCCCTATGCCCAGCATTCCTTCGACTTCATGTTCGGAGGCTTCTCCGAACAGATCGTCGAGGCGGTGCTGTTGAAGTTCCTGGAGGGGCGGCCTACCGGCAGCGCGTCGGCGCCGCCGGAAGAACCGCCTCCGCCGCCCGATGTACCGGGATCACTTCCCGAGCAGGGGCCCCGCCCACTCGACGAAGGGGCCGGGAAAGATTCCAAGTAGCAAGACCGCCACGGCGGTGATGACCAGCGCGGCGCGTGTGGACGCGGCGTCGGTGGGCACCAGCGGGCGCATCGGGTCGCGGAAGTACATCGCGACCACCACACGCAGGTAGTAGAAGATGCTGACGACGCTGGACAGCACGCCCACCACGACCAGCCAGTAGAGCTGGGGCGATTCAAGCGCCGCCTTGAACAGGAAGAACTTGGCGAAGAAGCCCCCCGTCGGGGGGACCCCACCCAGCGACAGCAAGAAGACGGTCATCGCCAGGGCCACCGCCGGACGCGATGTGCCAACCCCCGCCCAGTCGTCCACGAACAACCGTTCGTCCTGGCGGTTGCCAATCCAGGCGATCACGCCGAACGACCCCAGTGTCGTGAAGGTGTAGCTCAGCAGGTAGAACAGCACCGCCGGCTTCGCGCTCTGCGACCCCAGCCCCATCGCCGCCACGCCCACCAGCAAGTAACCGGCGTGTCCCACCGATGAGTACGCCAGCATCCGCTTGATGTTCTCTTGCCGAAGGGCGGCCAGGTTTCCGACGACCATCGTGACGGCGGCCAGGACCACGAGGATGTTGGCCCAGCCGGTAAAGTCGAAGACCAGCAGGGGATTGCCGAACCCGGACTCGAGCAAGCGGACGATGGCGCCGAAGGCTGCCGCCTTCACGCCCGCCGCCATGAACCCGGTCACCGGCGTCGGCGCGCCTTCGTAGGCATCGGGCGCCCACATGTGGAACGGCACCGCCGCGACCTTGAAGAACAGCGCGATCAGGATGAAGTACTCGCCAAAGAAGAACACCGGGCTCTTGGCCGCCTCGGGAACCTTGGCGGCAATGCCCGCGTAGGACAGCTCGCCGCCCGTGGTGCCGTAAACCAGCGCCATGCCGTAGACCATGAAACCGGTCGCCAGCGCGCCCATCAGGAAGTACTTCATCGCGCCTTCGGAGCTGCGCAGGCTGCGCCGCCACGAGCCGGTCAACACATAGGCCGCCAGCGACATCGTCTCGATGCCGATCAGCAGCGACACGAAGCCGGCGGCGTGCGCCACCATCATCATGCCGGCCGCGCCGAACAACACCAGGGCGTAGAACTCGCCGAACTCGAAGCCCTGCTCGCGCAGGTAGGGCGGCGCGAACAGCAGGGTCAGCAGCGATGCCACCAGAAAAGTGGCGTCCAGATACAGGGCCATCCGGTCCACGACCAGCGAGCCCTGGAAGTGCGTGGCGGCCTGCGCGGCCTCTGGCCACTGCATGACGAGCGCGCCCGCCGAGGCGATGCAACCGCCGATCCCCAGCCAGGCCAGGCCGCGACGGTTCTCTTCCGTCGCGAAGGTCTCGGCCAGCAGGATGACGCATCCCATGCCGATCAGGATCAGCATCGGAAGGTACGCGAGGATTTGGCTGCTATCGAAGGTCATCGCAGGGCGTCGCAGTTCATGGATTGGCGGGGAAGAGATGGGCGGGCGCCTGCGGATTCGCCTTGGCGTCTTTCAGGCGGGCCTGGAAAGAATCGATCATGCCGGCCACGGATTTCTCGGACCGGGCGAGGATCGGCTGGGGGTAGATGCCCATACCGAGCGCGGCGACGATGATGATGCCGAAGACCCAGTACTCGCGGCCGTGCAGATCGCGCACGTGGGGGTCCTTGTTGGCCGGCTTGTCCAGGGGACCGAAGAAGATCTTCTGGGTCATGGTCAGCAGGTACATCGCCGACAGGATGACGGCGCTGGCCGAGATCACGGTCAGCAGGCGCGGCATCGGGAAGAAGCCCTGCATCCCCGAGTGGGTCCAGGCTTTGTTGGCGCCGAAGGTGCCCAGCAAGATCAGGAACTCGCCGACGAAGCCGCAAAGCCCGGGCAGACCGACCGAGGCCAGCACGATGACCAGAAAGCAGGCCGAGAAGATGGGAATCTTCTTCCAAAGGCCGCCGAAGTCCTCGAGGTTGCGGGTGTGGCGTCGGTCGTACAGCAGGCCCACGCCCAGGAACAGACCGCCGGTCGAGATGCCGTGGGCCAGCATCTGGAAGATCGCCCCCTGCACGCCCATCTGGCCCATCGAGAAGATGCCCAGCACGACGAAGCCCAGGTGCGAGACGGACGAATACGCCACCAGCTTCTTGGCGTCGGACTGCACGTACGCCATCAACGCGCCGAACACGATGCCGATCACCGCCAGGATGGCGATCAGCGGCGCGGTCGCATCCGCGGCCAGCGGGAACATCGGCAGCGCGAAGCGCAGGAACCCGTAGGTGCCGAACTTCAGCAGCACGCCGGCCAGGATCACCGAGCCACCGGTGGGGGCCTCGACGTGGGCGTCGGGCAACCAGGTGTGCAGCGGGAAGATCGGCACCTTGATGGCGAAGGCCAGCGCGAACGCCAGGAAGCAAAACAACTGCGGCTCGAACGGCAGCGACAGCCGCGACAGCGCGACGTAGTCGAACGAGAAGCTGCCGGTGGCGGCGTGGTACTGGGCGTACAGGTACAGGATGGCCACCAGCATCAGCAGCGAGCCCACCAGCGTGTAGATGACGAACTTGATGCTGGCGTAGAGGCGCCGCTCGCCGCCCCAGATGCCGATGATGAAGTACATCGGGATCAGCATCAGCTCCCAGAACACGTAGAAGACGAACATGTCCAGCGCGACGAACGCGCCGATCATGCCGGCCTCGAGCACCAGCATGGCCACCATGAAGTCCCGCACGCGGATGTTGCGCGTGCCGATCGCCTGCGGGGCCAGCAACGTCACCGGCATCAGGAACGTCGTCAGCAGCACCAGCCACAGCGAGATGCCGTCGATTCCCAGGTGAAAGTGAACGCCGAGGGATTCGACCCACACCTTGTCCACTTCCAGCTGGAAGCCGGCTTTGCTGGCGTCGAAGTCGGACAGGATGAACAGCGAGGCCAGAAAGGTCACGATGGCCGTGCCCAGGCCGATGCCTCGGAGGATCGACTCTTCCTCACGCGGTACCAGCATCACGAGCGCGGCGCCCGCCAGCGGTAGCAACGTGATCCAGGTCAGGATACCCATTACTTCTTCCCCGCGGCGTCGAGGTCCACGCTGCTCTTGATGCTGCTCTGGGTGTGCCACCGGGGATCGGTGACGGTGACGCGGATGGTGTGCGTGCCCGAGGTCTCGTAGGTGTAGCGCGCCTCCGACGCCACGCCCTTCACCTCGGGACGGCCGTCATCGTCGAAGTCGAACGCATAGGTCAGGCCGCGCTGCGACGGACGCCCGGTACGGCTGGCGTCCACCGTGACGGTGGTGCCGGACACGTTCACCTTCAAGGCCGCGGGAAGGGTCGGCCGGGTCGCGAAGAACACCAGCGCCGCCGCCCCGATGGCGAACGCCGCCATGTAACGCTGGCCATCACCTGACTGCAGCGTCCGCGCGATGCGGCCGGCCAGATCGACGACCGCCGCGGTGCCGTTGACCAGCACCTGGTCGATCAGGATGCGATCGACGACTCGGTACAAGGACGACGACAGCTTGCGCAGCGGACGGATCAGCACCGCGTCGTAGAACTCGTCCACCCAGAACTTGTTGTAGGCGGCCTTCACCAGGCCGGGCGCCGCCCCCGCGAACTGCTGGGCCGGGGCGCGATAGCCACCCAGGTAGAACGCCCGCGCGATCAAGATGCCCGCGATGGCCAAGGCGGTCGACACGCCCATGAAGGCCAGCTCGGTGGTGTGGTGGATCTCCATCTCCGGGCCGACCGCGCTGGTGAGCCACTCGCCCAGCAGGTTCCACTCGGGGTGGCCAATCAGTCCCCAGGGCGCACCGATCAGGCCGCCCAGCCCGGCGCCCACCGCCAGCACGACCAGCGGGGCCACCATGGCCTCGGGCGACTCGTGGATGTGGTGTTGCGTCTCGTGATCGGCGCGCGATTCGCCCGAGAACACCAGGAAGTAGAGGCGGGACATGTAGAAGGCCGTGCCCAGCGCCGCCAACAGCAGGATGCTGCCCACCGCGGGGCCGACCCAGGCCAGCGACAACCCGAACAGCTCGGCCTTGCCATAGAGCTCGGTCGCGAACGCCCCCGCCACGATGGCGTCCTTGGAGAAGAAGCCCGAGAAGATCGGGACGCCACAGATCGCCAGCCAGCAGACCAGGAAGACGCCGTGGGTCCAGGGGGTCCGCTTGCGCAGCCCGCCCATCTTGGTGATGTCCCCCGAGCCGCTCATGGCGTGCATGATCGAGCCGGCGCACAGGAACAGACCGGCCTTGAAGAAGGCGTGGGTGTAAAGGTGGAACACGCCGGCCGTGAAGTTCCCGGTCCCGACGCCGGCGAACATGAAGCCCAGCTGGCTGACCGTCGAGTAGGCAAGCACCTTCTTGAAGTCGTTCTGCGCAAACCCGATCAGGGCCGCGAACAACGCGGTGGCCGCGCCAACCAGCGCGATGATCGCCATCATCGCCGGCACCAGCACGTAAAGGGCATGCAGACGCGCCACCATGTACACGCCGGCGGTGACCATCGTCGCCGCGTGAATCAGGGCCGACACCGGCGTGGGACCGGCCATGGCGTCCGGCAACCAGACGTAGAGAGGAATCTGGGCCGACTTGCCGGTGGCGCCGATGAACAGGCACAGGCCAATCCAGAAGGCCATTGGCATGCCGTGATAGGTGGCCATCAACGCCGACCCAGGCGTGGCCAGCGCGTTCACCTCGGAGAAGCGCAGGGTCCCGGTGACCTGGAAGATCAGGAACATGCCGATCAGGAAGCCGAAGTCACCAATCCGGTTGGTGATGAAGGCCTTCTTGCCCGCGGTGGCGTTGGCGGTCTCGCTGTACCAGAAGCCGATCAGCAGGTAGCTGCAAAGGCCGACGCCCTCCCACCCGACGAACATGACTGGCATGCTGTCGCCCAGCACCAGCACCAGCATCGAGCCGCAGAACAGGTTCAGGTACGCAAAAAAACGTGCGTAGTCCGGCTCGTGCTCCATGTAGCCAGCCGAATAGATGTGAATCAGGAAGCCGATGAACGTGATGATCAGGCACAGCAGCCCGGACAGCGTGTCCATCCGGAACGCGAGGTCCAGCGAGAGATCGCCGGTGGCAATCCATTTCCAGACCACATCCCGCAGGCCCCCCTCTTCCGCCACGCCGGGAAGCGCCTGGAAGAAGGCGGTGAACGCCAGAAAGGCGGACCCGGCGATGGCGCCGGCCGCGACGATCACGACCGTCTGACGCGAGAAGCGGCGTCCGAACAGGATCAGGAGCGCGGCCCCCAGGAACGGGAGCAACGGAATCAAGCGAAGGTTGAAGGATTCGGCGGCGTGCATCGCTTAGCGCTTCATCAACGAGGCTTCGTCGAGGTGGATGGTCTGGCGGCTGCGGAACAGGCCCACCAGGATCGCCAGGCCTACCGCCGCCTCGGCGGCGGCGATGGCGATGATCAAGAACGCGAAGACGTGGCCCTTCTCGTCACCCAGCGCCCGCGAATAGGTCAACATCGCCAGGTTGCCCGCGTTCAATTGCAGCTCGATGCCCATCAGGACGATGAGCGCGTTGCGCCGCAACAGGATGCCGGCCGTCCCGATGGCGAACAGCACGAAGGAAAGACACAGATAATAGAAAGACGGCAACATCAGTGGTGCCCCCCTGCCGTACCCACGGCGTGCGCGCCAGCGGCCTGATCGTCCGCGGGCTCGGGATAGTCGGCCGAGCTGAGGTGGCTGATGGCGATGCGCTTCTCGGCCGCTTCGACGGCGTCGCGTTCCTTGCGGGCCGACCGGGACACCACCACGCCTCCCACCACCGCCACCAGCAGCAGCAGCGAGATGGCCTCGAACGGGAACAAGAACTCGTGGAACAGGATGGTACCCACTGAACCAACGGTGCCGAAGGTGTCGGGCACCGCGGCCGGCGCCGCGGCCGTCTCGGGAATCACGATCGAGAAGAACACCACCAGCAGGTAAAGCCCCGCGCCCACGCCCAGCAGGCGCGTCGGCAGGCCACGCAGGGACACCAGGGTGCTCTCGTCGCGGTTCAGGATCATCACGACAAAGATGAAGAGCACCATGATGGCGCCGGCGTAAACCAGCACCTGCAGCACCGCCAGGAAGTGCGCCGACAGCGTCGCATACAAGGCCGCCAGCCCCAGGAAGGTGGCCACCAGGCTCATGACCGCGGTGACCGGGTTGCGGCGGGTCATGCAGAAGATCGACATGCCGACGATCGCCAGCGAGAGGATCAAGAAGATCACGCCCTCGGCCGAAGCCAGCGGGCCCAGCAAGCTGGCTTGCGCGGCGTCCGCTTTCATGAAGCGACCTGCCGCGCCGGAGCGGTCATGGTCGTCGCCGTCGACGCCGCCAGTTTGGCCTCGAAGTCAGCCCGGAACTTGGTGAGGAAACCCATCATCGGCCAGGCGGCCGCTTCGCCCAGCGCGCAGATGGTGTTGCCGGCGATCCCATTGGCCACCGTCCCCATCAGGTCGACGTCGCCCGCGTGGCCCTGGCCCACGGCCAGCCGCGTGCAGACCCGCGCCAGCCAGCCGGTGCCCTCACGGCAGGGCGTGCACTGCCCGCAGGATTCGTGGGCATAGAACCGCATGATGCGCGCACACAGGGCCACCACGTCGGTGGTCTCGTCGAAGACGACGATGCCGCCCGAGCCGGCCATCGTCTTCAGGCGGCGGCCATTGCCCATGTCGAACGGAACGCCGGCCTTCACCTCGACGTCCTTGATGCGGGCGTCGGACGTCAGGGCATCGAACTCGATCGGTACGTCAATCTCGCTGGCGTCGAGCGGCGGCATCGAGGTGCCGCCCGGGATCAGGCCCTTGAACTTGCGGCCACCCGGGATCCCCCCGCAGACGTCGTAAATCAGTTCCTTGAACGTGATGCCCATCGGCAGCTCGAACACGCCCGGCTTGGCGACGTGGCCCGAGACGCACACGATGCGCGTGCCACCCGACTTGCCCATGCCCAGGCCCGCGAACCAGGCGCTCCCCTTGTCGATGATCGCCGGGATGTTCATCAGCGTCTCGACGTTGTTCACGACGGTCGCCTGCTGAAACAGGCCCTTCACCGCCGGGAACGGCGGCTTCAGCCGCGGCCAGCCCCGCTTGCCCTCCAGCGAATTCAGCAGGGCCGTCTCTTCGCCGCAGATATACGCGCCCGCGCCCCGGTGCAGGGTGACGTCGAAGCGGAACGTGCCGCCACCGGGCACCGGCACCGATGCGCCCAGCAGACCGGCGGCATAGGCCTCGTCGATGGCGGCCTGGACGATCTTCGCTTCGCGCATCATCTCGCCGCGAATGTAGATGTAGGCGTGCTGACAGCGGATCGCGTACGACGCGATGGCCATGCCCTCGATCAACAGATGCGGATCGTAGGCCAAGAGCTCGCGATCCTTGCAGGTGCCCGGTTCGGACTCGTCGGCGTTGACGACCAGGTAGACCGTGCGCGCTTCCTTGGGAACGAACGACCACTTCAGACCCGTCGGGAAGCCCGCGCCACCACGACCGCGCAGGTTCGATTTCTTCACTTCTTCGACGATATCGGTGGGCGCCATCGCCGTGGCCTTCTTGAAGGCCTCCCAGCCGCCGCGGGCGCGATACGTCGCCAGCTTGTGGCTGTCGGGAACCCCGAAGTTCCGGGTTACGATCTTGACGCCTTTGGCTTCTTCAACCATGTCCGTGTCCGCGCCTTTTCAGAACTTCCGGTGGGGCCCGACGCCCGTGTTGGTGGTCTCGGGCGCCTGACCGACGGGCAGCTGCTTGGCGCGTTCCTGCCAGCGCTTCCGCAGATCGTCCAGCACGGTGTCCACCTTGGCCGGCGTGAGATCCAGGTGATAGCGATCGCCGCAGATCATCATCGGGGCGTTCGCGCAGGCGGCCAGGCACTCTTCTTCGACCAGATGGAAACACCCGTCGGGCGTGCTCTCGCCGGCCTTGATGCCCAGGCGGCCCTCGATGTGATGGAGGATGTCGTACCCGCCGCGCAGCATGCACGAGACATTGGTGCAGACCATCAGCTCGTTCCGCCCGGATTTCTCACGGTGGAACATCGTATAGAAGGTGATGACGCCAAAGACATGCGCAGCCGGAAGCTGCAGCGTCTCCGCAACCAGGTTCAGGGCCTCGTCCGGCAGGTAGCCGAACTCGTCCTGGGCCAAATGCAAAACGGGCAGCAAAGCTGCCTGCTTGTTGGGGTACTGGGTAAGCAGGCGTTCGATACGTTGCTTCGCCTGCACGGAAAATTCGAGCGCCATTTGGGTTGAGCCGCGGGAACCCTAGGAGAAACGAAAGTGCGTGTCAACCATCCGCGACGTCGTCGATGGAGGTCGCGACAAGACGGCCGGAAGTGACGCTGAATCCGGGCCGATTGGGAGGCTAGCCGCGGGCCTGAAGAGCCGTGCGATATTCGCGAACGGCCTTGCTGGCGGGGGCGTGGTCGAGAAAGGACGCGAGCTCGACGAGATCGATCCCCGGTAGCACCTCGCTACCCGCTATCTCCTCGTAACCGGAGGGCCGCAGCGCATAGGCGGTCAGCTGGCCCTGGCGCCAGAACCAAACTTCACGAACACCGAGAGCCCGATAGATCTCCCGCTTGTCGATTCCGCCCGAGGTCCAGATGACTTCGATCGCCAGATCCGGGCGTTGCGGATCGCCAACGTCGCCGAACACGTAGCACTCATCGCAGGCGCGTCGTCTCGGGCCAGGATCGGTTGCGCCAACATGAATGGCAGTATAGGGGGCACGGTTCCCGATTCCATGTTCCGCCACCGCAAGGCCCGGGGACCTTCGAGCTGAGGGCCGTGGATCCTTCGTCGATCTTCGTCAATCATCGAGTCCGCCTTGGCCGCACCTTTCACCGACCGTCCCTACGTTGGCCACGCTCCGGAAATGGAGGGTGTCGCGAGCGGGTTACACGACGCACTCGCCGGTCGCGGACGCCTGGTGTTGCTGATGGGCGAACCCGGCATCGGTAAGACACGCTTTTGCGACGAGGTGACGACTGGTCCCGCCCTCCGGGGTATCCCCGTGTTCTGGGGCCGCGGCTGGGAATCGGGCGGCGCGCCCGCGTACTGGCCCTGGCTGGATGTGCTGGCGGGCCTGGCCCGGTCGCTCGACGACCGTCAGCTGGAGGACGCCCTGGGCAACGGCGCCGCCTTGGTGAGCGCGCTGGTCCCGGAATTGCGCCGCAGGTTGCGCCGGACCGAATCCGATGGCGAGGCGACCGCGACCGCCGACGAGACGCGCTTCCAGCTGTGGCGAACGGTGGTGGCCCTGGTCCGCCAAGCGGCCGAACCGGTCGGGCTGGTGCTGGTGTTCGACGACCTGCACTCTACAGACCGATCGTCGTTGCTCTTGCTGCTCGCGGTGGCGCGCGAGCTGCGTTCGATGCGCGTGCTGTTGCTGGCCACCTGCCGGGACGTGGAGGCCCGGTTGGATCCGGAGACCGGCGCTCTCATCAACCGCATCGGACGCGAGGGCGAGACCCTGGCGCTGGGACGCCTCGATCGCGGCGCCGTGAGCGAATTGCTCCGCCGCCGCGTCGGCGAGGTGGCGCCCGCCGTCGCGACACGCATCTTCGACAGCACCCAGGGCAATCCTCTCTTCCTGGAAGAGATGCTGCGGTTGCTGGGCGACGAGGGCCCCGGAGCCATCGAGGCCGGCGTGGTTCCGTCGGGTGTGCGCGACGTGATTCGCCAGCGGCTGGCGAACGCCACGGGGGAAGCCCGGGCGTTCCTGGAGCTCGCGGCGGTCGCCGGGGACGAGGTCCACGAGAGGGTGCTGGCCCTCGCGTCCGGGAAGGACGGGGGCTGGATCGACGCCACCATTCGCGAGGCCACCCGCGCGGGTGTGTTCGCGCTGCGGGGCGGGCGCCTGCGGTTCTCCCACGCCTTGGTCCGCGAGGTCCTCTACGGCGACCTGCCGAGCAAGCGGCGACGCCACCTGCATGGCGCCCTGGGGCGAGCGCTGGAGCAGCGACACAGCGGCGGCGGCCCCGACGATCCCGCACTGCCGTTGATGGAGCTCGCCCACCACGCCATCGAAGGCCCCCTCGACGATCAGGCGCGGCTGGTGAATCTGGCGGAGCGCGCGGCGGCGCGCGCCATCGAGCTTCCCGCGCCCGAAGAAGCGATCGCCTTGCTGGAACGCGCGATGGCCGCGTTGGCGACCGTCGGCACGACGCCCGCGTTCCGCGCCCGCCTGCTGCTGGCGCTCGGCGAAACGCGCATCCGCGCGGGCCAGTCGGCGCAGGGCACGCAGCTGTGTGTCGAGGCGGCCACGCTGGCGCGCGCCCTGGGTGACCCGGACCTGCTGGCGCGCGCTGCGCTGACCTACGGGCGCGTGTTCACCTACGCCGAGTCGGACCCGGTGCTGGTGGCACTGCTCGAGGAAGCGCTGACGACGTTGCCCGCTGGCGACAGTCCGACCCGCGCCCGGCTGCTGGCTCGTCTGGGAGCCGCCCTGCAACCGTCGTTGAATCCCGAGGTGCCAACCGCGATCGCGCGCGAGGCCATCGCCACCGCGCGGCGGCTGGAGCAGCCGCGGGTGCTGCTGGAGACGCTGCACGACGGTCTGTCGGCGTTGATGGACGTGGTGGATCCGCGCGAACGGCGCGCGCTGAACCTGGAAGTCGAAACCCTGGCGATCCGCCTGGGTGATCGCGAGCGGCTGCTGCGCACCCACGCGCGCCTGGCCATCGACGCTCTGGCGCTGGGCGATCTGGCCGAAGCCGATGCACGCATCGAGGCCTACGAAACGCTGGCGACTGCGCTGCGCGCGCCGTGGATGGCGTGGCGCGCGCCCCTGTTCCGCGCATGGCGCGCCACGATGCACGGACGCTTCGCCGAGGCCGAGCAACACGTGGCGCAGGCCCAGGCGATTGGCGGGTCGGTGGCCGCGGCGGGGTGCGAACGTTCCGTCATTCTCTTCAAGGAAGGTTTCCTGCGCACTGCCGAGCGCCACGCGGAGATGCAAGCCCACGAGGCGTGGAGCCACCGCGAACGGGTCAATTTTCGAGTCTGGCAGACCATCGCCTCGGCCCAGGTGGCTTCGCGCCGCGAAGATCTGACGGAGGTGCGACGGTTGATGGACCTGCTGCCAACCGAACTCCGCCCGCCCAGGGCCAACCTGGCCGCGATGTTCTTCGTGGCCGAACCGGCGGCCCAGGTGGAGTCGCGCGCGGTGGTCGAGGACCTGCACCGGGTTCTGCTGCCTTTCGCCGAGCAGTACGTGACCGTCGGGATGAGCCTGCTGCAGTGGGAGGGCGCGGTGGCGCGCTTGCTGGCGTTGCTGGAGGAACGGCTTCACCGCTGGGACGAAGCCTTCGCTCATTTCGAGGTCACCATCGCGGGCGCGCGGCGTCTGAACGTCGGGCCGCATCTGGCGCGCACCCACTATGAATACGGACGGGCGTTGCAGGCCCACGGGAGCCTCGAACGCGCCCACGAGCAGTTCGAGGCGGCCCATGCCATCGCGACGGAGCTGGAGCTGCCAGGGTTGCTGAGCCTGATTGCCGCGCGGCGGGTATCAACACCCGACGCGAACGTCAGCGCGCCGTCGGGCATGACCGCCCCCGCGCCGCACGCGGCCCCGGTTCCCGTGACGATGCAACGGGAAGGCGACACCTGGGCGCTGGCGCCAGCCACCGGCGCGCCCTTCCGACTGAAAGATAGTCTGGGCCTGCAGTACCTGGCGCGGTTGCTGGCCGAGCCGGGTCGCGAGTTCCATGTCCTCGAGCTGATGGGGACCGGGCGGGCCGGCCCCGACGACCAGCGCGCCGACGGCGGTGACGCAGGCGAGCTGCTGGACGATGAGGCCCGCGCCCGCTACCGCGAGCGCCTGGAGGATCTGCGCGAGACCTTGGTCGAGGCCGAAGCCTTCGGCGACGTCGCCCGCGCCCAGCGCGCCCGCGAGGAGCTGGCCTTCCTCCAGAACGAGCTGGCCCGCGCGGTGGGTCTGGGCGGACGCGCCCGCCGCGCCGGCGGCGCCGCCGAACGCGCCCGCAGCGCGGTCCAGCGGCGCATCAAGAACGCGCTTCAGCGCATCGGCGAGGTCCACCCCGATCTGGCCCGCGAGCTGGGGCGCACTGTAAGGACCGGGAATTTTTGCGAATTCCGCCCTCCCCCGCGCGGTCCCGCGCCTCCCGATCGTTCCTGAACCCGCGACGGAACGGTTCGTTCCGTCGGACGTCACGCCTTGGTTGTTGAAACCCCGCTGCCCCATCAACCAGCGGGCCCTCAACACGAAAGGAACGACCATGACCACCACGACGAAGATGACCAAGACGATGCTGGGCGCCGGGCTGGGGTTGGCGCTGACCGTGCTGGCCGGCGCCTCCGCGCGCGCCGCCACGCCGGCCGCCGAAGCCGCGAAGGCCGACATTCAGAAGACGTTGGGCTTCACCCCGCAGTTCTTCCTGAAGCTACCGGAAAGCGCGCTCCCAGGCGCCTGGGAAGAGATGAAATCGCTGCAGCTGAATCCAGGCACCGCGCTGCCCGGCAAGACCAAGGAGCTGATCGGCCTGGGCGTCGCCGCGCAGGTGCCCTGCCACTACTGCATCCTGGCCCACACCGAGTTCGCCAAGCTGAATGGCGCCACCGAAGCCGAGCTGGGAGATGCGGTCGCGATGGCCGCCGTGACCCGCCACTGGAGCACGTACCTGAACGGCATCCAGACCGACGAGGCCAAGTTCCGCGGTGAGATTGCCCAGCTGGTGGCCAACGTGAAGAAGGCGGCCGCCACCAAGGCGCCGGCCGCCAAGCCCATCACCGTGGTGGACGGACAGACCGCGCTGGCCGACATCACGCAGTCGTTCGGCTTCGCGCCCGAGTTTCTGCGCAAGTTCCCGGACGGCGCGCGCGCGGGCGCGTGGAAGCAGATGCGCGACGTGCAGCTGAATCCCGCCACGGCCCTGTCGGGGAAGCAGAAAGAGCTGGTCGGCCTGGCGGTGGCGGCCCAGGTGCCGTGCCGGTTCTGCATCATCGCTCACACCGAGTTCGCCAAGCTGAACGGCGCCAGCGACGCCGAGATCAACGAGGCCCTGGGCATGGCCGCCCTGACCCGCAACCTCTCCACCATGCTCAACGGCATGCAGGTCGACGAGCCGCAGTTCCGCCGCGACGTCGACCACCTGGTGAAGAACGCGTCGGCCGCCGCCAAGCGCCACCCGACGGCGTCGCGCTAGCGCTCTTGCCAGTCTGGGGCCGGGGTGGCACGAGCCGCCCCGGCCTTTCTGCGTTGTACTTTCTGGCTTCCCTACTACCGAAACGCTTCCTGAATCGCGTCGAGCTTGGCGCTGCCTGGGCAGAGCGCCTCGAACGGGAGGCGCGACAGCGGGCTCTCGACCGTGCCGCTCATGTCGTGCATATCGCTCGACCGAGGATCCAGGTACAGCAGGCCGGTCGGAACCTCACCTTTGCCCTGGATGCGCTGCAAATACGCGTGCACCGCCTGGCGATCCGACGGATCGTAGTCGGGCGCGACCTTCGAAAGCCGCACGGTGCTGCCATCGTGCAACTTGACGGCGGTGGTGGTGCCCGGATCGTAGGAGGTCGTGATCTCCTCGGCCCTCGGCACGAAGTCCGTCCCCACCATCTGCATCAGGTGCTTGCGCGTGTAGACGTAGCTCTTGGTCGAACCTTCGTGATCGTTGAAGGTCACGCAGGGCGAGATGACGTCGATCAGCGCGAACCCGCGGTGCGCCAGCCCGGCTTTCAAGAGCGGCACCAGCTGCGCCTTGTCACCCGAGAAGCCGCGCGCCACGAAGGTGGCGCCCAGGCTCAAGCCCAGCATGACCGGATCGATCGGGCTCTGCTTGTTGGCGTCGCCCCGCTTGCTCTTGGTGCCCACGTCGGCCGACGCCGAGAACTGGCCCTTGGTGAGGCCATAGACGCCGTTGTTCTCCAGCACGTACAGCATGTTCAGGTTGCGGCGAATGGCGTGCGCCAGCTGCCCGATGCCGATCGACAGCGAATCGCCGTCGCCGGAGATTCCGATGTACGTTAGCGACCGGTTGGCGGCGTTGGCCCCGGTGGCGATGGAGGGCATGCGTCCGTGCGCCGAGTTGAACCCGTGCGCGCCGCTGACGAAGTAGGTCGGCGTCTTCGACGAGCAGCCGATGCCCGACAGCTTGGCGATCATGTGCGGCGGGGTTTCCAGCTCGTAGAACGCGCGCACGATCCCGGCCGTGACCGAGTCGTGCCCGCACCCGGCGCACAACGTGGACATCGAGCCTTCGTAATCACGCATGGTCAGGCCCAGCTTGTTGGCCCGCGCGCTGGGGTGGGCGACGATCGGCTTCTTGATGGATGCCATGGCTTACCCTGTCACCTTTTCTTGCTGTTCTTGCCTGGTAACCGAATCAACCACATGGCGACTGCTGAGCGGAAAGCCGCCGTACACCAGGACCGAGCGCAGCTTCTCCTTGGCCACGGCCGTCTCCACCAGCAACAGCGTCTTCAACTGGGCGTCGCGGTTCTGTTCGATGACGTAGACGCGATCGTGGTTGGCCAGAAACGCCTCGACGTCAGCGCCGAAGGGAAAGGCCCGCACGCGCAGGTAGTCGACCTTGGTGCCGGCGGCGGCCAGCACGTCGACCGCCTCGCGTACGGCCGGGTCGCATCCGCCCACCGAAACCAGGCCGATGCGCGCGCCTGGCTGCGTCTGAACGATCGCTGCCGGTACTGCCTTCTTCGCCGCGGCGTGCTTCTTCAGCAGGCGATCCATCACCTCCTGATACTCGTCGGGGATCTCGGTGTAGCCACCCAGCTTGTTGTGCCCGGAGCCACGGGTGAAGAACGCGCCCTTCGAACTGGTGCCCGGCAACGTGCGCGCCGCGACGTGATCGGCGTTCTCGGGTGAGTAACGAAAAAACTTTCCGGCCGCTTCCAGCTCGGCGGCGTCCATCACCCGCCCCCGATCGGGCCGGTAGCTGTCGTCCCACTTCAGGCGCGGGCACACCCAGTCGTTCATGCCGATGTCCAGATCGGTCAGCATGAACACCGGCGTCTGGAACCGCTCCGCCAGATCGAACGCCTCGACCACCAGCGAGAAGCACTCGCCCGGGTTGGCCGGGAACAGCAGGATGTGCTTGGTGTCGCCGTGCGAAGCGTAGGCGCACGCCAGGATGTCGCCCTGCTGGGTGCGCGTCGGCATCCCGGTCGACGGTCCCGTGCGCTGCACGTCCACCAGCACCACCGGAATCTCGGCATAGTACGCCAGGCCGATCAGCTCGCTCATCAGCGACACGCCCGGTCCGGAGGTGGACGTGAACGCCCGCGCGCCGTTCCAGTTGGCCCCGATCACCATGCCGATCGCGCTCAACTCGTCCTCGGCCTGCACGATGCAGTAGTTGTTCTTCTTGGTTTCGGGGTCCTTGCGGAACTTCTCGCAGAACTGCTTGAAGGCATCCATCACCGACGTAGACGGCGTGATCGGATACCAGGCCGCCACCGTGGCGCCGGCGTACACGCATCCCAGCGCGGTGGCGGTGTTGCCATCGATCAGGATGCTGTCGCTGGTGGCGTTCATCTTCTCGAGACGGATCGGCAGCGGACAGTCCAGGTGGTCGCGCGCGTAGTCGTACCCGCACGACAGCGCACGATGGTTCGAATCCATCAGCGCCTTCTTCTTCCCGAACTTCTCCTCCAGCATCTGATCGACGATCGCCGTGTCGATGTCCAAGAGCGCCATCAACGCGCCCAGGTAGGCGATGTTCTTCATCAGGATGCGCTCGCGCGACTCGCCGAAGATGTCGTTGCACATCTGGGCCAGCGGCACGCCCAGGAACTGCACGTCCTCGCGCATCAGGCTGGCATCCAGCGGCCAGGTCGAATCGTAGAGCAGGTAGCCGCCCGAGCGCACTTCCTTCACGTCCCGGGCGTAGGTCTCGGCGTTCATCGCCACCACCAGGTCGTAGTCCAGCGCGCGCGCGACGTGGCCCGCGTGGTTCACGCGGACTTCGTACCAGGTGGGCAGACCCTGGATGTTCGACGGGAACAGGTTCTTCCCGGACACGGGGATGCCCATGCGAAAGATGGCCTGCATCAGCAGGCTGTTGGCGCTGGCCGACCCCGTCCCGTTGACGTTGGCCAGCTTCAACGCGAAGTCGTTGACCTTAACCACTCTTTGCTGATGCACGGCTCAAGCTCTTTCCGGCCAGGGGAATCAGGACCTCGAACTTCTCCATGTCCCACGCGGCCGTCGGGCAGCGCTCGGCGCACAGGCCGCAATGCACGCAGACGTCCTCGTCCTTCACCATCACCCGCCCGGTCTGCGGCAGCGCCCCCGACACGTACAGCGCCTGCGCGTTGTTGGTGGCGGGCACCGTCAGGCGGCCGCGCAGGGTCGCTTCCTCGGCGTTGTGGGTGATCGTCAAACACGTCACCGGGCAGATGTCGATGCAGGCGTCGCACTCGATGCACAGCTTGTCCTTGAAGACCGTCTGCACGTCGCAGTTCAGGCACCGCTGCACCTCGCGCGCCGTCTGCTCGGGATCAAAGCCCAGCTCGACCTCCCGGTTCAGCGTCTTGAAGCGCTCGACCAGATCGACGTGCTTCATCTTCGCCCGATGGGCCGGGTTGTAATCGTTGCTGTAGCTCCACTCGTAAAGGCCCATCTTCTGGGTGTGAAGATTCATGCCGCGCGGAGGACGCGCGGTGACCGGCTGCCCCTGGCAGTGGTTGTCGATCGAGATGGCGGCCTCGTGACCGTGCGCGACCGCCCAGATGATGTTCTTGGGTCCCCAGGCCGCGTCGCCGCCGAAGAACACGCCCGGCCGGGTCGACTGCAACGTGACCTTGTCGACCACCGGCATGCCGTGTTTGTCGAAGGCCACCCCCAGATCGCGCTCGATCCACGGAAAGGAGTTCTCTTGCCCGATCGCCAGGATCACATCGTCGGCGGGAAAAAACAGCGTCTCGATCACGGTCGACACGGCATTGCCCTGGTCGTCCTCGCCCCACTCCAGGCGTTCGAACTCCATGCCTTTCAGCTTGCCGCCCTCGACCACGAACCGCTTGGGCGCGTGATTGACGACGATCTGGATCTGTTCCTCCTCGGCGTCGTCCAGCTCCCAGGGCGACGCCTTGAAGAACTGACGCGGGCGGCGCGCCATGACCTTGATGTCGGTGCCGCCCAGCCGCCGCGCCGTCCGGCAACAATCCATGGCGGTGTTGCCGACGCCGATGATTAGCACGCGCTGGCCGATCGTCTTGACGTGTTCGAAGGCCACGCTCTCCAACCAGTCGATGCCGATGTGAATCCGATCGCCCGCCTCCTTGCGGCCCGGCAAGTCCAGGTCCTTGCCGCGGGGGGCGCCGCTGCCCACGAAGACCGCGTCGAAGTTGCCGTCCAGCAAAGCCTTCATGCTGGTGACCGGCGAGCCGTAGCGAATGTCGACCCCCATGTCCAGGATCATGGCGATCTCTTCGTCCAGCACCTTCTCGGGCAACCGGAACGACGGCACGTTGGTGCGCATCAGCCCGCCGGGGCGCGCGTTCTTCTCGAACATCACGACCTGGTAACCCAGCGGCGCCAGATCGTTGGCGACGGTCAACGCCGCCGGGCCGGCCCCGATGCACGCCACCCGCTTCCCGTTGCCCTGCGCGGGCGCCTTGGGCAGTCGGTCGGTGATGTCGTCGCGGAAGTCTGCGGCGACGCGCTTGAGCCGGCAGATCGCGACCGGTTCTTCATCGACGCGCGCGCGACGACAAGCCGGCTCGCACGGGCGATCGCAGGTTCGCCCCAAGATCCCCGGGAAGACATTGGACTGGCGGTTGACCAGGTACGCGTCCGTGAATCGGCCCTGCGCGATCAGGCGGATGTACTCGGGCACGTTGGTGTGCGCGGGACAGGCCCACTGGCAATCGACAACTTTATGGAAATAGTCCGGATCGCGGATGTCGGTCGGTTTCACGGAGGGGAGCTCTCCAAGTGACGAACGCCAACGAACTACAGGCGACGCCGATTCCTAATCGACGATCGCAGCGTTGGCAAGCAACCGGGGTCCGACGACGACGCGCCGACTCTGGCGGCCCTGTTGAAGCCGTCACGCGCGGCGCGCACAGGAGGCGTGCCGGGACGGCACGGACGGGGGTGGCGTGGATCACCTTCGGAACGATCGGCGGCCAGTGTTCGGGCGGGGGTCGGCTGGCGCGAACCTTGCGGTGAGGGTCGCGCAAAGGAGTTCCCCATGAAATTGCCCCGCCTCTTGCCTTCCCGGTCCCCCTTCCCTTCGCGAGCATCGGTGTTGCCCGCGTTCTCCGACATCCTGGCCTTGTCCGTGGTCTTCCTCGCTTCGTTCAGCGGCTGCTTCGTCGACCATCACGACGGTGGTGGCTCGGGGGGACCCGCCTGTTGGAGCGACTATGACTGCAGCGACGGACTGCGCTGCGCCCCCAACGGCGAGTGCGTGTTCCCGTGGGGCACGGGCGGGAGCTCCGGCAGCGGGGGCGCCGGCAAGGGCCTCGGGGGCCGGGGCGGCACCCTGCCGGGCGTCGGCGGCGCCCTGGGCAGGGGCCTGGGCACGGGGGGTCAGGGTGGCTCGATGGCCAGCGTCCCCCAGGGCGTGGGCGGCGGCACCCCCCTCTCGTGCACCGACGGGCGCGACTGCGGCGCCGGTCAGTGTTGCGTCTCGGGCCTGTGCCAGGCCATCCCGCACGCGCCTCCCGTCTGCCGTTTCAACAGCGAGTGCGGCGTGGGTGCCCGTTGCCAGGACGGCGCCTGCCAGCGCGGCTGCGCGACCGACGCCGGGTGCGGTACCGGCGAACGCTGCCTGGGCGGCTTCTGCGGCGCGGATCCTGGCGGCGGCGGTCAGTGCGTGCTGAACAGCGCCTGCGCGGCCGGCGCCACGTGCATCAACGGCGCGTGCCACGCGGCGTGCACCAACGACGCGGGCTGCGGCCCCCTCGACCGCTGCGACAACGGTCTGTGCCGCGCCGACGATCGGCCGCGTCCATCCTGCCATGCCAACGCTGACTGTGGCGGGGGCGCCATGTGCATCAACGGCGCGTGTCGGACGGCCTGCGCCTCGAACGTCGACTGCTGCACATGCGGCGACGCGACGATGTGCGTGGCCGGCCTGTGCGTGACGCCGGGGGAAGCCGCCCCGCAGTGCCGCGTGACCGCCGACTGCGGCGGCAGCGGCGCCTGCACCGATGCCCTGTGCCACTGACATCGATCTCCTCTGGGAGCCTCGCTTGCGGAGCCGCGGACCGGATGAGATGATCCGAGCATCGCAAAATGCGATCTATCTTAGGAGAACGAGAATGAAACGACTGTTGGGCATGTTGAGCCTATGCGCAGTGATCGGGTGTGGAAGCAGCGGCGGAGCGGGGCGGGGAGGCAGCGGCGGCGTGGGCAACGGCGGAGGCGGGGATGGCGCCCCGGGACTTGGCGGGGCCACCGGCGGCGGTGGAGCGGCCGGCTGTACCACCGGCGCCGAGGGCTGCGCTTGCTACCTGAACGACACGTGCAACAGCGGCTTGCAATGCTTCTCTCATCTCTGCGTATCGGTACCTGGCTCGGCGGGCACGACGGGCGCGGCGGGCGCGACCGGATCCGGCGGTGTCGCCCCAACCGGCGGGAGCTCAGCCGTCGGCGGGAGCGCCGGCCCGGGCGGCACCGTCGGTGCGGCGGGCACCCCCGGCAGCGGCGGCATCAGTGGCACAGGGGGCAGCGCTCCCGGCACGGGCGGCGGCTCTCCAGGGACGGGCGGTACGGGTGCTGATACCTGCGGCAACGCCCCGGCGGCGACCATCGACAACTTCGCCACGTGCGACGTCAATGCCTGCGACGTTGGTGGACGACACGGCTCCTGGTTCGGCTACTCCGACAACGGAATCAACCTGGATTTCGCTGTGCGTCTGCCCCCTTCCGCATGGATGTGGCAAGCCTGCTCCGCCGTGGTCACGGGCGGTCCCAGGACGTCGGGCGGGAAAGCCTATGCGGGCATCGGGGTCACGTTGAATGGAGCGAACTCCTACGACGCGAGTGGGTATGTCGGTGTCCGGTTCAGGCTCGAAAGCAGCACGCGCGTATGGGTCGGCATCGAGACCGCCGACGGTGGGCGGTTTGGTGCCTTCGCCCCGGCTTCGAGCGCGGTGGTCCGCGACATCAGCTTTGCCTCGATGATCGCCCAGGCCGACAGCGCCACATCGACCAAGGATCTCTCCATCCTCAAGCAGGTCGTCTTCACGCCCGAGGATCCAAGCATGGGCTTCGGCTACCTCGTCGGCAGCCTGAGCTTCTACTGAACGTGCGACCGGGCCAATCACCGCGGTCGACGCCGACTACCGATTGAAGAAGACGTACGCTCCGGCGCGGGCCGCCGTCAAAATGTCTGCGCGGCCGTCGCCATCCACGTCGGTCACGATGAGTTGCGTGCCCACCCCGGCTTCCGAATCGATGAGAAACGGCTGATAGTGGGGCGATTGGCCGGGTTCCCGGACCAGCATGAACCAGTACAGCACCGCCGGCGCATCCAGCTCGGCCGCTCCCAATCCGTTGCCGTGAGCGCCCTTGCGCTTGCCGGTGACGATATCCAGGAGGCCGTCGCCGTTGAGATCGACCAGGGCCAACGCGTGAGGCTGAGAGAAGGCGACTCCATACTTTGCTTCGTCGGCACGCGTGTTCATGATCAGGTGCTTCGTGAAACTGGAGCCCTGGTTCTCGAACCAGGCCAGGCCCCATCCGTGCGCCTGCAAGCTGGTCACGATGTCCTTGTCGCCATCGCCGTCGACGTCGTCGACAAACATCTGGGCGCCACCATAGGTCTCGCCGGAAAGCTCTTGTCCCCAGAACGAAGCGGCGTGCTGCACCCACGGCGTGGCTGACCCGGCGGGGTGTTCCCACCAACCCTCGGGCAAGAGGAGATCCAGTCGGCCATCCCCGTTGACATCCCCCGTGCCGAGACCGTGCGTGTACTCCCCCCAGGACCCCTTGGCCGTCAGCGCCTTGAACGTCCACGCCTGGTTGGGACGGGTCCAGTCGGGCACGGCCAGGCCCCCATAGCCATTCGACACGGTGATCAGCTCCGGCTTGTCGTCGCCGTCGATGTCGCCGAACGCCGGCGACTCATCGTGTGACGCGCTGAAGACCACGTGCTCTGTCCAGGTCCCGGCCCCGCCCTTGGGGTTCTCGTACCAGACCACCTCTGCCCCACCGGCCTGCCGAAACGAGAGGATGTCGCCCCACCCGTCTTGATTGAAATCGAAAACAAAAATCAGATAGCAGTCGGAGTCGCCCGACTTGGCGAACGGCGTGGCGCGAGGCTGGCGAAACGCCATCTTCGTCGTGTATTCCGGCCCCGGATACCAATAGGGACCGGCAACGATGTCCGGCTTGCCGTCGCGATTGATGTCCCCGATGTTCATCCCTTCCGAATAGAAATCCGGGTTGAGCCTGGTCTTGACGAACGTCGGCATCCGAGCGCCGCTGTCGGCATCGGTCGGGGCCGCGGCATCGCGCGCGTCACTTGCATCCGAGCCACCGTCGGTTGCGGTGGGAGTCCCCCCCGCGCCACCATGACCGGAAGCGCCGCTGTCCCCGGCCATCGTTCCACCGCCCGCCCCGCCGCTGCTGCCAGAATGACCACCGGGAGGCGGGGTATCGTGCACGTCGCCCACCTCCGAGCCCCCGTCGGACGGGCTGGGCGCACCACCCGAACCGGGCGCACCGCTGCTCCCGCCAGAACCTCCACCACTCGATGCGCCCCCGGTCCCGGCAGGGCTTCCCCCCGAACCAGGCTGGGCATCACCGCCCCGCCCACCCGCCGAGCCGCAGGCTTGCAGATGGGCGCTGGCGGCGACAATCAACCAGAGGCCGACCCATCGAACCCCGCTCGGCATCGCGGCATTCTCCCAGAGCGTCCGGGGATTTCCAACGGACCCGAGCCTGGTGGGGATATTCCGCGCCGCGGAGCGTGACTTGCGCCGGTCCTGATACCATCCACGGGTGGGCAATGTTTCGTCACAAAATCACGCCAGCGGAGCAGTATCCCAGCAGCACCATGGCTCTTCCGCCCGTACCGTCTCGTGCCTGAAATGACCGCGGATCCGGCTTTAGCTCACGCGGCACGCCCTGTTCTCGAGCGTTGGCTCCTGGAGCGCTTGCGGGATCGGGACAGCGTCCGAGCGTGGCTGGACAAGGCCCTGGACGACGCCCGCCGAGCGGGGCCCGCGGGTCCCGAATTTGTGGGCGCGTGGAGCAGCGCGGGCCGGCGGCTGGGGCGAACGCCGCTCGTGGTGAGCGAAGACGACCGGCATGCGCTGGCGGAGGCTCGCGCCACCTTCGTGCCCTTCGGATGGGGAACCGATGAGCTCGGACGTGCCCTGTTGCTGCTGGCGGCAACGCAGGGGCAGCCAGCAGCCTTGTTGCCGCCCGTCGTGGAAGACCTGTTCCGCAAAGGCGAGATGCGAGAACAGCAAGCTCTGCTGCGCGTGCTTGCCTATCTGCCCGGGCCCGCTGCGTACGTCAGCCTGGCGGCCGAGGCAGTGCGCGGCAACGTGGTCTCGGTGCTGGAAGCGCTGGCTTGCGACAACCCGTTTCCGGCGACATACATGGATGCGTTGGCGTTCAACCAGATGGTCATGAAGGCACTGTTCAACGACTTGTCGCTGGCACACATCGTCGGCCTGCCCGCGCGCACGGATGCGGAGCTGAGGCGAATGGCGCGGGCCCTCGCCAGCGAGCGGCGGGCCGCCGGTCGAACGGTGCCGCAAGATCTGCAAGATTTGATCGGTGTTGTCGATCCGGTCGAGCCCATCTTGCCGATCTTGCCGGTCTTGCCGCCCCCGAGGAGATCTTGATGCGTCTGTTCGATCCGCACATCCACATGACCTCGCGAACCACCGACGACTATCAGGCCATGGCGGACGCGGGCATTGCCGCGATCGTCGAGCCCGCGTTTTGGATGGGTCAGCCCCGGACCAACGTGGGCACGTTCGAGGACTATTTCCTTTCGCTGCTGGGCTGGGAGCGCTTCCGAGCGCTTCAATTTGGCATCCGCCACTTCGCGACCCTGGCGCTCAACCCGAAGGAAGCCAACAACCCCCATCTGGCCGACGGCGTGCTTGCGATGATGAGGCGTTATCTGGACAAAGACGGGGTGGTGGCGGTCGGCGAGATTGGCTTCGACGACCAGACCGATGCTGAAGATCGCGTGTTTCGTCAGCAGGTCGAGCTGGCGCGCGAGTATGAGCTGCCGATCCTCATCCACACGCCCCATCGACCTGCTCGGCGTGGTACCGAGCGCACATTGGCGCTGATCAAAGAGATGGGGTTTCCTCCTGAACGGACCCTGGTCGATCACAACAACGAGGAGACCCTGCCGCTCACGCTGGAATCAGGCTGCTGGGCCGGGCACTCGATCTATCCGAACACGAAAATGGACGAAGCGCGCATGGTCGCGCTGGTCAAGCGCCACGGGCCAGAGCGGATCATCATCAACAGCGCGGCGGATTGGGGCGTGAGCGATCCGCTCAAGGTTCCGAAGACCGTGGCGGCGATGCGGGAGGCGGGAGTTTCGCAGGCGGATATCGACCTGGTCGCCTGGCAGAACCCGGTCCGCTTCTTCGCGCAGAGCGGCCGCCTGGATCTGGAGGACGCGCCCAAGGTGGATCAGCGGCAGCTGTTCGAGGGCAACTCGGTCCTGCGCGGGCAGTCGCCCCGGGTCGATTCCTAGTCTGGACCGGCATGCGCCAGACACTTGTGCTCGACGTGGTCGGTCTGACGCCGGCTCTGCTGCCCCACGCGCCGCGCCTGGCGGCGCTGGCCCGACGGGGGGCCATGCGTCCGCTGCGGACCATCACGCCAGCCGTGACCTGCTCGGTCCAGTCGACGCTCCTGACCGGATTGTCTCCCAGCCAGCATGGTGTCGTCGGCAACGGCTGGTACTTCAGAGACCTCGCGCAAGTCGCTTTCTGGCAGCAATCCAACCACCTGGTGAGCGGCGAGAAGGTCTGGGATGTCGCCCGCCGGCGCGACCCCGCCTTCACCTGTGCGCAGCTGTTCTGGTGGTACAACATGTATTCGTCGGCGGACTTCACCGTCACACCGCGGCCGCAGTACCCGGCGGACGGCCGCAAGCTGCCGGATGTGTACAGCGAGCCCGCCGAGCTCGGTCGGGAGCTGCAAGAACGTCTGGGAACCTTCCCGCTGTTTCAGTTCTGGGGCCCGCGCGCCGGCATCGTGTCGAGCGCGTGGATCGCCAAGGCGTCGGAGCATGTGATGGCCACCCGACGGCCCACGTTGACCCTGGTCTATGTGCCGCACCTCGACTACGACCTGCAACGCTTCGGCCCCGAGCATCCGCGCTCGATCGCTGCCGTCGCGGCCGTCGACGCGATCTGTGAGCCCCTGTTGGACGCAGCCGAAAAGGCGGGTGCCGCGGTCATCGTGCTCTCGGAATACGGCGTGACCGAAGTGACGGGCGCGATCCACATCAACCGGGCCCTGCGCGAAGCGGGCCTGCTGCGCGTGCGCGACGAGCGGATGGGCGAGCAACTGGATGCGGGGGCCTCGGAGGCGTTCGCCGTGGCCGACCACCAGATCGCCCACGTGTACGTGAAACGCCCGGAGCGCGTCTCCGAAGTGGCGGCGCTGCTGCGGGGGCTCGAAGGAATCGAGTCGGTGTGGAGCGGCCCGGAGCGGCAGCGGCACGGCCTCGACCATCCGCGTTCGGGTGAAATCGTGGCGATCAGCCGCGCCGATCGGTGGTTCACGTACTACCACTGGCTAAACGACGACCGCGCGCCCGACTACGCCCGCACGGTCGAAATTCACCGCAAGCCCGGCTACGACCCCGTCGAGCTGTTCGTGGACCCGACCATTTCGTTGCCTGGTCTGAAGGTGGCCTGGACGTTAGCCAAGCGAAAGTTGGGGTTTCGCAGCCTGCTCGAGGTGATTGGGCTCGACGCGAGCCTGGTGCGTGGCTCTCACGGGCGGCCCACCGACCTTGCTGAGGCTGGGCCCCTGTTCATCACCAGCGATCCGCAGCACCTGGCGCCAGGGCAAGATGTCGCCGCCACCGACGTCAAGGGCACTATCTTGAAGCACGTCTTCGGTTGAATTGTCGCGCCCGACGACGGGCCTCAGCTGCCCGGGACGCGGCGCTGAGCAACCCGGGTCAGAAAGAAAGCGCCGACGGCGACCACGCTGGCGAGCCCATGTCCCGTCAGCAGCAGGATCGCCGCGTCGAGCAGTGCGATGCCCGCGACCAGGCTGCCGATCATCTTGGGCAGGCGTGGGTGAAGCGTCTCCTTGCGGGCCAGGGTGCTCAGGAAGATCAGGTACAGGAACAGCGCGCCCGCACCCAGGTAGAACGCGCGAGGAAGAGACGCCAGCGGCACCGAAAGCGCAGCCAGCACGTAGACCGTCACCCGACACAGCGCCATGATCACCACGGCCAACGGGTTGCGCTTGTGGGACAGATCGTAAAGCACGATCAGGGCCGCCAGCGCCAGGGCCGCCAGCAGCGGGCGCTGATCACCAGTGGTGAAGCGGACCAGCAACACGCCGGCTCCCAGAAATCCGAAGCCGGCGACGTACACCGTACCAGCCCCGACGTCGCCCGCCGGGATGGGCCGCTCGGGGCGGTGAACGGCATCCCAGCCCGCGTCGAAGGCGTCGTTCAGGTACATGCCGCCGACATAGAGGAGCGATGCCGCCGCGGCGAGCGCGGCCAGCAAGCCGGCCGGCAGCGCGCCGACACCGGCCAGCGCCATGCCCGCGGCGACGTTGGTCCACACCGTGGGAAGATTCGAGACGCGGCCGAGGCGCAGAGCCGTCTCGAGCCGTCCCCGCTTCATCCTGCCTCCAGCTGGTCGATGGTCCAACGCAGCTCGCGGGCGACTGCGTCGTCGACCGGCTGGGCGCGCAACTCCGGCGGCAAGACGTCCCAGGTATAGGTCTCGACTTCCAGGTGGTCGGTGAAGGGCGCGCGTCGTTGCAGGGCCAACAGCTCGATCAGGAAGGGCTGGGTGCTGGCGAATGCGCCCAGCGACGCGTGAAACAACGGCACGTGGAAATGGACGCGCCACTCGTCCCCGAGATCCGCCGGCGTGGCCGTCGCCAGCGCCTGGGGCAGATCCAGCACCCGGGTCAGCTGGGTGCCGCGACGAATGACGACCTGATGCAGATAGACCGCCTCGGCATAGCGATGCAGCGTCGCCAGCGCGTCCTGGTCCGGATGCATGATTCGCAGCCCTGCGCTCACCTGCAACTTCAGCACGCGGACGCCCGCGGCAGCGAGGGAGGCGACGATCTCGGTGGGATTCTCGAACTCGACCGCCGCGTGACAAGCGTCGAGACACAGGCCGACGTGGTGGCGCAGCGCCGTCTCGGCGTCGGCGGCCTCCAGGCCGGTCGCCTCCCGAAAGGCTCGAGCGCCCGCGCCGCCGAAGACATTGTCCTCCAGGAAGCCGATCGCCTGCGCGGTGGTCTCGACGATGCATTCGGGCTCCGGCTCGATGGCGATGCCGATGCTGGCACGCCCGTCCTCGCGCAGGCGCCACAACGTCACGGCGTGCAGGGCGAGCTCACGTCCCATCGTCGCAATATCCTGCGGTGATTGAATGCGTTCCCGGAAGGCCCCGGGGACCGTGCTGATCGAGCCGCTATCCTCGGGATCGACGAGACCGGCCAGGACGTGCGCAACGTCGTCGCTGTAGCCAAGTCGTTCCGGTTCGAGCCAGTCGGGCCGATAGACGGCTTCCTTCACCGGTCGTCCGTGAAACGGGCCGTAGGGGAAGGCGTTGATGGTGAATACGTAGAGACCATTCTGCTCGAGGAAATCGCGAAAGGCGCCCAGGGTGGCTGGTTCCCGCAAGGCGCGCGCGGCTGCGCCGGAGAGCCGAAGGCCGACGCCGAAGGGGCGATCGGGAGCGAGCTGGCGCTTCACGTTTCGGACGTGGCTCTCGACGTTGCCTCGGATCTCGGGCCAGGTTTCACCGGGATGGATGTTCGTGCAGTAGCCGAGATGCGTACCATGCCGCCCGACCCTCATCGCGCGGCGAACTCCGGGCAAGCGCGAAGCGTGGTCGGTATCTCATCCGGGAGGAACATGCGACCCCGTTGCACGAGGGACCTATCGTAGGCGGCAGCCTGCCCCAAATCCAGGATCGGAGACTGCCAACGGGTTGCAGCCAACGCCAGCGTCGGATCACGAGGGTGAGCCGTCGAGCAAGTGGGGTATCATGGCCGCTCAAACGATCGACGAGGGACCCCATGGAGATTGCCGAGCGAATCAGTGACATCATCAAGAGCGCACCCACGCCCGAGCAGGGGGCTGAGTTGGCGCTTGGCGCCATCCTCGAGGAGACGGCCACCACCAGTGGCACGGTCCACCTGATTCCACGGGGCGGTCAAATGATGGATCTCTTGGCCGCGCGAGAGATCCCGCCCGGCGTGCTCGACAAGGTGCGGGTGATCCCGATTGGCAAGGGGATGGCGGGCGTCGCAGTCGAAAAGCGGCAACCAGTCACGACCTGCAACCTCCAGGAGGACGACGCCGGCGGCGTCATCCGGCAAGGCGCGCGCCCCACCGGGGTTCAGGGCGCCCTGGCGGTGCCCATCATCGTCGACGGCGAAGCCATTGGCGCGCTCGGCGTCGCCACGCGCGAGCCACGCGACTTCACCCGCCCCGAGATCGACGCCATCCTGGCGATGGCAACCGCTCTCGGGCGGGCTCTGCGGGCGCGCTGACGGCCGCGCGCCCGTCGGGGCTCACTGAACCGCGATCTGGACCGTCGCGGGTTCGCTGACGTTGGTGCCGTCGGTGACCACGAAGGTGAACGCGTCGACGCCGGCGAAGTCAGCGTGGGGCGTGTAGACGAGATCCTTGCCGAATCCGTCGAGGGTGCCGTGAACAGGCATCTGCGAGATCCGGTAGTCGAGCGCATCCCCGTCGGGGTCGGTGCCCGCGAGCGCGAGCATGAGCTGGGCATTCGCCTTCGTCGATAGACCCATGTTCTTCGTCGCGACCGGAATGCCGGCCTTGGGCTGCGCGTTCATGCCGGCAATCCACGCTTTGAAGAGCGAGATCGCGTCGGCATCCAAGACGCTCCTGGCCAGCGGCGGCATGGCGTCCCCATTCGTGGCCGAGAGCCGCTTGAACACGATCGACGTATCGGGGCTCTGGGGGGCGAGCAGCTTCGCGCCGGCGACGCCCAAGGCCTCGATCGGGGCGACGCCGATCAGCTTCTGCATGCCGATCGGGGTAACGAAGCGGGCGTCCCAGTCACCGCGCGCTGCCCCATCCGGGCGGTGGCATGGAGCACAATTGGAGTCCATGTAGGCCTTCGCGCGGGTTTGCGCAAACGCGGTGCCGTCATGAACGCTCGGCATCTTGGGTATCGACGCCGGCGTCAGTGTCGAGCCGAAGAGGCTCAGCCCCTGCAGGGTGCTGACCATATTCGAGGTCAGCCCGGTTGCCGGGTAGAAAAACGGACGATTGAATTGCATCGAGTTCAAGCCCAGGACGTAGTTGGCGGCCGAGTTGTGACATTGCGAGCACTCGGCACGGCTCGGATAGTGCCACGTCTGCGTGCCCACTTTTTCGCTGAAGAAGTTGGGGTCTTGCAGGTCCGCATCGCTGTTGTCGGCTTTCCACCGATAGGTGAAGCCGTAGTAGCGGCCGTCGTTGCCATTGATCAGAAAGCGCGTCTCCAGTCGATGCACGGAGCCGTCCATCTGCGGCAACTCGAAATGTTTGACGAACGTCGTTCCCGTCGGGAAGGTCCAGCCACCATCCGCGGCGACGGTGATCGTCTGCTTTGTGTTGGTGGGCGGGATCATCCACCGTTTTTTCTTGGCGCCGTCGGACCAGAGTGGCGTGCTGACGTCGTAGGGAATGACGCCCGGCGCGGGCGTCATGTCTTTGGTGTTGGTGAAGACACCTGTCATTGAAAGCGATGCAGGCGGCTCACCCACCGGGGCGCCGGCCGGCACCAGGCGGTACACCTGATTGTCGAGCCCCGCAATGTACAGCTCGCCGTCTTTGTCTTGTCCAAAGGTCACGACACCGATGAAAGGCGACGTGAACAGGTATTCCATCGGGCCCTTGGCGCGGTCGTCGGTGGTCGCCCAGACCGCGCCTAGATTGCAATCACTGAGGAGATAGCGACCGGCCAGCTTCGGCAGCGCGCTCCCCCGGTAGACGTAGCCGCCGACGACGCATTTGCCGTTGGTCGTGGTCCCCGTGTTGGGGCACTGCGTGTCCACACCATTGCAACCGGTGGGGCGTTCGATGATCAAGGCCGGGTCCTGGAGGGTGCCCATGATGGTCGCCGGCTTGGCCGCGACCTGATACGTGTGGCTCGTCGATACGAAGCTCCACGCGCCGAGGTCCTTATTTCCCTCGCGGAATGGCCAACCGTAATTTCCTCCCTTGACGATCTCGTTGATCTCTTCGTGCGAGGTCGACGTGTTCCCACCCACGGTGCCGGTGAACATCCTTCCGGACATCGAGTCCATCGTCAGCTTGTGGGGATTGCGCTCGCCCTTCGTCCAGTACTCCTCGAGAACGTTGGCCATGCCCACCCAGGGGTTGTCATTCGGGATGAAGTAGTTCTGATTCATGCCCATCGCGCTCTTCTTGACGATGGCATGACTCTTCGTCGCATCTTGGTCGACGTCGATGCGGATGACGCCCGCCGTGAGACGGGTCGAGAAGTCCTGGCCGTTGTTCGGATTGCCGTATTCGCCGAGCGAGACGTAGAGAAATCCGTCCTTGCCGAACGTCATCCCGCCCCCGCGATGCAGCGTATCGGCCAGCGGCTCCTGGATCAGGATCTGCTCGGTGGAAGTGTTGACGGTGTTCATGCCCTCGGTAACCGTGAACCGTGAAAGGCGGGCGGCACCGGCCGTACCCATGTTGACGACGTAGTAGACGTAGACGTAGTTCCGGTTGGGCGAGCCCGCCTGACCGTACTGGGGATGGAACACCATATTGATCAGGCCGGAATCCTGGCCGGTAAAAAGCCCCGACGAGACGTCCAGGAACAACTTGCCGGTGTCGGTGCCAAGTTTGGGATCGAAGTATTTGACCTGGCCGAACCGGCCCACGGCGTACAGATACGGTGAACTCGGGGTGCTCGAGAGTGACCAAACGGTATTGCCGCCCTTGAGACCGAGGTTTCCGCTGACAGCTTGGGCTTTCACGGCCGACGAACTGGGCGTGCTCGTGGGAAGCTTGCCGCCGAAGAACGGGGCCACCGTCGCGAGGGTGGTGAGGCCCTTGTCAGCCACGGTCGACTTCGGCACCACGCCCCGCTGCTTGCTCGGACTCTCCCATTCGACGATCAGACCCGGATCGGCAACGCTGGCATCGGCCTCGACCACCAGGTCGTAGCTCACGCCCGCCGCCAACCAGACCGAGCCCGTCGCCACGCGGGAGCCGGTCTTGGTCCAGTCGCGGAGAATCTGTTCGCCTTTGACCAGCGCGCGAACGGGCGCGGTTGCCGTGACGCGGAAGGTGTAGTTCTCGGTATTCTCCGGCACAATCGCCCCCGCCCAGCGGGACATCAGCGCCACCGGGGGCTGGGGGTTGAACGGGTCCGAGACGCCCGGGGGCAGCGGAGCGCCGCCCGACCCCGTGCCCGAGCCGCCCGACCCCGTGCCCGAGCCACCCGAGCCCGTACCCGAGCCGCCCGACCCTGGCCCCGACCCCCCGCCGGTTCCCGAACCAGAACCGCCCGTCCCCCCAGTCGACTCACCGCCGCCTGTTCCAGTCGTGGACTGGTCGACGCCGCCGCTATCCATCGGCTTGACGGAACCGTCTTGTCCGCCCGTGCCAGCACTCTGGCCTTGCCCAGCGCAGCCAAGCGCGATGGGCGCCAGCACGAGTGCCGCGATCACGCCCGGGGCAGCCAGGGCCGCGGTCAAAGCACGGATCGGTCGTCGAAGATCTATCATTCCCGTCCTCTCGGTTGCTGCCTGCTACTGCGCCGGGCAGGGTGAACTTGTACTAGATTCGTAAATGCCGCCGAGCGTCGGGCGCTTTTCGGTGGGGCGGCAGCTGGATAAATCGCGCGGGCCCATTTAGGCAAGACAGTATACTAACCCCTGCTCACCAAGGCCTGCCCAAAATACAGGCCCGCGCAGCGTCTCCGAGGGCCGAACCTCAGGCTACCACGGTCCCGAGGATCGGGCTGGTAGGATGCGAGACCTTTCGGAGATGAACTAGAGTGCGAACCTCCATCAAGACCGCCGACTTTCGCCCGCCTCGTGTGCACCATCAGGGCTTCACGGTGACTTTCGAATACCCCGTCGTTTCTTGTCGAGGCGCGCTGGCGGCTGCGGAGCCGACGCTGGCGTGGTGCATCTCGCGGCGCGAACCGAACCGCCGTCACCCGGTATATGCGACCATCGATGCAGGCGTCGCCGGCGCATGGCCCCAGATCGGCGCGCAGGTGCAAGCCTACGCCGCACGCTACGCCGACGTGCTGGAGGTCGTTGGTCTCGAGATCATCCCGGGAGGCGAGCAGGCCAAGAACGATCCGAGCTTGATTTCGGGCCTTCAGGCCAGATTCGCCAAGGCCAAGCTCGATCGGCACGCCACCGTGCTTGCCATTGGCGGCGGCGCGGTCCTCGATGCGGTGGGCTTTGCCGCGTCAGTCACCCATCGCGGTCTGAGGACGGTGCGTATGCCCAGCACGGTCCTGTCGCAGAACGACGCGGGCGTCGGGGTCAAGACGGGCGTGAATGGTTTTGGTGCAAAGAATTTCATCGGCACGTTCGCGCCGCCCTTCGCGGTGGTCAACGACGCCGAGCTCCTCACCACCTTGCCACTCCGGGAGGCGCGCGCCGGGCTCGCCGAAGCCGTCAAAGTAGCGGTGATCCGCGATGCCGACTTCTTCACTCGCCTCGAAGCCGACGCCGTGGCGCTCGCGGCCGCCGAGCTGACTGCGCTCGAAGCCGCGGTCGAGAGATGCGCCCACCTGCACCTGGCGCACATTGCGGGAGCAGGCGACCCGTTCGAAATGGGCAGCGCGCGACCCCTCGACTATGGGCACTGGTCCGCTCACAAGCTCGAAATCTTGAGCGGCCACGGGCTCCGGCACGGAGAAGCCGTCGCCATCGGCATGGCGCTCGACGCACGCTACGCCGAACGGAAAGGCCTGTTGTCGTCGGCAGCGCTGGAACGCATCTGCGGGCTCCTCGAACGTTTGGGCCTGCCGCTTTATCACCCCGCTCTCTCGCTCCAGAGCGACGGCAGGTTGGAAATCTTGGCCGGGCTCCAGGAGTTTCGAGAGCACCTGGGCGGCACGCTGACGATCACGCTCCTCACCGACATCGGGCGATCCATCGAAGTGTCGGAGATGGACGAGAGGGAAGTGACCGCGGCGATCGCCTGGCTACAGGAACGAGGAATGCGCTCATCCTCGTGACCCAGATCGGCGACTCGGCGCCATTGTCCAATAGGAGATCTATATTCAATGACCGCTATCGCTCGCCATCCGCTTCGCCGTGTCTGTCGTTGGCTGTCCTTCGCCATGCTGGCGCTGGGCCTCTCCCCTCACACGGCGCGGGCGGAGAAGGTAGGTCCGTGGGGCGCGATCGCGAACTTGCGTGACGACACTGCCACCAACACCGCCAACAAGCCCGCCGGCGGTTGGTACGTGACGCCCATTCATGCGGTGCTGCGCCCGCGCGACGGCAAGATCACCGTCACCGGCACCAAGCGCATCGGGCAGGACAGCTGCAGCGGCACCACCTCGCGCAACTATGGTGTGTCGTTCGTCCTCAATCCCGCCGACCTCGACGCGGGCGCCGACGGCGCAACCTTGCAGGTGAAGCCGATCGACGAGAAGCCGAAGGCGGCCAGTCAGGTGATGTACTGCAGTGGCCACGTCCCGCTCGCCGATGGACGCATTTTCTACGTGGCGGGTACGGACTACCCTCGCATGCTCCCGATCGTCAGCCCTGAGCTCGGGCTCGACTACACGCGCATCTTCGATCCGGCCACGGATACCTTCACGCGCATCGACACGCCCATGAAGGGCGGTCCCACACAGAGTCCCGGGATGAAATGGTATCCCAGCAACCGATTGTTGCCGGACGGCCGTGTTTTGATGATGGGCGGTTATCACTGGTCGGTAGATGGGCCGGGGGATCACGAAAACCGTTCCCTCGAGATCTTCGACCCCGCCATCTTCGACAAGGATCCCAAAGCCGATCCGTACACCGTGCTCACTCAGCAGAGCGACGTCCCGAGCACCATCAACGCCGCCGGAAGGGCCTACACGCACTTCTATTTGCTGCCCAAGCCGGTCCCCGCCGCCAAGGGCGGGGGTCTGGCACGCACCATCGCATTGATGGGCAGCCAGGGGGATATGTGGGAGTTCAACCATGAGCCGGGGCCAACCGGGGCGGCCCGCATTCGGAAAATGCCCAAGGGGACGCTCCCCAATCCAAGCGGCGCCGACAAGGCCGAAGGGTCGACCTCCGTCATGCTTCCCGATGGCCGGATCGTGATCACGAGCGGCGGCCGGGACGGCCCCGGATCGGCGATCGCTCACTTCTACGATCCGTACAACGATGCCTGGGAAAATTTGGACCTCGGCATCGGGCGTGAATTTTCGACCGCGACCTGGCTACCCGACGGCACGGTCTTGCTGCTGAACGGGTACACCAGCGAAACCGGCAGTCCCTGGGCACTCACCGGCGCCCCCGGAGGGGCAGACGGCCCGCGGAAGCCACAGATCATCGACCCTTTCAAGAAGACGGTGATGACTCTCGACCCCTGGCCGGAGGCGACCGCACGCGGCTATCACAGCTGGGCGCTGTTGCTCAAGGACGGGCGAATCATGATTGGTGGCGGGAAGGACAACTCGCACGACACGGGCTGCGAAAAGAACGAGGCCCGCATCTACTCGCCGCCCTACCTTTCCGCCGGCGCTCGCCCCCAGATCACCAACGTCCAGGAAGGGCAGCAAATCATGGTGGGCGGAGCTCCGCTCACGATTCAGTTTTCTGGATCCGTCAGGGCCGACCGCGGCGTGGTCCTGATGGCGCCAGGCTCGGTCACTCACGGCTACAACCAGAACCAACGTTACCTACCGCTGTCCGTCGTTTCAGCTCCCGCCAACGGCTCGATCGTGGTCGCGCCGCCGGCAACGATCAACGAAGCGCCGCCCGGCGAGTACATCCTTCACGTCGTATCCGCCGAGGGCGCCCCTTCGACCGGCGTCTACGTGCGCGTGGTGGGGCCTCCCGCCTGCGTGTATCCCGTCGACGCCAGCGCCGGCGTGTTCATCGAGGCCGAGGGAAGCTCTCGCCGCGCGGGACCCTTCAAGCAAATCAGCGAGCAAGGGCGCGGGAACAACGCTTTCATTCAGGTCGATCCGGCGGCCACCGCCGCGACCGACGCTCCGGATGAAGGCAACGTGCTGTGGTACGACCTGGACGTCAAGACAGCCGCCACGGCCTCCCTTTGGTTGCTGGGCAACGGCCCGAGCACCAGCTCGAACACCTTCTTCGTCAGCGTCAACGGCGGCGCGGATCAAGTGGTGACGCTGTCTCCCGCGGCCTGGGGGTGGACGAAGGCCACGACCGCGTTGACCCTCCCCGTCGGAAAGCAGACGCTGAAGATCAAGGCCGCCAAGCCCGGCGCCCAGCTCGACAAGCTCTGGCTCACCGGCGATGCCAACGCGGCTGCCCCCACCGGGCTGGGCGGAACCGTGCCCGATGTGGCCTGTAGCAAGGGGCAGCCTCCGCAAACGGGAGCGGGTGGCGCCGGAGGCGGCGGGGCGCTGACCGGCAGCGGCGGAGCCAGCGGTTCCGGCGGTGTCACAGGCGTCGGTGGAGCGAATGGGTCCGGTGGTGTGACCGGCGTCGGCGGGACGAATGGCTCCGGCGGTGTCACAGGCACCGGCGGGGCGAACGGCTCCGGCGGTATCACAGGCACCAGCGGGGCGAACGGCTCCGGCGGGCTGGGCGGTTCGGGAGGGATGCCCTCGACCGCAGGCAGCGGAGGTTCGGGCGGCACCCCGGGGACCGGAGGCGGCGCTGCGCCGCCAAGCGGTTCGGGATGCGGTTGCCGCGTCGGCCCTCCGAGTTCCAGATTCGAAGCGCTGGGACTCTTGGCGCTGGCAGCTGGGTTAAGCGCGGCGGTGGTTCGGCGCGCCCCACGAACCCGACGCGTGCGGTGATCTGGAGATGCGCGCCGGCACGGACTCGACGTCTCGGACCGCTCTGCCGGATCACAGCCGTGGGGTATCGTCGGGGCGGGCCTGGGCGCGTGCGGCCTTTCTTGCGGTCACGCTCGCTGCATGTCCTGGCGTCTTCGCGACGGCCTGCCGTTCGTCCGGCGCCAGGCCGGCAGCCGATGGTTCCGCCGACGTCGTGACCGACGCGGGTCATGGGGAGGTCCAGGACGGCTTCATGCCCGTGCCCGACACTGGTGGAGCGGGAGGTGGCGGGGGCAGTGGCGGAGGAGCGGGAGCCGCGGGAGCCGCGGGAGGAGAGGGAGCCGCGGGGGCCGCGGGAGGAGAGGGAGCCGCGGGAGCAGCAGGGAGCCCGGGCGTGGACGCAGCCGCAGGCGGCGGCTCGGGCGGCGCTCCGGATGCGGGGTTTCTGACCGGATTGGAAAAGACGGATCCTTATCCGGCGCCGGTCTACCCCCCGGAAAATCCCTACAGTCCGGAAAAGGCGACGCTCGGCAAGATCTTGTTCTGGGAAGAGCAGCTCAGCAGCCACGACACCCACGCCTGTGGGACGTGCCATCGTCCGGGCGCGGGCGGTTCTGATCCGCGCGCGGTCTCGGACGCTTCTCTCGGCGCGGGACCGAACGGGATCTTCGGCGACGCCGACGACGCGCGCGGCAGTCAGGGCGTCGTTCGGTGTGACGCCACCGGAGTAGCAAAATCGGACCCCGTCTACGGTCTCAAGGTCCAGATCACAACGCGCAAGCCGCCCTCGGCGTTGGACGCCTGGTTTTTCGACGAGCTGTTCTGGGACGGCCGCGCCAAGACGTCCTTCGTCGATCCGGTGACCGGGACGGTGGCGATCCAATCGGGCGGTGCGCTGGAGAGCCAGGCGGCCGGCCCTCCGGTGAACAGCGCCGAAATGTCGTGCGAAGGCTATAGCTGGACGGCCATCGAGTCGAAGCTCCGGACAGCGGTGCCGCTGAAGCTGGCGAGCCGGATTCCGCAGGCCATGTCGGAGGCGATCGGGGCACACCCCACTTACCCCACTTTGTTCGAGTGGGTCTACGGCACCTCGGAGATCACGGCCCGACGGATCCTGTTCGCGATTGCGACCTACGAGCGTCAGCTCCGATCCGACCAGACCCCGTGGGATCGTTACAACGCCGGCGAATCCACCGCTCTGACCCCCGATCAGGAGGCAGGACTGTCGTCTTTCAATCTGCGGGGACGCTGCAGCAAGTGCCATGTTCTGCCCATGTTCACCGACAATAAGTTTCACAACATCGGAGCTGAAGTGCCTAGCCTCGATCCCGGCCGCTCATCGATCAGCGGGGACGCGGCTGATCTGGGCAAGATGAAGACACCCAGCTTGCGCAACGTGGGCCTTCGCGCGGCAGGGGGGCTGCTTCATCACGGCGCGGATAACGGCGCAACCTTGCTCTCGGTTCTCAGCACCTATCGTCAGGGCGGCGTTTTCCATGAGAACACCGATCCCGAAATTCACGACCTGAACATGCCCGAATACGAGTTCCGGCAGCTCCTGGAATTCGTCCAGAACGGCTTGACGGATCCCAGAGCCCGAGACGAGTTGCCGCCCTTCGACCGGCCGCATTTGCGGTCGGAGCCTTAGCGCGTGCCCAGTCGTAAACGGTCGAGACTCATTTGCTCACTGATATTGGCTGCGGGCACGCTGCTTCCCGTCACGACGGTCCGGGCCCACGGAAGCTTTCCGGACGCCCAGCAGATCCTGCTGCCGGCCGATCGACCAGAACAGATCATTCTGACCACCAATTTCGGGCTGATCTCGTCCGAAGACCGCGGACACACCTGGCTCTTCAGCTGCGAGCACGGGCTCAGCTCCTTCACCGGTCCGTACCTGCTCGCCCCGCCCCCCTCCGCACGCATCTTGGCCCTCACGGCGAGTTCAGGGTTGATCTATTCCAACGACGACTCGTGCACCTGGAACGCGGCGCAGGGAACGTTGACCGGCGTGTTGCCCTACACATTTTCCGTGGACGGCTCGGCCGGCGCCCAGCGCGTCTACGTCGTCGGTGCGCCCCTCAGTGACCTCCGGGCCGGCGACAGCATCTACGTTTCCGATGACGGTGGCGTGAGCTTTGGGGCGCCGGCGTTCACGGCTCCAGCCGGAAGCGCTCTCTTGACGGTGTTGGCGGCCCCCAGCCAGCCGAGCACGGTTCTGGCGGCGATGTATTCCGGTGACATGCATCCGATCCTGCTGAGCAGTCACGACTCGGGCCAGCACTGGGAAACGTCGGCGGATCTGGTGGACTCGTTTGGAGGCAATCCGTTCGAGCTGCTTTGGATCGATGCGGTCGACCCAGACAGGATCTACGTGCGGATCCTCGGACCTGCCGCGGAGACCTTGGGAATCAGCAGGGATGGCGGCAAGAGCTTCGTCCCGGCAGTTTCGATCCCGGGAAAGCTGAGCGCGTTCTTGCGGCTCGCGAGCGGCACGATCCTGGTCGGTGGCACCGCGGGCATCGCCGGGATCGGCTACCGCTCGACCGACGACGGCCATACCTTCGAGCCGTGGCCCGAAGCGCCGCGGGTTCACGCTCTGGCCGAACGCAACGGAAAGCTCTACGTCGCGGCCAGCAACTACGACGACGGCTATGCGATCGCGGAGTCTGACGACGAAGGAGCTACCCTGAAGCCGCTGACCGGGTTCGGGCAGGTGCGCGCCATGAAGGGGTGCGTCGCCGCCGTCTGCGCCGAGGCCTGCTCGTACAACGCCGCCATCGGGTTGTGGCCGCAAGCGGTCTGCGAGGGGGCATCCACCGTCCCCGAACCGGGGATCGATGCGGGTACGGGCGCGAAGGATGCGGGGATGGCGGGGGACGACGGTCCGCCCGCCCCCGCCGACGCGGCAGGTGAGGATCCGCGCGTCGGAAACTCGGGCGGAGGGTGCGGGTGCGACGTGGGCCGGGATCCTCCAGCGCCGTACGGGGTGCTGTTGCCCCTGGTCTTGATTTGGGTGATGGCCCGCCGGAAGGCGAGGTCTTCAGCCACACCCTGAGCGTCGAGCGACAGCTTCGGCCGCTGTCGCTCGAACGAGCGTGAGGGTGCTCCCCCTACGGCAGGATCTTGATCTTGATGTTGCGGAAGTAAACCTCTGCGAACTCCGCCTGCACCGCGAGCTTCCCCTTGTCGAGCGGCGCCCAGGTTCCGTTGACCTTGCACTCCATGTCGGTCATGCCATTGGCCACTTCGCCGTTCACCATATAGGTGGCGTCTTTGGAGCCATGAACGGTCAGCTCGAGGACGTTCCACTCGCTGTCCAGATTGCGCTGCTTGTCCGTCTGGGCCTTCTCGTAGTCCACGGTGCCGCCGATACTCTTCTTCGTGCCGGTGGGCGAATAGACCTGCAGGTTACTCACGGTCTTGTAGGTCCACTGCGCCCGCGTATTTCTTACCAGCATGAAGATGTTGCCGACGACCCAATCCAGGTTGTCGCCGGCCGTGGTCCCGGGCCCCCCCCAAGGCGTGGCGCCGATCTGGAACTCGAGCGAATCCGGCCAGACCGCCGTCTCACTGTTGCAGATGTGAAAGCAGATACCGTTGTCGCGAGCGTTCTGCTTCCGACCGGCAAAACGCTTCGTGCCCCACTTGTACTCTTCGTGATAGACGTAGCTGCTGTAGGCCTGGGAGGTACGCAGCGTTGCCTGCGGCTGCTCACTCTGATCGGCCTGGGTCGGGTAGACGTGAATCGCCGGCTCGCCCACCATCGAGTCGACGGCAAACAGCGCCGCGTGCCCTGGCGATGGCGTCCAACCGGTCAGATCCTTGCCGTTGAAGAGGACGACCCAGTCGCCGGTGTCCGCACCACCCGCGCCGCCATTGGGCGTACTTCCACCGCTTCCTGTGCCGCCCCCGCGCCCTCCCGCGCTGCCGCCGGCATTCCCGCCCGAGCTCGAGCCGGCGGTGCCGGGATTCCCACCCGACGTGGAGCCGCCCGAGCCGGCGCTGGCACCGCCCGAGCTGGAGCCGCCCGAGCTGGACCCACCTGAGCTGGTACCGCCAGAGCTGGTGCCCCCCGAGCTGGTACCGCCCGTGCTGGTACCGCCAGAGCTGGAGCCGCCCGTGCCGGCGCTGGAGCCGCCTGTACTGGTCGCGCCCCCCGTTCCCGACGCGGTCCCCCCGCTTCCGCTACCGCCGGTCCCGACCTTCCCACCGGTTCCCGGTTGCGTCGGCGAGCCGCTCGAGCAGCTGGCCAGAGCGAGAACCACCATACTCCAACCAACCGTGCCGACGAAGCGCTGCATTCGAACCTCCAGAAACAAAAAGGGGAAACCGTGAGTCTCAGGTTACTGCCGGATCGCGAGCGGAATTGCAGCAAAAACTCGCCGGGCTCTTAGCAATGGGCCGCTAGCGCATTGCAGCGTCATCACCATGCCACGGTGAAACCGGCGGTGACGAAGTTCACCACCTGCCTCGGCTGGATGATGGATTCGTCCGTGGCGTACTCGTAAAGGGAGTGATCCGCCCTGAAATATTCCAAAGCGAAGTGCACGGGCCCGGTCGACTGGTAAAGCCCGAGGGTGTAACCCACGTTCTGTCGCAGAAGCCGCGGATTCCCGGGCATCCCGGTCATCGGGTCGATCGCCTCCACGTCGTCTGGGGCCTTTTTCAGGTGAAACAAGCCCGCGCCGCCCGCGAGCTTCAGGTGCAGAGACTCGGCGGTGATCGCAGCCAGACCAAACCCACCGTAAGACTTACGGGGAATTCCCATCGCCGGCGAGAAGGAGGCCTCGTTTTCGTCGAGGGCCATCATGGAGCTCATCCCCTGGCCCGCAAATCCGGCGCCACCGATCATCAACGGCCCGACCTTGACCATCAGGCCAGCCTGGACTCCTTGGGCGGTGGCGGTGATGTCAATCTTTGGTCCCGCCACCTTGTCGGGATCAGGGTTCGTGATGGTTCCCGCCAGGGGTTGATAGAAGCCGCTCGCGAAGAGACGTACGACGTTTCGAAAGGCGAAGCTGGCCTCCGCTTCCACGCGAGGCCAGGGCGCCCGGTTCAACTGGCCGAGACCCACCGTCGCGGGATCGTAAACCCCGACCGACAGCTGGAACCCATGCAGGTCGGGCGTTGCGTAGACAAAGCCCGGTTCGTACCCCGGAAAAATCGCACCGAATCCGGCCATCCCACAGGCCCCACCCGAGGCGTCCTCGATCTGGCACGGGTATCCCATGCCGTAGTTGTGGGCGATCTCATAGTCGACCAGGATGCCGCCCCGGCCGAACAGTGCCAGGTGACTTCCCCCCAGCAGGCTCCCCCATGGGCCCTCCAGCTTTCCGTAGAGCTCACGAGGGTCCACCGGCCCATTGTTGTTCTTGGTGCGGCCGCTCGAGATGTTCATCCACAGTCCCACGCGCGCCGTCGCCTTGAGGTTCTGGCTGACCTGGTTGCTGAGCTCGAAGGCCAGGATGCTCGTCAGGAAGCCACTGCGGATCCGGGTTCCGGAGATCTTGCCTGCGACGTCTTCAGTTCGGTCCCTTGTGATCGTGCCGATATAGTCGGGTTGATCTTCCGGGATGCCGTCCCCCCAGTCCTTGCCGATGAAGGCATTGACTCTCCCATCCGTGGTTGCCTTCCATCCCCCCGACTCGACAACGACGACCTCACCGAAGGCGCGCTGTTGCCAAGCAAATACTGCAATCAAGACTGCGGTCGTCGTCTTCCATTTCACGGCGCTCGTCATCGGATAGCCCTCGGGTTTGACGGTGGATTTTCGAAGCGTTGCGAAAGTACCCCAAGGAGAAAACCCCGAGAAGAGAAATACGCATCGCCGTGTGGCGAGAGAACTCGTGCTTCCAAATCACCTCCGTCGGCCGGAGGATTCGTCAGCAAAACGCAGAACGCCACGGATCTCGGAACACTTTCCCCAGCCATCGACAGCCTCCCCATCCTCGTCGTGTTGCAACGTCAGCGAGATCAGCTGCGCTGCTCAATTTCAATATTTCCGACGGAGATTCGGGCCTGTCTCACGTCGTCAATCGCCGCCAGAACGCAGATGCGGCGGCGGAACAAGAGGCCTATCCCCAGTCCGCTAGTTGCGGGGGATTGCCCAGATGTTGCGGTAGGTGACGGGCTTGAACGAGGTGTGATCCTGCAGCATCAGACCCCTCGGATCGCAGGTCTCCACTTGACCCGCCGTGGTCTCTTTGGGCACATCGACGTTCTGCTGAATCATCTTGCCGTTCAGCGTGGCCGACACGATCTTCGCATTCGCGGTCTTTTGCCCATTGTTGCAGACCTGTGCCTTGAACTCGATTTCGTACACATTCCACATCCCCCCCGGGAGGCACGCCGACTCCGACGGCGCCTTGATCTTGTAGACCGCTCCACAACCGTCGTCCGCCACCGCCATGCCGTAGGTGTCGAGCACCTGCATTTCGTATGAGCCCTTGAAGTAGACGCCGCTGTTGCCGCGGTTCTGTCCCGTCGCCTGCGTGTCGGACGCCTGGACCATCGGGGTCATGTACTCGATGTGAAGAAACATATCCTGAAACTTCATTTTGGACTGGATGTCGCCGGTACCGGTGATGACCGTCATGGTTCCGTCGCCGTTGTTCTTCCACGGGTTGGCCCCACCGCCTTGAACCTTGACCCAGTTGTTGAAGCTCGCGGCCGTCGTGTCGAGCAGCACGATCTTGTTTTCGGTTCCGCCGCCTGCGCCCGTCGAACCACCCGCGCCGCCTGAACCGGTGGTTCCCCCGGAGCCGCTGGCCGCCCCGCCCTTTCCGCCTGAGCCGGTCGAGCCGCCCACCGCACCACCGCTTCCGGTGGAGCCCCCGCTTGCGGTTCCGGAGCCGCCACTCCCCGTCGTTCCACCAGTTTCAGTCGCGCCGCCGCTCGCGGTTCCCGAACCGCCGCTTGCGGTTCCGGAGCCGCCGCTGCCGGTCGTTCCACCAGTTTCAGTCGCGCCGCCGCTCGCGGTTCCCGAACCGCCGCTTGCGGTCGAACCGCCGCTTGCGGTCGAGCCGCCGCTGCCGGTCGAGCCGCCCGTGCCGGCGCCATTGCCACCGCTTCCTCGAGACGTAACCGTTGTTCCGGAACCACAGGCCAGCCAGCCCGTTGAGGCAGCAATCAGAAACAGCGACGAAACAGGGAGCAATTTCAGCATCGTTCGACCTCTGGTGCGAAAGGGACTAAACATTTCATTCAGTGCGGCGAGGCGCCGGATAGACGGCCCCCTAAGGGGGAATTGAGCTCCGACTGGTGATACTGTCTTAGCCATCCTGAGTTTGGAAGACTTTCTTACATTTTCAGCCATGCGCTGCGACAGGGTGACAAAAACGGTTGTCCCACAAGCTCGCACCTGACCTTTATCATCTGGGAATTGCAGGACAATGGGGGTCGCACTACGCTTGGCGCATGCCTGAAATTGAGCGCGTGTCTGGGATCGCCCTCGCCGAGTTCACGACGCGGTTCGAGCTGCCGGAAGTGCCGGTCGTGATCGAAGGGGGATGCGCACATTACCGGGCGGTGCGGCACTGGTCACCGGCTTACTTGAAGCAGAAGCTCGGGCACGAAGAGATCCAGTACAAGCTTTCGACCACCCACCAGCACCCGAACTTTCACGCCAAGACGGTGCCCGAGATGTTCGCTCGCGGCAGCTCGACGCTGGCGAAGTTCCTGGACGACGTGACGACCGGCGAGCCGAGCGAGCGCTCGCACCGTTACTTCACGGGCGACGAACGGTTCTTGCTGAAGCGCCGCGACGGTAAGGACACGCGCGATGAGGCGCTGGCGCCGCTGCTCGAGGACGTCGAAGTGCCGGCGTTCCTGCCCACCGATCGGCTCTACACGGTGTGGGGGTGGCTGAGCGGGCGCGGCGTACGCACCTGGCTTCACTACGAGACCAACGGTTGCCACAACTTCAACGCCCAGCTGGTGGGCGAGAAGAGCTGTGTGCTTTACCCGCCCGAAGAGCTGCCGAAAATGCGCATGTTCAAGCCAGGCGCCGGCAACCCCGCCTACAACTGCTCCGAGATCGATGTGGAAGAAGCCGCGGAGCAAGCGAGCCTCCGGCAGGCGCACGGACTCACCGCCACGCTCAAGGCGGGCGATCTCCTGTTCATTCCGGCCTGGTGGTTTCACACTTTTTTCCACCTGGGCGAGTTCAACGCCAACATCAATTTTTGGTGGAAGCCGGCGCGGCCGTCCCTGAATCAGGTCGCGGTTCGGCAAGGGTTCCTGGACGCCTTGCTGGCCACGGGCTGGAACGAGAAGACCGCCTCGCCATCGGATGCTGCCCTCCTCGCCCGCGTGGAGCAAGCCATCGTGACACGGAGCTAGCTGCAGCGCCGGCCTTGCCCGGGGCGCCGACAGGGCTTTCAGCACGTCCCCGAGACCGCCGCAGCCGGCATCCTCGACGAACGGCCAGACGCGAGTAGTCTACGGACGTGTCCCCCCACTTTGCCGATCGCCGTAGCCTGCTGAAGAAGGGCTTGCTCGGTGGCGTGTTGTTGGCCGTCGCCGCCCCGGTGACTCTGCTGTCGCGGTCGGGGTTGCTGACGGGGCAACCCAAGCAGCCCCTGCGCGCGCTGACCCCCGCCGAATATTCGATCTTCGTGGCGGTGGCCGCACGCCTGAGTCCCGGTGACGACGCTGCGGCGGCAGCGTGGCCATCCGCCCAGGCACTGGATGTCGCGGCGAAGCTGGATGGGCTGCTGGCTCGGCTGCACCCGGCGGCGATCAAGGATTTTCGGCAACTGCTGCACGTGTTCGAGAACGCGCTGACGGGGCTGGCGTCGGCCGGCATCCCGCGCACCTTCACCCGCTCGTCGCCGGCCGAGCAGGACGCCCGTCTGGAAGCATGGCGCCACTCTCGTGTCGCGCTGTTTCGCAGTGGCTATCAAGCCATGAAGCGGCTGGGGCACGCCATCTACTACTCGTCGCCCGAGACGTACGCGCGCGTCGGCTATCCCGGCCCGCCGGTCGTCGAGCAAGGTCCAGCATGAGGTTGTCCGCGCCGGGGAAGATTCGCGACGCCCGCGACGGAGCCAACCTGGCCGTCGAGTGCGACTTCGTCGTGGTGGGCAGCGGCGCGGGCGGCAGCATCGCCGCCGCGGTGCTGGCCGAGGCGGGCGCGCACGTGATGATCGTCGAGGAAGGCGGTCACCACACGCGCCGCGAATTCAACATGCAGGAGGCGTGGGCCTACGACACGCTCTATCAAGATCACGGAAACCGAGCGACCGAGGACCTGGCCATCACCATCCTGCAGGGCCGAACCGTCGGCGGCGGGACCACCGTCAACTGGACATCGTCCTTCCGCACGCCCGAGAAGACGCTGGCGCTGTGGGCGTCGCGCCACGGACTGACCGGACTGGACCCGGCGACGTTGGCGCCGCACTTCGCGGCGGTGGAAGCACGGCTTTCCATCGCCGATGGCAACCCCGACGACGTGAATGCCAACAACCGCAAGCTGCTGGAGGGCGGCCGCAAGCTGGGATGGAACCCCGCGCTCATCCGCCGCAGCGTGAAGGGGTGCGCGCGACTGGGCGCGTGCGGACTGGGCTGTCCGATCGACGCCAAGCAGTCGGCGCTGGTCACCTATGTGCCCGACGCGCTGGCGGCGGGCGCCACGCTGTTCACCAATGCGCGCGCGAAACTGATCGAGACCGATCGCGGGCGCGCCAAGGGCGTCGTGTGCGAGGTGCTGGAACCCGCCACCGATCGCTCGACGGGGCGGCGATTCGTGGTCTATGCGCGCCGGGGCGTGGTGCTGGCGGGCGGGGCCATCAACACGCCGGCGCTGTTGCTGCGTTCCAAGATCGTGAACGCATCGGACGCCGTGGGACGCCGCACGTTCCTGCATCCCGCCGTCCCGTTGCTGGCATTCTACGAGGAACCCATCGAAGGCTTTTATGGACCGCCGCAGTCGGTCGCCTGTCACCACTTCGCCGATCGCGGCGAACGGGTGGGGTACTTCCTGGAGACGGCGCCTTTACATCCGATGCTGGCCGCCGTGGCGTATCCTGGCTTCGGCGCGCGTCACAGGCAGGTGATGGAGCGGCTGGCGCACGCGCAGGCCACCATCGCGCTCTTGATCGACGGCCATCACGACGACGAAGGCGGGCGCGTCGCCGCCGATCGCGACGGCCGCATCCGCGTGGCGTATCCGCTGGCGGCCGGGCTCCGGGAAGCCGCGGTCGACGCGATCAAGAACATGGCGCGGCTACAGTTGGCGGCCGGCGCGAAAGAGGTCATCACGCTGCACGAGGATCCGATCTCCATTCACTCCGAGGCAGACCTGAGCAAAGTGGACGGCGCGCGCTTTGGACCGAACCAACATGCACTGTTCTCCGCCCATCAGATGGGGGGGGCGGCGATGGGCGCCGATCGCGCGCACTCGGTGGTGAACGCCCGTGGGCAGCACCATGAGATCGAGAACCTGTGGGTCACCGACGGCTCGATTTTCCCCACCAGCCTGGGCGTGAACCCGCAGCTTTCGATCTACGCGCACGCGCGCTTGTTCGCGACCGAGATCGCCGCCCGCCGGTGACGTCCCTGGGGCGCTTGGCCGACGGATTTGTCGGGCGACCGCTCAAGGTCCAGAAAAGTTCGCCGAAAGCAACTGGGGCATGTCCGCCCTCATCTGCCTGGAAGCCGAGCCCCACGAACGACGCCGCCATCGGCGCACCCCCGTGGGCGTTTCGGTTCGCATCCACTTCGCGGGCCGCACCATGCCGGCCAGCGCCGAGCTCTCGGACGTGACCCCGGAAAGCTGCTACCTGCGCGGTGTCAGCGCCCCCGCCGACGCGAAGTTGGCCTTTGGCTTCGTGCTGGGCGGCACCGACGTCTGCCTGGCGGCGGGCCGCGTGGTGCGCACCGACCAGGGCGGCTTCGCCATGTTCATCCAGCGGTCGAACCCCGCCTTCTCCGGATTCCTGAGCACCGTCTGCGCCGGCTGACGCCGGGCCTCCTCCGCGCGGCCCGCCGAGCGAACTCGCTCACCAGGGGAGCCCTCGGCGTAGGCGATCTGTGCTTTGCGCGGGATTCCGCGAGGCCGCCAGAACAAAGGCCGCGGACCGCGCAAATGCGCTCCTCGATGCTGGCCGCAGACGGCCAGCATCTGCGGTGCACTCTTTTTCCGGAAGGCCCGTCGCTTGAGGCCGCCAGACTCGGTGCTATCGAAAGCGAGGCGCTACCGGACGGTCTTTTCCAGATCGCTGCCGACCGGCTCGGGAGCGCCCACCGTCGGAGCCCCGGGGGTGCCACCTTCGAAGACCAGCGGCCCCTCCCCCGCCGCCCGTTTGCGAGCGATTTCCACCTGAGCGCCGCGGGCCCGCTCGGCCCGATGACGCGCGGTTGTGGTCGCGACACCATCGTTCGCCCAGTTCGTCAACAGCTCCTCACAGGCGCGGCGCACCTGCGGGCGCACGTCGTACACCGCGAAGTGCCGCAGCACCGGAATCGCCTCTTCGTCGCCAAGGCGCCCGAACGCTTCGATCAGATGCAGCCGCCCCGTCGGCGCCGCCGTGTGAAGCGCCGTCTCGATCTGAGGAATCGCGACCCTCCCGTAGCGAGCCAACCGCTCGGTGGCGGGCGGCACCAGCGCATCGTTGCGCCGGGTCAGGATGTTGATCTCGTCCTGGATGTCGCGGTGAAACGAATCATCGCACCCGACCGGTGCCAGCGTTGCCGCCAGCAGCGCCGCGGTCGCGAAACCCGACCAGCTGCGGCTCACGATGCTGCGACCGCCACGGGCGCCGACGCGTCTTCGGCGAACTCGACCGGTGGACCATCGGCCTCGATCTGGTCGGGCCCGCCGCGACGAGCATTGCGCGCGATGGCCTTGGCAACCGGCCCGGCCGGCCCCACCCGAGTCGGCGCGTCGCCGGACGACTCCAGGGTCGCCAGGTGGGCGAAGAACCCCTCGGTCATGTCTCGAAGTTCAGCGATGTCGACCGTGGTGAAGCTGCGCTGACGCAACTGCGATCCCCCCCACAGCCCCCGCGAGTACCACGCCAGCGTCTTTCGAAGCTCGTGCACCCGCATTTTCTCGTGCGCGTAGGTCTGCGTGAGGTCGGCGTGGCGCCGCCAGGTGTGCAGGCGCTCGCCCAGCGTCGGCGGCCCCGGATCCTCTTCCCCGCGCTCGAGCGCCGCCAGCGAACGAAACAGCCAGGGGTTCCCCATCGCCCCGCGCCCGATCATCACGGCGTCGCAGCCGGTGTTGGCGCGCATGCGCTGAAAGCCGGCGACGTCCTTCACGTCCCCGTTGCCGATCACCGGGATCGTCGCGGGTAGGGCCGCCCGCACGGCGGCGATGGGCGCGAACTTTGCCTCGCCCGAGAACCCCTGCGCGCGCGTGCGTCCGTGCACGGTGATCATTGCGGCGCCGGCGTCGACCAGGCGACGGGCGAAGTCGGGGGCATTGATCGAAGCTTCATCCCAACCGGTCCGGTGCTTCACCGTCACCGGAATCGCCGACGGCACCACCCGACGGACAGCCGCCACCAGGCCGGCCGCCAGTTCCGGCTCGCGCATCAACGCCGAACCGCACAGACCGGCCGTCACCTTCTTGGCCGGGCACCCCATGTTGATGTCGACGATCGACGCGCCCACGTCGACGGCCATCCCTGCGGCCCGCGCCAGGGCGTCCGGCTCGCGCCCGAAGATCTGGACCACGAAGCGGCGCCCCTCCAGGCTGGGCCACATTCGATCGATGGCCTTGCGGGCACCGCGGGTCAGCGCCTCGGCCGACAGGAATTCGGTGAACGTCAGCGCCGCACCCAGCTCTTCGCACACCGTGCGAAACGGCAGATCGGTCACCGCTTCCATCGGGGCCAGCAGCGCGCCCGGAGCTATCTCCAACGATCCGATCCGCATGGGGGCCGCAGCATAGCAAACCCGTGCCGAACTTCCCGGCTGTCCTGACCGGACCGCCGAGCTCCCCGCGAATCGCACTTTTTCTGGTTCGCGGTAAAAATGTCAGCATGGGGGACGACGCGGGGACCGGCATCGATCGCGACTTCCTGGCAACCGTCCCCATCCTGGGAGGTCTGCCCGAACACGTCCTGCGCCGGGTCGCCGACCTGGCCCGCGTGCTGCGCCTGCCCGCGGGCGGCGAGGCCTTCGCGGAAGGGGATCCCGCGCGGGGCATGTACGTGGTGCGCGCAGGCGAGCTGGAAATCTGCAAGCGCGGGCGCAGCAGCGGCGAGGAATTCTGCCTGGCGGTTCTGAAGCCGGGCGACTGTGTGGGCGAGATGTCGCTGATCGACATTCAGAACCGTTCGGCCACGGCGCGTGCGGTGATCCCGACGGAGTTGTACGTGCTGGACCACGCGGTGATCGCCGCCCTGTATCACAGCGAGCTGGAGGTCTACACGCTGTTCATGCTGAACATCGCCCGCGAGATCAGCCGGCGCTTGCGCTCCGCCGACCAGCTATTGGTCGATATGGGTGTCGCGGTCCATGGTATGGCCCCGGGCTCGCGCCTGACGGTTTGACCGTCGCCCTCTGCCGTCGAGTTAGGCGCCTCCGCCGCCACCCGCGCCTCCGCCCGCACCACCCGCGCCACCCATGCCGCCCGCGCCCCCGGTGAAGAAGTAGTAATCGGCCGAGTAGTTCACGCGGGTCTCGGTCCCCGACGCGGCCGCGTCGCACCCGGAGGCGGGTGCCTTACCGCCAACCGTGTTCACACGATGAACGTAGGTGACATCGCTGAACACGCCAGCGCCCGAGTTGGACGTGGACTTCAGCAACAACCAGGGAATCGCCGTCGATTGCGGCGCGTCTACCTGCGACACCTTGGCGCCGTTGACCACGCTGGCATCGACGGTCGACGTCCAGTTTGGCCCCGCCCCATGGGTGCCGACGGCGACGAACGTGGCGTCGTAAAGAATCGCGTCGGGCGCCTTCAACGACCAGGCGTACGTCGTCGCGCCGCCAGCACCGCCAGCGGCCGTCGCTCCGAGGCAGGTGTAGACCTGCGCGCCGATCGCATGATCGTGAAGCTTCAAGGTTGCTCCCGTCGGCGCTGCGATGGCCGCGGGAATCGTGGGCTCGACCAGCCACGCCGTTCCGGCACCGCCGGTGTAGAAATAGTAGTCAGCGGCGTAGTCGACGCGTACCTCCGTCGCCACGGTCGCGGCGCTACAACCGGTTGCGGGTGCCTTGCCCAGCATGGTGTTCACCCGCTGAACGTAGGTGATGTCGCTGAACACGCCTGTGCCGCTATTGGATGTCGCCCGCAACAACAGCCACGGGATGGCGTCCGCCAGCGGCGCATCGGCCTGCGCGACCTTGGCACCGTTGACCACGCTCGCGTCGACCGTCGACGTCCAGTTCGGCCCCGCCCCGTGGGTGCCGACCTGCGTGCCCGCCATGTCGTAGAGCTTGGCGTCGGGAGCCTTCAGCACCCAGGCGTAGGTCGTCGCGCCTCCGGCTCCGCCCGCCCCTCCGGCACCGCCAGCGCCACCCGCGGCTGGGGTGGAAGCCGTGCAGGTGTAGATCTGTGCACCGACCGCGTGATCGTGGATCTTCAATATCGCGCCAGACGGCACCGCCAGCGCGGCAGGCAAGTTCGCCGGAGGTGACAACCATGGCGTCGCGCCACCGGCTCCGCCTCCCCCGCCGACCCCCGTCCCGCCGGCGCCCCCACGTCCACCGCCACCGCCACCACCCAGCGGGCTGACACCTGCCCCGCCCCCGACTCCAGCCTCACCGGCTCCGCCACCGCCCGTGGATCCAGGCGTCCCCGCTTGCCCTCCCGCGCCGCCGATCGTCCCGCCGACCCCGCCGGTTGCGTTGCCGCCGGCCCCCGCGACGCCAGGCTTGCCTCCCTTTCCACCGATGCCACCGGTACCGGGAGTCCCGCCCCCGTCCGAGCAACCCACCGCGAACGACAGCCCAACCACCAGTGCGCATTCTAAGGTCTTCTTCATGTTCCCCGTCTCCTCTCGTTGGCGGGCACTACGGACAACCCCCGACGAAGTTTCCGCGGGCAATTGCAGTTTCTTCCCTGACAGGGAAACTTCGTGCCCGTCGCCACGTATTTAGGCCAGGGCGGCGTGGGGGTGCGACCGATGAGCCCAGATGAAGCCATGACCCATTACGCCCGCGGCGACACCCAGGCCTTCTCCAGCGTCTATGACGCCGTCGCGCCCCGGTTGGAGACGTACCTGCGCCGCCATGTGCGCGACCCCTCGCAGGTGGAAGACATTGTCCAGCAAACCTTCCTGCAGATGCACCACAAGCGAGGCACGTTCAGGGATGGGTCGAAGGTGCTGCCCTGGGCCTTCTCGATCGCCCGCAACTTCATGATCGATCTGAAAAGAACCTGCGGGCGTGAGGTCGCTTCGAATGTCCACGACGACGACTCGGCCCTGAAGGCATTCCTGGTCAACGACCTGGCCGACGGCGAACAGACCCTGGAAGCGCATCGTCTGGGCGCGCGCCTAGCCGCGGTCTTTGGCGCCTGCACCGAACATCAGCGCAACGCCTTCGAGCTGACGCGCGTCGACGGCCTCTCCCAGCTCGAGGCGGCGCAGATCCTGAACACCACCGTCATGGGCATCAAGCAGTGCGCGCACAAGGTCTACGAAAAGCTCCGCGCGGCGGTCGCTGAACCCGAACCGACGGGTCCACTCCCCTTGTCGGCGTATCTTGTGCCCTCCCAGGCGGGGACTCTCGCGTCCACCGTCCGCTCGCGCAGGCGTGAACCATGAGCCTGTCGCCGGATTTCAAGCAGCGCCTGATGACGACGGTGGCGGCGACCCCGTCTGCCACGCAAGCGCAGAGCCGACGTGCCCGTTGGTGGCTGCTGGGCGCAGGCGTCATGGGCGCCCTGCTGATCTTCTTCCTGAAAGGAGGGGTGCGCCCGACCGGCCGCCCCGCGGTGCTGACCGCGTTGACCAGCCTGGGCGCGTCGATCAGCGGCGGATTGGGCATGTTCTTCTTGTTGACGACCCGCGGGAAGTCGATGCTGCGCCGACCGGCCGGGGTACTGCTGGCGGCGGCCGTTCTTTCAACCGCCGCCTTCCTCGCGTGGAAAATGGCGTGGAGCGCCCAGTTCGGTCTGACCTTCCGCTGGCCCGATCGCGTCGGCTTCCGCTGCCTGCGCCTGGGCGTCGTGGTGGGCGCGCTCCCGCTTTTCGCGTTGCTGGCGTCGTATCGGCGCACCGAGCCCCTCCGACCCGCGACCACGGGCGCCGCGTTCGGTGCGGGTGCGGGCCTGGCCAGCGCGGTGCTGGTCGATCTGTGGTGCCCGGTCGCGTACTTGCCTCACCTGTTGCTGGGCCACGTGCTTCCCATCCTCGCGCTGGCAGGGCTGGGCGCTTTGCTGGGCTGGCGGCTGCTGCGCATCGGCCGCCACTGATCGACGTGGCGCTCAGTCCTGGTTGCGCAGGAAGTCCGCGACCTCGGTCAGCCGCTGCAGAATGTAGCCCGACGCTGCGGGTGGGTAATTGCCCTCGTCTAGCGCGCTGGCCATGCAGCGCAGCCAGGCGTCGCGCATGGCCGCGTCCACCGTCACCCGCGCGTGCCGCATGCGCAGGCGCGGATGGCCGTGACGTTCCATGTACGTCTGCGGTCCGCCCAGCCACCCGATCAAGAAGAGGCGAAAGCGCTCCTGACTTTCAGGCGCAATCCGACCATCGGGCTCGCAGCGATGCAGCCGCGCCAGCGCGGGCTCCCGCTCGGCCATCAGCTCATAGAAGCGCGCGACCAGGCGGCTGACGGCAGGCTCGCCGCCGAACTCGGTGAACGGGGTCGAAGGCTCGCTCATAGGTCCTCTCGGGCGGCGATCATGGGCGGCGGACTTTACGTGATTCGGCGCAATGGTGCCGCCAAACCATCTGGGCGCTCGAATGGTCGTTCCACGATACGCACAGCATTCCCTACGTCCTCGTCGGAGTTTGATGGCCTGGCCGTTCGGAGGCAGCGCCGGACTGCGGGAAGGTGCAGCGGTGCTGTACAGTCCTGCGCGTGACGTCCACGCAGGCAGGTCGGCATCTTCCTCCGCGGTTCCTGAAGTTGGTGTGCAGGGCCCTGGCGACCACCACCTTCCTGCTGAGCCCGAAGACCGGGATGGGCATGGCGATGGCCACGCCAGACGCGGCGCCAGCCACGGAGCTGCAGAAAGAAGCTCCCCCTGCCCCACCCGCGGCGACGGCGCTCGAAGCGCCGGCCGGTGGCGCCGATGATTCGACGCTGCTGCGCCGGTTGCTGGCGCTGTTCGATCCTTGGCTCTCGGCGCAGGAACGCGTGCGGGTCCTCGAGGACGGGGCCCTGACGGATCCGCGTGCCGCGCCGGCGGTGGCGTTCGTGCTGGGTGACCCGCGCCGCCAGCTTCGCGCCGCCGCTGCTCGCGCGCTGGGGGGATTCCCAGGTGATCCCCGCGTTGAATCGGCGCTGATTCAGTCCGCCACCGATCCTCAGGAGCCGACGGAGGTTCGCCTGGCGGCGATTGCGTCGCTGGCGCGCGTCGGCACCACCCCCGGGGGCGAAACGCTTCTGAAGCTCACGGAAGATGACGGGCAGGAACTGACCCTCCGCGAGGCCGCCCGCTCCGCGCTGGAGGCTCGTTTTCCGGCCCTGGCGGCGCGCACGCGTGCCACCGAGGTGGTGAATCGCGATGGGCGCTTGTTGCTGGCCACCGGCTCGGCCGTGCTTGGTTCCTACGCCCTCGGAGCCGTGGGAGAGCTGGGGCGCAATGACGCTGGCGTCACCATCGGCGTCCTTGGCGGAGCGGTGATCGGCGCCGGCACCGCGTTCTTTCTCACCCGCTCTGGCGAGCTCACCGGCGCTCAGGCGGGCTGGATGGTGACCGGGGGCGCCTGGGGTGCCGGAACCGGCATGCTGGCGGCGGGCATCGCCACCCGCGACCCGTCCAGTCGTTTGGTGCTGTCCCTCGGTCTGCTCGGCGAGGGCGCGGCGCTGGGAGCCGCCATCGCCACCCGGCGCGGGCTCCCCTATCAAGGAGGCGACGTGGCGTTCATCAACCTGGCCGGCCTGGCAGGATTGAGCGTCGCGGGAGGCGGCGCTCTGATGAGCGAGGGTGACAACGCGCAACTGGGAAGAGCGGTGCTGCTGGCGGGGGGATTGGTCGGACTGGGGACGGGCGCGATGCTGACGCGCCGGCTGACCTTCGCGCACGCGGATGCGGGTCTGACGTTCGATTTCGCCTATGAAGGAACCGCGGCGGGATTCCTGGCCGCGCAAGCGCTCTCGGCCAGCGATCAACGGGTCGGGGGGGCCACGTTGCTGGGGCTGGGACTGGGATTCACCGCTGGCGTAGCCCTGGCCCCGATCACCGATTACGACGCGTCCGACGTTGGGTTTGTGTTTGTGGTCGGGTCCTACGGGAAGCTGCTGGGCCTGTCCGTACCGCTGCTCGCCGACAGCGGCGATTCCAGGCTTGCCGCCGGAACGCTGGTGGGCAGCGTGGCATCGCTGGGGGCAGCCCACCTGTTGCACGACCATTTGACGTTCAAGCCGGGCGCGGTTCCGTTCGTGATGCTCTCGACGGCGCTGGGCCTCTGGCATGGCGGCGCGCTGGGCAGCGCTGCCAGCAGCCTGAATGACCGTCAAGCCCTGGGGGCGGCCTTGTTGGGTGGTGCGGTCGGTGGGTTGCTTTCGATGCCGCTGCACCAGGTGATTCCCCCCACCTCCACTCAGGTTCTGGCGTTGACCGGCGGCACCTTCTGGGGGATCTGGTTTGCGGCCTGGAGCGCGGCCCTGACCGACCTGGATAGAAGCACGACCTTGCGCTTGACCCTGGCGACGGGCGACGTCGGCCTGGCGACCGCGGGCCTGCTGGTCAGCCCGCTGTTGAACATCGACGCCCGTCGGATCGGCATCGCCAACCTGGGCGGCCTGGCGGGGGCGGGTCTGGCCAGTCTGGCCGCCGCTCTGGCGACGAAGAACAACGACACCGTGATCACGGCCAATCTGGTGGGCAGCGGCGCCGGGCTGGTGGCGGGAGCCATCCTGGCAGCTTCGCTGGAGCTGTCACCGGTCGGCGGTGACACCAGCGCGTTCGGAGCCGGGCGCGGGACGTTCGGACGGCTGCTGGGGGGCATCTCCGCGCCGCAGCTGATCCCTTTGATCCTGCCCGGCGGCGGCAACCAGCCTTCCAGCGTCACCACCATGGGGTTCGCGCTGGCCTTCTCCGAGGTCAACCAGCCGGCGCCCGCCTCGCGCTGACAGCGCACGCGCATCGTTCACAGGCCGTCGCGACTCCGATCGTTGCGACGGGGTCCCTGTTCGGCGCGCGACACCGCGCGTATTCAATTGATGCCATCGATCGTCCCTCGGGCCACGGGCCAGATGGTTCAACTTTTTCTGGCTCAACTCTTTGGTTCGCGCCGGTGTCGATCGACGGCAGATCGTTGTCATCAAAAAAGTTGAACCACAGGACCGTGTTCGTGCCGCTTATACCCACGAGACCCCGACGCACGTGGTGCGAAGGGAAGTCGAGGGAGGATTTCGATGACGGATCAGTCCGGGACGAAGGTCTGTCCCGCGCGATCACTTTCGCGCCTGGGATCTGCCTTGGTGAAGCTGGCCACGGCGTGCGCGATGGCGTGCGCCATCGCGGGGGCGCCGGGGTGCGAAGGAAAGATCGTTGGCGGTGCTGGCACCGGCGGAAACCGGGGCGTGGACCCGGGCAGTGGCGGGACCAGGGGGGACGCCGGTGTGGCTGGCAGCGGCGGCGCCTCCGGCACCGGTGGCGCCACCGGCACCGGTGGGATGTCCACGGGCACCGGAGGAGCCGGCAACAGTGCCGGGGCGACTCCGGCCCCCTGCACGGGCGATCCTGTCACGGTGCAGAAGCGCATGGTCCGTCTCAGCTTCAATCAGGTCACCACCACGATCGGCGCCGTGTTCGGCCACTCCATCGCCGACGGGATCATGGCCGATCCGATCTTCGCAGGCGACCTCCTCGATTCCAAGCACCGCGGTTTTCCGCCGCTCGCCAGCCCGCGGGAAGGCTCGGTCATGACCGACGCCACGTGGGTGACCGGCGACCAGATCGCCCAGAAGACGGCGCAGTACGTGTTCGACAATTTCGCCGCGGTCACGAAGTGCACCAGCACCGGCTCAGCGCTCGACACCTGCGCACAGACCTGGCTGAGAACCGTGGCCGCCATCGCCTTCCGGCGTCCATTGACGGCCGATGAAACCACGGCGTTGAATCAGCTCTACGCGGACCTGAAAGATCCGACCAAGGTCGGCGTCACCACGCAGCAGGCGACTCAGTTCAGCGTGTACGGCATCCTGGAATCGCCGCAGTTTCTGTACCGCACCGAATTTGGGGCCAACGCGATGGCGGTGGGCGACCTGACGCCGTACGAGCTGGCCAGCGCGATCTCCTACTTCCTCACCGACGGACCGCCCGACCCGATGTTGCTGGCCGCCGCCGCCAATGGCTCGTTGTCGACCGCAGACCAGGTGACAGCGCAGGTCAACCGAATCCTGGCGACCGACGCCGCGAAGGCCAACCTGGAAGACGCCATGTTCGGGTATTTCGCCATTCCCAACATCGAGGCGGTCGTCATCGACACCAACGTGTTCAAGACGTGGAACGAGGGTCTGCGAAACTCGCTGGAACACGAATCGGATCTCTTTCTGCAAGACGTCCTGTGGAACGGAAAGGTCGCGGATCTGCTGACGTCGAAGACGTCCATCATCAACGCGACGCTGGCGCCGTACTACGGCATCAAGGATTTTCCTCCGGCAGGAGCCAAGCTGGACGCGGACGGTTTCGGAAAGGTCACGTTGCCGTCCAATCGGTCCGGAATCATCACCCAGGGTGGCTTCCTGGTGGCGCGCGCCCGCCCCATGGCCGGCTCGGTCGTCGGTCGGGGCTTGCTGGTCAATGCGGCCTTCCTTTGCGCAACCAACCCCGCGTTTCCAACCGCTCTGGCCGCCACCATCGACATGGTCAACATGCAGTTGATGAACGCGACCGAGCGCGAAAAGGCCAGGTACCGTCAGGAGAATGGGCCTTGCTCCGGATGCCACCCCAGCTTCGATCCCTACGGCCTGACGCTGGAAAACTTCGACGGCATCGGACAGTACCGGACCGCCGACGAGATGGGACGCACCATCGACGCGTCGGTCACCCTGCCGGCGCTGGCGGGCGGGGGGACCGTGGCCAACGCCATCGAAATGGCGGCGGCCCTGGCAAAAGGTGGGGCGTTCGCCAACTGCGTCGCGAAGAACCTGATGAACTTCGCTTTGGCCGAGACTCCGGCCACGCCCCTCGCCAGCAATGCTTGCGCGATTCGAAACGTATCGGAGGCATTCACTGCCTCCAGCGATGGAACCTTCGCGTCGTTGGTCCGCGCCATCGCGGTCTCTTCCACGCTCGCGTCACGAACCGGAGGTCTTCCATGAGGTCCTATCGCCTGGCCCGCCGCTCCTTCCTGCGTGGCATCGGGGCAGGAGCGGTCGGACTGAGGGCCATCCTGCGGAACCTGGAGGCGATGGCCGCCGGGACGCCGCCACCGCCCCGCTTCCTGATGACCCACTGGCCGGTGGGAACCGTCAAGTACCTGTTCTTGCCGACCGGGACAGGGTCCAACCTCGCGAACCTCACGCTGTCCAACATCCTGAAGCCATTCCAGGGCCTGACCAGTGACATGATCTTGCTCTACGGGCTCGACACCCGGAGCTATCACGGCTTCGGCGGGGGCCACGAATCGGGGACTCCCCAGACGACGACCGGAGCGCTCACGCCGGGAACCCGATCGAACGGCGGGGAGACCGACGACGCCGTCGCGGGAGGTCCGTCCTGGGATCAGATCTTCTTGAAACTGGTACCCGCGTTGCAGACCTCGGGGGCGGCGTACGCCAACGCGATCTGCGACGCGCGCGTCGACTCGTTCGAGACGTCCACACAGTGCCTGTCCTATGGCTACGCGACCCGAGCGGTCGCCGCAGCGACGGGGGGCAGTGGTGGCCAGGTCACGGAGAACACACCCCTTCCCCCCGTGTTGAGTCCGCTCAAGCTGTTCGAGAATCTGTTCCAGGGCATCGCCCCGGGAGGAGCCACCGGCTCCACGAGCGACATGGCGAAGCTGCTGAAGGCACGCAAGAGCGTACTCGACTACTCGCTGTCGGAGCTGGCGCGGATGAGGACCTTGGCGCCGGGCGCCGAGGCGGCGGCGAAGATTGACGTCCACACCGCGGCCATCCGGAAGATCGAGCTGCAACTGGCGGAGCAGATCAACATGGGGACCATCACGCCGAACTCGTGTACGCCACCGGCGATGCCGGATCCGTCGCTGGTGGGCAAGACCGGCTCCAAGAGCGAGTACATGAATCAGCCGACGCCCGCGGCCGCCGACGACAGCGTCAACCATCAGAAGATCGGAAAGACCCACCTGGGCATCTTGAAGACCGCGTTCATGTGCGATCTGATCCGCGTCGGTACGTTTCAGTGGTCACCTGGGACGAATCACGTTTCCTTCAAGGGGCTCTTCCCGAACAACCCCAACGCCATCTACATGCATCATCCGACCAGTCACATCATCTCCGATTCCCGCGAAACGATGAGCGCGCTTCCCGCGGCGGGCCTGCACCAGGACGTGGTCAACTTCCTCGCCAACGTGCAGACTTGGTACAACCAGAACATGGCGGACATGCTGACCGAATGGAAGGCGACCACCGATGTCTACGGCGGGAACTTGTTGGCCAATACCATCATCCCCTACGTGACCGAGGTCGGCGAAACCACCCACAGCTGGAATCCGCTTCCGGGCTACATCTTCGGCGGCAGCGCCCTGGGGATGAAGGGAGGTCAGTACTTGAACGGCGCCTGGCCCATGAATTCCTTCTGGGCCACGATCGCGCAGGCCTATTTCAAGACCACCAACCCGCTCGAAAAGCTTCCCGCGATGAACCCGGACGGCACCAAGAATACTTTCGTCCGAACGGGCGTTTCGCCCATCGCGGGATTGTGGGCGATGCCCTGACGGGCACCTGACGCTGCTCACGCTCGGATGGGAATGAGGGTGGAGGTTCACGGGTCGCCCTTTCCAGTCCGGCTGTCCTATAAACGAACGGTGACTGATTCCCCCGTGGCCCCCCACCGTCGTTCCATCGCCTCGACGTCCAGATCGCTTGCCCTGTTCCTGCCGCTGCTACTGGCAGCTGCCGGATGCTCCGGCGGCGGCAGCGGTGGCAGCGGAAGTGGCGGCAGGGGAAGCGGCGGCGCATCCGTCGGCAGCGGCGGGGCCACGTCCAAGAGCGGCGGAAGCACCGGCAGCACGGGGGGCTCCGGCACGGGCGGTATGCCGGGATCCGGGGGCAGCGTCGCGACGGGCGGGAGCCCGGGTACGGGCGGCGCGGGTTCTGGTGGAAGCGCGGGTACCGGCGGGAGCACGGGCTCCGGCGGGAGCGCTGGTTCCGGCGGGAGCACTGGTTCCGGCGGGAGCACTGGTTCCGGCGGGAGCACTGGTATCGGCGGTGCCGGCGGGACGCGCACGGGTGGCGCCGGAGGGACCGCAGGAGGTGCGATGGGCACCGGCGGCGCGGCTGGCACGGCTGGAATGACGGGCGGAACCGGCGGCGCCGGCGGCACCACGCAGGCCCGACCCATCGAGCAGCTCCAGCGCGACTACGTCGATCTCCGCTTCGGCATGTTCCTGCATTTCGGGATCCTGACCTACACCGGCAGCTGGTCGGAGGCGAACCTGCCCATCGCCATGTTCAATCCGACGATGTTGGACCCGACCCAGTGGGCAACTGCCGCCGTCGCGGCGCACATGAAGTTCGGTCTGCTGACCACCAAGCACCACGACGGCTTCGCGTTGTGGCCCAGCGCCGCCAGCACCTTCAACGTCAAGAGCATCCCCTGGAAGAATGGCCAGGGTGACGTGGTCAAGGAATACGTCGACGCCTTTCGTGCCAAGGGACTGCAGCCGGGCCTCTACTACTCCATCTGGGACAACACCCAGGGCGTGGGCAACACCCTTCCCCTGTCGGCCGCGCACCTGGCGTTCATCAAGACGCAGCTGACGGAATTGCTGACCAACTACGGACCCATTCCGATTCTGGTCATCGACGGCTGGTCGTGGAAGACGGGCCACCATGCGATCGCGTATCAGGAGATTCGCGAGCTGGTGAAGTCGCTGCAGCCCAACTGCCTGCTGACCGACCATACCCACCTGGCCGATCCCTGGGAGGTCGACATCGCCAACTTCGAGGAGCCGGCCGGCTCGTTCGCGCCCGCGACCAATACCTACGCGGCCCAGCAGGAAACCAAGATCAACACCAGCGGCGGCAACGATTGGTTCTGGGCGCCCAGCGTCGGGAACTTGATGTCGGTCACTTCGATCGTGGATGGCCACTTGAAGATGCTGGAGCCGCGCTGGACGAACTTCATCCTCAACTGCCCGCCCAACCGAGACGGTCTGCTGGACGCGACCATGGTCACCCGCCTGGCGGAGGTCGGCGCCGCCTGGAGCCCGAACGCGGCGCGCCCTGCCCTGCCCGCCCAGTTGCCTGTCATCGAACATCCCTACACGCCGGTGTCGGCGACCGCGACCAGCGGCACGGCGGCCAACGCCATCGACGGCAAGAACGACACGAACAGCTTCACCTTGTGGCAAACGACCGGCGCGCTGCCGCAGTCGATCACGATCGATCTCGGCCAGTCCCACCCCGATGTCGGCATGCTGGATTACGTCCCCCGCTACGTGAACACCAACGGGGGCGCCGGCAGCTCGGACGGCGCCATCACGTCGTTCACCATCGCGGTCAGCCAGGACGGGACCACCTTTACCCAGGCCGCCACCGGAACGTGGGCCGGCGACGCCAAGATGAAGCACGTCACCTTCCCCCCGGTGACGGCGCGCTACGTTCGCCTCACCGCCAACGCCGCCATGGGAACCGTGGCGGTGGCCACCGAGATCACCGTCGGCGCCAGCCGGTAGGACCACGCTCCGCCGGCTCTGAAGTCGGCGCAGACCTTGCGCCGTGAACGCGATTCGCGCGCGTCAAGGGCGCCCGGTTCGCGCGCCGTCCCCCCGGATAATCGGCGGTGGCTTCCGACGCAGTGGTCCCGGCGACAACGCTTGTTGTGTTGGGGGCAACCACGGGTCGATCCAGGTGCACCTATAATGGCAAATTTGGTAATTTGACTTACGTTTTGCGGATGGCAAGCAACCTGCATCTGTCCTCTGGCAGCAGACGGAGGGTGTTCCTCCTCTCGATAAGGGCAAACCCCGGGCGACCGGGCGACGCAAAGCCAACGGGGCTCTCTGAGCCGGCTGGGCAACACCGAAAGAGGACGCGATGTTCACGACGACGAGAGGTTTGGCCTTTTCCTTCATGATGTCAGTCGCGTTCGGGGCCGCCGGTTGCGCGCCCGCCGACGACACCGACGGATTCCACGAGACCGAGGCTCCCGCCGCCACGACCGAGAATGGCCTGTCCTCGATCAACGGCCTGTCCTCGATCAACGGCCTGTCCTCGATCAACGGCCTGTCCTCGATCAACGGTCTGTCCTCGATCAACGGCCTGTCCTCGATCAACGGCCTGTCCTCGATCAACGGCTATATGAGCACCGACGCGAAGTCGACGATGTCCTACATCGTCCGCTGTGCTCTCCCGGCGGGGCACACCATCACCATGAAGGGTCCGAACAACACGTCCGTCCCGTTGTCCGGTCAACTGGGCGTGGCTCCCTCCTGGGAGTACGGTGCCTGCGACGTGAACTGCCAGCAGATGGTGAGCGCCTGCGTCCTCGCCCATGTCAACACCTCCGGCAAGCACATTGGCCTGTGGCTCGACGGTGACGCCGCCTCGCTCGGGTGGGGCCAGAGCTCAAGCTACCCGTACCAGGAGGGCTCGTTCTTCGGCAACATCTTCAGCGCGACGCCGAAGGCCTACTTCTGCAACGGCAAGGACTTCGAACTCGGTGTCGTCCCCGGGCGCCTCGGCGCCACCCAGTCGGGAACGCCCTACTCGAATCCCTTCGGCTCGGGAGCCGCCTGCGCCTCGTACTGCACCGCCGCGGACGCTCCGTACAACAACGACGGCTACAAGTCCTGCAATGGCTTCAACCACGTCGTCACCGTCTGGCGCAACTTCGACCCCAACACCGACTACAAGATCTGCAACCAGAAGACAGCCAAGTGCCTCGACATCCAGAACTCCCGCACGGATGACTATGCTCCCCTGGTCCAGAACACCTACAGCGGCAAGAACAGCCAGAAGTGGAAGGTCCTGCAGGTCAACCCGGGCCAGTACCGGGTCATGAACGTGAACAGCGGCAGGGCCCTGGATGTCAATGGCGGCTGGACCGGCGACGGCGCGCAGCTGATTCAGTATTCGTACCACTCCGGCGCCAACCAGCTCTGGACGTTCACCGCCCTCGGCTGGGGCCTCTACAAGTTCAGCCCGGGCACCACCGCCAACGGCTCGCTCAACGTCAAGGGTGGCAGCCTGGTTGACGGCGCGCCGATCGAGCAGTGGACCTACGAGGGCTGGAACACCGAGCGCTGGTCCCTCACCCCGCTCTAACGCAACCGTACCCTAGCCTCTTGAAGGCGCAGGCAGACTGGTTCTGCCTGCGCCTTTTGCTATGGACGACCCCCGTTGACCGCCAGAGGCTGGACGCTCTTGTATTGTCCGCGCCCATGCGCCCCCCTCAGAAGTTGGCAATGCCTGCGATGTTCGCCGCCAGCCTCGCCTTGCTGGTCTGGTCCGAAGCCACCGGACGCGCCGCCAAGCCAGCGGCGCCGTCGTCACCGGCCGAGAGGACCAAGCCGCCGTCTTCGACCAAGGAACCGGCCACCCCGCGGTACCGCGATCCCAGGATGCCGGTCGACCAGCGGGTCGCGGATCTGCTGAAGCGGATGACGTTGCCTGAGAAGGTGGCGCAGCTGGTCGCCGTCAACTGGGAAAAGAATCAGCTCGACGATCCCAAGACCCGCGAGTTCTCCCCGGCGTTGGCCGAGAAGCTGATGCCCGAGGGCATGGGCCAGATCACCCGGCCCAACGAGCGCCACGACGCGCGCGGCGCCGTGGCGTTTGCCAACGCCATTCAGAAGTTCCTGGTGGAAAAGACGCGCCTCGGGATCCCGGCCATCCTGCACGAGGAGGCCCTGCACGGCCTGGTGGCCCCCGGTGCCACCAGCTTCCCGCAGGCGCTGGGTCTGGCGGCGACCTTCGATCCGGACTTGCTCGAACAGGTCTTCACGGTGGCAGCCCGGCAGGCGCGCGCGCGCGGCGTGCACCATGTCCTGGCGCCTGTCATCGATGTCGCCCGCGATCCGCGCTGGGGGCGCATCGAGGAGACCTTCGGCGAGGACCCCTACCTGGTGACGCGCATGGGGGTGGCCGCGATCCAAGGCTTTCAGGGCCGACAAGCCGCAGGCGCGCCGGTCGACGCGCAGCACGTTCTGGCAACGGCCAAGCACTTCACCGCGCACGGAACACCCGAAGGTGGGCGCAACACGGCCCCTGGGAACTTCTCGGCGCACGTCATCCGCGAGGTCTTCCTGCCGCCGTTCGAGGCCGCCGTGCGCGAGGCCCACGTGGCAACGGTGATGGCCAGCTACAACGAGGTCGACGGCGTCCCGGCGCACGCGAACCGCTGGCTGCTGACCGACCTTCTGCGCGGGGAATGGAAGTTCCCGGGTCTGGTGGTCTCCGACTACTTCGGCATTGCCGAGCTCGAGCGCAGGCACCATGTCGTGGCCACGCTGGCCGAGGCGGGGCGCGTGGCACTGGACGCCGGCGTCGACATCGAGGTGCCGCAGGTCGAAGGGTTCGCCACCCTGGCCGCCGACGTGAAGGCGGGACAGGTGCCGATCGCCAGCATCGACCGCGCGGTGGCCCGGGTCCTGCGCGCAAAGTTTCTGCTGGGGCTGTTCGAGCATCCCACCATCGATGCCAACCTGGAGGCGGAGCGCCCGGCCGATCGCGCGCTGGCCCGGCGCGCGGCCGACGAAACGTTGGTGCTGCTGAAGAACGACGGCGACCTATTGCCGCTCGATGCCGCGCGGCTGAAGTCGATCGCCGTCATCGGTCCCAACGCGGCGGTCACGCGGCTGGGTGGCTACACCGGTGTGGTCGAACGTCCGATCAGCGTGGTCGACGGCCTGCGCGCGCGACTGGGTGACAAGGTCAAGGTGAGCACCGCGCCCGGCTGCGGTCTGACGGTCGGCAACCGCGGCTGGGTGGATGACGTGGTGGAGCTGGCCAAGCCGGCCGACGACGCCCGCATGACCGCCGAAGCGGTCAAGGTGGCCGGCGCGGCCGACGTGGTGTTGCTGGTGCTGGGCCAGAACGAGCAGCTCTCACGCGAGGGGTGGGCCGACAACCACCTGGGCGATCGGATGTCGCTGGATCTTCCGGGCCGACAACTGGAGCTGGCGCGCGCCATCCTGGCGACCGGCCGTCCGACGGTGTTGCTGTTGATCCATGGCAGCCCCTTGACCATCCCTGAGCTGGCCCAGAACGTGCCCGCGATCCTGGATGGGTTCTATCTGGGCGCGGAAACCGGCACGGCCGTGGCGGACGTGCTGTTTGGCGATGTCAGCCCGGCGGGTCGGCTGCCGGTCAGCGTGCCCCGCACCGTCGGGACGCTTCCCGTCAACCACGACTACAAGCCGTCGGCGCGGCGGGCCTACCTCTTCGAGCAGACCGGACCGCAGTGGCCGTTCGGCTATGGCCTGTCCTACACCACGTTCAGGTACGACGGGCTGAAGGTCTCGCCCGAGACCATCGCGGCCGACGGCAAGACGACCGTCTCGGTGACGGTCACCAACACCGGCAAACGCGCGTCCGACGAGGTGGTGCAGCTCTACATTCACGACGTGGTCAGCTCGGTCACCCGGCCGGTACAAGAGCTGAAGGGATTCCGGCGCATTCACCTCACGCCCGGCGAGTCGAAGCAAGTCGACTTTCCGCTGGGCTTCGACGAGCTGTCGTTCTACGACGTGAAGATGAAGCGCGTGGTCGAGCCCGGTCGCTTCGAGGTCATGGTCGGGGGCAGCTCGGACAACCTGAAGAAAGTGAATCTGGAGGCCTTCGAGCGGGCGTCGACCGGGCGCTGACCCACCACAATCCGACGGCGACGAGAATACATTGTGCCGGGGCCCTGAAACAGCACGGTTGAAACCGTCACCAGAGGAATGGGCATTTCGCCTGACATGTTCCCCCCAATTCCCTTCAGGAGAGCCACATGTTCACGTCTCAGGTCCGCGCCCTGAGCGCCGGGCGCGCGCGTACCCTGCGTCCCGTTGCAGCACTTCTTCTGGTCGTTCTCGGCGCTTGCTCGTCGTCACAAGGGCCCGCGGCGCCGGACGGCGGCAAGCCGGATAGCGGGGGCGGTGGGACCACAGGCACGGGAACAGGAGGCACGCCGGAGGGCTCGGGTGGCCTGAGCGGGAGCGGCGGATCCCCGGCCAGCGGGGGCGTGACGGGCAGCGGCGGGTCGAGCGCCACGGGTGGCGCGACGGGGACGGGCGGCACCGACCCGAGCGGAGGCCATCCCGCGAGCGGCGGCTCGGGCGGGGCCAGCGGGGGCCGAGGGGGGACGAAAGGAACGGGGGGCAGCGGTGGCGGGCCCTCCGCCACGGGCGGAAGCTCAGGCGGAGGCGAGTTCGGCTTCACGTTCCGGAAGCCCGGCGCCACGGACGTCGACTGGCTGTGCACCTTCCGGCAAGGCGGTGTCTCCGGCCACGTGTACGCCCGCTTCGACCAGACCGGAACGATGATGGCCGGCATCGCCACGATCCCGGTGTACAAGGCCGCGCTGGCGCAGATCTCCGTCGGTGGTGCGCCGGCCGACCTGGCAAACGTGCAGTACGAGTACGGCGGCGGCCACAACAACGATTCGATCCGGTTCGACTACGAGGGCAAGAGCTACAAGTACTATCACTCCTCCTTCGGGTTCGGCTTCCGCAAGTGCCAGCCCATGGACTGCATCAACGTGTACGCGCCGAACGCCACCACGCCCCAGACGGAAGGCTGCACGGCGGCTCGCGCGCTTCCGGAGATCTGCGTGCCCATCAAGGCAGACGGGACGCATGACCCGCTGACCGACCGGTTCATGAAATGCCAGGGTGACTCGGCCCAACTGGCGGCTGGCGCGCAATGAACGTCGGGCCACCCGACCACGCACCTCCCAGGCGGGTGGCGCTGGTCGTCGCCGGTGGCGTGCTATCGCTCGTGGCGGCGGCCGGCGGTGGGTGCAGGTCTTCGGTGCCTGCCTGGGTTCGGGTGCCGGTCGAGAGCCAGGGAAGCGGCACATCGTCCAGCGCGCCCAGCTTCCAGGCCACCCTCGGCTGGCCCGACGGATCCATCGAGACGTTGAGCTGCGCAGCCGGCGCGGGGGTCCCGACGCAACGGTCGCGGTGCACCCCGGGAGGGCTCGACGTGCGCGTCGGAGCTGGCCCCGTCGCGCTCACCATACGCGCGGTCGGCCATTCGTTCGTGTCCTACGATCTCGACGCCCTCAACGCCGGAGCGGAAGCAGATACCGTCACGCTCGTGCCGCTGCCCGCCGCAGCCAACACCGCCGACTACGTCACCCGCCTCGATGGCGACGGCTGTCTCGACACCCTCGCGGCGTTCGCCCTCGGCATCACCACGGACCTGGGCGACACCCAGTCGGTCAAGTTCTACATCCGCGGCCTGGACAGCCAGCCGGAGATCTACTTCCAGAACACCCGGAAGCACCCGCTGCACTTCGATTTCGCGCAGCAGGTCCTGGGAGTCCCCGGCACCGCAGACCAGTTCGCCGCGGACACCTACAATGGCGCGAATCGCCGCGCGATGGCGGGAACGCTGGTCTACTATCCGAGGGTTTCCGGCCAGGCGCAGGGCGCGACACCGTCGGTGACGGCGCCGTGGACGGTCAACTTCTTCCCGAGCGATCCCGTCACGCCGGAGCAGGTGCGCCTTGTGCACCGGCTGATCGAGGAACGACTCACCTGCCTGCGCTGGACCGGTCCCGAACGACGCCTGGTCTACGTCCCCGCGTCCACCGCGCGCGAACTCGAAGCGCAGGCGGACACGCGAGGGTTCACGCGCCGGGGGATCGGATGGATGAGCAGCCAGGACGTCTATGGTGGCGTCACCGTGCAGGCGCTGAACCCCGGACTCGCCTTCGGCACGCTCAAGCGCATGACCCCGGAGGAGCTGGCGCGGACGGTGGTCTCGTTTCGCGACATTCTGGTTCTGACGCGCGTTCCCAACCAGCTGCCCATCGTCGGGGGAACCATCACCGAAGAGCTGCAGACTCCCCTCGCCCACGTGAACGTCGCCGCCCGCGCGCGCGGAACGCCGAACCTGGCCTACCCCGGGGCGGCAAGCGATCCGGCCGTGACCGCCTTGCTTGGCAAGTTGGTCCGCTTCGAGGTGAGCGATGGCGATCATCCGTTCACCTTGCGCGAAGCCACCCTGGCCGAAACTGAGTCCTTCTGGGCTGGACGCACCCGCGAGCTTTACGTGCCACCCTTCGACGTGTCCCTCGACGGGGTTCCCTCGTTCGACCAGATTGGCTTCGCCGACGCGGTGCGGGTGGGGGTCAAGGCGGCGAACCTGGCCGAGCTCTCCCACGTGCTCGGCGCCAACGCTCCCCGCCAGGGCCTGGCGATCCCGTTTCGCCACTACGACACCTTCATGACCAGCGCGCGCAGCTCGGCGGCCCTCTGCGACCAGGCGCAGGCCGCCTGCCTCGGCGACGGACGGGCTCAGGGAGCGTGTGACCGCGCCCGGACGATGTGCCTGACGCCGTCAGGCCCGGAAACGTTCAATGAGCTGGTGTCACGCCTGCTCGCCGAGCCGTCGTTCCAGCAGGACACCGTGCTGCGCGACGCCGCGCTGGCAAACGTCCGCTTCCTGATCGAACACACGCCCGTCGACCCGGCGTTCGGCGCCCTGCTGGACGGACGCGTGTCCGAGCTCTTCGGGACCGCCAAGGTCAAGATCCGCTCGAGCACCAACTCCGAGGATCTGCCCAACTTCAGCGGGGCCGGCCTCTACGATTCGTACGGCGCCCACGCGACCGGAAGCACGGCGGCGTCAGTGGTCGTCGCCAAGGTATTCGCCTCGGTGTGGAATTTCCGCGCCTTCGAAGAGCGAGCCTTCTGGAACATCGACCACCGCGCGGTGCGAATGGGTTGCGCCATCAACCAGGCGTTCGCCGACGAGCTGGCCAACGGCGTCCTCATCACCGAGAACATCGCCGACCCGAAGATCGCCGGTATGTACGTCAACGTCCAGAAGGGAGAGGAGGCGGTCACCAACCCGACGGGGGGCGCACTGCCCGAGATCTTCTCGATCCTCTCCGATACCGGGTATGACGTCGCACGCCAACGGTTCTCGAGCCTGTCTCCCGGAACACCACTGCTATCCGGCGCCGAGATTGCCAGCCTCTTCCAGGCGGCAGACGTGGCCCGCCAGCACTTCTCCAGGCTCTACGGCCGGGCCGTCATCCTGGACATCGAGTTCAAGCTGACGCCCGACCACCTGATCGTCTTCAAGCAGGCGCGGCCCTACACCCCGACCGTTCGCTGAACCCGGGCCCCATTCGATTCGCAATGCCGCAGGATGCGGCCGCCATGCTTCCGCCGCATTTCCAGCCCGTAAACGCGGTCCGCGCATCGGGAAAGGAAAAACCGCGGTCGTCAAACCAGGCCTTCTAATGGAAGGCCTCCTCTGATAATCACACGCCATGGCAAGCCCGAAACCGCAGATTCCATCCGGGGCCGATCCCATTCGTATGCGCGCCGACGGATCGCTGGATGTCCCCGATCGGCCCATCATCCCGTTCATCGAAGGCGATGGCACCGGCGCCGACATCTGGCGCGCGTCCGTGCGCGTGCTGGACGCCGCCGTCGACAAAGAGTTCGGCGGCAAGAAGAAGATTGCCTGGACCGAGGTCTACGCGGGCGAGAAGGCCAAGACGCTGTTCGACACCTGGCTTCCCGACGAGACCCTGGAGGCGTTCAACACCTACCTGGTGGGCATCAAGGGACCGCTGACCACGCCGGTCGGGGGCGGCATCCGGTCGCTGAACGTGGCCATCCGTCAGATCCTGGACCTGTACGTCTGCCTGCGCCCGGTCCGCTACTTCACCGGCGTGCCGTCGCCGGTCAAGCGGCCCGAGAAGGTCGACATGGTGATCTTCCGCGAGAACACCGAGGACATCTACGCCGGCATCGAATGGGCCGCCGAGTCACCGGAGGCCAAGAAGGTCATCGCCTTCCTGCAGACCGAGATGGGCGTGAACAAGATCCGTTTCCCGGCCACCAGCGGCATCGGCATCAAGCCGGTCTCGCGCGAAGGCTCCGAGCGTCTGATCCGCGCCGCGCTGGACTACGCCATCAAGCACAAGCGCAAGAGCCTGACCCTGGTGCACAAGGGCAACATCATGAAGTACACCGAGGGGGCCTTCCGCGACTGGGGCTACGCCCTGGTGAAGCGCGAGTACCAAGGCCGCGCGGTGGGCTGGGACGACTGCGGCGGCCAGCCGCCGGCCGGCCAGATCCTGGTGAAGGATTCGATCGCCGACATCACGCTCCAGCAGGTGCTGACCCGCCCCGACGAGTTCGACGTCATCGCGACGCTGAACCTGAACGGCGACTACCTGTCCGACGCGCTGGCCGCCCAGGTGGGCGGCATCGGTATTGCCCCCGGCGGCAACATCAACTACGCCACCGGCCACGCCGTGTTCGAAGCCACCCACGGCACGGCGCCCAAGTACGCCAACCTGGACAAGGTCAACCCCGGCTCGGTGATCCTGTCGGGCGTGATGCTGCTCGAGCACCTGGGCTGGCAAGGCGCCGCCGACCGGATCGTCGCCGGCCTGGAGAAGGCCATCTCGCAGAAGGTCGTCACCTACGACTTCGCGCGCCTGATGGAAGGCGCCACCGAGGTGTCCTGCTCGGCGTTCGGCGACGCCATCATCCGCAATCTGTAATTCCAAGCCTCGCAGGGGTCCCATGAAAATTCACGAGTATCAGGCCAAGGAAATCCTCAGTCGCTTCGGCGTTCCCGTGCCGAAGAGCGTCCCCTGCTTCAGCATCGACGAAGCCGAGGCCGCCGCCAAGGCGATCATCGCCGAGACGGGCGGCGAGGTGGTCGTCGTCAAAGCGCAGATTCACGCCGGGGGCCGCGGCAAGGGCGGCGGCGTCAAGGTGGTCAAGGGCGCGGCCGCCGCGCGCGAGACGGCGCAGAAGATCCTGGGCATGAACCTGGTCACGCACCAGACCGGCCCCGAAGGCAAGCTCGTGAAGCGCCTGCTGGTCGAGCAGGGCGTGGACATCGCCCGGGAGCTTTACTTCAGCATCGTCGTCGACCGCGGCGCGGGCCGGGTGGTCGTGATGGCGTCCCGCGAGGGCGGCATGGAGATCGAGGAGGTGGCGGCGACCCACCCCGAGAAGATCTTGAAGGAGGTGGTCGACCCGGCCATCGGCCTGGCCGCTTTCCAGGCCCGCAATCTGGCCTACGGCCTGGGCCTGACCGGGCCTTCCGCCAAGGCCGGCGCCGAGCTTTTCATGCAGCTGTACAAGGTGTTCGTCGAGACCGACGGATCGTTGCTGGAGGTGAACCCGCTGGTCGTCCTGAAGAGCGGCGCCGTGTTGCCGCTCGACTGCAAGATGACCTTCGACGACAACGCCCTCTACCGGCACAAGGATCTCGAGTCTTACCGCGACCTCGACGAGGAAGAACCGTCCGAGACCGAGTCCAAGCGCTACGATCTGAGCTTCATCAAGCTGGAGGGTAGCATCGGGTGCATGGTGAACGGCGCCGGCCTGGCGATGGCCACCATGGACACCATCAAGTACTTCGGCGGCGAGCCGGCCAACTTCCTGGATGTCGGCGGCAGCGCCACCACCGAGAAGGTGACGGCGGCCTTCAAGATCATCACCGCCGATCCCAGCGTGCGCGGAATCTTCGTGAACATCTTCGGTGGCATCATGAAATGCGACACCATCGCCGCGGGCGTGATCGAAGCGGTCAAGCAGGTCGGACTGAAGGTGCCGCTGGTCGTGCGTCTCGAAGGAACCAACGTGGAACTGGGCAAGAAGCTGCTGGCGGAATCGGGCCTGGCGGTGACCTCGGCCGATGACATGGCCGACGGCGCCAAGAAGATCGTGGCGCTGGCCGCGGCAAGCGGAGGAAAACGGTAATGGCGATTCTAGTCAACAAGACAACCAAGCTGATCGTGCAGGGCCTGACGGGCTCGGCGGGGACCTTCCACGCCAAGCAGATGCGCGAGTACGGCACCCAGGTGGTGGGCGGCGTGACGCCAGGCAAGGGCGGCACGGTGCACGAGGGCTTCCCGGTGTTCGATACCGTGGCGGATGCCGTGAAGAAGACCGGGGCCAACGCCACGGTCATCTACGTGCCGCCCCCGGGCGCGGCCGACGCCATCCTGGAAGCCGCCGCGGCGGGAATCGACCTGGTGGTCTGCATCACCGAAGGTATTCCGACCCTGGACATGGTCCGCGCCAAGCGGGTGCTGGCCGATATGAGCGGGGCTTCCGGCAAGCCGGTGACCCTGGTGGGTCCGAACTGCCCCGGCGTGATCACGCCTGGCCAGTGCAAGATCGGGATCATGCCTGGCTACATCCACAAGGCCGGCCGGGTCGGCGTGGTCTCGCGCTCGGGCACCCTGACCTACGAAGCCGCCCATCAGTTGACGGCGCTGGGTCTCGGTCAGACGACGGCCGTCGGGATCGGCGGCGATCCGGTCAAGGGCCTGGACTTCATCGACGTGCTGGCGCTGTTCGAGGCCGACAAGACCACCGAGGCCATCCTGATGATCGGCGAGATCGGCGGGACCTCCGAGGAAGAAGCCGCCGCCTTCGTGCGCGCCAACATGAAGAAGCCGGTGGCCGCGTTCATCGCCGGCCAGACGGCGCCGCCCGGAAAGCGCATGGGCCACGCCGGCGCCATCATCAGCGGCGGCAAGGGCACCGCGTCCGAGAAGATCGCCGCCCTGAAAGCCGCCAACATCGCGATCGCGCCGACCCCGGCCGACCTGGGCAAGACCGTCGCGCGCCTGTTCGCTTGAGTTGTTCCCGTCGCACCACCCGCACCCTCGTCTGATGTTCGAAGGAGAAGAGTCCCGCCATGGCCATTGAAAGAACGTTTGGAATCGTGAAGCCCGATGCGGTCGAGAAGAATGCCATCGGGGGCGTCATTCAGATGATCGAGGCCGCCGGCTTGAAGGTCCTGGGCCTCAAGAAGCTGCAGCTCTCCCAGTCCCAGGCCGAGGCCTTCTACGCGGTTCACAAGGCGCGCCCCTTCTTCGGCGATCTGGTCCGCTTCATGACGTCCGGGCCCTGCGTGGTGATGGCGCTGGAAGGCGAATCGGCCGTCACCCGCTATCGCGAGGTCATGGGCCCGACTGACTCCACCAAGGCCCCCAAGAACACGATTCGGGGCACCTACGGTACCAGCATCGAGAAAAACGCAGTCCACGGCAGCGACGCCCAAGAGACCGCCAAGGCCGAGATCGCGTTCTTCTTCTCGGCCTCCGAGCTGGCCTAGGCGGAAACTGCCGCTCGGGACCCGGCCGGCGTCCGGCGACGGAAACGGGGTACGCGGGTGTCTGACATCTTGCAACGCGGCAACTTGTGGGATGAGTCAAGAACCGCTTATTCTATGACGAGGAGTCATACAGAATGACGTTCGCTGGTTTCCCTATTCGTCGCGCTTATCTCGTCTTGACGTTTTCGGCGGTTTTTCCGGTTGTTCTGGCTGGCTGTCATGATCGACCTCCGCACGAATACCTGACCCCCATCACCAACATCGACGCCGGCCCTCACATCGACCTGGGCGGTGGCACCGGCAACTCGATCGGCGGCGGCGGGCACCTGGGCAGCGGCGGCACCGTCGGTGGCACGGGCGGCGCGGTCGGCAGCGGTGGCTCGGGGCCCTGCGTCCCGACCGGCCCCGAGACCTGCGGCGACATCGGCATCGACAACAACTGCGACGGCAATCCCAACGACGTCGATCCCGGCCAGCTGACCGATCTCGCGAACTGCGGCGCCTGCTTCAACCTGTGCAATCAAGCCAACGCCCAGGACATCCAGTGCCTGCAAGACACCACCTCGGGCGTGGTCGGCTGTCACTTCTCATGCCTGGCCGGATTCAAGGACGCCGACAGCGATCCCAAGAACGGCTGCGAATGCCAGATCGCTCAGGCCATCGAGCTGTGCAACGGCAAGGACGACAACTGCAACAACGTCGTCGACGAAGGCTTCGACCTGACGACCGACATCGCCAACTGCGGCCGCTGCGGCGTCAGCTGCTCGTATCCCTTCGCGCGGGCCTCATGCGCCGCGGGTGTCTGCAAGATGGGTGTGTGTCTGGCCGGCTTCTTCGACGCCAACGGCAAGGACAGCGATGGCTGTGAATGCCAGAAGACCAACGGCGGCGCCGAGGTCTGCGACGGCATCGACAACAACTGCGACGGCCGCATCGACGAGCCCAGCGCTCTGACCAGCCTCCCGACCTGCCGTTCGAAGGGCATCTGCGCGGGCGTCGTCCCGACCTGCCATGGGACGAAGGGTTGGAGCTGCGATTATCCGGCCGACTTCCAGCTGATCGAGGACATGGCCAAGGGCTGCGATAGCCGCGACAACGACTGTGATGGTCTGGTCGACGAGGCCTTCGACATCGGCAAGGCCTGTCAGGTCGGGACTGGCCCCTGCGCAGGCACCGGGACCTGGATGTGCAACGGCACGACCGGCGACCGCAAGTGCAACGGCACGATGAAGACGCCCCAGCCCGAGATCTGCAATGGCCTGGACGACGACTGCGACGGCAAGGTCGACGAGATGATCTCCGCGGCTGACAAGACCACCGACGACAAGCTGATCTACTTCGCCGCCAAGAACGTGACCATGTTCGCCTACGAGGCCACGCGCTACGACGCGAGCGCCACCGCACAGGGGGTGGTCGCGAATCACCGCCCCTGCTCTGTCGCCGGCAAGGTCCCGTGGTCGAACGTCAAAGCCGATGACGCCGCCGCCGCCTGTGCCATGATCGGCAAGGACTGGCGACTGTGCGCATGGGACGAATGGCAGGACGTCTGCAACGGACCCAGCAACACGGCCTTCCCCTACGGGGCCACGTATAACCCAGCCGCCTGTGTGGGCTACGACTACGGCAGCCCCGCGCCGGTCGCCACCGGCGCCGCCGCGCTGTGCGTGTCGGACGCCAGCCCACCCGCGGGCGCCAAAGCGTTCGACATGAGCGGCAACGTCAAGGAATGGACCAGCAACACCGCGCGGACCCCTCCCTACGAGATCCGTGGCGGCGCATACGACATCGCCAGCTTCGCCGTCAACAGCGTTGTGGAAGCCAAGGGCCTGCAATGCGATGCGTTCACGCCCGCCCCTTCAGGGCCGGTGATCCTACCCTCGGTCGGCTTCCGCTGCTGCCTGACAGGGCAGATCCCCTAGGCACGTGCTAGGGATCCCGGGCAGGTGCCCAAGAACATGGAAGCAAGGATTCGGTGAACGTGCCCAGGGATCTGCGTTCGTTCAATCCGGCCGAGCTTGCCCAGCGGGTGAAAGCCGCCGGCCAACCCAGCTATCGGTCTGAACAGATCTTTCGCTGGCTGCACGGTCAGGGCGTCGACAGCTGGGACGCGATGACCAACGTACCGCCCGAGTTGCGCCGGGCGCTCAGCCAGGACGCCGAGGCGGCCCTGGCGCCGCTGACGCTGGCCGACGAGCAGGTGGCCGCCGACGGGACCCGCAAGATGCGCTTTCTCACCGTCGATGGACGCAGCATCGAATCCGTCCTGATCCCTGAAGAGCACAAACACGACCAGGGCGGCCTGGAGCCGCGCGACGAGGCCGACGCAGGCCGCGACAAGCTGACCCTGTGCGTGTCCTCGCAGGTGGGTTGTGCGCTGGATTGCGGGTTCTGCGCCACCGCCACGCTGGGCTTCGGGCGTAACCTGACCGCGGGCGAGATTGTTCAGCAGGTCTACATCGCCGCGGCGCGGGCGGGTCGCCGCCCCACCAACCTGGTCTTCATGGGGATGGGCGAACCCATGCACAACTTCGACCAGGTCGTGAAGGCGTTCGCGCTGCTGATTCATCCATGGGGCGCGGCAATGTCGCCCCGGCGAATCACGGTTTCCACGGCGGGCCTGGTGCCGAAGATCGCCGAGCTGGGACAACTCTCGCCGGCGCCCAATCTGGCCATCTCCCTGAACGCCACGACCGACGAGGTGCGCGATCGGATCATGCCGATCAACCGCAAGTGGCCCATCGCGACTCTGATCCAGGCGGCACGGGCGTTTCCCCTGGCGCACGGCAAGAAGGTGACGTTCGAGTACGTGCTGCTGGCCGGTGTCAATGACAGCGACCAAGACGCGGAACGATTGCCGCGGCTGCTGGCCGGTATTCCTTGCATGGTGAACTTGATCCCCTGGAATCCGTTCAACGGGCCGCAGTTCGAACGCCCCAGTGCGGAGCGCATCCGGACCTTTCAGGAACTGCTCAGGCGGCGGGGCATGCAGTCCTTCATTCGCACACCGCGGGGCGACGACATCGATGCCGCCTGCGGGCAACTCGCGGCGCGCGCGACATCGCCTCTTGTCCCCCTGCGTTCCCATCGGGACGGGGCGGCCGGCCCCGATTCGCTTTGACGTGCCCCAAAGCGGACTCACCGTGAAGGCTTCGCGAACGACGCCCCGGTCCACCAATCGCGTGTCCCAGAACCCTCGGGCCAAGGTGCCTCGGCGCCCGTCGCTGGCCCGTTCCCGCGCCCTGGGCGTAGACACCTGCGGCCGTATCGCGGCGTTCTGGGGCTTCACGCGGACCATGGGACGAATCTTCGGGTTGCTTTACCTGGCGCCGCAGCCCCTTCCACGGAATGACATACAGCGACGCCTGGCCATTTCTGTCGGGAGCGCGTCGATGACGTTGACGGCCCTGCAACGTTGGGGCGTGGTGCATCGCGTGCGCGTCCGCGGCGTCCGCGCGGATCACTACGCGGCCGAGACTGACTTCTGGAAGATGATCTCCCGGGTCCTGGACGAGCGCGAGCGCAAGGAGATCACCACCGCCGTGCGCATCGTGCAGGAAGCCAAGACCCACGCCGCCAGCGTCGGGAAGACGGCCGCCGGCCCCCAACAGGCCGATGCGGCCTTCGTGGCCGAGCGACTCGATCGCCTGCACGATATCTGTGTGCTGGGGCAGACCTTGCTCGACATGCTGCTGGGTCAGCTGAAGCTGGACGTGGGCAGCTTCCGAGATGTGTTGCGCGTGACGCCCGGACACGCGGCCGCGGACGATCAGGTGCTGACAAGGAAGCCACCCCGCCCGCCCGACTGACGCTGCGCCGTCGGAACCGGGCCGTCGGCTTGGGCTCACACCAGGCGAGCCAGGGACTGCCATTGCAGGGCTGACAACGTCATGCGAAAAAGGAGCACAAGTCCCAACGTATTGCTGGAGAGGCGCCATGGCGTGGATAGGCATCGCTCAGGATCTCGTCGCTGACGGCTTGGTTCCCACGCCGTCGGACGCGGCGTTGGGTCTTCCTACCCCCAGCGTGGGCCAGCCGGGGGCGGCCAACCAGACCAGCCGTCTCGCCGCCGGCTCCCCCGTGGGGAAGATGCCCACAAGCGCGCCCCGCGGCGACACCGACGCCGCTTCATCACAGGGGCTGGGCCGCCGGATCGCGCTGGCCCTGGGCGCCGGTTTCGTCGTCATCGTGGCCGGCGTGCTCTCCAGTGGATCGAAGCCGAGATCATCCGCATCCTTTCCCGTGCACGAGGCGCCGCTTCCAGCTGTCAACCCCACGGCGGCACCGCCCCTCGCATCGCCACGCCCGGCGGCCCCGGTGCGAGATCGTGCAGTGGTTCGCCATCGCAAGGCGAGCCGGCCGTCTTCCCTCGGCAAGTCTGCCGCGGAAGCCGACGATGGGGCGGCACCGACGGCTGCTGGATCCAGCGCGGCCCCGGTGCCATCGGAGCCGGCCCCATCCCCTACCCCAGCGCCCAGCCAACCCGTGCCCGTGAAGACGCTCGATCTCCAGCAGATCAGAGATTTCGAACGCAACCTCTGACGCTCCCTCCTCCCTTTCCACGGAAACTCCCATGCCCAGGCCGCCTTTCTTGTCCAGCAGATCCAACAGAATCGGCGCGGCATTGATCGCGCTCGCCCTCACCAAGTCAACGGCGTGGGCCGAATCCCCCGGCTCGTCCGACACCGTGCTCCGGCTGTTCGACCTGGAAATTCAGAAGGCCGGCCGCGACGAGCTGCGTGCAGCGATTCGCAAGGCGGGTGGAACGCCCAAGCCATCGAAAAATTCCAGCATCGACAATTTCGCGGTCGACGCCATCGGCCTGCCGACCCTGACGGCTCTGGAGGTGGTCTTTCGCGGGAACGACTTCGTGCTGGCCGCGTACCACTCCGGCGGCGCTCACGCGTCCGGCGACGAACGGCTGCGCAAGATGCTGGTGGAGAAGTACGGAATGCCTCCGAGCGCCGCCAAGAACTTCACGGACCCCTATGGTGGCGAGGGTAAGTACACGTGGAGCTTCGCCAATGGCATGAAGCTGGTTTACAAGAAGTCCTTCTTCGGGGCCGTCGACCTGACGTACGTCGATCAGGCGCGCTTCGATACGGTGAAGAAGGAAGCCGCCGACACCGACCGCGAAGACACGCGCAAGCAGGCGCGCGCGAAGAGCAACGCCTTCTGAGGTCACCGAGGAAACCGTGATCGCCTGGGATGATCGCACCGAGTTATTCGGCATCGATAGCCGCATCGCCTTCTTCGAACGGGATTCCGCGCGCGCCGACGTGACCGTCGAACGACGGGCGTTTCCTTTCATGAACACCGAGGGCATGCGAACCATCTCGGTCGAGTCGGACCGTCACAACCTGCGCTTCGGTGGCATCGTGGCCCAGCTGGACGGGCTGTTCGCGTACAAGAACGGCTTCATCGCATTGGAGTACAAGACCCGCGGCGACCGTCTCCTCTCGCGCGCTGGTTGGCGGCGCGAGGTGCGCCTGAAGGACATGCTCCAGTGCACCATGGCCGGATATGTGGCGGCTCAGCTTCATCGAAAGCTGGTCGCCTGCATCCTGCGGTACGAGAATGCGGCACTGATGTTGACCCCCCGCGCGAAGGTGGTGGAGACGGTGCTGGCGCTGATTCCGATGGCGATCGAGTACCATCAGGAATCCCGCGACATCTCGGTGTCGAACTTGGCGCAATTCGCGGTGTCTCGGGTGACGGCCCGGTTCGGCGATCCAGCGCATCGGCTGAACGTCGAAGGCCAAAAGGCCCACGAGGAGCTGCTGCGAAGAAACGACTGAAGGCCGGGGCGCCCCCCCTACGTTTGCCGCTGGGAAGCGCTGGTGGTGACTCGCCGACTGACCCTCGGTTCGGCACGCAGAGTCTCCTCTATCCACTCGGCGATACCCTTGTCGCCGGCGATGGGAGGATATCGCCGGGCCACGCCCTCCAGGCATGCCTCGAAGACCGCACAGTCAGCGAACCGATCTTCCACATTGTAGGACAGCGCCTTGAAAATCAGCGCCTCCAGCTCGGGCGAAACGTCGTCTCGGAATCGCGACAAGGGCGCCAGATGGGGCCACCCTTCCTTGCCCTTCAGCGCCAGCACCGTGAGGTCCAGGTTGACCGGGAGCCCCGACAGCAGTTCGTAGGCGATGGCCCCGACCCCGTACAGATCCGCACGCCCGTCGATGGCCAGGCCCAGACGATGCTCGGGGGACATGTATCCCGGCGTCCCCTTGACCAGTCCCAACTCGGTCTTGCTCACCCGACTGGAATGGTTGGCCATTGCGATCCCGAAGTCGCCGATCTTCACCACCCCGTTGCGCGCAACGAAAACGTTTCCACTCTTCACGTCGCGATGAACCAGGCTCAGGGGGGCGCCTTCGTCGTCCCGGGCGGTGTGCGCCGCGTGAAGGCCGTCGCAGATCTTGCGCAGGATCGCCAGCACGACCGCGACCCGGATCGGGCGATGGTCTCCGTGCGCGATGCGGATCAGGCGCGCCAGATCCGCACCGTCCAGGTGCTCCATCGCGATGTAGTAGCTGTCGTCGGCCCGCCCGAGATCCAGGATCTGCACGATGTTCGGATGATTCAGCAACGACGAAAGGCGCGCCTCGTCCATGAAGTGCTCGACCACCTGCGGCTGCCGCGAAAGCGCGGCGTTCAGGACCTTGAGGGCGATCTTCTTGCTGAAGCCCGCTTCGCCGCTGCACCGGGCCAGATAGACCTCCGCCATGCCGCCGGTTCCGATGTGTTCGAGGATCTCATACCGACCGATGCGACGGGCTTCCGCGTCGACCATCACCGATGGCGGCGTGCGCGGCCACGCGACCGCTGGCTCCGCGAGGGGTGGCGTCGCTGCCCAGATGGCCGGCGCCTGCGCGGGCAGCGCGATCGGAACCGCGCTGCGACGCGCGCGCAGCTCGAGGAAAACCGCCAGCACCCCCAGCCCCGCTGCGCCTGCCCACATCCATGGATCGCCCTTCTTGATCGGAGCCTCGAACACCAGGTGAAGGCCGGCTCCCGGCGAGGCCACGACCGAGACCTCGAAGCGCCGAGCATCGGGCGTGGCGGTCGCTGCCCCCAGGGGTATCGACTCTGCGCCCAGGACCAGAGCGGCCTTGATGCCGCCGGTCGCCAGATCCTTTGAAAAGTCGTCCAGCGAGGTTTCCATGCTGGCCGCGACCACGCCGTCCAGCTCCTCGGCGCGCTCGCGCGGAACGACCTTCACCGCCTCCGACGACAGCAGATGTCCCGACCGCAAGAGGGTCCTCACGCCCAGCGGAAAAATGGCCGGGGCTTCTTCAGGACTGGGGAACGCCAGCAACATCACGGGCTCGCCGGTCCGTGGAATTTGCCCGATCGCGATGGCTTCGCCGGGGCGCGGCTGAAATGCCAGTTCGTCCTGAGTCAGATCGCGCATGGTCTGCGCATCCGTCGACACCGCCGCTGCCAGGCGAGGCAAGTCTGCCAGCGTCGCCACCCGCGCGTGTAAGGCGGCGGCAGTCTCGCGCAAGCGCCCCTCCAGCGCGCGCTGCCAGGAGGCTCCGTCGAATCCATAGGTCGATTCGCTGCGGGCGGCCCAGAGCCCGACCGCCCCGGCGCCCAGCGCTGCGATCAACGCCAGGGATCTATTTGTGGCCCGGGTCGCCATGGGGAACCCCAAACTTGTCCGTCTGCGGGCGGGTGGTGCCCTCCGAGGAGAGGGTCACGGCCACCGTGTTCGCGTCGCGCTTGATGTCCACGTTTTGGACGGTCGGGACATCGTTGTTCTCTACCCAGGCGCGCAAACGATACCGACCTGGCTTCAGGCTGCGAAACGCGAACTTGCCCCCGGGCTCGCTGACCACGTAGTGAGGCGCCGCAACGGCCACGACGTAGGCCGACATGTTCGCGTGGAGATTGCAGCCGATGCGAACCAGGCCTTCCTTGTCGAAGGTCAATTCGCGCGCTTGGCCCGCCTTGTACATGCCCAGGTCAAACGAACGGGCGCGCGAGCGGGAGAAGACGTTGTGATAAATATTGTCAAAGTTGGGAAAGCTCACGACCGAGCCCACTGGAACCGCCAGGACCTTGGGCGCGAACTCCCGATTGCGCTGTTCGATCACCCGCTGTTTGGGCGTCCGGTGGGGAAATTTTCCGGAAGCCGGCTCCAGCGTGATGACGGCGATCCCCGGCAACGGTCGGTCGCCGGGCAAAAGGACCGTGCCCGACAGCGACCCACCCTTGGCCTTCTTGTCGCTGTCATCCTCGGACGAGCCGACCGCGGCCGGCTGCGGAGCGGCGTCCTTGGAGAAGGCTTTCAGAGCGGTGGTCACCCGGGGTGGTGCGCCCTCCCGAAACAGCGGAACCAGATCGGCGACCGCCGGCGTGCCCACGATGATTTCGGCCGACGTGAACAACTGGTCGGCCAGGGACCGATTTCCCGTCAATCGAGCTTGATTGGCCTTCTCGAGCAAGCTGGCCGCGCCGCGCACGGCCTGCGCTCGCTCGACCACCGGATCCTTGGCGCCCTTGTCGGCGCCGTCAGCCTCGTGAACGGGGGCCAATCCGTCATTCTGGACGATCTCGGGCTTGAGCGGCCCGAGAGCCCCCAGGAGATCGTTCTGTTCGCGCGCGGGAACTTTGAAGTGGTCGAGGGCTCCCTTCAGGTTTTCGACCAAGGCATCGAAGTCGGACGACGCCAGGTGCATCCCCGCGTGCGCCGTCCGCATGTCGCGGCCGGTGTATTTGCAGGGGCCCCCCGACGCTTCGCAAACGAACTCGATCAACAGGCCCTTCAATCGCGGGAGATCGGCGTTCGAGAACCGTGCATTGATTCGCTCGTCTCCGGCCACGCGTGACAGGAATTCGCCGACGACCGCCGTGATGGCTTCTTTCCCACCGAGACGATCGTAGAGCGTCCCTGCAGGGGCGGGCGGCTCGGCTTTCTTGCTCGCGCTCGCGCGGGGTACGGCGGACGCCTCCGAAACCGACCTCTGTGTCTTGGCGGGCGATGAGGCCCCGGCGCCAGTGGAGGTCTCGGTGCTCGCGCAACCAACTAGGATAACGGAAACAGCAATAAGGTAGATTCGCATCGGTTTCCCGGCCGGACTATACGCCAACCCGGCGCATTATGGCAGGGTGGCGGCCAGGGGGCGTCCCGGCTGACCCCGAGGCGGTAGCGGACGCCTCCTGCGGGGTCGTGCTGGGCTTCCAAGGGGAGACCTCCGGGAGGGGCTGACACCGCCCGAACCGCGGGCTCCTCGGGAGGGCCGGCTCCTTCGCGGGGTGATATCACCCGCCCGCCCCCGCCCCGCGGCCGACGGGCCGCTCATCGGGAAGGCGCGAGCCGCCCCACAGGCCGGGCATGGACCATCTTGTCTCCGTCTTGGCCCCCTCTTGACCCCGTCTTGGCCCGGTCGGGACCGGCCACCCCCCCCCGCTGAGTCCGAGCGCTTGCGTCGGAATCATGTGGGTGCCAGTCGGGGCACCTGAGAATTGCAACGGGTCGTCAACGTTTTGCCACAGTCGTCGGACGTTGGCCTTGCACGTGCCACCCGCGTGAACGTTTCCGATCTATTTCCGGCATGACAACGTTGGTCAAATTCGGCCGGCGCTCACGGTAGTTGCTGCAATCACTTGAACCGACTCCGCGCACCTTCAGGAATATTTCTGACGGGTCTCATTGATTCGTTATTGAATCTTCTTTTTGATCGGGTGTAAATGAAACGGTCCGAGACGCGTAACAATCGATCGTCTTTGCAATGTAACACCACCTAACGCCGGAGGTATTCAATCCTATGAGCCAAGGCAACATTGGACCTCACCGCCTATGGATTCGTGGCTTGGTCTTCTTGTTGCCCTTTGGAGTGGCAGCGACGGCAAATGCGCAGCTCGTCGACCGGACCCTGGCGCCCAACATTTCCAACGAAGGCGTTGCAAAATCATTTGCACAGGAAATCGGCGCTGGTCGCGGCACTGTCAATACTCCTGATTCGTCCTTGTTTATCATTGCGCGCGATCCGACCCGCGCCGTTCGCCGCGGTCGGCAATTGTTTCAGCGCAAGTTTAGCGTTTCGCAAGGACTGGGGCCGCGGTCCGGGGATGGTGCCGGCAATATCAACACCGACATCAGCATTGGCGCGGGTCTCGCGGACTCGTGCGCTGGTTGCCACGGCCGACCGCGCGGGTCGGCAGGTTTTGGCGGGGACGTCGCGACCCGCCCCGACAGCCGCGACGCGCCCCATCTTTTCGGACTGGGCTTGAAGGAGATGCTGGCCGACGAGATCACTGGTGAGTTGCGGAGCATCAAGGCGCAGGCGATTGAAAGCGCCGTGCGCACGCATCGCAAGGTCACGCGCACGCTGACCAGCGGGCAGTCGAAGGGGAACGTGAACTTCGGCACCATCACCGCCAATCCGGATGGAAGCGTCGACACGTCACAAGTGGTCGGAGTCAACCCCGACCTGCGCGTGCGACCGTTCTTCGCTCACGGCGGGACCATCTCGATCCGCGAGTTCGCGGTCGGTGCGTTCAATGCCGAGATGGGCCTGGAAGCCGCCGATCCTGACCTCTTGGCCGCCAACGGCGGGGCACGGGTCGTCACCCCATCCGGAATGGTGCTGGACGGCGCACTCGACGCGATCGAAGGCCCGCCGGCCAGTTCGCCCACGGATGACCCGGATGGTGACGGCAAGGTCAACGAGATCCCTACCAGCATCGTCGACTTCATGGAGTTCTATCTCCTCAACTATTTCAAGGCCGGGAACAACTTCGACGGCCTCTCCCACGACGCGGCTGACGGGCGCAACCAGCTGAACAATCTCGGCTGCACCGGGTGCCATGTCGCCACCATGTCCATCAACCACGATCGAAGGGTGGCCGATTTCGAGACGGTGTTCGATGCCACCCGCGGCAACCCCTTCAACCGCCTGTTCGCCACCGCCACGACCCTGTTCAACGTGATCGACGACCACACCGGCCTTCCCACCTTGAAGACGCCCGCCCAGGGTCGCTTCGAGGTGAAGAACATCTTCACCGACTTCAAGCGGCACGATCTGGGCCCGAACTTCTACGAACGTAATTACGACGGCACCACCCAGAAGCAGTTCTTGACGACGCCGTTGTGGGGCGTTGGGACGACCGCTCCCTACGGACACGATGGTCGCAGCCCGTCGCTGACCGACGTGATTCTTCGCCACGGCGGCGAGGCCCAGACGGCGCGTGACCGCTTCGACTGCGCCGGCACCGTCGTGCAACGGAACGTGTTGCTGTTCCTGGCCACCCTGATCCTGTTCCCGCCCGATGATACGGCGTCGACGCTGCTCCCCATCGCCCCGGCCACCACCGGATACCCCCAGTTCGGCCATGGCGCGATTCGGTTGACGGGACTCTTCAACAACCCGGCCGACCCGGAGTAGCCCCGGATGGCCGACGCTCAGCGCGCCGGAAGCTTGGTTGCGATCCGGCCGACGGCCTCCTCGACGTTCTCGGGGAGGCCGAAGGCCGACAGACGGAAGTAGCCCTCGCCGCAAGAACCAAAACCGGAGCCCGGCGTTCCCACCACGTGTGCTTCCCGCAGCAGCTTGTCGAAGAACTGCCACGAGGTCAGTCCGGCAGGGACCTTCAACCAGACGTACGGCGCGTTCTGGCCCCCATACACCGTGTAGCCGGCGCGGGTGAGGCCCTCGCGAATGATGCGGGCGTTCTCCATGTACAGATCGATGTTTGCCTTCACGGCGGCTTGTCCGGCCGGGGTGAATACCGCCGCGGCCGCCCTCTGGATTGGATACGAGACGCCGTTGAACTTGGTGGTATGGCGGCGGTTCCACAGCGCGTGCACGGCGACGTCGGCGCCCGAACCGTCGGTGGCTTTCAACTCCTTGGGGACCACCACGAACGCGCAACGGGTGCCCGTGAAACCGGCCGTCTTAGAGAAGCTGCGGAACTCGATGGCCACCTCGCGCGCTCCGGGAATCTCGAAGATGCTGTGGGGCAACCCCGGCTCGCGGATGAACGCCTCGTAGGCGGCATCGAACAGGATCACGGCGCGGTTGGCCCGCGCCCAGGTCACCCAGCGGGTCAGGCTTTCGCGCGACATGACCGCCCCGGTCGGGTTGTTCGGCGAACACAGATAGACCAGGTCGACCCGCGTCGACGGCAATGCCGGATCGAAGCCGTTCTCGGCCGTCGTCGGCAGGTAGTGCAACCCTTGATAGCGGCCCTGGGCGTCTGCCGCGCCCGTGCGTCCGGCCATGACATTGGTATCGACGTAGACGGGATACACCGGGTCGGTGACCGCCACGGTGCTGTCGACCGCGAAGATCTCCTGAATGTTGCCCGTGTCGCACTTCGAGCCGTCCGAGACGAAGATTTCGTCGGCTTCGACGGCAGCGCCCTGGCGGCGATAGTCGGCCGCGATCGCGTTCAACAGAAAATCGTAGCCCTGTTCGGGACCGTAACCCTTGAAGGTCTCCTTGGAAGCCATCTCGTCGGCCGCCGACTTCAACGCCTCGATGATCGGCGGAGGCAGTGGCAAGACGACATCTCCGATTCCCAGGCGAATGATCTTCGCGGCGGGATTTTCGGCGGCGAACGCGCGGACACGCTTGCCGATCTCGGGAAACAGGTAGCCAGCTTGTAGCTTCGAATAGTTGCTGTTGATGCGCGCCATGTAGGTCGGAAACGCTACCACGCCGCCCAGCCCCGCTGGCAAGGCCGCCGGTGCGAGGCCCGTGGCCTTGGGCTTGCTTGGCCAAGCCTGACCAGCGCTGACGAAAACTCGACGTCTGACAAGACCGCGGCGCCTGAAACCCGGCAAGCAGGGAGCTAGGCCAACATGTTCAAGACGCGAGACCCCAAAAGTGGCGCATGGATGATGCTCTTCCTGGGTCTGGCATGCACCTGTTCGGCGCGCGTGCCCAGCGGCGGAGCAGGCGGCGTGCTCGGACGGGGCGGTGAAACTACCGGCGGAAATGGCGCCGCGGGCGGCGCTGAAAAAGCAACCGAAGGATCGGTGGTAGGGGTCGGCGGAGAGCAAGGCGGGGGCATCGGCGGAAACCCGACGCCCGATGGCAATTCCGGGCAGGGCGGCGTCGGTGCGCAAGGTGGCGACACAGACGCGGGCGGCAGTGTAGCGGCCGGCGGGGCTACCGCCGTCGGTGGCACATCGTCCCTGGGAGGTAACACCGCGAGCGGAGGCAGTAACGGCGGCAGCGCCTCTGCGGGCGGTAGCTCAGCGTTCGGAGGCGTTACCGCCGCCGGAGGAAACCCCGCCGTCGGCGGCAGCGCGGCCGCGGGGGGCATCTTGGGCGCGGGAGGCCGGACGGAGGGGACGTGCAACAGCGACAAAGAGGAGAAGTTCAGCTTCTTTGTCATCAGCAACGCCGAGCTGATTCGCCAGGGCGGGGAGGATCCCGACAACCCTGGCTTCTCCTCGTTCGGCGGAGATCTGGGCGGCATCACCGGGGCGGACAAGATCTGCCAGACCGCCGCCGAACACGTCTCGCCCTGTCAGGTGAACAAGGTGTGGCACGCGTTCCTGTCCACCACGACTCAGAACGGGATCGATCGGGTGGGGACCGGCCCCTGGTACGACCGCAATGGGCGGCTGTGGGCATCGTCGCTGACCACGCTGGTCGGCGATCGGGCCAGCGATGCCGACCTGGCCATCCGAAACGACATTCCCAACGAGAACGGCGTCAACAACCAGAATCCCGACGGCGCCGGCAAGGTGGACAACCACGAGACGCTGACGGGAATGAATGCCCAGGGAGGCCTTTACAGCCAGGACGTGACCCCGGGGACCATGCGCTCGGTCAGCTGCGGTCTGGACGTGGGAGCGGCGGGGCCCGCCCTTTGGTCCCCCGAGCGGGCCACCTGTTGGAACTGGACCCGCAAGACGCCCGAGGGATGCCCGCGGGTTGGCCACTCTTGGTGCACATCGCCCAACTGCCTGCCGGTGGGCGGCGGCAGCGGCACGAACTGGCTATCGGTTTCAAACGAAGGGGGATGCGCTCCCGGGGGCTCGCTGACACAGATGCGTGCCCCGACCGGCGTGCGGAAGGTCGGCGCGGCGGGCGGCTATGGCGGCTTTTATTGCATGGCTGTGATTCCGCACCCCTAGAGGAGCCGCCATGACGGTTTCGCTATAATTGTGAAACAATTCGGTTGTGTGGGACACAATTTTCTGGGTAGATCCCCCCATGGCCAAGCTTCAACGCCCCCTCCTGTTGGTTTTGATGGTGAACATGGCTGGGCTGGCCTGCAGCTCGTCGAGCGGCGGTGGCGGCTCGGGAGGAAGCCCGGCGACCGGCGGGAGTTCCGCGTCGGGTGGCGCGACCTCCACCGGCGGCATCACCTCGACGGGGGGCTCGACTTCGACCGGAGGCATGACTTCGTCGGGCGGCATGACTTCCTCGGGCGGCATGACTTCGTCCGGCGGCATGACTTCGTCCGGCGGCATGACTTCGTCCGGCGGCATGACTTCGTCCGGCGGGACCTCCAGCGGAGGCGCGGCGGGAGGCAAAGGCGGTTCGACCGGCGCGGGCGGCGCCAAGGGTGGAGCGACCGGCTCGGGTGGGGGCAGCCAGGGGACATGTCCAACCGCCAACGAGGACAAGTTCAGCTTCTTCGTGATCAGCAATGCCGAGCTGATCCGTCAGGGAGGCGAAGATCCCAACAACCCGGGCTTCTCGAAGTACGGTGGCAACCTGGGCGGCATCGAGGGCGCTGACAAGATCTGCCAGACCGCCGCCGAGCACGTGTCTGCGTGTCAGAAGAACAAGGTGTGGAGGGCGCTCCTCGGCACCACGAAGATGAATCCCATCGATCGGATCGGCACGGGTCCCTGGTACGACCGCAACGGCCGGTTGTGGGCGGGCAGCCTGAAGACGCTGGTCGAAGATCGTCCCTCGGACGCGGATCCGGCGATCAAGAACGACGTCCCCAATGAGAACGGCGTGAAGAATCAGACGCCCGACGGAACCACCAAGGTCGACAACCACGAAACGCTGACCGGCATGAGCAGCATGGGCACCACCTATACCCAGGGCCCGACCGGGACGTCGTCGACCGCCTGCGGGCCGGATGTGGGGGCCTCGGGAACGGGAACTTGGTCCGCCGAACGCGCCACCTGCTGGGACTGGACGCGCAACACGCCCGAGGGATGCCCCCGCGTCGGTCACACCTGGTGCAGCACGCCGAGCTGCACACCGGCGGGGAGCGGCAGCGGAACCAACTGGATGTCGGTCTGGAACGAGGGCGGATGCGCACCCGGCGGCACGCTCACGAATGCGGGCGGATTTCCCGGGGCCGACGTACGCAAGGTCGGGTCCTGGGGCGGCTACGGCGGCTTCTACTGTATGGCCGTCGTTCCCACCCCGTAACCACTCGTTTTCGGTGGCGCCACGGGCGATAGAACGCCGTTGCGCACTCCGCCGTCAGGGACGATAGTGCGCCCATGACCGTGCTCGAGGTACCACCGCTGGTGGTGGGAACGACGAAGCCGGCTGGGCTGACCGCGCTCGCGGCCCTGCCGCGCGGCGACCGGCTGCCCGAGCTCATCGAGGCGCGACTGGACCTGGCGCTTCCGGCGGGCGGGCCGGCCTCAGCCCTCCCCGATCTGTCCGCGTTCTTGCCGGATTGCCGCCGTCTGGAGGAGACCGGCTCGCCGGTCCTGATAACCGTGCGGCTGGTCGACGACGGCGGACGCTGGACCGAGGACGCGTCCCGGGCGCCGCTGTTCGAAGCCGCCCTTTCGGAGGGCGCCTGTTCGTGGGTGGACATCGAGGTCGAGAGCACCATCGCGGCCCAGATCGTCCGCAGCGCGCATCGGAAGGGCCGTCGCGCCATCGTGTCCCATCACGCGTTCGCGGGGACGCCCTCGATCGAGGCCCTGATGACCATCGTGGATCGCGCGCGCGCGCTGGACGCCGACATCGTCAAGGTGGCCACCCAGGTGACGTCGCTGGAAGATCACGATCGTCTGCTGGAGTTGTTGCGCGCGCGCCGAGGCGACGCGCTGGCCGTCATCGGGATGGGCGCGTTCGGAACACCGCTGCGCACGTACCTGGCCTGCGTCGGCTCGCGCCTGACCTACGGATTCCTGGACGAAGTCGCGGCGCCCGGACAGCTTCCCGTACGCGAGCTGGTCGCGCGCCTGATCGGCGATTGCCCGGCCTACGCCGAAGCCCGTCAAAAACGAGGGACACCATGATCACCCGGCTTGCGTTTGTTCATTTCATTTTGAATGATTCGGGCTGCCCGTGATTCAAGCCATGCAAAACACCGTTCCGGCCGCGCGTCGGTCACAAGCCGATCGCATTCTCGAGCTCGTGTCGAAAGAGATGGCGCTGGTCGAGACCGCCCTGCTGGCCCGCATGGAAACCCCGGTGGGTCCGATTCCCGAAGTGGGCGCGCATCTGCTGCAGGCCGGCGGCAAGCGCCTGCGTCCCTTGCTGGCGGTGCTGGCGGCGCGCGCCGGCGACGCGCCGATCGAGCTGGCGGTGTCGGTGGGCACCGCCGCCGAACTGATCCACACCGCGACCCTGTATCACGACGACGTGGTCGACGACGGGCGCGTCCGCCGGGGGCGTCCCGCCGCGCGCATGGTGTACGGCAACGGCATCGTGGTGCTGGTCGGGGATTTCTGCCTGGCCCGGGCGCTGGAGACCGTGGCGCTGACGGGATCGTTGCCGGCCGTGCAGTCTCTGGCCGCCACCGTGACCGAGATGGCCGAGGGTGAGGTCGCGCAGCTGGAACGTGCGGGGAACCCCGACGCGTCCGTCGACGACTATTTCCGCGTCATCGATCGCAAGACCGCTTCGCTGTTTGCCTGGTGTGCGCGCGTCGGCGGTATGCTGGTGCCCGCCCTGGATGCGGCGCTGGGACGCTACGGACGCGCGGTGGGACGCGCGTTCCAGATCGCCGACGATGTGCTGGACTGTGCGGTCGACGAGGTCACGGCCGGCAAGTCGGTCGGGCAAGACATCCAGGAGGGCAAGCTCACGCTCCCCATCCTTTACGCGTGCGAGACCAACCCGGAGCTGGCAACGCTGGTGCGGGCCAAGCTGGGTGAACGCGCGGTATCCCCCGCGGACGCGCGCGCCATCTTGACCGCCACCGTCGCCGCTGGCGGCGTGGACCGCGCCCGCGCCAAGGCGCGAGAGCTGGTGGCGGACGCCGTGGCCGAGCTGGAGATTCTTTCCCCGTCCGCCTATCGCAATGCCCTGACCGAGCTGGCCGCTTTGTCCGTCGACAGAAAGTTTTGAGCAACATGGCTTCTCCCTCCCCGTCCGCGACCGCCTCCGGTGTGCCTCCGCATTTCGATGGTCTGCGTGAGTTCGTGCGCTTCCTCGAGGAACGCGGGCAGCTTCGCCGCATCACCCGGGAGATTGATCCCGTGCTGGAGATCTCGGAGCTGGCCCAGCGGGTGATGCGGGCCGGCGGCCCCGCGTTGCTGTTCGAGAAGGTCAAGGGCTCGCGGTTTCCGCTGCTGATCAACACCTACGCCACCCGCCAGCGGATGTCGTGGGCGCTGGGCGTCGACGATCTGGCGACCCACGCGGCGACCATCAGCGATCTGGTGAAGGCCCAGCCGCCCGTATCCCTGATGGACAAGGTGCGCATGCTGCCCAAGCTGGGCCGGGTGGCGGGCGCCATGCCCAAGACCATCACCAACGCGCCCTGCCAGCAGATCGTCGACACCAGCCCGGATCTGACCAAGCTGCCGATCCTGACCACCTGGCCCGAGGACGGCGGCCCGTACATCACGCTTCCGATGGTGATCACGCGCGATCCGGACAAAGGTACGCGCAACGTCGGATGCTACCGGATGCAGGTCTACGGGCCGCGAGAGACCGGCATGCACTGGCAGCTGCACAAGACCGGACGGCGCCACATGCGGCGCTACCAGGAACTGGGCATCGCCCGCATGCCCGTGGCGGTCGCCCTAGGCGGCGATCCTTGCTTGCCCTACGCAGCGACGGCGCCGCTGCCCGACGGCATCGACGAATTCCTGTTCGCGGGTTTCTTGCGCCGCAAGCCGGTCGAGATGGTGGCCTGCAAGACCATCGACCTGGAGGTGCCGGCGTCGGCGGATTTCGTGCTGGAGGGTTACGTCGACGTCAACGAGCCATTCCGGCGAGAAGGGCCGTTTGGCGATCACACGGGCTACTACTCGTTGGCCGACGACTACCCGGTGTTCCACCTGACCGCCATTACCCGACGCGAGAACCCGATCTACGCGACCACGGTGGTCGGTCCGCCGCCGCAGGAAGACGCCTGGCTGGGCAAGGCCACCGAACGGCTGTTCCTGCCGCTGTTGCAGATGACCTTCCCCGAGATCGTGGACATGAACCTGCCCATTGAAGGCGTGTTCCACAACCTGTGCATCGTCTCGATCAAGAAGGAGTACCCGCACCACGCCCGTAAGATCTGCCATTCCCTGTGGGGCATGGGGCAAATGATGTTCGCCAAGGTGATCGTGGTGGTGGACGACGACGTGAACGTGCAGAACGTGCAAGAGGTGGTGTGGCGCGCGCTGAACAACATCGACGCCAAGCGCGACGTGTTCTTCGCGGAAGGCCCCATCGACGTGCTTGATCACGCGTCGGTGGCGATGGGCTTCGGTGGCAAGCTGGGCGTCGACGCCACCCGTAAGTGGAAGGACGAAGGCTTCACCCGCGAATGGCCCGAGGTGTTGAAGATGACGCCCGCCGTGGTGGCCCGCGTGGATGCCCTGTGGAAAGAACTGGGCCTGTGACCAGCGACAACGCCACCGGTCTGGCGCGCATCATCGTCGACGGAGCGGGCCGTTCGCCGCGCGAGATGTTCGACGAGATCGCCCCTCGCTACGACGCCGCCAACCGCGTGATGTCGGCCGGCGTCGACATCTTCTGGCGCCGCAAGGCCATCAAGCGGCTGCTGGCGGGGCTGGGCCCCACGCCGCGAATGCTGGATCTCGGCGCCGGCACGCTGGACGGCGCGCTGGAGATCGTGCGTCGCGCACCGGGTGCCAAAGTGGTGGCGGCGGACTTCGCGCGCGAGATGCTGCGGGCCGGGCGCGCCAAGCTGGCCACCGAAGACCTGCGCGGGCGGGTGTGGCCGCAGGTCGCGGACGGACACTTTCTGCCCTACGCGACCGGTGCCTTCGACGGCGCGTTCTCGGCGTTCTGCGTGCGCAACATGGCCGATCTGCCGCGCGCGATGGCGGAGCTGCGCCGCGTGGTGCGGCCGGGCGGGCGCATCGCCATCCTGGAATTCTTCCGTCCCCAGCGCTCGCGCTTCTTCTTCGACAAGATCTACAACGCGCACGTGCTGCCGCTCTTGGGCTGGGCCGTGTCAGGCGATCGCGAGGCCTACCGGTACCTGCCGGCGTCCATCGCCGGGTTTCGCAGCCGCGAGGAGTACGCCGCGCTGTTGCGCGAGGTCGGCTTCGCGGAGGTCGACGCGCGCCCCCTGTTCCCTTCGGGCGTGGCCTCGCTGGTGGTGGCGTCATGAAGCTGGTGGTCGCCGTCGGGGGCGCGTCGGGTTCCATCTACGCCCGGCGTTTGCTGGATACCCTGGCGGGCATCCACGCGCGGGATCCACGCGCGCTGGAGGTGGGCCTGTGCTTTTCGTCGGCCGGCGCCGAGGTGTGGCAGCACGAGCTGGGTCCGGTTCCGGAGTATCCGTTTCGCCGCTACGGTCTGCGCGACTTCCGGGCGCCTTTCGCCTCGGGTTCGGCGGGTTGGGACGCGATGGTGGTCATCCCGTGTTCGACGGGCGGCCTGGCGCGTATCGCCCATGGCATATCCGAGGACCTGATCGGACGCGCCGCCGACGTCATGCTGAAGGAGCGGCGCAAGCTGGTGCTGGTTGTGCGCGAGACACCGCTATCGCAGATTCACCTGGAGAACATGCTGGCGGTCACCCGTGCCGGCGGCGTGGTGTTGCCGGCCGCGCCGTCGTTCTATTCGAAGCCGCAGACCATCGACGCGCTGCTGGACACGGTCCTGGGCCGGGTTCTGGATCAGGTGGGCCTTCCCAACGAGCTGGCGCCGCGATGGGGTGCCGCAGAGGGAGCCGCGGGATGAGCAACGCTGGAATCTCGTTGGCGACAGCAACCGCGCCCGCCCTGCCCGACTTCGCGTCGCTGGATCTGTTCGAGCTGGGCCGGCGCGCCGCCGCAGCTCGCGACGCGCAGCTGGGCCCGCGCGCGTCGTTCGTGCGCAGCCGGCAATTGCTGGCCACCGGCGCCTGGCGCGGCCCCCGCGACGCGCGCGAGAGCTACGTCGAACTTGCCGACCTGGCGGCGCTGGGCGGTTGGGCGGCCGCGCATCAGGCCGGGGTCGGCCTGCTGGTCGGCGGCGGCGATCCTGAATTGCACGCTGCGGCCCGGGCCAGCCAGGCGCGATCCCTGTGGCGGCTGCCCTTCCGCAGCGGCGAATCCCCGCTCGAGCGACGCAAGCGGCTGGATCAGCTCCGCCTGCTGGTCGAGCGCGGGTTGCCGATCTGGGGCGTGCTGCCGACGCCCGAGGGTGAACCGCAGGGCCTGGACACGCTGCACCTGATCGCGACGCTGCGGCTGGACCTGCCCGAGATCCCGCACGTCGTGCTGGACGTGGCGGCACTGGGGCCGCGCCTGGCTCAGATGAGCTTGGGGTTCGGCGCCGACGAGCTGTGGGCTCCGATCGTCTCGGAGCGCGCGCTGCGCCTGGGCGGCAACGCCAACAATCCCTCCATGACCCGCAAGGAAGCGGCGGTATTGATTCGCGGCGCGGGCCTGACGGCCTTCGAGCGTACGGGACCGAACGAGTACTCCGAGGAATCGCCATGAACATCAGCCGCATCCGGGAGAAACTGCGCGACGGTGAGCCCCTGTCCTTCGACGACGGCGTCGAGCTGTGGCGGCACCCCAACCTGCTGGACGTCGGCGGGTTGGCCAACGAGGTGCGGGAGCGCCTGCACGGCGATCGCACCTACTTCAACCGCAACCTGCACATCAATGCGACCAACGTGTGCGTTGCCAGCTGCATGTTCTGTTCGTTCGCGCGCCTCAAGCCCGGCGACGCCGGTGCCTACACCATGTCCCACGACGAAGCCTGGGGGAAGCTGCGCGCCCGCATCGACGCGGGCGATCCCCTGACCGAGGTGCACATCGTCAACGGCCTGCACGACGGCCTGCCCTTCGAGTACTACGAGGAGCTGCTGCGCGGGTTGAAGCGGATCAAGCCGTCCATTCACCTGAAGGCCTTCACCGCAGTCGAGCTGTTCTTCTTCCACAAGCATTTCGGAATGCCCGTTCGCACCGTGCTGGAACGCCTACGAGCCGCGGGCATGGATTCAATTCCCGGGGGCGGCGCCGAGATCTTCGCGCCCAAGGTGCGCAAGAAGATCTGCGACGACAAGTGCACCGGCGAGGAATGGCTGCAGGTGCACCGCGAGGCGCACGCACTGGGGCTGCGTTCCAACTGCACCATGTTGTACGGACACATCGAGTCCGACGAAGATCGCGTCGATCACCTGATGCAGCTGCGGGCCCTGCAGGACGAGACCGGCGGCTTCCAGACCTTCATTCCGCTGGCGTTTCATCCTGACGGCAACGCGCTGATGCGGCTGCCCGGACCGACCGGCGTCGAGGATCTCCGCATGTACGCGGTGTCGCGGTTGGTGCTGCACAACATTCCGCACATCAAGGCCTACTGGATCATGCTGGGCGTGAAGACCGCACAGACCGCGCTGTGGTTCGGCGCCGACGATCTGGACGGCACCGTGCAGGAAGAAAAGATCTATCACATGGCGGGCGCGGAGACGCCGCAGGCCATGACGCCGGCCGAAATTGTCCGGCTGATTCGCAACGCCGGCCGCAGCCCCGTCGAGCGCGACACTCTGTACAACGTGGTCGCCGAGGGCGACGCGCTGGGGGGCGACAAGCCGTTCCGGCGCGACGTCCGCAAGAACCTGGCGGTGGTCTCATGAGTCGCGTGCGCGTGGCGGCGGTGTCGTTCCTGAACGCCCGCCCGATCACCTACGGTCTCGAGCGCGGCCTGGGAAGCGACCAGTTCGATCTCTCCTTCGATCTTCCCAGCCGCTGCGCCGCCAAGCTGGCCGCCGGCGAGGTGGATCTGGCGCTGATCCCCACCGCGGCCTACCGCGAGATCGAGGCCGAGACCCCGCTGCGCGCGGTGCCCGGGGTGGCGATCGCCAGCGTGGGCGACGTGCGCACGGTGCTGCTGGTCGGCCAGGTGCCCTGGGAGGCCATGACCGACATCGCGCTGGACGGGGCGTCGCGCAGCTCGGCCGCGCTGGTGCGATTGCTCACCCGCGAGCGCGGCCTGGCGCCACGCTTCGTGGAAGTGCCGCACGATCAGGTCGAGAGCGCGGCGCACGGCACCACCGGCGCGCTGGTCATCGGCGACGCGGGGTTTTCGGTGGCCGAGCGTTACCCGCAGGTCTACGACCTGGGCGGCGAGTGGAAGCGGCTTTCGGGCCTGCCATTCGTCTATGCCATCTGGGCCGGTCGTCCGGGCGCCGTCGACGACGCGGGGATCGCGCTCTTGCGCGAGAGCCTGCGCCTGGGCCTGGCCGCGCGCGCCGAGATCGCGCGCGCGTGGGCCGCCGCCCACGGCGGTGCTCCCGCGTTCTACGAACGCTACCTGGTGGACAACATCCAGTATCGCCTGGGCGCCGAGGAGATCTCGGGCGCCGGCGCCTTCCTCGAACGGCTGCGCATCGACGAACACAGCCAGCGCAAGTCGCGGTTGCGGTTCTTCGACGGCGCCTACGTCAAGGAGACGGCCGTGCGGGTCGCGATGCCCGTCCCCGGCGCGCCGGCCGCCAACGATGTGGCGCCCGCCCGTTCGGTCGACAGCTTGCTGGCGGACGCCGCCGGCGGAAAGCGCCTGTCCCCGGAGGACTTCATGCGGCTCTACGCCGAGGCGCGCGTGCTGGATCTGGGCGCCGCCGCCGACGCCCGCCGCCGCGCGCTGCACCCCGACGGAACGGTCACCTACATCATCGATCGCAACGTCAACTACACCAACGTCTGCGTCACGCGGTGCAAGTTCTGCAACTTCTACCGCCCGCCCACCAACAAAACCGAAGGCTACACGTTGTCGCGCGAGGTGCTGGCGCAGAAATTCCAGGAGACCGTCGACCTGGGTGGCGTGCAGATCCTGCTGCAGGGGGGCCTGAACCCCGACCTGCCGATCACCTGGTACGAGGAGCTCTTTCGCTGGATGAAGGCCAACTTTCCGCTGGCCATCCACGGGCTTTCCCCCGAGGAGATCCGCTACATCGCCGAGCTGGAGAATCTGCCAATCCGCACCGTCATCGAACGGCTGATAGCCGCGGGCCTGGATTCGATCCCCGGCGGCGGCGCGGAGATCCTGGACGACGAGATCCGCCACGCCATCTCGCCGCTGAAGTGCACCACCGACACCTGGATGGAGGTCATGCGCGAGGGCCACGCGCTGGGCCTGCGCACCACCGCCACGATGGTGTTCGGGTTCGGCGAGACGCCCGCGCACCTGGCCAATCACCTGGAGCGGCTGCGGGCGCTGCAGGACCAGACGTCCGGCTTCACGGCTTTCATCTGCTGGCCGTTCCAGGCGGAAGGCACCCGCCTGAAGCTGCGCGACGACACGACGGCGATGCGCTACCTGCGCATCTTCGCGCTGGCACGCCTGTACCTGGACAACTTCCCCAGCCTGCAGGTGTCGTGGCCGACGATGGGGCCCGAGGTCGGCCAGGTCGCGCTGCGCTTCGGCGGCAACGACTTCGGCTCGGCGATGATCGAAGAGAACGTGGTGTCCCAGGCAGGCGCCGTGTTCAAGCTGTCCTCCGCCGACATCGAGCGCTACGTGCGGGCGGCGGGCTTCGTCCCGCGTCGACGCAACATGCGCTACGAACTTCTGCCGACGGCCTCGGCCGCCTGATTACCGTGGCAGGCGCCGCGCCGGTTCGAATCGTCAGCGCGCCGTGGGTGCTTCCCATGACCTCGCCGCCGATCGCCGAGGGCGCGGTGGCGCTGGACGGCGACGGCGTCGTCGTGGCCGTGGGTCCGCGCAGTGACGTACGGGCCGCGTGGCCACGCACCGACGAGGAGCGGAGCGACGGGGCCCTGTTGCCCGCGCTGGTGAACGCCCACACGCATCTCGAACTGTCGCAGTTGGCAGACCCGATTCCGGGCGGCGACGGCGTGATCGCCTGGACGGGGCGCCTGATGAAGACGCTCCGTGACCGTCCGTTCGAAGGCGACGCCTACCTCGCGGCGCTGGAAGCGGCCCGCACCGCCGTGGATCTGGGCACCGCCGCGCTGGGCGACGTGGGCAACGGCGTCGTCGGCTGGCGCGCGATGGACGCCGCGGGTTTGAGTGGACTCTTCTTCCACGAACTGGTCGGCTCGCGCGAGCAACGCACCGGCGACGCCCTGGCCGACGCCGCCAGCGAGCGAGACGCGCTGGCGGACCCGCCGCGCATTCCCGCCGTGCCGGCGCCTCACGCCCCGTATTCGGTCGGCCCCGCGCTCTTCCGTCGGATCTTTGCCGCCGCGGCCATCACGGGGCAACCGACCTCGATCCACCTGGCCGAGGATGCCGACGAGGTCGCCCTGCTGGCGACCGGCGAGGGTGGCTGGCCTGCCATCCTGCGCGGGCTGGGCGTCGCCCCCGAGGATCGCGTCCCGCGGCTGGGTCCGTGCGCCTATCTCGAATCACTGGGCGCCTTCGCGGGGGGCGTCGCACCGCTGCTGGTCCACATGGTTCACGCCAGCGTCGACGATCGCCGACGGGCACGTGCCGCCGGGGCGACCATCGTGCTTTGCCCGCGATCGAACCTGCACATCGGCGGTCGTCTGCCCGACGTCCCCGCGTTGCTGGCCGACGAGGTTCGCCTGGCCATCGGAACCGACAGCCTGGCCTCCGTGCCGGACCTGTCGGTCTGGGCCGAGCTGGGCGTGCTGGCCAAGCATTTCCCAACGGTCCCCGCGCGCACCTGGCTGGCCGCGGCCACCAGCGGCGGCGCCCGCGCCTTGGGTCTCGCGCGGCTCGGCGCGCTCGAGGTCGGCCGACGACCGGGTCTGCTGGCTGTTGGTCTACCGCCCGGCGAGCGCGATCCGGAAGGCGCGCTGGTTCACAATCCCCCGCCCCCCTCCTCCATCACCTGGATAGCCCGCGCATGAGTTCATCGACCGCTTCGCCCCAAGCTTCACCTCCCGTCGCCGCGCCGCGGTCGAACCCGCTGCTCACGTTCGGGCGCATGGTGAAGTTCAGCCACACCGTTTTTGCGCTGCCCTTCGCACTGGCCGCCGCCGCGCTGGCCGCCCGCGGAGTCGGCCTACCCCTGCCGCGTCTGCTGGCGATCGTCGTCGCGATGGCCGGCGCGCGCACCACCGCGATGGGCTTCAACCGCATCGTCGACCGCCAGTTCGACGCCAAGAACCCGCGTACGGCGGGGCGCGAATTACCGAGCGGCCAGGTCTCACTGCGCGCGGCGTGGACCATGACCATCGTCAGCGCCGGCGTCTTCATAGCGGCGGCGGCCTACCTGGGCCCGCTGTGTCTGAAGCTAACGCCGGTCGCTCTGCTGCTGCTGTGGGGGTACTCGGTGACCAAGCGCTTCACGGCCCTTTGCCACCTGGTGCTGGGCCTGGCCATCGCGTCAGGCCCCGCCGGGGCGTGGATCGCCGTGCGCGGGGACTTCACCTGGGTGCCGGGCTTGTTGATGATCGCCGTCGGAACGTGGATTGGCGGTTTCGACATCCTATACGCGCTGGCGGATCGCGACTTCGATCGTGCCAGCGGGCTCCACTCGATCCCGGCGCGGCTGGGCATCAAGGGCGCGCTGATCGTGTCGGGCCTGCTGCACGTCATCACCCTGGCGGCGCTAGCTACGCTTGCCTTCGTCGGGGGCCTCGGCGCGTTCTATCTGGTGGCAGTGGCCGTCGCGGCCGCGCTGCTGATCTGGGAACACGCCATCGTGCGGCCCAATGATCTGTCACGCCTGAACGTCGCCTTCTTCACTTTGAACGGGTACGTATCGGTGGTGTTGCTCGCCGGCGTGGTCGCCGACGTGCTGATTCGCTGAGGTCCGGTCGTGGTTCGCGAACTCAGCGTCGCGCTATGCCCAACGTCACCGCCGCGACGCCGTGCGACTTCCACCCGGGAGTGGTGGTCCGCGGGGGCTTGGCGGGTTGCGGGGGCTTGACGATCCATGGCGGGAAGCACACCGTGGGCGGTGGTAGCTCATCGACGATGGTCACGGGTGTCACATGGGCCGGGATGGGCACCTTCCCAGCGAAGCGCGTGCCTTCGATCAACCGTCGCAGGGAGCTGATTCCGACTCCGATGGCGGCAAGCTGACTTCCGCCTACGAAGATCAGCATCACCAGGAAGGGAACGAAGCCCATGCGGCGCGCCACGCGCAGGCGCGACCAGCAGTCGGCCGTCACCACGCTGCCATCGGGCCGCCGGACGATGCGCAGGCACAGACGACCCTCGTGCTCGCTGATCAAGCGCAACGCCTCGGCTCGGCGTAAGGCCTGCACGTTGTAGACATTCTGGCGGCAGTGGCCGCAGTGGCGGACCCGGTGGTCGCCCACCAGGCTGTCCCACGAGACGTCACAGGCTGTGGCGATCTCCGCGCGATCGAGATTGTCTGGCCCTCGATTGAGGACGTTGAGTCGCAGCATGCCGGCTCGACACCACGCCGTGAGGCCGGTTCCAGCTTTCCCGCGGGTCCGCTAAGTACAGGCAGGCTCGTCCAGCGGAGGAACGCAGACGCCGCCCGTGCACGCAACGCCCATCAGGCAGTCGCTGGATTCGGTGCAGGCCTCACCTCCCCGTTTCCGGGCGATGCACTTCATCGTCGCGGTGTCGCAATTTGCATAGGGCACGCACCCGGTGGCAAGCCCCGTGCAATCACCGCCGACCGGAATGCGGCCCAGGCAGGTCTTCGAGGCCGGATCGCAGAAGTCGGCGGATGAATCACACGCCGTCCCCGGGCAGGCTTGGCCACGCGCCGGCAGGACGCCGCAGGTGCCCTTCGTGGTGCCCATCACCAGATTGCACCGCCGGCCCGCAACGCAGTGGTCAACGCTGGTGCACGGTTGCCCGTCGGCGATGAACGGAGCGCAGGTCCAGGTGGTGGCCGTGTCACCTTGCTTGCAGAACAGGTCATCCGCACAACCGACGGCCGAGCTTGAGCAGTCCCCGCCCGCCGAGATCTTGGCGGCGCACGTTCCCGCGCAGCACTCGGTGGCCGTGGTACAGGCAGACTTGTCGCACGCCTGTGACTGACACTCTTCGCTGGTCAGGCAGGCACCTCCCGTCGCCACCGCACCCTTGATCGCGTTCCTGCACGATTGCGACTGATTGAGGAGAGAGAACGCTCCGTCAGAAACCTTGCAACTGGTCACACGGTAGAGGTCCAGACACGCCGCCGCCGCCTTGCCGTCGTAAATGATCTTCCCGGCTTTCACATCGACGACCAGTTGTTGCCGCGTGTAGACGCTCTCATCGCAACCAGCCCTGTCCGGCGCTCCGCCACAGCGAACCTCATACTCACACGCGGCGTCGATCGCCCGCGCGCCAAGATCTTCGATGGCTATCGAAGCACCATCGCCGCCCCCACACCCACTGAGGCACACCCAGGCCACAACCAAAATGCGTTTCACGCAGGCAATCTAGGCCAGCCGGCGCCAAAAGAACAGTTCCGTCCAAGCCGTGCGCCGAGGCGGCGTCGGCATTGCCCGGCAGATCGAATAGGATCGGCGCTTCATGCACAGGGTATCCCTCCTCGCCATTGCGTTGATGCTGGTCGGTGGCTGTCAAAAGAACGAAAGAGTCGCTGGACGGGTGTCTGCGACACCCGAGGATGCGCGGGAGGCGATCGCCGCGATTGTGGCGGACTTTCGGGGCATGGTCGTGCTGCTGGCCGATGAACCGGCCGAGGACGATCAGGCCATCATGGTCGCGCGGTTGTTGTTCCAGCGTAGCCATGAACGGGCGGATGCCCTGGTCGCACGCATCGGCCCCGATCCCGCCGTCACGGGAACCATTCTGACGGCGGTCGAGGGAGGCACGGAGCTGCACGACGCCGACAAGCTCGCACTGCGCGATCTCTTGGCCGAGCTCCCTGCGGACGCACGGGTCAAAGACGCGCGTCGCAACCTCGACGAGATTCAGGCCCGCTACGACAAAGAACTGACCAAGCTTTACGAGCAGCTCGGAATGCGGGCGGCCCCCGAACGGCGCGAGGCCTGGATGGACTATGTCACCTTCGCGCGCACCGCTGTCTCACGGGAGACGTTGATGTCGGCCTTCGCCGGTGAACTGGCTTCGCTCGATCAGGGCTCGCGCGGCAAGGGCGCGCCATGGCGCGACGACAGCGCCACCATCGTGGGCCGGCGGCTCCCGGAGAAGACGGTGCTGCTCACCTTCGACGACGGACCTTCGGCGCGCTTCACGCCGGTCATCCGGGGCATTCTGAAGAAGTATGGCGCATCGGGCGTGTTCTTCGAGGTGGGCCGCAACGTCAAGAATGCCCCCGCCGAGGCCCAGACCCTTCAAGAGGGCGGCTTTGCGCTCGGCAACCACTCGTTCACGCATGCGTTCCTCCCCAAATTGACGGAAGGCCCGCTCGACCATCAGATCACGGACACCAACGCCGCCCTCGAGGCGGCCGCGCATAGCAAGCCCGTGCTCTTCCGGCCCCCCTACGGGGCACGCAATGCGCTGGTCGTGAAGGCGGCCGCGACCCTGAGCATGAAGACGATGCTCTGGAATATCGACTCGATGGACTGGGCCGATCCCGTGCCACGCTCCATCGCCCGCCGCGTTCTCAAGTCGCTGGACAAGGAGAAGCGCGGCATCGTGCTCTTCCACGACATCCACGAGCGCACCACCCAGGCCCTGCCCCTCGTTCTCGACGAGCTCACCCGTCAGGGCTACCGATTCCTCGCCTGGAACGGAAAGGACCTGGTGATTCCGCCGGGGGAAGGAACCAATGGCGAGGCCGGCGGTGCGGGCAGCGCCACGATTGCCAGTGCCCCGCTTTATCGCGAGAGCTGGGCGTTGGTGGTGGGGATCAACAACTACAAGAGCTGGCCCCAGCTTTCGTACGCCGTCAACGACGCCAAGGCGATCCGCGAGCTGTTGATCGGGAAGTATGGGTTCGACGCCAGTCACGTGACGACCCTGATCGATCAGGACGCGACCCGCGATAGGATCCTGGCCGCGCTCGGCGAAGGGCTTTCCGACGGGCGCCGCGTGGCGCGTGAGGATCGAGTGGTGGTCTTCTTCGCGGGGCACGGGACCACCCGCAAGCTGCCGAACGGCAAGAACATCGGATACATCATCCCGGTCGACGCCACCGTCGCCGGCTATCAGACGCAGGCCATCTCCATGACGACCCTGCAGGACATGAGCGACGCCATTCCTGCCAAGCACGCCTTCTTCGTGATGGACGCGTGCTACAGCGGACTGGCGCTGACGCGCGGGGGAGCCGCGGGTGCCGTGGGAGATCGACGGCAGTACCTGCAGGAGATAACGCGGCGGACGGCGCGCCAGGTTCTGACCGCCGGTGGCGCGGATGAGCAAGTGGCGGACAACGGTCCGGGGGGACACTCCATCTTCACGTGGACGCTGCTGCAGGGCCTCGAAGGCAAGGCCGATCTCGACGGTGACAGCGTCATCACCGCCACCGAACTCGCCGCCTACGTGGCCCCGAGTGTCTCCTCGTTGTCGCGGCAGACGCCCGTGTTTGGGCATCTGGCGGGGAGCGAGGGCGGCGAGCTGGTGTTCGCGTCCAAGCCCGAGGAAGAGTTCCTGAGCGAGGAGTCACGGCAACTCGACGGCGAGGCCATCCGCCTCAATGCCGAGCTCGATCGCGTCCGCAAGGAAGTCGAGCAGAAGCGGGCGCGCGTGGAGAAACTCAAAGGCGAGCTGGTAACGGCGACCAATGCGCTCGGAACGGCGGCGGGACCGCCGCCGAACGGGATGGCGCAAGCAGGGGGAGGCGGCGGGGCGGGGACGTCTGCCGCCGCGACCAACGCGCTCGCCGGAGTCGCTCCCCCTGGAGGTACCGCCCTGCCGCCGCTGGCCGCCCCCCCGACCACGCCCGCCGACGAGGCCAAACGTCAAGTCGAGCGGGGCATGACCCTGTACCGTGAGAAGCGCTACGAGGAGGCCGCGCGTGCCTTTCAAGCGGCGTTGGCCAGCGATCCCAACCACGTCCTCGCCACCAACAACCTGGGCTTTGCGTACTACAAGCTCGGACGCCTGGGCGATGCCGTGACCTGGTATCAGAAGACCCTGGCCCTCGATCCGCGGCGCGCCGTTGCTTACGCCAACCTCGGCGACGCCTACGCCGATCTCCACCGCCCGGCGGACGCGCGCCGCGCCTTCGAGAAGTTCCTGGAGCTTCAACCCCGCTCGAAGATCGCCCCCCGGGTTCGCCAGAGCCTCGCCGCGCTACCGGCGCCATGAGACTGTGGAAAGGGCGTCGCGGAGGTCGCCACGTCAGAACTGTCGCGCGAACATCACCCCGCCTCCGTTGCCCGACAGCCACGGCAGCACCTGAGCAGTGGACGGCTTCCCGCCCAACGGCAAGGTGACGTCGGCAGGCATGGGGATCAGCTGGCTGACCAGGGCGCCTGCGATCGGCGCCGCCGCGATGGCGATCCATTCCGACGTGGCGAGAGAGCGCGCGCCCGGCTGCCCGTGCATGTGCAACATCGGGACGGCCAGGCCCACGCCCGCGCCGACCACCGAGCCGATGATCACGTCGCTGTAGAAGTGCTTGCCGCCGCGAACGCGGAGGTTGCTGGTCGCGCCGGCCAGGGCCAGGCCGGTGGCCCACACCACCGTGCGCGTGGTGGTGTCGGCACTGCTTTGCGAGAAGAGATAGGCCCCCGCGACGGCGGCGGCGAACGACGTGGCCGCATGACCCGAATAGAACGAGAGACGCGAGTCTCGCTCTTGCCCGCGCGCGTATTCCAGCACCAGCGGATCGGCGTTGTACACGTAGGGGCGCGGGCGCCCGACCAGGTATTTCGCTCCGGCGTTCAGCGCCAGCGATACGGCCAGCGTCTCCCCGTAGACCAGCGTCCGCTGCCCCATCGCGCCGTCCAGTCCGCGGCCTGCGTCGGCCGCCAGCGGCGTCAGGACCGCCAGGGTCAGCAGCAGGTCACTGGCGCGCGCGGCGCCCGCGGAGAAGTTCCGCTTCACGGGATCGTCGATGGGGAGCAGCTCGTGGTCCCAGCGCCGTTGCGTGTCGACGTGAACCAGGCTGGCAACGCCCGCCAGCGCCAGGGCGGTCACGATGACGGCACCGTCGACCGCGGGGCGGATCGCCAGCGAAGGTGAACCGGGGTCGCTGGCGTCCTGGGCACGCGCAACCGCGGGCCACACCGCCACCAGCGCGGCCAGCAAGGCGACACCCCGGCCGAAGACCGCCGCTCTCCCAACGAGGCCACAGCGTCGTGCGCGTCGCATGGCCGCCTTAGCCCTTCACGTTGATACGCAGGGCCTCGTTCACGAACGACTCGATGGCGGCGCCGATGGCGGCGTCCCCCGTCGCTGACGGGGGTTGCGACGCCAGCACGCGCACGCGCTCGACCATCGACTCGTACAGGCTCTGCAGGTAGCGGATCTTGTCGTCGACGTTGGCGGCGTCTTCCTGCATGAGGCCCCCGATCTGGAACCCGGTGCCCAGCGCCACGCCGCTGAGCGCTGCAATGCCGCCCGCGCGCTGGGTGTCAGGCGACGAGGCGGCGAGCGCGATCGCGCCGGCACCAATGCTGGCGGCGGCGAGCACGCCATACGACAGCAGGTTCAGGGAGCGCCGGCGCGACCGGACCTTGTTCCTCCGCTCCTTCAGCAGATCGAGCTGCTTCTGATACACCTCCTGCGCCAGGGCCAGGTGGTTGACCGCCGCCGTCTTCGACGCGCCTCCCGGCAGCACGCTGGCAGCCGAGACCCGCGCGTTGTCCGAGACCACCAGCGCGCTGCGGTCGACGATGGTGTACTCGCTGGCGCAGCCGCTGATCGTGGTCGCGGCTGCAAAGGCCACCAGGGTCAACAGGGTCACCGCTGCGGTTGCGCCCGCGCGTCGTCGCGCAGCGGGTCGCGCGCAAGGACGAGACGCTGTGTGGAGACGCTGACGAACGAAACTGACGGGGCGGGGGATCGGGTTCATGGCTGACCTCTCTTGGCGATGGGGTTGAGGATTCGGTCGATGGACTGGGCTTCCAGCGCGGCCATCCAGCGCGCGGCGACGTCGTCAGCCAGCACGCCGGTGAGCGCGAGCTCGGGGGCGTCACGCGCGCGCGCCGTGAACTGGGACGAAGCGGCGTCCGTGAACACGACGGCCCCACTGCGCGCGTCAGTGATGGTCAAGGTCGCCGCCAGCACGGCCGTGCGGTCGTGGTGCAGGTGGTGCTGGCGCTGCGACACCGCCACGCGCTCGACGGTGATGGCGGCGCGGTGGGTGACGACCGGCGGCGTCGTCCCGGGAGGCGCAAGCCGTGGACGTCCGCGCGCGATCAGCCGCCCGCGGAGCCCCTCCACCAGCGCCCGGGCTTCGGTCGTGGGGTTCGGACCGGCGTCGATCACCAGAACCGGCTCGACCAGGTCAGGCCCGGCAGCGGCCCTCGCTCCGTCGGACATCGGGTCCTGCGGCTGCGCGCCCGCGGCCACCACGACCCAGCGCGCGACCTCATCCGCCCATTGTCGGGTCGCGGGCCCCGCCGCCAGGGGCGCCAGCTCGCGCCGGCCCAGGATCGCGCCCGTGCGCGCGTCGAACAGAGTCGCGAACAGCACCCCCTCGACACCGTCGTCGAGAAGCTCGAGCCCCAGCACGTGGGCGGCGCCGGTCTCGGCGCCGAGGACGCGCAGGCAACCTGGCGTCACGCAGGCCGCGAGATCGCCAGCAGCCTCCGCGGGCAGCAGGCCACGCGCCCGGCGCGGCAGATCCCGCGGACCGAGCGCGCGTACGCGACGGCACCTGCCCAGAGCCACCGCCACGCGCGCCTCCAGCAGGCGCCGCGCGTCGCGCGACAGCCCGGGGCCCCCCTCCACCGGCAAGACGAAGAGCCCGAGCGGTGCTGCGGGGGGCACGCTTTCGGCCGCCACCACCAGGTCGTTCGCGGCTCCCACCGACGCCGCCTTGGCGTCGGGGATCGTCGCCAGCATCAGCAAGAACGGGGTCAGTGCCCTGGTTGCGCGGGGGCTCACGGTCGGGCTCCAACGGCGGCTGAGGTCGCGGGCGCAGGCGCCGCCAACGCTCGGCCGACGCGGACCCGGCGGATGACGGGCGGCGGGCGCAGGTGGTTGTGCACCACCACCTCGACGTCGGTGAGCGGCAGCGCCGCCAGCGGCATGGTGACGGTGTCCCCGGCGAAGCGCTTGTGCTCGAGCAGCGTGACCGTGTGGCGCGGCCCGGTCGCCGACGCGTCGACCTTGGCACCGTCGAGCGGATCGAAAAACACCATCTCCACGGCCACCACCGGCGGTGATGGCGGCGTCGCGACGGGGCCAGCCGGCACGTGAATCGAGAACCGGACCGCGTGCAGGGCGGCGTCGTTGTTCACGACCAGCGCCGCGGGCTCGACCTCCTGCCACGCCAACACCGGCTCGGGTCGGGCGCGGTGGCCGGGCAACCTGCCGGTAAGCCATGGCGCGGCCGCCTTTCCATCGCAACCGGCGCTCGCCGCCCATGCCAGCATCGCCAGCGGCACCAGGACCCCGCGCAGCCGCCCGTGATCGCGCATGATCAGGCCCCCTTTCCGGGTGCGGCGCCCTCGTCGTGCTCCCCGGCCCGCCTCGGCAGCGCCGGCCGCCGCACCAGGCTCCCGGCGAAGACCAGCAGGCCTCCCACCGCGGCCAGCAGGGCCACCCGCAGCCCACCCGCCAGGTGGGTGGAGTCGTAGACCGCGGCCTTGACCACCGCGACGCCGATCAGCGCCAGCCCGACATGCTCCGCACCGCGCCCACGCCGCTCGGCGCCGAGGAGCAGCCCCAGGCCCAGCGCCAGCCACAGCACGGTCGGCACCAGCCGTCGCGTCACCGAGTCGGCAGCGACGCCAGTCGTGAGGAACACGAAGTACAGCGCCGACGTCGTCGCCAGCAAGGCCGTGCCGAAGGCGTACCAGCTCAGCCGGTGCGCCAGCTCGCCGCCGGCCCGCGTCTCGCGTCGGCTCCGACGCCCGGTGCGCGCGAGGACGAACAGCGAGGCCACCAGCGCCACACCCAGCGCCGGTAGCAACCGAGGCTCCTTGATCGCGAGGAACCACAGGCCGCTCCCGGCGCTGGTGACCAGCAGCGCCGCCGGACCTACCGCCGGTGGCCAGCCCCGTTCACCACCCCACACCGCCACGAGGGCCGCCAGCACCGCCACGACCAGAGCCACCAGCTCTGTGGGCAGCGCCAGGTCCCGCCACAGGAAGAACCCCGCCGCCACCAGGAACAGGGCACCGCCGGCGGCCAGCGCCGTCGACTTCTCTCTGGTTGCCTTGATGTCTCGCTCGTCGTTCGCCATGGGTCACCTCCACGACTGAAGGTGCCGGTGCGGCAAGGACGCGCCGGGGCGACGGCATGAAACGACGCGGGCATTCGTGTGGCAAAGCCGTGGCAGACGGCAGGCGCACGCGATGCCTACGTGATAGCCGCGAAAGGCATCGGCCGGGCGGTCCGCCGGCTTGGTTCCCGCTACACCGGGACGATCACCAACAGCTCCGCACCCGGCTCACCGTGAGAACGAATCGGACCGAGCTCGACGCGTCCACCATGCGCGTGCGCGATCGCCTGCGCCACGGACAGCCCGAGCCCGCTGCCCGGGGGAGCGCTGGCGGGACGCGCACTGAAGAATCGCTGAAACACGCGCTCGCGATTCTCGGTGGCGATCCCTGGTCCGAAATCGCGCACCGACGTGACGATCTCGGCGCCCACACGACGGGCGCCGACAACGATCTCCCGGCGCGCCGCCGGTTGCACCAGCGCGTTGTCGATCAGGTTGCGAAGCAGCTCGGCGAAGCGGCGGCGGTTGAGACGCGGAGGCGCCTCCTCCAGCGCCGGCGCTTCCGCCGCGGAGACCGCCAGCGTGAACGTCCACCCAGCCCAGCGGGGATCGCGACGGTAGTCCGCCAGCACCTCCTCGAGGAACGCCGCGTAAGGTGTGGGCTCGCGCGCCTCGTCGGGCACCGCCTGCTCGAGACGAAGCAGCGCCAGCAGTTCATCGATCGAGCGCCGCATCCGTTCGACGGACGTGGTGACGGTCCCGGAGATCAAGGCCACCCGATCGGCGGTCAGCGCCTTGGTCGACGCCAGCAGTTCGGCCGAGGCTGCGATGCTGGCCAGCGGATTCTTGAACTCGTGCGCGATGTCGGCGCCCAGTTCGGCGGCCTGCCGTCGCCGCCCCTCCAGATCCGACGCCATCGCCGACAGAGTGTGGGCCAGCGTGGCGATCTCATCCCCACGCCTCAACAACGCGGGGTCCGCCAGCGGCGCCGCAGGATACCTCCGCGCGGCGTCGGCCAGGCGCGAGATCGGCCGCACCACACGCAGGCCGTAGAACAGCAACAGCGGCAACACCAGCACAATCTCGTAGACCGCCAGCTGCACCAGCTGGCGACGCGCCACGACCAGCCGTCGCACGCCCCGATGCGACCCGGCCAGCAGATACAGAGCGCCACCCGAAGTCGCGGGCTCGGCCACCGCGATCACCAGCGTCTCCGCGCTCCTCGACAGACGCGCGCTCGACGCGCGGACGCCCGCCAGCGCCGCCTTCACCTCCGGACGGTCGGGCCACGGCCCGAGCTCGGCGTCGGCGGCCGCCAGCGTCTCCGGGGGCTCGCCGCCGACAATCATCTCGCCCACGCGCCCCAGCGCCGACCGATCGAGGGCCGCCGCCATCGTCTGCGAACGCACCACCACCCGACCGGCGGCGTCGAATCGCGCAATCTCTACCCGCAAGCGCGTCCCCAGGGCCGCGAGCTGGTCGGCGCTGGCGACCTGCGCCTCCACGGCGGCCGCCCGCAGGCGCTCGAGCTCGTCGGCGATCACGACGCGCTCGTAGCTCCACGCGACGCCGAGCAACCCGAGCGGCAACAGCGAGACCGCGACCCCGAGCACGAGAAGCTTGACCCGCAGGCTGCGCGGCCCGGCGGCCAAGCGCCGGCCGAGAGACGAAGCAGGCGGCGGAGGCGGCATCATTCGCGGTAACGGTATCCGATCCCGATCACGGTCTCGATCTCGTCGAAGGCCGGATCCACCTCGCGCACCTTCTTGCGCAGGCGCTTGATGAAGGTGTCGACCGTCCGCTCGGTGACGGTCACGTCGTCGCCGCGTGCCTGGTCCAGCAGCTGTTCACGCGACAGCACCATCCCCGGGTGGCGGGCCAGCGCTTCCAGCAACCGGAATTCAGTCTTGGTCAACGTCACCGGCTGCTCACGCCACCTGACCAGGAAGCGTGCGGCGTCGATCTCCAGGGGCCCGACGCGGACGCACGCTCCGCCCGCCGCGGTCGCGGCTCCGCCACCGGCGAGCCGCCTCTCGATGGCGCGGATCCGCGCGACCAGCTCGCGCGTCGAGAACGGCTTGGTGACGTAGTCGTCGGCGCCCGTGTCCAGGCCGGTGACGCGATCCACCTCCTCGCCACGCGAGGACAGCAGGATGATGGGCACGGCGCTCTTCCGTCGCACGCGCCGGCAGAGATCGAGGCCGTCCATTTCGGGCATCAGGATGTCCAGGATCAGCAGATCCGCCCCATCGGCCTCGAAGCGCTGCAACCCCTCCCTCCCGGTGCGCGCCGTGACCACCTGGAACCCTTCGTCGCCCAGCGCAGGCGCCAGGATGCCCCCCAGCGCCACGTCGTCGTCCACCAGCAGGATGCGGACGATCATGTCGGTGCAGGATAACAGAATGGGCACCGATTCGACCCCTCGGCGAGGGAAGGGCGAGGGTGCGCGGCGGCGCCGCCGATCAGCCCTCCCACGCGTGTGTTAGGGTACCCCACCTATGCGGCTGACCCGCATCCTCGACATCCTCGTGCTGCTGCTGCTGGCCACCTTGCTGGTCATGCCGCGCCCCGACGCCACCGTGAAGGCGGCGCTGCCGCTCTCGCCCGAGCGGCGGCAACGCGTGGCCGAGCTGCAGGCCCACCTGCTGGGAGCCCCCGACGACGTGGCCGGCACGCTGGAGCTGGCCGATCTTTTCCTGGACGGCCACCGCCCCGACTGGACGCTGGCGACGGTGGGGCACCTGCTGCCACAGCACGCCAACGACTATCGCCTGCACCTGCGCCGCGCGGTGGCCTACGCCGACCGCTTCGAGTCACCGCCGGCCTTCGCGGCCGCCAGCCAGACCTGGGAGCTGTGCAATGGCCCCAAGGTCGCCAACGTGCCCGAGTGCGACGAGGCGATCCGCGGCCGCATCGCGCTGCTTCGCGACACCCTGGAGCGCGTGAAGGGCATCGACATGCGCAACAACCCGGCCCTGGCCAAGGACAAGATCTTCGAGGGCCTGCACCCGGTGTGGTTGATGAAGCGCCCCAAAGCCAAGCCGCCCGCTGGCGTGACACCGCCCCCCACGAAGGTGCCTTGACTCCGTTTCCATCCACACGTATAAACCCGCGTTTTCGCGGAAGTCCGTACGAACGAACGTTGAAGGAGCACGATCCCCCATGTCACTGAAAATGGGCCTCTTGGGCCGCAAGCTGGGAATGACTCGGGTATTTCACGACGACGGCACCGCCCTGGGCGTGACCGCCGTCTTGCTGGGGCCCTGCGTGGTCGTTGGCAAGCGCACGCAGGACGTGCACGGCTACTCGGCCTTGCAGCTCGGCTTCGAGGAGACCCCCAGCCGTCTGGTCAACCGACCGGATGCCGGTGTCAGCAAGAAGGCGGGCCTGGAGAAGACGCCGCGCGTGTTGCGCGAGGTGCGGCTCGACGCCAAGGATCTGGACACCTACGAGGTCGGCAAGGTGCTGCGCGCCAACGACGTCTTCAAGGTCGGCGATGTCATCGACGTGGTCGGCAAGACCAAGGGCAAGGGTTACCAGGGCGTCATGAAGAAGCACCGCATGGCCGGTGACTCGGCGACGCACGGTACCCACGAGTTCTTCCGCCACGGCGGTTCGATCGGTTGTCGCTTGACCCCCGGTCGCGTCCACAAGGGCAAGCGCATGTCGGGCCGCATGGGCGGCGCCAAGTGCACCTCGTCCGACCTGGTGGTCGTGAAGGTGCTCCAGGAGGCCGAGCAGGACATCGTCCTGATCAAGGGCGCCGTTCCGGGCGCGGCCAATGGACTGGTGCTGGTCAAGGGCAGCGTCAAGGATGTCCGCAAGTACATCGTGCCGCGCCTGGTGAAGGAAGCCGAGTCCAAGAACCCGATGAAGGCTTCGAAGAAGGGCGCCCCGCAAGGCGGGTCCAAGAAGTAGTTGAAGCCGTAGTCGCCCCCGAAGGTCTCCTGAAGTTCGCCTGAGGATTGCAATCGGCCTTGGCCAAGCATCGGGGCCGTTTCGGTGATCCGCGGGTCCGCCACGATCCGTTCTTCGAAAAAGCCCGAGCCGCGGGATTCGCGGCTCGGTCGATCTACAAGCTCGACGAGATCGACAAGCGCGTTCGCCTGATCCGCGCCGGGGATCGCGTGCTGGATCTCGGCTGCTGTCCCGGATCGTGGTTGCAGTACGCGGTGTCGGTCGTGGGTCCGCATGGCGCGGTGGTCGGCATCGATCGCAATCCCCTGCCCCGTGCGGTCGGTGGCGCGCGCGCGATGGTGGGCGACATCTACACCACGCCTGACGCCGACCTGCTGGGTGAGCTGAAAGCGTTCGACGTCGTGTTGTCGGACATGGCCCCGGACACCACCGGGATTCGGTCGACCGATCAGGCGCGCTCGGCAGGCTTGTTCGAGGAGGCGCTGACGCGGGCCGAGCGCCTGCTGGCCCCCGGCGGCGCGTTCGTGGGCAAGTTGTTCCAGGGGCCCGACTTCGATGCCATCCGCAAGCGCCTGGCGGGGCGCTTTTCAGAGGTGAAGATCATCAAGCCCGATAGCTCCCGCGCCCAAAGTTTCGAGATCTTCCTGGTCGGCCGCGGCTTCGTCTAGCGCGGGTCGAGCGGCCGGTCGGCCCTTGCCGCGACGGGTGGCGCGCGGCCGCGGCGCGGTCGCCGGCGCAGACGCCGCCTCGGGGCGCAGCTCGGCGGACGTGGCCACGCCGACCGTCCGCTCCAGCACCATGACCTGGGCGACACGCGGGGCCTGGGCCGCGGGCGGCGTGCGGCGAACATAGGTGCCGTCAGCGCGCATGTCGTAGGCGCGGGAATTGTCGGCCAGCGCGGGCTCGACCGATTCCTGTCGCAGTTGCTCCCGCAAGGCCGGCGCGTCGACGGGAAACATCACCTCCACCCGGCGCAACAAGTTGCGCGGCATCCAGTCCGCCGATGACAGGAACATCTGCTCCTCGCCCGTCACGCCGAACTGGAACAAGCGCTCGTGTTCCAGGAACCGCCCCACGATCGAAAACACACGGATGTTGTCGGAGACCCCCGGCAGACCGGGCCGCAGGCAGCAGATGCCGCGCACGCACAGGTCGATCGTCGCCCCGGCCTGCGACGCCCGGTACAGCGCCTGGATCACCCGGACATCCACCAAGGCGTTCAGCTTGGCGAAGATGTAGCCCTTGCCCCCGGCCTGGGCGCGCGTGGCCTGCTCGTCGATGCGCGCAATCACCGCCTTCATCATGCCCAGCGGCGCCACCGCCAACCGGCGATAGCGCCCGGCCTTCGAGAACCCCGACAGGCCATTGAATAGCTCGGAAGCATCCTGGCCAATGTCGGGGTTCGCGGTCAGCAACCCGACGTCGGTGTAAACCCGCGCGGTCGCGGCGTTGTAGTTGCCGGTCGACAGGTGCACATAGCGGCGCAGGCCATCTGTTTCCTGCCGCACGATCAGTGCGACCTTGGCGTGTGTCTTGGAAGCGACGTGCCCGAAGAACACGTGCGCGCCCGCGCGCTCCAGCGTGCGCGCCCAGGCGATGTTGTTGGCCTCGTCGAAGCGGGCCTTGATCTCGATCGAGATGGCCACCTGCTTGCCGTTCTCCGCGGCTTGCACCAGCGCCTTCACCACCTCCGAGTTCGAACCCGCACGATAGAGCGTCATCTTGATCGCCAGCACCTGCGGATCGACGGCGGCACGGCGGATCACGTCCAGCACCAGCGAGAACGAATCGTACGGGTGATGCAGCAGCAGATCGCGCTGGCGGATGATCTCGAAGGGATCGGCGGCCTCGGCCAGTTCGGCCGGGGCGCGCGAGACGAACGGCGCATCGCGCAGATCGGGACGATTCAAGAATGCGATCGCGGTCAGGGAGCCCAGGCCCAGCGGCGTCGACCACGCGTAGACATCCTCCTCGTCGATCTCCAGCTTTTGCACCAGCAGCTTGCGGATGCGCTCGGGGATACCGGCGTCGACCTCCAGGCGCACACAGGCGCCAAACCGCCGGCGGCGGACTTCGCGATCGACGATCGACAACAGGTCGTGCGCCTCGTCGTTCAGGATGTCTATGTCCATGTCGCGGGTGACGCGAAAGGGATGGCACCCGAGGATCTCCATGCCCGGGAACAAGTCGTCCAGGTTGGCGGCGATCAACTGCTCCAGCGGAAGAAAGTCGGTGGCCCCGCCGCGTACGCCCTCGGCCTCGAAGCAGGCGACCGGAACGAACCGCGGCAAGCTTTCGGGCACCTTGACCCGCGCAAACCGGCGCTCCTTGCTGTCTGGATCGGAGGCTTCCACCGCCAGCGACAGCGACAGGTTCGAAAGGAACGGAAACGGATGTCCCGGGTCGACCACCAGCGGCGTCAAGACCGGAAACACGGCCCGCCGGAAATACATGCGCGCGGCGTTCTGAACCGCCGACTCCAGGTCCCTCCAGTGGCGAATGCCGATCCCGTGCGTGGCCAGGGCCGGCAACAGATCGTCGGCCAGCAACTTGGCCGCGACCTCGCCTTGCTGGCGAACGATCTGACCGATGCGGGTCAACTGTTCGCGCGGGCTCATCCCGTCGGGCGTGGTGTCGATCAGGGCCGCTTCCAGTTGCTCGTGCAGGCCGGCGACCCGGATCATGAAGAACTCGTCCAGATTCGACCAGTAAATGGAGAGGAACTTCACCCGCTCCAGCAGCGGCCAGGTGTTGCTCTGGGCCTCGCACAGCACCCGGTCGTTGAACGCCAGCCAGGACAGTTCACGGTTGAAGTACAGCGCCGGATCGGCCAGATCCCGCGGCGTGGTCTTTTCGGTCTCGGTGGTCATGCGTCGTCACCCTGGTGTCCCGTCGTCCGGCGACCCCAGGGGCGACCGCGGCGGGGGAACCACCATAGCGGCGCCCCGTGATGTTCTTGTGACCGTCGCGTGAACTTCCGGTGTCTGCGCCCGTCTCCTCCGGCTATTTCTTGGCGGGCTTCTTCTTGGCGGCCTCTGCCTCCAGGCTCTGCAACCGCTCCTCGGCCTCTTTCCGCGACGGCGCGTCCTCGTTTACCCCGTACTCGAGGTAGTGCTTGAACGCGGTGATGGCGTCGTTGGTGCGCCGCTCCTGCGAATACAGGATGCCCAGATCATAGTGGGCCTTGGCCAGCTTCGGGTTGTGCTTCAGCGCCAGCTCGTACTCGGCGATGGCCTGTTCAGTCTGGCGTTCGCGGCGATAGTACGCGGCCAGATTGAAGTGCTGGTCAGCACCGTTCGGGTTGATCTCCAGCGCCCGCTTGAACGCCGCCAGCGCGCCCGGTTTGTCCTTGGCCTTCGACTTCGCGACCCCCAGGTTGGTCCATGCCCCGGCGTCCGCCGGCTGCAACTCCGTGGCCTTCTGCAGGTGCAAGATCGCCTTCGGATAGTCCTCCTTCTGGCGATAGGCGGTGCCCAGGGACATCTGCACCTCGAACACCTTGGGGTCCAGGCCCACCGACTCCTCCAGCTCGCGAATCCCGTCGTCGAGGCGGCGCAAGCGCACGTAGGCCGCGCCCAGGTTGCCGTGCGCGACCGCGTCCTTCGGTTCCAGCTTGATGGTGTTCTCGTACTCGGCGGCGGCCTTGTCGTAGTCGCCTTGCGCCCGCCACAGGTTCCCCAGGGTCATGCGCGCGGCCGCGTAGTCCGGGCGCAGCGCGATGGCCTTCTCGACCTCGGGAATCGCCTCCGCGACCTTCCCCACGCGCTTGAACTGGAGACCCTTGTTGTAGTGTTCGGCGGCCTCGTCGGCGCGAGCAGGGCCGGCCCCGACGGTCAACAGAGTCAGCCCAAGCGCAAACGGGATCCAAAGGCGTTTCGGCATCCGTCTAGGGTAGCTCGACCGCAAGCAACCAGCGAGTTCGACGCCCGCGCCCGTGCCCGGACGTTGGGGCGCGGCTTTCTATTCATGTCACGACGCCGGGGAAGCTGTTCCTCGCGAGGCGCCCCGACGCTATCGTTGGCCGGTTGCTATCGCCATGAAGTCGCTTGCAGAGCTGGCCGCCGACCTTTCCCGCGTTTCCTCGGACGCGCCCGAACGCCCGCGGCTTTGGCTGGGAGAAGCGGACGCTGGACTCCTGGTCGCATTCCACGGCGATCCCGCCTGGAAAGCGTTCCACGATCTGTGCGCCGCGGTCACTCAACCCGACGTCGCCGAACGGTTGACGACGCTGATCTTGCGCGGCCCCGACAGCGGCGCCGGCGGCACGTGCCACTGGGATCTGGAACGGCTCGCGCCGCCGCACACGAGCTATCCGCGGCTGACGACGTTGACGGTCGAGCAGGGACGTCCGGGCGACCACACCTTTCACGTCGTAGGCGAAACCTATGATGAAAATGGGGTCCTCGGACGTTTGCTGCAGAAGATGCCCGCGCTGCAAGCGCTGACCGCGCCTTCCGCGCCCGATCGCGGGTTCTTCCGTGGCGACACGCGACCGCTGCGCTGGCTCTCGATCAACGCAGGCTACCGACATCAAGATTTCCTTCGTCATCTGGCCGAGGCCGCGAACCTGCCCCAGCTGTCGACGCTGGAATACGGAGAACCCACGGGCCTCGGCTTCGAGGACTTCGCGCATGCCACCGCGCGCAACTACGCCGACCTGGTGACGTCTTCCTCGGTGGCGCTGCAGCGTCTGGTCCTGCGGAATCCCTCCCTGTCCGACGGCGAACTGCGTCGTTTGAAGGCCCTCCGGCCCGCGATGCAGCTGGCGGTCATTCGCATCCAGCAAACCTTCTTGTGAAGGACGCCGAACGGACGGGCACACGCATCGTTCTTGGTGCAGCGACTCCGCTGATGTCGCCGGCGCTTACAAGAAATTGGCCCACTTGAAAGCTGGCCGAAACACGGGATCGGCAAGCTGCACCTTCACATGCCCGATCCTTCCGTCGAGCAACTGGCAGCGCAGGTCGCGGACCTTTCGAAGCAACTGGCCGCGACCCAGGTCAACGCGAACATCGTGTGGACGCTGGTGGCCGGATTCCTGGTGATGTTCATGCAGTGTGGGTTTGCCCTGGTCGAGACGGGGCTGACCCGGTCGAAGAGCATGGCCCACACCATGGCGATGAACTTCCTGGTCTACTCGATCGGAGTGCTGGGCTTCTGGGCCATCGGGTTCGGCCTTCAGATGGGCGGCGTGGGACCGCTGGCCACCTTCGGCAACGACCCGACGCTGACCGGCGAGTTCGCGATTCACGTCGGCAGCCACGAGTTTGGTCTGTTCGGGACGACCGGATTCTTCCTGAGCTCTGCGGTCTACACCACGGGCGTGGGGACATTGTTCTTGTTTCAGATGGTGTTCATGGACACCGCCGCCACCATTCCCACCGGCGCCATGGCGGAGCGCTGGCGGTTCACGGCGTTCGTGGCGTTCTCGTTCGCGATCTCGACGTTCATCTACCCCATCTACGCAAACTGGGTGTGGGGTGGTGGCTGGCTGTCGACGCTGGGAAAGAACTTCGGGCTGGGCCACGGCCACGTAGATTTCGCCGGCAGCTCGGTGGTGCACATGGTGGGCGGGGTATCGGCGTTCGTCGGCGCCAAGATGCTGGGCCCTCGCGCGGGGAAATATGCGCCCGACGGAAGCGCGCGCCCCATTCCCGGTCACAACATGGCGATGGTCGTGATGGGCACGTTCATCCTGGCGTTTGGGTGGTTTGGGTTCAACGCGGGCTCGACGCTGTCGGGAAGCGATCCGCGGATCGCGATCATCGCCGTCAACACCATGCTGGCCTCGGCAGCCGGGGCGTTCGGCGCCTATCTGTACACGAAGGTGGTCTTCGGACGCCCCGACCTGAGCATGTTGTGCAATGGCATGCTGGCGGGGTTGGTCGCCATCACCGCCCCCTGTGCCTTCGTCGGCGCCTCGACGGCGGTATTCATCGGGTCAGTCGCGGGCGTGCTGGTGATCATGTCGTCGGTCTTCGTCGAGACCAAGCTGCGCGTCGACGATCCCGTCGGCGCTTCGTCGGTGCACGGGGTCTGCGGCATCTGGGGCGTGCTGTCGTTGGGGTTGTTTGCCAACGGCACCTACGGCGAAGGTATGAACGGCGTGGTGGGCCCGGTGCGGGGACTGTTTTTCGGAGACCCGGGCCAGTTCGGCGCCCAGTGCGTGGGCGTCTTGAGCAACCTGATCTGGGTCGGAACGACCGCGGCGATCACCATGAAGGTTATCGACCTGATGTTCGGAGGCCGCTCGTCGGCCGAGGACGAACAAGCGGGACTGGACATTCCCGAGATGGGGATGCCCGGCTATTCGGACGAGCGAGGGGATAGCGTGGGCGCGCGGCCACCAACCGCTCGGGCGTCATCGATCGAGCGGATCGTGCGCTGACGTTCGGGCCTGCGGAGGGGCTGGGCTAACCGATCGGTCGACCGCGATACATGCGCACGCCCGCGGGCGCAGCCGGCGGGGCGCTGGGCGGCGCGCCCGGCGGCGCCAGGGCCATTCCCGGCGGGGATTTCATCGATCGAACGACGCCGCGTGGCGTCGGCGGCACGATGTCTGCTGCGCCCGCCAAGACCCGCGCCAGCTCGGGAGCGACCCGGCGCGCGACCACGTTGGCGGCCATGCGCAGCGCAGGAAAATTCACGTCGCTGGCGGTCAGGATGCACAACGCGCCCGAGACGACGTTCTTGATGTAGAGCTTGTGGTCAGCGAATCGCAGGATGCATAGCTCGGGGCTGATTCCCACGGACTCGAACGTGTCGGCCAGACGAATCACGCGCCCCCCGACCTCCAGCAAGGTCACGTCGTCTACGACCTCGGGCAACGCCCGCGCGACAACGTCCCCCGTCGTCGTCACCAGGAAACTTCCGTACACGCCTTGGAGATCGAAAAGACTCCTCAGCCCAGGGCCAAACGATGTTGTCGTCTGGTCCGTCAAAGCCCCAGCCTGTTGCGCAGAGCCCCCACGTCAGCGCCGATCGGAACGCGCCCGCCCACCAACCCTCCGCTTTCATCGGCGTAGATCATCACCCGTTCTTCCTTGGACGCGCATTCGAGCGCGCGAAATCCATCCAACCCCAGCAGCTCGCCGATCAACTCCGACAAGCGTCCCGCGTAGGCAACCGCGTCCGCCAGCTCGCCGTCGACGGATTCCAGGACCGTTCCGTCAGCGCCCACTCGCACCGTCCCGGACAGCTCATCATCGACCATCACGGCTCCAGGTTTGGTCACTTCTGACTCTCCATTGTCGTCGGCATACAGCCAAGATTCCGGATCGGCGGGGGAAGGCAAGCCATCCGATGCCGGCGGTCGCGCCGGGAAGGCCACCAGGTTCGACGGGTGCGCCGTGGGCGCCCTGGAAAACAGACTGACCACCGAGCACGAAATGCTGGTCGACCGGGGCCAGGTCGCATCACACGGATCGAACGATCCGCTTTGCCACGCCAGAATTTTCAGTGCTGCCGGCTCGCCGAAGGCATCGGCGGTCTCGGCGTGAACGATGCGGCCCGCATCGAAGAACAACAGGCCGGTTTGCCCGTCGCTCTGGATGCGAACCGACCTGCGGGCGTGCGACGAGCATTCCTGTTGCACGAGATCCCACAAGCTGACTATTGCAGACTGGTCCGGAGACGGGTCGGAGCTGTCGCCGAGCGGGATTGCGGGTCGGGAGGCGCTTTTCCTGGAAGAAGCTGGAGTTGCCATGGCCCGGTCGATTCTGGCCATATGGCGTTTCGTCTGGGTTTCGGATTGACGAAAGATGCGTTGCAACGCGTTTGGCGGGCGTCTTGGGCTTTCTGTGCTTTCTCCTTGATCTGAACTTATGTTCAGCCCCACACTGTCGGCGTGACCTTGCCGCTTCGACTTCTGGATGACGCGCTGGCGGCCCACCTGGTCCCGGCGTCCCGGCTGGAGCACGAGCCTCGCCGCGCGCGCCTGGCCACGGGTCTGGCTGCCCTGGATGCGGCGCTGGGCGGCGGCTGGCCGGCCGGCACCTTGGCCGAGCTGTGCGGACGACGCTCGGCCGGCCGCACGTCGGTGCTGCACGCCAGCTTGGCGGCGGCGCTGGTGCGCGAGCAAGCGGTTGCGCTGATTGACACGGCCAGTGCCTTCGATCCGCGGTCCGCCGAAGCCGCCGGCGTGCCGCTGTCACGGCTGTTGTGGATCCGCGCGGGAGCCCGGCAAGCCTTGCAGGCCGCGGATCTGCTGATCGGCGCGGGCGGATTTGGATTGGTAGCGATCGACTTCGGGGAACAATCCCCCCACGCCCCCACCGCCGCCTGGTTGCGGTTGCGCCACGCGGCCGAGCGGCAAGGAACCACGGTGCTGGTGATCGCGCCCGGACGCTGCGCGGGCGCCGCGGCCACCGCCGCCGTCAACTTGCAAGGCGCGCAGCCGCTGTTCGTCGCGGCGAGCGGCCCGCTGCTGATGTCGCTGCAAACCCGCATCGCCGTCGAGCGCGCGGTGGGTGTGTTGCCGGCCCCTGCCAACCAATCGGTGGTCCTGAATTTCCTGGCACACCGGACGCAATGAACTCATGCGATTGGCCTGTGTCTTCGTTCCCCAGCTTGCGCTGCAATCGGCATTGCGCCGTACGCCCGAACTGCGCGGATCGCCCGTGGCCTTGTACGAAGCGCCGCGTGGGCGCGACGGTCGCGAAGGCCGTGCCCGCATCACGCTGGTCAGCGCCGAGGCCCGGCAGGCGGGCGTTCGCCCCGGTGTGACGGCGGCGCAAGGCCGCGCGACCTGCCCGGGCCTGACGCTGTTGCCGTACAGCGCCGCCGACACGGAAGCCGCCGAAGCGGCGCTCTCCGATCTGGGCTTCGCGTTCGCGCCGCGCATCGAGCGTGAACCCGCGCGTGTGTTCTTCGAGATCGGCGATCTGGGACAGCTTTATCCATCGGAGGCGGCCATCGCACAGGTCATTCAGCTGCGCGCGGCCCGCCTGGGATTGGGTGTGCGCGTGGCCATCGCGGAGCACAAGGCGATCGCGCGCGTCGCCACCCGCGCCGGGGAACGCGTCCTGATCCCGTCAGCGGGCGAGGCCACTTTCCTGGCGCCGCTGGCGCTGGCCGTGCTGGGCGAGCCGCTGGACGCCGAGCTGGCGGCGATCCTTCACCGCTGGGGGCTGCGCACCGTGGGGATGTTCGCGGCGCTGCCGGCGGCGGACGTGACCCTGCGGCTGGGCGCGGACGGCGCACGGCTGCACCGCCTGGCGCGCGGCTGCAGCGACGATCCGTTTCATCCCACCCTGCCGCCCGACGCCGTCGAGGAAGGCGTGGCGCTGGACGACGCCATCGCGGAACTGGAACCGCTGGCTTTCATCTTGCGCGGCCTCTCCGATCGGCTGCTCGCGCGGCTGGCCTGTCGAAGCTTCTCTTGCGCGGGCATCACCGTGCGCCTGCAGCTTGAAAACCGCACCTTCGACGTACGCGAGGTGAACCTGGCGGCGCCCACCCGCGAGGTTGCGCCGATCCTGCAACTGATCCGGCTGGAGCTGACGCGCAAGCCGCCCGTCGCGCCCATCGTCGGCGTGCTGGTGGTCGCGCGCCCCGCCCGCGCCCGCGGGGCACAGATGGACTTCCTGCGCCCGGCGGGCCCCGCCCCCGAGCGCCTGGCCGCGACCATCGCGCGCCTGGCCGCGCTGGTGGGCCCCGAAAACGTCGGCACCCCGCGCTGCGAGGACACCTGGCGTGAGGAAGCGGTCGGCATGGACGCGTATGTTCCGGGCGCGGCCGAACGACCTTCCCCGGCACCTGGCGCCCCCGACACGCTGAGCATCCGGCGCTTTCGACCGCCCGAGGAGATCGAAGTGATGCTGGGCCCCGACGGGCCGGCGGCGCTACGCGGGAAGGCCACCACCGCCCGGATCACCGTGGCCGCGGGTCCGTATCGCCTCAGCGGCGAATGGTGGCGCCGCGACGAACACGGCGCCACCGGCTTTTCGCGCGACTACTGGGACGTCCACGCATCGGACGGCGGGCTTTACCGCCTGCACCACGATCGGGCGTGCGATCGCTGGTTCCTCGACGGGTATTACGACTGATGGCCGACGACGTCGGCCACCGGCCAGCCAAGGTTCAGGCCCGGAAGCGGGATGTCGTCGTCAGGCCCAAGGACTTCGTGGTGCTCGAACAAGCCCTGTACCGACGGCGTTCGAAACACCTCAACCTTTCGAGCTGCCAGATCGACCAGCCAATACACCGGGACTCCGGCGCCAGCGTAGATGCCAGCCTTTCGCCGGTCGATCGGCCTGCTGGTGCGCGCGATCTCGATGACCAGTAGCGCATCCCCGCCGCTCGGATGCCGATCCGAATAGTCGCCCGGCCTGCCCTTGACCACGGCAAGATCCGGCTCGGGCAGGCTGTGCGGACGTGCGTCCAGCGGAACCTGGGGCCGTACGTGGGCGACGCCGCGGTACGCCTCAGCCAGCCGCTCGGTCAACGTCACCAAACAAGCCGCGTGGCGTGGATCCTGGGGGCTCACGATGACCAGCTCCCCTTCGAGGAGCTCCACCGGCTCGTCCTCACCGAGGATCCCCTCCTCGACCATCCGGTTCACCTCGTCCACCGTGAACCGACGACGTTGGACATCCGCCCCAAGACCTTCGATGGTCATCGCGTTCAGCATAGCGCACGCGTCCGTTGTCGGTTCACGTCCGCCGTTGTTGCGGGTGGAAGCCTTAGCCGCCGCCGTAACACGGCATCGCGTCGCTGCAGGAAGGGCTAGAATCCGCCGTCGACTTGACGGCCAGATCCGGCGGCCCCGCAGGTGATCTGCTCAACCTTGACGCCAGCGTCGTAGTGACACAGCTTCGGGATCGTACCGAATTGGTACCGGTTGGTGCCGCAGGGCAATTCGATCTGCGAATCGATGCCGGCCAACAGCCCCGTGGACTGGTCGTAGTAGCAGGTGGCGACGACCTCCGTGGTGGCGCTCGTCACACGCGTCCAGCGATAGAGCCCTCCGCAGGTGTCGGTATACAAGGTAACACCGCCCCCGGGACAGCTCCCGGGCGAATTGGCCTGCATCCACGACGGCGGACAGGCGGTGAGCTGGCCGCAGCTGACCTCCGTCAGCGCGCAACTGGCCCCGGAACCGGCAACCCACTTGCACCCGCCCGACCCCGCGTCGACGGACGACCCCGCGTCGACGGACGACGCCGCGTCCTGATGAACGACGTCCACGATGCTCCGGTCGAGCCAGCACGCGCCCGACGCCATGGTTGCCATCAGTACCAGCGCGAAAACCGATTTTTCGGAGTGCTTATGGTCGAATACCCGCGAGATTTGCCACCAGATTGGTCTCATAGAGTGCCTCCCGACCCAAGAGTGCTCAAAACCCGCCCGAAACGGGTCATCTTTTTTGGCCTGAGGGAGCCCGCCCCCCGTTACGTTAGACTCCCGCCCCCACGGCACCCACATGACGACACCCGCAGTTCGACGCGCAGACTTCTTGATGGCACTCGCCTACGCGACCGACCTGGCCACCGGGCATTCGCGGGATTTTGCGTTGCGGTCCTGCGTGCTGGCGATGCGTTTCTGCGAGGTGGCGGCGCTGGACGAGGCCACGCGGCGCTCGGTCTATCATCAGGCGCTCCTGCGCTACATCGGCTGCAATGCCGACACCCACTTGCTGGCGGCGGCGTGGGGCGACGAGATCACGCTTCGGCGCGAGCTGCATCGGATCGACATGGGCGACCGGGTCGAGTTCGCCGCCATCTTCGTCCGCGCCATCAAACGCACCTTCGCGGAGCTGCCGCCCGACGAGCTGGCCCAGGCGGTCGACCGGGGGCTGGCCGAGGCCGCGCAGGTGAACATCCCCGTCCTGTCGGGACACTGCGAGGTCGCGCAGCGGCTGGCCGAGCGCCTGGGGCTTTCGCCCGAGCTGCGAGAAAACCTGGGCCAGATCTATGAACGCTGGGATGGACGCGGATTGCCGCGCGGGCTGTCGGGCGAGGCGGTGAAATTTCCCGTGCGGCTGGTGACGCTGGCGCAGGACGCGATCGCGTTGACCGAGCTTCACGGGGTCGACGGCATGGTGGCGCTGCTCGCCCAGCGCGCGGATGGTCCGTACGAGGCGGCGCTGGTGCAGCTTTTCCTGCCGCACGCGGCACGATTGCTGGAGGGACTGGACGGCCCGGTCGATCGCGAGACCATCCTGGCGCTGGAACCGGCTCCCCATGCGCTGCTCGACGAGTCAGCCTGCGAGGAGGCCTATCTTGCCATCGCCGACATGATCGACATGCGGATGCCGTTCACGTTCGGGCATTCGCGCGCGGTCGCATCGCTGGCGGGCGCGGCCGCCAAGCAGCTGGGGCTGCCGGCCTCCGATGTTCGCAGCGTGCGCTGGGCGGCGTACGCGCACGACCTCGGCGAGCTGGCGGTCCCCGTCTCGACGTGGATGCGGGCGGGCGCGTTGACCGAGCGCGAGACCGACGGGGCGCACCTGCATCCGTATCACGGTGAACGGGCGCTGACGTCCCTGGGCGGCGACGGCAAGCTGGTCGCTGCGCTGGTGCAGCGCCATCACGAACACCTGGATGGCAGCGGTTACCACCGCAATTCCCGCGGGCCGGATCTGTCGCCCGCGGCGCGCGTGCTGGCCGCGGCCGAGGCGTTTCAAACGGCGCGCGAGGCGCGGCCGCACCGGCCCGCCGCCACCGACGCGGCAGCGGCCGCCACGGTGCGGGGTGCCGTCAAGGACGGAAAGCTGTGCCCGGATGCGGTCGAGGCGGTCCTGACCTGCGCGGGGCAGCGGGCACGTCGGAGCGCGCCCAAGCGTCTGGCGGGTCTGACCACGCGCGAGATCGAGGTCTTGCGGCTGATCGCCGCCGGGAACACGGCCAAGGAAGCCGCCCGGAAGCTGGACATCGCGACCAAGACCGCCGACAACCACATTCAGAACCTGTATTCGAAGATCGGCGTCACCACCCGGGCCGGCGCGGCCCTGTACGCGCTCGAGCGCGGCCTGATTCAGCACGAAATCGCATTGGCCTAGGGAATTCGCCCCATGTGCGAGCGACGGCTCGCGGGCATCCTCCGAACGTCACCGGGACCACGACGGTCCCGAAAACTTCGAGGAGGAAGCCATGAAAGATTCCGTCATCAAGGTGGGGGTCATCGCGGACCAGACCGGTCCGCTGTCGTTCGTAGGCATCGCGAACGCCAACGTGGCCCGGATGGTCATCGATGAGCTGAATGCGAACGGCGGCTTGCTGGGCCGCCGGCTCGAGCTGTTCTTGGAGGACAGCGCCACCATCGACAGCGTCGCCGAGGCCAAGGCGACCAAGCTGGTCCAGCACGACCACGTGGACGTGATCTTCGGCGGCATCTACAGCTCCACCCGGCAGGCGATCAAGGGCCCGGCGGTCGTGAAGGGCAAGACGCTGTACATCTACCCCGAGCAGTACGAGGGCCAGGAATGCGACCCGCTGATCTTTTGCACCGGCCCGGTGCCCGCGCAGCAGGTCGACCCGTTCATCCCGTGGCTGATGAAGACGACCGGCGCCAAGAGCTTCTACCTGCCGTCGGCGGACTACGTCTGGCCGCGGGTCATGAACCAGCGCGTCCGTCAGGTGGTTACGGCCCACGGCGGCACCATCGTCGGTGAGGAATACTTTCCGCTGGATCACGCCGACTACGGCGCGACCATCGCGGCCATCAAGGCCAGCGGCGCCGAGGTCGTGTTCAACATGACCGTTCCGCCGGGCGTGACGCCGTTCCTGGAACAGCTGCACGATTCAGGATTCGGCGCGCGCGGCGGCAAGCTGGTGTGCACGTACTTCGACGAGAACTTCCTGAACATGGTCCCGGCCGCGCACGTCGAGGGACTGTACAGCTGCCTGGACTACTACCAGGCGGTCGGGGATGTTTTCAGCCGCGACCTGCTGGACCGCTACGACCAGCGTTACCCCGGCACCGCGCAGTTCACCGCCGGCAGCGCGTGCTCGGGCCTGTATCGCGGGTTGAAGATGTGGGAGGCGGCCGTTCGCGAAGCGGGCACGTTGCAGCAAGCGGCCGTCATCCGGGCGCTGGAACACGCGCGTCTTGGCCAAGGCCCCGGCGGGGCCGCCGCCATGGTCCCCGGCCAGCACCACGCGCGCATGAACATGTACATCGCTCAGGCCCGGAACGGCCGCTTCCAGATCGTGCAGGACCTGGGCGTCGTCGATCCGCAGGAGGCCACTGTGCCGGGGTTCGTCCCCGACTTCGTCGAAGCCAACGGTAAGCCGCTGCGCGCGACGGTCTGATTCACGACCTCAACTCACCGCACAAACAAGACAGGAGAACGACCATGATGCTCGCAACGACCAAGGTGGAAAATTACGAACAGTTCCTGAAGATCTTCTCGACCAAGGGCGCCGAGAAGCGCAAGCAGCACGGCTCCAAGGGCGCGGCCGTCTTCCGCGATCCCGTCGAGACCGATCGGGTGTGGGTGATCTTCGATTGGGACGAACAGGGCTTCAAGAACTTCGTCTCCGACCCCGAGGTCCCCGCCATCCTCAAAGAAGCCGGACACGTCGGCAAGCCGCAGGCGGCCCTGCTGGGCGGTAGCTTCAGCGCGTAACGGCCCGCCCGGGGATTGCCCGCCGCCACGGGGCGGGCAATCCGCACGGTCGCCATTGGCGCGGTGCACGATCGACGCATTGCTGGAGGTCGGGGCGAGACGCGATTTAAGTGAGCCGCCGGGGGTTGCCTGGGACTCCCCTAGGACGATATTGGTGCGGACCCGTTTCGCGGGTTTGGCGCAATGCGTTCCTGACAGCGGCGCCTTTCCTCAATCTTCCTCAAAGGTGAATGAATGAAGTTGTGTTCGACGTGCGTGCTCCTGGCGGTGACCCTCCTCGCCCACACCGGAACGGCCGAAGCCAAGGCTTACAAGGGAGCCGAGGTCTACTCGCTGAAAACTGTCCTCTATGGACGCATGGAAATGCGGATGCGGATGATCCGCGGCAGTGGTCTGCTGTCGACCTTCTTCTGCTACAAGGACGGCTCCGAGAAGACCGGCGCCCTCTGGGAAGAAATCGACCTCGAGGTGCTGGGCAAGAATGACGCGAAGACCTGGCAGTCGAACACGATCACGGGAAGCCCCCGCATGACGTCGGAGGAGATCCACACGTCCGCGACCTCGCTGGCCGATGGCTATCACACCTACGCGGTGGAATGGACGCCGGACTCTGTGTCCTGGTGGTTCGACGGTCAGATGGTCAAGAAGACGACCGGCGAACAGCCGACCAAGCTCATCAATGCGGAGAGCGTTCGTTTCAATGCGTGGATCAGCGACGCGACCGGCTGGGTCGGCGCGCTGGACCCAGCGGCGCTTCCCGCTTACCAGTACGTGAACTGGATCAAGTACTACCGCTACGACAACGGTCAGTTCGTGCTGGATTGGATGGACGATTTCGACACCCTGGATACCAGCCGCTGGGGATTGGGCAACTGGACATTCGACGGCAACCTGGTGGACTTCGATCCGGCCAACGCAGTCGTCAAGAATGGGACGCTGATCCTGGCGATCACCAAGGAGGGAGCGACCGGATTCACCGGTACTGTTCCCGCCGACGATGGCACCAGCGGTCCGGGCGTCGATGGCGGCGGCGGAACAACCCAGCCGGGCGGTGGCTGCGCCGTTGGTGGATCGCTCGCCGAGGGCGCCCTGGGCCTTTGCGCGATGTTGCCTGCCCTCGCCCTCGCCACCGCGCGCCGCCGATCACGACGGAGCTCGCCATGCGTCTGACCCTGTTGGCGGCGTTTGTGGTGGGGCTGCTCGTCCCTCGCGCGGCCCTGGCCGTGCAGGGCGCCGAACTTTTTCGCGTGGAGCCCTATTTCTACGGCCGCTTCGAGGCGCGCATCCGATACGCGCCCGGCGAAGGGGTGGTGAGTGCCTACTTCCTCTGGAAGGACGGCTCGTCGGCGACGACGTCCTGGAATGAGGTCGACTACGAGAAGATCAACGCCAGCTGTCGCATGCAGACCAACCTGTGGACCGGGACAGGGACCCAGAGCACGGAGATCACCACCCCTGCCTTCGACATCTGCGGCGAATACCACACCTACGCCATCGAGTGGACGCCGGACTACATCTCCTGGTTGATCGACGGGAAGCAGCTCCGCAAGGTGACGGGCGCCAGCGTGGCCGAATATACGAGGAACGCCTCGCAAGGCATGACGATGCATTTCAACATCTGGCAAGGGGATTCGGACTTCGGAGGAGTCCTCAATCCTTCGTCGCTGCCGGTCCGCCAGTACGTGGCCTGGGCCCAGTACTCGTCGTATGCCAATGGAGCCTTCCAGCAGCAATGGCGGGAGGAGTTCAACGGGTCGACCGTGCCGGATGGCTGGGCGGTCGGGGACTGGAAAGCGCCGCTCGAACACTCGATGCACAATCCCGCCAACGTCACGTTCGTGAACGGCATTGCCGTGCTCTCGATGACGGCCGACAACGCGACCGGCTTTACGGGAACACCTCCGGCGGATCCGGCGGGCGCTGGCGGTGCCGGCGGAGGCGGAACGTCAGGAGGCGGAGCCGGTTCATCGGGCGCCGGGGGGACCGGACGCGGGGGCGCCAGCGGCAGCGCCGGTGGCAAAGGTGGTGGGACGACCGGCGGCGGGGGCAACGCTTCTTCAGGCAGCGGCGGCACCATGTCGAGCGGTAGCGGAGGGATGGCTTCCGGAGGAAGCGGCACCGGTGGTGTGACGGATGGATCGGGTGGAAGCGCCACGGGCGGAAGCAGCACAGGCGGCAGCAGTTCGGGCGGCAGCAGCTCGGGTGGAAGCAGCTCGGGCGGCAGCGGCTCGGGGGGCAGCGCCACCGGTGGACAAACCAGCAGCGGCGGATCCTCGGCAACCGGCGGCACATCATCGACGGGAGGCAACGGAGCACCGGGAAGCGGCGGAAGCTCGGGCAGTGGTGGTGCGCATCCCCCCGTCCACCAAGGATGTAGCTACACCCCTGCGGGGGGCACCTCGACGGGGTTGGGCGGCCTGCTCACGCTGCTGCTAGGCGCGGCCTCGGCAGTGCGACGCCGCTCGGCGAAGCGCAGCGCCCGCCGGTAGCGCCTGGTCGTAGCGCGGAGTCGTGGGAGAGAGCCGAGGTTCGCCACCGCGCGAACCTCGGCCACCGGGTGTACGATCGGGAGCATGACGGGTCCAAAGCGAGGCGACACGGCCGCGACCTGGAGGCCCGGTACGAACGCGCGCCTGGGCCAACCATCCGAACCCGGCCCGGCTGAGGCGGCCGGACAACCCGACGCGGCCACGCCGCCCGGCACCGACCTGGTGATGGGCCAGGTGATCCCCGGGACCCGCTATCGTCTGCTGTCCACCATCGGCGAGGGCGGCATGGGGACGGTGTACGCCGCCGAGCACGTGGATCTGGAGAAGAAGGTCGCGCTGAAGCTCTTGCGCGCCGACATCGCGTCGGATGCCGAGGCGCTGCGCGGTTTCCGCCAAGAGGCCCGAGCCGCGTCGAAGGTCGGCAGCAACTACATCTGCGACGTCACCGATTTCGGCGAGCTGCCCGACGGGCGCGTGTTCTTCGTGATGGAGTTCCTGGACGGGCAGTCGCTGGGACGGGTGCTGCGCCAGACCGCGCAGCTACCGCCCGCGCGCGTGATCGGAATCCTGCGGCAAGTCGCCAAGGCGCTGGGCGCCGCCCACGACAAGGGCATCGTGCACCTGGACGTGAAGCCCGACAACGTCATGCTGCTCGACCGCGGTAAGCGGCGCGACGCGGTCAAAGTGGTCGACTTCGGCATCGCCGGCCTGGTGCATGGTCAAGCGAGCGGAGAGGCGACGATCGCCGGAACGCCCGAGTACATTGCGCCCGAGCGGGCGGCCGGGCGCGCCTACGATCTGCGCGCGGACATGTATTCGATGGGCGCGATGGCGTACGAGATGCTGGCGGGGACGGTGCCGTTTCAGGGCAAGAACCCGATGGCCACCTTGATGATGCAGATGAAGGATCCGCCCGAGCCACTGTCTCGCCACGTCGGCGCCAAACGCGTTCCTGTCGCGCTGGAGGCGCTGGTGATGCGCATGCTGGAGAAGGACCCGGCGGCGCGTCCCGCCACCATGGCCGAGGCCGAAGCGCTGCTGTGCGAGGCGCAGATCGCGGCCGAGCTGACCACCGAGTGGGACGACCTGGAGATGCCGGCCGTCGACGAGGAGCGTCGGTTGCGAATTGCCACGCGCATGCCGACCGCGCGGGGCCCCCGCGGGAAGCTGCTGCTGGTAGCGGCGGCGGTCGCCGTGGCATCGCTGGGCACGGCGGGGTACCTGGGGTTCCTGCGCAAGCCCACGGTGGTCATCAGGGAAGTGCGGGTCGAGCTGACCAAGACCGAGGAAGCGCCCGAGGTCGCGGCGGCATTGCTGAAAGCGTCCGAGGCCGCGCGCGCCGAGCGCTACGTGCGCCCCGCACCCTCGTCGGCGTTGCATTTCATCCAGATCGCGGAACTCGAAGCCGAGCGCCTGAAACGCAAGTCGCCGGGCGCGGCGATGTTGCGGCGGGTCTATGCGTCGGCGCTGGCTGTGATCGGCAACGAGCTGATGAAGGCCGAGCTGACGGAGCTGGCGATCGCGAAGTTCAAGGAAGCGCTGCTGTTCCAGCCCGACGATCCCGAACTGCGCCAGAAGGCCGAGCTGGTGGCCGAGGAACCCCGGCCGCGCGACAAGCGGACTGGCGGCGCGGCCCCGACCGCCGCGCCGGCCACACCCGTTGACGAAGCCAAGGACGCGGCGACCCACGTCTTCCTGGCGGCCACGCACGGACGCCTGTCGGAAGCGCGGCTGGCGCTGGCGCCGCTGGCGAAGATCGACGCTGGTGGGGCGCAGACGGCCCGGCTGGCGGACGCCTTGCGGGGACGGGCGCTGGTCGCCTGGAACGGCAGCAACGGCAATCGCAGAGACGAGGCGCGCGCGCTGTACGCGCTGGTGGCCGCGCTGGATCCGGGCGACCTCCAGGCCGTCGAACGCGCGCGCGAGGCGCCCACGACTCCAGCGCCACCGCCGGCCCCTGTCGCCGTCGTCGCGCCGCCACCGGCCCCTCCCCCGCTCGCCAAGAGCAAGCGTCGGCCCGCCGAGGTTTCCGCCGACCCCGCCGACCCCGACGCGCCCCGCGACGCCACCGCGTCCGAGGCGGCTGCCCTGCTGGGAAGGGGAGCGCTGGCGCGCGGCCGCCTGAACGAGGCCGAGGCCGCCTTCACCCGCGCGGTGCGCGCCGACGCGCAGAATGCGGGCGCCGTCGGCGGCCTGGCCGAGGTGGCGTTCGAGCGCGCCCGCTACAGTGACGCGCTGGACTTCGGTCGCCGCGCGGCGCGGCTGTCCCCGCGCACGCCCAAGTACGCCGTGCTGGCGGGCGATGCCTACTTCAAGCTGCTGCGCTACGACGATGCCCTGCGCAGCTACGAAAAGGCCCGGGCGCTGGCACCACAGGACGACGAGATCAAAAGCCGCATCGATCGCGTTCACGCCAAAGTCGGTCGCTGACGTCGTCGGGACGGGCCGCGCGAGCGCAGTCTCGAAGAGCCTAGAAGTGGCCGGAGTAGCCCAGGGCGACGTGGTTGCCCGGGACAGTGTCTCCGTTGTCGCGCGAGCCACGCCCCTGGCCCAGGTACAACCACACACCGCCCAACGTCCCGGATGCGACGCCCACTCCGATCAGCGCCGCGCCCAGCACGCGGGTGTTGCGCAGGTGCGGACAGGCGCCCCAGGGATCCTTTTCCGCTGGGGCGCAGGCGATCTGGTTCCCGTCGACGGCTTCGGCCCAGATGCCGCCGGCCAGCGCGGCCACGCCCACGACGACGGCCGCCCACCCCGCCTTCGCGAAAGGAAATTTCGAGGCCAGCGGCAAGAGCTCCAGGTCCAAGGTCTCGTCCACGCCACTGACGACGGTCAGCGTCCTGTCCGAAGGGTCGTAACCTTCCGCCGACACCTGCAGGGTGTGCGCGCCTCCGGGAATCTCTCGATCCAGCGGCGTGCGTCCAATCGCCTGACCGTCCAGGATCACCTGCGCGCCCGAGGGGTGCGAACGAATCACGAAGCGCGCCGGCGTGCGAACCAGGCCCTCCAAGCGCGTCCGCAGCGACGACGCCGCCAGCCCCATCTTCTCGCCGGCCTCTTCGACGCCGCAGATCTCGCAACGCTCCCGATGCGTGCCGATGATTGAGCCGTTGCGCCCATTGATGAGGTCCAGCGTGATCTCGTAGGTCTTCTGCCGTTCCTTGACCGCGCCCGCGACCAGATACGCCACCCCCAGGGCCGGCGCCGCCCGGCGAAAGCAAGCCTCATCGGTGCACGACGACGGATCGAGGCCCGACGTCTTCAGGCGGTCGACGACCGGCGGCCCCGCGGACACCTGAAATTCCGCCACCGACAAGCCCTCGACCAGGCGCTGCGCGAACAGCTCGCGCGCCGCTTCGGCAACGTTGCCGGCAAAGCTCAAATGAACCACCGCGACGCGTGGCCGATCGGTGCGCGGCGCCGTTGCGGGTTGGGCCAGCGCTGCGTGCGTGCCCAGCAACACGGTGGCCAAAAAAACGCGCAGCAGGAATCGCCTCCGGCGCGGGCGCGGTACGGTGAACGTGGGAGAAGGTGCGCACAAGATCGAAGCAAGCAGCCGCATTCCGCGCCAAATTGTACACGGATCGGCTGAATTCCACGATTTCAGCCACGGGCGCGTGGCGTGAACGCGGGAGCGGCTGATACGATCACGCGGTTGGCTTTGCTGTCCGTCGACAGTCATTGAAGGTCTGGCGGCGCTTTCAACCTGGCTTGACCCTTTGTCTTGAACTTCTTGCGGGAGATCGCGATGTGGAACAGCTTGACGCGCTCGGGAGTCCTCATCTTCTCTCTTGCGTGCGCGATCACCGGCGGCGCCTGTCAGCGGGCGAACCCGGCCTACCATCCTGACGGCGCTCCAGGCGGCGCGTCGGGTTCGGGCGGGATCAGCGGTGGCACCGGTGGAATATTCGGAGGCGGCGGCGATCTCGGCACCGGTGGCCTCCCTTCGGGCGGCACCAACGGCGGCGGGCACGGGCCCGACGGGGGCATGCCCGAGACTGGAATGCCCGACGGACGCATGGAGGGCCCCGACGGAACCGACGGCATGTGCCAGAACCCCATTGACTGTGAGGCTCAGCTGGGCGCCCCCCCCTGCGGCAAGTGGGAATGCAAGAACAGCGGGACGTGCGTGCTCAACTGTCCCAACTGCACCGACAAGGACGGCGACGGCTACGGCGTCGGCGCGGGCTGTGTGGGGCTGGACTGCGACGATGCCGATCGCCAGATCATCGGCGGCAGCAGCCGGGCGTGTTTCACCGGCCCCGCCGTCAACAAGAACATCGGGGTTTGCCGGACCGGCCAGGAAACCTGCATCGCCGGCACGTGGTCAGGCTGCAACGGACAGGTGCTTCCGTCGGGCGAGGCCTGCAACGGCGAAGACGACGACTGCAACGGCGCGGTCGACGACAAGCTGGCGCCGATCGCGTGCGGCGTGGGCGTCTGCGCGAAGCAAGTCGCCTCCTGTGCCGCAGGAAAGCCCGGGGTGTGCGTGCCTGCCACGCCCGCCGTCGCCACCGACGGCTGCGACAATCTAGACAACGACTGCGACGGAATGGTCGACGAGGATTGCAGCACCTTGGCCTGCGTGCACGTCGCGCCCAGCGGCGACGACGCCGCGGCCGACGGCGACACCAAGGCGTTCCGCAACCTGCAGCCCGCGATCGCCTGGGCGGCCCTGGCCGACCACCCCAAGCGCGTGTGCGTGGCGGGAGGTGCCACCTGCCAGGATCATGCAACCTTCGTTTCGCCCGAGGCCGTGCCGGGCCTGACGATGGCCAACGGTGTTTCGTTGTTCGGGAACTACGAAGCCACCGGCTGGACCCGCTGTCCGTTAGGCACGCCCCAGCCATCCACCGGCGGCCCGACGGTGACCATTCAGACCCAGACCGCCACCGGCGTGCTGTTCCCGGCCACCGTCAATACGCCGACGACCCTGGACGGGTTCGCCTTCACGCGCTCGCGGGGCGAGGGGCTGACGTCGTCGACGGCGATCACCGTCGACGGCGCCAAGGCCGTCACGTTGTCGAACCTGCTCATTGCGGACGCGCCGGTGGCACTGGTCACCATGGGCATCAACTTGATCAATGGCGCCCAGGCGCTGATAACCCAGTCGAGCATCACGGGAGGCTCGGGCTCTACCGACGCGATCGCCATCCGTTCGGCCGGCTCGACGCCCACCATCCGCGAGAATTGCGGCAAGCTGGATCCCGGCACCGGCCGCTGTGTGGCGACCAGTTGCACCGGCGCCTCGGGCTTACGCGGCCGGGAGACCAGCGGAGCCTTGACCTCCACGAGCACCAGCGCGGCCGTCTTCCTGAACGATTCCCCCGGTGCGGTCGTGGAGAGCAACGTGATCTGCGGGGGCCCAGCCAGCAATCTGGCGGGCGTGCGCGTGGCGGGCACCGCGGGGGGAACCGTGGTCCGCGGCAACACCATCCTGGCCGACGGGGGCACGGTCGAATCGCACGGGGTGTGGCTGGACGCTTGCGGCGACGCCACGCCCTGGATCGTCGACAACGAGCTCATCGCCGCGGACGGCGCGGCGGGCGCATCGGTGTCGGCGGTGCGCGCGCTGGGAAGCTGCCATCCCGTCATCGACGGCAACCAGCGCCTGGCGGCGGGCGGCGAAGCGGCCACCCTGCGAGCCATCGGTGTCGCGTGCGGCGGTCAGGGCGCAACCGCCAGCCGCTGCGCGGTGCTGGGCAACAAGTTGATCCAGGGCAGCGCGGGCAATCACGCGCTGGCGTCGGCTGGCATCCTCTGCGAAGGGGGCGCGTGCACCCGCATCGCCGGCAACACCGTCGATGGTCATGCCGGCAGCGACAGCGTCGGCATCGCGGTGATCGGCGGCGGGCCACTGATCGAACGCAACAACATCCTGGGTGGCTGCGGCACCAACACCACCACCGGCTTGCGCATCGACAATGGCTCGGGGCGCGTGCAGAACAACCTGATCCGCGGCGCTGCTTGCGAGGGCAATCTGGGCACCACCCTGTCGCTGGGTCTGCGGATCTATGTGCAGCCAGGAGGCAATGAATTGGACGTTCACTCGAACACCATCGACGGCGCGGGCACCGGAACGTGCAGCGGAAACAGCGCGGCGGTCGTCTTCGGAGCCAATGCGATCGCCGCGGCCGCCGGGCCGACGACAAAGGGGATCTTCCGCAACAACATCCTCAGCGCTGGCGCGTGCAAGGCGCTGCGCTACGGCTTCTGGGAAGACTCCCTGACCGCGCAGCCGCGCCTGTTCGAGAACAACGATCTGGATCCCACCGGTTCACCAACCGCGCTTTACCTGAAGGCAACGCTCACTCCACAGAACACCGCCGCGGCCGTGAACGCGCTGACCGGCACCAGCGCCCGTGGAAACATCAGTGCCGCGCCGATGTTCGTGGCGCCCCCTTCCGACCTGCACCTGGGCATGGGCAGCGCCTGCGTGAACGCGGGCACCACCGCCGGGGCGCCGCCGGCGGACGCCGCCGGCAAGGCGCGCGACGGCAAGCCCGACATCGGCGCCTTCGAACAGTAGGTGGTCAGACGTCGGTGACTTGGGCGGGGGGCAACATCTTGCCGCCGTAGAGGCTCTTGCCGCCGGTGGCGATCACCTGGCGGTACCAGTCGAAGGAATCTTTGGGGATACGCTTCTGCGTCTGGTAGTCGACGTACACCAGCCCGAAGCGCTGCTTGTACCCGTCGGCCCATTCGTAGTTGTCGATCAGGGACCAGGCGTAGTAGCCGGTGACCGGCACGTCCTCGCGCAGCGCGCGGCCGAGCTCGATCAAGATGCGGTGCATGTAGTCGATGCGCTGCGGATCGTGCACTTTTCCGTCGAGAAAGATTTGATCGCGCGTGGCCAGACCGTTCTCGGTAATCGACAGCGGCAGTTTGTATTTGTCGTAAAAAAACCGCGGCCCCCAGTAGGCGCAGGCGGGTGTGATGGGCTGCCAGTCCACGCTCGAGCGCGGGTAACCGGGTGGAACGGGAACGGATTCTGGTTTGCCGTTTGCGCCCCGGCGCCAGGGCTCGGCCTTGTAGACGTTCATGCCGATAAAATCGAGCGGCTGCTTCATCTCGGCCAGATCCCCGGCCGGGAACGCCGGCATGTCCTTGCCGTAAAGGATCACGCCATCCTCGGGATAGTGGCCGAGCAGCACGGGATCCATCCACCAGCTGTTGTTCCACTGGTTGCGATCGCGCACCGCGAACACCGCCCAGCGGGCGGCCTCGACATCCTCCGGCTTCTCGGTGACCGGCTGCGTGAGTTGCGTCGCCAGGACATACCCGATCTTCGCGTCGCCCTTCGTGTGCGCGCGCAGCGCCTGCACCGCCTTGGCGTGGGCCCGCATGCTGTTGTGAGCGGCGGTCAGGTACTGGGGGAACTTCAACTTGTCCCCGGGCGCGTGCGCACCATCCAGAAGCCCCAGGCCGATGAAGCACTGCGGTTCGTTCTGCGTCACCCACTGCTTCACGCGATCGCCGAGCTTGTCGGCCACCAGCGCGGCGTAGTCCGCGAACCAACTGGCCACGTCGCGATTCAGCCACCCTCCCCGCTTGTACAGGGCCTGCGGAAAGTCCCAGTGGAACAGCGTGCACATCGGGGTGATGCCGGCCTTGCCCAGCTCGTCCAGCAGGCGATTGTAGAAATCGAAGCCCTTGGGATTGGGCGTGCCCGCCCCCTCGGGCAGCACGCGCGTCCACGAGATGCTGAAGCGATACGCCTTCACGCCCAGGGTCTTCATCAGCGCCACGTCCTCCTTGTAGCGATGGTAGTGATCGCAGGCGACCTCGCCGGTGTGCCCCTCGAACACGGCGCCCGGCTTCTTCGAGAACACGTCCCACACCGACGGGCCGCGCCCGTCCTCGGTGGCGGCCCCTTCGACCTGATAGGACGCGGTCGCCACGCCCCAGTCGAAGTCGCGCGGGAACGGCGACAGCCCCACCGGCTTGCGCATCATCGATGCCGGCGCCGGGGCCGCGGCCAGGCTGGCCCCCGAAACCCCCAATAGCCCTGCGGCCACCCCCCCCTTCAAGAGCTGTCGGCGTCCAAGGAATCCAGACTTCTCATCGTGCGACATGCGGGGGCGTCCTTTCCGTCGTCGGGGCGTCGTCAGTGCGGGGAGCCGGCTGGTTGTACCACCGGCCGGGCCCGGCCACACGGCGCGCCGTTGCAATGAAAGGGAGTCTCGCCGGACGATCGGTGTGCCAAGAAAATGTGCCCCCGGGTGTCGATCCGGCGCGGGTTCGTTCGTCGCACCATCGAGCCCTGAGTAGAGCCCGCATTTTCTTCAAGAGGAGGCCCCATGAAGTACCTGTCGTTCATCCGCAGCTCCGAGAAGTATCGAAATACCCCGCCGCCCGCCGCCCTGATGGAGGCGATGGGCAAGTTCGTGGAGAGGTCGCTGAAGGACGGAACTCTCATCAACACCGGTGGCCTGGCGCCGAGCAAGGACGGCTTCCGGCTGCGCCTGGCCAACGGCAAGATCACCACGACTGACGGGCCCTTCAGCGAAGCCAAGGAGGTGATCGGCGGCTGGGCCATCATGAGGGGGGAAACGAAGGCGGATGTGCTGCGCGCCTCCACGGAGTTCCTCGAGCTTCACCGCAAGCATTGGCCCGACTTCGAGTGCGAGTGCGAGGTGCGGTTGATCGAGGCCGGCTTCGAGATCTGAGCGGTCTAGAACGACACCTGTCCGAGCAGCCCCCAGCGTGCCGGATCCGTCTCCCCGGGAAAGACGTCGACGTGCAGGACCGCCGAGACCAACAGCCAGCCCAGGGTGGTCTGCACGCGCGCGCCGGTCGCGGTTTGGCCCGGCCGGTGCTCGACCACGGGGCCCAAGCCCAGGCCCAGCGATGGGATGATGAAGGCCAAGCAGGGCGAGGCGGCCTCCGCCACCAGGGCGCCGGAGACGCGATCGCGCGCGTTGGTTTCGAGCGCCAGTGAGTAGACCATCCAGCTCGGGCGAGCGACCTCGTAGCCGACCCGCAGCCGGAGCCCGTGTGCGTCGCCGAAGGCGCCGCCCACGCCGACCAGCGGACCGCCGTTCAGCAACGGCCGGCGCGGAACCACGAACGAGAACGGCAGTCCGGGCGCCCCCGTGGCATCGCCTGCCAGGACCACGCGTGCGACCGTGCGACCGCCAGTGGTGGTCGTCGACCACACCTGCCGCATCGCAGATGGCGCCAGTTCGGGCGGCGAGAAGCGCCAGCGTCTGGGCACGTCGAACTCGACCGCGATGGCGACGCGCGCGCCCCCCCAGGTCCACAGGGGCGCCAGCAGGTATTGATAGGAGTAGCTCGCATCGCGCTGGTCGTTCGAGGCCAGCGCGGCGTGGCGCGCCTGGTACGCGGGGATCGCGAGCCCGCCATGGGCGTTCGGGTTGTCCCGATAGGTCGCGTCCAGCGGCCCCGCGAACACCAGAGACCCGCGGGCGCCAGCGGCCAGACGAACGCGGAAGCCGGTGCGCACCGGCATCCGTGCCATGGGCCCGATCCGGCTTTCGGGGAGATGTGCGCGTCCGTCGTCGTCACGATCGAGCAAGAGGTCCCACGCACGGCCGGCCGCCGCGCGCACCGCCGCATCCAGCGACGCGATCTCCTCGGGAACCAGAACCGCGCGCGCGTCCGCGCCGTCGAGCTGGATCGAGAGGTCGCCCTGGCGGGAGCCGTAGAACACGCCGGTGGCCTCCTCGGTGGTTGGGGCCGGATTGTGCAGGTGGTACGTCGCCTCGACCCGACAGTGCGGCGCACCTTCGACCTCGTCGCAACGGATGGCCAGCTCCTCGCGCTCGACCTCGATCGGCGTCGGGCGCGACGAGAACGGTCCGCTGGCCGCCTCCGGCGCCGAGAAGGCCCGCGCGGCGGCGTTCCCCCAGGCGGTCGCTTCGCCGACCCCGGGCGCGCCACCGCCAAAAACGCACAGGAACGCGACGGCGGCCTTCGACCTGCTGAACGACATGTCCCCTAGCCGCCGGCCGGCAACCAGCAGCGCACCGCGATCCCGCCGCCGTCTCGCGGGTGCAGCGACAGTCTGCCGCCGTGGGCGTCGACGATCTCCCGGCACAACGCCAGGCCCAGGCCGGTGCCGGCCTTCTTGGTCGAATAGAAAGGCAGCAGCGCATTGCGGAGAACGTCGGGGGGCATGCCCTTGCCGCGATCGCTCACCACCAGCTCCACGCCACCCGTCGGCTCCTTGCGGATGTTGAGCGTGATGTCGTCGGGGAGGCTGCCCGATTCGGCGGCGTTCTTCAGCAGGTTGATCACCACCTGTTGCATCTGGCTGGGATCCAGAAAGGCGGGCTCGGGCGGCAACTCACCTTCCAGCCGATAGGGGTACAACCCCTCGACCCCCGCCAGCACGTCCTTCCACGGCAGCGCGCGCTTGCTGGGCAGCGGCAGCCGCGCGAACCCGGCGTAGCCGTCCAGGAAGGCCTTCAAGTGCGTGGCCCGTTCCTCGATGGTGTCCAGCGCCGCGCCCAGCCGTTGCTGGAACGTGGCGGGGTTGGCCAGCATCAACCGCGCCGAGTGAATCAGCGACGTGATCGGCGCCAGCGAATTGTTGACCTCGTGGCTCAGCACCCGAATTGCCTTCTTCCAGGTCTCGACCTCCTTGCGGGCCAGCTCCTTGGTCAGCGGCTTCAACATGAACAAGGTGTGCTTCTGCGTCGAGATCTCGAAGTAGTGCTTGGCCAGGTGAAACGTCTCGGGCTCCGCCACATCCGGGCGTTCGCAGGTGAACAACACGTCGTGCGGCGCCGCCGCCGCTTCCAGCAACTCGCGGGGACCGGCCGCCAGCAGCTCGCGCAGGCGCTCGCCGTCGATCTTCTTCCCGCCGCCGAAGAATTGCTCCGCCGCCAGGTTCGAGTAGACGATGCGGTCGCCTTCGTTGATGATGACCGCGATGGTGGTGCTGGCCGCCAGCACTCGCTCCAGCAGCATCTCCTTCTGGTAGACCCCGCTGCGATCACGCCGCAGGCGTTCGGCCAGCGTGTTGAACCGGGCCACCAGCCGCCCCACCTCGTCGTTGCGTTCGACGGCCAGGCGCACACCGTAGTCGCCCTCGGACAGGCTGAGCAGACCGTCGCTGACGGCATAGACGCCCTTCCATACCAGCCGCGCGCCCACCAGCCGCGTGAGCACCACCGCGACCACGGTGGCGGTGACGCCGCCGACCGCCGCCAGCGTCCCCAGCGAAGCGCCCGGCAACATGCGCGACCAAGCGAACAGGACCCCCAGGGTCGCCAGCACGATGCCCGCGGCGAGAAGCAGCGTGGGGCCGAACCCGCCGCGGCGGCCACCTATCGACGCCATGTCGCGCTCCCGGTGCGATTCGCCGCGCCGAGCCTCATCGCGGGCGGCGCTCCATCACGATGCCCAGACGTTCCATGCGCCGGTACAGCGCCTGGCGCGACAGCCCCATCTCGGCGGCGGCCTTGGCCACCACGCCGCCCGCGCGCAACAACGCATCTTCGATGCCGGCGCGTTCCTCGTCGCTGGCGGGATCGGGCGCGGCGGCCCGTACCGGAGCCCCCGCGGCCGACAGCGTGGTCAGCGGCCCCGAGGGCGTCGTGCGCCGTCCCGGCTCGGCCTTCCCTGCACTCGGTGCCAGGCCCAGATCGCCGGCGGTGATGGTGTCGGACAGCTCGACCAGCACCGCGCGCTGGATGCGATTCTGCAGCTCGCGGACGTTCCCGGAAAATTCGTGATTCAACAAGGCCGCCACCGCGTCGTCGCCGAACTTCATCGGCGCGCGGCTCTCCTTGGCGACGTGCCGGGCCAGAAAATGCTCGGCCAGCGGCAGGATGTCGTCGGGGCGATCGGCCAGCGGAGGAACGAACAGCTCGATGACGTTCAATCGGAAGAACAGATCCTCGCGGAAATGCCCGGCGGCGATGGCCCGCGGCAGATCCAGGTTGGTGGCGCTGATCAGCCGGACGTTGGCCTTGCGCGTGGTCGACGACCCCAGGCGTTCGAATTCCCCCGTCTGCAGCACGCGCAGCAACTTGGCCTGCGCCACCAAGGGCAATGTCCCGAGCTCGTCCAAGAACAGCGTCCCGCCGTCGGCGGCTTCGAAGCGACCCAGGCGCAGCTTGGTCGCGCCCGTGAACGCTCCCGCCTCGGCGCCGAACAGCTCGGCCTCGAACAGGTTCTCGGGCAGCGCGCCCACGTTCACACGCACGAAGGGCCTGTCCCGCCGCCGCGAATTGGCCTGGATGATCTCCGCCAACTTCTCCTTGCCGGAGCCGTTCGGTCCGGTGATCAGCACCGGTACGTCCGACGGCGCGATGCTGACGCCCAGCCGCACCACCTCGTGCATCTGGGGGCTGGCGTAGATCACCTCGCGCAGGTCGTGCTTGTCCGCCAGCAAGCGGCGGGCGCGATTGCCTTGCGCCCGCAGGCGGGTGTTCTCCTGCCGCAGCGTTCGCAGGTTCACCAGGTTGCGCACGGTGCGGACCAGCTTGTCGTCGTCCCAGGGCTTGGCGATGTAGTCGGCGGCACCTTCCTTGGTCAAGGTGACGGCGGTCTCCAGTGCGGTCCACGCCGTCATCAGCAGGACCGGCATCTCGGGATCAAGCTCGCGGATGGTGCGGAACAGCTTGGCGCCCTCGGCCCCGTCGGTGTTCTCCTGCGTGAAGTTCATGTCCTGCACCACCGCACCAATGTCCTCGGTGGCCAGCAGGTGCAGCCCCTCGTCCGGCGAACCGACCGACATCGCTTCCAGTCCGTGCACCTCGAAGAGCGTCTCCAGCGCCATCCGCACGGCGGGTTGGTCGTCGATGATCAGTACTTTCAGCATGGGAACTCCTTCGACCTACAGGGTGCGGCCAACTTCGGATGGGGGAACGTGGGTGGCCTGGATGGCAGGGAAGATTCTGGCTGGTATCCCCACCAGAGCGACCAACGCCAGAGTCACCCCGGCGTCGACAACCGTAAAGCGCAGTCCCGCAAATACAATGCCGGCTTCCGCGATCAGGAACGCGGTGACGGGCAATCCCAGCGCGCTGCCGAGCGCCCAGGGGATCAGCGTCTCGATCGACAGCTCGCGAAACACTTGCAGACGGGTGGCGCCCAGGGCCCGACGGATGCCGATGATGCGCCGCCGCGAGGCCACCACCAGCACCGCCAGCGTGACATTGCCCATCAGCGCCGCCAGCCCGATACCACTGCCGATGACCCCGAAGACCTTGGTGGTTCCATACGCGTTGTAAACCATGCGTGGTCCCGCCGGGACAAACACCCGGGCGTTGATCAGCCCGCCGGCGGAGGGCAGCAGCTTCGCCAGGACCGTCGCGGCCCCGTCCCGAACCGCGGCGGCCTGCCCGGGCGCGGTCCGGATCAGGTAGTCGACCTGACGGCCATCGTCGGCCAGCCCCGGAAAGATCGCGGTGACCTGGGTATGCGGCAGAAAGGGAACGTGCATGCGGACATCTTCGACGACGCCCACGATCTGCGCCGGGGCGTAGCGATTGGACAGCAAGGTGCGACCGACGACGTTCGCGTCGCCGAACAGGGCGCGCGCCAGGCAGGCGCTGACGAGCACCGCGTGCTCGCTCTGGTCGGCGGGCAGTCGCGAAAACGATTCGCCCGCCGTGAATTTCAGATCGACGACCTCGGGCAGCGTCGGGCCGGCTTCGACTGCCCAGCCCACCACCACGCCCTCCGGGCTGCGATCGATGCCCGCGCAGGATTCCGAGCCCATCGGCTCGGTTCCCTCCGTCCAGAACAGGTTCGGGGCGACGATCATGTCGTCGGCCTGGGTCGATGAGACCGGGGCCACGCCCTCGACACCGGCCAATCCCAGCAGCGCCCCGAGCTCGCGCTGGTGCCGCGCAACCACGGCCGGCCGGTCGATACCACCCGACGCGGAGGGGCGACGCACCAGCACGTCAACCAGATCGGTCTCTCGATGCCCCGTCGGTATCTTCACCCGATCCACAAACCACCGGCTGGTCACCAGCAGGTTGGAGATGACGATGAAGATGATGAACACCTCCAGCACCAGCAGCCCGAACGCGCGGTGGCGAACGGTGCTTCGCCAGATGGGACCGACGTCGCCGAGCGCCACCGTCAGAAGCTCCCCAGGTTCAAGGTGGGGGCGGTGCGCGACAGCCGCCAGGCCGGATAGCAGGCGCAGACCAGGTTCAAGATCGAAGGTCCCAGGATGCTGAACGCCACGCTCGGACCACTCGGCGCCAGCGGAATGTCCACCACCCGCACGCTGTGGTTGAAGTACGCGATGATCGGCAGCGCGATCAGCGGCGCGACCAGCGCTCCCGGCAACGTGATCAGTCCAGCCTCGGCGATGACCCGCCAGAACAACGAACTGCGCGGCGCGCCCACCGCCCGGAATACGCCCCACTCTCCCTGGCGCAGCAATCCCTTCATCATCAGCCAGCGACACAGGCTGAACGCGCCGCCGCACAGCACCACCGCGCCGATGAAGTTGAAGAACGCGATGATGGACATGGGCATGGGAAAGGACTTGCGCCACTCGGGCAACGACCGCAGGACGTACCGCCCGGGCCCCACGCTCCCGTCGAGGAACCGCCGGTAAGCCGCCCGCGCGCTGTCGGTCGGTAGGTCCACCCAGTGCGACACGAACAAGGCTCCCGACGCCAGCAGCGCGGCGCGGTCAGCCCCCACCGCTGAACGGTAGAGCGGCTGGTACGGAAGTGCGCCCAGGCGATCGAAGTCGCCGAGCGGCAAGAACACGGCATCCTGCAACCCGCCGTTGACCAGCAGCTGCCAGGGCGCGTTCAACGGCTGATGCTTTCCCAGCGCGCCGACCACGCGATACGGAATCCCGTCAATCAAGACCGTCTGACCGACGGCATCGCCGGCGGGAAACAAGGTCGCGGCCGCGCCCTTGCCCAGCGCCACCACGCCGGTGCCGCCCGCATCGCTGGCGGCGTCCCACGGCCCGCCGGCCTCGAACGGACGTTCGAACAGGGCGAAGAAGTCAGCGTTGGTAAAACGTGCCACCCACAGTCCCGGCGCCATCCCCGGGCGCTGGACGACCACCTCGCCCCGAATGCCGGCCGTCTGCCGCACGCCAGGCGGCGCGGCTTGCACCTGACGGTATTCCGGCCAGCTGAGCAGCGATCGCGCTTTCAAGGTCGCCTCCTGCAGCCCGAGTGAGGCGAACTCGGACGAGTTGACGTCACGGGGACGCAGCCGCTCGACGTGATGAAGGGTCGGCGAGAACCGCTGGGCCAGGCCGTAGAAGTGGACGAACTCGGTGACCGCGACGGACCAGATCCCAGCGCCCAGCGCCAGCGACAGGAGCATCAGCGCCGACATCCAGGCGTCGCGCCGCAAGCCCACGGCCGCCAGCTTCACGTGATAGGGGAACAGGCTCATCTCACAGGCTCCGATTCGCCACGCCCGGGGAAACCCGCGCGGCGCGCAGGGCCGGGATCAGCGTGGCCAGGATGCTGGCCACCCAGAGCAGCAGCAGCGTGAGCCCAATCAACCGGAGGTCGAAGGTAGAGTCCGCAAACACTCGCCGCATCATTCTGTACAGAACCGCCGCACCCACGACCCCCAACGCCGAACCCAGGGTGGTGGCCAGGATACTTTCGAGCAGGAAGTAGCCGACGATGTCGGCGCGGGTGGCGCCCAGCGCCCGCCGGATGCCAATCTGCCGCGTCCGCTGTGCGACGAGGAACGAAGTGGCCGCCAGCGCGCCCAGCAACACGACGATTCCCAGCATCACGCCGAAGCTGGCCAGCAGCTTGAAGAGCCCGTTGCCCACGCGATGGTGAATGCTGTCGCTGGAATCGAAGCTGCGAACCTGAACGAAGCGGCGGGTGGCGGCGGGGGCGAAGGCGGCCCGCAACGCCGCAAGTGCGGCCTCTCGCTGGCCGGAGCGCGCGCGGACGATCAGGCGAACCTCGTGATCCAGCGGAGGCACGCCCAAATGGAACGCGACGCTCTGGCCGGCCGGCATGAAGGGTGCGCGCATGCGGACATTCTCGACGACGCCAACCACTGTCAGTGTCTCGTCTGGGTGCGAGGACAGCGTGGCTCCCACCGCGCCGGCGGCGCTGCCGAACAGGTGCTCGGCCAAGCTTCGGGTCAGGATCACGGTGCCCGGCGCGCGCCCGTCGGGCCCGGGCACGGCCCCGGCCACCAGCGGCAGGCCCAGTACGGCCGGGAATTCAGGATCGGCGTAGACCCCCCACCCCACCTTCTGCGCCCGGCGCGTCCCGTCGGAACGCAGGCTGGAAAACAGAACCGGGTAGCTCCAGCGGTCATCCAGCACGCACGTGGAAAGCTGAGTCACCCCCTGGACCTCGGGCAGCGCGCGAATGCGATCCCGATCGGCGGTCTGCTGGCTGTAGATTCCCGCCTCGAGGTCGGCGTCGTTTCCCCCAGGGCCACGCCCGGTGGAATACGTCGATACCAGGATCAGATTCTGTTCGTCCACGCCGCTTGAACGGGAGCTGAGCTGCAAGTACCACGACCCCGAGATCAACAACGAACTGATGGTGGCCACCCCGGCGGCGATCTCCAGCACGAACAACGCCATCACCCCCGGCTGGCGGCGCAAGGTCCGCAGCAGCGGCCCGACATCCAGGTTCAAGTGAATCGGCTCCGACGACGACGCATCAGTGCCGGCCCAAGGAAATGGTGGGGGGACGGCTGGCCGCGCGCCAGGCGGGGTACAACGCGAACAGAACGCCCACCAGCAAGGTCGCGAACAGCGTGATCAGGAACGACAGCGGCGTCAGGCGCACGGGGATGTCCGTGTCAGCCACGACCGTGTTGTAAAAGTAGGCCTGCGGCGCAGCGATCAACACCGACAGCACGCCCGCGACGCCGGACAGCAGGGCGGCCTCCAGCAACTGGCGCACGAACAGAGAACGGCGCGGGGCCCCCAGCGCGCGAAAGATGCCCAGCTCGTCGCTGCGCGCCAGGCCCTTGGCCAACAGCAGCCGCGCCATGATCAGCCCTCCCCCCACCAGGATGACCAGGGTCAGGAACAGGAAGAAGCTGACCGGCGTCCACGGCGTGGGAAAGGCTCGGCGCAGGCCCACGAAGTCGCGCAGTTCATACGGCAGCCCCAGCGGGCCCAAGGCCGCCGCCAGGTACTGCTCGTACGCGCGCCGCGCTTCCGGGGTCGGCAGGTCCAGCCAATACGATACGAAGATGTCGTCCGACGCCAGAAGGTCCGCGTATCGCGGCCCCAGCGTCGACATGTGAATCGGCATCTCGGGGAACGCCGACAGCCGGACGTGGGTCAGGAAGGGAAGGTACGCCAGATCTTGCGGTCCGCCCGCCGACGCTCGATCCCACTCGGGCACCGTCGGTTGCTCGTTTGCGCAAATGCCAACCACCTGGAACGGTGATTCGTTGATCAGCACGAAGGCCCCCAGGCCATCCCCCTTCGGGAACAGCTCGGACGCCAGTAACTTTGACAGCACCACCACCGCTTTCCCGTTCGCCTCTTGGTCGCGCGTCCAGGGCGCGCCCGAGCGCAGCTTCACGTCGAACAGGTCGAAGAAGTCGGCATTGACGAAGCGGGCGTTGCGTGGACGCCCCGACGGCTCCTCAGATCCGAACGGCAGCTCGGCGGCGCCAACGTCGGGCGACCCCGCCCCGGCCCGCCGAATCAGCAGACGCGAACGAAAGGTCGCTGTCTCGCGCGTGGGAATGTGGCTGCCCGCCAGGCGCCGGTAGATCGGATAGCTGACCCGTAGCCGCCCCACGATGGCGTTCGGTTCGGCAACCGTGCCCGTGAAGACGCTGAACACCTTGCCGTCCGGCAGGCCCACCTCGACATGGTGCAGCCCGGGCGACAGCAATGGGCTCGGTGCATTGAAGCGCAGGTAGTGCAGCAGCGCCGTGAAGAACATCCCGGCCACCACCGCCATCACGATCACGATCGTCACCGAAAGCCCGGGGTCTCGTCGCAGGCTCTTCACCGCAAGGCGCGCGTGATACGAGAAAAGCTGCAGCGCCACGCTTCACCCTGGGCCGGACGTGGACGAATTGGGATCGATCAGCTTGCCGTCCAGGATGTGGAGTTTCCGGTGCGCGCGTGCCGCAAACTCGTGATCGTGCGTGACCATGATGATGGTCATGCCCTCTTCGGAGTTGATCCGGGCCAGCAGATCCATGATCTGCCGGGCCGAGGCCGAGTCCAGGTTGCCCGTCGGTTCGTCCGCCAGCAGCAACTGGGGCCGGCCCACCAGCGCGCGCGCGATGGCCACCCGCTGTTGCTGTCCGCCCGAAAGCTGCCCCGGAAGATGCCGCATGCGTGCGACCAAACCCAGCTTGGCCAGCGTCTCCTCGATACGCGTGTCGCGTTCGGCGGCGGGCATACCGCGGTAACGCAGCGGCACGTCGATGTTGTCGAACACGTCCAGATCGGGGATCAGATTGAAGCTCTGGAAGATGAAACCCAGCTTTTGATTGCGCAGCTTCGACAGGCGCTGATCGGACAGATGACGCACGTTCTCGCCGTCCAGCCAGTAGTCGCCCTCCTCGAAGCTGTCCAGCAGGCCGGCCACCGACAGGAAGGTCGTCTTGCCGGACCCCGAGGGGCCCATGATGGCCAGGAATTCTCCGCGGTTCACCTTCAGCGTGGCCCCCGATAGCGCTTCGGTTTCCACCAGGCCGGCCCGGTAAACCTTCCGGACGTTGCGCATGTCCAACATGGCGGCGGGGGTTGGAGACGGCGACGGCGAAACGGGTGCAGTGCTCATGCGGTCCCCAATCTACTGGACCTCGAACCGACAAGTGAAATTCACGACGGTGGCTACCGCCTGGCCCTGTCGATCGACCGGCGGCGACCAGCGCGACCCGCGCAGGGCCGCCTGGCAGGCCGCACCGAAGCTGGGCGCTGATTCGCTGACGACCCGGAGGTCACCGGCCGCGCCGTCGGGGGCAATCCGCAGGCGCACCACCGCCTTGCCGGCAATCCCCTTGATGCGCGCCTCGGCGGGATAGGCCTGCTTCACGGCGGCGACCAGATCGGGCGGCACCGGCGGATGGGAGAGATCGCCCACGCCGACCACGGGGGGCCCTGGGTGGCGCACCAGCTCGGTGCTCGTGCCTTCCACGTTGCGGTGGGTGACGCGGGCGCCGGCGCGACCGACGGGGCCCTTCATGGCCTCGCCATTGCCGGTGGCGCTGGCCCAACCGGCGCCGGGGCCGTCGTTGGTCATCGTCACGCCGGTGAAGTCCGCGGGAGATTCGTCAGCCGGCGGCGGTGCAGCCGGCGCGCGGGGCGGCGGCGCCGCTTTGGCCCGCGCGGGATGCGCCATCGCCAGGCGCGGAGCCTTCTCGGCGGGCTTGGATGGCGTCGTGGGCGCCGGCAGCTCCTTCGGCTTGGACACGGAGATGTCGACGAAGGTCGTCGGTTTCGCCTTCGGCTTTCCGAAGCCATCGGCGCGACCGCCGCCCAGCCCACCGAAGGCCACCGCGTGCAGGCCCAGACTGGCCACCACCACGGCACCCCAGATCGCAGTTTCAGTTCGTTTTCGCATGACGGGATCCTCGTTCGGGACGGACGTGGCTGAAGCGGTCAATTTCGCTGTCACGTGGGCGGTTCAGTGCTTCGCGACGTCTTCGGGATCGACGTTGATGGCGAACTTGGTGACATTTTCACGCCTCAGCAGGTCGATGACGTGGATGACATTGGAATGGCTGGTGCGACCGTCGGCGGCGATGACGGCGCGGGTCTCGGGATCCGCGTCGTGCGCGGCCTTGATGCGGGCACGCAGCGCCGGCTCGGCGATCGGGTCGGCGTCCAGGAACGTCTTGCCCTCGCGATCGATGGAAACCGTCAGTGTGGTCGGCGTCCCCTCGCCCGTCGCGCCCTTGGGCAGCTCGACCGGAATGGCGCGGGACACGACGTAGCTGGCGGTGACCATCAGGATGACCAGCAATACCAGGGTAATGTCGACCAGCGGGGTCACGTTGATGCCGGTGATCATCTCGTCGTCGGAAGCAGCTTGAGCGGCCATGGGAATCTCCTGTCGGTACGGGGGTGGTGGAAAGTGGTGACTGCCTGGCGGCTAGGCGGCCCGCTCGGCCGCATCAGGCCGGTCGGCCTTCAGGTACGCCAGCACGTCCTTGCCGAAGGCGTCGGCGCGGCCCAGGCGCGTCTTGATGATGCGCTGGAAGGTATTGAAGAAGGCGATGGCGGGCAGCGCGACCAGAATGCCAATGGCGGTGGCCACCAGCGATTCACCGACGTCGGCCATCAGCCCTGCGGTGACCTTGCCGGCGCTGTCATTCAACGAGTGGAACGCGCGGATGATGCCGATGACCGTACCCAAGAGCCCGATGAACGGAGCGTTCGCGCCCAGGGTGCCCAGGAATGCCAGGCGGCGCTCCATGCGCAACTTGGCCAGTTGCATGGCGCCGCTCATGCGCTCCTCCGCCGAGGCGGCGCCGTCGCCGGGATCCTGCAAGCCGGCGGCGATGATGCCCGCCACGTGGGAGGGCGACCGTTCCAACCGTTCGCGCGCACCGGCCACGTCGCCCTGGCGCAGGAGGCCCAGGATCTGAACCTTCAGCTTGCGCACGTTCTCGCTGGTGCGAATCAGATAGATGGCGCGTTCCAGGGCCACGGCGATGCCGCCGATCGAAAGGGCGACCAGCAGCCACATGATCCAGGTGGCGCCCATCATTGCGAAGCCAGTGAGTTTCTGTTGAATGTCCATGGTGATCTCCGTCTAGAAGTTGTTGGTAGGTTGAAAGGGCGTCGTGCGTGTTTGGTGGTCGTCGTCGTCGGTCGTCAGTCGTCCCCTCCCTTCAGCACCCGCCGTGCCAACCGCAAAGCCGCGAGGATCCGGCGTCTTCGACGCGCGGACGGACGGCGGACAAAGCAGCTGTCCGCGGACAGCTGTCCGCCGCGACTGCGGGGTGGCCCGACCGGCCGCCGTGCGACGGGATCAGGTACGTGGCCGCGAATCGGCGCACGCCGGGGCTGGTGCCCAACAACGTGACGGTGCGCTGGAGCACCGACAGCAGGCCACCGGTGGAAAGTCCCACCACCAACCAAACGATCCAGCCGGCGTGAAGGATGACGAAACTGGTGAGCCGATGCTTGAGGTCCATGTCGTATCTCCGTGAGGGGGCGCCGTTCGCGCCGAGGTTCGATGCACGGGCTCACTGCACTCGACGGGCCAACTCGCGAAGCGCGGGGCCCCTTGTTTTCCAGGCTTTCGCGCCAGGTCCTCCGCGTCGCTGGCGCGGACAGCACAGACGTCCGCGGACAGGCGTCCCCTTGTCCGCGCTCTCCCCGAATGAACGCAAAAAGGGCGCTGCACCGGCTGGTGCAACGCCCTTCGGGTCGACGCTGGCTCTGTCGCTACGGCGTCACGCACACCGCCCGCGTGGTCCAGTCGGTGCCGCCGCGATCGTCGCGCACCACGAAGGTGAAGGTGACCGGCGCCTCGGCCGTGACCTCGACGGGCGCGGGTGTGGTCCACTTCACCTCGACCGTCGTCTGCGGCGCGGCCTCCGCCGCCTCGACGAAGGAACTCCCGGTCTTCAACTTGCCCAGCGTCGTGAACTCCGAAATCTGCAGCGCCTCGCGCAGGGCCGTCGGCACCGGCGGGTACCCGGCGATGGCGGTGTAGGATTCTCGGTCGCCGCCGTCGCTGACGATGGCGATGACGTGCTCGTCTGTCCCCGCCTTCACCCGCGGACCCTTCAGGCACGGATCGCTGCCGGCGGTCCAGGCTTGACCGTCGAACGTGAACCCGCGATCGGCCACCGGGTTGTGATTGGGAAAGGCGGGGTCCTGCAACTTGATCGAGACCGCCGCGGTCGTGCCGTCTCCTTGGTCGGTGCATCCGGGATAGCCGGACACGGGATCGAAGGTCGGCACCGAGGAAACGCAGATGCGCCCGTACAGGATCAAGCTCTTGGCGGTCCCCAGCGCGTCGGTACCGGGCACCGCGATGGTGACCCGCGGGGGGCTCTGCGTGCCCTGATACAGGTCGAGCGGGGCCTCGTCGCAGCTCAGCTTGCCGAGCGCGTTGGGCGCGCACAGCGCGAAGGCCCAGCCCAGCGGCGGAATGGCAGTCGGCGCGGTGACCAGCCAGGTGACCGTGGCGGTCTCGCCTGGCGCGGGCGCGGCCCGCTCGGGCGCGCCGTCGACCTCGACCCGGGCGCCGATCACGCGGGTCTTCTCGATCAGCGAGCCGGGGTCGAAGTCGGGCCCGCAACCGATGGCGACCGCCGCCAGCACCAGCGCCGAGCCAATGGGAAACAAGGTCGTCTGGGGTCGATGGGACATGGTGATCCTCGATGCAATTTTGGTGGGTAACAAGGTGGTCATGGCTGTCTCCTAGATCTCGCCGCGCACGCCGAGGCTGGGGATGATCGGCAAGCCCGGAACCACGCCGGATTGCGTGTAGTTGTAGTTGTAGGTGCGGCCTTCTTCGCTCTGGCGGTTGTAGGCGTTTTGCACGTCCAGGTACGCCGCGATGGTGGCCGATTTGGGGTGCCAGGTCTTCTCGATGCGCAGATCCAGGCGATGGAACGCGTTGCTGCGCGCGCTGTTGACGGCGCCGTACAGCGGTTTGTAGGTGTCGGTGTTGGCGTTGTACACGGTGGCCACCACGGGGGTCAGCGGATTGCCGGTGACGTAGCGGAACGTGCCCGACAGATCCCAGTTACGGCCGATGCGATACGCGCCGGCCACCGTCAGGATGTGGGTCTGGTCCCAGTTGAACAACCGCCAGGTCGTGCCGTGATCGTTGCGCTCGCTGCGCGACAAGGTGTACGACAGAAACCCGCTGGACTTTTCGGTCGGCCGCAACCGGCCTGATGCTTCGGCGCCGTAGATGCGGCCGATGCCGTCGTTGTTCAGGTTCTCGCCCGGCACCGGGCTGTTGACCGTCAGCTGGCTCAGCCGCTTGTAGAACCCTTCCAGGGTCACCTTCAGACGTTCGCCGACCAGTTGTTCGACGCCCAGGCTGTAGTGCTGAGCGTGCAGCGCGCGCAGATGCGGGTTGCCGATGACCGGCAACACCTCGCCCAGATCCGGTCCCGCCGAGAACTGCCCGGCGCCCGCCTTCAGGGTCGTGTTGTCGTTCACCTGGAACCGTGCGGTCAGGCGGGGATCGAAGGTGGTGCGGTCGATGTCACCGATGTAGTCGACGCGAAAGCCGGGCACCAACGTGAGACGATCGGTGGGCTGCCACACCGCCTCGGCATAGCCGGCGGGACGGAAGAAGCCGTAGCTGGTGTTCAGCTCGACCGTCCGCATGTTGGTCAGCGAGCCGAAGGTGTCGGGATCGCCGTCGAACTGCGTGATGGGCGGCCCCTTGTACTTGCCGTCGAACCACACCTCGGCGATGTCCAGGCCGCCGATCAGGCGCAGCCGGCTGTGCACCCGCGCCCGCCACTCGGCGCGCAGGTAGCCGTCGTAGCCGGGGACGTCCAGCACCAGCCCGGGACCGACCTTCTGGCCGAATGCATACGGGCCACCGCTCAGGTTGATCTCGTGCTCGACCTCGGCGCTGTACTTGTGCTGCCACGACAGCGAGCCCCGATGAAACCCGCTGTACGACGAGAGACCGCCACGAATCGAAGGATCCGCCTCGTCGGGATGGGCCAGGATCAGCTTGAAGTCGTCATACGAGCCGTAGACCATGGCCCGCACTTTGTCGTTCTCCGACGGCTTGTAGACCAGCATGGCCTGGTAGTCCCAGTAGACCGGCGCCGCCAGGACCTGAATCTCGTCCTTCGGGATCACGTTCTCGATGAAGGCATCCAGGTAGCTGCGCTTGGCGGCGACGGCGTAAGACAAGGTCTTGGTGAGGGGTCCCTCGGCCAGCAACGAGGCGTCGATGATGTTGATATCGGCCATGCCGTGAAAGCCGTCGGTCTTGGGATCGCGGACCGTGACATCCACGATGCCGCCCATCTTGCGGCCGTAGCGGACCGAAAAATTCCCCGGGTAAAGGTCGATCTTGTCGAGCAAGCGCGGCTGAACGAAGCTGGTCAATCCGCCAAAGTGATACAGGCGGTAGACCGGCGCCCCCTCGAACTGCACCTCGGAGTCGGCGGGGGATGACCCGCGAATGATCACGAAGTTGGCCTGCGGCGATCGGCCCACGCCCGGCATGTACTCGATGGCGCGCAAGGGATCGCCGCGCGTCCCGGCCATGCGCAGCAGCTCGCCCGCGTTCAGGCTGCGCTTGGTGACCTCGCGGGGGGGCGCTTCGATGGTGGCGGTGGCGCCGAACTCCAGCGGCGCGGCGCCACTCGACGCGGCGGCGACCGGCTCCAGCCGGTAGGTGACGGTGGTCAGGTCGCCGGCAGTGATCTCTTCTTCAGAGCTCAGGGTCTCGAGGTTCGGCGACGACAGCTTCAACCGATAGCGGCCCGACGGCAGCGCGCCGAACTGAAACGCGCCGGTCGGATCGCTGGTGGCCGTCTTCACGTCGCTTCCGTCCGGCGACGACAGGGTCACCACTGCGTTGGCGACCGGCTGGGTGGCCCCGCGCAGGAAGATCCTTCCTTCCAGGCTTCCGGTGGTGGGCGCCGGCGGCGCTTCCGGCGGTATGTCGAACACGTAGCGGTACTTGATGCGCGACGGAATGGCCTTGTCGCCCCGCCGCGCCGGCTGAAACACGAACTGGCGCGCGGCAGCCACCGCGGCTTCGTCGAAGCCATCGCCCACCGGCGTGGGCACGACGGCGTTGGTGACAGCGCCGGACGCATCGATGGTCAGATCCAGATCGACGTTGACGATGCCCTCCCGATGCAGGGCCTTCGCGGCGTCGGGGACGGGCGCCGGCACGAACGTGACCAGCTTGGGCGGCGTCAGCGCGGACGGCGCGGGAGTGGACGGGGATGGCTCTTGGCCGTGGGCAGCGCGCGCGACCGCGGTGGCCGCCAGTCCGGCGGCCAGCGCCAGACGAAACGCGAGGTTCAATTTCCAGTTCATGATGGGCTCCTTGGTCGACGTTCGAGGGTCGAACGTCGTCCCCGGCCTCAGCACCGCCCATGCCAACCAAAGACCGCGCGGAATGCGGTGTTCGGGCGACCCGATGACAGGTGTCCGCGGACAAGGCAGGACAAACGTCCGGCCCGGTCGCGGCGGTCACATTAGATCGCGGACCTCGATCGGACGTCTTGGCCAGCTCGATCGGCTGGCATGTCCCGTGCTGAACGAAGCAATGGAAAGAGCGAGCGCGAATGAATCGGCCGCATTGGCGGCGATCGTTGACTCGATTCACTGCCCACCAGGAGACCGTCATGAAGAAACTTGCCGTTGCCTTGTTGTTGTCCCTCATCGCCAGCGCGCCGGCTTGGGCCCACGCACAGGAAGTCTCCGCTCCCGCGTCGGCCGACGAACCGGAGACGCTGCTTGGCCAGCGCGCCGCGGACAGCCCGCACCGGTTGGGCTGGTTCATCGCGCCGACGTTCGACACCACCAGCTTCGGCAACACGCTGGCCTACGGCCCCGGCATCCGCGGCGGCATCTACTTGAACCGACGCCTGGCCATCGGCCTGACGGGAACGATCGTCGCCACCGGTGACACCGTCATCAAGGATGAAGAGGTTCGCAACCTGGGGACCTACGGCGGCCTGTTCTTGCAGTACCTGGTTCACGCGGACCAGCTGCTGCACGTCACCTTCGAGTCGACCCTGGGCGACGGCAAGTGGTGCCAGCGCATCGGCGACGCCAACGCCACCGAAGCCGACGGCTGCACCGGCCGCAACTTCCTGGTGTTCGAACCCGTCGCCGGCGTCGAGCTGAACCTGTCCCGCCACGTGCGCGTGGCCACGGGGTTAGGCTATCGTTTCGCCGTGGCAGCCAACGGCGTCGGCCCCAGCAGCCGCGACATGAGCGGCGTGGTCATGCGGACCAGCTTGGTGTTTGGCAGCTTCTAGCGATTCCGCGCTACGGGCAGCCGATCTGCTTGTCGTCGATGGCGACGTCGTCGATCCACGACGTCCAGGGGCCGGTCGGGGCCACGTAGAAGATCGCGCCGATGCCAAGCGAGGTGTAGTCGGACATCTTGGCGTTGGCGTTTCCGGTGAAGGCGATCTGCGTGACCTCCTTTTTGTCGATGAAGAAGCGGTAGGCCTTGGCGGCGACGTCGACATGCCATTCGGCACAGTGCCACGCGGTGTCGTGGGCCCAGCTGTAAGCGGACCCGGTGCAACACGAGTCATCCGGGATGTTGAAGATGTACTGGATCTTGCCGTTGGGATCCTCGACGGTGTCGACCACGCGGTTCTCGGTGGTGCCCTGAAGCGCGGCGAAGGTGACGTGGTAGTAGGCGTTGTTCGCGCCCTTCGGTGCGGGAGACTTGACCTTGTAGAACAGGCGGCCCCAGTGGTTGCTGGCCGTGGCGCCCAGCGACGACAGGCTGTACTGGATGCGCTGGGCTCCGGTGGCCATCGACTCGCTCTTCACCGACATGCCACCCGAGTGGAACTCGTCGGTGGCCAGGCCCACGCCCGTCGCGGGGCCGTAGCTCTTCAGCGCCGTCCAGCCGGTGGGGATGCCGCCCACCGTCCCTTTCTCGAAGTCCTCGCAGAATTTGTAGGCGCACGCGGTGCCCGAGCTGCCACCGCCGCTGCCGTTGGTTCCGCCCGCCGCTCCCCCCTTGCCACCTGCGCCCGCCCCGCCCGAGGCGGTCACGCCGCCGCTGGACGTCACGCCGCCGGTCGCGGGCGCCCCGCCGCTCGAGGTCGCGCCCCCGCTCGAGGTCGCGCCGCCGCTCGACGTCCCACCACCGCTCGAGGTCGCGCCGCCGCTCGAGGTCGCGCCGCCGCTCGAGGTCGCGCCGCCGCTCGAGGTCGCACCGCCACTGGCGCTACTGCCGCCGCTGCCCGCCCCCCCCGACCCCATCGCGCCTCCGGAGCCGTTGGTGCCCGGCGAGGACGAGCAGGCTGCCGCCGTGCAGCCAAGCAGCAAGACCGTTCGGAGGGATCTGAGCGAAAGCGACGTGACGTTCATGCGGCAGTTTCCCTCCATGCGTTGGGATCGGTCCTGCAAAATCGACGACTGGTGTTCTTACCACGCGCCATCGACAAGAACCCCCACCGGAGTGACGAGGGCCAGCCGCAAACCGGAAATGTTCATGGAGCTCCGTGGGTCCGAGACCACACCTTGCTGTAGGCGTGGACGACGCGAGCCGTCCGCGTCAGAACGTCAGCCCTGCCGGCGTCAGCGCAACCGAGGACGGGCGGCGCTGGCGGGATCGCTCCCCCTGCGTGAAGGTTGATCCGGTACTGCTGGTCACCTGCGTCTTGGAGCTCAGCACCATGGCGATGCCTCCGACCAGCGCCGCCAGACCGACGAGCGCGATCACGCCGCCGGCGGCGACGACCTTGCCATTGGACCCACGCGCCGCGCTTCCATCCTCCGCAAAGGCTGCGGACGCGAGCCCGATCTGGGCGGTGAACACCCCCACGTATCCGACCACGATTCCGCCCAATATCAGGGCCGCGCCCTCCCCGGCGCGCCCCGACGACCCAGCCCGCACATTCAAGGTCACCTGAGTGCGATCGTCGGGCATCACGAACTGCGAGGTGGCGCGAATGCCTTCGCCCTCGATCACGTACAGGTGGTCGTGCGGGACAAGCTTGGTGCAAGGCGCGAAGCAGACCGTGCTGGTATTTCCCGCCGGCAGGACACGGTCCAATCGAACGCCCGCCGTGTCCGCCTTCAGGTCGACCTGGATCAGCCCGCCACCAGGAGCCTGAGCGCTGCTGCCGTCGGCGTCCGCCGACACGACGCCGCCCCTCGACGTCCATGGATCGGGGGGCGCAGGCGGGACCGTCGTTGCCGCGCCAACCGCCGCGCCTTCCGGCTGCGCCCGCAGCACGGCCGCAGGCGTCGTGATCGCCAGGAAAATGCATACCGCCGACATCTTCAGGCCAGGACGATGGGAGTTCGGGCGCAACCGGCGAATTTGTCGCATCGGCTTCCATGCTAAGGCGTCTCGGCTCCCGCAGTCCATGCTGGACAGCACAGCTATCGGGTTTGCAGCGACGCGATCCAGGCCCGCACGACCGCGAGCCCCTCGGCATCCGGAACCTCGGTCGCCAAAGGGGGCATCTGGTCGTCCGTCCCGCGCGTCGCCATGCGAGCGACAATGGCGCTGGCCTCCGGGACGCCGGGCACCACGCGGGACTTGATGTCGCCGCCTCGCCAATACTGCAACGCTTGCCCCACGATCGATTGGAAGACCTGTGACGTCTCGACGTCGTGCTCGCCGGCTCCCAGGCGCAGCACCATCTGCGTGTCGGGCCACGACGTTCCGTTCTCATTGTGGCAGTGGCCGCAATTCGCGTGCAGGTAACCCAGCGCCGCCACGGCCGTCGCGTCTCCCGGGACCGCGTAGGGCGCCTCCGCCGGCGCCGGCGGAACCGTCAACAGATCGCGCGCCACCAGCTCCATCAGCGTCGGCCCCCCCTGCCCGTCCCCCGCCAACCGCGAGAGCTGCAGTGCCGACAGACCCAGCACTCGCCCTGGCTCGCCACGATGACAGGCCCCGCAGGTCTCCTGCGACGGCGCATCGTGGGCGGTGCCGTTGATGTTCAGCTGTCCGTCGGGAGCCAGCACGGCGTCGGTCTGTCCGGCGTTCCAAACGAATGCCCCGAACCAGTAGTCGTCGGGGCCCTCGCCGTACCGCTCCACCAGCCGCGTCTCCAACAGGACCCCGTCGAGCGAGAACTCCTTCCAGAACTTGGTGCCGATTGGAAACACCCAGTGATCCATGTCGGCGGTCTGGATGCGCGTGCCCGATGGCAAGCGCACCCAGCGCCGTTTGGTGGCAGCATCCGACCACAGGCGATAGGTCGGCTCGAAGACCATTGCCTGGGTGGTCACCCGTTGGGTCACCGGATCATCGAACAAGCCCGTCTGCGAGAGCGACTCGTAGACGGGCCTTGGGTAGGCAACGGGCGGTGGCTCCGCCGTCATCGCGGGCGCGCCTGAACCACAGCCGACGGCCACGCAGACCGTCAGCGCGCCCAGGCCAGCTCGCAGAACCACCGCCATCTTCACCGGCGCGCGCTAGGTGGCGCCGCCGGCGCCGCCGAGGCCGCCGAGGCCAGCGCTACCGGCACCGCCGCCATTGCCGCCCGCGCCGGTTGCACCACCCGCGCCACCTGCGCCGCCACCAGCACCGCCCGCGCCGCTGCCGGGCCCGAACATGCACATGTCGACGATCAGGTTGTCGATCGGCGGCAGCGACTTGATGTAGTTGGCGATATCCAGGGCGTCGGCATCCAGGAGGTGGCCAAAGGCGCCCATCGGTCCCACCGGCATCGGCGGGCAGATCCCCGAACCGTCCTTGGCCACGCCCATCTTCAGCACCTTCACGATGTCCTCGGCGGTCCAGTCGGCCAGGCCCGTCGTCGGGTGGGAAGTCAGGTTCTTCGACACCGGCTTGATGTTCAGCGTCCCCGCGAACACTGCCGAGAAGTCCTCGCCGCCCGCGAACAGCTTGGCCTGGTCCAGCACCGTCGCGGCGCCCGGCTCCAGATGCTTGGTGTGGCATTCCATGCAGACACCCACCTGCCCCGCCAGATAGCGTCCGCGCATGGCGCTGGCCAGCTCGGGGAAGGTCGCGGCCGGCATTGGAATCGTCGCCGGATCCTGAGCCGGCGCCGGGGCCGGCACATCGAAGGAAAGCCCGCGCCGCGGAATGTCGTTCACCACCGCCGGGACCGAGCGCAGGTACGCCACGATGGCGTCCGCGTCGGCGTCGTTCATGTTGTGAAAGACGTAGTACGGCATGACCGGGTTCAGCGGCTCGTCGCCGGTGGCGGTCGGCCGGACGCCGGTCATGAACATCTTCTTGATCTCCGCGTCGGTGCGATTCTTGAGGCCAGTCGCGTCGTTGGTCAGGTTCCGCGAGCCCAGCTTGTCCCCGTTCGGGAGCGCGAAGAAGTCCGGATTTCCCGCCAGGTACATGCCGGTGATGGGTCCGGTAGGTCCCATCGGCGTGTGGCAGTCGCCGCAGGCCGCGACGGTGTCGACCAGGTACTGACCCCGGGCCCGCAGGGCCGTCAGGGCCGCGCCGCCCGCGCCACCGGCACCTGCGCCGCCCGCCCCACCCCCGGCGCCGCCCACCTTCTTGACGCCGGTGTCACAGGCTGCCGTCAGCAGCGCCGTCGATACGGTGGTGACTGTCAACACCACCGTAAGCCATCTTCGAACTTGGACCTTATTGGATTCTGTCGTCATGCGGTCCTTCATTCGCATGACGGCCCCGGGCCCGTCCAGAGGGATCCTCGCGTATTGCTTCCCCTGTCGGCCGAATTGACGGTTCGTTAACGCAATTCAGACGACGCCGATACCCAATCGTGGCCGCAATCGGCCACTACGGTCTGACAGGCTCCAGCAACACGTAACCCCAGAAGCGGCCGAGCGCGCTCTTCCTCGCGTCCGCCTTCAGCAGGCGCGACAACTTGATCAACAGGCGCGCTGCCAGCGGCAACGGCGCCGGCCGCCCCAGGCGCGCGCCGACCTCGGGAAGATACTGGGTCTCTCGCGCGCGCCAGCCGTGTTCGGCGAAGAAGCCGAACCAGTCGGGGGGCCTGAACTTGAACGGCGATCGTTGCAGGTGCTTCTCGACCCCGGACTTCCGCCGGTAGCGGTCGCTCTCGGGCGACACGTAGTCGACGATCCACCCATCCACCTGGCGCAGCCGGCGCAGATCGTCGGCCAGCCCCCCCGCCTCCTGAAGATCGAGATAGGGCACGACCCCTTCGGTCAGCACCAGCAGGCGCTTCCCCGAGGCGTCCAGCCGGTCGATGAACGCGCGCCGCTCCGCCACCTGCGAAAGATCGATGCCCAGCCGTTGCAAGTGGCAGCGCGGCGTCTGGCCCACCAGGCGGGCTTCCTTGAAGGCGATCACGTCCGGATAATCGACCTCGATCCAGTCCAGCGCGGGCGGCAGGTCCAGTCGGTACGGGCGGGTGTCGAGGCCCGCGCCCAGGTTCACGATCGCCTCGACGCCACGCGCGACGGCGGCGCGAATGTAGTCATCGATGACGACCGTACGAACCGCCGTCATCCAGGCAGTCATGGCGATGGTCGGCCAGGCGGCGGCAATCGCCTGACCGCGTGCGCCTGACAGCGTCTGCGCCAGGGGATCTTGAAACAAGGCGTCCGGCCGCGCCGACTCGACCGCACGAAAGTGAGCGATCAGGAACGCGGTGTCGGACACATGCTCGATCGACGACGATTCGGTCATCCGCCGCATTTAACACGGCGGGGCGTCGCCTAGTCGGGGTAGTGGCGCTCCATGCACGTCGCGCAGAGGGTGTGCGTGAAGCTGGCGTCCGAGTTTTGTTTGACGTACCTCTCCAAGGTCTCCCAGTCGTTCGAGACGGTTCGAATTCGGCTGCAGTGCATGCAGATGGGCAACATGCCCTGAAGCTGCCGGACGCGCTCCCGCGCCTGCTGCAGCTCCTCGATCTTGGAGCGCAAGGAATTCTCCAGCGTCCGACGTTCCGTCACGTCGCGCATCACGGTCACCACCATCTTGTCGCGATCCACGGAATCGGCCCGGGCCGTCTTCACCGAAACCGCGAGGCGGCCATACCGCGTCTCCACCTCAGCGTCCGCCTCGACCGCCTGACCGGTCTGCAGCGTCGTCAACTCCTGGCGCGTGACCGGATCGAGGTTGAAGCCGGTGGCGTTGTCGAAATCGCGCCCCGCCTGGTTGGCCAGCACCAGATCCCGTTCGGTGTTCCGCACGAAGACCGGATCGGGGATGGCATCGATGATCAGCTTCAGCAGTCGTCGTTCGTAAAACAGGCGTTGGGTGGCCGAACGGCGCAGGACGGACGAGCGATACCCGCCAACGCACAGGGCCACCAGCACCGTCGCCATGCCCAGGAACCACTCGAGCTCGGCCCGGAACGAATGCCCCGAGGCGACCAGCATGGTGGCCACCGCCGTCAGCGACAGCGACGAATAGAGCAAGGCCACGCCCAACGTGGTGGTGACCACGCTGCACGATGCAAACACCACGTACAGGCCAGCCACGTAGGCCGGGGCGAGATTGTTGCGCCAGACCAGCGACAGATAATGCCCGGTCGCGACGAACAGCATCGCCTGTTCGATGCCCACCCCGCGTCCCCGAAGATGGCCCCGCCGCGACAGCAGGATCGCCAGCCCGCAGAGCCCGCTGATGACCAACCGCTCGCCCAGCGGATCGTGGGCCGTCGCCATCACGGCCAGGAAGATCCAGTGCCACAGCGGGTAGATCAAGCCCACCGCCGCCAGAACGACCCCGGACGCGCGACGCGCTTCCTCGTTGGACGAAGAGGAGCGGTCCAGCGCCGGCAAGGCTGTCCCGGGATCCTCTCTCAGGAAGTCGAACACGGACCGGCTTGGCCCTTTCTGGATTGAAGGCTCATCATCGGGTGATCCAAGGAATCTCGGCGGGATCGCCGGAATCCTGAACAACGGGCACACCTCGTCGCAGAAAATCGCACACCGGCCCGGATCGGATATTCGTTGCACTCACAAGCATCTCGAGTCTCGCCCAAAGTGCGCGGGCGCCCGAGCGACGTTACGTCCGCGAACCGCCCCACCACAGGGGTCCCCCCTCACCTGAGTTCCCGACCACAAGTGGGGTCGTGACAGGCCGGGGGCGACGGTGCCCAAAGCGCTCAACTTGCTAGACAAGCCCTCGCAGAAGCCCCTAGAATCACAGCCGGAGGCGCGTTTTCACGATGTGGCGGGGGTGCCTAGGGCCGAATATTTGCACGAAGCGCGGGCGGCCGTCTTGCGCGCGGGATACGACATGACCCACGACGTCCTGATAGTCGACGACAGTCTGACCGTGAGGATGAATCTGCGGGAGGGATTTCGAGCCGCCGGACACCACACCGTCGAATGCGCGACCATCGCCGGCGGGCGCACCGCCATTGCCAAACAGGTGCCGGACCTGATTGTGCTGGATGTGTTGCTTCCCGATGGCGACGGCATCGAGTTCCTGGTCGAGCTCCGCGCCTCCTCGTCCGCGGCTCGGGTGCCCGTGATTCTGCTGTCCACGAAAGCCGAGGTGAAGGACCGGCTCCGCGGTCGCACGGTGGGGGCCGACGACTACGTCGGCAAGCCCTATGACGTTGCCGACGTCGTCGCGCGGGCCACCGCCTTGCTCCGAGGGCGGACCGGTCTGGGCGACATGCTGAAGAAGGACGCCGAGACAGAGTCGGCTTACCGCATCGGCGACGCGCGAGAGGCGCTGATGGACGAGCTGTCGCGAAAGAACGACGCGCTGTCGCTGCATGCGGCGGAGGTGCAGCGCCTGAACGACGAGATGCGGATGTTCGTAGACGCCGTGTCGCACGATCTGCGACAGCCGCTGCGCAGCATGGCGGGGTTCAGCGAGCTTTTGCTGGATGAGTACGGCGGCGTGCTGGACGAGCGGGGGCGGCACTATCTGAAGCGCGTACAAGCCGGGGCCCAGCGCATGGGCGAACTGGTGGACGGGTTGCTCGCGCTCTCGCGCGTGAGCCGCAAGACCATCGATCTGCGCCGGGTGCGCCTGGACACCCTGGCCCTGCGCATCCTGGCCCGTCTGCGGGACGCCGAGCCCCACCGGACGGTCGACGCTCGCATCCAACCCGACATAGAGGTGTTCGCAGATCCCGACCTGATGGAGTCGGTGCTGGAGAACCTGCTGGGCAACGCCTGGAAGTTCACGTCGAAACGATCTGATGCCCGGGTCGAGGTTGCGGCAACCGCAGCCGAGACCCAGATTGTGTGTCACGTGCGTGACAACGGAGAAGGCTTCGACATGACCTACGCCGACAAGCTATTCGGCGCGTTCGAGCGCCTACATGCAGCCAGCGAGTTCGAAGGAACGGGAATCGGCCTGGCAACTGCACAGCGTATCGTTCATCGTCACGGAGGCAGGATCTGGGCGCAGAGCGCGCCCGGACAGGGAGCCACGTTTTCGTTCTCGGTCCCGGGGGTCGGAGGTACACATGCAAGCGGTTAGTGGCCCGATCCTCCTGGTCGAGGACAATCCCGACGACGAGGAATTGACGGTCATGGCGTTGAAGGCCGCGGGCCTGCACAACGAGATCCTGGTGGCGCGCGATGGCGCCGAGGCCCTGGAATACTTGCTGGGAAGCGAACGACGGCCCCCCCTGGAGTCGCCGGCGCTGGTGATCCTGGATCTGAAGTTGCCCAAGATGAACGGCTTCCAGGTGCTGCAGCGGGCCCGCGCCGTGGAACGCCTGCGGCGCCTACCGGTGGTGGTTCTGACGTCGTCGGACACCGATGAAGACGTTGTGCGCAGTTACGACCTCGGCGCCAACAGTTATGTCCGCAAGCCGGTGGCTTTTGCAGCTTTCGCCACAGCCGTGAAGCAAGTGGGCGTCTACTGGCTTCTGCTGAATGAATCGAGGCGAGCCCTATGAAAGAACATCTGCGCCTCTTGATGGTCGAGGACGACGAGAACGACGCCGAGCTGGTGCGGATCGAGCTCGAAAAGGGCGGCTTCGACCTGGACTGGGATCGCGTCGACTCCGAGCCCGACCTGGCAGCCGCGTTGACCCAGTCGTGGGACATCATCATCTCCGACTTCGCGATGCCCGGGTTCAGCGGGCTGCGAGCCTTTGACATGTACCGGCGGATGGGAACGGACGTGCCGTTCATCTTCGTGTCGGGCGCGCTGGGCGAGGATCGGGCGGTGCAGGCCATGCGCGCCGGAGCCCGCGACTACTTCCTGAAGGGGAATCTGACCCGACTGACCGAGGCAGTGCGGCGCGAGCTCAAGGAGGCCAACAACCGCCGCGAGCGCCGCCTGGCCGACGAGATGACCCTGCGCGAACAGCGCCGTCTGGCCCTGGCGATCGAGGCCAGCAACGCGGGCGTTTTCGAGCTGGGGTTGGCCGAAGACGGTGCGGTCGAGTTCAGCGGCGCCTGGCGCGACATCCTGGGCTTCGAGCCCGGCGAGCTCCCCCGCAGCACCAGCGCGCTACGAACCTGGGCGCTGGAACGCCTTCACCCCGAGGACGAGGCCGCCGTGTGGGAGGGACTGCGAGCGTTCAATGCGGGCCAGAAGGAACGCTATGCGGCCGAGTTCCGGCTCCGTCATCGCAAGGGGCGATGGGTGGATCTGGCCCTCTTCGCGCGCGCGATGGAGCGCTCGCCGAGCGGCGCGCCGACGCGGGTGGCTGGTGTCGTGCTGGATCAATCGGCGAGCCGGCAGCTGGAGGCCCAGCTGCGGCAGGCACAGAAGATGGAAGCCGTCGGCCAGCTGGCCGGAGGCGTGGCGCACGATTTCAACAATCTGCTGACGGCGATCCTCAGCTTTGGGACCTTCGCGCTGGAAGCCGTGCCGGCCGACAGCCCGGAAGCCCAGGACATCCAGGAGGTGCTGCGCGCCGCCCAGCGGGCGCAAACCCTGACCAGTCAGCTGCTGGCATTCTCACGCAAGAACGCCATCGCTCCCCGCATCGTGAACCTGAATGATGTGGTGGCGTCGGCCGGTCGCATCCTGGCCCGACTGCTGGGCGCTGACATCGATCTCAAGATCCAGGCCGCGGCCGATCTGGGCAACGCCAAGATCGACCACGATGCCTTCGAGCAGGTCTTGCTGAACCTGGCGGTCAACGCCCGCGACGCCATGCCCGACGGCGGACAACTGACCATCGAGACGGAGAATGTGTATCTGGACACCAGCCCCAGCATTGGCCACGGCGCAAACGTGCCGCCCGGTGACTATGTGGTGATCGCCGTGTCCGACTCGGGCACCGGCATGACCCCCGAGACGCAAGCGCGCATCTTCGAGCCCTTCTTCACCACCAAGGAGCCCGGGCGCGGCACCGGTCTTGGCCTGTCTACCTGCTACGGGATCGTGAAACAGGCCGATGGCTTCATCTGGGTCTACAGCGAGCTAGGAAAGGGAACGACGTTTCGCATCTACCTTCCTCGGGTGGGGGAACCCAAGGACGTGGTGGAGGAGCGCGAAGAGCCGCTGGATCTTCGCGGCACCGAGGTCATCGTGGTCGCCGAGGACGAGGATCAGGTTCGACAGCTGACCGTTCGATCATTGAAGCGCCTGGGGTACACGGTGATCGAGGCGACCAACGGTGAGGAGGCCCTCCAGAAATGCTCGAACCTCGACCTCCACATCGATCTGTTGTTGACCGACGTGGTCATGCCGCTGTTGGGCGGGCGGCAGCTGGTCGAACGCCTGAAAACCGTGCGTCCCCAGCTGCCCGTGCTGTACATGTCGGGCTATGCGCAGGCGGCGATCACCCATCGCGGGGTGCTCGATCCTGGGACCCATATCATTCAGAAGCCCTTCACCCCTGAGATGCTCACCCGCCGGATTCGTCAGTTGCTGGATACCTTGCGCGCACGGGCGTCGTAGCGCTCACGACTCACGCCTCGGCGGCGCCACCGTGAAATAGAACGTAGCGCCGTGTCCGACGGCGGATTCGCCCCACACCCGGCCCTCGTGACGCCGGATGATCCGGTTGACGATGGCCAGGCCGATGCCAGTGCCCTCGAAATCCGCAGCCTTGTGCAACCGCTGGAACGGCTCGAACAGCTTCTCAGCGAAGGCTGGATCGAAGCCGACGCCGTCGTCGCGCACGAAATAGACGGTCTCGGGCCCGGGCTGCACCCCGAACTCGATGCGAGCGGTCGCCTGCTTCTGGGTGAACTTCCAGGCGTTGCGGAGCAGATTTTCGAGCGCGATCCGCAGCAGACGCGCGTCACCGCTGGCCGGGGGCATGGGGCCGCAGACCAGCTCCACCTGGCGGGCGGGGTCCGCGGCGCGCAACTCAGCGACGATGGATTCGACGATGGACGGTAGGTTCACCGGCTGGCGGCGCAGCTCCTGACGGCTGACCCGCGATAGCGCCAACAGGTCTTCGATCAGCTGTCCCATCCGTTGGGACGCATCACGAATACGTGTCAGGTAACGAACGCCCTTCTCGTCAAGCTTGTCGGCATAGTCGTCTAGCAGCGACTGACTGAAACCATTCAGGGGACGCAGCGGCGCGCGCAGATCATGCGAGACCGAATAGTTGAAGGCATCCAGCTCGGCCAGCGTCTCCTTGTGCGCCTCGATCTCGTCCCGGAGGCGACGGCGACCGAGATAGAGGTCCAGGAAGACCTGCACCTTGCTGCGGACGATGTCTGGGTTGACCGGTTTGAACAGGACATCGACAGCGCCGCTGCCGTAGCCGCGGAGCAGGTTGTCGGGGGTCTCGTGCATGGCGGTCACGAAGACGATCGGCACTTCGCGGGTGGCGGGATTGTCGCGCGCATACCGGGCGACCTCGAAACCGTCCATCTCGGGCATCTGGACGTCCAGCAACACCACCGCGAAGTCGCGCTTCAACAACTGCCGCAACGCCGCGTTGCCGCTGCGTACGCTGACCACCTCGCACTCCAAGGTTGACAGCAGGGCCTCCATCGCGACCACGTTGGCCTCGATGTCGTCCACCACCAGCACTGCCGGCCGGACCGGGAGCGGGACTGCGACAGTGATGTCTCCGGTCATTCTGATGGTTGTCGGCAATTCAGGCGATGATGGTGCACTCCGCGTATTCGATCGTGATCCACGCGGTAATGACGCACGCGAGAATGGTGCCCCTCGCGTTCGGCGCCTGTCAAGAGTTCCGCCCTCGGTCCGAATTGACGACTGGCGTTTGGCCATGCCACCATGCCGCGTGGTCGCGCGTGTTCGTTGCCAGAGGAGGGAGGCCTGAGAATGTCCATTCGGGGAGCCTTGCTTGTCGCGGCGCTACCGGGAGTCTTCCTGTCGTGGGCGACGCCAGCCACGGCCGTCCCGCTGGGAGGCGACGATGATGAATCCGGCGTGGTCGAGGCCCATGGCTTCATCAGCCAAGGACTCATCAAGACCACCGGCAACAACTACCTGGCCAAGTCGAAGGAGGGAAGCTTCGACTTCACGGAGGTCGGCATCAACTTCACCACCCACCCCACCGAGAGACTGCGCCTGGGGGTGCAGCTGTTTGCAAACAAGCTGGGGGCGACGGGAGATTTCAACGCCAAGGCCGATTGGTTCTACCTGGACTATCGCTGGCGAGATTGGTTCGGGATCCGCGCAGGGCGCGTGAAGCTTCCCTTTGGCCTATACAACGACACCAGCGACATCGACGCGGCCCGCGTTCCCGTCCTGCTGCCGCAGTCGGTGTATCCGATCAACAACCGGAACTACCTGCTGGCACAGACCGGCGTGGAACTGTACGGCTACGTCAATCTGCGCGCCGCGGGCGCCCTGGACTATCGTCTGTATGGCGGAACGATCTCCATCGCGCTTCCCCCCCCAACTCCTTCGGTGACTCCCCCCCCGCGCCAGACGACGGAGCTGCGTATCCCCTTCGTCCTGGGAGGGCGCCTCCTGTGGGACACGCCGCTTCAAGGTCTCCGGCTGGGCGGCAGCCTGCAAGTGCTTCGCATCGATTTCGCGCAGCTGTTTGCGATGACCGTCGCCATGCCCCCGACCGAAACCATGCCTGAGGGGACCCCCGCCAAACCCGCGGCCGTCATCACCGGTATCGCGCCGGTGGTCCTGTGGGTCGCTTCGCTGGAATACGCGGCCCACGACTGGCTTCTGGCCGCTGAATACAGCCGCTGGTACCTGAAGGTCACCGACAGCAGCGATCCGACCCGGCTTTCGAACGCGACGCTGCCGACCAGCGAACGCGCCTATGCGATGACCGCCTACCGGGTCAGGCGCTGGTTTCAGCCCGGGGTCCACTACGCGTTCTTTTTCCCCGACGTGAACAAGCGGAGCGGGCCGGGGGTCGTGCAGCATGATTTTGCGGGCACCCTTCGCTTCGACATCAACGACCACTGGCTGGTCAAGCTCGAGGGGCACTACATGCACGGCGTCGCGGGCGTGTCTCCGGCCCTCAACAACAACTTGAGCGGCAACGCCTTGGCGCAGGACTGGGTCGTCCTTTTCCTCAAGACCACCGCGTATTTCTGAGGGTCATCGCGTGCGTCGCATCGTCTCCATTCTAGTTTTCGCGGTCGCCTTGACCGTCACCGGCGCCTTCTTCATCAGCGCCCGGCCGCACGCTGCCCAGCCGGCGTTTCAGCTGATCGTCAACGAAAAGAATCCCGTCACCAGTGTCGAGCGCAAATTTGTCGAGGAAGCGTTTCTCAAGAAGGTGAGCCGCTGGAGCACGGGCAATCTGATTCGTCCGGTCGATTTGAGTCCCGGCTCCGCGGCCCGCTCTCAATTTTCACAGGATATCCTCGGACGTTCGGTCGCGGCGGTGAAGAGCTACTGGCAACAGCTGATCTTCTCGGGCCGAGACGTGCCGCCGCCCGAGGTCGACACGGAAGAACAAGTCGTCAGGTACGTCGTCAATCACGGTGGCGCGGTAGGATACGTTTCGGGAGGGGCCGTCGCGAACGGGACAAAGATTCTGACTGTGAGGTGATTGTTCCCGATGCGGATTACCTTTCGCACCAAGCTCGGGGCCATCGTCGGGGCCATCATGCTGGCGTTTCTGGCTCTCATCGTCGCCAGCACGGCCATCGCCGATCGCGCCAACCGGGAGCTGGTGAATATTCAAGAGCGCTTCTTGCCCCGGATCGAGCTGGGCCCGCAGCTGGAAGGGAAGTTGGAGCACCTGCAGAGGGCTCTCCAGGACGCCGTCGCGGCCCATGACCTGGAGGCGTTGGAGGCGACCGTGGCCCTGAAGAACGACCTGCTCGAGCGTTTCCTCGCCGCGCGCGGTGTCATCACCCCCGGAGAGGCCGCGGCCCTGCGCAGCGCAGTCGAGGACTACTACGCGAGCGCACACGATGTCTCGCGCCGGCTGCTGACCGCGGAAACCGGCGAGGGACTGGTCGAGGCGATGGAGGCCATGCAGGCCAAGCAACCCCGGACCGTCAACTTGCTGCGAACCACCACCGCCATCGATCGCGGGCAGCTGGCGAGTGCCTTCTCGGAGGCTGCGCGGGCGCAGGTGACGGCGAACCAGGTCCGGCTGATCGTCAGCCTGGGCTGCCTGGCCGTTGTCTTGCTGCTGTCGATCGGACTCGGGCGCTCCACCTTGCGTTCGCTCGCCGCACTGGCGGTGGGCCTCAATCGCTTCGGCAAAGGCGACTTCGGCCAGCCCATCCCGGTGGTCAGTCAGGATGAGCTGGGTGATCTGGCCCGACAGGCCAACCAGATGGCCGAGAACCTCAATCGACTCGGTCAGGAACGCGATCGCTCGGACTGGATCAAGGGCGGACAGGCCGGCTTGGCCGAAGAGGTGCGCGGCGAGCTGGAGCCGGAAGAGACGGCCGCGCGAGCGGTTCGGTTTCTGGCCCGCTATCTCGACGTCCCCGTCGCCGCTCTTTACGTCACGAACCCAGACGGTAGCCTGCGGCTGCTCGGCCACTGTGCCCTTTCCGCCGTGGGTGCTCCCAGCACGGGCGCGGCAACGCTGATTCGTCCCGGCGAAGGCCTGTTGGGCCACGCGGCCCAGCAACGGGAAATCATAGTCGTCGCGGATCCGCCCGCGGACTACCTGTGCGTGCGTTCGGGCCTGGGCGAGGCGCGGACGCGCGCCATCGTCCTGGTTCCACTGGTCCATGCCGGGCGGGTGACCGGCGTCTTGGAACTGGGCCTCTTCACGCCCTGGACCGATCGCTCGGCCGAGCTGCTGGGGGTCGCGAGAGAGACCCTGGCCATTGCCATCGAAGTGTCGCGCGCCCGTTCGTCGATGCGCGGCCTCCTGGCCGAAACCCAGCGGCAGGCGGATCGGCTGGCCGAGCAGGAAATGGAGCTGCGGGCCACCAACGAAGAGCTGCAGTCCCAACAAGAAGAGGTGCGTCGGACCAACGCGGATCTCAAGCAGCAAACTGAAGAACTGGAGACGCAGCAGCGGGCGCTGCAAGAGAAGAATGAAGAGCTCGAAACCGCCCGATTGAGTCTGGAGCAAAAGGCCGCCGAGCTGACCACCGTCAGCACCTACAAATCACAGTTCCTGTCCAACATGTCGCACGAGCTGCGGACGCCCCTCAACAGCATGCTGCTGCTCTCGAGCTTGCTGGCCGAGAACGAGACGGGACGTTTGACCGACAAGCAGGTGGAGTTTGCCAAGACCATCCACCTGGCTGGCAAGGATCTGCTGAAGCTGATCAATCAGGTCCTGGACCTGGCCAAGATCGAGTCGGGACGGCAGGAGATTCACGTCGAGCCCGTCGAGCTCTCCGGGCTGGTCGACCGCATCGGGCGCGTGTTCGAGCCGCTGGCCACGGACAAAGGCCTGGCCTTCTCCGTCGAGCTGGAACCGGGTTTGCCCCAGACCATCGCGACAGACAGGCAGCGGATTGACCAGGTGCTGAACAACCTGCTGGCCAACGCCATCAAATTCACCGCGCAGGGTGGGGTCGCGCTGCACATCCGTCGACCGGCGGCGGGAGCTCACTTTCAACGTGATGGCTTGCGGCCCGACAACACCGTCGCCTTCGTGGTGACAGACAGTGGCGTCGGCATCGCAGCTGAGAACCTGGACCGCATCTTCACGCCGTTCGAACAGATCGACAGCGCCATCGATCGCCGCTACGGGGGGACCGGGCTGGGCCTGGGCATCGCCCGCGAGCTGTGCCATCTGCTGGGGGGCGAGTTGCAGGTCGAAAGCGTGATGGGTAAAGGCAGTACCTTCACTTGCCTTCTTCCCGACCAGGGTCCGTCCGCCTCCGAAAAGGTCCGGCCCCCTGTCCCGGTCGTCGCAGCCGCAGACCCCGACACGGAGAGATCCGGAGCGCCTTTGGTGGCTCCAGGCGACGCCTATCTCTTGCTGGTGGAAGACGACCCGAACTTCGCCAAGGCCTTTGGCGAGATCATCCAAGGGCAAGGCCTGAAGTATGTCATCGCGCCCGATGGCAAGACTGGCCTTCGCCTGGCCAGGGACAAACCACCGGCGGGCATCATCCTGGACGTCAGGTTGCCCGACAGCGACGGCTGGACCCTGATGAATCAGCTGCGCGCCGATCCAGCCACCAAGCAGATTCCCGTTCATTTCGTCTCGGCGGTGGATGCGTCGGAGCACGGCCTGGGGCTGGGCGCGGTGGGCTATCTGACCAAGCCGGCGACACGCCAGCAGTTGATTCAGGTCGTGGAGGCGCTGGTTCCCAAGCCGCTCGAGCGGACCGCCCGGATCCTGGTCGTCGAGGATGACGTGGTGATGGGGGACTCGCTGGTCAAACAGCTGACCGGCGAAAATCTGGAGGTACGTCGTGCGATGAACGCCCAAGAGGCGCTTCAGGTGATCAGCCAGGAACGGATTGGCTGCCTGATCTTGGACCTATCGCTGCCTGATATGGACGGGGTGACGTTCCTGCGCGCGCTGGAAACGCAGTGCGGCCCCGACATGCCGTCCATCGTCGTCTACACGGCCCGCGCGCTGAGCAAGGCCGAAGCCAAGGCGCTGGAAGCGTACACCGACGCCATCGTCCTCAAGGACGGCTCGTCCGCCGAACGCCTGCTGGACGAAGTTCGATTGTTCGTGCGACGACTGAAGGAAGGCCTCGGCCCGCGGCGGCAGACCGCTCTCCCGACACGGCCCGCGACGGCTGTCCGCCTGGAGGGACGAAAGATCCTGGTCGTCGACGACGACATGCGCACGGTCTACGCGCTGTCCGCGACCCTGCGGTCCAAGGGCGCCGAAGTCTTCGTGGCGGACACGGGCCACGCAGCGTTGGCCGAGCTGAAAGGCCACCCCGACGTCGAGGCCGTGTTGATGGACATCATGATGCCCGAGATGGACGGCTACGAAGCCATGCGGCGCATCCGTCAGGAGCAGCGTTTCCGGGACCTTCCAATCATCGCCCTGACGGCCAAGGCCATGAAGGGCGAGCGGGAGACCTGCATCGAAGCCGGAGCCAGCGACTATCTGCCCAAGCCGGTCGACCCCGACCGCCTGATCACGATGCTTCATGCCTGCATCTCTGAGAAGGTGAAGGATGGCCGACCGGGAGCTTGAGGAGCTCGAGATCCGGCTGCTCTTGGAAGCCATCTATGCCCGCTACGGATACGACCTGCGCGACTACGCCCCCACTTCGTTCCGGCGTCGCGTCCTGGCCGCGTTGGTGAAGTCGGGGCTGGAAAACCTGGGGGAGTTCCAGCACAGGGTCCTCATCGACGCCGAGTTTTTCTCGCAGGTCCTCGAACAGTTGACCGTCCGGGTGAGCGAGATCTTTCGCGACCCGAGCTTCTATCGGATATTTCGAGCAAAGGTGGTGCCGATCCTGCGCACCTACCCGCTGCTCAACATCTGGCACGGCGGCTGTGCCGGTGGAGAAGAGGTCTATTCCAGCGCCATCTTGTTGAAAGAAGAGGGGCTGTACGAGCGTTGTCAGCTGTACGCGACGGATCTCAGCTCACAGGCCCTGGCGCAGGCCCGGGACGGTATCTACTCGGCCGAACATCTGAATGTCTTGGTCGCCAACTACCAAGCGTCGGGCGGCAACGGGACTTTCGCGAACTACTACACGCTGGCGTACGAGCGCCTGGCGATGAAGGAATCCCTACGTCGCAAGATGCTCTTCTTCCAGCACAACCTGGTGTCCGACCAGGTGTTCGGTGAAATGCAGGTCATCTTCTGTCGAAACGTCCTGATCTATTTCGGCCCGGACCTGCGTGAACGCGTGCTGAACAAGTTTGCCCAGAGTCTGTGCCCAGGTGGCTTCCTGTGCCTGGGGTCCAGCGAGCGGCTTCCCCGAACCATCCCGATCACCAAGCGCTTCTCCGAATTCTCGAGCAGCGAACGCATCTACCGCTACGACGGGTAGATCTACGGGCGGTCGAAGGTCGGCGACGGGAACGGACGCTCGGGCCGCGCGAACAGATAGCCCTGGCAGAGATCCCCGCCCAGGCAGATGAGCGCGTTGCGCTCGGCAACGGTCTCGATCCCTTCAGCGATGATCTGGATCTTCAGATCGCGGCACAGCTCGACGATCGATCGCAGCAGCTTCTGCTTGGTCTGCGATTGATCGAGATCGCGCACCAGCGACATGTCTACCTTGACGATCTCCGGTTCGATCTGAGCGAAGCTGCTGAGGCCAGCGTAGCCCGCTCCCAGATCGTCCACGGCGATGCGGTAGCCCATCTCGCGCAAGCGGCGCATGCAGGCCATCGGATCCTCGATGCGATCCATCGCGGCCCGCTCGGTGATCTCCAGGACCACCCGGGACGCAAAAGCCGACAGGGGCGCTCTGGGCGAGAATAGCTCGGGGTCGGTCAGATCCTCGGTGTGCAAATTGACGAAGATCAGCCCGTCAGGACGGGACTCGCGCATCATGCCGGCCACGTTGGCCCGGATCGCGCGGCCGAGATCGTGCAGGCGTCCCAGGCGCTCGGCCGCCTCCAGCAAGTGGTCCGGATGCCGCATCGTAGCTTCTTCGTTTCGCACCAGCGCCTCGTGCGCGAACACCGAGCGCGCCGACCACGAGACGATCGGCTGATACGCCATCCACAGGGTCTGAAGCGCATTGCCGAATCGAACCTCCAATCCGGCACGATCGCCGATGGAGCGACCGCTCTCCAGCTCGATTTCGCGACGGACACGCGCCATCTGATGCAGCCGGGCGGCACGCGTCACGACGTCGCTGAGATCGCGCAGCGGAATCGGCTTGGCCAGGTAGCGAAAGGCGCCGTATTCCATGGCCTTGATGGCGTCCTGGACGTCGGGGCCACCGGTCATCAAGACCACCGGCAGGTCCAGATCATGTTCGCGCACCGAACGCAGCAGCTCGATCCCGCTCATGTTCGGCATCGAAACGTCGCTGACCAGCACGTCGAAACGCTGTTGCCGGCAGCGCTCGGCCGCGGCCCGCCCGTCGGAAGCCACCTCGACCGTGAAGCCGTTCCGCCGCAATTCGCGGGCATAGACCGCGGCGATCGGGGCTTCGTCATCCACGAACAACACCGTCCCCTTGTCGCCGGGGGAGGCCTTGTCCAACGGGGATACAAGCGCCACCTGGCCGCGTAGAGCTGTTTCCACGGTTCCCCCATCGGCCAATTTCCGCCTTAGTTAAGGGCCGGCTTCAAGTGAGCGCTTGACCACAGCTGGACACTCGTTCAGTCTCGGTCGGTTGCCATGGCTGTCCCCGACTATGTCGAGCTGCGCTGTCGATCGGCGTTTTCGTTCCTGGACGGCGCCTCGTTGCCGGAAGACCTGGTGGCCGCCGCCGCGGCGGCCGGACACCCGACGCTGGCGCTGGGTGACGTCAACGGGTTGTACGGAGCGCCACGCTTCTTCGGCGCCGCGCGCCGGGCCGGCCTGCACGCCATCGTCGGCGCCGAGGTGACGCTGGGAGCCGCCAGCAGTGGGGATACGCCCGGGGCACCTCCGGTCCTGTTGCTGGTCGAGACACGTGCCGGCTATCAAAACCTGTGTCGTCTGCTGACGCGGGTGCACGCCGGCCGTCCCAAGGGAACCGGCTTCGCAACCCATGCCCTGCTGGCCGAGCACGCGGGCGGGTTGATTGCGCTCGGGGGCGCGGCGCCGCGCGAAGATCTGCCGACGCTGCAAAACGCTTTCGGGCGTGACCATCTGTACCTCGAGGCGCAACGCCACTTCGACGCCGCCGAAGCCCACCGCGTGCGCGGCGCCCAGGACCAGGCCGCTGCGTTGAACATTCCGATCGTCGCCACCAACGACGTCCGCTATGCCACGCCAGCCCGCCGGCGGATTCACGACGTGCTGACCTGCGCGCGCCACGGCGTCACCGTCGATGAGATCGGGCGGCGTCTTTCGCCCAGCCTCGAGCACCACCTGAAGCCCCCCGCCGAGATGGCGGCGCTGTTCCGCGATCAGCCGGCGGCCCTGCGGGCCACCCGCGAGATCGGCGAGCGCTGCGCCTTCACGCTGGCCGATCTGGGCTACGCGTTTCCGGTGTTCCCCGCCCCCGCCGGCCAGACCGAACAGGGGTTTCTGGAGGCGATGACCTGGCGGGGCGCCGCCAACCGCTACCGGCCCATCACCGAGAAGGTAAAGCGTCAGCTGACCCGCGAACTCGAGCTGATCGGTCGCATGCACCTGGCCGGCTACTTCCTGCTGGTGTGGGACATCGTCGAATTCGCGCGCGCCAACGACATCATGGTGCAGGGCCGCGGCTCGGCGGCCAACTCGGCTGTTTGCTACTCGCTGGGGATCACCGCGGTCGATCCGGTGGGCATGGATCTGCTGTTCGAGCGATTTCTTTCCGAGGAACGTGTGCGCGCGTCGTCCAGCATCACCGACCGCATGCCCGACATCGATCTGGATCTGCCGTCGGGCGACAAGCGCGAGCGGGTCATCCAGTACGTCTACGCCAAGCACGGCGCGCGGGGGGCGGCCATGACCGCCAACGTGATCAGCTATCGCCCGCGCCTGGCCATGCGCACCTGCGGCCGCGCGCTGGGCTTCTCCGAGGAACAGCTGGGACGCATCACCAAGGGATTGCCCAGCTGGATGCACGCCGAACCGGACGCGCCGCTGTCGGCGTATCTGGCGCAGGCCGGGTTCTCACCGACGGAAGATCGCGCGCGGTTGCTGGCGGAACTGTCGACCGAGCTGCTGAACCTACCCCGGCACATGGGGCAGCACTCGGGCGGCATGGTGATCGCCGCCGGCGCGCTGGATGAAGTGGTGCCGCTCGAGCCCGCCAGCATGCCCGGCCGGGTGATCGTGCAGTGGGACAAGGACGATTGCGCCGACATGGGCATCGTGAAGGTCGACCTGCTGGGGCTGGGCATGATGGCGGTGCTGGAAGACGTGGTGCCGATGATCGCCAGGCATGAAAACGTCACCATCGACTACGCGCACCTGCCGCCCGACGATCCCAAGGTGTACGCGATGCTGTGCGCGGCCGACACAGTCGGCATGTTCCAGGTCGAATCGCGCGCCCAGATGGCCACGCTGCCGCGCATGCGCCCGCAGCGCTTCTATGACCTGGTGGTCGAGGTGGCCATCATTCGCCCCGGCCCCATCGTGGGCAAGATGCTGAACCCGTATCTGTTGCGGCGTGCCGGGCGCGAGCTGATCCGCTACCCCCATCCGTCGCTGGAGCCGATCCTGAAGCGGACGCTGGGCATCCCGCTGTTTCAGGAGCAATTGATCCGCATGGCCATGGTGGCGGCGGGCTTCACGGGCGGGCAGGCCGACGAGCTGCGCCGGGCGATGGGCTTCAAGCGTTCGCAAGAACGCATGAACACCATCGAGAGCGATCTGCGCAGCGGCATGGCCAAGAACGGCATCGTCGGTGCGGCGCAGGACGAGATCGTGCAAGGGATCAAATCGTTCGCTCTCTATGGCTTCCCCGAATCGCACGCGGCGTCCTTCGCGCTGCTGGCGTACGCGTCGGCGTACTTGAAGGCGTACCATCCGGCGGCGTTCCTGTGCGCGCTGCTGAACAACTACCCGATGGGCTTCTATCACCCGTCGACGCTGGTCACGGACGCCGCCCGCCACGGCGTGGTCACGTTGCCGGTGGACGTGGCGCGGTCGACCTGGGCGTGCGCGCTGGAACGCCACGACGGTGCGCTGGCGGTGCGGCTGGGGCTGAAATACGTGGATGGCCTGCGCAAAGACATCGGCGCCCGCGTCGAACGCGCGCGGGCCGAGCGGCCGTTCGCCACGCTGGCCGACTTCGAGGCCCGGGTGCAGCCCAACCCGGCCGAGCTCTCCAAGCTGGCGGCCCTGGGCGGTTTCGGCCCGCTGGGCGGCACGCGCCGGCAAGCGCTGTGGCAGGTGGAGGCGCTGGGCAAGTCCGGCCGGCTGTTCGCGGGCGTGTCCGAGGCCGACAACGATGGCGATGCCCTGCTGCCCGAGATGTCCGCCTTCGAGGAGCTGACGTCCGACCTACGCTGGAGCGGCATCAACACCGGCGCTCACCCCATCACCTTCGTGCGCGCGCTGCTGCACGCGCAAGGCGTGGTGACGGCAGCGGCGCTGGCGACCGTCCCCGACGGCCAGCGCGCGCGCGTCGGTGGCATCGTGATCGTGCGCCAGCGCCCCGGCACCGCCAAGGGCTTCGTGTTCCTGACCGTCGAGGACGAGACCGGCTTCGCCAACGCCATCATCACACCCCAGCGCTTCGCCACCCATCGCGCCGCGATCCTGAACACCGGCACGATGATCATCGAAGGCGTGGTTCAGAATCGCGACGGCGTGGTGACCATCAAGGCCGACCGCTTCCGCCCCCTCCCCGGCCCCGACAGCGTACAGGCGCGGACCATGTCGGCCATCGACGTGTCGCACGACTTTCACTGACGCGCCCGGGCCGGCACCGGTCATCGAGTGCGGCAGTAGCGCGTGAGGACGTCGTCGGCCGAGCCGGTGATGATGTCGCCCTCGGGCGTGAAGATCGCGGTCGCGATCGCCTTCGGCGTCGCGATGCTGTCGGGATCGAGGGCTCGCACGTCTCCCGAAGGGAGATGAACCAAGGTTCCCCCCGCCACGATCCAATGGCCTTCGGACGAAAAAGAGGGATGCGCGGCTTCGAGCTCAGGCAACGTTCGCAGAATGGCCCCGGTTTCCACGCTGACCAATGTCGTGACGCAGGTGCCGAGGAGATGGCACCGCGAGATCACGAGTTGACGTTCGTCCGGGGTGAAGAGAACGTCGCTGGCGTCAAAGACGACGTCCGTGGCTGGCGGGGCCGGAGTCGAGAGGGACCACTCCTTGTGCCAGGCCTCCGGCGCGGCCGCCGTGCGGTAGAGCGCGGGCCCCGAGGTGGCCATCAGTCGCTCGTCGCGGGAGAACGCCACGGCGTCGCAACCGGGCACAGCGGTGACCGCCTTCCAGGGCTGGCCGTTGGCTTCGCCGGCGGCGAATACTTCTACGTTCCGCGAGTACTCGCTTCCGGCCACCCAGGTCCGCTTCGGAGAAAAGCGCAGGCGCTCCGGAATGCAAAGGTCCAACCCGATGCCGGGAGGTGGCGGCGCCGCGGGCCAGAGGGTTCGTCCGTCCACCCCGCTGTAAATGGCCCGGCCATCGCCGCCGATGCTCACCAGCTGGCCATCGGCGCTGATATCGACCGAAAGAGCGATCTCGGCGGAGATGCTCCAGGCGAACCTCGAGTCGACGAACTTTGGCGCGAGCTTGAGCCCGAACGCCGCAACAGCCTGCACATTGCTGACCAGGAACGATCCGTCACCCGAGAGGGCCAGGTGATTGATCGGATGGTTTGGCGTGGTCTCGGGAAGGGGCAGTGGGCCAAGCACGGCAGCGATACCTTTTGCCTGGACATCCAACAAGGTGGCCCGCCCATACATTGGCATCACCAGGCGCCGTCCGTCGGGCGAGAGCGCCTGCCACCCGCCGTGGTACCAGGCGGTCCGGCTGTCGGGAGGAACGGTGTACAGCCGGGAACCGTCGGAGGCCTTGAAGACGCCGTCGAAAGCCAGGACCAGGTCGCCTCCGGGCGAAAAGGCCGGATCCCCGACGTCGACGTCCGGGAACCCGGCCGGGGAGATGTTCGCGCCGCTGTCCAGGTCCCACAGCATCCTCCCCACCATCAGGCGATCTCCGGCGGGTGAGAGAAGCGGCGAGCCCGTGGCGTTCAGTTTGAGGCGTGACAGCTCCTTGCCTTGCAGGTCTCGCGTGACGACGTCGGTGGCGGTCTGCCCCTCGATGACCGACACGAACGTTGACCCGCGGAGCGCGACGTGGGTGCCGGCGACCGCACCGGCAAAGATCCCGTCGGAGGTGCGCCAAGCGCACGCGGTCTCTCCGCCGGATGCCAGCAGGTAGGCGCCGTCGGTCGAAAAGCCGAACTTCTTGCCACAGCTGGTCTTGGGTGCGGGCGCGAGGGTGAACCGAGGGTTTGTCGCCCCGATGGCGACCAGCTCGATGCCGGATGGATTGCTCGTTCCGACCAACGTGACGCCGCCGGGGATCGTGACCAGAAAGTCAGCGCTGACGTTGGACGTCGTCTGCAATGCCCCGGAAGCGTCGTAGACGCGGACTCCGTTCTTGTTCAGGACCGTGATCCGTCCGGAGGAATCGAAGGCCGCCGCCTGATCGTTGACGTCAGGGACAATGGTTCCACAGGGCTCCCAGGACCATGCCCGCGAGGTCTCGGGTGCCACCGCGTCCTGACCATGGTCAGCGACGTCGGCAGCGTCGGCGACGTCGGCAGCGGCGTCGGCGTCGCCACCGTCGGCGGCGTCGGAACTCGGGGCGCCCGTATCAGAGACCGCGCCGGCGTCGCCCCTCGCCAGATCTCCGGGAGCTTTGGCATCCGGACTTGCTTTGGTCCCATCCCGACCATTGCATCCCGGGGCTGCGGCGAACCCCGCCGCCAGGACCAGGACACTGACGCCGCTTCGACCGAATCGCATGACGATGATTGCTGCGACCTCCGAAAAATTGACGCAGATTCTTCTAGATTCGGGACCGACGTCAACAAGACCCGCCAGCACGACCGCGGATCACCCCACCCTCACGCTTCCGCGTGCGCCTCGATCAGCGCCAGCAGGTTTCGATTCAAGACGGCGCGCGCCGCGCCCAGCGACGCGAAGAACTTCGCATCGGCGGTCTCGACCGCCGGGACCGCACGGGTGGTCAGCGCGCGGCCGGCTGCCGTCAGACGCAGCGCCTTGGCGCGCGTGTCGGTGGGATGCGGGCGGCGTTCCAGCAGGCCCCGGACCTCCAGCGCGCGCAACACCTGCGACGTCATCATCACGTCCAGCTTGGCGTGCGCGGCCAGGCGCGACTGCGTGACCTCTTCACCCTGGCGCGCCAACCACAGCAGGCTGGCCAACAGCGCATACTGCACCTGAGTCAGCTCCAGAGGACGCAAGGCCTCGGCCACGCGCCGCTGCCACAGCGCGGTCACCTGCCACAGCAAGAAGCCGCTGCTGTCGTTGGCCTCCTCCACCGAAAACGGGGACTTCCTAGCCATCGAGGCAAGCTTCGCCGATTCGCGCGTCCATTGCGCGGGCAATCAGCGCGAAGTCGTCGGCGGTCAGCGACAAGACACCCCGCCGGAGCGGAAACCCCCAGCGCTTGGGGTCCTTCACGAACGAAAGCCGCGGCACCAGCGGCAGGATCGGTGCGGACCGACACGGGACATAGCGGACGTCGCGCCGGTGCGGGACGAAGTCGGCGGTCATCGCGTGTTCGTAGACCGTGTCGCCGGTGACGCGCCCGATGGCGGTGAACGCCTGCAACGGCGCCCCGCCCTCCATGTCGGTGCGCGGTGAGTAGTAGACCAACCAGTCGCCGACCCGCATCCGTTCCAGCGGCGCGCGCTTGCCGTGGCACACCTGAGCGAAGCCCCCGGCCACGCCCCGCTCGACGTGACGGCGCGACACCACCCCCAGCCAATAGCGGGGCGCGGAGGCGCTCACGACGCCCTCGCACGGGCCACCAGTGACTGCGTCTGCGCCTCCAGGCTGGCCGCCACGCCCTCCCCTACCAGCTTGCGCCAGAGAAAGCCCAGCGCGCCCTCGACGGTGACGCTGGTGCGGATCTCCACCTCGTCACCGCGGTTGATGAACTGGTGATCGCCATACATCCTCGCCAGCGGGAAGCGCGTGAGATCCACGAAGCGCTGCTGCGGCTCGACGGTCGTCAGCGCGATGCGGACCCGCGGCCCGCCCTTCGGTTTCAATAAGAACGTCGATCCCGCGGCGAACTGGCCGTCCCCTTCCAGCTTCGCGTAGGCCAGATCCGATTGCCAGGTATGCCAGGCGTCGACGTCGGTCCAGATGCGCCAGAGGCGGGTCACGTCGATCCCCTTCACGGTCGTGCTGTAGCTCTTGGTCCACATGGTCGGGCTCCTTTGATATGCATTGATATATTAATCATGCATATCATTGTCAAGCACAAAACTGACACCACGAGCGTGATGCAACGGATGGCGAGCGTCGGTGGGGCATGACGCCCGCCCAGCCATGGCGCCTCGCCGGCGGTCAATCCCCGAACGCGGGGGTCAGATCGCGGGCGTTGGCGTCGCGGGCGGTCAGCGGCGCCAGTCCGAAGCGCCGTTCCAGCGTGGCCAGCACCGAGACCGTCTCATAAGACGTGTGATCGACGTAGTGGCGCTTGGCGTGTGGAGAGATGACCATCGCCGGGACGCGGGTGCCGGGCCCCCAGCGATCGATGGGGGGCGGCGCAACGTGATCGGCAAAGCCGCCGTTCTCGTCGTAGACGACGATGATCGCGGTGTCGGCCCAGTCGGGGCCGGCCATGATCTTGCCGACCAGCTCGACCAGGTGGTGCTCGCCGCGCAGCAAATCGGTGTTGCCCGGGTGTTCGTTGTCGATGCCCACCGGTTTGATGAACGACACCGCCGGCAGCGTGCCGGCCGCGGCCGCGGCGACAAAGTCCCGCTCGTCTTTCAGGTGCTCGGCCTTGGCGGCGCTGCCGTCGGGCAGGCTCGCGAAGTAGACGAACGGCTGGTGGTGATACGCGAACCCCTGTCCGGTATCGGGGATCGCGCCACCCGAGTTCACGGTGGCGAGAACGTCGTCCCACCCTCCGGCGTACCAGGCCCAGCTGATCCCGGCTTCGGACAGGCGATCGCCGATGGTCGGATTGGTCTGGCTGGGCAACAGCGAATCGACCGACGCGCCCAGCGGGTGCGGCGTGTTGGCGCTGTTGATCGTATTGATGGCGTAGCCATCGGGCGTGACGGTTGCGTCGTAGCCGGTGAAGGTTCCGTCGGGGTTGGTGGGAAAGGGGCGCGTGAAATCGGCTCCGTCCGGCCAGGGCTGGCGCAGGTTGTCCGCGGCGTTGGCGAAGGTCGGCGGCGCCGCGCTGACCAACCACATGTGATTCAGAAACGAGCCCCCGAACGCCGAGTGGAAGAACCGATCGCACAGCGTGTACTCGGCGGCAATCTTCGCCATGGGCAGCGTCGCCGTATCGTAGTAGCCGACGGTCAGCGACCTGGCGTTGCTGTAGGCGGCGAACTTGTTCATCGCGCCGTCGTTGATCTGCGCCTGCTCGGTGTGGAAGGCGTGAACTGGATCGGCGGTCGTCTGATCGGGCGGCACCCCTGCCCCGATGTCGAACGGCCGATTCGGGAGTCGGTCGAAGAAGGTATCGCCTTCCCCCGAGAGGTTCGGGAGTCGTTCATAGATCTTTCCGTGTGCGTCCACCTGGGGCGGCGACGACAGCTCGCAACGCGCGTTCACCAGACCGTCAGCACCTGGGAACAGACCGTACAGATTGTCGAAGCTGTGGTTCTCCATCACCACGATGACGAAATGGTTGACCTTGGCCAGCGCCGCGGCGCCGTCGGAGGGGTTGCTGGTCCGATCGGTAAGCGCTCCCGGGCAGGCTCCCCCGAGCGGTCCGTTCCCACCGCGCATGGGCCGCGCTCCGCTGTCGGCGGCGCCGTCCGCGCGGGCGTCGCTGGTTCCCGACGCGCACCCGGCGATCCCGAATGAGAGGGCTGCGACGAGCGCGAAGGCGACTCCGGGGCGGAGGCTGGTCATACCGGCGAGGATAGTCCAGCAGGAAGTCGCCAGCGCGGGCCCCGCGCCGGCTGGTGCATAATGCTTCACCGCATGCTTGGTTTGCCCAGCGCGATCTTGGTCTCCGGCCTGGCATCGACCGTGATGGCGACGGCCATGCCGCCTGTCTCGGTCTCGGTCGCGCCCGGCTTGCCGTGCCCCGCGGCCGCGACGATTCAGGAGGCCTTGGCCAGCGTGCGCGGCTCGGACGCCGCCGTCGGAGCGAACGCGTTCGCGTTGCGGCTGGAACCATGGCCCGGCGGCTTGCGCGCCGAGCTGGCGGATCCCCTGGGCGTTCCGGTCTGGACGCGGGCGCTGACCACAGGACCGTCGGAGTGCGAGAGCGCGGCGCGCGCCGTCGCGCTGATCGTCGAGCGCCACTTTCGCGAGCTGGCGTGGACACCCGAACCGCCCCCGAAGACGGATGGCCCCCTCGCGCCCCCACCCGCGGCAGCCGCCACGACCGCGACCGCGTCCGCGCCTGAGCCGCGCCGGCCGCCCGCGCGCTTCACCGCCACGCTGGGCCCCGCCTTCTGGACCCGCATGAACAGCCTGGGTGCGCAGCTCGAGGCCCGGGCGAGACTGGCACAGACCGGCCCGCTGTTCGTGGGCCTGGGGGTGTTCCTGCCCCCGGCCGAATCCACCGTCGGCCTGGCGTCCACGGGGGGCCAGGTGAAGGTCGCGGCATTTCCCGTGCTGGGGTCGGTCGGGGTCGCGCACACCACGGCGCCCCGCCTGGCGCTCCATGCCGACCTGGAACTGATGGTGACCATCGAACGTGGCCAGGCCCAGTCGATCGCCGTACCCGCTTCCGCCTGGCGGACCGTCGTTGCCGCCGGCGTCGGGGGCGGCGGTTCGTTGGCCCTCGGCCAGCATCTGCTGTTGACCGCCCGGCTGGCGGGTTACCGCACCGCGCTCGGTCGTTCCTATTCAGTGGCGGGTATCGACGGTAATGTCCTGGATCCTCCCGGCTGGCAGGCCATATTTGGTCTGGGGCTGGGATGGATCCTGCGGCCGTGAACATTTCCCCTTCCCGCGGCTCAAAGGGGCGGAGGACATGAACGCCGTGGCGCCAACAACCGAGTCGCTGGTCGCCCGCTGTATAGCGGGGGAGCGACAGGCCTGGCGCGAGCTGCACAAGCGCTACTACCCGACGGCCTTCAGCTTCTTGCGCCGGCTGGGGGTCCGTTTCCCCGACACGGAAGACGCTTGCCAGGATGTTTTCGTGCAGGTGTTCCGGTACCTGGCCACTTTTCAGCACCGCGCCGATCTGCGGACCTGGATCTACAAGCTGTGCATCAGCCAGGCGGCCCGCGTCCGCCGCCGCGCCACCTTGCGGGCCGGCCTGCGGTGGTTCCTGCACCGGCAGGCGGAGGACGCCGTGGTGCGCGGGCCCGAATGGACCGAATCGGAGGCTCAGCGGCGCGTTCACGCCGCCCTGGCCGGAATGAAGGAGATCCATCGCGGCGTCTTCGTCCTGTTCGAGCTCGAGGGCCTGTCGGGCGAAGAGGTCGCTGCCGCCACCGGGCTGCCCCCTTCCACTGTCAGACGGCGGCTGCACAACGCCCGTCGTGAGTTCGAAGCACTGATTGAAAAGGCGGTATCGACATGAAGGGCGACCGAGAGACCTTTCCCGCGCGACTGGCCGACGGCACGGGCGCCACGGCCGAGTTGCTCCGCAAGGTCGAGAAACAGCCTCCCCACGCGCCCCCCGAGGCTGCGGCGTGGGAGCGAACCTTGATCCGGCTGGGCCGGAACGCGGGACACTCTCGCCTGCGGCTGGTGGCAGCGGCTTCCATCGGAGCCCTGGCGGGGGCGGTGGTGCTGTTCATGGCGCTATCCCCGCGGGCGCCGCTGACGCGCAGCCGCGGCAAGGCGAGCACGACCGGCACCCCCGTCGCCGCCGTCCCCGCCGTCCCCGTCAGCTCGGCCGCGACGGGCGCCGGTGCGGCGACTGTTCCGGGCACGTCGCCGCCAGCGGCCGAAGATTTGGTCGCTGCCGAAGCGCCCCGCATCCAGCTGGGACGTGCGTCCGTGGGGTTGCCCACCGGGCGCTCGGAGCTGGTGGGCGAGGCGGTGGTGGCGCTCTCCCGTGGCGGCAGCGCCCGCGCCTTCACCACGACCGCCGCCGCCACCGTCGAGCTGGCCGCCGGCGAGGTAGAACTGCACGTCGACAAACGTCCCGCCGCCGCCGACCACGCCTTCGAGGTCACGGCTGGCGCGTTTCGGTTCACGGTACTGGGAACCGTGTTTCGGGTCTCGAAGACCAACGATGACGTCACGCTGTCCGTCTCCGAGGGGCGCGTCGCGGTTTCGCACAGCGATGCATCGCGTGCGAACGCGCCGCTGACCGTCGTCACGGGGGGCGGATTCTGGTCCGGCAACGGCGCGCGGGCGGCTTCCCCTCCCGCGGCGACCCGCGGGCCATCGCCGTCGCCCGCGCTTCGAACCAGCCAGCGCCACCTTTTCGTGGCCGAAGCACATCATCCCAGGTTGGCCTTGACGGGTGCCGTGGCGCCCGTGATCCCCAGCGCGGCCGAGACGCCCTCCGTTCCCGCCGTTGAACCCGCGCCCTTCCTGTCGCCCGCGCCCGTCAAGGCCCTTTCAGCCCCTCGCGCCCCGACGACGACATCGTTGCCCCTGCGCACGGTTCCGCAGACAAAGGCGCAGCCCGCCTCGGTCGGATGTGCGGACCGAGCCAACCCGCGCGCCAGGATAGACTGCCTGCTGAACGAAGCCCGGGGCTCCGATCTGCGCGCGCAGGTCGCGCTTTACGAGGCCGCGCGTCTGTACCGGGATGCCCTGGGCGACGTCGGACGGGCCATCACCACCTTGCGCGAGCTGCGCCAGCGCTTTCCCGGCGGGGCCCTGTCCGCCGAGGCCGAGCTGTCGCTGGCCGAGCTCCTGCCTAGAGTCGGCAAGTACCGCGAGGCGCTGGAAGTCTCCGCCGCGACGCTGGCCTCTCGTCCGGGACGCGACCGCGCCGACCAGCTGCACCTGTTGCGGGGCGATTTGCTGCGCGCGGGGCTGGGCGACTGTGCGGCCGCGTCGCTGGAGTACGCAGCCGCCGACGGCGCCCGCCACGAAAGCGTCGCGGATCCGGCGGCCTTCGGGCACGCGCTGTGTCTCGAGAAGCTGGGGCGCGCGACGGAAGCGCGCGTGGCTTTCGAACGATACCTGACCCGCCCCAACGCTCGGCATGCCAGCGAGGCCACGCGCCACGTTCACGAGCTGGCGCGTCCCTGAATTTTTCTTCGCGTGATCGTCGCGCGTGAACATTCCGACGAGCCGCGGCTCAAATACCAACGCCCCCCCAGCTCGGAGTCTCCGATGAAACGCTTACTTCCCCGCTTACTTTCCTGCTTGCCCCTGACGGCCCTGTTGCTGACCACCATGGGGATCGGGCCCTGCGACAGCCAGCCCTTGGGCAGCGTCGACGCCGGTCCGACCTGCACCAGCGACGGAAAGACCTATCCGCTGGGCGCCAAGTTTCCGGCGGCCGACGGCTGCAACACCTGCACCTGCCTGACCGACGGCGTAGCCTGCACTCTCCTGAGTTGCGCCAAGGACGGCTCACCGTCGACGGATGGCGCGCCGGCGACGGGCTGTCTCTACGCAGGCACGAAGTACGCGGTGGGCGCGATGTTTCCGGATACGGACGGCTGCAACAAGTGTTCATGCATGGCCGACGGCCAGGTCGCCTGCACGTTGATCGGGTGCGCCGATGCCAGCGCCGACGGACCCGCCGCATGCACCTACAACGGCGCGCCTCGCAAAGACGGCGAGAGCTTCCTGGCCGTCGACGGCTGCAACACCTGCTGGTGCTCGAGCGCGACCGGCGTGTCTTGCACCAAGAAGGCCTGCCTGCCGGACGCCAGCGCCGTCGACGGCGGGGGAACCTGCCAGTACCAGGGCATCACCTACGCCGTGAACGACACCTTCCCGGCGTCAGATGGGTGCAACACCTGCACGTGCACGTCCGGGGGGCTGGCGGCCTGCACCTTGAAGGCTTGCGCCAGCCCGGATGCGTCGACCCGGGTGCCCTGCACCTTCGGCAGGGACCAGACGTGCAACGAAGATCCGGCGGTCTCCTCTCTGCGCGGCACCTGTCTCGCCGATGGGACCTGCAAGTGCGTCGCCGGCACCAGCCCGTACACGGGGCGCTGCCTCAACCCCGCGAACACCACCGGAACGAGCTGCGAATACGCGGGCACCATCTATCCCGCGGGCTCAATCGCTCGGTGCCCGGACGGCTGTGGCACCTGCTCCTGCCGGAACGGGGCGCTGGTCAACACCGCGGGTGCGTGCACCAGCTGCACCGATGTCCTGTTCACCTCGGGTCCCTGCGCCGCCGAGAGCGAATGGAAGAAGCAGGCCATCGGCTGCGCGGCCATCGGGAAGTACTTGACCACGCTTTCGCTCAACGCGTGCGCGGATGGCTCGACCTACGGTTCGGGGAACTACAAGTGCTGCGACACCCCTCCCCCATGCGGAAACAACTTCTGCAAGCCGGGCGTCGAGTACTGCGCGCTGGCCACGGTCGGTGGCGTATACGCGATCGCCACCTGCGTCGCCTATTCGACCGGCTGTACCACCTGCGACTGCGCGCGCAAGGACGTGACGCCAAAGCTGCAAGCCACCTGCGGCACCAGCGCGGTGACCTGCACGGACGGCGTGTCCGCCATTCAATCGACCGACACCAGCCAGACCCTGGTGGTGTCGTGCACGGCGCCTTGATTTCGTTCGGTCCCCAACCCAGCTACCCGGGAGTTCTCACATGCGTGTCACCTTCACAATGACCAGGCTTTCGATCGCGGCGACCGCCCTGCTGGCGGTTGCGGGCGCCGGCTGCGGCGATCTGCAGTCCATCGCCCAGGACATCCTCGACCATCACAGTGGCGCCTCCGATGGCGGCACCTCCTCCGATGGCAGTCGCCCTACCGATGGCGGCAGGTCCACCGATGGCAGTCTCCCCACTGGCTGTTTCCTGAATGGCGTCCAGTACGCGGAAGGCGATTCGTTTCCAAAGGACGACTGCAATATCTGTTACTGCAAAGCCGGAAGCTTCACCTGTGCGTCGTCCGGGAAGTGCGGGGGCACTGGCGTTCCCCCCGTGTGCAAGGACTTCACCTTCGCCCCCTTGGCCGAATGTGTGAGTGTCGACAAGTTCCAGGCCATCGCGCAGGAGGCGTGCAGCCAGCAAAAGCTGGTGCTCTCCGGCGTGAAGCTGGATAGCACCTGCGACGGCAAGACCGCTCGGGCCGGTCGCTACTCGTGCTGTGACCCCAACGCCGGCTCCCCCCCCCCGCAATACTGCGAGAAGATCGCCGACACCGTCGGCACCTCGTGCGTCGACCAGAGCTCCTATAAAGAGCACGGCATTCAGGCGTGCGCCAGTCGCGGGTTGACGCTCACCGATCTGGTTATCGGGCAGGCGTGCGGGACCGAAAAACAGGGCGCCTCCTCGGTGACCTTCGTGTGCTGCGGACCCACCCCGCCCAAGCCTGTGCCTCCCCCTGAATGCACGCGCGTCGACGGCGGCGGCGGCGTCGGCAGTTGCAAGCCCGCCTCGACCTGGAAGTCGTATGGCGCCGAGGCCTGTGCGGCCCTGGGAATGGCGCTCAGCGACCTTGCCTTCGCCAGCGCATGCTCCCAGACCGGCTCGGACTACGAGAACGCCATCTACACCTGCTGCGGCGGTTCGCCCCCTGTCCCGACCGGCAAGTGCGGCGTGGAGATCACGGCCGACGGTTCGGAATGTAAGAGCTGCTGGGACGCCGCCGGCGTCAAGGTGAGCTCCAGCTGCGCGGCGCTCCCCACCAAGTAGCCCCCGCCTTCGTCCTTACGGGCTGTCCGCGACGTTTGCGGGCAGCCCGTTTTCTATTCCGGCGGCGACGCGTACGTCTCGGACGGGGGCCTGGCACCCCGCGTACCGCTAGAGCTCAGCCTGCAGCAGCACGAACTTGGTGTTGGTGTCGTGCACCACCCGGATGGAGGGGCGCACTTCCTGCGGCAGCAACGTCTCGATGCGCGAGCGCTGCCCCTTGTCGCAGATGAAGAAGACGCGGCGCCCGCGATGGGTCGCGATGTACTTGTTGAACCGATCGTCGGCGCCCTCTGCGTCGAAGACCGTCCGCTCCTCGGTCGGTCCTTCGTAGATCTCGTTTTCGGTATAGAACGTCTCGCCGCGCCAGTAGAGCTGATAGGCGATCAGGCGCTCGTCGGGGGACCGGCGTTCCTTGTAGTAGGCGCCGACCACGTCCTTCTGCGACCAGAACGGCGCGATCGACCGGGTCAGATCGTCCAGCAAGAAGAACGTCGCGGCGATGGCCACGCCGCACATCGCGGTGGCCGCCCACCGCCGCCAGCGGGCGCGTGCCAGGAACAAGGCGCAGGCCGCCCCGAAGCTACAGCAGAGCGCGATCAAGGGCGTCGAGAAATCCAGGCTTTCTGGCCAGGGCCGCCCCTTGGGGCTGTGGACGTAGTCGTAGGAGAACAGCCACATGAAACGCTGGGCGGCGTTCTTGGCGCTGACGAAGTCGACCGTGACCGCCGCCAGCACCGGCAGGCCCAGCGCCAACACCACGCCGATGCGCCGGCGCGACGCCCGCGCGACCAGATCGTCCAGGAAGCAACCGATGCAGATGGCCAGGCCCGGCACCGCCGGCAAAACATAGTGGTGGAACTTGGTCATCGACATCGAGACGGTGGCGTACCCGCTGACGAACCAGATCGCGCCCAGCCAGAAGATCCCCTGGGCGCGCGCCTCGGCCGCTCGTTCGACCGCCGTGCCACCCACCGCGCGGGCCCGGCGCATCACCGCCCACGCCACGGCCCCCGGGGCCACGACGATCCAGGGCCACACGGCGTAACCCAGCTCGCGCAGGAAGTACTCGAAGGTGCCGCGATCGCCGTGGCGGCCCAGCACCATGCGCCGCCAGTGATTGTCGCCGAACAGCTCGTTCCAGAACGCCAGCCCGTGCCGCGCGATCATCGCGTGGTGCCACGGCACCGCCACCACCAGGCAGGCCAGCAGCGACACCAGCACGCCGTACAGCAACTGCGCGCGCCGCAACCGGCGCCAGTTCCAGGTCAGCGTCAGGTAAGCCAGAAAGACCACCAGCGGCAGGCCCAGCCCCGCCAGCCCCTTCGCCAGCACCGACAGACCACACAGGATGGCCGCGATGAACAGGTACAGCGGCGCCTTGTATCGGGTGCGCGCGGCCAGGAACACCGTCAAGGCGAACCCCAGGATGTACGGGATCATCACCACGATGCCGTACACGCGCAGCACGCCGTGCTCGCGCGGGATGTCGATCTTCAACTGCACCGAATCGATCAACAACTGTGGCAGGGTGACCAGCGCGAACAGCCCAATGCCCAGGTAGAACAACGGATGGTCGGGCCAGCTCAGCCGTCCCCGGCCCCGTCGCGCCAGCAGGTGATCTTCATCGTCGAACAGGGCCAGCGCCCCCAGTGCCAAGGCCATGGTCATGGGCCCCACGAAGGCCATGTCCGTCATCGCCTGCCGAGCCACCAGGCTGTACATCGGCGACGTCGCCAACACCACCGCCGACAGCACCCCGGCGCGCCGGCTGACGAAGCGCGCGACCACCAGATAGACCGCCAGGATTCCCAGCACGCCCATCAGGCAAAACGGGGTGCGCACCGCCCACTCGGCCCGCCAGCCGATCGCCATCTCGCCGGGTTGGCCACCGGGCAGTCCCACGCCGGCCAGGTGCATGCCAATGCTCATCAACCAGAACGACAGCACGGGCTTGGACCAGAACACGTCCACGTCGCGGGGCGAGCCCGGCCACCACAGGCTGATGAAGTCCCCGCGCTTGGTCATCTGGCGCGCGACCTCGGAGTAGTGCGTTTCCCACGGATCCCACAGGCCGTAGGTACCCGCGAACGGGACATACAGCAGGATCCCGAACAGGACGATGAGGCCGATCATCTGCCGTTCGCTCAGTCGGTCGAGCCACGGCCGCGGCGAAGGCGGGGGCGCGCTCGGCTCAGACGGCAAGGACGCGCGCCAGGTTCAGGAGTTGAAAGTCGATGGTCTTGGGCGTCTTCATCACAACCTCGTAGGGCGTTGCCGTGACCTCGCCCTTGATCAGCCCCACCAGGCACCCGTGCTCGCCGCGGGCCAGGCGTTCCACCGCTCCCGCCGACAGTCGGGTGGCCAGCAAGCGATCGAACGCGCCCGGCACGCCCCCGCGCTGAACGTGGCCCAGCGTGGTCGCGCGCAGATCGAAGCCCAGATGGCCGCGGCTGCCTTCGAAGTGCTTCAGCAAGCCGGCGGCGTTCAGCTTGGCCCCCTCGGCCACCACCACCAGCGCGTGCTGCTTGCCCCGCGCCCAGGCCGCCTGCAGATCCGCGACCACCTGATCCGGATCCACTTCGGCCTCCGGTACCAGGATGGCCTCGGCGCCGCCCGCCAGACCGGCCATCAGCGCCAGATAGCCGCAGTTGCGCCCCATCACTTCCACCACGAAGGCCCGCTTGTGCGACGACGCGGTGGTGCGCAGCCGGTCAATCGACTCGAGCGCGATGTTCAGCGCGGTGTCGACACCGATGGTGATCTCGGTACAGGACAGGTCGTTGTCGATGGTGGAGGCCACGCCGACCACCGGAAAACCCATCTGCGACAGCGCGTGCGCGCCCGCCTGCGAGCCATTGCCCCCGATGACCACCAGCCCGTCGACCTTGTTGGCGTGCAGGTTGGCCAAAGCCTGCGCGCGGACCTCGGGTTCTTTCCATTTCGGGAAGCGCGCGCTCCCCAGGATGGTCCCGCCACGCTGGAGGATGCCGCCCACATCCCGAGCGCCCAGCGGCTCCAGGCGCTCGTCGAACAGGCCGGCGTAACCGTTGCGCACGCCGATCACCTCCCACCCCTGGCTCACGCCCATCCGCACGACCGTGCGGATGGCCGCGTTCATGCCGGGGGCGTCCCCTCCGCTGGTCAGGACGGCGATGCGGTTCATCACGGCGCTGCATCCTACACGAGGAGCAGGCGGCGGATCACCCTTCCACCGCGAGGCTGCGGTAACCTCCTGCCCCCCCCATGCGTCCCCGCCCCCGTGCCCCCCGCCCCGCTGCTGCCTCGTCGCGCCCCGCCGGCCCGAAGGAGATCAACTACATCACGCCCGCAGGTTTTCGCCGTCTGAGCGACGAGCTGACGTTCCTGCACACCAAGAAACGCCCCGAGGTGGTGGGCGCGCTGGGCGACGCCGCCGCCGAAGGCGATCGGTCCGAGAACGCCGAGTACATCTATCGCAAGCGGCAGCTGCGCGAGATCGATCGTCGCATGCGCTTCCTGGCCAAGCGCCTGGACGACGTGCAGGTCGTCGATCCCACCCAGCAGGCCCGCATCGATCGGGTGTTCTTCGGCGCCACCATCACGGTCGAGGACGACGAGGGCGCGTCGCACGTCTACCGCATCGTGGGTCAGGACGAGGTCGACGGCGCTGCGGGCGACATCTCGTGGAAGTCACCGGTGGGGCGCGCCCTTCTGGGCAAGAGCCAGGGCGACAGCGTGGTGGTCCGCTGGCATGCGGGCACGCGCGAGCTGACCATCGCCGCCATCGTCTATCGGTAGGCTCACAGCCCCAGCGCGGCGCGCACCTTCTCGACCACGCGGCGCGGGCGATCGTCGATGTCGACGGTGATGGCATCCATGGGCTCTTCCAGCGCGGCGAACTGGCTGTCCAGCAGGTCGGCCTTCATGAAGTGGCCCGATCGGTGGCGCAGCCGCTCGCGGATCAGCTCCTTGGAACCGCGCAGATACACGAAGCGCACCGTCGGATCCCCGCCGCTCAGGCGAGCGCGGCTGGATTCCTTCAGCGCGGAACACGCCAGCACCAGGTTCTCCTTGGCCTGAAGGGAGCGGACGATCTCGTCGTGCAGACGGGTCAGCCACGGCTGTCGATCCTCGTCGGTCAGCGGCTGCCCATCGGCCATCCGGCGGATGTTCTCCGGTGAATGGAAATCGTCCGCGTCCAGGAAGAACCAACCCAGATCCTCGGCCAGCCGTGAACCGATGGTCGTCTTGCCGGAGCCCGAGACGCCCATGACGATGAGGACCATGTGGAGAGGGAGGGTATCAGGAGGGTCGCGCCCAACGCCATCCCGTGCCGGCCAACTCGGTCAGCGTCGGGCCTTCCCGGAAGTTGCCGGAAAAATCACCACGAATGAACCGGGCGCGCGCCGCACCAGCACGGTCGCGCCCGGGCGGCGTTCTCGTAGATACGCCCGCCACCAGGGCTGCGCGCGCTGGGCGAAGCTGCCGGCGGCGTATTCCGGCACCACCAGATCGATCTCGACGTATTGACCCAGCGTCGCGGCGCGGATCTCGCGCGCGAAGCTGTAGGCCGCCAGCTCCGGCTCGGGATCCCGATCGTTGTGCAGGGCACCGCCGTAGACTGCGATCAAACCGGCCCGGGTTGACGGCGCGCGGGCGCCGATCAACGCGCGCAGGATGGCTGCCTGTAACGCGCGCGCGGTCACCTTGAGCGTCCGATCGTAGTCGACGCTCCCGCCCGCCAGCATCGCCTGGTAGTCGCTGCACGCGATAGACAGGATATGGGGCGCAACCCCGTTTTGGTCGGCGACGCGAATCAACGTCTCGATCTCGGTCTCGGTCTCCGCGGGACGCTCGGTGGTTCGTTCGACATCGGCCGTGACCGTGCGCTCGACCTCGCCACATTTTCCGGTCGTCACCCAGGTCTCGACCACCAGCTGAGACAGTCGGTCTGACAGCCCGGGCAAGACGTCCTGCGTGAACCGACGCAGCGCCGACGGAATCCCCGCGGTCGCGTGGGTCTGGTGCAGCTCGCCGAAGGCCACCACGCCCGCGGTCAGCCCCGCCAGGGCCTCCTCGATGCCCGCCGATGCCGAGTCCACCCGCCAGGCCCGCGGCGCGGCGGCCGGCGCACCGGGCGCGGCGGCGGCCGCCGCGACGGTCGCGATGGCCGCCGCCAGCGCATGAATCACGGGCGCGCCGCCTCTCGCATCTCTTCCAGCGAGGGCAGCGGTACGGACACGATCTCGCCATCCAGCGCCCGCGCGCCCAGATCAACGTAGATGTGGTGGTCGATGACCGTGACCAGCCAGCGCTGGCGTTCGAGCACCTCCGCCCCCAGCGCCTCCAGGAACCCGGTGTCGACTTGTCGCAGGTCGATCGCCGTCAGTCCGGGCAAGGTGCGACGAAACGAGTGAAGGCTGCTCAGGAAATGATCGCGCTCGTGGTCCGATCCGAGCAAGATCCTGATCTTCGCCTGGCGCTGGTGCTGCATGACGTAGCGGAGGTCCTCGATGGCGGGCGCACCGCAGATGATCCATTCCGTGGCCTCGCCGATCAGATCGTGGGTCCACAGATCGGGCCCGTCGCGGTCAGCGGGGCCGGGCGCCAGCCTCAGTCCTTCGCCGGGACCGTCCTGGCAAAACAGGCAGTAGGCCAGCACCCGCAACATCACGTGAGTCATGGGTTCGTCCACGCGGCGCGGGACCACCAACTTGCAGCTTCGGTCCAGCCCGCGATCGATCGCCGACAGGATCAGGCGAAATTGCAGGGTATCGATTCCGGCGGACACGGTGGGGCAAAGCTAGTGCACCACCGTCGAAATAGCATCCCGAACTAGCGGCGCGCGCGGCGACGGCGCGCGGCGAACAACCCGACCAGCAGGCCCGCGGTCCCCAGGCCCAAACCGCCCGCGGCCCCACCGCCGATGGCACACGCGCAACCGCCCCCACCACTGGACGTCAGCATTCCGCCGCCGCCCGAGGTCGGCACCGGGAACATGTTCTGTTCGGCCGGAAACGCGCTGTTGTTGGCCGCCAGACCTTCCTGGATGACCCTGGTGTTGTCCAACATGACCGTGCCCGGGCCCGAGGGATCGCGCTGCCAGGCCATCTCGGCCGCCGGCAACTTGGCCAGACCCGTCAGGTCGGGCGAACGATAGCTGCAGGTGGGCGCGGTCGATCCGCTGCGCACCCAGGCCATCCGGCCGTCGGCCAGCTCCAACCGAATCGGAGCGTTACATGCCAAGAACTTCCTGTCCCCGCACATCGTTCGAAACGTCGCCGTGTGCAACAGGGGAACGTCCCCCAGGCCCGTGCTGGCAAAGAACAGGGCGTCCTGGTTCATCTCGATCGGGGAGATGACCGTGTTCATGCGGGTCATGTAGGGATGTGCATCGATCATCATCTGCGCCTTCTTCAGCGGCAGAATGACGTTCTCGGAGATCTTGGTCGTCAGGCCGTCGAGATCGTAGGTCGGGAACTTGTACTGCGCCCAGTAGCCGGCGATGCCCCCGTAAAACTGAGCGTCCGTGATGCCCATGGCCTTCAACGCGTCCGGCATCGGGATGTACATCTTCAAGAGCGGCATCACCTGCGCGTTGCCGGCCAGGCCCATGTTGATCAGCGCTTGAACGTAGGCCGGTGGGGTCTGAGACGCCGTCAGCAAGCTCACGTCGAAACGACCCTCGCTCCACAACAAGTTCGCTGCGATCGACGCGGGGCCCGCGTACTCGGTCACGAACGCATTTCCGCCCGCTTCGTCGGCCGCCTCGCCCAGCAGGCTATTGGCCAGCGACGCATAGTTGCCCCCGCCGGTGGTCCAATCGATGCGGGCTTCGTCGACCTTGACCTCCAGGAACGTCCGGGGGACCACCCGGCCATCGGCGAGCACCCACAGGCGCACCGGCATGTCCGGGTTGGCCGCCACGGCGGTCAATCGCAGGGGAATACACGGCTCGCTGCTGGGAAATTTCAGCACGATCGGCTGGATCGACGATACCCCCACCCCGTTCAGCAACTTCAGCGCCACGAAGAACTTGTTCTCGCGCACGTGGGCGTCGATGATCTGCACCGCCGCGTCGCTGACCACGTACCCGTTGGTGGTCAGCCAGTTCTTCAGCGCCATCGGATCCGTCGACTGGATGACGGCGGCATCGTAGGGGCCGACCGCGCCGTGAAACGAGACGTTCACCGCGGGCCCAGTGGGAGCCGCGATCCCCGCGTCCGCGGATGACTTCATCCCATTGGTGGGCGTCCCCCCCCGGGCTTCGCAGCTGGCACATTGGTTGGGGTCGGGAAGGCACTGCCCGTCAACGATCGAGTTGGCCTGAAAGCGCGGCTGGGTCGCCGTCAGCAACGACGAGAACAGCGCATCTGTTCCCACCTCGGGCGGACCCGGCATGGCGTCGACCGGCAGGATCCAAGAGAACTGGGCCGCATCGCCGGCGTACAGGATCTGGATGTGGACCGTCTGCATCGTCGCGCCACCGGCCGGATCCTTGTCCAGCGCGAACACGACGTTTTCGCCGGTTTGCGCCACGGGAAGCGGCGAGAATGGGTTGGCCGGCGGGCGGTCACAGAACAATCCGCCGCAGGCGCGCGCCGGCCGAGCGGCCCCGCCCAGGATCATCGCCGCCGCCAGGGCGGCAGCGACCGACCTGCCGATCAGTTTCGTCGGTGCGGTCGCGCGCGATGCGCCACTGGTGTCGAGCTTCATGTTGCCTCCTGGCGCGTCCGGCACGCCTTGTCCTAGTGGAATACCACGCGGACCCGCTGGTTGTGCGTGTCAGCAATGTAAACGTCGCCGGTGGGCGAGACCTCGACCCCGTAGGGGCGATCCAGCAGCGCCGCGGCGGCCGGGCCGTCGTCGCCGGCGAACCCGCGTTGACCGCAGGTGCCCGCGAACGTGGTCAGGATACCCGATGGCGCCACCACCCGGATGCAGCTGTTCTCGGTGTCGGCGATATACACGGCGCCGTCGGGCCCCACCGCGACATCGGTCGAGCGCCCCAGCTGCGCCTGGTTGGCCGGCCCGCCATCGCCCGCGAAGCCATTGACCCCGGTGCCCGCAAACGTGTGAATGATGCCAGCGGTGTCGATCAGGCGCACCCGAAAATTCTCGGTGTCCGCCAGATAGATGTTGCCTGCCGCATCCAACGCCAGGCGGCCGCCCGGCGTGGCGGCCTGGCCCACCGGCAGATGAAAGGCGGCACTCTTGGCGGGAATCTCGTCCATGAAGGCCGGACAGGGATTCGGGTTGTTGGCGTCGGCGCAGTGTCCCTGGCCCGCGATGGTGTCGATGACGCCGGTCGCGGCGTCCACGCGTCGGATCATCTGGTTGGCCTGATCGGCGATGAACAGGTTCCACTGGGCGTCGAACGCCACGCCCACCGGCAGATCCAGGGTGGCCTCCGACGCGGGGCCTCCGTTGCCACCAAACCCACGCTTGCCGTTGCCACACACGTTCACGATGTTGCCCGGATCGGGAAGCGACAGATCGACGGTCTTCACCCGGCTGTTGTGCCAGGCCGCGATCACCATCAGACCGTTCGCATCGAAGGTCACGTTGGTGGGATGGTTCAACCGATCGGTCGAGGGATCGTCGACATTGGGACCGAGCTCTCCGATGCCAGCCACGATCTGCATCGTGTCGTCGGCGTTCACCACGCGAATGCGGTGATTGTTCCAATCGACCACGAACAGCCGTCCGTCCGGACCCACGGTCATGTCCTGCGGCAGATACAGCCGCGTCTTCAAGGCGGGCTGCAGATCCACGCCGTCACCGGCGATGCCGGTCCCCGCGACCGTGGTGATGTTCCCCGACACGCGGCTGATCGAATCGGCCTTCATCTGCATCGGGGCGGCCCCCCCACCGCCACAGCCCGCCAGGCAGGCCACCAGCGCGGCCGCCCGCATGCCCCTTCTGCCGACATCAGACGACGACCCTGCGTTCATAGCTGTGCTCATGGCTGCCTTCATGGCTGCACCACCCGGCGAATGCGATTGTTGTAGGTGTCGGCGATGTACATGTCCCCGGCGCCGTCGAAGGCGACGCCGAAGGGTCGCCACAGCGACGCCTCGGTCGCCGCCCCGCCGTCCCCGGCGTAGCCGCTGGTACCATCGCCTGCAATGGTGGTGATGATGCCCGTGGTCAGATCCACCACCCGAATGCGTTGGTTGTCGGTGTCAGCGATGAACAGGCGTCCCCCTGGACCGATCTCGATGTCGCGCGGGTGACTCAACGACGCCGCCGTCGCCGCCCCGCCATCGCCTGAAAACCCCGCCATGCCATTGCCGGCGACGGTCTCGATCACGCCGGTCACGAAGTCGACCCGTCGAATGCGCTGGTTCTCGGTGTCGGCGATGTAAAGCCGTCCCAGCGCGTCCAGGGCCAGCGCCCCGCCCGGCTCGGGGTTGTCGCCGGCATCGCTGCCCTGATCCAGCCCGAGCTGAAACGACAGCCCCGCCAACAGGGCCGGTCCGCCGTCGCCGGCCACGCCTCGCATGCCGGTTCCCACGACGGTCTCGATCACGCCCGTGTCGCCGGCCACGCGGCGAACGCGGAAGTTGCGCGTGTCGGCGATGTACAGATCTCCCGACGACGGAGACAGCGCGATCGCCTTGGGCATGTTCAGCAAAGCCGCGCCCTCCGGGCCCTTGTCACCGGCATATCCGGGGCCGCGACCGCAGGCGACCTGTCCCTGATCGGTCACCAGGTCGACCTTGCGGATCTTGTGGTTGTGCCAGGCCGCCAGCAACATCGTGCCGTCAGGGGCGAACTGAATGTCCGTGGGATGGTTCAGGCTGATCGACGTCCCCAGCACCCCCGGCGGCTTGGTCTCGTCCCCCACGGCGTACACCGGGCCGTCGCCCGGCTCGTCGGTGCCAATCACGGTGGTCAGGGCCGCGGCATCCACCCGCCGGACCCGGTGGTTCTGCCAGTCCAGGATGTAGCCGGGGCCGTTGTTGGGCGCGAACTCGACATCCACCGGCCAGTAAAGCGCCGATTCCAGCGGCGACGCGCCTTCCGTGAAGGCCGGCTCACCGGTCCCAGCCCAGGTGCAAATGGTGCCCGCCCCGGCGCACCGCACGGGCTCCCCCTCGGTCTTCTGGCTCCCGCAGGAGGCGACCAGCACCACCGACAACAGTCCGCCTTCCAAGATTCGCATTGAACGTCTTCCCTCTCGCCGGAGATCGCCCGGCGGCCGACCATAGCAGCCGGTCACGGCAGCAACACCCGTGCCCATGATGTCGAATGCCTCACCGGCGCTTTGGGGCCAATCGCGGGGCGCGGCGCGGCGAAAATTCGGAGGCCTGGTCAAGAAACCGCGCCGGGCTGACAGACGGATCCGGATCGCGTCGTGACGCCCTGGCGATCGGGCGCGGCGCGCTACTTCGAGGCCTTTTCCAGGGTCACGAAACGCGCGCCCGCCGGGCCGCGCACGCGCAGCAGGTGGGCGCCCTTTTTCCCCCGACCGCGCAAGGCCGCCAGGGCATCCTCCGCCGACGGCGTGGCCTTGCGGTTGACCTCGACGACGATCTCCCCGGCCGAGAGCCCCGCCTTGTCGGCCGGACTGCCTGGGGCTACCTCGACGATGACGGCGCCCCGAACGTCGCGCTTCAGGCCCAAGGATTCCGCCAGCGCCGGGGTGACGGTTTGAAGCGCCAGGCCCAGACCGGTGTCCTCGGCGGTGGCGTCGATGGTCTCGCCCCCGGGCAACTCGCCCAGCACCACCGGCACCGCTGACTTCTTCCCCGCGCGAACAAATTGAACCTGCACCTTGATCCCGATCGCCTGCGTCGCGATGTAATCCACCACGTCGCCGGCATTCTCGATGCGCTGCCCGTCCAGCCCCACGATGACATCCCCCGCGTGCAGCCCCGAAGTGGCGGCCGGACTGGAAGGGCTCAGCCCATTGACGTAGGCGCCGGTCGTCGGCGCGTTCCCGCCGCGGGACAGGGCCACTTGCTGTTCCTGGTTCAGATCCTTCAGGTCGCCCAGAATCACGCCCAGAAACGGATAGCGAACGCGGCCGTCCTTGATCAGGGCGTCGACCACGCGTCGGACCTGGCTGATGGGGATCGCGAAGCCGTAGGCGCCGCCCGGGCCGGTGTTGATCAACGTGTTGATGCCCACCACCTCGGCGCCCAGGTTGACCAGGGGCCCGCCCGAGTTGCCGGGATTGATCTTGGCGTCGGTCTGAATGTAATTGCGAACGCGCTCGCCCGACATCTGCACGTAGCGGCCCACCTTGCCCTTGCCGCTGATGATCCCCGCGGTCACGGTCTGGTCCAGACCCAGCGGGCTGCCTACGGCCAGGACCCATTCCCCCACGTCCAGCTTCTCTGAATCGCCGATCCGCGCCGCGGTCAGCCCCTTCGGAATTTTGTCGAGACGCACCACCGCCACATCGGTTTGCTGATCCAGGCCGACCACGTGCGCGCTCACCTCGAAGCCGTCCGAAAACGTCACGCTGACCTTCGACGCCTTCGAGACCACGTGCCGGTTGGTCACGATGTTGCCCGCCCCATCCAGCACGACGCCTGAGCCTGTGCCGTGCTGCGGATAGGGCTCGGCGGGTTCACCGAAGCGGAAGAACCGCCGCAGCTCGGGGGGCAGGGCATCGGCGGTGGGCTCGTCACTTTCGGAGCGATCGGGGTGGGCCACCTCGACATCGATGCGCACCACGCTGGGCGCCATGGCCTTGGCGACGTTGGCGAACGCGCGCGACAGCGCTCGGGCCTCGACGGGGATCTCCAGACGGGGCGTCAGCGGCGCGGGCGCGGCGGTAGGTTTCGCCGCGACCGCCGCGTCGGCATGGGGCGGCGGTGCAACGGGCTTGGAGGACGGCGGCGCGGCTTTGGGCGTCGGCGTCGGCGCGTCCAGCGGCACCGACACCGATTCATCGCCGGGCTTGCGACGCGACAGATCGCCGCAGGCGGTGGCGGCGGTCAGCAGCCAAAGGCCGACGGCAGCGACCGGGCGCAGGTCGCGACGCTTACAGAGGGATGGCACGCGTTCAAGGGTACAACATGACCGGCTCGTCCAAGGCTTCGCCGAGCATGCGCCGCACTTCTTGACTGTGGCCGGTGGGGTCGCGCAGGAACAGGGGCGGTTCGATGCCCAGCGGTCGCTCGCCTCCACGCTGCGCCTCCAGCAACAGCCGCACCGCGGGTCTGTCCGGCGTCGGATGCACCAGACGCAGCCGCCGCGGAGCCAGTCCCCGCGACCCCAGCGCGGCCAGCAGCTCGGGCAACCGGGGCGCCGCGAACACCACCGCCAGGCGACCGCTGGGCTTCATCAGCGCCACGGCCGCGTCCAACCACTCGGTCAACGTCAGCGACACTTCATGATGGGCGGCATCCCGTTCGGGGTGGGGCGAGGCGACCCCGTCGCCCACCAGACGGAACGGCGGGTTGGTGGCCACCAGATCGAAGGACGCACGAGCCAGCAGTCCGCGGCCCACGCTGGTGCGGACGTCACCTTCCACGATCGCAATCCGCGCCGCGAAGTCATTGCGGGCCAGCGCCCGCGCCGCCAGCCCGCTCAGGCGCGGCTGAATTTCGATCCCCACGCCGGTGGCAGCCGGGTCCAAGGCCGCCAGCGAGAACGCCAGCGCACCCGTGCCGCAACCGATGTCGACGAACCGACCGAACGGCGGCGGCACGAACGCCGACAGCAGCAGAGGATCCAGGCTGGAGCGAAACCCGCGCACCGGCTGCAGCAACGTCACACGTCCCCGCAACAGGGTATCGACCGTGATCGCGTCGGCATCGACCGCCACGGAATCCTCGGACGTTGAAGGCGACACGCCCACGGGAGGCATCAGTCGCCCTCGGGATGAATCGCGCCCTGGCGTAGGACCTCCATCGTGGCGCCGCGAATGCGCACGATGGTGCTGGCGGCGCCCCCCGGGGTCGTCCCCGCGTGAATCACACGACAGCGCCCCTGAAAAGCCTCCTCGACGGCCTCAGGTGTCGACGCTGGCGGGTCGCCGGCGTGGTTGGCGCTGGTGGTGGTCACCGGCGATCCGAAGGCCGCCACCAACGCGCGCGCCGTCGGGTGGGACGACACCCGTACCGCCACGCATCCCGCTTCGAGCAGCGGCTGCGGGAGATCCTCGCGCGCCGGCAGCACCAGGGTCAGTGGGCCCGGCCAGTACTTGTCGATCAGCTTGCGCGCCAGCGGTGGCACCGTGGCGCACACGCGCGACAGCATGTCGACGTCGCTGACCAGGATCGAGATCGCCTTGTCCGCGCCGCGCCCTTTCAGCGCGCGCAACCGGGCCAATGCCAGCTCGTCCAGCGCGTTCACGCCCAGGCCATAGAACGTCTCTGTCGGATAGGCCACCACCTCCCCGCGGCGCAAGGCCTCGGCAGCGAAGACGATCTCCTCGGGAAACGCGTGGACCAAAGGAACCTCGTGTCAGCCCGGCGGGAATTCTGCACGGACCTCGGCGTCCGACGCCAGTACCTTCTCGCGCCGCGCCTGCCGTTCAGCTTCGACCTTGCGGGCGAGCGCCGCGTCCCCCACCGCGACGATCTGCGCCGCCAGCAGCCCGGCGTTCTCGGCACCACCCACGGCGACCGTGGCCACCGGCATCCCCGGCGGCATCATCACCGTCGACAGCAGCGCGTCGAAGCCGCCCATTGAGCCCCCTGCCACCGGCACGCCGATGACCGGGCAGGTGGTGTGGGCCGCGACCGCGCCCGCCAGGTGGGCTGCCCCCCCCGCGGCACAGATGAACACCTTGCAGCCGCCCGCCACCGCCTCTTTCACGAACGCGGCCGTCTCGACCGGCGTCCGGTGCGCCGACAACACGCGCACCGCCACCCGCAGCCCCAGGTCCTGCAACACCTTGGCGGCAGGGCGCATCACGCCCAGATCGGACTTCGAACCCATCATGATCGCAACTTGAAAGCTCATGCGTCTCCTCGCATTCCAATGTCTGTTCGAAAATGCATTCCAGAAAAACCAATCCGACCCGCGTCGGACCCAATCGCATCGTAAGCCTTCGCGCGCGACGCGTGCAGATCGCGACCGCGCGCCGTGATCCCCAGCACCCGTCCGCCCGCGGTCACGACCCGTCCCCCGTCGCTGCGGGTGCCGGCGTGGAATACCCAGCGGGCGTCGTCCGCGGGCGCGGCGCCCGGGCCCGATAGGCCCGCGATCGGATCGCCCAGCCGAGGCTTGCCCGGATAATCGGCGGCCGCCAGCACCACGCAGACCGCGGCCTCCGCGGTGAACCTGGGTTCGCCCGCCGGCAATTCTCCGGCGGCCGCCCCCTCGAGCCAGGGGAGCAGATCGTCCTCCATGCGGACCAGCACGACCTGCGTCTCGGGATCGCCGAAGCGGCAGTTCCATTCGATCACCATCGGCCCGCGATCGGGCGTCAGCATCAATCCGCCGTACAGCAGGCCGCGAAAGGGCCGCCCCATACCGGCCAACGCCGCCACCGTGGGCGCGAAGATCCGCTCGACGATGTCGCGGGTGGAGGCGGGGGTCAGCAAGGACGACGGCGAGTAGGTGCCCATGCCGCCGGTGTTCGGACCGCGATCACCGTCGAACACGGCCTTGTGATCCTCGGCGGACGCCAGCAGCGCCACGCGCGTGCCGTCGCAGAGCGCCATCATCGACACCTCGCGCCCGAACAGGCGTTCTTCCAGGACCACCCGCGCGCCAGCCGCGCCAAACTCGCCCTCCCCCAGCATCCGGCGAACGGCGGCCTTCGATTCGGCCTTGGTCGACGCGACCACCACCCCCTTGCCTGCACACAAACCGTCAGCCTTCACGACCACCGGTCCCGGCTGGGCGTCAATGAAGCGCTCGGCGGCGGCGACGTCCTCGAACACGCCGAAGGCGGCGGTCGGAACGCCCGCGTCGGCCATCAGACGCTTGGCGAACGCCTTGCTGCCTTCGATCTCGGCGGCCGCCCCCGAGGGGCCGAAGAACGCCAACCCCGCCGCGCGCATCGCATCGCCCAGCCCCGCGGCCAGTGGGCCTTCGGGACCGCAGACCACCAGGCCCACCGATTCGGCGCGCGCCAACGCCACCAGGCGGTCGGTGTCGTCGGGGGCGAGCGCCGCCAGGCGGACCTTTGGCAACGACGCGATGCCGGGATTGCCGGGCGCCACGATCAACTCTGCGCAGCGCGCGCTCTGTCCCAGCTTCCACGCCAGGGCGTGCTCACGTCCACCGCTGCCAATCAGCAGAATCTTCACGGGGGCTTTCACGATCGTGTCGATCCCCTAGTGCTTGAAGTGGCGTTCACCGGTGAAGATCATGGCGATGCCGTGCTCGTCGGCGGCAGCGATGACATCCTCGTCGCGCACCGAGCCGCCCGGCTGGACGATGGCCGACACGCCCGCGCGCGCGGCTTCATCGACGCCGTCGCGAAAGGGAAAGAACGCATCTGACGCCACCACCGAACCCTGCAGCGACACCCGCGCCTTGGACACCGCGATGCGGACCGAATCGACACGCGACATCTGCCCTGCCCCCACGCCCAGGGTGCGGCCCCCCCCGCAGAACACGATGGCGTTCGACTTCACGTGCTTCGACACCCGCCACGCAAAGTCCAGATCCGCCAGCTCGGCCGCGGTCGGCGCGCGCTTGGTGACCACCCGGGCCTCCGCGGCGGACGACGTCGCCATGTCGCGAGTCTGCACCAGAAAACCGCCCGAGACGCTGCGCACCTCGTGCACGCTCGCACCCTCGCGTTCGCGCCCGGCGGCCGCCACGAAGTCGTAGGCCAACAGCCGCAGGTTCTTCTTGCCCGCCAGCCGAGCCAGCGCCTCGGGCGTGAAGGACGGCGCGATGATGCACTCCAGGAACGTCTCGCCCAGCTCGCGGCCCAGGTCGTCGTCGACCGGGCGGTTGACCGCCACGATGCCACCGAACGCCGACACCGGATCGGTCTCGCGCGCGCGGCGGTAGGCGTCCAGCGCGCCGGCATCGGAGACGGCGCAGCCGCAAGGATTGGTGTGCTTGATGATGGTGACGGCAGGCGCGGTGAACTCGGCGCACAACCGCATCGCCGCGTCCAGATCCAGGATGTTGTTGTAGGACAGCTCCTTGCCCTGAATGACCTCGGCCGCCGGCAGCGACAGCCCGGTCGTGGGGGGAAGCGCGTAGAACGCCGCCTTCTGGTGCGGGTTTTCCCCGTAACGAAGCGGGCGCGAGAGCGTCGTGGACCAGTGCTGGCTCACCGGAAATTCGGCCAGGGGGGCGCCCGGGTACGAAAGCCGCGACAGATACGACGAGATGGCTCCGTCATAGGCGGCCGTGTAGGCGAAGGCCTTGCGACACAGCTCGAAGCGCAGCGCGTCCGACACCGTGCCGGTCTCGACGATCTCGGCGGCGACCCGTGGATAGTCGGCGGGATCGACCACCACCGCCACGCGCTCGTGATTCTTCGCGGCCGAGCGAATCATGGCCGGCCCGCCGATGTCGATGTTCTCGATGATCTCCTCGAACGGAGCCCCCTTGGCGACGGTCTCGCGGAAGGGGTACAGGTTCACGACCGCCAGATCGATGGCGGACAGTCCCGCCTTCTGCATCTCCTCACGGTGAGCGGTGGTGGCGCGGCCCAGCAGGCCGCCGTGGATGCGCGGGTGCAACGTCTTCACGCGGCCGTCCAGGATCTCGGGCGCGCCCGTGAAATCGCTGACCTCGCGGACGGGTACGCCGGCCGCCGCCAGGGCCTTGGCAGAGCCGCCGCTGGCCAGCAACTCCAGCCCCGCGCGGGCCAGGGCGTGACCAAATTCGGCGAGCCCGGTCTTGTCGGAAACGGAGAACAAAGCGCGTGTGAATTTCGGCACGGGACCGTTCTAGTCCCCGGCACCGCCGGGATCAACGCGCGAGTCCCCGTCGTTTTCCTTTTTCCCGAGACGGGCACCCATGTTCGGTCGGCCTCAACCCGCGCCGTCACCCGCCGATGATCAGGGCGATGGCCGATGAGCTGGCTGACAAGGCGAGGTCCCCTGCCCCGATCGCGCGAAACGAACGGCGCCGCCATGCCCGCGCCATCACGAATTTTTCGGCGGAGCTCGAAGTCAGCGGCGGTCGCCATGCCACGCGCGTGGTCAACCTGAGCCTGGGCGGCGCCCTGCTGGACTTCGAAGGATCAGCTCCGGCGGTGGCGATCGGCGATGCGGTCCGCGTGACCATCCGCTATCGGGGCGCTCGGCGGACGGTCACGATCGACGGCAAGGCCGTGCTGTGGAATCGGCCCAGCGGCAAAGCGCCCCTGCTGGCTCTGCAGTTCAATGAGGTTACCGATGAAACCGCCGACCTCCTGGAAGAACTCCTGGGCGAGGCCTTGGCCGTCCTGGGCCTCCGCGCGGTACGCCCTCGGCTCGTCGGCCGCTAGGATTCGCCACGGTCGGGAAGTCTGGGCTCGATCGGGAGTGCTTGTCGAAAAACACCGGCCAGCACTCTCTCCCGTGATGCGCGGCGCCGTGCGGCTCGTCCTCCGTGTTCGGAAATCCAAGATCGGGGTCTCGATGCGGCCGGCCGGATGTGCAGCAGCGCGTCGTAATGTTTCATGCACGGAACTTCTGATTGCAAGAAACTTTCAGTAGTGGCAATTACCGTAGCGCGAAACCGTCTTCCAACTCGGGGGAGTCTGTCCCGGGTCAGCCGCCGCCAACGAACAGGAGTCACATGAAACTTCCAATGGTTTGCGTGGGGGGGGCAATCCTGGCTGTTGGGGGATTTCTCGGCTGTACCGGCGAAATTGGCCACCCAACGCCCGCCTACAACGGCTCTGGTTCCGGAAACAGCTCGGGATCCGGGGCCTCCTCCGCCTCCGGCGGAGCGACCCCGGGTGGCGCTTCGGGCGGCAGTAGCGGCAGCGGCAGCGGCAGCGGGTCGGGTGGCGTGTCTTCCGGATCGGGCGGATCGGGGGCACCGGGGGGATCGGGGGGAACAACGCCCGGTACGGGCGGCGCCACCGGGACCGGCGGGTCGGACATGGCCCCCGCGGGAACTCTGAACTTGAAGGGGACGCCGAAGTTCTACCGGGTCATCAAGCTGACCAACGCCCAGTGGGCGGCTTCGGTCCAGACCCTGCTGGGACTCAGTGCCGGGGGGCTGGAGAAGAATTTCGAAGATCAGGTCTCGGGGATGACCGACTTCACCAACAATGAGCTGGTCCTCAATTTCGACGCGCGCAACTGGCAGGATTTCCAGGAGGCCGCGGACATGCTGGCCGCCCAGGCGACCGCGACGGACGCCGCGCTTGCCAAGGTCTATAACGGCACCGATCCTGCGGGGTTCATCTCGACGGTCGGACGCCGCGCCTACCGGCGGCCGCTGACGACCGCTGAGCAGGCGGCGTACATGGCCCTTTACACCCAAGGGTCCACCCAGACGGGGACGCGGCCGGCGTTCGCCAAGGGCGCCGCGCTGGTGATCACGGCGCTCTTGCAGTCGCCAAACTTCCTTTACCGTACGGAACTCGGCGCGAAGGGCGCTCCGCTCAGCGCCTGGGAAATGGCCGCCAAGCTTTCACTGTGGCTGCGCGGAACCATCCCGGATGATGCGACCCTGACCTTGGCGGCGGGCGCCGGCAAGCTGGATACCGCGGACGGCGCTGCCGCGCTTGCCAACACGATGCTCGGCGAAGCGCAGGTCGCGACCTCGATGCGCCGCTTTGTCGGCGAGTGGTTGCACTTCGACAGTTACGCTCTGATCTCCAAGAAGGACGTGCCCAGCTACTCGGACGCACTCAATCCTGAGTTCCAGGAGGCGTCGTACAAATTCTTCGAGTACATCTTGACCCAGGGACTGGGCGTCAAAGAGATGCTGACGTCGACCACCGGCTTCTATGGCCCGGGGATGGCCAAGCTCTACGGTCTGACGGCGCCGAAGAGCGGCTACATGCAGGCCGACCTGGGAGCGAAGCGCGTCGGCTACTTCACCCAGCTGCCGTACATGACCCTCAACGGACTCAACGCAGAGCCGAATTCGATTCTCCGGGGTGTCACCCTGGTCCGCGACGTCGTGTGCGCCACGCTCGGACCGCCCAGTGTCGTGCCGCCCGAGATTCCCGCGCTCAAGCCTGGACAGACGAACCGCGAGCGCATCGATGGCATCACGAAGGCCTGCGGGCAGAGCTGCCACAACGACATGATCAATCCGCTCGGCTTCGCCTTCGATCACTTCGACGGGATGGGGCAGTGGCAGGACACCGAGAACGGCGGGCTTACCATCGACACGGGTGGGTCGTTCAAGTTCGCCGACGGGACGACCAAGACCTGGACCGACGTGGCCGGACTGATGCAGGTGCTGGCGACGACGCCCCAGGCCCACACCTGCTTCTCCAAGAAGCTGGCCAGCCACGGGCTCCAGCGTGACATCACCATCAACGACATGCCGCTGCTCAACACGCTGACGTCCACCAGCATGGCGGACGGCGCCGCCGGCTCGGAGAAGCAGCTGATCATCCAACTCGTGAAGAATGATGCGTTCCGCACCCACGGAGGGCCCCAGTGATGCGCAAGCCTGATGAACTCGCTCGGCCCGTCGTCGAAACCGAAACCGGGAGGCTGCAGGGGTTCAAGCTGTCCACCGCCGGGGCTCGGAGAAATGCCGTCAATCGCCGGGCGTTCCTCCGCGGAGCCGGCACCGTGGCCGTCGGTCTTCCCTTCCTCGAGGGATTGCCTGAAAGATCCGCCTGGGCAGCCGCAACGCCGCCGGTGTGCACGCTGTACGTCGTCGGATCGTGTGGCGTGGTCGGCAACAAGTTCTTGCCTGACGCCACGGGTTCGCTGACCCAGGCCGGACTGGCCGGAATGACCTCCAAGGCCACCAGCGCGCTGTCGGCCCACGCCGCCAACCTGCTGTTCGTGAAGAACATCAACTGGGTGCAAGGCGGCCCGAAGAGCTGCGGGCACGCGGAGGGCCTGGTGCAGTCGCTGACGGGGGCCGGCCCGGGGTCGAGCGGCACCGCATCTTATTCGAGCGGTCCGTCGGCCGACATCGTGATCGGCCAGGCCGTGAATCCCGCCGCCACCGATCCCATCGCGCTCTACGCAGGCCCCAAACCGGCCTACATTGCCGATCGGATCTCTTTCAAGGGAGCGGGCGCTGGCCAGGTGCGCGCGGGCGATCAGAATCCCTACCTGCTGTATTCGAGGCTGATGGGGCTCACGACCACCACGCCCACCGGCGGGACGATGACGGATCCCGCCGCGATGCAGGTCGTGGCCAACCGGAAGAGCGTCAACGACCTGGTGAAGGCCGAGCTCACTGCCTTGATGGGCAATACGGCCTTGAGCAGCGACGACAAGATGCGGCTCCAGCAGCACTTTCAAAGCATTCGGGACCTCGAGGTCACCATGGGCAACGTGGGCCTCAACTGTTCGGCCACTGGGATCGACATGACCACCCTCGGCAACTACAAGAGCGGGTTCTCCTACAAGACGGACGGCATGGTCGAGACGGTCGCGATGCTTCACATGCAGCTGGTCGCGCTGGCCTTTGCGTGCAACTACAACCGGGTCGCGACCCTGCAGTGGGGCGATGGGACCGACGGAACCAAGTACAACGTCGCATCGAACGCCAGAGGGTGGACGTTTCACGAGATCTCCCACCGGGTCAAGTCCGACTCGGCAATCGGCAACGATTCCACGGCCGAGCAGGCCCACGGGGAGATCGATGTTCTTCGCATGCAGACCCTCGCGAAGGCCCTGGATGTCTTCAACGCTCGCGGCCTGGCCAGCAACGCGATGGTGATCTGGACGACCCACATCTCCGACGGGCCGAGCCACAGCGGCAAGGCCGTGCCCCACATCATCTGGGGCAACGGCGGTGGATTCCTGAAAACGGGTCAGTTCATCGACGGTGGCAGCGTCACCAACAACAAGTTCCACAACACCATCATCACGGCAGCCATCCGCGACAAGAGCACGACGGCCGTGAACTTCGGAATGGGCACCGGGACGGGCATGATCCCGGCCATGATGGCCTGACGAGATGACCTGACGAGCGGTCGGGCCTCCCGCCCGCTCGAAACTGGTCCTCGGAGCGCTTGTACCGGCTGACGCGGTCCTAAAGTTTGAGCCCAATGCTGACGGTACTACGACTGTAGTGCCAAGACCGGTCAGTAGAAGTCTGCGGGCGAAGCTGGTGCGCACGATGGTGGCCATGGTCCTCATCGTCGCGTCCGGCACGCTGCTGGTCGTGGCGGTGATGAACTACTTCACCGCGCGCACCACGCTGTCCACCATCGAATCGCACCTGCGGGACAATCTGCGGCGCAAGGGCACCGATCTTGTGGCCAGCCAAGGTCTGGCCTTGCGTGATCTGGTCGCCGACAACGCTTTCGGCGACGTGGCACGGCTGATCGAGCGTACGGTCCAGGGCGACGAAGACGTCGCCTTCGGACTGTTCATGGACGAGGATGGCAAGCCCTGGGGATTTGCCTCCCGGCTGGTCACGCCCTCCGGACGGAACGCACAGGACTGGGCGGAACTGGGGATCAAGCCCGACGCGATTCGAAGCGGCGCGGCGCCCTTCACGACCAAGGTGGTGCTGGGCCAGGCGGTCTTCGAATTCGAGGCGCCGGTGGTCGACGACAAGCACACCACTCTCGGTACGTTGCGGTACGCCTTGTCGCACCGTTCGCTGCAGAAGGCGTTGGCGGCTGCCCGCGGGGCCTCGCGACGGGCCCTGATCACCACCGTCGTCGTGCTGCTGCTGTTGGGCGGTGGCGCCACGATGCTCGGGTTCGCGTTCAGCCAGCGCGCCGCTTCCCGCATCACCCGCCCCCTGGGAGACCTGACCGGTGCGGCGAAGGCGCTGGCTCAGGGCCGCCGCGACATCCGGGTGTCGATCGACAGCGGCGACGAGTTACAGCTGCTGGGTTCGGCCTTCAACGACATGGTGACCGAGATCCGAGACTACACGGTCCGCCTGGAGGACATGAACCGGGGTCTGGAAACCAAGGTCCAGGAGCGCACCCAGGCGCTGGGCGAGAGGAACCGCGACATGCGTCTGGTCCTCGACAACGTGGCGCAGGGACTGGTGACCCTGTCTGCCGACGGCCGACTGGCGCCGGAACGGTCGGCGATCGTCGACCGATGGTTCGGCCCCTATGGCCCGGACACCCAGTTCACCGATTACATGATGGGCGTCGACCCCATCTTTGCGGAGTTCTTTGCCCTCGCCTATCAGGCCCTGTGGGAGGACGTGCTGCCACGCGCGCTCTGTCTCGAGCAACTGCCGCGACGCCTGCGGCAGGGGGACCGGGTCTACCAGTGCACCTATTTTCCGCTGGGCCAGCAGGCGGTTCCCGAGGGCATGTTGGTCGTCATCGACGACATCACCGAGCAGCTGCGGGGCGCCCGACAGGTGGCGGAACGAACCGAGATCCTGGCGCTGTTGGAAGCGTGCACCAGGGACCGGGCCAGACTGTTCGCCTTCGTCGACGAGACCAATGAGTTGCTGGCCCGCGCGCGCGGCGCAGACATGGCGACGCAGAAGCGCCTGATCCACACCGTGAAAGGGAACACCGGTCTGATGGGCCTGGGCGTGGTGGCGACCATCTGCCACGAGCTGGAAGACCTGCTGGCCGAGCGCCACGGCGCCCTGACGCCCGAGGATCTGGTTCCGCTGGAAGACCGCTGGACCCATCTGACCTCGACGCTCACGAACTTTGTCGGCGACCGCCGTCACGACGTCGTCGAGGTGCCTGTGGAGGATCTCGATCGGCTGGACCAAGAAATCCGCTCGGGCTTGAACGGTCCCCGCCTGGCCGAACGCCTGTCGTCGTGGCGTTTGGAACCGGCCGAGCGCCCCCTGGCGGGACTGGCCCATCATGCCCGCGCCCTGGCAGCCCGCATTGGCAAGGGTCCGATCGAGGTGATCGTGGATGGCGGAGGTGTGCGCTTGCCGGCACGCGCCTGGGCAGGACTCTGGTCCGATCTGGTGCACGTGATCAGCAACGCCATCGACCACGGCCTGGAATCTCCCGCGGTCCGGCAGAGCGCCGGCAAGCCCGCCGTCGCCACGCTGAAGCTGTCGACGCGGCTGATTGACCGTCGCATCGTCATCGAGATCGAGGACGACGGCGCCGGTATCGATTGGGCCGCCATCAGGAACGCAGCGTCGCGGCGCGGGTTGCCGCACGACACGCAGGAGGATCTGATCCGCGCCATGTTCGCGCCGGACGTTTCCACCCGCTCCGAGGTCACCACCGTCTCGGGCCGCGGGATCGGGTTGGCGGCGGTCCAGTCACAGATGGAGGCCCTCGGCGGCACCACCCAGGTCCGGAGCCGTCCGGGCGAAGGCGCCTGCTTCACCTTCATGTTCCCGGTTCCCGAGATCGGCGGCGTGCGGGGTCCCGACGCCCAAGCCAGTGGAGGCCGTGTTGCGGTCGCCTGAAGAAGGTCCCGAAGTCGGAACGACCCCGGCTGGCCTTCGCGAAGAGGTGCTGCGGGCCGGCCTGGACCTGTTCGCCGCCTACGGCGTCCGATTTGCGCAGATTCCCTTCGAGGAGGCCGCGGCGGGCAATCGGCCTCCCCTTCCGCCGGTGCTGTTCCTCGGTGTCTGCGGGTTCGGAGGCCGCGCGGTCACGGGCCACGTGATCCTCGGAGCCACCGAGGGCGTGTTGACCCGCTCGAACACGACGCGGTCCACCAGCGACGACTGGATGGCCGAGCTCGCGAACCAGTTCCTGGGCCGGATCAAGAACGGGTTGCTCCGTCAGGGCATCCAGGTCCACCGGGTTCCTCCGGTGGTGCTGAAGGGCGCTGCGGTGATGCTGGCACACAACCAGGACGAGGCTCCTCTGGAGCTGGCCGACGGGCGGGATCGGGTGCTCATCTGGCTCGACGCGGAACCGTCGACCGACGATGCGCCCGCCGTTCTAGAGCCACCCACGGACGTACTCCACGAAGGCGAGATGGTGATGTTTTGACCCAGCCGGAGATCGAACGCTTCCCGACCAAGCCAGCCGATGCGGCCGCCCGCAGCGGGGTGGCGACCCGACCCAACGACCGACTGGCCTTCGATAGCCATCAGAACCCGGTGCTCGCGGCCACCAATGACGGTGTGATGGATTGGGACCTGGCCACCGGCGCCATCCACTACAGCGAGCGATGGAAAAGCCTGCTCGGATACGAAGACCATGAGCTGACCGATTCGCCCTCGCTGTGGAAGGAATTTTCCCACCCGGATGACGTGGCCGAAGCGGAGCGACAGCTTCTCGATCACATCGAATCGCTGTGGCCGTTCGCGCACACCTGGCGGATGCGGCACAAGAACGACGATTGGCGATGGTCGCTGTGCCGGGCGGTGACGTTGCAGGATGACGCCGGCGTCCCGCAGCGGTGCATCTGTGTCTTCACCGACGTGACCGATCAAGTTCTGGCCGAGAAGCGCGTGGCCGAGCTTGGCCGGCGCGTCGAGCTGCTGCTGGTCTCTGCCGGGGAAGGCTTCCTGGGCGTCGACGCCTCCGGGATGGTTTCCTTCGCGAACCCGGCTGCCGTGCAGCTGCTCGAACACGGCACGACCAACCTGGTTGGAATGGCGCTGGGCCGGGTGGTCGCGCACGGTTGTCCCCTCGACCAGCCTTGCGCCCCCTCCACCTGTCCCATCTTGGCGCCGCTGGTGAGCGGGCTTCCCAACCGGGTGGCGGGCGCCACCTTCGGTCGCAACGGCGGCGGCTCGTTCAGCGCCGACTACGTCAGCACGCCGTCCCGCGATGACGATCGCATTGTCGGCGTGGTGCTGACGTTCCGCGACGTGACCGACCAGCGCCGAATGGAGTCGCAGCGGATGCAGGGGCAAAAGCTGGAGGCCCTGGGCCAGCTGGCGGCCGGCGTGGCCCACGAGATCAACACGCCCATGCAGTACGTGGGCGACAACGTGTCCTTCCTGCACGGCGCCTTCGCCGATCTCCTGAGCGTGGTCGCCACGTACCGCGGTGCCATCACCGACCTCAAGGCCGACCCTGCCCAGGCCGAGCTGGTCGCCCGGATGGAGGAGGCCGAGGCGGCCTCTGACCTGGCCTATCTGACCGAGATGGTGCCCAAGGCGATCGATTCGGCCCAGGAAGGCATCGATCGCGTGCGGAAGATCGTCGCGGCGATGAAGGCGTTTTCGCACCCCGGACGCAGCGAGAAGATGTTCGAAGATCTGAACGAGGCCGTCGACTGCACCGCCACGATATCGGCCAACGTCTGGAAGCACGTGGCGCGGATGGAAAAGGTGCTGGACACGGCGCTCCCCAAGGTGAGTTGCCTGGTGGGCGAGGTGAACCAGGTGATCCTGAACCTGATCGTGAACGCGGCTCACGCCATCGGCGATGCCCACAAGGCCGCCGCCGACGGGTCGGAGGAGCTGGGGCTGATTCGCATCGAGACCGGAATCAAGGATGGCTTCGCCGAGATCCGCGTATCGGACACCGGCGGTGGCATCCCCGAGGCCATCCGGCACCGTCTGTTCGAGCCGTTCTTCACCACCAAGGAGGTCGGCCGCGGCACCGGTCAGGGATTGACCCTGGCGCGCTCGATCATCGTCGATAACCACGGCGGGTACCTGAATTTCACCACCGAGCTCGGCAAAGGCACGACCTTCGTGGTGGGGCTACCGCTCGACAGCTAGGACGGAACGCGGCCGGGTAGCGGCTGGGTGGCGCGCAGGACCGCGCGCAGCGAACCGCCCGCAGCCTGCAGCGGATAGCCCGCAGCGCGCCCGCTAAGCTGCCGCGGCGGTGATCTTGTTGACGGCGGCCAGCAGCAGATCAGGCTTGAACGGCTTCACGATCCAGCCGCGGGCCCCGGATTCCCTGGCCCGACGGATCAGGGAGGGTTGGCCCTCGGACGTCAGCATGATGATCGGGGCCGTGAGGCCCTCGGTGTGGGCGGTCGCGATCATGTCCAGCCCGCTCATGCGAGGCATGTTCACGTCGCACAGCACAGCCGCGAGGTCCGAGTGACTGCGCAGCTTTTCCAGGCCATCCAGGCCATCGACGGCCTCCAGGATATGGTAGCCCGCCGGGCCCAGGGACAGCCGCACCTGCTGGCGCACGGTATCGGAGTCGTCGACCACCAGAATCGTCTTCACCCTATAGGAATCGGCAGATCCCGCGGGAAGCTTGACCCGTAGCTATACGGGCGGCCGATGTTGGTCTGCGCCACGTCGAGACCAGGGAGCGCAAGGCAAAGGGGCCCTGGTCACAGACCGCCTGGGCACACCGATGATATCCTCGGCCTGATGCTTGCCTTCGCCTCATCGTCAGGACTTCCCTTGGCTCTGGCTTGCGCGCTGGTGCTCGCGTCCTGTGACCGCGGCATCGGAAGAGGAGGCGGCGGTGGTGGTGGAGAAGGAGGCGGAGGACGCGGCGGCGTAAGCGGAGAACGCGGAGGAGCAGGCGGAGCAGGAGCAGGCGGAGCAGGAGCAGGTGGAGCAGGAGCAGGCGGAGGGGGACGCGGCGGTGGGGAAGGAGGAGGACGCGGCGGCGTAAGCGGAGAAGGAGGCGGCGGCGGACGCGGCGGCGTAGGCGGAGAAGGACGCGGCGGCGGCGGAAACGGTCTCCCGGTGTGTGGCTCTTCCAGTGTCTCCGTCGAGGGATACATTCGAGACGCCACGGGACCGTTGATGGCATCCGTCAAGGCCAGCGTTACCGTTGCCGCCAGTTCGCGCCAATCCGGGGACGTCGACACCGTCGTGCTGAACGCAGCGACAGGCGAGCATTGGACGCTGACGCTCCACATTCCCGAGCTGCCAGCCGACCTGGTGAAGGTGGGCGACGTTTTTGACCTCGATGTCGTCGCGGGCAAGTCCTTGGGGCCCGATCCCTTTGCAGGGGACAACCAGACGATCGTGCTCTCTCACGGTACGCAGCTGGTGCTGTTCGCGGCCGTTCTGTCCGGGAGCTATCAGCCGTCCGGGTACAGGCCCGCCGCCCTTCCCCGCCTTTCCAACTACGGGATTGTCCTCGCGGACGGCGGCGTCGTTTGTGCGGACGACGTGACCGCGCTTTTCCACCCCGGCTGTCCCCGGCGCGGCCACGACGTGGCGGCGACCGTCGGGACGGTCACAGGCGTCGTCGGCCGCGGGGCGACCGCGCGGATCGGCCCGCTGTCCTTGTCGCTGTCCGTTTTCGACGACCACGTCGACGGTGGGGGCTGCGACACCCCGGCGCCCACCAGGATCGCAGGATTCATGCTGCCCCCTTGAGGCCGTCGCTCGAGGGTGCGCCCGTTGACACGCTCCGCCCGGTCTGCCGACACCGTTGTGCTCACGCGGTCGATCGAGAAAAATACAGCCGCCGCCAGTGGCGGTCCTTCCCGGGGTCGAAGTAGCCCGCGCGCTGCCAGCTGTCATCCGCGGAAAGGTGGCTCGGGTTCTGGTCGACCGGGCGGTGGAATCCGAGGGATTCACGGAAGGCGTAGTGCGAGAAGATGCGCATGAACTCGCCCAGGTAGATGTCGGCGACGCGGCGGTCGTTGCGGATGACCAGCATGTTCTCGCCGTTCGTGTTGGTGCTCGCCTCGCTGAAGTTCGCCGACCCGGTGATGACCACGGGCTTCGGCCCGAGCGGATCGACCAACATGAACTTGGTGTGGACGTACTTGACGTTCGCCTCCTTGGTCAACTTGTCGCGCTCTGCCAGCCAGCGATCGAAGCTGTTGATCGCGATCGAGTCACCGATGGCCACCACGACGTTCGGAAGGTTGCGGATCCGCGCGATGTCCTTTTTGCCCTGAGCCAGCCCGCTGCCGTTCCCCGCCTTCTCCATCAGCGCGAACCGCAGCACCGTCTGCGCGGGCTGCTCGTAGACGGCCTTGAACTTGTCGTGCATCCCGAACGCGAAGGTCATGAAGAGCGGCTGGTGCGGCCCGTTGGCCCCGTGGGCAGCGGCCAGGTCGTCAGCGATCCCGACGTACCAGTCGAGCACGTTCAACCCCTTGTGCGGCGAGAACACCAATGTCAGAGGTTCGGTCCATGTCTCGGGAGGCGCCGGGTTGTTGGCGGCCGTCCAGAGCTTATCCTCGGCGACCGCCTCGTCCGCCTTCAACTGGGCAAAGTAGTCGAGGTAGCGCCGGGCGGTCATTGCGTCGTCAACCGCGTGCCCCACGTTGAGGTGACCGAAGATGCCGTTCTCGGTCAGGTTCGTCGAACCGGTCCAGACAGCAATCGGCTTGCCCTTGCGGGACAGCACCAAGAACTTGTTGTGCATGATCTTCCCCTCGGTGTGGGGGGTCACGAAGGGCTTCAGGCCCGCCGCGGCGATCGCGGCGAGGTTCGCGTCCTTGGGGCCGGTGTCGCCGGGGATGGCGTCGTAGACGATCTCCAGCTCGACGCCGCGCTCGGCGGCTTGCTTCAGCGTCGCCAGGGCCTCCGGCCACTGGAACTCGTAGAAGGCGCCGTGGAGGCCGAACGACGCCCCGGAGGCACGGGCGACGAAGGCCTGAAAGGCTTCGAGGAGACCGCGCGACAACCAGCGGTAGGCCGCCTCGCCAACGACCTGCGGCGACTGGTTCTGAAACCTCCGCGCGTACTCCTGCGAGGCGATGGCTCCGCGGTTGAAGAAGATCGAGTGTGGGCTGCCGCTGGTCGCCCACTCTGGCTCGGTCGCGATGCGGACCGACAGGCTTGCCCCCTCCTTCAGCTTGGTCGGCTTTCCATAGAGGGGAAGCACCGTGTAGGTGTAGTCGTGTAGCGGCTTGGCGCTGTAGTCGGCCCACTGAAAGGACTGAAAGGGGTGCTCGCGGCTCGACACCTGGCCGCCCGGGCCCAGCAGCGGATCGGTCGCCGCGAAGGTCTTCATCCCCGTCATCCAGTAGCGTTCGTCCTCGGTGTGATCCTCGCGCTGGATCGCGAAGCCCAGACAACCGGCGCGGCGGCTGGGCGCCAGGTTCAACCCCAGCAGCACCACGTGTGTTCCGGCGACGGCATTGACGGTCAGCCCCTCGACGCTCCTGCGTTTTCGCATCCGATCCTCCGCTCAGGGTTGTCCCCAAGTGAGACGAAGGAGGGACGGAATATTCCCGTCCCCGACAGCCATCGCCATGAAGATCCTGACGTCCGAGCAGCGTCAGCCCGCGGAGACGCCGGGCACGTCACTGACCAATTTGATGGTGTCGTCCTCCTGACGTCGGGGGCTACGGCAACCTGAAGCCCGCCATGACGGTTTCCGACTTGCTGTCGCAGAAGCCGGTGTCGACGAATTGCACGAATCGGCCGATCGAGAACGAGAAACCACCGACCTGTCGGGTTTGCCCGTCCGCCACCGTACCGATGTCCGTTCCGATCATCACGCGCGCCGCTCGTGGACGAACGATGCAATTATCGGCGACGTTCGATCTCTGGCAAAGGATCCCGGCATCGGAGACACCAATCCCGAAGGAATCCAGCTGCGGCAGCGGCTGGTCAAAGAAGCTTGCCAGGTGGGCAGTGAACGCGACGACCTTCCCGGCGCGGGCAAGAACGATCGTCTGGTTTATCGTCGTAAAATGGGCGATGTCGGCGCTGGCCGCCACCGTCATGTCCAGCACGTCACCGGCCTTGATGAACTCGGCCGGCATGTCGGGGATGCGCAAGAGCAACGTCCACGTCCGGGCGGCGCCGGTATCGGCCAGCACGAAGCGGAGGTTGGCTTTGGTCGCCGTGCACAGCTCGCAACCGCAGCTGGAAGTCGTACAGCCGTCAACGCTGGTCACGGTCACGGTCGCGGTGACCGGCGCCGCCACCGGCTGGCCGTCGGCCGCCAGGATGGTGCCGGCGACCTCGACCGGCACACCAGCTGGACAGGTCGGGTAGCCGCCGGCGCCCCCAGGCCCTCCGCCTTTTCCACCGACCTCACCGCCAACGCCACCGGGTTCGGTGCCGCCAGCGGCGCCGCCCGTTCCTGTCGTGGTGCCGCCCGTGCTGGTGGGCAAGGTTCCCACTGCGCCACCGATATCGACGGCGGTCGCTCCGCCGGTTCCGTTGTTCATTTTTTCGGAACCGCACGACATCACACCTGCGATCACCAACCAGAAGGCCACGGGGAATTTCATGACGGCGGCCGCTGCATCGCGTGTGCCGCCCGCAGGACCGCGCCTCTGCCGGGGGAGATCACGACGTGATCCTGACGTCGATGTCGGGATGCCTGGCAGGCGGCGGACCCTGCGGAAGGCGCAGGCGCCCCGGGCGGCCAGTGGTGGCACGGTAGCCGCCCCCCGCTGCCCCACCTGAACGCAAAACCCCCGCGCCCTGGGAGGGACGCGGGGGACCGGGAGTCAAGCCCAAGGGAGCCGCGGGTCAGAGGGGCGTGATGCTCCACTGCTGCCAGGCCGTACCGGTCCATGACCACTGCTGAACCTTGGCGCCTTGCGTGGTGGTGCCGTTCGGGAGCTCGATCGAGCCGCCGAGCTGGCTGCCCGGGCTGAACTTGTAGTACCCGTCGCCGGTAGGCGTGAACGACCATTGCTGGTTCGCACCACCGGTCGCCTGATACTGAATCAGCGCGGCGCCATTACCCGGCGAGCCACCGTTGATGTCCAGCAGCTTGCCGCTGAAGTAGTTCATGAAGGTGTACCGGCCGGGCGAGACCTGCTTGATGCGCCACTTCTGGTTGTCACCGCCCGTCAAGGGCCATTGGATCAGCGACGCGCCGTTGAGCGTGCTCTTGTGGTCCACGTCCAGGCACTGGCCCGACTGGCGCGAGCAGACCTTGTAGTTCGTGTTGGGGTCGAAGTTCCGCCACACGGTGATGACGTGGTTGAATCCGTTGCAGGTCTTGTAGCCGTCGCTGCCGTAGGGATAGTCAGCGGCGCTGCAGCGGTCCTTGCAGTAGGCCCCGTTGCCAAACGGGTTGGTGTAGGGCACGCCCGTGGTGCCGACGCCCAGGCGCCCCGGCACTGCGCCTTGATCGAAGTCCTTGCCATTGCAGAAGTACGCCTTGGGCGGGCTGGTGAAGATGTTCCCGAAGAACGAGCCCTCCTGGTACGGATAGTCGGTGCTGCGGCCCCAGCCCATGGCGGGGTGGTCGCCGTCGAGCCACAGCTTGATGTTCTTTCCGGAGGTGTTCACGTGGGCCAGCAGGCAGGCCGAGATGTACTCCTGGCAGGTGGAGTCGCAGGCCCCTGTCTCCCACTGGGGGGCGATGCCTATTTGACCGGGGTAGGTGTACGAGACGCCGTTTTGATCTCGCTTCGTGATCGAGCGCCCCGCCGGGAGGGCGCACCGCACGATGTAGGAGACGGTGGAGCGGCCGCTGGCGCTGCTCATCAAGCCGATGCTGTCGGCCAGCCCGTTCAGCGAGGACAGGCCGTTCAGCGACGACAGCCCGTTCAGCGAGGACAGGCCGTTCAGCGACGACAGCCCGTTGATCGAGGACAGGCCGTTCAGCGACGACAGCGCTCCGTCCTCGCTGTCCTGGACAGCGGGTACATCGTCACTTTCCGGCGCGCAGGCGGTGCCGAAGAATGCGGGCGATGAGGCGATGAGTGCGACGAGGTAGGATGTCTTGGTCGGGGTCAGCATGGCGGCGGTTCCTCGGACCGAGGGAACTGCAGTTACCATGCCGTTGTAATTGGTAATCTAGGATACGTAATGTACGTCAATCTAGGCTTGTGGCGGAGCGTTCCGTTGCTGGTGCGGTAACAGCGTTGCGCCGGCGACAACCACCGACCCACCAGGGTCTCGCCGGCTGTCGATTCCCTCCAACCGATCCCCGCGTCGAAGTCAGGGCGCTTCGAACGGTCCGATGTCGGGTGCGCCGTTGTAGAGCGCGTTCCCCCAGAAGTCGACGCCGCCATTGTTGGGGATCACCACGCCGTTGTTGATGGCCGGCGATGGCGCACGGACCTGCAGACCGCCCAGAGCGGCAGCCGTGGCTGGGCCAGCCATGCTCCCGCTGGGGCGCATCGCGGCGTCGACGAAGCTGGGCGCGCCCATCTGCGCGGCGCTGCCTACCGCGGAGACGCCACTGAAGAGGTTGTTGGCGTAGGTGACGCCCGACCCCGTGACCACCATCGCCGCCGCGCGGCTGGAATGCAGGATGTTGTTCCGGAGCGTGTATCCGGCAGCCAGCAGGTCGGTGCCGCCCGAGGTCGCGACCAGATTGCCGCTGTTGATCCCGTCGATGAAGAACAGGTTGTTGTGGATCTGGTTGGTGGCCGAGCTGTCGGAGTGCAGGTTGATGCCGTGGCGCTTGTTGTTGACGATCAGGTTGTACCGAACGATCGCGTCGCCGAACGCGATCTGACACAGCAGGATGCCGTCCCCGTTGTCGTGCACGTAGTTGTACTGGATGACGGTCCCGGTCGTGGCGCGGTCGGCGTCGATGCCGTTGGAATCAGCGCCGCCCGCCTTCTGAACGGTTCCGAAGGTCTCGTTGTACTGAATCCGAACATCATCCGCGTTGTACGCCTCGATGGCGCTGGTGCCTGAATCCTTGGTCACGTTGCGTTCGACCAGCACGTGCTGCACGCCCGTCAGGTAGATCGTGTTGCACCCGTACGGGGCGCCGGTCTGGGACAGGTAGTTGTTGCGCACGACGATGTTGGTGTGCGGCGTGAACTTCGAATCCGTGCGCGACCCGCGTACGCCCCAGCCGACCGTGCCTTCGAGCTGCTTGAAGATGATTCCGCCGAACGAGGTGTCCTGGATGACGTTGTTCTCGATGACGACGTCGTTGAACCAGGTCTTGGTGGTGCTTTGGGCCTCGACCTCCACGACGATGCCCCCGGTGCGCTTCGAGGCGTCCCAGCCGGTCTGGAACTTGACCCAGGGGGGATCGTCGTCGGCGACGTCGCCGCCGATCCAGTTCACCTGACCGGAGACGTTGTGGATGAACGAACTTCGAATGTAGATGTGATTGAGGGCGCCGACGTCCCGTCCGCGCACCGAGACCCCGCGGTAGTCCCCGGGCGCGCTCTTGGTGTTGGTCAGTTCCAGGTTGTTGAGCTCCCAGTACTCCACGTTCTGCAGAAGGACCGCCTGCAGATCGCTGGTCCCGGCGGCGATGCGCGGCTTGTTGCCGGTGCCGTACTGATCGATGACGTTGGGCGCCCCCGCCGTCCCCGACCCCTTGGGCGCCAGTTGCCCGGTCCACGTGCCACCCGCCTTGAAGCACACCGCGCTGCCCGCTGCGAACGTCGTCGCGTTCACCTTGGTCAGCGTTTGCCAGGCGGTGGCCGGAGTGGTGCCGCTGTTCGCGTCGCTGCCCGCGGCCGAATCGACAAAGAAGGCGCCCGTCGCGGCACCGGGGTTCTTGCACTTGGTCACCGCCCCACCGCCGCCCGCCGTGCCGCCGGCGCCGGGCGCGCCACCGGTGCCGATCACACCGCCGCCCGCTGCCGCACCGCCGCCCCCTGTCGTACCGCCGCGTCCCCCGGACGATGCGCCACCCGCGCCACCCGACGCAGACGCGCCGCCGCCGGTCCCCCCCGCCGCGATCCCGCCGCTGCCTCCGGATGCCGTCCCACCGCCGGATGCCGTCCTACCGCCGGTACCGAAGCTACCACCGGTGGCACTCGAACCACCGGTTCCTTGGCCACCGCTACCGGGGCCCGAGGTTCCTCCGCCGGCAGCGTTTCCCCCTCCTGACCGCGCGCACGCCTCGGCACCAAGAAGGAACAGCGCGCCAAGGAGCGCACCAAACGCCATCGGCGACAGCCGGAGGCACGGCATCAAAAGAACCCTAGCACTCGGCGGCCCGAGCCCGCGGCCGAAAGAGAACAGGCTCGGACTCAGTTCGTCGGGCGGTGTTTCCAGTCGAAGGCGCAGCGCGTACGCAGGTGTGTGATCGGAGTCAGCCGAGGCCGGGGATCCTGTTGCGATTCGCCAAGACAAAGGTCTCGATTTCGGGACCCGCCCAGGCTCGAATGGTGGACCAGTAGGCCGGAAGGTGCCCCTCGGAGTCGGGGAGCAGGTACGCGGCAGCGACCTCGAATCGGGAGCGTTCGTCATTCGTGTCGTCTGGATCGGCAAACGCGTAGCGATCGAGCTCATCGAGAGTAGCGCGCCGGTCTCTGGCAAGCACGACACGGTTCAGACCGACGAAGTCCAGCGTCGATGTCGCGACGTTCGGATCGACGCCCACGGTTAGACAGGCGGCACGATCAACGCTCATGCTGCCGGTATTGCTGCTGACGACCCAGATTCGGGCTTCGAGAGGGATCGTCCTCGGATCCAGCATCTGGCCAGCTGGCGAGCGGTCACCCTTCAAGGCACCGCAATGCTGGGTCTTCGAAATAGGAGGTTCGGATCGTCGTGGGTCGACCGCCCAGGTTCCTCCCTCGCAGCAGGCGAGGAGGTTGCCAAACTCAAGGTGCAGGTTGCGTTCTGCGGTCGAAAGGCTCTTGGGCTCGAAATGCTCCACCTGTCCCCGAAGTCCACCCTGGACCCTCGTCTCGCAATACGCGCAAATGAAGCCCTGCTCACGAGCTAGCGAATCAAAGACGATTCCGGATTCCTTCTCGGACTCCTTGAACTCTGACCAGGTGGCTGCAGGATTCTCGGTGCGAAACGTGGAGAGAACCCCAGGTTCCGCGCAGGAGCCGACTCGCTTCACGGGCCGATTCCGCGTCGCGCGCGGTTTCGTCGAATTGCGAGGTCGGCCCGGGTCAAGTCGGGTTCCGCCCCTCGGAAGAGAGCATCGAGTTCCTTCCGAAGCGCGAGGGCAGGTGTCGACTCGCCCTCCCCTCGATCCACGTACTCCCAGTACTGGTCAAGCTGGGCCTGCACCTCAGGGGGACGAGAGGCGGGGACATCCATCGCGTCGGTGAGAACACGGTCGAACGTGGCGCCTTGGACCGAAGGAATCGATCGCGCGACGACGCCGTCGGGGCCAGCTTCCAGTGAGACGACGCAGTCGCTGGGGACCGAAGCGATAATCTCTTCGGAGTGCGTGGTCAGGATGAACTGCGTTTGGGGAAAAGCATCCATTAAGTTGCGCACGACGTTCAGCTGCCACTTCGGATGGAGGTGGAGATCGACCTCGTCAATCAGCACGATCGATGGGCAGGAGACGCCAGCGGCGCCTTCTCGCATGACCAGAAGCTTCGCCAGGTCTGCCACCAGCAGGAGCATTGCGCGAAGGCCGCCCGCCAGATTGGTCACCTCGAACGTCTCGAGTCGGTCACCGATCCGTTGATCCGTGATCAGTTGGGACGTCGCTGGATCGATGCGGAGGTTCGAGGTGTCCGGAATCATCGCGGCGACGGCCCTGCGAACGTTCTCGAGTTGAGGATGGCGATAGGCTAGGTCGCGCGTCTCTCGGACCTGACGCGCTTCCTCGATGTCCTTCGCGGCGAACCACTCGGTAAGGTCGTCGAAGCTGCTTAGGTCACGCCGAGCGGGATAGTAGGCGCGCAAGGGTACTGTCCAATCTGTAGCGGGTTCCGGCGAGGGACCGCTGCTGACCGGGCCTGCGGGTCCACCGAATCTCAAGGTGCTCGTCGCGTTTCCGATCGTGACCTCAAGGTTGGTTTCGCCCACCGGCGCCCCCCGAACCCTGCGCCCCAGACCAAATATGTTCTCGTGCCACCCGAGACCGCCCGCTAGCGCAGCAATCGCGTCGAGCACGGTGGTTTTGCCCGCTCCATTGTTGCCGATGAGTAGCGTCAACCGGTAGCGAAACTCCAAGTCGAGGGAGGCGATCGCCTTGAAGTTCGTGACCTTCAAGCGCTTGAGCCACACGCTCTCGCCCGGGCGCAGTTCCATCGGACCCATACGATTCAGGCTAACACCACGTGCACGCTTCCGCCCTTTCCCGGTGCGGCAATGCTCGTGGAGGCCCCAGCACCCGATATGGGCCAGGGGGGTGCGGGCAGAGCCCTCTCCCCGGCCCTCTCCCGCAAGCGGGAGAGGGGGAAAGAAACGACAGCGCGGCTCTACTTCGGGCCTACGAGTCGAGAACGTCCTAGAACTCGAACTTGCCGAACGCGCCCAGCTCCTTGAACGCCTGGACCAGACGGGCGGTCAGGCCCTTCTCGCCGAGGTGAATCCAGCCGCGCGGGTCGATGTACTTCTTGTTGGGCTTGTCCGGGCCCTCGGGGTTGCCCAGCTGGCTCAGCAGATAGGCGCCCTTCTCGTCCATGAAAGACTTGATCGGATGCGTGAACGCCCACTGGGTGTCGGTGTCGATGTTCATCTTCACCACGCCATAGGAAACCGCGTCGCTGATCTCCTGCGCCGTCGAGCCCGACCCGCCGTGGAACACGAAGTTCAGCGGCTCCGGACCGGTCTTGCGCTGGGCGATCACGTGCTGCTGCGAATCGCGCAGGATGGTCGGCTTCAGCTTGACGTTGCCCGGCGCGTACACGCCGTGGGTGTTGCCGAACGATGCCGCCACGGTGAAGCTGCCCACGGGGCCCAGCACGTCGTACGCACGCAGCACGTCGTCGGGGCTGGTGTACAGCTTGTCGTGCTCGACGCCCGAATTGTCGACACCATCTTCTTCGCCACCGGTGACGCCCAGCTCGATCTCCAGCGTCATCTTCATCTTGGCGATGCGGCTCAGGTACTTGCGGCTGATCTCGAGGTTGCTCTCCAGCGGCTCCTCCGAGAGGTCCAGCATGTGCGAGCTGAACAGCGGCTCGCCGTTCTTGGCGAAGTACTCTTCGCCCGCGGCGATCACGCCGTCGACCCACGGCAACAGCTTCTTCGAGCAGTGGTCCGTGTGCAGGATGACCGGCACGCCGTACACCTTGGCCAGCGTCCTGACGTGCAGCGCGCCGGCGACCGCGCCAGCGATCGAGGCCTGCTGGTTGCTGTTGTCCAGCGTCTTGCCGCCATAGAACTGGGAGCCGGTGTGCGAGAACTGGATGATGACCGGAGCCTTGGCTTCGCGCGCGGCAGCCATGGCCGCGTTCGCGCCGTGCGATCCGATGACGTTCACGGCGGGCAGGGCGGCGTCGACCTGCTTGCAATAGGTAAACAGCTCGTCCAGCGCGTCTCCGGTGATGACCCCAGGCTTCAGCTTCAACATGTTCTTGGTTCCCTTTCGAGGGCCATCTCTACCATGTCGGATTGGGCCGGGAACGGGGAAAAATCAGCCTCGTGCTCCTCCCCTGCTTTCCCCGCCCCTGTCCCTCGCCGCTTGGTGGGCACTTCGTGTCGTCTCCGCCAACCCTTGGTAACAGCCCCGGATCTTGACCTACCAACTCCCCCGACTCCGTGTGAAAATCCGGCCCCCATGGAAAAAGACATTCTGGCGATCATCCTCGGGGGGGGCCGCGGCACGCGGCTGTTCCCCCTCACCCATCGCCGGTCGAAGCCCGCGGTGCCGATCGCGGGTAAGTATCGCCTGATCGATATCCCGATCTCGAACTGCCTCAACTCGAGCATCGGTCGCATCTTCGTCTTGACCCAGTTCAACTCCGAGAGCCTGAACCAGCACGTCACCCGCACGTACAAGTTCGACATCTTCTCCGACCGCTTCGTGTCCATCATCGCCGCCGAGCAGACCGAGGAGGGCGACAAGTGGTTCCAGGGCACCGCCGACGCCGTTCGCCAGAGTCTGCGGCACCTGCGCCGCCACATCGCCCGCGACATCCTGGTGCTGTCGGGCGATCAGCTCTATCAGATGGACTACCGCCTGATGCAGGACACCCACCGGCGCAGCAAGGCCGACTGCACCGTGGCCGTCATCCCGGTCAGCGCCGATCAGGCGGGCGCGTTCGGCATCCTGAAGATGGACACCAGCGGGCGCATCGTCCACTTCGAGGAGAAGCCATCCCCCGACCGCCTGCCCCACCTGGTGTCGGACATTCCCGGCGTGGGCCCCGGCTACCTGGCGTCGATGGGCATCTACATCTTCGAACGCGGCATCATGGAGCGCGAGCTGGGCCTGTCCAACCGCGTCGACTTCGGCCGCCACATCATCCCCGACGCGGTTCCCAAGATGCTGGTGCAGGCGCACGTGCACCGCGGCTACTGGGAAGACGTGGGGACCATTCGTTCGTACTTCCAGGCCAACCTGGCGCTGACCGACGCCATCCCACCGTTCGATTTTTATCAGGCCGACGCGCCGGTGTACTCGCACCCGCGGTTTCTGGCGGCGTCCAAGGTCTCGAACTGCATGATTCACGATGCTTTGATCTCGGAAGGCTGCATCTTGCTGGGTGCCGAGATCGAGCGGTCGGTGATCGGCATCCGGTCGCGCATCGGACGCGGCACCAACCTGCGCAACACGCTGGTGCTGGGCGCGGACTCGCACGAGACGTTGCAGGAGATCGAAGCCTCGCTGGCGGCCGGCTTGCCGCCGATGGGCATCGGCGCCGAGTCCATCGTCGAGAACGCCATCATCGACAAGAACGCGCGGGTCGGACGCGGCGTGCGCATCGTGAATCAAGCGGGAATTCAGGAGAAGGACGGCGACGGCTACTTCATCCGCGAAGGCATCGTGTGCATCACGAAGTCCGGCGTGATTCCCGACGGAACGGTCATCTGACATGTCCCCCGGGGAAGCCCCGACCGGAAAGGTCCGCTGGGGCATCCTGGGCGCGGCCCGCATCGCCACCGAGCGGGTGATTCCCGCCACCATGGCCTGCGCAGGCGCGCAGGTGGCGGCGGTCGCGTCGCGCTCGCTCGACAAGGCGCGTGCGGCGGCGGATCGATACGGCATTCCCACCGCCTACGGCTCCTACGAAGAGCTGCTGGCCGATCCCAACGTCGACGCGATCTACAACCCGCTGCCGAACCACCTGCACGTGCCGTGGACCATCCGCGCGATGGAAGCCGGCAAACACGTGCTGTGCGAGAAGCCGATCGCGCTGGACGCGGCCGAGGCGCGCAAGCTGCTGGACGCGCGCGCGCGCACCGGACGGTTGGTGCAGGAAGCGGCGATGGTGCGCATGCATCCCCGCTGGCTGGGCGCGCGCGAGCTGATCCGCGCGGGGCGGGTCGGGGATGTGCGCGCGGTGGTGGGCTTTTTCTCCTACGTGAATGGGTCTCCCGACAACGTTCGCAACAAGGCGGAATGCGGCGGTGGCGGTCTGCTGGACGTCGGGTTCTACCCGGTGACGATCTCGCGTTTTCTGTTCGAGGCCGAGCCGGTGCGGGTGATCGGGACCTTGGAAGTCGATCCGGCATTCGGGGTCGACCGGCTGGCGTCGGCGCTGCTCGAGTTTCCGAGCGGGCATGCCACGTTCACCTGCGCGACCCAGCTGCCGCACCACCAATGGGTGGACGTCCACGGCACCAAGGCACGCCTGGGGGTCGAGATACCGTGGAGCATGCCGTCCGACCGGCCCAGCCGGCTGATCCTCGATGACGGCCGCAGCCTGACCAAGGACAACCTGGTCTACCTCCCCTTCGGCGCGAGCAACCAGTGGCAGGTCCAGTGCGAGCGTTTCTGTGAGGCGATCCAGACCGGCCGACCCGCACCGATTCCCATCGAAGATGCGGTGGCCAACATGCAGGTGCTCGACGCTCTGTTCCGGTCGAGCCGCACCGGGAAGTGGGAACGACCGAGCGAGAGCTGAGGGTGCCGCCCTACCCTGGCGGTCGCGCTTGATTCGGCGCTGAGGCCGGCGGGGGTGGTGGAATCTGGGCGGGGGGCGATGAAGGCGCGGGCGCAACGGCTGGTGCCCGCGCCGGAGCGGGCGCGGGTCCCCAGGCGGGCTGCGCCGCCGGAGCGGGCGGGGGTCCCCAGGCGGGCTGCGCCGCCGGAGCGGGCGCGGGTCCCCAGGCCGCCGGTGGTGCCGCCGGTGCTGATGTCGCTGCGGGTGGCGTTCCCCAGGCCGGTGCGGGAGCGGGTGCGGGTGCTGGTGCCGGCGCCGTCAGCGGCGCGTTGCAATCGACGACCTTGAACTCGACCCTCCGATCCAGCGCGTCGCTGGCGTCATCGGCGCCGGTGCCGACCAGGTTCTCGCGGTAGCCCGCCCCACTGACGCGCAGCTTGGCGGCCAGCCCCGAGGCATTGTGCTGCAGCTTTTCCTTGATGGCAGTGGCGCGCATCAGCGAGAGTCGATCGTTGACCTGCTCGGAGCCGCTGCGGCTGGTGTGGCCCGCGATGTTCAGGCAGATGCCGGCGGTCATGGTGGCGCGCGCGACCTGGCGAAGCCACATCGGGTACACGGCGCTGACCTTGGCGTCCTGCCAGAACTCCGTGCTCCCCGGCCGGAACAACACCTTCACCGCCAGGTTGTTGGTGGCCAGGCCCAGCTCGACGATCTTGGCGAAGGCCTCTTCGGCCTGCTTGGTCAGGCCCATCTGCATGTTCGTCAGGTAGATGCCGTTGAACGTGCGCAGCTGCTGGCCGTCGGGCCGCTGCGCCGCCGCCTGATACAGCGCCAGGGCCGCACTCCAGCGTTCCTCGTTGTAGGCGGTCAGCGCTTCGGACAGCACGCCCGCGGTGGGCAGCTGTTCGACATACAGCGCGTCGGCCGGCCTTCCCGCGGGCGTCTCGGCGGTACGCACGTAACCGTCAATCGAGCGATCGCGCACCAGCGACGGACTGTCGCCGTAGAACTTGGTGGGTGACGCGTCCAGGCCGGCCTCACGAAACATGACGGCCGCCTGCGACACGACCAGCCCGCTGCGGCGCTCGGTCAGCGCCACGCTCAATCGGTAGCGCCCCGCTTCGGGCAGCGCGGTCAGCGTTCCGGTGATCACGCCGTTCGACTGGGTGGCCCCGGCGCCGTCGAAGGGAATCAGCGTCAGCCCGGGCATGGTGGTCGGAAGCAGCGCCGCCAGCTGTTGCTGGATCTTGCTGCTGGCCTGGGTTTGCTGGCCGGTGCGACCGTCCAGCAGCGGATCGATGACCACCACCCGCGTCCCGGGCGCGGCCGGCCCCAACTGGCGCGACAGATCCTTGGCCACCGCTTGCACCGCGCCGGCCAGGTTCAACTCCGGCGCGGGCTGGGCCGGCGGCGGGGGCGGCACACAGGCCCAACTGGCCAAACCGGCCAGACAGACCAGCGACACCGCCGCAATTGCGGCGTACGGGCGGTCCCCGGTTGATGCTTTCCACGTTCGCTGCGAGTCGCGTGTCATTCCACTCCCCATTCATCGACTATCGACGGCACTGGCCCTTGTAGAACGCCGCCTCGGCGGCCGACAGAGTTTCGCCCAAGCTCTGGCGTTCCAGCAAACGGGCGCATTCGACCGAGCCGGATCGCTTGGCAGCCTCTGCTGCCTTGGCCACCGGCGGCGGACCGACCTTCGACTCTCCGCTGACCGTATGGTTCACCGGCCTCTTGGCCGAAGTCTTCGTCCCGGGTGCAGACAGGGTCTTCGATCGCGGGGCGACGACTTCGGGGTCGGCCGGTTGCGGCACTTCGACACGCTCGACGGGCTCGGGGGGAGAGGTTGCTGGTGCGGCGGCGGCGGGCGGCGTGGCCGGCGTTGGCCTGGGCGTGGCCACAGGGATCACCGGCGCCGCGGGCGTATGCTCACCGGGGGGCGCGACCGAAACCCGGCTCTCGCGCGGAGCGCTGCGCATCGTCCGCCAGGTCCCGACGATGCCGCCCGCGATCGCGATGATGCCGACTGCCACCAGCGCCAACAGGACTCCGCGCCCCTGCCCGCGCGGGGCTTGCGAGCGGACTGGCGCGCGGGCCTGTGACCGCGCGTGCGACTGGCCTTCGGGCGGCGCTTTCCCGCTCGTGCGCAAGCGGCGACCGGCGAGCACGGCCGGCCCGGCAGGAGCGTCCGCCGTCGGCGGGTCCGCCGGCGCGACGGCTTCCTCGTCCGACACCGTGGTGAGCATGATGGTCGGCTGCCGGACGTGCAGCATGTGCGAGATACGTTCGACCGACTCGGCGCCGCCGCGGGAACCGAACGGCCCGATCGCCGCCGCCAGAAAGGCCACGTCGGGGAAACGCTGTTCCGGGTCCAGTTGCAAGCAGCGCATCACCGCGGCATCCAGCCCGGCGGGAACGTCGGGGCGGCGGGAGCGCGGTGAATCGGGCGCCTGGTGCAGGATCGAAGCGATCATGACCGGCATCGACTGCCCCTCGAATGGGGTCCGCTTGGTCAACAACTCGTAGAGCACGATCCCCAGCGACCAGATGTCGGAACGCGCGTCCACCGACCGCGACGCCGACAGCTGCTCGGGCGACATGTAGGGCGGCGAGCCAATGAACCCGGTGGTGCGGGTCAGCGACACGTTGTCCATCGAGGCAGGAAGCTTCGAGATCCCGAAATCGAGCACCTTCACCAGGTGCTTTCCGCCCGGCCGCTTCGCCAGAAAGAGGTTCGCGGGCTTCAGATCGCGGTGAACCATGTTCAAGGCATGCGCTTCGGCCACCCCTTCGCAGGCTTGCAGCACGTAATCGACGGCGTCGGGGATGGGCAGGCGTCCCAGACGCGCCAGCGTCAGCGAGAGATCCTCGCCCTCCAGCCGCTCCATCACCATGAAGGGGGCGCCGCTCTCCAGCGTGCCCACGTCCAGGACGCGCACTACGTGCTGGCTTTGAATCTTGGCCGCCGCCCGCGCCTCGCGAGAGAAGCGCGCCACCACCTCGACGTTCCGCAGCGCCTCGGGGCGCAGGAACTTCAGCGCCACCGGCTGATCCAGCTGCAGATTCCGGGCGGCCACGACCACCCCCATCCCGCCCTCGCCCAGGGTCGGCCCCACCAAGTACTTGCCGGCGATGATCGAGCCTTCCTCCACGGGAGCTGACGACGGTGCTGCCCCCGTCATGAACACCCGCCCAGCGCCAGTCGGGGCGCGCGAGACAAGCAGGGGCGTCGGCTCCACATCGCGGTTCGACTCTATCAAAACGCGACCACCGGGGCGGCCATCCGGCGAACCTCGACCGCACCCCTCCAATTTACGATCGGCAGAAAGATTCACGGAACCCGGTCGACGAAGCAGTGTCCCTGTCCGAGCGCCGCCCGCCTTCCCCTTCCACCTCGGGCGCGGCCAGGAGGTTGTCGCGCATGTTCATCGGCATCGATCTCGGCACCAGCAACTCTGCCCTCGCCGCTTTCGACGGCGATACCGTCTCGATCGTGCCCAACGCGGCCGGCGAGACCCTGACCCCTTCGGTGGTCCGCGTCGACGCCCGTGGCGCGGAGACCGTCGGCCGCCGCGCCAAGGCCGCGCTCGACAGCGACCCGTCCAACACGCGCGCCGAATGGAAGCGACTGATGGGGACCGCCGAACGCCTGCCTTTCGAGGCGTCGGGGCGGTCGCACCTGCCCGAGGAGCTGTCGGCGCGGATCATTGCTTCGCTGCTGGGTGACGCACGAGATGCCCTGGGGTTTCAGCCCCGCGCCGCCGTGATCTCCACCCCGGCCTTGTTCGAACTGCCGCAGAACCACGCCACCGCCACCGCCGGCAAGCTGGCGGGACTGACGGAGGTGGTGCTGATCCAGGAGCCCATCGCCAGTGCCATCGCGGCGGGCTGGCGGGCCGAGGCCGAAGGGACCTGGATGGTGTTCGATCTGGGCGGTGGCACGCTGGACGTGTCTTTGCTGGAGACCCGGGACGGACGCCTGCGCGTGGTCGACCACGCGGGCGACAACTTTCTGGGGGGCCGCGACATCGACGAAGCACTGCTGGACTGGGCGCTGGGCGAGGTAGCCGGTCGCCCGGGAATGGTGGCGCTCCACCGCGCGAACCCGCGCGCGCGGCGCAGCCTGGGGCGCCTGCGCGCCGCCTGCGAGCAGGCCAAGATCGATCTTTCCCGTGCCAGCCAGACGGTGATCTCGGTGCCCGAGCTGAGCCCGGGGATCGATGGCGTTGCCTTCGACGTCGACCTGGAGATCACCCGTGACCAGCTGGTCCTGCTGATGGCGCCGCTGCTGGACCGCTGCGTGAACGTGGTGCGGTCGCTGTTGCGCCAGAACCACCGGACCGAGGCGGATGTTCGTCGCTTGGTGCTGGTCGGGGGGCCCACCCTGATGCCGGGCGTGCGCGCCCGGCTGAGCCAGCTGTTCGACGGGCGCCTGGCCGAGGGCATCGATCCGATGACCATCGTGGCGCGCGGCGCAGCGCTGTACGCGGGAACGGCCGGCCTGGACGCCCGCCCCCTGGCGGCGGCAGCCACCGCCCGCGCGGGCCTTTCGGTGCGCGTGGAACACCCGGCCGTGACCGCCGATCGGGAGCCGTTCGTGGTGGGTCGCTTTCTTCCCACCCCGAACGAACGGCTGCCCGTCACCGCGCGCATCACGCGGGTCGAACGTTCGTCGCGTCCCACCAGCGACCTGGGCGCTTCCGTGGACGTCTCGCCCGAAGGCAGCTTCGTCACGCAGGTGAAGCTGGAACGCGGCTGTCAGAACCATTTCCGGCTGTCCGCCTTCGATGGCGCCGGTGCGCAGATCAAGCTGGTGACCGAACAGTTCGCCATCGTCCACGGCATCTCGATTGCGGACCCTCCCCTGTCCCGCTCGGTCGGGATCGCCTGTGCGGACGATCTGGTGCAGGTCTACTTTCCCAAAGGCACGCCCCTGCCCGCCCGCAAGACGCTGGTGCACAAGACTGTCAAGGCGGTCGCGGCCAACGACCAAAGCGACGCCCTGGCGATTCCAGTGGTGCAAGGCGAGTCGTCGCGCGCCCACCGCGATCGCCTGGTGGGCGTCCTGAGCGTGCGCGGTCCACGCCAGGATCTGCCGGCCGGCAGCCGCATCGAGGTGACGCTGCAGCTCGACCGTTCTGGACAATTGCATGCGCGCGCCGACATTCCCGCGCTCGGCCAGACCTTCGAGGAGGTCGTTCACCTGCTGGTGCCCTCGGCCACGGTCGAAACGCTGGCGAAGGAGTGGGACGCCGCCAACCAGCGCGTCGACGCCATTCAGCGACGGGCCTTCGAAGCCGGCGCCTCGCCCGCCATCGCGCTGATGAGCGGGGTGGCCGGGCTGCTTTACGAAGCTGGGCGCACGCTGCCCGTCGCGCAGGCCGGCGACGCGGACGCCGCGCAGAAGCTGCACCGCCTGCTGCTGGACGTGAACGCCGCACTCGACGACGCCGAGGCGGTCATGGAATGGCCCGAGCTTGCGACCGAAGCGCGCCGGTCGGTGCTCTACTACACGCCGCTGGTGGCGGCCTGGGGCACGCCGGCCGAACAACAGCTCTTCGATCACATTCTTCAGGCCGCGACCGGGGCCGAGAAGGCGCGCAATGCCTACGAGCTGGAACGCCACCTCGAAGCCATGCGTGCGGTCGGGCGCGCCGCCTACTGTCGCAACCCGCGCACGCTGACCAGCGAGCTGGAGTACGTCGCCTCGCATGTGACCGAAGCCACCGACGTGGTACGCGCCAACCACTTGATCGAGCGCGCGCGCAGCGCGGACGCTGATGGCAACGCCATTGTGCTGCGAACACTGGTGGCGGAGATCTGGAGCCTGTTTCCCGCGGCGCCCGAGCTGCAAAAGCAGAGCTTCGGCTCAGGGGTTCGTTGATGCGGAAGCTGGCGTCGGCGACCCGCGACGGAAGCGCGTTGCAGGACCTTTGCGAACAGCACCTCGAGAATCCTTTGCTGGTCCTGGCGTTGCCTTCCACTGCCACTGCCGCGCAGATCGAACGCCAGGGCCAGAAATGGTTGAGCATGCTGGCGGCGGGCCTGGGCGAAGCCGAGCGCTACGACACGCCGCTGGGGCCGCGCGCTCGGACCGCCGAGAAGGTGCGGGTGGCGGCGGCCCAGCTGGTCGATCCCGCGCGGCGGCTGGGCCATGAATGGTGGGCGGCCGGGTGGTCCTTGCCACGGAAGGGCCCATGACCGCCCAGGTGATCACGCTGGGTCCCGTTGGCGGCAGCGGTGCGCCGCGCCTGGGCGCCGCGGGGCGCGCGGCCATGCGCGTGCTGATCTGGGTCGCGCTGTGGGCCGAGGCGCTGCGCACGCTGGCGGCCGTGGCGGGAGTGTGGTCCGGGGGATCGTGGGGCATCGTCGCGACGTTGTTCGTCGGTGTGCTGGCGCCCGGGTGGATGTTCCTGGCATGCCCGACCTGGTTGGCCTGGCGCGTGTTGGCGGGCGTCCCGCCATGGGGCCGTCGAACGCGGATGTCCCGGCCGCTGGCGCGCCTGGCGGTTCTGGCGGGCTGCTGGCTGTCGCCCTTGTGCAAGGCGCGCGATCTCCGCGGCATCCGGATCTTCCTGCAGGTCCAGGACGACGGCCCCTTCCCTCCCGGTCGTCGCGTCCCGGCCGATGCCTGGTCGGTGCTGGCGCTGGCGCTGCAGGCCGATCGACAAGGAAATCTGGAACTGGCCGATCGGATCGTCGATGCGCTGATCTGCTTGCCCCCCGGCGCGCGCTTTCCCTGGCTGGCGCGCCTGCACGGAGGGGAAGCGCTGATGCGGTCCGCGATGGCGCGAAAGGACTGGGTGATGGCCCGCCGCTACGCCCTGCTGGGCCGCGGTCGCCTGGTTCGCTTGCTGACGTCAATCGCGGAGGTTCACACGGGTGGACGGCCGACGCGGTACCGGCTGTGGTCACGATGGGCGCTGGCGCCGGACCGGCTGCGGACCTGGAGGCTGGTGCGTTCCACCTCGGCGATCCTGCGAGCGCCCAGCCGGGCCACACCGCCCCCCGTGATGGCAGCGTCGGCCGAGGATGCGGGCGCTGGCGTCATGCCCGACGTCCGCACCGAGCATGTCGACTGTCTCGATCGAGCCGCGCGGGGACAACCCCTCGAACTGCGGACCGTGCTTTCGCTGGCGGCGCGGTGGAGCCAGGCGCTGGACGGTGCTGCGACCGCGCGCCTGCTTGCGCGCGCGCTGGAACTGGACGCGCCCGATGGCGCGTCGGCCGTGGCTGGTATCCGGGCGCGGGTGCTCGACGAGCTGACCGCGCTGGGGACTTACGCCGACGGTCGACTGCCAGCCCCCGACGCCATCGACGATCCGGCGCCGGAATCGCTGGCCCGCGAGCTGGCGCGCCGGATACGGGCGCAACTGTCGCGTGGGGTCGACGAAGCTCTGGCGCCGCTCGGGGGCGAAGGGCTTCCCGCTTTTGAAGCCTGGACCCACTGGCTGACGCTGCGATCGGTGCTGGAGACGGTGGAACGACGCGCGGGCCGGGTCACGTTGACCCTGTTGTGGCACGCCTCCATTCGCGATGCCGTCTGGCGATGGGCGACCACGCTCTTCAATCAGCGGCCCGCCGAGACCGCCTGGATGGCCCACATCGTTTTCGAATGGCTGGCCGACAACGCCGAAGTGGTCGGCGATCTGGGCGCCCGGCTGACCAACCAAGAAAATGCGCGCGTCGCCCTGGCAGCCGACGCGCGCAATCCCTGGTGAGCGGGTCGCCAATCCGGCGGCGCGAGGCCGACCCCGGACGCTTGCTGCGCCCAGCCCCGAACCGGGCCGGACGCAACAGCCTGGAGCTCCCTCAGAACGCGCGGCCGCCGACAAAGTCGCGGTCGGGCCAGAATGTTGCACGACATTGCCATTGACCTGTCTCAGTATTGGCACCCGGCCGCCACGAGATCGTGACGGCTGCACCTGGCACCGGGGCGGACGGAGCCAGGCGAGGGGGCTCTCCGCCACGCGCAAGGGGTGAACATGTTGGGACTGCAGCCGATCTTCGAGGCGCCGTCCGGGCCCTCACTGTGGTGGGGGGCACTGTGCGTGATCAGTCTGGTCAACGCGATCGCGTGGGCCGTGGCTTCGGCCCGTTTGCGGCGATCCCGCCCGACCGCCGATCCCGCCCACCATGCGTCTCGGCGATGGCAACTGGGCCTGTCGGCGGTCTTCGTCCTGGTGTGCGCGTTTCGTTCAGTTTTCCCGCGCGCCGACGTCCAACGGATTTGCCTGCATGACTCCTGGCTGTCCAGCGTGATGATGGGCCGATCGCTGGCCACGGTGGCGGAGCTGTGCTTCGTGGCCCAGTGGGCGCTTCTGCTGGCCGAGCTGGGGCGCAACACCGGCTCGCGCGCAGCCGTCCGGGTCGCGCGGCTGTTGGTGCCAATGATCGCGGTGGCCGAGGTGTGTTCCTGGTACGCGGTGCTGACCACGTCTTATCTGGGCAATACCTTCGAGGAATCGATCTGGGCGGTGGCAGCGGCCTTGGGCACCGCCACCGCCATCACTCTGTGGCCGCGGGTGGACCGCCCCCAGCGCCCGCTGCTGACCGTGGGCATTGGGTTCGGCCTGGCCTACGTGGCCTTCATGACCACGGTCGACGTTCCGATGTACGTCTCGCGCTGGCTGGCGGATCAGGCCAGCGGCCGACACTACCTGTCCTTCGCCGAGGGCGTGCGGGACGTATCGCTCCGCTGGGTGGTGACAGGGTCCTGGAGCGACTGGCGCACGGAGGTGCCGTGGATGACGTTGTACTTCAGCGTGGTGGTCTGGGTCAGCATCGCCTTGACGCACGTCCCGCGCTTCGCCACACGCCCCGTTCCGATGGTCGAAGTCCCCGACCAGCGACGAGCGATGGCCGGCGCGACAGCCCGTCCCGGTGGGCGCACGACGGCCCCTGCTTAAATCGAGTTTCCGCTCTAGGTTTCCGATCTAGGTTTCCGATCTAGGCTTCCGATCTATTCTTGGGCGGTCGGCGCCAGCGACAGCGCGCGCGGCGGGTCGGAGATCGAAACCGCGCGTACGCAGCGAAGCGCCGCCCGGTCGCGCCGCGCGGCCAACGGGGTGAACCCCCGGGCCAGCAATGCGGTGGCGCTCGCCTCGGACAGCGGCACCTCGCCGGCCGGGGACAGGCGCGATTCGCCGTCGTCGTCATAAGTGTGCGAGGGCAAATCGTCCAGCTCCGCCGCGCCGTCGAAGCTGGCGCTCCAGCCATCTTCGCGAAAGGCCGCGCCGAATAGCTGGGCGACCGCGAAGGCGCCGCTGCCCCACACCCGGCCGGCGATCGGAGAGCGCGTGGCCGCCGCCGCCAGCTCGTCGAATACGAAAGACTCGGCGCGATCGGTCTTGGCGCCGTACGGCAGCCGCGCCAGCACCCGCGGCAACACCAGCCCGATCGAGGCGGCCAGCGGACTGGACCGCAGCGCGCTCCAGAACGCGCCGACATCGCCGGTCAGGGCCTGCCAGCGCGCGGGGTCCGCCGCTTCCACCGGCGACGCGCATCCCAGCAGCGCTGGCGCCGCGTCCGCCAGCAGCACCGCGCCCGCGCGCCCGGCCAGCGCGCCCAGCGTCGCCAGCAGCTGCAACTCGGCCACCTCGCAGCCGAAGTCGAAGGCCGTCGCGATGACGGACCAGCTGCGCCCATCGGCGACCAGCAACCGGTGCGGGTCGCTTTGCTCCAGCTTGCCGCCGGCGGCGGCGAAGGCGTCCACCAGATCCTGCGCGCAGGCGTCGAAAAAGCCGATCTTCAACGTCTGGTCGGTGTCGATGGCCCGCGCGACGCGTTCGGCCCCGCGCCAGGTGGCCTCCAGCGCACGCACCGCCGGCGACGCCAGGACCGCCCGCATCAGGGCCGTCAAAGTCTGGTCGACCGCCGACAGCAACATCCCCCGTCGCTGACCCACGTCCCGCGACAGGTGCGGGCGCACGGCGCGCTCCAGGATCGCGTCGACCGCGCTGGTGCGCGCCACCGCGGGCGATGCGGTTTCCGCCGCCGGCTTGCCGAGCAAGCGCTCGATGGCCGACGCCGCGGACTCGCCGTCGCTGCTGGCGGGCGCCGCCGCGAGCGTCGGCAGGCTGGGTGCCGCCGCCCCGGTCACCGCCGAGATCCACGCCTCGGCCCGGGCGAAGGTTTCGTCGCTGGGCGAAGGCGCCGCCAGCTCGCGCCGCAACGCCCGCGCGGTCTCGAACAGCGCCATGCGCGCGAACAGTCGATCGGGATGCAGGTCGTCGATGTTGCTGAAGCGGACGGCCTCCTCGACGAACCCGGACAGCGCCACCGGCACCGAGGCATCGAACGTGGCGAAGGCGCGGTCCAGCTCGCCCGCGTCGACCATGACCGGGCGCTTCAGCGGCTGCGGCGCCTCGCCGCGCGCGCGCCGCGCGCCCCGGCCGCTGAAGTCCCCGACCAACAGCAACTGAAACGGCGCCTGGTCGTCCCGACGGCCCCGGGGACGGGCGGCCTTCCCACCGAAGCTGAGATCAAACTCCATGCGTCCGCCCATGTCCGTCTCCTGCCGTCTCTAAGGTTTTCCGTCGCGAAGGCGCGCTACAGCGCCTGGGTCATCACGTCCCCCAGCACTTTGCTGAACGCGGCCGGATCAGGCAACTGGCCCGATTCGGCCAGATGAGCCTGCCCCAGCAGAAGCTGCGCGTACAGCCCCAACCGCGGATCTTGGTTGTTGGCCGCGAACACCTCATGCAGCTTCTTCACCAGCCCGTGCTCCGGATTCAGCTCCAGGATGCGGCGCACCTTCTCGGACTTCTGCCCCAGCTGCTCCATCATCCGCTGCATGCGCGGCGACATGTCGTCGTCGTCGGTGACCAGGCACACCGCGGACGACGTCAGCCGGTTCGACAGGCGAACCTCCTTGATCTCGTCGGACAGCAGCACCCGAAAGCAGGTCAGCAGGTCGCTGTAGGCCTTCTGCTTTTCCTCCAGCGCCTCGGTTTCCTTCTTGCGCTCTTCCTCGGACCCCAGCTTGATCTCGCCGCGCCCGATCGATTGCAGCGGCTTCTCCTTGAAGGTCGGCGCGCGGTCCAGCCACACTTCGTCCACCGGATCCGAGAACAGCAGCACCTCGTAGCCCTTGGCCACGAACGCCTCCAGCAACGGCGACTTGGCCAGGGCGTCCTTGGAAGCTCCGCTCAGATAGTAGATGGCCTCCTGGCCCTCCTTCATGCGGGCCACGTACTGCTCCAGCGACGTCAGCGCCGCGGTGTCCGCGGTCGAGCCGGCCAGCACCAGGTCCAGGATCTTCTCGCGCTCCTGCGCGTCCTGCGAGAGCAGGCCTTCTTTCAAGACCGGGCCCATTTCCTCCCAGAAGCCCAGGTACTCTTCCTTCTTGTCCGTGTCGCGCTTCATCTCTTCCAGCGTGGCCAGCGCCTTCTTGACCAGCTGCTTACGGATCACCTGGATCTGCCGATCCTTTTGCAAGATCTCGCGCGACACGTTCAGCGATAGATCGTGGGCGTCGACCACGCCCTTGATGAAGCGCAGGTAGGGCGGCAGCAGATCCTTGCACTCGTCCATCACGAACACGCGCTTCACGTAGAGCTGCAAGCCGCGTTTCATTTCAGGGCTGTACAGGTCGAACGGCGCCTTGCTGGGAATGTAAAGCAGCGCGTAGGCCTCGAAGGTGCCCTCCATCTTGATGGGAATGGTGCGCAGGGGGGCCTGCCAGTCGTGCGACAGGTGGCGATAGAACTCGTGATACTCGGTCTCGGTGACCTCGCTCTTCGGGCGATCCCAGATGGCCTTCATCGAGTTCAAGGTGGTGTCCTCGAACACTTGCGTCTCCGACGACCCCTCGCCGGCTTTACCCTTGCGCCAGACCTTCATGCGGATCGGGTAGGCGACGAAGTCCGAGTAGCGCTTGACGATGTCGCGGATCACGTGCTCTTCGGTGAAGTCGCGCAGACCCTGCTCGTCGTCGATGGGCTTGAGGTGCAGCGTGACGGTGGTGCCGGCCTGATCGCGCTCGCCGTCGGTGATCGTGTAGGCACCGTCGCCGGTGGACTCCCAGGCGGTAGCCGTGGTCTCGCCCGCGCGTCGGGTGAGCAAGGTGACCCGATCGGCCACCATGAACGCCGAATAGAACCCGACGCCGAACTGCCCGATCAGCTCGGGCGCCAGCTCCTTGCCCTGCGCGGCCTTGGCGACCTTCAGGAACTCCTTGGTGCCCGACTTGGCGATGGTGCCGATGTTCTTGATGACCTCGGCCCGGGTCATGCCGATGCCGTTGTCCACGATCGAGATCGTCCGCGCCTGCCGGTCGGGATCGATCCGGATCTGCAGCTCGGCCCCATCGCCCAGCTCGGCCTTGGTCAGGCGTTCGAAGCGCAGCTTGTCCAGCGCATCGGACGCGTTCGACAGCAGCTCGCGCAGGAAGATGTCCTTGTTCGAGTAAAGGGAGTGGACCATGAGGTCCAGCAGTTGCTTGACCTCGGCTTGAAACTCGTGACGCTCGGTGGGCTGGCTCATGACGATGCTCTCTTGAAGCACATCCGCGACGCTGTCAACCCGGGAGGCGACCTGTTTTTCTAGGGCTCACGGCACTTCGCTGCGACTGTGGCCGAAATGCCGACGGCGGTGAGATCGGGCAGGGTCATCGTGAAACTTCCGTCCCCACGAGTCGTCGCCTCGGCCAGCGCCACGGTCGGATCGCCGCACGATGGAGCGGTCGCCACGCAGAACACCTGGATGAAGGACCCCCCGACCCACCCACCATTGTCCTCCACCACCTTTCCCGAGAAGGCCAGCCCCCGGGGCAGCCTGGTCTCTTCCAGTGCTATTCCACGTTCACAGACGGAGACTGGGCGCAGGACGGTCCGTGCAGCCGCGCTCCCGATGGGCTGGATGATGATGGCGTAATTTCGATTCGGGTCGACCGACAAGCTGTAACGACCCTCCGAGCTGACCCGCGCGGAGGCGACGGTCCCGACCGCCCCCGGACTCTTGTCGACCGCCGTCACCACCGCGCCCGCGACCGCAGGCAGCGGCGCCAGCGTCCCGGTGAGGGTAACCTTTCGCGCCAAGGTGATGGTCCACTCCATCCTCGCCGCCTGCACCTCGACGATCCCGCCGGTGATCGCCTCCGCAGCCGCCAAGCCTTGAGGCGGGACCACCGTCAGGTCGTAGTCGCCGACAGGCACCACCCCGAACGTCGCCGTGCCCTGCGCGTCCGCCACCATTTCGGTGTCCACGGACCCGGAGGCGACCAAGGTCGCGTCCGCGACGCCCGCCCCGCCGATGGTCAACGTGCCCGCCTTCAGCTGGGGGTCGCGCGACACCAGCCGCACCCGCGCACCTGGCACCGCCGCGCCGTCGGTGCCGCGCACGGGCACCGTCAAGCTTCCGCGCGCCAAGCCGTTCCAGCGCATCGTCACCAGCAGCGATGACGCCGACAGCGGCACCGCGATCCCCGAGCCGCCCGCAACGCTCACGCTGGCCTGCGGCAGGCCCGTTGCCGCGGGAGGGACGATGATCGCCGACAGCGTGCCGGTCCGCGTCCGCAGGCTCATCTGGCCGGCATCGTCGCTGATCCCCACGGTGGACGGACGCACCCCGCGTCTCAGGATCATGCGTGCCCCGGCCACCGGAGTATCCGTGGAATCCAGCATCACGCCGCCGACGGGAATGCCCGCGTCCAGGGTGATCCCCTGATCGGGCCAATCCGTTGGAGGCGCCGTCAGCAACTCCGGTGCGATGTGCGGGTCGTCGGGAACCAACAGCAAGTCGTAGGTCATGTAGGGAAACAACACGGCCCCCAGCGGGCCCCGCATCGTGTCGCCCTCGAGGACGAAGGCCGTGGCGGGACTGCTGACGCGTACGAACGACACCAGCAAATTGCCTTGCCCGCCGACAGGCTGCGGCCGGATCGAAAATTCGCGCCCTCTCCCTAGCGTCAGCATCGGCGAAAGACCGTCGGAAAGCTTGACCCGTGTGTCTTGAACAGGAAATCCGGCAGCCGTGATTCGAAAGATCAGCGCCGGCGGCCCGGGTTGCACCCCGTGTGCGATCGCCGGGCGCCCCGAGCAGGTCGAGTCGCCTTCGATGCGCGCGATGATCCGATAGTTGCCTGGAGTCGCGATCGGAAATTCGACGAGCGAACCGGTGTCATCGAGGGGTCTCGTGCGAATCGTTTCCAGGGCGTCGGACGTCACCTCCCAGCGCCAGACCACCGGCGTCGCGAGCGTCCCGGACACCAGGGCCTTCACGCTCAACGTGACGCCGGGACCGGCCTCGATGTCGTCGAACGACGAGGGAGCGACTGGCTGAAGCGTGATGGAGCAGCCAGTGGCGGCGCCACCGGTGCCGCTGGAACCCCCGTGGCCGCCGAATCCCGGGCTGGCCCCCGCTGCACCGCCTGCACCGACGGAGCCGCCTACCGACGAGCTTCCCCCTTTTCCACCCGCGACGCCCGAGCCGCCGCGCCCGCCAGTCGCCCCGCCGCCGCCGCGTCCACCTGCCGCCGACTCGCCGCCTCGCCCGCCTGAACCGCCCGCTCGGCCCCCCGTTCCTATGATGCTTCCATCCCCGCTTCCCCCACAGCCGATCGCGAACACCAGCGGTATCAGTGCCAGCCACCCCAATGGGCGGGCGGTCACAGGTTCCATTTCACCTTCCACGTGACCCGCTGAAAGCACGTGGGCCGCTGGGCCTGCGCCGAACAGAAGGGTTCAGTCCCACAGGCCAGCAAGGCATTCTCGATCGACACCTTGTTCGGCCGGTCGCGAATCTCGACGCGCACCTCCGCCTCGTCGCCCACGTGAAAGGTGTCCGCCTTGAGGTTCAGGCCCGGAAAATCGTTGTCCACGAGGGTCCAGGCATCGTCCACGCGGCCGTAGAACCACTTGAAGTGCAGCTCTTGTGGATCCCCGTCATCGTCGACGTGGGCCACGCTGAAGGTCGCATCGCGGGTGGGATCGCCGGCCCAGAACGAACCGAAGGGCGGCACGGTCATGTCGATGCAGGGCGGTTGATCGGCGGCCACGTCCAGCGTCAGTGGCGCCGCCGCCGAGCTCCCCTGACTCTCGTCGCTCTCCTCGCGGACCGTCAAGGCCACGACGTAGCGCCCCGGAAAATCGGCGCGCAAGCACCGGTTGGCATCCGAGCCCGGCGCGGCGCACAACGACAGCTCCCCGGTGAACCCCGTCGGCGCCGTCAGCGACCATTCGAACATAATGGGATCGTCCTCGGGGTCGAACGACCGCTGACGTGAAAACACGAAGCTGGTGTTCAAGGGATACGACGCCGCCAGGTCCGGGTTGGCTAGGTCCAACAACGCTACGGGCGAATGGTTGCGTGGCGCGAAAGTGTTGTTGTTCACCCCCTCCGCGTGGTGGCGATCGGTGGCGAACACCCAGATACAGAACGCATGGTCGGGCGAGGTGACCGGGAAGGTCGGCCCTTCGGCTTGCATCGCCGGCCAGGTCGCATGGTCGCTGGCATCCGGGCAGGTCCCGTCGTGATAGGCCCAACCGATCGTCACCGGGTCCGCATCCGGGTCCATGGCGTCGGCCGTGAACGACGCGGGCTGACCGCGGAAGATGTCGCCGATCGACTCAGGCTTGGACACGGTGGGCGCCCGGTTGATGGGATTCGTGTAGCAAGCGCCGCCCGCGATGAGGGCCAGCAAGGCCAGCCGCGGCACGCAGACGCACGGGCGCCGGCGTGGACGCTCTGAAAGCAACGACAAACACCAAGCGAAAATCAGCAATGGATAGGCCAAGCCAGTCCCCTTCCGAATCACGGCAACCAAGCCAGTGGTGGTGCGACAAGAACCGAACAGCGAGGCAATCCTGTCGCGATTCGGTCGGCAAGGGAAGAGGCGCCGCGACGCGCGAGGGTAAGCCGGCTCACCCGCGCGCGGGCGGCTCGGGCAACCCGGCCAGACTCGACGATGCGTACGAACGAAGGGTCGGAGGGCCCGCGAAGTACGCGCGCACCAGGCCAACCACCTCAGCGGCGGCGCCGCTGGCTTCGTAGGCTTCCGCGGCCGCGCGATCGCGCCAGACCGTGATCACGACGAATGGCTCGTCCGGGCTCTCCGGTTCAAGCAGGAGGCAGGCCAGATTGCCGGTCTGGGCGCGCACCTTCGGCACCGCCTGCTGGTTGTACGCGCTCCGGAGCGCCTCGTGCGCGCCTGGCTTCACCAAGAACGAGCCCATCCGCACCCACATCATGTTCATGCCGCCGGCGCCGACTTGGTCCCCGGCGGCGGCGCGAAGCCCAGTCGCGCGGCCAATCGTCCCAGGCTGGCGCGCCCCGCCTCGGTGGCCAGGATCTCGGCCAGGTGCTCCTCGGCGCGAGCGCGCGCCAGCGTGCCCAGCGCCAGCGCCGAGCCGGCGACGTCCATCAGCTCCGTCGCCAGATCCGCCGCGCCCACCAGTGCGGCGTGCGCGCCGCCATCCAGCCCGCGCAACAGCAACTGGGCATAAGCGTCGCGCAGGGGTGCGTCGACCGCCTCGTCACCCGTGCCCAGGACCCCACGGCCCAGGGTCAGCGCCAACCGGGCAGACGACAACGGTGCCCCCTGCTCTACCAGCCGCGCCAGCAGCAGCGGCAGGAGACGCCGGCGATCCTCGCGGCCCAGCTGCTCGGGTGCGATCGTGACGCCATCGGCGACGCAGCGAAACCCGGCGTCCTTGTCCCAGGTGGCGTGAAACCGCACGTCGTTCACAGTGCCGGTGCGGGCGCTGGTCACCGTCGCCATCCCGGAAACCGACGCGTGCTCGGCGCGGGACTCGACGACTTGATCAGCGATCGCCACCACGCCCCCGGGCGACGCGACCTCGGCCGCACCGTCGGGCGACGCCACCTTCGCCAGCGCCACCGTCGCAACCGCGCGCGCCGGCGAGATGCGATCGCCCGCCACCTGTCGAAACACGTCGGCGCCCGTCTCGCCCGACACCTGGTTGCTCTTGGCCGTCGCCAGCAGATCCAGCATTTCATCGAGGGGCGGCGTGCCGCCGGCATCCTTCAACAAGTCGGCGGCGTAGGCGGCCAGCCGGATCACCAGCGCGGTCTCCAGACCCGCGATGTCGTCGAAGTAGAAGCCGCAGCTGGCATACATCAGGAGCGTCGCGCGCTGCATTTCCAGCAGCAGCCGCGCCGACTCGCGCGCCCGCTCGCCACCCGCGGCCAGGGCCGGCGTGCCGAAGGTGGCCAGCAACGCGTCGCGCTCGGCGATCGGCGCGTCGACCACTTCGCCGTAGGCATCGCGCGCGCCCCACGGATCGACCAGCAGGTGCGCCCCGGCGTCCTCGAAGAAATCCGCCGCGGCGGACTGCAGGCAATCCAGCGCGGCCCGCAGCGGCGCACGCCAGTGCTGGTTCCACCCGCGCTCGGGCGGCATCATCGAGCAACCGCAGTCGCGAAACCAGCGCCCCACGCCATGCCCGCAGCTCCAGGCGGTGCCCTTGCCGTCAGGCCCCAGCGCCAGCCTCATTTCCCATGTGGCCGGATGGGCTTCCAGGTACGCCGCCAGATTGGTCGGGTCGATGCGGTGCTTGGGCCCTTCCACGAAGGCGGTGAACGCCAGGTTCATGTCGGCGAACTTGCGGTGATGCCCGAACAGCTCGCCGTCGGACGCACACAGCACCAGCGGCGGCGCATCGACCTTCGACCGCGCCCCCGACGCGCGGATCGCCGCGACGAACGCCGCCGCGTCGTGGGTGGTCTCGCCGAAGGCCACCTGGCGGGACAGCGGACCGTCGAACACCGCCACCGACAGAAAGCGTCCCGAGCCGTCGGGGTGCATCCAGCGATAGGCGCGCCCCGTATCGACGCTGTCGCGATCGACGAGCGTCCAACCGTCGTTGATCTCGCTGCGCGCGCCGGCCTCGTGGTGCGTGCCCGGCGCGCGCACCGCTGCAATCTGCTCGGGCGCCAGGATGGTGTAGCGCACCCCCAGGTCGATCAGCGTCGCCAGCGTGTGTTCGTCAGCGGCGGTCTCGGGCAACCACAGCCCCGCGGCGGCGCGCCCGAAGCGACGACGAAAATCGCTGAGTCCCCACAGCAGCTGCGTGCGCCGATCGGCCGGCGTGGCCAGGGGGACGATCGGGTGCGCGTAGGCCTGCGCCATCGCGCCGCCCACCCCCAGGCGGTGGCGCTGATCCGCGTCGGCGCGCAGCAGGCGCTCGTGCGCGCGCGGATCGTTGCGCTCGATCCAGCGCGCCAGCGTCGGACCGAAGTTGAACGACATCCGGCTGTAATTGTTTTCGATCGAGGAGATGTGCCCGGCGCGATCATGGATGCGCACGTAGGCATTGGCCCGGTAGCACTCGGCGTGGATGCGCGCGTTCCAGTCGTGAAACGGCGAAGCGCTCGGCTCGGTTTCGAGTTCGTCGGACCAAGGATTTTCACGGGGCGGTTGGTAGAAGTGCCCGTGAACCACCAGCGCAATCGGTCGCGTCGCCACTGTCAGGTCATCTCAAAAATTGCGCGACCGCGTCAACAACGTATCTTTTGCCTTCTGCACCACCGTCACCCCTCCCTCGCTGACTGTGAACCGCAACTTGTCCCGCGCCAGATCGTGACCGATGTGATCGCCGTCGGCCACCCGAACATTCTTGTCGATGATGGCGCGATACACACGCGCGCCGCGACCGACGTACACGTTGTCGAACAGCAGCGAATCGCGAACCTCGGCGCCGGCGTCGACGAACACGTTGCGCCCCAGCACCGAGTCCTTCACGAACCCGCCCGCCACGATACACCCGCCCGACAAGATTGACTGCAGCGCGATGCCCCGGCGCGTCTCTTCGTCGAACACCAGCTTGGCGGGGGGATCGGGGAACTGCGCCGTCATGATCGGCCAGTCCCAGTTGTAGAGGTTCAGGCTGGGGACGACGTTCTTCAGGTCCATGTTGGCCTCGTAGTACGCGTCCAGCGTCCCCACGTCGCGCCAGTAGGCGTTCTCGATCTCGTCGGAGACGCCGCGGATTCGGTTCTGGCCGAAGTTGTAGGCGAACACGCGCCCGGTCTTCAGCATCGACGGCAGGATCTCACCGCCGAAGTCGTGGCGCGAATCCTTCAGCTCACCGTCGGCGCGCAGCTCGTCGACCAGTGCCCCCGGGTGAAACACGTAGTTGCCCATCGACCCCAGGCAGTGCTCGGGATCGCCCGGGATCGTGGCGGGATCGCGCTGCGGCTTCTCTTGAAACCCGACGATGCGGCCCTCACCGTCGGTCTGGACGATGCCGAACTGATGGGCCTCGTGCACCGGGATCGGCAGACAGGCCACCGTCGCGATGGCGTTCCGGGCGTGGTGGTGCTCGATCATCTGGCGGATGTTCATCTTGTAGATGTGGTCCGCCCCGAACACCAGCACCGCGTCGGCCCGAAACTCTTCGATCAGATGAACGTTCTGCAGCACCGAATCGGCGGTGCCGCGGTACCACTGGTCACCCATCCGCATCTGCGCCGGTACGACCGTGACGAACTGGTCGTAGCCCATGCGCGCGCCCCACGATCGCTGCACGTGTTCGGCCAGCGACTGGGATTTGTATTGGGTCAGCACGTAGACCGCGCGAATGCCCGAATTCGCCATGTTCGACAGGACGAAGTCGATGATCCGGTAGCGACCACCGAAGGGCACCGCCGGCTTGGCGCGATCCAAGGTGAGCGGGGCAAGGCGAGACCCTTTGCCTCCCGCCATGATGAGAGCGAGATATCGACGCTGGCCATCCATGTTTTTTTCTTGGCGCAGTATACCGAGATGTCGGCCAAATGGGATTTCGGGCTTATAGTCGGGCGCCATGAACGCTGCGGAAAAGTTCCGGGAGCACCTGACCGCTCTGTCGCGCAACCTGTGGTGGTCCTGGAATCCCCACATCATCAAGTTGTTTCGAGACATCGATGTGGAGGCGTTTCGCGCCCACAATCACAATCCCGTATCGATGCTGGCGGACCTGTCGCCCGAGCGGGCCGAACGCCTGTCGAAGGACGCCACCCTGCGCGCGCGCGTCGACGCCGCCTACCGCGAGCTGACGGACTACCTGGATGAACCTCGCACCTGGGCGTCGGTGCACGCGGCGCCGCTGCGGGTCCGGCCGGTCGCCTACTTCTCGGCCGAGTTCGGCATCCACGAATCGCTGCCCATCTACAGCGGCGGTCTGGGCGTGCTGGCGGGCGACCACCTGAAGAGCGCGTCCGATCTCGGGCTGCCGCTGGTGGGCGTCGGTCTGTTCTATCGGGAGTCCTACTTCCGGCAACGCATTGGACGGGACGGACGCCAGCAGGCCGAGTACCTGCGGTCCAGCGCGGATTCCTTGCCGGCCACCCCGGCGCTGACCCCCGCCGGCAAGCCCATCGTGGTCGAAGTGCCGCTGTCGATGACCGAGCTGCTGTACGCCAAGGTCTGGCAGATCTGGGTCGGCCGCACGCGCCTGCTGCTGCTGGACACCGACGTCGACGGCAACGGCGACGAGAACCGCCAGCTGGCGGCGCGGCTGTATTTCGGCGACCAGCGCGTCCGCATCCGCCAGGAGCTGCTGCTGGGCGTGGGCGGCATTCGCGCGCTGCGGGCAGCCGGCATCCATTGGGGGGGCTTGCACTTGAACGAAGGCCACAGCGCCTTCGCCACGCTGGAGTACACCCGGCTGCGCATGGAGATCACCGGCGCCGACTTCGCGTCGGCGGCCCAGGACGTCGCCCAGAGCACGGTGTTCACCACGCATACCCCCGTCGACGCCGGTCACGATCGGTTCCCACCCGAGCTGGCCGACAGCCACCTCGAGCCGCTGCGACGCTCGCTGGGGCTGTCGCACCAGGATTTCCTGGGTCTCGGACGCATCCGTCCCGAGGACAGCCATGAGTCACTGTGTATGACCGTGCTGGCGTTCAAGATGTCGCGGCGAGCGAACGGGGTGTCTGCCCTGCACGGGCGGGTGACGCGCAAGTCGTGGCAGGTACTGTGGCCATCCTCGCGCGAAGACGACGTACCGGTGGGCCACATCACCAACGGCGTCCACGTCAGCACCTGGTTGGCGTCGGGGATGCAAAGCCTGTTCGCCAAGCACATCGGCCCCAACTGGCGGGAACACCTGCCCGATCCGGATTGGTGGGCGCGCATCGAGCACGTCCACGACTCCGAGTTGTGGGAAACGCACCGGGTGTTGAAAGCGGATCTGGTGCAGTTCGTGCGTCGCAAGGTCACCGAGCAGCGCCAGAACAATGGCTTTCCGGAAGAATCGATCCGCGAGGCGCAGACCGTGCTGGATCCAGACGCGCTGACCATCGGGTTCGCGCGGCGCTTTGCCACCTACAAGCGCGCCGATCTGATCTTCCGCGACTTCGAGCGCATCAAGCGCCTGCTGACCGATCCCAGCCGACCGGTTCAGCTGGTGTTCGCAGGCAAGGCCCATCCCGCCGATCGGCCCGGGCAAGAGATCCTGCGCAGCGTCCACGACGTGGCGCTGACGCCCGAGCTGCGCAGCCGGGTGGTCTTCGTCGAGAACTACGACATCAACGTGGGTCGCCACCTGGTGCAAGGGGTCGACGTGTGGCTGAACAACCCGCGGCGCCCGCAGGAGGCCAGCGGCACCAGCGGCCAGAAGGCGCTGCTGAACGGCGCGCTGAACTTCAGCGTGCTGGACGGCTGGTGGGCCGAGGCCTACGACGGCTTGAACGGCTTCGCCATCGGCGACGGCATCACTCATGTCGATGTGGAAGAACAGGACCGCCGGGACGCGGCCAGCCTGTACGACGTGCTGGAGAACGAGATCATCCCGACCTATTACGATCGGGATGATCTGGACATCCCGCGGGCGTGGGTCGCGCGCATGAAGCGCACCATCCGCACCCTGGGATGGCGGTTCAACACCGATCGCATGGTCATCGACTACGCGCAGAAGTGCTATCTGCCTGCGGCGGGCGCCCTGAGCAGCGTGATGCCGCGCTAGCCGTCAGCGCCGACAGATATGTCGTGATGTTCCCGCTCGGGTCGGGTGCCTGATGCCCTACGTTCCGTTGAAGCGCTTCCTTTTCCGCGCGGCCCTGCTTCCCGTACGCGCGTTGCGGGATGGGGGCGGGCCGACGCGGCTGCTGGCGACGAACCCGCTGGGCGCGGCGGCGCTGCAGCTGGCCAGCCCCGATCTGGCGAACGCGTTCGCCGGGGGACGGAGCGACGCGCGGGCGCGCGCGGCCGTCGCCCGCTACGCCCGTCGCGCCGCTTTCCGCCCGACCCCCAACGGATTCTGGGCCGGGGTGGGCGTCGGTGCCCTGTCCGCGCGAACGCGCGCGCGCACCGGTTCGCCCAGCGGGCAGCTTTCACCCTCCTGGCAAAGCCTGGCGGCGCTGGGGCGGGCATTGCTGGAGGATGCCGACGTTCGTCCCCGCACGCGCCTGCGTCACGCGCCGTCGCTGGTGGTGGGCGCGCGGGGCCTGCTGTGGCTGGCCAGCGACGGGCCCGACGCCGGTCAGGACGACTTCTGTCAGGAACGCCGCGCCCATCGCGACGACGCCCTGACCGCGCTGATCGAAGCCTGCGGTGCGTGGACGCCGTGGGAGACCGTGCGCGCCACCGTGGCGACGGCGGTGGCCGCCGATCCCGGCGAGGACCTGGACGAATGGTTGCTGACCTTGATCGACGACGGGCTGTTGCACACGGATGTGGTCCCTCCCCTGGTCGGTCCGGAACCCGGCGCCTGGATGGCGGCCCGGTTGGCCCGCATTCCCGAAGCGCGGGCGCTGGCGGAGGACTTCGCGCGTTTCCGTACCATCGCGCGCGGTGGGGACGTCGCGGGCGCCACCGCGGCCCTGACCGCGTTGCTTCCCAAGCAGCGCGAACGGGGCCGCGAGACCAGCACCCCCACGCCGCTGCGCGGGACGCTGGTCTTCACGCAAGGTGCAGCCATCAGCCTGTCGCAGGCCGCGGTCGAGCGCGCCACGGCCCTGGCGCCGTTGCTGTTTCGCCTTCAGGAGGCGATGGTCCCTCCTTCGTCTGAACGTACCCCCGGTGTCACGCTGGGCGAAGCGCTGGAATCCGCGACCGAGATCTTCGGCGCGGGGGCGCTGGATCTCGGCGCGCTGGCGCTGGGCGGCTACGGGTCGTCGCCCGGTGACGATGATGCCGACGGAGCGGCCCCACCGCCGGGCCCCGCACCTTCGCCCGCGTTGCTGACATTTCTGATGGATGCTGTGGCGCAGGCCGCGCGCGAGAACCAGCCCGAGGTCCGACTTCGCGCGCAGGATCTGGAACCGTTGCTGGATGACACTGCGTTGCCGCCGACCGCCGAGCTGTTCGTGACGCCCGGTCGCGCGCGGCCGGGCGCGGCGGCCGGACAAGGCTGGCTGCTGGGCCTGCATGCCCCCGCGGGCGCCAGCTGGGGACGTTTCGCCGCGGCCCTGGGCGACGCCGGACGGCCCTTGTTCGACGATCTGCGTGAAGCAGAGATACGGGCACGACCCGACGAGCAGGCGCTGGACGTGGTGTTCGCACCCAGCGCGCGCCTCGCCGATTTGTGCACGCACCCGCCCCTGCGTCCCCACGCGCTGGCGCTATCGGGCTGGCCCGCGGAGATCCTGCACGACGACGGACAACCCGGCGAGGGTCACCACCCGATCACGCTTGGCGAGCTGGAGCTGGTCGCCGATCCTTCGGCGCTGGAACCGTTGGCGCTGCGCGCGGCGGGCGTGGGCCCGGTCGCGCCGACTCCGCTGCACCGCGTGCGTTCGACCACCGCGCCCGCCGGACTGTGGCAGACGCTGGTGGGATGGAGCCTGCGCCGCCAGCACGCCCCGTGGGCGCTGTCCTGGGGGACACTGGCAAACCTGGCGGTGCTTCCGCGCGTCGCGATCGATGGGTTCGTGGTGGCGCCCGCAAGCTGGCGCGTCCCCGAGGACCTCCGCGCGGGCACCGGCTCGGCGCGGGCGCTGGCCGCCTGGAGACGTGATCGTGGGATTCCGCGCCACGTGCAGGTCGGTGCCGAGGACGAACTTTTGCCCGTGGACCTGACACGGCCCGAGGCGCGGGCCGATCTGAAAGGCCACGCGCGCGCGTTCGAGATCTGGCCACCGCTGGAAGACACGCCCGACGAATCAGGTCGCCGCATCGAAGCTGTGGTGGGCATCGTGCAGGTTCCCGACGGCGAAGAGCGCGCCTTCATCAGCGCCGCGACGTCCGCCACCGCCGCCGCCGGTCGGGTGCCGCCGCCCATGTCCGACGCGGTTCTGGACGATGCGTGGCGCACCTTCAAGCTGTTCGGCGCGACCGACCGACAAGATCTGGTGCTGGCCGAGATCGTCGGGCCCGCCATTGCCACGGCCCGCGAGGCGGGCGAGATCTCGGGCTGGTTCTTTCAGCGCTACGTCGAAGGTCCGGGCCGTCGTCCCCATCTGCGCCTGCGGGTCGCGCGCGCCAACGACGACGCCGCCTTCGAACGACGGCTGGGTTCGCTCTTCGCGTCCACGTCGGCCCCCGGAGACATCGTCGCCCTCGACACCGCCCCTTACTTTCCGGAGATTGCGCGCTTCGGTGGGCCCGCGACGTTGCCGGCCGTGCACAAGCTTTTCGAAGCCTCGAGTGACCTGGTGCTGGCCCAGCTGGACCGCGAGACCGAGGCTGAGCCAGACGACGATCAGCTCGAAGATCAATTCGAAGATCAGCTCGATGATCGGCTGATCACGCTGGTCTCCGCCTACGACGTGCTGGGTGCGGCGTTTGGTCTGGACGCGCAGGCGCGGCAAGCCGTCGCCGAGCGCCGCAGGCAGGCCCATACCGCGGCCGAAGAGCCGGCGTTCGGACGCGAGCTGGCCCGCGAATTCCGCGCTTATCGGACGGCCCTGCGAACGGCCCTGGCCAGCCGGGGCAAACGCGGCCCCGTGCCCAGCTACGGCACTGCGGCCCGCGCGGCCGCCGCCAGCCTGGACGAGGCGACCAAGGTCCGCCTGTTGCCCGTGCTGCTTCATCTGGACGCCGTTCGTTTGATGGGAACCGATCGCGTCGCCGAGATTCGCGCCCTCACCTTCTGGGAGCGGACCCTGGAGAGTCTGGAACGCCATCCGGAGCCGGCGGCATGAACCGCGTCAGTCGACGGGCGTCAGCCAATCGCGGTGACGCGCGTCGCGGCCGGTGGCCGCATCCATGAAGGCCTGCGCCAGCATCAAGGTCAGCGCGCCGGGGCGGCCGTCACCGATGGTGCGTCGGTCCAGCTCGACGATCGGGGTCACCTCGGCCGCGGTGCCACAGAAGAATGCCTCATCGGCGACATACACATCGTCGCGGGTCAGGCGTCGCGTCGCGGTCGGGATGCCGCGCTCGCGCGCCAGGGTGATCAGCGCATCCCGCGTGATGCCGGTCAGAGCGCTGGTCAGCTCGGGTTCACACAGCACACCGTCCTTGACCACGAAGATGTTTTCGCCGGGTCCCTCCGCCACGAAGCCATCCACGTCCAGCAGCAACGCCTCGTCGTAGCCGTCCTCGCGCGCCTCCATGCTGGCCAGGATCGAGTTGGCATAGGTGGCCGAGAGCTTCGCGCGCGCCATGGTGACGTTCACGTGATGGCGCGCGAAGGAGGAGGTCTTCACCCGAATTCCCCGCGCCAGCGCCTGGGGGCCCAGGTAAGCCCCCCACGGCCAGGCCGCCACGGCCACGTGAACCTTGGCCCCGGTGGGATCGACGCCCATCTTCTCGGCGCCGTAGAAGGCGATGGGTCGCAGGTAGCCGGCCGCCAGCCCATTGGCGCGCACCACCTCCCGCTGCGCGTCGTGCAATTCGGCGGGGCTGTACGGCATCTGCATCCGATAGATCTTGGCCGAGCGAAACAGTCGATCCGTGTGCTCGGCCAGTCGGAAGATCGCCGGGCCGGTCTCGGTCGCATAGGCCCGCAGGCCCTCGAACACCGCCAGACCATAGTGAAGTGAATGGGTCAGGACGTGGGTGGTGGCGTCCCGCCACGGGGCGAGCCGGCCGTCGTACCAGATGAAACCATCGCGATCGTGCATGGGGACCCTCCTGGTTGGGAACGGCACCCTATTGGTCGACTTCTTCTGGATAAATAGGCATCCTGTTGACGTTTCATTCGGTATTTACGATCAATGGACCGCCTGCAAGCCATGCGCGTGTTCGCCCGGGTCGCCGAGCTGGGCAGCTTCGCGCGCGCCGCCGACGCGCTGGCGCTGTCGCGGGCACGGGTCAGTGAATCGATCGCGGCGCTGGAGCGGGCGCTGGGGGCGCGGCTGGTGCACCGAACCACGCGCCAGGTCGCGCTTTCCGACGACGGGCGCGCCTTTTACGAGAGGGTGGCCCGCATCCTGGGGGACGTCGACGAGGCCGAGGCGGTCGTCCGGCGTTCGCGGTCGGTCGCGCGCGGCCGCCTGCGCATCGACATGCCGATGGCGCTGGCGCGTCAGTTCGTCGTGCCCGCGCTGCCCGGCCTGCTGGCCCGCCATCCCCAGCTGGAGCTGGAGATTCGCCTCGAGAACCGGTCCGTCGATCTGATTCAGGAGGGCCTCGACTGCGCGATCACCTACGGGGCCCCGACTGACACCGGTCTGGTGGCGGTCCGGATCGGCACCACCCATTTGGTGACCTGCGCGTCGCCGACCTACTTGTCCCGGCACCCGGCGCCCCTCACGCCGCGTGGCCTGGGCAGTCACAACGCCATCGCCTTTCTCTCGCTCCCCAACGCGCGCCCGGCGGACTGGCGATTCGAACGGGAAGGGACGCCAGCGACGCATCGTCCGCGCGGAAATCTGGCCTTCAATTCGATGGAAGCCTGCGTGGACGCCGCCCAGGCGGGACTGGGGATGACTCAGGTTCTGTCGGCGCTGGCCCACGGCGCGATCGGCGCCGGCAGCCTGCGCCCGGTATTGCTCGACTGGGCGGCGGAAGGACCGTCGCTGTACGTGGCGTATCCGCCCAACCGACAACAATCCGCGCGCATCCGCGCCTTCGTCGCCTTCGCCACCGAGATCTTCGCCCAGGCCGACACCGGCTGGAAAGACCTGGCCGACGCACGAGAACAGGTCCGATCTCCGAAGCGGCGTCGAAGGTGACGCTCGGGGCCTGCGGGCCTGTGAGGGGCCACGGTAGAGCCGACCGGTCGGTCATGGTACGACCGAGGCCCATGTGTCTGCCTTCGAGGATCCGAATCACGGCTGTGTTCCTGGTGACGCTGTTCCTGGTGACCCTCGCCAGCGGGGACAACCGCCGGTGCTCCGCGAACGCCGCACCCGCGGCGATCACGGTGCTGTACTTCGACAACGACAGCGGCGACGTCGCCTACGACTACCTGGGCAAGAGCCTGGCCGACATGTGGATCACCGATCTGTCGTCGCTTCCCGACGTGCGCGTGGTTGAACGCGAGAAGCTCGAGAAGCTGCTGGCTGAGCTGAAGCTGCAGCGGACGCGTTTCTTCGACCCCGCCACGGCACAGAAGATCGGCAAGGGCGTCGGCGCCCAGTACGCGGTCACGGGATCCTTTCATTCGTTCTCGCCGCAGATCCGGCTGGACACGCGCATCGTGCGGGTGGACACCGGCGAGGTCCTCAAGGCCGCCCAGGTGACCGGTCACAAAGACGACTTCTTCGCGCTTCAACAGCAACTGGTGGGCAAGCTGGTCGATGGCCTCGGCGCCGCATTGGGAAGGGCCGCCACCCCCGCCGTGCGCGAGCGTGTGACCACCGCGCGCGCCAACCGCCTGCCCGATCTGGGCACGGCCCTGGAATACGGACGCGGATTGGACAGCCGTGATCGTGGGGACCTTCAGACCGCCACCCAGCAGATGCAGAAAGTGATCAAGGACGCGCCGGATTTCGGCCTGGCGCGCACCCGCTACCTGGATTTCATGAAGACGATCTACGCCGTGAAGGAAGCACGCGCCCGGACCGCGGAGCGCGAGGGCAGCCAGGAAGAGCGCGACGTCGAAGGGCGCATGGATGCCTGCCTGGCGGCGCGGCCGCCCTGGTCTGCCAGCGAGAATCTGGTCAATCGTTACTTCGGCTGCCGCCTGGTGCGCGGGCTGCTGTTGCGCACGCGCCTGCGCCGGCACCTGAACGCGCCACCCGCAGACTTCCTACCCCTGGTGCGCGCCTATCACGACAACCAGCAGGCCCTGGCGATGGAGGGCCAGGCTTATCTGGCGGCGGGAGGCCGCGCGATCACGCCCTACGTCGACGGTCCCGATTTGCAGTTCGCTCAGCGGCGGCTGGGCGGCATGCAGGCCTTCGGTCGGGGTCCCTTGCACCCACCGACCGTCTCGATGCAGCTGGGCGAGTTTCTGATCCACTGGAACACGCGCCGCGAAGAAGAAAGCGAAGCCGACGGCCAGAGCCGCCTGCGCGATCGGCAGCTGGCGCCGCCGGCGGGCCGCGACGTCTGCTTGTTCAAGTGGGAGCCGCGCTACGTCGACATCGCCCTGCGCGCTGCGGGCGCGTTGAATGATCCCGAGCCCATCAACCCGCGGGATCCTTCGACGGGTGAGTACCGCCTGTCGTTGACAGTCGACCTGCTGCTGACGGTCGGCAAGACCGACGAGGCGGTGGCCCGGCTGCAGCGCGCGCTCGCGACCTCGCCCGGCTCGGTGAATCTCATCGAGAAGAAGACCAAAGCGATTCTCGACGGGTCAGCCCGCGGGTTCCCCTGCACCGCGTCCAGCAGCCCCTGAAGCGGGCGGCACCGCGACGTGCGGCAACGTTCCCATGCGGTCCGCGTGGCGGAAAACTCACCTTTCGTGAACCAACGGCACGCTCTGTTCTGACGCGGACAGCTTCGCCGCCCTGGGAATCACGCGCACGGTCGGGCCTGGGGGTTGCTTTGGACTCGAAGTCCGACCCTGACCGGGTCAAGATGAGGAGACCTCCGATGTCCACTTTGGGAAATGTCCGATCGGCTGGCATGGTTGGGCGGGTAGGCTTGGCCGGGGTTGGCCTGGTTGCCCTGCTTGTGAGCCCGGCGCTCGCCCAGCAGGACGTTCAGCCTCCCGCCTGGCAGGCCGAGGCGGCCCCGGCCGACCCCGGTTATCCAGCCAACGACGAATGGAACAACCAGGCGGCTCCCGAGACCAGCGATGGCGCCCCCTTGATTCCACCGAACGTCGAAGGGCCGGCCTACCCCGCCGCCAACGGCAATTACTGCTACGTCGGGCCGCACCCGGTCGATACGCGGGTCGCGCCCGGGCCTTCGTGGGACGACACCCAGGGACAGCACTTTCGTGCGTACGCCCCCATAGACACCCGGCTCTACGCCTTTCGCGACGGTTGCTACTACTTCACCGGCGATCCGCGCGACTTCGGCTACGGCGGACAGACCTATGCGTACTACGGTGCGCATCCGTTGCTGGATGCGTACGGCGGCGGGTGGTGCTTCATGATGGGTCCGCACAACCACATGTGGCGGCCCTGGTCGCCGCTGTTCACCGTCGTGGGATCTTGGAACTACTGGCACGGGCCCTACGATCCGTTCTTCTGGACCTATTGGCCGTATTACTCGTTCTATTACCGGACCTACTACCCCTCTTACTACGGCGGTGGTCGGTTCTACGGGGGCGGCGGTTATCGCATCGCACCGCCGATCCGGCCGGTGCAGGTGCAAGCGTGGCGCGGGGCCAGCACCCGCGGCGCAGGGGTCTATCGGGGAACGCCCCCCACGCCGGGAATGCGCTCGAATCCCAGCGCGCCCGCCAGCGTCTATCGAGGATACGCCGCGCCGAACAGCGGCAACGGCTTCCATCAGGGCGTCGGCCCCGGCTATCACCCGGGCGCTCCAACCTACCGCTCGAACCCGCCTTCATTTCAACAATCAGCGCCGTCGTATCACCAATCGGCACCGTCGTTCCACCAGTCGGCACCGTCGTTTTCGGCACCGTCGCGGCCGTCGTTCTCGCCTTCGCCCGGTCGTTCGTTCGCGCCCTCTGGCGGCGGCTTTCATGGCGGCGGCGGCATGCGCCGGCGCTGAGGCGGATGCTGATCGGTCAAAGGTTTACCTGATCGAAAACCGATCAGGTTTTCCGGTGGAGAAATAAGGTCTCGCCTTGATCGGTAAAGAGATCAGAATGGCGATCAAGAAAAGGTCGGAAGGGCGGCCGTCGTTGATCGCCTAGGGGCGCTTGTTCTTCTTCACTTGAAGGACGTCTGGGAGTGCGCACGATGCTCAAGGCGGCTGGAAATCGTTCCGACAATCGACGCCGTCGACAACGCCTCATACGTGCACGTCCAATCCCTCCACGCCGACGATGGGAGTGGTTATCAAATCCTTTCGTCGTATCGTTGCACCAAAGGTTCAAGGGAGGGGGAGAACATGACATTTCTAGTTCAACGGGGCTTGCTTCCTTGGATCCTTGGAATGGGCGGCGTGTTGACCATGGCCGGATGCGGAGGCGGCGGCGCCTCGCCAGTTGATGCGGCGTCGGACCGGGGTGGCCACCCTGCAGGCGGCGCTGGCGGCGCCGCGGGTGGAGGAAACGGAGCGGGAGGTCGCGCGCCAGGCGGCTCAAGTGGTGCGATCGGTGGCGGCGGGAGTGGGCAAGGGGGCGATGCACTTGCGGGAGGCACCGCCGGCGGTGGTGCCGGGACAGGCAACGGAGGTGCGTCGATTGCCGGCGGAGGTCGAGGTGGCAGCGCGGGCACTTCGTTGGGGGGATCGGTCGGTTCCGGCGGCGGCGTCCTCGGCGGTGGTCACGGAGGCGCCGTCATCGGAAGCGGTGGTCTGGGTGGCGCCGTGTCCACAGGCGGTGCCATCAGCAGCGGAGGAGCGCAGGCCGGTTCCGGCGGTCCCGCCGGTAAGGGAGGAGGCGGTCAAGCCGGCGCGGGCGAATCCGGCACTGGGTCGGGTGGTGTCGCGGGCGGCACCGCCGGGGCGGGCGGGTCCGGAGCGGGCGGAACCGTCGTCGTCACCAGCCTGCCTCCCGGACCGACCAACTTCACATTCTACGGTTGCTCGAAAGTCGGCGCGGACGGTCAGTCCGGGAACGGGATCATGGTCGGCTCAGCCGACGGACGAGGGGTGATGTTCGAGATGTGGGATGCCCTCGAGCCTCGCTATCCTTCGTTTCCTCTCCCCTTGCGCGCGGTTAGCCGAATGGCCGTGGGTCAGGGCGGACGCGTTGTCACGGCCTCGGCGCCCCAACCCACCCCGATCACCAACAACGACCTGTTTGGCACCTTCTTCACCCCTGACGAGAGCATTCTCAGACCCTTCGGTCGAATGATTGACTTCATCGTGGGCGCGAATGGAACGATTCTGAACGGTCCGACCACGGTGATGGCCAGCCCCACGACCAAGACGTTGATGGCCGTCGACGGCGTCAAGGGTTATCACACGCAAGCCTGGGCAGTGGGCGCGGATGAGGAGATCATCCACTGGACGGGTACCGCGTGGGAGCCGGGCAACCATCCGTCGGTGCCTGGGGTGACACTTCGGGGAATTTCGGTCTTCAGCGCCACGGATGCGTGGGCCGTGGGCGACGGGGGACGGGCTTTGCACTGGGACGGCACGTCCTGGACTGCGTTTCCGACGGGCACGACCGCCAATCTGAACGCCGTCGTCAATCGCCCCCCCGACCCCGGGTTCCCTCCCTTCTTCTGGGCGGTGGGCGACGCCGGCACCGTCGTGAAATGGAACGGATTCGTCTGGACGGCCCAAGCGTCCCCGACTTCGGAGCCACTGTACGCGGTGTGCTTTCGAGGCACCCCGTCGGGGGCGGCCCTGGTCGTGGGCGGACGCGGAGGCGCCTTCACCGGCTCCGTCGCGTCGGACGCGTTGACCTCGTATTCCGTGGACCTGTTGACTTCGGCCACCACGGCCGCCATCGGTGCGACTTCTGGCAATGACATCTGGGTGGCCCTGAATGGCCCTCCGCGACCGACGTGGTCGACGCGCCCGTTCCTCGGCGGGACGCCCTCTAGCCTTCTTCATCGGGTCAACGGCGCCTGGGTACCCCAGCCTTTCGCCAGTACGTCGTCGATCTCGTTCATCCTGCCGCTGCCAGCGAGCCAGGTCTTTTTCTCTGGGGCAGGGTTGTACTGGAACGGAACGACCCTCGCGTCGACCGACGTCTACTTCGTAGACACGCCGCATGTCTGGGGCACCGTGGTCGATGATCTTTGGTTCGTTGCCAACGGTTCTGTTTCTCGCAACCTCATCGGCACGACGTCGCCCGCTGGACCGTCGGGTATTGTCATCGTCGACATCTGGGGGCGAGCGTCCACGGATGTCTGGGCCATTTCGGACTACAAGCTCTGGCACTGGAACGGAACCACCTGGGCCGAGAACCCCCTGACGATGGCAGGTGGAACCTTTGGCAAGTGGCAACTCGTTCGCACGACCGCCGATGGTGTGTGGGTCCTTGCCCAGAACGGTATCTTCAAGTGGAACGGCACGCAGCTCACGGTCTGGTCGAAGCCGTTCAGCGGAGATGCTGCCGGCTTTTATCCGATCGCGGAGGACGCCATCTGGGTGGTGGGATCCTCGGGTGCCTATCGATGGAACGGGACGGAATGGGAACAGCGCTCCAATGCTGCCATTCTGAACATGTCGGCAACGCCCCAACGCATTTGGGCCGTCACGCAGAACGATGTCTTGGACTTCGCACCCTAAGGGCGAGATACGAAGTTCCCATGCTCCCCTTGCCTCCCTGAGCGCTTACGTTTCGTGGTTGGGTTCGACGAAGCTCCACCGGATTTCCGGACGACGCTGCTTCAACGCCCGCTCGTGGGCGTTCAACGCGTCGACGAGCTGCTCGCCAGACAGGCCACGCGCGCGTCCGCAGACACGTCTTGGCACGCGCTCAGGGCGTCCACGTTCCCGCGCCCACATCCAGGGTCCAGGTGGCGTGGTAAGTCGGGAGCCCGATCTTCGTCCCGGTGAACACGAGCGGCTGGAAGACGTAGCCGGCTTGGTCATTGTGCTGGCCGGGCGCGGTGGTGTCCTGGTTGCCGCTCCAATGGTCGCCCCAATACACGTAGACCGTCCCCTGGCCCCCCGTCACCGGCTGCACCCACGTGCTCTGCGACAGCCAAGTCCGCTGATCCGAGATGTGATCGGCGGTGTTGGTCACCGGCGCGAGATAGCCTTGGTAGGTCCAGGGGCCCGTGATCGCGGGCGCCGTCGAGTAGAAGTTGTTGTTGGCGCGCCAGCCGGTCTTGTACGAGCCAATCCAGTAGTACGTGCCGCCGGCGCGAAACACCGTGGGAGATTCAGCGCCCCCTGAGTCACCATTGACCGCCATTGATTTGTCCGAGAGCCAGCTGTGGCAATCGGTCGCCAAGGTGTAGACGTGGCCGCTCTCGGTCAGCACGTACGCGCCCGTGTTGTCGGCGTAGGCGCTCATGTCGCTGTGCACGGCGAGCTGTCCGCTCGCGTTCTTGAGGGGGCCGCGGTAGGTGTAGACGCCGTTGACGGTCGGCGAAGTGGCGTACACGACTTCTTTATCGGCTTGGTACGTCACATCGGCAGCGTGCGCATAGAGCACGTACTCGCCGCTCGAGGGGCACTTGATGATGTGGGGCCGCTCGCCTTTGCGGTTGGGGCCAAGCTCGCCGCTCGGCTGCTGCGGCAAGATCATCCTCTCGTAGGTCCAGGTGGAGAGGTTCTTCGACGAGTACATGGTGAACCCGTTGAAGTTGCCGTTGGTGGTGGTGGCCGGCGGGAAATACTCGCCGTGCAGATAGAAGGTGTCGCCCACCTGGATGATGCCGCCGCCGTGGGCATTCACCCGCGTGCCGGTCTGGTCCAAGAAAACGATGCCGGTCGCGAGCGGCCCTGAGAATGTGCCCACGACGCTGCCGGTGTTCACGACCTGCAACTTGAAGAGCTGATTGGTCCCCCCGCCCCAGGTCCACTGTTCAAGCTTGGTGCCGTCCGCCGTGCCACGCGCCGTGACGTCGAGAACCTTGCCGCTATGGAGCGCGGTCACCTTCTCGGCGCCGGCCGAATCTGTGAACGACCACTGTTGGTTCGTGCCGGTGCCACAGGTCCACTGGACGACAGCTGCGCCGTCCGTGAGCGCGGCGCTCTTCACGTCCATACAAAGGCCGTTGCCGACGTTGCGAACGTGATAGTTGCCGTTCCCTTGCGAGTCCAACTTGAAGCGTTGGCTCGTCGAGGTACCGCAGGTCGCGATGTCGAGCTGCAGGCCCAGGGTGCTGCTGCCGTTCGGAACGTCGACGCACTTCCCGCTTTGCGTACCTACCAGTTGGTATGTGGCCGTGGTGTCGACGGTGATCGCCGCTTCCGTAATGCTGATGGCGGACTCGGATTCCTCCGCGCACCCGGGCCCGGTTGAAGAAGCGAGAGATAGGGCGAGCAGGACGGGACGTTTCAGGAAGCGCAGCGGCATCGGTCCTCCGATCAACAAGTGCAAGCCATCAGGAACGCGCCACGAGGCGGGGGGCGACCCCGGGTGAGCGGCGGGGAAAGTTACAGATGGGGCGATTATAGGCGTTTGACACGTGTCGCGCAGTGACTTCCGCCCTGATCCTCACTGTCCTCGGGATACGAGCGGCGGCGACCGGAGGAGACGGCGCTGTGGCAGATCGTGAGGGCTCAGCTGTGAGCGTTCGAGACGGCATCACACGGCTGGTTTCGGCACGCGCGCGCCACGCGTACATCGAGACCCAATCTTCGGCGGGTCGCCCATGGTTTGAATCAATTGCATGCGCTCACGTCGGGGCCGGCGCACTTGCCAGCGACACACGTGAGCGTGTTCCAGCAGGGCTTCGTGGTGCTGCAGCCATCGCCGCTGCCCCCAAATTTCGTGCATGTTCCAGAGCTTGCGCCGGGCGCTGACGGTACGCAGGTGGTCCCGGGGACGCATGCGATGTTCCCGCTCGGGTTGCATGCCTGGCCTTCCGTCGGGCGCGGCCGGCACACGCCCGAGGGCGACGGGATGTCGCACAAGCCTTCATCCACCTTGCAAGGTGGTTGCAGGCCACACATCTCACTGAAGTACATGCAGGTCGGCGCGCCGCCCTGGCTGGCGGCGCAGCCCTTCGGGCCCTTGCAGGGTAAGGACTGCGTTGTCGAGCAAGTTTCCCCGAGGCTCGGCTGCGCGGTACAGACGAGCGGACCGGAGTCGCGCGAAATGCAGTCGAGATCACCGGCGCAGCCGTTGATGGAAGGGCTGTCACCGCTGCCGAGTTCACACGCGGCGCCCGGCCCGCCGTGCATCAGCGTCGATCGCGCGACGCACTTGTGATTTTCGCAGGCGTCGGTGGTGTGACACGGCGGCGCGAGACCCGTGATATTGCAGGCCGCGCCGAGGGCCGCGACCGCGGTGCACACGCCGCACGGTGAGCCGGCGCATATGCCCGACTGACATTGCACCCCGAACGCACAGAAGGAGCCGGCCGCCCGCGAGCCGTCTGGCAAACACGAGGGCATGAGTCCGTGCATCACGTCCGTGCAGGGCCAGGTTCGGATGGTCTCCATGCAATCGAGCACGCTCTGTGGCGTGCGGTTCGATCCGGGCGCAAAAAAGAGATCAGGGCAGAGCTCGGGAGTGCCGTTGGGGGCGAGGGGGCGGGCGGACGAGGAGTTTCCCCAGCAGTAATTGGTACGCTCGTCGAAGGCGCGGACGGCGTCGCGGCAGATCTGTCGGGCGCAGGCCGAGGTGGGGCCGCATCCGCCCGCGCCGTCGCCGCCCTGGCCACCGCTCGCGCTGCCGCCGCCGCCTAAACCGGTACCGCCGCCGCCTAAACCGGTACCACCGCCGCCCGACCCGGTGCTGGCGCCGCCTGAGCCAGTGGTGCTTGCTCCGCCGCTGCCTGTCCCGGCGCCGCCGGCGCCCCCCGCGCCGCCCCTTCCGACGGCGCCGCCGGATCCGGTCGCGATCGCGCCAGCCATGCCGCCGCCTCCAACGGTGGTGCCACCGCCTCGCCCCCCGATGGGACCGCCGCCGGTTCCGGCGCCGCCGCCAACCCCGCCGCTCGCGCGACCGCCCGCGCCACCGCTGCCCGACGTGGCCGGGCCGCCGCCCCTCCCCGCGTTTCCGCCATTGCCGCTGCCGCCGAGATCGCCGCCTGCTCCTCCCACGGGCGTGACACCGTTACCGCCCCTGCCAGGGTCACCGGAGGGGACTCGACCGCCCGCGCCGCCGCTGGCTCCGCCTGCGCCGGCCGCACCACCATCTTTCAATGGATTGCCGAGATTCTCGCTCTGGTGACAGGCGCCAAGGAGCAGCGCGAGTGAGAGGGGGATTCCGGCGCGGCTCGTCGATGGATGGAGTTTCATGGCGTTACCATGAGTTTGGCGGCGCTAGGCGAATCCGTCACAGAATCGCCTCAGGGATTGATCGCACGGCCTCGTCCACGGCCGGCGCGAACAGGCTGCGGGAAAATGCGCGCGAGAGTGCTCCGCACGCGCGCGCCTCGGTAGCGTCGCCGTGCGCGACGAGCGCCTTTATCATCAGCGCCTCGCGCTCCTCGGTGACAGCGGAGGCCGCCAAGACGCGCACCGCCAGCGGTCACGGCGTCAGTTGAAGCCGTGCGGAAAGAAGCTGTCGTCGTACGTGAACTCCATGTTCCGGTCGAAGATCACGGCCAGGAACAGATTGATGGGGATCGAGATCACCACCAGCGCCTTGAAACGCCGTGACAGGGGGCGGCCGCCCACCGCCAGGATCATCATCAAAAACACCATGTAGTCCAGGCTGAAGCGGTACCCGAGCTGAACGTAGCCCGAGTTGTTGTAAAGCAGCGAGGGCAGCGCGGTGGCCAGCACGGTCAACCAGAGCGGTACCGTCAGCCGGTTCCTCGCGGCGGGAAGCACCGTGTACGCCAGGCCGGGCGACGTCACGAGCAAGCTCATGCCGTGCTGACTGATCTTGATGAACGGATATCGCGTCAGGATGCGGGGCAACAAGACCAAGGCCGCCGCCAGATTGCGCGACAGGAAGTGATAGTTGAACAGCCCGAAGTGGGCGATCCGGTCCTGCCACTGGATGTTCAGGTAGCGGTGACCGAACTCCAGCGGGTCGTCGAAACGCGCCCAGTTGTGGACGTAGATGACTGCCTGAATCACCGCCAGGGGCAACCCGAACCACGCCAGCTTGATCCACAGCGCGCGATTCATGCGCAGGCGCCGGACACGGTTTTCGCGCCTCCACGCCTGGGTGACGACCGCCGCCTCGCACAAGAAGAACACCGACATGAACAGCCCCGGCGGGCGACAGGCCAACGCCAGCCCCACGAAAAGCCCCGCCAGGGCCGGCCGCCGCGCGTCCAGCGCCGCCCAGGCAAAACCAATCGACGCCGACACCGTGATGATGTGGGCGGTGAACCAGACCTGCCCCACGACCGAACAGAAGTAGTAGACCGACCCCACGCCGAACATCAGGGTCAGCCAGAGATCGTCGCTGGTGCGCCGCCGCGACAGCCCGCGCCGCGCCAGATCGCGCAACAACAGAAACAGCAGCACCGGGTTCAGCGCCGCCCACAGCGCCGTGAACACCACGTCGTTGAAGGCCAGCTTCCAGATGGCAACGAACGGGAGCATCAACAGCGCGGGCAGCGGTGGAAACGACACGTATCGAATCGCGCTCCGCGAGACGATGGCGTCGGCCGCGATGGTCTCGGGCCTGCCGCGCAAGGGATAGAAGCGATCGGCAGGGCCGCCGCGCCCGCCGTAGGTGCCCTTGACGGTCCGGTGATCGCGCAGGACCAGCACGTCCACCTTGGCCCAGTCGTTCTCGTTGGGAGGCGGCCCGGCCAGCGCCAGCCGGCCGTGCAACCAGCAATCCGCCAGGTAGACGTAGTGGTTGTATGGCGAATGCTGACGCAGACGGCCCCCCGAGGCACCGAGGTACGCGGCGGCAAAGACCACGTACAGAAGCGCCAGCCCTCTCCGGGTCGGCAGCAAGATCTCCAGCCTGCGGAGCACGGGAACGGGTGAGCCGGACCCTGGCGGAGTCATCGCTGGTGGCGCGCCCACGGGTTGGCCCTCGGCGGCGACCGGGGCGGGCCCTGCCTCGGCAGCCGCGCCCGCCGGCCGAGCGAGATCTCCGTCGGACGGCGCGCCGGGTGAATCGGTCACGGGGGCCCCTTTCGTTGGTAGCCCAGCACCAGCGGCACACCCTCGCGATCCCGCACCAGACTGGGCCGCAGGTGCCCGTAGTGTTCCCAGATGAATTTCTCGTAGAGGGCCCAGTGCTTCTCTTCGACCAGAACCCCCATGGCCGAGCGATCGACGCCGGGCTCCGCGAAGCCCGTGTCACCAACCGACATCGCCAGGCGCCCTTCGCGCTTGTACATCGAGAGGGCATCCCCCAGGACGTCGTGCCAGTACATTCTGCCGTGTTCCGCCGGGTGGCTATTCACCCAATCGAGCATTGGTAACACACAATAGGCCCAGAACTGCCGGTTCATCCCCAGCGACGCGCCGCCCGCGAAGCCGCCCGCCAGCATGTTGTAGTGCGACAGTCCATCGGGGTGGGAACGGCGCGTCTCGACGACCGCGGGGAGGCACACCCACACCGCCAGCGCCGCGGCCAGCCCGCGTTCGCGTCGCTCCAACCCCCAACGGGCGCGTAGAGCGGCCAGCCCGCGCTCCGTGAGAAACGCCAGCCCCACCGCGGCGGCGATGGCCACGTACGGCATGGCGGGCATGAAGTGCTTCACGCCGCCGAAGATCGGCGTCGACGGAAGGCTGAGGATCGCCAGGGGTCCCAGAGCTTGGACAGCGATGAACGCCCCGGGCGCGCGATCGACGTCGACCCCGGGCCGAAGCCACGACGCGCCCAGAGGCGCCGCGACCGGCATGGCGACATCTGACCGGCCGGCTGGCGCTGCGTCCCCCTCGAACAAGGTGGTGTCGTCGGCCGGGGTCCACGCTTGGTTCGTGGCTGCTTTACAACGACGACGCGCCAGCACCGCCGCGCCGATGACGGCCAGAGCCAGCGTCGTCACCGGCACGGTCAAGGCCGTCGACACGAACGGAAACGTCGCCCGCAACAACTTCAGATCGCCGTCGGTGGGCGGCAGGTTCCAGTTGCGGCCAAGATACTCGAAGTTGTAATGCTCGTGTTCCAGGTGGCGCAGCAGGTAGCTGCGCGTCCGGTCGACCGGGTGGTGCCACAACCACGGCCAGTGGAGGAAGAACACCACCGGTCCCGCCAGCGCCATCGAAACGAAGGCCAGCGGCACCCGCGGCGGGCGCCAGCGGCGCAGATCCCCACGCCGCATCCACAGGTAATGGAGCGCGAGAAAGAACGGCATCAGCCACGCGTTGTGCTTCACGCCCAGAGCCAGGCCGAAGACCGCCCCGGACGCCAGGCCCCAGCGAGCCGACCGCAGCGACTTCCAGTACGCAAACCCGACCGCGAATGCCATGGTGGTGATGGGCGCGTCGAAGCAAGCGATGGGCGCGTGGAAGAAATAGTGTGGCTGCGCGATGGTCAACACCGACGCGGCGGCCGCCGCCGGGACCGGGAGGAAGGCGCGCGCGAAGCGAAACACCAGCCACGCCAGCAATCCCGCCATCAGCATCGCGGGAAACCGGAACGCGGTCGAGTCACGCACGAACAACGGCAAGCTGACGTGACGCCCCCGCACCGGGATCGGATGGAGCCCGCGGGCGGGGCCCGTGCACGTGCAGCGATGGAACGCCCGCCACGATAGTCCGTAGAGCGTCTTCATGATCACCGGGTGATCGGGCGCGTTGTCGCTCCAGTAGCGATCGATGGACGCCGCGCTGAACGCGCGCGTCGGGTGCCCCTCGTGGACATCGCGCGCCAGCTCCTCGAACCAGCCCCAGTAACGTTCGCCGGCGCGCATGTACTGACCCTCGTCGCGTCCGAAGCCCTGCCCGCCCTCGCTGGCCAGCAGGCAAGCCACGACACCGAAGAACAGCCCGAGCCCGATCCAGCGATCACGCGCACGAATCGTCATGTCAGCGCCGCGCCTCGGCGGCGAAGGCCAGATGACGTAGGTTCGGCTGCGGCGACGCAATCTGGACCCGCACGGGCCGGGTCTGTCCGGCACGGGCGGAGGTATCGACGGTCAGCGACTGCCAGCCACTGCGGTTACCGATGGTGGCGTTGCGCACCGGCTGTCCATCGATCCACACCTCGACGTTGACGGTGCCATTTGCGTATTTGCGCGCCCACACATCGTGCAGGCCGGCCGCCAGCACCAGCTCACGTCCCAGCGGCACGGCCGGGAACTCGATGGCCAGGATCGCGCCGGTGACGGGCGGGGCCAGCAAGCCACGCCGAATCCGGGTGTCCACCTCGACCAGTTCGCGGTGAACGCTGCCGCCGCTGGCGCAGGTGAACCGCTCGCCTTGCCACGGGCACGCGGTCGCCGCGCGCGCCGCCGGATCCCAGCGCCACACGCTCGCCTCATTCCAGTGTTCGAGGAAGTCGTAGGTGACGACCGCGGGGGGTCGCTCGACCAGTCGGACCGTCACCGCCCCGAAGCGGCGCTCGCGCGTCGCGGTGCCGTGCGCCTCGTCGGCGTGCGCGCCGTGAACCGCTAGCTCCCAGACGCGCCCATAGCGGGCGTCGTCCATGCGGGTGGCCATCGGGATGGAAATGACATCGCCCAGGACCATGCGCACCTGGGGGTCGGCCCACGCCGGCGCGGCCACGATCAGATCACCCGATTGCAGGCCCGCGCGCACCTCTGCAGCGGCGGCAGTCCAGTCGGCTTTGGTGGGCGCCCGCGACGGCGCGAGCAACGCCTGGGCGGTCTCCAGCGTTGCCAGCAACACCACCCCCCCGATCAAGGTCACGAACGCGGCGCTTCCCAGGCGCGGCGTCGTGGCATTCGCGCGTGGCGCCGCTTCGGCGACGGTCGGATCCGGTGGCACGATCGGGGGCAGCCTATCTCAATTCGCAACCGCGCGCCGTGAGATCGCGGCCGCGCGCTATCGGACCTGGATGGTGACGACCTTCAGGGCACTGTTGCCGTCCGAAAGCGCCGCCGGAGCAATGGGCAGGCGCTGGTTGCCCTTGTAGAGGCCGGTGATCAGCCGGTAGTCGCCGGCGGGCGTCCCGACCGGAAACGCGATCTTGACGTGGTCGACGATCCGCTGGCCCTTGCGCCACAGCTCGACCGGCAGGACGCCATCGACGGGAACGTGATCCAGATTGCGGAACATGCCGGCCGGTCCCATGACGTGGAAGAAGAAGCGCCAGCCGGGCGTCACGGGCTGGCGCGACTCGAACAGCAACGTCAGGTCGGCCTCGCCACCAGGAGACACGGTGGCCGACGCCAGGCTGTAGCCGACGACGTCCACCCGATCGCCCACGGTGGCCCCCAGCCGCACCGCGGGCTGCGGCACGGTCGCGCCCGGCGCGAATACGCTTTCCTTCAGGCGGGCGGCCATGCCCGACGGCACCGACAGCGCCGACACCATCCCTTGCAGCTGGCCCTTCAAGCGCACGCATTCGTCCGCGGAGGCGCGGCCCCACCGGTCGTGAAGTTCCTGGGGATCGTGGGCCAGGTCGTAGCATTCGGTGGTGTTCTCGGGCGTCCAGTTCCAGATCAGGTGCCAGTCCTTGGTCACCAGCGCCCGCTTCTTGCCGCGTTCGGAGGTCACCTCCTGGAAGACTGCCGCGGGGCTGGCATCCCGCCCGGAGAGCTCCGGCACCAGCGACCGGCCAAGAAATGCCGGCTCCGCGGAACCGCGGGCGAGATTCAGCAAGGTCGGTGCGAGATCCACATGGCCCGCGGGGGCCACGATTCGCCCCGGCGTCAACCCCGGGACACGCACGATCAGCGGCACCTTGGTCTGGGCCTGGTAAAGGTCGAATCCGTGTTCGGTGACCCCATGCTCGCCGAAGCCCTCGCCGTGATCGCCGGTGACCACGACGGCCGTGTGGTCCCACAGTCCCAGCTCGCGCAGGCGCGCGAACATCCGGCCGAGATGAAGATCCGTGAAGGCAATCTCGCCGTCGTACAGATCCATGCGGCTGTCTCCGAACGAGGGAACCTCGACGTGCGGCTCGTACGACAGATGCGGATCGTAGAAGTGCACCCACAGGAAGAACTTCTGCGTGCGGTGGGCTTCGAAAAAGGCGGATGCGTCGTCGGCCATCTCGCGCGATGACGAGCCGTGCGATTCCATCGGGCCATTCACCGCGCGGTGCAAGGTGGCGCGATCGACGCGGTAGACGTCGACGCCGCGCTCGAAACCACGGCGCTCGGCCAGCGAGAAATAGTCGAAGCTGTAGAACGCGCCCGTGACATAGCCCGCGGCCTTCAGCGCTTCCGGCAGCGTCCGCATCGACGGGGCGATGCGCGGCCACCAGATCGATTCGTCCCAGGTGATGGCCGATGGCCACCGCCCGGTGGCAATGGCCGGCATCGAATACCGCGTGGACGGGGCGTGGGCCCAGCCGTTCACGAACAGGGCGCCCTCGCGCGACAGCGCGTCCAGGTGGGGAGAGGTGGCGCGCGGGTAGCCGTAGCAGCTCAGGTGATCGGCGCGGACGGTGTCGATGGTGACCAGCACCAGGTTGAGCTCGCGGGGAACCGCATCGGGCACCGCCGCGAAGGGCGGAGGCGCCAGCACGGACACCGACGCATCCTTGCCGTCGCAGTCCTGATCGATGCCGTCGTCGGGAAAGTCCAGGACGCCTGGATGAATCGTCGGATCGCTGTCGTCGCAGTCGCCACCACCGAACAGGCGTGCGTAGCCATCGTGGTCGAGATCGAGGACGCGACGGGCTTGCGCCAACACCGGGCCCACCAGCCCCGTGTGGGACACGACCTTGCGGGCGGTCTCTGATTCACTGGCCCCAAGGGCCGCCCCCAGCGCAACCACCACGCCCAGCGCGATCCGGGTTGCCGCCGGTTTGCGCGCCGAAAGCACGCGCGCAAACACCAGGGTGGTCGCCGCAATGGCCGCGCCACACGCGATATCAATCCACGGCAGGAAGCGCAGATCGCTCGACCAGGTCCGCGCAACGAAGACCGCGGCGGCCCCGCTCCACAGCAGAACCGCCATCGGAACGGCCACCTGCCATGGGGACAGCCGCGAGCGCATCGGTAGTCGTTCGGTCGCCGCCAGCAGCGAAGGCAGCAGCGCCGCCACGAACGCCACTTGCAACGCGATCTGCCGGGTTCCGGGCGCGTAGAGCGGCATCCGGGCGCGGGCGGCCGCCGCGACCACCATCGCCGCGCCCGCCACCAGGACGAACGGAGCCAGCAGCAGCCACACCGCGGGATCGACGTCAGCCACGGTGGCGGGTCGAACGTCACGTCCCGAGAGCGCCCGTGCCAGCGCGGGCCCGAGCAAGGCGACCACGATGACGACGCCGAGCATGGTCAGCGCGGTCACTCCCCCCGCCAGCAACCGATTGCGGCGCTCCAGCGTGGCCGTCAGCACCGCCAGAGTTGCCGCCATGCTGACGGCGCCCGCCAGGGCCAAGGCTGGCACCCGCGCCCAGATGCGGGGACGAGCACGCCGCCCCCAAGCCGCTGGCACCCACAACATCACCGCCACGCCCGCCGCCGCCAGGGCCAACACCGCATCGACCGACGCGCCGAGCAGACACGCCAGCACCGCGCCGGGAACGTCGGTCCCGACGACGACCGCCGCCCGCACGCCGTCTGCCAGTCCCACCAGAGCCCCCCCCGCCAGGGCGGGGAGAAGCCAATGCCCGGGACGAAGGGCCGGTCTCATGGTTGGGCGAACACGCTCGTCCCGGAACAGTCAGCGTCGCTAACGAATCGGAAGGGCCCGTGTGTCTTTCGTCGGCGTTGGTTGCGCGACCAGCCCGCCCCCACGCTTCAGGACCACCACGGTGTCCAGCGACTGCACGTCGTTCGATTCGCGCGCGAACACCTGCACCATGTTGCTGCCCGGCCACAGCGGCACGTCGGCCTCGAAATCCAGCGTGGTGCGGTCGGTGGTCGACCGGTTTGGCAGATAGAAGACCTTCTTCATCGGGACCTTGGCATCGCGGTTCCAGACCCGCACGTAAACGTCCCGCACCAGCCGGTCGTCAGTCGCGCGACCCTTGATGTGCACGGTGTCCCCCATGACCACGGTCGGGGCGGTGACGGTCAAGACCGGCGGCGTGACCTGCCACTCGGGCTTGAACTGCGGGTGCGCGGTCGTGCCTCCGGCGGTGACGTCGTTCATCGCCACGAAGGCGGTGCGCGCGCCCTCGATCTCGACACGGGTGAAGGTCCCGGTCGGGGTCGTCACCTTGCCGGTGACCTTGAAGACGGTGCCCTTGGCCGCGCGGCCCACGGTCAGTGCGCCATCGCCGGCGGCCTCGCGCAGCGGAATGTCATCGCGCGACACCGTCACCGTGCCGGTCGCCGCCTCCGGCGAAGGTCCGGACGGCGCGACCTTCACGCGGATCTTGTCGGTGACTGATTCACCCAGGACGGTGTCGCCGACCGCCAGCTCCAGCTGGTACTCGTCGCCGCGGAAGGCGGGCCCGACCTCGTACACGAACGAGAAGGTCTTCGATTCGCCGGGGGCCATCGCCTTGGCGTCGAAGCGCCCGGCGCTGATCAGGATCCCCTCCTGCCCGGTGCCGTTGCGAAGCACGGCCTGGGTGTGCAGCGCCTGCCCGATGCCGATGTTCTTCACGGTGACCAGGGTCCGGACCTGCTCGCCGCGCTGAACGCGACCGTCGTGGTTGCCCTTCACGTCGTCGATGGTCTGGTAGGTGTAAGCGAACCGCGGCCGGGCCTTGCCCTCGATGTTGATCACCAGCTCGTTCGGCTGGGCGGTGACCCCGCGCGCCGAGGACAGAGTTCCCTTGATGATGTCCGTGCGCGTGAACGAAGACGCGGGGATCTTCACCACCAGGTCGTAGGTCTTCGACTCGCCCGGTGCGATCTTTCCGAACACCATCTCGTTCTCGTCGAAGATCGGGCTGTCGCTCTCCAGCGACGCCTTCACGCGGAAGGCCGTCGCGGTGCCGGTGTTCTTGACCGTGCCGCGAATCTTGATGTTGGCGCCGGCCGCCAGCTTGCTGTCGTTGCCTTCGGCCTTGGCGCTGGAGGCCTTGGCCGCCGTCTTGTCGGGGGCCTTGCCAGACACTGTCTTCTCGGTCGTCCTTTCGGTCGCCAGGATCAGCTCCAGCTGAGGGCCCGCCGCCGCCGTGGCGGGCGCCGGGCTCCAGTCCACGCCCAGTTTCTCCAACGCCTGCGTCAGCTTCTTGTCCTCCGCGGCACGCACCTTGTCCAGGAAGGGCTTGGCGCTGGCCAGCAAATCCCGTCGACGTCCGCTCTTGGCCTGCGCCAGGAAGTCACGCGCCATATCCATCAGGAAGTCGTTCTTCGGTTCGGTCTCTTCTTCGACCGCGGTGTCTTCTTCGTCCTCGTCTCCGACGACCGCGTCCTCGTCGTGCGGCTTCTTCTTGTCGCCGGGCTTCGGCATCAGCAGGTACGACAGCGTCTCGGACGGCTTTTCACCGCGCTTGGCGCTGGGATGCTCCAGGTGCCATTCGTAGTCGGCTTCGCGGCGCTTGTGCACCGAAGACTGCAGCCGGATCCACGAACGCTCGCCCTCTTTCTGCACCAGCATCGGGACGGTTTCGATGTCGGGAATGACGCCCACGCCTTGAATCGAGATATCGCCGGGGGTCAGGTACTGCGCGGTGGTCAGCTTCAAGCCCAGCTTGTCGTCGTCGGACTTATCGCCGAACGGCACCGGCGACGGGATGTCGAACAGCACCTGCACCGACCCTTTTCCGAAGGTGCCTTCGCCGATGACGACGGCCCGATCCAGGTTCTTCATCGCGCCGGCGACGATCTCGCTGGCGCTGGCCGAGTTCTGATTGACCAGCACCGCCACCGGCACCGTCGGCTCGTGACCGCTGTCAGACGCGGTCTCGTCCTTTCGCTGCGAACCACCCACCCCGACCATCGTCACCAACATCCCGCTCTTGATGAACGCGTCGGCCACCTTCTGGGCCTGCTCGTAGAGCCCCCCCGGGTTGCCGCGCAGGTCCATGATGATGCCCTTCACGTGTTCCTTGTCGAACAGGGTCAAGGCGTCGCCCAGATCACTGGCGCTGTTGGCAGAGAAGTGTTGCATGTGGAAGTAGCCCACCTTGCCGGCGGCCTGCCCTGGCCCGGCCGGCACCGACAGCACGCGGGCCGGGGGATCGATGGCGGGCGGACGGATGAAGGCGCGCGTGATGGTGAACTTCTTCGATCCCGTGACGTTCTCGCGTTCGACGTAGACGTCGACGTTGGTGTCGGGATCGCCGCGCAGGCGATCGACGGCCTCGTTCAGGGTCATGTTCATCGTCGATTCGTTGTTGATACGGACGATGTGATCCTTGGGCTTCAACCCCACCCGGAACGCGGGCGTTTCGGGCATCGGCCGCTTCACGGTGATGCGGTTCTTCTTGTCCATCTCGATGACGATGCCCAGGCCGCCGAACTTGCCCTGGGTCTGCGTCTTCATGTCCTTGTAGGTCTCGACGTCCAGCAAGACCGAATGCGGATCCAGCGTGTAGAGCAACCCGTTGGTGGCCGCCATCTCGATCTCGACCAACCGACGCGCCTCTTCCTTCTCGGGCACCGGCTGCAAGTTCGGCTGCACGAAGGTGAAGATGTCCTTCATGATGGCCCACAGGCTCCAGGGCGAATCCACCTTCTCGATGTTGAAGGTCTTCATCTGCCCGTTGACCTTCACCGTGACCTGCTTGGGGTCTTGTTCGGGCGACCGGTCAATCAGGATCTCGGGGACGTCGCGCTGCACGAAGTCCAGGGCGCCCACCAGCATGCGCTTGGGATCCAGGCGATTCTTGTCGAAGTAGTTCTCGCGGACGTAGGTCAACGTCTTGGCGAAGATCGGCATCTGGGACAGGTCGTACTTGGTGCGGGCCCTCGGGGCAGCGCTGAGGTTGGTGTCTCCGCCCAGGTGAATGCCATTGCCACCATGCCGGATGGTGAGCACCAGCGCCACTGCGCAGGCCGCCAGAAAAACGATAACCTTGCTGAACCGTCGCATGCGCGACTCCAGGGATGAAGAGGAAGAAGGAGGGGTGTCGGAAGACGGGCCGTCGAGAAGGTCCATGGGTCGAAACGGACAATGATAACGAGGGACTGCCGTCGACGCACGCGTTTTGCGTGGCGACGGCACGAGTTTCGCCAGCGAGACAAAAAGGCAAAGCCGGGAAGCCCGCCGGTTTCCGTTGGCTGGGCGCCTGGCTCGGCGGCTAGTCCACGGTTAGTCCTGCAGCACCGCCCGTACCTTTGCGGTCAGACTGGCCGGTGAAAGCGGCTTCTGCAGGTAGGCGATTTCCGACTGCAGAACGCCATGCCGGACGATGCTGTCGTCGGTGTAGCCGGACATGCAGATCACCTTGATATCGGGCCGCAGTTTGGTGATTTGCTTGGCCAGGTCGGGCCCGCTCACGCCGGGCATCACCACGTCCGTCAACAGCAGGTGAATCGCCCCCGGGTGATGCTCCGCCGCCTGCACCGCTTCACCCGGCGTGCGCGCTTCGATCACCTGGTATCCGTTCCGCCTCAAGATGCCGCACGCGGCAGTGCGCACCGGCTCATCGTCATCCACCACCAGCACGGTCTCGGCCCCGCGGCCCGAGCCGACGGCCGGGGTCGGCGACAGGGGCTCGACCGGGGCGTCGACGCGCGGCAGGTAGACCTTGAACGTCGCGCCCCGCCCGACCTCGCTGTAGACCCAGACGCTGCCACCGCTCTGCTCGACGATGCCGAACACCGTCGACAGCCCCAGCCCCGTGCCCTGGCCGCGGGCCTTGGTGGTGAAGAACGGCTCGAAGATGCGGGCGCGGGTGGCCTCGTCCATGCCCACGCCGTTGTCGGTCACCGCCAACATCACGTGGGGGCCGGGCACCGCGCCCAGATGATCGACCGCATAGGCCTGGTCCAGCTGCACGTTGGCGGTCTCGATCGTCAGCCGGCCACCGGTCGGCATGGCATCGCGCGCGTTGACCACCAGGTTCATGATCACCTGTTCGACGCTGCCGCGGTCGACGCGCACACGGCCAAGTCCTGGCGTGAGCAGAGAGACCAGCTGGATGTCCTCGCCCAGGATGCGGCCCAGCATCTTGTCCATCGACTCGAGGATATCGTTCAGGTCCAGCACCTTGGGCGCGATGACCTGCTGGCGGCTGAACATCAGCAGCTGGCGGGTCAGATCAGAGGCGCGGGTCGCTGCCTGGGTGATCTGCTCGACGTCGCCACGCGACGGACTGTCGGACGGCAGATCGGCCAGGATGAAATCACCGTGGCTGAGGATGACCGACAGGATGTTGTTGAAGTCGTGGGCGATGCCACCCGCCAGGCGCCCCACGGCTTCCATCTTCTGCGACTGGCGCAGCTGGCTCTCCAGGCGCAGCCGTTCGGTCACGTCGCGCCCAACGCACAGGACCAACTCCTGGCCGCCGACCGCCACGGTCGTGCGTGAGAGCTCGACGTTGAGCACCTTCCCGTCGGAGCGGCTGACGGCCCACCAGGGTGCCAGAGCCTCCTGCCAACCCGAGATGGGTGTACCGCCGCTCTGGTTGCTCTCGCTGCTGGGGGGGGTGCGCGGCTTCGCGGCGAAGTCGTCCATGTTGCGGCCGATCAACTTGTCGCGGGGAAGACCAAGCACATCTTCCCAGCCGCGATTGGCTTCCAGGATCACCCCGTCCGGGGTCAGGATTCCGATCGCGTCGCGCGCGTTTTCGAGCAGGGCCCGATAGCGTTCCTCGGCCCCGGCCAGCCGGCTGCGACGGACCTGCAGGGTCTTGTGCAGGCTGATGAATGACGTGGCGTTGATGGCCAGCGCCATGATCATGCCCGTGACGTTTGCCCACTGCAGAAAGGCCGGGTCCACGCCGCTGGTCATGCCCAACCACTGCGACGTGAACAGCAGCGCGCCGGCAGTCAGCATCGTCGACGCCACGATCAGCGAGGATGCCGCCGAGCCCGCATAGGACAGGCCGAACGCCAGCATGATGAACGTGGCGAACACGAACAGCAGCGACATCTCGGGCACCGACAGCCCCATCGCGAACAACAGCACCAGCCCCGAGAGGACGTAGGTCTTGACGCCACGGATCACGCGCCCCCGATTCAGATCGCGGAGCGCCGGGATCCAGCAGAGGATCATCACCAACGCCGCCGCGGACAGCCCCAGGAGACGCAGCTGTCGAAGCCACCAGGCGGCGGCGGCGTTGAGCACCAGCCACCCCACGCAGGCCGCGATGTTGGCGAAGATCGTGTAGCGGGCGCGGCGCACCTCGCCGGCGTCGAAGAGAAGATCGTCGCTCATCGGCGCAACCCCCTGAGTTCAAGGCGATGCACTCCGACAGGACAATGCTGGTGGGTTCTCAACGCCGCTCCTCCCCCGATTCGATGGCTGTGGCCGCTTGAGAATACCAGGAGTGCCGCAGCCCTTCAGCTGTGCTGGATGTGTGGGCTGGATGTGGACGAACCCGGCCTTGTCATCGAAACACCGACGGCATTCCAGCGTTACGGGAAGCGCCCCGACGTCACCCCGGCGCCGGGTCCACCGCCGCCGGCAGCGGCGAAAACCCATCCTTTCTTGTGATCCACGGGCGGGCACCCTGGTTGCATCACAGTTGAACCGTGCCGAACCTGGCGCAACAGCGCATCAGACCCGAGGCGCTGCTTCGAGATGCGGCAGCCGATCCGCGCGTGATTGGCTTCGCGGGTGGCTTGCCGTCGGTCGACCGGTTTCCACGAACGGCGCTGGCGGCGGCCTTCCGGCGGTCGATCGAGCGCCGCGACGTTCCCGCGCTTCAGTACGCGTGGCCCGAAGGGTTCGGGCCCCTGAGACAGCGCATCGCCGAGCGGATGGCCGCGCGCGGGGCCAAGGTGCAGGCGGCCGACGTCATCGTCACCAGCGGCGCCCAGCAGGCGATCACCATCGCGACCCAGCTGGTGCTGCGCCCCGGCACTTCCATCGGCGTCGACCCCGAGACCTACCCCTCGGCACTCGACGCCTTTCGCACGTTTGGTTCCATCCCGACCGTCGGCACGCGGGCGCGGGTGCTGTATCGAATGCCGGTGGTGTCGAACCCGCGGGGCGTGGGGATGACCTCCGCGCAGCGCAGCCAGGCGCTGACGGGACGGCGGTGGGTGATCGAGGACGACGCCTACTGCGATCTGCGCTTCGCGGGTCCCGCGCCGCCCCCGTTGCTGGCGACCGCGCGCGACCGCGTCCTCTATGTGGGCACGTTCTCCAAGACGCTGGGACCGGGCCTGCGGCTGGGGTTCTTGATCGTGCCCCCCACGCTGCAGGCGCGCGCGCTTCGCCGCAAGGCAGACGACGATCTGCAGGCCAACAGCCTGTCTCAGGCGCTGGTCGAGGACTACCTGACCCACCACGACTTCGAGGCGTTCGCGAAGGGCTTGCGGCATCACTACGCGCAGCGCGCGGAGCGCCTGATGCGTGCCGTCCGACGGCAGCTTCCCTCCTGGTCCTTCGAGGAACCCGAAGGGGGCTTCGGGCTCTGGATCCGCACCGACCGGCGGGCCGACGAGACGCGCTTCCTGCAACGCGCGGTTCGGGCCGGTGTATCGTTCGATCCCGGCACGTCCTTCCAATGCGAACGTCCGCGCGGGGGGCCGACCTGCCTGCGCCTGTGCTTCTCCTCGGTGCGAGAGGACGCGATCGACGAAGGGACGCGGCGTCTGGCCCGCGCTTGGCGGACCGTGGCGGGCGTGGGCGTTGGGTAACGACAGGGCAGCTCCGTAACCGGGCGCGGACGGCCCGACAGAACAGGACCGCCGAAAGCGCGGGCTCGGGATACGGCTTTGCCGGTGGCACACGCATTGAACTCTCGTCGGTCATGACCCACTCCATGGCGAAGACGGCGTTGCGAAACCACTGGTGGGTACCGCTGCTGGCCAGCGCCTTGACGGGGGGAGCGTTCACGCTTTGGCGCCGCCGCCGCCGTCGCCGTCGCGACGGTCTGGCCGGCCAGGTCGCAGTCGTCACCGGCGGATCGCGCGGCCTGGGTTGGTTGGTGGCCGACGAACTGGCCCAGCGGGGCTGCCACCTGGTGATCTGCGCCCGCGATCCGACCGAGCTGTCGCGCGCGCGACACCGACTCCTCCGCCACGGGACGGACGTCCACAGCGTGGTCTGCGATGTCGCGCAGCCGGCCGAGGTGGATCAACTGATGGACGAAGCGTTGACCCGCTACGGACGGATCGACGTGCTGGTGAACGTGGCGGGCATCATCCAGGTGGGACCCTTCGAATCCTTCACGCTGACGGATTTCCGCCGCGCGCTGGCGGTGAACTACCTGGGCGCCGTGCATACGGTGCTGGCGGTCGCGCCCCACATGCGTGGGCGCCGCAGGGGCCGGATCGTCAACGTTGCCTCGATCGGTGGCAAGGTCGCGGCCCCGCATCTGCTGCCCTACGATGCGGCCAAGTTCGCGCTGGTCGGCTTCAGCGAAGGACTGCACGCCGAGCTGGCGCGCGACGGGGTCAGCGTGACGACGGTGATCCCGGGCCTGATGCGAACCGGGTCGGAGAAATACGCGGACCGGCGAACGGCCGGGGACTCGCGATGGTTCTCGGTGGCCGCGCGGATGCCGGGGCTGTCGATGAACGCCCGGCAGGCCGCCCGACGCATCGTTGCGGCCGCAGCCCGGCGCGAGACCGAGGTGGTGCTGGGCCCGCCCACAAGAGTGCTGCGGATCATGCACGACCTGTTTCCGTCGCTGATGCAGGCTGCGCTGGGCTTCACGAATCGCTTCTTGCCGCGAGTGACGGCGGACCTTCGAGCGTAGGTCGGGCCCACCTTCTCGGAACGGTACTCAACGGTCCGGGGCGTACGAACAACGCGCCCCCGCGGTTTTCTGACCGGCAACCGGCGCAGGCCAGCGTCCGCCGGCCTATATACTCGCCCGCACCATGGCCCGCTCCGACCGCGACTCTGACGGCAATCCGACGGGCAAACTGTGCGTGGTGGCCACGCCACTGGGCAATCCCGACGACCTGTCGCCCCGCGCGCGGGCGACGCTGGCACGCGCCGACGTGATCCTGGCCGAGGACACGCGCAGCGCACGTCGGTTGCTCTCCGATGCAGGACTCCCCGCCGAGACCACCAAGAAGTTGATGTCGTGCTTCGACGCCAACGAGAGCGATCGCGCCGCCGAGGCGGTGGCGTGGGTGGCGGCCGGTCAGTGCGTGGTGGTGATCTCGGAAGCCGGTACGCCGCTGGTGTCCGACCCGGGCTTCCGCGTGGCAGCGGCGGTGGCGGCCGCTGGATTGCGCGTCGAACCCATCCCCGGACCGTCGGCGTTGCTGGCGGCGCTGGTGGGTTCGGGCCTCTCGCCGGATCACTTCACGTTTCTGGGCTTCCCTCCCCGCAAGAGTGGGGCGCGGCGCCGGCTGTTCGAATCGCTGCGCACCCATCCGTTCACGCTGATCCTGTACGAGTCGCCCATGCGCACCGCCGACACGCTGGTCGATCTGGCGGCCGTGCTGGGCAGCCAGCGGCGCGCGTGTGTCGCGCGCGAGCTGACCAAGACCTACGAGGAGTTCGTGCGCGACACGCTGGGGGCGCTGGCCGAGAAGTACCGCGTCGATCGCCCGCTCGGCGAAGTGACCTTGGTCGTGGCGGGCGCGGCGTCGGATGCGCTCGTCGAGGCGTTCACGGATGAGACGATCCAGGTTGAGGCGCGGGAGCTGCTGGCGTCGGGGATGTCGGCGCGGGATGCCAGCACCGAGCTGGCGGCGCGCTCCGGGCGGCCGCGGCGCGAGGTGTATGCGCTGGTGACGGCGGTGGCGTCGGAGGGCGACGGCGGGTAGGACCCCGGGCCCCCTCCCCGGCCCTCCCCCGCTTCGCCGGAGAGGGGGACGAAAACGAGAGGGAGACGGAGGGGGGACGGACGGCGCTTAGCCTTCGCGGGTGTTTTCTTTGTCGCGTAGGCCGAACTCTTTCATCTTGGTCTGCAGGCTCTTGCGCGAGATCTTCAGCTTACGCGCCGCCTGGGTGACGTTGCCGCCGGTCTCTTCCAGCGCGCGGATGATCAGCTCGCGCTCGACCCGTTCGGTCTCGACGCGCACCGCTTCCTTCAACGAGCCGGCCGGTGCCGTCACTGCCGGCAGCGAGGTCAGGGTGGTGGGCCCCGAGGATGACGTCGGCGACGCGGCCTCCGCTTCGTGGGTGCCATGGCCCGTGACCGGCGTCGACCGCCCCGCAGGGGATGCCCCGCCCAGGTGGGCAAGCTCGGGCGGCAAGTCACGCGCGTGGATCTCCGGCCCTTCACAGAACAGGATGGTCCGTTCCATCATGTTCTCGAGCTCCCGGATGTTGCCCGGCCAGTTGTAGGCCGTCAGGCAGGTGATCGCCTCGCTGGAGATCGCGGTGATGTGCTTCTTCAACCGCTCGTTGAACTTGGTGATGAAGTGCTCGGCCAGAAGCGGGATGTCCTCGCGCCGCTCCCGCAGCGGCGGAATGTGAATCGGCACCACGTTCAGTCGATAGAACAGATCCTCCCGGAACTCTTCCTTCTCGATCTCGTGGGTCAGATCCCGGTTGGTGGCGGTCACCAGCCGGACGTCCACCTTGATGGTCTTGATGCCGCCGACCCGCTCGAACTCGGACTCCTGCAGGACACGCAGCAGCTTCACTTGCATCTCGATCGGGATCTCCCCGATCTCGTCCAGGAACAGCGTCCCCCCGTGGGCCAGCTCGAAGCGCCCCGGTTTGGCACCGACCGCGCCGGTGAAGGCCCCCTTCTCGTAGCCAAACAGCTCCGACTCCATCAGCGTCTCGGGGATGGCGGCGCAGTTGATCTTGATGAACGGTCCCAGATGCCGCGACGAATTCTCGTGCAGGGCGCGCGCGATCAGCTCCTTGCCGGTGCCTGATTCACCGGTGATCAACACCGTCGACGGCGTGTCGGCGACCTTCTCGACCACGCTGAAGATCTGACGGATGGCGGGTGCGTTTCCGATCAGCCGGAAACGGCCCTGCTGCGCTGGCTGTTGGTCCATGCGCGCGTCGCGCCGGGCCAGCTCCCGGGTGCGCATGGCTTTGGCGACGATCTGGCGGATCTGTTCCTGTTCGAACGGCTTCTCCAGATAATCGAACGCACCCAGCTTGACCGCCTCGACCGCACTTTCTACGGAGCCGTGCGCGGTGATCATCACCACCGGCACCTCGGGAAAATCCTGCTGCAGCTTGCGGAGCAAACCCATGCCGTCCAGCCCAGGCATCTTCAGATCGGTGATCACCGTCTGGATGTCGCGGTTCATCTCGGACACCGCTTCCAGACCGTTGGCGGCCGTGACGACGTCGTAGCCCTCGCGGCGGAGGATCGCCTCCAGCACGCGCCGCATGTTCAATTCGTCGTCGGCGACGAGGATTCGCTTGCTAACCACTTCCAGATTTGCCACGGACGGTCACTCTACCGCTTCTGCGGGACCGGCGCCGACGCCGGGGGCGTCTTTCCCGGAACACCAGCGCCGGGAGGCACCGGCAGCGGCGGCGGCGTCACGTCGCCGCCAATCAGACCGGGGATGGCGGCCACTGACCGGGCCCCGATCGGAATCGGCGGAGGCGTGACCGGCCCGGGCAGCGACCAGGCCGGACGAGGCAACGCCGGCACCGCTGGCTTCTTCTCGACGTAGGCCGAATACGCGTCCGACTCGACCGGCAGCAGCACCGTGAAGGTGGCCCCCATTCCCGCCTGCGAGCGCACTTCGATGGTGCCGCCGTGGTTTTCGATGATGCGCTGGCTGATGGGCAGGCCCAGCCCGGTTCCCTTCTCCTTGGTGGTGAAGAAGGGAATGAACAGGTTGCGCAGATCCCCCGGCGGGATGCCCACGCCCGTGTCGCGGAAGCGAACTTCGAGGAAAGCCGCCGCTGCGCCCCGCCGCGTGGCGCGACGGATGGCCGTCGACACGAACAGCCGGCCGCCCTCTGGCATGGCCTGCAGCGCGTTCAGCGACAGGTTGATGAAGACCTGCACCAGCTGCTCGGCATCGGCGCGCACCGGGGGAAGCCCGTCGACGAAGCTGGGAACGACCTCGATGCCCTTGCCGGCGCCTTCCTTGGCCAGGAGCTGCAGCGTCTTGCGGACCACGTCGTTCACGTCCAGCGGTTCCTGCTCGCCACGATAGGGGCGCGCGTAGTCCAGGAACTGCGACACGATCTTGTTCAGACGATTCACTTCCTCGACGATGATGTTCAGGAATTCCTTGGTCCCGGCGGCGTCGACGTTGCCCTGGCCGGCCGCCGTCGGCTGCAGGAACTGAGCGGCTCCCTTGATCGCCCCCAGCGGGTTCCGGATCTCGTGCGCCAGGCCGGCCGCCATCTGCCCCAGGGCCGCCAGACGATCGCGCTCCTTCATGCGCTCGTAGACCTGGGAGTTCTGCAGGGTCACGCCGATGGACAGCGCCACGCCGCGGAACAGCTCGATCTCCTCCGAGGAATAGGCTTCGCGGAGACGCTCGTCGCGCAACACCAGGGCGCCCAGCAGCTGATCCTCCCCGGTGATGCCCAGCGCGACCGAGCCGTTCATCTGCTCCAGCGTACGCATCATCAATTGCAGGTTCTCGCGCTCGTCGTTCGAGACGTTCCGCCGCGCGGCCAGCTCGCGCTCCAGCCCTTCCAGGGAGATGGTGCCGGCGCGGCGCATGCGCTCGAAGAACACCCGGTGGGTGACCGCATCGAAGCGCGCCTCGGGCTTGGGCCCAACGTGACCCTCCAGTTCAAAGCCCGACCCGTCCAGATCGACGAAGTAGACCGATGCGTGGGTGATGCGGCGCGAATCCTCCAGCGCCGCCAGCACCCGGGGGACCAGCACGCGCACGTCGATGACGTTGGCCAGCTCGGACCGCAGCATCTCGATGCGGCGCAACAGCTCGTACTTCTCCTGGAACATCCATCGATTGATGGTGCCTTCCACCCGACCGCGCATCGGTTCGACCAGGATCACGATGGCGGTCGACGCGATCAGCGTGTTGAAGAAGAACAGGCCGCTTTCGTCGGGGCGCACCCAGCGCACCAGCACGCCGTAGATGAGGGTCAGGATGAAGACCAGCGTCCCCAGCACCAGCATGCGGCCCAGGAGCTCGTTGAGGTCCAGCAAGCGATAGCGGATCAGATTTTGCGAAAGGAAATAGAGGTAGACGATCACCAGCAGATTGCCCAGCGCCAGCGCGTTGGGAATGGTCTCGAGCAAGCTGGCGGTGACCGTCGTGACGCCCCCCACGACCAGGTACAACAGCCGCTTCTTCTCGACCTTGGACGGCGTCGCCAGGTAGCGGCGGTAGAGGTAGAACACCGAAAGGTACAGCCCGGCGAAGACGTAGGCGGTGAAGGCCGCGCGAAACCAGAACGTTTCGTGCAATGGATCGATGAAGCGCGAGAACAGCAGCGCCCCGTAGGCCAGCGCCCCGCCGGCCACCGTCGCGCGGGACAGCGGGGGCGGTCCGGCCTCGTCCCCCAGGAACGCCTGGAAGAAGCGTTGCGCTGTGGCGGGCAGCGAAACCGCCGCCACCAGCGACGTCCACAGCAGGAAGGGGGACGCCAGGCCTTTGGCAATGAACGCCAGGAAACAATACAGCGAAATGTTGAACGAGAACGTGGCGAACAGGACGTGCGCCCGGCGGCGCGGATCGCGCAGCAACACCGAGGCGCCGATGGCGCAGCTGACGATGGCGACGACCAGGAGGGCAAGCTGCTGAATTCGCAAGGCGGCGGGATTCTAGCAGCACCCCTGCCCGACGCTGGCCCCCTGTGCGCCCGGGGGTCGGCCCGATCGGTTCCGCGGATCGGCGCGGCTTTTTGCCGGCATTTGCAGGCTCTGCTAGATTGTCTCCGTCGGTCCGAGAGCGCTCCCCATGACCAACACCGCCGTCCTGGTCCTCAATCGGCACTTCCAGCCGATTCACGTCACCAACGTAAAGCGCGCCTTCACGCTGCTCTATCTGGGCGCGGCGCGGGTCATCGATCAGCAGTTCCGGACGTTCGACTTCGAGAGCTGGGCGCAGCTCTCGGTCGAGCTGGGAACCCATGGCAGCCACAGTGGCGCCGGCGACGAGATTGTCCGCACGGTCAACCGCGCCATCCGCGTGCCCCGGGTGATCATCTTGCAGGTCTACGATCGCCTGCCGCGCACCAAGATTCGCTTTTCGCGCCACAACATCTACATGCGCGACGGCAACACCTGTCAGTACTGCGGACGCGAGCTGCCGCGCACCGATCTGAACCTGGACCACGTGGTGCCGCGCGCCCAGGGCGGTCGCACCACCTGGGAGAACGTGGTCTGCTGCTGCATCGACTGCAACCTGTCGAAAGGCGCACGGACGCCCGAGCAGGCCCATCTGAAGTTGCTGAAGCAGCCGGTGCGCCCGAAGTGGGCGCCGTCGTTCCGGGGCCAGACCGGCAAGGTTCGATATCGAGAGTGGCTGCCGTTCCTGGGCGTAGCGGACGCTTCCTACTGGAACGTCGAGCTGAAGGACGAATGACCGTCCTGGCGGCGCGATGAGCGACCAGCTGGAATTCGAGGACGAGGACCCACCGGAGACCGAGGAATCCGGGGCGGTCGACGTCGACCTGGACCTCGGTGACGTCACCGCGGCACCCGCCGAGCCAGAACAGGAGCGGGCACCAGAACCCGAGCCCTACGAGCCTGCCGGCAGCCCCTTCACGCCCGCGGTCGACGACCAGCCCGCCCCGCAACTGATCGCGGTCGCGGCGGGTCGGGGCGGCGCGGGCAAATCGCTGCTGTCCGCCAGTGTGGCGATCTATCTGGCGCAGCTGGGCAAGCGCGTGGTCGCGGTGGATGCCGATCCGGCGGGCGGAACCCTGCACCACATGCTGGGAGCGGCCCGACCGACGAGGGGCTTCGGGACGTTCCTGCGCGGGCACAACCCCAGCCTGGAGGAACTGACGGTCGACACCGCGGTGGCCGGGGTGCGGCTGATCGCGGGCGAGCTGCAGCCCTTCGGCTCGCCACGACCGAAGATGGCCGCCAAGCCAGTGCTGGCGGCGTTGCGCGAACTGGGAGCGGACACGGTCGTCATCGATCTGGGCCCCGCCGATCACCCGCTGGCCATCGATCTGTGGTTGGGCGCCGACACGCCCATCCTGGTGACGCTGGCCGATCCGCCTTCGATCGACGCGACCTATCGCTTCGTGAAGAGCGCGTTCCTGCGCCGGGTGCGCGGCGAGCGCGGCATGGACAAGCTGCAGGCGATGGTGGGACGGGCCCTGCCCAGCCCGCTGGATCTGTACCGGGCGGCGGTCGATCTCTCCCGCGCGGATCGCGACACCGCGGAGGGCGTCGAGGCGACGCCCGCGCGGTCGGCCTCGGCGGCGCGCGGCAGCGCACTGGCCGCGGCGCTGGCCCAGGCGATGGCTGGTTTCCGCCCCCGCTTCGTGGTCTCTCAGACGCGCTCGCTGGGCGATTCGCGCTTGGGAACGCAGATCTCGATGGCTGCGCAGCGCCGGCTGGGACACCGGTTGGACTATCTGGGACACATGGAGGCCGACGAGACCGTCTCGGCGGCCTCGCGGCGCCACCGCCCGGTCATGGCCGAGTTCCCCGAGGCGAAGATCTGCAAGAACATCGAAAGGATCGTGCGCCGGATCCTGTCGATGGACACCGAACGAACCGTGCTGCCCACGCCGCCGCGCCTGGAGGAAGACCAGACCTTCTACGAGATCCTCGAGACCCAGCCCGGCGTCAGCGACGAGGAAGTGCGACGCGCGTACCGCCTGATGAAGGAGATCTATGCCTCGAGCTCGCCCGCGGTGTTCGGGTTGTACGACGACGCCGAGCTGACCGCCCTGCACGCACGCGCCAACGCCGCGCACGATACCTTGTTCGCCCCCGAGCGTCGGCGGCTTTACGACCTGTCCCTACCCGAGGCCGACCTGGCCCGCGCGGTCCGGCGCGGGGCCCCCGGCGCGCGCGCCGGCGAGACCACGGGCGCCGCGCGGCCCGAAGCGGCGCCCGCCGCGCCCCTGGTCGACACCGAGACCGAGATCACCGGCGCGGTGCTGAGACAGATCCGCGAATCCAGGGGCATGGACCTGTCCGAGGTCGCCCAGCGGACCAAGATCAGCGAGCGCTATCTAAGATCCATCGAGAGCGAGCGGTTCGATGAGCTGCCCGCCCCTGTCTACGTGCGCGGCTTCATCACCCAGTTCGCGCGCTTCCTGCGCATCGATCCCGCGCGCGCCTCCGAGAATTTCCTGAAGCGCTTCCGGGATGCCAACGGCGATGGGGGCGGCACCCCGGTGATGAAGGAAACCTGATCGCGCCCGTCGCTGAACCGCCGGGAGCGTTCCGTCAGAAGTTCAGCTTGCGCATCACGAATCGGGGCAGCTGGCGGATGACCAACATGATCAATCCCCAGATGCGGGGCGCGTAGACCACGGGAGCGCCGCGTTCGATCGCGGCCAGGACCAGGCTTGCAACGCGATCCGGATCGCCCGCGAACGGGGGCACCGGAAGGCCCGCCGTCATCGCGGTCTTGACGAAGCCCGGCTTCACGGTGATCACCTTCAGCCCGCTGGCCCTGAACTTGTGATCCAGACCCTCGAGGTAGTGCGACAGGCCCGCCTTGGCGGCGCCATAAAGGATGACCGGCTTGCGCCCGCGCTCGCCGGCGACCGAACTGAACACACACAGCGTGCCGCCGCCGCGCGCCAGCAGGCGTTTGCGCGCCTCTTCGCAGAACAGGACCGTCCCGGTGAAGTTGGCGTCCAGCATGCGTGCGGTGAACGCGGGATCCGCCTCCAGCTTCTCTTGCGTCGCGAACAACCCCGCCGTCACCACGACCACCTCGATCCCGCCCAGCGCGCGTTGGGCGGCGTCGAGGGCGGGGCCAAAGGTGTCCGGCTTGGCGAGATCGCAGACAGCGCTGCCCACGCTGTTGACCGGCCGGCCGCCCCGCACCTCCAGATCGCGGGCGCTGCGGGCCAGATCGGTCTCGTCGCGCCCCAGCAAGAACAGGTCGATCTGAGGCTTCTCGACCTTGGACTCCTCGAGCTTTGGCCGTCGCGGCTTGCCGGCCGGGTCACCGCCCGGTGGGCTGACGAGGTTGCGCGCCAGAGCACGCCCCATGCCCTTGGTCGCGCCCAGCAGGACCACCTTCACGCCGGGAAGCTCCGCGGGGTCGCCGACACGATCGGACCGTTGGCTTCAGCCGTTTCGGATTCGCGCGCCCGAACCCCGACCGGGGGATCGCCCAGCACGCGCACCGACTGGTGGCTGCGCAGCTTGCGCTCGGGATCCCACTTGCGACGGATGGCCTCCCACTGGGGCAGCCGCGGCTCCATCGCGCGATAGTGCTCCTGTCGGGTGAACGCGTCCTTGGCCAGGTAGATCCGGCCGCCTTCCTTGATCACGAATTCGTTCAGCGCGTCCACCAGCGCCTGGGTCCCGCGGTTCACCGCGAAGTCGATGGCAACCGAGATTCCCGGGCGCGGGAACGACAGCAGGCCCAGGCCTTCCGCCCCACAATCCTTGATCACGCACACCGGCGACGCGGCCTTGCGCGCCAGCAACAGCTCGAGGAAGCGCCGGACCGCATCGGTCCCCCCTTCGTTGGGCAGCACGCACTGGTACTGGGTGAAGCCGCGCTTGCCGTAGGCGCGGTTCCAGTGCAGCACCTGGTCCAGCGGGTAGAAGTACGTCTCCGGATGGATGATGCCGCGCCGGACCAGCGCGAAGTGCTTCCAGTACGTCATCGTATTGAAGAGCTTCACGGTCAGCGGATTCACCAACCCACTGGGCAGGTCGAAGGGGACGGTCCGTTCGCGGCGGGGCGCGGGGGTGTAGGCCGGCGCTTCGTTCGGCTCGGCCCAGCGTCCCTTGATCAAGATGCCGCGGCCCAGGTGTCGGCCGGACTTGGTGCAGTCGATGAACCCCACGGTCTGCGGCCAGGTGGCGCTGGCCTCTTTCAAAGCCGCCACGTAGGCATCGATGTTGGGCAGGCGAACGCTCTCGAAAGCGATCCACGGCGACGGCACCCGCTTCAGGCGCACCGACACTTCGAGGATGTGTCCGGTCAGACCCATGCCGCCCACCGTCGCGCGGAACAGATCCCGTTCCTTGATCGCCGAGCAGTCGACGATGCGACCGTCGGCAACGCGCATGCGCAGCGAGGTCACGTGCTGCCCGAAACAGCCGTCGCGGTGGTGTCCCTTGCCATGAATATCGGAGGCCACCATGCCGCCCAGCGTGACGAACTGCGTTCCCGGCGACACCGGCGTGAAGTAGCCGCGCGGCAAGAACAGCCGCACCATCTCGCGCAGCGACAGGCCGGCCTCGGCGCGCAGGATGCCGCTGTCGGGATCGAACGCCAGGATGCGATCCGCCAGCACCGAGCCGGCCACCAGCGGATCACCGTCCGCGGGCAGCGACGAATCTCCATACGAACGGCCGAGGCCCCGCGACAGCGGAACGTCGGTCGTGATCTGCGCCAGGTCCTCGGACAGCAACTGCTGCGCGTGGGCCACGGGCACACGTCCCCACCCCGCCAGAACCGACGGGGACCGCGGACCAGAAGAAGGTGGGGTCTGACTCAAGGGCCCTGAATCTACCACCTCGGGCGCCGACCAGCCGCACCGGAAGCGACGCGCAATCGAGTGACCTGCGACACCGTGTCGACGATGGCCGCGCTGTCGGCGCGGCCAGTCGGGTTAAGCTTCCGCCTCGGTGCCGGTCTTCCTTTCCCGATGGTCACCATGGTCACCATGGTCACCATGGTCGCCGTGGGCGCTCGCGTTCGCGTCCGTCGTGGCCATGGGCGTGATGCTGGTGGCGCCGGCAACCAGGGCCCAGGGCACCCCGGACGGCGGAGCCGCCGATGGTGGCACCGGCGCGCTGTCTCCTACGCCACCGGAAGGGCCCCCCGGCCCGGCAGCCCACGCGCCCACCCCGCTTTCGCATCCGGTTCCCAGCTACCCCGAAGCCGCCGAGAAGGCCGGGCTGGAAGGCGACGTGGCCCTGATCCTGACCATCGATCTGAATGGTGCCGTGACCGACGTGGCCGTCGAGAGCGGGCTGCCGGCGGGGCTGACCGAGGCCGCCGTCGAGGCGGCGCGGAACACGAAGTTCACGCCCGCCACCGACTCGGAAGGGCGGCCGACGCCGACACGCCTGCGCTGGCTGATGCACTTCACGCTGCCCGAGCGCCGGACGCCAGCGCCGCCGTCGCATCCCGGCCCCGACGCGGGCACGGCCCCGGCCCGCCCCGCGCCCGACCACGTCCAGACCGTGGCGCTGGGCGAGGACGCGACGTTGGTGCTCCGCATCCGCGAAAAGGGAACCGGCAAGGATCTGCCCGCCGCGCAGGTGTTCGTCGAAGACATCGGCGAGGTCCTGGCGCTGGATGCGCGGGCGCGTGGCGAACGTCGGCTTGCCCCGGGCGCGGTCGCCATCGTGGTTCGCGCGCCCGGCCATCACCAGGAGGAGTTCATCGAACGCCTGCACCCCGGCGAGCGGGTCGAGCGCACGTACTTCGTCGAGAAGGAGCGGCTGAACGAGTTCGAGACCATCGTGCACGGGCGCCCTCCGCGCGCCGAGACCGGCGTGGTCACGCTGCAGGCCGAGGAGATTCACAATCTGCCGGGCACCTTCGGCGACCCGTTTCGCACGGTCATGTTGCTGCCCGGCGTGGGATCGATCATGTCGGGCATCGGCTACCCGGTGATCCGCGGTGAGGCGCCCGGACAAACCGGCACCTTCATCGACGAGGTGCGGGTTCCGCTGCTGTATCACCTGGGCTTCGGACCCGCCATCATCCATCCCCTGTTCCTGGAATCGCTGGACTTTCATCCGGGAAACTTTCCGGCAGAGTACGGCCGCTTCACCGGCGCGTTGATTCAGGCCCACACCGCCAAGGCCCCGCAGGACGTCCAGACGATGCTGTCGGCGGATCTGTTCAAGCTGTCGGCGTATCACAGCCACCCGTTCACCCTCAGCGGCCACGACGCCTCGCTGGAAGTGGCCGCGCGGTACGGCACCTTCGCTTTCCTTGCCCGCGCGATCGACCCGCGGATGGTGCTGGAATACTGGGACTATCAGCTGCGCGGCGACATCAAGTTCGCGCACGGTGAGCTGCGCCTGCTGATCTTCGGCAGCCAGGACACCAGCGGCACCACCGCCGGCATGAACGACTTCGGGCAGCCGGAACCGGAAAACCTGTTGCGCCTGGGGTTTCACCGGTTGACGTTGAACTACCGTGGAAGCTGGGGAGGAACGCGCCTGGAAACCGGCCTCGAACTGGGGCCCGACACCACCAATTTGACCGGCGCTTCTCCATCGATGCCGGGGGAATCGTTGAACCTGCGCGAGCTGATCGCCCGGCCGTACGTGACGGTCAGCCAGGCCATCGGCACCAAGTTGAAGCTACGCACTGGCGGCGATCTGCTGCTGGAACGCTGGAGCGATCGGCTGGGGGCGAACAGCAGCTTGGCCGGCATCTATGAGCTGCTCGGCTTCCCGAAGGACGGGCTGACGCCGGGCGCCTTCCTGCAAGCCGACTGGCAACCCACGCCGCGCTGGTTGATCAGCCCGGGCGTTCGCGTCGACCATTACCGCTACAATCTGGTCGGCGGCCGCCAGCAACACTCCAGCGTCGATCCGCGGCTGGCGGTGCGGTTGACGCTTCGCCCCGGCCTTTCCATCAAGGGTGGAATTGGTGTCTACCACTCGCCGCCCCGGTTCATCCTGCCGTGGCCGGGCCTGTCGGGTTTCGGACTCGACCGCGGCCTCAACCGTTCATTGCAGTCGACCCTGGGCGTCGAACTGAACCTGCCATGGGACGCCACGCTGGACGGGCAGATCTACTACAACGACCTGTCCCGCGTGACGGAGTTCTCGTTCACGCAGCAGGCGCGCATGGACAACGAAACGCTGGGGGACATCCTCCAGGCCACGCACCCGGGACGCGCTTACGGGCTCGAGGTCATTGCGCGCCGCCGGCTGGGCCACCGGCTGTTCGGGTGGGTGACCTACACCTACTCGCGCTCGGAACGAAACTATTCCGGAGCGGGCTGGCGACCCGCGGACTTCGACCAGCCCCACCTGGTGAACGCGGTCGTCTCGTACGCCATGGGCCGTTCCTGGACGGTATCGTCGGTGTACCACTACAACAGCGGGCACCCGTTCACCGTGGTCACCCACACCGGCGTGGACCAGACGGACCGGAACCTGCGGCGCTTCTCGGACTTCTGGCGCGTCGATCTGCGCATCGAGAAGCGCGAGGCCTTCGACACCTGGTACCTGGACTTCTATGTCGACTGGCTGAACATCTCGCTGCGCAGCGAGGCCGTCAGCTGGAACACCGACACCAACCGAGAGAACACGGTCTTGCTGACGATTCCGACCATCGGTCTGCAGGCGGTGTTCTAGCCGCGCACGACTTGCGAGGCCCGGCGGCTATTCGCTGTCGCCCAGATCGATCTGCAACTCGATCCGCCGGTTCGCCTCGCGCCCGGCGGGCGTCTTGTTGTCGCCGAGCGGTCGGGTCGAACCGAATCCCCCCGCGCTGAGAAGCTTGCCGTCCACGTGGTGGGCCCGCTGGATGTAGCTGGCCACGGCCGCCGCGCGTGACGATGACAGATCCCAGTTGTCGCGAAAGCGCGAACTGACCACCCGGCCCTCGTCGGTGTGACCGTCCACGCGAATCGGCAACCCGACCGCCACCATCTCGATGGCGATGACGTCCAGGACGGGAATCATGTCGGGCCGGATCGCGGCCTGGTTCTGATCGAAGAAGTGCGATGCCGACAACCGGACCGCCAACTTGTCGCGGTTCACGTCGATCTGCACGTGCTTCTCGGGGCGCGTCTGCAGGAAGCGCAGCAGCCGGCGCTCGATGCGCTTGCGCAGCTGCTGGGCTTCCTCCTCGCGCTTCGTGCGCGGGCGTTGCTCGACCCCGTTGGGGATCGTTCGGCAGCGGCCACCGTCCGTTGGCGGACCCTCGAAGATGTTCTCGCGCTCGATACCGCCTGACCCCTTGAAGTGGGTGGCGAACCGGATCGAGCTGACGACCTGGACCAGCTTCTTGTTGTCGACCTTGCTGGTCGCGTAGAGCACGACGAAGAAGGCGAACAGCAGCGTGATGAAGTCAGCGTACGAAACCAGCCAGCGCTCGTGGTTCTCGTGCTCTTCGTGGTGTTGCTTCTTCGCCATTGAACGAGGCCGGCAGCCCTACTTGTGATCTTTTCCGTCGGTCTTGGGCGCGTGGTGTCCCGAATAGGAAGCCATCTTCTCTTCCAGCACGCGGGGGTTCAGGCCGGCCTGGATCGACAGCACGCCCTCGGCGATCAAGGTCTTGCGTTCCTTCTCCAGACCCAGCTTGCGTTTCAGCTTGTTGGCGATGGGAAGGAAGACCAGGTTGGCCGAGCCGACGCCATAGACCGTCGCCACGAAGGCGGTGGCGATACCACCGCCCAGCTTCGAAGGGTCCGACAGGTTTTCCATGACGTGGATCAGACCCAGCACGGCGCCCAAGATGCCGACCGTCGGCGCGAAACCACCCGCCGACTCCCAGACCTTGGCGGCCACGCCCCCGGACTCGAACTCGTGGTGGATCTCGGTCTCCAGCGAATCGCGGGCGATGGCCGCGTCGACCCCGTCCACCAGAAAGCCCACCGCACGTTTGAGGAACGGATCCTTGATGTCCGTAAGCTTCTGCTCCAACGCCAGAACGCCTTCACGTCGGGCCACCGACGCCAGATCCACCACTTGCTTGATCAGCTCGGCCGAGTCGTTCTTCTTGTTCGTGAAGGCCATCTTGCCCATCTTCATGCCCTTCACGAAGTCGGCCATCGGGAAGGCCACCGCGCAGGCCCCGATGGTCCCGCCGATGACGATGATGGCCGCGGTGGCCTGCGCCAGCGAACCCGCGTGACCACCTTCGATCGCCTGTCCACCCAGGATGCAGACGATGGCGAAGACCAACCCGCCTATCGATGTGATGTCCATATCAGCTTGGTTCCTTGCCTACTTCGCCTACGTCCTACGAATCGCCGTTTCCTGTCGCGGTGGGCTTGATGGTGACCGGACCTGAGCCCACGCCCAACGCCGCCGCGATGTCTTGCGCATCGGCACGAACGCCGGGCCCCTGAAGGACGCGGTGGCGATAGGCCACGGCGCGCGCCACCACCTCGGCGACGGGTTCCTTCACCATGATGCGATCGCCGGTCGTCAGGGTGACGACCGTGTCGGGGATCTGTTCGACGGTGACGATCAGATCGCTGTTGATGACCACTTCGGTCCCGTCGAATCGCGTCAAGAAGATCATTCGATTGTCCATTCCGCCCCGCCCTGCATCGACAGACCGGGACCAATTCATGAGCCATCCTCCCCACCCCACTCCCTCCGATCTCCGCCGCGCTTCCCGGCGACCATCCCCGTCAAGGCGAGCGCAGCGAGCTCTGCGCCCAGGGCGACCATCCCCGCCAGAGCGAGCGCAGCGAGCTCCGACCCCATGGCGACCATCCCCGCCAGAGCGAGCGCAGCGAGCGGGTCCAAGCACCCGGGAGGCGCAGCTCCGCTGCGCCGGCACCGCCGGCCTACTCCCCCTCCGTGGGGGGCCCGCGGGGGGCCCCCGGCCCCCCGCGCTACCTCTTCAGGTTCATCAACTCGGACAACAGCGCGTCGGCCGTCGTGATGGTCTTGGCGTTGGCCTGGTAGTTACGCTGCGCCGTGATCATGTGAATGAACTCGTTCGACAGGTCGACGTTCGAGTTCTCCAGCGCGCCGGCCGCGATGCCGCCGCGTCCACCCGAACCCGCCTTGCCCAGCGTCGCGTTGCCCGACCCGGTCGTCTCGGCGAACAGATTGCCGCCGACGCGGTCCATCTGGTCGGCCGCGTTCAACAGCGCGATGGACAGCTGCCCGATCACGCGGCTGGTGCCGTTGCTGAAAGCCCCCTGGATCTTGCCCACTTTGTCGATGCTGATGCTGGAGAGCACGCCCGATCCGTAGCCGTCCTGGGTCACCGAAGTCGCGCCGTACTGGGCCGCGAACTGCGTGATGCCAGCCAGCCCCGTGCCGCCCGACGCGGTGTCGTCGCCCATGTTCAGGGCAATCGCCTGAGCCTGGACCGCGTTGATCGGGTTGAACGCCCCCGCCACGTTGGCCACGCTCTGCAGCTTGCCCGTCAGATCGAAGGTCATATCGCCCGACTGGATCTCGGTCGGCGTCCCCGCCACACCGCCGGTCAGGCCACCGCCGTCGGTGAGCGCATGGTAGGTCCAGGTGCCTTCACCCGTGGCCAGATTGCCGGTCTTCACGAAGTAGACGTCGACCTGGTGCCCAACGCCCAGCGAATCGAAGGACGTGAAGCTGGTGGAGAAATTCGAGGTCCTGACCGCGTCGAGCGGGTCGAACGGGTTGGCAGGCGCCGCCGCGGTGGCGTCCAGGTTCGCCTTCAGCGTCACGTTCGCCGTCGGAAACGCCGACGAAGCGGCGCTGCCCATCTGCAGATCGCCGGCGGCCGGACCGACCAGGCCGGTGGAATCCGCGGGATAGCCCTGGATGCGCAGGCCTTCCTGGTTCACCAGGTAGCCGGACTTGTCCATCGTGAACTGTCCAGCCCGCGTGTAGAACTGCCCTTGCAGACCGTTGTGCGCGCCCTTGGCCACGAAGAAGCCGCCGCCGTCCAGCGCCAGGTCCGTCGCGACGCCGGTGTTGTTCAGCGCGCCCTGGGTCAGGATCTTCTGCACGCTGAGCAGCTCGGCGCCCAGGCCGACCTGCGAGGTCGCGCCGCCGGCGCCGACCATCTGCTGGGCCATGGCGTTCGAGAAGTCGGCGCGGCTGGCCTTGAAGCCGACCGTCGAAGCGTTGGCGATGTTGTCGCCGATGACCGAGAGATCAGTGCTGCTGGATTCGAGACCGGTCTGACCAGTGTAGAGAGCGGATACGAGACTCATGGGGTGTTCCTTTCGTTGATGGAGGTGACATCGGACATCTTGATCAGGTTGGCGCCGACCCGAAGGAGCGGGACGCCGCCCTGGAAACTCACGCCGGACACGGTGCCGGAGGTGCTGAGGCCCACCGAGACCGCCTTGCCGTTGGCGTCGTACGCCGCTGGCTGCAAGCCGTAGGTTCCCTTCGGGACCACCGCGCCCTTGTCGTCGCGCCCGTCCCAGGCGATCTGAAGGCCGCCCGCGCCGTGCGCGCCCAGTTGCAGGGTGCGGACGATCGCGCCGTTCGCGTTGGTGACGGTCACGGACAGCTTGCTGGCGGCCGCGTCGAGATTGGCGGAGGCGGTGACAGCCGTGGCACCGTCGAATTCCACCTTGCCGCCGGTGAACTCGATCCGCTTGCCGATGAAGGTGGCGGCAGCGGTCTGATTGGCGGTCGCCTGTCCCAGCATCAGAGCGTTCAGGCTGCTGACCGTGTTCTGCTGGGCTTCCAGCGACGAGAACTGCGCCAGCTCGGCCACGAACTGCGAGGAGTCCTGCGGCTTGGTGGGATCCTGGTTGCCGAGCTGCGCCACCAGGATCTTCAGGAATTCGTCCTTGCCCAGCGCGGACGAACCGGTCCGGGTCAGCGTGGTCGGTGCCACGTTGTCGCCGGGGTTGGTGATTCCTGGAATGGGTGTCGACATGGGTGTTTCTCCTAGGCCATTACGTGGAAGCCACGGCGACGGCGCGGACCGTTCGTGGAGGGCGTCGCAGAGGTTTGACCTGCGACCGAGCCCGAGCCTGGGTCGCGGTCGCGTCCGTCAGAGCCGTCCGGGTTCCAATTGCGACGGCCGTCGCTGAATGATGAGGAGGTATTCGTGGACGAGAACGAACCGCCGGCCCCACGGGGAGTCTCCGACGGAGGAGGCGGTGCGCTGTCGTTCGTGTTCGACGAGCCCGAGCTTCCGTTCGAAGAACTGCCGGTGTTCGTGCTGGACGACGCTGATAAGAGAGCCGCGTCAGGGGTGCGTGCAGCATCCCCTTCGCTGTTGCGGGCTTCGAAGCGACCGAGGGTCAGGCCTTCGCCGGCCAGGGCGCTGCGAATTTCTTGAGGACGAAAGTCCAGTGCGCGCGCGCCCGGGCCCTCGATCTGTAGGTCCGCAACGCCGTCACGGACGCTCAGATGAAGCGATAGTGAGCCGGCGTTGGCTGTTTCCAGACGGAGGTGGGCGTTGTTCCCGATGGCGGCAGCGTGCAGGCTTGGGTCAGCCGCGGCCTGATCGAGCAACGCGCGGGGCCCTGCCGAACCCGCGGGCAGGGAGAGATCGGTCGCGCGAAGCTCATGCGAAGCGGCCGCCGCTGGCGCGTGATCGGTGGGCGTGGTCCCGCGGGCAGCCGGCGCTTCGCGAGCGGGACGCGACGCCAGCGCGAACACAGCGTTTCGATCGACGTGTGAACCTTCGGGCGAATCGGTGTTTGCCAGCGATGGAATCGCCGGGGTGGAAACCTTGACCGCGTCGGCGATGCGCGCGGGACCAGCGTCGTGAAATGATTTTGCCGGGCGCGGCTGCGCGGGGGCGACCAGCGCAGCCACGGAAGGGAACACCATCGGTGCGGAGCTCGCGAGGGCGCTGGTACCCGCCGGCCGCCGCGTCCCCACGGTCGCGTTCTCGTCGCGGACGCCACGACGCTGACCTGCCGGTGCAGCGTCCTGCGCAATGGGCCAGGGAGCCGAGCTTGCGGGCTGTGGCGCCGCGAAGAACAAGGGCCGCTCTGCAACGTGCGGGTCACCGTGGCTACTGTTCACGGGCCTCGGCGCGCGGCGCGCGGACGATTCGCTCTTATCGACGCCGAGGGGCGTGTCGATACCTTTGCGTGAGACAGTCGAGGCCAGACTGCCTTCGGAACCGGAACGTTGCACCAGATCGAGGACCGCCGCTCGGACACGGCGAAAATCGGGCCCGGGCGACGCGAGGGGGGGGATGGGGGGATGCGTGTTCGTGTCCGCCGGCGGCGTGGGGTGCGCCGCCGGCGACACGGACCGCTGCAGGGATGCCATCCGAAGGCCGCTGTCAAAAGGAATCAGCGCGGGCAGCTTGAACCGGCCCTGGGACGCCGCGGGTCGCGCCGGCGCAACTGGCGCGGAGATCTGCGCGACCGGCGTGGAGGTCTGCGCAACCGGCGCGGGCTGCGGCTGCGCCGGCTCGGACGACACGGCGGTGGGAACCGCGGGTGCCTCGGGACGGCGCGGTTGCGCCGGACCGCGCGCTGCGGGGCGGAGAGGCACGCGACGACGCGAGGCATGCTCGACTTCCAGCGCCTGACTGGTCACCTTGAGCGGCACCGACGGCGCAGATCCTTCCGACGGGAGGACCGCAACCTCGCTGACAAGGGTTGAATGAGCGACCGGCGCGATCGCCGGCAGGTCGGCCTGTCGCGGGGCGACGTCGCGGCGACTTCCCGCCGACGGAAAGTCGATCCCCTTCATCAGAGGCGGCACCGCAGCAACCGACGCGCTTCGAGGCTGCGCGACTGCCGTCGTGGTCGGCGGAGGAATGAGGAGCGACGGCTTCCGTGTGGTCGTCTCCGGCGTCTGGACCGATGCCGTCCGGGCGTCCTCCGGCGCGACCGTCGGGGACCCCGCATGCGCCTGCGTGACCAGAACCGCCGTTGCCACCGAGGAAACACCAGGACCGGACGCCAGCACCGGTCGTTCGCCGCGGACCCGGGGTGGCCCCTCGCCGCCAGGCGCATGGGCAGGGGCCCTCGCTGACGGGGCGTGCGATACGTGCTCGCCGATCGTCGAGGGAGAAACTGCCACAGGGCTGGCTGGGCCGCCCTGCGGTCCGATCGCCGGAAGCCCAGGAGCCTTCGGGCCGGACGCCGCAGGAGAGTGACCCTGCGCATCGTGCTTCCGGGTCTGCGCCGGCGTTTGCGTGCTGGTCCGTTCCGACGCCGGCGGCGGCGGCAAAGGACCAACGGGGGGATGAGTACCGTCCTTCGAGACGGGCCGGAGCATGGGCGCGTGCGCCGACGTCTGCGGCGGGCTCGAGACGCGTGCCGCCTCTGCTTGTTTTCGAAGCTCCGGCGCTGCGGGAAGTGCTGGGAACTTCACGGCCGCGGAAGGTGTCGGCGGACCGAGCGCAGGAAGGCCGTCCGAAACGGGGGGCTCGACCGCCGCTGGCGACGTAGGCGACGCAACCGACCTGGTCAGAGACCCGGCGAGCGGGAGCACGCCCGGCGGTGCCTGCACCACAGGTGAGGAATCCGCAGACGTCGCCACCTCCGCCGTCGGTTGTGACGGGGAAGAAAATTCGAACGCCGCGGGTCCGATGCTCGGAGCGCCGCTCGCCACGAGGGACGGGTTATGGTCGGACGTCGACACGGCCCGAACGACGGGCACGGTCCGCTCGACCGGCACGGTCCGTACGATGGGCACGGTCCCCACGAGGGGCACGGTCCGCTCGACCGGCACGGTCCGCACGTTGGGCACGGTCCGCCCGACCGGCGCGCTCCGCTCGACCGGCACGGCCCGCTCGACCGACACGGTCCGCTCGACCAGCTCGGTCGGCACGATGGGCACGGTCCCCACGACGGGCGCGGTCCGCTCGACGGGCGCGGTCAACTCAGCAGTCGCGGTCCGCTCGACCGACACCGTCCGCTCGACCGGCGCGGTCCGCTCGACGGACACGGTCCGCTCGACCGGCGCGGGCGGCTCAGCCGTCGCAGTCCGCGTGAAGGAGGCGTGCATGACGCTGACCTCTGGTTGGTGCGGTCCCGATGCCGCCAACACCGTCGGCGCCGGAACATCTGGACTGGCCTCCTGCGCGGGAGGCGACCAGCTCGCCGCTTCGCCGCCGGAGGCGACCGCGTCCAGGTCCACGAGCTCGATCGATGCGTTTGCGATCACGATCGGCTCTTCGCCGGCGACGAGATCCTGAACGTCCAGTTCCTCGTCGTAAAACTCGTCCACGGGCAAGGGGTTCGCTTCTTGCCCCGTCCCTCTCACGGCGTCTCGGGCGTCGACGGCAGCCACGAGCCGGGCCAGCTCGGACGCGAACTTCGGCACGACGCTCGACGCGCGACCATCGCCGTCCTTCCAAGCGACGGTGACGTTCTCCTGCGGTGATTGGACGCGCCCGGTGACACCAGCGCCCGTGCCCGCCGTAGCCTGGAGGGGCTGAGGTTCGATCGGATCGGGGTGTTGACCGTCGCCATTGTCCTGGTTGTGGCCCAGCACGATCGTCGGCAGCGACGGAGCCTCGACGGAATGATCCCGTTCCTGGTTCGGATGCAGCTGCTCCCCGAGATGTTCGAGGACATTGCGCCCAACGCGTTCCGACGAGCCCAGATGCGACGCACTGGTCTTCATCGTTTTCCTCCGGCCTGCGGCGGTGGGGCGCGCAAGGCGATCTGCGTCGCCAACTCGGCGGCGGTCTCGGGCTTCAAGGCGCCCATGATCTTCCCCGCGTCAACCGGAGGCATCCGCAGCAACACGGTCGCCGCCAGCGTCTTGTCGACGCGCGCGACGATCGGCGCCGCCTGTTCAGGTTTGATTCCGCGCAGCGCCTTCGCCAGGACGTCAAGCGGGTTCTTGGCGACCGGCTGCCCGGGAGCGCCGGGCGCCGCTGCGCCCCCGCCTTCACCCGCGGCTCGTTCGCCCATCGCCATGAGCTCCAGCTTGGCCGTGTCCTGATGCAGCGCCTCGCGCGCCTTGGCCAGCTCGGCCAGCAACTGCTCGACCTTCGTCCGCGACGACGCGTTGGGATTGAAGCCCCCGACGCTGCCCTCGTGCTTCAGATCCTGTTTGAGGCCATCGATGGTCAGCGGCGACGGCGCGGCCGGTCCCTGTCCGGGCGGGAGCTTCGGTTGATCGTCAGCCGCCTTGCGCGGTCGAGACGACGTCGGCTTGACGGGTGCCGGGGCCTTGGGCGCTTCGGCTTTCGCAGGGGCGCCTGGGGCCCCTCCCCCACCGACCGCCGCAACCGCCGAGCCGGCATGACCGGTCGCCTCGGACTTCGCGGACTTGGCCTCGGACTTGGCCTCGTGTCCCGCACCATCGGCCGCGCGCCCGGGCAGGGCCAGCGCCACGATGGCGATCACCAGCACCGCTGCGCCTCCCAGGATCCATTTACGATCGATCACCGACGCGCTCCCCCGGCGGAAGCCCCGGCGGGCACCGCTTCCAGGGCCCGTCGCAGGCCGTCCATCGTGCTCTCCATCGAAGGACGCTCGTTCGGTCCTTGCTGGAAGAGCGTGTTCACCAGGTGCACGCTGCGAAGCGCGCGATCGACGCGCGGGTTGGTCCCCGCGACGTACGCGCCGACCTCCACCAGATCCGCAGCCTCGCGATACGACGCCAGCACCTCGCGGGCCTCCATCGCCAGCTTGCGATGCTGGGGGCTGACCACGTCCGACATGCACCGGCTGATGCTGGACAGCACGTCGACGGCCGGAAAGTGGCCGGCGTCGGCCAGCTTGCGAGACAACACGATGTGGCCGTCCAGCGCGGCCCGGGCCGCATCGACGAACGGATCCGAAAGGTCGTCCCCCTCCGCCAGCACGGTGTACATCGCGGTGATGGTGCCCTCGCCCGCGTCGTTCCCGGCGCGTTCCACCAGGCGAGGCAACGCGGCGAATACCGATGGCGGGTACCCGCGCGACGTCGGCGGCTCGCCAGCCGCCAGACCAATCTCGCGCTGGGCCATCGCGACCCGCGACAGCGAATCGATCAGCAGCAGCACCTTCTTGCCGCGGCCCCGAAAATACTCGGCGACAGCCGTGGCCGCGAACGCCGCGCGCACGCGCACCAGCGGCGGCTCGTCGGCGGTGGCGCAGATGACCACGCTCCGGGCCAAGCCGGCCGCGCCCAGATCGCGCTCGACGAACTCACGCACTTCGCGACCACGCTCGCCGACCAGGCCCACCACGATCACGTCGACCGCGGCCCCCCGGGCCAGCATGCCCATCAACACGCTCTTTCCCAGACCCGGTCCAGCCATGATGCCCAGGCGCTGTCCTTCCCCGCAGGTCAGGCAGGCATCGAGGGATCGAATACCCAGCGGCAGCGATCGCGAGATCCGCTTTCGCGTCATCGCGTGCGGCGGTGTCGCATAAAGCGGCGTGCGGCGCGACAGCGGAGGCAGCGGTCGCCCATCCACCGGGCGAATCAACGAATCCACCACGCGGCCCAGCAACGCATCGCCCACCGGAACGTCGGCGCCGGTGTTGCGCGGCCACACCACGCAGCCTTCGCTGATGCCCGCGACATCGCCGAACGGCATCAGCAGCGCACGGTTCTTCGTGAAGCCAACCACCTCGGCGTTCAGCGACCTGTGCGGTCCCAGGACGATCTCACAGGCGGTGCCCACCGCCACGGCCGACAAGGTCGCTTCGACCACAATGCCCGACACGCGGGTCACCTTGCCGGCCAGCGCCAGCGGCTCGGCATCGCTGGCGGCGTTCGCCAGGCGAGACAGAAGCTTCGCGTCGACGTTGGTCGTCGCGAGCATCTAGCCCTCTCCGTTGTCCGAATCTATGACACTGCGGAACACGCGACGGAGCTCTTCAAGGCGCGTGCCAATGCGTCCGTCCACCATTGCCGTGTCGGATTCAACGATCGAGTCGCCTGGCGACAGATTTGTGTCGGGGACGATCTCGATCCGCGCCATTGGCAACCCGAGCGGATCGCCCTCGCCCGCAGCGGCGGCGACCGCCTCGGCGTCGGCCGGTGACAGGTGCACCGTGACCTTCTGGGCCTCGCCCACCCGGCGCACGGCGGCGCGCGCCAGGGACAGCCTCAGCTTGGGATCGCCTTTCAGCTCTTCCTCGATGATCCGTTTCGCCAGCAGGCAGGCGATCTCCAGCGCGGTCGCCGCGACCTGCCCACCCAACGCGTGAGACGTCCGGCGTAGATCGCCGACCGCCTTGCCCAGCTTTTCCGATGCCTCCGGCGGCAACGGCTGCGGCGGCGGCGGCAGCGGAGGGGCCAGCGATTCGACCCCCGCCGTCAGATCCGCGTCGTCGTCCCCCCCGAACAGGGGCTCGGCCTCGGCGGCCGGATCGGTGAACAGGGGCTGAATGCGCCGAGGGGGAACCGCCGACAGGAAGCCCGGACTCTTGGCGCGCTGACGGAGGGCTCCTGGGAAGTTCGTCATCGGTGGCTACACCATCTTGTCGGCCGGGCCGACGACGGTGATTCGTCCCTGCTCCGACAAGGTGAAGGCAATCTTGACCAGCTCGCTCTGCGCGAGCTCGACGTCCGCCAGCTTGACCGGGCTCATCGCGTTGATGTCGTCGGACAGCATCTGCGATGCGCGACTGGACATGTTCTTCAGGATCTTGTCGCGGATCATTGTCGAGGCGCCCTTCAGGGCCACGCCCAGGCGGCTGGTGTCCACCTCGCGCAGGAAGGTCTGGATGTCGCGGTCCGACAGGTTGACCAGGTCCTGGAACGTAAACAGCTTGGTGCGCAGTTCGGCGGCCAGCTCGGGATCGTCCTTCTCGATCTCCTGCACGACCTCGGTCTGCTGGGCGGCCGGCGTGCGGCGCAACAGCTCGACCGCGGCGCCCTTGCCGTCGAAGCGGCGCATGCCGGTCGACACCGACGCGCGCAGCTCGATCGACAAGGCGTTGCCGACTTCGCGCAGAACCTCGGGGGAGACCGCCTCCAGCGTCGCCAGTCGGCGCAGGATCTGGGGTCGCTGGGCCTCGGGAAGCATCTTCAGGACCGTGCCGGCGCGGCTGCCCTCCATCGCTCCCAGCACCAGCGCCACCGTCTGCGGCTGCTCGCGCGACAGCGCCATGGCCAGCGCTTCCGGATCCGCCAGGGCCACCGGACCCAGCACTTCGTCGGCCTGCGGAGGGGCCGCCGCGCCGTCGAAGGCCCGGCGAACGACGTCCGCGCCCAGCACCTGCGAGGCGATCTCGCGCAACAGGCCGTCACCGGCCGCGGCGTCACCGCCGACCATATCCAGCGATTCGACGAACACGCTCAGCGCCTGCGGGACCGCGTTGGGCTGACGGCGGATGTGCTTGGCGCCGGAGGCGATCGCCCGCACGCACGGCTCGTCCAGATGCTGGAAGATCACCGCTGCCACATCCGGGCCCAGGCCCAGAAGGAGAGCTGCTGCCCGTTGCGTGCCGGGGCCCGGAATCCGAGCTCCCTCTGGTTTCGCGTCGCTGGTTGCCTCGGCCATCGGTTAGCTCCTCTGCTCGCTGTCGGAATCAATCCAGGCTTTCAAGAGATGGGCGGCGCGCGCCGGATCGGTGCGCGCCACGTCCCGGGCACGATCGCGAACCCCCGCGTTCGGATCGGACGCCGCGCCCAATGCGGCCTGCGTCTGCGCGGCCCCCAGCGCGGGCTGGTTCATCATGGCCTCTAGCTCACCCACGCGTGCGCCGGGCCGCAGCATGGCGGCGCCCACGGCCGTGGTCGCCAGCGCTGGTGGAGACGACGCCAACGCGCGCATCTTGCTGATGGCCAGTGCGGCGATGATCAACAGGACCACCCCACCCACCAGCTGCGCGATGCGCATGATGCGCGGCGAATCCAGCATCGAGACCTTGGACTGCTCCGGCTCGGCGACACGAGAGAACGCCGACGAGGAGATCTGGAACTGATCACCGCGGGCGGCGTCGAAGCCGACCGCGCCCTTGGCCAGCGCCTCCAGACGCTTCAGCTCCACCTCCGAGCGCGGCTTGTCGGCGGGAGCATCGATCAGAACCGCCAACGACAGGCGCTTCAGGCGCGACCCACGGGTGATGGTATGGGTGACCGTCTTCGAGACCTCGTAGTTCTTGGTCTCGTCTTCCCGCGCGCTGGTGCCGCGGTTCGAGCCGCCGCCGGCCGGAGGTCCCGCCAGCGGCTGGTTGGCGGCTGCGCCCGCGATGCCGGACGCGCCGGCGGAGTCCTGCTGATTCTGCTCGGTGGTCTTGTGCTCGCTGCGCACCGCCGACGCCTCCGGATCGTAGGCGTCGTTGGTGGTCTCCACCTCCGAGCTGTCGAAGGTGGCGCTGACCTTGGCGACGACGGCGCCCGCGCCGACTGCCGGTTCCAGCAGGTCGATCACGCGGCGCTCGAAGGTCCGCTCCATGTCGCGCTCGGCGCTTTGCGCCTTGGCGCCCGGCGACGAATCGCCCGCCAGAACGGTACCGCGCCCGTCGACGATGGTGACGCCCTCGGGCGACAGGCCCGTCACCGCCGAGGCCACCAGGTGGCGCACCCCCGCGATCTCGCGATCGGACATCACGCGCCCGGGTTGCAACGTCAACGCCACCCCGGCCGACGCCTTGCGATCGTCGTCGCGGTAGAGGCCCTTCTCCGGCAGCGTGATGTGGACGCGCGCCGAGCGCACCGACGCCAGCCGCGAGATGGTGCGCGATAGCTCACCCTCGATGGCCCGCTGCAGGTTCACCCGCTGGGTGAACTCCGACACGCCCAGATCGCCGCGATCGAAGATCTCGAAGCCAACGCCGCCGCCGCGCGGAAGCCCGGCCGCCGCCAGCATCAGACGAACGTCATAGACCTGCGAAGCCGGCACCGACAGCGCGCTGCCACCGGCGTCCAGCTTGTAGGGAATCTTGGCGGCCTTCAGCTGCGCCGCCGCGTCGGCGGAGTCCTCCGCCGACAGGTTGGTGAACGCATATTCCCACGCCCCGCTGCTGCCACCGAGCTGGGTAACGCCGATGATCACCGCCAGCAGGGCCAGGCCGGCCATCGCGCCGAACTTCACCGAGTTCGGCAGGCCCGCCAGGCGTCGCGGCAGCTCCCGCAGCTCTTTCAGCAGCGGTTCCATGGGTCCTTCTCGACGGCCCAAAGGCCCCGGTCTTCATCAGCCGCGGTCATACGCTCATCCTCATGATCTCCTGGTAAGCCTCGACCAGCTTGTTGCGCACCTTCATCGCCAGTCGCATCGAGACGTCGGCCTTCTCCAGGGCCAACGACATCTCGTGCAGATTCCCGCCACCCATGGCCACCTTCTCGGCCTGCCCGTCGGCTTCGATCTGCAGGTTGTCGACCTTTTGCAGCGCGCCCCCCAGCGTCTCGGCAAAGCTGCTGGGGCCGACATTCTTGCCGCCGTCCACACCGCCGATGCCGGCTTGGCCGCCGATGTGTCCGACGTGCTCGACTGGCTGCGCGATGGACCGAATGGTTTCGATGCTCATGGTGGTTGCCTTTCAGGTCGCGGGTCAGCGCGCGATGTCCAGGCCCCGTTGCGCCATCGTCTTCAGGGTGTCGATGGCGGTCGCGTTGGCTTCGTAGCTGCGCGACGCCGACATCAGGTTCACGACCTCGTGAACGGGATTGACGTTGGGAAACACCACGAACCCTTCCGGATCCGCGTCGGGATGCCCCGGGCTGTACACCTTCTTGCCCGGCGTCTGATCGGCCACGATCGCCGAGATCTCCGCCTTCATCGGAGGGCCCCCGGACCCCTGCGCCGCGCCCAGCTCGGTGGGAAAGGCCACCGCCTGGATCACGGGATCCAGGCGCTTGTAGGGCCCGCCCTCGGCGGTGCGGGTGGTCTCGGCATTCGCCAGGTTCGACGTCGCCAGGTTCACGCGCGTCCTCTCGACGCCGAGCCCGGCGCCGCTGATACGAAGCGCGGTCAGGAAGTCCATGGTCAGTTGCCCCCGTCGGAGACGACGTAGCGCAAGATCGCCAGCTTCTTGCCGGCGGCGCGGGCGCTGGCGCCGTACTGCAGACCGTTCTCGGCCAGACCCGCCATCGTGCGATCCAGGTCGACCTCGTTGCCGTCGATGCTGGGACTGGTCCCGCGTCCCTCGCGCACCAGCAGCGTCGCCGCGGCGGTGGCCCGCGAATCACCCCCGTCGGCACCCAGGTGACGGGCATCGGTGGCCGCCATGCCGTTGCCGGCGCTGCTCTGCTCGGCCGCGGCCATCGCCTGCGAAAAGTCGAGCTCCTTCGGGCGGTAGCCAGGGGTATCCGCGTTGGCGATGTTCCCCGACAGCACGTTGTGCTGCACCAGGCGAACGTCCAGCGATTCTTCCAGCCGTGTCAAAGTCGTGTCAAAAATCTTCATGTCGACCTCTTGACGTTCACCACTGCGAGGGCCGTGCCAGCGTCGGAGATCTGTCGCGGCGAAGATTGCGCCCGGTCAGGGCTGCCGGGTCGAACGTGCCGCGCGGCAACTTCTGCCTCGGGCGAATCGTCCCGTTCGTCGCGCAGCTTGTTGCGAAGCGTGCGCAGGCTGATTCCCAGCCGCTTCGCCGCGTGGGTGCGGTTCCCACCTTCCAACCGCAGCGCCTCGGCGATGGCCAGCCGCTCCAGCGTCGGAAGATGAATGGGGAAGTCGGGCGGAAAAGTCGGATCTCCCGCGTGTGTCATTTCTGACGCTTCCGCCGTCAACCTCAGGCTCGAGCGCGTCGGTTCCAGCGATGCTGCCAGACCCGGAATTTCCAGGTGGCGCGCGGCCATCACTGTCTCGCGGCAGCGCACCAGCGCCCGCTCGAGAATGTTGGCCAGCTCGCGCACATTGCCCGGGAAGTCGTACTGTTCCAGCGCGCGGCGCGCGTCGGGCCCCAGATCGGGTGCCACCCGTCCCAGCGATCGCGCCAGCCGCGCCAGCAGCTCGTCGGAGAGCGCGTGCAAGTCCTGCGGGCGCTGCCGCAGGGGCGACAGCTCGATGGGAAATACGTCCAGCCGGTAGTACAGATCGGCGCGAAACTCGCCGCGCGCCATCATGTCCTTCAGCGAACGATTGGACGTCGCGATGATCCGCACGTCGACAGGGATGGGCTGGCGGCCCCCGATCCGGTCCACCTCGCGCTCCTGCAACACACGCAGCAGCTTGGCCTGCAGCGGAAACGGCAGCTCGGAGACTTCGTCCAGCAACAATGTTCCGCCGTGGGCCCGCTCCACGCGTCCGATCCGGCGCTCGGTCGCGCCCGTGAAGGCGCCCCGCTCGTGACCAAACAGCTCCGCCTCCAGCAGATCGCCGGGCAGGGCCGCGCAGTTCACGGCGACCCACGGGCCGGCCGCGCGCGGAGAGCAGCGATGAATGTGTCGTGCCAGCACCTCCTTGCCCGTGCCGCTCTCGCCCAAGATCAAGACCGTCGTGCTCCCGACCGCCACGTCCTCCGCGGCTGCGACGGCATCCCGCATCGCCGGGCTGAGCGCGATCAGCGACGGCGTCGCGGCGGGCTTCCACGGCGCCGCGTTGCGCACCGGCGCCAGTGACGAGCGCGTGGCCGCGGCCGTCTTCATCCGCCGCTCTCCGGGCCCGCCTTGCGGTCGTTCTCGCCCTTGGCCGTCGTTTCCTTGGGGGTGCGCTCGGCGGGCGCGGCCTTTGCGCCGTCGGCCTTCGCGTCGGACTTCGCGTCGGACTTCGCGTCGGACTTCGCGTCGGACTTGGTCGCGCTGTCGTTGGCGCCGTCCTTGGCGTCCGGCCTGGCGGCGTCCTTCTTGACGCCGTCTTTTTTGGCGGAGGCTTCGTTGACGCTGCTGATCACCGAGCGCGCCTTGGCCATCGCGGCCTTGGCCTCGTTCAGGCTGGTCAAGGTGGCCTCCACCTCCTTGTCGAGCTGCTCGCGCAGCTCGGACGGCAGGTCATCATCCTCGTCGGCGCGCGCGGTCAGGGTCTTCATCACCGCGCGCCAGCCATCGTCCGCACGACCTTCCACCCGCCCCTTCATCCCCAGGCGCGTCTGCACGTACTCCGCGACCACCCGCGCGCGCACGAAGTCCTCGGCCTGGATGAAGGCCTTGGCCGCCATCAGCAGATGCGCCGACAGACGTGCGTCCGGGATCTCCCGCGCCGACGACGCCAGCAGATTTCCCGCGAAGCCCGGCGCGCCCATGCGCAAGGCCACCGCGGCGGCCGCCTGCGCCAGATCAATGGCCATCGGACCGCGGTCCCAGGACGGCAGCCCGAAGTAGACCTGCATCAGACTTTCCAGGTTGAATCCTTCGTCGGCCGGCCTCAGGGCCTCCTCCAGATCCGTTTGCCTGCGCGCCGCCATCTCGGCCGCGTAGCCGGGATCCTGGGTCGCCTGTTGACCCGCCGCCTGGTGCATGGCCTGCAGCAAGATGCGACGACACAGGGTCTCGCCCTCCTGGCGGCAGATGCTGGACGTCCCGTGGGCCTGCACCTGGTCGGCCAGGATCTTCATCGCCGACGGAATCCGTCCCATGTACGCCTCGGCGCGCGCGGCGCGCATCAGCGTCTCGGCCCGCAGCGGCTCGGGCAGGTCGCTGGCGTCGAAGACCCGCAACACGTCGGCTGTCGTGTTCAGACACGTTCCGTCCAGCTCGCACAACCGCTGGGACGCCAGTCCTCCGAAGGTCCCGAAGCTGCCGACGCGGCGATACCAGCCCGCCGCCGTCACGGGATCCCCGGTGACCAGCGCCAGATCTCCGAGCCGAAGCGTCGCCAGCTGGCGATGGTTGGTGCTGAGCGCACTGCGGAAAGCCCGGGCGGCTTCCAGCCGGTGCCCTTGCTTCAGCTGGCACTCACCGATGGCGGCGTCGCTGCGCCCGGGACATCCTTGCCCGAGCCCGACCTTCCACGGATCGAAGAAGTAGCTCGGCGGGTGATCCAGCCCGGCGCGCCAGGGCAACCCGCGCACTTCGTTGATATCCAGATAGGTCGTATTGCCCTTGCTGGTCAGCAATGCGTCGATGCGACGGCTGCGGCACAGCATCTCTGCGGCACCGTCGCGCACGATCACCTTGGGGCAAAGCGAGCCGGTCGCCGCGGCCAGCTTGGCCGCCAGCACCGTCGGCGAGTCCTTGCTGGGTCGCAAACGGATGACCCGTGCCAGCGCGTCGACCGTCAGCTCGACGGGACCGCGCAGCCTGGGCAGCGCGATGCGCTCGACGGTCGCCGCCATGGTCAACCGCTCGGGCGCCGGTGTTTCGACCGGCGCGCCAGCAACGGCGGCCCAGGCAGGAAGCAGTGTCAGGAACGCGACAGGGAAGACCACGATTCGCCCTCTATTGCAGCGTCCGTGCCCAGCGTTCGTCACGCCGCTGACGCGACTATTCGTCCTCGGTCAACGGGCGGACGTCGGTGGAACGTCGGCGGAGTTTTTCGACCAGCGTGGTTCGGCCCATGCCCAACAGCTTGGCGGCTTCCTTCTTGTTGCTGCCGGTGTGTGCCAGGGCCGCATTGATGTAACGATTTTCCAGCTCGCGGAGCATGGTGGGCAGATCCACCGGGAACTGCATGATGGGTGTGGGCGTCGCGCCCTCACCTTCGGCGGTGAACGCGGCGCGGCCGGCCTCGCGCAGCTCGGCGGCGGCGCTGGCCAGCGAAGGCTCGCCGGGTTCGAGGAACTGGGACAGCATCCCGCCCACCGCGGCCAGTTCGGCGGCAGCCTCGGAGACCACCGCGGCCGACACCTGGCTCTCCTCGAGAGGTCCCATGTTCGTGACCTCGATGACCGGAGGCGCGGCGGCGAAGACGCTGGGCTCGAAGCTCACCGTCACACCGTTGGAAGCGATGGTATCGACGCTGCCCAGATGGGGCGCCCGGATTCCCAGCGGCAGATCAGCCAGACGGATCACATCCCCCTCGGTGCAGACCGAAACCCGCTCGACCAGGTTCTCCAGCTCGCGGACATTGCCAGGCCAGGAATAGCTGGTCAGGCACTGCATGACCGCCGGCTCCAGCGCCCGGGTCTCGCCCCGTCGCGCCCAGAAGTGACGGAACAGGGGAGCCACATCACCGCGGCGCTCGCGCAGCGCGGGCAAGCGAACCGGGCAAACGTGTAGACGATAGAACAGATCGCTCCGGAAGCGACCGGCGCGGACCTCCTCGACCAGATCGCGGTTGGTGGCGACGATCAGGCGGAAGTTCGCGTGCAAGGACTCAGAGCTCCCGACCGGCTCGTAGGTGCGCTCTTGCAGAAGGCGCAGCAGCTTCACCTGCAGCGACAGCGGTAACTCGCCGATCTCGTCCAGGAACAGGGTGCCGCCCTCGGCCAGCGCCACCCGGCCCTTGCGGGCCGAGACCGCGCCCGTGAACGCGCCCCGGACGTAACCGAACAGCTCGCTCTCCAGCAGGGTCTCGGGAATCGCGCCGCAGTTCACAGGCACGAACGGACGCTGGGCCCGCGGGCTGCTTGCGTGCATGAAGCGGGCGAACACTTCCTTGCCGGTCCCGGTCTCACCGGTGAGCAGAACCGTCGCATCCGAAATGGCCACCCGCGCACAGGTCCGCCGGGTATCGACCAACGGGCTATCCGGCCCGTGAATCAGGCTTGGCCCGGTTGATGACGCAGCGGTCATGCCATTACCTACCAGAGCTGCGGGAAGGGCCATCTTCCTGAAACTCCTTCCGGATTTGTGCTGCAAGTCATGCCTTCGCCATCGGCCAACGCCGCGAATTCTTAAGTCCAGCCATCCCGGTTACAGAAGTGACCTTATGCCGCCGATGGATCCGCGAACGGTCCAGGCCGCCTTCTTCCAATGGCTCACTCGCCGCGTCCCCGCTTCGATCCGTCATCGTCCCATGTGGCAGCCGACGCCGCGCGGGCGCGTTCTCTCAAGCGCGTCACCATGCTGGACGCCGGGCGCTGGCACACGCCCCTGGGGGGGCGACCAGGGGCACGCTTCATTGCGGTATGTGGGGCCCGCGGCGTGGGCAAGAGCACCGTGGCTGCCAACCTGGCCATTGCCCTGGCCGGCCTGCGCGCACGCGTGGTCCTGATTGATCTGGACTTGCGCCAGCCGACCCAACACAAGATGTTCGGTATCGCCGATCCCGTCTCCGGCCTGCGCGCCCTGCTGGAGGCCGAGGTCGACACAATGGAGCAGGCGCTGACATCCACGCCCGTGCGCAATCTGTTCCTGGTGTCGGCGCACGGCACGAGCCCGCCTGCACACCCCGCGCGCCCCGAACAACAACATCTATTGTTGCAGCAGATCTGGGAACTGGACGCCAACATCGTCATCGCCGACGTGCCGGACAACACCGGCGACGAGCTGGTCGACCTGTTCGCGCTGGGAGCTCTGCGGCTGGGGGTATCTGCGCCGAATCCTCGCGCTCTCCAGCGCGCGTACAACTTCTTCAAGGCCCAGGTCATCCGCCAGCTGGATCATGTCGCGGGAAACACGCCCGAGGGGGCTGAGCTCATGGCGGCGCTGTCGGCGCCCCACCCTCAGCCGCTGTCCGCGTGGGTCGCGCACCGACAAGGACGCCCGGAGATCCATGCCGCCCTGACCCGCGCGCTGTCGGCGTTCGCGGGCCGGTTGGTAGGCAATCGCTCCCGCGACGCGTCCGAGGCCGATCAATTTCACGCGGCGTCGCGCGTGATGGCCGACTACCTGGGCATCGCCGTCCCGGTGTTGGGCGTCCTGGACGCGAGCGACCACCTGGCGCTGGGGGCCGGCTCGGGGCGGCCGCTGCTGCTCGGTTCAGCCATCAACCACAACGTGCGGTTGGTGCATTCGATGGCCGAGCAGATTCTGGTCGACATCGACGACGCCGAGGCCCCGCATTGCGTGCCGGGAGCGGGCAACCATGTCGTGGAACCGCGTTGCGCCATTCCCGGCCTGGCCGGAAACGATGAAGACGATCACAGCGCGCCCCTGCCCGTGCCGCTGGAGACCTATATGCGGCGATCGCCGCGCCACCCGGTCGACTGGCACGCAAGTTATCTGTCCAGCACGGGCCGCAAGGTGGATGTGCGGGTCTTCGAGCTGTCGGAAGGGGGAGCTTCGATCGAGGCTATCCCTGGCTTCGATCTGGGCACCGAAGGCACGCTGACCTTCACCCAGGTCCACGACAAGCCGACCTTGGCGGTCACCGTGATCGACGCGCGTCGTCCCATGGGGCGCGCGGGCCTGCGATTCGAGGGCAACCCCGAGGCCGCTGTGCGCCTGGCAGCGCAGGCGGCACGCGCCGCCACCGACGCGCTGGAGTGGACCAACCCGGGTTGAAGGCCGCTGAGACCGCTGGCCGGGCAACGGGCGGCCACGCGAAAGAGACGTCTCGGCCTTCTGGCTGATGGCGCCGCTGGTATTGTTCGGCCATGTCGTTCGATCCGTCCTCGGCGTCGCCGGGAATCTCGATCTCTCCTGCCGGCCGCTTCGACTTGCCCGTCTCCCACGGGTATCTGGAAGCCTTGCTGAAGGAGCCCGCCGCCCCCGAGCGCGCCGCGGTCGTGTGCCACCCGCACCCCAAGGGGGGCGGGACCATGAACAACAACGTCGTCTATCGCATGGCCCGCGCCCTGGAAGCACGGCGTGCGGCGGTCCTGCGTTTCAATTTTCGTGGCGTGGGCCGTTCGACCGGGACCTATGGTGACGGCCAGGGCGAGGTCGGAGACGCGCGCGCGGCGCTGGACTTCATGGCCGCCCGATTTCCCAAGCTGCCGCTCTGGATGGCGGGATTTTCCTTTGGATCGCGGGTCGGCATCGAGGCTGCGCTGGGCGACGCCCGCGTGTCGAAGTTGCTGGGCGTGGGAATGGCCGTGCGCATGTTCGACCTGTCCTTCCTGGAAGGGACCCGGGGCGGCCGCCCGCTGGCCATCGTGCAGGCCGACCAAGACGAATACGGCGACCGCGCCGAGATCGAAGCCTTCACCGCGCGCCTGGACCAACCCAAGCGACTGTGGATCGTCGACGGCGCGACCCACCTTTTTCCGGGAAAGCTGGACGAGCTGGAGGCCGCCGTGACCGACGCGCTCGCCTGGCTGGAAGGTCAGGGAGACCAGACCCGCTGACCCGGCGGGGCACGACGGTGGTGCGCCGACGTTCGTCGGAACGCTCTCCGAGGAAAGGCCGCGGCGCGGTCGGCGCGATCGGGTCGCGCCCTACGAAGCCGGCTTTCCCAGCGTCTTCTGTCCCGGCCGCCACTCCACCGGACAGCGCTCGCCGGTCTGCAGCGCCTGCACCATGCGCAGAACCTCGCTGACCGACCGCCCCAGCAGATCGGCGTTGTACGACGCATGCTGGACGATGCCCTTGTCATCGATGACGAAGGTGGCGCGCTGGGCGGTCCCGTCGTCTTCGATCAAGGCATCGTAGGCGCGGGTGACGGTCTTGTTGAAGTCGGCCAGCAACGGATGATTCAGCCGACCGAGGCCCCCCGTGATCCAGGCCTTGTGCGAATGCTTCGAATCCGTCGACACACCCAGGATCTCGCAGTCCACGGCCCGGAACTCGACCGCGCGCTTTGAAAATTCGAGGATCTCGGTGGGGCAGATGAAGGTGAAATCGGCCGGGTAGAAGAACAGAACCAGGTACCGGCCGCGATAGTGACCAAGCGAGATTTTCGTGAACTCACCGTCGCCGGTGACCGCTTCCTCGCTGAACTCCGGCGCTCGTTTTCCGACGATGCTCATGGGCCGGGGAGCCTAGCACGACCCCATGGCAGCGCCGCACGCGGTTGACGCCTTCGCCGTCCGACATAGGCTACGCCGCGTGTCGCGCAAGCCTTCGGTCCTGATCGTGTCAGCGTTCGCGCCGGAGCTGGCTCCCCTCGCGCGCTGGCTGGCTGGCCCCAGTGGTCGCCGTTTCAAGACCATCGTGCACGCCGTCCCGGTGGGCATCGGCGCCATCGACGCCGGCGTCGGCGCAGCCGCGGCCATCGCGCAGATCACGCCGGACGTCGTGCTGTTCGTCGGCACCGGCGGAAGCTACGGCCGGCGCCCCGCCATCGGCGACGTGGCCATCGCGGCGCGCATCCGGCTGGTGTCCACCGCGGCGTTGCGCGCGCAAGGCTACCTGCCCAAGCCGATGCACGTGCTCGACGCCACCGATGCGCCGCTGCGCCGTGAGCTGCTGCTCAGCGCCGGCGGACGCGGCTGCGTCACCGACGTCGCCACGCCGCTTTCCATCACCACCGCGCCGCCCTTGGTGGAACTGGTGGCAGGAAAGACCCGCGCCGATGTCGAGAACCTGGAGGTCTTCGGTGTGGCGCGCGCTGTCTCACGCGCGCGCTTGCCGTTCGGCGCGCTGCTGGGCATCACCAACCGCGTGGGCCCGCAGGCGCATCGTGAGTGGGTGGCCCATCAGGCGCAGGCAACGGCCGCCGCCTGCGCCGTCGCGGCGTCCTGGCTCGAGGGCCGCTTCGCGGGCGTGCGACCGGCCCGGCGCACGCGTCGCGCTCAAGGCGCCCAGTCCAAGACCTGACCACCGGACGCGCCGCTGGCCAGCAAGCCGGCGGCCTGCGCGCGCGCAAACAGCGCGTCGATCCCGCGGCGGGCGTCGTCGGGCATCTCGGCGGTGTCCGCGTTCGCGTACAGCGACAGGTAATGATCGACCAGCGCCGGATCGCGCAGCGCCTTGTCGCCGCGATCCTCGGCGGTAAGCGCGGCGATCATCTCGGGACGGTGGTTCAGCGCCCAGCGGATGCTCTGGCGCAGCAGCTCCGACACGGCCGCCACCGCCGGAGCTCCCAGCCCGCGGCGGATCACGTTCACCCCCAGCGGCAGCGGCAGGCCCACATGCTCTTGCCACCACACGCCCAGATCGACGACCAGCGATAGCCCCCGCTGCGGGTACACCAGCCGCCCCTCGTGAATCACCAGCGCGGCGTCGACCTCGCCCGCGGTGACCGCGTCGAAGATGCGTCCAAACGGAACGATGGGGATCTCGACCGGGATGGCGCGGGGTTCGATGAGACGCAGCACCAGCCAGGCGGTGGTCGTCAGCCCCGGGATCCCCACCCGCCGCCCCGCCAGAGCGCCGGGCGCCATCGGCTGCTTCGCCACCACCACCGGACCGAAGCCGCGGCCGACGGAAGCGCCGTGGGGCAACAGCTGATAGCGGTCAGCGCAGGCCGGGTAGGCGCCCGCCGAGATCGCCACCACGTCGGCCGCGCCCGCTGCCGCCGTGCGATTCAGCTGCGCGGTGTCCAGGCGCAGATGCGAAAACGCGAAGTCGGGCGACGTCACGTGGCCCTCGCGCAGGGCGTGAAACATGAACGCGTCGTCGGCGTCCACCGAATAGGCGAGCGAGATCAGCTTTGGCGCCATCGGCCGTACGTATACCGCGCGACGCATGATAAAGAGGGGGCCGCGTGAGCCGAGACGGTTCGACAGCCCTGAAAGCGCCGCCAGCGCCCCCGGCCAAGCCGCCGCGTCTGGAGGTCGTGGACTGGGTCCGCGGCATGGCGGTGCTGCTGATGATTCAGACGCATCTGTACGATGCGTGGGCCAGCCCCGCCGCCAAGCTGACCGCTGCCTATCAATGGACGCGCTTCGTGGGGGGCGTCCCGTCGCGGCTGTTCCTGTTGCTGGTCGGGGTGTCGATGGCGCTGCGCTTCGAGGCGCAACTGGCCAAGGGAGAAACCGACCGGCGCGCCTTCATCCGACCGGTACAGAAACGGGGCCTCGAGGTGCTGGGGCTCGCGTACCTGTTCCGGCTGCAGGAATACATCCTGGGTCACATGGGGCAGGCCATCTACGATCTCCCCCGCTACTGGCAGGACCTGTTCCGCATCGACATCCTGAACTGCATCGCGGCCTCGATGCTGCTGGTGCCCATCGTGGCCGCTCCCCGCCACGGCAAGCCCGCGTGGCTCGCCGCGCTGGTCGGCATGCTGGTCCTGGTGGGGCTGGGCCCCCTGATCGGGCCGGCTCATCTTCCGACGTGGATTCCTACCCCCATCTCGTCGTACATCGGCGGCCAGCGTCCCATGGCGTGGTTTCCGGTGTTTCCGTGGGCGGGGTGGCCGATGGCCGGCGTCATCGTCGGCCACCTGTGGGTGCGCGGTTCGCGCACGCCGCGCCGCTACCGGTTGACCTTCATCGGCACCGGGCTGGCGGGCATGGCGCTGATCGGCGTGGTCGACCTGATCCGCGCCATCAACCCGTACATCATCTCGTATCCGTCCGAGCTGGTGCAGCAGATGGGACCGGGGTCGTTCTTCTACCGGATGGGGATGAACGGCGTGGTGGCCTTCATCGGATGGATTGCGGTCGAACTGGTCGGGCGGCGCTTCTCGGTCATCCGCCAGCTGGGGCGCACGTCCTTGCTGGTGTACTGGATCCACGTCGATCTCTGCTACGGGCTGATCGCGCACAAGCTGGGACTGTACGGTCGCCTCAGCATGGGGCAGGCCACCGTGGGGCTGGTAACCATGGTGGCGCTGATGCTGGGTGTTTCCCTGGCCAAGACCCGTTGGCGGAAGTAGCGTAACCGCGTGTTGCCGTCGAGATTTTCCCGCCCTTTCGCCGTGACGTGGACCGCAGTCACCCTCGCTCTGTGGCTCGCCAACACATCCCTGGCGGCCGCCCAGCCGCACCATCCGAAACGCCGCCCCGGCCCTGCCAAGCACCAGGCGCACAAGGCCGGCAAGCGTCCGGTCTTCCTCGAGCGGCACGTGGCCGCGCAGAAGGGGGGCTTGCCCAACGTACAGGCCAGCGGTGCCGTCGTGCTGGACGAGACCGGTCGCGAGCTCTACGCCCGCAATCCGGACCAGGAGCGCCCGATCGCTTCAATATCGAAGCTGGCGGCGACGCTGGTGGTGATGGACAAGGGACTGGTCCTCGATGATCTGTCGACCATCACCAAGGCCGACATCGAGGCCGCCCGAGGCGGGGCGCGATCGCGCCTGCTCGAGGGCATGACGTTGTCGAATCGCGATCTGCTGCACGCGGCGTTGATGGGTTCGGACAACCGCGCCATCCCGACGCTGGGCCGGGCGGTGAAGCTGTCCCCGTCGCAGCTGGCCGCCGCGATGACGGCCAAGGCGCGCCAGCTGGGACTGAAGCACACGCGCTTTCATGATCCCACGGGACTGTCGGTCGAGAACGTGTCCACGCCACGCGAGACCATCACGCTGTTGCAGGCGGTGATGCGCAACCCAACCCTGGGGCCAATCACGGAGCGCGTGCAATACGACGCGCACCCGGTAGGACGCCCGCCCATTTCGTACACCAACACCTACCGGCCGGCGATTCGCAACAACGTACAAGTGCTGGGCGGCAAGACCGGTTACAACGACGACGCTCGCTACTGCCTGGTGATCGCGACCAAGATCGACGGCCAGATCTGTTACATGTCGTTTCTGGCCAACGAGGGCAAGCTGACCCGCTTCGGCGATGTCGCGCGGGTCGCGGACTGGATCATCAGCCGCCGGCCCAAGGTCCGGCCCGGCACGGCCGCGTCGGTCGCGGCCACCGTGGCCACCTCTCCCGCGGCAGCGTCTCCGGCCTCCTCGCTCGCCGCCGCCTCGCCGCCAACGGGACCGTGGGCGCCAGCCGTCTCGGAAGTTACACCGTTGTCGCCGGTGCCCGCGTTGTCGCCGGTGCCCGCGTTGTCGCCCGTCCCGTTCGGGCCGATCCAGGAGCCCGCGCCACCGCCGTCCGGCACGGGCGGTGCGCGTCAGGAACGCGACTGAAGACGCTGACCGCCGCGGGATTCGCCGGCCGTATGCCCACCTGGCAGGGCGCCACGTTTGTGACGTGACACCGGGAAAAATTTTCCCATTCATCGACGCCGCGTGGGTGCCGATGCCCCTTGATCATGGGACAGCCGAGCCGCTTGGTCACGACGGGTGCGTTGCTGCTTGCAATTTCCGCGGAGGCCTATGCCAGGCCGGCGCGAAGGTCAGCCGCCAACGCGGCCAAGGCCAGCGGGGATGAGATCGCCCCGGCGTTCGTGGAGCCGGCAGACCGCGAGGCTCCCGTGTCCCACGATCCCCAGGTCCTGAATCGCGACGAGATGCTGTCGCTGGTGAACAAGTACGCCGACGAGATCGTGCAGGCGGTGGCGATTGGTGAGTCCGAACGCGACAAGGCGATTCACGCCAAGGACGCCATCAAGTTGACCTGCATTCAAGAGCGCCTGGCGAACTTGAAGATCATGAAGCGCCTGTCGGACGAACGCGTGGCCGCCAGTCGGCGGAGCCATGTTCGCGCCGACGAGCTCAACCTGCGCCACGAATTCCGGGGGGTCGAACTGGCCCACCAGCGCGTCATCGAGCTGCAACGCGAATTGCTCGATTGTATGGGGGAAAGTCTGGAAGTTTCGATGGCCGCCGACGACCGTCGGACGCCCACGGGAGCAGATCCGACCCGCGACCACCCGCCATCGACGCCGGTCGATCGGCCCCCCCCGGCCAGTCCCTACAAGTGACTCTGGTAGGCATGGATCGCGGTCGGAACGGCTGAGCACACCGCAACAACGGTGCGCCGTCCCCATTTTTCCCCACTAGGTTATTCTGGCAGGCCCATGGGGCGGGATGTGGAAGGGGAGAATCAGCGCGAGCCTTCGCGTCCCGCCGATCAGGTGATCTTGTTGGTCGACGACGAACCGCTGGTGCGCCGGATCGTGCGGCGCCTCCTGGAACGGGACGGCTATTCGGTGCGGGAGGCCGCCAATGCTCAGGAAGCGCGCCAGCTGCTGCAGCAAGGCTGCGTGAACCTGGTGATCCTGGATCAGTCGATGCCAGGGGAGACCGGAATCCACGCCTTTCCGTCGCTGCGCGCCTTGACCGATGCCCCCATCGTTCTGTTTACGGGGATGGTCCCGTCCGTGCCGGAGGGCTTCGCGGCGATTCTCGAAAAGCCGGCCCGCCCGGAAGAGCTACGCCGGGTGGTGATGGCCACCCTGGGCACGAAATAGCAGAAGACCCCACTAGCGCCGCCGGCGGCGCCCGAACAGAACCGCTGCCCCCAGTCCGATGGAAAGCACCACCACCGATGCGGTCGGGGGCGCCGCCACCAGGCATGAGCAGGTGGAATAGGGCATCGTCGTCATGGCCGGCCCATCCTCCTCGCTCACGTCGACGACGCTCGCGTCGGGACGCTGGGGTTCGGGTGGTCCCTCGACCACGGCCGCGTCGGCGCCGCCCAGGTTCCGGAAAACGCAGGCGCCCATCGAACAAAACTCCGTCGCCGGACAGCTGGCCGTCGACTCCTTCGTCGAATGGCAGGGATCGGTGCAGAGACCGCCGGCGCAGATCATCGGCTCGGGACAGGCGGTGTTTTCACAACCGGAGTCGACGCAGTGACCATCGCGCGCGCAGGCTGTCCCGCCGGGACACGCCCGACAGCTGCACGGCACAACGCACGCGCCGTCCTCGCACACCAATCCGGCTTCACACGTGACGTTCTCGCAGGGATTCACGCAACGGCCCACACGACACTGCTGTCCGTGGGGGCAGTGGACACTGTCATTGGTGGTGCAGCCGTCGCCGCAGACGCCCGCCACGCACACCTGGCCCGCCGGGCAGGCCACGCCCGCGCACAGGGCTGACTTGCAGATGCCCGCGTCACACACAAAGCCGGACTTGCACGGCGCCAACACGGGATCGCACGCGGCGACGCACTTTCCGCGATCACAGGCCTGGGCGGGATCGGCACACTTGGCACCGGCGTCGATCACGCCGTCGCAGTCGTTGTCCAGGCCGTCACAGAGTTCGGCGCTGGCCTTCCCATCGACCACGCAGGTCAGCTTCCCCTGCTTCCCGCATTGTTGCGTGCCCTTCTTGCAGACGCCCAACAAACCGGTGTCGCAGGGTTGACCTCCCCCGGCGCAGGTCAATCCCTTCAGCAAGAAGACTTGATCGTTGAAATCGCCGTCGTTGCCGAAGTCCGCGGCGCTGACCGGTCGCTCCTCGAACGCCAGATACGATGCGTTGGGCATGACCGTCGACTGGTAGGCCAGGGCCGTGATCCAGCGCCGATCCTTCTCGGGCAGATTCGCGCACGCGGGCGCCGTGCACACCGGGTTCAAGGCCACCTGGCTGTAATGGGTCTGCGTGCAGACCGCCGGCGTGTGCCGATCGTTCCCCAGCAACGCGAATCCAATCAGCCCCCCCAGGTATCGCGGATCCGAACGAATGGTCGCGATGGTCGCCACCGGGCCCTCGGTGCCACCCACGCCGGGTGTGTAGTCCGGCCGGGGCATCGAGACGGGATCGTTGGCCGGCAGCAAGCTGTAGATTTGCTCGGGGGTCGGCGGAACGGTCGAATCCGCCACGATGTTGTACCAGCCCAGCTCGACCTCGCAGGTCCCCCCGCGCACCAGCAGCTGCGCGGTCAAATTGCACTGGGGCGCCCATCCTGTGGGGACATAAGCGTCCAGGACCGTATCGAAGGCCTCGCCGCGGGCCACCACCAGGCGATCCAGCCGCACCTCGGCGTTGACACTCGCGGCCATGGTGGTCTCCGTCGACGACGGTGGCTGCGGGAGGGCCAGGCCATTCGGCTCGGTCACGGCCGCGCCGGCCGACTGTCCCATCCAGGCCGCCGCCACCACAACCAACGTCGCCATCGTCGTGCGGTTTCTCAGGCGGCTCCGGTCTGGCCGGGGCCCGAACTCTTTGGCGCAACGTCGTGCGATCAAGGATTGTGCCTCCCTGGCCCCACCATATCTGGACGAAAGTGACCTGGCCATGCTCGGCAATCAGTTGTCACAACTCATCGAAATGACAAGGATTGCCTTGGCGCATCACTTTAAGTTAATTTCGTATTAAAGAACACAAAAGAAAGTAACGATGCCTTTCTGGTGATGCTGAACACGCTCTCGCGATTGACGTTCACCGCGACGGTCCTGGTGGCGACCACCGCGTTCGCCGCCGGTCCACAACCCGACGGCCTGGTGCAAAGCGCGCCGCTCGAGACGATGGTCCCCAAGCCGCTGCCCAAGCTGGGGCTGTTGCTGGGCGCGGGGGTCCCCGATGGCGCCACGGGCTCGCTCACCTATCGTCCCTATTCGTGGGCCCGCGCAGAGGTTGGGATGGCCTACAACATGATCAGCCGCGGCGTGCGCGCCGGCGTCACCCTGATTCCGTTCGGCGCCGGCCCGTCAGCGACGCTGGAGGCGGGTCACTATTTCGACGGCAACGCCAACGGCATCGCGCGCAGCATTGCCGGGTCGGGCTTTCACGACAGCGCGATTCTCCAGCGCGTCGGCTACGACTTCGCCAACGCGCATCTGGGTTTGGATTTCGGCATGCGTCGGGTGGTGTTCTTCCTTCACGGCGGCATGAGCTACATCCACGCCCGCATCCACAACGTGAACGACCAAGTGTCGGGCCCGACATCGCCGGGCGGCACCACCGTCACGTTCAACCAGGACCCGACGGTTCGGGTCGTCACCCCTTCCGCCAAACTCGGCTTCATCTTCTACATCTGGTGACCTCATGAACAACGCCTTCCCGCGCCTGTCTACCTCCCGCTCCCCGCTCGCGCTCGCGGTGACGTTGTTGCTTGGCACCGGCGCGTGCACCTTGTCGGTCGAGGCCGAAGCGCCTGATTTCGAGGTGACCCAGCACGACATCGCCATCTCGGGGATCCCGCCGATCCCCGGCGTGACCGAGCTGTCGACCCACCTGAACTTCAGCCAGAAGTTGCCCGACCTGAACCTGCCCAACGGCTTCGATTCCAGTGTCCAGGCCGCCAAGATCGACTTCAAGGCCACGTCGGGCGTGTCGGATCTGTCCTTCCTTCACATGCTGCGGGTGACCGTCACGACGGGCAACTCCACCAAGCCTTTGCAGATCATCGACTACACCAACACCCAGGGCACGACCGTCGGTCACATGCTGACGGTGGTCAGCCCGGAGGCCGTCAACATCCTCAAGGAATGGAAAGACACGGCCGTCTTCGACATCGACGTGGGCGGCGCGCTCCCTGCCACGGCTTGGACCGCCGACATCACGGTGCATCTGGGCGGCACGGTCAGCTACAAATACTAGGCGTGGGGGGGCAGGCCCCCCCACGAGCCCCCCCGATCCTGAGGTGGGCCGGCTCGGCGAAGCCGAGCCTCCCGTCTTTAAACTTGCTCGCTTCGCTCGCTCTGGCGATGGAGCAAAAGGATTGGGTGGCCAGAGCCGGAGCCGGAACGAACGGGTTGGTCCCGAACGGCGGAAGGTCTGACGGGTTGGAAACGTGGTGTTGACGGGCGGCTGGTAGTTTCGGCTGATGCTACGTGAGGGGCCGTTGGGATACTTGGCGCGGCTGCGGCCGGCGCAGCGGGTGCTTTGGTGTTATCTGATTTGGTATCTGGTGGTGTTGGTTCGGTACTTCGATTCGAGTTTGACGTTGTGGGGCAGCTCGCTGGGGATCAGCGGCATCGTGGGGACGGCACTGTTTCTCAGCACCACGCGGGCGGGAAAGACGCCGGTGAAGCTGGAGCGGTGGCAGGTGGTGCGGCTGTTCTTGATGCCGTTTTGCGTGTCGTCGTTCGCCGCCTTGATCAAGGGGCACGGGTTCGTGCTGGTGTTCCATCCACACTGGCGCGACAACTTGATCGCGATCGCTGGCTGCGCCGCCTTTGTAGGCGCAAGCGTCTTGCTGCGCGCCGTACCGGGAACCTCGGCGGCCGGGCAGCCGATCGCTGCTGGCCAGCTCCGGCGCGTCTAAGACCGTCTAAGGCCCGCTAACCTGGCATTGCCGACCAACGACGACAGGAAGAGGCGCCATCATGGCCCCCATTTTCAGGCCTTTGCGACGCGAGACGGTCGACCCAACCTCGTGACTCCACGTTCGTCCGTACGCAGACCGCACTGTCGCCGATGGGAAGCGGCACGAAAGCAGTGCTGCCACGAAATTGCGGCATCTCCCACGGCGCGCTGCGCGCGCGATCCTCGGCTCACATGAATGTCAGGGACGCGTGAGGTGTTCGGCGCGGCCCGCGTGCGGGCCTTCAGGGAAGTCCCGCAAATAGGCGGCGGCGGTGGCGCGGGCCTCGGCTATCCACCCAAGATGTTCGAGCGCCAGCATGCGGCGGCCAAGCGCCTCGGCGGCGTAGGTCGAGCCGTGCGCTCGATCGACTTCGTCGAGATAGCGATCGTACCAGCGCAGCGCCTCGCGGCGATCGCCGCTTCCATCCTCTGCCAGCCGACCAAGCAAGAAGGCGGCGTCGTGCGCGCCCACCGTGCCGGCGAATCGACGTCGCTCGGCCAGCAACGCCTGCTGGGCCAGGTCGGGCCGGCGCGCATAGCGGGCGGCATCCGCCAGGGCGGCCAGCGACGCGGCCGGCGCGACCGCCAGGCAGCGCCGGATGCCCAGCCGGTGCGCATCGGCGACGACCCCGTGAAAAGCTCCCGCAGCAACGCGCGCGGCCCAGTTGGCCGAGATTTCGCGCACCGCCAGCACCCGCGATCTCGAGGCGACAGTGGGATCGTCGGCGTCGGATCGCCCCGGTTCGGGGGCTGCCCCCGTCGTGGGCGGTTGGATCGGTGGCGCGGGAATCGGTTCGACGACCGGCGCCAGGGGCGCCTCGACATCGGCAAGGCCCTCGATCCGCGTCTGCCCCTTCGAGGCCCGCGCCGTCAGGCGCTGGCCCGGACGCACCGACACCGCGCCGCCCGCCATGGGCCCGCGCACCGTCACGGCTCCGCTGATCAGCCCCACCCGCAGCTCCTCGCTGGCAGGCGACCAGCCCACGTCGAACACGGTCCCATGCACGATGACGACGAACGGCCCCGCCGCAACCGACCATTCGGTGCCGGGGAGGTGGCGGATCGAGAAGCGCGCGCTTCCCCCGTCCAGTTGGACCCGTGCCCCGTGCGCCGTCGTGGCCACCACGCGTCCGCGCGCCCCCGGTTGAAGCACGACCTCCGAACCGTCCGAGAACGAAAGCCAGGCCTGGGCAGCGCCGGCCTCGATCACGGCCGCGCCGGTCGACGGCTCCGTGCCACCCTGGTCGGACGACACACCCGACAGGTGATAGGTCACGATCGCCTCTCGGTGCAGGAGCCCGCCCACCCCGATCACCGCCGCGCCCGCGGAAAACACCAGGGCAAGACCACCGAACACCCGCACCCGCGAAGAGCGGCGCTGCTGCCGGCGCATCGCCCGCTCGAGCATCAGCCAGGCCGGTGCCGGTTCGCTGTCGCGCTGGGTGCCGAACCAAGCCCGCGTGACACGGGCCAAGCGCTCGAACTCCTGTTGCATCTTCGCGTCCACATTCGCGTCGTGGCTCATGGGGCCTCCCCATCCGCGCCAACGATTTCGGCCAGCAATGGATCGCGACGCACCATCGCCTGGATGCGTTTGGCCACGCGGCCCAGCCGCCGTTGCGTGGTTGACACGGACAGGCCGTGCAACCGCGCAACCTCCATCAACTCCAGGCCCTCGATGTAGCGGGCCACGAACAACGAACGTCCCTGGCCGCCCACCGCGTCCAGGATTGCGTAGTACCGGACCACCGCATCGCGCGCCTCCACGCCGCCCTCGCGATCGCGCGCCAAGGCCCCTTCCGACACCCGCTCGGGCAACGTACCGTCGTCGGTCAGGCGCAGCCAGCGTCGCAACCAGCGGCGGCGCAATTCCTTGCGCGAGACCCGCAGGCACACCGCGAACAGAAACGAGCGCACGGCGCTCGGGTCGCGAAGCGTGTGCACGCGGGCGAAGAACCGCAGGAACACCTCTTGGCACAGGTCGTCTTCGTCGACGCCTGGCCCCACCAGCCGCTGCAGGTAGCCGCGCACGACCGATTCGAATCGCTGCCAGGCCTGGTAAGGCGCCTGGCCCTCGCCACGGATCAACGCCCGGGCCAGCGCCGCATCCGGCGACCGCCCTCTGTCGTCCTGACCGCTGTCGCCGGCCCCATCTTCCGCGCGCGCGCCGAAGTGGCTGGGCGCCGGTGGGCGCGCGCCACCTGGCAACAACACGAAGCGGGCAGCGGGTGGCGACATGGGTGGTGGTTCCTCGGTCAATGCCCGTCAGAGGGATTCCAGGTACCCGACCAGATCGGAGAGCTGCGCCGGCGTCAGCTGGGACGTCTTGCCGTGCGCATCGCCACCTCCGCAGTTGGTGTCCGTGAACCGCGCCTCCAGCGTGGGCGCGCAGCCGTCGTGCATGAACGGCGCGCGCGCCGCGATGCCGCGCAGCGACGGCACCTGGAACATGCCTTCTGTGTGCACGTCCACGGTCATGTTGTTGGTCAGCGCGGCCCCAGCGTGGCAGGTGGCGCACGCGGCCGCCTGGCTCTCGAACACGGCCTTACCGCGCCCGACTGCACCGTCGGTCCGCGGCCGCAGCGGCGCTGGCGACGGTACGGTGTTGATCCAGCTCAGCGCCGCCGCAATCTGCCCGCGCGAGAGCGTGGGGCCCGACATGCGTCCCACGAAGACCGTGGCCACCAACTGGGGGAAGGTCCCCAGCTCGCCGTCCCAGTGGAAGGGCTCGGTCCCCGACAGGCCGCCGCTCACGTCCTGGGTGCGGCGCACGCCCTCGCACTCGAAGGTCCACACGCGGCCGTCTTCATGTCCCTCGGGGTGGCAGGACGCGCACGCCAGACCGCCGCCGCTATTGGCGTGGAACACGATGTGACCGGTGTCGGCACGGCTCTCCTGCGAGAGGGAAATCTGCTCCGAGGCGCCGTCGGTGACGATGAACAGCGCCGCCGGCTCGCGCGTTTGAACGACCACCCGCGTGTCACCCGCGAAGGCGACCGAGATCGGCTCGACGGTGCCGGGGATCGTCATGCGGCAGGCGGGCACCGCCGCACCGCCAGAGCCGCCGCGGTTCGAAAGGGCTTTGCCGCCTTGCCCGCCGGCACCTGGGCCACCAACGGCGCCGCCCGAGGTAGCCCCCATGCTTGGCCCGGATCCCGGAGCGACGTCGCTGGACGTGGTCCCCCCCGTACCGTTCGCCGCGCCCATGTCGGTCGAACCTCCGATACCGCCGCCGCCCATCTGCGGGCCGGAACTGCACGCGACCGAGGGATCGAGACAGAAGTCCTGACACGGAACGAACGCGTCGGGACAGCTCCCGTCGGAATTCTTCGGTGCGACAAGGGGGCGGACCACCGTGGTCCCGTCGCACCTACGGGGACCGTGCCTGCCGTCTCCGGAGCAGCCGCCCTCCCATTCATTGGTGACATCGTCCATGTCAGTGACGAACAGCTTCGGTGTCGCAAGGGTATCGACGGCGTGACCGTTGCCCGCGGCGATCACCGCCACGCGCCTTCCATCGGGCGACACCGCCAAATCGACCGGCAGCACGACCCCGGGAAGCGCCGGACCGGGGATCGGGCGCTCACCGGCCTTCATGCGCGTGACGGACGTGTGCACGATGCTGTCGCACGCGTTCAAGCCGCCGTACCCCCCGAGCCGCATGCCGATCCGACCGTCCATCCCGCGCTGGTGCGACATCACCAGGCCGCCATCGGGCATTGCCGTGGCCCGCCATGCCACCGCCGGCGAGAAGGTCGTTCCAAATTGAACGGTGCCGTTGGTGAACGGTGCCGGACGCATCCGTTCCAGTAGGGTCCCCTGCCCGTCCAGCACGATGACCTCGGCACTGCGGAACCGCGTCACCATCAAACGCGAACCGTCGACGACGACGTCTCGCAGGTCCGGCGGCAATTTCAGCGTCCGCTCTGGCGCGGCGCCGGTCGGCGTGAAGGTGACCAGCTCGCCGCCCGAGCAGGCGACGTGCAAGCGATCGGTGGCGCTGTCGTAGGCCAGGCCGCGCGGAGCGGCGCAGACGCCTCGACGCTGGGTCACCTTGCCGAGAGCCGGGTCGAAGGTGGCCAACGTCCCCGCGCCGCGGAGGACGACGTGCACCATTCCGGCGCCGTCCTGAACCAGCCGCCCGGGCTGCTCGTGCATCCCCAGGCCGATCGACGCCCGGACTGTCTTGCTGCCGAGCTCGACGATGAAGATCCGGTCCCGATCGGCGTCGGCCGCCACGACCGTGTTGCCGTCGCCGAGCACGATCATGGTGCCGCCGCTGATGGCGGGCGGTGGATCCGACGCCGTGATCAAACCATCCAGCACCGGCGACGAGGGGGTCATGATGCCAGACACGAACTCGCCTTTCCCCATGTTGAGCGGGTCGTCGGCCACCAGACCGCTGCTACCGAGGCACGAGTCGGTCGCACCGCCGGCCCCCGTCACACCGCCGGAACCCACCCCGGGCGGTGGGGGGTTGATGCCGTCGATGGTTTTGGTGCCACAACCGCTCACGGCCATTCCGGCCGCCGCCAGCAAGCAAACCGATCGGCTGACGAAGTGATCGATCGGGAAGGTGCGACGCATTGTGAACCTCCGCAACGAGAGTGTCAGGGCCGTCAGTATGGGTCCGTCAGAGGGATGGTCCCCGGAGCGTGCAGCGGTTGGTCAGAAAAATGTGCTCACAAGCGGAATTCCAAGCCCGCGGTGAGGGCGACCTGAGGATTGGCCACCCGCCCAACCTCGCTGCCGTTCAAATTCACCAGCGGCGTCGGCGCCAACACGCACAGTCGCCCCTCCAGGTAGAGCCCCAGGGTGGACCGCAGGTTGGCAACCAGTCCGGCCGACCAGGACAGCACGCCCGAAAATGCCCCGCTGCTGCGACCCGTGATGGTTGGCGTGCCCAGGGGGCCGGGCCCGATCACCGGATGGCCCTCGATGGCAAGGTGGCTGACGCCCGCCGCCATTCCGCCGCGCAGGACAAGGCGGCGCCTGAACAAACCGATCACGTCCACCTGGAAGGCCGCCATCTCGCGGCGCACGGACACCGAGCCGGCTGCGTTGCTTTGATCGCGAGCGAACCCTGGACCGACCAATGCCAGGGACAACACGACGTGATCGGACGCCCGTCGCCCAATGGCGAGCGTGGGCCCGAACGCGTTGTTCAGCCCTCCCGGACCAGTGAACATCGCCATGCCCACATCCACTGTGAGACTGAGGGGACCGACGGCCACCAAGTCGGGGTCCGGTGCGACGACGTCCTCTTCGCTCTTCTGGATCGCCCGCACCCGTCGCCGGGGCGGGTGCCGGAAGGACGGTCTCGCCCACGACCGGCGGTGCGGCGGCGCTCTCGACCAGCATCGCCCGCAGCATCTCAACGGTGCGTACGGCCAGCGCTGCGGGCGGGCTGCCGCTATCGGCATCGGCGACCCGCTGGACGCGCGTCGTGCTGGCGGTGGCGCCGCCAGGCACCATCCGCTCGAGCTCCCGCGCCTCCGAAGTGTGAACCTCGACGGCGCGCACGTTGTCGCGAACCTGAACCAGCACGACGGCCGACACCCGCGCGCCCGCCCCCGCGACGCAGTCCGGAGCGGACGCGGGGCAGGTCAAGGCCACCACCGGAATGCCGTCCGCCATCAACTCGGCAACGATGCGGTTGACGATCTCCTGACACCAGCGGTCGGCGTCCGGGGCCCTCACCACGGCGATCATCGTTCGCGGCCCCGCCGGAGCGGTGCGGGCGGAGGTCGGCCCGATCGACGGGGACGAACGCGGCGGGGCTAAGGGGGGCACCGGCCCCGCCAGCGCGGACGGGGAAAGCGCGATTCCCGTCACGACCCAAACCACGCCGAGGGCGACGGGGGCCACCGCCGCGCGATAAACCCTATCGATCGCCGAAAGTCGAGAGCTCAGCATGGCCATCTGAATTGTCGCCGCCTGCTTCCGTGGCAGGTCAGGTTTTTCGAGACGCGGTTGGAGAGCGGCGATCCGGGATGGGATCAGCCTCGGCCTGGAGCTTAAGGAAAACGAAGGGCGAAGCGCAGCGTGCGCGATGCCGGAGATCCATCAGTCCGAGTAATTGGCCCCGCGCTCGGCTAGCCATTCGTCGATCTCCGCCAGACGGCGCGCATTTTCAGCGAGCCTAGACAGCAGGTGCTTCATCGACGGCCACCGCTGCTCGGGATCAACGTTCAGCCCCCGCAGGAGGACGTTGCGGATCCAGGGCGGCACCTGTACATGGGCCGGAGCCTCGGCCACCCGTCCTTGGCTCACGTTGGCTGCCCGTTCCGGCACCGTGTTTCCCCGAAATGGCCCCTCCCCATAGAGGGCCTCATAAAGAGATATGCAGAAACTGAACTGATCGGCCCGGGCGTCGGGCTCGCCTCCGTCGAACTGCTCCGGTGCCATGTAGGCGGGGGTCCCGACCATCATTCCGGTATCGTGCAGCTCGCTGCCTGCCGCTGACGTGTGCAGGTCGGACTGGTCGCGTCGCCCTGACCAGGTGGTCCCTAACACCCGGGTCGCATGGAGATCCTCGGACGCTCCCGCCTCGGGGCTGGTGAGGATGGGGTGGGGCACCGCCGTCCGGTGCGCCCGCCGCTCGCTGTCCTTGGCAACGATTCGCGCAAGCCCGAAATCCATGACCCGCACCTCGCCGTCGGCTCGGATCATGACGTTGTCCGGCTTGAAGTCGCGATGGACCAGCTCATTTTCGTGAGCAGCCGCCAAACCAGCGCCGGCGGCCGCAAAAACCTTCAAGACCTCGCGCCATGAACGTTGTTGCGCAAGCATCCAATAGCGCACCGTGTGACCCTCGACGAACTCCATGGCGATGAACACCATGTCGCCGAGTGTGCCCACATCATGAATGACGACGACGTTCGGATGCGACAGCCGCGCGATCGATCGCGCCTCGCGCATCAGAAACATGCGCCCCCTCTCGTCGCCGCTCCCCGGGCCGGATCTCGCCCGCATGAGCTTGATGGCCACCTTGCGGTTCAGTTCGGGATCGTGCGCCGCATAGACCTGTCCCATGGCCCCGCGTCCAACCAATCCCAGCACGACGTAGCGTCCAATGGCGGCGCCAGGGGCCAAGACTTCTTCGTCGCCGCCCTGGGACGTCGGCCGGTCCTCGACTGGCAGCACAGAGTGTGTATCGGTGGCTTCAAGCGATTTGTTGAGGTCCCGGAGAAGATGGCCGTTGCGTGGCTGACCCCGGGCAACGGCCGGCTCAGGCCGCTCGACTTCGATGTCACCCGCCAGCCACCTGGCCCGCACCGGCGCGCGTCGTGATCTCGGGCAGCAGCGCGGCGGCTACGGAACTACGACCTGATTCGCCGAGCGTATTCGAACGCCCCGGTGTCGCTGGTCGATGACGCCGGCCCGTTGCTAGAAAGCGACGGCATCCGGCGTCCAAGGCCGCCTAGGGTTGCGAACCGTCGGCCGGCGGCTTGTCGGCGCGCGGGACCGCGTCGGCGAAGCGCCGGGCGAAGTGCTCCGCGGACCTGGCTTGCGAGATGTCCAGCTCGAAGTCCGGGACCGCCGCCGGTGACAGCTTGGCCAGCAGTTCGTCGGCCTCGCGCGCGGACAGACCGTTGGCCGCCAGCTCGCCGCGATCCAGGCCTCCCGCCGTGGCCTTCACGCCGCCCTGGCCGTCGGGTGCCACCAGCAAACGCAGCGCCTCCAGCTCCATGCGCGACACGTGACCACCGCACACGTCGTAGTCAATCCACGCCTCGTAGGACAGCGGGGCCACGCGCTTCAGCATCCCGGCCATCACCCGCCCGAACTCTTGAATCTCCCACTGGGCGTGGCTGTCCACCCGCAGGGTCAGGAAGTGCAGCAGGTTGTGCAGATCGATCTTCCAGTACCACTGGGTGTACGTGGACAGCGGCAGATCGATGCGCGCCAGCTCCCGCGCGACTTCTTCCCCGGTCAACCACTCGTAACCTTCGACGGTGGCGCGCCGCGTGTCCTGCCAGCGCTTGATTGCCTCGGCGTGGACGCTGGCGCCGACAGGCTGGCCGCTGCGGCCCTGGTTGTTGCGCGCGCTCTGCGTCTGAAGCTGTGCCTCTTCCGGCGTGTAGAAAAGCATCGGAATCAAGCTATAGCGGCCGCTGTATTCATTGACGTTGGCGGTGCGATGCCGGATCCATTGGCGCGCGATGAAGATCGGCATGCAGCAGTGAAACTTCAGCTCGACCATCTCGCTGGGCGTGGTGTGCTTGTGGCGCCGCAGGTAGCGCAGCAGCCCGCGCGTTTGGCTTTGCTTGCGGGTGCCGTAGCCATAGCTGACGCGCGCCGCCCGTTCGATGCATTCGTCGGTGCCCATGTAGTCGTTCAGGGACACGAAGCCGTGATCGAGCACGGGGAAATACAGGCCCAGGATCTCCTCGGCCGCGGGGCTGGTCGGACGTTTGGTGTCTGCCACGGTCGCGGACCTTATCACGGCGCGGGTAGACCCGACCCACAACGAACTTTGTCCGCCCGGAACACCAGCTGCTAGGCTGGGACCATGAACGAGCGCCCATCGCTCACCGTGCTTCTGCCCCTACGCTTCCTGGTCGCCGCCATCCTGTTGCTGGAGGGGTACCAGAAGTTCATGGGCGGCTGGTTTCACGGCGACGCCCTCTACAGCACCACCCAGACCTGGCTGGACGCCCATCGTGCCTACGGCTTCTTCTTGCCGGTCCTGAACAGCGCCCACAAACACCCGAAGATCTTCAGCACGCTGGTGACGCTGGGCGAGCTGTCGGTGGGGCTTTGCATGTTGCTGGGGGTGGCCACCCGTCTGGCGTCGTTGCTGGGGCTGCTTGTGCTGGGATCGATCAGCGCCGCTTCCGGCCAGGGGCTGGCGCCGCCCGGCAACGCGGTGTTGATGTGCGGCATCCTGTTCACGTTCCTGCTCGCGCCCCCGGGACGGGTGATGGGGCTCGACACCGTGTTGCGGACGAAGCTCCCGCGCTGGATGGCCTGATGACGACCGACGCGCCTTCGTGACCCCGCCGAAATGTCGGCACCGCTCGGCCGACCCCATCGCTTGACGCGGCCGCCGCCGCTCGGATATCTCCGCGGCATGGCGGCGGGCGGCATGTCTCCACGACCCCGGTCGGAATTCTTCGAGCGTTTTCGCTCGGGTGACCTGCGGAGCTGGCTCACGCGCTATTCGGACCTGGCGCTGGCGGCGCTGGTGGCATCCATCGTCGGGATGATGATCGTTCCCCTGCCGGCGCCCCTGCTCGATCTCTTGATCGCGCTCAACATGGCGCTGGCGGTGACGTTGCTGCTGGTGGCGATCTACGTCAGCGACAGCCTGCGCATCGCGACCTTCCCTACGCTGCTGCTGCTGACCACCCTGTTTCGTCTGGCCCTGGAGGTCTCGGCCACGCGCCTGATCCTGCTCCATGGGCGCGCGGGCGACGTGATTCACGCGTTCGGCAGCTTCGTGGTGGCCGGCAACCTGGTGGTGGGCGCCGTCATCTTCGTCATCCTGACCGTGATCCAGTTCGTGGTCATATCGAAGGGCGCCGAGCGCGTCGCGGAGGTGGCGGCGCGGTTCACGCTGGACGCGATGCCCGGCAAGCAGATGTCGATCGACGCCGAGTTGCGGGCCGGCCACATCGACCATGAGGAATCGCGTCGTCGACGGACCGTGCTGACGCGCGAGTCGCAGCTGTTCGGCGCGATGGACGGCGCCATGAAGTTCGTGAAGGGCGACGCGATCGCCGGCGTGGTGGTCCTGGCGGTGAACATCATCGGAGGCCTGATCATCGGGATCGTGCAGCGCGGGCTGGAACCGGCCGCGGCCGCCCGCACGTACACGCTGTTGACCATCGGCGAGGGGTTGGTCGCACAGATTCCGGCGCTGCTGATCTCGACGGCAGCGGGCATCGTGGTGACCCGGGTGGCCGCCGAGGAAGAGGGCGCTCATCTGGGCCAGGAGATCGCCGGACAGATCCTGCGCCAGCCCAAGGCCATCGCGATCGCGGCGGGGCTGCTGGGCGGACTGGCGCTGATCCCCGGCCTGCCGTTCTTCCCCTTCATGCTGCTGGCGGCGGTTTTGGGCTTCGTTGCAGGGACGCTGTTGCGCCGGCAAAGCCGCGAATCCACGCGCGCCAAGGCTTCCGCGGGCCCGACCACCGACCGGGTGCCCACCGGCCCCTTGCTGGTACCGATTGCCGTCGAACTGGGGAGTGCCCTCGCCGAAACCCTTTGTCCCGACGGCGCCGGCCCGTATGCCGCGCGCCTGACCGCCAGCCTGCGCGAGCGCGTGTTCACCGAACTCGGCCTGCCTCTCCCCGCGCTGACCGTACGGCTGACTCCCCAGCTGGAAGCCGACGCTTACGTCCTCCGTTTCAACGACGTACCGCTCGCGCGAGGACGGGCCGCGGCCGGGTCGTCGGGCGCGGAGGCCGACCTCGAGGCCGCATTGCTGGCGCTGCTGCGCCGGTACGGACACGAATTCATCGATATTCAGGCGACGCAGCAGCTGCTGGACGGACTGGCCCAGACGCACCCGGCTCTGGTACGGGAAGCGGTGCCGAAGCTGATCGCGCCGACGCTGCTGACGGAGGTGCTGCGGCGCCTGGTCGAGGAAGGCGTGTCGCTGCGCCACCTGGCCGAGGTGCTGAGCGCGCTGGCCGCGGCCCCTGCCACCGAGCGCGATCCGCTGGCCTTGACCGAGCGAGCCCGCGGCGCCCTTCGGCGGTCCCTCTCGCATCGGCACGCGGCGGCGGATGGGCGGCTGCCGGTGCTGACCCTGGAACCGATGATCGAAGAGGCCGTGCGCGACGCCATCCACAAGACGGCGGACGGCAGCAGCACCTTGGCGCTGGAGCCGCAGCTCTCGCGCGACATCGTCAGCGCCATCGGACGCGCGGTGGCGGGAAGAACCGATTCGTCCGCGCCACCGGTGATCCTGACCAACGCCGACATCCGTCGCTACGTGCGCCGCCTGATCGAGGCCGAGCATCCCGCGCTGGCCGTACTGGCGTACCCCGAGCTTGCCCCCGAGGCCCAGCTCCAGATGCTGGGACAGGTGCGCGTCGGTTAGCTCCGCGAGAGCGCCAGGGCGCGGTAGGCCTGCTCACGGTCCGCGTGGATCGACCGCACGACGGCGTTGAACCGTTCGGCTTCGGGCGCCGTCATGGTCGCGTGGTTGCGCTCGGCGATCTGGGTCGACACGTCACCGGGGCCGGTCCACCTGTCCTTGGCCTGGTCCAGGCGATCGGCGCGCACCAGCTGCAACAACGGATCGGGCGACCGGCGCAGAAACGACACCAGCTGGTTCGGACCGACGAACTCGTCCAGCCCCTGCGGATGAAACACGGCGACCATGAACGGCGCCGGCGCACCGACCGGTCGTCGCGCGCGATCGGCGCGACGTACGCCCTCGGCGAACGAATCGAAGGCGCCCCGCCCGCCCGCGTGACGCGGGACGATCACGAAGCCGACCTCCACGCCCACTCCCGCCGCGCCGTCGCCCTGCGCGGCCCAGGCGTCGATGATCGGCAACACATCCTCGGGCGCGGGCCGCGGATCCGAAAGTACGCGACGGGCCAGCGTTCCCGCGCGTATCACGGGCTCGGCCCAGGGGCACAATCCGAAGGCCAGCACCACCTCGGCCACATAGCGATCGCACAGGCGCAGGGCCTCGCGCTCGAATGCGCCATCCGCCTCGGCGTCCGGCCTCATCGCATCGTCGCCGTTCAACCGCGGCCGCTCAGCCGTCGCCGCTCTCGACGAAGGCGCCCATGCGACGGAACTTCTCGTATCGTTCGTCCTGCAGCTGCTGGGGTGACAACAACAACAATGCCCCCAGCTGCCTTCGGATCGCGTCGCCCAGGTTGCGGGCGGTGACAGCGTGGTCCCGGTGCGCGCCTCCCAGAGCTTCCGGCACGATCTCGTCGACGACGCCCAGCCGCTCCAGATCGGTGGCGGTCATCTTCATCGCTTCGGCGGCTTCGGGTTTCTTCGAATCGTCCCGCCACAAGATGGACGCGCACCCCTCGGGCGAGATCACCGAATACGTCGAGTACTCCAGCATCAGGATCCGGTCGCCGACTCCCAGCGCCAGCGCGCCCCCCGAGCCGCCCTCGCCGATGACGGCGCACACGATGGGCACCGGCAGGCCCGCCATCACCTCGAGGTTCTTGGCGATCGCCTCAGCCTGTCCGCGCTCCTCGGCGTCGATGCCGGGATAAGCGCCTTGCGTGTCGATCAAACAGATGATGGGACGCTTCATACGCGCCGCCAGCTCCATCAGCCGCTGGGCCTTGCGGTAGCCCTCCGGCTTGGGCTGGCCGAAGTTTCGCAGCACCTTCTCCTTGGTGCTGCGGCCCTTCTGATGTCCGACCACCATCACGGGCGTGCCCTCGAAGGTGCCGAAGCCAGCCACGATCGCCGGATCGTCGGCAAACCGCCGATCGCCGTGTAGCTCGACGAAGTCCTGGACCAGCTGCTCGATGTAGTCGAGGGTGTAGGGGCGCCCGGGATGCCGCGACAGCTGCACCTTTTGCCACGCCGACAGGTCGGCGAAGATCTCGCGCTGCAGTTCGCGGGCGCGCGATTCCAGGACGGCGATCTGGGGGCGCAGCTCGGTGCTGTCGCCGCCCACCCTGACCAGCGCCTCGATCTTCCGCTCCAGATCGACGATCGGGCGCTCGAAATCCAGCACGACCCCGCTCGAGGTTTCGGTTCGTTCCGCGCGTTCCGCCATTTCAGCCATTGGTCGGGTGTGGACCTATCGCGCCCGGCGGGCCGAGTAAAGGAAACGAGAACCGGAGAGGGACGGGGCTTCCACCATGGGCATCGAAGGCCTCAGGGTACCAAATATCGCGCGCCCTGAAGCAGGTCGTCCATGATTTCGAAAACCCGGTGCCCCGCGGCGGCCTGCCGGGGCGCGGACGATTGCAATCGTCCAGACACCTGGTTTATTAAGTTACGGGAATGACACGACTTGGCCTGGGTCGGGCGGTGGTGTGTCTCGCCATGATGATGGCCTTCACGACCGCCCTCGCCATGCCCGGCCACGCGGCCGCGGACAAGGCTGGTGCCGAGAAAGCCCGCGAGCGCTTCAAAGCCGGCGAGGCGTTCTTCAAGCTGGAGAGGTACAAGGACGCGCTGGAGCAGTACGAGCAGGGCTACATGGCCCGCAACGACGCCAGCTTCCTGTACAACATCGCCCAGTGTCACCGACTGATGGGGAACAAGCCCGTCGCGCTGCGCTTTTACCGACGCTTTCTGGACGAGGCGACCCGCGTTCCCAACCGCCCAGTCGTCGAACAGCACATTCGCGACCTGGAGAAGGCCCTCGCGGCGCCTGGCGATGACGCGCCCCCGCCCCACCCCCCGGTGGCCCTGCCCCCCGTTCCCTTGCCGGAGGAGCTCCCGGTCGACCTCGCCGCCCCCACCCCCAGCTCCAACGAGACCACGCTGGTCGGGACGCCACCGTCGGGCTCCGGCACCCATTCGACGGGTGCGACCTCGGACGAGCCGCTGGTCGGCCGCTGGTGGTTCTGGCCGGCCATGGGCGTGATTGCCATCGGCGCCGGCGTCGGCACCTACCTGGCGCTGCGCGGCGGCGGCTCCGAATGCCCGGCCGGCCGCGTTTGCATGTAGACGACGCGTTCCCGATCAGACGCGGCTGACACTCGCCCGCCACCAGGCCAGAACGTCCTGCGCCGCAGGGACCTCGACGACCCGCCGCGCGCCCATTTGCTTGCGGAAGAAGGTCCGTTGCCGGCGCGCGTAGGTGGCGGTCGCTATCTTCGCCGCCGCCACCGCCTCGGGCAGGGCCGCCCGTCCGTCGAGAAAATCACCCATCTGGCTGTACCCCAGGGACTGCAAGGGGCGGGCGTCGTTGCCGAACGCCGCCCGCAACGCGCGCGTCTCTTCGACCAGTCCCGCGTCCATCATCGCGTCGAAGCGCCGGGCGATGTCGCTCCTCAAACGATCGAGCGGCGGATCCAGCACCACCACAGCGGCCGTCAGTCCGACCGGTGGAATCGCGCGCCGGCGCAGGACGCTGATCGGCTCGCCAGTCTGTTCGAAGATCTCCAGCGCCCGGCTGATGCGCAGCAGATCGCGCGGCAGGACGCGCGCTGCCGTCTCCGGGTCGACGGTGACCAGCCGAGCGTGCAAGGTCTCGACCCCCAGCGTGCACGCCTCTTCACGATGTCGTTCGCGGATGGCCTCGTCGGGAGGGGGCGCCTCGAACAGACCATTCAGCAGGGCGCGCAGGTACAGCCCCGTACCGCCGACGATGACCGGCAAGCGTCCGCGCCCCGCGATACCCGTGATGGCTCGGCGCGCGGCGTGAGCCCAGCGGGCCGCATGATAGGGCTCAGCGGGCGACACGACATCCAGCAGGTGGTGGGGCACGAGGTCGCGCTCGGCGCGCGTCGGCTTGCCGGTGCCGATGTCCATGCCGCTGTAAACCATCAGCGAATCGCAACTGACGATCTCGATCGGCGCGTCGGCGGCGATGCTCAGCGCCAGCGCGCTCTTGCCGGACGCGGTGGGGCCAACAATGGCCAGCGCATGAATGATTTCGGGAGGCACTTCAGGATCGACCAAAGCGCCGCTCAATCTCGGACAGGGGCCATCGCAACAACACCGGGCGGCCGTGTGGGCAATGCGTGCGCAAGTCGACCCCATCCAGTTCGGTCAGCAGCGCCATCACCTGCGGCCGTGACAGCACATCCCCGGCCCGCACCACGCTGTGGCAGGCCATCGATGCCAGGATCCGATCGAGGCGCGCGGCCGCGCCGCCCTCCAGGGCAGCGCCCGATTCGTCGTCGGCCAGCCGGCCCAGCACGTCGACCAGCAGCGGCTTCACGTCGGCATCCTTCAACACCTCGGGAACCGCGCTGACCAGCACCGTGCACGGCCCGGTTCGCTCGACGGTGAACCCCAGGTCCTCCATCACCCCGGGCTCCCCGGAGGCAGCGGCGGAAGGCTCGTCGTCGAGCTCGACCGGGATCGGGAACAGGAGACGCTGGCTGCGAATCTCGTGGCGTCGGTGCGCGACGCGCAAGCGATCGAACGCAACTCGCTCATGAGCGGCGTGCTGATCGACCAGCACCAGCTCGCCGTGGGCCTCGCACACCAGGTAGGTGCGGTCGAGCTGTCCGATATAGGTCAGCGTCTGAAAATAGGCACTCGTCGCGAACGGCTCGGAGATCCCGACGCCATCGGCCGCGGGAGCCTCCCGGGCGGGCCCGAAATCAGGATCGGCGTCGGCGGCATACGCGAGAGACGCTATCGAGCGCGCGAAGCCGGCTCCGAAGTCCCGCGGACGACCCCCCGGGCGCGACGTGACCGCCAGCGGAAGTTGCGAGAACCCCTCGGCGCGGGCTCCCTCGGCGCGACCGCCCAGGGCCTCTGGCGGCAAGCTGTGGACCCGCACCGTCCCCCGCGGCGTCGGCAACCATGGCGCCCGCGCGACGGCCGCGGCCACGACGTGCCTGACCGCCGCGTAGACCTCTGCCGCGCGGGCGAAACGCACCTCGAGCTTCTGCGGGTGCACGTTCACGTCCAGATCGGCGCCCGGGACCTCGAGGAACAACGACGCCAGCGGATAGCGGCCCTTCTCCAGGATCTCGCCGTAGCCCAGAGACAGCGCGTGCAGCAGCGACCGATCGCGCACGAAGCGCCGTCCTACGAACAGAAACGTCGACCGCGCGGTGCTGGCCGCCGCCTCGGGGGCCGCCAGGAAAGCGTGCACCCGATGTCCCCCCTCCAGCCCCACCGCCTCGTGCAGCGCGCCTGCGCCCCGCCTGGCCAATGCGGCGCGCACGCGCTCCGCCAGGTCCCGATGCGCCGGCAGATCCAGGATCACGCGTCCGGCGCCGCGCAATCGGAGATGCACCTCGGGGTGGGCCAGGCCCAGGCGCAGGACCGCTTCATTGATGTTCGCGGCCTCGGTCGCCTCGGTCTTCTGAAATTTCTGCCGCGCGGGCGTGTTGAAGAACAGATCGCGCACCTCGACCTGCGTCCCTGGCGGCATGCCGACCTCGCGGGCTTCGGTCTCGACACCGGCCTCCACCGTCATCCGGAAGCCGGCCATGGCCCCGGGCATTTTCGTGGACAGCGCCAACCGGGACACCGCCGCGATCGAGGGCAACGCCTCGCCGCGAAAGCCAAAGCTGGTCAGGCCCCACAAGTCGTCGGCGCTGCGTATCTTCGAAGTCGCGTGGCGCCGCAACGCCAGGCGGGCCTCTTCCGGCGTCATGCCCGAACCGTCGTCGACCACCCGGATCAAGCGGCGGCCGCCGGCTTCGATCTCGATCTCGATGCGCCGTGCGCCGGCGTCGATCGCGTTTTCGCAGAGTTCCTTGACCACCGAAGCGGCGCGTTCGACGACCTCGCCGGCGGCGATCTGGTCGGCCAGCGCGGGCGGAAGAATGGCGATCCGGGAAGCAGGCAAGTTCGATTCGACCATCAGCTGGCGTCCAATGTAGCAGCGCCGGGCGACTTCGGGCAGCCGGGAGCGGTCTCGGCCGCGGTGCCACCCACTCGTCCCGCTGTCTTTTTTAATTGACACTGGCACTCATTGTCCACTATTCTGGACACCAGAAGGGACACCGATGCGACGACACGACCTGGCGTTTTTGATGATGGGCGGACTGGCTTCTATCGCCGGAATTGCCGGTTGCCGAGATCACCACGAGGACATCTTGGTGGACGCGGCGGTCACCGACGCCAAGCCCGACGTCCAGAATACTGGAGGCGTGGGGGGCGGCGCAGCCGGCGGAATCGGGGGCGGGTCGGCCGGCGGTGGAACCGGGGTTGGTGGAACCACCGGATCCGCTGGGGCCGGTGGAGCGGGAGGAGGTTCGTGATGGGCGATCAAAAGGCCAAAGGACGAACCCTGCTTCTTCCTCTGACCGGACAAAAGAAGTCGCTGACCTTCCTGACCGCCATGATCCTGGTCGGTGCCGCGCCGTCCGCGTCGGCGCAGACGGCCGATCCCGGTAGCGCGGGCGCCGTGCCCGGGACGACCCAAGCGGCGACGGCCCCGCAGGAGACCGCTGCGATCGCCGAGCTGAACGCCAAGCTGGCCGAAATCGATCAGACCGCGCGCATCGCCGTCCGCAAGGCGGAGTTGCTGGAGGAACAGCTGGCGAACAAGGCCAAGGACGCCAAGGAAAACCCGCCGGCGTCCGTGACGGCCGACGAGAAGGGGTTCGGGCTGAAGAGCGGCGACGGCGCGTGGTCGCTGAAGTTTCATGCGCTTCTACAAGCGGACACCCGTTGGTTCCTTGACGACGGCGCCCTCTCCGACAAGGCAGACACCTTCCTCATCCGGCGCTTCCGCCCGGCCATCGACGGCACCCTGTTTGGCGTGGTCGACTTCAAGTTCGTTCCGGACTTCGCGGGCAGCGCCGCGGTTCTGTTCGACGGCTACCTCGACGCGCATCCGGTGTCCTGGCTGCGCCTGCGGGCCGGCAAGTTCAAGTCTCCGCTGGGCCTCGAGCGCCTGCAGTCGGACGCCGACCTGGTGTTCATCGAACGCGCCCTGACGCAGGACCTGACGCCCACCCGGGACATCGGCGCGGCGCTGTGGGGCGACATCGCCGGCGGCGTCGTGAACTACAACCTCGGCATCTACAACGGCGCCGCCGATACAGCGAACCCCGATCTCGACACCAACCACGCCAAGGACTTCGTCGGCCGAATCCTGATTCAACCCTTCAAGCTGGAGGGCTTGAGCGATCTCGGCGCGCTGGGACTTCACTTCGCCTTCAGCACGGGCAACCGCGGTCCGGGCACGCCCACCGCAGCGGCCGCCACCGCGACGCCGTTGCTGCCGTCGTTCCGCAGCGGCGGCCTCAGCACCTTCTTCACGTACCTGTCGTCCACGGATCCAGCCGGCACCGTCTTCGCTCACCTGCGGCAGACCCGTATCAATCCGGGGCTGTTCTACTATCTTGGACCGTTCGGGTTGCTGGGCGAGTACGTGCGGTCGTCGCAGGAGGTCCAGAAGGGCAACGTCACCGCCACGCTCAAGCATCAGGCGGCACACGCCACGGTCTCTTACGTCATCGGGGGCAAAGCCGGCTACGACGGGGCCACCCCGGACAGCCGCTTCGATCTTTCGAGGGGAACGCTGGGCGCGCTGGAAATCGGCGTGCGCTGGAACTACTTGAAGGTCGACAGCGCCACCTTCGGAGATGCCGCCGACGCCTCCGTTCCCACCTTCGCGGACCGGTACAAGAGCTCCAGCAAGGCCCAGGGATGGGCGGGCGCCCTGACCTTCGTCCCCAGCCGGACCGTCCGGTTCGCCGTCAACTTCGAACAGACCAGGTTCACGGGCGGATCCTCCGTGTCTACTCCAGTCACCGATCCAGATACCGGGACGACCACCCCCAAGGTGACAATCGCGGACCGAAAGACCGAAAATGCCCTATTTGGCAGGGCGCAAGTGAACTTCTGAGCCACGTTTGACAGCCGCTCTCCTATAGGACATACGTTCGCTTTAGCGAACACCGACAAAAAACCGCCCCTCCCCGGGCGGGGACGGAGATTCGAAATGAAGATCAAGGCATACGGCAAACTCAGCAAGATCGGGGTTCTGGCGGTTCTTGGGGTGGGCGGGTTGCTCTCGGGCGCCGTCGAGGCCAAGCAGGTGACCCTGCTGAACGTCTCGTACGACCCGACCCGGGAGCTCTATCAGGAGTACAACGCGGCCTTCGCCAAGTACTGGAAAGCCAAGAGCGGCGATGACCTGAAGGTGGAACAGTCGCACGGCGGCTCGTCGAAGCAAGCCCGGTCGGTGATCGACGGGCTGGGCGCGGACGTGCTGACCCTGGCCATGGCGGCCGACATCGACGCGGTGGCGGACAAGTCCGGACGCCTGCCCAAGGAATGGCAGAAGCGCCTGCCGCAGAACAGCTCGCCCTATTCGTCCACGATGATCTTCGTGGTCCGCAAGGGCAATCCGAAGAAGATCAAGGACTGGGACGACGTGGTCAAGCCGGGCGTCATTGTCGTGCCGGGCAATCCGAAGACGTCGGGCGGCGCGCGCTGGAACTACCTGGCGGCCTATGGTTACGCGCTTCAGAAGTACGGCAGCGACGACAAGGCCAAGGACTTCGTGGCCCGTCTTTACAAGAACGCCCCCATCTTGGACTCCGGGGCGCGCGGCATCACCACCACCTTCTCGCAGCGAGGCATCGGGGACGTGATGATCAACTGGGAGAACGACGCTCTCTTGCTGAAGCACGAGCAGGGCGACAATGTCGAGCTGGTCTACCCTTCCGTCAGCATCCTGGCCGAGACCACCGTGGCGGTCGTCGACCGAAACGCCAAGAAGCACGACACCACCGAGGTGGCCAAGGCCTACCTGGAATACCTGTTCACCGACGAAGGCCAGGAGATCGCCGCCAAGAACAACTACCGCCCGCGCTCGGAGGCGGTGCTGAAGAAGTACGCCAGCAAGTTCCCTGCCATCAAGCTGTTCACCATCGATCAGCTGTTCGGCGGCTGGTCCAAGGCCCAACCCACGCACTTCGGTGACGGCGGCGTCTTCGATCAGTTTTACGTCGCCAGCAAATGACCAACGCTTCGGCCTCGCCCGCGGCCGGGAGGGCGCGGCCCCGGGTTGGATGGAAAGTCGGAAGCCTTCCCGGCTTCGGGCCCACGCTGGGCGTGACCCTCACCTATCTCAGCCTGATCGTCTTGATTCCGCTGGCGGGTCTTGTCCTGAAGACAGCCGAGCTGAGCTGGTCCGATTTCTGGCGGACCATTTCGGGCCCCCGGGCGCTGGCCACCTATCGGATCAGCTTTGGCGGCGCCCTGATCGCGGCAGTGATCAACGCGGTGCTGGGCTTCATCGTCGCGTGGACCCTGGCCCGCTACAAATTCCGCGGCAAAGGATTGGTCGACGCGCTGGTGGATCTGCCCCTGGCGCTGCCGACCGCGGTGGCCGGCATCGCGCTGACCGCCATCTACTCGAAGAACGGCTGGCTGGGCAGCCACCTCGAGCCGCACGGGATCCACATCGCCTTCGCGCCGGCCGGCGTCATCGTCGCCATGATCTTCGTCGGGCTGCCGTTCGTGGTGCGGACCGTCCAGCCCGTCATCCTGGATCTCGATTCCCAGATCGAAGAGGCCGCAGCGGTGCTGGGGGCCACCCGCGCGCAAGCCTTTCGAAAGGTCATCTTCCCGCCGCTGATCCCGTCCTTGATGACCGGCTTTGCGCTGGCCTTCGCACGGGGCGTGGGCGAGTACGGGTCGATCGTCTTCATCTCGGGCAACAAGCCGATGGAGACCGAGATTGTCCCCTTGCTGATCGTCACCAAGCTGGAGCAATACGACTACACGGGGGCGACCGCCCTGGCGGTGGTGATGCTGTCGGGATCGTTTCTGTTGCTGATGTTGATCAACGTGCTGCAGGCCTGGTCGCGCAAGGGGCGGCATGGCTGAGGTGGCCGAGGACACCGCCGCGCACCTGGGCGTCTTCGTTCCGCCCAACGAACCGCGCACGCCGATCGTCACCGTGACCGAGACGTGGCCGGTGCGCGCGCTGCTGATCGGCATCAGCGTGGGGTTTCTGGCGCTGTTCGTGGTGCTCCCTATCGCGTCGGTCTTCGTGGAGGCGTTCGCCAAGGGTCTGGGGACGTACCTCGCAAAGCTGAAGGACCCGGACGCGCTGGCGGCCATTCGTTTGACGCTGACCACGGCGGCCATCGCCGTTCCGTTGAACGTGGTCTTCGGCGTGGCGGCCGCGTGGCTGATCGCCAAGTACCGGTTTCCCGGCAAGACCCTGCTGGTCACCCTGATCGATCTGCCGTTCAGCATCTCGCCGGTGGTGTCCGGGCTGATCTACGTCCTGATGTTCGGCGGCCGCGGGGTCCTGGGTCCCTGGCTCGAGGATCACGACATTTCCATCATCTTCGCCACCCCGGGGATCATCCTGGCGACGATCTTCATCACCTTTCCCTTCGTGGCCCGCGAGGTTCTTCCGTTGATGCAGGAACAGGGCAACGACGAGGAAGAGGCAGCCCTGACATTGGGCGCCAGCGGCTGGCGGATCTTCTTCCAGGTGACGCTGCCCAAGATCAAGTGGGGGGTGCTCTATGGGGTTATTCTGTGCAACGCCCGTGCGATGGGCGAGTTCGGCGCGGTCTCGGTGGTCTCGGGCCACATCCGTGGCCGCACCAACACCATTCCCTTGCAGGTCGAGATTCTCTACAACGAATACGATACCGTTGGAGCCTTCGCGCTCGCGTCGCTGCTGATGTTGCTGGCGTTCGCCACACTGGTGGCCAAGAAGGTCATCGAATCGCGACAGGTCCACCACCGATGAATCTCTCCGTCAAGAACATCACCAAGCGCTTCACCGTCAAGGGCACGCCGGCCATCTTCGATGCCTCGTTCACCGCGACATCGGGTGGCATCACCACGCTGCTGGGTCCGTCGGGCTCGGGCAAGACCACCCTGCTCCGCGTGATCTCGGGGCTGGAGACCGCCGACGAAGGGCGGGTGCTGTTCGACGACCGCGACGTCACCCGGCTGCCAGTACGCCAGCGCGGCGTCGGCTTCGTGTTTCAAGCGTTCGCGCTGTTCAACCACATGACGGTCCGGCGCAACATCGGCTTCGCACTCGAGGTGCGCGGCATGTCCGAGGCCGAGCGCGCCAAGCGGGTCGACGAGTTGCTGGCCCTGGTCCAGCTGGAAGGCTACGGGGATCGGTATCCCCTTCAGCTCTCGGGGGGTCAGCGCCAGCGCGTCGGCTTCGCGCGCGCGCTGGCATGCAAACCCGAGATCTTGCTGCTGGACGAGCCGTTCGGGGCGCTCGACACGCGGGTGCGCGCCGAGCTGCGTGAGTGGCTGATCCAGCTGCATCAGAACACGCCGCTCACGACGATCCTGGTCACCCACGATCAGGAGGAAGCGCTGGAACTGTCACAACAGATCGTCGTCATGGATCACGGCCGCGTGATCCAGACCGGCAAGCCGTCGGAGATCTACGATCACCCGCAGACGCCCTTCGTCGCCTCGTTCGTCGGGACTGCCAACGTCTTCCGCGTCAAGGTCGAGACCCAGCGCGCCACCATCGGCTCGGTGTCGGTCAGCGTCCCCGCCGGGGTTCCGGACGGCACCGAGGTGCAGGCCATCGTGCGCCCGCACAACGTGAAGCTCGCCAAGGACACCGACAGCGGCCCGACGGCGACCAACGGTTTCACCGCGGGTGGGGCTGACCACACGGGCCGGTCGCTGGGCACCATCACCCGCGTGACCGGACTGGGCGCCTACGTGAAGATGCAGATCGCCCTGACGTCGAACGACTCGGTGGCCGTGCAGCTGCCGCGGGCCGAGGCCGATTCGATGAACGTGGCGGTCGGGGATCGGGTCATCGTGGATCTGGCCGACGCCAAGGTCTTCGTGGAGGATTACTCGATATGATCTTCGACGACATCACCGCCACGGTCGGCCACACACCGCTCGTGCGGCTGCGCAACGTCGGCAAGGGCGTGCCGGCCAGTCTCATCGCCAAGGTCGAAGCCCGCAATCCCACCGGCAGCGTCAAGGACCGCGTGGCGGTGGCCATGATCCAGGACGCGGAGAAGCGCGGGGTCCTCCAGCCCGGAGGGCTGATCGTCGAGGCCACCAGCGGCAACACGGGGATCGGCCTGGCATTCGTCGCCGCCTCGCGCGGCTACCGGCTGGCGCTGACCATGCCGGAGACGATGTCCGAAGAGCGGCGCGCGCTGCTGCGCCTGTTCGGCGCCGAGGTGGTGCTGACGCCGGGCAGCCTGATGCGCGATGCCGTCGAGCGGGCGCGCCAGATCGTCGACGCCACGCCGGGCGCGATCTCGCTGGATCAGTTCCGCAACCCGGCCAACCCCGAGATCCACCGTCAGACCACCGCGCTCGAGATCTGGAACGACAGCGAAGGCAAGGTCGACATCTTCGTGGCGGGCGTGGGGACCGGCGGCACCATCACCGGCGTCGGCGACGTCCTCAAGCGCAAGGACCGAGGCGTGTCCATCATCGCGGTCGAGCCCCAGAAGGCGGCCGTGCTGTCCGGCGGAACGCCCAGGAATCACATGATTCAGGGCATCGGCGCGGGGTTCATCCCCCCGATCCTGCGCCGGGACCTGCTGGACGAGGTCATCGCCGTCTCGGAAGACGACGCCTTCACCTGCGCCCGTCGCCTGGCGCGCGAAGAGGGCATTGCGGCCGGCATCTCATCGGGAGCCAGCCTGGCTGCCGCGCTGCAGGTCGCCGCGCGGCCCGAGGCCGCCGGCAAGACCATCGTCTTCATGGTCTACGACACGGCCGAGCGCTACATGAACAGCCCGCTCATCCAGGCGTTGGTCAACGCCAGACCCTGACCGCCGGCCGCACTCAGCGGCGGTAGACGATCACGTTGTGGTAACGCCCTTCGGTGCCAGCCGGATTTTCGTAGACGTGCGGCAGATCGGCCTGGAAAACCAGCGAATCGCCGATCCCCAGCACGTAGCTCTCGGGCCCGACAGTCATCCGCAGCGAGCCCGCCAGGACCACGATCAGCTCGCGGGTACCCGAGCCGTGCGGCTCGGCGGCATGGCTGGCGTGTCCGCCCAGTCGCAGCTCGTACACCTCGACGCCGGGACCGGCGCCCGCGCGCGCCAGCGGACGGCTCTCGAACTTGCCGTCGGGAGACCGCAGCACCTCGGCCTCGCTGCGGCGCAGGAGTGACGCGCCGTCGCGACCGTGGCCCATCAGCTCGGAGAAAGGAATGCCCAGCCCCACCGCCACCTTCCACAGCACGTTCAGGGAGGGGTTGGTCTTGCAGGTCTCGATCTGCGACAGCGCCGCCCGGCTGACGCCCGAAGCGCGGGCCAGATCGTCCAGCGACAAGCCCAGCACGCGCCGGCGTTCCTTCAGGTTCTCGGCGATGCGCTTGCCCATCTCGACCGCGCCGGCTTCATCACCGATCGACGAGGTCGGACGGGAAGATCGGGAAGGCGAGGCGTGAGACGAAGAATTGGAGGACGCGCGTGCCATGGCGAAGGACGATATCACGGCATCCTGCGCCCCCGAAACCCGATGACACCATAGAAGACATATGTCTTTTTTATTGACACCGGCGTTTCAACGCGCTAATTCCTGAGGCAGGGGGAGAGCAAGAGGGGTGGGCGGTCTGGACAGGGGGCTCGGGAACCCCGGCGGCGAGGGAGGGGAACCGGGAGAGAGAGAGGTCGCGCCAGGGGGCGGCGCGGCTCTCCCTCCCCGGGGATGGGGCCATCGGATCCGACCGAGCGTCCAGGGAGGCGCTCGCCCTCAAATTTCGGCGCGGTTTATCATACGAGACAATTGTCCACGGGGACACCTGGGCCAGCCCGAGGAGGACTCCCCGGCGCGCTCCCTGGTCCATCAGGAAGGAATCCTACCCATGCGGATCGGAATCGTCGGAGGACTGGATCGAAATGCTCGCGAGCTCGAGGAGCTGACGGAAGCCCAGGGCCACCACCTCGAGACGCACACCGGAGTTCTGACCGGCGGTTCGTCGGTGGCAAGCCTGCGGGCCTTGGTCGTTCGGTCGGACCTGGTGCTGGTCCTGACCGACGTCAACAGCCACAACGCCGTACACCTGGCCCGGCGCGAGGCGCGCAAGCACCACCGTCCCCTCCGCATCCTGCGACGGCTCGGTGCATCCCACCTGGCGGCCTTTCTGCAAGCGTGGGGCGCGTCGACGACCGGGCCGTCCGCAGCGCTGCCCTCGCAGCGATGGGCGTCGTAGCCGAGCGGAACCCCCTGCGCGGCAGCGCGTTCGGCAGCCAACCTGGCTTACAATCGTCGCATCCCATGTGCGAGCTGCTTGGAATGGAATGCAACGTTCCCACCGACATCGTGTTCTCGTTCACGGCGTTGTCGATGCGCGGGGGCAAGACGGGAACCCACTCGGACGGGTGGGGGTTGGCCCTGTACCAGGGGCGGTTCGCACGCCTGTTGCTGGAACCGGCGCCGGCCTGTGACAGCTCGCTGGCTCGCTTCGTCCGCGACTACCCCATCCCTGCCCTGCTGGCCATCGCCCACGTGCGCAAGCGCACCGTCGGCGCGGCCAGCCTGGAGAACACCCACCCCTTCAAGCGCGTATTGTGGGGGCGGGACTGGGTGTTCGCCCATAACGGAACCCTGCCCGCCGTGAAGAGCAAGCCCCTTCATGAATTCACGCCCGTGGGGGACACCGACAGCGAGTACGCCTTCTGTTGGCTGCTGGCCGAGCTGCGCGCGGCGTTTCCGTCCGGCTATCCGGCCGATCGCCCCGATGCGCTCGCACGTTGCGTGGCAGAACTGGGCGGACGCCTGGGAGCGGAAGGCACCTGCAACTTCTTGCTGGCCGACGGTCAACACCTGTTCGCTCGCTGCGCCACCAAGCTTTGCTACGTCATCCGGCAGGCGCCGTTCGGGCGCGCGACCTTACGCGACGCCGATCTCGAGGTTGACTTCGCCGCCCTGACCAAACCTGACGATCGGGTGGTGGTCGTGGCCACCGAACCTCTGACGCGCGACGAGACCTGGATCGCGGGCAAACCCGGAACGCTGTGGGTGTTCCAGAATGGACGGTTGCAGGAAGCACTGGACAGCCACGATCCCGACGGCCGTCCCGAACGTCCCGTCGTCGAGAGCGCCGCAGCCCCTCCGGTCGCCGCGCAGACGGCCTGACTGCCGGCCGACCGCACCCAGGCACGCGAGCGATCCAGGAACGAGGATTCGGCGCGCTTCGAACCGCGCTGGAACCCCTCAGTCGCGGCCCAGAGCCTTCAACAACTGAGCGCGCGCCGTGAACAGCTGGTAGTCGGCCTGCACCCGTTGGGCGGCCGCGGCGGTCTGTGCCAGCTGAGCGTCGGCCAGCTCAATGATGTTTCCCACGCCCGCTTGATAGCGTCCCTCCGCCAGCCGCAGGCGATCCCGTGCGTTGGTCAGCGCGTCCTCGCTGGCCGCTCCCAGCGCCTGCGCCGCTCGGATCCCCAGGCGCGCCTGCTCGAGCTCCAGGCGAATCTGCTGGCGACTGGCGTCCACCTGAGACCGGGCCGTCGCCAGCAGCGCGGTCGCCACCTTCACCTGACTGCTGATGCTGCCGCCCTGAAAGATGGGGACCGACAAGGTCAGGGCGCCGCTCCAGTTCCAGGTCAGCCGATCCAGGGCGCTGCCATTGTCGGTGAGCCCGGTGGTGAACCCCAGACTGGGATAGTGCGCGTCGCGGGCTGCCTTCAGGCTCAGCTCACGCCCCACCGCCAGCAAACGCAAGTTGGCCAGCTCAGGGCGCGTCTTGGCCGCTTCGTCGATCAGGGCATCCACGCTGGCTTGCTCTGCCTCGATCGCGCCCAGGATGTCGTCGGACAATTCGTAGTCGACCGACCGCTCGATCCCCATCGCCAGGTTCAGCTGCGCACGCGTGACGTCGTAAGTGTTCTCGGCGTTGATCAGCTGCACCCGCGCGTTGGCGCGATCGGCGCGGGCCTGCGACACGTCGATCTCGGGCCGGCTGCCAAGCTGTACGAAGCCCTCGATTTGCCGAAGATGCCTCTCCTGATTGGCCAGCGTCTCCCGGGCAACCGCCACCAGGTCCTTGGCGGCGCGGGCCGAGAAGTACGCCACCCGCACGTTCAACGCAACCTGAACCTCGGCGGCCCGCAGGCTCTGGTTCTGGGCATCCGCCACGACCTCGGCCGCTCGCCACTGGTTCAGGGTCTGCCCGAAGTCCCAGATCATCTGCGAGGCCGTGATGCCGAACCGGTAGTACGGAAAGGTGTCAGCCGACGTGTTCGACGTCGCGGTGGTGGTGCCCGGCAGCGACCCCTGTGGCGCCGCGAAGTTGGCGGTCGCGCGCGAGTAACTGGCCGCGGCGTTGACCTGCGGCAGCAGGGGCGCGCGGGAGGTCTCGGATTGGGCCTGGGCCGCCGCGCGCGCACTTTCCGCCTGGTGCAAGACCGGTTGATGGGCGCGCGCCAGACGCAACGCCTCGGTCAGCGTCAACGGCGCGGACGCTCCCTGTGCAAACGCCGCGGACCCCGCGCCGAACGCGATCACCGCGGCCAGCGCGGAGCTCCAGCGATGGCCCCTGAACTTGTTCATGTCACTCGTAGCGAAGCGCATCGATGGGATCCAATCGAGAAGCCTTGTGGGCGGGATAAAGGCCGAACACCACGCCAACCAGCGCGCTGAAACCGACCGAGATGACGACGATGTCGGGGCGAATCAACATGGGCCAACCAAAACTTTTCGCCAGTTGCCCGGCGGTGAACACACCGATGGCCACACCCGCCAGACCGCCCGCCACCGCCAGGGTCAACGCCTCGACCAGGAACTGGGTCAGAATGTCGAACGGCGTCGCACCCACGGCCATGCGAACACCAATTTCGCGGGTCCGCTCGGTCACGCTGACCAGCATGATGTTCATGATGCCGATGCCGCCCACCAGCAACGAGACTGCCGCGATGCTGGCCAGCAGCGTGGTCAAGGTGTTGGTTCCTTCCTGTTGCGCGCTGGCCATCTCGGTCAGGTTGCGCACCGAAAAGTCGTCGTCGCTCCCGGCGCCCAGGCGGTGGCGATCGCGCAGCAGCGACGTGATCTGAGCCTCGGCGCGGGACGTGGCGTCGGTGGATGTCGCACCAACGAAGATCGTCCCGGACAGGAACTTCTGCAGGCCGCCCTGGATCTTCGATTGAAACGTCGACTGCGGGACGAACACGCCGTCGTCGTAGTCCTGTCCCATCGGCGACTGTCCCTTCTTGATCAGCACGCCGACGACCTCGAAGGGAATGTTCTTGATGCGAATGCTCTGTCCCAAGGGATCCGCCGACGGTCCAAACAGCTTGTCGACCACCGTTTGTCCCAGCACCACCACCTTGGCCGAGGTCTCGACGTCCGAATCCAGCAGCGAGCGCCCATACGACGGCTTCCAGCTGCGGATCAGGAAGTACTCCGGCGAGGTGCCGGTGACCGTCGTGCTCCAGTTCTGATCTTCACTCTGCAGCTGCGCGTTGGTTCGCAGCTGGGCGGCGGCGTAGCGCACGCTCGAAACCTCGGAGCGGATCGCGCGCAGGTCGTCCCAGGTCAGCGTCGGCATGGAACCAAAGCCGCCGCGAGCGCCCCCCGCGGTGGTGCTGCCCGGCATCACGATCAGCAGATTCGAGCCCATCGACGCGAAGGACTCCTCCACGCGCGCCTTGGCGCCCTCCCCGATCGCCACCATCGCGATCACCGCGCCGACGCCGATGATGATGCCCAGCACGGTGAGGAAAGACCGCATCTTGTTGCGCAGCAACGCCCGCAACGCCCCCCGCAACGTCTCCAGCGGAATCACGCGTGGGCCTCGCCGGAGAAGGCATCGCTCTTCAAGTCCTCGGCGGCCCGCCGGGGCGTCTGCCGGGTGTCCGTCTTCACGCGACCATCCCTCATCACCACCACCCGCGACGCATAGGCCGCGATGTCGGGCTCGTGGGTCACACAAAGCACCGTGATGCCCGCGGCTCCTAGTTCCTGAAACAGCGCCATGATCTCCAGGCTGGTCCGCGAATCCAGGTTGCCGGTGGGCTCATCGGCCACGATCAGCCGCGGCCGGGACACCAACGCCCGGGCGATGGCCACCCGCTGCTGCTGGCCGCCCGACATCTGGTTGGGGTGATGCCCCATCCGCGAGCCCAGGCCCACCCGGGTCAATGCCTCGGACGCGCGCTGGTGCCGTTCGCGGCCTGGCGTGCCGCCGTACACCAGGGGCAGCTCGACGTTCTCGAGCGCGCTGGTGCGCGAGAGCAGGTTGAAGCTCTGAAAGACGAAGCCCAGCGTCCGGTTGCGGACGTGCGCCAGATCGCGACGGTCCAGGCGCGATACCTCGCGCCCATCCAAGCGATAGGCCCCCGAGGTCGGTCGATCCAGGCAACCGATGATGTTCATCAACGTGGATTTGCCCGAGCCCGACGAGCCCATCACCGCCACGAAATCGCGCTCCTCGACGGCAAACGAGACCTCGCGCAGGGCGTGAACCTCGACGTCTCCCATCCGGTACACCTTGGAAACGGTCTCGAGTTCGATCAGCGCCATGGCAAGCGGCCCCTGTTCGTCACGCCAGTTAGAAGATGCGGCGCATGCCGCCGCCCGAGGCAGCATTGGTCGCCTTCGCGGGGGTCACACCACCGACCGAAGCGTCGACCACCGCCAGGTCCCCTTCATGCACGGAGCCTTCGATTTCAGTCAGGCTGCCGTCGGTGGCGCCGGTTTTCACCATGGCCGACTCCGGACGACCGTCGCGCAGCAACCACAGCGTCCGTTCGGCCTGCTCGTCGCCCCGCTTGCCGTCGGCACCGCGCATCCGCGCTGCGCCTCCCGCCGCCGGTCCCACGGGACCGCCGGCTGGTGGGCCTGCTCCCGGAGCGGTCCCCCCGGACGGACGCGGCGCACGACCCGGTCCCGTCGCCGTCAGACCGGGAGGCACCGGCATCTTCAACTCGGTGAAGATCTCGGCCGTGGGGCGAAAGCGCAAGGCAGCGTTCGGCACGCGCAGCACGTCGTCCTTCTCGGCCCAGATGAAAGTCACGTTGGCGGTCATTCCGGGCCGCAGCTTCAGCTCGGGGTTGTCGACGTCGATGACCGCGTCGTAGGTGACCACGTTCTGCACGGTGGTCGCACTGTTGCGAATCTGCCGGACCTTGCCCCGAAAGCGCCCCGGGAAAGCGTCGACGGTGAACGTCGCCGACATGCCCGGCTTCAGCTTGCCGATGTCCGCCTCGGTCACGGACGTATCGACCTGCATCTTGCGCAGGTCCTGCGCGATCACGAACAAGGTCGGGGCTTGCAGGGACGCAGCCACCGACTGCCCGACGTCAACGCTGCGAGAGATCACCACGCCGTCGGTGGGCGAAACGATCTTCGTGTACTGCAGGTTGACCAGCGACTGATTCAGAGCGGCCTTGGCCTGCGCGATGGTTCCCTTGGCCATGGAGATCTGGGCGTTGGCGACATCCAGGTTGGCCTCGGCGGTGTCGAAGTCGGCCTGGGCCACCAGCTTCCGGTCGAGGAGGCCCTTGGCACGATCGAATTGTCGCTTGGCGTCCCGCGCCTGCGCCTCGGCTTTGGCAAGTCCTCCCTGGGCGGCCACATAATTGGCGCGGGTCTGATCCACCGCGGCCTGAAAAAGCTGCGGTTCCAGCTTGGCGATCAGCTGGCCGGCCTTCACCTCCGAGTTGAAATCCACGAACAACTTCTCGATGCGGCCAGACACCTGGGTGCCCACCTGCACGGTCACCAGCGCCGAGAGCGTGCCGGTCGCGGTGACGCGCGCCACCACCCGCCCGCGGTCGATCCGCGCGGTCTCGAACTCGACCGGCGGCTTGGCCTGGGCCTTCTGCCAGCGATAGAGCGCGAATCCACCCCCGCCGATGGCGGCCACGATCAGCAGGAGAACAACGATGCTACGGGCACGGATCGCCATCGGTCGGATTCCCGACGGTAGGATGCTCTGTTTGGGAGTCGCGTCAAGCGAGAGGTCCGGCGGCTGCATGCTGGTTCACAACATGATCCCGACAGATGGCCCGGGTGTGTCCCCCTCGTTACCGAATGTTGCGCCCGCCTTCGAACGTCGCCCTCGCGCGGCCAGAACGCAGCCATCGCTACCTGCTTTTGGCGTCCTTTCGCAGTCGACCCTTGACAGTCCGCACCGGCCTACGCATCATGCCCCCCTTGAAAATGCTTGGGCGCCCGTAGCTCAACTGGATAGAGCATCGGCCTTCGAAGCCGAGGGTTAGGTGTTCGACTCACCTCGGGCGCACGGCGCGGAGAACAAAGAGAAACAACGAAGACAATTTCATTCCTGACCATCCGGCTTGACATCCGGGCGCATAGCTCAACTGGTAGAGCAGCGGACTCTTAATCCGTTTGTTGAAAGTTCGATTCTTTCTGCGCCCACCTCGCTTCCACCTCCGACGCGCCGCCTGACTCCGCCGAACGCGCTTCCTCCGACGGCCCACGGTCCACGGACGGCTTTCCTCGACGGCGTTTTCACCGAGTCGTTTAGGCAGGCGCCCTTACAAAGTCGGTCGGCGTCCTGCCCTGCCCCGAAATTACCCAGGCCGGGGCAAAATACCCCACCGCTGTCTGCTGAATCCCAAGAAATTCAGCACTATGCAGCTGGCACTGGCCGTGCTATCTGTGGCGCCTCGGAGACGGATCTTGGGGCATTTTTCCTGAACGTTCCGCAGCGATTGCCGGACTGACGAGCCGACACACGAAGGAGGAGGACCGGATGACCATCCTGAAGATGCTTGCCGACGCGTTTCACGAGGGGGGATGGGGGATGTGGCCCATTTTGTTCCTGTTGATGTTGACGACTTCGATCGTCATCGAGCGCGCCGTATATCTGCGCCGCTCCGTCATCGACAAGGAGAAGCTGGTGGGACTCCTGCGCTCGCAGATCTCCGCTGGCAATATCCAGGGTGCAATCAAGGTCTGCGCCGGTAACTCGACGCCGCTGACCCGCATTGTTCAGTCGGGCCTGATGCGCGCCAACCGCTCGGACGAAGAGATCAATTCGGCCATGGAAGAAGCTGGCCTGCGCGAGCTGCCGAACCTCGAGAAGCGCACCTCTTACCTGGCGATGCTCGGCAACCTGGCAACCCTGGCGGGCTTGCTGGGAACCATCACCGGTCTCATCAAGTCGTTCGCCGGTGTGGCCGGCGTCGATCCCTCCCAGAAGGCCACCCTGCTCTCGAAGGGCATCTCGGAGGCCATGAACTGCACCGCGTTCGGTCTCCTCACCGGCATCATCGGCCTGGCGACCTTCGCCTGGTTGAACGGCAAGACGCAGAACGCCTTGGACGACATCGCCGAGGTGAAGAAGAACGTCTCGAACATGTTGTTCCAGGCCAAGGCCGCCCTGCACGGGTAGCTCCACAACCCCAATTTTTAGATCCCAAGAAAAAAGAGAAGAAGGAGACAACCATGTTTCTGATGGAGCACTTTCAAGAGGGTGGCTGGGGCATGTACCCCATTTTGCTTCTGTTCGGCATGATCGTGTTTTTCACGATTGACCGCTTCCTTTACATCTCGAAGTCCAAGGTGGACGCCGACAAGCTGATGTCGCTGCTGAAGTCCCAGATCGTCTCGGGCAACATTCAGGGCGCGCTCAACACCTGTCAGGCCAGCCCGTCGCCGGTCACCCGCATCGTTGCCGCGGGCCTGCGCCGCGCCGGTGGCACCGACCACGACGTGCAGCAGGGCATGGACGAGGAAGCGCTCCGCGAGCTGCCCAAGATCGAGAAGCGCACGGGCTACCTGGCGATGCTCGGCAACCTGGCGACCCTCGCCGGCTTGCTGGGAACCATCACCGGTCTCATCAAGTCGTTCGCGGGCGTCGCCGGTGTCGATCCTTCGATGAAGGCGACCATGCTCTCGAAGGGCATCTCGGAAGCCATGAACTGCACCGCGTTCGGCCTCGGCGCCGGTATCTTGGGCCTGGCGACCTTCGCCTGGCTGAACGGCATGACCCAGGGCATCTTGGACGGCATCAATCAGGTGACGGTCGAGACGCTGAATCTGGTCGTCGCCGGGCAGCAGCCGCAGAGCGGTCACGGGCAGCAGGGCCAGTACTAACTCTCGCTCGGGGTAAACACCGATGAGCGTTTCAGTAGATTCAGGCGATAAGGGCGGAAAAAAATCCGTCAACGCCGATCTCAACCTGGTTCCGTATATCGACCTGCTCACGTGCATGGTCGCCTTCCTGCTGATCACCGCGGTGTGGTCTCAGCTGGCACGCCTCGAGGCCCATCAAAAGGGTCAAGGGCAGGCCGGCGAGGACACCCCCCCTGAGAAGCAGTTCAAACTGGTCGTGGTGGTGAATGACGAAGGTTTCAACGTCGTCGCCGACCAGGATCAGCAGCCGATTCCCAAGAAGGGGACGGAGTACGACTACGAAAAGCTCGGCACCGAGCTGAAGAAGCTGAAGGATTCTCACCCGGACAAGGGCGACGTTCAGGTCGCCTCCGAAGACCAGATCAAGTTCGAGATCCTGGTGAGAACCATGGACACCGCGCTGACCGCGCGCTTCCCTGATATCTCGCTGATAGACGCCGGCGGCGCCGGAATCTAAAGGACGCACGCGATGCCTATCAAACCAGCCCATCCGCACCTCTACAGCTCGGTCTCGCTGGAGGTTGCCAAAGCCAAACTCGGCCACGCCGGACGGAAGAGCCTGAATGCTCCTCTGAACCTGGTGGCTTACATCGACATGATGACGATGTTGGTCATCTTCCTGTTGATGTCCTTCTCGGCGACGGGAGAAATCCTGTTCGTTCAGAAGAACATCGTGCTCCCCAACGCCCAGAACTGGGCCGAGCTGGAGCGCGCCCCTGTCATCGGCGTCAGCAAGGACGTCGTGACCCTGGACGGAAGCCAGGTCGCGACCGCCGACGATCTGATGAAGGACTCCAACACCGGTGACTTCAAAGTCACCGAGCTGCACGACAAGTTGGTCACGCTGAAGAACAACTACAAGCTCCTCCACCCGGGGGAAGAGTTCAACGGCATCGCCATCATCCAGTCCGACAAGGGTGTCGAGTTCAAGGTCTTGAAGAAGATCATGTACTCGTGCGCCGTTGCCGGATACCAGAACGTGAACTTCGCGGTCATCCCGAAGACGAAGGCGGCGGGTCCCGCGGGCGAATAGCGCGCACCCCTTTTCCGTCTTTCGGAAGCGGCCGGTTCTGCCAAAGCGGAGCCGGCCGTTTTCTTTTGGCCCGCGCGGATCGACCCCGGTCGCGCATATAATCGCCTTGGCGCGATGAAGCAGCTCGATCTTCCCTCCAGGCCGGTCGATCCCAAGGTCGGCGCGCTGTCCGTCGATGCGAAGTGGGTCGCCGACAAGCTGACCGAGTACGGCTTCAAGATGGCCGAGCTCGAGGCGCTGTACCCGGCGGCCGAAACGGTCGCCAGGGATTGGGCGACCCGTGACGAGGAGATGATCTCCATCGACCTGGTCACCGGCGAGATGCGCCGGCGCTTCGGCCTGAGATTCAGCAACACCGTCCGACCGTTCTTGGCCCGCATGCTGCGGGATCGCCACCCTGGCCTGCGCGCCCGCATCGAGGTGGCCACCACCTCGCGGGGCAAGAACCGGAACCTGAAGGTCGCCATCGATCACCTGAACGTCGTGGCCGTCATCCACCGCACCGCCGATGGCACCGAGCAGCGCATCGAGCTTGCCGACATCCCGGCGGTGGTGGAGCAATTGAAGGCAGCGCAGAAGCCGGCCGCGCGCGCGAAACGCAAGGCGAGCGCCGACGACGACTGAGCCGCCAAGGGCGTCGAGCCGCGAAGGCCACGCAAAATGGCCCGGGCCTGGGTCGTCTGTCAGACTGCCCGCGCCATCATGAACGCCCCAACCCTCGTGCGACGCTGGTTATCGGCTGCGGCCCTGCTGGCCCCGCTGTGTTTGGCCAACGCGTGCCGCATGCCCGAAGCGGCCGTGCCCACCGCCGACGAGCTGCTGATTCGCCCCAGCGTCGAGGGGAGCTGGAACGGCAGCGGAGGGTTTGCGATCGCCGCGGGCTGGAGCGGACCCGCTCCGGCTGATTTCGACGCCGCCGCCAGCTCTGTCTCCTGGACCGACGGGAAGGACCTGTACGTCGGGCGCGCCTTCGGCAGCGGCACCGCGCTGGGGGTCGTCAAACCGCCGCGCCGGTGGCGATCGGATTCCGACGGTCTGACCTGGACCACCGAGGCGGGCGAGCTGTGGAACGCGCGCCCGGGCTCCCCTCCGCGCCTGGTGTGGCGCTACGACCCCGGCCGCGCCGAATCCTTTGCGCTGGGTAGCACGGCCGTCTTTCTGGCCCTGGCTACGGGCGGCGCCGCGGATGGCTCGGCGCTGCCCGCTGACGCGCCCCGCGAAATTTGGCGCGTCGTGAAAGCCACCGGCGAGGCCGCCCGTGTCGCCATCGTGGCGGGCAACGTCACTGGCATGGTGGCGGACGGTGAGGACCTATTCTTCGCCGAGCGCGACGGACGCCTGCGCCACGTGCGGGGAACGGTCGAGCTCGAGCGCGACGGAGCCCGCAAGCTGACGGGCCTGTTCGGTGTCGACGATCGCTACGTCTATGGCAGCGATCGCTCGTACCTTTATCGGGCGCCCCGCGACGGTGGTGCGGCCACCGCCATCGCACACTTCGGTGACGGGGGCGCCACGCAGCTCTCCGACGCTGGTGCATTCGCGGCACTCGACGGCGATCAGCTCTACTGGATCGAGGGCAATGGGCTGTTCGCGGCACCGACTGCGGGCGGACGCAGCCGACGGCTGGCAGACTTCACGGGCACCGTGGATCGGTTGGTGCCGGCGGGCGACGCGATCTATGTGCGCGAGTTCGCCGCCGACGAAGGCGGCGTGCGCGTGCTACGCCTCCCCAAGCGCGGGACCCCCACGGCGCGGAGCACACCGGCCGGGTACGAGCGCGTCTTCAACTTCACGGTGCATGGCACGCGCATCTTCTGGCTGGTCGGTGACAAGCTGTGGGCGTCCGACGACGTCGGCGAGCCGACGCTGCTGGCGACGCTGGATCACGAGGTCGACTCGATGCTGGTGGCCGACGAGGCCCACGTCTTCTTCGCGACCGCCGATGAGGTGCTGTGGCGAGTGCCGGCGCTGGGCGGTGTCCCGGAGAAGGTCGCCGATTGGCAGGACCTGATGCCCCGCCCGGCCCCCGACGGAACCACGTACTGCTGTACGCCGGCGCCGACTGTGGCCCTGGATGCGCAGAATGTCTTCTTCGTGTCAGCCAGCCGCGGCGCCTTGGCCCGCATCCCGAAGGGCGGCACGAACAACGGCGGCGCGCAGGTGCTGGCGCGGAACCTGGGGCGACCGCGGTCGCTGCGGGTGGACGACAGCCGGGCCTACGTCGTCGCCGACGGAGAGGTCAGCACGCTTTGCCGCGCGCGCCTCTCCGCGCTCCCCAAGGCAGGCGGCCCGGTGACGGGGCTGGCGGAGGATCTCGCGTGCGGCACCGGCATCGCGCTCACGACGACGACGGTCTGGCTCGCCAGCGTCGGCGAGCCGTTGAAGCGCGTCCCGAAGACGGGCGGCCCGGCGACCATTCTCCCGATGCCCGCGCCTATCGAGGTCACGGCGCTGGCCGGCGCTGGCGACACGCTCTACGCCTCGATCCCCTCGCGCATCCTGAAGCTGACCGAGGCCGCCACCGTCCCGTCAGTGTTGGTCTCTGGGCTGCGGAATCCGCCGACGTCGATGCAGATCGAAGGAGACACGCTGTTCTTCATCGACGCGCGGGCATCCAAGGGAATCCCCGACAGCCGCCTGCAGCGCGTGGCGCTGCAGGGGCATGCGCCCTAGCCGCCTTGCGTCCCATCCCTGCTTCGGTGGCTGCGCGCCATCGCGAACCCCGCCGATCAAGATGTCCGCGTTGTTCGCGAGCATCTCTGTCCGCCTGAACGATCGGCCTGACCGCGAACGGGCCCCTCAACGGTGATGCAAAACTCCAGCACGAAGTACGGAACCTTGGTAGTTATGGCGGTCTCTTGCTCCAGGACGTCGTGCGATCGAAGGCCCTCCTCCACGCGAGCATCGAGAGCACGGTCGCCCGCACCGGCTTGCTGTTCGGCAACTTCTGAGGGCCGCACGCGGACATCCGATGGCGATGATCTGGTACCAGCTTCGGCTCGCGATTGGCAGCCTTCGGAAGGACTGGGGTCTGTCGCTCGCGATGTTCGTTTGTCTGACGCTTGGTTCTGGATTGTGGACCACCGCGGCCTCTCACTACCTGCGGAACTTTCCGCTCGACCCAGGAACGTCGCCCGATCTCCACCAGATCGAGATTGTCCATCCGCGCGCGCTGGCCCTCGACCGCGCCGCCCGCGCGGAGGACTTCGCCTGGCACGCGCGGACCTGGGTGACCTTCCCAGAGTACGAGATCCTCGCGGGCAGTGGAATCCCGGCGCGGCAGTCGGGCAGCTTTCGCGCCCAGGTGCTGGCGGCGCGGCCGAGCGATGCGACGCCCGAACTCGTCAACGCACGCTTCGTGGGCGCCGACTTCCTGGCAATGTTCGCGATCCCCGTCGGACGCGGGCGTTCCTTCACCCGCGAGGAGGAGGCCGGACAGGCCGCGGTGGTCGTCCTCGGGCGGGCGCTCAACAAGAGCTTCTTCGCCGGCCAGAACAGCGTTGGCAAGGAACTGACGGTGGAAGGGCGAGCCTTCCGGGTGGTCGGCGTGCTCGACGAAGACGCGCCCTTGCAGCCGAGCTGGGATCCGGTGTGGGGCGGACGTGATCAGGATGCCCTTTACGTTCCGCTGTCATGGGCCCGGCCGCTGGCGGCCTGGCCTGATCGGATGATCGCCCAGTCGCCCGTGGCGACGGCGGCTGACCTGTGGCGGTCCGACACTGTCTTCGTCTCCTTCTGGGTCCAGATGCCGGAGGTCGAGATGCGGGCGCGCTACCGCCGTTACGTGGACGAGAACCTGACCGGGCGCGGGATCGTCGCCCACGTTCGCGATCTGGCGGAGTGGCACCGCGCCTTTCCGGTTCCGCCGAGTGACATCGTCTACTACACGATCCTTCTGTCGGTGGGCATGATTGGCGCAGCGTTCACGACCGCCCGCCTGCTGCTGGCCAAAGGCCTGGCCCGGCGGGGAGAGCTGGGCATTCACAGGGCGCTCGGCGCCACGCGCGGCTCCTTGTTCCTGCGACAGATGCTCGAGGCGGCGCTGATCACGCTGCCCGCCGTGTTGGCCGGATTGGTGTGGGCGGCCGGGCAGCATGCGTTCTTCAATGAGGTCGCGCTCGACAACGACATACCGGTGCGTCTGGGGCTGGACGGTGCCGTGGTGGGCGGCGTGCCCTCGCTGATGGTCGGACTGCTGGCGGCGGCGTACCCGGCGTGGCGAATGTCGCGCACGCCACCGGCCCTGCAGGGAAAGAGGATCTGACGTGATGGATATGGGGCCGCTCGAGCTCGGTCCGATCGTGCGGGCGGCGGGCCGCCAGAAGAGCACGTTTGCACTGGTCGTGCTGCAACTGGCGTCCGGGTTCCTCGTCGCCGGCTCGCTGCTGAACATCGGCTGGTGGTTTCGCAACGTCGGACACGCCTCTAGCGGGTTCGACGAGGCCGATCTGATCGGGTTGCAGGTTCGCGAGCCGCGGGCATCGCTGGGCGCGACGACCGGGCCATCCGCCACCGAGACGGGACGCCCTACGCTCGCTCGCGTGGCGGCGGTCCCCGGCGTCATGACGGCGACCCGCGTGTCGCCGCCGCTGCGGGCGGAAACCGGTGCGCCAACCCTGTACAGGGCGACCGGGCCCGGGGCGCGGGCCTGGACCATCTACACGACGCCGGCCTTGCTCTCGGTGCTGGGCCTGAAGATAGTCGAGGGCAGCATCGGAGACGGCCCGAGCGACGTCACCGCGCCGCCGGTGATGATCACGCGGTGGGCGCGCGACCGTTTGTTTGCGCCCGGCGAGCCCGCGGTGGGCCGGCTGATCGTCGGCGACGATTCGGGTGCGGGGCGGGTGGTCGGGGTGCTGGAGGACTTCCGGCTGCGCGAGCCCTTCTGGGACGAAGTCTCCTCGATCGTGCTCCGCTTCTCGGAGCCGATCGACACGGACGCGGCCAGCTTCGTGGTGCGCGGCCGTCCCGGGCAGCGGGCGGCCGTCGAGGAGCGACTGCGGGCGCTGGCAACGGGCGCGCCGGGGTCAGCCCGCTTGGGCTCTACGATGTCCTACGCAGCGGTTCGGCCGCGTTTTCAGAAGGTCGGCGACGGGCTGGTGCTGCTCTTCATCGATATCGGCCTCACGGTCTCGGCGATCGCGCTGGTGGGGGCGGTGGCCGTGTCGTCGTTCGTGGTGGCGGCGCGCCGGCACGAGATCGGAATCCGGCGCGCGCTGGGTGCCACCCGCGGCGACATCCTTCGCTATTTCGTCGTCGAGAGCACCTTGGCGGCGGCGGTCGGAATCGGAATTGGCCTCGCGGCCACGGTGGCCCTGCTGTTCGGGATGCGCAGCGCCTTGGTTGGTCTCCCCATCGGTTCGTGGCAACTCGGCGCTGCGGCTGCCTTCATGTGGGTGAATGCCACCGCCGCGGCGCTGCTGCCGGCGCGCCATGCGACCCGCGTCTCGCCCACGCTCGCGACGCGAGGCGGGTGAGTGCACCGGAGGTGGCACGCGGACAGGCCTCTCCTTCGCGCGGTGGTCGCGATCGCCGCCGGCACGGCTCTCGGTGTCAGCAGGGCGGCGTGGGCCGGCGATGGCGCGCCGGCCGTCGGCCCTGTGGCGCCCGCGCCGGCGCACCTTCCGGTGGTTCCCTTGGCGGCTTCCCCCGGACCGCCGGCGCGCCGCTGGGATTGGGGCCTGTTGCCGATCGTCACCTACGCGCCCGAGACCTCGCTCGGACTCGGCGGCGTGATCGTCGCCTTCGACGACGCGCCCGCCCCGGCCGCGGGGCCACGCCGCGACGACGAGGTGGCCTTGTTCTTGGGCGCGACGCTGCGCAAGCAGTTCGTGGTCAACGGCGAGATGCTCAAGTACTGGCGCGACGCGCGCTATCGCCTGACCGAGGAGGCGACTGCCGTCCGCTTTCCGAACTACTTCTGGGGTGTCGGCAACGACACGCCGGAGCACGCTCAGGATCTCTACACGCAGGGGATGTTCGGGTCGCGCACGGCCTTCAGCGTGCGAGCGATGGAGGAGGTGTACGTCGGCGCCGTGCTGGCGGCCGGCTCGTACCGGACCGGCAGCGTCACGCCCGGCGGCGCGGTGGCCGCCTACGTCACCGGCCACCCGGATGGCGGCGCACTGGCGAGCCTGGGTGCGATGATCCTCCGCGACACGCGCGACGATGCGATGGGTCCGCGCAGCGGCAGCCTCAGTACGCTGACGGTCCTGCTGTCCGATCGTCGCGTCGCCAGTGGCTTCACCTACCAGCAGTACGAGCTCGACCAGCGCAACTACCTGCCTCTCGGGAGGCGGACCGTGTTGGCTCTGGAAGCGTATGGCCGGGCTGTTCCGGGTGACGTCCCGCTCGACGAGCTCCCGGCGCTGGGCGGGGCCGCACGCCTGCGCGGCTACTACCAGGGACGATTCCGCGATCACGTGTACCTGGTGGGCCAGTTCGAGGCCCGCATTCACCTGTTCAGCCGCTTCTCCGTCGCCCCCTTCGGGGGCGTCGGCAACGTGTTCCCAACTCTGCGGGCGATCTCGACCACGCACACCAAGGTCGCAGGCGGTGTCGGCCTGCGCTTCAGCTTGAAAAAGGAGCGCGATCTCAACCTCCGGCTCGATCTGGCCAAGTCGGCCATCTCGTCGGGCGTCTACGTGAACATCGGCGAGGCCTTCTAGCGGAGCGGCGACGAGCGATCTCTGGAAGGAATCGTCTTACTTGATGGTCGAGTTGGTCACCGTGACGGGCGTGTCCTCGTGGTTCGAGATCTGTGGATAGGTCGGGTACCACGAGCCGCCGATGTTGTTGGTGATGGTCGAGCCGTCAATCACGATCTTGCCGGTGTGATCGTTACTGACGAAGAAGATGGCGCTGCCAAAGGCGTTGACCATGTTGAATTGGACGATTGTCCCCGCAATGGTGAGCGTCATCGTGTTGCCGTCGTTGTAGATGCCGCCGCCGCTGCCGCCGCCGGGTGTGCCGGAGCCCGCTGGATTGCCGCCATTGCCGACGGCTCGATTGTAGCTGACGATCGAATTCAAAACGGTCCAGGACACGCCGATGCTGGAAAGCGCGCCGCCATTCGAACACACGTTGCCAAGCGCGGCGGCGCCGCCGAAGGTGCAGGCTACGACGTACGCAGGCAGTCCATTGTATTGCTGCAAGACGCGAATGGCACCTCCGCCCACGTCGGGCCCGGTGTCGGCGCAGACGTTGTTCACGAAGCGTGAATTGATGGCTTTGAACCGGCCACCGCTGGCGTAGATGGCGCCCCCGCCGTCGTATTTGGTCTCTGACTTTGAATTTCCGTTGGCGAAGGTCAGGTTCTGCACGGTGAGTTGGGGAGAATCTTGGTTGTCGCAATGGGACGTGGTCCACACCTGATTCTCATCGCAGGTATTCATGTAGAGGATGCGGGTCACGGCCTCGCCGCTCAGGATCACCTTGCCGGCGCCGTCGATGACGATCTTCGGGCCTTTGTTGTTGAAAACCTTGGCTGGTTTGCTCAGCCGAATCGTGACTGTGTCGGGGCCACAATTGAAGGTGATCACCCCACCCTTGGCGACGGCAGCTATGAAGGCATCGCCGGTGCAGCTATCGGGTGTGCCCGTGCCGACGACGGTGGTCGGTTTCGACGAGTCCTCGAGTTGGGCGTCGGGCGGGACCGTGGCATGGCCGTCAGGGTTGCCGGGCGCACCTGCGGGCACTGTCGACCCGCCGCCGATGCCGGTCTGACCGCCACCGGCCATGCCCCCCGTGGCAATGGCCCCGCCGCTACCGGGCTTGCCTCCAATCGCTACAATGCCGCCTGCGCCGAGCCCGCCGCCTGCGCCCCCGGTTGCAAGCAGCCCGCCTGCGCCCGTCGAACCCGCCCCGCCGCTCGTACCACCGCTTTCATTGACGCCCCCGCCCGCCCCGCCGCTGCCCGGAGCCGCGGCGTCGCGATCGGGCTCGGCGGGCGTGTGGGAGGCACAGCCAGCGGCCCAAGACACCAGGCCGAAGGCGATCAGCCTCGCGATTTGAAGACCGGGGGACTGCCTCTGCGAGACGGAACGCACCATCATATCGACCTCCGAGCGAGATCTTACCAGGGAGCCGGATCGAGGAGGCAGGGTCTCAGCGGTGTCGGGACACACTGTCGGAAACGGCCGCGCGTACGTCTAAATGTAAAGGAGCGTAGACTGCAGCCATGAGCGTTACGGCTTGGTCGGGACGCATCCTCCTCGACGAGGCCGCCGGCATCTTCCTTGGCGAGGGGGGACAGACACCTCGGCACGCGCATCACTCGTTCAAGATCGTGGTCCCCCTGGACGGCCGCGTGCGGGTATGGAGCGACGTGCGGGGCCCGCTCGACGGCGGACGGTTGCAAGTGGTCCACCCCAACGAGGTGCACGCCGTCGATGCGCGCGACAGCCAGGTGGCGCTGGTGTTCGTGGAACCCCAGAGCCACCTGGGCCGTTGTCTGGCCGAGCAGGAGCTGCGCGTGGCGCAGAGCCGCGGAGGTCGCTGGGGCGACGCGGAGGTGGACGCTGTGATCGGGCCGCTCGCGACCGTGACGGGCGGTGCGCTTCCCAGCACCGAGGCGTTGCTACAGGACCTTGCCGGCCGAACGCCGCCGCGACCGATAGACCCGCGCGTGCGGCGCGCCATCCGGCGCCTCGACCTCGACCCGACCGGCATCGCGCGGGTGCCAGATCTCGCGCTGTCCCTCGGGTTGTCGGCTGGCCGGCTGAGCCATCTGTTCGCCGAGTGGTTGGGGATCTCGGTCGTGCGCTACCGGCGCTGGCGACAGCTGCGCCAGACCATGGGCGAACTGGCCGCCGGAGCAACCGTGACCGCCGCCGCGCACGCGCACGGGTTCTCGGACGCCGCGCACCTTTGCCGCACGTTCGTGCAGATGATGGGCATCACCCCCGGCGTCTTCAGCCGGATGACCCTGGCGGCATCGCCACCGACCGAAACGGCGCAGCAGATTCGTTCAATCCGCTGAGCGGCACGCATGGTACATCGCCCGCATGACTCAAGTTCCTGCGCATCTCCTGTTTGTCAGCGCCGCGTTCGAGATGGTCGCGTCCTGTCTGCTCGGATTCGTCATGCTGATACCGATGCAGCCGTGGGCGCGCGGGCTGTGTGAGCGATGGCCCCCCGCCCGCGCGCTCATGAGCGTGCACCTCGATCTGGTCATGCTGGCGCTGATGCAGGCGGCCGCGGGAGCCGCCGTGACGGCCATGCCGGGCAACCACGATCGGCTGGCCGCCTTGCTACTGGTGACAAGCGGTTGGCTGAACGTCACGCCCTACGCCTGGCGCCTGGTGGGAGTGAACGCCTTCGCGCTGACCGGCGGACCACTGCAGCTCTTCGCCACGTCCACATCCTTCGTGAGTACGCTGGCGCTGACGGGCGGCTGGATCGTCTTGCTCGTGGGTTGGTTGTAAGGAGAGAGACGTGGCACGTACGCCGTACCTCATGAGGCAACGCGCGGCGCCACCTTGCCGCTCTTACATCGATCGAAGCGTCGGCAATGCTCCGCATCCCCCGCCTCCATCTTCCTGATGACGGTCGCAATCGTGGATGCCTTCGATATCGGCCCGCCAGACTCCCTTGGCTCGCGCCACGTCGTTCCATTCCCCGCCTATTGTTTGTGCCGTTCGGCGCCCGTCAGAGAGCCAGATGCGGCCGTCCGCCCGGACGGGCCAGAGTTTCGTTCGCATCAAAGATCAATCTGGGAGAGGTTCTATCCCCAAGATCAACCTGGGCGAGGTTCTCCCCGCGGAGCCCTCCATCGCACGAGAGGCTCCAACAGGTTCGATAGTCGACAGCTGAACCGGGGACGGAGCGGGCTCGTCGGCAGCGGCGAAGGAAGCGCCCCTCGAACGCAGAACACGATCGCGGTGAATGGTGGTGGCCGTCACTTCATCGCGGCGACGACCAGGCCCCAGGCGACGTTTCCATTCGGTTGCACGTCGTAGAGGTCGTGGATCGCGAAGGTCTCGGTCGCCGAGCTCGGATCCGGCACGGCGCACGGGAACTGCATGTTGGTCGGCGATTCGTCCCAGGCGGGCGTCGAGCCCTTGAAGTACATGACGGTCGCCGTCCGCAACGTCGTCGTGCTGGTCACCTGCGTAAGGGCGCGGTTGAACACCGTTTGCCTCAGCGCGTGGAACCCGGGCACGGCCACGCAGGTCCCCGCGGCCGAGCACACGCCCGTTGCGCACACGACGCCCGCGGCGCAGGGAATGACGTCATTCTCGAACCGGCCGTAGATCATCGACACCTTGGTGCCATTGACCGCCACCGCGGGCATGCGGCAGCTCGTATTCGAGGCGCCGCCGCAGTCCGGGACGTCGATGGCGTGCGACGCGCCCAGCGTCATCGTCCCCGGCGTCATCGTGAGGTCGGCGCTGGTCGCCTGCACCGTCACGCCCCCGAGGAGCTCGGGGAAGTAGAACTGCCCCTTCGAGTTACCGCTGCCCAGATCATCGACGACGAACGCGGCCTGTGAGATCTGCCCAGAGCCCGTCGTTGGGACGGGCATGGGGACGATGGCCACCGGGCCGCGTGATGGCTTCTTGAACAGCGTGACGCTGTATTGGCCCGAATCACGGTGGTACAGCATGCCCCAGTCGAACGGGCCTCGGACCTTGCCTACCTGAACGCTGTTCATGCCACTGCCAAGCTGCCAGCGCGGGATCTTCGTGGCCCGCACTGAGGCCGCGTTCGTCGACATGTCCGCGATGTCCAAAACGTACGCCGAAGGCCAGGGCGCCTCATTGGGGAAGACACCGTCGCCTCCCCCGGCCGCGTTGTGCGCGATGACGAACATCCCGCTCGATGCGCTGATGGTCGGGTTGTCGTCGTACTTGTTTTCCGCCGCGATGTAGACGTTGAAGCCGTCGCGAGGGTCCACCGTTTTCGATACCGCAACGGCGATGAAGCGCTGCCGGCGGTCCTTCGCGTCGTGGCAGGTGCGGTCGGCGTCGGAGCAAAGGAAGCTACTCCCGCAGTCCGAGTGCAAGGTGCAGACCTTAGGCTTGCCGTTCTTCCTGTCGCCGTCCTTCATGAAGCGAACCATCGAAGTCAGCACGAAGCGCTGGGTGGTTTCGTCGTAGGCGCATCGCGTATCGAAGGTGGCGTTGTCGCATTGATTGAGCGCCGAGGTCGGTTGCGTCGGATCGCAAGTCGATTGGAACGACAGGTGACGATTCAGATTCTGCTCGTTGGGCGACGTCACCTCGGTCAGCACGCTCGAAAACAGCGCCTCGTGCGAGAACGTGCTGATGACGACCTCGCCGGGATTCTTCTTGTTGTAGAACGCCGTCCGATCGTTGCCGCACACGGCGAGAAACAACTTGCTGGCGGCGATCGTCGCGTCCCCTCCGGGGCCGAACTCCGGAACGTAGGTGAACGGCGGTCGGGACTCGCCGACTCCTGCACCGGCTGCCGTCGGAATGTACACGCCGCGCACGAGCGGAACGTTGAAGTCGCGGTAGACGCGCAGGAGTAACTGCTGGCTCGCGTCGGTCTGCGCGAACACGACGCGGTCGCCCCCCATGCCGAAGGCGGCGCCCGGGTTCGACCAGAACGAGCCTGGGACCTGGATGCGATTCTCGGCCAAGGGCGCATCGATCGTCTCGAGCGTCTCGAGAAAGCCCGCGCCCGTCGAATCTGAGAACGGGAGGAAGAGCCGCGCACCGCCGCCGTTGACCAACCGCACGCGGGTCGCGTTGCGCGCGACGCCGGCCGCCTTCGTGTCGCGCGGCGTGATGACGCCCGTCGTCGCATCGATGTCGTAGGTCACGAGCGTCGGATGGCCTCCCGTCGTCGAGAACGCGGCGACGCGCCCGAAGCTCACGGGCGCAAGGTCGTACGACGCCGTCGCCGCGAGGCCGCCGACGTCCTTGAGGCGCGTGATGCGGCCCGCGGCGCTCACGCGCCACGAGATGAGCTTGAGATTTCCGACGTTGTTCGGCGTCGCCGTGACGACGAGGCCCTGCGTGCACGCGCCTTGACCGTCGAATCCATCGAGACCGCAGCAGTCCCAGTCGTCGCCGTCGGTGAAGCCGTCGCCGTCGTCGTCGACGCCGTTCGCGCAGACCGCCAACGTGTTCTCGCTCGTGTTGAGGGACGCCTTCTGGCTGAGCAGCGACTTCGGAAACTGGCTCCCCGGCACAGCGGCGATCGCGACGGAGGGAACGGCGCCGGCCGAGGCGCTGCCGTTCTGCATGATCGTCCCGTTGGCCGCGACCGAGAAGTCCGTGAGGATGAGCGCGCCGTTCGAAGCGCGGCGATACGCGAGGACGACGTGACCGTCGCCGTCGACCGTCTCGGGCGCCGAGGTCAGCGACGTCATCGAGAGTTCAGTGCCGGTGCCGGGGCTGATCGAGTTGACGAGGGCGACGACGTTCGTCAACGGGTCGTAGGCGAACGACGAGACAACGATGTTGTCGTTGAGGCCGTGCGCCGCGACCACGAAGCGCGTCGAGTCGACGTGTGCGACGGCGACCTTGTCGATGACGAAGATCGCGAAGGCCTTCTCGAACAGCTTGTTGACGACCTGCGGGCCCTCGACGGCCTGCCACACCGTCAGATCCAGCGTTGAGAAGGTGCCCCCGTTTGTGGCCGTCACGAAGCGTGCGCCCGTGAGCGGCGCCCCGGCGACCGCCGTCGTGGGCGCGGCGCCGGTCGAGGAGAACTGGGCCGTCAGCGCGAGGCTGCCATCGGCGAGCAGCGCACCCTCGGTTCGTTGCACGACCTCTGGAGCCGCCGCGTCGGGGCGCATTTCGCCGCACGCCGCGGTCAACGCGAGCCCAATCGCAACGATCGTCTGGCGAAGTCCGCCCTTCAGGGTTCTGGCTTTGGTCATGGGCGCGGACAATACCGTCAACTCTTTCTTGCCGCGAAGCTCAGATCGAGTGGCCATTTTCGGCCACCTATCGTCCGGCTGGTCGACGACGAGTGCTCGCAAGGTTGATCACCGCCGCTGTCTCGACTGGGAACTCCGCGATTCGTCGTTCGGCGCCAGTCCGAGAGCCGGACGTGGCCGTCCGCCCGGACGGGCCAGAGTTTCGTTCGCATGAGGACAGTGAGTTCAAGCCCCGATTGGCCCCGCGAAATGGTCCGATAACACACCATATGTCACCTTCCCTGCCGCTCGCCGGGGCTACCCCCGCGCTTCGCGGGCACCAGGAGCGCGCCGAGCCCGGGGTCGCTCAGCCGACGGTCACGCTGGCCAGCAGGCAGACGGTGAGAATGGCGGTCAAGGTTGGATCGCCTTCCAGCACCAGATGGAAAGTCCCCGTGAGCACACCCCGTCATCCCAGTTCCGGCCCGCCAGCGCCTTGAGGTTAACATCGCTTATTCACCCTCTGGCCCGCTAGGCCCGGTTTGACCGCCGTGACGAAATCCAGAATGCAATTCGACGGGAGCATTTCAAATCCCGAGCCCACGGACTCGGCGCGGTCGCTGACGACTCTGCTGGTCATTGAGAATGAGAAGCAATAGTCGATGAGCCGGCGAGACGAGAACAACGATCGGGCTCGCAGAGCGCACGCGTTCCTGCTGGACCGTGAGACTCAAGCCTTGCCCTTCAGCCGTGCGGAACTAGCTGCGGCGACTGGTTGGAAGCCGGGGACCATCGCGGCGTACATGTCGAAGAAGTGGAGCAAGATCATTCGACGCGAGGGCACCTCCCTACGCTCCGACGGCGTCGCCCAGTATACGGGCGACGAGTTCGTCCGACTGATGTCTCAGCGGGACGAGATCAGCGCAGACCCGAAGAAACCCGATGTCGACCCCGGAGTAGAGGCACTGTTGCGCAAGGCGCGTGAGGCAGCCCTGCTGGCGCTCCAGATCTACAACAACCCCACCACGTTTTTCAGGACCGAGGGGTTCTCGGTCATGATGGTTATCGCGTGGACCGCGCTGTTTCACGCGTTCTTCGAGAAGCGAGGGCAGAAGTACTGTCACCTCGATCCGAAGACGCAGCAGCCGATAGTCATCGACGGGGACGAGAAGGCGTGGGAGCTGGCGGAGTGCGCGTCCTTCTTCTATGGTGGCAACACTTCTCCCGTTCGAACGAATCTGGAATTCTTCATCCGACTACGAAATAAAATCGAGCATCGGTTCGTTCCGGAAATTGATCCTCTCGTGGTCGGTGAGTGTCAGGCGATGCTCCTGAACTTCGATGAGTTCCTAATGCAGGAGTTTGGGAGCTACTTCGCTATCCGAGAGTCCTTGGCAGTGCCCTTGCAGACCACGTATGTCCGCACGCCAAACAGCGATGCTGCCATGCGGAAATTTCAAGCGAAGAACTTCGAGAAGCTACGGGAGTTCGTCCACAATTTCCGCGCAGAGCTCGCGCCCGAGGTGCGTGGAGACCAGCACTACTGTGTTCGAGTCTTTCTGCTTGAGAAGCCCGCGAACCACCAAGGCAGCGCGGACCATGCCATCGAGTTCGTCAGGGTAACCGCCGAGAATAGAGAGAAGTATGCCGCCCTCGGCAAGAGTATCGTCGCCATCAAGGAAAAGCAGGTTCTCGTCGCAAACGCCGGGCATTTGCGGCCCATGGACGTGGTGAAGAACGTGGCGCCACGCATCGGTGGTGACTTCAATCTGTCTCACCACACCAGGGCGTGGAAGCGCTATCGGGTCCACCCGGAGACGAAGAAGGGCGAGAAGGTAACTAGTGCCGGCTGCGATACGAGGTACTGCATCCCCGACGAAGCGCACAACGACTACATCTACACGCCGGCCTGGGTGGACTTCCTGGTGAAGAAGTTGTCGGACGCTATCGAACGCGAGGCGCTCACGGCACGGAAGACATCGAGAGGAACCGTGAAGGCGTAGGTCGCGGCAGGGGTAGCCCTCCACAAAGACCCGATCAAAATGGACGACCTCGGACCTCGGACGAGTCGTAGAGTCACGCCCCTCTGTCCGCGCTCAAGAGCCGGCAACCGCGCGAGCCAAGCCCAGTGAGAAGGTCGACCGCGAGAGCGCGTTGTGTGATTGCGGTGGCCGACGTGCCAACAATCCGGCTGGCTCCACATCTTTCTGCCTGCGCCGTGAATTAGAATTCGACCAAGATCGGCTACGGATGCTGGGTTTTTCCGCGCCGTGCTCCCGAAGGGTGCTCTCTAGGGAGCATCATCCGAGATTGTTGTGAGTAGGACTCGAACCTCTGACAACTGGATCCGGCGCTGCGGTTCGAGCCGTGTCATTGGTTCGGTCAGTCGCGCCCACGGTTCGGCCACCTGTGGGGCTACGTTCGGGATCGGATCAATGCCGGTCGCCCACGCGATGACTTGCCCGAGCGAATAGGCGTCTCCGGGTTCACCAACCAAGTGACCGTCTCGGTAGGCTTCAGGGGGGGCGAATCCCTCTGTCCCCAATATTCCCGTCCTCGTCAGCGGCGTAGTCGTCTTGCCGAGTGGGCGTCGGGTCAATCCCCAGTCGGCCAGTACCCATCTCGGCGCACCACTGCCGTCGTCCAGTTCGATAATGTTCTGCGGTTTGACGTCGCGGTGCGGATTTCCGGCGCAATGTGCAAACTCGAGTGCGGGAGCAATCTCGCTAATGATGTGCCGAAGTAGTTGCGTTTGAACCGGACGAGATAGTGTTGACATGGTTCGGCGGCCAAGCGGCATCACGTACCAGAGGTGTGCATTCTTGTCCCAGTCGAGGATGGGCATGATATTCGGGTGCTTGAGCGACAACTGAATGTCTATCTCACGCCGCATCCTCTCCCTCGTCGCGGCGTCCGAAGCCTTTGCAATCCGCTTCCAGGCAAACTTCCTTCCGTCGGTCTTCCTGGTCGCCTCGAAGATCTCCGCCTGGCCACCTTCGCCAATGGGCCGAGACGAGAGCCGGTAGATCTTCTTGTCGCCGGACGCCGGTGTTGACACAGAGGTCTCGCCCTTCGAAGCCGGAAGGTCAGTGTCTATGGGCCGCGACTTGGCGGCTTCCAGCGACGCAAGCTCATTCATTTGCGAAATCGTTAATAGCGCATTGGCTTGTGCGAAATCGTGACCGCGCACTGTCAACTGCCAGTTGCCTTTGCGAGGGCTGATGGCATAACCAGCATGCTTGAGGCTGTTGAATGCCCAGCTTGCGCGATCTCTATATTCGAGTTTGCCGGTCTTTAGCTTGCGGACGCGGTCCTCATCGCTCAGGCCGAGAGCCTGCGCTGCGGCCTCATGTGCATCACTCGCTGCACCGGATTCGAGCGCCGCGAGGTGGCGGAGGATCGGCTCGATGAAGAACTTGAACGGCGGAACTGCCATCGTAGCCGCGAAAGCGTATCAGCGGACACCATCCGTGAAAAGGTCAAGGAGGCCAGGTTCGGAGTTCTAGGAGTGACGCAGTGATCAGAGGGCGGACTTCGGGGCCGGAATCGTTGGCAAATGTCCATCGAGCACGGTTCCCGTGCGTGCGGCTGGGCAGGTCGCCGGGCGATCCCGCGTTGCTCGAGCGCGTTACGCGCCCTCCTGTCAGACAGGTAGCGCCGCTTAACCCGAAGGTCTAGCGGAGTTAATCGAGATCGCACCTGCGTGCCGCGAGACACCGCCGCCGACGATGCTAGCAACACAGTTGAACCTTGGGGTTAGTGAGCAAGAATGCGGTTCGAGGCTGGATCCCGTTCTCGTCGTGTTCGCGAAGAGGGACGAAGATCGCTGGCGACGATAGTTCGTCCGATGTCGCGGTCCCGACGCTGTCACAACGTCAGAAGGTTCGGGCCCGTCGATCTGGGCAAGGCCCGGCAACTTCGACGACTGCCTTCCACTCTCCTCAAGTGGACTTCGCCAACGTCGTTCGTAAGCCTGCGAGGTCACTTCCTTTGGACGACGCTCTCAGTTTCTCGATGTACGCGACAAGGACAAGGTATCGACTGGGATCGGCGTCCGAAACAAAGTCCAACCAGCCCTGGGCCGTCGCCATGTCGGCATCTGGGGCGCCAGTGTGAATTCGGTGAATGCGGACACGCAGGTCTCTGAGACGCCGGCGACCGATCCCCACCGCTTCTGGGGATACGATCAGCCCCGTGACCTTCAAGGCTTGGCGCGGCCCCATCAGTCTCGTCTTGCGATGGTTTACCCGAAATCCTGAATCCCGCAGAATGTGGACAATGAAGGGCTTCGCCTTGGCTAGCCGCGACGCCGAAGAGGCCGAAAAGGACATGTCGTCGACGTAGCGCGTGTAGACGAACCCCTGCTTCTCCGCGAACCGCTTAAGACGTCGATCGAGACGAAAGCACGCAAGGTTGGCGAGCTTGGGCGACGACGGCGCGCCTTGGGGAAGTCCCCCTTGATGAGTACAGAGGCGCGCAAGAATGGAGGCAATCGCCGGCTCATAACCGGCGACGCGAAACACGTTTGTGACTCGCGCGATGGAAATTGAAGGGAAGAAGTCTTCGATGTCCAAGGTCAAAATCGCCTTCGCACAGGCATGTTGCTCTGCGTGTTTTCTGATGCTCGTATCGCGCCCGAGGCCGTAGCAACTTCCCGTCGCTCGCAACTGGTCCAAGATGTTTCTGAGTACCCAGCGCTGTAACGCCATCAGAGGCCCACATGGGCGCGCAATCTTCCTGTGTCCGAAACTCTTCTTTCGCAGCCGGAAGATTCTATAGTTGGATCCCGCCCGGAAGAACAATTTCCATAGTTGAGCCGCGGGGCGGCGGCTGTGCGTCGCAAGGTCCTCCAATGTCCGAATTAGGGGGAGTCCGTGGATATCGAACTGGGCGGTTCGGTTCGCGGGGGGCATAAGCGAGAGGCTCTCACCTTCCGGCATGCACGCGATCGTCGTCTGCGACGTCCGCGTTTCTGACGTTGTCTTTCATCTGAGGTGACGAAACATCACCCACCCGAGGTCTGGGCAAGCCCAAACCCGGCTGAGAGCCTCTCGTGGATTGGCTATCACAGGGCTCGGCTGGAACACAAGCAACGCTGCTCAGCCCGACGCTAATGCATACCTCGCAAGTCCGGGTCGACTGAGGACAGTGAGTTCAAGCCCCGATTGGCCCCGCGAAATGGTCCGATAACACACCATATGTCACCTTCCCTGCCGCTCGCCGGGGCTACCCCCGCGCTTCGCGGGGGTAAACAAGGACGGAATCGCGTTGCAGCCCGGAGGAATCCCGTTCCCGACGCGACGGACATCGCGTCGGTAGCTTGGCTGAGAGCACGAGCCGAGATCAAGAGTCGAATTCGTCGGGGGCCGGCGGGTCGGGCTCGAACCCGGAGACATCGAACGGTAGCTCGGCCTGCGGCGGCGGGCGTGGAGGGTGAGCGGCGGGCGCTTCGCTGGGCAGCCCCATGTGCTCCAGGATCCGAACGACGCCTGCTGGCGAAGTGACGGCAGCGACGATCTCCATCCGTCCCGAGCACTGCGCGCATTCCAAAACGTCCTTGAGGAACACGCGCCAGATCAGCGAGGCCCACGGAAATCGCCCCGGGCGCCGGGGCTTCTTCGCACCTCCGACATCGTTGGGCTTCGCGACTCGCTCGACTTCAGCCTCGCCTTCGTTTCCGCTTGACACGATCTGGGCTCTCGCCGCGAACGCAGGCGCCAGCACGCCATGGTAACGCGTGAGGTGCGCTCGAGGCCGAGGCACCTGTGCAACCAGCCGTTCAATCAATTCGTGTGGCGTGAACAGGAACGCCGTGGTGCCATCACGCCAAGGTCGTTTCAATCGAAGTTCCAGGCGCCCGTCGTCGAGTTGCGACAATCGGTCGGTCGCGACCGGCGGTCGGGCCAGATAACGGGCCATGCGCTCCAGTCCCCCGCGATCTTGTGCACCCAGTCGCGTGGCGGCCTGAAGGTTGTAGCCTTCGACCTGCGCGCACAGGCGCCCCATGACGAACGCGTCGACGTCAGCGGTGGGGCCGCGCACGCGGACGATGCGGCAGCCGCGGCGCGGCCCGGTCGCCACCACGCCCCGTGCGGACGCGTCGGCCATCGCCAGCAACAGGGGCGCGTTCTCGACGAATCGTCGCTGCCCGGCGCCGAGTTCGCGATCGGCCAACCTGCGTTCGACGCGTCGGAAGATGGCGGCGGCGACGCGCGCGATGCCTTCATCGCGAGGCGCGGGCGTGGGATGGAAGATGGGCTTGCGCCCAGCCGAGAAGCTGTAGACGCCGTCGAGAAACAACACGTGAAAGTGGGGGCTGACGTCCAGCGCCGAGTTGAAGCGCTGAATGACGGTCACCGCGCCGGTCTTGACCACCCCGCGAATGCCCAGGCGCCTCGCCCGTCCCCGCAGCCACGCAGAAACAGCCGCGATCAGCTGCCGTAGGACTGCCGTCGTCAAGGCGGGGTCGTACGCCATCTTCCCGCGCAACCCATGGGGCACCGTGAGCACCCACTGGCGTACGGGAACACGAGGGATCACGCGATCGGCCAGCGCCGCCGCGAAGCCACACATGCGACGGCCGATGCAGCTCGGACAAAATCCGCGGCGTTGGCATGAAAACCCGACAGCGCGCGACCAGCCGCAATCGAGACACCTCGCGAACACGAAGCCGTGCGCCAAGATCCCGCAGCGCAGGAAGGCTTCCACCTCGGATACGACGAATGCCGGCAGCGCGGACGAATCGCCGTCGGACTCCAGGTCGGCAAAGAAGGTCCGCCAGTGGGCTTGCAAGGTCTTGTAGAGCAGCGTTTCTTCGGGGCGATGGCGCTCGTAGGCCGCGACAACCCGACCCGGATGAACCACCCTCCCGCCGCAAGGCGATGCTGCCGCGACATCGGCCGTTCGAGGTTGAGACACCAACCCCTGTTTTCGGATCAGTACGCCGAAGGTTTCGTCACGCGTGGCATCTCAGGTAGAGAAAAGCGCTCTCTCTCATCTCCGGATGCCACTTCAGCATCAACTCGTCGCCCCTCACCGCGCCATCCGGTGCCCCGCCTGGAACGTGACCCGCACCGACAGCTCCTTGCCGTCGCGGATCACCACCGCGGTCGCCGTCTGTCCCGGCTTGCTGTCGCCGAGCGCGTACATGAAGTCCTCGACCGAACGCAGCTGGTGCGACCCCAGGCGGATCAGCAGATCCCCGCGTCGCAGTCCGGCGGCCTCGGCGGGCCCGCCGGCGCGGACGCCCGCCAGCAACACGCCCGGTGCGCCGTTCGGCGGTCCTGCATAGTCGGGGATGGTGCCCAGCGACGCGCCGAACGTTCGCATGTCGCCCTCCGACGGCGGCACGACGAGGCGCTTGACGGTCAGCGTGCCTGGTCGATTCGCCACCGATTCGACCAGCGCCGCCGTGGCGAGCGCGATCGCCCCCGCCCCGGATGCGTTGATCTTGCCTGGGGTGTCGCTGGGCCGGTGGTAGTCGGGGTGGCTGCCGGTGAACAAGTGCGCGACCGGAATGCCAGACGCGGCGAAGGGCATCTGGTCGCTCGGGCCGTAGCCGTCGGCGGGTCCCGCGGTTCCCTTGCAGTCGATCCCCACGCCGCCGCACGCCGCCTCCAGCAGAGCCGGCCATTCTTCGGCCGAGCCGCGCCCCAGCACGGTCAGCTGGTTGTCGCGCAAGCGCCCGACCATGTCCAGATTCACCATCGCCACGATGTCCTTGGTGGTCAGCGGCGCGGGAGGCGAGCGCGTGAAGAACGTCGAGCCCAGCGTGCCCTCTTCCTCGCCGGAGAACGCGATCAGGAGCACGTCGCGGCGAAGTTTCCCACGGCGGGCTGCCAGCACCCGCCCGGCTTCCATCAGCGTCGCCACGCCGGACGCGTTGTCGTCGGCGCCGACGTGCGGCTTGTGGTTGTCGGGCTCCATGGAATGCCGTCCGCCCAGGCCCAGGTGATCGTAGTGCGCCCCCAGCACCACCACGCCCGGCAAACGCTCGGCCTCGGGCGCATCCGCGGGAACACGCGCGACGACATTGAACGCGGGCGTGGTCGTCACCGACAACGCCACCTTGATGCTGGCCGCGACGGGGAGGCCCTTCTCCAGGCGCGCCAGGATCTTGGCGAAGTCCGCGCGACGCACGAACACCACCGGCAGGCCCGCGTCGCCGGGTCCTTGCGAGCCCAGCCCCGGGAAGGCCGCCTCGTCGGGCATCTTCCACGGTTCGCCGCTGGCGGACGCCGGTTCGCTGCCCGCCTTCTTGGGCGCGCCGGCCACCGTGGTCGTGGTCGCGGGCGGCAGCGGCGTGTCCACCACGATCAGCGCCGTCGCGCCTCGTTCACGGGCCGCGAAGGCTTTGCGGCGCACGTCTCCGGCGCGGCGCTTCGCCTCGCCGCTGGCGAACGCGGCGATCTCGGGCGCGAACCGCCGCACCACCACCACCTTGCCCTTCACGTTCAGGCGCGCGTAGTCGTTCACCGCGACCTGTTCGTCGACGATGCCGTAACCGGCCAGCACCATCGGTCCCCGCGCCGTGCCCTGCGATGAATACGAGGCCGGTTGAAACGCCTTGGCATCCAGCGCCACTCCCCCCACCTTCACGAAGCTGTCCGCGCCCACCTTCACCTCGGTGGGCACGGTGAACATCTGGCGATAGCTGCCGCCCTCCCCCGCGCCCTTCAGTCCCGCTCTTTGCAGTCCGGCCTCGATGTACGTGCCGGACGCCTCCAGACCGGCGGTCCCAATACCCCGGCCTTCGCGCTCGGGAGCCGCCAGCCAGCGAATGTCGGCCAGGATCCGGTCCGCCGACGTCTCGGCGTAGCGCCGCACGGTCTTCTCGTCCCAGCGCGCGACGAACAGGTTGGTGTCGTGCTGGCCGGGCGGCGTGACCCGGTTCGATGCGAAAGCCAGGTGGCCACTGGCCGGCGAGAACATCGGGAACCCGTCGAATCCCGGCGCCGTCGTCACCCGTTCCAGATTGGCGCCGGTGGAATCGATGGCCCACAGATCGAACTCGCGTCCCTTGGGATCGCCATAGTTCGACGAGAAGATGATCCGTCGTTCCTCTTGTCCATCCTCCATCGGAAAGAACGCCGGGCCGAACGAGGCCGCATCCAGATACGTGACCTGGTGCGCGTTGCTGCCGTCGCCGTCGGCCATCCACAGCTCCAGCTTGGTCGGTCGCACCAAGGCCTGCGCCAGCATGCGCCGATACTCATCGCGCTCGGCGTCCGACCGCGGACGCGACGCTCGCCACACGATGTGGGTGCAGTCGCGATCGAACACGGCCCCGCCGTCGTACCCCACCTCGCGCGTCAGTCGCCGCACGTTCTTGCCGTCGGCGTCCATGCGGTAAAGATCCAGATCACCTTCGCGCAGCGACGTGAACACGATCGATCCATCCACCGAGCACGTGGTCGATTCCGCGTCGTACCCCGGATTGTCGGTCAGCCTGCGCAGGTTCGTCCCGTCGATGCCGGCGCGAAAGATGTCGTAGCTGGGATAGATGGCCCACACGTACCCGCGCGAGCGATCGGGCGGTGGCGGGCAGGCCGGTCCCGCCAGGTGCGTCGACGAGAAGATCACGTCCTTGGTTCCGGGCAGGAAGAACGCGCAGGTCGTGGCGCCCGCGCCGCTGGAGACCGGGATCGGCGTCGGGTTCGGTATCGTCACCTGCATCCGATAGATGCGATCGCAGCCCGGCTCGGTCGCGGTCGGCTTGTGCGCCTGGAAGATCAGCTCGGCGCCGTTCGGAGACCAGTACGCCTCGGCGTTCTCGCCCCCGAAGGTCAGCTGCCGCAGGTCACTCAGGTGAACCTCGTCGGAGCGCGGCGGCAACGTGACTGGCGCCGGCACCGGACGCGCGGGCGTGGCGGGCGGGGCCGGCACCGCCGACCGACAACTCAGCAACGATCCGACGACCGAGACCAACACCAAACATCGGAGGGGCAGAAACATGGCGGTCATGGTCGCACGACAGTGCAGCGTCCACACCCCGGATCCCCAAAATATCGACGCTGGCTTTTTCGATCCCGGGGTGTTTAGCTAGCCCGGCGTTTACGTTGCGGATTTCCCGCTTCGACGGAGGACTCCAGGATGCGATCGTTTCCACTCGTTCTCGCCCTTGTCGTGCCCGTGGCCCTCTCCCAGTTCGGCTGCGCAGGCGATCCCAATGACCCGGAGACATGGGCCAAACAGCTCAAGAACCTGCGCACACAGAAGGAAGCGCTGGACCACCTGGCGAACATGGACGTCGAGAAGGCGCGCCCGGCGGTGCCGGCCTTGGTCGAGCTCTACAAAGACTCGCGCCGGCCCGAGCACCTGGAGGCGCTGGCCCGTTACAAGGACGAGCGAACCAAGGCGGTCCTGATCGAAGCGCTGGACTACAACGACGAGGACTTCGACCGCACCACCATCGCCGCGGGCGTGCTGGGCGACATGAAGGCCACCGACGCCGTGGACGCGTTGATCGTGGCGGCGGCCAAGCCCCTGCCCGTGAAGTCACGCGCCAACAACGCCAAGCTGGCGGCCATGCGAGCGCTGGTTCGCATCGGCGACAAGAAGGCGGTCCCGACGCTGGTGAAGATCCTGGGCACGTCGGCCGACGAGCAGGACTTCGCGTTGAACCAGAAGGCCGCGCTGGGCCTGGCCGAGCTGCGGGACCCGTCGTCGATTCCCGCCCTGATGAAGGGCCTGTTCATGACGGGCCGGGGCGCCAACATTTTCCAGGAATGTCGCCTGGCCCTGGTGCGCATCGGCGCGCCGGCCATCGATCCGCTGGTCGACCTGCTGAACCGCAAGGTCCCGGAGATCGAGGAGATGGCGAAGCAGCTGAAGTTCGACGAGGTCACGCCGGGCGTGATCCCGTTCAAGGCTGCGTCGCTGCTGGGCGATCTCCGCGCCCGCAAGGCGATCCCCGCGCTGCAGGCGCGACTGAAAGAGAAGCAGCAGGGGGGCGAGCACACCGCGATCGTGATCGCGCTGGGCCTGATCGGCGCGCCCTCGGGCGTGGACACGCTGATCGGTGTGTTGAAGGACGCCAAGGCCGAGCCGTCGGTGCGCGTGTCAGCCTCCGACGCGCTTTACCTGTCGGGTGACCGGCGTGCCGTCCCGACGCTGCTGGAGATCGCGAAGTCGGGCTACGTGACCGTGCAGGGACAGAAGGCCTCCGACCTGCGCGCCACCGCCGCCATCGATCTGTCACGCATCGCGGGACCGGCGTCGTTCGACGCGTTCAAAGCCCTGGCCGACAAAGAGAAGGACGCCGAGGGCGCGTTCGGCATGGCGCTGGATCGCATGATGGTGGCCAAGGATTGCGCCGACGACCTGTCCTGCTACGGAAAGAAGCTGTCCGACCCGTCGTGGACGCGCGCCGAGAAGGCGGCCTTCGCCATCGGCTTCTCCGGCGACGCAGCCAAGGGCATCCCGCTGTTGCTGGGCGCCCTGAAGCCGCTGGCCTCCCTCAATCAGGAACGCTTCCCGGTCCATCAGGCGCTCCTGTTCGCGATCACGCGACTGGCGCCCAAGGGCTGCAAGGAATGCGTCGAGAAGCTGGAGAAGCAGATCGAGCGCGACGAGAAGGCCATCCGTATCCCGGGCGCCCGCGATCTGCTGGGTGAGACGCGCGTCGCGATGGCCCAGATCCAGACCAAGGACGACAGTCCCCTCCCGGCCGCCGACGAGGCCCCGCCCGCCGCCGAGACCCAGCCGGCCAAGGCCAGCAAGGGCAAGCCGGCCAAGGCGGCCAAAGCTGCCAAGAAGAAGGGCAAGAAGAAGTAGCCCGCCGGCTGTCGTCCCCCGGGGTGGGACGGGTCTAGGCGGCGCCGTGGGTGGCCACGATGGTGGTCGTGATGCCGCCCCGGACATTGAACTCGCCCTCGACGCGCATGCGGCGCGGGGCGATGGCCGCCACCAGATCGTCCAGGATGCGGTTGGTGACCGCCTCATGGAACGCGCCCTCGTCCCGGAACGACCACAGGTACAGCTTCCACGACTTGAGCTCGACACACAGCTTGTCGGGCACGTACTCGATGCGGATGGTCGCGAAGTCCGGCTGGCCGGTCTTGGGGCACAGGCAGGTGAACTCGGGGCAATCGAACCGAATCACGTAGTCGCGTTCGGGCTTCGGATTCGGAAACGTTTCCAGGGTCTTGGTGGGTCGGGTGGTCATGGGCAGGTCCCGGAGGATAGACGCCCACGGCGTTGAACGCACCCCCCGGTTGCCGACTTCATCCTGGATTCACGCGGGTTTGACACGGTAAGCGCGATCACGCTACCGTGCGTGTCCTCGCGATGACGACTCCGAAATCGTTCCGGGTGTGTGCTCCCCTCTCCGTTTCTCTGTCGTTGTGCCTGACGCTGGTGGCGCCGGCCTGGGCGGGAACGGTCAAAGGCACCGTTCGGCTGCCCGACAGCGTCCAGAGCGGCCGGGTGAATCAGGGCTACTGGCGCCTGGAAAACGGCAACGTGCCCGTTCGCCCCAGCACCCGGAAAGCCGGCGCGATCGTGGTCCTGGAAGGGGTCAGCGGCGCGCGGCCGCCGGCGCCCAAGACCGTCACCGTCGAGATCGCGGCGCTGACCGCCACCCCTCGCTTCGTGGTGGTGGGCCCGGGCTCGGTGGTCGAGTTCAAGAACCAGGGCAAGATCACCCACGAGCTGTCGGTGCCGACCGACCAGACGCTGATGCCCACCGAACGCCTGAACCCGGGCACGTTCCGCAATCAAAAGTTCGGCGCACCAGGCGGATACCTGGTCCGCTGCTCGGAGTACCCCAGCCTGACCGTCTCGGTCATCGTGGTGGATTCGCCGTACTTCGCGGTCGTGGATGAGCACGGCGGCTTCACGATTCCCGGCGTGCCCGACACCAAGGCCAACCTGAAGGTCTGGGCGGGGGGGCGCTGGGCGTACGAGCAGTCCGTCGACACGTCGTCGAAGGCAGAGCTTTCGATCCGCGTTTCAGCGTCGAAGGCTGCCAAGGAAGTCGAGGGTAAGGAAGCGGACCCAGAAGCCAAAGAGACCGATCCCAAGGGATCGGCGGAGTAGCCGGAGCACCCATGTTCTTGTCCAAGATCTGGTTCATCCTGGTCGCGCTGTTCGCGGGCTTCGCGCTGTCGATCGCGCTGACAGCTCCTCGCCCGATGGTGCAGAAGCTGGAGGAGATGGAAGGCCAGCGCCTGGATCGCGCCCAGTACGCCACCGAGCAGATGATGAAGGTCGATGCCCACAAGTGGATCGACCACGTGGCCCGCCTGGGCCGCGACGCGGTGCTGGCCGAATCGCTGGACAGCGCTTCGAAGGGCAGCGGCGAGCTGTCGGTCCAGCACCGTACGGTGCAGGGACGCGTGCGCGCGCTGCTGCCAGACCTGGGCGGCGCCGGCATCGCCACCATCGTGGCGCTGGATGCCAGCGGCCGGGTGGTGGCCCGCGTGGGTCAGGACGAGGCCAACTTCGGCGAGAACATCGCCGGGGCCGAACTGGTCGACGATGCCTTGCGCGGCTTTCTTTCCGACGACGTGTGGGGAATCGGTGGCCACCTGCTGCGCGTGGCGGGCGCACCCATCCTGTCCAAGAGCCGCGACCGCATCGTCGGCGCGCTGTACGTGGGCGCCGAGACGGGCGACGGTTTCGCCGAACGCCTGAAGAAGAACCTGGACGTCGATGTGGCCCTGCTGCTGCGAGGCAAGGTCGTCGCGTCGACGCTGCCGACCGAGTTCCTGGGCCAGCTGGGTGAAATGGTCGATCAGCACAAGGCCGAGATCGAATCGCTGAAGCGCACCTCGGCGCTGCCCATCGAGGTGGGCGCCGACACGTACCTGGCAGTGGCGGCCCCCTTCCCCGGGCAGGCGTCGCAGCAACAGGCCTACTACGTGTTGATCGGCAAGAAGCCGGCGCGCGCCGACGTGAAGTCGTTGCTGGCCAGCACGTCGGCCCGCGATCTGCGCTGGGGCAGCTTCCCCTGGGTCGCGCTGCTGGGCACCATCTTGACCTTCGTGGCGGTGGGCCTGTTCCTGCAGCGCCTGGAGGTCGACCACCCGATCAACAAGATGCGGTCGGAGCTGCGCTCCCTGATCCGCGTCGACGGCGCCAAGCTGGACGATCACAAATACGGCGGTGGCTTCGGCGGCATCGCACGCGACGTGAACGCTGCCCTGGAGCACGTGGCGCACCCGGGTCACCCCGAGGGCCGCAGCGCCTCGTCGCATGCGGACGCGCCGGCACCGGGCAGCGCCTTCAGCGGCGAATCCCACTTCGAGCAAGCGCCGCGCCCCCTGGCGGGTCCCCCGTTGATTCCGGGCCTGGGTTCAGCGCCGCCGCCCCCGGCGTTCTCGCCGCCGCCTTCGCCGCCGGCCTTCGCGCCCCCCCCGCCACCGTCCTTCGCGGCCCCGGCGACCGCCGCGGTCGAGGACGAGGAAACCCACGTGCGCGACGTCTACCAGCAATTCCTGGCCATGAAAGAGCAGTGCGGTGAATCCACCGCCGGCCTGACGCTGGAGAAGTTCACCACGCGGCTGCGGGACAACCGCGCCGGGCTGATGGCCAAGCATGAATGCCGAACGGTCCGTTTCAGCGTCTACGTGAAGGATGGAAAGGCGTCGCTGCGCGCGACGCCGATCAAGTAAGGGCGGGTCGCTTCACTTCCGGTCGACGGAGATGCGAATCCGCACCTGATCCTTCTGGCCCACCGTCAGCGGCTGCGCGTCGCAGGTCTGGATCGTGCTGCGCCATTCGGTGCGGCTGAAGTGTCCGCCGGCGTCGATGCTCCGGTCGGTCACCGTCAGGTCGACCTTCACGCACCCCAGCCGGTCGCCCTCGAAGAACGCGGCGTCGCAAATGACGGTGCGCCCGCCCTTCTTGGCCGTCACCGTCTCCTTGGCACCGAAGGTCGTATTGAACGTCTGACGCCCCAACGTGGCCCCCGACAGGTCGAGCAGCGCAATCTCCGTGGTCACCCGCGAGGACGTCGGAGGCGGCTTGGCGTCCGATGGGCCGGCGACGGGCGTGGCCGCAACCGCGTCAGGAACAAGCGTCCCCGCCAACGTCGGGCTCAAGAAGACGGCGGCGATCAGGAAGGTGCGCATGGCTGATCAAGCGCAAGTAGAGCAACCCCGGCAACCGGCGTCAACGACCGCGCGGTGCCCACGCTGCCGGGCGGGCAGGTCTTCGTGTCCACCGACACGGGCAGGACATTTTCGAAGCGCGGTCCCGAACTGGAGGGCTGTTCGTTCGACCTTGCCCTCTCGACGCCGGAGGGACAGTTGTGGTGGTCGGATTGCACACGGCCGAAGGGCCGGGCATCGATCCCTTCGTTCTCGTCCCAGGTGCGGGACCAGGGGATTTGGTGCTGCACCCCGTGCGCGAAGGTCCAGCAGAGATCGTGGGTGCGGCTCGTGGACGGCAGGGCGATCTCTTGGTTTGGCTTCGAGACATCAGCGGCGTCGGCCCGCCCCGTGGCAAGCGTGCGTATGAAAGTCGCGACCAGGGCGTCACGTGGAAGGCATCGATGCGTCCCTCGACTGTCGGTTTGACTCTTTTCAGCAGGCTCGGGCGCCGCAGCGGTGCCTGGCGGATCGCCGACCGTCCCGACGGTGGCTTCGACATTCAACGCCTGAACGCGAAGACCTGGCAATCGGAGGTCCCGTTCCCCTGGCGGGCGTGCGATCGGCGTCCGTAGAGCATTCGAAGCACGGTTCCTTACGAACTTGAGCAATCGGGCAACCTTTCCCATGCCCACCCGGTACAAAGAAGCCAGATGACACGCTCCCCCTGGCTGCTTCCCGGACCTCGCCCCATTGCCGTTCGCCCCGCCCTGGCGTCGCTGCTTCGCAACGCGCTTGCCTGGATCGTGGTCATCGCGGTCATGCTGACGGCTTGTGCGCGCACACCGTTGCCGGCCGCGCAGGGCAGTGGCACCGGCACCTGCGGCGATCTCTGCACCACCCTGCCCTGTCCCCAGGCCTATCGTTGCTCGGTGACGTCCGGCTGTCAGCGTCGCTGCGAGCCCGAGCCAGCGGCTTCGGGTTTGCCCTGGCGGTAGCCGTCGGACATCGGCCTCCCCTTTTGGTGGGAACCTTTCCCCGGCGTCCCGGTACGAAGAGACGGCCCCTCATGGACGACGATTTCTTGGTTCGACAGATCCTCGGCGGAAATCGCGACGCGTTCCGGCTGCTGGTGTTGCGCTACCAGCGGCCTCTGTTCCGCTTCCTGGGCCTGCTGGGATTCACTTCGGACGCCGCCGAGGATCTCGCGCAACAGACGTTCCTGCGGGTGTTCCGATCTTTGCAAAGTTTCGATGCGCGGCAATCCAAGTTCGGAACCTGGCTGTTCACCATCGCCAAGCGGCTGGCGGCAAACGAACGGCAGCGGGCGTACCACCACCATGAACAACCTGCCGGCGATGCGTCCGGCGAAGGCACGGCCCCAGCGTGGCAACCCGCGGATCCCGCGTTGGTCCACGAGCGTACCCATCGCCTGCGCGCCGCGATGGCGGGCTTGCCCGTGGCGCTGCGCTCCACGTTCTTCTTGTCGCAGATCAACGAACTGACTCTGGACGAGGTCGCCGCCATCGAAGGCTGCGCCGTAGGCACCGTGAAGTCACGCATCCATCGCGCGCGGGAGCAGCTGCGCGCGGCGCTTGTGGACCAGGAGGACTGACATGGATCCGTGCAACGACATCCAGGAAAAGATCGCGGGCGGCGTCCCGCTTGATGCGGAGGCGCAACGACACGTGCTGGACTGTGCCGGCTGCGCGCCCGTGGCCGCGGCTTGCAGCCTGCTCGACACCACCTTGGAGGCGATGGCTCCGGTGGTACCACAGGGATTCGCCGACCGCGTGATGGCGCTGGTCGCAGAGGACGACCGTGCACCGTCGCTGCGCTGGTTCGAGCGGCGCTGGGTCCAGATCGGGTTCGCTCACGCCGCCGCGGCCTGCACCCTCTTCAACCTCGCGCGCTTCGTGATGCAGGTCTTCGTTTCGAACGTCGCGCTGGGAGGCACGCCATGAATCAGTCATCGCATCCCCGAAGGCCTATCCTGGCGCTGGCCGCCGGACTGGTGATGCCCGGCCTTGGCCATGTCTATGGGGGCGATGCCGTGCGGGGCGCCTGGTTCCTGCTGGCGGTGGCGCTGGCGGTGCCGGCGGCGGCGCGGTTGGCGCTGCACCTTCCCGCGCGATGGCTGTGCTTCACCTTGTTCGCGGGCGTGGCCGCAGCCGTGGTGCTCTACGGCTGGTCGGCGGTCGAGGCCTTCCGGCGGGCACGCCGGTCCCCTGAGGGCATGCTGCGTCCCTGGCAGCGGCCAGCGGTCTACGTCCTGTATGCCGTCGTCGCGGCGGTGTTCGTGCTGGGGCCGCTGACGGCCGCAGTTCGCGACGACGTCGTCGAGATGTTCGTCGTGCCCAGCGCCAGCATGATGCCCAACGTTCTTCCTGGCGATCGCATCGTGGCGGACAAGACCGTCGGCCACCCGGGGGGGCCGCGCCTGTGGAGGGGGGCCCTGGCGATCTTCGTGAACCCGAATGACCGCGCGTTGATCTTCATCAAGCGCGTCATCGCCCTGCCCGGTGATCACGTCGAAATCGACGGAGCCGAAGTGCGCGTCAACGGCCAGGCGCTGGCGACTTCACCAAGCGGCGAGGATGCGGTGGGCGCCGCCACGCGGCTGACCCGCGAGCGGGGCGACCATGGAACCTACGACGTGCTGCACCCGACCGCGCCGTCGCCCGGCCCGCCCGTCAAGCTGGTGGTGCCCGACGGTCGGGTGTTCGTGCTGGGAGACAATCGGGTCGCCACCGTCGATTCACGCACCTTCGGGACGATTCCGCTGGCCGACGTGAAGGGCGTCGCGCGCCAGGTTTGGTTTTCTACCGGGCGCACCGAGGGGGTGCGGTGGCGGCGCATCGGTCGGCTGCTGGATTGACGTAGCGACCGGCCGACCGCGGCCGCCCGGCGCGCTACTGCCCCATCAGCAGTTCGTCCGCGCTCTGCTCTTGACCGGCGGCGGGGGCGGTCTCGGTGGGAACGGTGCCGGGCAAGAAGACCTCGTCGAAGCTATCGGCGCCCACTTCCTTGCCGGGCGCGGGCAGAAGGCCGGTCGCCTTGTCGATGCGCTGAACCACCACACCCGGAGGCGGGGCGAAGTCCCGCACCGGCTGCGACGCGGTCGCCTTGGCCATGAAGTCCATCCAGATCGGCAGCGCGGTCTTGGCGCCCGCCTCGCCCCGCCCCAGCTTGCGCTGATCATCGAAGCCCACCCACACGGCGGCCAGCAAGTCGGGCGTGAAGCCAACGAACCAGGCGTCGCGCAGGGCGTTCGACGTCCCCGTCTTCCCGGCGGCGGGACGACGCAACTTCAGCGCCGCCGCCGCCGTGCCCTCCTGGATCACACTGCGCATCAGCGACACCGTCACGTACGCGACGTCGGGCGGAATCGCCGCGACGACCGGAGGAGGGGTCACAACTTCATCTCCCACCTTGGTGACCAGCTGCGGATCGCCGTGCATGCCGCCCGAGGCGAAGGTCGCATAGACGTTGGCCAGCTCCAGCGGGTGCACGGTGGTCGCGCCCAGCGCCAGCGCCAGGCCCACGTCATCGGCGATCGGCGACGTGATCCCGACCCGGGTGGCCATGGCCTTCACCACCGGAATTCCCAGCTGCTCCAGCAACTTGATGGCGACCGTGTTGATCGAATGCGCCAGCGCCACCCGCAGTCGGACCGGGCCGCGGAACTCTTCCTTCTCGTAGTTCTGCGGCTTCCAGCGATCGTAGACATCGGGCGCGTCGTTGACGATGGACGCGGCCGTGAAGCGCCGGGACTCGATGGCCGCCGCGTACAAGATCGGCTTGAACGCCGAGCCGGGCAAGCGCACCGCGCGCTCGGCGCGATTGAAGCCGCCGGGACGAAAGTCATAGCCACCCACCTCGGCCAAGATCTGGTGGCTGTTGGGATTCATCACCACCATCGCCGCCTGCGGGCCGAGCTCCAGCGCCAACGGCACCGCCGCCTCGGCCGCGTCTTCGTCGCCTTTGCCGTGAACGGCGCGGGCGCGCTCGGGCGCAAAACGCACGCGCACCAGATCGCCCGGCGTGAAGCGCTCCAGCAAGGGCTTGGGCCCTTTGGTGTAGCGCGGTTCATAGGCCAGATCGGCGACGCCCAGCTGCCCCCCCACGGCCACGAACAGATGACCCAGACGCGGATCGGAAGGGTTCTTTTCGATGCGCTCGACGATGCCTTCGTAGATCTGCGGCGGGTTCCTGGCGGTGCGCAGCGCTTCCAGCGCCGCCTTGTGCTTCGCCAGCGCTTTGCCCGTCACGTGCCCGACGGGGCCGCGAAACCCCTGGCGCACGTCCAGGTCTTCCAGGCCGCGCTCCAACGCCTGACGGGCCTGCGCCTGCAGCTTGGCGTCGATGGTGGTCTGCACCGTCAGCCCCATTTCGGTCACCGCCTGACCTTGAAAGCGCGCGGTCAACCAGTGCGAGACCGATTCGACGGCCTCGGCCGCCAGCTCGGGCGACGGCGCGGAATCGCGCGCGATGCGGATCGGTTCCTTGGCGACCTTCTCGACGGTGCGGGCGTCGACGTAGCCCAGCTCGGCCAGGCGTCCCAGCACGTAGCGCTGGCGGGTCTTGGCGGCCTCTGGGTGCTTGCGCGGCGACAGGCGCTCGGGACTTTGCGGCAGCCCGGCCAGCAGGGCGGCCTCGGCCACGTCGACCTGGCGCACCGACTTCCCGAAGAAGAAGCGCGCGGCTTCCTCGCACCCGTAGCGTCCGTGGCCGTAGTAGATCTGGTTCAGGTACAGCTCGAGGATCTGTTCCTTCGAGAGCTTCTCCGACAACCGCCGCGCCAGGATGATCTCCTGCACCTTGCGCCGCATCGTGCGCTCGGGCGACAGCAGGAAGGTCTTCACCACCTGCTGGGTGATGGTCGAACCGCCCTGGGCGCGCCGCCCGCGCAGCACGTTCTCGATGAACGCGCGCAGCATGCCCCGGTAGTCGAAGCCGCCATGGTTCCAGTAGTCGGCGTCCTCGGCGGCGATGACAGAGTTGATCAGCGTCTTGGGGATCTCGGCGTACGGCACGAAGGTGCGCTTTTCCACGCCCAGCTCGGCCACCAGCGCGCCGTTGCGGTCCAGGAGCCGCGTGACCTGCTTGGGTCGGTAGTCGCGCAACGATTCGATCGCCGGCAGGTGTGGATCGCTGCCGTAATAGACGAACAGTCCCACCAGGCCCCCGACGGCCAGGACGCCGACCAGGGCGATTCCCCCCAGCACCAGGCGCAGCAAGCGCCAGGTGACAAAGCCACCGCTGCCCCGCTTGGATCCGCCTGACGAATCACCATTGCCAGGGCTCCGGCGCGCGCTGCCACGCGCCGCTTTTGTGCGCGTCGCCATCCGCCGTCAGTCTAACCGTGGTGGCGGTTCCTTCAAGATTTCCTTTTCCCGACGCCGCGCTCGGGCCGCGCGGGTTTGCTGCGGACCTCGGGTGCGACTATGTTCCCGGCGCTTTCATGCGCGCATCGCTGTCGGTCCAGGTTCTTGCTCAGGCCGGTTCCGCCGGCCGTGGCATCGTGGCGGCGCTGCTGGTGCTGACCGCCGCGGGCTGTCTGCACCGAAACTTCACCCCCGAGGCCCCCGAGCCGCCGGCCAACGCCAGCACCGCTCAGCTGCTGGATCAGCTGGGGCGCGAGCGCGCCGCCGCTCACCTGCCAGCGGCGGGCCTGGTCCCCGACCTGCGGACGATCGCCAGACGCGGCGCGGTTTCGGTGGCGCGCGGGGATGTGTCGCTGGCGACCGCCGCGCACAGCGCCGCGCTGGACGGCGTTCAGACGATGGGACGCCACATCTGGGCGTTCGCCACCGACTGTGCCGACCTGAACCAGCTGCACCTGCCGCCGCTGACCGTGGAATCACGCGATCTGCTGATCAACGTGGCGGCTGTCCCGGGCGTGGGCGGCCGTATCTTCGTCGTCATCGTGGTCGCCGAGCCGGGCACGTCTTCCATGCGCGCCGAGCACATGGGCGGCGGAGCCGGCGGCACCAATCCTTCGCTCGAAGCCTACGTGCATTCGGCGACCGCGCCCGGTCGCTGCGGCGAGCGGTGGCCCGCGGCGCGACGCCCGCCCGGCTGACGCGCCTGAAGCATTTTCGCGCGGCGGTGGCCGGCGCGCGCGTGTTAGTTTGCCGGCCATGCGTGGACCGTTGTTGTCGGGGCCGCTGGGAAGCTCGTCGGTGCTGGACGCGTTGCTGGTGCGGCTGCGCGGCGCTGGCAAGACCGAGGGCAAGACCGAGGGCAAGACCGAGCGCAAGACCGATCGGAAGACCGCCGTGATCGGTCCGCTGTGGCTGGGCGAGACGCTGGCGGCCGAGATCCCGGTGGTGCTGCTGATCGAGCCCGAGGAGCGCGGGCGCGCGCGGCGGGTGGCCCGACGCGCGGTCGCCGCCGGGCGACGGCTGACGGTGGTGGTCGCCGGCGTCGAGCTTCCTCTGTTGCCGGGGACGACCGACGCGCTGGTGATCGAGAGCGCCGCGGCACTGCAGCCCGAGGAACTAGCCCGCTGGACGGCGGCCCTGGTGCCCGCGTTGAAGCCGGGCGGGTTGCTGATCGCGGCGGACGTCACCGATGATCCCGCCGTCGAAGCCCGCCTGGCAGGACAGTTTCTGGGGGCCGCCCTGATCGGCATCGCACAGGACCGTCCGCGCGACGGCGTTGTGCTGACCATCGGAACGGCGCCGGCCGCGGCGCTGGTCAAGGCGCGCTTCCAGGCCGCGTCGTAATGGGGGCGCGAGGGCAGCGGCAGCTCGCCGCCGGCCTCGCGCTTGCGGCTGGGCTGGTCTGGTTCGACACTGCCGTGGGGGCAGCGCCGCTCGTGCGCGGGCGCTTCACGACTTCGGAAGCTGAGTTCTGGGCGGGTGCGTGGGAAGCGCGTGGCATCGATGTGGTGGAAGGGTCGGTGACCCCGCGAACGCTTGAGGTGGTGGCACCGCGCGATGTCCTCGAAGGCTTGCGCGATAAAGGCCTGCGCGATGAAGGCTTGCGCGATCCGAGCATGGCTTTGGACATGCTGGAGACGGGTGGCCCACGCGCCGAAGGTGCTCGGCGGCTGGCCGCCGACGAGCGGGCGGACGAGCCGGCCAGGGTGCCCCCGACCTACGAGACGTACCAGGACATCACCGCCCACATGGCAACGCTGTGCGCGCGGCGGCCCGGCGTCTGTCAGGTGGTCGATCTGACCGCGACCTACGGCGCCCCGCCCACGTTCGAAGGGCGGCACATCCATGGCGTCAAACTGTCGGACAACGTCGCGCTCGACGAGGACGAGCCGGCGGTCTTGATCGTGGCGGCCCACCACGCGCGCGAGATCAACACCCCCGTGGTTGCGCTGACGGCGCTCGCTCATTTGATCGACGGCTACGGCAGCGACACCCAGGTGACGGCCGCCGTCGACGCCAATCAGATCTGGATCGTTCCGGTTTGGAACCCCGACGGCTACGACTACGTCTTCTCGACCGACAATCTGTGGCGCAAGAACCGTCGGGTGTTCGACGAGGCGGTCGGCGTGGACCTGAACCGGAACTACCCTTTTGGCTGGGACGCCGCCTGCTCCAGCGGGGGCATGCCCGCTGACGACACGTACAAGGGCCCGACCGCGGCTTCCGAGGCGGAGACGCAGACCATGCTGCTGCTCGCCGGCCAGCAGCGCTTCGCCAAGGTGCTGGACTTTCATTCGGCCGGACGCGAGGTGGTCGCAGGGTACCCGTGCGAATCGGACGCGCGGGCGTCGTTTCGCATGGCTGAGGCCGGCATCCTGGCGAAGCACGCAGGGTATGGAGGGACCGGGCGGCTACCCGCCAGCCAGGGTCAGCACGAGCAGTTCGAATCGGCGGCGCTTGGCGCACACGCGTTCCTGATCGAGGTGGGTGAGCAGTTCCAACCGGACTTCGCGGATTCGGTCGCCGAGGCCGAACAAGTCTGGCCGGCGATCGCCTGGATGTTGCAGCGGCCATCTCGGTTGGGCGGCCACGTCAGCGACGCGTGCACGGGGGCGCCGCTGGTGGCGGGCGTCGAGATCACGAATCTGCCCTACGCCAGCGGCGAGAGTGATTCCAGCGGCGAGGCGTTCGGCCGATTTCACGTGTTCTTGCCGGCGGGCGGGCACACGTTGCGGTTCACAGCGCCGGGGTATCGGCCGGATGTGGTGGACGTCGCGGTGTCGGATGACGCATCGGTGGCGCTGGAGATCGCGCTCCGACCGGTGGTGCCGTGTGGCGGCGAGCGGCCGGGCGCGCGGGCGGTGGCACCGCGACGGAGCGGGGTGCGCGGTGGGGCGGAGGGCGGGTGTGCGTACGTGGCGTCGACGCCGCGGGGGTGGTTGGTGCTGATCGTTGGGGCGGGGTTGGTGATGTTGCGGGGGCGACGGTCGCGGGTGCTAGGCGCTTCGCCTCTCCCGCTTGCGGGAGAGGCCGACGAGCCGAAGGCTCGGCGGGAGAGGGCCGACATACCGCAACGCCTCGACGCAAGCTGGAGAGGCGAACAACCAGAGCGGGCGCGCGTACCAGGCGGCTTCAGCCGCTGGCGCCCGCCGCGCCCGCCTCGGCCAGCTCGCGCTCCAGCTCTTCCCACTCCGCGACCAGCTTGTCGATGCGCGGTCCCAGCGCCTCTTGCTCGGCGACCAGGGCGCTGATCTCGTCGTGGCTGGCCCGCTGAAAGAAGCTCGGGTCCGCGTAGATGTCGTGGATGGCCTTCTTGCGCGCCTCGGCGGTCTCGATGTCGGCCAACACCTTGTCACGCAGCTTGGGAAGCTGCGCCGCCCGGTTACGACGCTTCTTCTGGTCCTCCCACGTTCCGCCGCTGGCCGGAGCAGCGGCCGGCGCCGACTTTTCCTGCGCCTTTCGGTCCTCACGCGCGCGCGAGGCCACCGCGTCGCCGTCCAGGTGGTCGTCCCCGCAGCGCTGCAGGTACTCGGCGTAGGTCCCCAAGAAGTCGCGCGGCCCTTCGGGCGTCAGCTCGACCACCCGCGTGGCCAGCTCCGAAACGAAGAAGCGATCGTGCGAAACGAAGATGACGGTGCCGGTGTACGCCTTCAGACCTTCGATCAGCGCGTTGATCGACTCCATGTCCAGGTGGTTGGTCGGCTCGTCCATCACCAGCACGTTCGGCTTCTGAACCGCCAACAGCCCGAAGATCAGCCGCGCGGCCTCGCCGCCCGACAGGAGCCCGACGCGCTTGTCGACGTCGGGGCCCGAGAACAGCACGCGGCCCAGCTGCCCGCGCACGAAGGTGGGGCTCTCGGCGGGCACCAGCGCGGCCACGGCAGCAAGCGGCGTCACGTTCGGATCGTCCAGCACTTCGCGGTGATCCTGCGGGAAGTACCCCACGCGGGTCTCGTGCCCCCACTTCACCTTCCCCACGTCGGCGGCCAAACGTTCGACCACGATGCGCAGCAAGGTCGACTTGCCGAGACCATTGGGCCCGATGATGCCGACCCGCTCGCCTCGGCGCACCGTCAGGGACACGTCGGTCAGCACCCGCTTCTCGCCGTAAGACTTGGTGACGTGGGCCAGCTCCAGCACGTCCCGGCCGCTCGGCCGCTCGGGCAGCACGCGAAAGTGCGGCGTCCGCCGCGAGCTGTCCTCCAGCGTCTCCACCTCGATGCGCTCGATCTGCTTCATCCGGCTCTGCGCCTGGCTGGCCTTGGAAGCCTTGGCGCCGAAGCGATCGACGAAGGCCTTCTTGCGCGCGATCTCGTCCTCGGCGCGGCCGATGGTGACCTCCTTGCGCGCGCGGATCTCGGCCTTCTCGCGGATCGCCTTGGAGTAGTTGCCGGTGTACTGGGTGATGGTCTTGTAGTCGACGTCCAGCGTGTGGCTGGTGACGTTGTCCAGGAAGCGCTGATCGTGCGAGATGATCACCGCACAGCCGGCGTAGCCCGCCAGGAACTTCTCCAGCCAGCGGATGGTCAGGATGTCCAGGTGGTTGGTGGGCTCGTCCAGCAGCAGCGCATCGACGCCGCCCACCAGCACCTGCGCCAGCAGCACCCGCAGCTTGAACCCACCCGAAAGCGTCGACAGCGGCGCGTGGTGCAGGCGCGTCGGGATCGCCAGCCCTTCCAGCACCTCGCTGGCGCGGGCCTCCAGCGTGTAGCCGTCGTGCGCGGCGATCACGTCTTCCAGATCGGCCAGCCGACCCGCGTCCGCCTCGGCGTTGACCACCCCGTCCGTGGCGTGGGCCTCGGTGATCCGGCGCTGCTCGGCCAGCGCGTTCCACACCACCGCGTCGCCGCGCATCGCCAGGTCCAGGATGATGGCGTTGTCGTCCAGGAAGCGGTCCTGGCGAAGTACGCCCACCCGGGCCCGCTTGGGTATCGTGACGGTCCCCTCGGACGGCGCCTCGTCCCCGGCCAGGACCTTCATGAAGGTCGTCTTGCCCGAGCCGTTGGCCCCCACCAGCCCATAGCGGTTGCCGTCGTTCAGCTGCAACGACACGTCCGCGAACAGCACGCGGGCGCCGTATTCCTTGGCGAGATTGGTGGTGGCGATCGTGGACATGGTGCCCCGGTGGGTGACCGGGGCGCGTACCTTAGTCGATGGAACGCGGTGAGGCGACCGTCGGATTGACAAACCGTCGTGTCGACCGGGAAGATGCCGACCTTCGTGTCCATTCCTGAAGATCGGCTTTCCGTCGCCGCGGAATCCAGAAAGAACAGCATCGGCTTTCTGCGGTTCCTGTTTGCGGCAATGGTCCTATGTTCGCACAGCTTCACCCTGGGTGCGTTTGGTCCCGAACCGCTGACCACCTTGAGTCAGGGGCGCGACTCCCTGGGCGGTGTTGCCCTACAGTGCTTCTTTGTTCTGAGCGGCTTCTTGATCACGCGGAGCTACGCCGGCGGCGGATCCCTGTTCCGTTTCCTGTGGCACCGCGTGTTGCGCATCATGCCGGCCTTCTGGGTCTGCCTGGTCGTGACAGCGGTCGTGTTTGGCCCGTTGCACTACTTCACGCTCAACCACACTCTTGAGCACTACTTCACCACGCCTAGTTCCGGTCCTCTGAGCTACGTGACCAGAAATTCGATGCTGGTGATGTACCAATACGACATCTTCGCCATGCCGATTGGTATCCCCGACGCGGGTGCGTTCAACGGCTCGCTGTGGAGCCTGGAGTACGAATTTCGCTGCTATCTCTACGTTGCAGTTGTAGGCGTGCTGGGGATGCTGCGGCGCTTTGTTACCGCCGGGATCGTCGTGGTCGCCGCGCTGATGATCGTGCCCATGGCCGCGCAGAACTGGCCCCTGGTGGCGGCCAAGGTGACCTGGCTGGGAGATGGCTCGATGCTGCGCCTGATGCCGTCCTTCTTCGCAGGTTCGTTGCTGTACCTGTTGCGCCGCTGGATTGTCTTGAATCGCTGGGCGGCCACCGCCACCTGTTTGGTGGTGATTGCATCGCTTTACGTCCCAGCATTGTTGCCGCTGCGGCCGCTGGCGCTGGCGTATCTGGTCTTCTGGCTGGCGTACCGCTTGCCGTTCCATCGTTTCGAAGCGCGCGGCGATTTTTCGTACGGCTTCTATATCTATGCGTTCCCCATTCAGCAGACGCTGGCGCTATGGCGGGTTCACGCCCTCGGCGTCGTGATTTACATAGTGGCCTCCGCGGTCCTCACGCTGGCTCTCGCCGTGGCCAGCTACCACTTGGTGGAACGGCCCTGTATGAGATTGAAGAACGTCCGCGTTCCACTCGGACGCCTTCGACAGGTTTTCCGAACCGACGACGTTCCTTGAGGCGATCCGGGGGCAGCGGTCGTTCCAGCGGCGCCGGCCGGCCCCCTTGCATCATCCCGTGGTCGGCTCGGTTGGTACCGCCACCGATTCCGACAGCGCGCGCCCGACGCGGCTCTTCAAGCACGCGACCCCCAACAACGCCTGAAAGCTGAGCGCGATGGCCTGTCCCACCAGGCTGGCGGTCACGACAGCCGTCTCCTGCGCGATTCGATCGCCGGGGGCGAAGCGGGCGAAGAAGTAGATCATCGCGGCCTGGGTCGTTCCAAGGCCCTGGATCGAGATGGGCAGCGCGCCGACCAGAAAGACCACCGGCAGAGCGACCAGCGCATCGATGACAGGCACATCCACGCCGAAGGCACGAAACATCGAGATCTGAAACGCGAACAAGGAAGCCAGGTGGGGAAGACGCACGACCAGAGCCCGGGCGTGACCGACGAGGCCCGCCCCCAGCAGGACGTCGAACAAGGGACGTTGGCGAAGCCAGCCCGGCTTCAGGGCGACCACCGTGGCGTAGCCCGCGAACCCTGTCCACGCGACGGCGATCAAAATCGTCACCGCGTGCGGGATCGCCGGCGACACTGCCGCGCCGGCCGTCGCCAGGCACAGCAGCGCCAGCACGTTGATGCCCATGATCAGCAACACCGTCGCCACGCCTCGCATGACGGGCGTGCCGGTGGTCCGGTTCACGAAGTAGACGATGGCGCCCTGGCCGACGTTGTAGTTGATGGCGGCCAGCAGGTACGTCGCTCCCCGGACCAAGAGCACGTCCGTGAACCTCATGCGCGCCAGAAACCAGCCAAACGTCTTCCAGATCGCGAACGAATCGCACAGGTAGATGGCGATCAGCCCCGCCAGGGCGACGGGCACCACCCAACCGGGCGCGCCGCGCGCAGCCTCCAGCACCTGGGCCACGGAGATTCTGCGGAACAGCATCACCAGGAGGCCGGCTGTCACCACCCAGGCCAGCAGGCGGACCAAACGCTTGCGCATGTCGGCCGCACAGTTACCACGCCTCACGACCGGGCGGGCGCGAATCTAGCGGCTGCGCGCTATCGCTGGGGCGTCTCGGCCACCAGCACGAACTCGTTGTGCTTGAAGATCGAACCAACGAACTGCGGAAAGGGAAACGAATATCGCTTGGTGACCTTCAGCCCTAGGTCGGTCGCCAGGGCGGCCAGGGCGTCGAGATCCGTGAACGACACGTGCGTCGGATCGGATCGATACCCTGCGGGCTGGGGCGTCATCAGGACCACGCGCCCGCCCCCACGGATGCACGGCAGGTATTCGGTCATCAGCCCCCGCGCCTCGGCGGGCTGCATGTGCTCGATGACGTGAGACAGCAACAGGGCATCGAAGTGGCCCCTCTGGGCATAGGGAGACATCCGGAACTCGTCGGGTACGAACGCCTTCAAGCCCCGGGAGCGGGCGGCGGCCACCGACTCGACGTTGTGGTCGACACCCACATCGCCGTCGCGGCTTCCCAGGTTGATGAGGTTTCGCCCTCGCCCACACCCCACGTCCAAGGTCGGCCCGAGCCCCAGGGACCGCAGGTGCCAGCGGTAAGGACGCTGGACATCGAGCAAACGCTTCCACCAGGCCATCTCCAGCCGCTCAAGCCGGGCCGCATAGGCGGCGGTGGCCGTGTCGAGTTCCCCGCTCACCCGGAGCACGCTACCAAAAGCGCCCGTGATGTCGACCCCCTCCTGTGGGCGCCCGAAGCGAGCCCAGCCGCCTGGGCACCTCCTCGAACCGGGTGCATCGCTTGATGAATCCATCGCTGGACGGTAGCTTCTGCGGCCATGTCGTTGTCCGTCGTCGAGTACTTCACGCAGCGGGGCGCACTGGATCGCCTTGCGCGTGATCCCGTCCCCCCGGACAGCCAGTCGCGGGTGCTGGTCAAACGCGCGCGACAGAAGCGTGAGGCAGCGGAGGCGCTGGTCTCCGTGTCGATGTCCGAGTCGTATCTGCTGCTTCACGACGCAGTCAGCCTGTTCGTGCAAGCGTTGGACGAACTGGGCGCCGGCGACACGCTGGGCGCCAAGCTCACGTCACTGGGCGTCTCGCCTGCCGGTCAGGTGCGCGTGACCCGAGCGCTGGAGGAAGCGCTGAAGCGCCCCTTTCCGAACGTCGATTCGGCGGTGCGCGACGAGGACGGCGACACCTACCGAGAACTGAGCGAGGCGGCTTCCGTCTTGGCCTGCGGGCTGAGGGACAAGCTGCTTTCGAAGCGCGACGTCAAGCGACGTCGGTTGTGGCGCGTGGTCATCGCGGTCGCCACGGCCCTGTTCCTGTTCGTGGGCCTGCCGTTGCTGCTGCGGCCCCCCGCTGCGACCGCGTCGGCGATTTACTCCGAGGCGTTCAAGCCAGAGATGGCGATAGACGGCAACCTGGGAACCGAGTGGATCCTCCCGGATTCGACAGCCGGTTGGCTGGACGTCCGGGTGAGCCCTGCCCGCTCGATCCATAGGGTGCGCGTCTCGAACGGTCACAACCGCGAGCACAACGATTACGCTATCAAGGCCTACCGCCTCGAGGCCTACCGAGGCGACAAGCTGCTGACCAGCGCCAGTCGTGAGTTCACGACCGTGACCCCCGAACCGCCCCACGAGGTTCCCTTGGTCGCCGACAAGGTCGACCGGGTGCGCATCGTGGTCATCAGTTGGTTCGCCCATGGCGGAGCGCTGGCCGAGATAAAAGTCGAGTAGCGGGGCCAAGGGGGGTGGTTTGACACCGGCCGGATCCGCAAGGATTCTTGCCCTCCCATTGCTGAAGGACACATGATTTCCCCTCCCACGCAGCCACGTTTGCTCATCTTTGTCATCGCGTATCATGCGGAGACGACCCTGGTATCGGTGCTGGAGCGAATTCCCGCGAGCATCTTCCAGAAGTACCGCTGCGAAGTTCTGGTGGTGGACGACGCATCCAAGGACAACACCTTCGGAATTGGCAAGGCCTGGAAGGCCGCGCATCCCAGCGTTCCCCTGACGGTCCTGAAGAACGAGTACAACCAAGGGTACGGCGGAAACCAGAAGGTCGGCTACACCTACGCCATCAACGAAGGCTTCGACTTCGTGGCCATGGTGCACGGCGACGGGCAGTACGCCCCCGAGGAACTCCCGCGCCTGGTCGAGCCGCTGGCGAAGGGCGAGGCGGACGCGGTGTTCGGAAGCCGCATGATGGTGCCGGGCGCCGCCCGCCAAGGCGGCATGCCGCTTTACAAGTACGTCGGCAACCGGATTCTGTCGCGTCTTCAGAACACGCTGTTGGGTTCGAACCTTTCCGAATTCCACAGTGGCTACCGGGTGTATCGGGTGTCCGCGCTGGAACGGATCAAGTTCCAGCTGAACTCGAATGAGTTCCATTTCGACTCCGAGATCATCGTGCAGCTCCTGAACGCCAAGCTGCGCATTCTCGAACTGCCGATCCCGACCTACTACGGCGACGAGATTTGCCGCGTCAACGGGATGAAGTACGCCAAGGACGTCATGCGCGTGACGTTGCAGAACGTCGCGCACAACCTGGGCATCCTGTACCAGCGCCGCTTCGACGCGTCCCCCGAGGACAACCACCACTACAGCCTGAAGCTGGATTATCCCAGCAGCCACAGCTATGCGATCGATGCCGTGCCCACGGGGGCGCACGTGATGGACATCGGCTCCGGCCCGGGCGGAATCGCCAAGCAACTGGTGGCCAAGGGATGCAATGTCGCGGTGGTGGATCGGCACCCGGTCCCGGAAGACATCGACGGCGTGAAGGTCATCGTGCAGGATCTCGATCAGCCGTTGGGCTTCGACGTCGGCCCCTACTCGCACCTGTTGATGCTGGACGTGATCGAGCATCTCCAGCGGCCGGAGAGCTTCTTGGAAGACCTGCGGAAGGGCTTCACGCACGTTCCCAAGACCGTCATCATCACTACGCCGAACATCGCGTTCCTACCCGAACGCATCATGTTGGCGCTGGGACAGTTCAACTACGGCAAGGCCGGCATCCTGGACGTGACCCACACCCGGCTATTCACGTTCCGGTCCATATCGCGGCTGCTGCGGGACAGCGGGTTCCGCATCAAATCCGTGCGCGGGGTCCCGGCTCCCTTTCCGAAGGCCCTGGGAGACGGGGTCGTCGCTCGGCAGGCCTTGAAGGCGAACCTGTGGCTCATCCGGTTGTCGCGCACGTTGTTCTCGTACCAGATCTACATCGAGGCCGAGACCACTCCCAACGCCGACTTCGTGCTGCACAACACCCGGCGCCGCGCCCTTGAAGACGCCACCGCCGAGAGCGCACCGGACCTCGGCCCCGGATCGAGCCCGCGGAAGCGAAAAGCGGCGAGCGCTTGAGCCCTGAGCTGACGACCCAATGACCTCCGACGTTTCGCCTGCCGCCTCCGGTGACAATGGGGACGGCGTTCTTACCTCCGGCGCGGCCCCTGGGCCTGCGTCGGAAGTGACGTCCGCGGTGGTTGCTCGTGACTCGGCCGCCCCCGTTGACTGGCGGGCACGGCTCGGTCAGCCCGTGGTCATTCTCACGGCAATGATGCTGATTTCGACGGTGGCCAAGCTTTGGCTAGCCGCGACGACCTACGGAACCAACGACGTGCGTTACTGGCGAACGTTTCAGGACTACGTCGTCCAGCACGGTTCGGTGACGGTTTACCGCGACATCTGGTACTACAACCACCCGCCCCTCATGAGCATGTTTCTGCGGGCAATCCGGCCCATCGAGCCGTTCATCCCGCACGGCTTCCCGATGGCGATCCGGCTTCCGGCCATCACCGCCGATGCGATTTGCGGCTTTGTCCTGTACCGGCTGATCAAGGCCTGCTGGGATCCCAGGCGCGCGCTGCGAGCCGCCGTGATCTTCTGGTGCAGCCCCGTCCTCCTGCTGGTCAGTGGTTTTCACGGCAACACCGATCCGGTCTTCATGTTCCTGGTGATCCTGGCGGCCGAGCGATTGCTCCTGGCCCGTTCAGCGCTGGTGGCCGGCCTGCTGATGGGGCTGGCCATGAACATCAAGCTGGTCCCGGTCATGGCGCTTCCGGCCTTCTTCTTTGCGCTGACGAACTGGAAAGACCGCTGGCGGTTTGCCCTGGCTTTCACCATTCCCGTGGTGCTGGGATACGGCTACCACGTGGCCATGGTGCCCCAGGACATGATGAGGAACGTCTTTGGGTACGCCAGCCAGAGCGGAACGTACGGGCTCACCTGGTTCTGGCACAGCGCTGGCGTGGGTGAGGTGAACGCCACCTTCGTGCCGTGGTTGAAGCGTCTGATGTTCGGGCTGATGGCGCTGGCGAGCTTCTTGATCACCCGGCCCATGCGGCAGCAGCGTGCGCCCCTCTCGGTGTCGGGCCGCTCGATGCTCGAGGCCCTGGGGTGGACCTTCTTGCTGTTCCTGGTCTTCTCGCCCGCGTTTGGAGTGCAGTACACCGCCTGGTTCGTGGGCGTCTCCCTGTTCCTCGGGTTGGCGGGCTCGGCCCTGTATTCGTTGATCGCCGGATTCTTCCTGTTTCGCGTCTACCACTTCTGGAATCGGAGCATCTTCCCCTGGGAGATCGCCGATTCGGACAAGATCGGTCCTTGGCGCGGGGTGGAGAGTGTGCTCGGAATGGGTCTGTGGCTTTTCGCCGTTGCCTGGTTGGTGGTGCTGGTTCACCGCAAGGCCATGCGCTGGCGCTGACGTCAGATCGCTCGACCGTCACCGCACACCTAGGCGCTGGCGATCGCGGCCGGAACCTGGGTTCCGAGGTACTTCCGACGAAACTGGAAGAACGGACGCTCGATGCCCAGATAGGTGATGGTCGACACCGCGTAGGTCACCGGCACCAGCAGGACGACCGCGTTCAACAGCGCGGGATCGGGCCAGGTCGGCGGGAAGCGAAATACCAGCTTGGCGTGGATGAGCGCCATCAAGATCGGATAGTGGATCAGATAGGTCGAGTAGCTGACCGTCCCCATCGCGGTGAGCACGCGGCCCACGATCGCGGGGACGAAGGCCGAGGCGCTCAGATAAGCCAGCAGGAAGAGGGCCCAGACGAGTCCTTCACACGACGGCCAGATGATCCAGAACACGCCATCCCGGGGCCAGCCCCCGTTCTTGTTCAGGAGCGTCACGTAGCCGAGCACCAGCGCCACGGCCCCCACGAACCAGAGGGGAGAGTGTTTTCGCACCCAGGCATGTCGGTTGAAGGCCACGCCCGCGAGCAGGCCGAGCATGAATTGATCGATCCGACCGACGATCGAGAAGTAGGCCGTGTCGCGGATGGCGCCCGTCAGCAGAAAGGCCAGCGCGCGCATGACCATGAACCCGGCGATCAGCATCACCGGGAACCGGACGCCGCTGCGCTCGTAGCACCGCAGGAGGAACGGAAAGACCAAATAGAATTGCATCTCCACGCACAGGGTCCACAGCATGCCGGTGAAGGGGGTGTCGATCCGACCCGGCAACGTCCCATTTTGCAGCAACACCAGCTGAATGAAGCCCAGCACGCTGTAGCTTCCGGGATAGGTGTAGATTCCGAAGGCGGTCAGGAACACTGCCAGGGGGACGACCCGCCACACGCGGTTCACCAGGAAGTCGCGATAGGCGATCCCCTTGCCGAGACACCCGTAGGTGAACACGAAGCCACTCAGCACGATGAAGAGCGACACGGACGCATGGCCCTCGGCCACCAGCGCCATCAGCGGATTGAGAGAGAAAGTCCACTCCTGGAGGGGGGAAAAGCCCTCGCCCCCGGTCGCCAGCCAGTGACCGAACAGCTGCTTGCCGTGATAGAGCATGATCAGCCCGGCGGCCATCCCACGGAGGTGATCCAGGCCCGGCAGATGCGCGAAGTTCCGACTTTTCACGGCCGCTAACCTACCCCAAGTCACCAGGGCGCCCAACTGGCAACTGCCGGACTCGCGGTACCATGCCCGCATGAAATTGATTGCTGCGACCGTCGCGAGCGTCGTGCTGGTCAGCGCCTCCCCCGCATCTGCCTGGTGGGTCGCCGACCCCCTGCACAAGAGCTGCCACGAGCGCATCACGGCGGCCGCCCTCGCGCAGGCGGGCTACGTCCGCCCGGCGCCCGCGCTGACGAAGGCCGACGCCGACCTGCGCGCGGGACTGCAGTTCGATGCCTCCCCGTACCCCGCCGACATCTACGCGCTGTCGCTGATCCTCGGAGCGCGCTGGCCCGATGCGCAGGGGGAACCGTCGTTCGATTTCTACAAGCTGTCCCGCGTTCACAATGCCCCCGGCGATCAAGGATCCCACTGTCTGCGCGAGGAGTCCGACGTCGGCGCCGAACCAGGCGACCGCCACGCGCTCGCGGCCTGCCGCGCCACCATCGCCGCGCTCTACAGCGACGCACTGGCGACGCTGGACGCGGCCGGCAACGTGGATCCTGATGAGCGAACGCTAGCGCCCGAATACCTGCCCTTTCTGGGCAAGACGGACATCCCCGTCTCTGGCTTCTACTTCGCCGCGGGCAAGGCGCTTCACGCGCTGCAGGACAGCTTCACCCACACCTACCGGCGCATGGACGGCGTCGACGCGGGTCACAAGATCGTCTCCCTGTTCAACTGGTCGTCGCAGGTGCGCGGAGATCTGGTCGAGTCCGAGAATGGCCACGGCCACGAGGTGGTGCTGGACAATTGCGAGGACGACAACCCCAGCAACGCCGACCGCCTGGCGTGGGCGACCCAGGCCTCGGCGCAGCTGCTGGGAGCGTTGACCCAGCCGGGCGATCGCGCCGCCCACCTGGCGCGGCTGGACGCATTCTTCACCGACTGGATGGACTACGAACCGGGCTGTTCCATCGAAAACGAGTACTGCGGCAACCCGGTGCAAGCCTGGCTGCGCAGCAGCGGCGAATCGATGAACTACCAAAGCGGCTGCGCGCTGGCGGGAAGCCCTACGCCCAACGGGAGCGCACTGCTCATCGCCGGGCTGGCCATGGTGGTCGGGCTCGGGCTCCGTCGTGGCCACCGGCGATCGACCTTCGCGCTTTTGATATCGGTCGTCGGGCTGGCAGCGGCAGGGTCGGCCCGCGCGGCCGATGACGAACACCGGGGCTGGCGCGGCGAGGCCCGCGCGTCGATGTCCGTGCAAAACCCCGCCTACGCCATCGGAGGGGCGGGCGCATACGCCTGGCGCCGCGCCGAGGTGGGGCTGTTCGCCGAGTTGAACCCCTGGTACGACGCCAACCGCGAGGTGCTGGCGATGGGGTCGACCAACTTCGGTGTGTTCGCGCACTATCTTCATCCGCTGCGGCCCGATCTGCGCTTGCGCGCGGGCCTGGGCTTCGGCCTTTCGGTGCTGAACCAGTCGCTGCCGGGCACCAGCGCGGGCAACGTCGGCCTGGACGTCAACCTGCGGCTGCTCGGGTTGGTCTGGTACTTTTCGGAGCGAACGGCGCTGACCATCGATGCGTTCGATCTGGCGTTGCCGACGCCCCAGCTCAGGGGCTGGCCCGTGTCCTACGCGCAGCACCGCTTCAGCGTCGGGCTTTTGTTCTAAAGACGCGTCCCCGCCAGCACCACGGGCTCCACATAGTGGGGGTCGTCCACGCCGGCCGTCCCCTGCAACCCGGGACGTGCGGCAGCGACATCTGCGAGGGACCAGTGCGTGCCCAGCCGCTCGAAGCGGTAGCGGGGACCCAGCTCGGTGTCGACGATGTCGGCGAAGCTGCGGCGCGAGCGAAAGGACTTGTCGTTGCACATCAGCACCAGCCGCGCCGGCCGCAGCTCGCGCAAGTTTTCGAACAGCCGCGGCCACAACAAGCGCAGCACGCGCTCGTTGCCGCGCCCCACGCCGAACGCCGGGGGATCGACGATCACCAGATCCGGCGTCGGGAACGTGGTGTCGCGCGCCCGCCGGCGCAGGTGCTTCGCCAGGTAGTCCTGCGCCGTATCGGGCAGGACCCGCATCGCGACGCCATTCAGCTTGGCGTTGCGCAGGGACCACGCCAGATAGTCGCGGTTGGGATCCACGTTGACGACGTCGACGGCGCCCCCCACCGCCGCGGCCACCCCGAACGCTCCCGTGTACGAGAACAGGTTCAGCACGCGTGCCCCCTGCGCGTGTGCCCGCACATACGCGCGCGCCTTGGCGGCGTCGAGAAACAGGCCGAAGTCGTGGGCGGGATCCAAGCCCAGCTCGAACCTCAGGCCGCGCTCGGTTGCCAGCAGCGGTAGCAGGCTGCCCGGCGGGTCGAACGTTGCCGTCGTGAACTGGTTGGTCCCCTCTCCCTCCGCGCGCGCCTTCACGACCACATGGCTTCCGGGAAAACCGTCGGTCACCACCCGCAGCAGCGCCTCGGCCGTGGCACCGGTGCCCGTCGGCGCGGCGTAGTCGATGGCCACCACCAGCGGTCCGAAGCGATCCACCAGCAGCCCTGCCAATCCATCACCGAGGCCCGCGCACACCCGCACGCATTCCGCGGCGTCCACCCGGCCCGCCAGCTCACCCGCCCGCGCGCGCAGGAGTTCCCGCAAGGCATGAAGGCGCCGGTGGTGGTCGTTCACCCCACGCGCTTAAGGGAGATTGGCGCCCAAGTCCAGTCATGGGCCGCGTCATCGTGCTCGCGATGAAACAGGGATTTCGCCCGCCCGCCACCGGGCCTTCCCGGCTTTGTCGCACGACCCGCCTACGTTTGCGTTCCATGAACCACCTTGAACACGACCGCGTTCTCCGTCGCCCTCTCGCGTCCGCGCCCCGCGGCGCCGAAGTCGCGCCCTTCGTGCCGCGCCGGCTGGCGCTGGTCACCGACGCCTGGCACCCGCAGACCAATGGCGTGGTGAACACGCTCAGCCGACTGGCCAAGCACCTGGAGGCCCACGGCACCGAAGTGCTGGTGCTGGCGCCCGACACCCACCGGACGCTGCCGCTGCCCTCGTACTCCGAGATCCGCCTGGCGTGGAACCCGTGGAAAGCGGTGGAGCGGCTGCGCGCGTTCAACGCCGATGCGGTTCACGTGGCCACCGAGGGACCGCTGGGGTTCTGGACCAACCACTTCCTGCGCACGCGCGGCCTGCGGTTCAGCACCAGCTTTCACACCCGCTATCCCGAATACGTGAACGCCCGCGTGCCGCTGCCGGTGGCGTGGGGGTACAAGGTGGAACGCTGGTTCCATGCCCCCGCGGAACACACGCTGGTGGGCACCCTGTCGCTGCTGCACGAGCTGCAGCAGAAGAACATCGGGCGCCGGCTGGTGCACTGGCCCCGCGGCGTCGACGCGCGGCAGTTTCACCCGGACCGCCGGCGCACGGACGTCTACGGCGATCTGCCCGGCCCGATCTGGCTCTACGTGGGACGCGTCGCCGTCGAGAAGAGCCTGGAGGACTTCCTGTCGCTGCCGCTGCCCGGCACCAAGGTGGTGGTCGGCGACGGCCCGGCGCGCGAGAGCCTGCAGCGCCGTTTTCCTGAAGCGGTGTGGCGCGGCTACCAGTATGGGGACGACCTGGCGACCCACTTCGCCAGCGCGGATTGCTTCGTCTTCCCGTCGCGCACCGAGACCTTCGGCAACGTGATCCTGGAAGCCCTGGCTTCTGGCCTGCCCGTCGCATCGGTCCCCGCGCCCGGGCCGTCCGACCTGATCGCCGACGGCAGCAATGGCGCCATCGACGAGGATCTGGGCGCCGCCTGCGCCCGTGCCATCGGCCTGCGTCGCGCCGACGCCCGCGCCAGTGCGCTGGCCTACACCTTCGAATACAGCCACGGACGCTTCCGCGACCACCTGGTGCCCATGCGGCCGGACGTGCCGTTCGTGTCTCCGGCGGAGCACGGGCTGTCGTGAAAGCTCGGGCGTCACGGAAGCCGCAGCAGCGGCTGGCCCATGCGGATCGTCAACCCGGGACGGACGCCGTCACACAGCGAGAAGTCTCCCGGGGCAAATACGATGATGGTCGAGCCCAGCTCGAACCAGCCCATCTCTTGCCCCTTGTCGAAGTCCAGCTTGCACGCGAACTCGGTGGGACCCTTGTGCCGAAGGTGCAGCAGCACGTCCAGGCCGTGCAACCGGATGCTGGCGACCAGAATCGACGCGACCGGCACCATCACGATGGTGTGGCCGGTCGCGGTCAGCGTGGTGCGCAGGATGGCGCGTTCGTTCTTGCAGAACAGCTTCTCGACCCGCTGAAGCGCGATCGGGTTGGTGTTCCAGGTGTCCCCCGAGACGTACGTGACGCGTTCCACGCGGCAATCGTGCGGTGCGTGGAAGCGGTGGTACATGGCGGAGGTCAAGCGCAGGGTCACGTAGCGCCCGTCGCGGTAGCGGCTCACCAGGGCTGGCTCGACCAGCAGATCCTCCAGCGAATAGGGGAAACCCTTGGCCTGGATCACGCGCGTTCCCTCGATGGGGCCCGACGCGCCGACGATGGCGTCGCACGGGCTGGTCAGCACGGCCGGATCGGGATCGACGGGACGCGCCCCGGGCACGAGCGCGCGGATGAAGCAATCATGCAGGGTATCGAACTGGGTCTGGGCGGCGTCGCTCAAGTCCACCTCGGTGAACATCCGCCATGCGGCGAGCGACAGATCGCGCACCAGCGGATGGCGCAGCTTGCTCCACCAGCCCACGAAGCGGGTCAGCGCGTGGCGCGGAATTCGATTGGTCAGCAGAAAATTGAGGTCTTCATGCAGAGCGAAACGAGCGAGCGCGGACTTGACGGTCATGGGACGATTCCTCCTGGTCGAACGGGGGAAGCATGAGCGCCACGATGGCTCTGGCTCCCTTTGGCGCGGTGGCCCTGTCGGCGGCGGCCTTGAAATTGAAAGCGCGGCTCGAGCTGTCGAAGGCCAAGCACCCGTCGCTGCGCGGCCACGCCCGGATGTCGCGGCGGATCGCGAAGTGGGTACGCTTTTATGAATACGACGACGCCCACTTCTTCTGCGTCGACGGGGCCCCCGAGGCGCTGGCCCGGCAACGGCGCGCCGGCTTTGAACGCCTGGCCGACCTCTATCGCTCGCGCTTCGCACGCACCTGCGCGTTGACGGCCGAAGCGGCCCAGGGGCTGTCCGATCTCCAGTTCACGGCGGCCTACCGGGTGCCGTTTCAATTTCGTCGGCTGGCCCAGCGTCAGCTTTCGGCCGGTTCCTTCGTCGAATCGTCGGCGGGAGTCTCGGTGACCGATCTCGACGGCAACATCTTGCACGACCTGGCCGGCTCCTACGGAGTGAACGTGTTCGGCTACGACTTCTACAAGGACTGCCTGGACCGTGCCGCCGACCGGGCGCGCAGCCTGGGTCCGGTCCTGGGCAGCTACCACCCGGTGGTCGCCGACAACGTCCGGCGCCTGCGGGCGATCTCCGGCCTGGACGAAGTGTCGTTCCACATGTCGGGCACCGAAGCCGTGATGCAGGCCGTGCGGCTGGCGCGCTATCACACCAAGCGCGCCCACCTGGTGCGGTTCTGCGGCGCCTACCACGGCTGGTGGGGCGACGTGCAGCCCGGCATCGGCAACCCGACCCCGGCCCACGAAACCTACACCCTCAAGGACATGCATCCGGATTCGCTGCGCGTGCTGAGGCGGCGACGCGACATCGCATGCGTGCTGGTGAACCCGTTGCAGGCGCTCCACCCCAATGGCAACGCGCCCACCGATTCCACCCTGGTGGACGGCAGCCGCAGCGCCGGCTTCGATCGCGAGGCCTACGCGGCCTGGCTGCGACAACTGCGCGCGATGTGCACCGAACGCGGCATCGTGCTGATCTTCGACGAGGTGTTCGTCGGCTTCCGCCTGGCGCCGGGTGGCGCGCAGGAGTACTTCGGCGTGAAGGCAGACCTGGTCACCTATGGGAAGACGCTGGGGGGCGGGTTGCCGGTGGGTGTGGTGTGTGGCCGCGCGGCCCTGATGAAGCGCTATCGCGAAGACCGCCCCACCGATGTCTGCTTCGCGCGCGGAACCTTCAACGCCCACCCCTACGTGATGGCCGCGATGAACGAGTTCTTGCTCCGTCTGGAGACGCCGGAGGTTCTGGCCCTGTACAACGATGCCGAGGCCCTGTGGAACACCCGCGCCGAGCGTCTGAACCGCCGCCTGCGCGACGAGGACCTGCCGGTTCAGGTCGCCAACCTGCAATCGATCTGGACCGTGGTCTACACGCGGCCGTCCCGCTACAACTGGATGTTCCAGTTCTACCTGCGCGCCCAGAACCTGGCGCTCAGCTGGGTCGGCACGGGGCGCTTCATCTTCAGTCTGAACTACACCGACGCCGACTTCGACGCGGTGGCCGACAAGGTCCTGGCCGCCGCCCGCGCCATGCAATGTGATGGCTTCTGGTGGGCGCCGCCGACCCAGACGGACAAAGGCATCAAGCGCAGCATCCTGCGCGAGATGCTCGGGCTCCGCGGCTGAGCCGGAACGCCGAATGCCTTCTTGAGCGCACGGCGCGCCGGTCGGCGAAGCCGCCGCCGGCGCCGTGACAGCACGACTCACGCGTGCCGCGCGTGGTGCATCGGGTCGATCAGCTCACCACGCAGCAGCTGCAGCGGCGCCTTGTGATAGAGCCAGATATCGTGGAACGGGTCGGTCAGGATCTTGGTCAGCCACACCAGCCCGGTCTGCACATCGCGCACGAAGAAGAGCTGCACCGTGCGAAACAGCACCGCGCCAACACCGAGCGCGATCCACATCTTGGACAGGTGGTCCAGGAAGCTGGCGGCGTCGAAAAAGGGCGACGCGAACACGCCAAACAGCGTCGGGCTGGCGTACAGCACCAGCGGTGACAGCGCCCAGATCGACATCAGCACCACCTTGCGACGCAGGTTGTAGCCAACCTTGACGTCTTCCTTGTACTTCTGGGTCGCCTGGTTCACGTCGTCGTAGCCCTTCGGCTCGAAGAAGAAGTGTCCCGACTGGCGGGTCACCATCGAGACGATCCAGCCCAGCAGTCCGGCCAGGGCGGGATGTGTGAACAGCAGGAAGTACGAGGCTACGAAGCAGCAGGCGCTGACAAAATGCAGCGACTGGTTGATGCGGCTGTGGTGATAGAAACGATGGTCGTCCCATCGCTGTTCGGCAAGCGCCTTGAAGAAGCCGGTGGTGGCCATGGACTCTCCTGATGGATGGGGTGAGGATCGAATGCCTCACAGTCACCCGGATCGCGCCCCGTGGCCAGCGAACTTGCGGTGACTTTTCCCAGGAGAGTGTGTGCGAAACGTGTGACGCTCCGACGAGGCCGCGCGGCGACGCGGGTTGCGTCGCCGCGGGTCGGAACGTGGTCTTAGAAGATGAACGGGATGTCGACCTGCACGATACGGTACTTCTGCTCTGACAGGGGCTTGTCCAGCCCCTGCGAGTACGAGATGCCCGGGCGCAGCCACATGGTCTTGCTGAGCTTGAAGTGCGCGCGCGGTCCGACTGCGAAGGTGAGGGTGTCCAGATTGGCATCGAAGAACGGGGCCTTCACCGCCATCGGTGCCAGGCGGTGCGGCCCTGACAGCCAGCGCTGGTAGCGAAGCTCGCCTCCCACCGACAGCTGCGGAATCACGAAGTAACCCAGGTGCAGACCCGCCGTCGAATTGGTCCGCGCCGAATCCGGAGCGGCTCCGGTCATATCGTTGCCGCGCACCCGGAACAGCTGGAGGACCGTAGCCTCGACCTGGGCGGTGAACCCGTTCGACACGTACCCGAAGCCAACGCCGGCGATCGCGGTCATGTAGTTCACCGCGAACATGGCGTTGTCCATCGCGGAGCGGGCGTTGATGCCCGCGCCGTTGGCGGCGGCGGCGCCGAGGTTCGGCATCTGTCCGGCGCCCTGTCCGATCGGAATGGTGGTGCCCAGGAAGCCCGCCAGCCGGAAGGCATCCATCTTGTGCGAGTAAGCCGCCGCGACGATGGGGTTAAGGAACGAGCTGCCATCCGGGGTCACCCCTGGTGCATCGTTGTTCACCCAGCCCAAGCGAATGATGGGTGCGATCTCCGGGGTGATCTTGTAGCTGGCCAGCAGCATCGACGTCTGGCTGCTTCCGGAGTTGCCCGCCGTGTCCTTGTAGAAGGCCACACTGGTGTCCGACCGAATCACATTGCCCACGGTGAGCGGGCGCATCTGCCAGGGCAACGAGTACGGCGGCGGCGGAGGCGCGGGCGGAACCACCGGGGTCGCCGGGGTCGCAGTCTTGGCCACGGTCGGGGTCTCCGCCGGTGCAGGCGCGGCCAGGGCGGGCGGCGCCGCCGCGGGCACCGGTTCAGCCGCGGGCGGTGCCGCTTCGACGGGCGCGGGCGCTTCGTCGGCGTGGGCCATCACGGGCCCGAACAGGGTTCCCGTCAGCGCGCTGAGCGCGACCAGGCCGGCGCCCCGATAGCGCGCAGAGCGGATAGGAGTCCAGGCAAGCCAGCTTCGACAGTGATCGATCGTTTTCACGGTTGTTCCTTTTCTCCTCGTTGTGCACGGCCATACGGCCGCGGCGGGCAAGCTTCTGACCTTCGAGGAAGCCGGTCAGGCGCTCGCGATGTCACAGACACGGCCCAGACCAATGCGGGCCGGTATTCAGTTGGGGACCGACACGGCACTTGGCCGCCGTGGTTCGGTGGAACCGGCCGACGGCTTCAGGGCGCGGGTCGGTGGTCCATTCTCTCGGGCTTAAGCAGCCTTGGCGTGGGTTTGCCCCTCCAGGAAGCTGATCAGGCGTTCGCGGTAGTCGTAGTAATCACGGTGCTCGATCACGGCGGTGCGATCGCGCGGGCGCTCGAAAGGCACCTTGACGATCTCGCCCAGGCGCGCGTTCGGGCCGCTGGTCATCATCGCCACCCGATCCGAGAGGAACAGCGCCTCGTCCACGTCATGCGTGACCATCAGCGCGGTCTTGCGGTTGGCGGACCAGGTGTCGATCAATACCTGCTGCAGCTCGAAGCGCGTCAGCGAATCCAGCATGCCGAACGGCTCGTCCAGCAGCAGCACCTTGGGATCCAGCGCGAAGGCCCGGGCGATGCCCACCCGTTGCCGCATGCCCCCCGACAGATCGCCGGGCTTCTTGTGCAGCGATGCCCCCAGCCCCACCGCATTCAGGTAGTGGACGGCGATGTCCTCGCGTTCCTTGCGTGACGCATCCGGCTTCGCCTGCTCGACTCCCAGCAACACATTGCCCAGCGCCGACATCCACGGCAACAAACACGGCGACTGGAACACCACGCCCCGATCGGTGCCGGGGCCGGGAATCTCACGGCCGTCGACCAGCACACCGCCTTCGGTGGGCTCGGAGAGGCCAGCCGCGATCGACAGCACCGTCGACTTTCCGCAACCCGAGTGCCCGATCAGCGAGACGAACTCGCCCTTGGCCACCGACAGGTCGAAATCGTCGACGATCACCGCCGGCTTCCCGTTGCCATCGGCCGGGGGATACGACTTCGTCAGGTGAGAGATCTCCAGGAACTTGTCCTCGCGCGCGCTCACGCCGCCACCGTCCGGGCGGTCGCCACGTGCGTCAACTCGGCCGCCGCGGGCGGCGCGACCAAGGGCTCGATGGTCGCCCCGGGCGCTGACGACGACCCGGCCGGACGAGACGACGCCGCCGGATCCACCGACGCGGGCGCTGCGACGCCACCGGGCCGCTTGCCCGGCCCGAGCAGGTATTCGATCACGGTGTTGCGCACGACCTTGAAGCGCGCGTCATGGTTCATCGCCTTCCGATCCCGGGGGCGCGAAATGGCCACCTCCACCGCCGGTCCCAGGGTGGCCGACGGCCCCATCGAAAGCGGGATGATCCGATCCGCCAGCAGGATCCCCTCGTCCACGTCATTGGTGATGAGCACGATGGTCTTCTTGGTCTCTGACCAGATACGACCAATCTCGTCCTGGATGGTCGCGCGGGTCAGGGCATCCAGCGCGCCCAGCGGTTCATCCATCAGCAGGATGTCGGATTCCATCGCCAGCGCGCGCGCCACCGCCACCCGTTGCCGCATGCCGCCCGACAACTCGGAGGGCTTCTTCTGGAACGCGTGCCCCAGGTTCACCATCTTCAGGTACCGCTCGACGTGCGCCCGCTTCTTGTCGAGGGTCCAGTCTCCGAAGGTCTGGTCCACCGCCAGCAACACATTGTCGAAGGCAGACAACCACGGCAGCAGCGAGTAGTTCTGGAACACCATCCCCCGATCGGCCCCCGGCCCCGTGACCGGCTTGCCGTCCACGGTGATCGACCCACTGTCGGGATGATTCAGTCCCGCCATCAGGTTGACCAGCGTGGTCTTGCCGGCGCCCGAGTAGCCTACGATGGCGACGAATTCGCCGCGGGCGACTTCCAGGTTGATGCCCGCCAGGACCTCGCTCCGATCGCGGCGCGGCCCGAATCCTTTGGTGACGTTCTTGAGTTCGAGGAATGCCATGGCTCTTTCGTTTTCAGGCCACCCGAAGGCGTCGTTCGACCATACTCATCAGGCGATCCAGCACGAAGCCGATCAGGCCGATGGTGAGGATGCACAGGATGATGTGCTCGTAGATCAGGCTGTTGTATTCCTGCCAGAGGAAGCCACCCACGCCGGGACTGCCGGTCAACATCTCGACGGCCACGATCACCAGCCAGGCGATGCCCAGACTCAGACGAAAGCCGGTGAACATGTACGGCAGCGTCGCGGGCAACAGCACCTTGTAGAAGGTCTTGGCCGGCGACAGTTGCAGCACCTTGGCGACGTTCAGGTAGTCCTGCGGGATGGACCGCACGCCCAGGGCGGTGTTCAGCACCGTTGGCCACATCGCGCAGATGGCGATGGTGAACAACGCCGCCGGCTGCGACTTCTCGAACAGCACCAGACCCAGCGGTAGCCACGCCAGCGGCGAGACCGGGCGCAGGATCTGGATGATGGGATCCAACCCCTTGGCGAACAGCTTCGATCGCCCCAGCAGGAAGCCCAGCGGCGTCCCGATCAGCAGCGCCAGGGTGTAGCCCTTGGCCACCAGCCACAGCGAGTACCAGGCGAAGCGCATGATGCCCTGGTCCAGCTCTCCCCGCTTCTCGAAGGGCGCCACGATGAAGGGCCGACTGACCTGCCAGGTCTTGGCCGGCGACGGCAGGTTCTTCGACCAGGTGGCGCTGCTGGCGGCCCAGATGCCGATGATCGCCAGGACGCCCAGCATCGGCAAGACGAAGGCGCCCACGTCGATGCGAACTTTTGTCTTTGTGGCCATGTGAGTATTGCTCCTTCGTGCTGTCGTCTCGGGCTTTGGCTCAGACCTTGAGCGCGTTGATGCTGAACGCCTTGGCGTATTCCTCAGGCTTGCTGGGATCGAACGCGACGCCGTCGAACAGCTTCTCGGGCTTGTTGTCGAGGCCCCCGTGCTTGACGCCGATCTCCTTCATGGCCGCCTCGTAGATGTCGTGGCGCATGACCTCCTTGGCGACGCCCTTGTAGTCGGGCACCCCCGGCAGCATGCCCCAGCGCCGGAACTGCGACAGCCACCACACCGCGTACTTGGGCTGCGGGAAGTTCGTGTTGCGCGAGCTGAAGATCATGTAGTTCGGATCTTCCTTCTTGCGCCCGTCGCCGAAGTCGTAGTGTCCCTGCAAGCGACCGAGGATCAGCTCCTTCGGACAGTTGATGTAGGTCGCCTTGGACACCAGCTCAGACTGCTCGGGGCGATTCTTCATGTCGTCCAGCCACACGCTGGCCTCGTGCAGCGCCTTCAGGACCGCCTTCACCGTGCGCGGGTTCTTCTCGGCAAACTCGGCGGTGAACGCGCACACCTTCTCGGGATGATCCTTCCAGATGTCCTGGGTGTTGATGGCGGTGAAGCCGATCCCGTCGGCAATGGTGCGGGCGTTCCAGGGCTCGCCCACGCAGAAACCGTCCATCTTGCCGACCTTCATGTTGGCCACCATCTGCGCCGGCGGGACGACGATCAATGAGACGTCCTTGTCCGGATTGATCCCACCCGCCGCCAGCCAGTAGCGCATCCACATCGCGTGTGTTCCGGGAGGGAAGGTCATGGCGAAGGTCAGCGGGGTGCCCTTCTCCTTGGCCTCCATCGCCAGGGGCTTCAGCGCCTTGGGATCGGCTTGAACCTTGCCCTTGTAAGCATTCGACAGCGAGATCGACTGACCGTTCCGGTTCAGCAGCCACGGCACGATCATCGGCTTCTTCGGCGATCCCAGCAGCCCCATGGTCGATGCGATGGGCATACCGATCAGCATGTGCGTCGCCTGGATGTCGCCGTTGGACAGCGAATCGCGGATGGCGGCCCAGCTGGCCCCTTTGCTGACCGTCGAATTGATGCCGTACTTCTTGAACAACCCCTTCTCGTGAGCGATCACGATCGGCGAACAATCCGTCAACGCGATCATCCCGAACTTCAAATCGGGGGTCTCGGGACCTTCCTCGGCGGCCCAGCTGGCCTTGGCGCGCAGAAGACCGGCGCTGCCGATCAATGCGGCGGCGCCTCCGACAAACTCGCGGCGGGAAACACCCGTCCGTTGTGACCTCGATTCGATCGGGAAAGAAGAAACCGGCTTGGTGGGGGTTCGTTTCATGCCCCTACTTTGGCCCACCCCACGTTTCCAACGCTTTTCGGCGCTGCCCCATCGAAGTAAATCTTTTTTCTTAATGTCGACTCAGGACGATGACCGGTTGGTCGCCGATCGAAGACCGTTGCGAAACATGATGTTGACAGTCGGACACCCGACCCACGGTCGCCTGCCGTCAATCGCCGACCGCGCCAGCGGCGCACCGCCGCGCCGAATTCAGGACAGACCGTACTTGCGCAGCTTCTCGTACAGCGTCGATGGCGCGATGCCCAGGGCGCGCGCCGCATGGACCCGGTTGCCCGACAATTGCGCCAGCGTCTGCTTGATGGCTGCGCGTTCCAGGGCGTGGAGCGCGTGTCCCGCCAACGGCATCCGCTCGAGCAGTGTCTGCTCGGCCGGGGGTTCGGCCAGGCGCAGGTGTCGCGGCTCCAGCACGCCACCGTCGACGAAGGCCAGCGCACACGCCAGCACGTTCTTCAACTCACGCACGTTCCCCGGCCACGGGTGCGCCCGCAGGGTTTCAAAGACGCTGGGGACGATCACGATGTCCTCGCGGTCCAGATCCATCAGCAGCCGGGCCACCAGGTGCGGAAGATCTTCCAGTCGCTCGCGCAGCGGCGGCAGCGACACGATCGCGGCCGCCAACCGAAAGTAGAGGTCCTGGCGAAACTGCCGGCCGCTCACCAGCGCGCCCAGGTCACGGTTGGTCGCCGCGACGATGCGGACGTCAACCCGCCGATCGCGCGTGCCGCCCACCCGCCGCACCAGCCCGTTGTCCAGCACGCGCAGCAAGCGCGGCTGGAGATCCAGCGGCAGCTCACCGATCTCGTCGAGGAACAACGTCCCGCCGGCGGCGCGCTCGAAGGCGCCCGGATGCTCCGCGTGGGCGCCGGTGAAAGCGCCGCGTTCGTGTCCGAACAGCTCGCTCTCGATCAGATTGGGGGAGACCGCGCCACAATCGAACACCACGAAGGGTTGACGGGCCCGCGGGCTCAGCTCGTGGGTCAAGTGGGCCAGGACGTCCTTGCCGGTTCCCGTCTCGCCGACCAGGGTCACCGTGACCTCGGTCGGCGCCAGGCGCCCGACCACGGCGTGGATCTCGGTCATGCGCGGGGACACCGGACCGGTCGCTGTTCCGTACACGGGCAGAGGAATGGGCGGGCCGAGGTTATTCCGGACGGCCGTCGCGGAGAAGCTGGCATCGGTCGGGCGCTGCAATCGCCCGGAGACCTGCCGCGGCAAGCGCCCCGCCGACGTCCCCAGCGCCAAGGGGACCGTCCTCGGAACGAAGGTAGCTGTATCCATGAAGGATTCTTGCTCCGATGAGAGGGGGGAGGTGGCCGACGGTTGGGATGTCAATGTCCCTGCCTCTTACTTCAAGCCGCCCGATGAAGGTGTGACAAGACGGGGCCTGTTCGGTGTCATCGGCCGCCGCCCGGCCGGGGGGCATCCGCGTCACCTTCTCGTCGCCGAATCTTGGCCGGTCCGCCTCGCGTTCTCCCCGGTTGCGTCGCGATGACCGCCGACACTGGCGGCATGGAAATCAAGACCCTCGCTCACATCTCTGACCTGCACATCGGGAAGAACGTGGAGACCGAACGCCGCGCGCTCGGGATTCGCGATGCCCTGCTGGCGTCCGACGTGGACCACGTGGTGGTGACAGGCGATTTGACCCATCGGGGTCGCAAGACCGAGCTTCAGACGTTCTGGCGGATCTTCGGCCCCCTGGCCGAGATGAATCGTCTGACGCTGGTCCCCGGTAATCACGATCGGCTGGGCGACGATGTCGCGGGCGCGATTCAGGCTGGTCCCACCGTGTCGGTGACCGAAGCACCCGGTTTGCACCTGGTGCGCTTCGATTCGACCGGTCCGCACAACCGGGCGTGGCTGGCTGGCCACGGAATGATGCTGGACCAGGACGTACGCGCCATCGAACAGGCCACCGCCGCCCCGCGTCCCGGCGCGGTGGTCGCGATTCTGCTGCACCACCACGTGTTGCCGCTGCCCGCCGACCACACGGCCGAGCGGGTCTGCACCTGGCTGGGATGGCCCTATGCCAATGAACTGGAGAAGGGCGCGGATCTCCTGGCCACCCTGCGGGGGCGCTGCGACTTGGTGCTCCACGGGCATCGTCACACCCCCCAGGCCATCACCCTGTTCGAGAACGAGGCGCGGCCGCTGTCCGTGTTCAACGCCGGCTCTTCCACCGAACTGGGTCGCCTCCGGGTCTTCTTTCATGGCGCCGGTCGGCTGCGCCCCGGCTTCGGATGGTTGCCGACCGGCGAATCGCCCGAGTCCGGATACGCCTCGACCATCGTCACGCACGAGGGGCGGCGCCCGGGATCGTCCCGAGCCGCCTGAAGAGGACCTGCGCCCCACCCTCCCGACGCCAGAACATTCTTCTCAAAGAAAGGAAAGCCATGTTTGACTTCGACGTTCGCGACATTCCTCCTGAGCCGGAGGCCGATCTGCTGAGCCACCTGGACGTGCCGGGGTTTCGGGATGAACTGCAACGCCCCATCTCGGTCATCCCGCGGCGCCCGTCGCTGATCGTGTCACCGACCCAGACGCTGCGCGAGGTGACGGCGGCGATGCGGGAGCAACGAACCGGAACCGCGCTGGTCGCGGCGGAGGGAGCGGTGCTGGGCGTGCTGCTGCAACAGAACGTGATCGCCAAGCTGATGGCCACCCCGGCGTTGGCTCCCGACGCGCCGGCCTGGATGGCGATGACCAACGACCAGGAATCGTTGCTGGAGACCGCGTCGGCGGGCGTCGCGCTCCACCGGATGCGCCTGGCCAATGCCCGGAGCCTTCCGATTGTCAGTCGATCGGGCGCCATTCGGGGCCTGCTGGATCTGCACGATCTGGTCGCCTGGCTATGTGACCGCATCGCGGCCCGAGCGACGGAGCTTCCGTCCCGCACGGGCGCTTCGGCGCTTGCCAGTAACGGAACGAACGGAACGTGAGCCCAACGCCCGGGCTGCGGTCGCCCCGTTTCGTCAGCGTGTCCGAGTTGTCACGCCGCGATCCTCCGGCCTCGCTAACCTCCGAAAGGGCCATGCAAATCCTGGTAGTTGAGGACGATGCGGACATCCGACTGGCGCTGGAACAAAACCTCAGCGACGCGGGATACGCCGTGCTGGCGGCCGGCACGGCCGGCGAGGCCATCCGGCTGGCGGGAGTTTCCAGGCCCGACCTGGTTCTGCTGGACCTGATGCTCCCCGACCGGCCCGGCACCGACGTTTGTCGCATGCTGCGGAGCAATCCGGACACGCGCGACGTCCCGGTCATCATGGTCACGGCGCGCGCCCATGAGGACGATCGCATCGAGGGCTTCGAACACGGCGCGGACGACTACGTCGCCAAGCCGTTCAGCATGCAGGAGCTGCTTCTGCGCATCGAAGCGATGCTGCGTCGTCGCCGCCCGCCCGCAGCGCCGGTGCCCCACGTCGATTCGGCGACCGCCGTGGTGCGCGAGCAGATCCGCGTGTGGAACGGCTTCTCTCTGAATCACCTCGAGCGCGGTGAGTGGCGCGACTGCCAGGAAATCTGTCGAACCATCCTGCGCCGATACTCCGCGTCGTTGACGCCGGCCGAGGTCGGCAGTCTGTTGGAGCGCATTCGCCGCTGCACCGACAAGCTGGGCGGCTACATCCCGTAGCCTCCGGAAATGTCAACGCCAAGTTACCGACAAATAGCCCCTTGGAAACAGTCCGTTTACACGAGCTGACTAGGATGTCCCCCCGTGGGTCGAGGTGGTCTTTTTCACACCGGAACTTGGGGAGGGAATTCGCAATGAGCCAAATGTTGTCTGTGTTGAAACATCTGAGGGTGGCTGACCTGGTGGGGCTGGCGGGGCGGTTGGCGGGATTGGCGCTGTTCGTGGGCCTGATCTACAGCTACTGCCACGCCCTGGTGGAGACCTGCTTCCGCGGCCTCCACTAGAAATTCGACGTACGGGATCGGCTGGGGCGGGCCCGGGCTTCGCGTGATATCGTCCTGGTCGCGATGCACGCGAATCGGTGGCCGGTCGCCAAAGCACTGGTTGCGCTCGTTGCGTCATCAGCGTTTGTTGGTTGTACGCAAAATCCTGCGGCGAATTCCCCACCCGGGGACGCTGGGACAGGCGGCGTTGCCGCCGTTGCGGGGCACGGCGGCACGGGTACCGGTGGGAACAGCAGCGGGGGGAGTGGGACCGGCGGTACCGGAACCGCGACGGGCGGCACGACAGCTTCGGGAGGCGCAGCATCGGGGGGAAGCGCAGCTTCGGGGGGAAGCGCAGCATCGGAGGGAAGCGGCGGTACGGGCGGTGCGGGCCTCGGGACCGGCGGCGGACTCGGGAGCGACGGGGGTTCGTCGGGGCACGCAGCAGGAACCGGAGGCACTCAGGCCGGTACGGGCGGACAGGCCGGGGTGGGCACCGGCGGTTCATCGACGACGGACGGTGGCGCAGGCGGCGCCTCAGCGTGCGCGGGCCTCCTCTGCGAGGACTTCGAAACCGGCGCCATCGATCCGGCGAAGTGGGACACGTCGTCAAAGGGCGGCACCCTCGAGGTCCAGACCAAGCAGGTCGCGCACGGCAAGTATGCTTTGCACTTGCAGGGGCTGGGCAGCGGCAGCGACGATTGGGCCACGCTCTTCGCCAAGACTGTTCCCGGGGCGCTGAAGGCCGCCACCACCTTCGGCCGGGCGAGCATGTATTTCTCCGCCGGAGTCTCCGCCAGCCTTCACATTCAATTTCCTTTTGCCGGAAGCAATGGCACCGGTTCAGGCAGCGGGCCCGCGCCGTTGACGAAGCTGCGCTACCTGGAGGTCGGCAGTTACAACGGCCAGTGGCAGCTGTCGATGGACATCCACGACGTGGCGCCCAACATCGAGGACTCCGCCTACGCGGGCGGGAAAATTCCGACCGAGAAGTGGGTTTGCATCGAGTGGGAGTTCGAGGACCAGCCCGAGCGGATCACGTTGTGGGTCGGTGGGACTGCCGCCGGGGTGTTCGACAACATGCACATCAACTACTCGAGTGATGGCGTCAAGTCCGGCGGCACCTTCTACCAGGGGAAGACCAGCGGCCTCATCGGTGTGTTCGACACCTTCGGAATCGGTTTCCATGACTGGCATCCCACGAAGGCCTTCGACCTGTATTACGACGATGTCGTGCTCGACACGAAGCGCATCGGCTGTCCTGCCCAGTGACCCTGGGTCGCCGACGGCGGCCTACCCGTAAACCGGAAAGGCGCGCGTCAGCTCGGCCACCTTGGACCGAACGGTGGCCAGGTTGGCCTCGTCGCGCGGGTTGTCGAGCACGTCAGCGATCAAGTTGGCGGTGGCCACGGCCTGGGCCTCCTTGAACCCGCGGGTGGTCATGGCGGGCGAGCCCAGCCGGATCCCGCTGGTCACCATCGGCTTCTGCGGATCGTTCGGGATGCCGTTCTTGTTGCAGGTCATGTGAGCGGCCCCCAGCAGGCCTTCGGCTTCTTTGCCGGTCAGGTTCTTGGGGCGGAGATCCACCAGCATCACGTGCGATTCCGTGCGCCCACTGACGATGCGCAACCCGCGCGCGGTCAGCGTGGTGGCCAGCGCGGCGGCGTTCTTCACCACCTGCTGCTGGTACTCCTTGAACGCCGGGGACTGGGCTTCCTTGAAGGCCACCGCCTTGGCGGCGATGACGTGCATCAGCGGCCCGCCCTGGATGCCGGGGAAGATCGCGCTGTTGATCGCCTTGGCGACAGGCTCCTTCATCAGGATGATGCCGCCGCGCGGCCCGCGCAGGCTCTTGTGCGTCGTGGAGGTCACCACGTCGGCGTGGGGCACCGGGTTCGGGTAAACGCCGGCCGCGATCAGCCCCGCGTAGTGCGCCATGTCGACCATGAAGTACGCGCCGATGGCCTTGGCCACCTTGGCGAAGCGTTCGAAGTCGATTCGAAGGCTGTAGGCCGACGCGCCAGCGATGATCAGCTTGGGCTTGTGCTCGTGGGCCAGGCTCTCCATCTTCGCGTAGTCGATGGCCTCGTTGGCGTCGAGGCCATAGCTCACGACCTTGAACCACTTGCCGCTCATGTTCAGCGCCATCCCGTGGGTCAGGTGACCGCCTTCGGCCAGGCTCATGCCCATGATGGTGTCGCCCGGCTGTAACAGGCCGAAGAACACCGCCTGGTTGGCCTGCGAGCCCGAGTTGGCCTGCACGTTGGCGTGTTCAGCGCCGAAGAGCTGCTTCACGCGATCGATGGCCAGCTGCTCGACGACATCGACGTTTTCACACCCGCCGTAGTAGCGCCGGCCCGGGTAACCCTCGGCGTACTTGTTGGTCAGCTGCGTGCCCTGCGCCGCCATCACAGCGGGGGACGCGTAGTTCTCCGAGGCGATGAGCTCGATGTGGTCTTCCTGGCGCTGGTTCTCGCGCTGGATGGCGGACCAGATCTCGGGGTCAACAGAGGCGATGGTGGATTGGCTTCGATCAAACATACTTGGCGGTCCTTCCCAAAGAAGCCGAGCATACTGCCAACCGCGCGCGAAAACGCAACCGACAAGAGCGTCAGCGACGACGACGACGGCAGCGCCGGAGCGCGCCGAGCACGCTGGCGAACGCGCAGACACTGAGTCCCGTCGCGGTCGCGCCGGCGTCGTTCACCGCACAGGCGCAGCCGCCCCCGGGCGTGGTTTCACCGGGCTTGGCGCCGCCGCTGCCGGTCGCCATCGCACCGCCCGTGCCTGCTCCGGGCGCGGCGCCGCTGCCGGTGGCGCCCCCGGTCGCTGTCTGGCCGCCCGTGCCGACGACGCCGCCGGTGGCCGCACCGCCCGTGCCGGGTGCGCCACCGGTGCCGTTGCTCGCCGCCTCGCCGCCACCGCCCGAGCTGGGTCGCCCGCCTGCGCCCGGCGCACCGGCGCTGCCCGCCGAACCGGAGTGCCCTCCCCCGCCCGCGCCAGTCGCGCCGCCGCGTCCGCCACCGCCGCCGCCGCCGCTCGGGTTTCCGCCAGCCGCCGACAACCCGACCTCGAACGCGCCCAGATCTGGCGCGACCCCGCTGAACGGCAAACCCACGTCGGTGCCCTTGTCGATCAGATCGCTCCCCGCCACCAGATGCATGAACGACACCTTCGGCAAGCTGCCATCGGCAGCGCGGGGCCCGTCCACGCCGGTCGTGGCCACGCTTTGAAAATCGGCGGCCGACGGCGTCACCCCCGACACCGTCCAGGAATTGAAGGCGTTGTCGGTTCCCGAATCGTTCGACAGCAACGTGCCCCCGAAGGCCAGGTTGTTGCGCAGGATGCCGACGTGGATGTCGGCACCGCTTCTGTCCATGCCCAGCAAGTTGAAGTCGGGGTGATTGTTGTAGCTGGTGTTGCTGTGGAAGATCACCGGCCCCGGATGGTGGTTGGCGTAGAACCCGGCGGCCTTGTTCTGAAACGACAGGCACCCGCGCACCAGGTGTTTGGGTGGATTGGCGGGGAACGTCGACGTGTCGGTTCCGTACCCGCCCGCCTTGATGCCATTGCCGTTGCCGATGCTGGTCATCGTGTCGGGCAGGTAACCGTTGAACCAGGCCCACGAATTCTCGATGGTCACCACGTCGAACGCATTGATCAGGTCGAAGCCATCGTCGCTGTTCCACCAGGCGCGACAGCCGCGAAACACGTTGCCGGGGTTGTTCGCCGACACGTGCGCGCCGAAGCCGTCGGCGCTCTCCCCGGCGCCGTTCGACGTCATCGGATCATAGTTATGGTGGGCATCGCAATTCAGCACCAGGTTGTTGCTGCCGTTCTGGATGAACAGACCCGGGCCCATGTTGTGGTGCAGGTTCAGCTGCTCGAACAGGTTGTTGCTGCCCGAGACCCACACCCCCCACGATTCGTGGTTCAACATGTTGTTCTGGGGCGCACCTTTCACCTCGAGACCCTTCAGGTGAATCCAGTTGCCCGACACGAAGATGCCCTTCACCCGGCAGGAATCCTTGATGCCGGCGAAGTCGAACACGGGGATCTCGCCCGGGTAGGCCCAGTAGTGGATCAGGTTGCCCGAGGCGCCGTTCTTGTTCAGCACCACCCCGCTGATGATGGCGGTCCCGCTGCTGCAGGTAGAGGTGCCGGCGGTATACCCGTAGGTACCGCCGCGAAAGTAGACCGTGTCGCCGGCGGCGGCGGCCGTCTGAGCCTTGGCGAAGGACGCAAACGGTTCTGCCATGGTGCCGGCGTTGGCGTCGCTGCCGGTCGGGGCCGGGGCCACGTAATATGTCGCGGCCGCCTCCGCCGTCGAGCGGGCCGCCGCAAGCGCCGCCAGGACCACCCCGGCGACCCACGTGCGATTCAGCGTCCCCGCACGCACCTGGTCATGCCTTTCAAGCGGTCTTGCGGGCGCGGCCGACTGCCATCTCGGCCAGCTTCTCGATCAGATCCGGGTACGGATACCCGGCCTCCTCCGCCGCCCAGGCCAGATCTTCCCCGTCGGCCAGATAAGGATTCGGGTTGGCCTCGACCACGTAGATGGCGTCGTCGTGCGCCAGCCGCACGTCGATGCGACCGTAGTCGCGCAACCCGGCCGCCTTGTAGGTCCGCACCGCGACGTCCGACAGCCGCTGGATCAGGCTCTTGGAGAGATCCTTCGCGACCATGTTCTCGATCCCGCGGCTCTCGCGGTACTTGACGCTCCACTTGGCCTTGAAGGTCGCGATGCGGCCTTCCACGTTGGGTTCGTTCTTGAACACCATCTCGATGGGAGGAAGCGCCTTGGGGCGATCGTTGCCGATCACCCCCACGTACAGTTCCCGGCCCTCGATGAACTCCTCGACGATGGCGTCGGTGCCGATCTTGTCGTGAATGAACAGGATCCGGTTGTTCAGCGCCTCGTCGTCGCGCACGACCGACGACTGCGCGATGCCGACCGACGCATCCTCGTCCAGCGGCTTCACGATCAAGGGAAATCGCAGATCGCTGGGGCGCTGAATGGGCTGACCCCGCACGCACACCATGAAGTGTGGGATCAGGATGCCATGGTACGCCAGCACCTTCTTGGTGAGCGCCTTGTCGCGCGCCAGCATCAGCCCCTCGCACGAAGCGCCGACGAAGGGCATCCCCAGCATGTCCAGCAGCGAGGCCACCGTGTAGTCCAGGGCGGAATCGCCGCGGAACCGCTCGGCCAGATTGAACACCACGTCGCAGGGTTGCGCCCGCAAGCCCGCCACAAGTTGATCGATGTCGTCGCGGAAGCCCAGGCAGCGCACGTCGTGCCCACGCGCGATCAGCGCCCGCGCGACGTCGAACTCGGCTTCGTCGACGGATTCGATGTGCTTCGAGAAGTCCTGCGTCGCCGGGGGCGCATCATCCGTGTCGAACAACACCAGAATCCGCGTCTTCTTCATGACCAGCCTTGCAGCGCAGCATTCACCCTGTTGCGATCCTGGCGGCGCTTCATGTCGCGAATCTACGTCGACTCCTGGGGTTCTGTCGACATCTCGTCGCCATGAAGGTGCTAACGTACGCGGCCTTTCACCATGACCATCGATCCCGATCTTCAGCGTTTGCAGGCCGCCATCGGCTTGCGGCGTACTTTTGCCATCATCTCGCACCCCGACGCCGGCAAGACCACGCTGACCGAGAAGCTGCTGCTTTACGGCGGCGCGGTTCACCTGGCCGGCTCGGTGAAGCAACGGTCGAACACGCGCCAGACCACCAGCGACTGGATGGAGATCGAACGCCAGCGCGGCATCTCCATCTCGACCAGCGTGCTGCAGTTCAACTACGCCGGTCGCCACGTGAACCTGCTGGATACCCCCGGTCACAACGATTTCTCGGAGGACACCTACCGCACGCTGGCCGCGGCCGACGCGGCGGTCATGTTGATCGACAGCGTCAAGGGCGTCGAGCCCCAGACCATCAAGCTGTTCCAGGTGTGCCGGATGCGCGGCATCCCCATCGTCACCTTCATCAACAAGATGGACCGCAGCGGTCGCGATCCCTTCGATCTGCTGGACGAGATCGAGCGCGTCATGGGCATCCCCTGCAGCCCGGTGACCTGGCCCGCCGGCTCGGGGCATTCGTTCATCGGGGTCTGCGATCGCTGGAGCGGCAAGCTGCTGACCTTCGAACGCGCCGACGCCGGCTCGCGGCGGGCGCCGATGACCGAGACCGCCTTCGACGACCCCGAGGTCATCCAGGCGCTGGGCGCGAACGGTCATGCCAAGTTGATGGACGAGCTGGCGCTGCTGGCCAGCGCCGGCAATCCGTTCGACCTGGACCTGTTCCGACGCGGTCAGGTCACGCCGGTCTTCTTCGGCAGCGCCGTCACCAACTTTGGCGTCGAACCGTTTCTGGATCGCTTCGTGGAGCTGGCGCCGCCGCCCGGCCCCCGCAAGGTATCGACCGGCGTGCTGGCCCCGACCGAGCCGCGCTTCAGCGGCTTCGTGTTCAAGATCCAGGCGAACATGGATCCCCAGCACCGGGATCGCATCGCGTTCGTGCGCATCTGCTCCGGGCGCTTCTGGCGCGGCATGCAGGTCCACCACCCCCGCACCGGCAAGGATCTGACGCTGGCGCGGCCGGTGCAGTTCCTGGCCCAGGAACGCACCGTCATCGATGAAGCGTACTCGGGTGACATCGTGGGCATCTGGGATCCCGGGGTGCTTCGCATCGGCGACACCTTGTGCGAAGGGGAAGCGGTCGAGTTCGAAGGCATTCCGCGCTTCTCGCCCGAGCACTTCGTGCGCGTGCGCCTGGAAGATCCGTTGAAGCGCAAGCAGCTGAAGAAGGGCCTCGACCAGCTGTCCGAAGAAGGCGCCGTGCAGATGTTCTTCGATCGCAAGCGCCTGGAACGCGAACCCATCCTGGGGGCGGTCGGCGTGCTGCAGTTCGAGGTCATCCAGTCGCGGTTGAAGTCCGAGTACCGGGTGGCGGTCGGGTTTGATCGCCTGCCGTTTCACCTGGCCCGCTGGATCGAGAGCAGCGACGGCACCCCCTTGAACCTGGACAAATTCGAGCTGTCGGGCCGCACCACCTGCGTGCTGGACATCGAGGATCGCCCGCTGATCTTGTTCGATTCGGAGTGGTTGCTGCAGATGGCCGAGCGCGACAACCCGAAGGTGCGGTTCATCGCAGCGGTGCAACCCGGGCGCAGCGCCCGCGGCGGCACGTGATCTGAAGAGACCACGCGCCGCTGCCAGCCGCGCCAGACGCGTGGCGCCGGGTGCCACGCGGATCTGCGCTAGCCCGTCGCGCGCAGGCGTGCCGCGGCCTGGACCAAATTCCGAAGCGCCGCCTCGGTCTCGGGCCAGCCGCGGGTCTTCAGGCCGCAGTCCGGGTTGACCCAGAGCCGCTCGCCGGGCAACACCGTGGCCGCGCGCCGCAACAGCTCCTCCATCTCGTCCACCGACGGCACCCGGGGCGCGTGGATGTCGTAGACGCCCGGGCCGACCTGGTTGGGATAGGCGAAGCGCCCGAAGTCCGCCAGCAACGCCATCTTCGAGCGCGAGGTCTCGATCGAGATGACGTCGGCATCCATCTCGGCGATGGCCCCCAGGATGTCGCCAAATTCGGCGTAGCACATGTGCGTGTGGATCTGGGTGTTGTCGCGAACCCCGCTGGTCGCCAGCCGGAACGCATCCACCGCCCAGCGCAGATAGGCGGCCCGTTCGCTCTTCCGCAGGGGCAGCCCCTCGCGCAGGGCGGGTTCATCCACCTGGATCATCCCGATGCCGGCCGTGTCCAGGTCGTTGACCTCGTCACGCAGGGCCAACGCAAGCTGGCGGCAGGTCTCGGCGCGCGGCTGATCGTCACGCACGAACGACCACTGCAGGATCGTCACCGGTCCGGTCAGCATGCCCTTGACCGGTCGCTTGGTCAGGGACGATGCGAAAGTGGCCCAATCGCGCGTCATGGGCCGCGGGCGCGAGACGTCGCCGAACAGCAGCGGCGGCTTCACGCAGCGGGAGCCGTAACTTTGCACCCAGCCGTTCTCGGTGAACGCGAAGCCCTGCAACTGCTCCCCGAAATATTCGACCATGTCGTTCCGTTCGAACTCACCGTGGACCAGCACGTCCAGGTCCAGCGCTTCTTGCTTCGCGATGCAGGCGCGCGTCTCCGCTCTCAGGAACGCCTGATAGGCGTCCTCGGCCAGCGTCCCGGCCCGCCACGCGGCGCGCGCCGCGCGAACCTCGTCGGTCTGGGGGAACGAGCCAATCGTGGTGGTCGGGTAGGCCGGCAGCCCGAACCGTTCAATCTGCTTTCGGCTGCGCACCGAAAAGGCCGCACCTCGATTCAACAACGCGGGCGTGATGTCGCGAGCGCGGGCGCGCACAACCGCATCGTGAGTTCGCGGGGACCCGCGGCGCGCCTCGACCGCGGCCCGGCTGCCGGCGAACACAAAGCCCTGCCCCACGTCGCTCTCGGCCGCGTCCGCCAGCGCGCGCACTTCCTCCAGCTTCTGCGCCGCGAAGGCCAGCCAGGACTTCAGCTCGGGATCCAGCTTGCGTTCGGAGCGCAGATCGACCGGCACGTGCAGCAGCGAGCACGACGGCGCGACCACCACCCGTTCTGCTCCTAGCGCCCGCACCGCGCGACGGACCAGCCCATGCGCCTGGTCCAGGTCAGTGCGCCAGACGTTTCGACCGTCGACCACGCCCGCCGAAAGGATCATCCCCCGGTTCAAACCGCGCAGCACTGACTCCAGCTGCGTGGGCGCGCGCACCAGATCGACGTGTAGCCCTTCGAACCCCGCCTCGCAGGCGATCTCCAGGTTCTCCTCCAGCGCGCCAAAGTACGTGCACAGCATGAGGCGCGGGCGGGTCGGAACCGAGGACAGACGCCGCAGCGCCCAGCGAAATGCCTCGCGCGTGCGCGCATCGAGATCCACCGTCAGGCAGGGTTCGTCCAGCTGGACCCAGCCCACGCCGTTCGCCGCCAGGGTCGCCAGCAACTCCTCGTAGAGAGGAACCAGCGCATCCACGGCATCCAGCGGGGACACCTGAGCCGGCGCCGCCGCGACCACCTTCGACAGCAGCAAGAACGTCACCGGGCCCAGGATGACCGGACGGGTCTCGATGCCCAGGGCGCGCGCTTCCTGGACCTCGCGCAGGATCTTGCCCGCGTCGAGCTGGAACGACTGGGCGCGTTCCAGCTCGGGCACGATGTAGTGGTAGTTGGTGTCGAACCACTTCGTCATCTCCAGCGCCTCGACGTCCACCCCCCGCCCGCGATCTTGCAGCCCGCGCGCCATCGCGAAGGTGCGGGCCAGCGGATCCTCGATGTCGCGGTAACGTTGGGGCACCGCGCCCACCATCACGGCCGTGTCCAGCACGTGGTCGTAGAACGAAAAGTCGTTGCTGGGGATGTGCTGGATGCCGGCGGCCTTCATGGCTGACCAGTGCCGGCCACGAAGGTCGCGCCCCACGTCGTGAAGCTGGTCGGCGGTGAGCCGCCCCGACCAGAAGGCCTCGCTGGCTCGCTTCAGCTCGCGCTGAAGGCCGATCCGCGGATGGCCCAGGCAGGCGGTCGAGGCGGTCATGACCGCCTCCCCGGGTGCTGGGGCGGAGCAAACGTGGTGGTTGGATTGGGGCCGGTGTCGATTCGCTTCAGCATCTGATGGTCTCCTCGCCTGTCGGGTAATGCGGACCCACGTCCGCGTTGACCGCGAGGGAAATGCCAGCCGAAGCGCACGACAGTGCGCGATCCCGTCGCCAGGACCTTCGGACCGACCGTTGCCCCCGCGGGCTAACAGAGCGCTGCGCGGGAGACGCGATCGAAGCCAGGGCCAACCCCGAAGCTCGGCGCTGGCCTGGACCCTTTCACCTCCCGCGAGGCACTCGGTCGAACCGCCGCCGGATGTCTCCCGGACGTCGGATGCGGGCAGGTCTTCGGGCTTGCGGGCGTTCCGGCTTTCGCCGGCTTCCTTCGTTCGCCGCTTCCCAGCCCGAGGGCCAGTGCATGTGGCGAACGTCGTTCTCGCTTACCGCTGCGGGGCAGCCCCGGATTCTCACCGGGTTCCCTATTAAGCACCGGGCACGAGGCCCGATGCACCAGCACGGGCGACATGTTTGAGGAGCGGGTGATTTCTGTCAAGCCGCGCCACGCGGCTTTGGCGATGGAAAGGGCGAAGCGTCGTCCTACGGAACCACTTCCAGGCGCGCGAAGACGCCAAAGTGATCGGACGGCCACAGACCGGCGGGCGTACGTCCCAGCACCGGATCGGCGCCGACGACCTCGACGCTCTTCACGCGAACCGGCCCACGCGAAAGGATGAGATCGATCCGTTCATTGGCCGCTGACACCGGGTTGGTCAGAGCGTCGGTCTGGCAGCAGGTAAAGCCAGGGGCTCCGCCGGCCGTCTGCGGGAACGCATCCTTGAAAGCACGCGTGATCAAGGGATACGAGCTCAGGCCCGGCGGGCTGTTGAAATCGCCGGCCAGAATGACCGGCCCGGGCAACGGCGACAGCACGTCGACCATGTTCTGGGCCTGCGCCATCTGGATCGCCTGAAACAGCTGAACCTCCAAGTGTCCGTTGGCGAAGACGAAGGGCACTCCCCCAACGCTGGCATTCAGGTGCGATGAGCTGCGGGTGAAGGCCAGCGAGGCCCCGCTGGCGCCACCGACAGCAACGGTCAGCTTGTCGGGAAACGGACTTTGTACGAACGCCGCCGTCTCGACGCCGTCGCGCGCCAGGATCACGTCCCGATCGGTCAGGCGAAGGTCGAACAACCCGCCGGCGCCATCGCTGGCGGGAAGCTCAGCCTCCGCGTTGACGGCCTCGCCAGCGACCCGATAGCCACCGCCGCGCGCGTCCAGCTCGGCCATCAAGGTCGCCAGGAAATCCAGAGCCACCTCGGTCGCGTTCGGGGTGGTCAACCCGGGTTGAAAATCGCTGGGGCGCTGGATGCGATACAGGGACACCTCCTGCAGTGCGACCAGATCGGGCGCGAACGCGATGATCTGATCGGCGAAGATCTTCGCTCGCGATGGGTAATCGCTGGCCTGGACGTTGGCCCAGATGTTGGCGGTCACGCCCGGGATGGCGTCCACGGTCGGCACCGTGGCCAGCGGGAACAGATCGGCGCCCAGATAGAGGTTGTGGGTCATCACCGCGACGGGCACACCCGGCTTCTCGGCGGAGTCTCCGCAGGAGGGCAGCCAGGCAACGATGACCAGCAAGGCGAGCGTGGACTGAAGGACCGGAAGACGCATGGGACGTCAGTTTCGCTGATCCTGTGCCAAGACACGAATTGTCAGGCGGGGTCCTAGGCCGGTCGCGACGGACGGCGGTGGCGCCAGAACGGCGGCAGCAACGGAACGCAGGCAACGACGCCCGCCACGCACAGGACGCCGCCCCACAAGATCGACCGCGACAACCCGAAGCGCTCGGCGGCGAACCCCGCGCGGGCGTTGCCCAGCAACGGCCCGGTCATGTACGACAGTTGCTCGATGCCGGCCATGCGCCCGCGAATCTGCGGCGGGATGGTCTCGTTCCAGATGGTCATCCGAAACAGCGCGCTGATCATGTCGGCTGCCCCCGCCAGCGCCAGGCACACCAGCGCGCCTGCCAGAGAGGTGGCCCGTCCCAAGGCAATGATCGCCACCCCCCACCCCGCCGCCGCCAGCACAATCGCGGCGCCTTGCCGCTCGACCCGCTTGGTCCACCCACTGACCAGCGTCACCGCCAGCGCGCCCACGCTCATCGCCGCGTACAGGTAACCGACCTCCGCCGCTCCGCCCCAGCTCTTGGCCAGCGCCGGGAACACCGCCATCGGCATCGCGAAGGTCATCGCCACGATGTCGACGACATAAGTCCCGATCAGCTCGGGCCGGCTGACGGCGTATCGAAGTCCCTCGATGATGCTGGCCAATCCCGCCGCCTGTGCGTCGTCGCCGGGCGGCATCGACCGGATGGCCGACAGCGCCAGCAACGACAGCGCGAACGTCACGGCATCGAGCACATACGCGAACGACAGCCCGAACCGGGCGATGCAGATCCCCGCCACCGCTGGTCCGATGATCGCCGCTGCGGTCCCGCGCAGGGACGAAAGCGCCGACACGGCCGGCAGATCGTCGGCTTCCACCAGCCGGGGCGTCATCGATTCCAGCGCCGGCCGGTGAAACCCGTTGACCGCCGACATCAGGGCGGCGACGACGAACAGCAGCGCCACGCTGGGATGGGGCATCATCGCATTCACCGCCAGCACCATCGCCCCCGCCAGCAGCAGCGCCTCGGACCACAGCAGCAGACGCCGCCGATCAATCGCATCGGCGTACGCGCCCCCCCACAATGACGTCGCTGCCAGGGGGACCAGCTGAGCCGTGCCAAGCAGGCCCACGATTCCCGAGGACTTGGTGAGGTCGTAGATCTGGACCGGCAGCGCCACGGTGGTCAAGAAGGTGCCCAGCGCGCTGACCACCTGGCCGGCGAACAGAAAACGAAAGTCGCGGTGACGACGTAAGGGAGAAAGGTCTAGCAACATGGGAACACCCTGCGCGGCAACGAAGCTTGGGCGGGTATCACGCGGCGGTCGGCTTGGTCAAGGAGCCGTGGCGGCCGGCGGCCCGTCTGGTTGACTTGGCCAGGTCCCGCACCCAAAGTCCGGCATCGTGACTCGAACGTCGAGCAAGGCAACGCCCGTCAAGAAGCGCACGCCGGCGCGGGAAAACGCCAGCGCCTTGTGGCGCGCGTTTCTGACCAACCGCGGGCTGAACGATTCGAAGACCAGAGAAGATGTGGTGGCGGTGTTTCTGGCGACCACCGCCCACGTCGATCTGCAGTCGCTGCACGCCTTGGTCAAGAAGCGGCATCCCGGCACCGGTTTCGCGACGGTGTACCGGACGATGAAGCTGCTGGAAGACGCCGGGCTGGCGCACGCGCGCCGGTTTGGCGACGCCCGCGAGACCCTGTACGAGGTCGCGGTCGGGCGGTCGCACCACGACCACCTCATCTGTCAGCACTGCGGCAGGATCGTCGAGTTCGTGAGCCCGGAGGTGGAGCGCCTGCAGGATCAGATCGCCGCCAAGCACGGATTCGTGCTGACCCGCCACCGCCACGAGCTGTACGGCACCTGTTCCGAGTGTCGCAGCAACGCCTAGAGGGCGCCATCCTGCGGGATTCTAGAAGCGCGACCGGTCAAGACTCGACCGCCCAAGGTTGATATTGACATTGATTCTCAATTCCGATATTCGATCCCCATGCGGCTCGGTTTCACCCCTGGTTTTCCCATCGGCTTTGCCGCTCTGGCGTTTTCGCTGTCCTGCGGGATCGAGAAGGAACCCGCCGCCGCCCACAAGGCAACGGTGTTCGGCACCGACGATCCCTTCGATATTCCGGCCGCCGGCCTGACGGCCGCCGAGATTGAAGTCTTCAACGTGGGCGATGCGCTCTTCGATCTGCCCCTGCGCGACCACGACGGGCTGGGCCCGCTTTTCACGCGCACCTCGTGCGGGGCCTGTCATTCCGAGGGCGTGCGGGGCCCCGGGCTGGTCCAGAAGATGGTGGTGGTCGAAGCCGACGGCTGGACGCCCGCCCTCGATCAGTCGAAGTTGCCGTTCGGCCACACCGTCCATCCCTTGGCCACGGCTGACGCGTTGACCCCGATCCTGCCACCCGATGGGGATGCGACCGTCAAGGTCACGGTGCGCGTCGGTCCGCCGGTGCTGGGACGGGGCTACATGGAGGCCGTGTCCGATCAGGAGATCGAGCGGGTCGCGGCCGAACAGGCCACGCGCACCGACGGCATTCACGGGCGCGTCAATCACGTGATCTACGCCTCGGAGGCCAACCCGGATGTCCGCTACCACACCCACCAGCCCGGCGATCGGCTGATCGGCCGGTTTGGACTGAAGGCGCGGATCGGCAGCATCGATGACTTCACCGCCGACGCATTCCAGGGTGACATGGGCATCACCAGCCCGTTGCGACCGGTCGAGTTCGCCAACCCCGACGGCCTCACGGACGATCTGAAACCGGGGATCGACGTCGGCATCGACAGCGTGAACCACCGCGCCGATTACATTCGCACCATCGCCATCCCCGCGCGGGCTGCGACCGACACGCGCGGCGCGACCTTGTTCCGACAGACCCAGTGCGCCGTCTGCCATGTCCCAACCATGAGGACGCGCCCCGACTATCCCGTCGCGCCGCTGGCCGGCATCGACGCCCCGATCTACACCGACCTGCTGCTGCACGACCTGGGCGGCAGCCGAGCCGACGGCCTGGCCGAGGGGGAAGCCTCGGGACGCGACTGGCGAACCGCCCCACTCATCGGTCTGCGTTTCAACCGCCAGTTCCTGCATGACGGCAGCGCCGCGACCATTGAAGAGGCCATCCTGAACCACGGCGGTCCCGATTCGGAGGCCTACGGCAGCGTGGCGGACTTTCAGGCCTTGTCTCCTGGCAATCGCGCCGCGCTGCTTGCCTTCGTGTCCTCCCTCTAATTTCTTTCCTCGGAGCCCACCCTCGATGTCTCAGTTCCTTCGTCGTTCGCTCTTGCGTTCGCTCTTGCTCAGCGCTACCGCCGGTTTGAATCTGCTGGCGTGCGGCAGCTCCGATACCGACCAGAAGACCCAGGTCGCGCGCGCCATGCAGCAGTCGATGCAGTCCGACCTGACGACCCTGGCCGCGGCCGCGGTGGACTTGCAGACCGCCGCACCGACGCCGGTCGACCGCGGCTGGGATGCCACGCTGGACGCTCCAGCCATCGCCGCCATGAAGGCGGCGTGGATTCGCGCCCGAAAAGCCTACGAGCACGTCGAAGGCGCGACCGCCCCCATCTTCCCGGATATCGACGCCGCGATCGACGCCCGCTACGACGCGTTCCTGGCCAATCTGAAGGGCGCGGGGGATCCCGATCCGTTCGATGGCGTGGGCGTGACCGGCATGCACGCGATCGAGCGCATCCTTTACGCCGACGTCATTCCTGCCAGCGTGATCAAGTTCGAATCGACGTTGCCGGGGTACCGGCCGGCCGCCTTCCCCGCCACCGCGGCAGAGGCCGCCGCCTTCAAGACCGCCCTTTGCGAGCAGCTGGTCACCGACACCCACACGTTGCTGGCCCAGTGGACGCCCCAGGAGATCGACGTCTCGGGGGCATTTCAGGGGTTGATCGGTCTGATGAACGAGCAGCACGAGAAGGTGAATCTGGCCGCCACCGGCGAGGAAGAGTCGCGCTACTCCCAGCGAACGCTGGGCGATCTGCGGGCCAACCTGGAGGGGACCACCGCCATCTATGGCTTGTTTCGCGATTGGCTGAAGTCGCGTCCGGCCGACGGAACCAAGGCGGGGGGACAGACCGGCACCGCGACCGACGCGGCGATCACCGCCGGGTTCGCGTCGCTGGGCGTGCAGTACGCCGCCCTTCCCGGCGATGCCATCCCTGCCCCTCCTCCCACCTGGAGCGCGGAGACGCCGTCGGCCGCGGACCTTCAAACGCCCTTCGGAACGCTGTTCAAGGCCGTCGCGGACGCGGTCGATCCGACCCGAGCCGGGTCGGTGGTGGACCAGATGAACAAGGGCGCCATCCTGCTGGGCATACCCGCCTTCGCGGAGAAATAGATCCGATGAGCCGGCTCGCATCGCAGACCGCAATCGCCCCCGGGGGAAGCGCGCCGCTGACCTGGCTCACCAGAGTCACGGTGCTGGCCGCGCTTGTCGCGACCACCTCGTGCGGGTCGCCGGTCGAGCCGACCGAACGCATTCCATTCATAGCGTTTGCCAGGGATTTCGACGGATTTCGCACCTGGCCCTCCAGCACCTTCGAGAGCCCTCCGACCGCGACGACCCACGTTGGGGGCCAGCGAACCGTCTACATCAACCAGCTCCCCGCGGCCGACGCCACCACGTTTCCGGTGGGCACGTTGATCGTCAAGGAGACCGCCTCCGATGGCAAGCTGTTCGCCCGCGTGAAACGCGGCAGTGGCTACAACCAGACCGGCGCCGTGGACTGGGAGTGGTTCGAACTCAGCGAGGCCGCCGGCGGCGCCGTCGTGATCGAGTGGCACGGATTCGGCCCCCCCGCGGGCGAGGAGTACGGGGGCGACGCCAGCGGGGGTTGCAACGCGTGCCACAAGGCGGCGCCCGCCAACGACTACGTGCTGTCGCCCTGGTTGACGCTGGCCGGCGCCACGCTGCCACCGACGGACCAACCCGATGGCGGGACCGCCAATGCCATTGCCAAAGGAGCCTCCCTTGTTCCGTAGTCGCTTCCGCGTCGCCCTCGCCGTCGTCACCCTCGCCGTCTTGGAGACGGGCCCGGCGCAGGCCAACCCGCGCCCGTTACCCTTCACTTACCAGACCGAGACCTTGGCGAAAGGGACGGGCGAGATCGAGCAGTTCATCGACTTCAACCCGGTGCGGGCGCGCGACGGAACCGGAGAGGTCTGGTACAACTCGATGCAGCTGCAGACCGAGATCGAGTACGGCATCACCGACCGCCTGGAACTGGCGCTGTATTTCATGTTCGTTCCGACCGTCAGTCCGGATCGGATCGCGCAGATCCCGCAACCTCTGATTGGAAACGGGTCGGCCCAACGTCTTCGCTATCGCTTGGCGGACCCGCAAGCCTGGCCCATCGACGTCGCCGTCTACGGGGAGGTCACCGAGAACGAACGCGAGATCGAGCTGGAGGCCAAGATCATTCTCCAGCGGCGCTTCGGCCGGCTGCGCCTGATCACCAATTTGTGGGCCGAACACGAGTTCTATTTCAACGGAGAGCGAGAGTGGGTCATCAATCCGACGCTGGGCGCGACCGTCGAGCTTTCGCCGCGCTTTCATGTCGGGATGGAGGGATGGTTACGGGCCGAGTTTCCCGACGAATCAGAGACGCGCGTGTTCAACCTGGGCCCACACGTCTACGTGGGGCCAGCTTTCATGGTGAACTTCGGGCCCGTCTGGTTCGCCACCGGCGCCTATCTGCGCGTTACCGATCTGAACCGTGACGTTCAAATCAACGACCAATACGGCCGGATCTGGGTACGCACCGTCGCCGGCCTCGGTTTCTGAGCGGGTACACGGTTCGCGTCCGACGGCTGATTGATTGCAATGACGCGGACGTGCGTCCTAAGCTGCTGTCGTGATTACGACGCGCAGCAATGAACGTCTCGCAAGTTTCATAATGTTCGCGTCGCTGGCCATGGCCAGCCCGCGCGTCCACGCGGCGGACAAGGAAGCCGTCCTGGAAAAAGTGACGGCGTTGAACCGCACCGCGGTCGCTGCCTTTGCCGAGGGCGACTTCAAGAAGACGAAGGCCAAGCTGCTGGAAGCCGTCGCCCTGGGTAAAGAGCCGCTGGCCGGACAGCCCATGCTGGCGCGCACGTACCTGCACCTCGGCGTGCTTTACGTGGATGGACTGGATGACAAGCCCACCGCCATCAAGTACTTCGTGCAAGCGCTGCGGATCAATCCCGACATCGAGGTGACGGCGGCGATGGTCACCAAGACCGTCACGGCGGCCTTCGAAGAAGCCAAGGCCGCGGCCGCTTCCAGCCCGAACGAAGAGGAGAAACAACCGCCTCCCCCTTCCAAGGCGGCCGTTCGCGCCGCCGCCGTCGAGGAGGGAAAAAGCGCAAAGGCGCTGGAAGCGGAAAAGCGCCGTGCCGCTGCGGAATTGACCAAAGCCGAGGCCCAGGCCCGCACGGACAAAGAACGGCTGCAAAAGGAGGTCGCGCAACTGAAGGAAAGCGAGGCCAAGGAACGCGCCGAGAAGGAACGGCTGCAGGCCGAGCTGAAGCGCCTGGCGACCGATGCCAAGAAGCAAATTCAGGATTCGGACGCCCAGACCAAACGCCTGCAGCAGCAAATCAGCGAGGACGCCAAGCGCCAGGCCAAGGAGGCCGACGCCGAAGCCAAGCGAATGGCGCAGGAGACGGCCAAGGAGCGCGCCGAAAAGGAAAAGGTCATCAACGACGGGCTGGCGCGCGAGAAGAAGGAACGCGACGCCAAAGAGAAGCTGGAGAAGGACCTGCAGGACCGCGACAAGATGCTGGCCGATACCAAGCAAGCGCTGGCCGACGCCAAACAGAAGATTCTGCAGCTGGAGAAAGACAAGGCCGACCGCGACAAAGCGATCGCCGACGGTCTTGCGCGCGAGAAGAAAGAACGCGAAGCCAAGGAGAAATTAGACAAGGAAAAGCAGGCCGCCGAGGCGCGCGACAAGGAACGCAAGGCCAAGGAAGACAAAGAACGCGCCGACCGCGAAGCGGCGTACGCCGGCCCCGACGTGCCCGCCCACTTCTCCGAGAACATCTACTGCGACCTGGCCGAGGTGGCACCGGCCGGCGTCGACCTCTACGTTCACTGCCTGGCGCAGCACAAGCTGAACGCAAAGAACCTGTCGTTCTTCTATCGGGTCAGCACCGGCTCGGTCTACAGCTCAATCGTCATGGAAAAGAACAAGAAGGGCTGGTTCACCGCCCTCATCCCCGCCAACCGCATGACCGGCAAGGTGCTGCACTACTACACCGAGGCCCGCAACGAACGCGACGCGGTCGTGGCCGCCAACGGCAAGGCATCGTCGCCCAACGTCCTCACCTTGCGGGCCAGCCCCAAGTAGCCTCGGTCACGGGGCGCGCCGCGCCGGCGCCGTTTCAACGCGAGGGCAGCAGACGCCCGCGCGACTCCGAGGTCGTGGGGATGGGCTTCGACAGCACGATCTTGCGGCCAGCCTTCCGTCCCTGCTCGTACGTCTCCGTCGCCTGGATGCCGATGCCCGCGCCCCCCGTGCGCCGCGGGTAGCGACGGGCCAGATAAGCGTCCAGCGCCGGATCCCCGACCCACACCAGGCCCTCGCGCTGGTTGTCGGCTGACGCCGCGACCAGCTTGTCGTCGAAGCCCATCATGACCCCCAGCACGAACCGGCGCCGCTCTCGGTTTTCCGAAATGCCCATCTGTGCTTGGTGCTGGCGCCAAAGCCGGTCGGCCGTGGCCATCAAGAAGCCGTGGACGTAGACGGCGACGTCCAGATTCGACGGCGTCCCGCACAGCTCCAGCACCCGACCGCGCTTGCCCCGAAGGGCCACGTAGGACGGTACCCAGATGGCCTCGACGAAGAAGTGCCGCGCCAGCATGCCCGCCAGCACGTGCTCGCCCGCCGAAACCCGGCCGCTCGGCTGGCCGACCTGGCGAAAGGTGAAGCCCTCGCGGGCGATGGCGGCGGACGCGTCGATGTTGTGCTTCAGCATCAACCGCTGCGCCGCCCGCATCGCGGCCTCGGCTTCGTGCGCGTTCGGGCTGTCGGCCAGCGCCAACAACCGAGCGATGCGGCGCAGGATCGAACCGCCCGGGCCCTCACCCTCGCCCCCGGCGCCCACGTCCGGAACCCCGGTGGCCGAGGCATCGATCCCGTGCTGCCGACACAGCGCCTCGAAGGCCGGGCCGTGGGCCGTCTGGTCGTGGATGCCCAGCACCTCGTCGACGAACTGGTGCGCCATCTCGTGCTTCAGGACCTCGCGCACGACCATCCACGAACGCTCGAGCACCAGCGCTCGCGACAGCGACAGGGTGCGCGCGCGCCCGTCCCACGCCCCGAGCCGCCTCTCCACGTCCGACAACGCCAACACCGGTCGCCGCAGGCGTCGGGCGAAGTGGTTCTGGTTGATCTCGGCCCAGGTCTCGGAGAGTTGCAGCAGCAGGGCCCGCTCGAGCGCGGCGGACAGCGGCTGCCGTTCGGCGAACCCTGCTGCCTGACCCTGCCCGGCCTCGGGGATTGCGTCGGACGCCATGAGCATCCCTGACACGAAGGCACGTCTCCGTAAAGCGCGATCGACGCGCGCCTGCGACTACATGAAGACGCGGGCGCGGGCACGGACGCGGTGGCGCTTGGGCCGCGACGCCAGAGCTGCGCGGGCATGCGACCGGCGACAGGCGGACCGGATGGCACGGCGCGAGCACGAGGCATCGCGCGCATCACTCTCGAACGCAAACAGCATCGATCGCGATGCCTCGCGGATGCGCGCGCGGCTGAGCGACGCGGATGACTCGCTGGCCTGCGCCGAGCGCTCCCACGCCCCGTCGAATCCCGCCATGCGATCCATTTCGCCGGCTTCGTCCCAGCCCGCGGACATGGCCCAGGCTCGGTGGGGGTGGCGCGCACGGCCCAGCAATCGAGCAGCCCGCTGACGCGCTGCCAGGAGCAAGCCTCCCGCCACCGAGCCAAACCCGAGCGCGATCAGCAGCGGCCCCGCCATCATCCCGTGTGGGATTGCAATCGCGCGCGCAAGAACCACCAGGCCACCCGATACCAGCATCACGGAGAGAGCCACCCTCATGGAGACGACATCGACACGACCTGGCAAGTCCTAAAGCAGAGTCCTGAAGCAAAGTCCTGAAGCAAAGACCTGAAGCAAAGACCTGCGGTCCGGCGACGATCACCCTCTCGGCTTGCCTACATTTTTGCCCACCTGGCGTGCGACCGCCTGGGCCGCCGCCAGGTGTCGCGCGGTCAGCTTCTGGCGCGTCAGGGCGTAGCCCGCCCACGGATCAACGCGGCGTTTCGCGAACCAACCCGCGCGATCGGTCACATGAAAGGAATCCGACCGGGTGTCCATCCCCAGTGCCCCCCATGCAATCGGGACTGATACCGATGCGGTGGGCTGGGCACGCGTGGAATACACGCTGACCGACGTGGCCCCGCGACGATTGCGCAGATAGTCGATGAAGATCTTGTCCTCGCGCCCGGCCTTGGCCAGTCCGGCCGAATACAGGTGTGGTTCCGAGCGCGCCAGCGCCTGCGCCAGATCGCGCGAGAACGTCAGGGTATCGGTGAACGACGCCCCGCCAGACAGCGGTACCACCACGTGCAGGCCCTTGCTGCCGGTGGTCTTGACGAAGCTCTCCAGATCGAACTGCCCCAGCACGTCACGCACCTTGAAGGCAGCGCTGACCACGGCGTTCCAGGAGACCTGCGGGCCGGGGTCCAGGTCGAACACCATCCGGTCGGGCTGGTCCAGACGGGACACGCGTGCGTTCCACGCGTGAATCTCCAGCACGTTCATCTGGGCCAGCGCCACCAGACCGGCCGGGTCATCGGCGATCATGGTGGTACCGGATCCCGTGCCGGAGGCAATCTTGAACTGGCGCAGCTCGGACGGCGCCCACACGCCGGCGTGGCGCACATAGAACGACTTCCCACCCACGCCGTCGGGCGACCGCACCAGCGTCAGCGGGCGATCTTCGACGTAGGGAACCAGAAAGTGCGCGACGTCCTCGTAGTACCGCGCCAGCTCGTGCTTCGTGACGCCCGCCTCCGGATACAACATGCGCTCGGGGTGGGTCAGCTTGACCCCGGCGATCCGGGCTTCGTCGTCGGGGGGCGGCGACCCCTTGGCGCGCTTGCCGCTCGACCGCCGCGCCGGGGCCGCGGACGAAGGTCTCACGCGCGCGCCCGCCTCCCGCGGGGGCGGATCGTCACAAGAAACGATCCTCCAGCTGGGCGCCTTCTTGGTTCCGCTGCGGTAGGCACCCTGGGCCCGCTTCGAGACCACCCCCGGGGCGTGCAGCGCGCAGGCCGCCGCGAAGGTCTCGGCGCCCCGGCCGACGATGTGATCCGCAAAGCGCAAGCCGCCGGCGGTCCCCGCCGACGCCAGTAGTTTCGACAGCAGCGCTTTTCTTTCAACCAGGGGCGACGACCGCAAATCCTGCCCGTCGAGATACAGCAGATCGATCAGATAGAGCACCGAGGGCGGCGGCTCGGCGCTGGTTCCGCCCGCGGGCGTCAGCGCTGTGGCCACGGCATCGACGATGAATTCCAGCGCGGGGAGCGCGCCCAGGGCCTTCACCAGGGGCGCCCATTCCTGGGAACGATCGCGTCCGCCTTCGTCGAGCAGCCGGATGCGGCCCCCGCTGGCGCGCGCCATCACGCGGGTGCCCGCGATGGCGATCTCGTGAATCCAGTCGTCGCCTTCCGGCACCGCGCGCGCGCGCCGCGCCCGGACCAGCTCGACCGTGGCCGGCATCGGGGCCCCGCGAGCACCCGTCAGGTCCGCCGGCTCGGGGCGGTTACGGTTCGAGTGCCATACCCGATCGGATTCCTTCGCAATGGCCGGGAGATCGCGCCCGCTCTCCACGCTCTCGGGACGCGCCTCGGTCACGTTCCACTCGGATTCGGGGCGGGCGTGCGCGTCGCGATCCTTCACCAGCAGCCAGTTGCGATCGCCGTCGTCACCCTTCCGCCCCCGGGCGTTGGGGCGCGCCTTCAACCGGACCAGCGCCCAGCGCCCGCGCAGCTTGTCACCGAACAGGTCGAACTTCAGGTGGCCGGCGGCCAGCGACGCGGCGGCATCGCCCACCGGTTGCCAGGTCCCCCGATCCCAGAGCAAGACCGTCCCCCCTCCATATTCCCCGTGCGGAATGGTGCCCTCGAAACCGCCGTAGTCGATGGGGTGATCCTCGACCGCCACCGCCAGCCGCTTGGCGGTCGGGTCGAAGCTGGGCCCCTTGGGGACAGACCAGCTCTTGAGCGCGCCGTCCAGCTCCAGGCGAAAATCGTAGTGCAGCCGTCGGGCCGCGTGCTTCTGCACCACGAAGGTGTGTCCGCTGGGGGACGCGCCGGGCCGCCCAGGGGGCTCGGCCGTCACGTCGAAGTTCCGCTTCCGATTGTAGTCGCGCAGGCTCATCGGGGACCCCGCCGGGCCAGGGTGGGCGCTAGGATATCAGCCGCGCAACCTCGCCGAAGCGCCCCGCGCGTGTAAAGCTGCACCCATGGCCGACGCGGAATCGCCGCAGGATCCCGACGACGACGAGGCCGATGCCGGCTGGCCCGACGGCCTGGTAGCGGTGGGCGGCGATCTCAAGCCCGAGACGCTGATCCGGGCCTACAGCGCGGGCGTCTTTCCTTGGTCCTCCGATCCTTCGGTCACCTGGTGGTCCCCCGATCCGCGCGCCATCTTCGATCTCGACGCGTTCCACTCCCCTCGCAGTCTTCGCAAGACCATCCGTCGTCACGGCTGGCGCTACACGACGGACCGGGATTTCGTGGGCGTGATGCGGGCCTGCGCGGCCCCCACCCCCGATCGCCCCCAGACGTGGATCAGTGACGACTTCGTACGTTCCTACAGCGAGCTTCATCGGCGGGGCCTGGCCCACAGCCTGGAGGTGTGGGAGGGCGACCAGATGGTGGGGGGCCTCTACGGCGTGACGCTGGGCGGTTTCTTTGGCGGCGAATCGATGTTTCGCACCCGTACCGATGCGTCCAAGGCCGCGGTCGCATTCCTGGTCGAGCACCTGCGGGCCCGCGCGTTCTCGCTGCTGGATGCGCAGGTGCCCACCCCGCACCTGGAATCACTGGGCGCCATCAAGATTTCGCGCGCCGAGTACCTGAAGCGGCTGCGCGCGGCGCTGGACAAGCGCGTCAGCTTCTAACGCTTCGTATCGACGATCCCGGTCTTCTCCTGATCCGCCGTGCCCACGGCGCGGATGCAGACCTGGTTCCGGCCCGAACGCTTGGCGTGATACATCGTCTCGTCGGACAGCACGATCAGATCGCCCGCGCTGCGCACCCGCGGGTCGGGGAACGACGCCACGCCGATGCTGACCGTGACGGGGATGATCCGTTCGCGCGCCTCGAAGCGATGTTGCTCCACGGCCTTTCGAATGCGCTCCGCCAGGTTCTGCGCGCGATCCAGGTCCAGGCCCCGACAGATCACCGCGAACTCTTCGCCGCCGTAGCGGGCCAGCACATCCTCGCTGCGAAGCGACTGGCTCATCAGCGACGCCAGCTCTTTCAAAACCTCGTCGCCCACGGGGTGACCGTGGGTGTCGTTGATGCTCTTGAACCGGTCGATATCCAGAAAGAGCAGGGCCAGTGGCAGTCGGTGGCGATCCGCATAGGTGAATTCGTTCTGGACCCGGTCCAGGAAGAACTTCCGGTTGTAGATCTTGGTCAAGGGATCCCGCAGCGCCGACTCGGTCAGCTGCTGCTGGAACACCTCGTCCAGCTCGTCGTGATAGGTGAACTTCAGGATCGTGCCGGTGCCAATCATGATCTTGTCGCCTTCGGCAAGCACCTGGCTGGCGATGCGAACACCGTTGCAGAAGGTCCCGTTGGTGGACCCCATGTCCTCGACCAGGATCTGGTGGCCCTTCCGCACCACGCGGCTGTGCTCGCGCGAGATGCCGTCGTCGATGATGCGCAACTCGGCGCGCTCGCCGCGCCCGATGACCGTCGCGTCGCGGTCGATGTGGTGCATGACGCCCATGGCACTGCCCGCCAGGACGATCAGGTAGGGCTTGTCTCGCTTGGCCTCCTTGAAGGCGGGCAGCACGGCATCGGTGTCGGTGTCGTCCCTTTCCCGTTCACGTTCTTTCGCCCGCCCTGGCTGAGTCTTCGTCCCCGGTCGCCGTTTGGCCACGCCCTATGATATGCCGAGGAGGCGAAGCGGATCAAAATGCAAATCTTCACCGGCACCAGTGGCTTCAGCTACCCCGCCTGGCGCGGCAGCTTCTACCCCGAGAAATTGCCCGCCACGCAGATGCTCGCCCACTACGCGGGGCGGCTGAAGACGGTCGAGATAAACAACAGCTTCTACCGGATGCCCAAGGCGGAGGCGCTGGCCGCCTGGGCCGCCACCACCCCTGCGGGTTTCCGCTTCGCCCCCAAGGCGCCCCAGCAGATCACCCATCGCCAGCGGCTGGTCGGCTCGGCCGACACCCTGGCGCATTTCTGGAAGACCCTGCAAGCTCTGGGCGACAAGCTGGGGCCGGCCCTGTTCCAGCTGCCTCCGTTTCAGCGCAAGGATCTCCCGCGCCTGACCGACTTCCTCGCGTTGATGCCGGAGGGCGCCCGTGCGGCCTTCGAGTTCCGGCACGCGTCCTGGTTCGACGACGACGTCTACGCGGCGCTCGCGGCGCGAGGCGCGGCCTTGTGCATCGCCGAGGCCGACGACCTGCAGACGCCCCTGGTCGCGACCACCTCGTGGGGGTATCTGCGCTTGCGGCGGCTCGAATATGACGAGGCGGCTCTGGCCGCCTGGAAGAGCCACCTGCGCGAACAGGCCGGGAAATGGACCGAGACGTACGTCTATTTCAAGCACGAGGACGCAGGCGTGGGCCCACGCCTGGCCGCCCGTTTCGAAGAGCTGGCGGCCACCTAGGAGTGATCTTCGTCGGCGCTCCGACGTCCTACTTGGTCATCGGGTTGCCGTTCATCGAGCACTGATACATGGTCGACCACGGCGACATCGTGTTGCTGACGTTGCCGGGCCACGAGCAGCTGGGCTTGCAGCAATCCTGCATCGTGGTGGTTCCGTACGACATCCAGTTCCCCGCCTGCGATGCCGTCTGTATGGCGGGATCGGCCTTGGGCAGGTTTTGACCGTTGAGGCGGCAGCCGGTGACCTCGGTCAAGTGAACGGGGCATTCGATCCGCTGCGCCTTCACGTTCCAGTTCTCGTGGTACAGGCTCTCGGCCAGGTTGCTCTCCAGGCAAGAATTCTGCGTGGTTTTCTCGACGGCCGGCGTGGACGCCTTGATCATGCTGCACTGGTTGGTGATGGCCGTGACGCAGGCCTGCGAGCTCAACATCTTGCACTCCGCCAGGTTGGTGGCCTTGATGCCACCGCTGTTCGGTTCGCCGGTGCCGGGATAGGTGCTGTACATCTTCGAGCAACCGGCTTGCTGTGCCCCCAGGCCCCCCTTGCCCATGAACACGTCGAAGGCATTGTTGGCACCGCCCTGATTGAAGTTCTGCCCGATCACAGGCTTCGGGGGCGTCGCAGCGACCGCGCTGTTCTGGGGGTTGCTGTAGACGATCTGGAAGCACTCGCAGCACTTGGCGCCGTTCAACGTGACGACCGCGTAGTTGAATGAGCCGGCGGGCCAGTTGTTGTCCTTGGCGTCGTCGGCGGCCGCCTGTTTCATTTCGGGGCTGAACATCATGAAGCGGGGACAGATGAAGCCCGTTCCGCCGCCCTCGCAGGCGTTCTTGACGTTCTGGTCGGAATTCGGCGCACCGACCTTGTAGGCCACGCAGGCCGGACAAGATCCGCCGCAGTCGACGCCGGTTTCACTACCGTCCATGACCGCGTTGGTGCAAGAGGCCTGGCCGCTGGTGCCGCCAGAGCTGCTTGCCGCGGCCCCGCCATGTCCACCCGCGGACGCCCCGCCGGCGCCCCCCGTACCCGAGCGCCCGCCGACACCTCCACCACTGCCCCCCGAGCCCGAAACGCCGCTGCCGCCCGAGCCAACGCTGCCGCCCGAGCCCCCATTGCCGCCGCTGCTGCTGCCACCTGACCCGACGGTGCCGCCGGAGGCACTCCCACCCGACCCGTTCCCGCCTGAGCCACTGCCACCGGAACCCGCACCGTTGCCCCCGCTGCCCGAGCCATGGCCGCCGCTGCCCGGGTTGCTGGCATCGGGTCCTTCAACGATCTCGCCGGGTGGCCGACAGCCCACGGTTCCCGCCACGACCACCGCTGTGAACAAGAACGTGCGGCCCGACGTGATGGCGGTTCGAAAGCGCAGGGCCCGCGCTCGTCGGCTTGAATTCATCTGAGATGGCCTTTGGCTGGGGGGAAGGGGAAAACGAGAGTACCGGAAAAGCTCGGTCGGTCGAGAGGTAAGTGCAAGACCTGCATCAATCAATTTTCGTTTCGGAGATTGCAGCTTTCTTCTCCCCTTTTTGTCCGCCTTTTTTGCGCACTCTTTCTTGCTGTGGTTAACTTCCCTACATGGCACGTGCAATCTCCGGCGGCACGATCTCGTTTGGTCTGGTCTCCATTCCCGTCCAGCTGTACTCGGCGACGCAGGCCTCCGCGGGGGTCTCGTTCAACCTGCTGCACGCCAAGTGCGGCACCCGGGTCAAACAGCAATACGTTTGCCCGCTGGACAACGAGATCGTCCCGCGCGACGCGATGGTCAAGGGCTACGAGTTCGCCAAGGATCAGTACGTCACCTTCACGACCGAAGAGCTGAAGTCGATGGAAGAGAAGGCGACCCAGACCATCGACATCGCGCAGTTCGTACCGATCGAGCGCATCGATCCCGTCTATTACGACAAGGCGTACTACCTGGGGCCCGAGAAAGGCGGCGAGAAAGCCTATCGCCTGCTGGCCGAGGTCATGAAGGAAACCAAGCGGGCAGCGGTGGCCCGGTACGCCGCGCGCGGCAAGCAATACATCGTCATGTTGCGTGCCGCGGACGGGGCCCAAGGCGGAACCGGCATCGTGATGCAGACGCTGCTCTACGGCGACGAAGTGCGGTCGTTCTCGGAGATCCCCGTCGGTGATGCGACTGTACGCGAAGGCGAGTTGAACCTGGCCAAACAGCTGGTCGACCAGATCGCGACGGAGACCTTCAATCCGGGCGACTACGAAGACGAGGTCCGCAAGCGCATCCAGGCCGACATCGAACGCAAGGTGCAGGGTCAGGAGATCGCCGCGCCGGAACCTGCCGCCGAGCCAGGCCGGGTGATCGATCTGATGGAGGCGCTCAAGGCCAGCCTGGGCGCGAAGAACAAGAACGCAGCGCCCACCAACCAGACCGCGGAAAACCGGACGCCGGCGACCGGTGGGGTTCCGGCGCGCAAGCCCGCGCGCCGGGCGGCGGCTTCGCCGAATGCCGCAGCGGACGAGACCAAGCCCGAGGCCAAGGGCGAGGCCAAGGGCGAGGTCCGACGGCGCGCCGCCAAGCACTGACGCTGAACCACGGAACCTGCGTGTTGATCACGCAAGCCCGTGTCAGAAATGCGCGGCCCGCGAAGCTTCGGGCTATCATCCGAAGGCACCATGAGCACTGGATTCAGCACGCAGGACGTGACGGGGATGCTGGGGTTGTCACCCAGTCGCCTGCGCGCCTACGTCAAGGCCGGCCTGCTGTGCCCCCAGCGTGGTGAAGGTGGGCAGCTGCGATTTTCTTTTCAGGATCTGCTGCTGCTTCGGACGGCCGAAGGTCTGGCCACACCGCGCCTGCCACCCAAGCGCGTGCGAGAGGCTCTGCGCAAGCTCCGGCAGCGCCTGCCGGCATCGCAGCCGTTGAGCGGCGTTCATCTGGAGACCGACGGCGGCCAGGTGGTGGTGTTCGACGGTCCGCGTTCCTGGTGCGCGGATTCGGGGCAGATCATGATGCGCTTCCAGCCGCCAGGCGAAGCCCATGAAAACGTCGCGCCCATCGCCTTGCGACCGCGGTCGATCCCCGGGCCCGGCGGATCCCCCGCCCCTTCCGCCCCCCCGATTGCTCCCCCGACGGCCGACGATCTATTTCAGCTCGCCTGCAGCCTGGAAGAAGGTGCGCCAGACATGGCGCGCGTGGCCTACCTGCGCACGCTGGGGTTGGACCCCCACAATGTCGACGCCCACGTCAACCTGGGACGGCTGCTGCACGAAGCCGGGGAGTGGGCCACGGCCGAGGAACACTATCGCGCGGCGCTTGCGCTGCGGGCCGACGACGTGACTGCGTTGTACAACCTGGGCGTGTTGCTGGAAGATCGCCACCGCGCGGAGGCCGCCTTGGCCATGTACGAGAAAGCGGCCGAGCTGGATCCGGCCCACGCCGACGCCCACTTCAACGCCGCGCGGCTGCACGATCTGGCCGGCCACTACGAAGCGGCCCTGCGCCACCTGCGCGACTACCGAAATCTGACAGCCGGTTGATCCGGTCGGCCGCCCCCCATTCGTCAGACGGGCATCGACAGGTACAATCGCACGCCATGCTCCGCCCTGGCCGCGCACTGTTGATGGCGGCGTTCGCCATCACCGTCGCGGCCGGCTCGGCTCGCGCCGACGATCCCGAGGAGGACGCTCCGTCGACCGCGCCGATTGTCTACTGGCGCACCATCGAGACCGCCCACTTTCGCATCCATTTCTACGAGGCCGAACGCCATCTGGCTGAACGGGCCACTTTCCTGGCTGAACGAGCGCACGCCAGCCTGGTCAAGTACCTGGACTGGCTGCCCCGCGGTCGAATCGACATCACCATCACCGACGCGACCGACAGCTCGAACGGCTTCGCCAGCTCGCTGCCCAGCAACTACATCTATGCATACGGCGTCCCTCCCGAACCGCTGTTCAGCCTGAACGACTTCGACGACTGGCTGAACGTGCTGATCTCACACGAGCTGACCCACGTGGTCCACCTGGACACGATCCTGGGCCTCCCGCGCTTGGTCGATACGGTGTTCGGCAAGCTGGTGGCGCCCAATTTGGTCCAGCCCAACTGGTTCATCGAAGGTCTGGCGGTGCTGAACGAATCGCGGGTCAGCACCTCCGGGCGCGTGCGCAGCTCGATCTACGACATGTATCTGCGCAGCGCGATCCTGGAGAATCGGTTCCATGGCATCGACGCTGTGTCGAACGGCCCGCTGACCTTCCCCCAGGGGGAGGCCGCGTATCTGTACGGGTCGCACTTCCTCAAGTATCTCGAAGACCGCTTCGGGGCCGACAAGCTGAGGGAGCTCTCGCACCGCTATGCGCGGCGGCTGATTCCCTTCGGCCTCAACCGCGTGGCGCGCGAGGTGTACGGCCGCCGCTATGACGAGCTGTGGGAGGACTGGGCCGATGCGCTGAAACGCCGATACGCCGTCCAGGTCGACGAGGTCCGCCGCAAAGGGCTGACGCCGATCACCCGCCTGACCTTCGAGGGAGAGGGCGCCGTGGGCGGCGTACCCAGCCCCGGCCTGGCGCCGCGCTTCTTTGCCGACGGGCACGGGCTGGTCTACCTACGCTCGACCGGCTTCCAACGCCCGGCTTACGTGCGGCTCGACCCGCGCACCGGTGAACGGCGGGAGCTTGTCGACGCGTTTTCGGCGGGTGTCTCGTCGCCGACGCCCGACGGGCGTGGCTTGGTCTATACCCAGGTGGCACCGCTTCCATTGCCCCGGCGGATCGGCGGCAACGACAGCGCGGGTTGGGAAGATCTGTTCCACGTCGATCTCGAAACCCATGAGATCCGCCGGCTGACCAAGGGCCGGCGCACCCATCAGCCGGACATTTCCCCCGACGGAAAACGCATCGTCTGTACCATCGGCACACACACCGGTTCACACGAGCTGGCGATCGTTCCCATCGAGGGTGGACCGCCCGAGGTCCTACTGACCAACAAGCCCAGCGAGATTGCCTACTCGCCCTCGTGGTCACCGGACGGCAGACAGGTCGTGTACTCCCGGTTCAAGCTGGGCGGATATCACGACATCCACATCTACGACCTCGAGACCAAGACCGATCGCGCGCTGATGGTCGATCGGGCCCTGGATATCGAGCCCCGCTTCTCCCCCGACGGCCGCTTCGTCCTGTGGTCGTCCGATCGCACCGGCATCTACAACATCTTCGCGTACGAGCTGACGACCGGGCTGACATTCCAGGTGACCAACGTGCTGGGCGGCGCGTTTCAACCGGCAGTATCGCCTGACCTTCGCACGCTGGCCTTCACCGGATTCTCGGCGGCTGGCTATGACGTTTACGCGGCCCCCTATGCCCCCGAGACGTGGCGGCGCGCCGAGCCGTTCGTGAACGCTCGCGAAGACGCCACCATCTTGACCCCACCGCCGGAGGGCGTCCCTTCCCGCGAGTCCGACTACCAGGCGTGGAAGTATCTCTATCCCCACCGCTGGGGCGTCCCCACGATCTCGCGCAACGATCTGGGATTGGGCTCGGCGCTGGGTCTCAGTCTGGCCATCGCCGACCCGGTGGCCATTCACAACGTCAATCTGGCCGCGTTGATCCCCACCGCGGGCGATCCCTCGTTGAGTCTGGCCTACAGCTACGCAGGCTTCTGGCCTCTGCTCAGCTTTGGCATCACCCGCGCGGCTTCCACACGCAACTACGAGTTGATCGTCGACGGCGAGTACCGCGCGTACCGCCAACACGCCATCGTCGCCGCGGGCAACCTATCGTTCCCGGTGCTTCGTCGCGCCGACGCGTCGGCGGATCTTTCGCTGAACTACACGCGCAGCGACTATGGTCCGGCCGATCCGTTGGCGGTGACCGATCCCACGGGCGGCATCACGATTCCCCCGCAGACCGGTCCCGACGCCAGCTTCAATCTGGGCTGGAGCTTCTCGAACACGCACGCCTGGAATCGGTCCATCAGCTATCAGGAAGGCCGCACCCTGTCCCTGAACCTGGGCGCGGCCAATCCAGGCCTGGGTGGCAAGTACCGCACGGTCTCGGCCGACTGGACCTGGCGCGAGTACACCACCATGCCGTGGGCGCGGCTTCACGTGCTGGCCCTGTTCTACGCCGGGGGCATCAGCGTCGGCGACCACCAGAACACCTACGGCCTGGGCGGTTTCCAGAGCCAGGACCTGGTCCGCGCGTTGTTCTACCAGCGACGGCAATGCTGCCTGTTCCTGCGCGGCTATCCGGTCAACGCCGTGCAGGGCAATCAGTTCCATCTCTTCTCGGCGGAGTACCGCTTCCCGCTGCTGCTGATCGAGAAGGGATACTCGACCTTCCCTCTCTACCTGCGGCAGATGCACGTCGGTCTGTTCACCGACGTCGGCAACGCTTTCAACGGTGACTTCACCCGGCACGGATGGCGCACCGGCGTGGGAGCCGAGCTGCGGCTGAACTTCAGGCTCGGCTACTATTTCGAGACCTTGCTGCAATTCGGCGTCGCCAAGGGCCTCTCGAAGGGCGGCACCAGCGACTACTACTGGGTCACCTCGTTCCCGTTCTTCTGACCCGCGGGGTAGCGGGGTGACTGGTCATTGGCGGCCAGGCGCATCTCTCCTGCATTCGAGGTAGCCTGCCGACACCACCCTTGCGGGAGACCAGCCTTGGACAGAAAACAGCGCGTGTTCGTGTTCCTGACGGCCATCTTCGTGGCCGCCCTGGTCACCGGCGACTTCATTGGTGGCAAGTTCTTCGTTCTCTTCGGTCGAAATTTTTCAGCGGGCATCATCCCGTTTCCCCTCACGTTCGTACTGACCGACGTGGTCAACGAATTCTATGGAACGCACGGCGCGCGCCGCCTGACCTATGCCGGCCTGGGCGCGGCGGTGTTCGTCTGGATCACCATCAACATCGCGCTGGCGCTGCCCACCAGCCCCGATTCACCCATCCCCGACAGCATCTTCCGGGGCGCCTTCGGAACCTCGTCGCGGCTCTACGTCGCGTCGCTGACCGCCTTCATCATCGGTCAGCTCCTGGACATCACCGTCTTCCAGATCTTGCGACGCGCCACCGGCCATCGCCTGCTGTGGTTGCGTGCCACCGGGTCGACCATCCTGTCGCAGATGGTCGACAGCCTGGCCGTCAGCTTCGTCTTCCTGGTCGGCGCCAAACCGCTCTCTTTCATCGTCGGCAACGCCGCCAACAACTACGTCGGCAAACTGGCCATGGCCGTCATGCTGACCCCGCTCATCTACGTGGGCCACGCCGTCTTCCGCCGCATCTTCCAGCTCCCCGAAAAAGACACCCCCGCCACCCCCTGACCCATTCGACGCCCAGCCTTGGCTCCTCTCCTATACGCAGCGGAACCAGCCCTCGCCCAGGCCGAGCGCAGGCGTGCAGCGAGGAGGGCATGGGTATCCGTCCCGCGCGCAGTTCTCGCGCGCGGGATCCGGCCCCGTCGAGCACCGCGCGCTCCCTCGCGCGCCGAGGTGTTTGAGCACGGGACGGATACCCATGCCCTCCTCCGCACAACCGGAGCGAGGCCCCCTCGCGTTCTAGGCAGCCGGGGGCGGCGCCGGTGGCGCAGGAGGCGTCGGGTTCGGCGAAACGTTCAGCTTCGGCATCTCCGTCAGCGCCAACGACAGCAGCTCGTCCATGCGCTTGGCGAACATGATCTCGATCTCCTTACGCGGCTCTTCCGGAATCTCGCTGACGTCTTTCCGATTGCGCTCGGGCAAGATGACCCGTTTGATGCCCGCGCGATGGGCCGCCAGGAACTTCTCCTTGATGCCCCCCACCGGCAGCACCAGCCCTCGCAGCGTGATCTCGCCGGTCATGGCCACGTCGCTGCGGATGGGCTTGCCGGTCAGCAAGGAAGCCATCGCCACGAACATGGTCACACCCGCCGATGGTCCGTCCTTGGGAATCGCGCCCGCCGGAATGTGCACGTGGATATCAATCTTCTCCAGGAAGTTGTCATCCAGCCCCAGCCACCGCGCCCGCGACCGAATGAAGGACAGCGCGGCTTGCGCGGATTCCTTCATCACGTCGCCCAGCTGGCCGGTCAGCACCAGCTGGCCCTTGCCGTTCATCTTGGTGGCCTCGATGAACAGGATGTCTCCCCCGACGGGCGTCCAGGCCAGCCCGGTCGCGACGCCCGGCTCGGCCACCCGCTCGGCGACCTCTGACATGAACTTCGCCGGCCCCAGGAAGTCGGCGATCCGGGCGGGCGTGATCACCTCTTGTTCGGCGGACTTGCCTTCGGCGACCAGGACCGCAATCGCCCGGATCACGTTGGCCATCTCGCGCTCCAGGTTGCGAACGCCGGCCTCGCGCGTGTAGCTGTCGATGACCTCGGCCACCGAGCTCTCCTCGAAGACCACCCGCTCCTTGGACATCCCGTGTTCTTCCAGTTGCTTCGGGATCAGGAACTGCCGCGAGATGTTCAACTTCTCTTCCCGGGTGTATCCCGGCAGCTCGAGGACCTCGAGCCGATCGCGCAGCGCGGGCGGAATCGGATCCATGATGTTGGCGGTCGCCACGAACATGACCTTCGACAGATCGAAGGGCACTTCCAGGTAGTGATCCGAGAACGTGTGGTTCTGCTCGGGATCCAGGACCTCCAGCAGCGCCGCTGCCGGATCGCCGCGGAAGTCGTGGCCCAGCTTGTCCAGCTCGTCGAGCATGAACACCGGATTGTTCGAGCCGGCCTTCTTCATGCCCTGGATCAGCCGGCCCGGCAGCGACCCGACGTAGGTGCGGCGGTGACCACGGATCTCGGCCTCGTCGCGCACGCCGCCCAGCGAGATGCGGATGAACTTGCGTCCCAGCGACCGCGCAATTGAACGTCCCAGCGACGTCTTGCCGACGCCGGGCGGCCCCACCAAGCACAGGATGGGGCCCTTCTTGTCGGCCTTCAGCTTGCGCACCGCCAGGTATTCGAGGATGCGCTTCTTGACCTTCTCCAGGTCGTAATGATCGCTGTTCAGGATGTCGCGAGCGGCCTGAATGTCCAGCTTGTCCTCGGTGGTCGCGGACCACGGGAGCTCGACCAGCCACTCGAGATAAGTGCGCGTCACGGTGTATTCAGCCGACGACGGCTGCATCACCTTCAGGCGCTCGAGCTGCTTGCTGGCCACCTTCTCGACGTCGGCCGGCATCTTGGCAGTCAGGATCTTCTCGCGAAAATCATCCAGATCGCCGCCCGAATCGTCGATCTCGCCCAGCTCTTCCTTGATCGCCTTCAGCTGCTGACGGAGGACGTACTCGCGCTGGTTGCGCCCCATCTCCTCCTGCACCTGGCTGTTGATCTTCTCGCGGACCTTCAGCACCTCGTGCTGGCGCGACAGGAACTGCAGCACCTTGCGCACGCGGGTCTTCAGGTCGAACGTCTCCAGGACGTCCTGCTTCTCGTCGACCTGGACGTCCAGGTTCGACGTGATCAAGTCGGCCAGCTGCCCAGGCTCGGTCACGCTGTCGACCAGGGCGGAGGCCTCCTTGGGCAGCTCGGGCATCAGCTTGATGACCCGCTTGGCGACGTCCTTCAGGTTCATCACCAGGGCGTCCAGCTCCGCCTCCCCGCTGGGATGGTCGGGCAACGCCTGCACGCGGGCGGTCATGAAAGGCTCGACGCTGACACCTTCCACCACCCGGATCCGCGAAACCCCCTGCAAGATGACCGAGAAGTTGTCCTTGGCCAGCTTGATGACCTTCAGGATGCGCGCGGCACACCCCACGCTGTACAGATCGCCCGGACCGGGTTCTTCGGTGCGGGCGTCTCGCTGGGTGACGATCCCGATGACCGGTCGCTCCTTCGAGATCGCCTCCTCGACCAGCTTGACCGATTTCTTGCGACCGACATCAATCGGAATGATCGACCCTGGAAACAGGACCGAATTCCGCAGCGGCAAGATCGAGATGATGTCAGGGACTTCGACTGGACCCTCGGGGGAAGGCTTCTTGGCGGATGCCATCGTGCTCGTAGTCTAGCGTCGCCCGGGGGTTTCCGCCACGCGTTACCACCGGGATCGTCGAAGCCGTCGATTCAACAGCTGCCAACACGCGGGATTCGAGGGTGTCGCGCCGCTATCGACGCGATTTTTCGGACGCCGGCTTCGGCTGCGGGCTGAGCGCGTGCAAGCTGGCGACGTTACCCGCGCCGCCCGCACCCCCGCCGCCGCCTTCCGCATCACGCTTCACACCGTGATGGGCCAGCACCTTCACCTCCAGGCGGCGCGCCATGTCCGGATGGTCACGCAGGAACTGCTTGGCGTTCTCTCGTCCCTGACCGATGCGCTCACCTTCAAAGCCGAACCAGGCACCCGACTTTTCGACCGCGCCGCACTCGGCGCCGAGATCGACCAGATCGCCCTCGCGGCTGATGCCCTCACCGTACAGGATGTCGAACTCGACCTCCTTGAAGGGGGCGGCCAGCTTGTTCTTCACCACCTTCACCCTGGTGCGGTTGCCAACGACCTTGTCGCCGTCCTTCAAGGCGCCGATGCGGCGGATATCCAGGCGCACGCTGGAATAGAATTTCAGCGCGTTGCCGCCGGTGGTGGTCTCGGGGTTCCCGAACATGACGCCGATCTTCATGCGGATCTGGTTGATGAACACCACCAGCGTGTTCGACTTCGAAATGGTGCCGGTCAGCTTGCGCAGCGCCTGGCTCATCAAACGAGCCTGCAAGCCCACGTGCGAATCGCCCATCTCGCCTTCCAGCTCGGCCCGCGGCGTCAGCGCCGCCACCGAGTCGACGACGATGACGTCGACCGCGCCCGAGCGTACCAGCATCTCGGTGATCTCCAGCGCCTGCTCGCCGCAATCGGGCTGCGACACCAGGAGGTCGTCGGTCCGCACGCCCAGCTTGCGCGCGTAGCCCACGTCCAGCGCGTGCTCGGCGTCGACGAACGCGCAGATGCCGCCCCGCTTCTGGGCCTCGGCCACCGCGTGCAGAGCCAGCGTGGTCTTGCCCGATGATTCGGGGCCGTACACCTCGACGATGCGTCCGCGCGGCAGACCGCCCATGCCCAGCGCGATGTCCAGGCCCAGCGAGCCGGTCGGCACCACCTGCACCTCGGGCGCGACCGCGTCCTCGCCCAGGCGCATGATGCTCCCCTTGCCGAACTGCTTCTCGATGGTCGAAACCGCAATGTCGATGGCCTTGTCGCGCTGAACGTCCCGGGCGCGGGGCGCAGCGACCGGCGCGGCAGCCACGCCAAGAGCGCCATGTGCGGCGGGCACCGCGGTCAACTTCACCTCGGACTTCACCTCGGACTTCACCTCGGATTTGGCGTCGGACTTCATGTCGGATTTCGCCTCAGACTTCTCGGCCTTGTCATTCTTGTCGATCGTCGCCATTGCCATTCCTCCGTGGTCCCGTTGGATGCCAGTTGAAATCAGAAACCTGAAACTATTGGTCGGTGGCGGCGCGCAGCGGCGCCTGCCCGCGCAGCACATAGGTAGAGCCCTGCCCGCCTGGCTGGCTCTCGTAGACGTTCAAGGACGACACGGTCACCGTGGCAAGGCGTTGGCCACGCCAGCGTTCAAAGGCGGGTCGCGCGTCCACCGCCCGCTTGCAGCGGCCAACCGTCACGTGCGGACGAAACGCCCGCTTCTCGGTCGCCAGCCCAAGGCCATGCACGACCTCGTCCAACTCAGCGGCGACGGCGCGTAGCCCCCCCTCGGGATCGTCGACGTCGGTCCACAACGTGGTGGCACGGGCCTCGTCTGGAAAGGCTCCGAACCCCTGCAAAGTTACCGGAAACGTCGCGCGATCGGCCAGCTTCTCCATCAGGGCCGCGCCCAGCGCATCCAGGCGGGCGGGCGCGACATTGCCCAGGAACGCCATGGTCACGTGCAAATTCTCGGGTTTGCGCGTCCATTTAACGTCCGGCAGTTGCGCGCCGAGACCGGTCGCTGCGGCCAGCACCGCCGCCTGAACCTCGGCGGGCAAAGGCACCGCCACGAAGCTGCGTACCAGCCCCGGAGGCGCGGGCGCGGGCGACACGTCCTCAGGCCCCTCGGCCAAGGCGCCTGCGCGTACCGACGCGGGCGCGTCGCTCATCGCGCCTTCCGGTTGTCGAAGTACCGGCGCGCCAGATCCAGCGCGAAGAAGGCCGCCGCCCGCCGCACCTGTTCGCGGCCGCCCGCGAACAGTTTGGTGGCCATGCGGGGCGTGCCCGGACCGACGCACGCAAAACAGACGGTTCCGATGGGCTTGTCGGGCGTCGACCCGGTGGGGCCGGCGATGCCGGTGACTCCCACGGCCAGCGTGGAATTGCACAGCTTCTGCACGCCTTCGGCCATCTCGCGCGCGCACGGCTCGCTGACGGCACCAAAGGTCGCCAGCGTCTCGGCCTTCACGCCCAGCAACTGCTTCTTCATCTCGTCCGAATAGGCCATCACGCCGCCCAGAAAGTACGCGCTGGCCCCCGGCACCGACGTCAGCAGCTCGCCCGCGAAACCGCCGGTGCAGGATTCGGCCAACGCCACCGTCGACGGATGGGCGATCAGCGCGCGGCCAACCGCGGCGGGGAAGGTGTCGTCGTCGACGCCGTAGATGCCCTGCCCGATCCGCTTCCTGAGATCCACGTCGATGCGCTCCAGCAGGGCCCGCGCCTTCTCGGAATCCGGGTCGCGCACGATGACCTTCACGTGGTTCTCGGGCGAGGCGCTGCGAAAGTGCAGGGTCGCGCCGGGGGCGTGTTCCAGCAACCCGGCCAGCCGGTGATCGATGTGCGATTCGCCCATGCCGTAGACGTGCCAGGTACGAACCGCGCGGTGTCCGACGGCGGTCTCCGCCAGGCGCCGCGCCAGCCGCGGCGCCACCTCGTCGGTGAACATCTTCTGCATCTCGCGCGGAACACCGGGCAGGAAGTACGCCTCGGCGCCCCCCAGCGCGATGCGAAAGCCGGGCGCGATCCCGGCGGCGTTGGGCAGCGCTTCCCCCCCGGTGGGCACGCGCACCTGGCGCAAGTTATTGGGCGTCAGCTCGAACCCGTGGGTCGAGAACCGCTGCTTCATCGCGGCCAGCGACGGCCCGTCCGCAGGACTGTCGACGCCCAGCAGGTCCGAGACGACGTCGACCGTGCGGTCGTCCTCGGTCGGCCCCAGGCCGCCGGTCACGACGATGACGTCGTAGACCGGACGCAACCGCACCAGCGCGGCACGGATGGCGGTGGGATCGTCGGACACCACCGCCTGCTCGCCCAGGTCCACCCCGAGCTCGAACAACCGCTCGGAGAGAAACGCGGCGTTGCCGTTCGCAACCTCGCCGCGAAGGACCTCATCACCAATGGCCACCAAGGCCGCCCGAGCACCTTCGCGAAAAGGACTAGACATTTGCGCAGTACCCTATCGACCGGAGAGTGGACTGTCAAGAACAAGTCTGTCGGCCTGGCGACCAGGACCCGGTGGTCAGAATGCGGCGTCGAAAGCGACGTCGCCCGTCACGCCAACCTGGTAAGCAGAGACCCGGCGCTCGAAGAAGTTCGCGACCTCCTGAACGTCCTGAAGATCCATGAACGAAAACGGATTGCGCTGGTTGTACACCGGCGGCAGGCCCAGCGACGTCAGACGCTGATCGGCCACGAAGCACAGATACTGTCGCATATCCCCGACGGACAAGCCGGCCACGCCCCCCGACAAGATGTCCTCGGCGAACTGCGTCTCGCAATCGATCGCCTCGTCCAGCATCTCGTGGATGCGCGCGACCTGTTCGTCGTCGAAAAGATCGGGCTCCTCGGCGCGCGCGGTCCGGACCACCTCGAACGCGAAGGCCATGTGCGCGCTCTCGTCGCGGAAGACCCAGTTGGTGCCGCCCGCCAGGCCGTGCAACAACCCGCGTGACCGCAGGAAGTAGACGTAGGCGAAGGCGGCGAAGAAGAACAGGCCTTCGATGCAGGCCGCGAAGCAAACCAGGTTCAGCATGAAGCGCCGGCGATCCGCGCGCGTCTCCAGCCGAGACAGCGACTCGATGGAATCGGTCCATTTCAGGCAGAAATCGGCCTTGCGGCGAATCGACGGCACGGATTCAACGGCGGCGAACGCGCGCGCCCGCGCCTCCGCATCGGGCACGTAGGTGTCCAGCAGGGTCAGATAGAACTGAACGTGCAGTGCCTCTTCGTAGAGCTGGCGCGACAGGTACAGCCGCGCCTCGGGAGCGTTCACGTGCCGATACAGGTTCAGCACCAGGTTGTTGGCGACGATCGAATCGCCGGTCGCGAAGAACGCGACCAGGCGTTCGATCAGGTGGCGGTCGGCGGCGGTCATGCGTCCACGCAGATCGGCCAGATCGGTGGAAAAGTCGACCTCGTCGACGGTCCAGGTGTTCTTGATCGCGTTGCGATACATCTCGAAGAACTGCGGATAGGCCATCGGTCGCAGCGTCAGGTTCAATCCGGGATCCAGCAGCATGGGCGCGTTCCTTTCGGTCGTCGGTCGTCGGTCGTGAGCGGTTCCGTCGCGGGGCGGCGGGCTACTGGCACGCGTCGCAGGCGCCCGGGTTCTCCAGCGAGCAGGCCACCGCGTCGGCGGCGCTGACCGTCGCGGCGGTGGTCGGCGCTTCCGCGACGGCCGTCACCGAGGGACTGGCGGGACCGGTGGTGGTCTTGGCGATCTCGGTGGCCGGGCGCGAACGCAGGTAGTAGGTGGTCTTCAGCCCCTGCTTCCAGGCATGGAAGTACATCGATGACAGCACCCCGATGCTGGGGCTCTCGATGAACAGGTTCAGCGACTGTCCCTGATCGATGAACGGACCGCGCGCGGCCGCCATGTCGATGAGCGAGCGCATCGGCAGCTCCCAGGCGGTGCGATACAGCGCCTTCATCTCCTCGGGGAGCCCCGGCAGGCGCTGCACCGAGCCGTTGGCTTGCTTCAGCGCCGCGCGGGTGGTGTCGGTCCACAGGCCCAGGGCCTGCAGATCGTCGACCAGGAAGCGGTTCACCTGCAGGAAGTCGCCCGACAGGGTCTCGCGCTTCCACAGGTTGGACACCTGCGGTTCGATGCACTCGTAGCAGCCGGCGATCGAGGCGATGGTGGCGGTGGGGGCGATGGCCACCAGCAGCGAATTGCGCAGCCCCGTCTGGGCGATGCGCGCCTTCACGGCGGCGTAGCGTTCGGTCTGGGTCGCCGTCTTGCCCCACAGATCCGGCTGCAGCGCCCCGCCCGCCGCGCGGGTGTCGGCGAAGGCCGGGTGCGCGCCCAGCTCGACCGCCAGCTCGGCCGACGTCTCCAGCGCCGACAGATAGACCTCCTCTTGAATGCGCGCGGACAGCGTGCGGGCCGCGTCCGAATCGAAGGGCAAGCGCAGTGAGAAAAAGACGTCCTGCAACCCCATCACGCCCAGGCCCACCGGGCGCCAGCGCATGTTGGCGGCCTGCGCCGACGGGATCGGGTAGTAGTTCAGATCGATCACGCGATCCAGCTGACGCACCGCCACGCGGACGTTGGCGGAAAGCTTCTGGAAGTCGAGCGCGCCGTCAACCAGATGGCGGGCCAGGTTCAGCGAACCCAGGTTGCACACGGCCGTCTCGCCGGGCGAGGTGACCTCCAGGATCTCGGTGCAAAGGTTCGACAGGTGGACCACGTTCTCGGGCTTGGCGGTCTGGTTGCAGCGCGCATTCGAGCTGTCCTTGAAGGTCACCCAGCCGTTGCCTGTCTCCGCCAGCGTGCGCATCATGCGGCCGTACAGCTCGCGCGCCTTCACCTGGCGGGCCGCCAGCCCGGCCGCCTCCGCCGCTTCATAGGCCTGATCGAACGCCGGGCCCCACAGGTCCGGCAGCTCGGGCACGACCTTGGGGTCGAACAGCGACCACATCCCGTCGCTTTCCACGCGACGCATGAACAGGTCCGGGATCCAGTTGGCCAGGTTCAGGTTGTGGGTCCGGCTGGCCTCGTCGCCGGTGTTGTCGCGCAGCTCGAGGAACTCGTCCACGTCGGCGTGCCACGGTTCCAGATACACGCAGCAGGCGCCCTTGCGCTTGCCGCCCTGGTTCACGGCCGCCACCGAGGAATCCAGGGTCTTCAGCCAGGGCACGATGCCGCTGGAGTGACCGTTGGTGGCCTGGATCAGCGAGCCGCGCGCGCGCACGCGGTGATACGCGATGCCAATGCCACCCGAAAACTTCGAAAGCATCGCCACGTCCGCGTAGCGCTTGTAGATGTCTTCCAGGTGGTCCTGGGGCGAATCCAGCAGGAAGCAGGACGAGAGCTGCTCGTGCACGGTGCCGGCGTTGAACAGCGTGGGCGAGCTGGGGACGTACTCCAGCGACGACATCAGGCGGTAGAGCTCGATGGCCGCCGATACGCTATCCGTCAGCGCGCACGCCACCCGCATGAAGAACTGGGACGGCGTCTCGATCACGTCGCGCACCTTGGGATTCTTCAACAGGTAACGGTCGTAGAGGGTCCGGATGCCGAAGTACTCGAACAGATCCGTACGGGTGGGCTCGATGGCGTCGTTCAGCTTGCGGGCGTTCAGCGCCACGAAGCGGGCCAGGCGTTCATTCACCAGACCGAACCGTTGCCCGGTGGCGATCGACTGCGAGAACGAATGAATCTCCTGGTTGCGAACCTCCTTGTCGACGTAGGTCGACAGCAGGCGCGCCGCCAGCTTCGAATACTGCGGCTCTTCTATGATCAGCGCCGCGGCGGTGCGGATCGAAACCTGATCCAGCTCCCGGGTTGTGGCGCCGTCGTACAGGCCGCTGATGGTCTTGGTCGCGATGCGCAGGGAATCGACCCGCGGCAAGCCGACGCAGCAGCGTCCGACCGCGCGCACGATCTTGTTCAGATCGACCGGTTCGAAGGCGCCGCTGCGCTTGCGCACCCGCATCGACGTGGCGCCCGCGACGTCCTCGCGCTTGGCGGAAATGGAAGACACGCTTCGGGCTGGGGCAACCGCTTCGTGCGCGTTGCTGACTGGGCTTCCCTGAACGTCCATGGCCTCGTCCTCCACCGCTTCCCGCGGATGGTGCGCCCCCCACGAAACAAGGATCGGATCGAACGCGCACCTGCGCGCCGCCGGTCCTCTCCCCCGAGAGGCACGTCGCGACCACGCGGTAACCGCGTGGATTACGGGCAGGTCTTCGGACTCACAGGCCGTTCGCCGAATACTACCGGCGCGTCCCTACTGACCGTCGCTTCCCAGGGTCCCCGGCCCCTGCCGGATCACCCCAGTGCTTGATGACGGTGTTCGTTCCTGTTGACCGCTGCGGGGCAGTCCTGGACTTTCACCAGGTTCCCTTTTCAGCACCGGCCAATCCATGCGTCGGTGCGCTCGTAACGCAAAAGACCGTATACGCGCGAGGCGACCTCGTCAACTACTAATTGTGGGTCCAGATCGAAACACCCCCTGGATATGGGCATATGTGGGCCCGATGTGGGTATCCTGTGGATATCCTGTGGAGTCCGATCAGGCCGCCTTGGGCTTGGCGACCAGCTCGCCGAGGCGGGCGCGCGGCAGCCTCCCCTTGAATCGGCGACTCCAGCCCTCGGCCAGCTTGTACAGGGTGGGCAGCAACAGCATCGTCAACACCGTCGACGAGACCAGTCCTCCGATGATGACGATGGCGAAGGGCCGCTGGGTGTCCGAGCCAATCGCGTGGGACAGCGCCGCCGGAAGTAACCCCAGCGACGCCAGCAGCGCCGTCATCAACACCGGGCGCAGCCGCTGCGAGACCGCGTCCAGGATCGCGTCCTCGCTGTCCGGGTGGCGGGCGCGCGCCTGGCGCACGTAGGTGATCAACAAGACGCCGTCCATCACCGCCACCCCGAACAAGGTGATGAAGCCGACAGCCGCCGAGACCGACAGCACCGTATCCGTGAGCCACAACGCGAACACGCCGCCCACCGTCGCGAACGGAACCACCGACAGCACCACCAGGGCAGGCAAGGTCGCCTGAAAGGTCAGGTAAAGCAGCACGAAGATCGCCAGGATCGATACCGGCACGATCACCGACAGGCGCTGCATGGCGCGGCGCTGGTTCTCGAATTCTCCCCCCCAGGTCAGGTAGTAGCCCTCGGGCAGCTTCACGTAGCGGCGCACGCGCGCCTGCGCTTCGTCGACGAACGACGCCATGTCGCGCCCTTCGATGTTGCTCTTGATGGCCAGGAACCGGCCGCCCTGCTCGCGGTTGATCTGGGTGCGGCCGCGATCCCCGTGCACGCGGGTCACCGCCGAAAGCGGCACCCGCGCGCCGCCCTCGACGGGGATCTCCAGCCGACCGACCGTGCCGGCGTCTCCCTCGAGGGCCACCGGCAGCTTGACCCGGACGCCGACCTTGCGCTCACCCTCCCAGACGCTGGTGGCCAGACGACCGCCGTAGGCGATCTCCAGCGTGTCGTCGATGTCGCGGGCGGGGATCCCGTAGCGGGACGCCGCCTCCCGGTCCACGTCGGCGACCACGTGCTGCGCGCTGCCGGCCCGATAGATCTCCACGTCGCGGGACCCGCGCGTGTCGTTCAAGATGTGCTTCACCTGCTCCAGCTTGTCGTGCATCAGGTCCAGATCCTCACCGTACAGCTTGATGACGATCTGTCCGCGGATCCCCGAGATGGACTCCTCGACCCGATCCTTGATGGGCTGGCTGAAGTTGTAGACCACGCCGGGACGTTGCTCGAGCTCGCGGCGCATGGCATCGACGATCTGGGCCTTGCTGCGGCCGGTGCGCCATTCCTTCTCGGGTTTCATGATGACGAAGGTCTCGGACTGGTTGGGCGCCTCGTCGTCGGTGCCGTCCTCCGGGTGGCCCTGCTCGGTCAGCACGTCCTTGACCTCGGGGTACTTCAGCAGCGCCAGGCGGGTGTCGCGCAACAGCTCGGCGCCGCGTTCCAGCGAGATGGCGCTGGGCATGGTGACCGTGATGTGGATGTCGCCTTCGTTCATCTGCGGCAAGAACTCGGCGCCCAGGCGGGGCAACAGCGACATCGCCGCCGCCAACACCGCCACCGCGAACAGCGTGGGCACCGCCGGAAAGCGCAGCGCGCCCCGCAGGCCGGTCAGGTAGCGCGCGCGCAACCAGACCAGGAAGGCCGGATCGCGCTCCTCGACGCGGCGGTGCTTCAGCAACACGGTGGTGAGCGCCGGAACCGTGGTCATGGTGAACAGCAACGCCCCCCCCAGCGCGAAGGCGTAGGTCAGCGCCACCGGCTGGAAAATGCGCCCCTCGACGCGCTCGAAGGTGAAGATGGGCATCATCGCGGCGGCGATGATCGACAACGAGAACAACGTGGGTCGCACGACCTCCTTGGCGGCGCGTGCAACCACGGCCGGAACCTCGTCGGGGGGCGGTTGCTCCTCGGCCAGGTGCCGGTAGGCGTTTTCCACCAGCACGACCGCGCCGTCCAGCAAGATGCCGAAGTCGACCGCCCCCATCGACAGCAGGTTGGCGGGGACGCCCGCGTGGTGCAGCCCGACGAAGGCCGCCAGCAACGCCAGCGGCATGGTGACCGCCACCGCGATCGAGCCCGAGAGAGCGCGCAGGAAGAACCACAGCACCAGGCTGACCAGGATCACGCCTTCGATCATGTTGTGGGAGACGGTGGTCAGGGTCGTGTCGACCAGCTGCGTGCGATCGTAGAACGGCACGATCTTCATGCCCGCCGGCAGCACGTCCTTGTTGATGCGGGCCACCGCTTCGTGCACGGCCGTCAGCACCTCCTTAGGGTTCTCGCCCCGGCGCAAGAGGACCGTGCCTTCGATCGAGTCCACGTCGCGGCCCCGCCCGACCGCGCCCCGCCGCGGGGTGTACGACTCGACCACCTGGGCCACACTGCGGACCAGGATCGGGGTGCCCTTCGTCGATCGAATGACCGTGTTCTCGATGTCGCGCGGCGATGCCAGATAGCTGCGCCCGCGCACCACGAACTCGGATTCGCCGGCGGTCACATAGCCGCCGGACGTCGCGCCGTTCGACGCCGAGATGGCGTCGATCAGCTCCTTCAGGGTCAGGCCCAGGTTGCGCAGACGCCCCGGATCGGGGAGGACGTGAAACTCTTTCTGGAAGCCACCGAAGCTGACCACGTCCGCCACGCCAGCGGCCCGCATCAGCTGCTTCGAGACGACCCAGTCCTGCCAGCTGCGAAGCTCGCTGGGGGAATGATGGTTGCTCTCCAGCGTGTATTGAAAGATCTGCCCGACCGGCGTGTCGTTGGGGCCGATGTGGGGTTGCAGGCCCTCGGGAACCTCGGCGTCGGGCAGGCGTTCGGACACCTGTTGGCGGGCCCAGTAGATGTCGACGTCGTCCTCGAAGGTCAGGATCACCTGCGACAGGCCGAACGACGTGATCGACCGCTGCACCAGCACCCGCGGGACGCCGGTCAGCGCCCGCTCGACAGGGATGGTGACCTGGCGTTCGACCTCTTCGGCGGCCTGACCGGCGTCCAGGGTGATGACCATGACCTGGACGTTGGTGACGTCGGGGAACGCCTCGATCTTCAGCTTCTGGAAGGTGGCGATGCCGAACGTTGCGAACGCCGCGGTCGCCAGCAGAACCAGGCCCCGGCGCCTGACGGAAAAGTCGATGAGGCTATCGAGCATGGAGGTTGGGTCGCTTGAACAGCAAGCGATGTGCCCGCGACCAAGACGGGAGCGGCGCGCGCTGTCGGTGGCGTTGGTGCGGGCTGGGCGCGGCAAGATGTCGCGGTCGCCGGAGGACGCGCGACCATCTGTCGCGGCGGGCGCCCAGGGCGGCAACGGCTAAGAAGCGTCGTCGTCCGACCGACCGCCTTCACGCGCCGAAAGGCGCTGCAGGGTCCGCCGATCGACACCCAGGATGGTGGCCGCGGCCGTCTTGTTGCCATCGGTGCGATCCAGCACCCGCTGGATGTACCGCCGCTGCAGTTCGTCCAGCGACGGCCAGTCGGCGTCGATGGCCTGCGCTTCCGGCTGGGGAGCACGGCCGACCAGCGGGGGCAAATCCTCGGGCAACAAGATCTCGCGCGACGACATCGCCGTGGCGCGCGCCAGTGCGTTGTCCAGCTCGCGCACGTTGCCCGGCCACGGGTAGGCGCGGATCAGTGCCAGCGCTTCGGCGCTGAGCTCGGGAGTCTGCCGGCCCAGGTGGGCGGCGTGCCGCGCGACGAAGTGGCGCGACAACGCGACCACGTCGTCACCTCGCATGCGCAGCGGCGGAACCACCACGCCCACCACGTTCAGCCGATAGTAAAGATCAGCCCGCATGCGCTTTTCGGCCACGTCCACCGACAGATCCTTGTTGGTCGCAGAAATGACCCGCGTGTCGACGGCGATCGAGACCGAGCCCCCCACGCGCCGCACTTCGCCTTCCTGCAGCACCCGCAAGAGCTGCGCTTGCATCTTGGGGGGGACGTCGCCCACCTCGTCCAGGAACAGGGTTCCGCCCGCGGCCGTCTCGAAGAGCCCGCGGTGAAGCGCGGTGGCGCCCGTGAACGCGCCGCGCTCGTGCCCGAACAGCTCGCTCTCCAACAGCCCCTCGGCCAGGGCCGCACAGTTGATGGCCACGAAGGGCTGCCCGGCGCGCCGGCTGCGGTCATGAATGGTGCGGGCCACCAGCTCCTTGCCGGAGCCGCTCTCGCCGGTGATCAGCACCGTGGTGTCGGTGGGCGCGATGTGGGCGATCTGCTTGTACAGCTGCAACATCGCGGGGCTGGTGCCGAGCAGCGCCGGTGGCCCGATGACGTCCGCGCGGAGCTGCCGGTTCTCGCCCGCCAGGCGACGCCGTTCCAGCGCGCGGGCCACGGTGGCGCGCAGGGCGACGATGTCGACTGGCTTGGCCAGATAGTCGGCGGCGCCGCGGGCGATGGCGTCCATCGCCGCGCCCGGCTCGGCGTAGGCGGTGATCAGGATGACCGGCGTGTCGGCCGATGCCTGGGTGACCTTCTCGAGGATCTCGGCTCCGCTGGCGCGCGGCATCTGGACGTCGGTCAGGATCAGATCGAACGAAGTCTGTTCGATACACCGGATGGCGTCGCCCCCGTCGGCCACCGCGGTCACCGTGTGCCCTTCCCGCTCGAGGATCGTGGTCAGCAACTCCAACGTCAGATCGTCATCTTCAGCAATGAGGATCTTCGCCCGGGCACCCATGGCCGCTTGCCTTACCACGCGAGCCGCGTGAACGTCAGTCGACGCCGGCATATGGATTGCTCACGCTGTTACCCTTGAAGCACCCCACGACACCGGCGGTATGGCCATGAAAACCCGGACGAAAGCCAGGACCGAAGGTGCCACCGCGATGACCCGCGCGTTGATGGCCCGCTGGCCTGTGCTGGGCGCCCTGGGCCTCGTCGCCCTGTTCATCGTCGTGATGCTGGGGGCGGACGTGCTGGTGGCCCGCCGCGTGGCGTTTCGGACCGCCCAGATCGTCGACAACGCGCAGCGGTCAATCTTGCTCGTCGATGATGTCCGCAATCAGGCCCAGCGGCTGAGCGCGCCGGCGTTGTCGCCCGCCGAGGTGTCGACGATTCGCGAGACCATAGCCATGGACGCGCGCGCCTACGACCCGCTGGCCACCTCGTCGGGGGAACGCGAAGAATGGAACCGCCTGCAGGCGACCCTGGCCCGTCTGCAAGTGTCGGTAGAGGCGAAGCTGCCGCTGGGAGCCGTGACCAGAGAGATCGAGCGATCGATCGAGCGACTGGTCAGCATCAATCGCGAAGCCGCCTACGCCGAGCAGGACGCGATCCGCGGCATTCACCGCCAGGCCATTCTGGCGGATCTTCTGGTCGGTTCGTTCGCGATCGGACTGGCCGCCCTGGTGGCGGTCGCTCTGTTTCGGGTGCTGGGGCGCCAGCGCCTGCTGGTCGCGCAATACCTGCAATTGGTCGGCGAGAAGAACCAGGAGCTGGATGCGTTCGCGGGACGGGCCGCGCACGATCTGCTGAGCCCGCTCAATCCGATTCGCGGCTACGCGGATCTGATGTTCCTCGGCCACGAATCACCCGAACAAGTCCGCGAGATGGCCGCGCGCATCCGGATCGCCGTCGAGCGTATGTCCCGGGTGGTCCACGACATGCTGGAGCTATCGCGGGCTGGACGTCCGACGCCGGGTGAGTCCCGGCTGTCCGAGGTCGGACCCCGGGTCCTGGAAGAACTGGGCCCCAGCCTGCGCGACGCCGAGGTGACCGTCGGGTGGACCGATGAGGTGGTGGCATGCTCCGCGGGCGTGCTGGAGCAGATCCTCAGGAACCTGGTGGAAAATGCCATCAAGTTTCGTTCACGCGAACGACCGTTGCGGCTGACGGTAAAGTCCGAGAGCCAAGAGACCACCTGCGCCTTGGTGGTCGAAGACAACGGCGTCGGAATGAACGCTGACAGCGCCCAGCACGCCTTTGAGGCCTACTACCGCGGTCAGACCGAGCAAGAGGTACCCGGCCACGGTTTGGGCCTGGCCATCGTGGAACGGGCCACCCGTGCCGTGGGGGGGACCTGCACGCTGACGTCGCATCCCGACGCCGGCACGCGGATCGTGGTGCAGCTGCCCCGGTCGCATGACAATTGACCGTTCTGGTCGTCGCCGGTAACCTGACGTCCGCGCAACACCATGCGAATCCGCTACGCCGCAAAGACCGACGTCGGGATGAAGCGCACCCACAACGAGGACTACTTCTCGTTGATCGAGCAGGACCAGCTGTTCCTGGTCGCCGACGGTATGGGGGGCCACGCCTCGGGCGAGGTGGCCTCCAAGATGGCCGCCGAGACCATGCAAGAGTTCTTCACGCGCAGCCAGGACGACGACGTGACCTGGCCGTACAAGATGGATCGACAGCTTTCCTTCGTGGAGAACCGCTTGGTGGTCGGCGTCAAGATGGCCAACCAGCGGATCTACGAGGCCGCCCTGAAAGACCTGCGGCTGAAGGGCATGGGGACCACCATCGTGGGCGGGCAGATCGTGGGCGACAAGCTGTACATCGCGCACGTGGGTGACTCACGCTGCTACCGGGTTCGCGACGGGAAGATCCAGCAGATGACGCGGGACCATTCCTTGTTGGAGGACTACAAGGACGCCAAGCCCGGCATGTCGGAAGAGGAGCAGCGCAAGTTTCCGCACAAGAACGTCATCACCCGCGCGCTGGGCATGCGCGACACGGTCCAGGTGGACCTGCACGCCCAGGACATCGTGCCGGGCGACACCTACGTCTTTTGTTCCGACGGTCTGTCCGGGATGATTGACGACGACACCATCCTGAAGATCGTCGTCGCCCACGCGGATCTAGAGCTGTCCGTCTCGGCGCTGGTCGAAGCCGCCAATCAGGCGGGCGGAACCGACAACGTCACCGTCCTGGCGCTGCAGTGCCTGGCCTGACGCTGGGGCGACCGGCTTCCTCGGCGGGGCATCGGCCGTTCGGCCTCCCCTGAGCCTTCTCGCACAACCCGAACAATTCGTGCCGGTGGCGAAGCACGTTGAAGCCCATCCGCCGCGCCGTGGTTTCTTGCAGCGTCTCAATCTCGTCGCTCTCGAACTCGACGATGTAGCCGCACTGCTGGCAGATCAGATGATCGTGGTGGGCACGTCCTTGCGCCACCTCGTAAAGCGTGTGCCCCGATTCGAACTGGCGCGTGGCCGCCAGCCCCGCTTCTTCGAGCAATTTCACGGTGCGGTACACGGTCGCCAGCCCCACGCCGGGATGGGTCCGGCGGGCCTGTTCCAGCAGATCTTCCAGCGCGACATGGCCGGACGTGCGCAAGAAGGCGTCGACGATGGCCTCGCGCTGCTGCGTCGTCTTCAGCCCCTTGTCGCGCAGATAGGCCCGCCAGGGACTCTTCGAGTCGGTGGCGTCTGGGTCTTCGGCATCTGAACCTACAGCCATGGGCTTTTCACCTTGGTGGCGCGCACGTGCACGACAAGAGCGCGCAGATTGTAGCTGTAAGGGACGCGGTCGACCACGTCAAAGGCGGAATCGAAAAACGGGCGCCCGCGCGGACGACAAACCGCGGTGTTCGACGTGGTAAAAGACCGCCCATGAACGGCCCGGAAAAGCTGCCTTCCAAGGCGCCCGAAGACAAAGTCAGCCCGACCGCCGCCCCGACCGAACGCTTCGACGAGATCTTGCTGCGCCTGCGCGGGGTGGTGGAGAAGCTGGAGACGGGCAACCTGGTGCTGGAAGACAGCCTGAAGTTCTTCGAGGAAGGCATCGCCCTTTGCCGGAAGGGCGCGTCGATCCTGGACGCGGCCGAACGCAAGGTCGAGGTCCTGCTGTCCGGGCCGGCCGCCAATCCGCGAACGGAACCGTTCGACGCTTCGCCGAACGATGCCGACTGACCGCGCTCCCGCGAACTGGCGCGAATGGACCGCCGCCCGGCGCGCGGAGATCGACGCGGTGCTGGACGCACGGCTGGCGATGCCGGAGGAGGATCCCGGTCGCCTGGTCGAGGCCATGCGGTATTCGCTGCTCGGCGCGGGCAAGCGCTTGCGCCCCCTGCTGGCCTTGGCAGCCGCGGAAGCGGCGGGCGAATTCTTCGACGCAGGCGTGCGACAAGCGGCGGCGGCGGTCGAGCTGATTCACTGCTATTCGCTGGTGCACGACGATCTGCCGGCGATGGACGACGACGATTTCCGGCGCGGCAAGCCCAGCAATCACAAGGCATACGGTGAAGCGACCGCCATCCTGGCGGGCGACGGACTGCTGACGCTGGCGTTCGCATGGCTGGCCGAGGCCGGCGCGGAGACGGGACGTCCGCGTGCCTTTGGCCGCGCGGCGCTGGCGCTGGCGCGCGGGGCCGGCATTCAGGGCATGGTGCGTGGACAGGCGCGCGATCTGGCCGGGCCTATACCTCAATCTTTGGAGGAATTGGAACGCCTGCACAGCGAAAAGACCGCGGCGCTGTTTCGCGCGGCGATGGAGGTGGGCGCGGAAGCCGCCGGCGCGGCCCCCGAGGACGTCGCGTGCTTGGCCCGCTTCGGCGAGCAATACGGAATCGCCTTTCAGCACGCCGACGATCTGGACGACGCCGACCACCCGGCCCACGCGGAAAGGGCGCGCGTGCGACTGGGCGTGCTGGTGAGCGGTGCGTTCGAGAGCCTCACGCGACTACGGCAACCGGAGCGCGCGGGAGCGCTTCGGGCCATCGCAGAGATGCTGGTGAGCGGATCAACGGGGACGACCACCGCCTGATCTGAGCCCCACGGAGTCTCCAGAGTTACCCCACCCTTCTTGCGTCCACGGCCCAACGACACCACAATTTTCGGACAGGGAGGGAGGTGGCCGTGCGAGGACGTCATCTACGGGGCAAGCTGACGAGGCTGACGCTGTTCACCTGTCTGGTATGGACCAGCGCTTGCGACAATCGCACCGTGAGCCTCTCGGACGCCGGTGACGTGGAACCTGCGGCTCCTTTGTGTAGTTGGGCTGACGCGACCGTCGGGCAGTGTCGAGCGGCGCGGATGTACCTCTCTTGTACGGGCTCGAACGGCGGCGGGATCGAATGCTTGGCCGACAGCCTCGTCGTGTGTCCTGGCGCAGACGCCACACCCGGCGTCACTTATTCCGACTGCAAGAATCAGTGCCAGCCGGGCGAATTTGCCCTGGCGTGCGGGGGAGCTGGCCCCAGCCCCTCGCCGCAGCCGCCAGACAGCTGCCGCACCCTGCCCCCGAGTCCAGCTGGGGGTTCGGTCTCATGCTGCCCGTGCGCTTCGTAGGGCCGGCCTCACCCGTCTCGTCGCGCAGGAGGACCAGACGGCGGCGGTTCGGGTGCGTCTGCTGCAGGAATGGCCCGAATCAGTGCTGATTCATGAGGTCCGACGGCGCGTCACCTTGACGCCAAGATATCCAGAGATATCTTTCCGATATGTCCAAGAAGAAACCGCTGGAATCGACCGAGGGGGCTCTGTTCGTTCGGTTGCCGGCCGACGCGGTGGAGAAGCTTCACCGCGCGGCCGAGGCGATGGGAATGCGCAAGAAGGACCTGGTCGCCAACCTGGTCTCGAAGTACGTCGATCCCGACAGTCCGCGGGGTCTCCACACGCTGGGTTCGCTGTCGACGCGTCCGTTCGGCATGAGCGGTACGACCGCGGATTCGGGCCGCGGGTCGTATTCCTTTCAACCCTACGATTCCCCGGAGGTCATGACGCCCGAGCAGGCCGCCGCCTTCCTGCAGATCGATGAAGCGGAGGTGCTGGAGATGGCCGAGGCCCGGAAGTTGCCCGGGCGGAAGCTGGCCGCTGGCTGGCGGTTCGCGCGCGCGGCGCTGGTGACCTGGCTGTCGGCGTCGGGGAAGCCGTGAAGAACTATCTCGGAGATATCTCGCGGGCCCTGGTCCCGACGGTGGTCGAGCAGACGCAGCGGGGTGAGCGGGGATGGGATGTGTTCTCCCGCCTCCTGAAGGACCGCATCGTGTTCCTCGGCGCACCGGTCGACGACGACCTGGCCAACGTGATCGTGGCGCAGCTGTTGTTTCTCGAGTCGGAGGACCCCGACAAGGAGGTCATGATGTACGTGAACTCCCCCGGAGGGGACGTGTCGGGCGGCCTGGCCATCTATGACACCATGCAGGCGCTGCGCTGCCCGGTCGCCACCTACTGCATCGGTCAGGCGGCATCGATGGCGAGCCTGTTGCTGGCGGCGGGCGCGAAGGGAAAGCGGCACGCGTTGCCCAACGCCCGCGTCATGATCCACCAACCGCTGGGCGGCATGCGGGGCCAAGCCACTGACATCGAAATTCACGCGCGCGAGGTCCTGCGGGCGCGCGACACCATCAACGCGCTCTACGCCCACCACACCGGTCAGCCCGTCGACAAGATCAAGCGCGACACGGAACGCGACAACTTCCTCTCGGCCGAGGAAGCCCGGAGATACGGCTTGATCGATCGGGTGCTCGACGCCGCGAAGACCTCCCCCTGACGGCGCGACCGTTCAGCGCGGTAGCAGCGGTGCCCGTAGCCCATTTGATAGGGTCCGCGTCTGGTCGAAATAGACCTTGTTCAAAGTGTTACAAACATTACAGTTGAATAGCGACGCGAAGCGGTGTACTTCAAGGGGAGCATTTACAGGGGGGGCGGGATGTACGTCAGGAGTGGGGCATGGGCGGAGGGGGAAGGGGCTGCGGGGCTGGGGAACGCACACCGACGCGATCGCGCGGTCAGTGCGATACCGCCGCCGCCCTCTGAGCGGGAGGACGCGTTCGAGGCGGGCGCCACTTTTCTGCAAAGGCACTGGTGGTTGTGGCCCGCGATGGTGATCGTTTGCGGCCTGGTCGCAGGCGCCGTGGGCCTTGCCCAAGCCACCCGCATCGACGGGCGATAGCGCCTGACGACCGGCCGGCGGCTCGACCTTCCAGGGCCTGCGTCCGCTCGGTACCATCCGAACCGGTCGTGCTCCCAGGTAGTCCGCGCGCCGCCTTCCTCCCACCATCGGCACCGGAGCAGACCTCCATAAGCGTGGGCTCGCCCACCAGAATCAAACGCCCGCCCCGCGACAGACGTTAGCCCGCCGTGTTACGATCACATCGTTCATGCCCGATGAGAAGACGCGCATGTTCGAGCCCCCCGCGGTCAATCTGGCCGGGGAAGGTCGTGATCGAGCCTATCTGATCGTGCTGGCCGGCTCGGCCGTCGGTGAGATGTTCAAGATCGAGGGCGATCACACGATCATCGGGCGCAGCGCCAAAGCGCAGGTTCGTCTGATCGACGATGGCATCTCGCGCGAACACGCCGAGATCAGGCTCGAGAATGGAAAGGTCGTGCTTCATGACCTCGGCTCGACCAACGGGACCTTCTGCAACGGGGTGAAGGTCGACGCCCGCCCGCTGGTTGATGGCGACAAGATCCTGGTGGGCTCGACGACGATCCTGAAGTTCACCTACCACGACAATCTGGACGAGGTGTTTCAGCGCCAGATGTACGAATCGTCGCTGCGCGACGGTCTGACCAAGGCCTTCAACAAGAAGTACTTCACCGATCGGCTGGAGAGCGAATTCACCTACGCCGTGCGCCACGGTGCCGCGCTGTCGCTGGTGATGTTCGACATCGATCACTTCAAGAAGGTGAACGACACCTACGGTCACTCGGCGGGCGATCTGGTGCTGACCGAAATGTCGGCTCTGATGATGCTGTCGCTGCGTACCGAGGACGTGTTCGCCCGCTGCGGAGGGGAAGAGTTCGGCGTGATCGGCCGTGGCTCGGATCGCGCGCAAGGCCAGATCATCGCAGAGCGCATGCGTCGCGCGGCCGAGGGACGCAAGTTCGTGTACGACGACAAGGTGATTCCCGTGACCATCAGCCTGGGCGTCGCGGCCCTGCCCGACCCGGCCATCAAAGACTCCGCGGCCCTGGTGGTCGCGGCGGATCAGGCGCTGTATCGATCGAAGCAGGGCGGGCGCAACCGCGTCTCCGTTCACGTTCCGGGCTGACCCACGGGCGGCCCCACGGCCCGGGGACCAGAAAGTTGCCCGCGTCTGGATCGATCCGTAGTCTCGGGGGCAGTGTTCGTCCGTTGGGCCTGGATCCCGCTGCGCGCGGCGCTCTTCGTTGCGGTCGCCGGGCAGGCGGTGGCCACGGCCTCGCCCGGCGATGCCGACGACGACGGCGACCCGCCTGCCATCGCGGGCGTGGGAAAGGCAAGCAAGGCAAGTCCGCGTCGCCCCGAACGCGCGGCCAAACCGGTTCACTTCGATCCGCACTGGCTGGATCCGTTCTTCAGCGGTCCCCTGTCCCGACAGGCCGCCAGCGACTTTCGACAGGAACGCTGGGCGGCGGCCGAGTCGGGCTTCGCGCGCGCCGCCACGAAGCTGCCAGCGGCTTCGGACGAGCGAAACGCCGCCCGGTATCTGGCGGCGCTGGCGATGGCCAATCAATCGAAGTGGGCCCCCGCGGCTGCTTTATTTCAAGCGCTGGCGCGTGACTACCCGCGCCTGTTGCCGTACCACGCGTACAACGCCGCCCGCTGTCTGCTGCGCGCCGGACAGACCGAAGCCGCGCTGACGTGGGTCGCACGGGTTCCCGCCGGAACGGTTCCGGCGGCCGAGGCCGCGCTGGTGCGCCTGGACGCCCTGCGGGCGTTGAACAAGACCCGCGACGTGGCCGACGCGGCGTCCGCGTATCTGACCGACTTCCCCTCGGGACCGCGTCGCGCCGAGGCGCTGTTCAGGCGCGCCGAAGCGCTGGAAAAGCTGGCCAACGAGAGCAAGTCGCTGGAGATCGACGCCGATCTGGCGGACATCACGGCGCTGTACCGCCGCGTCTGGGCCGAGGTGCCGCTTGACGCCTGGAGCGAACGAGCCGCCGAACGTCTGAATGCCATCGCCACGGCCCTGCCCCCTTACGAGGCCAAGCTGGTGCGCACGCACCTGGCCAGCGAATGGGTGGCGCGCGGCATGGTGTACTTCGACCGCAATCGGAACAGCGAATCCGAGGCCGCTTTCAACAGCGCGCTGGCGGCACCCGGATTGACGCCGGAGCTGGAATGTCGCGCGCGCTATAACCTGGCCCAGTCGGTATGGAAGCTACGCCAGCGTCCGCGGGCGGCGCCGCTGTTCGACGCCGCCGAAGGCGCCTGCGCCAGGGCTTCCAACGTCGACCTTCACGCGAAGGCCTTGTACCAGGGCGCGCGATCGTGGGCGGCCGCAGGCGACCGACCGGCGGCCACGGTGCGCTTCGCCCGGGTCGAGACCGAACACGCCGACCACTCGTACGCCGACGACGCGCGCTTGCGCCAGGCCGAGCTGGCCGAGGACGCGGGCGAAACCGAGGTCGCCACCAAGCTGTTGACCGAGGTCCCGCAGCTGTATCCCAAGGGCGATCTGCTGGGCGAGGCGTTGTGGCGGCTGGCCTTCTCGGCCTGGCGGAGCGAACGTTACGAAGACGCCACCCTGTGGCTGGACGAGAACCTGCGCCGGATTCCGCACGAAGACATCTGGTACGCCGAGGGGCGGGCGCTGTACTGGAAAGGCCGGGTGCTGGCCAAACAGGGAGACATCGAAGCCGCGCGCGGCTTCTACGAACGCGCCATTCGCGAGTACCCGCTGTCGGTGTACGCCCTGCTATCCTTCGCCCGGCTGGACGAGGCTGCCCCCAAGGCCAAGGAAGCGCTGGTGCGCGAGCTGCGCGCCGTCGAGAAGCCGTCCCCCTTTCACTTCGAGCCGCGGGCGCTGTTCGGCGACGTGGCGTTCCGGCGCGCGGTCGATCTGTGTCGCATGGGACAGGGCTCCGATGCGCGCCGGGAGCTGGCCCATCTGGGCCTGCAGACGACCGGCGAAAAACACGGCAATGTCGAGGGCCGGCGCGACGGCGAGGACCTGCTGTGGATCGCGGCCGTGCTGCTGGACCGCGGCGACGTCTGGAGCGCGTCCCATTCGATTCCGCGCTACACGTTGACCGAATACAAGCTGCATTACCCGGCCGGCCTGGGCGCGACGAAATGGCGGCTGTCGTACCCACGCGCGTTCCCGGAGCTGGTCATCAAGAACGCCCGCGCCAACCAGCTTCCCGAGGCTCTGCAGTGGGCCATCATGCGCGAGGAGAGCGCGTTCTCGCCGCGGATCGAGTCGTTCGCCAACGCCATGGGGCTGACGCAGATGTTGGTGAAGACGGCCAAGCGCTTCTCGAACGGAGCCCCTGTCACGCGCGAGGCGCTGATGGATCCGGTCAAGAACCTGGAGTACGGCTCGCGTTTTCTGGGGTTCCTGTGGACGCACTTCGCGAAGACCGCGCCGCTGGCGATCGCGGGGTACAACGCCGGGGAAGGCGCCGTCGATCGCTGGCTGGCCCTGCGGGGTCAGCTGGCGCTGGACGAGTTCATGGAAACCATTCCCTACGACGAGACCCGCAACTACACCAAGCGCGTGCTGGCGTCATACTTTGCGTATACCTGGCTCTACGACGAGAAGCATCCGGTGCCGCCCCTGCCGGCGGGCGCGCGGACCAAGTAGTCGCACGACGACATCCGGGTTGCGCGATCGCCGGTGGTAATCTGAACCCGATGCGCCGCCTTCTGGTCCTGGGTCTCGCTCTCGCCGCCAGCGCGGGACTGGGCTGCGATTCGGGCATCGCGCCGCTGCGCGACGGCGGCCCTGCGGACACCGACGTCCCGGATTCGTCGTACACCGTCGCGATCCTGCCCGACACCCAGTACTACGCCTCCAGCTGGCCCGAGATCTTCGCGGCGCAGACCCGCTTCCTGGTGGAAAACCGGGTGACGCAAAGGCTGGCGTTCGCGTTGCACACCGGGGACATCGTGGACCAGGACGTGCCAGAACAATGGAACGTCGCCGCCGATGCTCTGCACGCGCTGGACGGACACCTCCCCTACGTCCTGACCTCCGGTAACCATGACTATGCCAGCATCGCCGATCGCATGGGGATGGGGAACCTGTACTTCCCGCCGGCGCAATTCGCGCCCTACCCCTGGTTTCAGGGAACGTTCGAAGCGGGACACATCGAGAACAGCTTCAGTGTGTTCGCCGTCCCGGACGGCAAGTGGCTGGTGATCGCGCTGGAATTCGGACCGCGCGACGAGGTGCTGGCCTGGGCCAACGACGTGCTTCGCCTTTATCGCGACACGCGGGCCATCGTCATCACGCATGCGTACCTGTACCGGGACGGAACCCTCTATGACCACATCGGCGCGCCGGCGCAGCAGTTCAATCCGCACGCGTACACGATGATGGGGCAGCCCGGCACCAGCATCAACGATGGTGCGGAGATCTGGACCAAGTTGATCGCGCCCAACAGCAACGTGAAGTTCGTGTTCTCGGGGCACGACGTGAACGGCAGCTCCATCCCTCCCGGTACCGTCGCGCGATTGACCACAATGCGCGAGGACGGGAGCTGGGTCCATCAGCTGGTCGCCAACTACCAGACCTGCACGGCGCCGCCTTGTACGGCGGTGCACGGCGGCGACGGCTTTCTGCGGCTGCTGCGCTTCTCGGCGGGCGTTGTCTCGGTGGAGACCTATTCTCCGTACCTCGACACCGCGCTCTTGGATGCCGACAATCAGTTCGAGCTGCCGCTCAACTGACGGACGACACGCGGCCCCACGTCCGCGAGGCTCGCGAATTTACTTCTTCTTCTTGCGCTTGAAGAAACCGGCCTTCTCGGGGTTCACGCGCTGGCCGCCAGCGGCGGCGTAGGCGCGCAGGTGGGTTTCCTCTTCCGGGCCAAGCGACGAGGGAACCACCAGCTTGATGTGCGCCACCATGTCTCCGGTGCCCCGCCCGTCCAGCCGCGGCAGGCCGCGGCCCCGAAGGACCAGCGTTTCGCCAGGCTGGGTGCCCGCCGGCAACTCGATCTCCTCGGTCTCGCTGCCCGCGTCGGCCTCGGCGTCACCCGCGGCGGCGGTCAGCACCGGCACCGAGATGGTGTCGCCCAGCGCCGCCTGGGGGAAGCTGACGCTGACCTCCGTGTGCAGATCCGCGCCGTCACGCTCGAAGCGCGGATCGGCCTTCACGTTCAGGACCACATACAAATTTCCCGGCCGCCCGCCGGGCGGCATCTCGCCCCGCCCCACCAGGCGCAAGGTAGAGCCGTCCTCCACGCCGGCCGGAATGCTGACCTGTAGGCTCTCGGTCTGCCTCTCCAGGCCACCGCCTCGGCAGGTCTGACAGGGCTTCCGCACAATCTTGCCCTGGCCCTGACAGACCGGGCAGGTGGTGGCGATGCGCAGGAAGCCTTGCGCGTGCAAGACCTGACCACGTCCACCGCATTGCTGGCACGTCTCGGGCTGGCTTCCGGGCGCGGCGCCCGAGCCCTTGCACGTCGAACACGCGACGTGGCGGTGCACTTCGATGTCCTTCTTCACGCCGGTGGCGGCCTCGAGCAAGGACAGCGTCACCCGCGTCTCGATGTCGCCGCCGCGTTGCTGGGCGCGGCCGCCCTGCCCGCGCCCGCCGCCGCCGAACATGTCTCCGAAGATGTCCGAAAACGCGCCGAAGATGTCGCCCAGATCGCTGAATCCGGCCTGCCCGCCGCCGGAGAGGCCGGCATGGCCGAATCGGTCATAGCGCGCGCGCTTGTCCGGATCGGACAGGACCTGATACGCCTCGGAAGCTTCCTTGAAGCGCGCCTCCGATTCTTGGTTGCCGGGGTTGCGATCCGGGTGGTGGTCCATCGCCAGACGGCGGTACGCCCGCTTCAGCTCAGCCGCGTCGGCATCCTTCGCCACCCCCAGAATTTCGTAGTAATCGCGTTCGGTCGTCACGTCGAGGAAGTCACCGTAGGTTAGGGGCGGAGCCGATGTCAATGTCGGTCGCCCGGTCTGTTAATCTTGCCGTCGCGATGAAGCATAACCCTGGATTTCTCGCGCTGGTGACCGAGGTTCGTAAGAACGTCCGCGAATGCACCCCCGCGGACGTCAGGGCACGCCAGGAGCGGGGCGAACCCTTCCATTTCGTTGACGTTCGCGAGGATTCCGAGTTTGCGGTCGACCGGGCCGCCGGCGCACGCCACCTGGGGCGGGGGGTGCTGGAACGGGACATCGAGACCGCCATCCCCGACCACGGGGCGACAATCATCCTTTACTGCGGCGGCGGGTTCCGGTCGGCGCTGGCGGCGGACAACCTGCAGAAGATGGGGTACCGCAACGTCTGGTCGATGGACGGGGGCATCCGTGCCTGGCGCGAGGCGGGCTTCCCCCTCGAGAAGGGACCGGTATGAGCGAGTCGGGCGCCAGCTTTGGCGGGACCCCACGCCGGGGCGCGGGGGGCACGTCCGGAGGCCTGGCTGAGTTCTTCGGAGGACTGGCGCTGATCGGCGTCGGTGCGTTCCTGCTGCTGAGCCGGGTGACCGTCCACACCTCGTTCTGGCGCATGTCGGGCGGGGGCAGCGCGTTTGGTGTCACGCTGCTGCCGTTGCTGATCGGCATCATCCTGCTGTTCATGAACGGCAAGTCGATCCTGGGCTGGGTGCTGACCATCGCCGGCTTCGGAGCCATCATCGTGGGCGTGGTGGCGAACATGGACATCTACTTTCAGCCCACCGGCCTGACGGTCACCTTGATCATGCTCGGGATGATCGCGGCAGGGTTGGGGCTGGTGATCCGCTCGTTGCGGCCGCACGGATGAGCGGGGCGAGCGGCGCCTCGCTGTACGCGGTGCGGGATGCGATCGTGGCCTGCGAGGCGTGTCCGCGGCTGCGCACGTATTGCGAGCGGGTCGCGCGCGAGAAAAAGGCCGCCCACCGCAACGAAATGTACTGGGGACGCCCGGTCCCCGGCTTCGGCGATCCGGCGGCGCGGCTGCTGGTGGTGGGCCTGGCCCCGGCGGCGCACGGCGCCAACCGAACCGGACGCGTCTTCACGGGTGATGGCTCGGGGGACTTCTTGATGCGGGCGTTGTGCGACAACGGCTTCGCCAACATTCCCACGGCGCGCTACGCGGGCGACGGCCTGGCGCTGCGTGATGCGTACGTCCTGTCGGTGGTCCGGTGCGCGCCGCCCGACAACAAGCCGTTGCCCGACGAGATCGCGCGCTGTCGCGTGCACCTTACGGCCGAGCTGGCGGTCTTGCCGCGCGTGCAGGTCGTGGTCGCGCTGGGGAAGATCGCGTGGGACGGCTACCTGGCCTATCGCCGCGACCAAGGTCCGAAGGCCCTGGACGGCGCGCGCCCTGCTGGACCGCGGCCGCCCTTCGGGCACGGCGCGCACGCGTCGCTGGACCGCGCGCCGTTCGCGTTGCTGGGCAGCTATCACCCCAGTCGTCAGAACACCAACACAGGGCGGCTGACGGCACCGATGCTGTCGTCGGTGTTCGCCGAAGCCCGGAGGCTCCTCAAGTGAACCGAAAATTTCCAGGTGATCCCGAACCGTGGCAGGTCCTGAAGAGCGACTACGTGTCCCAGAAGGACTGGTTCCGCGTGCGCGTCGAGCACGTGCGGCTGCCCAGCGGCGCGGAGATCCCGGAGTACTGGGTGTCCGAGTTCCGCCCCTGGGTCAACGTCGTGGCGGTCACCGATGACGACGCGCTGGTGCTGATCCGACAGTACCGGCACGGGCTGGGCGCCGTTCACTTCGAGCTGCCCGCCGGCACCACCGATCCGGGCGAGGTCGATCTGGAGGCGGCCACCCGGCGCGAGCTGCTGGAGGAGACCGGCTACGGCGGTGGTCGCTGGTCGCCGCTGGTCACACTGTCGGCCAACCCTGCCCTTCAGAACAACCTGACCCACACGTTCCTGGCCGAAGGGGTGACCCTGCTGGCCCCGCCCCACCCCGAGGCCAGCGAGGATCTGCGCGTACACCTGATTCCGGTCCGGGAGGTCGACGCGTTGATCGACGGCGGCGACTTCATCCAGGCGCTGCACCTGACGCCCCTGCTGCTGTACCTGCGCCGGCGATCTTTGAATCCCGGCCGGGCCCGCCTAAGGTAGAGCTGCCCATGCCGATGCCCGAGGAAATCATTGGACTGCTACGCACGAATATCACCTTCAAGTGGCCCGACGGGCACGAGTCGGTGTACCCGGCCCGGCACCTGCGGCTGCGCTGTCGCTGTGCCCAGTGCGTGGAAGAAATGTCGGGCGCGCCGCTGCTGGATGCCGCGACGGTTCCCGAGAACGTCCGCGCCCAGCGCATCGAGATGATCGGGCAATACGCCATTCAGATCTTCTGGACCGACGGGCACGAGACCGGCATCTACGGCTTCCGCGAGCTGCGCGCAGGCTGTCTGTGCGCGGAGTGCACCGCCAAGCGCCAAGCCCCACGCGGGGCGTAAGCCGTCGTCCACCGGCTGTGCGCGCCGAAAAATTCTGACCGGGGGCGGATATGGTCGCGACGCCGCGCATTCATTACTATTGAGAGATGATGAAGATTGGCAATGGCCTGGCAGTGCGCATGGAGTACGAGCTTAAGGTGGTGGGCGGCGAGGTCATTGAATCCTCGGCGAAGAGCGGGCCGCTTCGCTACGTCCACGGCGCGGGCAAGATGCTGCCCGGCCTCGAGCGACGGATCGAGGGAATGTCGGCCGGCGAAGAACGCCGCGGGGAGATCCCGGCGCGGGATGCCTTTGGAAGCGAAGACAGCCTTCCGTTGAAGGAGATGGCTCGCAGCGAGTTCCAGACCGGAACCCCACCGACGGAGGGGATGGTGTGCCAGGCCAAGAGCGAGCGGGGAGAGGCCATCAGCTTCAAGGTCGTGTCGGTCACCGAGCAGAAGGTCACGGTGCGCCTGCTGCATCCCCTGGTGGGTCGCGACCTGGCGTACTGGGTGAAGATTCTGTCGGTCGCCGATCCCAGCGCCAAGCCCCCGCTGCCACCCGGTGTGATCGAGCTGGACCTGGAAGAGGTGAACGAGCCCTAGCGGTTACATCAGGCCGGCGATGGTACCGGCCATGAACGTGGCCAGTGAGCCCGCGATGATCGCCCGGATGCCCAGGCGCGCCAGATCCGCGCGGCGCTCGGGCACCATCGACCCCAGACCACCCAGCACGATCGCCAGCGAGCCGAAGTTCGCGAAGCCGCACAGGGCGAAGGTGGCGATGCGCACGGTCTTGGGTGACAGCTCGGCCGCGTGCGCCGACAGCGCCTGGTAGGCCAGGAATTCGTTCAAGACCGTCTTGGTGCCCAACAACGAACCAACGAACGGTGCGTCCTGCCACGGCACCCCCATCACGTACGCCAGCGGCGCCAGCGGAACCCCCAGCGCCTTGCCCAGGGTCAGCTCGGGGTGGCCGAACAGGCCGCCCAGCAGCGACGCGCCCCGATCGATCATCGCCACCAGCGCCACGAATGCCACCAGCATGGCGCCCACGTTCAGCGCCAGCTGCAATCCCTCACCGGCCCCGCGCGCGGCGGCGTCGATGACGTTCACGTCGACCCGCGGAATACTGACCTTCACCCCCGCCATGGTCTCGGGCACCCCCGTCTCGGGCACGATGATCTTGGCGAACATCACGGCGGCCGGGGCGCTCATGAACGATGCCGTCACCAGGGATCCGGCGTCGATGCCCATCGCCACGTACGCCAGCAGCACGGTGCCAGCGATGGTGGCCATCCCCGCGCACATCACCGCGAACAGCTCGCTCTCGGTCATGCGCGCGACGTAGGGCCGCACCAGCAGCGGGGCTTCGGTCATGCCCAGAAAGATGTCCCCCACCGTCGACAACGCCTCGGCGCCGGAGATCTTCATCGACCGCGACAATCCACGCGCCAGCAGCGTGACGATCCGCTGCATCACGCCCAGGTGGTACAGCACCGCCATCAGACTGGCAATGAAGACGATCAGGGGCAACACCCGCACCGCCAGCACGAAACCGACCACCACCGTACGAAAGCCGCCTGGCACCGACGGGTCGGGCGTGGACACCACCGCAACGTTGGGCCAGCGGCCGAACACGAACTCGATGCCCGCGTCCGCGAAACCAACGAAGGCATTCGCCAGATCGTTGGTCCACACGAAGACCCGAGCGCCCACCGGCGTGTGCAGCGCGATCACGGCCATCGCCAGCTGAAGCCCCATCCCCCACCCCACGTGGTGAAGCAGGTTCCGGGGAGCCAGGGCTTGCCGACGATTGGATGACACCGCAAACGCCAGCGCCAGGAGGACCACCACCCCCACCAGCCCCATCAATCCAGCTCCAGCGGCGGATGACCGAAGCGTGCACGCACCCGATCGATGACGCGCCGGATCGCCGGGCGCCGAACCAGGCGCTGTTCCAGTCGGCGCTTGCCCGGAAAATCGACCAACGTCAGCCCGATCAGCATCGTCAGGATGCCCTGCCCCGGCACGCCGGGTAGCGCCATCACGAACCCCACCAGGATCAAGACCAGGCCGACCACGTTCTTGCCAGCGATCGCCGCGAAACGAAGCAGGTGCAAGCGTCCTTCCATGAACGGAGGCGGCGTCTCGTGCTTGAACTGATCGGCGCGCCACTTGACCACCACCACGCCGGCAATCAACAGGCTGCCCACCGCCGCGAGCAACGAAATCGCGATTCCCCACGCCAGCCCCAGGCGTCCCAGGTCATGCAACAGCTCGCGAAGGGCATGTGGCATCTTGGTTCCACGACAACGATATCACCCGACCGGCGACGGCCGGCTGCTAATCTTGGGGCCATCGCGACCGAGGTTACAGATCGCATCACCTCCATCCCCGCCGACAGCTGGAATGCCCTGGCGGGCGACGACGATCCATTCCTGGAACACGGTTTTCTCGCCGCGCTGGAGGAATCCGGCAGCGTGGGACCACACGCGGGCATCGTTCCACGCCTGGTGCTGGTGCGCGACGGTGACCGCCTGGTGGGCGCCGTCCCCCTGTATCTGAAATCCAACAGCTACGGAGAGTTCATCTTCGACTGGGCCTGGGCCAACGGCGCCCAGCGCGCGGGGATCCGGTACTACCCGAAGCTGGTCGCCGCGATCCCGTTCACACCGGCCACCGGACGACGGTTGTTGATCGCGCCCGGCGCGAACGTCGACGAGGTCCGCGCGCGCCTGCTGGCGGGGGTCCGCGCGGTGGCCGACCAGGAACGCGTGTCGTCGGTGCACTTTCTGTTCTGCACCGAGGACGAAGCGGACTGGCTGGCCGAAAACGCGTTCGCCCGGCGGCTGTCGATGCAGTTTCACTGGCGCAACCGGGCGACCCAGCCCTACGCCTCGTACGAGGACTTCCTGTCCGAGATGAAGTCTCGCCACCGCAAGCAACTCCGCCACGAACGCGAGATCGCCACCAGCCACGGGCTGACGCTGCGGACGCTGACGGGCACCGAGCTGGATGCGAATACCTGGCGCGCGCTGCGCGACTTTTACGACGCCAACGCCAACAAGCACGGCGCGCATCACTACCTGACGCCGAGCTTCTTCGATCGGATGAAGGCCACCCATGCGCACCGGCTGGTGGCGACGCTGGCTTTCCGAGGTGACAGGCCCATCGCCGGCACCATCAACTTCGAGAAGGGGCGCCACCTGTATGGCCGCTACTGGGGCTGTCTGGAAGAGCTGCCCATGCTGCACTTCGAGCTGTGCTACCACCGCCTGATCGAACGCGCGATCGAACGCGGATACACCCGGTTCGAAGCCGGCGCGCAAGGCGAGCACAAGCTGAAGCGCGGCTTGACGCCCGCCCTGACGTACAGCGCGCATCTGATTCACCACCCGCAGTTGCGGGCCAGCATCAACGACTTCATCGCCCGAGAGGCCGAGGCGGTCCTCGCCGAGGTGCGCGGCTACGCCGAGCTCTCGCCGTTCCGGGTGACCGCGTAGCGCTGGGCGACGCACCCGCCGTTCACGAATAGCGGGAAGTCTCCGTAACCACGCCTCGGATCGGACGTAGGGAACGCGACAACGTGGGCGTGGCGAAGGTTCGCGCGTCACGCACAACCGGCGAGGGCGCCGGCGCTCTCTATTTTCTGAGGAGGATTTCCATGCGCGCGTTTCGCAATCGACATGATGGATTGAGGTTCGCCAGGCTATCGACGTGTGCCCTGTCTCTGGCGGCCTGGGGCTGTCAGGGCGACTTGCCCGGGGACGAAGGACGTCTCGGCACCGACATCGACGTCGAGTCGCTTCGGGTCGGTCCGGCTCAGCTTCGCGAGTACATCGGCCGGCAGGTCGGCGGACTCGACAAGCTGAAGGTCCCGGCGGACAACGCTTCGATCCCTTTGCCGCCCGAGGATCCCAGCCGCCCCGGTCGCTATGCCACCACGGAGCAGAAGCGCTTCCTGGGCAAGATGCTTTTTCACGATCCCGTCCGCACGGCGCGGGTCAACATCAACACCAACGTGAATCCGCCCATTCGCGACGGTGAGCCACGCGACTTGCCGGCCGGCACGGCCTTTGGCGGAACGGTCGACGCAGCGAACCCGCAGGTTCAGAACGTCGTCGCCTCGACCAGTCGGACGGGATCGTGCGGAAGCTGCCACCTCGGGGAAGCCGCCGGCAAGGCCGGGACGGTGCTGAACTTCAACACCGGTGGCGAGGGCCGCGGCTACACCACCGCCGAGGGCACCTACGTCATTCGCCGACGCCCGCAGCGCAGCCTGATTCCGCGGCAAGCCGCGTACCTACCTCAGGTAGCGCTGTTCGACGGTGACACGGGCGTCGATGCGCTGCCGACGCTGACCGATATCTACAGCGTCGGTGGCGCGCTGGAAGTCTCGACGCCGGCCCGCCAGAAGGCTGACCCCCTGGCGGAGGCGCTGCTGGCCACGGGTCGTCTCGACCAGCTCGACAGCGTGGGCCGTCAATCGCCGTCGATGATCGGCTTTGCGTTCAACAATCGCCTGCTCTTCGGCGGCTTCGCCGGCGAGTCGAACGACCTGCCCGCCGGGTTGAATCCGCTCAACGATCCGGCCCAGGAAAACCTGACGCTGCTGCTGCTGGACGCGCACCGGATGCTGGACTTCGAGTCGGCGGAGCTGCAAAAGATCCCCGCGTTCGTCGAGCTGTTCCGGCAGGCGTTCCCCGCCGAGGCCAGTGACTACGTGGCTTGCAAGAAGGCCACCCCGGCGGCGCAATGTCAGGCCGAGCTGGACGGCTTCGTGAATGACCAGACGGTGTTGCGGGCCACCGCGACGTTCCTGCGCACCGCCGTCACGCGAAACACCCCGTTCGATCGATTCGTGGCTGGCGAGGACGCGCTGACCGAGCGTCAGCGGCGTGGCGCCCGGCTGTTCTTCACCGAGGCCAAACAGGGCGGCGCCGGTTGCTTCTCGTGCCATAGCGGCCCCATGTTCAACAAACAGCCGCATGACCCGGACGTCGCGGGTATCGGTCAGCTGGTCGAGGAGAACTTCTTCAACGTGGGCATCGGCGACCATCCGATCCAGGCGCTGAACGCCCTGCGCCGCGGACGACTCCAGTTCGATCGCAACGGCAATCCCCTGCCCCACGGCGAGGACACCGGCCGCCAGGAGATCACCGGCAATCCCGACCACGCCTACAAGTTCCGGAGCCTGACGCTGCGGCAGCTGAAGGACGCGCGGACATTCTTCCACAACGGTTCGTTCACCAAGGTCCGCGACGTGGTCGGCTACTTCAATGACGGCGTTCCGCAGGATCAGCAGTTCGCCGGGCGGGCGGCCACGCTGGAACCTCGCTTCACCCACCCGCGCGGCGACAAGGCCGGCCCCGGGTTGGGCCTGACCGGTGAGCAAATGGATGCTCTGGCCGACTTCCTGGAGAACGGTCTTTACGACCCCGGGTTCGCGACCGACTTTCAGCCCAACCAGGCTGACCTGACATACTCGCAATACCACCCCGAGCTGGCGGCCCTGGGCGCAAAGGACGGACAGATGCTCAGCGGTCGCGCCATCGACAACGATGACCCGCTCTCGCGTCGAGACGCGGGCCTGGAGTTCCTGGACGTGACCCGCCAGGTGCGCACCGAGCGCATCGGCGGCGCTCGGTCTATCGGTGTGGCGACCGATGTGTACCGCCTGACCAACACCAGCGACGCGGTCGTCGACACGCACTTGCTGATCATCCTGGAAGGACTGCCGGCCGGTGTCCGCCTGAAGAACGCCAGCGGCACCACCCGCGGTGGCGCCCCGTACCGGCGCGTGTTCCTGCCCGACGGCGTGCTGCGGCCGGGACAGAAGATCACCCAGGCCTTCGTGTTCAGCGGCGCCGGCCGCCCGCGCACGCCGGCCTATTCAATCCGGCTGCTGTCGGGACAGGGCACTCCGTGATCAGCTAGCCACACACAGGATTCAGCCGGCACGCGGAGGGCCCGGAGAGCGATCTCCGGGCCCCTTCGCGTTGGGCGCTTCAGAAGCCCCCTCAGAATTGGCCGTGGACGCCCACGGTGGGCAGGAACACATGCAGATAGCTGGGCTTGGCTTCGCCGTTGTTGGCGACCGCGTATTGCACCAACTCGCGATTGTACGTCGCGTTCGCCACGTCGATGAAGACGTCCAGGATGAACGAATCGAACAACATCCTCCGCTCGGCGCGGAGATCCAGCTGGGCGTAGGGGGGAATCTCTCGGTACTGGCCCAGGCGCCCATAAGGAGCGTTTCGCCCGGTGTTGTAGTGGACCCGCGCGCCCGCCGAGAAGCCACCCCCGATGCGGTAGCCCGTCACCAGGTTCAGGATGTGCCGCTGATCCCAGTCCGAACGAACGATGCCGCTGGCTCCGTTGCGAAGGCTGTAGGACAGCGTGTAGGCCAGCCAGCCGTTCAGACGATGGCGCGCCGGTCGCCGTAGGATCGTCTCGACGCCGTACGACACCCCGTCGTCCAGCACTAGAGAATCCGCGCTGGTGATCCGCGTGCTCGGAAGGTCGATCTTCTGCAGGTCGGTCACCTTCATCCGCTGGTAAAACCCCGTCACCTCGAAGGCCGTGTCGCCGGGAAGGCGCGCGTCGAACCCCAGCGACGCCGAATCGGACCGTTGCAGGCCCAGGCTGGCCAGTCCGAACGACTCGAAGCCAGCCACGTTGATCGGCAAGCTGGGCATCTGCGAGAACCGTCCCAGGTTTCCTCGCAAGGACAGGCTGGGCAGCAAGACCAGACGCGCGTCCAGGCGCGGCTGCAACACGAAGCGCGTGGTGCCTTCCTCGGCGAAGAGATCGGCCCGCAATCCCGGCGTCACCAGCAAACGGTCACCCGGATGCAGGCGCAGCGCCACGAAGCTGCCCTGCGACAGCGCCGACCGGGATCGCGCCAGATCCCCCAGCGTTTCGGTCAGCGGCAGCGGATGCGTCTTGAACCTCTGCAGCTCGGCATCGGCGCCGAGCTCGAAGTCCCACGCGCGCCCCAGCGGCCGCGTCCACATCGCGCGTGGCGCGAGCTCGAGCGCCTCGACCGACAACAGGGCCTGGGTCAACGTCGATCGCGCGGCGTCGTAACCGGTTGTGATCCCCGCCGTCAGCCGGCCACCAGCGACCGCGCCCAGCCACCGCAGGTCAATGCGGTGGAACTGCAACGCGGCGGTCTGAATGGTCGGGATGCTCTTGGTCGTCGGCCCCCGCACCGTGGAATCGAGTTGGTCGAGCGAACCGAAGGCAAAGAACGTCACCCGCCCGCTGCCCAGCAGATGGTCGAGACGAAGCTGATAGTCCCCGTAGCGCAGGTTCGTGTCGGGATCGAACAGCGACAGCAGCGGTCCGGTAAAGGAATAGCGCGCCGCCGCGGTGAACACCCCGCGACCGTCGTGAATGGGCACGGACGCCAGCGCCTGCGCGTCGTAGAAGGTGACGTCGGCGCTGAGGTGCACCCGATCGGTGGGCGGCGGCGCCGTCTGGATCGACACGATGCCCGCGATGTAACGCCCGAACGTTTCAGGATACGCCCCCGGGTAAAAGTCCAGGGCGCCGACCAGGCTCGGATTGAGGATCGACGGGCCCAGCGCCAGGTGAAACGTGGCAGGCACTCGAATGCCGTCGATGAAGAAGCCCGTGTTGCCCGGATTCGAGCCCCGCACCACGAACAGCGCTGCCGGCCATACCACCTGCGACACCCCGGGCAACGATGCCAGCACGCGGACAGGATCGCCCGAGGTGCCGGCCGTTCGGCGCGCTTCGTCGACGCTGAAGGACCGGCGCTGCTTCTCGATGCGCGCCACCCGCACCTCCGACTCGAAGCGCTCCCCACTGACGTCGGGGATCAGGCGAAGGGTCAGCTCGGTCATCGTCGACGCCGCCACGACGGTGTCGGCGGCGGCCAGGTCAATCCGCTGCTGAAACGCCGTGTAGCCCGTGACCTGCACCTCCAGTTGATGGGGCCCGACGCCGGCGCTGATGATCAGACGGCCCTCGGAGTCGGTGTCACCGGCTGCGACCCCGTCGACGGTGATGGTGGCACCGGCGATGGGCTTGCGGGTCCCCTTCTCCACCGTGCGGACGGTCACCTGCGGTGGCGGTGCCGCCGGCCCGGGCCGCTCGGGGACCGGCCCGGCGCCGTCTCCCGGGCCGACCGCCCCTCCCGCCGCGCGCTCGCTGGGGGATCCTCCGTCGTCGGCGGCACCTGCGTCGACGCGCGGGTCCGAGGAGGCATCGGGGGCGTCGGCGTCGGGCGGCGTTGCCGCGTCGTTGGCATCCTGGGCACGCGCGGCCCACGGCAGCGCCGCCAGGACGGCCATCGTCAACACGAACCGAGCCCCGCGTGCTGCCATGCCTAGGGCGGGAACTCCGACAACCCGATGTGCGCCAACCACAAGCCGTCCTGCTCGGATTCATCTCGGCCGCGCACCACATAGGCGACCGCCAGCTCGGTCGCATCGTCCGGGCGCTTGGTCCACGACATGGACAGGTCCACCACGCCGCGCGAGACCAGACGCTGCGCGCCGCTCTCGATGTCCACGACGTGAATCGAAAAGGAACTGTCCTCCAGCGAGGTCACATCCGCCAGTACCAGCGTCCGTGCGTTCAGCCAAGCCCACGAGGTCCGCGCGTCCCAGACCACCGAGTCCGCGATGGGATGGTTTTGCGCCGGCACCTTGCTGACGTCCAGCCACGACAGGGCATAGCCATCGGTGGTGGTGCGGGCCAGGAGCAAGTGCCGGGCGTCGTGGAATTCGAGGAAGACGAACGTCTGACCTTCGGCGACCACTTGCGGAATGGGGGCCTCCGCGTCCGCCACGTACACCTTCGACGCTCCCAGGGGATCCACCTCGAGGAACGCGAACCGGGAACCGTCCGGCGCGTAGACCAGTTGCTTGATGAGGTTGTTTCCCGTCGCAATGACGTGACACTCGACGCTGGCGGTCCCCGCCAAGGCGGTCCAGGTGGCGGGCGCCAGCTCGGATTGCGAGGACGGCTGCGCAATCACCGCAAACTGCGGCCTTCCCGGTCGCCAGGCATTCATCGTGAACGTCGAAGTGGCAGGCGCCTGCCCGGCCACGCAGGTCGCGGCCGCGGGTTCTCCCGCCTTCCAGGTGAACAGCCGCATCTGCTTCGTCGATGAGAGGGCCGGCCAGAACATGGCGTGGCCGTCGGGCGCCACGCGGGCCACGTCTCCCACGTGCCCGAGAAGGTTCCCAGGCAACTGGAACTCGCCCACCTTTTCGTCCACCAGGCGCACGAATCCGGCGCTGCTCATGTCGGAGCTCACCCGATCGTAGAACAGCAGGCAGGCTGCGGGGGGATCGGTCGACACCTTCGGTGGGCACGACAGGCGCGCGACCACCCCGCTGGACGGCAGGATCAATCGCCTGGACGCCGGCTCGTCCCCGTTGACGACCGTAGAATCAGTCGACATGCCGGCCGCCAGGACGACGGGCGGCGAACCGTCGAACGGAAACCGGGACAGCTGTTGCGTGCCTCCGGCCGGGGAATTCGTCAAGGCCACCACGCCGCTGCGGTCGCGGCCCACCGGGTTCACCCCCCCCGGCAACGGCATCAGGCCTTCCGGCGTCCCGGACCACGGCGTCAGGACCCCGTTCGCTCCCTGCTTGTTCACCAGGATGGGATCGCTGCGGGTGGCTCCCAGATGCACGTTCTTGCTGTCCACGCCAGCAATGTCCAGCTGACTGCCTGTGACCTCGTCCAGGAATGTCAACACCAGGGGTGGAAGCAACTCGGGGAGCAGGGCTACGGGAACCTCGGCAGCCGATCCGAAACGGAGCAATGCCAGCGATTGGTCGTGGGGTGTGGAGGTAGACAGCGCGAGCGGCACCGTGGCGAAGGCGAGGACCGCCGGCGCCATGAGGCTCTCGACCCCGGTCTGCAGATCCATGCGGGTGAGATCGAACGGCGGCTTGACGTTGTCTGGAACCGCCACGTCGGGCAGGACCCGCGTGCGATAGACGCTTTTGCCATCCGCTGCGAACGGCCCCAGCCGCACGACCGGATCACGAAAGACAGCGACCTGGGTCGAATCAAATCCCCGGGCCGATGTGTCGGGGGGACGACAGGCCGCCAGCGCGACGACGAACAGCAGACCATGGGAGCGCGATAGGGGGGCCATTCGACGTCTCCATTGCTCTATGCAGGAGAGATTGAAAACGGACGAGTTGCACGCGGCGGCGCGCTTCCAGTCCACAAGCAGTGCTCAATACCAGACCTATGAAATCAGCCGCACCACCCGCCCCTATTTACCATTCGGGCGCCGTCGGGGGAACCGCGTGGTCGACCGGTGACGGCGCGGCACCGACGACGTGACGGTCCTATGACATCAGGACTGCGGCAACAACTGTCGCGGTGCCTTGGTCGGCTTCGGCTTGGAAGCCGCCGCCGACTTGAAAGCAAACGTCAGCTTGTCGCCCTCTAGGTCGACGCGCACCGAGCCGCCGCTTGCCAGCGCGCCGAACAACAGCTCGTCGGTCAGCGGCTTCTTGATCTCGTCCTGGATCACACGCCCCAACGGACGCGCGCCATTCATCGGGTCATAGCCCTTCTTGGCCAGGTAGCCGCGGGCGGTGTCCGAAAGGTCGACAGTGACCTTGCGTTCGCCCAGCTGCGTTCCCAGCTCGGCGATGAACTTGTCGACGATCTGCAACATCACCGATTCCTGCAGCGGGGCAAAGTCGATCTTCGCGTCCAGGCGATTGCGGAACTCGGGCGAGAAGGCGCGCTTGAACGCCTCGTCGATGTCGCCCAGCCGCGGGTCATCCTGGTTCCCGAAACCGGGCATGCGGCGCGACAGATCGCGCGCGCCGACGTTGCTGGTCATGATCAGGATGACATTACGGAAGTCGGACTTGCGCCCGTTGTTGTCGGTCAGCGCCCCGTGATCCATCACCTGCAGCAGCAGATTGAACAGATCCGGGTGGGCCTTCTCGATCTCGTCCAGCAGCAACACCGAGTGGGGCGTGTGATGGATCGCGTCGGTCAGCAGCCCCCCCTGATCGAAGCCCACATACCCGGGGGGTGCGCCGATCAGGCGCGAGACCGTATGGCGCTCCATGTACTCCGACATGTCGAAGCGCAGGAAGCCGATGCCCAGCACCTCCGCCAGCTGCTTGGCAAGCTCGGTCTTGCCCACGCCCGTCGGACCAGCGAACACGAAGCACCCGATCGGCCGGGTCATGGCGCCCAGACCGGCGCGGTTCATCTTGATCGCCTGCGCGACCCGTTCCACCGCGCGGTCCTGGCCGAAGATCTTGCCTTTCAAGGCCGGCTCCAGCTCGCGCAGCTTCTCGCGATCGTCGCTGGCCACGCGCTTGGGCGGTATCCGCGCAATGCGCGCGACCACGGTCTCGATGTCGGCAGCGCGCACCAGCCGCTTCCCGAGCGAAGCCTTGGTACCGCCGCGGCGCTTGCGTGCCCCCGGCGGCTGGGACCCGAGCTTCAACTTGCGCGCGGCGCCTGCCTCATCCAGCAAATCGATGGCCTTGTCGGGCAGGCGGCGATCGTGGAGATACCGCGACGACAGGTCGACCGCCGCGCGAATCGCCTGGTTGGTGTACGCCACCTTGTGAAACTCTTCATAGCGCGGCCGCAGGCCTTCCAGGATCTTGATGGTCTCGTCCAGGGTGGGCTCTTCGACGTCGATGGGCTGAAACCGCCTGGCCAACGCCCGATCCTTCTCGATGTAGCTGCGGTATTCCTTGTGGGTGGTGGTTCCGATCACACGAAGCTTCCCGGCCGCCAGCGCCGGCTTGATCAGGTTCGACGCATCCATCGCCCCCCCCGATGCCGCGCCCGCGCCGACGATGGTGTGGATCTCGTCGATGAAGACGATGGCATTGGGCTTGTCCTCCAGCGCCTTCATCACGCCCTTGAACCGTTCTTCGAAATCGCCGCGATAGCGCGTCCCGGCCACCATTGCGCCCATGTCCAGCGCGTAGATCACCGCGTCCTTCAGCGCCTCGGGCGCCTCGCCCATCACGATGCTGCGGGCCAGCCCCTCGACGATGGCGGTCTTGCCCACGCCCGCGTCCCCGATGAAGAGCGGGTTGTTCTTGCGCCGGCGGGCCAGCACGTGCAGCGCGCGTTCCAGCTGCGATGCCCGGCCTATCAGGGGATCGATGTCCCCCGCCTGCGCGCGTTCATTCAAGTTCACCGCGAACGCGGTCAGCGGATCGACTGGCTGACCTTCGGCATCCTCGGCGGTGTCGGCGGTATCGCCGGCATCCTCGACCGGACGGTTGCCCGGGGACTTCGCCGGAAGCAGCTTGGAAACGCCGTGGGAGATGTAGCTGACGACGTCCAGGCGATTGATGCCCTCCTCCTTCAGGAAGGTCACCGCGTGCGATTCGGGCTCGGCGAACATGGCGACCAGGACGTTGGCGCCGGTGGCCTCGGGCTTCCCCGCGGCCAGTACGTGGTTCACCGCCCGCTGCACCACCCGGGCAAACCCCAGCGTAGGCTGCGCCCGATCCCGCTCTTCCTCGGGCAGCGGCTTCAAGACGGTGGCCAGATAATTCTCCAGCTTCTCGGTCAGCCGCTTGATCGACCCCCCGCAGTGTTTGACCACCTCGGCGGTCTTCTCGTCCGATAGCAAGGCCAGCAGCAGGTGCTCGAGGGCCGAGAATTCGTGCCCGCGCGCCGTCGCATCGTCCAACGCCCGCCGTATCGCCGATTCCAGCTCGGGACTCAACATCATGGACAATCCTAGCGCACGGACGGCGTCCGACAAGGAAAGCCGCAGTCGATGGTCATTGCTTGCGCAGCGAACAGCGCAAGGGCATTTCGTTCTCGCGCGAGAACTCGGTCACCAGGTGCACCTTGGTCTCCGCCAGATCCCGCGGAAATACGCCCGCCACACCGATGCCCTTGGTGTGGACGTGCAGCATGATCATGTGCGCGGCCTCGGCGTCGTGGTGAAAGAATTTCTGCAGAACGTAGACCACGAATTCCTGGGTCGTGTAGTCATCGTTGTGCAGCAGCACTTCATAGAGCGGCGGCCGCGTGACCTTCGGCTTCTCGAGGGTCCCCAGTTCGCCCCGACGTTCGGGCTCGATGTCTTGTGGCTTCGACACGTGATCGGCCCCATGCTAGCGCACGTCCCGGCGATTGGCCGCTGTCCGGGTTGACCAACCAGCGATTCCCGGTTCTATTTCCTGGCGATGCCAGCCTGGCTGAGTCGCCTTCGACGGGCGGGCGCCGTCCCGGCTTCGCTCCTGCTCGCGATCACGGTGGTCTTCTTGGTCTGGACGAACCAGTTCTTGCCGATCCGGCACTGGCTCTGGTTCCGATATCTGGGGATTTGGGGGCTGGTGGCCCTCTTCGCGGTCGGCAGCCTGGTGGCAGGGCTTCGCCTTCTGACGCTGGTGCTCCGCGAGTCCCCGCGCCCGGGTGAGCGCCTGTTGCTCGGCTTTGGCCTGGGCGTCCTGACGTTCTTCTGGGGCGTGTTCCTGGCAGGCGTCTTGGGCGTCTACGGTCGTGTCTTCTTCTTCGTGTGGCCGGCCGCCCTGCTGGCCTTCGGGGGACCGGGCGCCTGGGGCGAGGTGCGCCGCTGGCATCGCCATGGCCGGCGCTTCGGACGGTCACTGTTCGTCCCACGCGACCTTGTCGGGGGGCTGTCCCTGACCTTGTTGGGGCTCGGCGTCCTGGCCGTTTACCTGCAGGTCCTGACGCCCACCAACGTGGGCGCGGACGCAGTCTGGTACCACCTGCCGGTCGCCGAGCACTACGTCGCCGCGGGCGGCCTGCGGCCGTTTCGGGAGGGCTGGTACAACGGCTCGCTCCCGCAGCTGGCCAGCTTCCTTTACACCTGGGCGTTCTGCGCACCGGGCGGCCTGGCTTTGCGCATCGCGCTCGCGGCGCACATCGAGTTCGTGCTGTTCCTGGCGACGCTGGCGGGTATCGCGGTCTTGGTGCGGCGGCTGGTGCCTGTCCGCGCTCCCTACGCGGGTGCGCTGATGTTCGCGTTCCCCGGCTTCCTCACCTACGACTCGAACCTGATTGTCGGCGCCGATCACGTGCTGGCCTTCTGGGCGCCGCCGCTGGCGATCGCCACCCTCCGGCTGGCGCGCAGCTTCCAGCCCCGCGAGGCGCTGCTGGCCGGACTGCTGATGGCTGGCGCGCTGCTGACCAAGTACCAGGGGTTGTATTTCCTGGCGCCGGCCACCTTGCTGCTGGCCTGGGTGGCGTGGCGGAGTCGCCGCCTGGCTCCTCTCCTGGTCTGGGCCGCGGCAGCGATCGTCGCGTCCAGCGCCCACTGGCTGAAGAACTGGATCTTCTACGGCGATCCCTTGTTCCCCATGTTGCATCGGTTCTTGCCGTCGCATCCCTTTCCGCCGGGCGCGAACGCGCTGATGCAAGAGGTCCTGACGCCGCCCCACTTCCGTTTCTCCGGGACGCCCGCGGCCAAGCTGCTGCGGACGCTGGCCGTTCTGGGCGATTTTTCCTTCGTTCCCCACGACTGGAATTTTCACGGCCGGCGTCCCGTGTTCGGTGCCCTGTTCACCTGCTTGCTGGTTGCCCTGCCCTTCGTGCGCGCGGGCCGGCGGGTATGGGTGCTGACGATCGCGGTGCATCTGGGCATCGTGGTGTGGTTCGTGACCGCTCACGAAGATCGCTATCTGCAGGCGCTGCTGCCCTGGATGGTGGCGGCTTCGGCCGCGCTCCTGGTGCTGCTGTGGCAGCGGGGGGCGCTGGCCCGCGCCGCGGCGGTCATGGTCGTCCTGGTTCAGCTGATCTACGGCAGCGACGTCTATTTCTATCGGGTGCACGGCATGAACGGCGACGCGCCGATAAAGGCGTTTGTCGACTTCGTCACTCAAAACCAGCGCGGCCAGTACAACGACCGCTACCGAGCGTGGAGCGACCTACAGGACAATGACCTTTCCCGGAAGGTGCCCGCCGGCGGCAAGGTGCTGTGCCATCACTTCGTCGAGAAGCTGGGCCTGGGGGTCGAGAGCGTTCTCGATGGCAAGGGTTGGCAGGGCGCCATCGACTATCTGGCGCATCCCACGCCGGCCGCCACCCTGGCGCTGTGGCGCGACCTGGGGATCACGCACGTGGTGTGGGATCCGGCGCTCCTGCCCCGCGACAACGACGTGATGGCGCGAGAGGCGGTGTTTCAGCGCATGCTCGCGCTTTTCGTCCCCCATCACGCCGTCGCCGGTCACTATCAGTTCGGGGCGCTGGACCCGGCGGCCGGACAGGCCATGGTGAACGTTCCGACCCGCATCGCGTGGATCGGCTGCGATCCGGATCGCGCGACGGGCCTCTACACGCCGCGCGAATTCTCCGTCGGCGCCGTGCCGGCCCAGCCGGGCCTGAGAGCCAGGCCCGCGCTGGCGGCGGCCAACGTGGTCCTTCGCCGGACGCGCTGCGGTTTTCCGGCGCCGGAGGTTGAAGCCACCATCGCCGCCGACTTCGTCGAGACCGCGCACCTCGGCGAGGTCTTGGTTCTGGTGCGCAAGCCCGGCCGCTGAAGTTCCGTCCGCGCCAGCCGCTCAGACCAAGCGCGCCAGGGCCCAGCGGGCCGCATCGGCCACCACCGGGCTGGCATCGTCACACAGCCGTTCTACGATGGCCCGCGCCGAGCGGGTGCGGGTCATGCCGATGGCGTACAGCGCGTTCCGGCGAATCCCGTCGTAGCCGATCCGCATCACGGCCATCCCGGCCGCGGCCTGCTTGAATTGCTCCTCCGTCAACACCACGATCTCCAGCGGCGACATCATCCCCAGCGCGCGCGGCTCGAACCGGCGATCTCCGACGGGAATGTCGTCGTGGTTGAAGGGACAGACGTCCTGGCAGACGTCACACCCAAACATCCGTCCCGCGAATCCCTTGCGCAGCGGCACCGGGACCACGTCGCGGTTCTCGATCGACTGGTACGCGATGCATCGGCGGGCATCCACCACGCCGGGCTTCGGAAAGGCCTGCGTGGGACAGGCGCCCAGACAGCGCGTGCAATCACCGCACAGGTTGTCGTGGGGCCGATCGTAAACATCGACCGCGCGATCCAAGAACATCACTGACAGCGTCAACCAGGACCCGAGGGTTCGGTTGATCAGAAGCCCGTTCTTGCCGATCCAGCCCAACCCGGCGCGCTCGGCCCAGGGCTTCTCCATGGCCACGCCCGTGTCGACACAGGCATAGGTCTCCAGCCTTGGATCCAGCGCCAGCAAACGCCGGCGGAGTTCCTTCATCCGATCGCGGTGGGCGTAGTGATAGTCGCGGCCCCGCGCGTAACTGGCCACCCGCGAGCGCTCGGTCGCCGGCCGGTGAAAAGCGATCCCCAGCGCCATCACGGTCTTCGCGTCCGTGAGGACGCGACGGGGATCCAGCCGTTCCTCCAGGCGGCGATGCATCCAGGTCATGTCCGCGTCGTGACCGGCCTGAAGCCAGGCGCGCAGGGGCTCGGGATCCAGAGCCTCCGCCGGCGCGAAGCCGACCAGCGTGAAGCGAGACGCCAGCGCCTCAGCCCGCACCTTCTCGGCCGACAGCAACCGATCACCCGACAGTTCGGCCACGATGGCGCTGCTTCAGGCGCCCCGCCCCGCCGACGCGGCGGGGGTCGCCAGCGTCGAGCGCGAGCGATGCAGGCGGGCCAGCATGATCTCGGCGTTCTTCGAAGCCTCGTCGATGGCCGCGTCCAGCACGACTTCGGCCTTGTGCGGGTTGCCGGCTCGCCAGAACGACAGCGCCTCGAACTCCATCATCTCGACCAGATCCTGCGGCTGTAGCGTCATGCCGCGCGCGCGCGCCAGCACGTCATCCCACCGTTTCTCTTCCGAGATGGTGGTCATCAGATCGATCACGTCGATGAACAGCTCCTCGGCGGACGCGAACTCGGCGTCGGTCTGACCGGCGGCTCGAGCCTCGCTTTGCGCCTGTCGGATCTCGACCATCACCCGCCTGGCGCCGGCCAGATCACCCCGGTGGGCCAGCACCCGCCCCAGCAGCAGCTCGGCCAGCAAGGTGGTCCGCGACCGATCGCCGACCACCTTGCGCGTGACGTCGATGGCCCGGAGCACCAGCTCCTCGGCCTCCGGCTCACCCAGCAGATATTGCACCTCCGCCAGATCCTTGGCGGCCGAACACTCGACCAGCGGCAGGCCCGTCTCACGAGAGACCACGATCAGCCGTCGATAGTCTTGCACCAGCCGCTCCGAGTTCTTCGACAGCAGAGACAGGATCCCGCGATTGTTCAGCGCCGTGCTCAGGTTCAACATGTCGCCGCGCGCCTCGCACAGCGCGATCAGGCGAGAAAACGCCGCGTCGGCGGCGTCGAACCGCCGCAGGAGCGAGCTGTTCCAACCCAGCAAACTCAAGGACAGGACGTGCGTCTCGTAACCTTCGGCGCCCAGCGCCTCGGCCATCGCGGCGCTCTTTTCGAAGTAACCGCAGGCCTCGGCGGCGTGATCGGTGCGGTGGAAGACCCGGCCGTGCGCGTATAACAATCGGGCGTCGATGAGGGGCGTGCTGCCCGCATCCGCCAACGCCTGCGCCTCGATGGTCAACGCCGCCGACCGCGCCCAGTCGCCGACCCAGTCCAGCACCAGCGCCTGGTCCAGCACGATCTCGATCTCCTGTTCGCGCCGGCCCGCCTCCTGCGCCGCCGCGCGGGCGGCGGCCAGATCTTTCAACGCGTCCTCGTGCCGCCCCAGCCGCAGTCGCATGGTGCCCAGGCCCCGCCGCGCCGTGATGACCCGATCGTCGCCGACGGCCGCGCCCAGGTTGTCGATCGCGGACCGATACAACGACTCCGCGTCCAGGTAAGAATGGCGAAGCTCGGACCGCCGGGCGAGGTCCAGATAGATGGCGACCGCCTCGGACGCCAGACCGCTGGCGGCCGCGTGCGCCGCCATCTTGGGCAACCGAATCTCGTCGGGCAGGTTGGCCCGGGCCGCGAACGTGCGGTACGCGGCCCGGTGGATGGCCTCGCGTTCGGCAATCGGAACCGTGCGATAGATGGTGTCGCGCAGCAACGCCAGGCGGAAACCGAAGCGCCCTTGCCGGTGGCGTACCAGCAGGCCTGCGGCCGCCAGGCGATCGATCCCCACGCCGGCGTCCAGCTGGGTCCCCATCGCCACGCCCTCGCGTTCCAGCATCTGCATGACGCCGTCCATCTCGTCGGCGTCGAACTCCGCGCCCATGATGGACGCCAGGCGCGCGTGCCCGGCCAGGGCGGGTGGCAACGATTCGGTTTCACGGCTGGCCAACCATTGCACCAGCGGCAGATCGGGCAGGCGATCGAGCTCGTCGGTGGCCAGGAACCAGGCCCCGGTTCGATCCGCGCGGCGCACGATCCCGTCGCGTTTCAGGCCGCGCACCAGCTCCACCAGCAACAGCGGAATCCCCTGGGTGCGCTCGACCAGTTTGGCCAGCGCCGAGCCGGGGACGTTCTCGACCGGGGCCAGCAACCGCCGCGCAAGCTCGCCGGCGGCCATGGTGTCGAGCGGCGGCAACTCCATGCGCTGGCTGACCGCCGCACGGCTGGCCCACGCGGTTCGTCCCGTACCGAAGGTCGGGCGGGCCACGACCAAGATCCAGATCGGACAGGCCGCCTCGCGCAGCGTCGCGTACTCCAGCGCGTCCAGCGCCGTCTCGTCGGCGAACTGAGCGTCTTCCAGGATCAGGACGTGGGGTTGCTTGCGCGCGGCCAAGCGCAGCGCCTCGCCGGCCGCACGGGCCGCGGCCGCTCGCAACGCGCCTGGCGCGGCGGCCAGCGCGCGTAACTCGGGATGGTCGGGCGAGACCCACCCCATGGTCACCGCGACGCCGCCCCAGGTCTCGCGCGCCAGGTCGGCTCCCAGGCGTTCGGTCAACAGGCCGCGACCGAAGTCCGCCGTCCCGGCGGCCGGCAATCCCAGGAAGCGCCGAAACAGTTCGCGGGTGGTCTGGTCGCCGGTTCCGCCCAACGCCTCCTTGGCCCGCAGCAAGGTGACCTTCACGGGCGGGATGATCGATTCCACCTGCTGCGCTAGCACGGTGGCGACGTGGCTTTTCCCGGTGCCAGGTTCGCCGATCAACGTGGTGATGGTGGGGGTGCCGGGCTTTCCTCCGACCACGTCCACGGCGCGGCGCGCGGCCGTCATCAATGAGCGAAGGATCTCGTCGCGCCCGATCAGCTGCGGGACCTCGGCCCGCATCGAGGTGGCCTCGGCGGCGTCCTCGGTGCGCTTCACCAGCAAGACATCCGCGCGGCCCGCGACCGCGTCGGTGGTGACGTCCGGAAGCACGTCCGCGGCGGCCCGCGCCAGCAAGACCCCCGCCGGGTCGGCGTCCGTCGGGTACTGCTCCTTCTTCGCGAACAGCGGGCTTTGATAGCGGCGCGTGCCGTCGTTCTTGCGAATGGTGATGGCTACCGAGCCGAGATCGACGTACGCCCGTGTGCACAGCGCCCGTTCCAGAAACAACTGCGCCGCCCGGAGCGCCGTCCGCGTGGGATTGTCGCCGACCTCATGACCGAAGGCTGCGACCACCTGGGTGCCTGCCATGTGCGCAAGTTCTCCGCCCGCTGCAGCCAGGGCTTCGCGCACCGCGGGCAACGTGCTCTTCGTGTCCAGAAACACCAGCGCCAGCACCCGGCGTTCGCGGGTGGTCGTTGCCTCCGCGGCCTTCGCCGCACCGGGCGCCGTCGCCTTGGCGACACCGTCGCCGGCCGCCTTCCCTGAACCCTGCGCCGCGGCGGGCGTCACTTCCGACGCGACCATCGGGCCGGCGGCCGCGTCCGTTGGCGACGGAGACCCCGCGGACTGCCTGGGCGCCGCCGCCGCTGTCCGCAGGACCTCTTCCAGCTGTCCCGCCGTGGCGAAGCGACGCGCCGGATCCTTGGCCAGACAGCGGAGAATGGCAGCTTCGACAGCTTCGTCGACCGGAGCGCGGCGCGAGGGCGCCACGGGCCGGCGGCTCCGATGGCCAAGCTGGACCTCCGCCGACTTCCCGCAGAAGGGGGGCGCCCCCGTGACCATCTCGTACAGCATCACGCCCAACGAATAGATGTCCGAGCGCGCATCGATCGCCACCCCGCCCTCGCACTGCTCTGGCGACATGTATTCGGGCGTGCCCTCGGGCAGCTCCTCGCCGGTGTTGGTGCGAGCCGCGTCCAGACGACGGCAAAGCCCGAAGTCAAACAGGCGAACCGTGGGCCCGCTGGTGTCGGACGCGGGAAGGACGAAGACATTCTCGGGTTTCAGATCGCTGTGCACGAAACGCTTGTCGTGCGCCCGACCCACGATGTTCGCCAGCGCGGGCGCGATCCGAAAGAACTCGTCGCGGGACAACGGCCCCCCGGCATCCGTCAGCAAGGTCGCCAGCGTTGGCGCGCGCACGAATTCCAGCACCACGTAGGCCGCGCCGTCGGGCAGATGCCCTACGTCGAAGACCTCGGGGACGAACGGCGCGCCGATGGCGCCGAGCGCGCTGGCTTCCAGCAGCAACCGTTCGCTGGCGGTGTATTGATCGGCCTTCGCGACCTTGATCGCCACGTCGATTCCCGCGGACGCGCGCCGGGCGCGGTAGACCGCGCCGAATCCGCCCTGTCCCAGCAGACCGCCCACCACATAGCCAGGAAGTTCTGGCGGCACCACCGCCGGCTCCGCGGCCTTCTCCTCGGAAACAGCCGCGCGCGCGACCGCCCCGTGGGTCGCGCAGATCGGCTCCTCGTCCCGGAGACGTATGCCGCAGGTCGGACAGCGGACCATTCAGGAATGGTAGCCGGTTTCGCGCGTCGACGGCAGGGGGCATGGACGCTCGCGTGAAATGCGCGACCGCGAGCCCCGCCGGGCGGGCGTCAGGCCAACGGTTCGACGTCGACCGACACTCGGACCTCGTGGCGACCTCCGCCCAGGATCACCCCCTTGAGGGGCGTCACATCGGCGAAGTCTCGCCCCAGCGCGACGGTGACGTGTTCGTCCGAGGGCAGCAGATCATTGGTGGGATCGAAGTCAGTCCAGCCCAGATCGGGGGCGAATACGCTGATCCACGCATGCGAAGCGTCGGCTCCAACCAGGCGCGGGCGTCCGGCTGGCGGGTGGGTCACCAGGTAACCGCTCACATAACGGACCGCCAGCCCCAGCGCCCGCAGGCAGGCAATCTGCATGTGCGCGAAGTCCTGACAGACGCCGCGCCGCTGCTCGAATACGACGTTCAGACCGGTGGTCACGTCCGTGGCGGACGGATCGTATTCGAAGTCCTCGTGGATTCGGTGGGTCAGGTCGCGCACCGCCGCCAACAGCGGCCGCCCCTCGGGGAAGGATGGTGCGGCGTAGTCACCGATGTCACGGGTGGCGCGTGCGAACGGCGAATCGAAGGTGAAAGAATAGGCGTCGAGCAAGTCGCGCCGTCGATCGCGCCGCAGCCGATCGCGGATCTCGTTCCAGGGCGGCGAATCATCCAGCCGCGGCGGTCGCAACGGCGCGATGTCAACCAGACTGGTGGCCACCACGTCCAGCGCGCGGTGCGGCTCACGCACACTGAAATACAGGGTGCGGTTACCGAAATAGTCCAGTCGTTCACGGGTCACCGAGGGATGCGGCAAGATGGACACTTCGTGTGACACCATGTGGCGGCCCTCCCCGCCCCGCGGCGCCAGGTGGGCCAAATGATGCGACGTCGACACCGGGTCGGTGTACGCGTACGAAGTCTTGTGGGTCACGCGCAGCTTCACGGTTCCCCCATGTCGCCGGCCTGGGGCGTGGCGGCGGCGCTTCCGTTGTCGCCGCCCAGATTCCGCGAGACGACGGCGTGGCTCAGGAAACTCGACGAGACGGAATCAGAGAGCGCCGGGATCTTGCGCGACAGCTTCCCCAGAAAGTCAGCCAGCGCCGCCCGACGGCCCGATTCGACCCCCGCCAGAACCTCGACGTCAGCCAGATCCAGCTCCGCCAGCGCGCTTTGGGCGATCCGCAGCTGCGGGCTCCGCACGCCGGTACCGGTGGGCGCCGGCAGAGCTTCAAGATGATGCGTCAGCGCATGCAGCTGGAAGACCACCGAACGGGGATTGGTTTCGTCGGTGAGCAACAGATCCAGAACCGGTGCCGCCAGCAACGTCGCGCGGTACCGACGACGATAGGTCATGCCGCTGTCCGCAACGTCCAGCAGCGCCTCCAGCAACGGGGCCTCCCGATCGAGCAGGGGATCCACCAGCGTGCTCTCCAGCAACAGCACGCCCGCACCCGCGCGCTCGATGCGCCGGCCCATGTCGACGAAGCGCCAGGCCTGCCCGCGGGTCATGCTTTCCGTGGCCAACCCCGCGAACGCGGCCAGCGCCAACACCATGCGGTCCAGCAAGGCCGCCGCGGTGGCGATTGGAACCGCCCCATCGGTGCCGTCCGGAACGCGTAGCTCGTCCAGGGCGGTCAGCACGCGCCAGGTGTCGGCCGACAGCCGATCGCGCACCATGCGCGCCGTTCGAAGGACCTTCTGCGCCACGGCCGCGAAGCTGCCCGGTCGGCGGGCATCCAGCAGCGTCGCCAGCAGTTGTTCTTCGACCACCGGAAGCGGATGCCCCACCTCGACCGGACCGGCGGTCGGTGCTTGCAGGTCGGTCTCGGCGACCAGGGCTCGATACAGGGCTCCCAGCTCCGAGCCGGGCACCAACGTCGACACGCCCGGGGCTTCCCGCGGCGCCTCGCGCAGGCGCGCGGCGAACACCCGCGCCAGTCGTGCGATGCCCTCGGCGCGCTCGGCGTATCGGCCCAGCCAGTAAAGATCGTCGGCCGCGCGGCTGGGAAGATCGCTGCCCCCACGGGTCAGCTCGACCCGCTGATCGGACGGCAACAGACTGAACCGGCTGACCGGTCCCGTCGACGGCACCCAGACGTCCTTGCTGCCTGCACCCGCCTGCATCGATACCTCGGGGTTGTCAGCGGTGTTGGCCACACGCGCCAACCCCCCCGGCATCACCGCGTACCCGTCCTTGCCCGTCGCGGTGCTTCCGCTCATGGCCACGGCGTAGGTGCGCAACACCATCGACCGCGCGGCCAGCTTGGCCCCTTCCAGCTTGGGCGTCGTCGAGGCGACCACGTGCTCCAGCGCCACCCAATCGTGCGGCGCCGCCAGCACGCGCGTCCGCCAGGCCTCGCGTTCCTCCGTCGACAGCACCGACACGAACACGGGATGCGTGGCGCCTTCCGGGAATGCGGGCTTGAGGACCAGGTTCGAAAACCGATCCAGGACGTGAGGCAACATCTTGGGGTCGCCACACCAGAAGGTCTCCACCGACGGCAGTTGCAGCTCTTCGCCCAGCAGATGGCGCGCGATGACCGGCAGATACGGCAGCAGCGCGGGGGTCTGCACCAGGCTCGATCCCAGCGGATTCGCAAGCGCCACCGAGCCTTGCCTGACTGCCTGCACCAAGCCCGGCACGCCCAGCACCGACTCGGGGCGCAGTTCCAGGGGGTCGCAGAAATCGTCGTTCACACGCCGTAGGATGACGTCGACCGGTTGCAAGCCCGACAACGTCTTCAGGTACACGCGATCGTCGCGCACGGTCAGATCACCGCCGCCTGCCAGCGTGTATCCCAGGTACTGCGCCAGATACGCCTGCTCGAAGTAAGAAGCGGTATGCGGTCCCGGTGTCAGCAACACGACCCGCGGGTTGTCGCGGTTGTGGGGCGCCAGCCGTGCCAGCGTGTCCTGTAACGTACGAAAGAACAACGCCAGCCGTTCGACATTGCACTCACGGAACAGATCCGGCAGCGCGCGCGCCACCACGATCCGGTTCTCGAGCGCATAGCCCGCGCCGGTCGGTGCCTGGGTACGATCGGCCAGCGCGCGGAATCGACCGTCCGGCCCCCGCGCGACATCCACCCCATAAAGCGGCAGCCAACGCCCGCGCGGCACCGCCACGCCGTGCAACGGACGCAGGAACGCAGGATTGCGGAACACCACCTCCGCCGGCAGCCACCCTTCAACCAGAGCCCGCTGTGGACCGTAGAGATCGGCGAGCAGCCGATCCATCAACCGCGCCCGCTGCGCCACGCTGGCGGCCAGCGATGCCCATTCGTCGGCTGCCACCAGGACTGGAACCGGCGACAAGCTCCACGGCCGCTCCATGCCGCGATCGTCGCCATAGACGTTGTAGCTGACACCGTTCTCGTGAATCAGATGGCGGGCCTCACGCCATCGCCGTTCCATCTCGGCCGGCCCCCAGGTCCGCAGGCGATCCAGGAACGGACGCCAATGCGGCCGTGGTTCGCCATCTGCGCCCAGAAATTCATCGTACGCGCCCGGCAGCGGTGCGTAATCGGACGCGGGCCCAGGCGTTCCCGGATCGGACAGTGACTTGGCCAACATGCGTCTTCGCCATCCTACCCGATCGAGACTGCCCGCGGGCGCTCCGTCGTCCGGTCCGATGCCTTCTTTCGTGCGACGGATACCCATCCGACCTGGCGCCGGGAGTGGTAGCGGAAAAGGACCTTTTCGATCTGGGATGCGCCCCTACACGAATGCAGGCCACCGCAGGCATTGATCGAGAACCGACATGGACGGCGATCCCGAACTTGCCATCCTCGGCGGACCGAGGGATACGTAGCGCCACCGAAAGGAACGGCTCATGGAAACGCTGACCAGTCTGTCGTTCGTGGACCTCGTGCTTCGCTGGGCCCACGTGATCTACGGGATCATCTGGCTGGGACACCTTTACTTCTTCAACTTGGTCAACGTCCCGTTTCAGGGCGGTCTGGACAAGGATCTGAAGGCCAAGGTGAATCCGCCGCTGCTCTTGCGCGCCCTGTGGTGGTTCCGATGGGCCGCGATGTACACCTTGCTGTTCGGACTGGCACTGTTCGCGTTCAATTACCTGGGGCCGCCCAAGTACCTGTTCCGTCCCGAGGGGGGCATCACCGGTCGTGCGATGTGGATCATGTTCGGCATGTTGCTGGGTACCATCATGTGGTTCAACGTCTGGTTCATCATCTGGCCGCGACAGAAGCTGATCCTGGGCGGCCTGGCGGCGGGAACGCCCCATCCCGACGCTGCCAAGATGGCGCCGACGGTGATGAAGGCATCGCGGTTCAACCTGTACGCGTCGGGCCCGCTGTTGTTCGCCATGCTGGCCGCCGGGCATCTGGGCGTGATGAGCGGCCCGGTCCTGCTGATCACCATCGTGCTGGGCCTCGGCTTCTGGGTCGGGATGGTCAAGCGGTCGTTCAAGGTCAAGCCCAGCGTCTGACCGGGGACCTCTCACCGGACTTCTCACCGGACTTCTCACCGGACTTTGGGCATGCGGCGCGCGCCGGCCTCGAATCGCATTACCGGTTTTGGCACGTCGATCTTCAGCGAGATCTCGGCGCTGGCGAACCAGCACGGCGCCGTGAACCTGGGACAGGGCTTTCCCGACTTCGCCGCACCTGACTTCGTGAAAGTGGCCGCCGAGCGTCACTTGCGCGAGGATCGCAATCAGTACGCGCCCAGCCCCGGCGTCGGACGGCTACGAGGCGCTCTGGTCGACGACTGGCACCGGCGCCACCCGGACGGGCCCAGCTTCGATCGCGATTTCGAGGTCACCGTGGGCTGTGGCGCCACCGAGCTGTTGCACGATGCCCTGCTGGCCGTCGTCAATCCCGGCGACGAAGTGATCGTCTTCGAACCCGCCTACGATGCCTACGTCCCCGACATCCTGATGGCGGGCGGCACGCCCCGCTTCGTGCGTTTGACAAGCCCTCACTTCGCGTTCGACCCGGAGGAACTGGCGACGGCCTTCGGCCCCAGGACGCGTGCGCTGATCCTAAATTCGCCGCACAACCCGACGGGGAAGGCGTTTCGGCTGGAGGAGCTGCAACTGATCGCCCGGCTGTGCGAACAGCACGACGTGGTCGTGATCAGCGACGAGGTCTATTCCGAGATCCATTTCATGCCCGAGGCCCCGATCCCCATCGCCACGTTGCCCGGGATGCGTGACCGGACCATCACCATCGAGAGCATGGGCAAGACGTTCAGCGTGACGGGATGGAAGGTCGGCTGGGCCTTCGCCTCGCCACCACTGACCGCTGCCCTGCGGGCGGTGCATCAGTTTGTCACCTTCACCAACTCGGCACCCTTTCAAGAGGCGCTGGCGGACGTGCTGCCGCAAGCCGCGAGCGACGGTTTCTTCCCGGACCTGCGCGCCACCTATCGGGTGCGGCGCGATCGCCTGGCGCAAGTGCTCGTTGGCGTGGGCCTGCAACCCTTGCCCGTGGACGGCGCGTATTTCTTGCTGGTGGACGTCGCGGACACGCCGCTCGGTGCCGATGGCGACGTCGCCTTCTGCCGCCGACTGGTCACGGAGATCGGCGTCGCGGCCATACCGACGTCTGTGTTCTATCGAGAGCCCGCCACGGCACCGCCGCTCGCGAGGTTCTGCTTCGCGAAGCGCGACGCCACCCTGGACGCGGCGGCGGAAAGGCTGGCCGGGCTGGCTCCAGCGCGCCGGGTCGGTTGACGGAAAGCCAGTCCGACCGCAGCGCGGGCCCGCGGTGAGATCGCCGCGTTACCAGCGCCGACCGCCTCACCGTCGGCTTACTTCAGGCTGGCGTGCTGGGTGCCTTCCGGAATTTCCGCGCCCAGCGCGCGCGCGTGCCACGAAAGGTTGACCTTCCGGGACGCGGTGACGCAGATGGATTCGCTCGGGCTGACGTCGAGATCGGACTGGCCGTCCCAGCGGACCGGGACGCCCCTCCTGCAGTCCGCTGACGCCCCCACCTGCTGGGGGGCCCGGAGGAAGACCACGCCCGCACGCCGATCGTAGTTCGCATGCAACAGGCGGGTCGGCCCGGCCGTGAGGAGGCGCGGTTCAGCGTTCGAAACGGCAACGCTGCTCCGCATCTCGGGCGGTACGTTGACCGTCACGCCGGAAGTGCTCGCGCACGCCACGCCGCCGATGACCAACCCGCCCAGAATAAGAGACCGAATAAGAGTACTGCTTAGTGTTGCTGTAGGTAGTGTCGTCATGTGTGATGTGACGTGGAATGTACACCCACATGCGTCCACAAACAACGTCAATGTGGTCAATTTCGTGTAACGTCATGCCAGCTGCCAGCAACGGTTTCTTCCCTCACGATAAGCAGCTGCTCTTGCTCGCAAACCAAGCCCATGCGCAATGTTTTCCGGGAGCGTCAGCGGGTCAAACCCCTGGTGTTGCCCTCGTGACAACAGCAATGCTGCTTTCCGGCAATGACAGCTCGAAAGCAGGACCGCGCGGCCTCAGGCGGGCGACGGCACGACGCCGGCACCTTCCGCGCCGCAATCTCGGGTTTCGAGACGGTGGTCTACGTGACACATTGATCCCCAAGGAGTGGTGGACTCCGCGAAAAGGCGCAGCTAGGCTGCGCGACGAATCAGCGGTCCCTGCGGGTCGTGTCCGTCGGCGTTGTTAGCTCCCAGGAACAAGGAGTCCAAAGATGAAACCGTTTTTGCGGAGTGCGTTTGTCCTCGGTCCCGAACTTCGTAGATGCGCCGCCGTCTCTCACCGCAGAGCTCTCATCGTAGCCTTGCTGGGGACAGCCGCCCTGCTCGGGCCCTGGTCCTCGGCTCGCGCCCACACGAACGTGACCTGCCCGGTATCTCGCGATGGGCGAGACGACCACAAGGACTCGAATGGCGGGGCACCGTGCGGCGTCGCACGCATGTCCTCACAGGCCGTGGGTCATTTCGCGCCGGGATCATCGATCGCGGTTCAGTGGAAGGAAACCGTCAATCATCCCGGATGCTTCCTCGTCGATTTTTCCGCCGCGGGCGATGCGAACTTCCAGATGTTGGCGAACGTGAAACATTCGACGAGTGGGTCGACGCCCCGGTCGTATTCGACGATGGTCACTCTCCCGACGGCTCCGTGCGACTCCTGTACCTTGCGCGTCCGACAAGTCATGTTGGCCAATGACACGACGGCGTGCCCTCCTGCGACGATCCCGATGGACGTCACCTACTACTCTTGCTCAAACGTCGTTATCGCCGACGGTGCCTCCGATACGTGTGGAATGGGCTCCGGCACCGGCGGGGCGGGTGGGAAGAATGGAGCGGGCGGTAAGCCGGGAACGGCAGGCACCAACGGTAACGGCGGCAAGGGCGCAGGCGGCCAGACGAGCAACGGCGGATCGAGCGCGAGCTCCGGCGGTGCGCCTGGGAGTGGAGGCGCAACCAGTTCGGGCGGCTCGTCCTCCTCGGGCGGCGCCACCAGCTCGGGCGGTTCGTCTTCATCGGGGGGGGCCACCAGTTCGGGCGGCTCGTCCTCGTCCGGCGGCTCCACGGCGTCCGGGGGAGCCTCGTCCTCGGGGGGGTCGAACGGCTCCGGCGGCTCGGCCGCGAGCGGCTCAGGCGGTTCGTCCTCCAGTGGTTCTGGCGGCAGCAAGGGCGCGACCGGCGACGACGCCGGAGGTTGCGCTTACGTCGGAGGGACGACCTCCTTGATGGCCCTGGCGGCCTCCATCGGAGGGCTCGTGATGGCCCTTCGGCGTCGCACGAGGCGCGCGAGCTCCGCTCCTCGTCCGTCCATCTGAACGCGGCCGCCGGCCGGAGACTCGCAAGGCGGTCCTTGATCCGCTAGAAGTTTCGCGCCCCGCACCTTCACGGGTGGGGCGCGGAATTTCACCATCTCACCGAGGAGCTCCCAATGCTGAAGATGTTTCTTGCGACGGTCGTGGCTGGTGCCTTCTTGATCTCGACTCCGGTCCGTGCCGAGGACAAGCCCGCCCCCGCCGGCGAAAAGGCCGAGAAGGGCAAGAAGGACAAGGAGAAGGACGACAAGTCGGCGCCCAAAAAGGGAGAGAAGGGCGAGAAGGCTGGCGGCTGGTAGTCAGTCGCTGCGGCGGGACGGCGTCCGAGCGGGTTGGCCCCGTTCGGTGCGCCGCGCGGCGTTGGTCGCGCGCTATAGGCCGCGCAAAAAAGCCACCAACGCCGCCTGATCCTCGGCTGACAGTGCTGGCGGACGCGCCAAGTTGTCCGGCGCGTGGACCCGCTCAGCCTTCGGATCCGTGCGACGAACCACCTCCTCCAGGGTCGTGGCACTGCCGTCCGAGAAATACGGCGCTGCCGCCCAGGTACCGCGCAGAGACGGCGGATTGTTGCCGCCCTCGCCCAGCACCGGGGTGCCAACGTCGTAGCGACGGGCACTGGTCAGGACCAACTGCCCCCTTCGCAGCTGTCGAGGTAACGCCGCGGCTGCGACGGAGCGGACAGAGTTGGTGGCGGGAAGCAATTGATGGCACCCCGAACAGCGCCCGCGAAACACCGCGAGCCCGCGTCGCTCGGCGGCCGTGAAACCAACGCCGCTCGCGAACGGCGATGGTTCCTGCGGAATGCGCGCCATGTATTCCGCCAGCGCCACGCGGACCTCGGCGGACGAAAGCGTGGTCGAACTCCAGCGGTCCCCGTGCCTCAGCCGCAGCGGTACAGGGTATTGATCGTAGGTTTCGGGCGCGTCGAGAGCTCCCTGCGCGTGGGTAGCGACGATGTTGTCAGCGAAGGCGGCAAACGTGTCGGGGTGCCCCAAGCTCAGAAAAGGTTCGGTCCCCGGCAGCCCGCGACAAGTCTTGGTCATCGAAAAGAAACGATTTCGCTTCGACGGATGGCGGCGTCCGTCGATATGCCCATCCGCGTGGCAAGCCGCGCAGGTGTACAGCGACAGCGGACCCGTCGCGACGTTGTTCGGCACCAGAGCGCGGCTATAGAACAGGACTTCTCCCCGCTCCGCGGGCGTCGGGCGCTCCGGTCTTCCGACGACCGCCGTCGCGACGACCGGTGTTTCGTGGTCGATGTCCACGAATGACACCGTATCGGTCAAGCGATCCGCGGTCGCGATCCGACCGTCAGGTAGGAACACCACCGCGGACGGGTTGCCTCCGACAACCGCCGCGCGCGCCTGCATCAGCGCCGGGGTGGTCGGTGCCGCAGTCAGGACGTTGTCGGTTCCGGCACCGACGATCGCAATCCGGCCCCGGATGGGGTCGACCGCCAGGGACTCGAGGCTGACGATCGGATCACCATCTCGTTCGCAGAGGTTCAACGTGCGACGCTTTCCGGGACCGGGATCGACGAAGGGCTGAACGGCCCCTTCGGGTCCGAACGCGAGGATGAGCAGCACGCTGTCCAGCCCCTCGATTGCCACCCGTTCGCGCGACAGCGCGCGGTCCTCGTGAGTCGCCAATACCAGCCCGGCGAGGCCGTCGGCGGCGGCTGGCGATGTGCGAACAACCGCCAGATCGCGCACCGGCGCGGCTGTGGCGATGGTCTGAATGGGGGGGCCCAGCCCCCCGTCAGTCCCGACCGGGTAGACGCCGATGGTGTGTCCGACGAAATTCGCGACCAAGAGCAGCGATTGTGCTCCCGGCCGCTGACCATCCGACGGCACAAATACGACCGAAACCGGAAACAGCCCGGTGGGCACGAAACGGGGCGCGACGTTTCCCGACCAAAGATCGATGATGTTGACCCCACCGCGCGCGGGCGAGGTCACGTACGCCAGGTGGCCGCTGGAATCCACCGCCACATCCCGATGCCCGTGTTCAGGCCCCGCCTCCACCGCTCGGACGCGGAATGCAGCGCGCGTTGCCGCACCTTCGAGGCGCGTCACCACACGCAGTGCCGCATCGAAACGACACGAAACCACCACGCCCCCGCCCGGAAGCGAAGCCAGCGCATCGGGAAAAGCACAGATAGACAGCTCGGTCAGGCGGCGCGGCGACGGTCCCGATATATCGAGCACCGCCAGCTTGTCCGCGGTCGACAGGGCCACGTACAGCAGATCCCCATGAGAATCGACCGCCAGGGCCCGCGGGCGCGCGTGCCCATCCGCGTAGCGCCGCGGATCGGTTGGCGCATCCGCCAATCGCGTGCGGACCACTGATTCCGACCGCGCCGGGCCACTCAGAAGACAAGCCAGTAGAAAGACGCCGCCGGCTCGTCTCGCGCCTCCCCTCCCCCCCTCGAACGATATCCACCAGCCCCGTCGCTTCGGCCGGGGCCTGCTGAAGGTGCTTCCGTGGCCCTCACTCCCACGCATCGTACGATTCGAACGTCATGGCATAGGTCGCCCGGCCCTGCGTCGCCGATCGCAGATCCGTCGAGTAGCCGAACATCCGACGCAGAGGCACCTTGGCGATGATCACTCGTTGCTGCCCACGAAAGCCAACGTCCTCGATCTGCGCTCGACGCGCGTTCAAATCGCCAAGCACATCCCCCAGATTGGCCTCCGGTGCCGTGACCTCGACCCGCATGATCGGTTCCAGCAGACGGGTTCCCGCCTCGCGAAACGCATTGCGAAGCGCCTCGCCGACGGCGGCCTTCTCGCCGGGCGGCGTGGACGCATCGGGTCGATATTCAATCGCGACGATCCTGACGTCGATGTCCTCCAGGGGATATCCCTCCGGCCCCGAACGCATCGCCTCGCGCGCCCCCTCCAGAGCGGCGTCCAGGATCGGCTGCGGCGTCTCGGGGATCCGGGGCGCTCCCGGCACTTGCACCACGTGGGGGATCTCCAGGCGCAACTGATTGCCGGAGCCTCGGGGTCGGGGCGCGATTCGAACCCGTGCGTGTCCGAACAGCGATTCATCGTCCACCAGGCGCTCGAACCGCGCCTCGCCTTCACCGGCTTTGCCAATGGTCTCGCGATGAACGACCTGTGGCCGGCCCACGTTGGCGTCGACACCATATTCCCGCCGCAAGCGATCCACGATGATATCCAGGTGCAGCTCGCCCATCCCGCGGATGATGGTCTGACCGGTCTCGGCATCTTCGCCGAAGCGGAAAGTGGGATCCTCGTCAGCCATCTTGCCGAGGCCCGCATCCAGCTTTTCCTTTTCCGCCTGCGTCTTGGGCTCGATGGCTCGCGAGATCACCGGATCAGTGATGTCGATGCGTTCGAGCAAGATCGGTGCACGCGGGGAACAAATAGTGTCGCCGGTACCGGCATCGCGCAGGCCCATGGCAACCACGATGGTTCCTGCACCGGCCCGCTCGATCCGCTCACGGCGGTTTGCATGGACCGAAAACAGGCGCGCAATCTTCTCGTTCTTTCTCGTTCGGGCGTTCTGGACCTCGTCGCCGGGCTTCACGACCCCGGAGTAGATCCGGAGATAGACCGCCTTGCGTCCCTCATCCATCGCCACCTTGAACGCCAGCGCGCTGAAGGGGGCCGCGTCGTCCGGCGGGCGCATCGCCTTCTCCTCGGTCCCCGGGACCGTCCCCTCCATGGGCGGAACGTCGAGGGGCGACGGCAGGTAGTCGCACACGGCGTCGAGCAAGAGCTGAACACCCTTGTTCCTGAGCGCCGCCCCGGTCAGGACAGGCACCATTCCGCAAGCGATCGTGCCTTTTCGAATGGCAGCCACCAGAGCGACCTCGTCGATGGGGCGGCCCTCGAGAAATGCGTTCGCGATGGCGTCGTCGAAGTCCGCGGCAGCCTCGATCAGCTTTTCACGAGCAGCCGTCGCCTCGGCCAGCTCCGCGTCCCCGATCGGCCCTCTCTCGGGCTCGTCGGTCTCGTTGCCGCTGAAGGTCAACGCCTGCATCTTCACCAGGTCGATGACCCCGACGAACCTTTCCTCGGCGCCGATCGGCAGCTGGATCGGGATCGGCTTGGCACCCAGGCGCGTGCGAATTTCCTCGACGGCCGCGCCAAAGTCCGCACCCATTCGGTCCATCTTGTTGATGAACGCAATCCGCGGAACGCGAAACTTGTCCGCCTGCCGCCAGACCGTCTCCGACTGGGGCTCCACGCCCGATACGCCGTCGAAGACCACCACCGCGCCATCTAGAACCCGAAGACTCCGCTCGACCTCAATCGTGAAGTCGACGTGTCCAGGAGTATCGATCAGATGGATGTCGTGGCCGCGCCAGAGAAAGCTGGTCGCCGCAGCAGTGATGGTGATACCGCGCTCGCGCTCCTGCGGCATCCAGTCCATCTGGGCCTCCCCGTCATGAACCTCGCCAATCTTGTGGATGCGCCCCGCGTAGTACAGAAAGCGCTCGCTGACGGTCGTCTTGCCCGCGTCGATGTGGGCGACGATGCCAATGTTCCGAACACGCGTGAGCTTTGCAGGGGCGGCCATGATGATGTCGAGCGGCGGGAGTATATGATCGTTCGCGTCGGCGCAAGCGCCAAGCGCTGATTCGAAACACGCGGCGGCACGGCCAGGAATTCACGGGCCCAAAAAAGGAAAAGCCCCGGATCCGATTTGGATCCGG